>Ga0207877_10010_pt1 | contig 813110 bp, 636 predicted proteins | sample LinPmetageLP29_FD_184046 | JGI IMG/M metagenome (GOLD analysis project Ga0207877, IMG submission 184046) | Marine viral communities from the Pacific Ocean - LP-29 (SPAdes) | ecosystem: Environmental > Aquatic > Marine > Oceanic | place: Pacific Ocean | collected 2009-08-23
GGGGGGGGGGGGGGGAGGGCAAGTGATAAACGTAGTACTCCACAGCGTCATCGGGAAGCTGCGGCTTGGGAATAGGATGGAAGGTAGACTTAAACCACGCGATATCCTCCTCGGTCGCCATTATTGCAGCCTTTTCAGTAGTTAGTTGTAGCTAACATGACCTCATGGCATTCCGCAAAAAGAAAAAAAGCGGCGACGCTGGCGACCCACTCGTGACTCGCGCACTAAACCCGATCGGGCTAGACATCAACAGTCTCTCCGACGCTTCGTCACAACACGCTGCTTCAGCTTGTTCCAACCTAAATCCGCCGTTTGCAGAGCAATGGTCGCGTCGTAACCGGAACTTTCCGCGGCTCCATCATAATGGCGTTCCCCTATATTGACACGCCGCGCACCGAACTCGACGGCAACGCGACTTACCTGACCAACGGTTTTCGCAGCGTGGGACGAACTCACCTCTCAGCCCTCGACTCCGTGGAAAACTCGTTCCATACGCCCTCGAAGGACAATGATGTAATTAAAGGATTTGGCGACGGGAGAAAACGCGACGCGGCCAGCTACAAGTCCGGCACCCCCCGCGCCGGAACTTCCTCGAAGCCAGCAAGAAGCGCGTTGAGACATCTTCCCGCAGCAGGACCGGCCAAGGGCGAGTTTACGCCACTCATGAGGAGCGCGACAAAGAACAACTTCTTGAGGAACGGATCGACGACGCGTGGGATGGACGACCCAAAGACACCCGGCTACCCACGAGAAGGTGGCCGGGGCGCCGCCTATACCCCTGGGTTGCCTACAATCGACATGTCTGATATGTACGAGGAGGACCCGACGACCGATCAGGCAACTCCAATTCCTCAGGTTGCTAGCAGTAGTGCTCAGAGCACGCCGCTTCCCGGCCTTTTGGGACGCAACGGTTCGGGGGTATTGGGCGATGGACAGAACATGACACTGAAAGAACAAGAGCGGGTATGTACTTGTGGATCATCATCGTAAACACAAACTCTGACTTGTACAGATCATCGACCGACTTGACAAAGACAACTGGAACCTGAAGCTGAAGATCCACTACTTGGAGGAGCAACTCGAGAAGGCTGGCCCGGAATACAACAGCGCGGCACTCAGAGAAAACTCCGATCTTAAGGTTTTGCGAGTGACGATGCAACGCGATATCTCCAGATACAAAAAGAGTCTGCTACAAGCGGAACGCGACTTGGAAGACTATCAGCAGCAGCTCGTGGAAATGCGGGATAAGGCTCAACGTCGGCAGACCGATAAGGAAGTACAACGTGAAATGGATATCATGCGAGAAGAGGTGGAATCGCGGGATAACGAGATCAGAGAACTTCGCGAGGAATTGAGACTACTCAAGGGCAGCCAATCCCAAGAAGTCGAGAAACTCCGTGATGAGGTTGAAGATTTGGAGGCCACAGTTCGGGAAAAGGACCGGGCCATCGAAGAGCGCGACGAAGAGCTTGAGGAGCTTCGGGAGAATGGCAAGGAGAGTGATGCAGCCGCTGAGCTTCAAGCCGAACTCGACCGAGCAAGAGAGCAGATCGAAGGATTGCAGGAGAGTCTCGAGCAAGCCAAGTCGGAAGTTCAAGAGGCAGAGGAGTCCGCGAGACAGGCCACGGATGAGAAAGATCGTGCTGAAGACGACCTTCGAGAGTTGCAGGACGAGATGTCAAATAAGTCTGTCATGACCAAGGGTCTAAGCCGACAAATGGAGGACAGAGCTGAGAGGCTTGAAGAGGAACTGCGTGGTTTGCGGCAAGAGAATGACACTCTCAAAGCGGAAGTCGACAGCAAGTCGGAATCCGTGGCTCGACTGGAGGAGCGTTATCACACTATTCAACAGGATCTTAAGAGTGACGCCGGGAAATTAGGCCGGGATCTTGAATCAGCTCGTCACGAACTCGATTTGGCGCAGAGAGAGCAAGAAAGGACATCTGCTCGACTCCAGGAAGCCCTCGGCGAGATCCAACGCCAGACAGAAGAGAAAGAGCTCTTGCAGACTCGACACCAAGCATTGACTGACGAATCGGCTAGTCTGCAAAGCGAATTATCCCGATCACAGTCTCGAATTCGCGAGCTCCAGCAAGCTGTCGAAGAGGCCACCAATCGCGCCCAAGACAACCAAAACCTTCGCTGGCAGCATAAGGTGGAAACCGAACGCCTGCAAGATGAGATCGAAGCTCTCCAGCATGAGATTGAGGATAAAGAGGGACACTTTGCCCTCGAGCAGGACAGGTGGGAAAGCACCAAGCGGACCCTGCAGTCTCAGAAGGAGCGCGCAGAAGAACAAGCTGCGGGCTTTAAGCGAACGATCGAAATGTTGCAGCAGGCAGAACACACTCTTTCCGGCAAGGAATACAAGCTCCAGGATGCCATCGACAGCGAGAAGCAGCGGCACATGCAAGAGGAAGCTGTGCTGAACCGCCAGATCAAAGAACTGAGTGACGACCTCACACAGAAGAGACGTACTCTGGACGAACAGCGCTCTGATCTTCTCGCTGTGAGAGAGGAACTCCGGGTCTCTCGGCGCGAGGAGCAATCCCTAAAGGAGAAAGTGCAGGCCCTGGAAGACGAGGTGGTCGTCCTGCAATCAAGCTTGGCGGACGAGCAAGAATACGCCAAGGGCCGACAGCAGAAGGGGTCTCCTGACGTGGAGAATCAATTACAGAAAGCAATTGCCGACAGGCAAACTCTCCGCGACCAACTCGCCAATGCTCACGTCGAATTGCACGACTTGCGAACTTCCATAGCCGAGATTGAAGCCGAGCGGGATGAGCTCCATGCGCAGCTTGACCGAGGCCAAACTACCGATGACACTACTCGATTTGACCGTGAGAAGATTGAGCTTCGGAGGACTGCAACAAGACTGGAAACCGAAGCGAAGCGACTGCGAGAAGACAAGGAGGCTCTCATGGAGGCCAAGGAAACCCTCGAAAGGCAGCTCAGCTCCGAGATTGAACGTGCCACGTTAGAAGAGGGTCGCCTTTCAGCAGAAATTGATCGTCTCCAGGATAGGGTACTTGCAGGTTCCGGCAATCGGGATCGCGAGTTGACTACGGCTAGGACCAAGGTGCAACGACTTGAGCGACGCGTTCAAGAGTTGGAGATGCTTCGTGAACATCAGGCTCCCTTAGAGAACGACCAGTCAACAGCCCATGGGGACCTTTCTGTTCTTCGTCAGAGCCTGGAAGAGGCTCGCAGGCGCGAAAAGGCTCTTCTCCAGCGCGAAGCTGAGCAAAAGGCTTCCGCACGCACTTTGAAGGCCCGGGTCTCTGATTTGGAGCGGGACCTTCACGACGCTCTCATCAACAAGTTTGACTCGCACTCTCTGCAGAACTCGCCATCTAATAAGCTTTACGAGGAGTTAAAGACTCTACGGAAACAACTTACGGATGCACACAAGGCTCTCAAGGAGGCCAAGGTTAAGAACCGCGACCTCGAACGAGCTGCGATGAGAGAAGAAGATCAGAAGGACCTGCACGAGCTTCTCAAGTCATCGACCCTCGAGGCCGAGGCTCTGGCACTCAAGGTCTCTGAGCGAGATTCACGTTTGAATGAGCTGAAGAACCAAGTCCGCCGGATACGTGAAGAACGAGCCTTTTGCGTTCGCAAGGCCGAAGCAGCCACCAAAGATTTGGAAGCCCTGCAGCAACGCTATGATGAAGCTCTAGAAAAAGTCTCGACGGGCAAATTATCTAGCAAGAGCAGGCATGAAAAGGAGATCCGTGGTCTAGGCAAGGAAATCATCTGGCTTCGTGCGCGCTTGCATCGCGAGGAGAAGTTCCGTCGCGATCTGGCTTGGAGCAAGGGCTTGATGGAACTTGGTGAACGCGTCCGTGTTGCATGGTTAGTGAACTTCCCTCTTCCATACTCGATGAACATTCGACTAACGTGGCTCGACCACCTACAGCAACGAAGCCGACCTCCGAATGATTTCCGATATGGGCGTTCAATCCCGCGGTCGCAACCCAGTCCGTACCCCACGCCGCAAGCTTCGCTCCGCTATTTCCCTCGTCGTGGCCACTGTCCGCATGAAAAGGATGGGTCAGGAATGGTCCCGGGCCAAGAAGCTGGGCGAAGGCTTGAAACGAGCCAAGAGCGAGATGCTCAAGCGCCGCGAAAGCTCGAGCAAGAGCCCGCTTGCCCGGTAAATTGCATGATGTGGATAGTCACTGCTTTTCTGTCTTGTTTTTGTGGATCCTTTGCTCTTTCTCGTTTCCAAGCGTCACTCCTTCTGCCACGAGAGATTCCCCGTCATGTCTAGTATACAGGTTCTGCTTTCTTTCTTTTCTCCTGAGATTTTTTTTCTTCCTTTCCAGGGCGTTAATGGGATTGGTTTGTGAACAGAGGCTTTGTTTTATTGCAGAGATCTGGCATTGTTGGAGCATAGTCACCCTGGCATGGGTCTGGTCCGAATATGAGCGCTTGTTAGAAATTGACCCTTTTTGTCTATTTCATCCGATCTTGGGAATCTCGTGATGTTAATTTTAGATTTAAAATGGAACAATCTACCAACCCATGTCCACAATCTAGGTATACCCTGGAGGTACATAGCCTGTCAGCCTCGGAATAGCTACAGCCAATTGACTTTGGTCCAGAAATATAGAATCGAGGTGAACGTATGCATTACTGCTCTTTTGACGACAATCCGCCGGAATAGACACATGGATATTTGCTCAATCAACGCCTCGCCATTGCCAAAGTAATAGAAAAAAGAGGAATCATCAACGCTTCTGAACACCAAACTCTTTAAACGCCCGCTCGATCCAGAGAACCAGACCAAGCACCCAAGGCCAGATACCCTGGGAAAGACATTGTCTATTTACTGCGCGAGTTTGGGCAGGATGAGATTTATGCCGGCCTTGAATGCCAGGGATGAAAAACGCAAAGGGAAAGCAACCATTTACGCTCCCTCGCTGCCAAACTCTTTCGTCCATTCCGAGTTTCTCGTGAGATCCTCATGGCTGACAGTAGGCCGGGAATTACGAACGGCTTTGATAAAGTCCTTTAGGACCAGAGGTGGTTCGAGGAGGGCATCAGCTTCCACGCTGAGCCAGGTCATCTCCATAGCGCCGGCGTCGCCTGGCGAGCACGGGGTGAGCTTCTCAGCTCCTTCGTGAGTCACCTATAGTTGGACGTAGTCAGTAAACACTTCGATTCGAAATCATGTGTAAGATAATGCCAGCTAACCTTTTTATAATGTGTCGCTGTTTGAATCTTGCGGATGGGCTGCATTAGAGCATCCTGCACGGCAATACTGATATCACTGCCGGAGTAGCCCTCGCTCATCTCAGCCAGGGAACGATAATCCGCCTGGGTCATATGGCACGGTGTCGAACCCACGCCCAGCATGAACATCTTCATTCGTGCGTTGATGTCGGGCAAACTAATGTGAACTCGTCGTTGGAATCGTCGACGAATGGCAGCGTCCAGTTGCCAGGGAATGTTGGTTGCTCCCAGAATCAAAACGCCTTTGGAGTCTTTGCCGACGCCATCCATTTGGACAAGCAATTCGGTCTTGATGCGGCGCGACGCCTCGGATTCGCCTTCACCACGCGGTCCACACAGCGCATCCACCTCGTCAATGAAGATGATCGCCGGCTTGTTTTCACGGGCCATATTGAAGAGTTGCTTAACAAGTCTGGGAGAGTTAGTCTTGAGTCCTCAAGGGTATATCCATGGTGATCAAGACCTGCCTTTCACTCTCACCCATCCACTTGGATACCAGGTCACTGCTGCTGACACTGAAGAACGTGCTGTTGGCTTCGGTTGCGACGGCCTTTGCGAGATAGGACTTTCCCGTACCCGGAGGGCCGTAGAGAAGGATACCTTTCCAGGGTTGCCGCTTGCCCGTAAACAGGTGTGGGAACTTGATCGGAAGAATCACTGCCTCCTTCAAGGCTTCCTTTGCGCCCTCCAGACCGGCAACGTCTTCCCACTTCACGTTCGGCTTGTCCGACAGAATCGCTCCTTGGAGGGCCGATCGGAGCTTCTTCGCCTCGGCATCCTCGCCATTGCTGTCATCTTCTTCTTTCCTGTTTGTACACTTCCGTCAGCAGTTGACTCGGTAGGAATAAAAGCTCCAGGCTGGCTCCAGCGGTTGGATTGTCCAAAGAAGAATAGCAGGGGGTGGTAGCAAGTCATAATATGCCAAAGCCTTACCCTTTCCCACTTCCCTGCGCAACTTTTCCATTCGCGCCCAGCGCGCTGGGTTTCTTTCGATCCCCCGAAGCCAAGTGATTCTTCAGCTTCTCCGCGCGGTCCATGTACTCGCCAGTTTTGGCGCGAATCATCTCCTTGGACCGGGGGTTCTTCTCCCACTTGAGGGCTAGCATGAACAACTCTAGTGCGGAGTAGTACATCTGATAAGCCTTCTCGTACTCGCCCTCATTGTCATTCTCAATCGCCTTCTTGACCGTATCAATCGCCCGTCCCAGAAAGTCCGTATTACTCATGCTGGCAAGCGTGGCCCTGCCGTGGTCACGTCTCGAAGTGGCAAGTCAAGCGCGAAGTGATAAAGCGGGGAGGGCGTGAGGGGGATCAAGGGTGTCGTGTGTGCTAGGCAGCGGCTTAAGCAAGAGCAACTGCGAGCAAAAAGGAGGGGTTCTGGTAAAGAGGGAAAAAGGAAAAAAGGTCGCGGTATGCACGGTGGGTGAAACGGGATTGAGGTGGGAAGGGAGAGAAGAGAGGTGTTGACGGGCGGAAGTTCGATCGGTTTTCCCTTCTCCCACCTCCCCGCCAACACAAGCCATGGACCCCCAGAAACAGCTTCAGGCCCTTTCGGACGAGTTTCAGCAGCTGCAGACCGGTAAGTCTCGTCCTACTGATTCTTTCTTTTATTATCAATATCTAATTGTTGTCCCTCGGCACAGAGCTCGAGGGTCTGATTGATGCCCGCCAGAAGCTCGAGTCGCAGCAGCAGGAGAACCAGGGTGTGCAGACCGAGTTCAACCAGCTGGATGACGATGCCAATATTTACAAGCTTGTCGGACCCGTCCTCCTGAAGCAAGATAAGGCCGAAGCCACCATGGCCGTCAATGGTCGACTGGAGTTCATCGAGAAGGAGATGTGAGTGGTTTGATCCTGCCTCATGGGGATTATGATCGCTGACCCGTGAATAGCAAGCGAGTTGAAAAGGAGATTGAAGAAAAGCAGGAGACGAGTGAGAAAAAGCGTGCTGAGGTAAATGGCATTACGCAATCCTGCACTTCGAGTCTGTATTGATCTTTATATGTCTAGGTCATGTCAATCCAGGCTCAGGCCCAACAAGCTGCCTCCTCCGCGTGAGATCTATCAGCCTCGATAATCCCAAACAATGCCGGTGGACGATAGTTAAGCGAATTGGACGTCACTTTGTGGCCCTGATATGTCGAAATACACCGAGATAGTGTCGCTAGATGCTGGAATGCACTCTAGCGGGCGCTAAGGTACCGGTTTCACTTGCTGAAGTATCCGTTAGTGGTACGAAGCTTCTCGACGATGGACGAAGATGAATTCCGGCAGGCGATGCTTGCCACAAAGATATACCCATTCAAATTTTGTATAAGCTTAGAAAGACCGTGACCACATAGTCACTCCATTGAAGGAATATGACGTTTATGATCAATCTCATTTGTGCTGGTTTATTCATCTGATTTCTAAACAATTTGCTGAACAGGAACCACCTGGGCACATGGGCACATTGCAACACTGTGTATGAACATATCTGAATGTTCTCTCATTTATTCAGTTTCGTAACCAAGAAAATATGTGCAAAACACTTCTATCTATGACTTGACGAGCAAGCTCTTGCCGGTCATCTCAGCAGGCTGCTCAATGCTCATGGCAGCGAGGACAGTGGGGGCGACATCGCCCAGGACACCACCTTCCTTGATAAAGCTCCAACCAGCGGGGGCATTGGCCATGATGAAGGGAACCTTGTTAAGAGTGTGGGAAGTCTTGGGAGTGCCCTTCTCGTTCAGCATCTCCTCGGCGTTACTGTTGGGATGTATCAGCATCAAACATATCTATGAGAACCTCATTTGAAGACAAAGCTTACCCGTGATCGGCAGTGATCATGAGAATGTAACCGTTCTTCTTGCATGCCTCGTAGACCTCACCGATGGCCTTGTCGGTAGCAGCAACGCCCTGAATGGCAGCCTCGTACACACCGGTGTGGCCAACCATGTCGGGCGGGGCGAAGTTGTTCATAATGAAGTCGAATTTGTTCTCGCCAATGCGCTCAGCCATCTTGGAACCAACACCGGCAGCGCTCATCTTGGGGTCAAGATCGTAGGTGGCCACTTTGGGGGAGGGGATCATGTCGCGGACCTCGCCGGGGAACTGCTTCTCAACGCCGCCGTTGAAGAAGAAAGTGACGTGGGCATACTTTTCAGTCTCAGCGACGTGGCACTGGGAACGATTCTTCTTGCCCAGCCACTCGGCAAGGACATTACCCATGTGCTGGGGAGGGAACGCAACGGGGAAGGTGAAGTCGGTCTTGTACTGGGTCATGGTGGTGATGGAAATGTGCTTAGGGTAGGGGAAGTCAGGTCTCGGGGAGCGGTCGTAGTCACCCAGCAGCTGGGTGATCTCACGAACACGGTCCGAACGGTAGTTGAAGAAGAAGACGGTGTCATCGTCTGGGATGGGTCAGCTTTCGATTGAACTGGATACATTTCTGAACTGGAGACGAACCCTGAATACGGCGTTCCTGACCACCAACGATGATGGGCTTCAGGAACTCATCGTTCTCATTCTTCGCGTAGCGGTCCTTGATAGTTTGGAGAGGGTCGGAGCTGTCCTCACCCTCCCCAGTAACCAGACCCTTCATACCAATCTCGACACGCTCCCAGCGCTTGTCACGGTCCATGATGTAGTAACGGCCAACGACAGTGGCAATATCACCAAGGCCAATCTCCTTGGTCTTGTTAAGCAGCTGCTCCATGTACAAAACGGAGCTCTTGGGGTCGGTATCACGACCGTCGCCGAAGAAGTGAATGAAGACCTGGGGGATCTGCATCTCCTTGGCGAGGTCGAGCAGAGCGAACAAATGAGCGATGTTGGAGTGGACACCACCGTCTGACACCAGACCGCACAAGTGCAGACGGCCATTGCCCTCCTTAGCACGAGTGAAGCACTTGACAAGGTTCTCAATCTTGTTCAGCTCGCCCTTCTTGATGGTCTGGTCAATGCGAACACTGTCCTGCCAGACAACGCGTCCAGCACCAATGTTCAAGTGACCGACTTCACTGTTGCCCATAAGGCCCTCGGGCAGACCTACGGCCAGCGAGGAGGCCTCCAGCTCGGTGAAGCCCTGGGCAGTCTTCGAGTTGGCCTCGGCGAAACCAGACATCCACGGGGTCTCAGCGGCAGCGATGGCATCACCCTCGGGCGGCGAGTTGGGGCCGGCAATACCCCAACCGTCAATGACAACTGCTCAGTCGCATTAGCGCTTGGATCTGGGGACCCCGGGGAAGGGGCAAGCTGATCATACTCAAAGCGACTTTTTGGTCGGCAACCATGGTGGGGTTGTATGTATCGTAATCACACCTCTGTGACAGGTCAATGGATGATCCAAGAAAGGATAACAAGCATGCAATTAGGAAAGCGCGTACCTACAAGACAGATAGTAAGGAGGAAGAAGGAGACCGTGGGTGTTAGTGAAAAGAATGAAAATGTTCCCGGTGAAGGACTTAGGAGGGGCATCCCCGGTGACGCTTTTGGCTTTCTGGCCCCGACGTCACTGTTCCGACTCTTCCCTAAACACTTACCCCAGTCCCCGGCTTTTAGCCGTTATTCACACTTCTTGCCTCGGATTCCGATTCAATTTCGATCTGCCATGACTTCCAGATCCCCGACTGCAGCCACGCCGCTGCCGAAGTCCTCGTCCGCGCCCGAGAGTCCCAAAGACGCGACCACATCCCAACAACCAGTGCCCTTCCCTCCACCACCGACCTTTGAGATTATCCCACCACTCCACGGTATTCTCTCTCGCCTGCTTCTCCACAAAGGACCGTCCAACCAATCCGGGACTGCTTCCGGTGATGCCATTGGAGCCCCAGGAGCTTCAGGTGATGCGCAGTCACACAACCAACAAGCTCCCTCGAGCGGTGTCGGAGGTGGAAACAATGATCTTGGAGCTTCACAGTCTGCTGCAGAGGTTCCTATTCTCAACCCCAAGGCCCATGGCCATCTAGATATCAAAGATCTTCCCACAGAAACCAGTTCAGTCAAGGTTCGGATTCAGAAGGCGCGTGACATAGTGGAGGGACTTCCAGACGTGCACCGATCCGTGGAAGAACAACAAAAGGAGATTGATGAGCTTGAGGACCGTGTGGCCCGTCTGCGGTCCGTCATTTCAGACTTTGGGAGTCGGGCAGGTATGAATCAGAAGGACCGTAGCGGGTTGACAGCTTGAGCAACGAACTGTTTGAGGAATGACAACAAGCTGGGGTCGAATAATGACGGGCTTGCAGGTCCTAGCTCTCCTAGGCGTTTTCATTGGAGTTATGGAAAGGAATACCCAATGTGTCTTTAGCGATCAACGCATCCGGGACCTGCGTCCCAATGTGCATCAGACGCATATCGTGCTTTGGAACTAGAAGAAAATGAATCGATGTCTACCCTAGGCCAGACCACAGTTGTGTGCAACTCTGATACTGCGTACTCGGGAAAAAGTAAGCAAAATTGAGAAAAATTGAAGCTATACAACTCCCCAGCTTTTATACAGAAGTCGATCCGGCGAAACTGTCCGATATCGCTAGTGCTGCCTGAGAAACCAGGCCACAACTCCCCTCAACCCCACCAACAAACTTTCTGACACTTTTTTTCTTCTTCCCATCCTTACATCTTCTACCCACCTCCTTTCTTTTTCCATTTCTCCTGACGTCTCAAGGAGATACCATACATAATGTCCACTTACGCTCTGTCCGAGGCCCACAAGGCCGTGAGTATTCTGCTTCCATCTTCATGCTAGAACAGATCATTGACTCATCATGCCACACAGCAAATGCACGATGGTCTCAAGGAGAGTGACCCCGAGGTCGCCAAGATCATGGTATGTAAATGCCTCAATTGATGTTGTAGCTTGACGAAGCTATCTCGTACATTGTTTCCGGACCCTGATTGCTGATTGTCGTCTTCTATAGGAGCAAGAGATCCAACGTCAGCGCGAGTCCATCGTCCTGATCGCCTCGGAAAACTTCACCTCCCGCGCTGTCTTTGACGCTCTGGGTTCTCCCATGTGCAACAAGTACTCCGAGGGTTACCCTGGTGCCCGTTACTATGGTGGCAACCAGCACATTGATGCCATTGAGATCACCTGCCAGCAGCGTGCCCTCAAGGCTTTCAGCCTGGACTCCGCCAAGTGGGGTGTCAACGTCCAGTGCCTTTCTGGCAGCCCTGCCAACCTCCAGGTGTACCAGGCCCTCATGCGTCCCCATGACCGTCTGATGGGTCTTGATCTCCCCCACGGTGGCCACTTGTCCCACGGCTACCAGACCCCCGCCAAGAAGTAAGATTTCCGTTCGGACATCACCCTTTATCCAATGGATCCTAACACGCTTATCAGGATCTCTGCTGTCTCTACCTATTTCGAGACCTTCCCCTACCGTGTCAACCTTGAGACCGGTATCATCGACTACGACCAGCTCGAGACCAACGCCGAGATGTACCGCCCCAAGATCCTGGTCGCCGGTACCTCCGCCTACTGCCGTCTGATTGACTACAAGCGCATGCGCCAGATCGCTGACAAGGTCGGTGCCTACCTTGTTGTCGACATGGCCCACATTTCGGGTCTGATCGCCGCTGGCGTCATCCCCTCTCCCTTCGAGTACGCCGATGTTGTCACCACCACCACCCACAAGTCCCTCCGCGGCCCCCGTGGTGCCATGATCTTCTTCCGCAAGGGTGTCCGCGGCCAGGACAAGGCCGGCAAGGACATCATGTACGACCTCGAGGGTCCTATCAACTTCTCCGTCTTCCCCGGTCACCAGGGTGGTCCCCACAACCACACCATCACCGCTCTGGCCGTCGCCCTCAAGCAGGCCGACACTCCTGAGTTCAAGCAGTACCAGGAGCAGGTCATCAAGAACGCCAAGGCTCTTGAGAATGAGTTTAAGAGCCTCGGCATCAAGCTTGTGTCCGACGGCACTGACAGCCACATGGTCCTCTTGGACCTGCGCAACAAGGCCCTCGACGGTGCTCGCGTTGAGGCTGTCCTCGAGCAGATTAACATCGCTTGCAACAAGAACTCCATCCCCGGTGACAAGTCCGCCCTGACCCCCGGCGGTATCCGCATTGGTGCTCCCGCCATGACCTCCCGTGGTATGGGTGAGGAGGACTTCAGACGCATTGCCCGCTACGTCGATCAGACTATCACCCTCTGCAAGAAGATTCAGAGTGAGCTCCCCAAGGAGGCCAACAAGCAGAAGGACTTCAAGGCCAAGGTTGCCTCTGGCACCGTCCCTGAGATCCTGGCTCTCCGCAAGGAGGTTGCCGACTGGGCCAGCTCTTTCCCCCTGCCCGTCTAATTGGTCTCTATATGACCACATGGGGGTTAGTGACTGTCATGATATGAAAGTTACGAAGAGAGATTTTTCTGAGGATCTCGCGAGTTCAACATCACGAAAGCGTCGGTAAGACGTGAATACCACACGGTGCGTTATTTGGGGTTTTTATACAGGTCTGCTTTTTCAACCTTAGGGACATCTGGGGTTTTGGTAATTATTTTTGGTTTATTGTTTTGGAGCGTGTGAAACGAGCAACTTCTTCACCTCGCCGCTTATTCAACTGCGGGAGGGCATGGTTTTCAGAAGACCAAAAAGTTCAACATGATCTGGCGTGGGAGCCTTTGATATTGCTGTACATCACCATCTACTGAAATTGAATACCATAACATTACATGGTAAAAGTTTGCTTTTGCTTTCTACTAACTTGTCCTTTTTTCAAGTACTTTTGATGCCCGAGATTTCCACGAATTGTAGGTGTTATGTAAGGATCCATCACGTGTTGATCATATCTCCCCCTCCTTCCAAGTTCCCATTGCTTACTCGTCTTCACTCTTCGTCACTTCGTTCTTCGGGCGTCGCTCGTTCTCCGCACTGCCGTTACCCTCGTTAACTTCCTCAGATCACCTTTGACGCTGCTCCGACTCTGTTCCAGGCACCTTTTTCGGCCTTGTCCCTTATAAGCCGGCTGCTATCTTATCTGCGCCGGACCCCCGAGGCCATTACCTGCTTTTAGTCGTGGTTGCTCGAAGGATCTGAAGCGGTGCGGCAGTGCAGTAGTGCAGCAGCCATTTCTGTCAGTCCCTAGCCAGGTCAAGGACGCAAGCTATTGCAGAGATGGCAAATCCAGCCCAGTGCTACTATTGCTTTGAGAGCCTTTCCGCCTCATATGAAAATCGCGAACCCGCCAACTTGGCAGCTATAGAAGCGCTCTGGGAACAGTACGAGCAGTCTAAGAAACTCTCGATGCTCGCGGCTCAGCCTAGGGAAGAGGATGAGGATGAGCAGTGTGTAAACAACGACGAGGACGCCAGAAAGTCGTCCCAGATGAGTAGTCGGCCCGAAGGCCTGCAAATCCCTCGCATCAACCGTCTGCAGAGCCAGGCTTCCGACTCTTCCAGCACCGCCACCACGCCATCAAGCACCTCTGACACTTCATCGAAGTCGAATCTATCCAAATCCACCGCCATGACGACCCCGGCACAATCGGAGACTTCCAAGTCCATTGATCAACGATACCCGCTGTTCGTCACGTGGAACACGCTGTCTCGAGGCCACAAGTCTCTGCGCGGGTGCATAGGCACGTTTGAAGCACAAGATCTCGAGACGGGGCTGAAGTCATATGCTTTAACCTCGTACGTAGACCCTTTTTTTCTCCTTTTGCAAGCCTACACCATTACCAGCACAGCTCTAGTCCAAAATCATCCATTGACATTCTAAATACAGGGCCTTCGACGACTCTCGCTTCTCTCCGATTCCCAAATCTCTCCTACCTTCACTACAATGCGCTCTAACCCTCCTGGGCTCCTTTGAGCCCTGCACCAACGCCATGGACTGGACTCTCGGCACCCACGGTATTCGCATCTCATTCATCCACCGCGGCCGGCGCTACGGCGCCACATACCTACCCGACGTGGCCGTTGAACAGGGCTGGACGAAAGAGGAGACAATTGAGAGCTTGATGCGCAAAGCCGGCTGGAATGGCGGTGGAAGTGCTGCGCGGCGACTGTTGCGAGGGAACGGGAGCACTTCCAGTGGGACGAAGCCGTGGGATCAGGTCTCGGATTTCCGAACTGTCAGGTATCAGGGTCTGAAGGCGAAGTGTAGTTATGAGGAATGGCAGGAATGGCGGAACTGGGTGCTCTCTCTAGACGATGCACGGGACATATTAGGCTTGGCCTGATTGTTACTGTGATTGCTAGACAATCCCGCCGTGTCCGGACACGGGTTCATGATGATGATAATGATTCTTTGGCATACTTCGGTGTCTATTTTATGGCGCAATACGACTGACTGGAATAATGATTCCACTCATCTACGTTGAATGGCGTATTTTGGACCTAGGGTAGAAGAGTCAGGACTAGTAGGTGACTTGTATCATTTCATCATTCATTGCATTTGATCATGATATGTAGACTCGATAGAATGGGACACCAGTTGTCCGAGTCGAAAGATAAATAAAATCCCAGTAAAGAACCATATCTCACTTGCCATGAGCCCCACGACTCCATAAACCAGCGACCACCTCCTTAACCCTTCGCTCCTGCTCCCGGATCTGCTCCTCCGTCTGGCCACGCGCATTGCCCCGGCTATCAATCTGCCTGGGACTATTTTCATTCGTATTGTTTGCCTGACGCTGCTCCTCGACAACTTCATTACCATTGACGCGCTCGGGCTTCGGGTCAATGCTCATGACGCCGTCCATCATAAACCCACCGCCTTCGCGCAGCTTGTTAATGGCACGCACAGTGTCGATAGCCCGGTGCAGGGTGCGGCGCGCGTTGAAGTTCTTCTTGACGGTGGGCAGGAGGTCCTCGCCAGATCTCATCTTCGACTGATCGTACGGCGGGTTGATCCAGGTATGCTGCAGGGCCTCGTGGGCGGTCATGCGCTTTGTGGGATCGGTCGTCAGGCAGCCTTTGATGAAATTACGTGCTCCCTGTGATACGCCGCGCCAGTACTCGAGTGGCGTGAAGGAGTAGTCTGCGGCGAGGATGGCCTGCATCTCTTCCAGGTTGGAGTCTCGGTCGAATGGAGTGTACCCGCATAGAAGGAAGTAGGTGATCACGCCAATGGCCCAGATATCACTGATAGGGTAGCGTATGTATTAGCGACGTGCTCGCAACCCTCTTTTTGAGTAGAAAAACTCACACTGGCTTTCCGTGTCCACTCTTCTTGAAGATCTCAGGTGCCATATATCCCGGTGTCCCGCACGTTGTAGTCAGCACATGGAACTGCTCCTCGTCCATGATCCTGGACAAACCAAAGTCGGCAATCAGAAGATCTGCATTATCCTCCGGTGTGCGAAAGAGCAAGTTTTCGGGCTTCAAATCGCGGTGCACGATTCCGTGGTCATGGAGATATGCCACGGCAGAGAGGACGGCGCGAATCAGGTCAGCGGCATCGGACTCGTAGTAACTGCCTTTGCGACAGATGCGATCGAAAAGTTCTCCACCCAGAGCGAGGTCGGTGACAAGGTACACTAAATCGCATCGAGGATCAGCAATCGCACCATAGACAAGAGCTAGCCGGGACTGAACGCACAGTTGTTCATGGTCTCGAAGTAGTCCACCAGCGTAAGGATGTTCTGGTGGCCCATCGACACTCTCTTCAGCACTGCGATCTCATTTCGGACCTGAGCATGGTCCCCGCGGGGACAGGAGTTAGCATCGTGCGCTTCGCCGTAGGAACGAGTGCCCGTACCATATGCTCACGCCCTGCCATCAGGCGCTTGTTGATCACCTTCGCAGCATAGTAGCGACCGGTGTCGATGTGTACACACTCCTTGACGACGGAGTACGAGCCCGCGCCGAGGGTCTTGCCCGTCTTGTATCGGCACGGCTGCACTATCGGTCTCTGACCGGTCGGGGGTTGTGCCATTGGGAGCGGTAATGCAGACGAGAGGCGTGCTTTTGGGCAGTGTGAGATTAACGAGGTCGGCGCAGGCGATGTATGCGTCTGGTTTATATGGATCTGTGTGTACGAGTTAGCCAGACTTGCCGTGGCACTGCAGTCCACATGTGCGGATCAACCCCGCCAGGGTGTGCAGGACCACTCACAGTGGAGGGTTTAATCTCCGGACATGTGGGGGGTTTCCAGAGGTTCAGAGTGAATATAAAATAGTAATAAAGAGGAAGCTTGGAAGAAAGCGGGAAATGGATGAGAGTGGAAGATAAAAGAAGTTCGCAATTAATGAGACCGACGAAGATCACCAGAAGCTATTTACACTTTGGACCCAACACCGAATATGCCGAGTATGCCATGCTCTTCCCCCCAAACGCCTTGTGTGACCGACATACACGAACAAAAAAAGACACATAGCACATAATAGCACAAAGGAAATGCATGAAACCATAAAGATCAAGAAAAAGCATCCTACATTTGGGCAAGCACGCCATCCACGGCACCCTCGAGCAGCTGCAGACTGTGAAACTTGGCGACACTCTGCAACACACGCAGTTTCTTCTCCATCTCCTTCAAGTTCACAGTAGGAGCCCAGGCACCACTGCAAGAGCAGTGTTCCATGAACTCACTAATCTTAAGACCACCGCACTTGGAGCACTTGAGGTCTTGCGTCTGCCACTCAACCACAAGCCCATGCACCTGGCCAATGAGCATTTCCTCCTGTGCCAACCGGTCATACTCGGTTTGACAGAAGGGACAGCGCCATGGCTTGGGTGTCTTGCTGGTATCGCCCGGGTCTGGAAGCACGTCCTCGTCGCGGCACAGGTCCAGGTCGCGGATGAGACAGCAGGCGTTACAGGTGAGCTCCGTCAGTTTCAGGCTAGCGCTAGGGTTCTCAAAGCGGCCCTCTTTGCTAAACTCGCGCACCTCAAACAGGGCCAATAGTTCCCGGCGCAACAGTCTGGATTCGAGGGTGGTTGTCTTGGACAGACTCAAAACCTGCATCAGCAGTTTCACCAGCTCCAGCGCTGGGTTGCGCTTGTCTCCGTTGGGATCCACGAGGACTCCAGGAAGTACAGGGAAGGCATAGTCAGATACGAGCTCGGGATGGAGCATCTCATCTCGCTGACGGCGAATAAGGCCCGAGATCTGCTTCTTCAGAGGCTTAGAGAATCGCTCCGCGAGAATGGCCGTGAGCTCTTGGTTATCCGCCTGACTGGACTGTCCAATAGGAATCTGGGTCAAACGGGGCGTGGACGAGATCTCGGCATCTTGATGATCTGGCCGCTTCGCAGTATGCATCAACTCGATGTACTCGACAACCCAGTCGTGGAAGATGGTTTGCATGGGCGCGGGCAAGAATCGGCTGAGTTGCCAGTGCATGATGGTTTCGAGATCCTGCTTTTCAGCCTCGACCACTTCTCGGCAGCCCTTGCCTGCATAGTTGTACTCATCGTACCACACGAGGAAGTCCCAGTATTCCTTGATTTCAAGGTCGACGAAATGGAATTGGGGGTTGGCTCGGATCGATTTCAGCACGTATTGACTGTAGGCGTAGGCATTGCCGACCTCGGTCTTCGTGGTCTGGAGCAGAAGACGAGTCGGGCTGGCGAAGATGACGTTTGAGCCGACTCGTCTGAACTCAGCCATCAACCTCTGGAACGATTTGCGGGAGAGCAGCCGCACGTAGTTGTGCAGGGACCGATCGTAGAGACACGAAACCGGGCTTTCGACCCATCGAATCAGGTGCTGGACCATGATATCAGCCATGCTGTTTCCAGCACACGCCTCCGTCCACCAGTGCTTGACCATTTCTCGCAAGACGATCGCACCGGCAGATGCAAATGCTTTCTCAGAGTACAGAACCCCTGTATCTTCTGCACCATTTCCAGAAGGCGCCAAAAGTGTGTCACTTCCTTCCATTTCATTGACAATCGAGGATGTGAGAATTGTATTGATGGCAAGATTGCGGACATCCAGCTCGATGCATACGGTGGAATATGAACTCGGTGAATTCACGGATGGCATGTTGAATTTCTCCAGCGAACCCACGACATCGTCTCTTTCATAACCGGCATGGTCTGGTCGTGGCGCCGTAGACCACCAGAGAACAACATTGCTCTTCTGGAGTCGCCTGGCATACGAGATGTCGATGAGATAGCGAGGATCGTCTGTCTCCAAATTGCAAAGCGGAACGTCTCCGTAACGGGCGAGCAACGTCAGGTGCTGAATCCAGGCTGCAAGGTACAGATAGTGGGTAACGAGGCGCCTTGCGATGAAAGTCTGCCAACCAAGGGGCGGAAGGTCCATGTCCGATACCTCGGGCTTCACGCACAGAGTGGGATATTCCTTCAGAATAGGAATGTCATGGCATAGTCGGTCCTTTTGCTGGGACTGGATGACCAAAATGGCTGGCTGGCTCTCCTCGCTGCGGAGTTTCCTGACCAAGTCACCGATTTCGAGGTGAGCCTTTCTTCGAGTCATAACGTGGGTAGTCTTGAAATGAATCCTGTCTTGATACTCAAACGCGTTCTGCGTTGTATCGCCCGCGGTATCTTGCATCTTGCGAGAAAGGAGCTCGGAGTAGACTTTGTCAACATTTGGCAGACCTTGGACATCCCTGGTTCGGTTCAGGATGACGATATTGGCTTCCTTCTTTGTCGTGGAGAAAAGAGCAAAGACCTGTCGATCCCCGGAGGCAACATGATAGAGGTAGTGGTATGCCAGGGCCGAGTCCATTAGATAGGGTTGATCGGAGGAGGTGGGGAGCAAGGTCGAGAGGTCGAAGCCCTTGTCCAAACCGTCACCAAGCACGCCACGCTGCTCCTCGTCAAAAGTGCAGTGGTTTCCAAGCTTCAGCACTGCTCGGATGCTGGATGTAATGTTTCGCTCGTAGACACCCTCAATACTGGGATGTTGGAACAAAGCATCCATCTTATCCGCCTCCTCGAGGAACTTGTCTTCGGTCAACGATACCCGGAAAAGGTGGACCGAAGGATGACCATTGGGTAGGGTATGGTTGACCTTCTCGACCTCACAGTCTGGCACATCAATGTCAGGAAGAGAATCACGCTTCAAGTTCACAAAGAATTGCCGCGGAACTTTAACATTGAGCGCATGAATCTTCTGATCAATCAACACAAAGGCTCGCACAATGCCTGGCCGGCCCGTTTCACAAAGCTGCAGAACCTGCCAGGTACTGATGTACAGTAACTGGGCCTGGTTGCGGAAAAAGTGGCTCAGGGAGTCAGTAGCAACGTTGGTGCGCTCGCCGAACAATTGGCGACGACGAATCCGTGCTTGCTTTTGGATCTTCCACTTTTGCTTCTGGTATTTGAGGAATCCTTCATAATCCTCTGACATAGATGGCATGACTGCCGGCAGAGTAGCAAAAGGATCAAGTGATGTCTTGGGAACGCTCTCTGGATGCTTCCTCTTCTGGGCAATCTTGCTTTCGGGGGACTTGAGCTTCTGGGTCGAGCTTGCAATCACTTCCTCCATATCACCGGCATGTTGAACGCGGTGGTCAAGGATGTTGGCGGAGATCGAGGAAAGCGGAGCCTTTTCAGACTTTCCAAACAGATCAGTCATCTTCTTCTGCTTGAACTTGTCGTCCTTCTGGTTGATACGTCGCTGCAACCAGTCAGGGTGGGCAACCCGAGGGACAGGGTTTCGAAGCTTCTGGAGAGCGGCAGGGATAGTGATGAGCTTTTGCACCACAGACCCCAGACGCTCAAGATAATAATCCCAGTCGATGACTGTGCGAGGATCCATATCTCCAGGATCTTCCTTGAGCCATTTTCGCAGGAAGAAGCGCTTGACATTCTCCTCCGCGGAGAAAATGGTCACGGGAATAGCTCGTTCGGTGACGGGGGTGTTCCTTGGTCTCGCCGAGATAATGTACTTGCAGTTAAGGCCCTTGTCCTTGACCATCTGCTCGCCCAGGAACTCTGCGAGGCGTCGCGCGGTTGTGATGGATGTAGACTTTTGATTCCCATATTCCTCCAAAGTCTTGGTCATACTTCGGTTCTCCGAAATGAGGTCAATCAGTTCCTCATCAGCTAATGTTGTGCCACGTTCGTAGAGGACATCTAACCACCGATCGGCAACTCGAGCCACGGCGGCATACGTCTCGGCAAGGTTCGTCCCATCCAAGAAGAACTTGAAGATCTGGGTTTGGAAGATCTTGATGAGTTTCAACTCTCCTCTTCTCTTGACTTCGAATCCCTTGAGTTCTGCTAGAGACCCATCGTGATTGAATACAGCGTATCGCTTCTTCAGGTTCTTATCTTCTTCCTTTGACGTTGGCAGGATCATAGCTCGGTAGGGTCCGTCGACCTCGAAGAAAATGGAGTTTTCGCTGTGAGTTTCGTACTTGAACGTGGATGGATCGGCGAGGGCCTGATACTGGTGATTTGTGTACCTGGCATGGACAAGGTGATTGAGCATGACACATGGGTAGGAGATTCCCAGCTTCTTCCCATTCTTCAGAGTGAAGGAGAAATTTTCAGGGAAGGTACCAGGAAGCATACACCAAATGCCATCGGTATCCAGCTCCAGGGGTCGGCCGATGCGCTCAACGAGCTCTCGTGCCATCTGAATGATATGGGCACCAGTCAAACATGTGACTCCAGCCATTTCCATGGAGTACCATCGCGAACCCTTTCGCATGACGTAGCCATAGAAACTGTTGAGAATGACCTTGTGTGCAAGCTGAAGGGAATCGAACAAAACAATCATCTTCTTGGCCTCTTCTATCTCTGCTGCAGAAGCACCTGATGCCTGCAAAGAGTCGGTCTTGTTCTTCCAGACCTTCTGCTTGCCCTTGAAATCATAACGTCGATCACGGAAGCTGCGCACTGTATCGACATAGAACGGGTTTTCTCTCTGGCAGATAATTGCCTCTCGCTCCATCGTCTTGCTGTCGTGGATCTTGTGATAGATCTTCTTGCTGTAATCCTGGAGTCGCTTCTTAATCACTGCGGCCTGCTCTTCGACGCTGAGATCGCCAAATGACCTCATCGGTGAATTCTTGTACTTGCCGGGGAAGCGTTCGTTGGCAGTGGCGCGCCGAATCATATTGTATTCATCGCGCTTTGCAGGCAAGAATTCACCACGCCAGGCCCACGGCATTCGCCTATCACAGGTCTTGCCTGGGCGGTTAAAATCGCACGCGGCACAGTCTGATTCTTTGATCAAGGAATCCGGCTGCAATCGATTGGTGATCATAATGTTGGGGTACATGGAGGCGACGTCCAAGTGGTATATGAAAGGCACCTCGTTCCGGACGGGGTTGTTCTTCAGGTCAAGCAAACGTTCTGCGATCTGGCGCTTCACTTCGTCAAAGTTCGTCACGTCGTCCATTGACTTTTTCTCTTCAACCTCAATACTAAACTTGAGAGCATGGTCCAAGTCTCGGAGAAGTTCATCAATCGCGTTCGGGTCGACATTGAAGGCGACGGGGATGTCACTTCGGAAAACACCCGCCTCAATACTTTCGACGTGACCACCCACGTAGGTTTCCGACTCGAGCAAATGACCATCATAAAAGGCCTCGGGTGGGTCTTTGTGCTTGTTGGGAAGGATGATCTCGTGTTGGTAGGCTTGGACCATAAGCAGCATCTCGCACAGAGTTCCAGTCCCCTTCCGCAACGTTTCATCGGCATTCAAAGGAATAATGGTACACAGAGAGAAGATGAAGGGGTGAACATATTTCATGTACAGGTAGTAGGTGGCAACAGCATCAGAAACGGAGTACTCGGCTAGGGTCTGGGGTCGCTCACTCGCATATGGAGTCATCAGTTCAGGGTCGAGTTCATCAGGGTCGTAGCCGAGCTTCGCGACAGTCACAGCTTTCAAGCCTCGACTTCCTTGGGGAAGATAACTGTCACGGTTCACCCATGCAAAACAATCCATGTGAACACAATAATCGGACTGATAGATGTCTTCGCTGTTCTTTCTGAACCCAATTTCCCTGTACATGTCAATTCCTTGAACACTCGCTCTCGTTTCCACAAACGGCCAATCGAAAAAGTCACCGTTGTATGTAGCAATGACAGTGGGCTTGGCGATTTTGATGTGCTCGAAAAAGCGCTCCAGGACACTTCTCTCATTGGGCTCGTTGAAAATCACGAAAGGTCCATTATACTCGGGCTTCGGTGTGTACTCGAAGTCATTGATGTCCTCGGAGACAATTTCTCTGTTGGTGATCAGAAATCCTTGCCCGTCGATCATGTACGAAATCATCATGATCTGATCGATTACGGCATCCGGGAACTTGAGGGGTAGTTTTGTGGTCTCGATATCGAAGGCAAGGACCACGGGATCGGCTCGCTGGAGTCGTTCTTCCAGGCAGGTTAACGATATCACGCCGTGCTTGGCTTGGACATTATACCACTTTCCGACGCGAATATCTGTAGAGCATCAGCCTGATATTCCCAACCACAAAAGACAAAATCGCGCACCCTTGTCAATGCACACCCGAACATGATACGGAACGTCGTACTCTCGAATATCAATAATAAAATCACTCGCTTGCGTGTTGCCATTAGGTCGTTGCTCATTAATTATTTCGTCGTCAAACAGGTCGAAACTGGCGGTTGCACTGCAAATTCCCTAATCAGCACCTGGATCAAGTCAAACCCACCAAGGCACGACAAACCTGGACATTTCGACGTATGCGTCCATCACACTCGCATTCTTCTTGTTTTTTTCTGCCAAGGGAAGAAGGGTTCTCCGCACTTCGAGCAGGTTGCTCACATTGGCAAAGTTCAACTTGATAAAGGTCCTCCTGTGTCCGAGCAGGTGGTTGGGGAGGTTCAGGTCCTCTTTGTCAAGTCGCTTGAAGCTCTTGATCAGGCCCTCAAATGATCTCTTAGACCATTCCTCCACTTCCATCTCGTGACCCTTTTTCACCGCAATAAGGAAATAAGGCTCGTATTCAACCGTCGCCTTGAAACTACCCCCGTCGTCTTGAAGAAAGTAGAAGTCGACGCCGGCGCGGCCTCCTTGCACATTGGGGTCCTCTATTGTCGTGCTGTGCATGTTGACGAGCCAGCCGGCTCTTGTCTCGCCAGACTCAAAACGTGGAAAACCGAGGGATTCATCGATGCTGTTAGCCAGCCGAATGGCTTCGAATTTCTCATCTTGGGAAGTTGCTTCGCTGGAGCGCAGGGAACCGAATTCGACTGTTTTTGTTCGTCGGGGACCAGAGGACGCAGCAGCTCCTCGGAATTTGTTCCCAAATTTGCTGGGTTTTCGCGAAGGCATTGCGACACTGTCGCCCGGTCGGGCTGCTCAGACTATATTGGAAGGCAGGGCGGGCAGATGGGCATGAGATATTCGAGTGAAGAGGCTGTAGAAAGGTATGACCGTGAGAGAAAAGAGAAGGCACCGAGACGGGATAGTAATGCTGCGGCCAATGTCTGGAAGAGGAATCAGCAAATGGGCCTGCGACATGCACCAATCGAGGTCGATCTCAGTTGCTTCTTTCGACGCGTCCGCGTCCGCGTCTACGCGTGGCTGAGTCAGCTCCCGGAATAACCTTCCAAATAAAGTTTATGTCGGATCATCAATGCCCCGCTAGATATTGACGGATGTCCGATAAATCGTACCTCTTCAAGAACCGCCAATTGATAACAATGTCAGAGAATCCTCGAGAGCCTGGCTCCAATGGAGAGGCGGGCAGCCACCTTCCCGCTAGCATTCCAAACACCGACCCGAAGAAACCCAAGCACGACTTCCCCCAGTCGCAAGTCGGAAAGTTATGGGAGGCCTTTGGTGAACCCGAAGACGGTCCCGTGAATGCGCTCGCAAATGCGACCTACAAGCCCCGGGGCAAGGATCCCAAAGACGTGTCTTATTCAGATGTTGTCGGCAATGTCTCCGTATCCGAGATTTCTACATTCTATAGACGACCGTGTGCACGAGAGTCGCTCATGACCGGCATCGGTCTTGGGTTTGGCGCCGGTGGTGTCCGAGCTGTCTTCGGAGGTACATCTATACTTTCTGGTTAATAGCAATTGGGTTAACACTAATTTATTCGCGTAGGTCTGCGCTCATTATGGTCCGCCGGAAACTGGGCAGTCGGCGTGTTCGCCGTTAGCTCGCTGGCAGCCTACGAGCTCTGTCGACGACAACGCATCGAGGAACTGGATGGAATGAAGAAAGCGGTCGATCTGATGAAGGAACTGAAGGACAAAAAGCAAAGGGAGAAGGATATGGCCGCCGAGGAGGCGGCCAAGCGGGCGGAGGAACAGCGGAGAAAGAGTTGGACAAACCTCACCAACTACAAGTTCTGGTAGCATTGCTCATTTACGAGCTGGAGTCACGGTGTTTGTGGGATATATCCAAAACTGTATATTCCAATCCTGTGCTAGAACGGTTGGCATCATGTCATTAAGTCATATCTGTGTATCATAGTCCCCAATGTCCATAATGCTGGTCGAATCATCTCAAAAGTCGCAATGTTTGCTCCCAAGAATATGGGGCGTGCTTAAATCCTCAAAAGTGCAAATCAAAGAAGTGTATATCATAGGGTGGAAGGGATTGAGCAGTCCGGGCTCAGACGTCAAATTTGACGCGCTTCTGAATGGCACCCTGTACACCATGTAATCTCTCCAGGGCAATGTCTTCGTTCCTCCGTGCTCGTCGCTTTTCGCGAGCGTCCCGTGCCTCGCGCGCCTTCCATTCGGCGACTTGTTTCTGTCGTTTTTGTGAACGAGCCCAGGCTATGGCCGCTGTCGGTTTGAATCCCACGCCATTGATTCCATATCCATCATCGGTCGGGTCTGTAGGATTGTGACCCGTTATCTCATCATCGTGCCACGTCAACGATTGTTCTGACGAGGCCTCTGCGAGAGGAGGCGATAGTCGCTGTTTGCGATTCTTGGAAGGTGAAATGGGAGTACGCTTTTTGCGAGGTGATGGCGAAGACCTCTTTTCTGAAGGCGAGAGGGCCGAGGCAGCTAAGCCATTATCTATTGAACGTTTCGACGGTTCTGGCGGCGGCTGGTGACCTCGAACTTCATGCAGTTCATCGCTATGGGTTGGCAAGTGTTCCGGCATATTTTCGGTACGGGGATAGGGGTCGGTTGCACATCTTTCCTGTCCTTGGTGGGAGTTGCGTCGTAGTAGCCCTGGCTCTGGGAAATGGTCTCCCCGGATAGCCAATTCTTCAAACCTCCCTGCCACCCCCGCAAAAGTCATAATTGTGGATTTCAGCAGGGAAGATTTAGCGAGGTGTCAGCATGCAGACGAGTGATAAAACAAATCGGTTTCTTTCTTCTCTGATGAATTTCCCATGCTACTTTGTCTCTCGCTGTAAAGGCTACGCTAACGTCCACAGAATGCTCGCCGTCATGACGGAACATATCGGGCGAAAAGGCGGTGGGTGCGATGGCACGGTTATAGTAATTCTGCGGTGTCCTGGCCTGTTTTCTTTTTTAAAAATGTGGGTAATAATTGATAAATGGAAGTAAATGGGTAATCTATGGGGTTCGAAACACGCTGGTCTCCCTTTTTTGTGCCTTTTCTAGATTCGCTTTTCCTGTTTCTTTTCCCGAATGCAATTGATACCAATCTTGATAAGACCTTCTTACTCAGTCCCGGTAAGGCTCTGCGGACTGGGTGCTCTGAATGGTGGTCGACGCAAGATAACTTATGCAGGCTCGTTGAGATGACATTACGGCCATTGACAGGTGATTAATGCCTGAGACATAAAGACATCAATAACGTAGTTCACAAGCGAGCGGTGAATCCTACTGAATACCCTATCTTCAGACTAGAGATGTCCGAGGAGATGGACCGTCTGTCCGAAGACAGTGAATGTGATTTAGGCGATTTTGACACAACTGTGCAATTAAAGGTTAAGGAAAGTCGAGGATCAGATAACACGAGATAGAGCAAATCTTATTGCCAACAAAGGCCTAAATCAATAATTTACAAATCCCCAAGCCCATCAAGTCGTGAACAAGATAGAAAAGAAAAGAAAAAAAAAAGGGAAAACCTAACGCCATGACAAAGACTCCCAGTCCCAAGAAAAAGCGCTTTTATGCCTTCTGCTTCTTCTTCGAAGGCTCAGCATCGGTGTCATGCTTGCGCTTCTTCTTCTTCTCAGACTCGCCCTCGCCGACATCCGACTTGCGCTTCTTCTTCTTGTCACTCTTGTCGGACTTGTCCTTCTTCTCCTTCTTTTCCTTCTTGTCCTTCTTCTCCTTCTTGGCCGCAGCGGCATCGGCATCCTCCATCTCCACGTCACTCCCATCAACATCGACGTCAATGCCAGCCAGGACGGCATCCATAGCAGATTTCTGTACGTCGGGATTAGTTGCAAGTTGGGATAAAAGATACTAGGGGATTGAACATACCATAGCGACCTCGTTCTTGGTGGGGGCAGCGCCAGTGGAGTAGAACTCCAAGCGCTCCTCGACCTGATGCTTCAGAGCCTCACCAAACTTGGTGGTAGGAGTCTCGGAGAAGTTGTCGATACGAGAAGCAATGGAGCACTTGTTGGCAAGGAAACGCGAAATGCGACCCTTGTTCTTGGGGCCAGCCCGGCCAATGAAGGAAGAGTGATACAGGAGACCATACTTGGGAGTGTTACCCTTGGTCTTCAAGGCACGGAAGAGAGCCTTCTCGGCACCGAGAATCTGGACCGTGGAGGCGGGGTACTTGGACAAATTGGTCAAGCTACCAGCGTGGGAAATCAGACGGGCACCGACCACCTCTCCAATAAGAGCAGCAAGGTTGGGAGCGACAACGCTCATCTTGGATACCAGGTACTGGTAGAGCGACTTGCGGTACTTGGACAGGCTGACAACGCGGCCGGCGAAAGCAGTGACGTTCTCCATGTCGGCTTCGGAGATCTCCTGACCCATGCTGTGCTTGGCAGCATCAATGATGTTCTGAGCAACACCCTTGTCATCCTCGACGAGGGCGGCCAAATCATGCAGTTTCTCATCGTTCAGGGTCTTCTTGTCCTGCACGAAAAGGGCAACCTCGGCGTAGCGCTGGTTTTCCGAGACGACCTTGTACAGCTCGGGGAAGTGCCACGAGTACCATTCGCGAACACGCATGGCGAAAGTGTTGATGGCCTTGTCAAGTTGATCAAGGATAGCAATGGCCTGGATGATGTGGTTGTCGTCACGTTGGACGGAGAACTTGACCTTGGCGCGGGAGTAGGCGTGACCCAGACCAAGCTGAGCAGTGTCCATGTCACCCTCGCGGAGCTGGCTCAGCAGCTTGCCGAAGTGCAGTCGGAGACCACGGAGGAGATCCTGGACAACCTCGCTGGTGTCACCGGTCTCGCAGTCTACAAAGGGGAAAGCGGACTTGATGCTTCCTGCAAGACCCTTGTCCAACAGACCCAGGACAACCTTCTTCTTCTTGCTCGGCTTAGGGAGATTCAATTCAAGGAAAGAGACCAGAGTCTCAGAGGCAACTCCCTCCGAGATATCGTTGATTTCACCCAGGGCCTGCTTGTTATTTCTGCGATGCGTTAGCGAACGGTTCGAGGCAAAATCATCCCGATTACGTTTTTTCCATCGCAAAAGACGTACTCAAAGGGCAGGAAACTGGTGAGATCAACCATCTTGCCAAACTTGGCAAGGTCATTGACGCCTTCCTGGACTTCCTTCAGGCGGTTGCCCACAGCGTCGCCCTGGAGGGCGACCTTGAAAAGCGAGTAGCCCACAGGGCTCTCGAACAGGAGATAATCGGCCATGGTGCTAGATCCTTAGGTCAAACAGATCGCAAGATGACCAGAGGATTAATGGCAGCGGCAAAGGCCCACAAATGACGGCGTAGTGGGATTAGGACGGACGTTCAAGAAGGCGGACGGGCAAAAGCGAAGAATTCGGGAAGCTCTTTTTTTTCAACGCTAGTGCAAATCGGTACTGTGGGCTTTTTGCCAAAAAACCACGCTCACCGCCTCCGAATCAGCGCGGGCATTCAACCTCACTGTGTGCTAACGAGCTCCCTCTCGTTGCCCCATTACTTTTTATTTTCTAGGGCCGAGCTCACTGTCTTTCATTTTTTGCCTACAGATATGTCGGCAACTCAGCTACTTAACCCCAAGGCCGAGTCCCGGGTACGCATTAATTACCCCCTTAGCTTGACCCCTCCGTGGCCCGCACTAACATTTCATCTAGCGGAGAGGAGAAGCCCTGAAGGTGAACATCGCCGCTGGAGAAGGTCTCCAGGATGTCCTCAAGTCAAACTTGGGTCCTTCAGGCACCCTGAAGATGTAAGTGTTGATGATCACCTTGTGACAACCCGCAATAGAGCTGACAAAACTAGGCTGGTGGACGGTTCTGGCGGAGTATGCAATACGTCCCTTATTTTCTCGAACGCCTCGGATCAAGGTTTCTAATGCGGAGGTACTACAACAGATCAAGCTGACCAAGGATGGAAATGTTTTGCTGCGTGAAATGGTTTGTTCATAAACCAGCTGTTTCTTTTTAGAGCATGAATGCTAACCTTCGGCAGCAAATTCAAAACCCCACGGCTGTAAGACACCGTTGCTTCGAAGATTTCTCCATTTTTCTGACAATTTCATAAGGTTATGATCGCCCGTGCTGCGACAGCACAAGACGACATCACAGGCGATGGCACAACGTCAGTTGTCCTATTGGTGGGAGAGCTCCTGAAACAGGCGGATCGTCACATTACGGAGGGACTGCACCCTCGTGTCATCACCGACGGCTATGAGATTGCGAAGAATGAGGCTTTGAAGGTATCTTGACCCAAGAAAATGAGTTGGTGGATCAATTCGTTCGATTCCAATCTAACATGTTGCACACAGTACCTCGAGCAGTACAAGCTCGAGCGGGCCGTTGACCGCGAGCTGCTCCTCTCCGTTGCCCGTACCTCCCTCTCCACCAAGCTGAACCATGCTCTCGCCGAGAAGCTCACCCCTGACATTGTCGATGCTGTGCTTGCGATCCACCGCGCCCCTGAGAAGCCCGACTTGCATATGGTTGAGATCATGACGATGCAGCACCGTACCTCGTCCGACACCCAACTCATTCGCGGTCTGGCCTTGGATCACGGTGCCAGACACCCCGACATGCCTAAACGTGTGGAGAATGCTTTCATCTTGACATTGAATGTCAGTCTGGAGTACGAGAAGTCTGAGATTAACTCCGGCTTTTACTACTCCACTGCCGAACAGAGGGATAAGCTGGTGGAGAGTGAGCGCAAGTTTGTCGACTCAAAGCTAGCGAAGATCGTGGAGCTCAAGAAGCAGGTCTGCGGCAACGACCCCAAGAAGGGCTTCGTCGTCATCAACCAGAAGGGTATCGATCCCCTCAGCTTGGATATTCTTGTCAAGAACGGTATCATGGCTCTCCGCCGCGCTAAGCGGAGGAACATGGAGCGTCTGCAGCTGGTGTGCGGTGGTGTTGCCCAGAACAGCGTGGAGGACATGACCCCCGATGTTCTCGGCTGGGCTGGTCTGGTCTACGAGCACCAGCTTGGTGAGGAGAAGTTCACTTTTGTCGAGGAGGTCAAGGACCCGAAGTCTGTGACCATTCTCATCAAGGGCCCCAATGCGCACAATATCGCTCAGGTCAAGGATGCCGTCCGCGATGGTCTTCGCTCCGTCTACAACACCATTGTCGACGGATGTGTCATTCCTGGGGCCGGTGCGTTCCAAATTGCCTGTGCTTCTCACCTGAAGTCGGATAAGTTCCGTGACAGCGTCAAGGGCAAGGCCAAGTGGGGTGTTGACGCTTTTGCCGATGCCCTCTTGATCATTCCCAAGACCCTCGCTGCAAACGCCGGTCACGATATCCAGGACTCTTTGGCTGCTATTCAGGATGAACGTTCGCAAGGCAACAACGTCGTGGGCCTGGACCTGAACACAGGCGACCCCATGGACCCCATTCAGGCAGGTGTCTTCGACTCATTCCGTGTTCTGCGAAACTGCATTGCCTCTAGCACTGGTATCGCTTCGAACCTGCTTCTCTGTGACGAGCTGCTGAAGGCTCGCCAGATGGGCAAGTCGGGCGGTCCCGGCGGTATGGAAGAGTAATGTGCTCCTGATTGATGAAGTCGGTGATTCATGTAAAGATTTAGATAAGGCTCGAGACTTATGGCTTCGGCGGTTGAAAAGTCCAGTCAAAAAATTGCACACAATAATTGCAAACTATCTATTTCAGATATTAGGCTCAAGACTGTAGATGTAAATGTTGTCTTAGGGCTATTGCATCGCATCACGGAGATTATAAGCTTCGGTCGTCAAGCTTTGTGGCATTCTCGGGTCATTACATGTGCGAGGCAATGTTGGTCATCATTATCATTACTGGATTACATCAAACATTATACTACACAACGCGCTGTAGAGGGTTATTGATCCTCCGAGGAAGTCTGACTGGCTTCGGAAACCAGGGGCGATGGAAGGATAAATCCGTCCTCCCTCACAGGGTCTTCCAATGACAGGTCATGGGTTTTAGCCCACTTCCAGACATCCTCTTTCCGGATGAGCATCGTCGGACCCTGCACTGAGCCATCCTCCCCACCTAAACGAGGAGTTTTGCGCTTCCTTGGTGTCTCTGGCTGGACGACGCCCATGAACTTGAGGGCGGTAATCACGTCTTCTGTCAGCATGCCAGTAGCCAGACCGACCTCTTCAACGGTCATAGTCTCACGCGGAGGTCTCTTTTTGGAGACTTTGGAAAAAGTGCTAGGTTTTGACTTTTGGGCCTCATTATTGCCGTCGCCACGTTTGCCGCATAGCAGATACCTCGCGATCCGCTCAGCCCAGAAGCGATTGTAACTCTTTTGGCCCAGGTCACTGAGAGGTTTCTCTGGTCCGCCGATATATCCGCCGGGGGAATCCCAGCCGCTGAGCTTATAGCTCACCCCCATCAACAGTTTTCCCAGCTGTCTGTGCTGGTATGGTGGGAAAACACAGATGCAGGCAAGATTGTTTGCATCCCAGGATAGCTTCTCCTTCGAGAAGAAGCCAAGGACATGGTACCTGTCCGGGTTATCCGGGTCGGTAAAGGTGAGGATATAATAGAGGAAGGTCACAACGTCGAAAAAAACAGTCTTGTGGTCAAGAAAGAGCTTGGCGAAGAGGGATAGATTTTGGCCAAAGAGCTTGTGTTCCTCCCCATCGACTTCCCATACAGCGTATCCGCCATGGTCATATACTTTCGTGCCCGGTGGTGTTGTCCGATGCACACATTCTCGAGTGTGCTCTGCAAAGGTGACTTGATCACAGGAATACCGGAAGCACCACCGACAAACGTAGAGGCACTCGGCGTCTTTGGCGACCAGGTCCTCCGGGTAGATGGACTGATACCACGGCTTGAACAGGAGATCTCCTAGCACAACACTCTTGACATTGCGGTCCCCGGGACTCTGCAGTCGTGAGGCTCTCCCGCTGGCCATTGGGACGTTCTTTGGGTGTGGATCGCTCGAATGGGGTATGGGGTCGTGGAGGAGCTAGATTGCAAGGGCTTCATATAGGGAGTCTTCTCAATGGTCCAGCCATTGGCATTGCCCAGTCGACAGCGAAATGTTATGCACAGTATGAATGGCGCAGAATCAGTCGCACCGTCATGTGGGAGAATTGGTCTGGTCTGAGGTTCACGAGAAAAGGACCGCAAAAAGATGGCTGAGTCAGATTCCGATAAGCGGGGAGAGCTTATCCGTCAGCTGTTGCCTGGGGATGTTAAATGTCAAGTGAGATCATCCTGATTTCTCGAATCCTTGCGTTTCATTTTCCATCCCCTCCTTTTTCAACCAGGATTTTGTATCAGGCAACAGTCGTTTGCTTTCATAATTTATCCGGATTCCTCATTTCTGCTGATGCACTCTCTTTCGTGAATACCCCAAAAGTCATCACGATCTCCCGTTGCTTGTACTTTGTCAGTGTAACATCCCCACTCGCTCGTCGATCTGGACCCAAGGGTTCTCAACGTTGCTCTGCCCACGATGTTGAAGCCCTTCCAGATCAGAGACCTTTACGCGTCTCCATCCGCGGGCCACAAGGTCACCTCAGACCCTCCGGCCTCCCGCGGAGTGGTGCAGATATCAGCGGCCGATTACGACGACATCGCTTCGAACCATCCTCGGGCGATGCTAACATACATGGACTCTGACGATGGTGACCAGATTACAGTGAGTGCACGTCACGAGTATAGTCTTTATCTTTTGTCGGGTGGCTAACGTGTATCTATAGGTCGGCTCCTCTCTCGAGCTCTCTGAACGCCTCGATGAGCCTATCGACATCGCCCAGCGCCTTGATTCTGTCCAGATTTCTGAATATGAGCCAGAACCGATGCACCTCTTTGATATCCGTCGGTCGAATTCTGTGACCGAGTTGTGGAAGCGATTTGAGAACACTGCCAGCCCAGCACCAAAGGCTGTTGGAGCGATGAACGGTGTCTCTACAACGGCAGAGCCCACAGCCAGCAACGCCAAACCCGAGGATGCACCAGCTTCGCAATACACCATACCTCCCATGTCAGCCCCTGGAGAAGATTCGCAGCCTCTCATGGCAGCATTCGAGGCTGAACTGGCCAATATTCTCAAGTCCTCTGAAACTTCTGACACACAAGCCCAAGGGGCCAGGTCCGAGCCTGCCACCGAGACGGCAGCCAACACTAGCTCTCAGAGGATCCCTCCCGCTGTGGAACAGTTTGTGGCTCAGATACTGCAACAAGTTTGCAGCGGGGCCGATGTTATGCAAACTGAGTTAAGAGCAAGGATTCCTGAGCTTCGGCGCCAACTGAGTGATGCTCAGAGGGGTCTTCCAGAGAATCTTGCTACCTCACTGCAGGCTCTCTTTGCTCAACTTGAGGCTCAAATGAGAAGTGCCCTCAACAATCTGCCGGATAGTGGAAGACACATGGCAGAAGAAGCAATTCAAGCCGGGAGACCTGTAGCGGAGGACGCCGTGGAAAGGTTGAGGTCTTTTGCTACTGATCTGGATCAAACCACGCGGACCTTGTTTGCGGCGTTTGAGAGTGAATTCGGCCGAGCCGGATCCGAAAATACAAGCACGACAACTGGCAGCTCAAATGCTGCACCTGGCGTATTTTGTCCTCCCCCTAGCAATGTGCCTATGCCTCCCGTTCCCACCTATCAGGAAAGCCAGGCGCAGCCCGTAGATACAACAACGCAACAGAAAGATACCACGGCTACTGGTCAATCCACAGTCAAAGACCCTGAACCATCCGGACCTTCCACATCGCAACGTGCTGGTCCCAATCTCCACGTCGAACAGGAGCCCCGGCCTTGGGAACGTCTGCCTCCTCGTCCTCCTCCTCACTGGCGGCCCCCTCCGATCAACAGTACACTTCCTCCATCCTATCTGCATCCACTCTCTCATCCAGGTAGCCGGGCGTCTTTCAACCCCGGGCAACCATGGCACCAATTTGGTCCTTCGCCCGGTTCTTTGCCTCATCACTTCGACCCTTTTGCTCCTCCTCGTCCTCCTCCTCCTCCGCCACCACCGCCGGGTCCGTTTTCATTCCCCCAATGGTCCCAGTTGCGTTCCGTGGCCCCATTCTTCCCGGATGATATACCGCAGCCTAAGGACGGTGAGGGTTTCTTGCAATTACGCACTCCGCCTGCTCTGCCATACACAGCAGGGGTCGAGCAAAATGGAGGCATGCAAACAGAGGCACCGGGAAACAAGACCTTGTTCATCGGAAACGTTGGGTTCAATGTCACCGAGAAAATGATCCAGGATGTCTTTGCTTCAAAGGGGTTCATTGTTAATGTAGATCTCCCTCTGGATTTCACGTCGGGCAAACATGCAGGCTTCGGCTACCTGCATTTCCCGTCGATCCACCCGGCGATGGCCGCCATGAACGCTTTGCAGGGCTTTCACATTGATGGCCACGCGATCAACCTTGAATTCAGTGATCAGATGCCCATTGAACGCATCCCTTCATTGCAGCCCTCGGAGGAGCACGCAAGCTCAGGTTCGCTCAACGCTCAGCAGGGCAGTTCTCGGGCGGCTTCCGTTAGCGATGCATCTGCATTCCTGGAGAAGCCCTCGGAGAAACAGCAGATACTTCCTAAAGATGCTGCTCGGAAGAGCAGCAGTGGTTCAATCAAGCGCAGAAAATCTGTCACCTTCCAGGAGACTGACTTCTCTGCACCAGGGGTTGCTTCACCGAGTCCCAATGCTCCTCGGGCTGCCTCTCCTGCATTGATTGACCTGACAGATGAAGTCACTGCAGATATCCCTCCTGTTGGGACGCAGTGTCATTCTCAACCTCTGAATCGGCTGCCAATGACACAGAGAGAAATGACAGATCTAGGAATGGATCGCTTCCCACCTGTTTCGCAGCTGGATGCCCACCTCATGGCAAATCAGCGCCAAGGTCGTGCATACGTACCTCCTCATGGTGTGTCCCCTGAAGATTATGCCTTTTTCCGCAATCGTGTGTCATCGCGGCCGGGCCTTAAGGCATCTCCCAAGAGCGTTGCTCTTGGCACCAATATTCAGGAAACGCAGACTCCTAGCAATGTTGCCTGTGATTCCGGAACAGAGAAATTCGAGAAGAAGGATGATATGGAAAACTCTCGCGGTGGTAGTAAGCCTATCCGAACAATCAAGCGCTCGGGTACAGTGCACACCAGACCTCTCAACGATGCTCCTCCAAGGCATTTTACCGCCGGGGATCCTCTGAGACGCCGAGCAACTGAGCGCAACTCACTCCGGTCTAGTGCCCGACAGAGTGCCGAAATGGACACATGGGCGCGCCTGGACAGGCGAGAGCGCCTGCGTTCCCGGCCATCGTCCACCCGCGGCATTCCGGGAAGCTTCCCTATTGAGGAAGCATCCCAGCCTCCAGTCACGAACGCCAGCCCAAACAATACCGATGGTGCTCAGGACACCCATACCCGTGATATTGAAAACTGCATCTCCTCCCTTGTCTATATGGGCTATGGAACTCCCCAGGAAGGTGGACGAGCCCGAATGGCTGTCTATGCAGCTGCATCCAACGGCAGCCTTCTGGATGCGATTGAGATGATTGAGGAGGAAAGAAAAGCTTATGCCGGACGGCTGTGACAGTAGGAGAGATCTGCGGTCTCCTTGTGTTTCAAATTTTACGCACCTGAATTGCTGTTCTTATGTCCCGATGCATGCCTTTTAACCCCAGATCTTATGAAATTTTATGCTTAATGATCCCGGGCCTGTCCCGCTCCCATATGGATAATAGTCTGGAAATCACCTAATACTCAGCTGAGCACTACGCAACCATCGTAAGGCAGCAAAGTAAGCGTTGATCATACTATAGTACTTGATGGGCTGCTCCATTCTGCGCCGACCCTGGTTGGCAGGGACAAGTGGGAAGGGCATTTTGCCCAAGGAACTCAATACTTTGGGACAAATTGGGACAGGGTGGGACTTTCATAGGAGATAAGCTGCGAGGAACTTCCCGGGTTGCTGTATGTACGCATCTTCAGTCTTGCACATGACCTTATCCCAGCCACTCAAGACTCTACACGAGCAGCCCCTCCCGCGCTAGACGCAAAGCACTCTCCAGACACCTTGCATTCCTCCGAGGCCTGCGCAAGCACCAGGGGGGCAACTTCGCTCGCCTGGAAGTAGGTACGGGTAGTGAACTTAGCCCCCCTATGAAAGATCTCCCATGCGGGACGTGCCCGATGGCATAAGAACAGTAACCACGATGCTATACTGAGGCGAGAAATGGCCCAGATCGCTCGCGATGGCGAAGGTTGGACCCTTCGATGCGGTTGACGTACGCATATTCGCCACCGGCGTCAAGTCCCAAAAGAGGAAGGCTGTGCTACCCAAGGAAAACCACTCTGTTAACGTTGTGGGTCACCTTGACCTGAGAATAGAGACACTGGTAAAAATGGAAGGTTCACCAAAGTAGGCATTGCCATTTTCCGAATCCTCTTTCCTATGCTGCCTGCTGCATCGCCAGCCATTCCTTGTGCCTCTTCTTCTGTTTCTCCCACTCTTTGACCAGCTTCTTGCGCCTATTTTTGGTCACCACATTCCCTGCTGCGTCCAGGGTCGGGATGCCGCTTTCATCCCATTCCGAGTACTCGCGCGAGGTCCTGAACATCAGCAGGGGGTCGACCTTGGCGCGCTCGCGCAGCTCCTTCTCCCTCTCAGCCTCCCTGACCTCCTGTTCAAGCTTGGCCTTCGCCTTCGCAGTGCTAGCTGATTCCCGCTCCGTGCGCGCCTCTATGAGCAACTTATCGAGGGGTCGTACCAAAGCAGGCTGGGGGTTGTTGCGGTCCTCGAGATAGATACCTAGGTTCCAGAGGTGTACATCGCGGAGCTGGTCGCATAAGGCGAGCAGGTCTTTTGCCGGCGCTTGCTGGGCCGCGAGGGCCTTGACGTTGGTGCGGAACTGCTGCAGCACCTGATCGTATGGTTTGGAGGACTCGACTACTGGTATTGACGCCGCGATCGTAATTTCGTCGGCGAGCTTCGCTATAGCTGTATGATCGACCGATCCCGAACAGGCTAAGGTTCGAACCTTGTCGCGCAATTGAGATACAGGGTAGATATAGGGTTTTGCTGGCGCGGGAATATCGAGGCCCGACCACCCTATACGGTCTAGGTTGTTAAGATCTCCCTCGGGATCCAGACCAAATATGGTGACAATGCGTGTTACCCACCGCGCGAGCAAGATGACTGTCTGATCTACAAGTGCCTCTGCCGAGTTAGACTCGGTAACAAGATCAGAGAGGATTTTCATGATAGCTGGGGTGTTGAAGGAATCGCGAAGAGCTGTATCGACATCGGCTTTCGCCTTATCTAGGGAGCTTAATAATTGCTGGTCTGCGATGCCAAGCTCTGGCATTGTAGTCTTGGGACTGGAATGTTTCCAGAGGTCCAAGCTCTTTAGAAAGAAGTTATTGAGCTTGCCTTCCCAGCTAACTACGGCCTTCATAAGCTCGTCTGTTACCTCAATGCCATCCTGCCAAGGCATAAGGAGGAAGCAAATTCGGAGAGAACGTGCACTCCACTTCTTTCGGGAGAGAACATTTCTGATGGTCGTGTAGTTCTTGAGGCTCTTGCTCATCTTCAAGCCTCGAATCCTACGATCTGTTAGCGCCTTGGTACGACGAAATCGGCATTTGAAACCTTTTACCTCAGTTGCCCCATGTGAATGAAGTAATTTGTCCACTGTACTTGGCAGCCGGGAGTCGACCAGTAAGCTTCTGATTGTGCGAGTTCGTTATCATGATGAGGGAAACGAAGATCGACGCCTCCGGAATGGATATCTATCGTCTTTCCGATCACATCGGAGGCCATTGCAGAGCATTCAATATGCCATCCTGGCCGCCCATGACCCCATGGACTCGGCCATGCTGGCTCGCCTGGCTTGCTAGCTTTCCACAACGCAAAATGATTCTCGCTCCGCTTCATTGACCTTCCCTTAGACAGTGAACCTTCACCATCGGCTTGGAGGGCACGGTCGTTCTTGTTCCATGGTTCCAGGCGGGAGTAGCTGTGCCCAGCCTTCTCAAACGAGTCGATATCAAAATATACGGAGCCGTCAGGGGTAGCGTAACCGAAACCGTTCGCCACAATCTTCTCAACGAAGCGGACAATCCGAGGGACATACTCGGTCACACGAGTTAGTTCGTCGGGAGGCAGAACATTAAGCGCATGCATATCCTCGAAGAAGCGCCGTTCGAATTTCTGGGTCAGCTCCAGGTATACCTTGTGGTTATTGGAGTCCATCTCTGCACCATGCAAGGCATCGAGATATGGGAGCAAAATATCGTCCGTCTTGGCGAAAAATTCAGGCAGCTTTCCTGGGGCTTGCAGGGCCTCGGCAGCCGACCCTGCCGTTTCAATGTGTGCTCTCAACAGCAAATCGGCGACAGTAACAGCTTGGTCCTGTTTTGCTGTCGCGGCGTCGGCCAGAGGTGGAGGCTCGGCCTTTTCCTTATATGCCTTGTCCGCTACCTCGGAAAAAGTCTCTGGGCTCGTATCCGAGGGCAGAAACGGAAGGTTCTTGCCAATATAGTGCCGGAATGCGGCTTTGGCCTCTGCCAAAACCGAATCGCTCACCGAGTCGTCCTCAGCGGCATGCTCCTGCTTGAAGCGCGCGAGCAGGTACTGCTGGCGGCCTTTGAGGATGATCTTGTCGTCGATATCGGTCGTATTCATAACGAACTTGACACGGAAGCCGAAGTAGTCCTTCATGATGCGGCGGATAATGTCGGTCGAGACGTAATTCTTGGCATGGCCCAGATGGGCATCTTCATACACTGTCGGGCCACAGCCATACCACGTCACCAGCTTCCCTGTCGGATCGAGTGGGACAAAGTCATCCTTGCTCCTTGTCAGGCTGTTGTAAATCTTCAGTCGGGGCAGCTGAGCGTCAGGTCTGGCTTGGGGGGGGGATCCATGGCGGCTGTTTGCGACCGTCGGAAGCCATGCTACGCGCGCTCAACTGTTTGTAATTGAGATCGTCAGTGTCAAAGAGTACTTGTCTGAGAAAGAAAGAAAGAAGGAGGGATGTACTTTTGGTAGGGGGAAAGAGACAGTTCGACTTATTGTTGTGATAGTATTAACGTTACTATTGTGTGGGGCAAATTGAGGCGGGAATGACTCACCCGAGCAATCTCATTCCCAGCTCTCGGCAAAACTCCGATTAAGGGAGTGATCGCCAATTGCTTGAACAGCTTATCATAAGTTTGAAACCCTTTTCTGCGGTGCCAAGATGCTAAGCCCTTTCTGCCAGTTATATTCTAGTAAGGAAGGAACATAGAAATATTCTCACTCTGTTTTCACCTCCATAACCCCAGTCTTCAAACTTCTCACCTATATCATTCACACTCACCCTAGGCACTTTTCATCGCTGTTTTAAATTGACAGCGGTGTCGAGGGCACTTTGAGAATAGGCCTTGCACAATATGTGGGTTAAGTACAGCTAAGCGGACGGGAAGCCCTATTTTCCACACCCTATGGTCGTATGTACTGATTGTATAGCTTCTAAGATATATAATGATAGCAAACAATATAGTTGTTGGCAAGAAGGGTAAGAGCCAGGTCCCGCTTAGCTGGAACCCGGTCCCCCACTACCTAGAGCTACCTACGCAGTAGGTACCGGATCTCCTCTGCCACTCATTGGCGTTCCTCTTCCGTATTGGTGCTCAGACCTTGCCGCTTTTTGCTCACTGAGCAGAACCTGAGCGTTGGGGTAAGTAGCGACCTCAATAAAATGCACCACGCTAGCCCGGCTTATATCTTCCCTTACTAAGTTACCCCCATTGTCTCATCCAAAAAAGCATCGGCATCATCAAAATAACTATTTATCCTGATAATCTTGCTATTGTCAATTCCATAGAGCCCGCTACTTAGTCAACCAATCAGTACTACATTTTACACTATATACTCTTAGGAATACTCCTTCTAGTACCCCTATAATCTCAATTCGTTCTGGCAAGACGCTAGGTACACGGTCTTCATCACTTGGCATTTCTCCTACTTACATGCAATCCGCAAAGTGGCCAGTTGTCTCCATTCCTGATCCCAAGGACCGGTCCAAATCTCGCTACGCGGGTCTTTCTGTCATCCCAGCGTTGTTGGTCGAGTCATTCAACGAGCGCATCAAATTGGGTCTGCCACGGAAGGCAGACAGCACCATCTCGCGCGAAGAATTGGAGCAATACCAGAAGGAGGGCAAAAGCTTCGAGTCAGTCCCAGAATGGACGAACCAGCTGCCGCGGCTGGAAGAAACTCTAGTGATCCCGCATGATAATGACGAAGTCCTCGGGTCGTTCGAGGATGTAAGGGCGAGTGCTCAGCTGGCAGCGAAGAATATTCTGCAGTGGCGGCCGCATATTCATTTTATTTAGAGGATAACTCAGTTAGCCTTTCTCTTCTTAGGAGTCATGACGTGATGAAAATGTTGCTCTTGTACAGGTTGCTCTTAGTGGAGTGCTTGGGTTCTCTAAATAGAACATCGGAAAGCGGCTGGACTACACGATCGAGCCACGTTGGTGGCTGTGACAGATTGTATGAAAAGGGGAGCAGGTGGTTCATTTCGGCGTTTTCCGACCTCCTCGAAGATATATATACCCCTACCCAGGGCCGCAGGGATCACGTGATTCCAGTTACGCTCCGAGTGTGCTCAGAGGGCCTTACTAATCTATCGCGAGACTGGCTCTGAGCAGCTCAGTGAGTCCGAGTCGGGACTGAAATTTACTCTGTGAGCGACCTCATTAAAGCGGCGGCATCTGGAATAGGAAATATGGTACGTATACGTAGTGACCTAGGTAGGTCCTTAGGCAGTTAACCTAGTCCATTTTTTCGATATCTTACGCACTATATATTTGTAGACGAGGCCAAACTCCATGTTTAATGCCAACGTGGATACTCGCGGACTTTTAATAAGAAATTCGACTCCATACCTAGCAACATACACCGAGGTAAGTTCCGGATGATTGCATAAATGAGCTCCTGAGCTCTTGGCAATCCGAGCAACCTTGAAACGTTGAGATCGGCGATCGGCCCAACTCCGCCGAGGATTTTCCGCCCGCAACTTCTGCCCTTCAACCAACACAATAGCCTCGATTCAGCCATGCAGACATGGCGGCGCACCTTCGCCACGTCTGTCGCGAGACTCGGCCATAGCTCGACACCCAATTCGCGTCCTGCACTTCTGCGATGTGCGCAGATCCTCCAGGCCAGCAAGAAGGAGGGACCCTGCACCTTGGAGGACCAGGAGATCAAAGTGAATGGGCTTATTCGATCCGTCCGAAAGCAAAAGCGCTTTGCTTTTGCAGAGATTTCAGATGGCTCTACCGTTGAACCATTACAGGCAATCTTGAAGCCGACACAAGCTGCCGAGTACGTTGTCCCTAAAAGTTGCGATGCGCAGCTTATGCCTGTCACGAACTAGGTCTAACGCAGACATTCCTCCAGCCTTTCTACGGGTGCCGCCGTCGAGATTTCAGGAGTATGGAAAGCTTGCCCGCCTGGCAAGGAGCAGACACACGAGCTTCAAACAACCGAGGTGACTGTTGTCGGAGCATCAGACCCAGAGGTGAGCTTTCTTGCAATCCCCGAGAGAGTCGCGCCGTCTGACTCTTGCTTCTGAATCGCAGACATTTCCAATCCAAAAGAAGTACCAAAGCACCGATTTCCTTCGCCAAATTCCCCATCTCCGCATTCGAACGCCCTTCCAGTCGCTTCTTGCCCGATTCCGCTCCGAATGTCTATTCCAGCTGGGCAATGTCTTCCGTTCCCTTCCCAATGGCGGGTTCACACAAGTTCAGCCTCCGATAATCACGTCCTCCGACTGTGAAGGAGCCGGCGAAACATTCACGCTGCTTGCGCGAGGTGCCGTCACATCGTCAAGCACTGAGACCGACCATTTCTTCCGGTCACCTAAATACCTGACTGTATCGTCGCAATTACATCTCGAGGCCTATGCTGCCGAGCTGGGCAATGTGTGGACATTAACACCCGTCTTCCGGGCGGAGAAGAGCGACACCCCGCGCCATCTCAGCGAGTTCTACATGCTAGAAGCCGAAGCCAATTTTATGTATGACCTAGACTCGCTCACGGGATTGGTGGAGCATATGCTTCGTGACCTGACTCGCCGATTGTATGATAGCCCTGTCGGACAGGAGCTCCTATCAATGAAGCGGGCCGGCGAATCTGGACAAGAAAGCGGCGCAGACCAGTCAGGGCTGGACCTCCGTCAAAGATGGACTGCCCTGATGGATGGACCGAAATGGCATCGCATCACATACACCCAGGCTATTGAAAAATTACAGCAAGCAGTTGCAGAAAAAGGCGCCTCGTTTAAGCACCCTCCGACATGGGATGGGGGTTTACAGACGGAACATGAAAAGTACATTGTCGAGGTGCTTCATCAAGGCAGTCCGGTCTTTGTTACCGACTACCCCAAGGCCATCAAGCCGTTCTACATGGCCCCGTCGCAGGTCGGCGAGAAGGACAGCACCCCAGGAGAGACAGTCGCCTGCTTCGATCTGCTTCTTCCAGAGGTCAGTGAAGTCGCTGGCGGCTCTTTGCGTGAGCACCGCCTGCCCAATATTATCCAGAACATGCGCGAGTACGGCCTGATCAAAGAACGCGCCTCCGCCAACCCTGATGCTCCACCTAGCGAGCCGTTATACCCTCACCTGTCTCCGACCGAGGACCTGGGCCATCTGCAATGGTACGCCGACCTCCGCCGCTGGGGTTCAGCACCTCATGGGGGATTCGGACTCGGGTTTGATCGTTTCTTGGGCTATCTGTCCGGAGTCTCCAGTGTCCGGGACATTGTGTCATTCCCGCGATATTTCGGCCGAGCTGATTGCTAAGAAAGCCAGGTGACGACTGTAACTACTATTGGAAATGTACTATAGACTTAACATAAGATCGGCCACCCAATCTTGGAAACGATTGGTTCCCGTACCGCCGTGATGTATATATAGCAGGCCCTTGGCTATATGTACACCTCTCCCTAGAAGGAAAGAGACAGACCTCCAATCCCATCACACCGCCAAGCAATGCTCACACAGCAGATCGTAAACAACCTTTCGAATACCCGTTCAAACACCACAGAAAGCATGACTCAGCAATAATCCGCCTTAATCTCATCCTACACGACGCCCGTTTCACATCAAGTGCCGGGATCAGGGTACTCGACGAAGTACCCGGGTACACCCTTCTTCATTTGCATTCCACCGGTGTTTCGTACAGTCGGGAGTACGTGATGTCATGCCCAGCCGAATCAAGTTTAACGGACGCGCCGACAGGGGCAGAAATGGCGGATCACGAACGCTTGGAGGCTCGAGCAATTGAGCCATGGCCTGGAGATCCGAGTACGGCTGCAGGGGGCGCATGGGACAGGGGAAGTATTTCGAGGGCAGCCTTGCAGGGGCGCGATATTGTCGATTGTTATTGGTTATCTATACGAGATGCACAAATATAGAAATCTAGTACGAGTCATGAGTCTCATGTACTCCATCTCCGTACTTCATACTTGGTACCATATAGTGACCGGTCCAAGCAAGGCCAAGCACTCTAGTACGCTTGGCCAAACACACAAAAAAAAAGGGGCCCAGGGGCGTGCGTTCATTGCCCGGCAGAGAGCATAATAAAGGGACTAAGCTCCTTAGTTTACCCTAGTAAACAAGAATCAAGGATTAGAACCGGAGGTCTCCGTTAAGACGTGGTCCGTGGGTCTTCATTTAGCCGGTTCTCTGGTATGTAAAATAGTGAAAATACTTTATTTTATGGATTTAAGCCGAGCTGCCGATTTCCTCTCCCTAAATTTTGGTTCGGTGGACCGAGCCAAGTATTAAAAGTGAAAAAGAGATTTAAGGCTCACAGATCGGAATGTCGACTGCCTTGGGACGACTTGATCTAATAGACTTTACGAGAACGCGGCCACGCCAATCAGGAGATCAGGATCGTCGGGTCAAGGGGACCCAACCTTACCGGGGTTAAGCATAAGCTGAATGTTCGGGCAGCGTCCGAGTCATTGCACATCCCTGTCCAAGGACAAAAGGTACTACGACATGAATGGTAGAAAAGGCAACTGCGTATATGTAGTACTATGTAGTACTATGTACTAGGGTGGTGTACCCAAGATGAGGCAGCCCCGAATGGAATCCTCTAAAGACTCGTAACTAACAACAACCACCTCGTAAATAACCTCGTATTCGGCTGAATAAACTCCCCGACGCATAAACTCAAATGCGCCACATGGGTTGTGCTTATTCCTGCTAATTCATAATCAATTATACCATTTAGTTAGTTATCCACCGTTTATCAACCTGGAACTTGAATTCCGCGAATTTAGGCTTGCCGGTGACAAGTTGCCGCAACAGGATGATCGAGACATACCTGGCCTAGGAGGGGAGGAGGGGGAACCACTTTGATCCTCTTGGCGAAGGGACAAGCCACCATTCACGTAGAAAACATTCTTGGCTTCGAAACTAGTATCTAGGCAGTCGAGTATTTACTCCATAACGTGAAATGTAAAATGTACTGTGGATAGAACTGAAAATGAGCACGTTTTCAAGTCCCAGCACATTCCCTCCCCATTCGACACAGACACCTTAATTATGTCGGTGGAGATAAGCTCGTCCGACGTTCCACGAAATCGCGCCTTGGCAACCTTTAATTCCAGGGTTGCAACCGTGCGTGACAATACATGACGCGCAACCATATCGCGAGTAAAGTTGATCGGAATGCCGATCGTGTGCCAGGTCCATGCAAGGGCACGTCATCGCTCCGAACTGCTTGCGAGGGTACAGTAAGAATAATAATAATAATATCGGTTTATTAGACATTTCCCGATTACACAGGTATACCTAGCTGTAGAGTCTCAGACAGAAGGAGGTTAATGAGGATGATCAGGATCGAATGACCAAAACATAACTATTTAGTGCATAGTCTACTCCGCGTACTCCGTACGGTACAATGTAGACACCGTGGTCTATATAGTCTATGTATTCAGGAGATATGCACGGCCACTCGGACATAAGATGGTGCCTAGACCATGTGGAGCCTCCAATGCAACCGAATATCTCAGAATCGGAAAGCGAAACAAGTTAGGAAGCAACTACGGCAAACTCTTTGTCGGCTTGGCCCGCAAGGGCCTTTTGACTTGCGGGTACACTCCTTATGCTTAGCGAGCAGTGGGGCCCAGTCTGGGTCCACTGCCCAGCTCGAAACGAGTATTTCGGATGATCGGATGCGTGTGACGGTTTAATAGTCTTTTCCTTTGTACTTCGTGCATATGTACTCCGTAGTCAATAAAAGTGTGATGGCACGACATTATGCCTTATTGGGACATCCAGCCTTCCCGGAGACCAAGAATAAACCACTGGCGCTATCCAAATTCAATAAATGTGCGAGAAGATTGATCTTTGCATAGGCGGCAAGTACCGGACAGATCTCGCGCATGGTACATCCATGCAAGGGAGCGACATGTGATGAGATGCGGCGTTACGCTTATTGATTGGAGAAACCTCAAAAATAATTAAAACCAGAAATACTCCGTAAAGGTGATCTCCTGCGCAGTTCGATCTGCTGGACCCTAGGCGTATCCCCAGAGCAAATCATTTGCCCTTGAAACAGCTACCCTTGCTGGCGCGTACTGATTCAATACTGCATTGGAGGAGTAGAGATACTCGCCCTGACTCTTTTAGTCTCCTCTTAAGTCATATGAGATTCGGTAAGCTACACTATCTACTCCGGCAGGTCGGCGTCAGGTCGTACCGACGCCATGTGAGTGTGAGACATCTGATGTGGTGAATGAAAGAAACACTTGGACCACGTTTCCCAATTCGGGAGAATCCGACACATTGGGCCAGCCGTTTTAAAACCATGTACGCAGTATAACAAAGCTCCCGGGATCAGCCTCCGAACCCTATTAGAATAGTGCGCTGTGCAACGTTTGGACGCGGCCTTGATTATACGCGACTACTATGCGCAACGACATTTGATTCAAGTTACGGCGGCGCTATTCAGACAGCTCAGGTCTTATCCCGGTCTGCTGTCCCCTATATCCGGGCGCTTCGGCTATATCCGCACTCGCGATTGGTTGCTTGTGTAGTTTCCTCCCTAAACCAAGCCCAACACTCGCACCCATGACGGGGTTGGACCTGCACGTCGATAGGGCCTACTGCATTGGCAATATTACCCTAGACCAACCTTATCGCCGAGTCAGGCCAGCGGCTGCACTGCGAACCAACCTGCCTCCTCCAATCCTAGCGCCCCAGACTCCTACTATATCTGACGGTCCTCGTCCGTATGCGAATACGAACCTACAAGTAGAAGGCGCTGGAGCATGCCGATGCATAGGTACGTGATTACGCGGCATAGATTTTCAGCCGTGCATCCCACGTAAACTTGGTAAATATCGTTCCGGACATGGATATACCCGGGAAGAAAGAGGGGGAGGTGAGCCTATCCACGTTGACATTCGTTTTGGGTTCATGGGTGCCAGGATCTAAGCTTTTGTGGTCAGCGCATTTATAATCAGAACCATAGCCGCGTCACTACGGAGTAACCAGAGTCACTAGGCGAAAGCGCTACTGCGGCTTTCCCTCGACATACTCTTTTTATCTATATCCGAGTGATTACGGGCTTAAACTGCCGTTATGCTTCCCGCTCTATTCGCTTCCTCGTTAATCGGATTCCGGATTATTAGTGGGGATTGGATCGGGTTCCGTGGCCGCAATCCCGATAGCCTAGTGGGCACCTTACTTTCACCTGCCGCTTCCTTTTTTTATTTATTATTTTTTTAATTATCTTTTCTCTTCTATTACGGAGTAACTACGGAGTAAATATGTACTCCGTACTGCTTAGTCGCTCATGTCCGAGTCAAGAACCATGGTTGCGGTAATGTTAATGCAAAGACGGAAGAGGTCCGTGTATATGACAAGACGATAAGAATAATCCCACCAAATAAACAAATGATTTAATTTAAATGCATGCATACAGTAGAAAGAAATCAAGTATTGCCTCTCCAGGTCTAGTCCATATGCCAAGCATCAGTGAAAATCGAATCAGGGTGAGAATGGAGTGGAGTGGAGATGGACTCTCTAAGCGAGCATAAAGTTCAGCGCCGCCTCGTGTTGGATTAAGCTTAAGCTTCAAGGAGTGCACACTAACAACCCTGCCCTGCGATCAAAGCGCCACTTTAGGAATGTGTCTGACACAGATCATTTTTACGCCGACCGTACACGTATACCACGTATTCATGGCCGACGACCAGTCACATTCTCCCTTTCATTTGCAATGTTTTTGCTTCCTTTTTTCCTTTTTGAAATTCACGCGCTGACATGGCCCTTTATACATCACGGAATGGGATGCATTGTGAAGGGGCAAAGGGCAAAGCCAAGGCTCGCGAATAATCTCAAGCCACCGTAAGCTTAGCCAAGGCCGTTCCAAGAGCTTCCAAGCCTAGCACAGCCAAGTTAGGAATGACGACCCAATCTCCCCACAATAAATGTCTTGTCTTGAGTCTTTGGCTCTTGGCTTATCCGAGTTAACCGGCAACAGTCGCGCTATGACTCTGTTTTTAGAATTAGTTAGTGCCCCCCTCTTTAGAGAGGGGGTCGATCAGAAACCTTAGTGATTTTATTACATGTACATCGTGTATCCATATAGGCTACAGAAATAATGTCCCTATGCTAATTCATTGAATGGCGCGCCACTCGCCACAACAGGTGTTAAACCAAGGTTCCCATGCATAAAAGAGTCATACTATAATCAACCGCGGATTTCAAATCATCATCTTTAACTACGTGCATTGTTCGATCTTTTCTTTTACAGTATTTTCCTGTATCACATCTGGATCGTCAGTTCAAGCTTAGTTGCCCGTCTCCACCCAACTCTGTTTTCCAGAGGCTATTGTATTACAGTTTTAATTAATTTCTGGTTCCCTGCCTTCTCATTTGGTCACCCGTTCTTGGAATCTCGGCATTTCGCAACTTCCGTCCGATCTTCCGTCTTTGACTGCTTCCCTTATTTAACCTTCTTTTTATGATTCTTCATAGGGGCCTCCTTGATAAGGTTTCAATAGCAGACCAGCACTGCTAACCCTGTTTCAGAAGTTCCCTTTTACTCCGTAGTTTCTTTTATTCTTTTCTTTTCTTTCTTTTTCTTTTCTTTTTCTATTTCCATTCTTCCCGTCTCAAATATCCCAAATATTTCACGTCCTCTTAAGACAACCGCTACAGGGTCTGAACCCACCTCAATCCTGCTGTGGGGTCCAAGTTAGCTAAACCCCCACTCTCTTCCCAACTCTTGAGCCAGTTTCAATTTCCCTTTTCCTTTTACCTTTACCTTTTCACTGTCGGCATTCTTTGCGTCCTCCAATCCACTGCCCCACAACAAATCTCTGCAGGCTGGATTTCAGCCTTTTTCCCTTCTAGGGTAATAAAATACGAAAAGGAAAAAGAAAAGAAAAAGGTAAAAAAAAAAAGGATTACGCCTGCCTAACCCTGTTGGGTGACGTAAAAAGGCTCGGCCCTTACCCAACCAGAAGGTCCATACATTACACTCTACTCAGCCTACCCCATACCCGATAATCAGTCAGTCCCTATTATATAACTGGATCCCTACACTCTCTCCACACCTTTTGCAACTCCTTCCTCTCCCCTTGGTCACTTATCCGGAAAAAGTAAATAGTTAACGGTATAAACAGAGACTTCTCATCTGTTCCTACCTCAAAAGTGATTTTCGGAAATCACTGATATACTCGGGACTAAGTCCAGCTCCATATCACTTTATAAGACCTTGAAGCCAGAGACAACCTGGCCGTCAAAGCTACTCACCCATCGGGGTCGTCGGTTGGCTTACGAGGTTGGATGGAGACGTACTACGGGCACGTCCGCACCCCCGCGGACGCAATTATTCTCTTCGAGGCCTGTCGCGTCGGAATTCTTCCGCGAGTGCAACGTCGTCTTTCCGAAAAGGAGCGACAGTCGATTCGATCCGGCTCTGTATTTGTCTGGGATGAACGGGAAGCGGGCATGCGACGATGGACCGACGGCAAATCATGGAGCGCCAGTCGGGTGTCGGGCAGCTTTTTGACTTATCGCGAGATGGAGGGCAAGCGTGGAGGTGGCAGTGTTTCCCACGGCTCGGTATCGAGAACGGGCAAGACGCCGGAGAGCCGGGGCAGTGATGAGGACCGCGGAGATGGAACAGATGAAGGTCCAGACGGTTATCGATATAAGCCGGACGGTTTAATGAAGCAATCCTTCAGTATTACGACCTCTACCGGCCAGCATCTTCATCTGATCAGCTACTACTCACGATCGCATCCCTCAGCCGCAAACCTACAACAACCCACCACCGATCCTGCTCTGCAACAAGTACGACCGCAGAAGGGTCTGTACCCAGAGTCCACTGTCAACGACCAGCAGAATCTTCCAGTCGTTACTCGGGGTCCGATGGCGGGCGCAGCTTATCCAATTACGCCTCACCCTATGGGCGCCTATGCGCCGCGCACCACGCATGCGCCGTCATATCAGCCTCAATATGCTTGGCCACCAACACCGTTGGCTACCCCACCGACAGTCGCCGTGCCGTATGGCCCTGCTTACCTTCCCCCGGTGTCCGCAACTAACGGCCCTCCACCCTACGGCCAGCCGCAACATCAAACCCCTCCACGCCAACCCCCCAACGTTCACGCTCTGCCGCCCCCACCCCAAGGATTGCCCGGTCTCTACGATCGTCCTCATCACCTGGAATCAGGCTTGCCGCCCGCCGGTCCGCCTGTAGCTGTACCACCTGGGTATCCGGGTCGCTCGCCCCGATCGATGCACGAGTCTCTACACGAGCAGCGCAGTCCTCGCTCTTATGGACCACCCGCAGCAGACCCTCGTCTCGTCTCGCCTCGAGTACCAACATCCGCCATCCCGCAAGCCAGCGGAATTGCTCACAGCCCGCACATGCTGAAGCAATCACCACAAACTCTCGCCGGTCCTCTGCAGCTTGGTCCTATGGGCACCCCAACCAAGCCCGCCGAATCCACAGGCGTCCCTGGCATCGGTTCATTAATGAGCGGCACTTCCTTGGCTCCGATATCAGGACCCGACGGCCCTACAGCCGGCCCTGGAAGTCCCGGTCGTCACCTCTCTATTAGCGGGGTCGACGGACCACGGGATATTCCCAATGAGAAAATGAGCTTCGCAGGCGAGGACATGCGCGCACTGCGCCAGCTAGACCGGGTGTTCACGGCGTAAAGCCCTACATCCCTATTCAGCATTTTCAAATCAAGCAAAGGGAGTCCTACCTCGACCCTATAGCTTGATCAGTCCACTTCGATTTCTCGATTGTCATTTCTAGTCGTGTTCCTGGTTTTGACTTGTGATTTTACGGAGCTAGGAGTCTTTGTTTACGTGATATCCATTTTGTTTTTGGTTTTTTCGGGTGTCATTTGTTAGCATCTTTGCATGGGTTCGGGGCTATCTGCATCGTCTATGTGTTGGGTCGCGGGTCATGCTTCATGGGCCTTCTACATATTTCTGCATTGGGATCGGTATACACGGTTGGGATATGGTTCTGGTACCTTATTCGGTTAAGTCAAATTGACTTTCTCTATGCTTTTCAACTTGTGTTCCAAGGTAGATTCCTAACGTAATGCGAGTAGTGACATTTTGGTATTTCGTCAGAGTACACCTTGTCCAAAAGATGTCTTCATTCAACGGCTTGACTGGGGATACAACATGTTTTCTTGTACTATTTTCACCGATGGTGTCCTCGCCATCATTTTAAGAAGTGGCACTGGGACACCCTTTCCTAGCTCAGCATACTTCTAAAGAATTGGCTTTACGGCTTCATAATCCGACAAGCGTCGTCGATACTAGCCATGCTGGCTAGTGGGAACTGCTTGGTAGAGTAGATGTCGATGAGTTGGGCCATTGAGTGGATGAAAGGATCGGTCCAACCTGTGGCTTGGACCTCTTACGTTTCTACGCAGTTGGCTATCATCCGTGCGAGACTCGAGTAAATCTGATGCACTTATAGTCCAGTCCACCGGTCTAGGACATCGAGCAACACTCTCGAGCCCACACTGCGGTTGCAGACTCATGGAAAGCGAGCATAACACGCTGAAAGAACACTCTGGATGCTATTACAATGGATGACATCGAAACTGGGCCATGACTTACGCAATCGTCTTTACCTTGCGCCGAGGACGGCGCATATTTTCCGGGGGGTCACCGGTAAGCTTCTTGAAGTAGTCGATATTAGTAGAACCCAATTTAATCCAGAGAATACCACTTACTCGGCACGGGTGCAGTAGGGGCAGCGGACTGCGCACTACTTTGTGATGAACTGGTATAATCTGGTTAGTAATGGGTTAGACTGGTTCTTACGAGTATGGCTTACGATCTTAGCCTTATGCAGGCGCCACTGAAATTCGGCGTCACCCGGGGTGCTCGGCTCAGCCATCATTGCAGAGTTTCTTGGACCTAGTATATACTAGTTAGTGCTAATCGGTGAAGCATAGCAAATACTAGAACTTACGGGATACTCTTCGGCCGCTCGGTCGGATTTGCCTCCAGTTCGGTCCAGACCGGTAGTCCCGGCCTTTGATGGTGCTGCTGCCATCCTTCTGGGAGAAGAGAGAGATGTTGAAGAATGAAGGAGTTGTGGGAGAGAGAGGGGAGTTTTATACCAGCGAGTCGATAGTCTAAGCTAGATGTTTACAGAATGCATCATCTTATATCATAGCAGAATACTTACAGATACGGTGTTAGGTTGCGGTGATCGGTTTTGGTAGGTTGATCGTCCATCAACTACACGACCATCAGGATCGGTATTCAGAACCATCGGAAGTGAGAGAACTATGATAGTAGAGTAAAAGTAGAAGGAGAGAAGCGTCATAGTAAAGTAAAGTAGAAGTGATGACAGGGAAAGATAGTACGAAGGTCTGCTTATATTCACGAATTTGCTATAGAAGCTATACTTATAGTTAAGCTCTAGCATATACTGGATTGGCTAGGCTAGCGTATATTCTAGATCCTTGCCTTGGTGTAGAAGCTTAACCAATAGTACTTTGAGCTCTCCGATAGCCTTTATTTAGTGGAAGCTGTCCCTTAATATCACGTCTAGAGTGCGTATGTACATCTTCTTTGATATTATATCTCCTAGTCTGGGCCTAGGCGCGGATTACACCGCTGTTTAGCAGTGCTTGGGTCAGTTCACGCCATACTTCAACTATCTACAGTCGGTGAATACATCGATCCAACCTTTGCAGCCGGGGAACCTAGGAAGTGATACTGCGAAATGCCGCCTACGTTAAATATAGGTCATTCGATATAAGATGGAACAAAAGAGAGGACAAAAGACTATAAACTTGTCAATTATCAACTATTTAACGGCAATTGCAATAACACACCCCAGAAGCCATCGAGCTAAATAGCTAGGAACTCTTCTCTTATATTCTCGTCACTTTTCTCTCATATTCTCGTTGTTTAGCTTACTTTCGATCTATATTCGTATCCCTTACTTTGCGTACCTCTCACTTTGCATCTCCCCTATACATAATATCCGTAGCCTCCCTAAATCCCTTACCCTTTCACCGTACTATCTATACCGGTTTTCACTCGACTTTCACTTTCTTCCCCACTTTTACAAGCTCTCGGCATACAACGGAACTACGTTGTCCGACTCATAAGATAGGGCTTAAGTAGCGTTCCTACTTAAGCAACGTCAGTCAGTCGCAAATCTAGGAGTTGAAAGAGACTCTAGAACAAATTAAGCCGGAAGCTTCCGGCGACCGCAACCTCCCGGGAGTGGCCATGAGTGATCTTAACACTCAAAGACGTTGAGAAAATCTTCAATCTAAAGAAGTTGACACCAGAAAATGAACAAAACGGGGACAAGTAGGACCTAGTCCGCTTCAATTTCGTGGATTCCGAGAAATTTGAGGATTTCTACAATTTTCTCTGTGGGTACCCCAACATATTCCATATGCATCCACTCGAAGTATGAAGAGACGATCTTCTTGTGACAAGTCCAGGCTAATGGACAATTATGGACCCCCACGCCGTCAACTCTACCACTATGGTCTATGACCCATTCGATCAGGATTCGTTCACGTGTCTTCGAACTGGTTGAGACCAGGCTGCCTTTTCAACGGCCTATCATCCTCAAACAGATGGCCAATCCGAAAGAACCAACCAAACAGCCAAAATCATATCCGACTACGATCACTCCAACCGTGCGAAGCCCTCCGTCCACAAGCGTACAAGCGATCTATTATATGATCGAGAAGCGGATATCTTTAGAAACGGAGCAGACAGGATAATCAGTATGTATCTAGATAAATGCTGAAATAGAGACCACGGATAATATACGAAAGTGAATATAGAGCGGACATTCCGGCCCTAAATGAACCCTACCGAAAATTTTGATTGGCACTGTCACCAAACCTGTCGGACTAGCGTACCTTCCACCATATGACAAAGTAACAGCATGTTTGACGGATTTAGCAGCACTGAACAAGTTTCCTGAGACTATCACTCTTTATTACATGGCAAGAGTAATTAGCATACGATCTACAACCAACCAGGCCATGCAAGGGAACATATTTGTGTCGTTAATCACTTCCGTGCGCTCAACTGCCAGACTCTGGCCTTTCTTCGTTCTACCCTATTGCCTTCTGTTCTGAAGCTTATGCACAACGTCAACAATGTCCCCAGCATTCCTAATGCTCGAGGCTGCATACAGCGACCAATCTTACGATAAAGGCAAACAGCGCGGTTATATGGACAAACCAAATGCTACAAGACTCCCTATCAAACCCGCCACTGGCATCTGCTTCAACAGGTGGATATCGATAATGGCTCTTGTCGGATGACGGCCAGTGTGCTTGACATGGCTAAAGGTGGTGTCAGTTTGCTTGTGGATGATGCTTCTACTGGAAGCTAAGCAGTCGATGCCATGGGGCGCCGTCAGTCCACTGTCAGAATTCTATGTCTTTTTGGCAGCTGTCAGTGGCCATCCCAGCACGAGCCGTTTCGTGGGGATTGTCCGACGACCACTTTCAATGGTCCCGGAAGACAATTCTGGCTAGTAGAATGCAATCCCCTTCTTCAGCTCCGCGTAGCAAAACATCCAAATCAGCAATCCTGGGCGTGACTCGGATCTTGCTCCAGTGGACCACTCTGATCGTCTAACGATACATCTGAACTGACATCCGCCACATCGCTTGTGTAACCCATAATAGTTACTACATGCACGACTCATCATTTGCTTTTCACGAACCAATTAATATTGATCAAACTCAGCACTTGAGTGGTCCCTGTTTACTGGGTCAAATAACTTGAGCACCGAACTCTGGGCTTTGAGAACCTTGGGGGAATCATGTAGGGGCTGACCAATAGACTTAGTTCTTAGAATCTATAATCGAGACATTTGATTGAAAAGAAGCCTGGCAGTCGATAATTCTGCAGACTGCCGATCATGGTGCTCAACTCAGAGGATCGGTCTTTCGATAGTTAAATGCGCGGCGCAATGACCATAGGTTATCTATCGAAATGCACCGGGCCTTATCTCAGCGCTTGGAACCGTGCGCTTAGAGAACCGTACATAGTCGTGCATACGCCACTAAGTCTTATCATTCGCGTCACTGGTGTTATCAGGAGGGACTATTGGGGGGTGGATTGGCATCTAAAAGAAGTGAAGATGGATGATGCATCTGGAGTGATACAAACCACGCTATTGCTGAGAATGGCTTGCATGTTTCAAAATCACCGGCTAGCAAAAGACAGACCAATGCGGTCAACATTGTCCTGGGAGTTAGCATCTGATCAAAAGAAGCATAGCACCCTTGACGTTCAATAGTCCTGCCAACACCCCAAGTAATTTTCAGAGACGGGTATAACTCGGTAAAGCCGGGTTGACGGAGAATGGGACATTCTCAAGAGCTGTCTTGGTCTCATTCCAACCCGTGATTCCGTGATTCGCTGTTCAGCCAATGGATTGCTACCTGATCAATGGAGAATATAGGTGCCCAGCTACTTCCCATTGACATGGCCTTCACAACTATGAATGGACGCTTGACTTTACTGCATCGAGTCGAGCACAGACTACTCCGTACTTCGACCGAAGCTCAGACCTACAATTCGGGATAACCTTTATCCCCGACCGGACTCATCTTTCTCACCGACGATGAAAAATGCCTCAGCCATCACACACTGTACTTTCGTCCAATGGACAAGTCCTGAATAGTCAGCGCCATACAAAACGAAACACATCCGTAGAGCGGAAATTGACGGAGCGGGGTCCTGCGCAGTTGGGGGGCTACGGGATGACGAGTATATCCGAAAAGCGACAATGCATCAACACGAGAACAGCAGGCCTAAACCAAAGAGAGCGCTATTTTGGATCGCGATGATCGCCCCGTTTTGTACGCCTGCTTGAATCATTCAACGACTGGAACCATCTGTCACCGTTAAACTGACCTTCACCTGCATCCTGACTCCTGACTCCTGACTCCTCCGGGAGTAGCGTTGGGGGTACTTCGTACTTTGGACATGACAGAATTGTTGAGCGGAGTCATCCCCTACTGCGTACACGCGGCGACCTAATTTCTTTCGACCATCACAGAACTAAACAGCCCACTTGGTCCAATTTTTTTTTAGCCTCGGAGGTGTGAACCACTGTCTAGTGACTTGATCATGATTATGCTCCAATGCCTTGGTATCAAGCGATATTATAGGTTGTCGCACTGCTCTGGACTCGCAGGCCTCTAGTCGCCTCATTCCCGCAACCGAAGAAGCGTAAAATAGAAGCTGAAAGTCAAGGCGCCGTTCTGGCCCACTCGACCGTGTGGAAACCGTGAGAATGTGTCTGACACGAGGGTGATTGGATATGTTAATTTAGTAGGGGCACACAGAGCGTAGAGAGGTCAAAGATCAGGTCTGATCGGCAAAGTCGGCACACCTTCCTCGTACACGGTCATGCGGATCATCCCCGTTTGGCTCGGAGACCGCACAAAGTGCCAGGCACGGCTGACACCGTCACAGCCCCCTACGACACTGTCTGAGTCTGATAACTTTTTTTCTTAACTAGAATTTTCAGCTCTCCGGAAGGTGAAAGGTGGTTTTGTTGACTCGGGTACTCCGTACTCCGTATAGATCGGGACCACCCGGTGGTTCATCTCCACTTGGACCACGGGGCGGGACTAACCTTCATTTCGGGATGGACAGTGGACCCCTGGAAGATTTTGCAACATGCAATGCCTGTAACTCCAGGAAGCGAGGGGAGCTTGGGTGCAGGAAGGTACTTGGTAGGTCGACACGTTAAGGTTACCACAGGTAGAGTCAAGGTCGATCACATATTTTGGCAGGTCTCAAAAATAGAAAACGTGATCAGATTGCATCAAGTCGGTTGACCTTCACCAGTAAAATCACGTACTGGAGTAGTCCGTACCTGAAGCTCAGGAACTAGCAAGGCAACTAGCAGGGATTCATTTTCATTCACTGCGATTCGCTAAAACCAGACGGATGCCCCCTCTTGACCAGCCCGGCCTTAGCTGATGCTCTATAATGACTAGATGGGTTCTGATTCCGCCAATATACCAGAGACATCGTCTATTCCAGTGTCAAGGGTATTTCCATATTTCCATTTAGGTCGCCCGGCAGATCTGGGGGTCCCTGCACTGTAATATACACTTGCAGGCTCGCCACATTCCCGATCTCTCTTTTTCCCAACCCCTTTCAGGAGTCACAAGCACGCCTCTCATGCCAAGGTTTGCTGGCTGGACCCACGGCTGAAGTACTTGGAAAGAGAGCCCCGAGACCGTTTAACAAGACCGAGCCAGTTGGATACATCCGGCTGGTTTGCTAACATGGTGGATCTTGCAGGAATACGTACACTCCAAACCTTGTCAATTCCCTGCAGGATGTCCGTGCTTGGTCGAGAAGATCTGGCCCACTTACCCCAGATTTGTTGGCGTCGTACAAAGGGGAATAAATTGCGTAACGAGATTTCGATGTCGGAGGAGTCCGTGGATGAAACGCCGTCGGAAACCTCCGTGGAGACAGCTTCTTTTTTTACTCCTCCGTTGTCCCGGTGCGAATCAATGTTGAACTTGTGGATCCTACCGCTCTTTCTGACCGAAAGGAAGACTTTGGTTGTACTCCGTGAAGATCTATTTGATATCCTGTCCACTGCAAGAGAGACGCGAGCCGGGACCCTTTCCAAGTATGTAGAGAGAGTGTCATAAGTACCGCATTAGTAAATCCGGATTGTTAGTTAGTTACTTAGTTTGTTCTAGTCACTTCACTAAGTAGTTAGCTATTAGGAACTGACGCGGGTTGTTCCAGGCAGCACTACGAAACGGAACCTGCCTAAAGCTCATCTATAACGGTCTTACTGTCGAGGAGTGTCTACACTGCCTTCCGATGTAAACGGGTCAAACTGCAGTTACGGTTCACAATCCAGCAGACAACTTCCCACTTCCCTCTATTTTCCAATCCAAAAAAGAAGGGAAAACAAAACAACACAACCAAATGGCCAAGGTAAAATTCTGCTTTCTCACAAATCTAAATTTCCCTGTTTTTCCCCTCGCTTCGTCACTGCAAATCAAGGCTTCAGATCCAACATGCTTGGCAGCCTCCCCCGCATGTAAAGTCTAAACCCGTATGAGGTTCGCCTTAATTCGTATGACCCCAAGCTATTACACATCGAGGTCCAAAGTCCTAAATTACCCTTCATATCGAGCGGGCCCCTCTTACGATTCTCCGCTCCACCCAAAAATACTACCGGTACTTCGTACTACTAGAGGTACTACGGAGTAGTTACCGCTATGTACTTTGCCCTTTCCCCCTCCCTCCCCGCCCGATTCATATTATATCCGCTTCGTCCTCTCCCAAACTCAGTACATCCTCTACCCAGCTTGGGTTCTCGCGCCGCTGCCCTGTCCCGGGCCTTTCAATGTTGTCTATGCAGTCACCATTTCTCACTCATCTGAACGTCTCGGTTCTGCGGGACGAGGTCTGCTCCGGCCCGGACATCCCCACTCTGTCGCAGATTGACGGATCCCTTCGAGCCAGCACATCCAGCACCAGCACCAGCACCAGCAGCGGCACCACCCCCGATGATACCTCCGAAGAATCTCCCGACTGGACCGCCGGCGCCGACCGGTTACCGGTGAACCTCGATGCGATGAGCGCTTTCACCCGATCGCATGGCTTTATGCTTGACCACGCGCACGATATGGACGCTACACCCAAAGTTGAGGAGTTGGACGAGGATATTCAGAGCATCAAGCAGTCGGTGGGGAATGAGGAGCAGGACGCTGCGGGGGCTCCCGTCGCCGTTCCACGGAAACGTGGGCGCCCACGCAAACACCCGCTGCCAGCACCAGGGGGTCAGGCCAAGGTCACCAAGGGTCGGTCTAAAACCGGCTGTATAACCTGTCGCCGTCGGAAAAAGAAATGCGACGAGACCAAGCCTGCGTAAGTTTGTGAGACATCCACCGTGCGACCGGAATTCTAACCCCGTTTAGTTGTCTCAACTGCCAGAAGAATGCGGTTGTGTGTGAAGGATACCCTCCGAAGGAGATCTGGAAGAGTGGGAGACAGAGAATTGCCGATGGTGGGCAGTTTCCAAATCCGAACTTGCTGGCAAACACACTGACCATCTCCCCAGCGGTCCGCACCCACCCCCTTGTATCCGTGCCTCGCAGCCTCCCCTTCCTCATCGACGGGATTGAAACCGATATCGATCGCCGCTTTCTCGATCACTTCGTGTACGGGTTTAGTCGGGTTTTGACTCTCGTCAATGATGACTCGAACCCGTTCAAGGAGATTCTTCTGCCCATGGCCACGCAACACCGAGGGTTGATGCATTCGCTGATGTGTCTATCGGGGTCGCATCTTTCCGGCCTGGATCCAGAGCCGAAACTGAAGGAGCGCAAGTACTATCATTTCCACCGCGCGATCCTGGACCTAAAGGACAACATCACCGCATCCTCAACACAGAACGCGGGCCAGGACCAGGAGCAACAACTACTGGTCGAGGATCCGATAATCGCATCGACTATCGCCCTCAGTCTGAATACGATCTGCGAAGGCGAGACCAACGGCGAATACCGCCCACACATGGATGCCGCCCGGTACCTCCTCGTGTCACAGCAGCCGCGCAACGAAAAGTTTCGGCAGTTCATCGTTGAGTTCTTCCAGTACCACGACATTTCCAACGCTCTGACCTCTTTGGACCGTCGGCCCGCTTTTCTCCAGACTGGCATGCGTCTACCCGACTTCGTGCCAGGGGCTCAAGCAGGGATGTTCCTGGGTGTTTTTGATGGCCTTTTCAACTACATCTCGGAGATCACCCAGCTCCGCGACCGTATCCGTCAGCGGTTCCACGAGGGCTACGAGCCAGCCGTGGATTACCAGACGCTGAGCGAGGCTGTCCAGATTGACACCGCCATCCGGGACTGGAAAACCTCGCACGAGGAGGATACGCCGAACTGGTTCCTGGCTCAACTGTATCGGCAGTCGACCTGGGTGTATCTGTACCGTACCATTCGGCCCTCACGCCCGAGTGAAAAAATCGCCCAGGTCGTCGACGACGGACTCTCCTTTTTGGACCAACTGCCGGAGGATGCGGGCGCCTACAGCATCGTTCTGATGCCCCTCTTCCTGCTCGGCTGCTCGGCTTTCGAGACCCACCAGCGCGAGCGTATCATGAAGGGCTTTGAATCTCTCAAAGCCTACTCCAATCTGCGAAATATCGAACCTGCCCTCCAGGTAGTTATGCGGGTATGGGAAACCATGGACACGAACATCGAGGAAAGCTGGGACTGGGAGAAGATCATCCGTGACATGAACATGGACTTCCTGATCACCTAGTCCCCTCTCCCTTCCACCCTACCTTTTGATTTGATACCCTGATATTCCTTTCTCGTGTTCATTTTGTCCGCCGTCGCAGGAGGGAAACACCTACCCTAGCGGGCAGTATGCTTCCCCTCCCCTCGGTCACAAGGACCAATTTCATGTATTTCCTTTATGTTGTGAATGTCTGACATGCCCGCCATTAAGCATGATGATCATTCCATGGGAGAGACTGTACTATGCGGCGTTTTTTGTTTATGTTCCGGCTCATGCATCTGCATCTGGGGATGCAAAAGGGGTTGCCCGCGTTTGGTGTATTTTCGAGTATATTTGGAATCTTCTCCTAGGTAGCCTGGGTATAAGGTATGTCTGAGGCATAATACTGTACACCCTCCCCGCTCTAACTGTGCGGGAATGCACAAAGTCAAGCCTAAAAAAGGTGGTGTTTTGAACGGTTTTGGTGTTCGGCTTGGTGCTGGATCTTGATGATGACAAGAGGAGTTTTTGCTTCGATGGAGGAATAATGTCTTTGGACATGGATTTGTTTCCTCCTGTAAATATCCTTCTGTTTTGTATGTATTTGCATCAATTAGAGCCCTTGCGGATATTCGTGTATAGCATGTTCGATGCCTTCGCGAGATCCCACAAAGCCCAGACTTGTCACGTATGTAATTGAGCCTCATTTAAAATGCCCTCAGGTCCACTGTGATCCATGTCTATCCCGCAGATAAGATCGATTGTTATCTTGCAAGGTTGGTGGAACCTGTCTCCACTTTCGCTTCAAGCACGAGATAGTTTATCTTGTAGGTTATCGCTGATCCCTGCAGGGGTTCCACTCGAGCTGCGACTGGATAGACATGCTGAGAGCTGTTTGTCGAAGGTTAAAAATTGCATTTGTCTGTGTTTCTTTCATCTTTTCAATGAACTATACAGTAACTAAGTCCCGACCTAGCTCAAGAGACAAAGTCTCTGTGAATAGAACTACCAGGAAGGACGCATATTAAGGCGTCTTGATTTGTTACCAACATCCGCTTTTCTATTCGCAATACTCAGGGTTAATTGCTCCTGGATAGAGGTCTCGCGCAGTGGGACTGGCGTCAGTTCTCACGGAGCTCTGATGATATCGGTTTTGGTACTATAAAATTTGGACTGGATCCCATTTCACTTTATAACATAAGCAATAAAGTAACGCCTGTAAACTAATTCCGTCAAGATACTGCCTCGTTTTCAACCGCGCGTTTGCGTTTGAGATGCTCGAGCCGACCGATGCGCCGGACCAATGGACCATCTTTGACTCCATGATAAATAAGCAGTCCACCCACAACGGCAGACGCGTACGATATCTGCTGCGCCCTCGCAGCATGGACCATCCCTAAGATGAGTAGCGCTCAGAACCCCAAGTCCGCTAAACATCGTTCAGACTTGCTCGAGTTTTCTGCCTCGTAGCAGCACTCATACCATCTCCACGGCTATTCTTACTATTCATTCTCAGTGAACAACTCTTCACTTATTCCAACTTATATCTCTTATATCATTGATTCAACATACGAATAAGACTTCCCTTATTCCTACTTCCTTAATATCTCTTATATTCTTGTAGTCCGTTACCTTATTCCTAGGCCTACTCTTAATATAATTGAGCTGAGAATCTCTCACGTTTTACTCACTTTGTATCCTTTGCTCCCCTTATGTCACACTTTTGGATGCCTTATATTGCGTCTCTTCCCTCCTTATATTTTCGCATCTCACCTTTCATTTCAACATCATGTATACCAGTATCAGCGGCCATCTTAGGCCATCTTCTGACTCTAGCTCGGGGTCAGCACGATCAGTCTTCTCCAGAGCCCCAAAGAGGAACTTGGATGGTCCTTTACGGACATTGAAAGAGACCCTCAAGACATCGTCGCTAATGGTTTTCGTCCCGTCTGGACTATTGAGGACGGATACCCCGGTCCGCTTCCTGACGACATATCACAGTGGATCGATCCCATAGGATGATTAGGCTAGTGGGGCCAATGTCAAGCCTATTCTCGTTGGCGGAACTAGATGAAATAGTCAACGCGATTGACAGCCCGGACTTTACCATGCGCGATGAGGTTGTCCGCATTCCCGGAAATGCCTCTATTCGATCGATGCTGCCCACGCTCTCCGAAGAACAGGAAATCCCTGGCGCTATTTCAGAAACTGCTGTTGCCCCCCATCCTAAGTTTTCCATCATTGCTTTCCCTCTGAGGGATATTCCATTAACTGTCACTGGCTCCATCGCATCCTATAGCCTCAGAGATCTCTTCCCTTCCTGTCGCCAGCAACGCTGGAGTTTCAACTTCGCCCATTTGTCGGAACTAAGATATATGAGGGTACCTGGGTAGACATTTTCGAAGATGATTTTATGTACGTGCTTAAAGAGCTGAGGTAGAGCTATGAGGATATTCGAAGAAGTTTCAAGTAGTTAACTATCCGCTCCGCGGTCTGGCTAATTGAGCCACAGGGTACGAGACAGACTGAAAGATTTCGAAAAGATCTAGTTCCCGCCGTCTACCTTACTGATCCGCGGTCTTTATACTCCTCAGCTTCATCTATATTGGCATCGGCTTCCTTGCCGAAGTTGGCGTCTGCCCCACATTAAATTCAACGGGTGGTGATCGAGCGAGAAATACCTGCAAAGTTAGCGTGTATGATATTCTAGAGCGAGCTATGAAGCTTGCAAAAGATATACAGATTTTATAGACAGCCATAGCTATCATGCACTGCCTATCCTGCCCCAGTATTCGCACAACAAGTCGGATCGGCAACGCGGAGTAACCCCGACATCCCGCGCAACCCCCGCGCCCCGCGCGTGACCGAGTGGTCGGGTTCATTTATCCCGAGTCTTCCCCACGTGGAATGTTCCCCTCTTCTTGACTCTTTCAACATTCTGGTGATTCTACTTTGCATTGAATTGAGCTTTGATTTTCGGGAATAATTTAATAACATGTCTTTCACTACTGCTATCCAGCAAAGCCTCAAGGGCCCTTCGCCAGCATTCGGCTTCTGGCTCACGTACGTTCCAACATGACCCCATTTGGTGTAACTGCGAGGCATATTTCTGTCAATTGCAAAAGCGGAAATTTTTACAGCTTGCTAACCCATCTGTGCAGTCTTCCCAGTGCTGCTGTTGCTAAGACTATTCTTCACGGTGCCTCCGGATCCTCAACAAAGTTCAGCTGGGTTCTGGTCGATGCAGAGCATGGCTTGATTTCCGACACCCACTATTACGAGGTTTGTCCTCAGACTCAGTTCAGAATTGAATTCCCGTCTAGCCAAACTGAAGCTGACAGGGATATAGCTCAACAACGCCGTTGGTTCTGAAGACGCCAGCCCCATCGTTCGAGTTCCCTGTGCAGAAGAATGGATGATCAAGCGCGCTCTCGATGCCGGAGCTCACGGTATTATGACTCCTATGTGCCACTCGGAGGTATGTCCGGTCCCAAACAGCTTCTCAATTGCCCATTAGATCTGTTCTGATCACGCCCATTCTACCATGTAGGTTGATGCCGCCAAGATCGTCAGCTGGTGCAGGTACCCGCCTCTCGGTACCCGCGGCTACGGCCCCATGTTCGCCCCGCACTCTTTTCCCGGAGTCAACCCCGGCCCCGAGTACGACGAGGGTTCCCAGCAGGGTGTGACCATTTCCGTGCAAATCGAGTCTCGACTCGGTGTCGAGAATGTGGAGAAGATTGCCGCCACCTCGGGTATTGATGTGCTCTTCATCGGACCCTTTGATCTTTCGAAGCAGATGGGTGTTACTCGCGGCGGCGAGGAGCACGAGGCGGCTATCCAGCGTATCTTAGCCGCTGCCCATGCCAATGGCAAGAAGGCTGCTATCTTCTGTAAGTGCCTGGAACAAACATTGATGGAGATCTCTAACATCTGATTTTTGTAGGTACGGATGGAAATGATGCTCGGATGCGTGCTGAGCAAGGATTCGATATGATTTCCGTGAATACCGATGTTGGTGTTATTAGGGCGGGTATGCTGAACGAGTTGAAGACGGCCAATGGAGAGACTGTCAATGGGGGAAAGCGTGAGGGCTACTAGATTCTTTGCTAGATTCCTTGCACTTATGATGCGATTTGTATAGACCATGACTTCGATTGTTATAAAATATGAGCCCGGCTGTCTCCCACCACATCAAACTTTCCTCGTTGCTGATCACCAATGTGGGAATCTTTGAAACTGCCATATTGGGTCATGAATCTCCTGAGAGTTAGGTTCTGACTTAATACGCAATGTCCAACGAGGTGTCGATGTCCCTCTTTGTATCAGGGTATCGCGTCAAGGTAGGGAAAGAACCGCAAAGTACCGAGTAGACCGACGGGTTCTACAACTGCCCCAACGCATCCACGAAAAGTGGGCAGCCAGCGTGGGTTTGTAGAGAACCCGTGGCAGTGGATCCTGCGTCGTTGTCGTTGTCGTTGTCGTTATCGTTCTCGTACTCCATTGTCTCATCATTTTTTCCATTTCGGAGCATTTACGAAGTTGTTACCAATTACATGCCTTAATCTGAGGCGGTTTCCACTGCCAGAGACGGTAGGACCTACAAAGAGCTGGACCTTATTGATCCAGACTCGGGCCATTTCGAAGAACGAGCAATCAATTTGGATGAAATATCATACTCTTCAGTGCTCGGTCACTCTAAACCGAGAGAGATACGGTAAGGTATTGTAATATGGGAAATGGAAAAAAGGGAAAATAGCCTTAGAACTAGTCTCAATCGGTCCAGCACCTGTCATCAGGAAACGTGATTTTTATAGCGGTCGCAGGGTAACAAGGTAGATGGTCTGACCTCCACTTTATTCCGGTGACGGTGATGTGAGAAACCCGAGGATTTTGACCCCAGTGAGAGATCGGTTCAGACGTGTTCCTGACATTTGAACCACCTTCATTGCGATCATTTGACATCATCGTTCGGCCCATATTTCACCTCGGGCTATCGCAGAGATCGCTCTGAATCGCAGTTCGTGGAGATGGACGTGGTGTTTTAGGGGATGCGCTATTGGAAGGTACCTTTCGTCGGAGTCCCACCCTTCATGATGGAAAAGGACGAAACCACCGAGGAAATCAGCACCCAGAAACAGGGGGGTTTTCATGCGACTCTTCAGGATGCAGTGTACAATCTCTCACTGCGCAACGTCAACCCAGTTGATGTCAGAGTGAACAATCTGTCTCTTCATCTCGACACTTCCCCTCCGATATGGGAATCATCGCCATCGCAGTTCTGGCGTCGCCTGCGGGGTCAAAAACTCGAAAACACCTCAAAGACCGTGCTCGATGGAGTCGACGCGAATATGCCGAGTGGCAGCTTGACAGCTATCATCGGTAGCAGTGGATCGGGTAAAACGTCTCTGCTGAATCTAATGGCCGGTCGTATGTCGCTGTCACGAGCTACCATGTCCGGAAGTACCACCTTCAACGACAACGTCGACATTGAAAGCATCAGTAGTGCCTATGTGATGCAAGAGGACGTCCTCGTTCCAACCTTGACTATCCGTGAGACTCTGCGGTACTCGGCTGATCTGCGACTGCCTCCACCAACCACGCAGAAGGAGCGATATGCCATCGTGGAGCAGGTTATCCTTGAACTTGGTCTGAAGGAGTGTGCCGATACGCGTATTGGAACGACAGCTCACAAAGGCTGCAGTGGTGGTGAAAAGAGACGCACGAGCATCGGGGTACAGTTGTTGGCCAATCCCTCTGTTTTGTTTTGCGATGAACCTACTACCGGCTTGGATGCAACCAGTGCCTTCCAGATCATCCGCACTTTGAAGCGGCTTGCTCGAGACGGTCGCACGGTGATCGTTTCCATTCATGCACCTCGTTCGGAAATCTGGAGTCTTTTTGACAATGTTATTCTTTTGGCTCGTGGATCGCCATTGTACAGCGGAACAGTGAGCGAATCAATGGCGCACTTTGAACAATGTGGCCATGTTCTACCTCCGTTTGTCAACCCTGCGGAGTTTTTGATTGACTTAGCGGCCATCGATAATCGAACCGAAGCCTTGGAAGCTGCATCTTATATCCGAGTGGACAATCTTCGACGGATGTGGCGGTCACGGCCATCCCCCGATACGGAAAAAAAACAAGCTCCTTTGATGCCCAGGTTGGAAGGAGTCGAGATGGGAGCAATGAAGAAAGTATCTTTCCATCGACAGCTTCGCGTTTTGACATCACGAACCTTCAAGACAACTCTGAGAGACCCGATGGGTGTGGCCGGCAGTCTGCTCGAAGCCGTTGGCATGGCCGTCATCAACGGCTGGATCTTTCTACAACTCGATGAAAGCCTGGCAGGAATCCGCTCACGACAAGGTAGTCTGTACACGGCCAGTAGTCTGAACGGTTATCTCATTCTGCTGTACGAGACATACCGATTGACTATCGACATTCGTCTTTTCGACCGCGAGCGCAATGAAGGCGTGGTGAGTGTGCCTGCCTTTCTAATCAGCCGTCGAATCGCACGATTCCCACTTGAGGATTTGCCAGTGCCGCTGCTGTTCTCGGTCATTTTCTATTTCATGGTTGGGTATCGCCTCGATGCTCCTCAGTTCTTTATTTTCTTCGCCTTGACCGTGCTCACGCATTATATCGCTGTAACCTTTGCAGCGGTATCAATTGGGATATCAAGGAATTTCCCAGGCGCCAGTCTATTTGGCAATTTGTCCTTCACCTTGCAATCGTTTGCATGTGGATATTTTGTTCAGGGGAATCAAATCCCTGTCTATATGCGATGGCTCAAATGGTGTGCCTATACCTTTTATATCTTCGGTGCGCTGTGTGCGAACGAGTTTATTGGGCCGAATGGCTCTGATATTGGTCAATTCTACGACTGTCCGTCTTCGGACGATCCCCTCGACCCGGCTTGCAAAGAGTACACTGGACGATACATCATGCAAAGCTTGAGTATGCCATCTAATTGGATCTGGCGACCGATCGTCGTGCTAATCGCGTTCATGTTCGGTCATTATCTCGTGGCTGGCCTTCTACTTCAGTACAATCGCTATGCTATCGACATCGCCCAAGCCCGAAAGACGGAAGGCGATCCTTCAGCAGGGCGAGCCAAGATCGCAGTTCGGCCGGCCCAAGACGTGCGACGAGTAGCCATCTCGCTGGACAATTACGCCTTGGAGTTTCGAAAGAAAAGACTTCCCTGGCGAGATCCTTTCTTGCTCCAGATATTGCGTCCCATCACGGCGGAGTTCCTGCCAGGACAATTGAACATTATCATGGGACCATCGGGAAGCGGCAAGACATCACTTTTGAACTCAATTGCCCGTCGGCTGCATGGCTCGATTGGAACCCAATACCGCTTGGAGGGTCGGATGCTGTATAACGGTGCAGTTCCGTCGGAGAACGTGATTCGGTCGGTGACCTCGTTCGTCACGCAGGACGACGACGCCCTTATGCCATCATTGACGGTCCGTGAGAGCCTGAGATTCGCCGCAGGGCTGCGACTACCAAGATGGATGTCAGGAGAGGAGAAGAACCGCCGAGCGGAAGATATACTTTACAGAATGGGATTGAAAGAATGTGCGGACAACCTCATCGGCAGCGAGTTGATCAAGGGCATCAGTGGAGGCGAGAAGCGCCGGGTCACCATTGCTATTCAAATCCTCACTGACCCCAGAGTCCTGCTACTTGACGAGCCCACCTCAGGTCTAGACGCTTTCACGGCAATGTCCATTATCGAGGTTCTACAGGGCCTGGCAGCTGAAGGCCGCACCTTGATCATGACCATCCACCAGTCCCGCTCCGACCTTTTCGCCCATTTCTCGCAGGTCCTGCTCTTAGCACGCGGCGGATACCCCGTCTACGCAGGTCCAGGGCAGCAAATGCTGCCCCATTTCGCAGCCCTGGGCCACGAATGCCCACAGACAACCAACCCGGCGGACTTTGTCTTGGACCTGATCACGGTCGATCTACAGCAGGAAGACCGGGAAACCGTCACTCGCAAGCGTGTTCAACGTCTCATATCCAACTGGAGTGACTCGACCCCTGTACTTGGACGCACCTCATCCCGGGTTGCAACGCCCGCCGAACTGGGTAGTCTTCGCCGCAAGATGCTGCCATTTGTGATTACATTTCCAATCGTGCTCCGCCGGTCATTTATCAATTTCTGGCGCCAACCGCCACTGGTGATGGCGCGGTCGATGCAGATTTTGGGCGTTGCGATCATCATGGCGCTATTCTTTGCACCGCTGAAGAACGACTATGCTGCCGTGCAGTCGCGCATGGGGTTCATCCAAGAGTTCGCAGCACTGTACTTTGTAGGCATGCTTCAAAACATTGCCATTTACCCCAACGAACGCGATGTCTTCTACCGCGAAGAAGAAGACAACTGCTACTCAGTCGAGACGTTTATGATATCCTACACGACGATCGAGATCCCGTTCGAGATCATTTCCTCTCTCTTGTTCGGCGTGCTGGCCGCCTTTGCCGATAACATGAAACGCAGCGTGCAGATGTTCCTCATCAGTGCATTCAACTGCTTCTGCATTATCAACTGTGGTGAGTCGGTTGGAATCATGTTCTGCACACTGTTCTCGCACGTCGGCTTCGCCGTCAACGTGACCTCCATTTTACTGTCCATTTCCACGATCCTGGGTGGCGTGATGAGCCTGAATGTCAATGATGTCCTGCAGGGTATCAACCACCTGTCACCGATCAAATACGCCATCGCCAACTTGGCTCCGTACTCGATGCACGGCCAGCACTTTGACTGTACGCCCTCCGAGCGTCTTGCCAATGGCCACTGTCCTATTAATACTGGAGAGGAGGTGCTTGCACTCTACAACCTTGACACGGACGGGGCCACGAATATCATGGCGCTGGGCGTGTGCACAATCATCTATCGCTTCGTGGCCTATGCATTGCTAAAGACTATGCGATCGCATCGCACGATGGAGCGGTGGCGGGAATGGCGATCTCGCCAGACAATGTAATCAGTTTTGCTTGAATTGCTATACTATGCGTAATTATAGATACCCCGTTTGACATCACCTTGGAGGATAATTAATCTCGATTTGAAGCTATTGCTACTCAGTTCAGTTACATGACATTTCTCCAGTCATGCCTAAGGCATCAATATTCGAAGTAGGGAAACAGGAAATCGGTCCCGCATCCTTTGACACTCTTGACATTTATGGCTTGACTCTAAATGCTAATCTTGCCTTGATATCGATTGTGTTCAAGGCTAGATGCATTGCCCATTATTTCTCGTCATCGCAGCCCATTTCAGTACTGCCTTCGGGCTACCTTCCCAACGGCTTCCCAAAAAGAGAAAATACCAAAAATGCAGAGTACCACCCTGTCCCAAAGATCCAGGATAGTAAAACTTCCCCAAGGCCTACTCGGACCGACATCGGCAAAAGATCCCATTCTCATAGCGTATGGGTAGCCGAGCATTGCCCGACCCGATTGGGTGGAGCAGCCCTGAAAAAGCGTGGGTCACCCAGTTCCAATTCAAAGAACTTGGCGGATGAACCACACAAAAACAACAAGAAACGGGACTCACTGGCGTCCCAATGGTCGAGTCGAAACGGAAAGTTTCAGTTCCTGTCGAGTGGCCTTGGGTCGCACCTTTCGGGGAGCACAATGGATCAGGCACCTCGCTTCAACCCGTGAGGTAATACGATCAGTTATGACATACCAATTAGTATGACATACCTACTAGGAACCGGTTTGACCACGAACTCGAAAGCCCTAGACCTGAAACAACGGCACTTGTCGGATCTGCGATTGATTCGTAGGGCGACACGTCTTCAACGGGATCGACGATCGGCGAATAGGCTTCTTTTTAGAGCATCCACTTTGGCGGGTTTGGTCAAATCGGATGAATTGTGGTTGTGGAAATTGTGAAAAGTTTAAAGACGCGGCAGGGATGCACTGGCTATCACTTGTTCTAGATCAGTTCCACGTCCTTGAACAAATCATACTTTGTTCCATGCTTTTTCTTAATAACTATTTATATCTCCCAAGGAACCGGATGAAAAAATGAACTTTTCTTGATTCGTAATAGAATTCCTCGATCAGTTGCTTTCTATAAACAGTGGTAATTCATTCTGTAGTCTATCCTGGCCATCCCGTTTGAAGAGATTCAATCCCCATATCCTGACCAGGGGGTATTCAACACATCAACATCAAAAATCGTAACTCGTAGACGACGTCTGACCGGGCGGGATCAACCGCTCACGGAAAGAAGACATGTCGAGTCAACCGAACATGTAAAAAAGGTCCAATCAAAAGAATCACCGACTAGGGTGAGACGAAAGAACAAGAGATCACCGGGCTTGCTGGTGAGACGAATGGGAAAGACCCGTAAAGAGTGCGCGGGTCAACCGGCAGATCATGAAGGAGAGAAAGATCAGTCTACTGGCCGATGGTCAGAGACAAGCCGGTGTTGATGGGACAGCCGTGGGTGGCACGATCATCAGTAGGAAACAGGTAGGCAGCGGCGCAGTTTTGGTCATTGGCCTTGCAGACGGCAGAGGGGCAGGAGGAAGACTCGCCCATGGAGGGAACAACGGCGAAACCGTACTTGGTGAACTCCGAGTCGGCCTCCATGTTAATGCAGGACAAATCCCAGAAGATGGTGTCGGGGGGACTCTGGGTGTACTCGAACTGGAGCACATCGTCCTGGTCGGGATCGGTGGCCAACTTGATGGAGACACCGCCACCGTTGGGGTTGGTCCTCCAGGCCTCGGTGTAGGTGCCACCGTTAGCGGGCAGGGTCTGCATGGGGCCGACGGTGTCGGCCACAGACCAGGCGTACACATCCTGGTTCAGGTTGTTGGTGATCAGGACGGAGCCGCTGGGGGCGGTGCTGGTGCTGTTGCCGCGACGGGTCATCATGCCTGAGGGCAGAGCGGATGCCAGAGTGGCAAAGGCAGCGGCGAGGCCGAGGGTCTTGGTGAACATCATTTTGATAGAGAATGTGTTTGAAAAGGACGTGGACTGATATATAGAATTTTTGTAATAAGGAATGTCTCGAGAATCAATCTCGGAAAGAAGAAAGGAATGTATTCGAAGAGATGGACTGTGTGGATAGAAAGAAAAGGTCTTGAGGATGGGTGGATAGGTCCTTTTTATATCTTTTTGTGCTGGGGGGTCCCTGCCAGGGACCCCGGATAGGTACCGATCCAGCGAAAAACGTGTCGAGTAAGCCACGAAGACCTGATCCATGGATCGAATCTAGGAACAGTGGATCTAGAAAAGGCAAGAGTGGATCTAAGGAGGCGAATCATGGGCTCAGAGACAGTGACAGAGCGATTCGCCTGACGTCGCCTAGTGTGTTCCATGGTCTGGACCAAAGAGGGGTGTTCTTTCTAGATTGGGGTAGAATAGGGCATGAAGGCATGTGATTCTCTTCTTCTCTGCTTCTTTCTATACGGTAAATTAGTACTCGTACAATGTATATCTACTGCGTTATACATCCGTACTCTTATCAAACGTAATAAATTTGATAATAATATGCGTGATATAGAATCAAATATTCAAGTGACGTGTAAAAATACTAAATGTAGAAGCGCGTGCGCTGTACTATAGTGCGTGTGGTTTACTGCATCCCCGCTATGACACCGTGGCAATAGCCACCATTCCACGGTCAGGTCCCGTCTCTCCAAGTGGCAACAACGCTCCCCATGGCGCCGGCAACCATATCGCATATATTCCTTTCTATGATATTAAATGGCCACCCGGGGACCAGGGTGACCATGGTGACCATGTGGCATAGAAAACAATAGTTGTACGGGGTAGACTTAGTAAGTTAGCATCAATCTAATGACTGTCCTGTTCGACGTGTCTCTCCCCTCCACTCTACAACCTGCCTATCACATCCCAAGGCAAGTCAGCCACTTTCTGTTCCTGAAAATCCTGCATCTGGTTAATCTACTCCATTTTACACGCCTCTGACGTACCTGACGATCGAATTTGGATTGGCTACTTAGCGACTCTTGTGGCGACACGTCGGTTTTACTTTCTTTTTTTTATTCTATCATTTCGTATCCTAATTGCTGGTTCATGCTCCCCGACTAAACCCCCGAATTCTCTCGAACCCTCCACTTGAACCAGGAATTGTTGGCCTATACACCCCTACATCCCTCTTAATATATTCCATATCTACCTGGATCGTTCTAGTCTCGGCCCAACGCTCCGGTACTCGGGGCTACCTTAATGAGTGGACCTGACTAAGCTACGAGCGGACTAGGGTAGAGGCAAACACTGGAAAGTTCACCGAAACGATCCTAGGTTTACCGGACGATCTTCCAGAATACCTGTGATTATTCTAGACCGCTATTGTTGGGTCGTCGGAGGGGGGGGGGGGCTTCGAGAGGGGCAGAGGGGCATCGTTCCGGTGGTCCCGGGGCCGTCTGGTGCCTGCCTAGTGCTTAGTGCCCGCCTGTGTGCGGTGTCCACGCTAGTCATAGATTGAGGTAAACGTCCGGGCAATTGGAATGGTCCAGATCAAAATGCTCAATAACAATACTATGGTATACTATGTATGTACTGCGTACAGAATCTTTTTCCGAGGTTTCACGCCCTGACTCCCCCGCCTGGTGGAGCCCACAGCCACTTTGAGTCACCTTCCCAGTTGGGACGGCCCTCTTTCCGTGACGAGGCTGCCTGCGGCCTAACGGAGACCCCGGGTTGGTGGGAAACGGTGACCTGCCATTACCAATACGGTGCCCGCATAGCGGACAGACTGGCCAATGTACTCTCACTCGTTGATTCATCCTTCTTGCGGTGACCGGCCAACTCCAGGTTGATCTGCCGGTGAATGTGTACCAGCCAGTCCACGTAGCTTTGCGCTTCGTTGTTCCGGTCCTCCAGCAGCAGCCGGGCAAATTCATACTCTGCCCCGTCCAGTCCCTGTCGTGCCAGCTGGATCGTGACCGCCTTGGACCCGCGCACCGTTGAGAAATAGTGCAGCAGGTTCCGCACCTGGGCGTTAAGGTGTGTCTCTAGAACCGGCAGGGAAGAGATGTTGGGACTCAGTTCTTGCAATGAGTTGTGGCCGGGGCCAAACAGGTCCTCCAGAAGGTTGGGTGAAACCTGCGCATGCAGCCATAGTAGAACGGCCTGACCATTGTCCACGAGATAGGCACCGCCCTCCTCAATTCTGGAGAAACTAGCCCGTTGTGCGGGTGGGATTTGGAGCTGTCCGCGCTCATTGGGGAATCCGTCCTCCGGTTGCATGTTGTGGATGGGAATAATACGAGGGTAGAGGTATAGAGAGAGCTCCGTACAGCCAAAGGCTCGAATCATGCGCATGTCGTGAGTCCGGCGGTCCGACGCCTCATGGCCACCTAGGAAACACGTTAGCAAGAGAAGGCCGTGGTTACGAGAAGATATTGGTAGTCCCCACCCTTGAATGCTCGCGATTTGACCAAGCTGAGCATATACATGGAGAACTCTTTCAAGTTCTCCGGCAAGACCAGCTGGCCAGGTGGATGTGACTCGGAGAAAATCTTGCGATATCCGCTGAAGATATCGACTGTCTTCTCGGAAATGTTGGCGCGGATATCCTTGAGGTTCTTGTCCAGAGTCTTCGATGCAGCTGCAATACGTGGATCAGTATATTGAAGACACCATCAACGGTTGCACAGGACGGTGAACTTACCTTCCTTGGCAATGATCGATACTACAGCATCCTGATCAACGTATTTCATTGTCTCCATGCCACCCTCATTGACCGCTGCCACGACGTTGATACAGCGGACCCGACGCTGACCATCAGCCGAAGTATAGAGCAAAGCTGCCTGGAAGTGCGCATCGAGCTTGGGATCGAGCTTTCCGTCGTAGCTGAAGATGACTCCGACGGCCTTGTCCGCATCGACGCCGGCAATCTCGAGGTCTGCACCGAGAGTATGTTGCACGAAGTTGCCATGGTACGAAGATACTTGGAGACCATTTGAGCATCGCACTTTCATCAACGCCTGGTAACCTGTGTCTCGTCGAACGGCATGTGCCATCTCTCGCTGAACCTTCAGGAGATCGCGTGGCGCATGGAAGTTGGGATAGAAGAAGGTCTCGCCTCCAGTGAGGCCAGAGACGTGTCCTGTGTCTTGGAATTAGTCGCGTACATGCCGGGTTTTGCGTGTTTCGTACGTACCGATGGTCGCCACGTCCATATACGTGCCGCCGGGAGCCGCAATAAAGAAATTGACACCCACGCCCGCCTCAGCCAGCTTGTCGGCTGTCTTCTTCCAAGCCGGGTTATCCGTGGTGAACAACTTGCGTTCCGCATCGGTTCCATGGATCTTGGGGTCTTCCCGCACCGACAGATGTCCGGGGCCCCAGGTAGGCAAGCTAGCCACTGAGCAGACAACTCTGCCGCCGGTCGCCTGTAGTGCCGAGAGGGCAGCGTTGAGCGCGGGCAACAATGCCGGGTCGGGGTTTTTAATATGTTGGAAAAGGGTAGGTATCCGGCTCAGCAGTGATGTGATGACGGATCTAGTTTGACGTGTTAGCAGACTCGTGAGGTTCGAGGCCGATCTTGTACATACTTCGATTCATATGGATCCACAAACAGACCCTCACTCAATGGCACGAACGGCTCCTCCAAGTCCGTCATTACCATCATCTGTGCCTGATCCAATGTCGCCTGCGTCGCTTGTCAGTAAGAGGCACAATAGCTTGTGGCGAATGACCACCTACAGTAAGGTTGTAGAACTGCACTTCCTTGTCAAATGTGACAATGCCGACCTTGGAGCCTGCGGGGATCTTCCGTGACCTAGCCTCATCGTCCTCGGTGCCATCTGCTGCCTTATCCTCGCCATACAAGGCCTCCATGATACCCTCGCAGACACCCTTGAAGAAGCCTCGGTTAACCGAGTCCCGACTCACGTCGATCAAAAACAGAGTCTGCAGCCCAACGGGCTCCTTGTTCCAGTATTCCTTCGGCACCAAGAACTCCACCGTGCCCATCATCAACTCCGGCCGCTGCATGCGGTCCACGCGCGCCCCGGACGGGTCGAGAGGCGCAAAGTATTCGGGTGGTGTATCATTGGGGAACGTGCACATATTGCAAACGAACTTGCTACCGCCGGCCCGGAAGGACATGAAGGGATTGATATAGGTTCGGCATCGTCGGCATCGCGGGGGCCCTACATCCCCGAAATCCAGCACGGGAATGGGTTGTTCGCCGGGGTCCAAGCGTGCGAGCGGTTGTAGGACCATGCCCAGAGGCAGTCCGGTGGAGGAGAGAAATTCGGAGGTCGAGGGGATGTTGTTGAGCGTCAGACGAGCGTACTTGGGCGAGGAGTTACCCTGGTCATAGGCCACGAAGGGAATTGAAGCCGGTGGAGGCAAGTGTCGGTCCATGGTCGGGTAGACATTGTTGAAGTAGTACTGAGCAGGCACGTCGCGCGATCTGGGGATGCTGGGGATATGTTCGGGGTCAATCCGACCTTGTGTAGCGACAGAGCCCGCACCACCGGCCATGCCAGGCTGCGAAGTCATTCCAGGTCGAGCGGCCATGCCCGGCGCGGGCTGCCCTGGTTGGAGTGCAGCCAAGGGTGTCACCGGTCTTGTATCCTGATTCAATCCTGTGCTGAGGAACTGAGATGCCGGCTGCGTACCCCCCATGGGCATTCCACTGGCGAATCCTTGAGCAGATGCAGCACTCCCAGTACCAATATCGTGATGAGCGTGACGGTGCTTCTTGCGATGTGTCCTAGCTCCGGTATCTGTAGCAATCCCCAGGCCGCCCATCTGAGAAGCTAAACCTGCCATGTTCGGGTCTCCTGGGGGCCCCATGGGAGCTTGCGGTGCGGCATTGTACACGGCATCCGGGCTCGGTCCCGGATGTTGTTGCTGAGGAGAGGCGTATGCTGGCCACTGGGTCGGTGACGGTTGTCCGTAGGGTGACTGGTTTCCGTAGAGAGCTCCTGGCTGTTGAGGAGCAGCACCGGGAGGGTAGGCCTGTTGAGGGGGGTGTTGGGAGTGCGGGTTGGAGGGGTCTTGAGCAGCAACCCCCATTGCGTGATACATGGAAGGATCAGCCATGATGAATCACGCCTAGGATTCAAGGGAAAGAAGAGAAAGCTCAGCAGGACATGACCAGGAACGAGACACCCCGTGAATGTTGACGATATACCGAATTGACCACCTCGCCTTAGGTGTCCACGGATTTACGTGCTTCCGAGCTTCTTCACGTGGAACCATAAACTGTATCTATTGTTCTTTTTCACTTTTTTTCATATCATGACGGTAAAAAGAGATTCGACCAAATAGACGAAGAAAATAAAGTAAGATCTGATCTGATCTTTCACCGCTATCCCAATGCGCCTATGCTCAAGGTGTTGAAAGGCGCGAATTAACTCGGATCGAGTTCATTGTCGTTCCGAAAAGCGTCACCTGTGACTGTTACGACTTGAAAGGCTCACTAAGTGTCTTCTACTTGTCAATCTACGGATTACATCCCTTGTCCATTTCACTATCACAAGCCCAACCCTGCACAAACGTGCATCTGCTCGAATCAATTGATCCGCGCTTATCTGGAACCCGAACCCCTTTGGCGTAGGGTTGTGCATCTCACCGTCTTCTCGGACTCCTGGATCGGACCATTGCCCCTCCATCAGGTGTCGCCATCCTAGTAGATATAAACTCTGTAGAATAGGGCCCCGTAAGTGCATGGTTTTATTTCTATCTTTTTCATTCCTCCCTTCCCTCCTTATCCTCCAGCTTTTTCCATATGGATCAGACTGTGAAACCCCCAAACTTGCATCGCAAACTTAGGGAAGAGCAGATTCAAGACCCCGCGACAATTTCCCCTGTTCCCACGATGGCGACTATCCAGGATGACGACGAATTGCTTCTGGCTCGAATCGGATACAAACAGGTACCTGCGCCCTTGTTAAAACAATCTGGATCCGTGTTCCTAACCACAAATCGATTCAGGAGCTGCGACGAGAATTCTCGAAATGGTCCACCGTCTCGTATGCCATCTCGATCCTGGGAGTTCTTGGTTCCGTGCCAGCAACCTTCGGCTCACCGTTATCGGTCGGTGGCCCGGCCACGGCTGTGTGGTGCTGGTTGATCGGCTCCTGCATGGCGATGTGTATCGGCAGCTCCGTAGCGGAGTTGGTGTCGGCATATCCGACAGCCGGTGGGATGTACTTTGTCACAAAGCATGTCGTTCCCGCCGACCAGGTCCCGATCTTCTCGTGGATCCAAGGCTGGTGTAATTTGCTTGGCCAAACTGCGGGTGTCTCCTCCGTAGTGTATACTGTCAGCCAAATGCTGCTGGCCGGGGTCAGTATGAACTCGGATCTGGTTGATAGCCAGTATTCGTATTCGCCGTTCGTTAATGACCCCTTCTACTATACATCCTTTTCCTGCTAACGTGCCACTAGGACCGCATTGCAGACGGTGTTGGTATCAATTGGGCTGCTATGCATAATCGGCGTGATCTGCTCGCTGACCACAAGGACCCTACATCGAATCATTCTCTGGTTCGCTCCGATCAACAGTATGATAGGCCGTCATCCAAGTTAAACTCGGCTAATCTCTACATAGTATCCGCGACCATCTGCATCTGTATTGCATTGCTGTATCTAACACCTGATAGACAATCAGCATCTTGGGTGTTTACCCACTTCACTGCCGGGTCCGGTTGGGGCTCCAAAGTATTCTCCTTCTTTTTAGGCTTCTTGTCCGTTGCTTGGACCATGACGGACTATGATGGGACGACCCAGTAAGTCTACCTATTTCTGTGTCTGGCGATCGCTCATGGCTGTGTTAGCATGTCCGAGGAAACCCACGATGCGGCAGTGAGAGGACCAATGGCCATCAGGACCGCCGTCTTGGTCTCTGGGGCATTTGGGTGGATGCTGACGGTTTGTATGTGCTTTTGTGTGAACGAGCTCGATGAGATCCTGAATACCCCGACTGGCCTTCCCGCCGCGCAAATCTTCCTAAACGCCGGTGGGAAGGCAGGCGGCACCGTTATGTGGGCTTTGGCCATCTTGGTACAATTCTTTACGGGTTGTTCAGCCATGCTGGCGGATGCAAGAATGGCATACGCTTTTGCCAGAGACGATGCCCTGCCGTTCTCCCGTTTCCTATCCAAAGTTAATCCATACACCCACACGCCCGTCAACGCTGTGTGGTTCGTGGTGTTTTTCAGTATCTGTCTCAATTGCATCGCCATCGGCTCTACAGAAACCGCTACAGCCATCTTCAGTGTCACGGCCCCGGCCCTCGATCTGTCTTATGTGTCTGTCATTCTCGCTCATCAGATATACAAGAAAAAGGTCAAGTTCGTTGAAGGGCCCTTTACACTTGGCAGATGGGGCACCCTGATCAATTACATTGCTGTCATTTGGGTGTTGTTCATCAGCACTATTCTTTTCTTCCCGTCTCGACTACCAGTGACACCAGCGAATATGTGAGATCCTATATACGCTTATCACTGGACTCTACTGATCTTAATAACAGGAACTATGCCATCTGCGTCGTTGCCTTTATTGCTATATTTGCTTTGGTCTGGTGGTGGGTCGATGCAAGAGGGTAAGCGCACACTATTCTATAACTAGTGGAGGAAAGCATTGACGTTTCTTTCTTCAGCAAATACACGGGCCCCCAAACCAACGGCATCATTCATCAGGTCCCTTCTGAGGATGGAAGTAACTACGACGAGCCCGATGATATCACTGTTTAAAGACGTTTGCCCACTCGATAATGTTAATTTGCCAATCTTACAACCCAGCGCCGAGCGCTTTTATAGACTTCATAGGACAGGAGGATAGAGGGAGTGATGAATAACAATATGGGACTTCATTCCGAACCAAGTTATACATCAGTGAATTGTAAAATTACATCTCATGCCCTTAACTCCCCGCCACAACGGCCAGGCCTTCATAGATCTTCCTCTTCACAGCCAGGAAGCTACCCGCTCCACGTCCCTGGGCAGCCTGGTTGGCCGATGACTGCGCCGAAGCTTCGACCTCAATCTTACCAGTGCCTGACTTCCGCACTGCCACGGACTTGTCAATGAGGAGTGTACCTTCACCCCGGAACTCGGCGGTGTGGCCAGCCGCCTGCATCAGTTTGCGCAGATCAGCCAATCGCAGGTCACCAACGTGTAGCGGCCGGGCCACCGATCTGGTTCCTGCAGCTATACTAGCAGGTAAGGTATCGAGAAGAGGCACGCTATCTGATTTGTCCGTAGATCTGACATGAGTCGTCGTCGGGGTGACCGCGGAAGATGCGGCCTCGTCTTTGACCAATTTCATCTTCTTGCCGGATGCGTCCGCGTCGGTGGTCTCATCTTCCTTGACAGTTTCAGGTCCTCGTAACTGTGCGGTGAGAGCGACAACGCCCAGGCTACGGACGTGCTGCCAGTTCAGGCGGCGGACAAGATTGTTGCTCAGCTTGACCATCCAAGCATTGGTGTCGACACTAGCATCAACGACTTCGCCATTCACAGGAGTGAAAATGATAGCATCAGCTTCCGCCGCCGCAGCAGATGCATCCACGCCTGCCTTGGCAGCCAGAAGCTTCTTGCACTCAGCTGCCAAAGCGGAAGTCTCTTTCTTCATTCCACCGACCAAGATCAACTTCTGGGGCTGAATGAGGGGAATCAACATCTCCAGACTGCGCTTATCATGCAAGCCCATACAGTCAATAAAGGCAATCCGAGCATTGATCGTAATCGACTCCTTCTTGTACACGGCCTTGGCAGGCCCTTCGAATGCTTGGCCATCCACCTCATCTTCAGAAGATATAGCGGCATCGGCACCTTCATCAGAGGCGAGGCTGACATCATCGCCTGCGCCTGAATCGACCCGCTGGCCATCTTTGGTCACTTGTTGGCGCTTACGTCCTCCCGTGCCCCCAGAGAGTCTCCGTCCGCCTGTGCCGGCGGTCTCGTCCCATCGTCTTTTCTGTCCAAGTTTGGTCTGGGCGTCAGATCGTCGCTGCTGCATATCGATTTCTTCGCGCTCTTCCGCTCGGAGATATTCTTCCGGTCGAATGAACTCTCCGTATTCATCGCCCTTCTTTCTTGACGATACGTATGGGAACATGCGTTCACGGCCCTTCTTGCCACGTACATCATAATCATAGACGTTCTTGCGTCGAAGAAGAACGTTGATACCCAGGTCTTCGTCGGTAAGGGCAAGCTTGCTTCGGTTTGAGTGTGCGAGCGATGCCGAAAAGTTGAGCACACGACCTTGCTGCTCGGAATCCGAATCTTCAGAGGAAGTTGAGCTTGACCGGTCGTCCAACGCATCGGCTGCCGTTTCGAGCGTTTCCTGGCCACGCGCTTGGGTGGTATCCTGGAGCTGGCGTTTGGTGGCGAGATATTGCTGATATAGTAAATGCTCACCAACATCCAAAGGGGCTCTTTGCACATCAGTCCAGGTCAATTCCCGTCCGCCACTGTGGACTTGTTCGAGCAATTCCCCATCGGACGCTTTCTCCAGCGCCACACCATCTCTCCGTTCTTCATACCATTGCCAAAGAATGCTTCCAATTGACATCATATTATGAGCCTCGGGTAAGTCGGTCACCTTTGTGCGGAAGGATTCAGTCAGCAACAACAGGTTGTTGGGCCCCTCGGCAACTCGTCGAAGAGATTCCTTGGAGAATCCCCAGGCCAGTGATGTATCCGAGGCAAGAATAACCTTGGGCCCTTGGTCTGTCAGAACCTTCTCGAGTCGCTTCTTGCGTTCGACTGTCTTGAGATGTTTGAAAGTAAACGGTCCCACACCCTTTCCGGAATTTTTATCCTGTCCCTGTCCACCGGCCCTCTGACCAGCCGCATCTGCGCCCTCCGCAGCTTCGAACTCGCGAACGATATTCTCATCCATCCACTCGAGCATACTGCGAGCCAGGCGCAGTGTGGTGTTGACTTTTCTACCAGCCAAATACAGACCGGCACTTTGTAGAACATCGTCCTTCTCACCAGCCGCTGCATCACGCCAGGCATGTTCGAGCGAATAAACCAACTCGAGCACTCGAGCACTCGTATCCGTTGGGATGAGAACGGTACCTCCTTTTGCTAGGCTGCTCCGGATCATGTCAAGCAGATGTTCATCTCGCTTTCGGCGGCCTCCAGATGGCGCGAAATTATCACCGCCCTGAGAACTACAGATCAAAGCTGTTGGCTTTCGCAACGACTCAATGACTTCTGTTCCGCTGGCTCCAGAACCACCAAACCACGCAGCACCAGCCACGACGCCCTCACGCGCCTGGTTCCAATCCATTGCGTAGACAATAGATTCCATTCCATGTTGAATGTGCCAGATGGTTCCACCGACGGTGTGTCCGGCATTGTAAGCGGTAAGCGTAAGCCCATCTAGAGGCGGCGAAAATGGAGACGGGGTCGGTTGGTGTGGTTGCGAATACTTGAGAGGCTGGATCACAGAGAAATATCGGGCAATTTCTTCCGTCGTAGGTGGCTGAAGGAGAATCCGTCCGGAGCTGCCGGCAGCTTTGGTGGTTTCCCCGGACACAGCAGATGCGGCCGCTACCGCACCGGGCTCTGATACCGATGTATTCGGTAGGAAAGTAGCAGCGAGTGGTGCCGAAGCATAGAGGTCTTGTAAACTTGTACGGCCGAGGGAGATGACCGGGCTCGTCGCAAAGATAGGGATTTGCGTGAAGAGAGGGAATGCTCGGCAGCAGTGGACGAAGGCACCGATATGCGCCAAGGTTGCGTGGGTGAGAAGGATGAGCGAAAGAGTCGGGATATGCCTATGCAACGATCCTATCAGTATTGGGAAGAAGACTCTGGCCGGTCAAATACTAACTTCTCCAACTCCGCCAAGTCACGGGTGTCAAACGTATCGTCCCACCCGACGTCCACAAGGATCTTAATGCCTCCATCGAGCTCTAGGATAGATGATGATGCCCTCGATGATGATGACTGCGCGCCGAGCAGCGGGGTAAAGGTGAACATGTTGCTCGCCGGTCGTCAGCGACTGAGCATTTGCGACTGCGCCTGGCCGAGCGTGTTCGCGAGGAGAACACGTCCAATCGAGTCAAAGGCAGGATATGGGCTTAAGAAAGGAGATATTGCATTATCTTCGACCCTCCCGAGTTCACAGGCTGCTTTCTGGCGAATACAAGGGATCAAAGAAAGACCGGTCGAATTTGGGGGGAATCAACTGTCGCGGAGCTGTCTTTGTCGGGCGATGTTTGCGCGGTTTGTACTAACATGGTCACCTGACCTGACTGTAGACAACCAATCACAACGTTTTTCAGAACTACATGAAATATGTGCAAGACCTTGAAAAGACCTCGACTCTGGTCCGACCTTCTTCACTCCGGCCTGGAGAGATAGCTACATTAATCTGAATATTCAAGGTTTGTTTAGGAACTTTAAGCTTCTTAGTTGGGTTTTGTATCATTTTCATGGGTTTGATCAGCCTGCAGATTTGGCTGCACACCTTTGTTTTTCTCTGCAGGGTTTCTTTACTTCTTTGCTGCTTCTATTCAACCGGCGTAGCTAAGGCGGATAACTTTGATTGAAAAACTCTCACTTATTGTTTTCTCTTGAGCTGTGGGCTCCCGGTGGGCCCTCCGGCAAACCCTACAGTTGCTCTATGCCAGGTGTGCCATGAAATGTCAGCGTCAACATCAAAATGCAGGAAAAGCTCAAGTTATTTCGCGAAACGGTTATGCAGTATCAATATGCAAGGGACGGCAGAAATTGAATATCCACTCGAAATCATTCCAGCCAGTAATGATTCAACATACGACTCGAGCGAGGAAAGATATACATCTTTGGTCTGCAAGTGTCGACTGAGTCAGGTGTAAGCACTCCAGGTGCTCTATTATCACTTTCCAATGAAATTACTCGATAATTTTAAACGAATACAGGAAGAGACATAGAAACATGCTGAGAATCAAGACGATAACACAAAACCAAACACATTTATACTCACCAACTCGAGCGGTCCTGCCTCCTCCATCTTCAGTTGTATCCATCGGATCGGGACCTAGTTCGGGGTCTGCCAGCGGTGGGTCGACCTCTATTGGATCACCCTCTTTAGAGGCTTCCTTAGTGACCTCTTTTGCAGCCCGATTAGGGAATCCTCTAGGGGATATTCTAGGGCCTTGAGGGACATTGTCGCCCTCAGAAGAAAGATCGTGCAGATCATCAACGTCATCTTCCTTCTCCATTATCCCTTTCATATAGGCAAACAGCCTCTGAGCTAGAAATTTCAGAAGTTTCGGATCATTGTTGGCCCGGGGCCGTATAGCCTGACCGGGCCGAGTGTGGTCTTCCCATAAATAGTGAGAATCTTCAGACTTCATATGTGCGTCCGCGAGCGGATGTCTTCCATACTGGTTGGGAAAATTGCCCTTTGTGGTCGGCTGTGGAAGTGCTGGCAATGGATCCTTCGTGTTCTCAACCTTCTTTGCAAGAGGCCCTTTTGAGATTGCATCTCGAAGTTGATCTCGAGATACCCAGTCCTCCAGAACCTCCTCGAGAGATCGATACATAAGCTCGATGGCTTGGTCTCGTGTCAGTCCTTGCCAATTCGCCGGGTCGTTACCCGGCTCGAAGTTCCATAGCAAGCCACCGAGTCCTAACGTCGAGTCAAAGGCTCTAGAGACCTTATACTCCGCGTTATATCTGAGATGAGCCGGGTCCAACCTGACGTCTCCGGTAGGTACACCAGAGATTGCCGATTTTCCTGGGGCACTTTTCATGAAGCTCATTGAAAGATCTTTCTCATTTTGAGGGTCTTTTGAGTCAAGTATAATCCGCACCCGAGGGAATGGGGCATCGTCTCCGAAATAGATTGTGGGCCAAGTGCCCTGAGCTAAGATACCCACGGCTGGCGGGATCAGCAAGATCTCCTGGTTGAAATTTAACGGATTCGGGACTTTGGGTAACCCGCGGCCTGCTGGTGTTGTTGGTGGAGCTCCCGGAGGGACTGCAGGCTCAGATCTGCCAGTCCCTCCATGTAGGCGCATGTATGGATGTGAGGTAAAAGGGGAGCCACCGCAGACTCCAGAAAACAGGTGGAAGTCACGAATGACAGCCCCCGGCGGTTTTATTGGTGACAGACCCTCCGTTGTTGAATGAGCAGTCCTTCCGACGTATTCAAGATCTGATGTTTCAGGAAAGTAAGATCCGTTTCCTAAAGGAATAGTCTTCAAAGATGAGGACTTCCTTCGTTCCTGGTCCTGAGCCCGTTTATGCCACTTCTGTTGTGGAGGTTCTGCCATGATTCAACGCTGGAAGACTATTTCACTCCGCTGTTGTGAAACCTTGCTCTGTTAGCGTATGTTGAAAGCCTAAGAAACCAACGCCAGTGTACTTACAATAAGTTGAAGAAATATGTCTGCAGGACAGCTCGGTCACTCAAAAGTCCTTGCGAACCAAGAATAAAATACCATCGAAATTAGACTCACAGAAGCAACTAGACAATGAACAGCGAAATAGCCACGGCCGATGCGATACTAGCAGAAGGTCTAGGGTGCAAGTAAGAAGAAACCAAGATGATCAGCTGAAGAGTATCGGATTTAGCAAGACGAGTCTTATTGTTCTCATCCAAAGCAGCATCTCCTCCCGCTTATCAGACCAAGGCAACGGTACTGGCGGATGTCATAACAGAAAAGCACTGCTGACGCCCCTTAGGAAATAAAGTCCAAGACACTATTACGTCCATACTCCGCAGGAGCTCTTTGAGGATACATCACCCCAACGATCGACACGTTTCCCCGGATCCTGGACATTGCGAAGGGGGAGCTGCTTTCCCCTTAGGTCTAGTTCCAGTGCAAAAGAATCAAAGCAGACCTATTCTGATGTTGCACTCGGTGAAAGCAAGGTAAGGCGCATTTCCCGGAAAAGTCTCGCTTGGCCATTGAGGCCAGGAAGAGAACCTCGAGAGCCTTAGAATCTGTGTGCGTTGGTGGAAGAATCATCCGCCCAATCTTGCAGGTAGCTCACGGCTCTGGAATGCGAGCATGCTACTTCGCTGGTGTCATTGCGCAGTGCTAAATAGCCGCTGGCAACAGACTTGATCTGAACCTGCAGAGCAAGACTTGCGACGAGCGTGCAGTGTAAATCAATGGGCGATGTGATCGCTTAGGCTGGCCTGGGATCGGCTGTCCATCACCGTACTGATGGATAAATCGTCCTTGGATGAAGAGTATTGATACGAAGAAGCCTTCAGGCCAAATCATCCTATTTTTTCATCTCACAAAGGGTTAAATTGCCCAGTGCGGCAAATGGCCGCGAAGTGCACACGCCATTCTGTTCGGGCACCTGGGTTACTGTGTAGTTTCTCACATTCCAACGACTGCCGAGACCGGGGATTATATCATAGGGTCTCATTGATTTTACCGCTCCCGCCCGCCCCCTCTCCTCCTTATTGTTGGTGTATGAACCTGGATGGTCATAGTGGTGCCTTATGGATAAGGCATCAGTTGGGTCGGTCTATCTGCAGACGGTACGGCAGTTATCCGGTCTCAATTTGAGACCAGTTCGACTCATCGTTATCACACGACTACCTGCAGATGACTGATAGGGGATCAAAGGATAGCAAGCAAACAGAAGGTCACATTGGTAGCGTGTTATATAGATAAGGGACTCCAAATTTAGGGGGATAAATATCCCCTAGAGTCACGAAGTAGTATCTCATTCAATTTATTCGAGTTCACCTTTCAATACGTTTCCATCAAGCTTCGTTGATAAATCCTTCATTATTTCTTCTTCTAGCCTATATTCTCAACACTTATAAGTTGGGTATGAAGTCAGTACAGGCGACAGAGTTGGTGATTGGGAATATATTCAGAGTTTCGGGCGATAATTATATTTCAGATACATATCGGCCGATGTTATAGCTAGAAATTGATGGTGTGCTTCTTTCTTTCAAATTAAATGAAGTGAGAATAGTGAAAACAAGAGCAACACTAATCTCTGTCAGTATCTAAGAAGAGCCCGGTCTGGTAATTGATACCTATAACCTCACGTATACTATGTAGAGTCAATTGCTATCCGCAAGGTGAAAGCCATAGGCTTCTAGGGAGGGGTAGAGGAGGATCTGACGCTAGTTTAGTGGCGGTCAGGCATTTGGAATATGAGTAAGGGGCTTTTCGCTTGGCCAAACCCTTTTTTTCCCTTTCTTTCTTTCCTCAGTCGACCCTCATCTCTCGCGACAAATTGACCTCCTACAACTATCCACAATGGGTGAACCGCTTGAGAAAGGTTGTGTCGCATGCGGGTGGACACTTGACAAAGAAAGGCGGTGCCATTATACAAGCCACCTCAAACTCTTCTACGGTGCATCTACACGGGGTGTATGGTCCATCGGATCAGATGTAATTCTGAAGGACCGGCCCGACGAGGGTCCAAAAGCAAAAATTGAAGTCAAAACATTGGACTATTTAGCGACCCATACCGATATTCCTATCCCGAAGGTTTTACGTGACTGGGTCGATCGAGATGGGAGGTACTTCGTTTTAAACGAACGTATTAGTGGCCAGACGCTCGAGGAGGCATGGCCTTCTTTGTCAGAGTCCCAAAAAATAGACGTTGCAGATCAAGTCGTGAAAGTGAGAAAGCAGCTTCGATCTATCACGTCAACCTCTATTCAATGTGTCGATCAAAGCCCATGCTATCTAGGCTTATTATTTTTTGATCTTAAGCCCCGAGGACCGTTTCACTCTGATCAAGAGCTCTGGGATACTCTAGCTCTTCACCTTCGCCACCTACCTCAACAAGTTTTAGAGAACTTGAAGAAGCGCCTACCGAAGTGCGAACCCTATGTGCTTACTCATTGTGATCTCAATCTAGGAAACATCATGGTCCAAGACGGAAAGGTTGTCGGTATACTTGACTGGGAATACGCTGCCTTCTTCCCTATTTGGTATGAATATGTTTCGGCCTCTTTTGGATTTACACACATAGATGTGGAATGGAAAAAGTTGCTCCGGGAGCGCTTAGGCGCACATGGCGAGGCGCACGAAGATGCTAAGGCATTCTGGACGGATATGTGTAATCTACGACAGTACCCAAATCTGGACGAGAAAAGCCAGGAAACCTTAGAGAGACTGTCCTAGACAATCTTGAACTACCTAGGTAGTGAGAATACGCACTCCCAAATTCTCTGTTATATTAGCCCCAGTGATTATGGTCCCAATAACTGCCAGGTTCAATCGTCCATCTAAAGGCACTCCAATATTTTGTTGGTGTATAGGCATGAAAGGCCATACTGATGCCTCAGCAATGAGGCAACAATCGGTCGGTCTATATAATTCTCTGCCGTACGGGTATTACCGGTGGCTGATTGAGGCCAGCCCGACTACCTACGCTTGACCGTCGGGAGACCGAGCAACAGCAAACAAAGAAGGTTACATTGGTGGTGTGCTAGATAGAAAATTGACGTCAAATCAGGGGAAATAGATACTCCCCTCGAGTCACTGCCTCCGGGCCCCACTCACTGGTCGTGAGTTGCTCACGTAGTGAGAAGGCACCCCATCATTTCTTCTTCTAGCCTGTATTCTCAACATATTACTAGGTAAAATGTATGAACAGTGCTTACAGAGGTATGAGCTATATGACCATTCATTCGGCTTTATGTTCGAAATATCCGTTCTGCTACGAGGACGAAGTACTGGTCTGTCGGATGATTGGATTTGTGAGGAGATTCCGAGTTGAATAGGAATCTAACCGTGTGAAAAGAGACGCAAACTAGACGTAGACATAACCTAGAGGTAGAAGGTAACCTCACTCGAAGCCTTGGAAGTGTCGAAGCTTGAACAGAAGTCTGCTGAGGGTGTGCATAACCCAACACTCCTCAAGATCGACGCAATGGTCTTAACGTCCAGTCGTATCACTGCAGACAAGAGGCTGACATGGCGAACAACACTGTGCATATACACACTGTACCATCGCAAAGCTTGGATTGCACGGCTCCCGCTACTCTGTCACTTTAGCCCTGATCTCATAGTGAACACTCCATGTGGCATAACTAGAGTTTCTCGGGTGTTCAAGTCCAAGCTTCAATGCCTGCCAGGGAGGACACGCAGCACGAAGTGAGCTGAGATATTTAGATCAACAGGATAGGTAGGATATAGATCACCGGTGAAAGGGGCCGTATATAAAGCCAAAAAAAAGAATGAGTCGCATTAATAGATGACCTCGGGAGTATTGGAATGTCCGCCCTTCTACTTCCAAGCTACTTCTTCGTGTAACCAAGTCGTGATGTCTGTTATCTCAATAGCAAGAATTTCCTGCAATACACAAACGCGGGTCATGTCTGCCTTTATACTGCTTATTGCCAGTATCGGGGCTCGCCGAAGACGTGATAGCGATGTCCGCGGACACCCTCGCCGCGGAACAGGGCAGGGAAGCGACGGCCTGGGGGAACAAGCTCCTCCGGGATGCGAACTTCCTGCTCCGGCTCAGGCTCACCAATGACAAACTTGCCAACCTATAGCGCTTGTTAGTGGGAGCTTGTATCGTGGTTTGGTGATGAAACATACCTGAATCTCGGTGTCGGTAATGGTGTCGCGACTAATTCTGGCGTAACCTGTGCGGTGAACCTTCTTGTAAAGAATGTACTCGCACCATCGGTCCCAGTCGCTGGAATCGATATCCTTCATTCCGCTCAGTTCGCTGACATAGGTGTTGTAGTTGCCCTCGAGCGGCTTGGTGACCAGGTAACTCAACAGGATCAGCGGGCGCGGGGACGAGCCCATCAACTTAGAAAGATACTGGGTCTGAAGGCGACGATCCTCGGGGTCCTCCTCCTGACCAGAGTGGAACACGACAATATCAATCATCTCGCCATACATGTCCAGAGTGGCATGGATGGCCGGGGCCAACTCGCCCACGGGTGAGGGGAGAAGGTGGTGGGTAGAGTTGACGATGGGGAACTTGGACAGCAAGGCCGAGCCCCAGGTGTGCTTGTTGGGACCGGGGCCGTAGTCGACATAGTAGCCAAGGTCCTCGGCAATATATTGAGTAACATCCTTGTTGCCCATGATGATGCGCTGGTTATCCGACTCAAGGAAACCAATGACATCGAGCTCGAGCTCACCGAGAACATCGCGCATGCGACGCTCAGCAGCCCACATGTTGTTGTCGAGGCCGAAGTGCACAGTCCAAATACCAGCGGTGACAACCTTGTCCTCCTTGTGGTGTGGTTGGTAGTCGTTGGTCGGGAAGCGCAGGTAGGCTATGGAGATGGACAGCAACTGCAGGGCAGCGAGGACGTAAATGTAGTACGAGCGCTGCCTCTTGCTGTTCGGGCTGATGGGCTTCTTGCGAGAACGAGTAGACGAGTTAGAGGTGGCCGCCGAGAACACACCAGCCCCAATGGAGAGCATGGTAGTGATCATAACCCAATCCGTGTGCTCACGGACAAGCGGGCCACCAGGCACGAAGGCATAGGCAACAACCCAGACGTGGAAGAGGGTCATGAAGACATAGAAGATAAAGCCAACTCCAAACGAAACTGCTGGAGAGTGGCGAACACTGGAGGAGATCAATACAGGCGAAACAGCCATGATGTAGAAGGCCAAGGCAAGAGCACCATAGTACCCGGTCCAGTGGTGGTAGCAGGTGAGGAGAGCCGCACCGAGAGAGCCGATGCCGTAGGCAGTCCAGCTACCGGCGACAGCGGGGTAGAACACACCGTACACCAGACCAGCGCCCATGGCAAGGATAGTCACAGCACCATGAGGCACAGCAATGGGTCCACGAACGGGGTATCCGTCCCAAACCCATGAGATCATAGTGCTAGAGTCAGTCAAAAGTGACACAATGGCAAACATAAGACCTCCAAACCCAATGCCAGCCAGAATTGACGAGCCCTTCTTGCCGCCGGAAGGCAGGTAGTCTCCTCCGCCGGTATTGGAGCCACGCTGAGATCGCAATACAGCGAAGATGGCAACGAACAGACCGATCTTGTTCCAGCCACCGTTGTCGGCGTGCATGACCGGCCAGAGCGGGTTGTTTGTAGAGCAAGCGAACTTGGCGATCACGGACAAGATCAAACCAATACCCCAGGCCATGATGCGAGCCTCGAGGCGGGGCGAGTTGGCGCGCTCAGCGAAGAAGCCGGCGATCCATGCGGCGCAAGTAGTCGCGAGGGCGAACCCAGTCACGAAGAGTCGGTTGGCGGGGTCCTGGAATTTGTAGGCCAGAAGACCGACCAGCGAAATCAAGTGCAAGATTCGCAGGTTCTTAGTGGCGGCATATCGCAAAGACGGGATAGCGAAGAAGAGAGGCGAGCAGCAGCAGATAATGGCAACCTCGTAGCCCGAGATACCCATGTGCCACAAGGGGAAGTACCACACGAGAACGGGAAGACCGGTCACAATGGTCCAAAAGACGAATCCATTGTAGACATCGGCAGCGGCGTCGATGATCTCAGTCCAGAAGAAGCCTTCGCCAAAGGCGTTGCCCACGGGCTTGCCCTTCCTAAGAACTACGTGGTTAACCTCTGGAGGGTAATGAGGAGATTATGGGATTGTACACACTCTTTTTCAAGGACCGAGTCCGCAGTCGTCTTCAACTGCCTGGAAGGAGGAGTCAATTTAGAAAATGCTTGTTCTTCTCACGCAACCAAACATAAATCGTAACACTATACATTCGTCGTGGGTGTCATTTCGGAAGCCACGGTACATACCCTCTGCTAATTCCCTTGACATCCCGCACCACAAATTCAAAACCTTCGAAGTCGAGAGCGGTGATTGCATCAAAGCCCACATCGAACAATACCAGGGACCATTCAAAGAAGGCGTAACGGGTATAGGCTGATGACATTAGCAGACGAAATCCGAGAAATTATCGGGGCTGACCTACCACCGGGCACCTTGTGCACCTTGTGCTGGATGAAATAGTAGATCAATGGCACCAATGTTCCAAAGAAAAGGCTAGCCATGATCTTGCGGTACTTGACGGCACGACGGTTGTTCGGGCTCAGGGCCAGGCAGCCCAGAGTCCACGGCAGGGTGGCCACCAAATAAGAGATCATGAAAATGTCATGCCAGTCATGGTCGTCGGTGGAGGTGACATAGGTCCAGCCTCCGCAGGTCAACGTCCGGAAGATACCGACGCCGGCAACAATCTTCGGCAGGGTGTAGTTCGGACGCGCACTGAGGATGTACCACAGGAAAACGAGGAGGAAGCGAGGACCGGAAGTGATAGCAATGAAAACCATAAAGAAAGAGCGCTCAGGGTATCGATCGCCAATCGTGGCGGACACGGAGGGGAACCATTCGTCAGGGTAGCCGTAGTGTTCATTTTGAACGATTTTGTGGTAATGCAACGCGACGCCGACAATCAGCGCGCTGAAGAAGGCAGCGTACGCGAAGAAGGTGTGAGACCATGACACCCATTTGCCGTTGATCTATGATAGAATCGAGTCAGCTCGCAACCGAGGTATCGCGTGAAGGCACTTACGGCCACCACGGCATCTCCGTCCTTGATTCGAGGAGCCATGGCGGTGCAGATTGGGGGAGGAGGACTCCGCACCGATATGTGGGGACCAAAAAGAAGAAGAGAAAAGAGTGTGAGGAATTGAAGCAATACAACGAGAAAAGTAGATAGTAAGGGCCCCTGAGAGAAGGAAAACACCGGAGCCTGGCTTTTCCCAAGTGGATTTGGCGAGGTGCCGCTAACCCTATTGGGACTAGCGTGACTAATGGCTCCCGGCGCCGCGTATAAGAGGGCTAGTCCCGATTGGGTCTAGTTAAAGTCACGTGCTTGATCCTGACTGTCGTGCTAGTCCCGATGTGGTTTAGCCTGCACCGGGGGGTCGGTGCTTGTCCATGCGGGATGCCGACACCTTTTTTTCTCTCTTTCTCTCCCTCTATTCAGTGAACATCAACCATGTCCGCCGCCACCGATAAGGCTCGTTTTTTCCTTGAGAAATCAGTTCCGGAGCTCAAGGAGTACGAGCGCAAGAAGATTTTCACCAAGGTATGTGCCGTTGTGCGGCTGCAGAATTCTCCGCTGATCTTGATTAGGATGAAATCACTGCCATCATCAAGAGACGGTCGGACTTTGAGCACAAACTCAATGCACGCGGTGCTCAGCCTGCGGATTTTGTGCGATATGTCGAATACGAGATGAACCTTGAGAGCCTGCGCAAGAAGCGAGTAAAGCGATTCGGAATTCGGCACGCCGGTCACAGCGGTCAGCGGCGAATTTTCTTCATTCTCGAGCGGGCGACTCGCAAATTTCACGGCGACCTCGGCCTCTGGATTCAGTATATTGAGTATGCGCGGAAGCAAAAGGCGCACAAGAAGCTCTCCATGATTTTCACCGACGCTTTACGATTGCACCCCACCAGTGCCGAGTTGTGGATCTACGCCGCCAAGTCGGTTCTCGACGATCATGCGGATATGTCGCAGGCTAGGAGTTATATGCAACGAGGGTTGCGATTTTGCAAGAGTGCCAGACCGCTATGGATTCAATACGCCAAGCTAGAATTGATCTATATCGCCAAGCTGGTTGCCCGTCAACGGATTCTCGGATTGGACGAGCCCCGGCCGAAGGCAGTTCAGGAGACAGCGCAGGATGACAAGGACGCGGACATGATCATGCTTCCCCAGGTCACCGAGGAAGATATCAACCCCGCCCAGGGAGATGATGATGAGGAGGCACTGCGGAATTTGAATTCCACGCCTGCATTGAGCGGTGCCATTCCGCTCGCCATCTTTGACGCCGCCATGAAAAACTTCCACAACGACGACCAATTCGGGCTCGAGTTCTACGAGATGGTGTCTGAGTTCGACGAGGCGCTGTGTCTGGGTAAGATCCTCGAGCACGTGGTGGAGACGCTTCGGGCGCACAAGCCTACCAGCCCCCGTACGCAGATCTGCTACATCAGGCTGCCGACCGCGGGCATTCGAGTTACATCGCCCGAGTTCCCGCGGGCGCTGGGTAGCGCACTTGCGCGCCTCAAGGAATCCCCCTTGACCATTGAGCTTGCACGCGAAGTGGTGAACTGGCTGCAGCCCGTTGCCGAGACGGAGGACCTGGATCCTTCACTGAAAAAGGTTATCGTGGCGACGATGCGCAATGTGGAGCGAGCATCATCGAAGGAGTAACTTGGGGACGGGGCATTTCAAAAGGCGTTGGCGTTGTATCAGAGTATATTAATGACATCAATCATAATCGGACCTGCTTGACCGCCGATCACTCTTCTTCTTACTCTGTAGTTTCTTTCCCCTTAGTCGAGCCTCGTTCTGGGCGTGCTGCCTGTGGTCCGAATTAAGTATCTTGGCGGGATGCATTGTAATGGGGTAGGCTTACAGATCGCGCACGCGTTTCTGTTGCTCCGGCGAGGTCTCGCCCGGAACGACCTCCTCGGCTGTAGATCGGAGGAGCTGGTGGAGCTTTTCAAAACACGAGTCCACGTTGCTAGCTTGTTTCCGGGATTCGTCAGACTGAATCAGGAGAGCCTGGCCCTGACCGACGGCATAGCGCGAAGCACGTAGAGGAGCGTGCAGCACCAACGGCACCAGAGGGAGCAATGCGGCCAGGGGCAGCTTGAGAGTTGCCTTGGAATTAACTCTGTCCCCACTTAGTTAACCCTGCGTAAAGTGAAGGGGATCGGAGATGCACCGACTTATTCACGTTCTGACCACCAGGGCCGCTAGACCGGCTGAAGGAGATCTGACCGAGATGGCGGGGAATCGTGTGAGAGTCAAAAGACTTAAGCCACTGCCTCGCTAGTTCCACGTCCGAGTCAGCCGACTTCGATCTGGGGTTGGCACTGGAGGCAAACCGCCGAAGTGGTTGAAGTAGTCGTAACATGGCGCGGCCTACTCCTTCCTGGATGTAAACTTGGTAATAAGGACGAAAGCAAGGTGGAGAATGTCTTGACTAATTGAAATGATTCATCAGACGACGGATACTGTGGCGTGATGGATGCTTGGTGGATGCTTCGGTGTGTACTGTACGATGTAACAAAGCTTGAGCTTAGGGGGAAACTCGACGCTGATGGTGGAATCTAACGAGCGGCAACATTCGAAGGGTTCTGTCTCTTTGTCAAGTTTGTTTGTACCGAGTAAGAAAAGTAAACCTGCAGGTAGTCTCGACTTTTTCATGGTCGGATCTTCTTCGCCTCGTACAGCGTATCATGCATGACAGCCCGCAGAATCCATTCCATTTCTTCCCTTTTCATCACCTTCTACTCCCCTATATCCCACTTCCCTAACCACGTTCAAGTGTGCCCCCTCCACTTCCCTCGTCCCGTTTACCCTATTTTGTGATCCTGACCGCCCAGCGAACCCAATCTTTTTTCTGATCGCCCCACCTTAGCTTGCGCGATTGCAAAATTCACTCTTGACACCTGACCTGACACTTTCTATTCTCCCGCTGTTCTACATCTTCCACTTCTTTTCATCCTCTTTTGTAGATGAAACGCCCTCCCCCTTTCAGTCTACATGACGCCCAGTCCCCCTGATGAGGCGCTTCACTTTCGCGGCAAGACTCTGACTCCGGAAAGCCCTCGCCCGCTGCATATCCCGGAGCCAGCAAATATCCCGGTCTTGGAGAACCAAATGGACCCCGTCTTCAATGACACTTCAACTTACGAACGCTCGGAATGGCTGGAACAGCCGGGGCAGGGTGGATGGAGCAAAGACGGACAGGGACGGTCGGATGGTGGCTTGCAGCAGGAGAACACTGTGATGAATGATAACTCTGCGGATATCTACCCTCCTCATTCAGCGGGCACCGAGCATGGCCAGGGCGCAGATGCCAACCCTGGCTTCCCTCTCCCCGATACCACTCACTCCCATGCGCCTCCAGTGGTCCCGGTCTCTCAAGGCATCGCCCCGGCGAGCGAGATAGAAAATGCCATCAAGGTCGAGCCGGCTCAGATAGATGATGCGAAGGAGGATGCAGAACTCAGTACCGGTGTCAATTTTCAGACCCTGCTGGACAATCTGTCTTCCGGTGCTGCGACAGCCGCCGCTTCCCATCTAGAAGGCCCGTCGCTCCACCAAGCACCCACTGGAGAGTCCTCCCAAGGCATCGCTGCCCGCCCGTTTGATCCCTCTTTTAACCCCAACTATGCCTCCAATTCCTATGAACAACCCCCTCCCACTTCCGCCACATCCTCCGCCTACGCATCCCAACCCAGTAACCATGCCCAACCTTTCCCTCCCTCCACGGCCTCGGTGGGTGCCCCAGGGACTGGCGCGGGCGTCGGCTCGCTGCCCCCACCACCTCCTGCCAGCTTCCAGCATAGCACTTCCTTGGGCGCAGCCCCCCAGACATCCCAGGAGACTCCCAAGAAAGGTCGCACCGATAAGCCACCAGTGCGCCCCGCCAAGGCCAATGATGATGATCAGCCCTGGGGTCCAGAGGTCCAAAAGAAGTACGATGAGTTCCTGCATGATGAGAGAGTCTACGTGACGGAGGGTCTTTGGGACCGCTTCCCGGTGGGGTCCAGGCTATTTGTTGGTGAGTTCACAATCTTGATCCATTGATACTCCGTCCCGTCGACTGACTTTCTTCGTATATAGGCAACCTGCCCACCGAAAGAGTCACCAAGCGAGACATGTTCCACCTATTCCACAAATACGGCAAATTGGCCCAGATATCGATTAAGCAGGCCTACGGTTTTATACAATTTCTAGAGGCCGGAGCTTGCCATGCGGCCCTTCAGGTTGAGCAAGGAGCTTTGGTGCGAGGCCGGAAGATACGTGAGTTGATACCCAACAGAACGAAGGATGGCAGAGTGCTGACTTGTCTAGATCTTGAAATTTCCAAACCGCAGAGGTCGACCAGACCTGGCCCGACGGACGCGCCCCGTGCCCCTCCGCCTCGACGATCGAGGTCGCCTGAATTTAGCCGTACCGTTCCTGCCCGGGCTCCTGTACGCCCTCCGAGTGATCGCTTTGATCGACCTTCCGAGTCAAGTCGACTGCCATTCAGTGATTTCCGTGATGAACCCAGCCACCGCAGGCGTGATGATTATCGGCCTTCACGTTCGCCACGTTCACCTTCACCTCGACCTTTTCGTTCCGGTCGGGGTGGATACCGATCGCGGGATAGGACCCCGGAAAGGTTTGATCGGCGTGAGAGAAGACGATCCCGGTCTTCCCGCTCGCCGCGCTCCCCCTACACAAGGGATCGTCGGTATCGCAGCCCCAGCCCGAGACCTCGGGGTGTCTATGAAGGGGAAGCAGGCTTGCCCGTCCCTCGACGGGCCCCACGAGATGTGCCGGAGGTGCAGGTGCTTGTCTTGGAAGAAGTGGATCGGTACGTTTGAATGTCGCCCGTCTTGATACATGACATTACTGACAGGTCCTAGAAACTTCATTCTTCATGTGGAAAATGCCTTTCGCAACCGTGGCTTGCGCGTAGACGTGCTCGTGCTTGGCCCTCGAATCCCACTGGGGGCGGCCGTCCATCGCCAATACGTCGAAGGAGTACTGGCCGTTGTCCGACTCTCCCGGACTAATCAGTTCTCTCACAAGATCCCCCTGCAGATTTTCGATCGAAGTGCGGGGCCAGATAACGTTCGCTTCAGTGGTTCGTAGCCTTGATATCTCCAAGTACCTCCCCCACACCGCTAATTCTTATCTAGACTATCCGGAGGTGGACCCTAACATCGCCGCCGAAGTCATGTTCCACCAAGCGCAGGCGATGCAGCGCGGTCCTGTCGCTACCTCATTCGCGCCCAATCCTGCCTTCGGTATTGCCTCAATGCCACCTGTGCCTTTGCCTCAGCCGGGTCTGCCTCAGCCGGGCCTGCCTCAACCGGGTCTGCCAACACTCACGAATCCTCCCAATATCGCAAACATGATCAGCTCTCTGGATGGCCCTAGCCTTCATACTCTCTTATCGGCACTTCAGCGCCCTGGTCCCCAATCGCAGCCAGTGTCGGCCACGCAATCACCTTTCTCTTCACCTAATCCTCCACCCGCCGATCTTGCCACTCTCCTGACCAATGCGACTCGGCCTCATGTGCCGCCAACCACCCAACCTCTTTCTCATCCGACTTTTAATTTCCAGCCTCCCAATGTCCCTATCATTTCGGATCCCCACTTGCTTTCGTTGCTTGCCAAGGGTCTGAACGGCCAGCAGCCGCAGGGGCTGCCAGTTGGTTCGAATATGCAGAACCTGATGAACCACCTGGCAAAATGGAAGCAATGATTTCACGAATCTCTTCCTCGACGACTTTCCTCATGGCCTGGCTATTTCCTTCGGTGCTCGGCGTTTTTGCTATTCGTTATATGGGTGGGTTTTCTTTTACTTCAAGCTGGATTTGCCAGCGAATTGCAACAACAGGCGTTTATGATTTTTGAGGAGCACATTCTAGATGATAGGGCGAATAGTGGTGTTTTGGTCGGAGTTCTTTTTTCCCATCTTAGCCTGTGTATGTTCAGGCTTTCTTGCTCCCAGCTCCTTCCATTCTGGTTTGGACAAGGTGGACATAATATGCCGCCCATTGATGGGGTATGGTGTTTCTCATCAATTTATATTCATCCCAGTAGATCACAGGTCCGCTTCCGCCATATTGCCATAATTCAAATTAGAGCAGCCCTGAGTATATGAAAAGTCCCCGCCCTCCAGTGAAGAAACCAGCTTATTGACTGGTCAAAGTTACAGGCTTCCAAGGTTGTCTGATTTATGAGAGATGGAATGGAATGATCATCAGAAAGCATGATAAGAGTGGATATGGTAACATAGTGTACAAAAGGTTATCGTCCCACCAAGTTTTAGCTAGACTTCCAGCCCTGGGACTTCAATTCTTGCACCTTCTGCGCATCCTCGTTCTTGATCCGCTCGATCGTCCGGTCCCGGTTATATTCCATCACGCGCTTTTCCTTGAAGTATTTCACCTAGACAATCAAGCCTTCATCAGTATATTGGTTGACCCGAGATGCCATGATGCAATGCTTCGAAGAAATCTCCTCGAAACCAGATCACAGCCGTAGAGAAAAGCCAATGTACGTACCCAGGTCTGCGAACACGCCGCCTCGAATTCCGCAACTTCCTTCGCACATTTTTGTCGCGCCTCCTTGTCGTTTTTGATTCCGTCGAGAATATCGTTGCGGTCCAGGCAGGCGAAGAAGATATCACGACCCTCCCAGCAGCGCGCGCGACTTGTTCGGTCTGGGGCGATGCGGCCGCCGTCGGAGGCTTTGTTGGTGTCGTTGGAAGACCAAGGAAGCCAGCCCATTTTGGAGATGGTTGATATGCTTGAAGCGGTGTAGAGGTGTCTGCGAGCTCGTGAATAAAATAATGTCTCTAGGAGGCGGTGTCGTGGAGCTCGAGTGCTGTCTGAGAATGAAGTTGCTCCGTTGGTCCCGCGGATTTCGGCGAATGCCAAGACTGTTGATCACGGCCTCAACGCTGTCCGCTTCTTCCCACTCACAACTCTCCTTCTCTTACCCAGTGTTCTTTCTTCGACTTATACGCCTTTAATATTGAAACCAAGCGCTTTTTTTTGCGTCTACTGTACTTGACCCTTGATCTCTTGGTCACAGTCGCCTTGACCTCTTGGCCGCTCCTCGCCTCGACGTGAGCGCAGCACTCAGATCACCACCTTTCAGACTCACCAGGTTGCCAGGGATATCCCAGGCCCCCTAGTTGATGCCCGGGCGCCGGCGCCTTCCAGCGGGGTCGCGAACCGACCTCCCGCCACTGAAGATCGTCCGCAAGATCGTCCTGCTCCAGATTGCCTATTATGCCTGCGCCACGGTGCTCATACTCTTCACAACGGTCGTATACGGCGCGCCATTCTCGCTAGACCTAATTTTTGGCTGGGACTCCTTGAGAGGAGATACGACAGTTGGGTGGATACTGGGATTGGTTTGGATATTGAACTGCTTCATTAGGTAAGTAGCCTCGAGCGCTAACCCATTCAGACGTGTCACTAACAGCTACTCCAGCGTAATCTTTCTTTTGCTTTTCGTATCCCGCTCCAAGCTGGTCCCCGATTTCGCTCTCACGATTCACTTCCTCCACCTCGTCGCCACCATCCTCTACACTCATTCCCTCCCTTCGAACCTGCTTTGGTGGGGACTGCAGTGTGCCAGCGCCGCCATGATGACCTTTGGCGGCATGTGGGCATGCCAGCACCGGGAACTGAAGCCAATTTCCTTTGGTGGTCTCGGTGGGAGCAGTCAAACTGGTTCATCCTCGCAACAGCCATCAGACGACCAGGCCGAGTCCAGTTTTGGACGTGGTCGTGGCCGGGAGCGGAATCTTCAGGAGTATGAAATGGACCAGATGAAGGCGACGGGCGAGCACGCTGTATGAAAAGCAGACAAGACCTTGGGTGCCTTCGGGCTATGACTTCTTTGGGTAATTTCCCTCCTTTTTCTTTTTTTCTTTTTCTTTTTGATGCCATGGTCTGTATGATTATATCTTCACTTCTGCATCCTTGTCATTATTGTATACCCCATTGCGGTTGCATCTGTATAGATGGGCGTTTTGTCTCAGAGATGAGGAATTGATACTTGTTTCATCTGTCGAATATACCTATATCTTTTCAATAATCTATGGAGTTTGTCTTCATCAATGTCACTTTCATTCCACCATGAGTGCGAGTATATCTCAAAGACCTCGAGACGCCTGATCTACGGCGTAACGGCGTTCCCAAGCAACCGTCCAATCTCCTGCGCAATAGCCAACGTCTTCTCCTCACTCAGCTTGCGACCAATGACTTGCACCGCAACAGGAGCACCATGGTACTCCTCGGGATCATACTCAGCCTGAACAGTAGCATCCAACTGACCGAGCGGCTGATAATCAACCTTCTTCGCATCAACGCTCTTATCCGCAAACGTAACAGGGACAATAACACTAGTAAAGTCGAGCAGGTTGATCACTGAGGCATAGCCATAGTATCGGAACTGATTGTGGCGGACGGCGGCTGTCGGGGTAATTGGGGCGATGATGGCATCGAGTTCCTTGCCCAGTTGCTCTTCCAGGGCCCGCCACTTGTCGAGGTATTCGCTCTGGTAGTTCCACTTCTTGAGATGGACATCCCAGAGTCCGTTCATGTCGACTTTGCCCTTGTCTGGGTTTAGGAGGTCTTTGATGTTGGGAATTACCGGTTCACCGGAGGCGTTGATGTCGCGAAGGACGTCCTGTGGGGATTAGAATTAGTACCCTTCTTGTTGTATGTGGACTGCACTTACAGTAGAGCCATCCGCGGCGTAGATATCATTGATGAGATCGTGTCCAAAGTCGTGCTTGTATGGTGTCCACGAGTGAACGGAATGTCTATTCTCCTTCAAGGTCGACACGACTTTCTCGATGCCTCTGAGGATCGGTGGGTGTGGAAGAACCTATTTGCGAAGTGGTTAGAAATTTGCATCTCAGGGCAGTGGTTGGGGGTTTTCTTGAACATACGACGCCATCACACGAGTAATATCCTAGTGTGAGTCCACCTGACTGTATCTTTGACTTGACAGCATCTTCCTCGTGCTGTCTCCAAGGAATGGGGACGACTTTGGAATCATACTTCCACGGTTCGCCCGCCAGAACCGAAGTAAGGAACAGTTTCAGATCTGTTCATGTCAGCATATATGCTACCTAGCAGTTCGGAATCCAGGAACCTTCGGCGGAATGCGCAATGGGCCCAACGACACTATGCACAGTCTCTTGACCTTCCATACTGTTGGCCATCTTGGCATACGGCATACGGCCATGGCTTGGTCTGATACCGTAAAGGAAGTTGAATGCAGAGGGCACACGAATAGAGCCACCTGTTATCACTATTAGCAGTGAAGGAAATCACTTAAATTCTCAAACTCACCAATATCAGTTCCTACTCCAATAACTCCTCCCCTGAAACCAACCATAGCACCTTCGCCTCCAGAGCTTCCACCGCAAGACCAGTTCTTGTTGCGTGGGTTGACAGTCCTTCCGATGATGTTATTGACAGTTTCGCACACCATCAGAGTTTGAGGGACGCTCGTCTTGGTGTAAAAGACGGCACCGGCTTTTCGAAGGAGAGTTACGAGAACCGACTCGGTTGTGTCGTATTTTCCTAACCAGGATACGTATCCCATGGAGGTCTCGAAACCCTATCCGAGAGGCGATATTAGTCCACAGGGTACGCCTCGTTTTGGAGCTTTGCGGGCATGGAGTATTTACCTTCACACGCAGTTGGTCTTTAAGAGAGACAGGAAGCCCATGAAGGGGGCCCACGGGCTTCTTGTATTTCTCGTAGTATGCATCAAGCTCGGTTGCCTGTGCAATTGCGACTTCGGGGAAGAATTCGAGACAGCAGTTTAACTAAGAGGGATGTTAAATACCATTTCTTCATGAGGGAAGGTCATGATGATTACCAATTGATGTGCCAAAGCTGCCCTTTTACAAAAGGCAATTGTCACATCGACGGCCTTGAGCTCGCCCTGAGCTAGCTTCTTGACCAGATCCGATGCGCTAGACTGTGTGATGGCAAGCTCTTGATCCGAGAGCAAGCCTGACTTTTGGGGGAAGTCGAGGACTGAGTTGTCTGTTGGTAGGTTTTGGATCTTCCATTCCGCGGGGATCGAGGCGTTGATGCGGTTTCGCTTGTCCGCGGCACGTTCTTCCCAAGTAGTTGCCATGGTATCTAGTGATGCAGGTGCGGGAGGAGAGATTATCCAGAACCGGGGCCCCGGGCTTTAATACATGGACGCTACCAAATTCTATTTCGCATGATCATACAAGTTTATAAATCCCCAACTCACTCAGACTTTCTTATCTCTCCCTTCATCCGACACCGGTGGTAGTTTTTTGGTCTCGGGGCCATCAGAGCGGGGAATTGGGGTCGTTGGAGCAGGTTCGCCCAGGGACCCCGCATCCGATTGTGCCGGCTACTTTTCTATCTTACAACAAACTAGAACTTCCAATGATACACTAGGTGATGGAACCTTCTCATGCTTCCATGGTGGTCGACTGCGCAGGGTCTATATAACACTATTGTCCCGGAAGATGGTGTAAACGCTTGGTGTAGCACTGAGGACAAGGCGATCGCTCTTATCTTAAGGCACTTTCCCCACTCCGTTGCTATCAAGGTTTCTCGACCGACAAATTAGTAATTCTTCAACTTTGGACTCAGATCTCAATCTCTGGGCCATAAGGTGGAGACGCGATTCTCGAAACAAATCAATGGCCAAGACATTGGAGCGCCGTTACTGAAGAACTCTTCCATTCGTCTCTTCAACAATCAACTCATACTCCGGCTGGAATTCAGTATACAAGTTGTGCTGCGATATGTCAGTATCACAAACCTGTCATTACCATTGACTTGGTTGTACTTTGTACTTACCGGGTTCTGAGCAAACTCAGCAGTATACTGAGCCACCTCGGGGCTGATAACTCTCTTTGGAATGCCGTTGGCCGCAGCCGCTTCGGCCATGAGCTGAGAGTGACATGCGTTCTCCAGCATTGAATAGAGAATGGCGGCTTCATCAACCGTTGTTCCAACGGTCAGGAGACTGAGAGAGACCAGTGTCAGTTGATTCCAAACTATACAAAGTCGTTGAAAGACTCACCCATGGTTCTGAAGAATGCATGCAATGTTATCCTTTCCAAGAGCCTTTGCAATTGCCTTGCCCTCATCTTGAGAGAGGGCAATGCCGGCATGGTCATCATAGATACCGACACGGCCATAAAAGTTGCACGCATCTGTAGTCAACGTTAGTCTACATGATAAGGTTCGATCATTGGTACGCAACAGACCTTGAGTAAGCATTTCGATCGGCTTCCCAAACGCACTCCATGTCTTGCCATAGAGACCGTGTGTATGTGCGGCCGCGATCACATCTGGACGGGCCTTGTGGATTTCAGAATGGATCATAAATCCTGCCTCGTTGATGGGCAGTTGGGCACCACCTTCGGTGACATATCCCTCGTGGTCTACCAGAACAAGGTCTGAAGCTTTAATGGTAGAGAAGTGCTTGGCGAACGGGTTCATCCAAAAGTGATCCTTCAGGACGGGATCTATAGTCGGATTAGCATCGTTTAGTTGATGATGGATGGGCCATTGTGCATAGACATACCGCGCATCGAGATGTGTCCAGACACTCCTTCTCCATATCCCAGTTTACCAAAGTACCGGAAGGCAGCAGCCATGTGCTCCTTCATCCATTTTCGCTTTTCAAGGGGATCGGAGAAGGTGGGAATGCCGCGCAGCTTCAGTGTACCATTCCGGTTACCACGCGCGAGAGACTGGAAGTTGGCATCATTGAAAGCCGAAGGAACCTGCTGCTCAGCAGCCAGGAGAACGGATCGTTCAGCCCGTTGGGTAGTTGTCGCCGTCGATGTAGACATGAGATATATTGGACAGGTGACTATGAAAATAGGTGCTTCTCTACTGGAGCGATAAGCCTTGAAGATGGAGGACTGTGGGAGAAAGCCTAGATATTAGTACGAACAGTCGTACCTAGGTCTCTTTGCGGTATGTAGTGTCAGGAAAGAAATCAAATCTCCCAGATCAAATGCTTATCTATGGCACCCCGCCTCTAAACCCCGCCCATGTCACTGGAAGGCGCTAAGTCGCTGTACGCGGGACGGATCCTTTCCGGCTGGACAAATACTGTTGCTTGCTTATTTACTGCTTGGACCTTCCAGTTGATTGAAGCGACGTAGCTTTCAATCTACATTCTACCTGTCATGTACTATCTATCGAACTATGCTCTCCTTGTTGCCCCCTAGGTAATTCCTCGGAGTCGAGCTCAGATGCAATACACGAAACAAGTAAATACTGGAATTATAAATACTGGAATTAGCAGATTTAAGCAGCAAGAGCAATTGTCGACGATATCTAGTTATAAAGTAACTAGTCAGTTACTGATGCGCCTCAGGTTGCGATCACGTGATCCCTTATCGGTCTCAGATGGAATCACCGCGGAGCTCGCAACTGCTGTCCCTATGCACCAATCTCCTTGCTCAGAAATAGCTCACGACGCGCTCGAAAATCAACCTGGAATACATTCGGTTCCATTGCCGGTTTCACAAATACATCGTACAGCTTATCCCCAGGTCCGGCGACTGCACAAATATATGCGTATGCATTTCCTACTCTATTAATACCCATCCGTTCCTCATTTCCCTTCGATGCATTTGTGGATCAATACCACGAGGAATTGATTGCACAGCGACTTTATTGCGTTTTTCAAACACCGAGACATTCAACCATGGCGGAAGGGGAGCCTTCCTACATTGATTATGAGGCTTTCCTCGACCCGGACTTCTCACCGGCCGGCTTTGCCAATTCGCTCGTGCTGAGCACCAACAATGCCACCGACACGCCTCTGGACCTATCTACACCGCTTTCACGAGTGCTCTTCGATCTACAAGAGATCGACACACACATTCATGCGCTGACAACGAAGTCGGCACTCCCTCTGCTCTCCCACACGCAAGGTCAAACCGCGGCCGCAGAACGCATCTTGCGAGAGACGGGATCACAAATCGCCTCTGTAACCCAAGGATATGAGCGACTGGAGGAAGAGGTGGTACAAAAATGGAAGGCTGCTGAAGAAGCTCGAATCGCTGCCGAAAAATCGCTGGCTACGGTACGGTTAGCACGGGCTGTTGCGCGCTGTTTATCACTGAGTCGACAGCTTGAAAGCCAAGTCGCGGAAATTACGGGCCGGGGCTCGGCAGGGCAGAATGGGACAGCAGGAGCCGACGGAACTATGACTGCAAAAGAAGGTTTCCGAGCTCTGGAGCGCGCAGCCTACACAATCCTGAGTTTACGACAGATGTTTTCTGCTACATCGGAGGAGGACGAGGGCTATGGGCTTGACCGGGTGAAGGCCACCCGAACATTGCGCAATGAATTTGTGATACCCGCCGAGAATATGATCAAGTCCAGGGCGCAACAGACCGTTAGCCGATTCTCATTATCGGGTCAGGTCAATGGCCAGTCCATGTCATCAAGCTACAAACATACCCGTGACGCTCGATCACGCCTGGCAACCGCCGCAACCACTCTATTTCTCCTCTCGCCGATGCCGAAAGGGGAAATCTCTGTATCCGACTTCAAGCCCGAACTTCTTCTGTCGACACTCCAGGGATACATGCACACTGCCATCATGGCCTCTGCCAATTCGCTTGCCAGGGCTCTGTCCCAGCTCCCTGCCATGGACCGCGTCCTTGCCGAAGTGTCTGCCCGATGCCAGGACATTGTCGCTCTCGAGTCTGTCTTGAGAAATCTCCGATCGCCATCCCACCCTCTCTTGTCGGCTGGCAATGCCGAGCAGGGTACCGATTCAGAGACGGCGCCCAACAGAATCAACCTCCTCCAACCACTCTTACAAGCCCTGGACACGTCTTCGCTGCCATCATACTACTGGCGCTCGCTCGCCTCCTCCCTCTCTCCACGCGTCCAAGAGATCATGAGCCGCGGCGGCATGCCCGCACGTGCGCTGCGATCCAACCGCGACCGACTTAGGACCGAGATTAAGGAATGCGTAATCCGTGCATCGCACGTATCTTCAAGCAGCTTACTAGCTGAAAAGGGACGATCAGGGACCGACACCGTCAACGTGGGCAACTGGGAACGAGAAGCGGCGGTCATGGTCAGCTCAGTTGTCGGAGCGTTGGGCCGGTGATAGCATATCTTGAATGATTCTACCTTAGCAGCCACCCGCAGAGCGAGATGTCGGTCTGTGTAGGGGGGTAAACACTATATAGTACATAGACCTAATTCGAACACACTTTTGGTCCGATCCACGATCTACGCATGCATGCGAACGGCCGCACCACGGACCAACACGGACCAAGCACCCCAGGGATGTAGGCACCCATGTCCCAGGTACCTGGCAGGAGGAACGGAAACGGTACCTTGGATCGAACGGCACAGTAACACCAGGGCTACCCAGGCTACCGAACTAAGCAGAAACCTCCGGACTCGGAGATTTACGATCAGTCAGATGACTCCTGCACGATGCACATCTTTCCAGGCATCGTTGCGAAACGGGCTGGGGGACCGCGCGCACTGCAGCTTCGGGTTGCCTTGGACTGAGAGGCGTACAGGTTTGCTCGACCAATGAGGAGGACGGACCTGGCGAGGGGATCAACTAGTATCACATGCACTGTACGCAATGACAGCGCTGATTCGGTCGGGAATGCCCCGAGTAGCCTCATATCTTGAGCGTACGTGGCCGGGGCCCTCCAGGTACGCACACAGCCAGGTACATGGATTCTCGTTCTCTGGAGACACAAACTATGATTGGTGTTTGGGAGGGAATTACAGTATGTACAGTAGAAGAATACGCGAGTACAAGAGACCTGTCATCTGCCGCCCTGACCGCTTCAAAGGCAAATCGCAAACTGATCGACTGGAGGATCCTATACCCTAAACATGAGGTTTACAAATGGGTTCCGCATTCCACGCAGTTGGATAAAGGATAAACTCCGAGATCAAGACCAATCACATTGGGAGAAATTCGAGTCGTCGACGTCACCAGTTAAGTTAAAGAGGGGTCGGAGTTTATCGATAAGCTCCTGCAGTCGGTACCTGACGCTACTTGGTGGCCGTCTCAAGGTGACGCCCTGCATTTCGTATCTACAGGTACCTGGCCCTTACAGCGGAGGGGTTGTGGATTTTTGTATACTGCAGTACTTCGTACGGAGTACTTCTGCGTAGTTGTGGACCCAATCACATCACTCTTCCCCTTGTCCCCGCCAAAGCGTTGATCGTCGATCAATCGTCCCAGCCTTGCTGTCATCGAGTCACGGCGTGAATTCATGATACGATTGGCTGGTAAGTCGTGGGCACCGTTATCTCAGCCTGCATGCTAAACATCCGTCTCACCAATCGTGTTGCTATGGCATGTCCGAGAAATGCAGCGCATCATCCACAGGTCAGGTGGCGTCACGTTCTTTGACCCTCGTTCTTTGACCCTCTGAAACCTGAATATCGAGTATGTATCTCCGAGGTACGGAGTGAAAAGATGCATGATTTAGAATGATTTATCCGGGGGGATTAGAGTACGTTAAAGTACTGCTGTACCATGGGAATGTACAAATCATCGTCATGCGAGTGATACCATAAGGTTTTTGTACGGGCTGGGGTCGATCATCGATATCAATGTCCCGCATTTTCCGTTTGCAGATAAGAGGAGAGGGGTTGGGGGTGGAAAGTTTACAGGCTTAAGATGCAGGCACCGTGATCGGCCAGTCGGTCCCAGCCGGACCCTGAAGGTTTATGAGATTCATGGTCAGGAAAAGAGCTAGAGCTCTCACCTTTGTCCATCTCTTTCTACTCTCTAGTACAGACAGAGGCTCGAGCTTGAGCTTTTACGCAAAATGTAAAAATCAAGACTAGGGTTCCTACGGACCATTCGGAATGGTCTGACCCCTACCGCGTAACCATCCCAAGATACAAAGTCTGTGCAGAGTCCGGAGAGTATGACTTCGACCTGCGAGGATACATGATACTGATACATCCACGCGGCTGCAAGGGGCGTTCGCATGGAGAAAACAGGCGCGAGAAGGTCGAGACCGATCGGCTTCTCCAGAGAGAACCAGACTTGTATAGTCCTGGATCTCTGGATCCACAATGTTCTGGTCCAAAGGTGGTCAACGTCAAAGACTCGAACATGTCCGTAGTTACCCTTGGACTGCGGGTGGCGGACTATGAATCATCGGGAAAGAGAAAAAGGTGCCTGGTACCTTCGACTTTTGAGGGTCAATGGATACTGTATCCTCCCGCTCCTGGCTTAGCGTTTGTGGAGAGTTCCTGGGATTGGTAGAGATGATGGTCTGGAACTCACGTAGACACGCGATTATAGTCTTGCGATCTGGTGAAACACTCGATGATTCGCATCGGTAGCCTCGGAAAGACTTGAATGAGTTCCTGGGATCTTCAGTTCTGTTAGAGAGTGAAGTTGCCCCTCGCTTCCGATAAGCCTTTTCTGTCTTTTTTTGGCTTTCTCATCGTCACCATTTCCATTTCCATTCTCATTTTCATTTTCTACTCTTTTCTTACTTCACTCCCCCCATACCTCTTCTCTTCTCTTTCCTTTCTTTTTTCCCCCCTTTTCAACTCATCCGGATATATTACATCAGCCCTTTTACCTTTCTATATCTCGATACGTCGATACCTCCTACCTCAATCGGGCCTCGCCATCCCCATCTCTCCTAACGTGCCTGAGATGCTCGCGATCGGCTAACCTCTCTTTCCCCTTTCCTTTCCTCTCACATTTTCTCTCTTCTCTTCTCGACCCTTGCGTCGCCTTGGACTTGGATTTGGAAGCTGCATTCCATATCCAACCCCTCTCCAACCCCCTCCCCCCCCCTCCCCCCTCCTCAACTCTTCTCAGCTGCAATGTACGTGTCAGAAGTCTTGGTTCCCGTAGTCTTATACTAAAGTTTTTTGCGCAAATGTTCACAGTCGGCCTTGCCCTGCGGCTCCGTGTCTCACTGCCCTTCGAGTACTTCGGCGTAGCGCTGCGGCTCCTACGACAACTTCGACTTGGGAGCTCGATAGAATCCAGGAATATAGTGACGTGGATCGGGTTGCCGGCTTTGCGACCGCGGGAGGATAGGAACGGTTTTCGCCCCGTCCGGAACTCGAGAGACCCTTGACATCACCCGCCTCCGCCGCTGACACCTGCCATGGCCTCCTTCCTCCCTGTCAACAACTCCTCCCCCGAGGACCACGCCATGGATGGTGCAACGACTCCCCGTGCCAACCCTAACGGGGTACCGGTTACCCCGGAAAGCTCTTCCATCGCGGATCAACACCCGGGCGCCGCCATGACCGCCGGTAGCGAAGGCCTGTCGGGGGCACCGGCGTCTGGTCACGCCAGGAACACCTCCTCATCCGACGACCACATGCATGACGACTCCGAAGGAGAACACGACACCGACCACGAGGGCGATCCGGGTAGTGCGCCGCCGTCGAAGAAGAAGAAGGGACAGCGCTTCTTCTGCACGGATTTTCCACCCTGCAACCTGAGTTTCACCCGCAGCGAACATCTTGCCCGACATATTCGCAAACACACTGGCGAGCGCCCTTTTCAATGTCATTGTTCGCGCCGCTTCTCCCGACTCGATAATCTGCGGCAGCATGCACAAACGGTGCATGTGAACGAAGAGATCCCCGGTGATTCATTGGCTGCTACGGGCACTCGGTTCCAACGCCAGGTGCGGACGGACCGAGTACGTCCTCCCGGCCGCGCTCGAGCAGGCACGGGAGGAAGCCAGAATGGCCACAGCCGCGGTCACAGTAGGAACCTGTCGACCTCGAGTATCACATCTACAGCCTCGACCTTCAGTCAACCTCCGGAACTTCGGCGACGACCCCCGCCCCTCATGATGGCTAATGACCCGACCGCTCGGGCGCGGTTAGGACTGGATCCGATGGGGGAGCCTCCGAGCACGCCGCCAGGCCAGATTCGTGGCATTCCCGGTGCGGGTGGATCACCGTACACTCCATCCAATGTTTTTTCGGCCGGACCGGGTGCCAGCCCGCAGTATGCCTCTCCTATGTCCTCTGCATCCCATGGCTTCTGGGAGGGCAGGACTGCCGCTCGTCGTCTTTCCGTCCCCACCAGCAGCAACCCATACATTGCCCAGCATGGCAGCGCCTATCCTCCAGCATATATCAACTCACCCGTGGGACCCCCATATCCGCCAAGCGCGGCCGGGGTCTTTGCAAGCCCGACTAGCAGCCACTTCCCGGCGTCTCGTGATGAGAGTGCCCTCAGCGCGGCGGAGGCGGAAATGCGGAGGAGAACATGGCATCCTTCAACGTATCCCGCATTCGGCCGGCCTGGAACCAGCGGTCTGAGCCAGATCCATACACCCGACACCGTCCAGCCCGTAAACGGTCGCAACAATACCAGCCAGTCGGAACATCCTCCCCGTCTTCCTGGAATTGAGAGTTTCGATAAGGTTGTCTCTCAACAACGACCTCTGACTCCACCTACCCGCAAGCCGAGTCCAATGCAAATTGATAGTCACCATCGACACCCTCCAAGCCACGGCTTTGGACTTGGCTACAACTATAACCAGCCGTCGGTGCGCCCGGCGCCCCCGATTTCCGGTCCGGGTCATCGTCGAGGTCATGTATCCTGGGATATGTCTTTGCACCACAATCTCACGGGTCTGGACATTCGAGACCGCAGGGCTTCCCGAGATGCGTCTCAATGGAGCCAGCAGACGATCGCGGAGCTCCATAATGTTGCTTCTCGGCCATCTTCCTCGTACCAGCCCGCCTTCGGGCCTACGGCGGAGAGGAGCCCCGAGGAACACCGTGGTCATGCCCCCACTCTTTCCACCAGCAGTCGGCCAAACCACACGTCTCCGGAAGACTCCAGTAGCAGCGAGGGCGTTCACACGCCATCCACGGCATCGATTGAATACCACCCAGCGATTGTACACAGCAGCGGGTATATTGAATCGAACGACTCCTCGCTGCCATCTGACCATCCTCAACCGGTAGGCACTTCTCTTCGAACGGACGGCTCTCGCACCGGATACTAATCGCCGTCATAGATCTGCGATCGACCATCTCCTCATACCGATGGCTACCCGGGTCATGCTGAGCGAGAGCCCCGAACCGGTGTCTTTCCCGACTCGTCTGTACGGGAATCCGGCATGGGCCGGCTAGAGGCCCTAGTGGCCGTCGCAACAAGCGAGAACAGAGGGGCAGCCAAGCTGTTCCTGTAAATTCGACTTATCTTATATTCTTCTGCGCCTCGACACTCTTCTTGTCCATTCACACAACCGTGGACCTCCTCCTTCTCTCCCTCCCCACCCTTGATGAATTGACGACTTGATGAATTATACATGATGGAAATCTCCTTGAGATGTTCGGGAGTTTTGTTTATTAGTGTCAATGGATTGCCGGTTCTCTGCATGCCCTGGCGTTTGTGCAGGAAGCGTTGGATGGCGTCGTATGCATGACGATACCCCGGCCTGGATTTGGTCCAGGCTGCCTACGGTCATGGTGTGGCTTCGATCGTTCGAACACTCTCTGCTCGTGTTTCTGTCTTTGGGAGGACATGTTTCTACAGTTCCGCTGTTGTTTTACTATACTTTTTTTTTCCGGTGGCGGATTATGTGACTACGGACGTTTGAAGATCGTTATATTCAATATGAATCCACGTGACTGATGAATTACAGTGTTGTAGACCAGCTTGAGCGACCTTTTTACCCCGCAGGAACGAGGATTTCCCCCGTTCCCGAACATCTTAGACCCAGAAACCTGTAGGCAAAAGAAAGGCCAATCCCATGGAAGCATTCATACGTACAAGACCCAGTACCGAACCCGTGGACGGCACGAATAGCAAGCGGAAAAAGGGTTTGGCGATGACCAGTCGGTGACGTCGATAGGGAAGCATTGGACCAGGTTTAGCGCTGAGCTAAAACCACGACTTAAACATGAACTCATTGCAGTTCAACGGAGCATGAAGTAATTTGTCAATGAGCTGACAAGTAGACTGAATTCGTAATTCTGAAACATCTCCCATCTTTTTTCCCTCGTTCCCTACAACCCAGTTCCAAGTTCAGCCCACCAAAGCAGCACATACAGGGACCGAATCGAGCAATCCGGACACAGACGTCATAGTCTGGTGACACTACGACTACAAAAACCGAGGGATCCCGGATCACTTCAGGTACTCATTACCTCTACCCTCACATCACTACACCCACTACTTTCCATCATGTCGAAGAACCGGATGCCCCTCTACCTCGGCCTCGCCGGTGCGGGCGCAGGTGGCTACTATCTCTACCGAGCGGGCGGTAATGTCGACACTGCCAAGAATGAAATGAAGAGTGCGTTTTTCTTCATGCTGGAATCCACTGAGTTACTCTAACATGATACAGTCGATGCCGAGAAGGCCCGCGAGAAGCTGCCTCGTGGTAAAGGTGCAGAGAAGACGGGCGAAGAGTTCGGCAAGGAAGCCGGAGTCACTATTGATGAAGCTGTATGGCTATCCTATCTGACCTTTCGTTCAATGCTGACCGATGCAGGTCGACAATGCCCGCTCCAAGTTCAAGCCAGACGAGAAGATTCCGGAGATGGCGGAGAATGGACAGCATAAGTTCAACGAGCTCAGCCAGGAAGCCCGGAACAAGATCAATGAGGGCATTGATAAGGTGGATCGCACTGTTGAGCAGAAGGCTGCCGAGGCCAATAAGTCTGCTTCTGGCTGGTTCTCGAAGAAATAGATGATGTCCTATGTTCGTGTGGAGGGTCTGCTTGACTTTCAGCTCGTGATGGTTAATCAATCCACAATATTATGTTCATGATCAACGAGAATCTTTGTTCAGCTGTATACTATACTGGAGTAGTACTTGAGTGAAGTAGTTGAGGGTGTCAATGCTGGTCGGGCGGGAATAGCATCACTCATGCAGGCCGCAGTGGGGTATGGAGTACGCAGTACATACATGGAACTAAACGGTCTCTGTATGGAGCACGGAGTACAGTACTCATACTGGCTGGTAGTGCAGTGCCGGTCGGCCCGTAGCCCGGTCTAGTTCCTAGTCCAAGTCGCGACATTCCAATGCCGGAGCATTACCACAGTGACGAGAATGCCAATCCCGCTTCTCCTGAAGTGATTCTCTTCTATACCAATTTATCATCCTATTCCTGCTTCAAAAATCGGATTCTCTGTTGTACAAACTGCTGTTTGAAACACTTTTTAATTTTGCTCTTCAGTGTCGACGCGTGATTTAACCCGACTGGGCCAAGGGCGCTTCCACGCGACTCCGACGCGTCTCAGGGATTTCGCGTCCTCGATTACTTCTGCCCGTCACGCTTTCCTCGTGTTTCTGCTTCCTCACATTTTCGTTCTTACCCCAATTCTCTCTAGTATTCCGGTATCTCTTACCCTGAGTATCCTTCATTTCCATTTATCGGTCGCAGCTTCTTTTTTCCCCGTCCGAGAAAAATTGCAGTCGCGATGCCGCGTACCAGGCAGAGCCTGCAGGCCCAACCTGCCATCCAGGTCTTCACCAGGGCAACCAAGGCCGGTATCACACCGCCGTTGCCCGGAAAGCCCACTGTCTCGCTACCTGGCAAGACTGCCTCGTTGCCGGTTACCCCTTCGAAGAAGCGTAAACTGCAGGAGCTCGAAAATGTCGAAAGCACTGCTCGGCAGCCATCTGAGGAGGAAGCCGAGACCCCCTCGAAGACTCTCAAACTCAGCCAATTATCCATCAATTCCCCGCGCAGCGGTCACTATGCGACGCCCAAGCGAACTCCCAGTCGTCGCACCCGTACCCCAGCCAAGATTGACCAGAGCCCCTCGACACCCGGAACCCCCTCGAAGCAGTCAAAACTCAACTTCGCCCCGATTCGCCAAGAGCCCAAGCTTGCACCGCGCACAAAATGCATCAACGACTTCTTGGATCTTCATTCGTCTTTCGTCAAGGCCCTTTCCCTTCACGCAGCACATAATGGTCCGCAGACCCCTGCAGACCTCAGAGAATTTCTCCCCAGCATCACCCATGTATGGAGGAAGCGCAAGGTGCAGACCAAGGACTTGCAGCGTCTGCTTTGGGTTTGGGACCAGAGTCTAAAGGCCAAGGATGTTTCCTACCGTCTCGCAAACTACGGCCTGGGCAAGATTTGCCTTGAGCGAACCGTGCAGTCAGATACACAGCCTCCGGCTTTGCAGGACGCGTTCGAGCAGGCATTTGATCTGCTCTGGGAGCAGACAGAAGAGTCTTTGCAACAGGTTACTGAGCAAGACCGCCCTGCTTTGTTCCTTGAGACACTCGATCTCGCCGTCATCCATGAGTCTCTCACCCCCTTCACCGCATTCAAGAAAGGTCAGCAGCGACTGCAGGACCTGAGAGGAGGTGTGCTCCGAATGAAAGCCGACAAGCTGCGCTCAGATATGGAGAAGACTGGCTCGAAGCCGTTGGCTGCCACCAGCAGCCGTCGACAAAGCCTCTTGGACCGCATCAAGAATAAAGAACTGGTCCAGTCGAAGCTGCCTCCCCCGCCGTCCAAGAAAGAGGTCCTCCGCCGTGCCGCTGCCGATCGAGTTGAAGAAGTTGCCAACATCCTGGCTCTTCTTCGTCCCGTTGGATATGTGGGCACTGGGATCAAGGCTATGCTTGCGAACCAGCGCAAGCCGTTCCAGTTCGACACCATCGTGCAACACATTCGTGACTCTGCCCGCAACCCTATCCCCAGAGAAGAGGTGGAGGCCTGCATTGAGATGCTCGCGGAACCTGGAATGGCCGGTAATTGGGTCAACATTGTTACCATCAATGAGATGCGCTCGGTGGTGCTGAAATCCTGCAGGGACATTGCAGCCAAGGAAATCGGGGCCAAGGTCTCCCAAATGAAGGCCGACTGGGACAAGGCTGGATCCTGTGTGCAGAGTCCTGTCCTGAGGATTTGAGTGATGGATTGTTTGGTTGATGATTTGTATTTGCATCCGTGTAGCCGGGCTGCTCGCGGTTTTGCATCAGCGTTTGATGATACCCTGTACTGTAGCACTTTATGTCTTAGCCTCTACCCTGGCTCCTATTAGCATTAGATTCTCAATAATAATAACGATACCATGAAATGATATCCCATAACCAATTTGACGTATCAACATTTGGAGCCACCGACCACTTAACGCGCGACGCGTCTCACGTGACCGCGCCCGTCGCGCGTCTGTAGCTCATCCCAAGTTCAGTCCAGATCTTCCCTCCTAATCATTGCAGGACCCCGGCAAAATGTCTTCACGGCCAGATCTCAAGGTACGCTCCAAATGTGAAGTCATTTCAACCTCAGAGAAAAATCTGCTAACCAACTCTCTGGCAGGTCGACGACGAAGTCGGATTCATTCGCTTCTACAAAGACCTCCCCACCTCCGACAATAATGACACCATCCGCGTCTTCGATCGGGGAGATTGGTACTCCTCTCATGGTGCAGATGCCGAATTTATTGCCCGTACAGTGTACAAGACTACATCTGTCCTCCGCAACCTTGGCCGCAGCGAGACTGGCGGTCTGCCCTCCGTTACCATGAGCGTGACCGTGTTCCGCAATTTTCTACGCGAAGCTCTCTTCCGTCTTAACAAACGCATTGAGATCTGGGTCTCCGGTGGCACGGGTAAGGGGAACTGGAAGCTGGCGAAGCAGGCCAGCCCCGGTAACCTGCAGGACGTGGAAGAGGAGCTAGGCAGCGTGGGTGCGTTGTCTATGGACTCTGCGCCTACTATCTTGGCTGTCAAGGTCTCGGCAAAGGCTGCCGAGGCACGGAATATTGGCGTGTGCTTTGCTGATGCCAGCGTGCGCGAGCTGGGTGTGAGCGAGTTCCTCGATAACGATGTCTACTCCAACTTCGAGTCCCTGGTCATTCAACTCGGTGTTAAGGAGTGCTTGGTGCAGATGGATACCACACGGAAGGATGTTGAGCTGGGCAAGATTCGAGCTATTGCGGACAGCTGTGGAATTGCCATTTCCGAGCGGCCGGTGGCGGATTTTGGTGTGCGCGATATTGAACAGGATCTGACTCGATTGCTCCGGGATGAGCGCTCGGCGGGTACCCTGCCCCAAACGGAGCTTAAGCTTGCGATGGGTTCTGCTTCGGCTTTGATCAAGTATCTCGGGGTCATGTCTGACCCGACCAACTTTGGTCAGTATCAGCTTTATCAGCATGACCTGTCACAGTATATGAAGCTGGATGCCTCTGCTCTTCGTGCCCTGAATCTCATGCCTGGTCCGCGGGACGGCGCTAAGAGTATGAGCCTGTACGGTCTGTTGAATCATTGCAAGACCCCCGTGGGAAGTCGCTTGCTTTCGCAGTGGCTGAAGCAGCCTCTGATGGATCTCGCCGCGATTGAGCAACGTCAACAGCTTGTTGAAGCGTTTGTTGTGAACACCGAGCTGCGCCAGACTATGCAAGAGGAGCACCTGCGAGCGATCCCTGACCTCTACCGACTCGCCAAACGTTTCCAGAGGAAGCAGGCGAACTTGGAGGATGTCGTTCGCGTGTATCAGGTTGCTATCCGGCTGCCTGGCTTCGTCATTGCTTTGGGGGATGTCATGGATGAACATTACCAGTCGCCACTGGAGAAGGAGTATACATCCAAGATCCGGGCTCACTCGGACAGTTTGGCCAAGCTGGAGGAGATGGTGGAGACTACAGTTGACCTTGATGCCCTGGAGAACCACGAATTCATCATCAAGCCGGAGTTTGACGAAGGCCTTCGGGTTATTCGCAAGAAGCTGGACAAGTTACGCTACGACATGGATGTTGAGCACCGTCGGGTTGCCAAGGACCTAAACCAGGAAATGGAAAAGAAGCTGTTCTTGGAGAACCACCGAGTCCACGGCTGGTGCTTCCGTCTCACTCGTACAGAGGCGGGCTGCATCCGCAACAAACGGGAGTATCAAGAATGCTCTACTCAGAAGAACGGTGTGTATTTCACCACTTCGACCATGCAGTCTCTCCGTCGGGAACACGACCAGCTGTCTTCAAACTACAACCGAACCCAGACTGGCCTTGTCAGCGAGGTCGTCAACGTCGCCGCGTCATATTGCCCTGTTTTGGAACAACTCGCAGGTGTCTTGGCTCATCTTGACGTTATTGTCAGCTTTGCCCACGCATCTGTTCATGCCCCTTCAGGATACGTTCGCCCGAAGATGCACCCCCGAGGAACGGGCAACACTGTTCTCAAGGAAGCCCGCCACCCATGCATGGAGATGCAGGACGATATCTCCTTCATCACCAATGATGTTTCTCTGATTCGTGACGAATCCTCTTTCCTCATCATCACCGGTCCCAATATGGGTGGTAAATCCACCTACATCCGCCAAATCGGTGTGATCGCCCTGATGGCCCAAACTGGCTGCTTCGTTCCCTGTACCGAGGCCGAACTGACAATCTTCGACTGTATCCTTGCCCGTGTCGGTGCTAGTGACTCGCAGCTCAAGGGTGTCTCGACTTTCATGGCAGAGATGCTAGAGACCGCCAACATCCTAAAGTCCGCCACTTCAGAGTCCTTGATTATCATCGACGAGCTGGGTCGTGGAACTAGTACCTACGATGGTTTCGGCCTGGCATGGGCTATTTCAGAGCACATTGTAACACAGATCCGCTGCTTCGGTCTATTCGCAACTCACTTCCACGAGCTTACTGCATTGGCCGACCGCTACCCCAAAGCCGTGCAGAACTTGCATGTCGTGGCCTTTATTGGCGACGGCACCGAGAACCACGCTGAAGAGGAGAAAAAGAAGCGACAGGTCACACTGCTCTACCGCGTCGAACCAGGCATTTGTGATCAATCGTTCGGTATCCACGTCGCCGAATTGGTTCGCTTCCCAGACAAGGTCGTCAACATGGCGCGTCAAAAGGCCGAAGAGTTGGAAGACTTTACTTCAGCGACTGGTGAGAACGAGAAACAGCCTGCCCCCTCGCTAGACAAATACTCTCAGGAGGAAGTCGAAGAAGGTAGCGTTCTTCTCAAGGAAATGCTGGTCAAGTGGAAGACAGAAATCGAAGGCAAGGAGCTCTCTTCCGAACAGAAGCGCCAGATCATGCGTGATTTGGTTCAAGCGGATGAGAAATTACGGGGGAATAAAGTATTCCAGGGAATTAAGGCTCTATAACGAAGTCGGTCGAGGCTGTTCAGGTTCAGGAGTATGGCGTCGGAAACATTTAGGGAAAGGCATTTTGAGAACTGCATCTATTATTTCATCAATCCCTACCTAAACCTTTAGGACATTGTTAATCCGAACCACTCCCAATGATTCGTTCCATTTCTGCTAGGAGTAGAATTTACCCAAGGTGAAACCCCGTCGGATTAACTATTAACAACTTCCATACTTTAACTGTAGATCCAAGTCACGTGGCGCCACGTTAATCGGTCCAGACGCAACACGCGGAGCAAGTGCGGGATTGTCCTCATCAGCCACTCATTTAAGCTCCTCCTCAACCTTAGGAATCTACCCAGATCTCGATTCTCTATCCTCACAATTCTCTCGAAACTCCCTCGATCCTCCCGCTTCAGCAATGCGCGCAGACTGAACAGCGTCCCGCTTCGAATTACCCTGAATTCATGCACCCCTTTTCCGTCCTTACCCTTGGGATCTTCGTCGCGGGCTACATCACCGCCAGGTGGGACCTTGTCACCCGTCTTTACGAATTGGCTATTTTCGCGTGGGATCACGGTGTCGTGGTATGTTTGTCGGTTTATGGGGGCAGCCCCTCCGCTCCGACTTGGCGCGCTAGCATTGCTCAGTTACTTACAATAACATACGGATTTAGACACGCACGTTGAAGGGGTTCTTGTTTCTCTCGGTCTTTTTCTTGCTCTTGGTCTTGCCTATCAATCATCTGGCTTCGAGGGAGGGCACTTTGGTGAGTTTAAGTGGGATACACTATGAACGATGTATTCCGGTGATATCGGCCATGGGCTAACAGCTTGCGCAATTAGCATCCACGTCACGTAAAACTCGGCGTTTCCGCGCGGGAACAATTACGCCGACGAGGCTCCTTTTAGACGCCCGGAGGATGACAACATGCTCATGAGCGATGGGCTACTGCGGGTATTTTGGCCATATGATCTCCCGCGATCCTCATCGCCGGGGGTGATAGTCGGATGGCGGAACTCGGAGCTCGACCTGTTCGTGCTCACGGTGCTGGAAGATGTTGATGTTTGTGCTAGAAGCCTGGTTCTACGCGGCAGTTACTGATACAATTGACAGCCACGGAACGTCGACAATGCGCTCCGCGCTGGAATGCTCTTTCGAAATGCCCCGCATCCAATTGTTCGCATATTCAGCCTCTGCGGCAGGTCTCAGATGCATGTTATCGGTTCGACCAATCCGCGCGATCCTCCAACGACGTTCAATCCCTCCCATCTATATGTGACCACTCATCCGCCGTCCAAGGTGCCACGGATTTATTGTCCGCCGGAAGCCAATTTATCAGTTCAGGTTATATTGTTTCATCGTCCGCATCCGACGCGCATGGAGTATATGTCCCTGGATCCGATTTCCCTTGCGTTGGGCGACAAAGTGAAGGCGACGGAGGGTGGTGGCTCAGTAACGAGCAATGTCGAGTCTGAGGAAGAGAGGGACAAAGCTCGGTCTCAAGTCCTGGTTGACAAACTGAAACTTCACACAGTGGTCAAGCATGTTCCATCGCCGAAGGAGCAGGCTCTTCCCCTGATCATCAACCAAGTCAATTGCGCCTACGAGATGAGTCAGTTGATGCATAAAAACAGTCATCTGATTGGATTCCGGGCCAAACGGAGCATGAGCGTTGGCGAGCGCGTCGTGGAATCCGCTACAACATTATGGGGACTTTTTGTTCTCTGCGTAGCCCATGTGTTCTGGCAGTGGATTTGGCCGGTTGTCACCAGAGTTTTTGTCATCGGACTCGTGGGTCATCGGTCAGTTGCGGAAGTCGTCCTCCGGGTTCTGGAATGGCGTGCCAGACCAGATGCTGCTGCTATCAAAGACATTTCCGCAACTGCTCAGCAGGTTGATATACGGCTGCAGCAGTTCTGCTACTGGCCCATCCAGTATGTCAAGTTGCGTCAGAGGAAAGACAACTGGGAGAGTGTGACAACTAGCCACCCCGATTATATTCGGTTCTACAACAGTCTGTGGCTTGTGGCCAATGATGTGATTATTGGAATTGCCCTCGGGTCATATATCATTGACAACGCGAATTGGGTGGCTTCTCAAATCAATCTTGTTCTCACTGGCTGGACCGTCGAAGGCCTGCAACGCACCATTTCATGGCTGATGGACTGGCCAGCCGGTTTAAAACTGAACAACGAGCTTGCAGCTTTCCTCGGTGATCTGTTCCTCTGGGTTATTGAGAATTGGGCAGCCTGCATTGCCAACCTCCAACCATACCTCCCTGCCGTTATCTACGTTGTCGGCTGTTCCAGTTTCGCCGGAGCCAGCATGCCCATCGCCCTCTTCTCTGACCTTCTCTCTATTCTAACCGTCCACATCTACTCTTTCTACATCGCTTCTGCCCGAATCTTCAACTGGCAGCTTACCATCATCATCTCCCTTTTCCATCTGTTCCGCGGGAAGAAGCGGAACGTACTGCGCAACCGAATTGATTCATGCGATTACGATCTCGACCAGCTCTTGCTTGGAACTATCCTCTTTACGGTGCTCTTTTTCCTTTTACCAACAGTGGTGGTCTTTTATTTGACCTTTGCCTCGGCCCGAATGTTGATCATTTCCATGAAGGCCGGCTTCGACACTTGTCTGGCGTTTTTAAACCATTTCCCTCTCTTTGCGCTGATGCTACGCGTCAAAGACTCAATGCGACTACCCGGGGGTATCCGCTTCGAGCTTCGAGATGAAATTGACAAGCAGAGCACGGATGCAGACTCTACCTTTTCCTACATCCATCTCGAGGTTCGTCAAAGTTCTCTGTATACAGAAACACACTAACATCCCTCTCCAGTCCATTCCACTCCCGCTCCGGGCAATGTTCGATCAATATTTCCAACTCGGCCATCGACTGCGAAAGCATTACCTAGCACCACGCGTCATCTTCTGCCTCGCCACTGGCCGCTTCGTCCCGCCCATCCACCGCCGCAACTTGTACAGCATGCAGTACAGTATGCTCCCTGCACGTCGAGCGGGAATGGCTGAGGTGTGGGCTATGCTCACTGAACCGAAAAAGAGCAGCGGCTCTGGAGCTGGAGGTGGTGGCTCGGGTAATCCGATGCCCAAGGTCCCACCGCACTTTGGACAATGGGATATTCGAAGACGCGGTCATCGATGATGCGATGCGAGTCTTATCCATAATACCCCAGTATATAGACTTTTAATGCACTTTTCTCACCAACGTGCCTCACATTTCCTTATATATAGTTCCAAGACTGGAAGTGTCAAGAGTCCGGGGATATCCATGTAGATAACATGGTTGAGATGGTCCTATTGACAGAAATATGTATGTTACATGATGCACCTGTCCATTTGCGCCATTAGAGGAAAAGTGTTGTCGCCCATATAATACAAGCAAATGCAAAAGTAGAGATACAAGAAGATGCAGAGCGTGATTCATGATTTTTTAAGAAACTCTGCATCAGTCTCGCTGCCATTAGCCTTGCGGGCATCATCCAGCATCGCGTCGATGCCTCTCTCCTTGAGAGCTTTCTGTAGACCAGTCATTTGTTAGGCCACATATCCAGACCCCACTAGAGACATGCATAATGCATTACTTACACTCAGGCAAGTCCTGTACTTGTCGAATAACGCCTCGCAGTCATTTGATGTGGTGTTGCCACGCAGGTATTCTGTCTTGTCAGCCACGTCACTGTCTGTCTGGCGGGAGTTGCATACTCTCGCTATACCACTTTAGAAAGCAAGTGTCATATTTCCTGCAGAGCTCCATGTTAGCTCTTATAGCTCCTATAGCTCCTATAGCTCCCTTTCACGGGGAGTGTAGAAGCAGAGGGTGGAGACTCACTCTTTGATCTCGTTGCATTCGGGTGCAATAGAAGCCGCCATTTTGTCCAGCGATACTCGTGCCAGGAATCTTATAAAATAGCGACCTTTCCACTTAAGAATTCCTAGATCTGAGTTCCTGGAGGTATCGAAGTTGCCAGAAAGAAAGCAGTCGGGACTCGGCCAATGAAACACCGGTGACCGTCCGGCTACTTCGGGAAGGCGGTGAATGTGGGTACGTCTTTTCTGCTTCCCTTTTTTTCGGGGCTGCTCAAGCATAACTTTGTCGCGATTCTCTTTCATCTTTTCGCGATTGGAGCTCTGCCCGCTATGGATTCTGCAGAGTTCACTCCTTTCCAGGACAGATTGAAGTCCTCTCTGGTGCAGATGAGCCGCACCGTGGGTCAACTCTCCTCAGAGGACCTGAATTTCCACCGTACCTCCAGCGCGGACTTTACAGAGTCGCTCGACGAACAGAGCCAGAGAATCCTTGCTCTGACATCAGCCGTCTTGAAAGCTGCCAGCACCGGAACCGATGTCGCTGCCCCAGCGCTGGACGACGAGGATTCGATCGATGATAACTGGCGAGGCGTGGTGGATGTGATTGACTCGCTTTTGGAAAAGGCCGATGCGTGTCTGGACGAGTTCACTGGCGTTATCAAGAAATTGAGCCCATATCAAGAAGAGCAAGCTCCCATTGTGAAAAAAGCACCCAAGTTCCCTACCATCTACGACTACGGGCCGTCTAAGATCCCGAAACCGCAACTGCAGTTTGAGCACAAGCCCGATAACTCTGGCTCGAGCATTTTCCAACCTCTTCTCACAACCAAGCCGCATGCTATTGTTCCACTCGACGAGTCGTTGAAGACGCGGGATATTGATGGTGAAGATCGGTACCCGAACCCTTACGAGACCGAGATTCGCAACGCGCAATATCCCAAGTCCGTCTATAAAACCGCTCCTCCAACTGACTATTTGCCCTTTGAGGAAACAACTGCTACATTCGTGGACACTTTGGACGGAGTTAAGGAAATGCTAGGCGAGCTTAAGGCTGCCAAGGAGATTGCCATTGATTTGGAGCACCACGACGTTCACTCATACCAGGGTCTTGTGTCCTTGATGCAGATCAGCACCCGCGAGAAGGATTGGATCGTGGATACCCTCCAGCCATGGCGACAGGACCTTCAGGTTCTCAATGAGGTATTCACAGACCCAAAGATCCTGAAGGTCTTGCACGGTTCTACTATGGATATCATCTGGCTCCAGCGTGACCTCGGCTTGTATGTGGTGGGCATGTTTGACACCTTCCACGCAGCCTCCGCACTCGGTTTCCAGAAGCGGAGCCTGAAGTTCCTTTTGAACAAATTTGTGAACTTCGAGGCCGACAAGCGGTACCAGATGGCCGATTGGCGTGTCCGTCCTCTTCCCGTGGGGATGTTTGATTATGCCAGATCCGATACCCACTACCTTCTTTATATTTACGACTGTCTACGCAATGAGCTTATTGAAAACTCGACGGAGGACAACAACCTCATCGATTACGTACAGGAGCGCTCGAAGAACGAGGCACTGCAGAGATACGATCGTCCCGTCTATGATGCAGAGTCGGGAACAGGCCCTGGAGGCTGGTTTGATCTGCTGGAACGAAATCCTGGAATAATTTCCAAGGAGCAGTTTGCTGTCTTCAAGGCCGTCCATCAGTGGCGTGATGAAGTTGCACGGGCTGAGGATGAGGGCTTGCAGTGTGTGTTCCCGAAGCACATGCTCTTCAGGCTTGCAATGACCATGCCGTTGGATATGGGGACCCTTTTGCGAACACTTTCGCCTATGACCCCCATAACCAAGGACCGAGCAGGCAGTCTTCTTGAAACTATTAAAAAAGCAAAGGTTGCGGGAGCTACTGGCCCTGAATGGCGTGACGTTGCAGCGCCGCGTAAGGTTCCTGCTGCATCGATGGCTGTTGACATGGCGGATGTGGACTTCCCCGTTGCCGAGCGTTACGAGTCGTCTCAATTTTGGGGTGATGTCTTGGAAGCCAATGAGCCTCCTGCGCCGCTTGCATACTCCCTCGCTGCCTCAAATGAAGCTCTCCGACTTTCTCTCCCTCTACCGCCCATGCTCTTGACTGTCTCGCAGGCCCGCGAGAAGCTTGGCGCTGCCCCGAGCCAAGCCGCCCCGGCACCTCAGGCAACTGCCCCCACTCCCGCTCCTAAGGACGATGAAGACAAGAAGATCTTCACCGTCAAAGAGCTCGGTGGCCCTCGCAAGCGGAAGGTGACACCGGTCGAGCCCGCAGAAGAGGAATCGCTGATCCCATTGTCGGACCTTGATTCAACGGAGAAGGAGCGCAAGAAGTCTCGCAAGGAGAAGAAGAAGGCAAAGAAGGCCGCCCAATCCGGTTCTACCTCGGAGGCCGACTTTACGCCATTTGACTATGGCACCGCTGACTCGGTGCTCAACGCTCCTAAAGCCCAATCCAAGGTTGCGCCGCCCAGGAAGCAGTTCAACCCATACGCCAAGGCCCTGGATGCTCCCTCGGGCGTGCGCAAACAGAAGAAAGAGACCCCTGGCAAATCTCTTACTTTCCGCAAGTAGAGTGGGCTTGGCACTTCTGTTCTTTTCCAAAAGCATCACTGGGGTTGGGATTTTGTTTCTTATTGTTTCTTTCCTGTATGCATAGCGATACCCGTGCGTCGAGGACTCTGGGATTGTTCTTTATGTATGTTTAAACGTGGGGATTCTGCCTTATCAATGATAACTTATAGGGCTTTGATATTGACATCACATAGTGTCCTACATCTTGTAAATTTCCTTCAAGGCCGTAAAGCAAGCAATGCTTGACGCTGTGAACATTTCAGACCAATCGGAACAGGCTTTGTCCGCATCCCTTCTTTGATCATACGTTTCCTCTCTTTACGAAGATTGTTGGCGTACTTGACACAAATCCATGCTCAAACACTTCTTGAACCTCTTCGAGAAAAGCCCCGAGCCTTCACCAAATCCAAAGTCCGCGGGATATAGTAGCACGTGACATTACATGGTCTCGCCAATGAGAGCGCGCATTGATAGCGGGTGGGTCTGACTCATTGATCTTTCGAGGGGCACAAGAAATTCCCCGCCTCCAGAAGCACTTGCACAAAGAGTAAGGAAAGATCCTATCATTAACTATCCCATAGATACTGATTGCTTGATTCCAGTCGCAAACCGCACATCATGGCGGACGAACCAGGCCAGCCCCCGGCGCTCACCAACCTAAGTCTCGGCGAAAAAGCCCCAGCGCCTAAGGCTGCCGGACAGGTCGTCACCCCCTTCGATGTCTCCGGTGGTGTCGACGAGTCTGGCAAGCTCTTGCCAGTCGACTATGAGAAACTCACGCGCGAGTTCGGTGCTAGTCCGCTCACCCCGGATATCCTTGAGCGTTTCGAGAAGGTCACCGGCCACCGGCCACACCGTTTCATGCGCCGAGGCATTGTGTTCAGCCACCGCGAATTGACCAAGATCCTGGACCGTCATGAGAAGGGCCAGCCTTTCTACCTTTACACTGGCCGTGGCCCCAGCAGTGATAGCATGCACGTGGGACACACTGTCCCATTCGAGTTTACCAAGTATGGCAGTTTTTGTCCCGTCTTTACTGGGGATTACACTGCTAATATGCTCTGTTATTGAATAGGTGGCTGCAAGACGTTTTTGATGTGCCCCTCGTCATCATGATGACCGACGACGAGAAGTACATGCACTCCGCGAAGATTGAAATCGAGGATGCCAAGCGATACACCAAGGCGAACGCACGGGATATTATTGCTGTCGGATTTGACATGAAGAAGACTTTTATTTTCAGTGATTTCGACTTCGTTGGTGGCGCTTTCTACGAGAACATCTGCCGCATGGCAAAGCGCATTACGATCAACCAGATTCGCGGCACCTTCGGATTCAACGACAGCAACAACATCGGCGAGTTCCACTTCTGCGCCGTCCAGTCTGCCACTGCCTTCGCGACCAGTTTCCCCCAGATTTTCGGTACCGACAAAAAGAAGGTCGCCTCTATCCCCTGTCTTATTCCCTGCGCCATTGATCAGGACCCCTACTTCCGCCAGTGCCGGGAGCACGCCGAGAAAATGAAGTTCAAGAAGCCCTCCCTCATTCACTCCATCTTCCTGCCCGCCCTTCAGGGCCCCGGCTCAAAGATGTCCGCTAGTGTCGATAGCTCCGCCATCTTCATGAGCGACACACCGAACAAGATCAAGAACAAGATCAACAAGTTTGCCTTCTCGGGTGGCCAGGAAACCGCCGAGATGCACCGCGAGCTGGGCGGCAACTCCAAGGTGGATGTGCCTTTCCAGTACCTGACTTTCTTCCTGGAGGATGATGAGGAGTTGGAACGCATCCGCACTGCCTATGAGAAAGGCGAGATGATGACTGGCGAGCTGAAGCAGATTTGTATCGCCGAGCTGCAGAAGTACGTCCAAGACTTCCAGGAGCGCAGGGCCCAGGTCACCGAGGAGATTGTGGCCGAGTACATGCGCCCGCGTCCCCTGGAGTGGAAGGGTAACCCTAACCCCGTCGTGGCTGAGAAGAAATAGACGTCCACGCGGTCTCATCGATGGCAGTCATCTTTCTAAAAAAAAATTAAAATTAAAATTAAAATAAAAGATGCCACGGATATCCATGATTAGTATCATTCAATTAAATATTTACTTTTACTTTTCATTATTTGCTCGAGAGGACAAGGTTGGAGATCCTCTCCGCATACAGGCCCATACATATATGCTTCAATTCCCACTAGGCGGAGACTTCAAGATAACCACCCCACGTATGAATCCTCGGACCCCGTTACTCAACCAGCATTCTTCCCCGTCGACCAGCTCTGTCCTGTCTATCGCCTGTTCTGTGCAAAACCCCTGAGCCAACGCGTATCTCCGCGTGGTGCCATCGTTGCCACCACTGCTCAACGGCGGTGTAAACCAAGCTTGACCAGGCGTTCCTCGTACATGGAAATAAGGCGTTGTAATGCTCCCTTCCATGATCTCGCCCGCATGATTCACTACCAGAACCTCGGCTGTTTCCGCCGGGGAGTTGATACCCGCCCTTAACCGAGCTGCTGTATAGTCGTCCCGCGCCGTAGTCTTGTGCGTGGTAAAACCGGACGGATTGATAGTTTGGGTGTCAACATACACGCGCCAAATGGGCGATTCTGTAGGCGGATGCATCGAAGGAATTAGTAGATTGAGTGGATGAATGGCTGCTGTCGGATTGACATCGACCGATCCATTGCCATTGAAATCCACTGCAATCCTGAGCCGCCATTGTTTTTGCTTGTCCGGTATTGAGGCATCGAGGAATCTTTCAAGACTGCTCAAGTCTTGTTGTAGCCATTCCAAAGCCTTGTTCCATTGGAAATAGCGCGCCGCGGTTATAAGCCGATCTCGGTGGTAGGCCAGCAGGTAGTAGGGGGAACGTAGAGGTTCAGGATAGCCGTCCGCATGATTTGAGATGAGGTCAGGGAGAGCAGGATCGTATCGAATAGATGAGATGATTTGGAAAGTGGACTCGGTGGTCGAATGCACGGACATTGTCGCAAAAGGTACAAATTACAGTGAGGTCATCAATGCCGCCCTTGAAAAGTCAGTCGCGCTTCACTCGGCAATTGCGCGCGTGCTAAATCAGTCCTCGAGTGGGTAAGAGGAGTCTTCACAGAGTATATAGATTGTAGACTCGACATAATATCCCTTTACCGGTGAAACCGGGTGTGGATTGTGGAGAATTTGAGCGTTGTCGTCGCATTGGCCGTGATTGGCCCGTGCGGACTCAATCAACGTAGGACTTTTCCTCGTAGCTTCGTCACTCTCCCTATCTCACACTTCCCGCTTCTGGCGTCAAGGACCGGTTAGTTTCCCCCTTATCTTCTAGTGCATTGACGCGCCTCTAAGTCTGCTCTACCGCGCAGAATCAGGACTCTCACAGCATCGGCCGCCGTGTCCGGATCCTTCACACATCATGTCGAGCGAGTCGTCGTTACCCGCAACACCCACCCAGGTGGTGTTGGACACTTCGAAGCTTCCCCCTTCGTCATCACAGTCTGTTTGGGACCGTATCAGCAACTGGGTCTCGGAGAACAAGGCTGTCGTCTACACCATTGCCGGTGTTGCCGTGGTCGTGACTGGCGCTGGTGTTGTTTATTACCTGTCCGACTCGAAGAAGCCTAGCGGCGGCGCTTCTTCTTCTACACAGAAAAAGAGCAAGAACCAGAGACGGAAAGAGAAGAAGAAGTCTGAGGAGGAGAAGAAGAAGGCTGCCTCCGTCCAGGATGGTACGTGATGATCCTTCCCCGGAATGCGATCGCGGAACCGCGACTGACATCACTGCAGAGCCTGCCAAGAAGGTCGAGGAGCCCGCCGAGGAGCTTCCCGACGTTGATGAGGCGACCGTAGGTCAGTTGTCCGAAGAGGTTTGTTTTTCCTATCCATTGAGTCGATTCACCCGTCTGCAATCACTGACAATGGATGGAAGACCCGGAAGGAGTATGCCGCCAAGCTGAAGGCCGCCGGTAACAAGGCCTATGGCTCCAAGGACTACAACAATGCGATTGTTCTGTACGGCAAGGCCATTATCTGCAAGCCCGATCCCGTTTTCTACTCGAACCGCGCCGCCTGCTACAACGTCTTGTCGGAGTGGGAGAAGGTTGTGGAGGATACTAGCGCCGCGCTCGCCATGGACAGCGAGTACGTGAAAGCCTTGAACCGGAGAGCCATTGCCTACGAACATCTCAGCAAGTACAGTGAGGCCCTCCTCGACTTCACTGCCAGCTGCATTATCGATGGCTTCTCCAACGAGGTCAGCCGCAGCTCTCTTGAGCGTCTGCTGAAGAAGGTTGCTGAGCAGAAGAGCAAGGCTATCTTGGATGCGCGCACCAAGAAGCTGCCCAGTGCCACTTTCGTCTCCAACTATCTGCAGAGCTTCCGTCCCATGTCTCTTCCCGAGGGCCTGGAGGAGTCTGTTGAGTTGAGCGAGGACTCCGGCAAGGGTCTGCTCCGCCGCGGTCTGATTTCCATGGGTAAGAAGACCGGTGATGGTTATGAGGATGCTGCCTCGTCGTTTGAGAAGGCTCTCGAGGTTGGGGGCCTGCAGGAGTTTGAGGCCCTGGCTCTTAACATGCGCGCCACTTTCACATACCTCGGCGGCAACGCTGCTGGTGCGCTCGCGGACTTGAACAAGAGCGTGGAGCTGCAGCCCTCCCTTGTCCAGAGCTACATCAAGCGCGCCAGCTTGCACCTGGAGCTCGGTAAGCCTAGTAACCTCACGACCACCGCAAGCCTTTCTGACTGTTGAACAGGAAACAAGGATGCTGCTGCCGATGACTTCGAACTTGCCATCACCCACAACAAGGATGACCCCGATATCTACTACCACCGCGCCCAGCTCCACTTCATCCTGGGCGAGTTCGCCGAGGCCGCCAAGGACTACCAGAAGTCGATCGACCTCGACCGCTCCTTCATTTTCTCTCACATCCAGCTCGGTGTGACCCAGTACAAGATGGGCTCCGTGGCCTCCGCCATGGCTACTTTCCGCCGGTCGGTCAAGAACTTCGAGGACGTACCGGACGTGTACAACTACTACGGTGAGCTTCTGCTCGACCAGCAGAACTTCTCCGAGGCCATCGAGAAGTTCGACAAGGCCGTCGAAATGGAGAAACAGAGCAAGCCCATGGGCATCAACGTCTTGCCCCTGATCAACAAGGCTCTGGCTCTGTTCCAGTGGAAGCATGACTTTGTTGAGGCTGAGGCCTTGTGCCAGAAGGCACTCATCAGTAAGTGAACCCATAATGCCTCGAAAAAACTACCCACCTAACAACTCCCTCCAGTCGACCCCGATTGCGACATCGCCGTCGGCACTATGGCCCAGCTGCTGCTCCAGCAGGGCAAGGTCTCGCAGGCGCTCAAATACTTTGAGCGGGCTGCCGAGCTTGCTCGCACCGAGGCCGAGATCATCAACGCCATCTCCTACGCCGAGGCCACCCGCACCCAGCTGGAGGTTCAGGAGAAGTACCCGCAGCTGGCCGCACGCCTGAACGCCATGGGTGCCATGGGCGCTGGCCCCGGCATGTAAAAAAGTGCTTGCCGCGATCGCTATTTCTACACTCTTCCCTCTTTCCTTTTCTTGTCCGTCTCCGGGGCCTGGACTCGGGTACATGTCTAATTATGTCTCTTCAGATTTCCGAACTTTGGACTCTCTGGCTCAGCCTGGTGGAGGCCCGGGCCATTTTTCCTCTGCTTGTATTTAGTATCCCCCTCCTGACATATTCCCTCTTCCGAGTTTGCTTTAATCTATGGGCTGCGGGCTGTGGTGTCCGGAGATGCGAACCGGGGATTATGAGGGTCAGGGATGTGTCCGAGGACCTTTTGCATTGGGTGAACATTTGAGAGTAATGTGTGTACCATAGAGGTGAATGTGACGTCTTGATATACCACTTCAGTATATGGATAGGTAAGAGGAATGTTCCTCCGGCATTAAATCCATCTCAGTCACATCTAAGTACTTAAGCTTCGGGGATCCACAAGTGGGAATCCGATAAGAACGGCTGCCCCACTCGTGCTCTACTTGATAACTTCTACTACTTCTATCACTACGTAGTTGTTTCTTTTCTTCTTCTATTTAACATTTCCTACAGTTAATCCTCTCGTACTTTCTGCTTGGAAGTCGAGTTATTACCGCACTACTTTTTCCATTTGCTGGGACCCGTCCCCGTCAATCCAAGGGTTCCTTAAGAGGGCCGGAACCCCCAAAGAAGCCTTGACCAACCTGATTCATCATCTACCCCTCTCCCCTCCTTCACCTTCCCACCTTCCGCCTTTTCTACCTTTCTCTTTTCTACCCTCTGAACCTTCTATTTCGAGTCATTTTGATTGGGAGGTTCTCGTTCGTAATAGCCGGACAAACCCGGTAAGCTCTCACCGACCCCAGGTCCCCTGCTTATCAGCCTCCGCTGCAGCCTGGGCCTTCCCTGACGCTCCGTTGGCACGTATGACCACGTCTTATCTTCATCTAACCTGCGTCTTCTAGAACTCACTCACTCCCCTGTTCTTTCAACATCCATCTTCCTCTCCACACATGCTGCCGTCGCCGTCTGACTCCGCCAACATGTCGGATGTGCAAGGTAAGTCCTGTAGAGTCCTTGACCGTTGGCCTTCCTCATACTCTTACTAATACTTCTGTGACTTTCTAGTATCGGTCGTGCTAACCCCCGTCAATGTCGACGCCGAACTTGCCCTTGTCCGCTCGTTTACCCTTTCTGCTTCCGAACCATCTATCGAGATCGGACGCTGCTCAAAGCGCGAGGTCAAGAACCGTATTCCTGCCAAAGATAATGCGTGGTTCGACACTCGGGTCATGTCCCGGGACCATGCTGAGCTGAGCATCTCCCTCGATACCCAGGTATGCTCCAACTTCCCGTTCTTCTTATTTGGTGAAGCATGCTGATGGGAACGATTCGCAGAACATTTACATCTGCGACTACGGATCGACTCACGGAACGTGGATCAACAACTCGAGGCTGATCACCGGCGAGAAGACACCGCTTATTCATGGCGATGTTCTGACTTTTGGCGTACCCGTGGATCGAGAGGATCGTAAGTATCCAGGTCCACAACCGAATATCCCGATGATAATGATTCAAAGGCTGACTCTATCAATAGAAATGTATCCCGCTTTGGCTGTCAAGTGTAAATTTGACTGGATCGATGAGTACGAGCATATATACGCCTACTATCACAAGGTCCGGACTGATACACAATCTAGATGGCCGGCCAACGATGAAGTTCCTATCAAACCGAGCAAGGTTGAAACTATCACACCTCCCGCCTCGAAGCTTAGGCCTTCAACATCCACCAATACCTTTTGCGTCCCCGAGGATGACAGTGATGTGGAAGAAATCTCAGTTACCAAGGTAGGATACCCGAAAGCCTTCTTGCAGAGAAACTTCACTCATCCGACGGAGCCAATCTATGTCGTTGACGACGACGAAGGTGTACCTGAGATTCTGCAGAAGGAGCGCCACGCGAACGAGGAGCCGACGTCTTCGGGAGACCCGGACTCTCGCCGCGAAGATGTTGTCCTTGAAGATCAGGACGGTTCCGCCGACTTCAATGATGAGGAGGAATCGGAGCCCGAGTCATCGGAGCCGTCTTCGATCGTTGGCAGCAACGATCGTGACAATTCCATTACCGCCGACCTGAAGCAAGCCGGATGCTACGAGTTCGAGCAGTTCTCTGAGGAGGATTCCGAGTCTGATTCCGATTCCGCTTGGGACGAGGATGCCCAGTCTGTGATCGAGTCTTCAGTCGATGACGATTCCTATGACGATGAGGAAATTTACATCAATACTAATTCTTTCGTCGATCCAAGTATGCTTTCAAGGGAAAAGATTCGGGAGGATGCGTTTATCAATTCAGTGGACTCGGCTCTTCATGTCAAGCCCGAGGCTACCGAGTCCAAGCCTAGCATTCCTACGGCCAATGCCCAATATGGCTCTCAGGGCCCTTCTTTCGAGCCTAGTCATTCTTTCCCGCCTCCTCCCATTTCAGCTTACGATGTCAGCCCGTGGAGACTGCAAAACTTTACTCCCTCGGCTCACACGCCTTATCCGCGTTTTGAATACGCCGATGGACCCTTCTCGTGCAAGTACGGCTCCGTTTATCCTCGCAACCATTTTGACACCATTCCCTCAGCCCCCTTCAGGGAGCCAAGCCCGGTCAAGGGGCTCAGCCCGGATCTTACTTCAGTGTCTCTGAAGCGGAAGGCTTCTGAGATGGAGACTCAGGATGCACAGCAACCCGAGGTGTCTGTGCCTGTTTCTCAACCGGATCTCGACAGTATTCCAAAGGAAGAAGTGGTTGATGCCATCAGTTCCGCTCTTTCGGAGAGCGAGCCTTCAAATAAGCGAGTCAAGTCCTCGCACTCTCCGTCCAATGCAATGGCTGGCTACACAGCCACGGCTGTGATCAGCGCCCTGCTCGGTGGTCTAGGCACCATCGTTCTCCTGGCAGCCCTGCCCGCGGAATACTTCCAGTAGTTCGTATGCTGGGTTTCAGGTGGAGAACGTGGAGAATTCTTGGTTTTTCTTCCCTTTCATTTCTTGTGGCTTCAACTGCAGACAATATGCCACGGATCTTACTGGGCGAACATTGAGTCACAGGATACGGAGTTACCAGGGCTGGAGTTTGGGTTGAAGCGGTGGCTATTTGGTTTTCCTTGTTATACTTCCTCTTTTGCTTTCCCTGCCTTTTTATCGCCTCCCCTGTCCATTCAAGAAGTAGCGGTCTAACGACTGCGATCCTTCTTGATGTGAACCATTGCCTCACGTCGCTTATGATATCTCCCCCGTTGCAATGGCGATCCCAATGCTGGTCGTAATGATTATCAAGAATGAATTGCCAAACCGCTATCCTAGGAGTTCCCCCCTACACACGATTGTAACCGTAGCTTCTCGACTGCAGCGTGACTCGAGGTCGGTGATATTTGGCCCAATGTTGCCAGTTGCCAGGTACCGGCCATTGTCGGGCATGTTCGAAAGCGACCTGTGATATCATCCTACCAGAACCAACCTAAGAAAAGGGCCCTCTTGTGTCGAATGTAAAAGCTATGTTGGCTTCGATAGTTTTCATGGTCTCCAAAATATGATCGCCGACAGTCGGAAATAAGCTCTGCGCAGATCAATCACAAACAGCCCGAAACCTCCGAAATGGCAAAAGACCAGGTGGTAGATCAGTTAGAATATCGACGGCCAAAAAGCCCCGGGCGATCCTTCCAGATATCAGGGCCGAATCAGATCAAGAAGATCACTTTCGTCGACTCAACCGGGCCGCATCTTCTCGCACTCGTGTCAGCTGACTGACGACTTTCTTTTTTGCACCTCTTTTGCGGTGCCACCGCATCCTCCCCGAACAATGAGTCCACCACGAACGCCGAAATCCCCGGGAGTCTCAGACAAAAGTTGGTGTGCTGGGTCCACCATCAAGAATGCACCCTACCGTGTGAGATCATGATCATGACCCCAGCCTGCCTTGGAATCCCGGGTCTAGCGCGTGATGGATAATGGCTGGCTGCAGCCCACTCGCACTTCGCCTCGAACCGGTCGAACAAGTCCCAGTCACCCTTTCGTCCTAATGGAATTAATGTGCTCTATACACGGATGCGCCCATGCTATATCTGACTAGGGCTACGTATTCTACTACGAAATCCAGGCACGTTCCTTGGTGATGGCTAGCTGCACCCCATCGCCGGAGAATATACTCGAGCGATTGGTCCGTAAGACATCCCAGCTCCTGAGCATCTGGTGGATCGGCGGCTTTAGTCCGCAAAAGTTGCCAGGGGGCCCTTGCGTCCATCTCGACTCTACCAGGATCTTGTACCAAGCGTTGTCAAACGCGAGTCCACCCAAATTCTCACAGCCTTGTCCTAGCGTGGAAATATCTCCGGTCTCCAGAATTGCAGTGCATGACGGATACCTGCTTGGAGGATCATAGTGGTGTCTGCCATGTCGCATCCATGGCGCTTCCAGAGACTCGTGTTCTACACTATGCAATTGGCCAGGGAGCCAACTTTTCGACGGGTTCTTACCGTCTGATTCGCTCACCATGTGGTCTTTTCTTCTGCTTTTTTACTATTCCTTTTTTAAGCATGCGAAAGTTTATCGCATGCCACATCGTCATTCGAGCCAGGGGTCTATTCGTCTCGAACCCTAGGACTGAGCTCACATGCACCGAGTTCAACTAACATAACGTCCGCCTGTTCCGGTCCTGCCTATCGAAGGCTAATTACGAATATGCGTTGTCATCTGGAGTTGAATGAGCGCATTTAGAGTGGACGTGCAATATATCGACGGATGCACGGTACGTCTCTCCCAATCGTTTGGTTATATAACCGAGGTTGTGTCTGGTATCCAATAGTCGGTTGCCCTGCATTGTTGGCTCGGTTTGCACTATATGCGCATGGCCATATGACTACAGCTTATTGAAACACGATGCATTCCAATCCTATCAAAATGGAAAAGCATACTCGGAGTCATTCTATACGAAGCTCCTGGACGCAGTCTCATAAGCTGACAAAAGGTCATACTCATGCCAAACATGCGTCAAGGAAAAGTGATTCGTATACCTCGGAAATGAGATCATCCCCTCGCATGGTTCAATGCAGCTTTCCGTGGATGGAGTCTCCATTCTCTGTTCCTTGACGCAGTCTGGTCCCTTGTTCTCCTTCCCAATTCACCTCGGACATCTAAATCTAAATTTGAGACGTGGTTTGCTTTCCCTACGTACCCACCCTACGACTTGTAACACAATGTGGTGGCTGCCATGCGTCTGGGACTTATTTTCCGTATAGGCAACACCAAATCAGTCCGAGAAGACTTGCTCGAGGCTAGAAGTGCATATGATTTGTGGTTTACCGAAGATCCCCGTTGGTTGATCCTTGTATGGTGGTTCATATTCTACTACCTGGGAAGCGCCATCACGTTGAACCACATAGTCCGGGAACACCGTTGCAGTTGGAAAGTTCACAGCCTTGGAATCTGGATCTACCTTCTACTCGAAACAGCCCTAGTTCAGCCCGTTTCAGCAACCCTGAACGTGCGCCGCTGGGTACCTCGATCCCGGACATCAAGACATGGGCCTTCTGCACCAGTCGACGCCTGCTTCTGGGATCCGCTACATGTGCAGATGCTTTAAACCCAATGTGGTGCATGCGCCGTTCTCTTATGCCAGATCGATTTACTTCTGCGACTCTCATTGGAAGATTGTCGCCTGGAAATAGGTCTGTGTCGAAGTGACTGACTTCATGCTGAACAATATCCATCTTGACCTGCAATGAACCTCACTGTGACCTTATGTCCTGCTGATCAGAGATATCGACTCATCCGTCATCGATTTCTTAGTGTTTTTAAAATGTAACATCTGCCCTTGATGATGTCGTGTGCCACCAGCTCTTTAGTATAAGAGGCAATCCTCCTGTTGCTACTCTTTCCGGGCTCATTGTACTTTTTACTCGGAATTTTAGCCTTGTCTGATCTGTGGATTCAACTCGTTGCCTTCTTTCCTTTTATTCCGACGTTGGTTCTTCTACAAGGAGACATTGATAAAGTGCCGGCTTTCCCTTGAATCAACCGAGACAACCTTTGACATCCAAGACTAGATCGGGAACCACGGATATACAAAGCTTTGAACTATATCATATCTCGGCCGATACTTCACCGACTCTCGAATTCAAGGATTTGCATACGTCTTACCCATCGTCCCACTGTCCTCTACCATCGTGCAAATGGCCTCCAATCTCTTCCTCTTCAATCTCGACCCTGACCACATATCTTGCATCGGTGGAAGAACCGTATCGACATGTCGGAACTGCGCCGGGAATGCCCCAAGGTATATACTCCATTCCTATCATGATGACATCGATTATTAACACACTTGGCAGGGGAGCAATCTGCGCCAGCTGTAATGGCCGGGGATTTAACATCTACATCTGTGTCCATTGCAATCCCGCCGCTGCGGCTGCTGTCGCTCGATCAAGTGTCCACAGCACAGCTTCCCCAGCCACAGCGAACACGACACCAGGATCCTCGGCGCCGTCCTCACCCGGCTCCTTGAGCCGCAGTCCATCTACCTCATACCCATCACATTCTGACACGCGTGCAACACTGTCCTGGAAACGATACGGAGATGGCAGAGATCGTAGCTGTGGACAAGTCGAGGCAGATACACCTCGCAATTTATGAAGTTGATCTACTTGTCACCTGGACGTGACACTGGACTTCCTTATGTCTTCTTTTTATATTTCCTTTTCTTCTTCACATCTTTTATTTTCGCTGTCGTGTTGCACTGGATGCTACTCCTGGCATGACACTGCGCTGAAGTGGTCGTTACTCGAGAGCAACTGGCTTTGCAACATGTTTTCGGCTTCTGTTTTTATTTCTTCTTGGTACATTGTTGGTGCTACGTATACGGACTCCGCGGGAGTGAAACACGACAAATTGAGCGCTTCAAGAGCGAGTTGGACTATGATTAGTGTCATTTAAAGATCCGAGATACTCTCAATACAGCCTCTCCATGCCATTGGTACACTTTTCCGGGAGACAGAGACTGATATGCATTGCAATAGCGGTGTTGGAGGTTAAGCTTATGACCTTTGCAATAATGGGCCCATATGATAACCATTAGAGCAATGTGTACTCCGTACTCTGTGCGTTGTAACTATGTTGTTTTTGTTTTCGGATCAAGCCACATATCTCCACAATGTTGATTTATTGACTCAAGCTTGATCACGGTACTATCCTACCCTAGACCCCTAGATAGTCTTATTAAGGACATTGCTCATACTGGCCACGGTAACATTGTCTGTCGCGATCGGCTCTCCAACGGGACCGTGGGACGCGTCTTAAGGGATACGAGACGGAAAGTCACATCCACTCGGCAGTGCACTGAAAAAGCCCGTGAAGATGAGATTAAACCCGTGTTGTTTCCCTCGACTTCCAGGTTATGGGAGAGGCTTCAAAAGGTTCGAATGTTAGTCAATATTTTACACAGGTTACAAAGCTAGCCATTCAATGAGAGAGCCTTGCAATATGCTTTCTCGAGTCCTTTCCTTCCCCTTTAATTTCTATTTGTTGAGGCCTTAAGCTTGGCCCACAATCCCCTTCCGGTTAGCCTCTATATCGCTTGTTACCTTTTCCAACGGTTTGGCTCAACAACTTCCCCCGATTTGCCGACTTTTTTTTTTTTTTTTTTTTTTCTTCTTTTAAAAAGTCCAAAATCACGTCTTACAGTATGTTGAGATTGGGCTTCGGATTAAATCAATTGCTTCTTTCACTGCGTATATACCTTTCCTCGTATATATGTACCCTAATGTACATATATAGCTCGTTAGCAAAAGGAAACGCTTTTCATTTTCGTTTGCTGATGAAACGGGAAAATAACTAAATCAATGAGACAGCTAACTAATACTAAAACAGATAAGTGTTTCCAAATCGAGCGAAAAACTGTCAGGGGATTCCCACAGAAGCTAGCTATTAGGCTCACTCTTAGTAACGCCTCTCGAGCCTATGAGAAAGCAGCCAAGGCAATTAGATTAAGCGCTAGCTTGAGAAACAAAAATTTCTCCACACGAATCCCCGAAAATCATCGTCCTTCGGAACGGTTCTGGATAGTCAAGCGAGACTCCGGATTCGGACACTACGATTAATGAGCGTGCGGTAACATTGGCTCGTTCCTGATCGCATCCCATGGAAAGGGGCCGCCACACCATCTAGAAGGGGACTAGAAATGGCTCCGCATAGGGCTCCACGATACCCTACTACGAACCAATCAGTCGACCATGCAATTCATGTAAATAAATTTTCATTCAAGGGGCGTCTTCAATCCTACTTTTATTTCTTCGTTTCTTCATTTCTTGTTTTTTTCTGGGGCATCATTGCAAATATGGCTTCGACTATACAGACGGTAGAGCCCGTCATCCAATTGAAGGGCGAGACTAAGGTATTTCACTCTTTATTACTCCAATTCACCAATTCTCATTCATGCTGACCTCGAAAAGCCCAAGGATATCACTTATGGCTTCATCCGAAGCAAGGTCCCGGCTCATTGCTTTGAGCGTTCCGCACTGCGCTCGTCTGCGTATCTCCTCCGTGACTTGATATATGCTTCAGTACTGGTGTTTCTCGCCCTGAAGATCGATCTTCTGCCTTCTCCCACTCTCCGCGTCGTCGCGTGGATTCTCTATGGCTTCGTCCAAGGCTGCGTTGGTGTCGGAATATGGATTATCGGTCACGAATGTGGTCACGGTGCCTTCTCCAAGTTCAACAAGCTCAACAATGTTGTCGGTTGGGCTACGCACTCTCTTCTCATGGTGCCTTTCTTTTCCTGGAAGATCACCCATGCCAGACATCATCGTTACCACGCCCACATCGACAAGGATGTGGTTTTCGTGCCTTTCACTGAATCCGAAATTCAGGACCAGAAGCCCACCTTGTACAGAAAGGTTGTGGAGTTAATTGAGGAGACTCCTCTCTATCACGCTATCACTCTTCTTGGTCATCAGCTTTTCGGATGGCAACTCTACATGCTATTCAACGTCAGTGCTGGAAAGAATAGTCTGCCTCCCAAGGAGAAGGGCGCGCGGATGTTCCGAAACAGCCATTTCGACCCCATTGGATCCCTATTCACCGACTCGCAAGCTCCTCTGATCGCTATCTCTGATATCGGTCTTTTGCTTGTTGGAAGCGCGCTCTACCATCTCTCTAACCAAATCGGTACCTGGAAGGTGGCGCTGCTCTACGTCGTTCCCTATTTCTGGGTTCATCACTGGCTGGGTAAGGATCTCTTCTCCGATCCGTTCAACTGATAATCAAATTCTAACCTTGAAATAGTCGCCATCACTTACCTGCACCACACTCACCCCGAAGTGCCTCACTATGATGAAAAGTCCTGGACTTTTGTCAAGGGTGCTCTTTGCACCGTCGACAGACGATTCGGCTTCATCGGCCGCCACTTGTTCCACGAGATTATCGACTACCATGTCATCCACCACCTTTTCCCCAAGATTCCTTTCTATCACGCGGAAGAGGCTACCAATGCCGTTGTGCCTTACCTCGGAAAACAGTACCACCTCGATGAGGGAATGTACCTGAAGTCTCTAACCGACACTTTCGGTACTTGCAAGATCAAAGCTGATGCCGACTCCGACGGTGCTCTGCACTGGAAACTTGCGAGCACAGAAAAGAGACAGAACTAGTTTGGGTTCTGTCCCGCCTGTTCATGCTTCTCGGATGTTCTTTTCTCTTTTGCATAGGGGTTCAAAAATAGATTAGACTAGACTCAGCTTATTCGCAGCCTTCAGGCATCATAATAACCATTTCGAGCATACTCATGATATAAATGCAGAAATAAACATTATAGCGGAAGCGAGGTATAGATGGATGATTGATTATTGGTGCAGCTGTATTAATCATCGAACATAGAAAATCCGGGGCCGTACCGGGGCGTCGGCAATGGTTCCGGGGACTCGGCCAATCCGGGACATTGATGAGATGTAATCAATCCAAGCTTGCAGTACATGTTTCCGTCCAGATTCTTCTTTATCGAGTTCCAAATCCTTCACCCAGATAGTTATCCCTAGGGATTCCTAGGAATCTTCATCACACATTCAAGATGCTAAGAATGGATAGGTCCAGTTTATCAATAAACATAGGATCTGTCGGGTCCCGCTTATATGGTGTCGATGGAACCGATTGCATGATCATAACATTAAGGGGGGTGGATTTTCGCCTGATACGAACACGACCGTGATAAAGCTAAGTTGACTCAGGATACATGGAGATTAAGGACCAGTCTCGACTGGGCCTGAGTTTTAACGCCGGGTAAGGCCTGAATATAAGGGAAGGAGACGCACTGGTTGAACGCCTCGCCAATTGAAACATTTAGGCTACGCGTCTAGCATCGGCAACCCTCCAATATCCTCAAACAGCCGCGCGATTCCATCAAAAGAGATGAGTAATCAGGAAAGCCAAAGCAATAAGCCCACTCGGGAATTTCAAATCCAGAGCTAGTCCCTGGCTCAGTTGCGGCCATCTCCTCGGAACCATTGGCCCTGGGAGCTGATTGCTGTGCTCACGATGCTTTGAATTCTCGAAGATATTGTCGGATGATCTCCACCGACTTGCGGGCCACGGCGGATTCGTCCATGGCCTCCAGGGTCTCAACACTCACTTCTACAGATCGCAGAAGTGGCATAGCTTTGGCACACATGCCGAGCTTCAACATTGGAAGAAGGAAGGTTGATGTAGCGAACATCACGTAGGTTGTATTGTACCACCTGTGCATCGATTAGCCGGGAATGCAACGTGCTGTGGATCAGCCTACCAACATCGGAAAACTGTGTGGACTCGAGAGATGTCATAGACGACTTCAATTGTCTTCATGGCGGCTTCGAGGCACTTGGTGATTGTTCCCAATTCACTGGGAGGATGTCAGAGCTTCCTAGTAAAGTGGCACAAGAATGGTCTGAAAAGAAGCATCTTCACGTTGTAATATCCTAATGAAAAGATAGTGGTCAGCTAGCTTCGCTTGTATCTGTATTTGGCCGCTACTCACGAATGCCCAACACAAGCCGCTATCTTCGAGCCCATTTGGGATCCCGAAGCGCGCGTCAAGACAGTCTGTATCCGCCGGTGCCTGGCTTGGTCTTCTCTGGGAGCCTTGCGAGCTAGCGGTCTATTTCCATCTCGATCTGAAGGGCCAGTTGCAACTTTCTAATAACTGATTCGAGAATGATAGATTTGCACGGACACGCGTCGAATAATCTGAGCAAAGTCGATCATCTAGGGATAATGGCATATTCAGTGTCATCCCGTTCTGGGATGGCTCGATTGTGATACTCGTCCATTCCTAAAGTATCGGGTCGCCCAACAGAAAAGCTCATTTCGCTAAGAGGTGTCAGAGCCGGGCATTGAGAACCCCATATGAAGTCAAGCCAAGGTATATGTATGCCACTACTGATATCAGCATCATTCAGTAGAGGCGCCTGGTGACGTTCACAATTGGGGTTCAGCTCATTTTGGTAAACTTTTGCCTGTGGCCATTTAAATACAGCTATGAATGGCGTGACGATAGCGTACCATCAGGTAGAGACACTGCACTGTCTCAAGATCACTCTAGAATCGTAGATTCAGATACGCCCGTGCCTCGCCAAATAACTTGCGACTCCATTCAAACCGACCCATTCCCGTAAGGGTACTTTCATGCCACACGCGCACAAGAGATCCAAATGACAGGAGACTCAGATATAGAGCGACGAAGCTAAGTTCGGGCATATGCGTTCGGTTGAACCACAGATCGTTGGCGCGTACCAGAAAACCTTCTTTGTCGATAAGTAGATAATTGAAGTCTATGTTCTCGAGGTATCCGTCCATAAAGACATGTGCCTAGGCGAAATAATAGTTATGCTGTTCCATCGATGCGAGCAATGCCGGATGGGCCGGACCCGTAGTACAGGATGGCGAGAAGCTCGAACTATGCAATGTGGAGATCGATGAGAAATCCGGAGGGCGAGGACGGCGCACCTCGTGGTTTTTAGTCTCTCGTGTCTCTCTCAGGTGGCCGATGGGTGCTACTGATGAAGTGCTGCCGTGGAATTCGATTCGGTTGTATGATGATTCAACTCATTCATCTCATCATCGGCGCTCTCTGTCGACTCTTCCTGTGCATAACCTGGAATTTTCGAAGCATCAGCGAGCGTGGGATCAGGTCGGGTCATAGAGCACGATGGTGTTTCGATTCCGGTGGAGAGAGGCGGTTGAGTCATTGTCACCTTTGGACCTCGGTGTTGCGCAGCTTCGAGGCCAATTCCTCCACTTTCTTCTCCAGATCTGCAACATAGCTGTGATGCAATCGGACCTTTTACAGTCGACGCGACCAAAGGGGAATGTCATACTTCGCAAACTGGCGCTCTCGATAGTTGCCTAGGTATACGCAATACACTCCAGTTTTTACGAGACTATCCGCAGGTGGTGAAATACCAAGAATATATCACTCACTTCTACAATGAGAACATGGATACTGCTCGTCGCACTCGTACTTCTTCGTCCTGCAAACCTGCAACGATCGCATGCCTGCACAGCACGCAGTTGATTAGCGTTACCGGGTAAAATCTTCTCCACAATCCCCATGTGGGGACGATTTGCACCGAATCGTGGTTTTGCCGAATATAATGGTCCCCTCCACCCACACCTGTCAATGACCCTATCTTATACATCTTCCATCATGTCATCCTCCAATTCGGTGCTGGAAAAACCAACAGGTGAGTACCGCCAATACCTGCCGGACCTGAGCCTGGAGCGGTTCCAGGTAATGCGCACACAGGATGCACATGAGTATGCCCATGCTTTCAAGACCGGGAAGCAGCCGCCGTGGTTACATGCGCTATATATGCATTGGCTAGAGTTATTCCAGGAACCTTTCAAGGGTGTCACTACCGATGGTAAGATTCGAATTATAATCTGTGCAGTTACAATTTCTGACGTCTACCAGGCAAGGTCCGTCCCGACCTGTTCACATTACAAGATGAAGAAGTGCCGATTCAGCAAATCGTGCAGGCTACGCAATCAATGATATCCCTGCTAGACGACAAGCAGAAGGAAGCCGTGAGCTACCATATCGATTCGCCGCAGTGGCGCACCTGGTCCAACCCGGAGTTCTTGCTGGCAGAAAAAGGTGTCCGTCTCGACGAGGTGAACGAGCAGACGCGCGATGCGGTCATGAATATCCTGAAAGTAAGTCTCTCACCAGAGGGCTACGACAAGGCTGTCAAGGCGATGCGCATCAATCACTTCCTCGGTGAGCTCGTCAAGTCTCCCCGCGTGATGAACGAGTTCTCGTATAACTTTGTACTCTTCGGTCGTCCGTCCACGACTCGCCCGTGGGGCTGGTCCTTCTATGGCCACCATCTGTGTTTGAATATCTTCTTGTACAAGGGCCAGATTGTTGCCTCGCCGTGGTTCACAGGCGCCGAGCCCAATGAGATCGACTCCGGTCCCCATGCCGGCACTCGCATTATGCAGGTTGAGGAGAATCTTGGTCTGCAGCTGATGCAGTCCCTAACTGTTGAGATGCAGTCCCTAACTGTTGAGATGCAGTCGAATGCTCGCGTCTTTGCTCAGATGGAGGACCCCGCTATGCCTCCCGGGCGATGGAACAAGGACGACCAGCGGCATCTGTGCGGTGCGTACCGGGATAACCGCGAGGTTCCGTATGAGGGTTTATTGGCATCGACATTCAACGAGAACCAGAAGAAATTGATGTACGGTATTCTTGAGCAGTACCTATTGTATCTGCCTGCCAAGTCGCGGGCTAGGAAGATTGAGGAGGTGCGCCGGTGGGAGGCTGAGACCTACTTCTGCTGGATTGGAGGCTATGGTGACGAGGATCCCTTCTACTACCGCATCCAGAGCCCTGTGATTCTCATCGAGTTCGACCATCACTCTGGCGTCTTCTTGGCAAATGAGGAGCCCAAGAAGTTCCACGTTCACACCCTCCTCCGCACCCCGAACGCCGGTGACTACGGACATGCGCTGCGTGCTCAGATTCCAGCCATCGAGGGATTGAATGGGAAAGAGATTGTTTGGTAGATGGTACCAGACCGTGGCATGAATCACTCCCATGTAAACCGTAATTGATGAATCCTGATGAAGCATTACCTTATGGTCTACCTTCAATCACTTGTGCATTCTAGTGTTGTAGGCTGAAGTGATGTTTCCTGTTCTTACCCTAGACCCTGCCGACTGCTAAGGTTATTCCAGTCCGATTGCTTGCTTAAGGGTCTCCAGGTACCTACTCAGGATGGTTTGATTCGTGGTCATAATCCGTATTAGTGTATGCTACCATCAAGGCATTTTAAAACAAACGCAAAGTATATACAGCCACCTTGGAACTCCAGAAAGGAGAAAATGAAGAAATAGCAAACCGAGAGACCGCCGCCAGAAAGTGGACCACGAGAAAAAAAAAATAACAGTGCAGTATAATCCGAACATTAAGTGTAATGACCAGCAATTCCAACTTGGGCAGATTTCCGTATAGCGTGTACTTCGTGTAGGTAGGATATATTCAAAGAGTCACTCCGAGCCGTAAGCCGAACGGATCATGAATCCACCCTGAGCGCATCATTGTCCGGAATCAGCTCATAGCCACCCTCGGAGGGCAAGGTCTGACCCGCGACAACGATCACACCAGCACAGAGGATACCTAGGCACCAACTGACGGTACAGAAGATCCACGATTCACCCAGGTTCCAGCCCACGAAGAAGCGATCCTCGTTATCGTAGAGGTATGCCTAGTGCAACTTATTAGTATGATCCCAGTCCAGCCTGAATTATTGAACCTACCACTACGGACATGCTTGCAGCCTGCAAAAATACCGAAAGCATAATGAGCAGACTGAGGAGTCTCCATCCATTCTCGCGGAGTCGCTTCCCGCCCATGAGGATCACCAGGTAGGTGACGATGCTCATGCCCTGGAGCACGACCGCGAATGACATCAGGAACCCGACGGAGCGCCACATGGAGCAGAAGTATCGGTCCTCGCCATGGCAGTCTTCGCCCTGAGGGAAACTTTCACAGGTATTGGTGAGGGAGGAGCAGCGTTGGTGGAGGCCGTAGTAGAAGCGAAGGGCAGGCTGCAGGGTAAAGGGTTAGCTAAAAGCCAAGTGGTATTTGCGCGATTCTCCTCACTTTTTTGCTGCTGTAGCTGACCCATTTAGGGATTATGATTGAGCATAGTGTCAAAGCGAAGGCTGTCAGAAAGGTCTCTCTCGTCAGCGAGAGCTCCGGCTGCGGCCGAACTGGTGCTTCCTCGTCCCGGATAGCTACTCACATGCCAGAAAGAAGACTAGCGTCCCGGAGTAGACGATCGTCTTGGTTAGGAAGCCTGTGTAATTTCGGTCTGTGCCTCGAGGTACCAGGTGGAAATCCATGGTGGATGGTCTAGGAGGGAAAGGGCCGATCGCGTGGGTGGTTTAGGACGTTTGGTCCGTGCAGTGCATCGAAGCCTTGGGAGGCGAAGACAGGGATAACTAGATGAGGGACTCCAAAAGTTCGAAACTTCAGGACTTCTGAATATCCGTAATACAAGGGAACATTAGCGGTCCGAAGCGCATTGGAGAAGATAGGTATGAGGTATAAAGCGGAAGATCATGGGGTGCGACCCACTTCTTATCAAACTCCCCGCAGACTCAAAACCGGGCAGTCGACTTGACGTCTGAGCACCTGCAAGGTCTCGATATTTCGGCAGATGCAATTATCAAGGTTATGATTTCTATAATAGTTCCTTCCAAAGTCTCATTTATGGACTCGCATCGCAAATTTAATCTACAAACTGTAGTTTTAGGAATCGATCTAGGTATTCCACCAGTTTCTGGGGACAGCTCTATATCACAAGCCAAGGATCTACAATTGAGTTGGAGTTGCACACACATAACAAACACGTTGCACATCATTGGGAAACCCCCTTCCCAGTGAAACAGCATGCTCCTTTAGAACAGCCGTCATCGTTAGAGCTAAAAGCCAGCGGTACAGAGACATAATGTACAGGACACGAGGCCAGAGGGGAAAGAAAGCAAAAGGAAAAAGTCATGGCACAAAAAGCCAACCTGGACGATACCCGATGTATACGGATCGCGAGGTGGTATCGGAGCCATCGAGGAAAAACAAACGCCAACCAGGTTCATGCCATAAATGGTGTTGCGCCGGATACTGTCATTGCCATTGCACTTCATGCCGTACGGTTTTGCTGCAGCATCGCACGGAAATCATCATTGCTCTTTTTGGACTTGCCACCGTCATCATGATTGTCGGCCGTGGTATCCATCTTGTCGTTGCTGGGAGTGGCCTTATTCGAGGACCCGGTAGTTGCATTGGCGCGTTTCAGCCCAAGTCCGCCTCGGCGGCCTCCACGGGCACCAGGCTGCTGAGGGCGTTTGATGGGACCCACAGATTGGAGGCTGGTCTTCGGTTTCTCCTGCTTGATTGAGGTGATTCGATCGGTCTTGCGTTCAGCTTGGAGCATTTTCAACTCCGCAACACTGCCAACGTGAAGCGGGCGGCCCGGGACGATTTCTTTCCCTTCGAGCGCCAGTGAGGCCTTTCCAGCATCGTTGACGTCGGCAAACTCCACGATGGCACCTTGATGGTCTGGCCGCAAGATGACTTTGATCAACCGTCCGAATGGCTCCACCAGGGCGCGAACTCGAGCGTCGTTGACCGTATCAGGGATGTTCATCAAGCCGAGTGTGCGACTGCCACGCTCGCCACTCGTTTCCACCGCATCCAAGCCGTCACCATTAACCTCCGCAGACGGCGATGCCGACGTGCGAACGTGCGATACGACGGTCCTCGCTATGCGTTTGGCACCAGTGTGCCCGCTGGGATTGACCTGTAGGCGGCGTGATCCTAGCATCTCCTCGTTCATGGCGAGAGCAGCCTCCGCTTCTGCTTTCGTGGAGAAGACTATGAAGCAAAATCCTCTGGGACTGCCATCGACATTGCGTGGCGCGTGGATATGCTCGATCGTACCGAATCTAGAAAACGCCTCCCGCACATCCTTCTCGCTGAGCTTGAAGTCAATATTCCTGCAGAAGATCTCACGCCCTTCCTGCATGGGCCCAGAGCGAGGTTGCTTCTTGGAAGGGTCAGAGATTTTGACAACAAGTTGGTGGCCTGTCTCAGTGGATGCACCATCGAGTTCTATAGCCTGGTGCGCTGCACTGGAAGTAGCAAACTGCACGTAACAAAACCGTCGACTGGTCTGAAACTTGAGTGAAGGGAAGCGCACATCAACAACTTCGCCGTACTTGGTGAAGAGGTTACGGATGTACTCCTCGTCGGCAGTCGGAGGAAAGTTTGTGACATACAAGGTGGTATCGGTATCAAGCTGCACTTCAATGATATTTCCATTGAAGTCTTTTTGATCCCGAACCTGGGCACTGAGAGCTTCTTCCTGTGTCTCAAACTCGATGATTGCAACCTCCGAGTTATTATCTTCGCCGGATATCATCTTGACGCCATTGATGGTGCCGATCTGTACTCTGGTCAGTAGAGATTCGATGTGGAGAGGGCAAAACTGAACTTACGTGTCGGAAGAATTGTCGGACCTGGTGTTCAGATGTCTGGCGCGGCAAATTTTTGACCACCACGGTTGCGTGCTCACGATCACGACTGGGTCCCGCGGATCCCTCCTCTTCCTTGATCACCGTCTCTTCGCCACGAGCCTTCTTGCTAGTGGGCTCACCATTCGCATCATCTTCGCGTTTTCTCTTTTCCGACGTGGAAGCTTCGGCAGCGGCAGCCTCCCACTGCTGCTGCTGCTGCTGCTGTTGCTGTTGCTGTGCTGCGGCAGCTTCGCGTGCTTCTGCTTCCCTTCGAGCATTGACAGCCCTCATGGCCTTTCGGGTCTCGATGACCGCAAGTTGCAGCTCGTCCGAGTCCTCGTAGTCCTCACAGTGGGCGATATAGGTCTGGACGATCTTCTCCGGCCAATCAAGATCCGGTCGCTTGAGGGCCTGCTTCAAAACTGCAGTCGCATAGCTCGGGTTGGGTGTCCGCCTTGCTGCATCCACTGTCGCCTCGCGTTGAACAAACTTGCTCCACGAAATAAGCTCCCAGCCGTAGTAGGTGAGCCAAAATTCATAACTGTTGCCGCGGCGAGGGACGAGCCCCTTGAAGGTCTCACGTGCACTGTCCCAGCTGCCGCTTTCGCTGAGGTATCGAATGTAGATGCGCTCCAAACGGAATAGGGGATCGCCCTGATAGGACCGACCGTATTTCTTCTCCCCCAGCTCCTGTACACTCTCAATCGCCGAGCGAATGCCAACCTCCGCCACATCCAGATCCTCGTCGGTGGCCTCTGTGAGAAAAGCACGTCGACGAAGGTAGCTGCACCAGGTGACATGAACTTTGAGGACCTCTTCCATTCCACCGGCATCAAGTAGCCCGGTGCTAGTAGCCTTGTGCTTAATATTAGAGATCTTGGAGAATGACTGGCCCTCGCGCTCTGAGCTTAGAAGGTACTGAGACCAGAGATTGCCGGACCAGGGACAATGGCGTGTTCCACGATCGAGGGTTGCAATGGTCGTTGTAGATGCGTGGCCATGCATAGATTCGCCGATGAGGAACATAACATAGTCCTCCCATAGAGAGACGTCCGTGGGGAAATGCAAAACAGCGCGCTGGTAAATAGCATTTGCAAGTTCAAAGTTGAAATCCCGCCGACGGTTACGACTCAATTCCCAGTCGATGTACTCAGTGTAGACACTCCACTCCAGTGTCTTGTCTCCAGATTCCTGTGCCTTGCTCAACCGAAGCTCATGTTCTTCACGTGCCGCGTAGAGACTCTTCGCTTTCGAGCCCTGAGCAACCGTCTTAGACATGATTTCTTCGTAGTTGGATTCATAGTACGAAGAGATGAACCCTGAGAAGGCCTGGAAGGTCTGATCCCAGGTCGCGTGGGGTGTCCGAAGTCGGACATCATATAACCCTCGAAGATGGTTGATCTTTTCCTGAGAGGGAGCTCGCGACAGATCCTGAGTATAAAGCTCTAGTAACCGGTCCCAGACAAGGTTACTGTTGTTGATCCTCCACCGGGTCGCTTCCGCGGCCCGTTGCCACACATCCAAGACCGACTGCCAGCTGAACACTTCACGCCCAACCAACCGGTCTTCTTCAGTCCACTGACCAGCCCCACCTTCGCCAGCCGCAGAGTTGTAAAGGTAGAGCACCCATTCGCCATAGATATGCCAGAGCTTTGTGCTGCCAAACTCTTCCTCAACCGATCGTTGGCAAAGCTCCATCACAGCAATACGCTCGGTGACCGAATGAGCCAGCATGCTTTCGTCCTGGATCCATTCGGCCCAAAGATCCTCGCCCATCGCGAAAAGCTTATCCATTTCTTCCCGAGCCGTTCGCAAATCGTTGAGGAGATCATACCGTCGAGGATCGCCGTGGATATCCGGGTTATTGGGTGGATACACGTGGTTTACGAAGCCCGCATGCAACAAACCGATGAATCGGACATGCGCCTCGTAGGTGTGAGGATTTTCCTGGATTTGATTGAACAAGTTGGTCGCGGATTGCTGTGCGTCCGGCTCTAGTGATGTCTGCACGTAATTCCTCCGCGCACTGGCCCGTGGGCCTTCTGACATTGCGATATCGAAGGATGTACGGGCGGCCGGCGTATTGTGGTTGATAGGATTCACATGAGGGTGAATGGTGGAGGGAGATAGTTGGCTCTGGTACGACTCGGTGTTCCGCAGCATGGAAGGAGCGTTCCTGGCGGCTTGTGGCTGGTGATGCTGCATCGAAGCCAGATCCGCCAAGGTATCCATGCCCGGTGTCGAGGGCTGCCTCGAGGGTGGTCGGTCGGACACAGGAGCTGCGCCATTCCCGCCGCCAGAGCTGGAAGAAACGGACGGGCTCGCAGCCGTCGGAGACTCACTCATAGAAGCGGGCGCATACACCTGTTGTGCAAGAGGCGAGGATGGCTTTCCTTTGCGACCAGGACCCGACCGTGTCCGCTGAATAGCTTTGTGAGGGGACGAGGCCTGGGTCGGAGCCGGGGCCGGCGGCTGGGCCTGTGCGTTGTTTGACGTAGGACCGGGCACGGGCGTCGAGTTTCCAGATTGAGGATTTGAGTCCGGGGAAAGCAGTGAATTAATATCCATCTTGCCAGATTCAAAGCCTGCGACACGCGCTAGGAATATGGAAGGAGCGACAGAGAATGAAAGAATCTTTCAATAACCAGAGATCACGGATAGCGCTAAAATAGCAGAGACCCAGTTCAGACGGCAGCCACGATATGTCTCAACGACACATCCATTCCTGCATCGACCAACGCAGCTATGTATTCAGATCCCGTCTCGTTGTGCCGGATTCCGCGGTCGCCGGGAGAATATGGTGCTATAATGCGCGCGCGAATATTGACTCGTTCTGCTACAGTTGTCTTTCGAGTAGACTGAGGGCGACCGAGAGTAGTCGACGGAAAAGGAACGTGGAAGAAGGAGCGGGAGAGGTCCCAGGTGTGGGTTCGATCAAAGGTGTTTGAGGAGTCGAGACCGAAGCATGTAGGTGAGGGAGCCACAGGCGAAAGCCTGGGAAGTTTCGGATGGGAAGGAGAGAAGAAGGAGGATGGAAGGACAAAGGTGCCGATGGAGAAGAGAAGGAAAGAAGCACCGAAGGCCCTGAGAGAGGGAAGATGAGGGCTAGTGGAGCTTCCCTGTGGAGATGACGGCGTAAGGGAATGCAGGTCGTGACGGTGGGTAGAGTATGCAGAGTATACAGAGTAGGTTCCCCCATGAGTTCTAGGCTACAGCAACGGATTTATGTTCCTCTTGTTCTTGGAGCTATCTGCAAAGTGTTCCAACGATGCGATCTCCCAATCTGATCAATCATCTCGCGATATCGTGCCTGAGGCACCCACGGTCGGCCACAGCCGCCATTTGCGCAGAACGGTTCATCACCTTTTTTTGCACCGCCTTCCAACCCGACAACACTCCATTCCAACGGCCACAATGGGTGCTGTCTATCCATACAGGCAGCTGGTCCGAGCTGGTCCGTCCCTTCTTCTGCTATTTCACAGTACTATACAATACTGACATTTCTGCTTAGCGGCCCGGACCCCCGTCTCGTTCGTTCCCCGACGGTCGTTGACCTCGACACCGATCTATCGCGCTCAAGATGACCAGAAATCCGGATTCTTGTCGTCTTTTGCCACTGGGCTAAAGGATTGGACTATGAAAAAGAAAGCGGCTCTTACTAAGGGAGCCACGGAGAAGGGCTGGGCTCTCGGTGGATCTGGAGCAAAGCCCAAGGCTGCTCATACACCCGCCGCCCCCAGGCGCGAGGAAGGTGGTCTGAGTCCTAGCTCCATATTTGGCGACGAAGTGGCCGCGGCATCTGGTCCCAAGCCCAGCCGCAAGAAGGAGCAGCTCCAAGAACAACAGCAGACCGGACAGGAAGGGCCCGTACCTTTGGAGCAGCGTAACAAGGACCGCATGCAGCTGGCCTTGAACCCCAACCCTAGGGCGCAGCGCCGATGGGAGACCAAGATGGTCATGCGCGAGATCCGGAAACGCGGCCGCATCCCGAAAGCCGTCCAGATTCAGCGCACCGAGCGCGAATCCCTCTCGAAGTCACACTGGTTCAAGACCTCGGTCAAGAAACTTGGCCCCCTGGCCCGACAGATCGCGGGAAAGAACATCGACGAGGCCATTCTACAGATGCGTTTCAGCAAGAAGAAGGCTGCCAAGGACGTTCTGGAACATCTGGAGCACGCGAAGAACGTCGCCATCGTCCGTGCCGGCATGGGCCTCGCAGCTCAGGAGGGCGAGAGCTCGGAACGCCCCAAGCCCATTACCGTCACCTTGAAGGACGGCGAACGCAAGAAGATCACTGACCCGACATCCATCTACATCCAACAAGCGTGGGTCAACCGTGGTCCGTACGGATTCGGCATGGACCACCGTGCTCGAGGCCAAATCAACAAGCTCCGGCCCCCGGCCACTGGCCTGTCGGTGTTGTTGAAGGAAGAGAAGACTCGCATCCGCGAGTGGCAGGATCGTGAGGCCGATGCGCTGCGGAAGCGGAAATCCCAGCTCTGGACTCATCTTCCGGACCGGAAGATTACTGCACAGAACCAGTACTACAGCTGGTAGTTTTGCCAGCAAGATTCCCTTTTGGCGTTGCGTTGTATTATTTACACCTGCATTCCACCAGCGGATGCACCGGTCTCTTTTGTTTATTTACTTTCTGGTTTTGTTTGACCGGGTTGAGTGTGGAGAAGTTTTGCATCTAGCAGTAGAAATCCGGGCGAGTAGCCCATGTACAATATACAAGATTCAATACACATGTCATGGATATTTAAGCATTTCCTTTTTCAGTCTCAGTCTTTCCCCACAAGCCCCTTGATCTAGGAATCCGGTTCACTTTTCGGTGCAGACAATGATTGTGTCCTTTCCGCCCTCACAACAATAGGGATCACTGCGCCCGTCTGTAGTGGAAACTTGCGATGACCAACAACCTCCAGAACACTGGTAATAGCACCCGAATGCGCCGTCAGCGAGATAAAAACATTCTCATCATTAGCGAAGATATCGCTCAGAAGAGATCGTAGCCGCTGATTCCGCTCCTCATCAGACTCTCGCCTCTTCGGGTCATACAGCAAGTCATCTTCTGAAAAGCCAGTCTCGAACTGGTATTCAGGGAACTCGGCTGCGATGGCAGATGCCTTGGACCGACTATCACAAGTGTGCAGACCCATTGTTTCCCGTAGGAGCTGGTTTAGCATCAGTACTTGTTTATCAGATATTGATAGATGTGTCTGCGAGTCTCACTTCCTTGATTATAGGTCTGAAGGGACTTGTGGATGGCATTTCAAGCCCTTCGAAGGTGACTTGCGCCGTCTTGCAGCACCGATTCAACGGGCTGACGTAGTATGACTGGGATGATGGGATCTTTTGCTTGATTTGCTTTTGCCACGCGGCATGCGCGGTCTTGGCTTGGGAGATGCCCAGTTCTGTTAGGCGTGCGTCGACCCATGTGCCGTATTCGTCTCCGTCTAGGAGGGACCAGTATTCCTGTTGACGTGGTTAAGTAAGGATTCCGTCGATAGTAGTTTGGAAAGAATATTAGGAGGAGCATACATCCCATGCTTTGGTTCCATACCGTCTCTCGGCGACGTTGTGGACGCCTTCGCCATGTCGTCCGAGGAAGAGGACTTTATACTGGACGTTGGACTTGTCCGAGTCCGGGAAATCGTTCATGTACTCGATTTGCTCCCTGAACTTCTCCCATTGAGTTGGATTTTTGAGTAAACCTGATTGTAGATTATATTCTCGATCTATGAGACCGAAATTCGATGCAACCTGCGTGTGTTAGCGGACGTCTTTTGATGCTGTCGAGGTTGGGCTAACATAGTCCAATGTGTCCGGGTCGGTGGATGGCTCATCCTGGAGGAAGTAGCCGAGCTCTGTACTAAAGACGAAGGATTCTTGTTTCACCATAATTGACCGCTGAATTTTAGAGAATCAGCTGAAGGATGAGTTGACACGGGTCGGTTGTAAGCGTCTTTCTGGTGGGGCAGTGGAGTCTTTTACAAGTAGTTTTACTCCGCTCATTACACAGTGAATGTAAGTCAAAGACCATGGCTTTTGGTATTGCAATTCATATCATAAAAGATTTTACCCAATCAGGGCATAGATTCTACGATCTATCCAAGTAGAGTCCAACCATCACCAATGCAAGACCTTCGCCAATGCAAGATCTTCGTTGACCAAATGCGTCACGCAAACTTCAATGGCTGCTCGAAACAATCATCCAGTGCACCTCCATTCTATCTGCCTAGCAACATTCCTAGCAAACGGAAACAAGCCGGACTATGCAGACCAAGAGGTATGCAAGCGATGCAGCTGGAGACCTTTCTTAGCAGACATCAGATTCTTGCCACTGAAGGAAAGACCTCTATAGGTCACGATCTGTAACCAAGAGGCAAGTGACATTGATGATCGCCAGGCGCCGGCAAATGCGAGAACAGTTTCCGAGAATGCGTCTCCCAATTGTGCGGCAAAATAGCGAACCATCGAGGCACTTTGGCCAAACAGACCCGTTGAGCCTTGTACTCTCGACACGGTTTGCTCGTGCTTCGGCACGGATTGTAGTCGAGTCGAGAGAATCGCCAGTGGTTGTCTCGGAGCCTCGAGAATGACCGGGCGATGGCAGAGTTCTGACGCGGCCAAGGCCCCCTGGCTCTGAACTCTCCTTGGAGGTCGGGTCTGGACAGGGCTGATTGTCGGTGACGTAGGCCCGTCTTGGACGTGCGGTAATACCGTAGTCTGTGTCGGACACCGAACTGCCCGGTTTTGGGCGCGCATCGTAACCGTGTCGGAGCGGGTTGTCCGCGGCACGTTTTGGCTGGTGATTTTGCTTTCTGAGGAACGTATAGAATCTCTCGTTTGCGAGTATCCAAGACCAGAGAACCAGGATACCCGTTGGCTCTGGACAGACTGAGGCATAGTTGGAGACTGGGATGTCGGGACGTGGCCCAGTGAGCTGCGAGCATGCTTTCCACTTCTGAGTGGAGGTAGAACAACCGTCTGGTTGTTCCGTGGAACGTGGCTCGGTGAGTTGTGGACGTGCTTCCCGTCCTTGATAGGGGATTGGACGGCAATTGGGCGGTGTCTCGGGTCGTGGCCTGGAACACTGTCGGCATTGTCTTTTGTCCTGGTTGATTGTTGCAGGGCAGATGTGCAGAGTGACGAGTCGTAGCGCGGGGAGTTGGTGCTGGTGAGCTTCTTCACCACCTTGGCTGTTGGGCGTAGTGTAGGTGAAGCCAGTGTCGGATCGTGGCCAGGTAGGCTGTATGGGCGCACGTCCGGAAGGACTGGCATTGGTACGTTTAATTGTCTCGGCCGTTCCCTGTACGAGACATCCATCGGGACGTCGTTGACGCCAGCGCGGGCGGCGGCCTTTTCCAGGCAGTTGCACTAAGAAAAGGTTAGATATCCGATAACGTCACAAGAACGGGTCAAAAGCTTACCCTCTTGTGCTGCTTCTTGTGCTTCTCGCAGGCGCCGTATTTGCGGGCCTTGATGTAATTCTCCTTCTGAGCCTGAGAACGAGGCTTCTGCTTCTTCGGCAGGTTGGCGGCGGCGTTCATGTTCAGGTCAAGGACCATCTCCATGCTCCCACATTCTTGTGAAGAGACGGGGGTGCTCCCCGCGCTAGTGCTTGCCGGCTTGGGAGAGATACTCTCACGCATGGAATCGGACCAGCTCGGGGAGGAGAAGCTGGTGTTGGAGTCCGAGGACATCTCCAAATCGAGGGCGGTGGCGTCACACAGACGCTGGAGATGCAGAGCAATTGAAGCCTCGCGGCGCTTCTCCTTGGCGGAGGCAATGCGACAGTCCGCAGCGGCCTGGGCCTCGACCATCTGCCTGAAGTCGTAGGACTGGTAGCCATGGAAGGCAGCGTCGTCAAACACCGGGGCGGGATCCTGCATCAGCCCCATTTCGGGAGACTGATCAAGGAATGCCTCCTGGGTCATGTCAGAGTTGATCATGTCCGGGAAGGCGGGCTGGTTGAACTCGGGCAGCTCGTTGCCGAACATGTCAGCGTCGTAAGGAAGCGCCATTTCGGGCGAGACGGAGTTGGCGGAGGCGGAATAGTCATCGCCATCCGCTGAGAAGTCGAGGAATTGGTCAAAATCGACATATTCTTCGGACTGGCCAGGGGCTTCCATATAGAAGAAATGGTTCTGGACAGACGCCATTGCTCTGGGGTATCACTGTATCACGGTATCACTTTTAGTGGGGATGTCTATAATTGAGGTCGAGGTAAAAGAGAGACTTGATTAGGGGCCACAGGGCCAAGATGATCCCGCGAGCAGTATGATCCGAGAATCGTCAAGAAGAGAAACATCCAAGAGAACCTGAGGCAGTGTTCACACTATATGCGCCCGCACCATCATTTCACGCCTTTCCCGTTCGGGGTCCCCGACTTACGCTAAACTGCATTTGGACCCCGACTCGTTCTTTTGTGTTTGACCTGCGTGACTCATCCTTCTTATTGCTGCTCATTGGGAGGCTCAGAGGCTGATCACGGACATAGTTTTTGTGCCGATCTTCATTCCCTGGATTTGTTCCCTTTTGTGTGGTCGTCATAACCCTGTTGACTGTTCTTCCTATGGTAGATTTGTCTATCCCAAGCATTCGAGGCGCCAAGTGTACGTGCCTTAGGTAAACGTGATGATCCTAATGCATTGCTCAGCCTCATTTTCGAATCACTGATTGTAACCTCACGAGCGTAACCTGCTAGCCTGTAGCATAATGCCCGTGCCGGTCCCTCTGGTTTGTCAACACAGCCCAACTGATGTAACTTTAACTGCTGCCGGGGTCTGCATATCACAGTGAGAGGTCCAATTGAGGTCTGGAGGTACTTCAACTGGTGATCGCGAAGATCGTATCGTATCATGCCTAGCAGATCCCTTGGTTAATCTGCAAATTAGCCACATGAAATATTCTTTAATGCCTGTGGGCTGATCGGATCAAGGGTAGAGAAGAGATGAGAAGCTGAACCGCGAGTCGAGACTGTCGCGAGTGTCGCGAGTACATGCCCCACTAAGCTATCTCCGTGCGGAACGTTTTTCCCGGCTTCTCATGCTAAACAACTACACACCACACACACCATTCCGTTGCCCGCCACAATGACCGACGAATATAAGCCTCCTCCACTCCCCTCACCCTTTACAAATACCAGCCCGGCACCCGTCCTCCTCACCCAGGGCGCCGAGGCTCACCTCTACAAAACCGTCTCCCTCGACCCCTCCATTCCAGCCGCCCTCAAGATCCGCCCTTCCAAACCATATCGACACCCGATTCTCGATCGTCGTTTAACCCGGCAACGGATTATCCAGGAAGCGCGATGCCTGGTGAAATTGGTCCGGGAAGGCGTCAGTGTCCCGGCTGTGCTGTCAATGGACTGGGAGGGAAAGGGCGGCGATGATTACGGCTGGGGAGGAGCCTGGCTGCTCATGGAATGGATTGAAGGACCCGTTGTGCGCGTCGTGCTGGAGCAATGGGAAGCATGGATGAAGAAGAATAGCGCATCACTGGATCAGACACAGCTCGAGCAGGAGGAGACGCGGGTGCGGGGTCTGCTGCGGCGGATGGGATACGCCATCGGTGGACTGCACAAGGCTGGTGTGGTTCACGGTGATTTGACGACGAGTAACCTGATGCTACGATCACCATCTACCACCGCGGATCCTGGGCCCACAGGAGTCTCCATGGAAGGAGAGGTTGTCTTTATTGATTTCGGGCTGGCGTCGCAGAGTGCGCAGGATGAGGATCGCGCGGTGGATTTGTACGTGCTGGAACGAGCAATTGGCAGTACTCATCCGCGTTCAGAACCATTCTTCGAGTCCTTGGTGCAGGGATACGGTGAGAGCTACAAGGGCGCCCCTTCTGCGCTCAAGAGACTTGCGGATGTGCGGTTGCGAGGCCGCAAGCGAAGCATGCTTGGATAAAGGGCCTGTTTTCTTTTTGCATTACAATTGTCTGGCGGGTAATCTTCCCTGATATTGGAGTTTGTCTCATCTGGACCCCTCGAAACGCCACGCTGAAATCATGAATGAATGCTTGATGACCATTTCCCTAACTCTTACGCCCGGCTCTTGACGCACGTGCCGACATCCGCCTGTGCGAAATATCCCTTGTTCTCAACCACTCCGCGATCCTTGACCACTGCCGTGTATTTCACCACCCACTGTGGCTCGACGTCTCCTTGGATGCCATCCTCGGCCTCTGGGGCAGAAGCCAGGATCCCTGAACCATGCTCCGTGGGCCCAAGAAGCTCCCTCGTCGTCCCAACCGGAAGAATATTGTCGCAGTCATTATGGGTCAGGAGCTGGATTTGCTCCTGCTTGGCGTAGAGAATCAACGACTTGGGCACGACGCAGCAGTCTTTGAGGTTAATCTGGTCCACGGAGGGTTTAACCTTGGTATGCGGAAGGAAACGAGCCAGGCGCTCGCTGCCAAACTCGGCCACACCCAGCTGTGCGATCATGCCCTGCTCGTGCAGCGATTCCAGCACCCGCCATGTCTGCACCATACTGTCAAAGTCAACCGGTTCCCCGTTTGTCGAGCATTCCTCGTCTTCGCTGTCGTCATCGGCATCAAACAAGATCCCCGGGAACGACACAATGAGCAGGTCGATAGATTCCACATGTAGCTCCTTCAATACCAAGTCAATCGCCTCTCGGGTGTGTGCGCATCGTCTCGATACCGGGATTCCCGGCAAATAGAACAGCTTCACCGTAATATCGTACTGATCCCGCTCCTCGGCCAACCCGGACTGCGAGAAATCAATCGCCGGAATGTAGAGAGACCCGTCTTGCTCCATCGTCCATGACTTATAGTCCCGTGGTGGGATCGAATGTGACACGTTCGCATCGCCGGCTGTAGAGACGTTTGTCGAGGCTGGGTCGATCTGTTGGGAGGCAACAAAGTTTGAGCGAAGAGAGTTGATCAGCTCAACGTTGGACTTTTGCGTGAGAGGCTGTCTAATCACGGACGGACGACCGCCCTTCATGATATTTCTGTGCGGTCCGAGTCAGCCGAGTTGGGTCGATTCTCAGGTAGACCACTTACGAGGTGGAGAGGATCAGCTTCATGATGCCGTTGATCAAGAGAGAATGACAAAATTGCAGGGCTCATGCAATTTCGTTTCTACGAGAGAAACGTTTGGAGAGGGCGAGTCGCAAACCCCGCGATGGCCCCTCCAAGTTTCCCTGACAAATCCACGGCTCGGCCTTTTGATTCATGGGAATTCAATTCACTTCTACATTCTATAACAACAACGAACTAGAAATTTAATCCACATCCACGGTCGGATCCCAGTCCGTTGGACTATACTCTCCAGTATCCAGCAATTTCATATCCTCCGCAGACAACTCAAAGTCAAACACCTCCGTATTCTCCTTGATCCGCTGCGGCGTCGCGGACTTGGGCAGAGGCAGAAATCCCTAATTCAATCAGCACACTTCCGCAGGCCCTCCATGCGAACAATACTTACCATCTGCAAACTCCACCGAATCAAAACCTGAGCCGGATTCTTTCCATACTTCTTCCCGATGTCCTGCAGCACCGGCTCGCGCAGCCGCTCGCCATGCGCAAGAGGCGAGTACGCCTCAACGATGATATCACGCTTGTGCAACCATTCCACGATATCAGAATGATCCAGCCAAGGATGCAATTCATACTGTCCGACGGAGATCTCGCCGCCGCCTCCATGCTTGATATACTCCTCCAACTCTTCGAGGTGGTGGATACCGTAGTTGGATACGCCTATGGATCTGGTCTTTCCTGCTTTCTGGGCTTCAACCAGTGCGCGCCACGATCCCAGTCGGGCTTCTTTGCCGCCGTAGGGAGCATGGATGAGAATCCTAGATGGAATTAGCCTCAATTGAGCGGGGATATGGTAGATCATAGATGGTAGATATATGGCGTACAGATCGAAGTAGTCCTGTCCTGTCTCTCGTAGACTCGTGTCAACTGCTCGCTTCGTTTGCGAATATCCCATTGCTCCGGGAGGGATCTTGGTCGTGAAGAATAGCTCGGACCGCGCGACTCCGGAGTTCTGCATGGCCCGACTGCAGGACTTTTCGTTTCCATACATGATGGCCGTATCGACCTAGTGCGGGAGTTTAGATCATTCGCGAAAGTCCAGTGGCCTCGTACTTACATGGCGGAATCCCACTTTGACTGCTTCAGCAACCACCTTTTCAGTCGTAGCCGGAGGGCTGTCGTTGTTAGTCAGGTTTCCATTGGGCAGCTGTCTAATACACACATCATATAAGACTATCAGGGCGAAGACGTGTCAGTATTTTCAATCGGGTTATATCATATCCAGAGTCTATGAAACTGTCATGGATACTTTCTAGTCTATATCCAAGTACTTACCCCGTATCCAATGACCGGGATCTCATAACCCGATAGCATCCGGTGTTCGGACTGGAAAGTGTATTTGGTGGCCATTTTGCGATTCACTGTTGCAAACGTCGTGCGCTGGATAGAGAGGAAACAAGAAGGTCCAGAGAGGTGACGGCAAAATAAAGATCTCCGTAGTGATGAGATCATACCAAGTGGGGTCGTCCGAGTGGGATGTTGTTTTGCCAGAGATAAGCACTGAGAATACTCGATTTTGCAGAGATAATACTCGATATTATCAGTCACTTCAACTGTGTACTCGGTGGAGATCAAGAGTTGAAGAGTGGGAGTTTGGTGTCTTGCACGCTACATGACATCAAAGCGAAGATCCATTCGACCTCGGAACCTACATTCCTTACATTCTCCGCTTGGTGGATCTAGACGGAAGCATTTCCTTTGGGAATTATCCAAACACAGTTTGTCGCTGAGTCTAAGTCGGTCATCGAAAGGAAGTATAACAAGACAAAGAATCACGAATTAAATTTCAGGCATGCTCTATGGAGCAATGTCCACCTCTATGTATACATGTCCAGAAACACTCCAAACCCTCCGCCACTTAAATCTTCCTCTGCTGCTCTTTCGCTGCCTCAGCCTCCTCCTTTGCCTTGCGCTCCGCCTCGCGAGTCAGTTGATCAGGGCGACGCACAGCGATGTCCTTGGGACGGAAGTCACTGAAGAGGTTCTTTAGGACGTTCTCAATCACCCAGCAACCGCCGTAGTCGAGGATCATCAGCACGGTCAGTGTGAGCTTGAACTCGTTGCTGAACGGCACCAGACGCAGCTTCTCATTCAACTCGGGCACGAACTCGGTTGCACAGGAGAAGGCAACACCCGAGGCAGCCACCAGACCCCAGTACATGGCCTTGTTCTCGCGGATGGACTCGCGGAAGGGACGGCCCTGGTAGTTGATCGAGAAGGTCGAGATTTGCTGGATGAGCTGCAGGAGGTAGATCGCGCTGTTCAGAAGAGACGGCTCGAACTCGCCCTCGAGGTCCACGTTATCGGATCTCCTATTTCACTCGTTAATAACAGTCACTCGGGGTTCAAGTGGGGAAACGTACGGTTCGATGGAGTAGACGTAGTTCGAGAGGTAGATCAGAGTCGCAATGTGGATAGCAAACTGTCCAAGAACGGATCCAATGATATATACATTGAAGATATTCGGTTGCGGTCGCTCCTTGGACAGACCTTCGACCGACTGGGAAGCATTAGTATGGGTGGCATGTGAAGAGATAGGGAGTAGGAGCATACCTTGGCGCGAGAGATAGACAGGAAGCAGACACTCATCATCATACCGCTGATGGTGACCTGACCGTCACCGAATTTGATACCATCCAAGTAGATGACACTCAGACTGTAGGCACTAATCAGACAGTTCAGAGCAAGGATTTTATACATCTGAATCGTCGCGACCAAAGTGCAACGGCCCTGGCGGATAATGTTCGGGATAGCAATGACGTTGGCCAGCTTGCTGGTGAACGGCGCAGCAACGGAAGCATCACCCAACTTAATGGTCGGCGGCTCGCTTTCATCCAGCTCCTGTTCCAACATAGAAGAGGTGATCTTGTCGGCAAAGCCTGCCGCGGCAGCTTGGGCCTGCTGCTGTCTCTGTTGCTGGGGAGTCGTGCCCTGAGACGACTGCAGTGCCTGAGCACCCGGCGAGGTGATGGTGGGGATCTCTTCACCGGGCTTGGCGACAGCACCCTTCTTCTGTGCCTCCCGCTCGATGGCCTTCTGGTAGTTGGGGTTGGTGGGACCAGGGGGGTAGAGGTGGGCAATGTGCACAGGTACAGGAGGCGCGGGCTGGTTGAATCTCTGCATCATGCCAACCTGCTTCTCGTACAGCTCCTTCATCTTGGTGGTTCGGTAGTGCTCGGCAATCTTGGTCAGGTCATCGGGAGATCCGTTCAGAAGGGCAACACCGACGTGAGCCTGCTTCAGAGCACCGACATCGTTGGTACCGTCACCGCACATCAGAGTAGTGTAGCCAGCATCCTTGAGGCCAAGCAGGATATCTTCCTTCTGCTTGGGAGACACGCGAGCGTAGACCCAGGTGTGGCGAAGGAGATCAGGCAGAGCCTGCTGGCCCTTGAACTTGGCCAGAGCGTAACCAGTAATACATATGTCCTTGGTCTTTAAGATTTCCGGGTCCAGAGGCTTGGTCGGGTCAACATCGATGCTAAGCTTGTCGTCAATGGTACGCCAAACAACCCGAGTGCCCGAGGTGTCGTGCTCAGGGGCATCGAGAATAACCACTTCCCGATCCACAATCTCAACCTGACGAGCAACATGGACAGCAGTCAATGGGTTGTCACCGGTAATCATGACAACACGGTGGCTACTTTCGTTGAGCATGCGGACGGCCTTGACGGCATCATCTTTCAGAGGGCACTGGAGAACAAGGAAACCGGCGAATATCAGATCGGCCTCAATCTCTTCCCGAACATAGTTGTTGACGCGGTTCTGAGAGAGCTCCGACTCGGTGGAGAGATACTTGTACGCAAGAGCAAGAACACGGGCGCCGTTGCGGGTGAAGTGTTTGTATGTCTCTTCGTAGTTAGGAGGCAGATCGACAAGCATGGTGCTGATGGTCTCAGGGGCACCCTTAACACCGACAAAAGTAGCTTTGCTTTTCTTCGAAGTCTTGGGCTCATTGGTGGTGACAGTAGCGATGGTACTCTGGCGCTTCAGGGCAGAAGAGAACTGGAATCTTCTCTTGACCTGAACGGACTCGACGGGGCGGGAGGAAACAATAGGGGCATTGCCCCTGCTGGTTAAGGTATCCTTCTTGCCAAGAGTCCAACCAATCCATTCCAAAGTAGCCTTCTCCATCGGGTCACCAACGACGTCACCCTCATCCAGCTTCACCATAGCGTGAGCGCTGGCAAGCACAAGAGTAGTTTCAGGACCAATAGTCGCAGCCTTTGCCAACTCAGTGTGGGCGCCATCAGCTTGAACATTAGCACCAGTTTGTCCCAGAGTGAGACCAGCAATGCCGTCCACGAGAAGGTCCTCGCCAGTCAGGGTACCAGTCTTATCGAAGCAAGCAACATCCACACGTCCAGCAAAGGGGATACGGAAGGGCTCGGTACAGAAGATAGCAAATTTGCTCAGGGCAGCAAGACTAGTGTTGACGGCCAAGCTCAGCTCCATAGGGAGCTCCGGGGGAACGACACTTGTGACGATGAGGACACAGTCCAGGAGAAGTTTGGATCGTTTGCGGTCCTTGGCAACACCCTCCTGCCACACGTACCACGAGGCGGCGATCGCGAAAATCAGGAGGAAAAGAATGAACAGCAGGGCCTCGACGTTGTTGGCGGAAACACGTTCGGTGGAGTAGATCATAGTGCGCACAAGGCTACCCTGGCTGGTTTCAAAGCCAGTCTTGACAACCACGCCGAGGGCACCATTATCGGGAGGAGTGGTAACACCATCGGCCAGGTTCTTCAGAGTCTCATCTCCATTGGCGTTGGGGTGGGTGATTTGGAGGACCTTCGTACCTCCATGCACAAACGAGTTCTTGTCCAGGCCTTCTGGTTCAATCAGATCATCGCCAGGTCGAAGCTGAATAGATTCCTTCAGAAGCGGGGTACTCTCACCAGAGAGCATTGCCTCGTTCACGATAACGCTGCCCTCGATCAGGAGAATATCACAGGCAACACCGCCATCCTCCTTGGTGCGGTTGACAGACATCAGATCGCCGGGAAGAAGCTTGTCGCTAGTGATTTGCAGCCACTTGTTCTCGCGGAAGACCCACACGTCGTAGGGCTTAATGTTCATTCCACGGAACTCGTTGAGGGTCCTCTGGCGCTGCCAAACCACGGTGCTCTCAAAAGTAACAAGCATGAACAGTGTAAACAGCGAGTAGTACCAGTATTCATCCAGCATCCACAGCCCAACGCAAAACACCTGGAACACAAAGAACGGGGCCACCGCGTGCTCCTGAAAGAGCTCGAGGAAGGTAGGAACAGGGATATCGAAGGTGTTATCACCGTAATGGTGCTGGATGCTATCAATCTCGGCCTTGGTAGTGAGACCCTTGCTCTGCTGGAAATACTTGAGGGGGGGCTTGGGCTCCACATCGAGAACGTAGGATAGCGGCGCGAAGGAGCGGGTCTCGGGGTAGAAGAGGAAGCGGCGCTTCTGGAAAAGGAATGAGAGCGTCTTCTTTCCACCAGAATTCTCGCGGATCAAAGGGCAGATCTCGGCGGAACCGGCGTTGGTGATGGGAATGACCTTGATAAGGCGGGCAGTATCGACGGACTTGGCCGTGGTGGTGGTGAACAGAGTGTTAATGTTAATGTTCCACTTGGTCATCAACCACAGCAGCGACTGCACGGTGATGATGGACCCCGCAAAGACGAAGGTCCATTCTTGACCCTGGATGTAGGTATCATAGCGCTCAGGGGAAAGATAGAAGGCGAAGAACGCGGGCCAGATAATCAGGAACGGCCAGATGTAGGTATGCAATTGAAACGGGAGGGGATTATGCAGGGACGCATGTTGGATCTGGGGGTCATCTGCGAGTTTTGCCCTGGTATACTGTTTAGCGGGAGGTCGAGGCATAGTGAAAGGTTGAGAAACAGGCATAATAACTTACATGATGGCAGCGGAGGTGACCACGAAGAGGGTCCAGTAAATGGCACACTAAACACGCATAGAGACGCCGCAACGAATGGAATGCTCACAGAGAAGAGGCCAGTTGGATATAATTTCGGTTCCAGAGGGTTCGCCGCCGAGACGCGCTAACTGCTTAGTAAGGTGGACTCGAGGCCCACGCAGAGTAAGTCTAGGTTCATCAAGCCAAATTTCTTCGTTCTTCCATCAAGCCCTGCCGGGCTAGCTCAATCGGTAGAGCGTGAGACTCTTAATCTCAAGGTTGCGGGTTCGACCCCCGCGTTCGGCTATTCCTACAAAATGACCTGAGGGATTCTTTTTTTGCACTTTTCTGTTTCATCCATCGTATGGATGTTGGGCGATTTTTTTTCCTATCTGTTTTTCATCCACCAGATCAGGAAACCTTCGGACTCGAGGAAATATCCAACTGCCTAAGGATACTTAACTACTGGCAGTTACCTAGGTTGTCCTCGAAGTACATACGTATATAGTTGTCTATTTAGCGTACAACTTCAATTCAGCCACCATATAGTGCTTGGATGTAGCTCAAATGCCACGTACCTTCTCAAACATCCCAACCTCTCTCGCTTTACCCCTCAAGAAAGCCCATCCACTGGCTCTGTCTTCTCACTCAGTCTCCTCACCATCTCCGTCAACACAGCAACCTGTTCCTTCAGCTGCCGAACCTCCACGGTGCAGGTGTCAGCCTTGATGTCAGGCGTGCTCTGCTTGACCTCTTCCTTCCAGTTGTCTTCGAGGTCAAAGTCAACTTCCTCGGCCATATGTTCCCATTCCTGGGTGTGGTTCTCATCCTCCTCTCCGTGACGACGGTTCCGCTGGATATGCTCCGCCTGGCGGGTCTCAATCCAAGCAGTTATCACAAGGAGAGGTGAATAGATCACACCCATCACAATGTCGTTAAGCTTGGCGTAGTATTCTCGCGAGAGCCACCATTCGAATGGAGCCACAAGACCCAGGATCTCGATCAAGTTGAAAGCTAAAAGGTCGGAATTAGCTGTGGCTGACACCATGTATTGAATGGGAACAGAGACTTACGCGGAATGAACACATTCTCATCTGGGGCGCGAACGAATTGCATGGTCTTTTGGGCAAAGATAGCCATGTACTCGTCAATGGCATTACCAGAGATGTCTTCATATGCACTGTTATACAGCGCAATCAGAATATTCAACAAGACTAGGCGGATCAGTATATCCTTATCGGTACACATGTAGAATGAGACCTACCGATCATGACCACAAAATTGAAGACGTAGTAAAGGATGATGCCGAAAGGGAATGCAAAGTCCTGGAAAGTTTCAAATTCAGGGCTCTGCATCACACTGTTCGCCATACCCTGAATAATGGGTCTGGTGATGTCGACATCACCATCAACCTGAGCCATTCCAATGAAAGCCTGGAAGAAACCAGCAAGAACGACGAACAGAAGAGCAAAGAAAATCAAGCTCTCCTTCATCATGACGCGCAGCACCACGAACATTGCGCCGAAGAAGCGGAAAGAGTCCAAGTAAAGCATCATGCGCATCCAGAACATCGGACCGGCAAAGGCCAGAAAGTTATAGCTTAGCTCGTTGAACATCAGCCGCTTCTCGTCACCACTCGAGGGTGAATGCGCCAATGCAACAACACGCATGACGAAGGATATCGCCAGCAGTGCATAAAGAGTGGAATTGAAGGCGTTCCAAAACTCAAGATAGTTCCAACCGACTTTCCAGAATTTGACAGTCTCGTCGCAAATGAACGCAAACGTCATGATGTAAAGAATACACTCGGCCACGTCAAGGTCACCGGTTGGATTGACAGAATTGATCACAGCCGTGTACAGTACAAGATATATCAGAGAGAACACAATCTGGCAGACGTTCTGGTACAGAGGGGTGCGCATCCGGTCTGGGTGGAAGTGAGCCCAGTAGTCGGTGTTCGACTTATCAGCATACTCGACAAAATTGGTCGGATTTCCTTCTTCCTGGCAAATCCAGCCTTGCCACAGGTACGAGATACATTTTTGGTATCCGGCAGAGCTAATAATTCTCAGCGCGTGGAGGTCCACCGAGCGCTCGAAGACGTTGGCAGGATCCGTCTCTTCTCCTTCAAGAAAGATGGAGTACCGCTTGAGGAGGATGTTCTTAAGCAGATAGTTCTGATTTTGCTCACCCTCGATGCTGCGTAGGAAATTAATAAAGGTGCTCCTTGGAACCCGTGTCTGTGATAGAGGACACATACATGCGCTTAGCAACGACCTCACAAGCTATAGCTCGACATTCGTGGAGATCCGCATCCCAGAGCTCCAGAGAGGCCTGAATTTTGAACCATCGCAGACACGTGAGGAGACAGTAGACCACACAGGCCTCGTAGTCTTCACCGCCGGCGTTCTTGGCGGTCTTGATCACTTCCTCTGTGATAATACGACTGTTAGGGTCGGTCAGGAAACTCTCCGCCACCTCGCAGGAGACCAGCTGCTCAATTTGATACTTCAAACGCAGAGCAACCTTGGCGATCTCCTTTGAGGACTCGAAGATTTGAGGCTCATCGGCCGCGTACGCAGGGAGAACTAAGAAGCGATTAGTGACGTTGCACAGCTTGTGTTGATCATTAGTTGCATACGCCCTCGACGCTCTACATGAAAGTGGTGGTTTGCTCTGCGGCGATCAAAGCCGAGAATAACTCCCCAGCGCCCCATGTTGAATTGACCGAATGGCAGAAGATCGGGATAGGTCCAGAGAAAGACCAGTACCTAGGTATGAATCTTGGGGAAGGGAGAGATCGCGGTGAGATGATCGACAGATAAGTGCAAGCGCGAAGCTTCCCCGCTACCAAACGATTTGCCGGTTTCACTTTACGCGTATTTTCTCCATATATTGATGTCTAGATTACGGAGTCGGGATAACTACAAGGCTAGGAACTGGAGAATATATGGCTCTAGAAGCATCATTGGCATTGAACGTCTCGGTTGCATCACAACATATTTACATCAGAACTTGCCCCTCGCATCTCCAGCGCCGTGAACAGGCCAGAGCACAAGGTCTCGCCAATTGGCACACCGCGCCCGCGTCGGGCGTGGATAGTTTCATCCCCAGGCCCGTGGTGCAGGCGACTGCCCTTGGTACCAAGGCAATTTCTGACTGCGTTCGTAACCAACAGCACATGGAGCCATCAGACCGTCCATTCTCATTGATCGCGTAATGTGCATGATTTTCCTCTATCCATTTTTTGCCCAATCTTCCTCCTCTTTGCAGGGTTGCGCGTGTCGCCAGCGCCGATGAAGCGCTAGACACCCCGTGCTTCGTAATTGTGATGCGTCATTTACTCAGGAACATCGGCGTCGCTCTCCGAGTCGTCTTCGTCTCCGCTAACCTGCTGGTTCTCCCGCTCGCGCTTCTCCATAAGCTCAGCGAGGACGGCGTCGTCGTGCTCGGTGACGGCCTTGGGCGCCATCTTGACGGAGCAGTTACCGTTGGCCTCCTTGATCTTCGCCGAGATCTTCTCAATCGCCGCCTCCAGCATCTTAATACCCAGGCTCTTGTCCAGGCACTGGCTGGTCAGTACGTACAGAGGAGGAGCCACCAGCTTGACCTTGATCTGGTTGTCGGGGGTGTTGTCGGCCTCGGCAGTACGGAGAGCCTCCTTGACGGCATCGATTCCATCGTAACCGAAGCAGGTGACTTCGATATCGGCACGGACCTTAGTCGGGTGGGGAGTGAGCCTCTTGGTGATGTACTCCTGGAGCTCCTTCTTTACGGGTTCGGAGGGGAACTCGACGTCGTTCCAGACATCGGGGTTGCTGCAGGGCTCATGTCAGAAACATCCTTGAAACAGTATCCTTGCCATATAACATACGTAATAGCGAGCTTGAATGCATCGTGAGAGTGGCCGAATTTCCGGTCCAAAGGCCAGGCGATTTTTTGGTAGAGGGTCTCGAGTGGGGTCTGGGTCGCCTCCGCGACGTGGCGCATGATCGAGTGCACGGCCTTGCTCTTATTGTAGCGCTCTTCGCACTTGACGACGTCTTCGGGCGAAACACGACGCTTCGACAGATCGATGTAACCTGTTAGACAATGAGTCAGCGGCAAGGTCTCCTCCATCCTTAGAACGGGGACCGCTTGCCTTTTTCCTTGTCGACACGGAGCACAATGACGACCTCGTTGCGTCCGATACGGATAAGCTTCTGGATTGACCGAATACGTCTTCGCGAAAGTTCAGAGAGCAGGATCATGCCGTCGATGTTGTCGTATTCAAGCAGCTTCACGTACGCGCCCATCTCGGCGATCTGCCCGAGTCATCCGTTAGACATGTCCAAGACCTTCAAGCGTACTTCCGTGGCTCTTACCTGCTTGACATTGACCATGACATAGCTGTCCACCTCAGGGAACTTTTCCTCGTAGAATCGACAATTTGTTAAAGACATCGTGGCGGGGTTGCGCTGTAAATCTCAGCGATGAAGTTTCCGACGAAAAGAGGACTGATGAGTCGGCAGTCCAAAGAATATGGTATGCTCGAGCCTGAAAGGTCGGTTCTGAGCAGAATGAGAGGATTAGGAGGCCGCGGGGTGAGGAAGCACAATCGATTCAAATCTCAAAACCCACCTTGTTCACGTGATCGTAATCACAGACTGTCATGTGACTCACCGCCTACAGTTCTTCTGATATAACCGATTACGTAACTCGCGAATTGAGGATCGGCGAGCGAACTAGTTACAGGGGCGAATCAGGATGACGGCTCTTGGCTTATGCTCAGCATGCTCGCCATGCTGTTTTACCTTGATTATGATTGACTCCCTTACACAGCAGCATTGACAACTGTCGGAAGGGACCACCAAGTATCCACTAAGTGAAGCTTTGACGGGCTCCGCTTATCACTCCCTAGCGGCCACCGCCCTTGCTATTCGATTAAAGGTAGCAGCTGTCCCGGCCTCAAATCTCCTCTCAAGGACCCTGTTTGACATTCGGATGTTGCAAATGGAGGGCCTTGATACTCTTTTTCTCTGAAGCTGGGCCCCGTCTGATTTCCCTGGAGCAGATCATTTCTCAATCCAGTCCGCGCTCCGTTAGGATTCGGATACCCGTCGCTCACTACGGAAGCGATTCCTCGAAATGTTTCGCTCGAACAGTCGCTCGAGGTCACCCTCGGGCTTTAGGTCCAGTGACAATGGCACCCACGGACTCGGAATTATAAGCGAGCCGGACGTGAGGACTCGCCTATTAGAATCCTATGACCGTTCAGGTCCCGTGTGTGGCGAAACCCGCTGCAGTCATGGTACATTTTCCCCACGGCCAGAGGAACCAGGAAGACACTCGTACCTTGCAACTTCGGGCGGTGTTGAATACCCCAGAGGCAGAGATGCGGGTGCAGCGTCTGGCCATTTCAACGACGATCTGCCAGAGTCTAGTGCGGAATCGGAGTACACGTCGCAAATGAAGTCGTCTCTCTCGGCCCTGTCAATGGTTGAGTCTAAAAAGCAGTATGTCAAGTTACACGAGCACCCTTGTAGCCCACCTCTAGCCGAAGTTAATGGATACCTGCAGGTACATCTCCTATTACATTCCTTTCTTCAACTGGATTGGACAGTATCGCTGGTCGTTCATTCGAGGAGATCTGATAGCTGCGCTGACGGTCTCTTCCATTTACATCCCAATGGCTTTATCATTGGCCTCTAATCTTGCCCATGCGCCTCCCGTTAACGGCCTCTATTCCTTTGTCATCCATCCTGTCATCTATGCCATCTTGGGAAGCTGCCCCCTTCTGGTAGTTGGCCCGGAGGCAGCTGGCTCGCTTCTCACGGGTGCTATTGTCAAAGCTAGTATCGGCGGCAGTGATGCTGGAGATGATGACAACATGGAAAGTGCCATCATCGTAGGGGTAGCCACCGCAATGACCGGTGCCATGATCTTGATTGCTGGGTTGACACGACTGGGCTTTCTGGATAATGTGCTCAGCCGGCCCTTCCTAAGGGGATTCATCACTGCCATTGGATTTTCTATATTCGTTGAACAGTTGATTTTTGAACTAGGACTTGGGGACAAGGCAAAGGATTGCGGTGTCAGCCATGGCACCACGGTTGGCAAGCTGACGTTTATTGTTCGCAATGCGAGAGACAGCCATCTCCTTACATCAGTTGTCTCGCTGGTCAGCTTTGGCATCATCATGCTGTTCAGGACATTGAAAAAATGGATGATGCCGCGCTTTCCTCAAGTGATCTACTTCCCGGACCGGTTTCTAGTTGTCGTCCTGTCGGCAATCTTAGCATGGCGTCTCAACTGGGAAGACAAGGGGCTCGAACTCCTTGGACAAACTGAAATCGGTTCAAGCAGGCTATTTGCATTCCAATGGCCGTTCCAGTTCGGACACATGAAGCACATCCGCACGGCCATGAGCAAGGCATTCATAATCACCCTACTTGGCTTCTTTGAGTCTTCGGTTGCAGCAAAAGGCCTGGGAGATGGGAAGCCCGATGGAATACAGGGTATGCACATGAGTGCGAATCGAGAAATGGTGGCGCTGGGCGTTGCGAATTTAGTCGGTGGTTGCTTCATGTCCCTACCAGCCTTTGGCGGATACGGCCGAAGCAAGGTCAATTTACAGACGGGAGCACGATCTCCAATGAGCAGCATATTTCTCAGCATCATCACACTAGTGAGTATCTTGGTGCTCTTACCCTATCTCTACTATCTGCCGGTTTGTATCCCCTCGTTCTTTGTCTTCTGACGATCTGCTAACCCTTGGTCAATAGAAAGCCGTTCTTTGCTCCATGATCTCCGCCGTGGCATACTCGCTTGTCGAAGAGTGCCCGCACGACTTGATCTTCTTCCTACGCCTCAGAGGATGGACTGAGCTCATTCTGATGCTCCTCATTTTCACCGCCACTATTTTCTACTCCCTTGAGCTCGGAATGGCTCTCGGAATCGGTCTTTCCGTCATCATCCTCATCCGCCATTCTACTCAACCTCGCATCCAAATTCTAGGAAAAGTTCCCGGCACCGCGACACGCTTCGAGAACGCCGAACTCCAGCCCGAAAACGTCGAGCTCATCGAGGCCGCGTTGATCGTCAAGATTCCCGAACCTCTCACATTCGCCAACACAGGCGATCTGCAGAATCGGCTTCGCCGCTTGGAGCTCTATGGCTCAAGCCGGGCTCACCCCTCTCTCCCTCGGATGCGTCCACCGGAGTATAACAAGAACATCATTTTCGACGTGCATGGTGTCACGAGTATTGACGGGTCCGGGACTCAGGTTCTTTGTGAGATTGTGTCTGCGTATAGAGCAAAGGGTACCCGAGTTTTCTTCTGTCGGTTACCCAACTCGAAGGTATTCGGCATGTTTGAGCGAAGCGGCATCGTCGAAGAATGTGGTGGGTTAACCCATTTTGTGCCTAATGTTGGCGAGGCAATTCGATTGGCGGAGACGGAAGATCAGACGCCGGAACTTTAGAACGAGATTTATGATTGTCCACTTAGCCATCTTGTGACATAGCGTGGTCTTTTGTGCGTTTCTAGACCCTACTGGGCATGTTACTGGGCGATAAAACGTTGATTGAATTGAATTGGATATGATGATAAAGCTCGTTTCTATTCGTAGCTATGTGGTTGTCCATCACAGCTCTGCCTATACAATCTCTTGGAGTCCTGTCATCCTGGTAGGGACCGGGGCCTCCTTGGGCCATGTCTCTCCTGTCGTAGTGTAGCAGTCCATCCCATTCTGCTCAAGACAACGTAGCGCGTATACCCTGCCGAGACTTTATATGTCCCTGCAAGTTTGCCAGAGCCAGATGAACATCGCCCATCGCTTCTGTGATTGCGACTGTTAATAGGATCGGTTCCTGTGCAAGAGCGTGGTCGTTCAAGAGAGTTGCCATTTGCTGGCGTAAGGGTGGACATTTCAATCTTTAACTTCACGGTAAGAGAAGGGCCTCATGTAGTCGTCTGACTGCCAATGATCGCTCTGCGTATGACCATCTGGAGCAGCGCTTCACTTGCACGTAAAGCAGGCGAGCTCTGATTATCCGACCCATCATCGGACAGTTCGGTCACAACCAATTTCATGCGTCCTTCACTCCCCAGGACGAAAGAAGCACATGCAATCTTCGATAGCCGGACGTGCTTTCTGGATATTTCATTCTGCGAGCCATCCAGATCCAGCTGCATTGCCAGGTGTGTTTCCAGATAAGAAGTAAGATTCCCGATCAACGGACTGCGCTGCTTCTGTTTGAGCGTGCGTTTTGACTTGGGAGCTTCATCGCGTAGAAACTCAGTCAACGACGTACGAGAAATGCTGACATTGAGGGATCTTAGTGCCGGTGCGATTGAAGGTGAGAATGCCAGCGTGAGTTGGAGTTCTTTTATCCCTTCTTCGATCGTCTCATTTGCAGCCGACGGTCCTCGGCCATTGCGCAACTCGTCGACATAGGTTTCCAGCCCCGTGCAGAGGAAGTTTGATGGGAGGTGAAGATTTGAGCAGTAGGTGTCGAAATTGGCAGATAGAAATGTTATAAAGGTCTGTCGTAGTGCATTGGGAAATTTTGTCAGCAGCAAAGGGAGAAAGGTGGATCCCTCGCGCTGGCTCTCTGACTCCACGTCGGCAAGAATAGCGGCCTTGTAGCTGATGTTCTCATACTCGAGAGTCACCAGGATTCCCGGAAATGAAGGAGCGGCGCGTCCGCTCGGCTGAGAGGATCCGGTGGAGATTGGCTGCCAAAGACACTCCTTCAGTGCGCCCGTCTTCGACAACGCGTCATTTTCTGCTGTGGTTGCGCTGGCATGGAGTCCGGGGAGGACATCGCCGGTGAGCTGCTCACGCAATCGCGTTGCATATGCTTTCAAGGCGGCTGGGTTGTCGAGAAGAGTTTCAAAGTCCTTTCCATGGTGGAGAGGGGATAGACGGTGCAGTGTCCAGGATGTATTGAACAGCTGCCACGGAGATGCTTGCTCCATTGGCTGGTTTTTCCTTCGATGTATTATGTTGACTGGAAACCAGGAATCTTCTAGAGCCAAGCTTCAAAGTGTTACATCGTTGATACTGACGCGCTGGCTGCAAACAAAACAAACGCCCAATGGGATCTAACTACAATTGTTTACAACTCAAATGAAATATTTTCGATATTTTTATTAAATGTCAAGAAATCCCCATGAACGATGCCCAGGTATCTAACGCCGCCGCTTTAAAATCAAGTCAATATGTCATGCTTGCCACCCGTCTATGCGCTCGCAATTCCCACATCCAAACAAGATGGGTATGCCGTTCCAGCACCAGGCAATCTCTTGATCATGAGGAAGCGCCTTTCTATGCTCTAGTTCTGTCTTTGCCGCATCGAACCAGAGATCGCGCACCGAGCTATGTATACTCTGACTGGATGCCCGGCCAAAGACCGTAGAATTCATGTGATCGCGACCATGTATCGTCATGTCTGCGTGGAAGTTGTACATAAAGTCCTTGCGCTGCATGCGTTGGTTGCCTCCATCTCCGATCTCTGCAGAAAAGAACTCGACAATTCGTACGAACGGCGACACTGCGAGGAGGGAGCTTATCCAGGAATCATCTATTTCTGCCTCGGGGGCCATCGTGTACCGTATGTATGTCACCAGCAGATGCATGCAGTGATGTGTGGCAAGTAGTGCTGCGGTATTGGTGAAAGGAGGGTTTTGGATAATGCGAGTCTGTAGATCTCTGTACATTCGCTGGCGAGCCTCTAGTGAGATTGGGACCGCGAGGCGTCCAGCTTCGTATTCACGGAGGAGTAAGTATGTCTGTTCGCGCCGGGCGGACGCATACGATTCCAGGAAGTATAATGTGTAGTACCTAGCACCGGTCAGATCATTCAGTGTTGTATAACAGTCCGTCCTTGGGTCTACTCACATTGACGGTGCCAGATGGAACCATATGCTGGCTTTTCCGCGTTGGACCAGCGCTGTCCGTTCGGTCTTCCGCGACGGAAAGGAAGTTCTGAGGAAGATGGGCTCTGTCTGCACGAACCTGTGTATCACCCGGTCTGCGAGGTAATAGCAGAGCCTCGAGCACAACTTCTGCCTCTGGTGCAATCCGTAGAGATATCTGAAAGTGTAAAGGTGCCCGCCTCTAGCACTCTTGGAGGGCGGGAAGAGGTCCGACAGGAGGACCGCGTCATCTTCCGGGTTGCCGGTATAGGTTCGTTCGTCGTCAATGGGAGATGGAAGGGTACCGTGTCGACGATGACGGAGGTATTGTCGGACAATCTCGTGTTCGTTCGCGCTGAGGATGTGGTTGAAGGCCTTGCAAACAAGCTTCAGCGGAAGATAGTCGGCGGTTGAGCAGTATGCGAAGATCTTGATTTGGATCTCCACCGGGAGACCCCACGGGGAGGAAGGAGCAGGGAGGGCATTTTCTAGACTATACAGTCACAAGGAAAAGTGAGCGTCAGATATTGGATCGAAGGAGACAAGGCTTACCCCAGAGTAGACGAGGATCCGGGGATGTCGCGCTGCGACCTATCCCGGGCGTGCTTTTTCCGGCGGATCGCAGCTCGAAACTTTTGCACGGATGGCAGGATCTTGGAGAAACCAGTCATGCTGGGGCTGGAGACCACATGAATCGACCAGCGCCGGTGAGACACCACCGCGGGGGAGTTAAAGTGAGATTATTCTCCGGTGAATGCGAATGACTTTCACCTGACTAAGCGATGCAAGGTACAATTCTCGATCTAGAGAAGCATGAGATTCGTTCGAGACCGTGGGGACCAACTGAACTCCGTAAGATCTGAAGAAGATAGTTTAGGATGAAGGTTCTTTAAATTGTGAATGCAGTGTCTCAGACCGACGATGTCTCATTCACATTGACCAGGGCTTAAAAGGATATCTCTGAAAGAGACCCAACCCGGTTGTAGAAACAAATATGATATGAGCCTTGGGGCTTCGTTCACTCAATTCCTGATATAACTGTGGAGAAGGTAGAAGCTATGGGACCAATTGGTGTCTGAAATCGACTTCTTAGTCGATGATCGTCAATTGACCTATTTGTTTTACACGACGATGACCCCATAAGGTATCAACCTATCGTCCCTATCGTCCCCTTCCTAGAATTCCATCATGTTTACAGTCAAAGTATGTCTGCCTTGACGAATATGTCAGTCTACTTTAAATTCAAGATCCAACCGATCTGCATCACTTTGCATCTTCAATCATGCACAAGCTCCATGCAATTACGTCATTCTCCTCTTGCGTCAACTTGGTCTTGACATCTGATAAATGCTCTTCTAACCTTTGATTTCCTCTATCAACTTTTATTCATACTTCAACTGGACAACCACAACGATGCCTAACAATATTCTAATCGTGGGTGCCACTCGAGGCCTAGGAGCTTCCCTTGGGGCTCTATACTCGAAAGACCCCTCCAACCATGTATTTGGAACCACACGATCCTCGGTTCCCGAAACAACCGCTTCCATCACTTGGTTGACTGAGGTCGATGTCGCTCAACCCGACGTGGGTCAGAAGATTGTTTCACAACTACCTGCGTCTACGAAGCTCTCAACAGTGGTTATTACGGCGGGATACTTTGGTCTGGAAACCTTCGATACCCCCGACTGGGAGAAGCAAGTCCGCATGTATACGACATCAGCAGTCGGTCCCGTCTTTGTGGTGCACCATCTCGTCAAAGGAGGCCTCTTGGTAGAGGGCAGCAAAGTGATTCTCGTCAGCAGTGAGAGTGGCAGCATCACTCTCCGTCATGAGAAGGAAGGCGGAGGCAACTTTGGCCATCATGCTAGCAAGTCTGCGTTGAACATGGTTGGAAAGCTGCTAAGTCTGGACTTGAAGTCCAAAGAAATCGCTGTGGGCTTGGTACATCCGGGCTTCATGCGCACGGAAATGACAAAGGGTGTTGGATTCGACAAGTATTGGGATGCCGGCGGAGGTAAGAAAGCTATTCAAAGTACCGATATGCTGCTAGGATTATGCTGATGTTCATATCTACAGCCGTCACTCCGGATGAAGCAGCCCAGTCACTCGCGTCGTTTATCGACACATTTGACATTAGCAAGACCGGGGAATTTTGGGCACCAAGAGGACCTGGGTATGGTATTTCTCTTGTAACGCAAATTAAGCATATCTAACACCTTCGCAGAGACATTGGGACTGCCGGAGACATCCTCGGACAGGATCTGCCAACGCCTTTGCAGCTGCCATGGTAGACTGATAAGCTTAGCATGAGACTTTCTCATATCTCAAGATGACTTAGAAATATCAATGACACCCTCAAGTCAAGACCACTAGGACTCGCATTCATATAAACTAAATCTTCCCGGTATTCGGCCGTTCTTTCTGTCCAACTACCTCCACGCCAAGTATCTGGCCGTAGAATTCTTGCAGCCGTTCATAACTTGGGAGAAGGATAATCCGACGTAGATAAGGCATGTTCTCACGACCTCCGCAACACGGTCGATGAGCCACCTCCCAAGTCCGTCTTCCTGGTATTCAGGAAGGACGTAGGTGTCCGAAAGATATGCAAAGGAGACCCCATCTGTAATTATCCGTGCAAATCCGATCTTCTTTTTTTTTTTCGATCGGCTCTGTCTGCCATTGCTGTGGTTGGAGTCGCCTGTACACGACGAAGCTTATGGAGCCATGGCACCTGGTGTACAACATCTTCATGGAATAATCTGGTCCAATAGAGGAAATCTTCACCAAAGGCCTCATTTACTGCCTTGGCTGGGATCAAATTTGGGTTGTTTGAGCGGAAGAACGGGCTATTATGTTCGCGAGGTCAACGCGGCGGCGGGGAAGAGGCCATTGCATGAATCAGTTCATACCAATGCTCACCATCACCGAGAACCCCAAGACTCTGACATCCAGTCGTGCAGTCTCCTCAACTCCGCAATTGCGTTTGGAGTGGGGTTTATGGTGTTGTTGACAAGAAACATCCCAGACCCCTCACGCCATCACCATCCGTGATGGTGTTAGCTGCACCAAATCAACTGCCTTGATATCGCAATATAACTTGGCCATGATAGTACTTTGAACGATACAAAGCTAATGCGTTATCTTATCAATTAAGTGGTATTATTTGGGGGTCGAGTGGCGTGTGAAGTGTTCTAGATGGCGTGCAGCAGACTACGAGGGGATTCACATACTTTAAAGCTACGATATACCCGTAGCGAACATAGAGTTGTACAAGCCTTTGGACCCGACCCCTCTTACCGGAAAATCGGACCAACAATTTACCTTCATCATGAGTCTACTGGAAAATCCCGGGATTGCGGCTTTGCCATCATTTTCCAGTATCGAACAGACAGCTGAACCGATCAAGGGTCCTTCGGATGCCACCAAAGTACCTTCGGTGACCGTCAAAAGTACATTGGATGATGCGGAATCGGATCATTCTGGAAGAACTCAGTTTGAGATCGAGGAACATCCCATCGATATCGTAAGACCCATTAAGGTGGGCATCATTGGTGCTGGCCTTGCGGGTATCACTGCTGGCGTGTTGCTACCTGCAAAGCTGCCGGGCCTCGACCTGAGGATTTACGATAAGAACGCCGATCTGGTACGTCAAATCATGGTTCTCTCTTTTCTTTTCACGCTAACCTCATACTTTTAGGGAGGCACCTGGTACATCATCCCTCTTTCACTTGCTTGCAGAAGCGGTTTCGGGCTTCCTTCTTTCCCTGTGTACTGACACTTTTAACAGGTTTGAAAACACATATCCAGGTGTTCGGTGTGACATACCTGCACACGCCTATCAATCGGGATTTTCTCCCAATACTCAGTGGACAGAAGAGTTTGCTCAGGGAGCCGAAATTCGAGATTACTGGCAAGGTGTGGCGCGGAAGTATAACGTGTATCAATACCTTCGACTTCGGCAACAGGTACAAAAGACAGAGTGGTTGCCTGATGAGGGGAAGTGGAAAGTTACTATTGAACATGTAGATGGGACCAACAAGGTAAGCCTGACCTCTATGAATAGAATGTCCCAAGCTGTATCACTAACGCTATACATTAGGTCTACGAAGAAAAGCTAGACGTCATCATCAATGCCATAGGCCATTTCAATGCATGGAAGCTGCCTGACTACGAGGGCATTAAGGACTACAAAGGCGCTCTCTTCCATTCCTCCAATTGGGATCACACTCTCGACCTAAAAGGGAAACGAATTGCTCTCATTGGCAACGGAGCATCTGGTCTTCAAGTTCTCCCGTCTATCGAACCTATCGCAAGCCACGTCGATCACTATGCGCGAAATCCAACTTGGATCGCAGATTCGTTTAGCAGTGGGAACACGGGTGTGCGCCGACTGGAGCCGAACTCGTTTTCCGAGACCCAATTGGAGTCCTTCAAAGATCCCAATGAGTACCTGAAGTATCGCACAGCGATAGAGAGGGGATACTTCCAACGCTTCGGGGCAATTTTCAAAGACACTCCGGAAAACCGTGAGCTACGCGAGAAATGGACTGGGATCATGCTGCATCGCGTCTCCGGGAAACCAGAACTCGAAGACAAGATTCTTCCTGACTTCCCACCAAACTGCCGTCGGCCGACACCTGGACCAGGCTACCTCGAAGCCTTGACCAAGGATCATGTCGATTATATCCAAACACGTATCCAGCGGTTCACAGAGAAGGGAATCGTCACCGAGGATGGCGAGAGAGAAGCGGATATCACCATTTGTGCAACCGGTGCGAATGTCGATCACGCACCTCCATTCTCAATCATCGCCAACGGCATCGATCTTAAATATGCATGGAAAAAAGACGGTGCTTTTGGGTTCCCCTACTCCTATCTAGGGTTTGCAACACCGGGTTTCCCCAACCTGCTCTGGATAGGCGGTCCGTATGCATCTGGACACAGCGGCACAGTCCCCAACAGCATCGAGAATCAAGTCACGTATATTGCAAAGGTCCTACGCAAGATCCGCAGCCAGGGAATCAAGTCTATTGCGCCGTCAAAGCAGGCAACGGATGAATTTGTGGAGTACTGTGATCGGTTCTATCCGCGCACTGTCTGGACAGCCAACTGCAGCTCCTGGTATAATGGTGGAAGACCCGGCGCGAGGATCCATGGCTTGTTCCCGGGCAGCGCTTCTCATGCAAATTATATTCGCAGAGACCCTCGCTGGGAGGATTGGGAGTACACCTATGTTAACCCCAGTGGCAATCGCTTTGCTTACTTTGGTAATGGCTGGACATCGAGGGAGTTGGACCCCAATGCGAATTTGACGCCTCATCTTAGACTTCCTGAGGATGTTGACTTGAAATCGTGGATGGAGGGTTGGTGGGATGTGTGACCACACGTCTATCCGTTATTAGATATAGATAGTTTGAAGTTATTCGACAACTGAGAATATCAAGCCCTGGGTGCAAGTTACTCTATGATCTTGGTGTATTGAGTTTCATCGGCAATTAGTATGCTCTCGGCATCTACGTTCATTGACGACCGTCCTCAATCTCGTGAAATGAGCTCCATTTCTATAACTATGTAATGACATCTGTATTCATTGGTGTTCCTTCAAGGAGTAAGGCGGCGCTTCTTCCCCCTTTCGCCAGGCGAACTTGGCAGCATAGTGAGAGTCTGGGAGTCTGGACCGGCCCTGCTGCCCGTACATATTCTCACGAAAAGTACCTCCCTTCACGGCATAGTCCGACCAGAACAGACCGCGTCGGCGCAGCTCTGGAAGCAGCAGACGAATAACATCGTCAAATGTATCGGGGATACTAGCATAGCTCAGATTAAACCCATCAACATCACCAACAGTCACCCATCGTTCCAACTCATCGGCTACCGTCTGGACGCTGCCAATGATCTTGACACCATTGCCGCCCAGTGTCAAGTAATCAGCAATGGTATTCTTGTCCCACTTCTTGCCCTCGGTCCCGGGCACGGTGCTTGCCCAGTGATTCACCATACTTCGAACAGCAGGCTGCTCTACGAATCGAAAGTCCTGGTCATCGGTATATGTGGAAAGATCGTATCCAGTCCAGCCACCAAAAAGAGCCAAAGCACCCTCCCGGTCTCCGTATTTCTTCAATTCTTCAAACTTCGCATAAGCCGCGTCGTCTGTCTCAGCGACGATGACCAGCGCCCCAGCCACAATCTTGATATCTCGAGGATTGCGGCCTAAATCGGCAGCTTGTTGGCGGATGCTGTCGACGGACGGGCGCACCAGCTCTGGCTTCTGGGCATGTAGAAAGACTGCCTCGGCGTGTTTGGCAGCGAATGCTTTACCGGCCGTTGAAGTCCCAGCCTGCAGCAAGAACGGCGTGCGCTGAGGACTCGGCTCGCAGAGATGGGGCCCAGGCACCTGGAAGTATTTCCCCTTGTGATTAATTTCTCGCACGCCACGAGGGTCCGCGTATCTATAGCCCTTAGTCGAGCCATTGGTGTTGGCTGAGTCCTTATTCCACTCCACGGCATCGTCCCTCCAGGATGCTTCCCACAGCTTGTATGTGACGTCGAGGTACTCGTCCGCAATGCGGTAACGCTCATCATGCTCGATCTGGGTATCGAGGCCAAAGTTGCGCGCTGCAGATTCGAGATACGAGGTCACGATGTTCCATCCAACCCGCCCGTTGCTAAGGTGGTCGACAGTCGAGAAGCGTCTGGCCAGAGCGTAGGGCGCTTCATATGTTGTGGATGCTGTCACTCCGAAGCCGATGCTTTCTGTTGCAGCTGCCATGGCAGGAATGCTGTACAGAGGGTCATTGATTGGGAACTGGGCCGCAGCGGGGATCGTCGGGTCCAGATTGGCCGGGCCCTTGTAGACGTCGTAGCCTCCGAGCACGTCGGCGAAGAAGATTGCATGGAACTTGGCTTCCTCGAGCTTCTGCGCGAACGAAATCCAGTGCTTGATGTTTTTGTAGTCGGTGCCCTTGTCTGCAGGGTAACGGAAGAGGCCTGGATTTAAGTGGCCGGGCGAATGCATTGCAAACGCATTGATGATGAGCTGCTTCTTGTCTGTTGACATGGTGGTCTAAGGTGTCGGGTATTGCAGCCCGATGTAAAAGTGAGAGGAATTGAAATGAGCTCGACGTGTTCTTCCGAACTTTCTCGGGCCTTTTTCCTTTATATTTATGGTTCCTGCATTGCTTCGTCTGCTGTCAACCCCGCATGCCATTATCGCGTCGTATGGCGTGCAGGCCCGAGAAGACGTGAAATTGGAGTCTGATGGCGTCAGCATTAGCAGAGGTGGGGGTTACAGAGCAGCAATTGCCTGTGGATTTCAGGTGAGCTGATAGCACTCGTGTTTTGGATTTGACAGTTGCAACCGTTGGACTTCTGTTCTGTTGTGGTGTCTCGGGCGGTCGTTGTAAATGGCTTGTCTGATAGACTCGTAGATGCAACGCAATATTCGACTTGACCATGCATTTTGTATGGCTGTATACCCAAAAGTGAACTGGTGCTGTTGACTATGCGATGGCCTGTACTGGAATATCAATTATAGAAGAGAATCGGTCTGGTTAGCGAATGTCCTTTAGTTGGGGTCTGCCCGGTGTTCGCGTCGTGATATGAGGCTGGTGCAGATCAGGAATCTCCAACATTCACATATATACGAAGGACCATGTGGATTACCAGCCTTCTGATATAATACTATTCTCATGGAGGTTGCTGTTCATATGAAACGCCGCATCACCTTATTTTGTAGTGTCCGTATTGGTGCTGAGTGTGGTGATGGTACTCTAGATATATCACCACCACAAAACCCTGGCTGTCCACGTCAACTACTCTAATCAAAGAAGAGTTCTAGGATATCCAATTGGAAACAGCATATACACGCGTGTCTGTTCTTTCTCCTTGTTATGTACAAAAATAATTGAGAATAATTGAAAGACTGGATGGATAGGATAAGGAAGAGAGAATCGGCAAAAATAGAAAAAGATATTGCATCATCCGTGAATCGAACACGGGCCTCGTCGATGGCAACGACGAATTCTACCACTAGACCAATGATGCTGGTTCATGCGGGAAGAGGCCTTATAATAATCTATAGACAAAAGTGATAGTCCTCAGCAATTACAACGACAAACCCGTGTTATTGCAAGGTAACGTGGTAAATAATGTCTTGAAAAGAGCCACATCAGTTTCTGGCATCGTGGCTCCGTGGACATGCGCCCATTCCATTACCTCTCGCCCCATAGCACTGCCCCGAGATTAGCCGTGGTTCAAGATTTGCCAAGGGCCAAGGTTGGGGGCCGCAAACCGATCAGCGGCCGGAGAAAGTCTATACGTCAGGGCGCAGTCGAGGAGTCTTGGCAGCTAGGCTTTGTATCTCGCGAATTCAAATCTGTATACAGAGTATAAAAACAATGCAAATGGATCAGCACCCGAACTCGCCTCACAGCCCCCGTGTTCACCAACGCGGGGAAGGCAAGACCGCTAGAAAACATCTCGAAAGCTGTGGAGCCTCACGTGTGACATGACAAAATGACATGCCGTGTTCCGTGGTCCTCGTTCTCGTTTACGTATAGTTCCGACTTTCCGATTCGTGATGATACATCGCAGGCGGCGAAGAGTCCAGGAATAAAGGAAAGATTATTTCAGGCATTACTTAGTCCAAGGCTCCCTTTAAGCGTGGCAGTGTATCGCGCATTGGTGCCATTAAACATTTACCTCCTAGACAATGACCGAGTATGTCCAGAATACGGAGTAGTTTCGGATAGTCGGCAGCCAGGCGACCAATCCACCCATGGACTGTGCCCGAAAGGAGGCTTAGAAGTCTTGGGACATAAGAATGAGTAGCAACTACGTACGGAGTAGGATACAATGGGCGTAAAGATTGGGGCTCAGGGATCCACTGCGGAGAAAGCTAGACAAGGCTGATCTCATTGAGTCGGTTTGTATTTAAAAACCTTGTACCTTTTGCCCCCTCTTTTTTCCCTCTCCTTCTCATATCATCTGTATCATTTCCATAACTTTCCATCACTATCAACTATGTCTACAAACGGTGCCAGTACTAGCAAGGCTCCCGTCGAGGAGCCCCAGCGACACGCTCGGGACGATCGCCATTTGGTCAAGGTTCAGCCTGCTCGCCTGGATGATTTGCAGCCCCGATATGCCTCCACAATCCAGCATGACCAGGATAACCCAGAAGCGCACGGGTGGTATGCCACTATGAGTAAGTCTCCCCTCCGACATGTTTCGCATCAACCCTAACACTGTTTCTCCGATAGTCCACAGTTTGGGAGAATGCATCGGTTTCTGCGGTGCTATTCCCTGCTGCTTCTGCTGCCCTAATCCATTCAAGCCCGTGGACCAGGGTCAGGTTGGTCTGGTATCGCGATTCGGACGGTATGTGCTACGTCGCTCGCCCCAATAATCAAGTCTGACATTAAACTATAGCTTCGAACGCTCCGTGGACCCCGGGCTGGTCAAGGTGAACCCGCTCAGCGAGCATCTGACCACTGTCGATGTTAAGATACAAATTGCCGATGTGCCGCGCCAAATATGTATGACCAAGGACAATGTCACCCTCAACCTGGCCTCTGTTGTATACTACCAAGTCACCTCTCCGCACAAGGCCGCCTTCGGTATCTCCAACATGAAGCAGGCGCTCGTTGAGCGTACCCAGACTACCCTGCGCCACGTAATTGGTGCCCGCGTTCTGCAGGACGTTATTGAGCGTCGCGAGGAGATCGCGCAGTCCACATCAGAGATTATCGAGGAGGTGGCTGTTGGCTGGGGTGTTCAGGTCGAGTCGATGCTCATCAAGGACATCGTTTTCAGCAACGAGCTGCAGGAATCACTTTCCATGGCTGCCCAGTCGAAGCGTATCGGTGAGAGCAAGGTTATTGCTGCTCGCGCCGAGGTCGAGTCTGCCAAGTTGATGCGACAGGCTGCCGACATCCTGTCCTCCGCACCTGCTATGCAGATCCGCTACCTCGAGGCTATGCAAGCCATGGCAAAGACCTCTGGTAGCAAAGTGATCTTCATGCCCTCCGCTCCTAATGTGTCGCAGCAGGTGGCCGCCGCAGAGAATGCTGGCGAGGGCCCGAGCAACCACGGCGGAATCCCAAGCCCCAACGTCGATGCCGGATTCCAAAGTGCTATCAACGCTCGCGTTGTTGAGGACATCTAGATGCCTTGCCTGCCAAGCACAGTGCGGTCGACGGTGGGATCCAGCCTTTGCTTCTGAAGTGATTACCTTTTTATACTTTCGTGACTTTTAATGCCCCCAACGCCCTGAGAAGTCGGCAGGCGGCGAGAAGTACTCGCTACCGGTCATGCCTCCGGGATTCTACGTTTTGTATCATGGCTGGACGTGACTTGGATCCATGACGATACCCACCTTTTTTGCGATATGCTTACCCTTTGGCTTATGATTGATATGCGCGTAGTTCTTGGCTTCCTAATTGAATTGGCTGTTTACAGTATAATATGAATCAATGCTCGATCACGATGATCATTCCAAGACCTAAGAATTATGCCTAGCAAGGGTAAAATAGTAATGTGGAGAGTATTTCGAGGCTCTTGTATCCATCACAAGGCGGTGAAAGCCCAGTGGAGAGGGGTGTGGAGTATCTCAAAGCCTCAGACTCATTCGGTGGGTGCCAATCACGTTTTCAAAGGAATCACTCTATTTTCTAGACGGAAAAGAACCAACTTTTCCGCTAATGGCCTCCTCGAGCAGCTACAGCTCAACAGCACGAGTTGTACCCAAACTCGCCAATCCCCAGGCCGATACGACACCCAATTTCGCGGACCCGAACTTCGACCCTGCCGACTTCCTGAATCAGTCCCTGTCACCATTGACCGTGGCATCATCACAGCCCAATGCCTCTCGAGCACCCGGCTGCGTACCTCTGACCGAGCTGTCGGCCCAGGTTCAGGCATTGCTCTCGCAGATCAGTGCGCAGAACGTGCGCCTCTCGAGTACATTATCCCAGCTTAGCGATGAGATACTCCGAAGTGGTGGTCGGCTGGCATACGAAGTGGAGGTGCTACGAGGAGAGACAATCGGATTGTCGGAGACCCTGACAGAAGTACTACGCGACGACGTCGCCAAGTTCGTTCCAGGGTCGTCGGATTCAAACACAATTGCTGCCGGTCGCAAGACAGAGCCGGCACAAGAAGGATCGGAGGATCCTACCTCTACAAGGGAGGATGGCGAGGCTACAGAGGAGCAAAAGGACGAGGGCCCAACCGACCCAGAGTACATCACCAACCTGCGCACACTCAATCAAGTCCGATCACGCCTAGAAGATGTGGTCCAGACATTCGGCAATGCGATGGAATGGCCTCTACCCCCGTCCGAGGTCTCGTTCTCTTCCTCCTTCATCTCGGTTTCTGGCCCCGAGATGGGGCCCGAAGGACAAGACCAGGAGCAGAAGGGACAGGAGAGCATGAAGAAGCTGCGCAATGAGGTATTGCAGCTGCTGGAGAGTGAGGGTGGAGGGCAAACAGGGTTGGAAGCCGCTACTCGTCGTGTGGAGGCATTGCGGACATTGGCAGTGGTATGGAAGGGATCTGCCGAAGAGAAAGCGCGCAGTCGATTTGTGGATGCCCTGGGCAGAATCGTAGATGAGCGACGGCGAGTGCTGGAACATCAACAGGCAATGGCTGAACAGAGCCAACGCGGACCTAAATCGCGGCGCGACAGCGATAGTGGCGCGCCTGCGGGAGGACTATTCCGCAATCTGCAGCGACTTCGCGAGGAGATTTATCTGGAGTAGCAATTGTACTAGTGATGTATCAAACCATTGAGTATAAAATAACTATTAACTTCAATATCAATATCGGGATCAATGGCCGCGTGCAGAGTTCCTCGTGTTGTCTACCGGAAACGGGCTGCACGTCTCCACCCCCACCTTCGATTGCGTACTTCCTGCGTCGCTTCGAAATTATCTTGGGAAACGTCCTGAAAACCTCAGCGCCATGTCCAGCCTATCTCTAATTCCCGTCTGTCGTATAATCTGAGTCCAGAATGGCCTTTTTCAGCCCGTCCAATTTCGGCGAGGCCAAGTCCGCAGTTTGGACGCTGCTGCGACAGGTTTATCACCGTCGCCCGCGATCCCAACGAGCCAAGACGGTCGCCTTCTCCGTCCTCACATTCTTCCTGTTTTTGTACATGTTCTCATTGTCATCAAGGGTGAGTCATTATCTTATGTCTCGATTGGAGGACATAGCTAACAGCCCTTGAACAGCGACCCGAGCCCGATTTCTGGACCAAGTTTCCATCGCGCCACCCTTTCCCTGAGCGCCCGGAAGATGCACAGGTCGTCCTTCCTCAAAGGTCCGGCATTTTGGTCAATGATACCCTCCCGCATGGCCTGGAGAAAAGCAATCCGTATCTCCATGTCCTCGTCCCCGCCCCGAAGATCCCCCTCCTCCCCTCGCAATCCCGCGGTGTCTGTCGGACGCTTACGTCCGCGATGATCCTGGGATACCCGCCTCCTACACTGCTGGGATATGGATATGAAAACCCCGGAGCGACCGACTTCGAGCACATGGTTGACCGGATTACACGCGTGCGCAATTACCTCAAGAACAGCAAAACTATCAAGGATGGGGACTTTGTGTTGGTCGTGGATGCTTTGGACGTGTATTTCCAGCTACCCCCTCAGATTTTGGTTGGACGGTTCCAGGATATTTTGCGCGCGACCAACCAGAGGCTGCAGAAAAAGTATGGTTTCGCCGCCCTGCGGAAAACACCGGGTGCTCCAGCGGAGCTCGTGCAGAAGTACTCCCAGCGGGTTCTGTTTGGTGCCAGTAAAGTCTGCTACAAGGGCTTGGAAAGTGATGCCGGCTGCGTCTCCGTCCCCGAGTCGTCTCTACCACCGGATGTGTACGGATGGAAGACGGATATCTACCCCGATGGAAGTTTGAATCGGCCTCGATGGCTGAACCCGGGAGCCGTAATTGGCCAAGCTGCTGATCTGAGACTTATCTACGACGAGGTTCTCCGAGTGATCGATCAGCGCCATAAGAAGCATGGTGACTACCAAGCTCTCACGCAATTGTTTGGACGACAGGAAGTGGTGAGAGAGCTGGAGCGACGTCGTACCGCCAATGGGGCCAAGGAATGGCTCTATAATATCCTGGGCATTGGAGATGCTACCAACATTACCGGCATTAGCTTGCGGCTCGAGACGGGACATCGTTACGAGTACGGCATTGGCGTGGACTATGAGTCCAAGCTATTCTTTAACCAGATCCTGTCCAAGAAGGATGTTGATTGGCTCAAATATTCCAATGTCACCAAATCCGAGCGTCTGCAGATGGAGATGGGCGTTCCTCGCGAGTCTCGTCTTCTCCTTCCGGACGATATTGCAGCTCTCCCGAGTCCCTTCACCCCAAGCCGTTTCGCCAAACAGCAAACGACACGCCCTGCTTGGAACGCTACTCTCGACAAGCTACCTGACCCAAACACCCACTCCTGGCACAGCGTGCCTTTGATGACGAATGGCCACTCTGCCACTGTCCCGGTTCTCGCACACCTCAACGGTGACTCGAAACTCCGTGATATATGGTGGGAGAAGATGTGGTTCTTCCCCTGGGCACGCGCCCTACTGCGGAGATACGTCCATTCCTCACTGAGCTTCGACGCCGTCCAATCCGCGCTTCTGGGTGGACAGGAGTGGTGGGACATGCGTGGTGGACGAGGCGGGATCTGGACCGAGGACGAGGACTGGATTTCGTTCTCTGATATCTGCGAAGGCCAGGAGCGAGACCTCTTTGATGATGACTTGGGCCCTTGGGAGAAAGAGAACGGTGATCCGGACGAGCCGGTCTACAATCAATTTGGAAACCTGATCTATGGGAAAGAGCCGGAGGTTGAAGGAGGTTGAAACGCCTCGGTCGTCTTGCTTTCATCGCACGCATATCCTTTCTATTAGAACTGCAAGCCCAGTTCTACGTCTCGTCCGCTATACATGACCCCATCTGGTCAGGTTGTATCGGAGAGACTGTATATATTCGTTGTTCCGGGGACTATTCTTTCTGTTTGATACCACGGATTATGTTTCGAGCTATGTTTTGTCTACATGGCTGTGTTATGGTGTTTGGGTGTTTTAAATGTACCATAGATCGCTGCAGGATGGATGCCGGTAGTTCTATTGAGCTAGTGTACATACAATTGAGGCATTATACTGCTCTTATATCTATAAAGACTGCTTCGTCTGTATGCTAGGGTAGTGGATTTGCGTATGACCCCCCGAGAAACGGACAAAGCAGATATGAGACTCAGTGATCGGCATCTGCATCCATTCCTGCATAAGGAATCATCTCTCAAGTCAGTACATCACATCAATATTATCACACATTAAAGTACACTCTACACAGTCAAAATAGCGACAGACTCCAGATCTGTAATACATGGATTGAAGCTAGGCTTCGGGATATCAAAATTTAAAAACACCAAAGACACCAAATACAAATCTCAAAGTCCCTCTCCATAATCCTCCGCCAGAGTCTCCTTGATTATCGATAGAATAACCGACACATCCTCATCGGCAATACGATCCTCACGCTCCTCAACAACGGTATCAAACAACGCCATCGCACTATAATCATCTTCACCCTCCCCATTCTCCCCAGCATCCACACCATTTGTATGCTCCTCGTCAACTTCCATCCCCCCATCACCATTCACGTAACCCTCTGCGTTACGGTTCTCTGCATCCACGGGACTGGTAAGTCCCAAGCCCAGGTTCAAAATCATCACAACCTCAGCTTTGGTAAGTCCGTAAGGCTGTAGTTTTATGATAAGATCGCGCAGGGCATGGTCCATTGGCGTGGGCTCGTTGGAGGTAGTCGGAGGGGTAGTAGAAGGATCAGGCTCAGCGGCACTTGGTCTCATGGTACCTGTCATGGCGGCTTGGGATTGGGATTGGGATTGAGATGAGGATGGGCGAGGTGCATGGCGTGGGTATTTCAGGAGATGCGGAGAGATGCGACTGACGTAGTTATGTATCTATGTGATAGTGTTAGTTCCCGATGGTGCAATCTTGTACTCGGGTCTCGCGGAAGCAGGCTTGTAGATGTTCCATGGAGGACTGGGGGTTTCCAGCTAGGGTTTGGTGACTTGAGATATCAAGATATGGTGTATTGTCTCACCTCTTTCACTACTGTATTATGGTCTCGCAGATCTGGGCTTGGAACCCATTGTCCTCGGAAATTTGGTGGCCGAGGGGGAACACGGTGGGGTGGGTTGGCATTCAAGTATGCCAATACCTCGATATTGGTGAGGACGGCAGATTGAGGGTCAAGGATCTGTAGATCAACGTCAGCAGGTGTCAGTCTCTTTTAAAGAAGATGTCTTACCCTCATTGTAAGTGATTTGGTATCTGAATGGTGGAGGTTTGAATCATCAGATGGAAAATTGCTTGTTTTGCCAGCAGAAATAGGCGGTGTAACCAGCGGTCGCTTGTAAAAATGCATATAAGAAGGCCCTGAGTCTGCAAGTATAGTCGCAGCAAAGTAACTATGTAGACAGAATTATAAAGTACGTCCTACAGACACACTCAAGTATGAACAAAATTATTCAGCTAAACTGTACTGCCTTGTACCATCAAGCACCTCTGCGCCAGGAAAAGACCATGTAGATCAACCTTGAAAATGCCCTCAAACATATGCGAGCAAGTCGCAAAAACAAAAGAAAGTGATATCATACAGATCCGCAAAAGCTGTCCGTCACATAGCGAAACTTTTTGAAAAGAAAACATTTACTCGCCCTTGCTCTTCTTCTTCTTCTTCTCGTCACCATCGTCGTCACGCTTGCGCTTCTTGCCCTCCTCCTTGTCGGCCTTCTTGGCCTCCTTCTTGGCCTTCTTCAGGTCCTTCTTGCTGATGGATGATGGGTTTCCAGCCTTGTCAAAGACAATTTCACCCCGCTCGAGCTTGCGCTGGTAACGTTTGACGCTGAGGCCAGCCTTCGCGGCCAGCTTCTCCAGCTCTGTCTCACCAGTGGCTTCTGATGACGAGTCAGAGTCGGCATCGGCCATCTCCTCGTCGGCGACCTCCTCAACAAGCTTCTTCTCCTTCTTGTCCTTCTTCTCCTTCTTGGGCTTCTTGCTGGGCGCGGGCTCCTCATCAGCCAGAGCATCGGCGTCGGGGTTGTACTTGCGGGCCTCGTTCAGATCGAACTTCTGGGGCTGGGCAGCGCCGTTGGGGGCAATGGCCACACCGCGGGGCTTGAGGGGCTTGCCCTCCATGGCAGCGAGCTTGCGCTCAAGGTTGAAGCGGGCCTCGGTTCCCAGAGCAGCCTTGTCCTCCTCGGTGACATCGTCAGCCCAGTCGGCAAGGGAATCCACACGGATACCCAGAGAGGCCTTGGCGGCGAGAATACGGGCCATCTTGCCCTTGTTGCGGCCGGTGGCCTGGCCGATCAGAGAGGCGTGGTAGATCAGACCGTACTTGGGGGTGTCGTGCTTGGTCTTCAAGGCACGGAACAGGGCCTTCTCGGCACCCAGAATCTGGATGGTGGAGGCGGGGCTCTTGGAAAGGCTGGACAAACTACCAGCGTGGGCAATGAGGCGGGCACCCACGAGCTCACCGACAAGAGCAGTCAGGTTGGGAGCAATGGCGTTCATACGGGAGGTGAGGTAGCTGGCCAGACGCTGACGGTATTCGGCGAACTCAACGACCTGGGTGGCCAGGGCCTGAATGTTCTCCAGGTCCTCCTCGCTGATCTCGGTACCCATGGAGCGATCGGCAGCAGACTTGACGGCAGCCTCAATCTCCTCGGGCAGGACCTCGGAGAGATCGACATTCTCCCAGTTAGTGCGCATGCCCATCTTCAGGATGAGCTTAGAGTAGGCAATGTTGTCGTTGAGGATCTTGGCCAGCTCGGGGAAGTGCCAGCCGTACCATTCCTTAACACGCATGGCGTAGGTGTTGAGCTCCTTGTCGAGGTCGTCAAGCAGACCAATGGCTTGGACGATCATGGTGTCGATCTTGTCGGGGGAGAATTTGAGCTTGTGACGGGCAAGAGAGTGGGACAGACCGAGGGACATGGCGGACATGTCACTGGGAGCCAGACCGGGGATGAGGGAGGTGAGGTGCTCACGAATGGCACGGAAGGCGTCTGATGTGGTCGAGTCGGCAATCAGATCAATAGAGAAACCGGGCAGCTTGCCGATGGCGTTTCCTAGATTACAGTTAGGACAAATTCAATATGTGAAGCTGTGTTCCGTCTCAATTATACATACCGAGTTTGACATCCGCAACAGCGAGAGAGACCTTCTTCTCGTCCTTGATTCCATCGAGAAGCGAGGCCAGACGGGGGGTGACCTTGCCCTCAATGATAGAGGCAGCCTCCTCAACGGCGGTAGCAGCACTGTCGAACTTCTGGAAAGCCTTCAACTTGAACCTGCATAGTCGGTTAGCATCATTTGTTCGCAACTGACTTTCCTTGCGCCGACTGTCCGCGCGCCCGAAGACTTTTTTCACAGCACGACGGAAAGGTACACATACATTTCGGAAACACCCTCAGCAGTGGAAGCATCCTCAGAGATGTCCTTTCGCTTCAGGAGCTTCTTGTCCTTGGCCTTCAGCAGGGCATAGCCCGCACTGGTCTCAGTGAGGAGGAAAAGCGACATGGCGGGCAGACCACGGCGTGCAATATTGTGCAAACGTCAACAGAAGAACAAGACCCCGATCTAAAATGCAAAAGAATGGAGAGGCAGGGAGGGTGGACCGTGGACGCAATCACCGTTGAGAAGAACTAGAAATTTTGCACGGAAGAAAAAGTGTAAAAGTTCAAGCCACGCTGTGGCGGTGGCTTACTAAGGACAACCCCGTCGGCCGTATTGAGCTCTCCAAGTGTAGCTAGCGACTCCCCATTTCATCTGTTCCTACTCCGCGCACCTGGCACCATGGAGGGCCTCTTCTTTAATGTTAATGGCGGGTAGGTTATAACTGTGTTTACGCTGGTCTCATTCCGTTGCTTACTGTTCTAGATATGTTGAGGGCATCGTCCGAGGGTATCGGAACAGCCTTCTTACTGGCCAGAACTACTCCAACTTGACACAATGCGAGACCGTTGATGGTACATATTGCTTGATATCTGGACAGTAGAATACGGTGTCTAACAAATCGTCTTACAGATGTCAAGCTCCAACTGGGCCCGGCCTATGGTGACTTCCTCGCCTCTCTTCCCCCCAACCCCTCCACCTCCGCTCTCGCAGGCAGGATGACCGACAAGCTGGTCGCTGAGTTTCGGTACCTGATCGCACAGTCTACTGGGTCAACTGCCAAATTCCTTGAGTATCTGACCTACGGGTACATGATCGACAACATTGCCCTCCTGATCACCGGCACCCTGCACGAGCGCGACACCCGGGAACTCCTGGAGCGATGCCACCCGCTGGGCTGGTTTGAGACACTGCCCGTACTATGCGTGGCAACCAACATTGAGGAGTTGTACAACTCAGTGCTCATTGAGACTCCTCTCGCCCCATACTTCAAGAGCAGCCTGAGTCACCAGGACCTGGACGAGCTGAACATTGAGATCGTCCGTAACACTCTGTTCAAGAACTATCTGGAGGACTTCTACAACTTTGTCAACAGCCATCCCGATTTTGCTGGCCCAACACGGGATGTCATGTCCGAGATCCTGCAGTTCGAGGCCGACCGCCGCTCCATCAACATTACCCTCAACTCTTTCGGCACCGAGCTGTCAAAACAAGAGCGAAGGAAGTTGTACCCCGAATTCGGCAAGCTATACCCCGAGGGAACCTTGATGCTTTCCCGAGCTGAGGATGTCGAGGGTGTGGCATTGGCCGTGAGCGCCAATGCAGACTACAAGTCATTCTTTGATGCCGTGGGTCTGAGCCAGGGCGGCGGCCTCGGCGGTATGGGCGGAGGCCCCGCCGACGGAAAGAGCCTGGAGGATCTTTTCTACCAGAAGGAGATGGAGATGTCAAAGTTGGTTTTCACCCGTCAATTCACCCCGGCGGTGGTGTACGGGTGGATGAGACTGAAGGAGCAGGTAAGACCAGCACGAGAGTATCAGTGTGCAGAGAACTATTCACTGACATTCCGGTAGGAAATTCGCAATGTGACCTGGATCTCGGAATGTATTGCCCAGAACCAAAAGGAGAGAATCGGAAACTTCATCTCTGTCTTCTAGACGCAGACTCCTCATGACCTCGTTCCCTCTTCCTTGTATCTAACCTGCCCATTTTGTTGTATCGAGTACCCAGTTTGTTCTTTTTGAGTATTGCAAGTGAGCGCATCACCTCCCCGGGCCGGGGCAATGGTCACATCTGGTTTCGGCTTTTCTGGCTTCTGGCTTTTCGATTTGAGGCGTTCGGCTATCTTCGTGATCTTCCACTGTGATATAGAAGGCAAAATTCATCGGATAGATGATCGTCTCCTTGGTATACATAGGTATGCCAGAGAATGACCTGCGGGTCTCTCAAATATGAAGACCTCTCCATCCATCGTGGGTAAAACGGTACACTGCCTAGGACACTCGGCATGTTATAAAAATTAAATAACTAGATGACACACCCAAGATAGCAGAAAACAGGATGACCATGCTTGAATTTTCAATCCGCGCTTGTATGTGCAGATGGCGACGGAGAGATCGAGATATAAACAAAACAGGGAACTTGGAAGCCAGCCAAATCAAGAGAGAAAGAGAGAGAGAGAGAGAGAGAGATGATCACAAATACACACAAGACACTCTCGTACCAAGTCTACAGTGACCATGGTTCTATATTGCGAATTTCAGATAGGTAGAACATTGCGAAGGACAAGTTCGCATCAACAACGCCGTATTAAATCCAAAGAAATTCATTGCAAATGCCAGATTGGAACATAAATCCAGATCTTTTCTGTTTCTTTTCCAACAAATGGGAAGAGCTCAGTCATACTGGAACAGAACGCTGATACTTTCACCGTGGTGAACGCGGCGGATTGCCTAGTAGAAGCGGTTAGCATGTGGCCTGGCGCAGAGAAAATCGGGCGAATGTCACTCACCTCGGCAAAAACGTGGCCAACCTCCAACACCTCCAGCTTCGGGCATCGACGCAGGTGCTCTCCCTGGTCGACGCTGTTGGTCACCACTACCTTGTCAAGGGCGCTAGCGTTAATGCGCTCGATGGCATCACCACTCAGGATACCGTGCGTGACCAGAGCATAGACCTGGGAGGCACCCTCCTTCTTCAACAACTTGGCAGCCCGGGTAATTGTGTTAGAAGTGTCAGCCAGATCGTCAATCAGGATAGCTATCCGGTCACGGACGTCGCCAACCAGCATCATGGTCGCATTTTGGCGGTCGGTAATTTTCGTGGGGCGTCGCTCCTGCGAGGGCAAAGTTAGATGATCCGTTTAGGTTATCACGCGATATGAGAGATAAACCGAGACTAACCTTGTGAATGAGGGCGAATTCCATGCCCATTTGATCGGCGATTGCAGTGGCGCGCTTGGCACCACCCGCATCGGGGCTGACGATGACGGCCTGCTTGTATTTGGGGATGTTGCGCTGGATGTAGGTCTTGAGGAGAGGACGGCCGTAGAGGTTGTCGACCGGGATATCAAAGTAGCCCTGGTACTGGGGGTCGTGCAGATCCATAGTGATGATGTGATCCGCACCGGCACAGGTAAGCAGGTCGGCCACCAGGGTGCCTGCTTGTGCGACCCACTGCTTGTAGCCAGGACGCGGCTGGAAGCCATTGATCTTGGAGGAGATAGAGCTGGCAGAATCTTCGGCAGCTCCGTTTGTGATTGTGGACTTGAGAGAGTCGGTGGTGTCGCTCCGCGGAAGTCCGTTCCCGGGACGCCGCTTCACGGGGCTACCGTTGCTTTCCTCAATTTGGGCCTTTGCGAGGCCCCTCTGGAGGTTGTCGATTCCGTTCAAACCGAGACCTTCCGGTTTGGCGCCCAGGCCCGGGGTAGACGGGGTGCTCTCAAATGTGTAGCCATTGTTGGGTCGGTTTGGCACGGATGACTTGACGAGAGGAGCGCCGGTCTTATCATAAGGTATATCACTTTGGCGAGAGTAGGGAAACAGAGGAAGGACAGCGGTCACTCGTCGGGCCGATGCGGTCTTGCAGGCGGAGATGGTGATGAGGATCTCCAGCAGGTGGTCATTGACCTTACCGCCTCCGGACTGGATGATGTATACGTCCTTTCCACGGACAGACTCTTGGATCTCGACCCGGGTCTCGCCCACGGCGAACTTGGACAGTAGGACCTCCGCGGGTGGAATGCCCAACACATTGCAGATGCTCTGAGTCAACTGCGGGTGGGATGTACCACCGATGACGACAATATTGCGAACCATAACTTCTGAGTGTTCTGGTCCAATGGTCTCACGGGAGGTTGTGAGGGGGGAGGTAGGAAAGCGCTGGGTCGAGGTCGAGGGGTCTGGCGGAGAGAATGAAAATCTGGGGCGATATCGGACAAAACGTAAGAGAAGAGCAGATGAAAGAGGCAATATGTTAAGAGTGGAGAGTAAATCGACTACCTCATGACGCAAACTCGAGGGTTAGGGCGAGCAGCACGGAAGGACGGTCTAAAAAAGAAGAAGAGAAGAAGAACGAGAAGCTCGTGTGAGTCCCGCGTTTGGAAAAAAGCCTCTTTTGGAGAGTGGAACAGAGTCTTGGCCTCGGGTTGGCTGCAGCTTGATGCCTCAGGCATGCAACCGTTCCAATTCGAGGAAAGTGGCGTCTGAGACCCGCGCGGAGACGGGCACAGGATATGGAAATGGTCAGCAAGTACTTTTCCCGTTAGGTACTAGTATGTAGACCTCGAGGTAAAAAGTGCATGCGTAGTGTAGCATTCCATTGTCCCATAGATACAGGTGCGTGGCCCTTTGGAAATAATAAAGGAAGAGAAAAGAGAAATAAAACATTGGAAATGAATAGGCTTCGTAACAATCCGAGAAAACACCTTCGATCTGGTTTCGCGTTCCTTTAGTCGCCCGTTCCAACCTCCCTAGACTGTCGTTAGCATCCAAATCTCTCGGTATATCGTGAGAGCGGGGCAATGTTAAAGCTCACAGGTCAAGCTGCACTCCGTTGCTCACGCCGTAGTCCTCCAGCGTCAATTGGTCCTTAAATGGGCGTTCGCCTTGGCGTTTAAGGAGAATTTCGTGGGGTTCACGGCCGATGCGGGCGGCAACTTGGGCCTTGAATAACTCTGGTAGTAATCAGCATGCTGTATCGACAGGGTGCAGAGAAAGAAGAGCACGAACTGATAGGGTCCGATGCCAGACAGGGAATTGCAGCCTTAGTACCCAGACGGTCGTTGACATGAACGACAATCATGGGCTCTGATGACTGGGGCACAATCGGCTTCTTGTCCTTCTTCTCTTTCCTCTCCTTCTTTTTCTCGCGGTCTTCCCGGGGTGCATCTCGATCATCGCCTCGGCGGTCGTGGTTACGGTCGCGGTCACGATCGCTGTCCCTGTGCCTGTCTCCATATCGATCGCCACCGCGATCCCTCCGTGGGGATCGTGGTCGATCTGTTCGGTCCCGGTATCCTCGATCTAACTGGCGATCGTCGCTGCGGGCATCATCGTCGCGCCGCTTTTCCTTCCATCGGAAGCCTCCGGACTTTTTGGGTCGATCTCGGTCGCCGCCATCTCTCCGGTTGGGAGACCGGCTGCGTGCTCGGTCATCCATGGTAAAAGATGGGGAAATAAGCGATAGATGTTGGTGCCGACTGGCCAGCCCCGATGTCAATGGAGAATGAGAGGAGCCACGTGATCGCCGAGCTACAGCTAGGATCTACGCCCAAAGAGGACTAGACTAGCTTGTCCCTGGAAGATAGAACGGATAGCTTCGATAGATTCGAGCTTCTCTGTGTTGTTCTCACTCTCTGCCCCCACTATGCCTGGTCGCCTCAGAGTCCAGCGGCCTTCTCCCACCACCGTCAGCTTCACCGTTTCCAATGCGCCTCGGCGCTCTAATTCCCCCGCGAAGATCCTCTTTGGCCTTCAGGTTCTCCTACGTGCAATTCTCTTCTGCTGTGTGATCATAGTTGGGACTGCACGCTTACGACACACTTTCTTCTATCAAAATGGCCGATTTATACCTTGGCAGGACGTATGGTCGACTCCCCTTGGCTCCAAGGTCTGTGACCTGGTGGATACACACAACAACCCGTGGGCAATCGCAGTGGTCAGCGCTCTGGTGATATACGGAGTTTTCAGGAGAGGCTATACTGGTATGGAGGCCAAGCTATCTGTTTCTTTTGTGCGTAATCTAATCACGGTCATGCAGAGGAATCGCTACTGGTTATTCGCGGCTTCGGCATCCAAACTTCCACCTCGTCCTCCACCTATCTCTCAACGGCCGCGACCAGGTTTATTCCTACTACGCAGATCCAAGATATCGTCATTCATGAAGCTTTCAAGGGCTTTGAAGTTCGATTCTATCTGGCTGTCATTGTCGAAGGGGAGCTTGATGTCTTGGTGGTCTTCCCGGTAGGTTTCCCAGTCACCTTGCGTGGATTCTGGGCTAACCCGATTTTCAATTTACCAGAAAATGCTACCGAAGCGTGAGATTCTTGAAGAAGTATGGAGAGGTTCCCGGCGTTGTCTCTATGATGCAAAGTCATGACACACACCGGGGAAAAGCCGTTGCTATTCAATATAATGAGTATGTACATTCGTCTCTCAACCACTCTCGTTCTTCAATGCAGCCTCTTTCTCCTTTGAGGCCATTTTGCGCTCTTTGGACACCAGCCATCTGGCGTTCTGGACCTCCACAGGGTCCAGTTTGTCTTTTTGCGAGATAGGGACATATTTGCCGCCGAGACGAGCCTCATTCGCTCCATACCAGACCTTGACCCCCCTGCTCTGTTTTTTGTTCGTGCCCTGTTTTCCTTCCAGGTTCTGCACCTGACTTTGATTGCCCTGGCTGACTGTCAAATCCAGTAGTGCACCGGCCAGGACCTCATCAATCTTGCGCTGTCTCCAAACAGACCACAACCCATCAACCACGCCCTTCATGCCGAACTTGCTGTCGCCTTTAGCGCTTTGGTTCTTGTTCATACGTGGGTCACCGGCGTAAACCCAATCCAAAGCATCTTCTCGGCTGCCAGAGCTCTCGTCAGGGAAGATACAATCCCACAGAACCAGAGGTGCATCGGATGCCATTTCGTATGAGGGCTTTCGTGGGTTCTTCTCAATATCCAGTAGCTCGGCGACAATAGACGGAGATTCGAGCCCTTGTCCCACCAGGAACAGGATTGCTACCATATGGCGGACCTGGTGCCACAGGAAGGCGGACCCATGCAGTGTGAATGAATAAACTTGGGCAGTGGACATAGAGGGCATCTCAGAAGACACCATATCCACATCAGAGACCTGGTCCTCTGTCATCTGGAATTCAGGTCGACGGATATAACCCAACGGGTTAGACTTTGGGTTCACGAATTCAATATCGGAGTGATAGATGACTCGCTCAAAGTTCTCAATCTGTTTGCTGGTATCCAGCTTACAGAAGTTCCGGAAATCATGAACACCCTCAAAGTGCTTGGCAGCTTCGCGCATCGCTTCGATATCCAGCCAACCCTCGCGGTACTTGTTACGCGGGCCATTGGCGTTGCCTGTGCGGTTCTCAAAGCCGAACGAGCCAGGGGTAGGAGAGAATGCGGGCTGAGTGAAGAAGTATCGGTATCTGCGTTCACGGCAGGAGAAGCGGGCATCAAAACCAGGCGGAGGGTTGGGACACCAGGCCAGAACACGGATATCTTCAGGCAGAACCCTGTTCAAGAGTTGCATGTAGTTCAATTCATCGGCCACGTCATCCCAATCGCGGTTCACAGACGATTCCTCGACCTGCATCGCGTCGCCCTCTTGGCCCTCTTGTTCCGTAACCCGTGGTTTAGGCTTAGGCCGCGCGCTACGGACTCTGATCCCAATAACCTGTCCAAATGCGCTCACACCACGGTCCGTTCTCCCTGCTTTCGAGTAATCACATCCATCCCAGTAGATAGAATAGGGCCGTGTTGCTCGCGGTCCGATATCATTTGGCTCGTCATCCGAAGACGTCTCGGGTGTGATCAGGCGTGTCCGGCGCATTGCCTTCCACAACACCTCTTCGATCGTAGGAAGTGGAGTGGCATTCCCATTCGTATGCTCGAGACCATTATACCGTTGGCCCAGGTAGGCGAACTTGAGCGCAATGTACCGTGTTGAGTATTTGGACGGATCGAAGCCACGATCTTGTTTGACCGCTCGCGCAGGGGCAGGAGTATGGGTGATATCGACTTCCGGCGAAAGCGCTCGCTTTTTCGAGGCCTGGGTCACAGACCCGGCCAGTGGAATCGCAGGTTCGTGGACGTCGAGAGGAATAGGTGCGCGGGGTGCCACTTCCGGGGCTGTTGTCGGCACATTGTACTGCGCCGTCTGGGAGTGCAGTTGGCGCTCTAGTTCGGAGATCCGGTCAATCAATCTGGAGTTGCTCCAGGTTGTGTAGTCGGGGCGTGCATCGTCGCCGGTGCCTGCCATGTCTTGCGGTCTTAGTGGGCGCTCGCTGAGGAAACGCACTTGAAAGTTGAGGGCGTGTTGTCGTATAGAGCTCGGTAAAGAGAGACTTGCTAGTGGCCTCCACATGCCACTGAGGAGTTGAAGGTGTCCAGCAATGTTGAGGCGGGAGGAAATTTCATGTCCGGAGCTTATGGTAATTGGCGTAATTTCTATGGTTTCTGTATTGTAATGCAACACTATATCCTTTCCCCTATCAAGCCTGACATGTAATATATTGTATTGGTGGCAATTTTTGCATTATATGGAAAGTAATGGAGTACCTTTATAGCTTTCATGTTGAACATGATCTCTTGGGCGGTCATTATCTATTTATATGCTGAAGGGGTCCAGTTTATATCTCGTAGATCTAGCCGCGCGGTAGTTAACCTTAACTTCACAACTTAACCGCACCGCTTCTACATGCCCAGACATTGTTGCAATGTTACAACCCCAATGAAGAGTGCATTCATATCAAGCGTGATAACATGGCCGATATAGGAGAACAAAATGCCGAGACAACGGTCAAGTTGCTGCTCCTTGGTGACCCGGGATGTGGGAAGTCCACGTTCCTATCGTGAGTTTGTACTTTCTTTGCATTCCTACACACCTTGCAATGAGAGAAAAGCGTTAGGTCAAAATAGGACAGCGCTGATATAATTACAGTCGCCTGAAGAGTGGGAAGCGGCCAACACCACCGCAACCTGGCTCCGCGCCAGATAGCCCACCTGCTCCCCTGCGAGACACTGACCAGCCGTTTATCTACGACATTCGCTTCTCAAAGAAAAAGTTCACCTTGGAGATGTACGACACATCGAATCCCAACCAGCACTGGACGAGCTTGCAGCCGGATGTGGTTGTGCTAGCCTTCGATATCTCCGATCGGGAGACTTTGGCAGGGCTCAGAGGGGTAGGTCCCTTATATCTCTAGTTGATAATACCCAGCTGACAGTAAGCACAATTCAGTGGAGAAATGACATTATTCGGTATTTCCAACATGGACACGGGGAGCGTATACCTGTTATGATGCTTGGCCTGAAAAGGGATCTGAGAAAAGAAGGCAAAGACATCATTTATCCCCAAGAGGTACGTGACGGTGAGCCCAAGCAATGATGGACTTGTTGACTGACAGCACTTACAGACCTACCGTATCGCTCAAGAACTCCGGTGTGATAGGTATGCGGAGTGCTCGGCCGTGACGGGCGAGCTTCTTACAGAGACATTTGAAGATCTGGCGAGGCTTGCCGGGATGACTACTACAGAAACAGGTGGACAGACTGCTGGCGTCTGCATAATTCTTTGAGTATTTTTAGAGGCCTTCAGCTTTACGAATATAATGACGAGATTTTGTTCCTACCAGAACTGTCATGTCACAAATGCATGTCTAAATCTGCCGATCAGGGTCGGACAGCAGGGCGCGAATCAGTAATATACTTGTTGATAAAAGGGACACCTAGAGAATAGTAGTGACTCGGACATGTCACTGTGGAGTTCTTTAGGCGCAAGTAAGAGTTGCCAATTTGATACTCTTCACAAGCCTCATTTTTTCCATTTCCCATCAAAATGGGACGCGAAGATGTAAGTTCTTACACTCATTACCTTGTTCTCATTCCGATGAGGCCGTATTGGCATGGTTGCACGCTGCGTTGACTGCAATCTCGCGAGAGCGAGCTTTTAGCTCGGTTGCACCTCGTGTGCTTCATGGTCATCGCCCCTCTGCCCATTCTTATTATAATGATGGTTCCTTGGCATAGTTGCACTCTGCGACTGGAAGCTGGCTCTTGCTAGTTTCAACACAGTTGCTTCGCGTGCTATCATGACCATGATCATCTCCCCTCTGCCCAATCTCATTATAATGATGGTCCCTTGACATGATCATACCCTGCTGCCACTGGAACCTCGCGAGGGCGAACTTCGGCTCGGTTTGCCTCAATTACATCATGATAATACCGGATAAGTCCCTCCTTGACCAACTGATCTGCTTTCACGATTCTGTGCTGGCGTAAGCTAATATAGCAATAGTATTGCGACTTCCACAAGCGTCGCGGTCATTCGACCAATAATTGCCATGAGATGCATGTTCTGAGCGTCATGGACCGCCTGAGTGCATCGGCATCCAGCGCCGTATGCGTCCTATCTTCGTATGCAGAGATACGGAACTGATGGAAAATAGCGAAACAACAACAACAGGGGTAGAGCCCCTGGATTTAAGAAGGAGGGCCGCAAGGCCAGAAGATCGGCATATAAGGCCAAGAAACGAGCCGAAGCTGCAGCATCCAGCGGTTAGTTGAATCAATGGAAGCCGGTTGAAGAGTAATGAGGCTGATACAAGTTTGTAGCCGTCATTACCACCAAGGCCCAGGCCTTCTCAATCCCCGCGGCCACCATGGCCGGTCAGACCGTCGGCGGTTCTGCCAATGTTGATGGTACGTATCCTTCTCCATTGCACCGCGTTGCCATCGCATCTGTGTGGTCTTCGTTCCTACGGCCTGTCTCCGATCCTGTGGCTTGTGTTGTTCCTGTGGTCTTTGTTCCTGTGGCCGACGTTCGATACGGGCTCTACGATCTATACCCTCTCTGACTGGTATAAGCTTAATATGCTAACTCCTTTTAGTCAATATGACCGGCGGGAATCCGTCGGGCCTTGATGCTGGTGCTGGGGAGGAGGTACTGGGCCTCCCTCGCCCTTCTCGCGCCGAGTTAGAGACGCAGCTTGAGGCCGCCCTGGCCGAGCTGGATGCTATGAAGGCGCATATGAAGGCGCAGGAGAAGGGCGTGGAGTCGCCTAACGGTGGAGAGGGGAACTAGGGCCCGTTTTTAGTATTTGAATTCTTTTAGTCTCCAGGTTGGCATTGCCACAACCACGACCATTCATATAAGCTTACTCGGAATATTGTAGGTCCGCTGGAGCATAAATAAGATATCAACTCGGGCAAAAACAAATCAGACTACATAGCAAAGGATATTTCAACTTTGACATCGATAAATGATTTTTGGAATAGACACGTAGAATGAAGACGTGGCTTTACCCGGCGTAACTGACCGGCCTGGTAGTTGGGAAGAGGGCGCATCATTTACAATGCCCATCTGATTACGACCCGGAAGGATGCGGACAAGAACACCATGAAATGTGAGTCGCTTCATCTAGATACGGAGCCTTGGCATTGACCGATGCCATAGACAATGCTATATGTGTAACCGTCACTTGTCGGATTGTGTCTCTGAGCTGGCTCATCGAATCAATTAAGGCCAAGAGGCCACTCGCGGAGGAGGCATCCTTAGTTCTGGTCAAAATGGGACAGGCTAGGATGGTCAGAAGCAAGTCAAGGACACGAAACATAAAAAAGTGGTCTAGAACAATGCCTCGAGTGACCCTCTGACAGATACGACAAAGAACGGACAAGACAATTTGACGAAGAAGCTGACAGAACTAAGAAATATAACTACTAAAATGCCTTACTAAGTAAGGTGTGCACCTTTTTAGTCGACAGGCAGAATATAAGTGACTTTAGTTGATACAAGGCCGCAATTGCATAAGCCACCGGCTGCCCTGAATGCAGTTATCGGTATGTGTATCGGAGTGTACCCTAAGGTATGCTTATTGGACTTTGGTGACTGTCCTCGATCTCCGGAGCTTATGATACTCAAAATGCCCAGCTCAGTAGTTACAAATGTTCGCCCAAAGATAACAAATAACACGGACTTTGTGCCCTGTCTAAGCCAGAAACAGATTTGATGCAATGCCATGCCCGAAAATGTGAACCCATCCGATCATCTAAACATTAAAATAGCAGAAATAGGAAAGCAATGTACGCGTTGTGCCTGATTATGAATGTGTATTAACCAAAGACTTTCAGGAATCCCCAAAGTCCAAGCCCACTGAGGACGGGAATCGTCAGATTGTCATCCCAGCTCCACATGTCAACGAACTCGCTGCCAGCGGCAATAACGCCGGACACGACGCTCATGACACCAAGTGCCGCTGGTCCAGTGATCGTGGTGGAAGACGAGTCACCGGTCCAGCCGAGAAGACCCCGGACACGATCCGGGAAAAGGTTCAGACGACCGGTGAACATGAAGGAACCTTCTGGGTCATTGGGAAAGGTGCCGGTGTAGGGCACGAACCAGCCCCAGAAGGCCGCCGCCGTGGCAACACCGACAGCCCAGGCCGCCAGGGTTCCAGCCAGACTCTTACCCGGCCGAAGACGAGGTGTGTAGCGGCCGTAGAGACGGCCGAAAGTGGACGCGGCTGTGTCGCACCAGCTAAGAAGTAATACGCCCATGACGCCAACATCCTTGGGGAAGAATCTCAGAACGACATATGCACCAAGGAGGTACCAGATCACACCGTTGTAGCCGGAGACCTCGGTCTCGCGCATAAGAGCGCCCAGGCAGCGGGTATAGACTTTGTTGACTTTCTCCGAGCGATGGCGAACTATGTCTGTAACCGCGATAGGCACTAGTGCGGAAAAGAGCACGGGAGTGATCTGTAATGGCTGTATACCTCGGCTGTAAAGGTGGAGCGTTAGAAACCCGATCGACACGTGCAGTACTTTGCGGGGAATTTCATGGCGGTGAATGAAACTGCGGTAACGACTATGTAAAGGGATGAGACCGAGCGGGGATGGCGATCGCGAGATGTCGTGCAAGGTCTCCGGGATACTCAATGTCGGTGAGAGGAAGCCGTTCGAGGAGCTGCCGTTGGTGGATGGGGGCGAGGCCGGGATTTTCGGGTTGGACCGACGTTTGGGCCGTCGTTGTCGCGCCGAGCCCGAGGGTGTAGACTCGGACTCGGGCACATTCTCTGAGACTTCGGAAAGACCTTGTCGGCGCGCCGCTGACCGCGTCGTCGGTGCGAGATACTCATCACGTGCGTCAGATCTATCGGAGAGAGAGGGCGACGGAGAGATGACTCGCGGCGTCGCCGGGACCGAACTCGATGATGAGGACATATTGCAGGTCCTAAGAGCAAATGGCGGAAGTGCTGCAGTCCGAGTGAGGCCGAAGATAGGCCTTGTATGGGGATCTGCGCCTTCGCAGGCAAAGCTGCCGGGAATCAAATGCCTTGCTAACGACTCAATGATGGCGATTATAATATGGTTGGCGCGTTATCGAGGATAGGTTGGATATGTGAAGGCAGAGACGAGGCGCATGATATGCGCTCGTCAAAGACCAAATAGAGACAGAGTAGCCGGGTGGAGCGAAAGGGAAAAAGTAGATCGCGATCTCCCCATTCCGTTCCACTCCGTTCAATGCCGCAGTCATGTGACTCTATCTAATCGATAACGCATTTTTTTCGACGCGATCTTCTGCGATTATCAGATCTCCAGTCGAGGCTTCCTTTCTGCTCGGATCTGCTGCAAATGGCGCCCAAGCCGTCTTCATCCTCCCGGGCATGGGATGCTCTCACGCCGCCTCTATCGCAATGGACTCTCGACGCCGTAGGCTCCATGGGCTTCACGCGCATGACCCCGGTACAGGCCTCCGCGATTCCACTGTTTATGGCGCATAAGGATGTTGTCGTCGAGGCTGTGACTGGCAGTGGAAAGACCTTGTCATTCTTGATTCCCATTGTAGAAAAGCTTTTGCGCCTCGACGAACCCATTAAGAAACATCATATCGGAGCGATCATTATTTCTCCGACGAGGTTAGTCTTGCTGCAAAGTCTACTCTGGGCTTATTGCTGATATCCTACATAGGGAGCTTGCGTCCCAGATTTACCAGGTCCTTTTGTCGTTGTTGGAATTTCACCCTGCGTCAGCCGCGGCCATCCACCCTCCTGAAGGCGATGCGCCTCGTCCAAAATCTTCGTCCTCGGTCTTGAAAGTCGTCCCACAACTCCTCTTGGGCGGCACGACGTCCCCGGCGGAAGATCTTAGCTCTTTCCTCAAGCGCTCGCCGAATGTGCTGGTTTCGACACCTGGAAGATTATTAGAGCTGCTTTCGTCGCCTCACGTTCACTGCCCGCAGTCATCCTTTGAAATGCTTGTTCTGGACGAGGCCGATAGACTTCTCGATCTCGGTTTCAAAGAGGACCTTCAAAGGATCCTGCGTCACCTCCCTAAGCAGCGGAGAACAGGCCTATTCAGTGCTAGTATCAGCGAGGCTGTTGATCAGATTGTCCGCGTCGGACTCCGCAACCCTGTCAAAATTGCCGTTAAGGTGAAGGGTGGGTCTGGCGCCGAAGACAAGCGCACACCAGCAAGGTACGTTCTATAATTTTGGTCCATTTGATAAATGATACTAATGGCATGACCAGTCTGCAAATGACGTATCTTACAACACCGCCAGCCCATAAATTCTCTATCCTCAAGCATATTCTTTCATCCGTCCAGCCCACTCCTCAGAAAACTATCTTTTTCGTGTCAACGTGCTCCAGTGTTGACTATCTCGCCATGATTCTGCCAATCATCTTGGGAGACAAGTTTCTCCTTGTTCCTCTCCATGGAAAGCATCCTGCCAATGTCCGCCAAAAGAACTTTACTCGCTTCACAACTTCTACCACTCCCTCTATCCTCTTGACCACCGATGTTGCTTCCCGTGGCCTGGACATTCCATCTGTTGATCTGGTTGTGCAAATTGATCCGCCATCAGATCCCAAGACCTTCATTCACCGATGCGGCCGCGCAGGTCGTGCTGGACGCAGAGGTCTGAGTATCGTTCTTCTCCACCCCGGGCGGGAAGAAGACTATGTTTCGTTCCTTGAAGTGCGCAAGACTCCCGTTGCACCCTTGACTCTCCCAACTCCTCTTTCCGATGCAGAGGCCGCGACCGCGACCCAAAAAGTCCGCTCAAATAATCTCAAAGACCGCGCTCACCATGACAAGGCCCAAAAGGCCTTTGTTAGCTGGTTCCGCAGCTACAGTAAGCACCAAGCGAGCAGTATCTTCCGCGTGTCCGACCTCGACTGGGAAGCTCTGGGCAAAGCCTGGGGCCTTCTCAGGCTACCTAGGATGCCGGAGCTGCGCAACTTTACCGGTGACAAGTCATTGGGTGTCAGTGTCGACTGGGACAGCTTCGCATACAAGGATAAGCAGCGTGAGAAGCGGCGCAAGGAGGAAATGGAAGAGAAGGCGCAAGGAGGAGACATCCAGCAACAGGATTCACGCAAACGCCGCGCGGGTGAGAGCACTGCTTGGAGTAATAATCAGGAGTCACGGGAGAAGAGACTCAGGCGGAAGGAGTCCATGAAGTTACGGAAACAGAAGGAGAGGTGGGAAAAGCTGCCCGAGGACGAGAAACAAAAGGTTCGTGAGACAGAGCGGATGGTTGAGGAGATTCGCATGAAGAATGAGCAGGAACGACTTTCCGGAAATCTTCCTGCTAAAGGAGATACGGGTGGCGACGATGAGTTCGAGGGATTTGAGTAGACATGTTGCAAACCAATCTATAAAAATATGAAGATTCATATCCATATCATTGAAATGATGTGATATTTAAGTACATTCCAAACTCCATGCTGATATGTCTGAGCCCTAAAACTTCCCTTTCCTTGTATTCTGGTTGAGATGCGGAAGGGGCCTAGATATAGATTATATGGATTTCTATGACTTGCATCAATGGATGACATAGTAGGTCTATATAATAAAGGATGAACGTCGGTCTTCGCCATGTCTAAAGCTTGACTGCCGTCACCCTTTTAGTCATCTCAGTGATGTTACCTATAAACAGTCCTTGGGACACTGGGCGCTCTGTATCCCTCAAGGTAATGAATGCGCTCATCTTCTGTCAGGGAAATCAGCATATATGTATCATTGGTGCAAAGGTAACAAGCAAAAGCTGCTGGACATACCAAAGAAAGCCCGAATCCATGATTTCGGCGCAGCACCGAATTTGTCGTCCCACCGATCATTTCCATAGCAGTCATTGAAGCTAGGGTTGATCCTCTTCGAATCTTCAACGCATGCAGGGCAAGCCCTGGCCGTCGACTCTACAGTGACATACTGATCGATCTCAGAGCCTAACGTCTCGTATGCTTACCGTATACTCCATAGGCTGAAAAAGGGCCCCTTCAAGGCCGAAATCCCTGTTCGAGACCTCTCAAAGCTTGGGTACTGGAAGCCAGAAGGTTCGCTCTGTAAAAAGCGTGGCCATAGTAGAGCAGAATGATTACTCTACAGCTCGCCGTCGGTGTTTGGTTCTGCTGTCATTCACAGCCCCCATTCCGCTTAGCTCTTTTGTCAACCGATTATATCCCTAATATTCCATGGTGACCACGGGCACCTATTTGGAATTATCAATGGTCAGCCACTTTTCATAAGTGTCTAGGAGCTGCCTGAAATCCCAATGACAGAGATATCTCGACGTGCTCATATTTTTGAGCTTGTAGTAGCAGTCTACTGTCCGAATGTCGACCCACTTACACTTCCATTGCCACACATGGATAGGTGATGGGCGTTGGCTATATGGTTTACTAGCCTGGTCGTGATATATAATTTTTTTCAATTTTCATATTTAGAAGTTTATATACATGAGTATATACATATGTACGCGCCTGTGTATATAAGTTTGTGGTTAAATCACTTTAAAAAACCAGCTCTCCTTGCTGGAATCCTTCAAACATCTTCTTCCAAGCTGCAACAGCCTCTGCGTCCTTCAATGCATCCACATTCTCGTTCACAATCTCAGCAGCAGCATAGTCGATGCCCAAAGTCTCAGCGAGAGTGACCGTTTCCGGCCAACGGAGCCGGGTGATATCTATACCTGGACACAATTCACGCAGCCAGTTAGCATCGTCACCTGGAGTGACAGGCTCAAGGGTGCTATCAATGGACATGGGATCACTGTAGAAGGGAGAGGACGCGAACTCTCCCAGGTTGAAAGGGTTGTTGGTCGACGTGCCGAAGTTCGAGGGTGTGCCCGTTGTTACACCAAAGAAAGACGGCGACGCGGTGGTGGCGGAGGCGAAACTACTCCCGAATGGATGAGCCTCCCGAAGACGACTGGGAGTCTTGGGCTTGAACAGCTCAGCCTTGTGGCGAGCTCGGGTCAAGGGGGATGGATAATGGGCGACACCGTCAGCCTTATCAGACTCAGTGTCAGCAGTAGTTTCCGGCGCTTCAGGAGCGTTTGGTGCCATTTCGGCAGGGAGGGTTTGCTCCGGGGAAGCTTGAGTAATCGGAGACGACTCCGTGCCGGATATCAGGCCACTCGAGTCTATTGGAGGTAGATCAGGGGGAGCATATGTGCCTCTGCGATTAGGGACAAATCCAGGACGCTGTGAGGGTGACATAGTATTGAGCGGGGCATTGGGAGTATTCGGGCGAGCGGTCGCACGTCGGTGTGGCTGCGCTGCATCGATGCGTTGCTTCTTGGTGGCATGTTGAGCTTTTCTCTTTGCCGAAAGTTTCTCGGCCTCATCAATTTCCTCATCAGTGAAGGAAAAGTACTCTTCATCTATGCCATAACTGCATCCCGCTGGGTTCGGGATCGTTTCAGGCGAAGAACGCTTGCGCTTGAGTGACGATTCATTTTCACTGGAGACGTATTCAGGGCCCTTCGAGGGAGACATGGAAGTGAGGGCATTATTGGGAGTCTTCGGCTGCGCTGTATCGATGCGTCGTTTCTTGGTGGCAGGTTGACCAATTTTCTTTGCCTCCTTTCTCGCTGCTTCTTCCCATTCCTCCTCAGTGAAAGAAAAGTACTCCTCGTCTATGCCATAACTGCATCCCGCTGGGTTCGGGATCGTTTCAGGCGAGGAAAGCTTGCGCTTGAGCTTGAGCGATTCATCCTCACTGGAAACATATTCAGGGCCCTTCGAGGGAGACTTGGAGTGAACATTTTGAGCATCCGTCGCCGAAGGCTGAACCGGATGGGGGTTCGTCCCTCGCGCGTAGCATCTCTTGAGCAGCTCTGGATCAAACCCAGCAGGGAAGAGATCGTATCCAAGCGCACGCGGTGCAGGGGTAGGCTCTGGGCGAGGCTTAGCCACAGCCACTGGACGATCAGGGTCAATGCGACGTGGGACAGGAATGCGGGCATGGGGCTGTCGGTTGCGAGGGTAATAAGAAAGAGAAGATGCACGACGAAGGCGATGAGTGCTGCGAGCAAGCATAGCCGCAAGAGCCGCAGTAGAGGTGACGTCGGGTGCAGTCACAGCATCCACATTGGTCTCGGATGATGGCGTGGGTGCAGCAACTCGTTCCACAGCTTCAACAGCCTCGGTAGCTAAAACTTTGAAGTTAGCCACGAACCAAATATGTCAGGCTTGAGTAAGTGGGACGCACCTGTTTGGATATCAGCAGTCGGATGAGGATGAGGAACAATCCTCTCACGGATATTCGTCCATTTTCTAGAAACATTGTTGAAAATCCATCGAGACCAACTGGGAGAAGCGTTGGGGCTTTCGGTAGGATCGTCGACATGGGCAGCCGGGGGAGCTGTCATGGGAATACTGGGACGAGCAGTCTCGGGAGTCGCGGGATTAGCAATGACGGCAACATTTTCTTGTGTCTCTACAACCTGGTGGCGATCCTGAGGAGGAGCCTCTCCATCTGAATCATTCCGGGTCAAGAGATCGGGCAGGCGGTACAAGGTGCGATTGATGCCACCATAGGCCTCGGTTCGACGAATCTGAGAAATCTTCGAGTAGGAACGGCGAATGGGAGTGGCATTTTGGGGTCTCAAAACTTGAGATCTCTCGAATTTCGACGGACGAAGGGGGGATGTTCGGGAGATCGGCACGGTGACGAACTCGGGGTAAGAATTCTCCACAGATGGGATCACGGAAATAGGGTCGTCCTGCAGTGCGCGGTCTTCGTGACTCTGTTCAGCCGCGGGTTGATCAGCATTGGGTTCGGAAAATGTGACGGGTGGTCCGAATCCAGAGAGGAGGAAATGATATTCAACAGCAAGGGGGTCCAGGTGATCGATCTCCGATGCAGGCTCTCCAATGTTGGCAACGGGAGATTGAGCCGGGGAGGCTGTCTCCAAGATGGTTGGCACAACATTTTCGACATCCTGCATCAGGTCGGCTGGGAGACGCGTCTCGACCGCAGAGTCCTCGGGGATGGTAATAAGAGGGGTACCATGCTCGCCAGAAATAGCAGTTTGGGGGGGGCCAACCATTTGGATGTCGTCCTGACCAACTTCCTCGGTGGCGACGCTGGCCTCGTCCTTCTGCTCCGACTCGGCAGATTTGGTGGGACGGCGGCTGGTCTTCTTCGTCTGTTCAAGCACGTCAGTAGTTGTATCATCATTCGTTTGTGGTCCTCTTCACGTACCTTTTTGCCGCGGGTACTCTTGGCACGAGTATTCCGGGTCTTCGGGTTTGGCTTCGGCTTTGCAGCCTCGACCGCACCCGAGCCGGGCTCGGCATCCTGCGGCTGCGCAGACATGCTGCGCGTGATGCGGCGGCGGGGAGGGACGTCGTCAAGCGAGACGAGTCCGCCAGGCGAAACGGGGTGGGAACGGGTACGCATTGCTGCGCGCTCACGACCAACCGGTCTCGGAAGGGAGGGGCTTGGGGTTGGGGTGCCCTTGTGGGCGAACGTAAGGGTCGCTGTGGAGCGAGGGAACACAAGCTGGCAGGATCAGAACGAATTCTGATCGAAAAGCGAATTTGCGAAAGGTGGGGGAAGGAAGGAGGATGAGAGAAAGGAAGGGGAATTTATAGTCGAACAGGAAGCTTTGTTTACATTTGCGGGGTCGACGTGTCAGACGTGTCTCACTTGGTGAGGAAGGTACGTGAGAGCGTTTGCTCTCACTTTGGGAAGGTACGATGGGCGCGCTCACCTGCTGATAGACCTCACTTTGACATGGTCCAAAATGTTAACTGGCGATGGGCAGAATACCGCGAGTCCTCCAGGCGGTGAGGCCACCGAATCCTTAGTCATCCCGTCAACTACTTCCCCAGGCTAGGGTATGGGAATGTAGCTACGTAGTTAAGGTACATCATAAAACAGAAGCTTCTCGTGTTGGTAGCCGAAGATATCGGAAAATACATTCCAGTCACGTATAATATCTAACCGACAAGGCACTTTGCGGCTTGCCTATGTAGTACGCAGATGAGATAGATGCCCGGGAACCATGCAAGTCTGATGTGACAGAGGACCAAATACGAGATAAAAGATAATGAAATGTTATTTGTACACATGATACCGGTCTTTCCGGACAAAGTAGCCTCGAAGACTCAGATCAGGATAGTTGAGCCGGCAATTTCAGTGCCAGGCCTGGCTGGTTCAAAAGAAGCGCGCTGATGCTCAATTCAAGACAGCGGACAGTATAAATAGTCCGGTGGAGAGTCCCTCTACAGGAAGACAACTGAAATATGCTAGATGGCAATCTCCCCCTTCCATGCGGCCTCGGACAAGCCGAGTGTCTCCATCAAATTCTGCCATCTGGGACCTCCTCGTTCCTTGCTGCGAACATACCGAAGCAGCTTCTGTCGCTTGTGAACGAGGAGCTGGAGATTGCGCTTGTTGTGCTTGTCTTTGTTGGTGGTCTTCAAGTGCCGAGACAGATTCTGAATCTTGACAGTCAGGATAGCAACCTGGACCTCCGGGGAGCCGGTATCCGGGCCGATGCGAGGCGCCTTCTCTGGGTAAACGGATGCAGACTCATGTGGCATACCGGCGGGTTTAGGTGGTAGGGATTTGTCGGTATTGTGTCGGCCGAATTTGTCGATGCACTTCTGTACATTCAAACGAAGGCGGTCTTTCGTGTTTCCATTGCTCAGGTTCACGATGCGCTGAATAGCTTCCTCCGCATTCCGATGTTGCTGTAGATGTAACTCCGCCGCCTCCCTCTCGAGTTGGGGGTCCGCTGTATCCCGATCCGGATTCTGGAGCGGCTCGGTAAGACCCTTGGAGAATTGCAGCGCACTGCTAAGCTCATCTGCCTTCAAGTAGTAGTTGATATCACTGCTCGATGCTGGAATTTGCGCGCCGGTCTGGATTGACTGAATCTCCTGGATAAAAGGTGTCGGCCTGCTTTCCACGGGGTGGCCGAGCGAGGCTTCCCGTTCCGCCTGGAGAACTTTTTGTCGAGAGAGATTGGCTGCCTTTCGTTGGCGGGCCTGCGCAATCATGAAGAAGTCATTCCTTTTCGGTGACTTGGCCTTTGTGGATGCCGCTCGTGCAGTGATTGATGTTCCGTTCGAAAGGGTCAACGGACTCTGTCCGGAAAGCGTGCCTGTACCAGTTCCCGTCAGCATTTGAGCGCAAATGGCATGGCTACTTATAAATAAATAGACCAAATCATACCTGACAATGCCTTCCAAGAAGGCTGGACTGAGAAACGCGGAGGCATGGTGGCCAGCTGGAATCAATGGCCTCCTATAGCGTATGCGAAGTTCTTCGCGATTAACTCTTTTGTCCGGGAAATAGTGTTGCCGACCCAGGCCCACTAGTCCTATTCTGGGCTCTTTATGCCTCAGGCATAAGGTGTTCGACATCTGGGGCCCTGATGATCTGAGCCCTAGCCCTAAGTCACAACGTCAAGCGAATTTTTCCCGAAGTAGCGGCGTGCGTTTCGCAGTTCGGCTTCGAGCTTTTCCTTCTATCACCACGACAAGAGCCAGACGATTGATCTCTCCAACTCGTCAATCCATCAATCGCCCACCATGGCCCCCTCCCAGCTCCCCCCGGTTTTCAACCCTACCCCCCAGGACATTGAGATGCTCCTGGCTGCTCAGTGCCACCTCGGTTCCAAGAACCTCCAGGTGCACATGGAGCCCTACCTCTGGAAGACCCGTGCCGACGGTGTCAATGTTATCAACATTGGCAAGACCTGGTATGCAGCAGACCGAGAAAGATTTATCCGTGGAATACAAGTTCAAAAATCTAATTTGCGATGCGATGGAATAGGGAGAAGATCGTCCTGGCCGCCCGTATCATCGCCGCCATCGACAACCCCGCCGATGTCTGTGTGATCTCTGCTCGTCCCTACGGTCAGCGTTCCGTCCTGAAGTTCGCCTCCCACACCGGTGCCACCGCCATTGCTGGTCGTTTCACCCCCGGTAACTTCACCAACTACATCACCCGCTCTTTCAAGGAGCCCCGTCTCATCGTCGTGACCGACCCCCGCACCGATGCCCAGGCCATCAAGGAGGCTTCCTATGTCAACATCCCCGTCATTGCCCTCTGCGATACTGACTCCCCCACCGACTTCGTCGATGTTGCCATCCCCACCAACAACAAGGGCCGTCACTCCATCGGTCTCGTCTGGTGGATGCTCGCCCGTGAGGTTCTCCGTCTCCGTGGCACCCTTGCCACCCGTGAGACTGAATGGGACAGCGTTGTTGACCTGTACTTCTACCGCGACCCTGAGGCCGAGGAGAACAAGGAGATTGCCGATGAGACCAAGGTTCCCGGTGCTGAGGAGATCGGCGCTGGTGCCGTCGAGTCCGGCTTCGCCGGCGACAACTGGGATGTGAACGCCCCTGGCGCTGGTGCCCCTGGCACTGCCTTTGCTGCTGCCAGCGCTGCTGTCGGTGCCACCAGCTGGGAGGCCGATGGTGCTGACTGGGCTGCCAGCTCCGCCCCCCAGGGTGGTGAGTGGGCTGCTGAGTCTGCCGCCGCTGCTGCTCCCGCCACCGAGGCCAAGTGGTAAATTCACTCGGTCTGAGACGAGGATAGCCGTTGAAAGGGGGGAAGTATGACCTCTACCCGAAAAAGCTATGGCTCTCCGGGATGATTGTGGCGATTTCCCGTGTCCTCAAGACATGGGAGACGAGGAAAATGCTCTTGTTTATTCTTTCACCTTCCTAACCCATTGGCAACAATGGAAATCCAATATCCCGCAAATTCCCTTTGACGTGTCTATCCTAGTTTCTGTCCAATGTCCAAAAAAAAAGAAACTGAAAAACAGCAGAAGAAAAAAGAGCTTTCACCGGGCATCTTCCAAATCCTGTTGGATCAGTGATCCTTGCCAGCACTTCATTTTTTATTTTTTTGTTTTCGATCAGGGTGGAATTGATGACTCTCGACTAGTGCTCTACGAGGGAAAGAAGTCACTGTTGTGAAGAATGCCCTGCGCTAGGAGATATCAATTTAACGAGGCGGGCGTGAGAGCTGTCTTGGTTCCTCCCTCGTATCATTTTACAATATCTGTATCTTGTCCGTTCCCACGTACTCGTAGGTGAAGAGCTCCGGGTTCATCTCCGTAGCCTCGATCTGGTTCTACAGCACTCTACGCAGTGACCTACACAGGCCTGTAAAAGTAGCGCCGTTAATTCTGCTAGTCCAGCATCGGATCTCCTTTGGGGAAGCCCCCTATTATCGGGTGGAGATGTGGCCATCTAGGCTGCGAGATGCGGGCGACATCACCTAGTACAGGGAACGCCTCCAGTCTGACTGGGGGCCGATCCCGTGGCAAGCCTGGGTAGCGCCAGGCCGTCGCAACGCGGTAAGGAGTGGCCCGTCACGCTACGTGGTGGCTTAAGGTACGTGCTAATCCCATGGGCAACCATGCTTCCGTAATAAAGGTACAGAGGGGCCAGTATTGCTGGCTGGTGTCCGGAGTGTTTACTTTTACAGTTTACATACTCAGATACGTAGACGGGAAGAAGAGGCGTCGCTTATGGTGATTGTGCTGAATAGAGGTATGCTTATTGATGGATGCTTATGGACAATGCTGACTGGTTTCCTAGGATTGTACTGCAAAAATGGCACGTCAGCATATACAAAGGCCAGATCCGCAATCAGGATCCGTGTCAAGCTGGATATCAAACCGATCCAACACAAGTCAGCGCGTATTCCGATGTGAAGAGACGCCTCATCTGGTATGGTGGACGGTAGATGGTGGAGAGAGGTAAGTTCGGCGTCGGTAGCTTGCGGGCATAGCTGACTTATCTGCAAAAGATAGGCGCAGGTTGACGAAGGGGACCAACAGCGTGTCCAGTACATCGTCGGCAGGGCGTTCGTATCCGTGAGCAAGAACATTAACATAGCGACCTCCTTCTCTATGCGGTCGAGGGTGTACGAGATGGCGCAGGCCTTCGGGTGTGGCTGCTTGCATCGACGTCACCAGGTTCGCCAACAGCATGCCTAGGGTCAGGGTCCTGCGCGACCAAGAGATAAGCCCTAGCATCATCTCTTAAGCAGTCGTGCGCTGTCGACATAATCCATTAACCATCACTGTCGCCTCTAACAAACACCCCGGCATAGGCGATCTCTGATTTCTTACGTCCGTCCTTCGTGCTCGCAACAAAACAAGTGATGCCTCAGTCAAGGGAATGGAAAACGCTAAAATGGACGACGGCACTAATGGTGGACCGGATACTCCTGGTGCATTTCATACCCGCAATACATGCCTTGCATGTCGGGAACTTTAGATCGAGTGCTCTCTGATCGAGGATCCTTTCTACTATCCTTGCAGTAACTGTCGAAACGACAGAATTGAATGCAATCTAGACCCTGCCCCTACTCGGAAAGGACCTTGTGAGGGATGTAAGAGGCCCTGAACACCATGTTCCTACAACTTTGAGAGCTATGACCATAGAACCCCCATGCCATCCCTCTTTCAAAGAGGGCACGTATAGAATCTGCCCAGCTTTCCACGATGAGCCTCAGTCTCCCGCCCAGGCTACCTTCATGGCCCAGTCAACAGGGGGCTGGTCGCCCCCTGACAGCTTTTTAGCCACGGGCGGCGCACAACTAAGCTGGGGGAAAGAAGAAGAAGAGGGGAGAAGAACTAGAACTACATAGATCATGCCTGTAGTCACGATGCATCTGTATCATATAACCCCAGATGCAGACATGCAAACATCCTGCCCTCCTTTAGGGGCAAGCTCGCCCAAGGCTTCATGTTAGTCATACATAACGGTGCAGAACAATGATTCTTCCAACCGAACCAAGCGAAAAAGCACAAAGATAGGGTTTTTAGTGGGGCGTTCGTCAAGTATTGCTCATGCGTGGCATCATTCATAACATCATCACCCAGTAGAATTGAGATTCGCTATCGGTGCCTGCGAAAAGTCGACCATGTTTACAGGGTGCCTGCAAGTAAGATATCTAGTTGGCTTGTAATTGTATAGTTTTCAATTAGGTCGCCTACGTGAAAGCTGTGATAACGCCAAGTAGGTATATGCCTATGTCGGTGCAAAACTGCCACCCACGTGCTATAGTATGCGCGCTTGATATGACTTGTGTATCCTCCCACCTAACGCCAAACCCCGCCCTCGAAAGAAGAAAGAAACATACAAGTAACGGTGAAGGGTATCGGGAAATATTCAAACCAAATCGAGGATGCTGACGCGGGGAACGCGTTTCTTTCTGTCAGCTTTCTTCTGGTCATGCTTTACATTCGCAGAATGGCATGTAGCTGTGATGGTTGGGTCGTCTTCAAATTGACCAAGGCAATCAACCGCCCAAAAACCATTTGATGTTGAGAGGTTTTCAAGATGGCCAATGGTTTGCGTTTGCTCTGGGTCTCGGCCTTTCATCTTCGTGCAGGCTCCCGGCTTGTCCTTCGAATTTCTGAGGGGCTTTGACGGAGAAGAACTCCGACTCGACGGAGTCAGATGCTGATCACCCGGTTCCGCTGGCAAGGTATCAAACCCTTTCGCGTCCATTGGAAGCCCGTGGAATGACGCAGATGTCTCGGACGAAACATGGGTTTCAGGCTTTGGGGTCTGGGAAGAACTGCTGCAGACTTCAAGCTCTTCCGTCTTCGATGAAGCTCGTAAACTCAAGGGACGGACTGGGGAGCGCTGGAGGACATCTTTTCCTTCCTTCAGCGACAAGGATAATGAGCCATTGACTTCTTTCATATCTTCAATCACATGTGGCTTCCAGGTTGGACATGAAGATTTGACTGGTTTCCTGTGACGGTGACGACTCCCTTCAAATGCGGGCGATGCTGTTACAAGATATTCTTCACCTACTTCAAAGGCGGTTTCTGGAGTCTCGTCGCCTGAGACAGAGTAGGTAAATTTGATACCTTTCGGGAAATTTTGCGGAGAGGCAACAGTTTCAACGGATGGTATGATCGGCTCTTCAATGTCACCTTCGGTACTTGCTAGGATTCCAGCTCGGGCTCGCATCCGTGGTTGAGTGGCCATCGGGTGTCGCTTGGCCGTCGGTGTTGACATGGTGCGCAGCGATGAGGATGTGCCAGTATGATCATCCAGTTCATGCGATGTGAAGGGCGTCTGATCCGAAGCCTGGCGCTGTGAATACATACTCGGAGAAGAAGAATCCATTCCAGGATCAATGGGCGGCATACTTTGAATTGGGGAGCGCTGATCTTTGACAGGCTTAGTAGAAGTAGCAGCTTCCAGCAAATGTGTCTTTGTAGAAGACGATAGCTCCGATCGTTCCTTAGTTAGAGTACCATACTTGAGGATGCTCCCCCGCACCATGCTAGGATCGATAGGTCCTTTCTTCTTGGGACCTGTGCGCCCGGTGGTGGACTTCTTGGGCTTGGGAGCAGCAGCCTTGGCAGCTTTCGCAGCCTGCTCATCATCCCATTTTTTGACAATTTCAGGGACACCGAGCCTGGCTACAGTCTCGAAAATCCAGACCTTTTCAACGGTGAGCGGATCATAGCGTTTGGTCACCCGAGACTTCGAAGGTGTAGGTGGCGCCATCTCGGCGGTCACCTCTGGATCATCTTCGTCACCGGAGTCGTGCGTGTTTTGTGATGCCACAGTCTCTTTGGATGGAAGAGGTGGGTTAGGTTCTTCGGCTAGAAGGTCAATACCAACAACATCGACAGGAAGCATGTCCATTTGAAGCTCGGTAGTGCCGTCTGTGCCAAAATTTGCACGACTTTTGTGAACCTTCTGCATCCAGGGTGTATCACAATCAGGAGCAAGGGTTCCTGATCGTACTCCAGTAACAGGCCTCTGCAGACGAAGTCTGTAGGAAACGAGCGGCTCCGCTAGGAGCTTGATAACCTTCCTTGCACCTGAGCGGTAGTTCCACTCAAAGTGCTCAGCAGCAAAGCTTCGAATCGCAAACGAATCAATCTCGCAATCCCAAGCATGCCTCAAACGACGCCTCAAAGCTGCCATTTCATCTTCCGTGGACACCATGGGTTCTGCATAGTACTTGAGAATAGTCCGGTCGGGAAAAGTCTCTGGAATCCGAACAGCTTTGTGTTTTGTGGTAAACCAGCCACTCTCATTCTCCTCCAGCTCAAACTGCAGCCGTTCTCGCCATTCATTTAGTCTTGCGTCCAGGTCAGGCGACTGGGATGAGATCTCTTTTAGCAGGTCGTCACCAAATTGTGCTTTCGCGATTTGTGCGGCTAGCTTGCTTCCACACTTCGGGACGCCTGTGGGCAAATAATCGCCACCACTGAGCATGGCAAACAAAATCATTCCCGCTCGATCCAGAGGGATATTCGACACCTGCCCTTCGTTGCCCATACGATAACAAGTAACATGCGTTGACGCTGATGTGCCGGTTCCGCTCTCCTTGGAGAAATTCATGATAGTTAACGTAGATCCAAACATCAACGCGTCGACATCGTTGCTCATAACAGCATCAACGATGCCAGCTCGTTGCAGCCGTGCACACTCCGCTTCGGCCTCGCCGGGGGCTTCATGCCATGGAAATTTGAATTTCTCAATTAACTCCTTGGAGCGACGGATGATCGGCGCACTGCCGTAGCTGCGGGCAGACACCGCTTTGCCCCTCTTGAAGGGAGGCTTGTGTTGGCCATCATAGACGAAGAGCGGGTGGATTGGCAGTGACAGGAGCTTCAGAAGTCGGAAGAACAAAGTCCGCAGCTCGGGGTTCTTTCCGCCGCGACCGGCCTGGACTTGGAACAGCCAAATCGAGATGTCGACCGCGACTCGGATGGGTTTTGCAGTCCGCTCCAGGTGGCTTACAGCCAGCTTGGACAGAGAGATGCGCTCTCCTGTGCCAATGGCATTGATTAATCTGTCTCAAGGTCAGTTTCAGATGCTAGGCAATACTCCCGGGATGAAGGGTGATGGGCATCTCTCTGCGTCCGACCTAGGAGTTGGGGGACAGCACCTACCCAGGGATACCCATGTGGCCGGCTTCAAGTTCTGCAAGGCGCCGGCTCAAAAATAACGGGATACAGCCATGTGGTGCTGGTGCAGACGTTGAGAAAGGAGAAGTTGAATGTTGACGGAGTAAAATAAATAAACCACGGGCCGATGTAGATCCGTGCCCTCCAACTGTGCAGCTTCAGACCGGTCGCGATCGTCTCTTTCTCTTTCTTGAGACCTGAGATTTGGGGCTCAAGGTTGGCTCTCCCCCTTAGGATAATAATACAGATAACTCAGCTGGAGTTTCTCGGTCGGCGCGTCGTCAACTTCCTGCCGCGGATTTCAGTTTCTCTCGGGTTCCTTCTGTTCAGTCCCAAGCCCTTGGCACTCCCAGAAGGGATCGATGTCTTCCTTTTCTTCGTTGTTACCGTCATAGTCATGTCAACATAGTATGTCAAATGAGATCCTTGAGTTTTGTGAAAGCTTCTCGCTCGATAGTATCGTAGCGTTTGACTTGTGCTGGATTCGCATATTGTGGGCGGAACCCCGGAACGTCCTTGAGCCGCATCAGTCGATGGTCGCCATCCAGGCTCAGAACGATCACTTTGTGGTTAGGGTCCACATCCATCCAGGGCCACGCGTTGAAGTCGATTACTTGTCGGAGGATCCCTTTTTCCTCCTTGGGCTCGGGCTGGTTCACCCATCTTGTAATCGCTATAGAGAAGGAAGCGAAGGCAACCCTACGTGATTATCTTCGGTATGAATATATCGTTTGTGGGAGCGCTGGAAACAAATCTGCCGACAGCGTATCACGGTAAAGTGTCATAACTATTTCCAAGTCCTACGCACTAAACGAACTAGTATATTACGCAAGATCGAAGGATATAAAGAGATATTCAAGACAAAGAGCAAACTAAGGACAAATCAAGGCCAAAGTAAGAGATAGAACAGTAGATATTGAGGTTATAGGAAGTAAGTAGGAAGTGGAACGTTAATTCTTCCCTTGAAATCCCTATCCTATATACTCTAGGTAGGCGGAAAGTAGGACAGCGTTGGTAAAACATTTAATATTCTAACATAGTATAGCGAAAAATAATTATATCACTTTGTTCTATCGCGCCTACCGAGAATATTAAATATAACACTTTGATATCTAGTTGTCCGTCGTCCGGGGAGGATAACAATCGAGAAGTAGGAACTCCTCGAGGGTTCACTAGATCCCGTTGTCACGGCAAAAAAAAGAAATTGTCCAAAACCCACTAGAACACTAAGAATCAGCGGTCAGCTAAAGGTCGATTTTGGGGACATCTTCCCCCATCCCAAGTCGCAGACGGACACAGATTTCGAATTTCACACATCAGCATCGACGAGCTTTGGGAAGCGGGGCTCCGCACCTTTGTCACCCGAATACGCGCTCCACCAAACATCCTGACGAGCAACACGTCTACTGGTGACAACAAGCGATGTCTGTATCCTCCAATCTACGCTATTCCCAAACAGCTCGACCGTCCTCCCCTCACACCCCTCAACAGCGATCGGGCAATGCATCGTTCGCCAGCACGACATCGCCGGGCTCGTCCTTCCGAAACGAAGATGATGCGATAATTTTCGAGATAGGCGCCCGTTGGATACGGGCAGGATTTGAGGGCAATAGCAGTCCCGATTGCACGTTGGGATTCGGGCCTGAAGGATCAAGACGATTAGGAGACTACCGGGGTTGGATTCAGGGAGCTTATGGGAGTGGGACGTCGTCACAACCTGTTAATGCAGAGGATTGGGTGCGGGACTACGAGCTGTGGAGGCACGATCTGAGAGACGTTGACCTGGGCTTGGTCGAGGACAAAGTTGAACGTGCCTTTCGCGAAACCTACAATCAGCACCTGTTGACCGACGCAGGTTCCTCCCGTCTGGTCCTGACTCTTCCGTCGCTCATGCCACATCCATTATTATCATCGTTACTTCTTACATTGTTCAGTCGCTGGCGCTTCCCCAGCATCACCCTTCTCTCCAGCGCGACCATGTCTGCAACTGCGGCAGGACTGCGCTCTGCTCTGGTGGTGGACATTGGCTGGGCAGAATCCACCGCAACAGCCATCTACGAGTATCGAGAGGTCACAACAAAACGTAGCACACGGGCAATGAAGCGTCTCATGCAGGAAATGGGTCGGCTTTTGACTGCCCTGGGCTCTGACAACGCTTCCGAGGAAGTTGTCAAAGACAACATCTCCGTGGGATTCACTTACTGCGAGGAGGTTACTACTCGCTTCGCTTGGTGCAATCCGCAAAGAGAAGCTAGTGGAGCAGGGCCCGACCCAGATCGGACCGTCTCAATTCCCTCCCCGACTAACCCAGAGAAAGACTTTTGCGATATCCCATTCGCACGTTTTTCGGAGCCTGTTGAAAAGGTCCTCTTTGCGCCGGGAGTAGAGGACTGTGAGATGGACGATGAAGAGAAGTCAATACCTTTGCTTCTTTACAACACCCTCCTCACTCTGCCTCCCGATGCCCGGGGTACATGCATGTCACGCATCGTGTTTGTGGGTGGCGGTTCTCGGATTCCAGGGTTGCGACAACGAATTCTAAAGGAAGTGTCAGCATTGGTTGACCAACATGGCTGGAGTCCGGTCCGAGGCAAAGTTCTCGAGCGACAACGACAACGATTGGAGCAAATGAAGATTTCGTCTCAAAGCAACGGAAAAGCGCAGCCTACAAACAGAGACACTGCGTCTTCCCCCGATGAAGAGAAACCAGACCCGTCTCAAGAAGAACTAGAGATCGATTTCGTCGAACAGAAACTGCGTCGTCAGAACAAGGACGCACCCGTTCCTATCCAGGGAGTGTTTCGGGAAGTTGAATCCCTCGGCGCTTGGGCTGGTGCCAGCTTAGTGACAAGCCTGAAGATTCGAGGAATGGTTGAGATTGAGCGAGAGAAATTCCTGCAACATGGACTGGCTGGGGCGACTCGCGATTCGGAACCGCCCGTTCCTGATCGCCGATCAGGTCTGAGAGCAGGTGACCGATCAAGCTGGACCTTGGCTGGTTGGGCGTGATACTGTACTTTTCTTTTACACTACAAGTCAACCTAATAATACTCCATTTTCTCCGGACTGACGAGACCCGCTGCACGTCATGTTGCTGGCCATTCAAGCGCTCCTCGCTTACCATTCGCATTTTCTGTCTGTTCGGCATTCGACACTCGGTATCTCGGTGACTCTAGTCTATGAAGTAAATAGTGGGCCCGGAATCGTCCACAGACTCTAGATTCAATAAGCAGTCAGCAGCCGATCTCCTTTCTACCCTACCCCATAACCATCTTACCCATGGCGGATATCCCAACATTTCACAATCTCTACTAGAGAGACATGGCAACGTCGTAACTTCGAGTCCTTTTAATCCTGTATTACACTACTTGATGACAGGGTACTGGATTTCGACCAGCGACATTAGTTGCTTTGCTTTTTAGAATCTAGGAAAAGTGCTGGGTATTTGTTTCCTATTGACAGCCGAAGCAATTATTGGAGAGTTATTATAGTACTTATGGACGTGCGAGTGAAAAGTGATTTGGAGCCACTTAGAGAGTGCCGAACTGGTAGGTAGCCGAGTTGACAGCAGGGCCATCATCGGGACCATAGACCTGGTAAGGCAGACGACCCCACTGGGGCTGGTTGATACCGTCGATCCAATCCTCGGTCTCAACGACAATGCATCCATATTTGTTAACGTACGCAGCGCCGGCATCACCATCCTGCTTCTTGTTGCGCTTGGCCTGCGACTCTTTGGTCGGAATGGTGCCGTTCTGGCCGTTACAGGAGTAGATCTGCAGCGCGGCCTGATTGGTGGCAACATCCAGAGTGATACCGGTCTTGTCAGAGGCCAGGTGCACTGAAGGGACGAATGAGTTGGGAGCGGCATAGGCGGGTGGGCGGTCTATCAGGAAGCAGGTATCGTAGCCGGTGCAGCCACCACCGCACACGCCAGTGGTCTTTTCAATGTCCTGACCCACTAGCTTAGGCTCGGTGAAGTCCAAAGCGCCTTCGTAGGCGGTCTTCACGTCGAGAATTTCGCCGGTGGGGATTTCAATCGTGTCCGCAGCGATGATGCGTCCGGAAAGGGGCATCTGCAAGTAGGTGTCGTTCAAGATGTTGTCGGTCTTGAAGGCATTGAGGTTCCAGTAGATGTGGTTGGCAAGCATAATGGGGGTCTTTTTGGTCAGAGCAAGGGAAACCAATTTGGTGGTCAATTGCGGCAGCCCCTTTGGGTTCTCGGCGCTCTTCTCGGTTGAGACGCTGAAGACGGCGTGGTTGATCACGTCGCCAGGGAAGTTCTCGAAGCCTTCATCCAACAAAGTGAAAGTGATGGAGGACTGAGAGTGCGAGGTAACAGTCCAATTGCGCATATCGTAGCCGACAAAGCCACCATGAAGGGTATCCTTGCCGCCATTCTCGTTCTCGGGAATGTGGTAGGTGTCTCCGTCAATAGAGAAGGTGCCATTCTTGATGCGATTGGCGTAGCGGCCAACAACCGCGCCGAAAAAGGTGCGGTTAGTTTCGCTGTCGTGGAGATACTCCTTAGGGGTGTCATAACCGACCAGAACGTCCTGAGTATTGCCATCGCGGTCAGGGACCAGGACGTGGGTCAAACGCGCACCGTAAGGGATGAGCTTGACGGTGATGTTCTCAGCCTCAATCGCGTATTCCGTGAAGTGGCCACTGTCACTTGAGCTGCTGGGAGATGACAAAGATGCAGCCGATGAAGAGGAGGCTGAGGGTATGGCATTGGCCAGAGCAGGCAGCCCATAAAGAGCAGCCGTCGCGTAGGACTTGAAGTGCATCTTGAGGCCCAAAGTCGCGGTGACAGAGAGGAATATAAGGCAGAAAACCGAAAGAAATCGAGGCGAAATCCGCGCAGGGCACAAGAATGAGCGGAATAAGCCGAGGGGAACGCGCATTTTATGGTAATGAAAGCTCCTTTCCCAACCCAATAAACATCGTCATTCAACACTAGCTTACCTCCGCATGGCTTGACGCTAGGGGGCGGGGAGCAGGAAAACTGGGGTAAAGGGCTACGATGGATCACGAATTATCCGAAAGCAGTTGCGGGGGCGGTCAATGATTGGAGGAGGACAAAGAAGCGGAGGCTACGGAGTAGAAAGAGGGGAGAACGATCCGAGCACCTCGTGTGTGGTTAACTGTGGTACTCCGTACAGATCTATTCGCTAATTTAGTGCTGGGCAAGCTTTAGATGGCGTACACGGACAATGTCAAATGTCACCCTCGAGATCCCGTAAATGTACGGAAGGCAAAACTCCGGCGGAGGAATTCCCATGCCTGGGCCCAGGGCCCGATTCTATGTGAATTCCACTGCAAGCAGATCGCGAACTGATTCGGTTTTCATATGTTGGAAGTAATTGCCTTTTTTCTTTTAAAGTCATCGGGCGTTTTGGATGACATGGAGAGATGGTTGTCTTCCTGGCCGTCATGGGGCAGAATATACATCGAGAGACGAGAGATATTCGGGCATACAAGGGAGCCAGACAAGCGGAATCCCAAAGAGGACGGTATGTAGTTCTGTTGGCCGGGTTTAGAGTTGAACCGAGTGCCTGATGTCAATACTGTGGATGATGACTGTAACACTTGAAGGTCAATATCTGTTCAGCCCCAGCTATTCAGATTTGAAATACAAACTTTGATACACTTCTAGAGAAATACAAACATCGCAAGTTGGATATTTTCCCAATTGGGATGCGCTTACCTAATACACGTTTCGCTGATTCGTGCCGCCTCGAGCCTCTTGTTTACGCATTGCCCCGCGCTTCTTGTTAGCGGTTGTACAGTTTCGCTGGCCTTTTGAGGGCCATATCCTGGCCATTGTGACTTATCTATCCGCGCATTTCGTAGGGTGCGTTCTCTCCACGCCCCCTAGCGGCACGCGTGCCGAGATTCCATCCAGCCCGCCATGTCAAGCACGTCGCGTAGCCAGAGCTCCTCGCCCGATGTCCTAGGCCCTCCAGGCGACGCCGAATACCTCATCTCATCCCCCGTGAAGCCCTTTGTTGGTCGCCAGAGTTGGCTGTCGCCTGCCAATTTTCGACGCCAACGAACCCCGACCAAGCGACCGCGCGCAAGCCTCAGTCCCGCGAAGAGCGCGCATTCGATCCGATTTGATGATGTACTGCTTCCCGGCTCGCCTACAATGAAGCTCAATGGTCGTCAGAGATCGCTTTCGCCGGAAAAGGGCGAGGATGGCAATGTCAGCCCATGGCGCATTCGGGTCACACTCGAGGCGACTCAGGACGAGGAGAACGAAAACAGGGGCAGTCCGGCGCGCAAACGACTGCGCCCGTCTACCATAACAACCAAGGTTCCCCTGAAGGATGATAGGAGCCCGCTGTTAGAGAAAACTCCGGCAAGACGACGAGGGCGCCCAAGGAAATCAGACGTACAGGCTCAGAATGGCTCGCCGTGGCCTGCTAGCGCAGGAAATACCCCAGGGCCAAAAGGCGGCAGTCCGCAGAAGGGTAAACGGGGTCGACCACGAAAGGGCACGCCGAAGCCGAAGGCACAGGAGGTGCCAGTGGCTGAATTTGAGCCAATTTCAGCACCAGCGCTATCGCCTGGTCCCGACCTACACTTCAGTCCGATGGACATTGCTGTTGATAACGGAGCTGAGTCGCCTCGTCAATTCAGTCCGATGAATCTTGCGCCAGATGGTCTTGATAGTGACTCCCTGGGAGCCGATGATCTACCGGTCGCCTTTCTTCGCCCGCCACCCGCTGTGAATAGGGATAGCTCGGACAAGGGCAACACCACCCATGAAGGCTCCGGCCGCGAATACGGTAGAGCCAGCTACGATACTCCCATTATTGGAGCTGCAGAGCACCACTACCTTGATTATGACGAGAACATACATTCCACCCCCTCAAAAATGCCATCACCGACTCGAGAAAAATCCGTTTCATCTGCGCGTCACGCAGACGCCACTTCACCGCGAACTTATCCTACGCCTACTCCCACTTCTTCACTGGTCGAGGAAGAAACTCAGGACGAGGAACCTCAAGTACAACAACAGGCAGCGGCCGATGATCCACGTTCTGAGCCGGACCCTACGGATGAGCATGAAGAGTTCGATTCTATTATGGAAAGCGAGGGCTTCACTATGGTCTCCTTGGATACTTTGCCTTCAGCCAAGCAATATGGTCTCTCTAGCGGCAAAATGTCGACAGGCGACTCGTCAAAAGGACGAGATAACGGGCGCGTTGGCGACAAATTGAAGCGAAAATTGCCAGGCGGTATCAGTGATCTTCGAAGCGACAGTCACAGCTCAGCAAGGCCGAGCCCTGTTGCCCTAGGTCCTTCTTCCGCTTCACGTCCTCTTTCGCGGGCTGATTTGGAGCCGCAAAATCCGAGCAGACAGAGCCCACTCGACAATGTGGCCTATCCCGAGCTGCCCGAAACTTTGCCTGAGAACACTCGGGATGCTTTCGAGTCTGAACGAGCGCCTCGGATATATGAAATTGAAGATGAGGAGGTAGAAAGTATCAATTCTGGGATGGATGGCGACGAGAAAGAAATCGAGGAAATCGAGGAGGAAAACGACGATGATGAAGTGCAAGTTGTCGATCCATCGCCCCAGGTTCGGCAAACCTATTCGCCGCAACGAAGTCCCTGGAATGCAGGAAGAAACCAGCGAGAGGCCGAATGGCAGATTGAACGACAGGCTGTTAGCCGGCAAGCTCAGAATCCGACGAATGTCCGACGATTTATCACCATTGAAAGTGATGAGGATATGTCTCAGGATGAAATGGTCGGTGGCCAAGATGCATTTGACACTCATTCACAGTCTGATGTAGAGTCCGCCGTGGACGAAGAGCCTTTCGATGAACAGCCATTGGAAGAAGATCCCGTGGAAGAAGTGCCTTTTGATCATAGACCTCTGGATGAGCAAGTTCTGAGGGAAAAGGATGTCATGAAAGGAGAGGCCTTTGAAGAGCAACCCATAGAGGAAGCGCCTGCGGAAGAGCTTGGCCGGAGGTACGATCCTCGAGATTGGGAGCCGAAGCCTACCGCGGAGCGTTGGCATCACGCGACAGAGATGGAGCCAGAAACATACGACGAGGATGACGAGTCCGTCGACATCTGGCAACAAGAGCCTGAATATTCGGGGACTGGCCGTGTACCTCAATCGCATACCACCAACCGGGCAGACGAGATCGAGCAGAAAGCCATGGATGATGGCGACGAAGCCTTTGACGATATATGGCAACAAGAGGCTCATGAGGACAGTTATCTTTCTCGACGTTCGGACCATCGCGAAAATTCCCAGGCAGATGAAGGTTCCCACACCTGGAGACGGATGGATGGAGCTTCCGCGAACGAAGACTACTCGAGTTCATCTCCAGCTTACGTGACAATGGATGACGGCGGCACGAAGTACCTTGGACCAACACATGTTCGCAAGCTACGAGACGAGGACGTGGATCTATCAGCTCTGCTGGCGCGGGAAGATACGCCAAACCATGCACGCTACTACAACGGGACAAGCACTCCTCGGAGTCTAAGTCGCCAGTCTGGCCCACAGCCATCGTCGATCAATGGGTCCTCCATCAAGTCTGCCTCCTCGCGTAAGGCCGGCCAGAGTGCCCGTCTACAACCTATCTCGCAGTCTCCAGAGAGGGAATCGGAAGCCCAAGTCAGCTCACCTGCTCTGAGACGCAAACTTTCACCTCAAGAGCCTCAGCCAGAGGAGGTAGACGAGACTGGCAGCGTTTCCGATTCCGGTCTGCACGAGACTGACTCCGTCCAAGCAGGCTCTATCGCCACCCCAGAATCACAACATCAGCCTAATAGGGACGTCCCGGCATCATCCTTGTTCCAGCGAATCACTAGTCTCACTCCCAGGTGGCTGAAAGCCCCTGCTGAATCTCAAGACGATAGCTCGAGTGCCATCTCAGAAGACGAATCAGAGGATGATGACCATGAGGAAATGGGCAGCATTGAATCAGCCAGAGAAATCCATGAGCATGTCGAGCACACACCGCGTTCAATTCATTTGAATGGAACACCGAGATACCTGGACAAAACAGCTGGTTCTCCTCAACCAGATCCCGAAGATACCGTGCGTTCAGTGGAAGAAGATGATGAAGAGGAGGAAGATCTGTTTATTGAACAAGTGGCGCCCAATCGAAGTGCGAAACGCGACGCTGCGAGCCTCATTGACGACAACCAACACGAACCGTCCGGACCACGACCTCTAGCAGCATTCGGCTACTTCTCCAACGACCATTATAAGGCTCTTCGGCGCATCTACCGAATGGCAAAGCGAGACCCAGAGCGTTTCCCCTATTATGACGCACCGGGGCGTTCACAAATTATCGGTGATTGGATCTGGACCTCGGACGGCCATCACGGGGTGCCCATCACCGAGGTACAGTTTGCCATCATTGATCGCTTCATACATGACCTCTCTCGAGCCGATGTACAGTACGGTGGATCCGGGCAGGTCGACTGGACAGAAGCTGACCTGCATCGGCGTCTGATCAGCATCATTATTGGCGAACAGATCCGAGAAGAGCGAAAGGCCAAGGTGACCCGCGGGGTCTCTGTCGATACACGATGAGCACAAAGCGCAATGACATTTGATCCTTTCTTTGGCGTATAGTTGAGATGATGAATACTTGGCGATGGAGTCGGTGGTTTCGTTCTTTCTTTTTTCTTTTTTCTTTTTTCTTTCTTTCTCGTTTTAAGATTCCCTCATGGTCATCGGCTTGGTTTTGTATGGAAGTGTTTGTCTACTACTTGACATTATGGCTTGAATAGTCTGGCGTTATGTACATGGAATGGGCTCCGTCACTGACACTATACAATTGAACGCATCAACCGCATTATCGGAGTGGATCCTTGGGCACTACTGCAAACAGCTTGAATTGGATATGATACAGTGATGCCAGATGACTAGCCAATTACCCCCAAACCCTGCAGCAGTATCCCTTATTTCCCCGACGGTTGACGCTGGGTGCGCAACGTTGTCTACATAGCTCTGAGGAACAATCGGATCGATCTTTAACTACCAGTTTCCATTTCCTGCCAGACTAACTATCCCATCATCAAAGCCTTTGGAACTTGACCCTCAAACCAAAGAAAACTAGAGCTTACGTCGTCAAGGTACACGAGCCCAACCATGAAAATAAGTAGCGGTTGAAGTCTCGACCGACGTTGCAGCCATCAACCACTTGGACCAACCAGGAACACCACTGGATTTATGTATTTCGCATAGCCAGCCAAGCAGACGACGTATCTGAATCACATCTGGCTCATCCCCACTCTCGTGCGAGTGTCCTGCATCGTTTCCTGGGATGTCAATTCGGACGCAAACCAAAGTACAACCGGAAAAGCATCCAGGACCATTATAAGAGTGCCAAGGGGGCCGTTCTAACAATCTCGTTGTTTTACATTCTCACTACATACGGCTCCTCCATAACCTCGATGCTTAACCCCGGCTCTCATGTCAGTCATTACTATCGTTCAACGCGCCCTCCCCTTCTCGCTCTGGAAGCGAAAACAATCTAAAGAAAAGAACCCCCAAAGTCCAGACCATGGCTTCGAGTCCATATCGGACAATCCAACCTACCCCAATACAAGTCTGCGCTGTGACGTCCCGGTGGTGCATATAGCGGTGAAGCAGCCCGATCCAACCAACGACGCCTCTGAAACAGACTCGGGCTCGGACTCGTATGATACCCACCTCTCAGATAAGATCTGCGCACGCGAGCACACCCGAACCGTGAGCTGGGCCAGTATTGTCCGTAGTCAATGTCGATGGACGAAAGAACAAGAGAAACAGCTCGTTATGGCGGAAAAGCAGCTGAAACGGTGTCAGAAAGCATGGAGCCCAGAACAGGAGGTCTGGTTGGCCTATGTACGTGTCATGGCTATAATGATTTTGATAGCCGTGCTAACGCAATAACTCTAAGATCCAAACATTGAGTGAGCAGAAAAAGGCTCATAAGAACTTTAGGCTTATGCGCATGAGACAGCAGGATGAGGAGCGGAATCAGTTTCGCAAGGCTTGGAAACGGCGTCAGTCGGAGAGTTCGGAGGAGATGCAGGATGTTTCTTCTGTTAAAAGCGGTGCTAGTGGATTAAATAGATTCCGTCGGTTGCCGCTATATGGTTTGGTGTCTATGTCTAATTTGACTACAGAGTCTACTGCTGTGGCGTGTCGGGGATGAAGATCTGAGGTATAAGACTGTGCTAGATGTGGAATGCATCATAACATTATAAACACCTGCTTCTTTCTCGATAAGTTCACAGGAATTCAGTCATTGAGGACACCTGAATGGATGTACTCAGTCTATTATCAATATTTTGTACCGACAATTCCAACCTTCCCCTCCTGACCTACTCAGGATGCGGCCATTTCCGAAAGATATCCGCGACCATATCCACAGGCGCAGTCAGCAAAGCCACAGCCGTTTCAAAAGGCGGCTTACTCGGCGCCAAAGGATGCGATCTAGAAGGCACGAATATCTTCGTCCTGTCCAACGACCTCGTCAATGCCTCGCTATCAGTCTGAGATATTCCATCCTCCAACACCGGCAGATCACTGCCTTCTTCCTGCTGGAAATGGTACACCAAGTCATCCAGCAAGGCTTCGAGAGTCGGCGCAAAGCGTGGGTCTGTGGCCCGGAGTCCTTGGAATGCATTAAGTTGCTCTTTGATGGTTTGATGCTCGATGCGTCGCTTGTCTGCTCTGGCCTGACCGTCGTCTACGTGTTTGGCTAGGGCTGGGTAGATGACTAGTTCTTCGCTGATGATGTGTCGTGCTAATTCCCAGATGAACAGGTTTTGATATCTGGTTTGTTGGTCTGGGTCAGATGATCTTAGGATCTTGTTCGTGTGGTACTCGAGTTCGCGATGCTCGTTTTTGACGGTGGGGAGAAGTCGGGTATGTGCTGGAGTTGCTGCGTTCTCGTATGTATGTAGTGGTCGTCTCATCTTTTTGTGGAAGTAAGGATGTGGTATAGGACCGGTTGCTGTGTCGGATGTGGTGGTCATGATAGATGATACATAGGGCGTGAGTGTACAGGTGCGGGCGGGAAGCCGGATAATGATGTGTCTGAACATGAGTGATGATCTCGATTTAGATATCTTCATCCTAGAGCTAGCTCTAGGATGTGTTTTCAGTCTTTGTGATAGAAAGTCGGTTATTACTCCCGCCTGTCATCATGATGATATCTAGCCCTAAGGGGAGCTCCTTGTCACGTAATATCAGTGGCAATGAACCTACTCTGGCATTGTCTGTAGGTGTAGGAGTAGATATATGAAAGGATAAGAATATTTACTATATTCACCCTGCTGAGATCCAAGTACGGACAACGCGCAATCCTACCTACATCAATCTCAATTCGTAAACACTCAATTCTCATTCAATCGTTAAATCCTACTATAAAATCACCATGCAACCCAAGCCCACGCATCTTACTAACATACCATCAACCAAACACCAAAGCCCTCACCTCAATACTCTCCCTCACCCTCGCACCAGCAGGAGTCCTAGAATCCCAAAACGCCGTATGAGGCACCCACTGCGCCACATCCCCATCCCTAAGCCCCTTCGAATCCGAACACTTGAGCAACAACCGCTCATCCCCCGTCATCCCAGACCAATACAACCACTTCTGGTTCGGATTATACTGCACACCCATAGTGGCGCCCGTGCGATTAGGATACCGATGCTCAATCGGCACCAGATCCTTAGCATCCACTGACTCCGCCGACGCAAACGCCAACGGCGCAGACTGGACCGGTTCAACGGTTAACGGGCGCCAGACGTTCACGATACGGTACCGGCCTGCGAGAAGCTTCTCTGCTTCTTCTGGATCCGGGGTGTGGAGCTTGACCCGGTCTGCGGCTGCCTGAGGTGTTTGGTCGACATGGGCGCGTGTTACGGGTTGGCGGGGAGCGCCGTCTTTTTGACGGCGGATTGTGTGGTCGAAGAGGACGATTTTGTGCGAGCCGGGAATGTTGGAGAGGAGGAGTTGTTCTACTTCTGGGTAGTAGATTGAGCGGACGGCGGTGTCCGAGTCGAAGGTTGAGTATGTTGCGGAGGAGGGGATGTTTTGGAGGGCCTGGAAGGAGTCTTTGTCCAGGTTGTATTCATTTTCGTGGCCGCGGATGTCGTTGAGGGAGACTTTGTGGGGTACTTCGAGGTAGTTGCGTTCTGGTTGTCCTGGTGGCGGGGCCTCGACGTAGTTGAAGGGGGCGCTGTTGTCTGGTGGCGGCGCGTAAAAGACGAGTTCGGCGGTTGTTGGACCGCGGGGAATATAGTCTGGTGATGTTGTAGCTGTAGTTGTGGTCGTCATGATGTGAGTAGTTGTATGGATGTAGTTATAGAGTATATGCAGAGTATGTGCTCAAGGAAGATCACCAGCAGGAAATGCGATCGTTATATACAGTGAAGATCCGGAGATGTTGAATTAGTGAGCAGAATTAAGGCGGGGATCGAGATATTTGTCATCTCGCCGAGGCGGAGAAATGAAGTTATAGCCACTCAACGATGATACGATGAGCGATGATGTGATGACCCCATTTCTTGCCGCAATCACCTCATCTATACTTCATATCGGGTAGTGACTTCAACGCCAATAGGATCGAGCTGATCGAATGTCCGTATAAAGTCATCCAATTGCGACTGTCTGTATCGATGGCGTCATCCCGTCATCCGGGGATTTGCCGAGGCTGTCAAGGATGACCTTAACCTTACTATGGAATAATCTAGAAACGCAAAATAGAACAAGCTTCATAGATTATGCTCAACGACAAAGAAAATAGACACATGAAAGTCTGAATTGTACCATGACCGGACGCCTGTCCCCATCGTTGCCCACCAAAAAATAGGAAAAATCCATTGTAGACACCGAATTTCCGCCCTTAAAGTACATGTGAACGCCCTGTGTGCGTAAACCCATTAATGATTCCGGGTGCGCTTGCTGCTGCGCTCGCGCTCCATCCCTGTAGACTGGAACATCTCAGGGCCAGGGTGAGGCCGCGCAGGCTGCAGGTGCATGCCCAGGCTGGGCGGGAACTCCGGATGTAGGGCATTGAAGCGCTCGGGACTGGGCGGATGGCCATCGACCGGATCAGAGGGGAGTGGCGCTGCGACCAGCTCGATAAGAGACGAATCGATCCAGCCAGCCGGCTTGCTATGCAGACGCTCGAAGCGCGCGCAATCATCGTCAACTTCATCATTGAGCAGCGAGGTCAGAGGAGGCGCGTTGCCATTGGGCCGTGCATGATAGGTAGACAGAACATGGTATGGCAGGGCAGGTCGCGTCGCGGGCTTGTCGGCCAGTTCGGCCAGAGCGCTGAGAGCACTGTGTGCAGCCGTGCCGCGGGTGGAGCGCGTAACGTGGAAGTTCTGGCTCGCAGTACGGATCATGTCTGTGGCAGAAGGAGTACCGTTATCCTCAAGGCCGGTTACTTCAGGAGTGTCATCGGCGTCAGTGTTGTTGCCGTTGGTCACAGCACCTGAACCGGGGTCTGTGCGCTTCGAGGTCGAGAAGAAGTGCAAAGTGGCGACGTGCGCCTGGTTTGCATGCGCGCTGAGCTCCTTGTCCGTAAACAGCGAGTGCAGCGAGTAGGTCGGCACAGTCTGCTGAGCCAGATACTGTTTCTGGCGCTCGGCCGGGGTCGTGCCACCCGTGTCACGCGCAGGTGAGCCCACGTCCTCCTCCGGCGCCTTGCGCTTGCGCTTGTTCAACTCCGAGACGATTCCATTGCCGAGCTCATCCAGATCCACCCGATGCCGTGTGTGGCGAGTCTTGCGGTTGCTGTGAAGGCCACCGGGGCTGGCCGGGTTGGTAATGCTGAACTGGTTGGGATGAAAAAGTAGCGCATTGGTATCGGCAATATCGAGCTGTTCCTTCTCGCGCACCAAACGGGACCGTTTGCTTGAGATGCTCTGCATCAACCGCTCACGTAGCGTTGTAGATAGCTGGTTGAATTCTTCTTTGGCGAAATGCTGTCGAAAGTCGTACTCGCGGCGGTGTCGCTCGAGGCTATTTTGATGCCGGCCCTGTGCAAGGCAAAAGCCCATAGTCAGTACTTTTGTAACTGACCAGAGTAGTTCAAAGAATTGTAAATACCATAATCCGAGCCAGATCCGCATCCCTCTGTTCCTTGACATTATTCACCTCCTGCAAAAACTTGGCGTACCAAGTACCAGACAAGCTCGCCATCTCCTTGGCGAACTTGCCGCCGCCCACGGTTTCTTCAATTAGCTGCGCAACATCCTCCGCAGAGTCTGGGAGTGGGCCGGGTTGGTAGGGATCGGCATTGTTAATAAGGGTCATGTCGCATTGCAGGGAATGAAGCTGCTGGCGGAATTGGGCGTCGCGGTTCTGGCTGAAGGTAGCAGTCAAATCCTGCAGACGCTCCTGAAGCGCAGATCGACGTTTGTCACGTTTGGAGAGCGGTCCTGACGCACCACCAGCGGGACTTGTAGAACGACCTCTGGAGTGTAAACCGCCATGGTAGGCGGGCCCAGTCCCGGGCGAAGAGGGCCCTGGGGAGTAGGCCATGGGGTGGGCGGAATGTGTTCAGGGAGCGGATTGTAGGAAAAAACGCTTGCAATAGATACAGTAAAAAAGCAATAAGACCAACACCAAGGTGAATAGCGGAGGAGAGGAATCAATTCACTGTCAGAAAAGCGGCGCTGGAGCATGGGCTGCCAGATGAGGTTTAGATCCGGGACTACTTTTCACCGGGCCGAAGCATAGAAAGTGGTGAATATCACATTCAGCCAGTAGATAGCGAATAGGGGAAGGTAAAGAGTTGTGGCGAAAGCACAAATGTCTAGGTGAGAGAAGATAATGATTTATGGCAAAAGCACAAGGGCATATTGTTCAACAATAGGTTTGAGGTTATTCTCTCATGAATGGAAATGTCCAAGTGGTGACATACACTTTCTGGACCCACCTACACTATCGGTGTCTAGGGAGACTACTCTAATAGATTCACTACTATTGAAGTGGTCACAATCTTATTGAGATAGTCTCAATCTGGTCTTCATGGTCTAATTAGGCACCCAGGCAGAAGCTGAGCGTACTGTGTTGCTACTCATCAAGCCTTGGTAAAGTCTCAGAAATGTCTCAAACAATTAGTTATTCCAGCCCTAGCACGGCCTAGGACAATGGCACCCTATCAAGACCATCCACTATCAGAGTAATTAAGTTGGAAGATCTACTCCCGTCAACAGTTTAGGAAATGGCTGCCTAAGGTCATCAATGAGACTAAAGAGTCGGTCAAGCACCAACGCCTGACGCTGCCTTACAAGGTCACTCTCGTCGGTTTTCAACATGCGTAACAAGAAGCCGCCCTCAACCTAATATTCATGATTATTTGATGCGCTTCACCTGGTAATTTACGAATAGAACTCGTTTCGAGGAAGATTTATACATCGAACTTGCAACTCTTTGCATATTTATATCCATCGAGGAACAAAGAAAGACTCATCTCGCCAATAAGACCAACATCATGGGTATTCACGTTCATTTACCATCCGGCCAACGTAGTATGCATGGCGCGCAATCACGGCCGAAAAAAGAGAGAAAAAAAAAAGATTGAGAGCCAACTCCGGGGACAGTATCAAGGTCCCATGACATCGTCGCAGCAAGCTGCGGAAATCATCTTTAAAAAGCGATATTGTATCAAGGGAGGGTGCATAGAAGGGAAGAATTTAGGGGGGTTAAGACATAGGGGCGGTGGTCAGTGTGTCCGACGGATTACAAACACACCCAATTCGACACCGTCACGAGGTTCGCTGTCCTCACCGTACGGTCGCTTTCGAATGCCGTCAAAGATTTCACTGAGCAGCATGGCGGAAGAGACTTCCTTGTCACCCATCATGGCGCCAGATCTTTTGTTGGCCTGGGTGCGACGACCATTCTGCCAATACAGGTTGAGGACCTCTTTCATCCGAGCCTTCTCCTGGTGGATGAACCACTCGGCCCAGAGATTACGATCCAGGGGGGCGCTGGCCTTGCCGGCATCGGCGATCTGAAACTTCGAGGACGGCGAGCTCAGGGACTCGCAAAGAGCAGCAATGTTGGCTTTCATCGTTGCAAAGTCATCCATCTGGGATACTGTTGACAGCTTTCCCAGATAGCGACCGACATCAGCGGACAGCCCATTCACCACGACGAGCTGTCGCAGCAATGGGTCGAGGATGGGCCCGAGATATTGTGCCTTGAAGGTGGAGGCACCCTTTTTGGTCGGATAGGTGAAGAGAAGGGAGCCTCCGTCCGGGGATAACTCGCAGAGCCGGTCTACGAGGAAGGACGGTCGGGTGGGGCAGAACAGGTCTCGGTACTCCTGAGCGGATGGTGGTGGAAGATACCGCTCAAGGAGGGAGATGTGAACGCTGTGGGGAGGGACGATAGGCATTGGGGCGTGGGAGAGTTGTCGTTGAAGCGGGCCATGGAAGTCGTGGTAGGCCCCTACGACTGCAGCACTGGAAAAGACGGTCGCATTGAAATAGTCGTCCGCGGCGGTCGAGGAGCGGGGAGTGTTGGGCGGAGAGTGAGGGAGGTTGGAGAGGCTGAATTGTTCGGGCACCGCGTGAGTGACGTTGATGTAAGGCGACTGGCCGGGCTGGAGGTGGTTGTGCACGGCCTGGACGATGGAGCAGAAGATGCTATCGTTTTTAGGCAGCGATATCGACTGATCGGCCGTTCGCGGGTACGGGAGTGTCTGTGAAACGATTTTGACGGCGTCACCTCGTGGATTCGAAATCCCCAACGATGATACTGTGACCGAGTCAGTAACAGACGGAGAAGGCCTGCGGATGGATATCGCGTACCTGTCACGTTGATTCCGTGATCCAACCATGATCCCACATCTTGCTGGCAGTCCATCTCGTCATGCGGACCAGGGCTTCCTCCGGAACTGGACGAGCCATGAGAGAGTCCGTCGGACGGGCTGCTGAGGGTATCTGACGGGCCCGTGGTGGGGGATGTGTCAACACCCGGACCATCGTCCATCATGGCCGAGGAACCGGGTTTCCGGTGTGGTTGCTGATCGAACAACAGCATCTCGGACTGTACGTTCCACGCAATGTGGCTATCGTCCTCCGGCGGCGTGGGAGGCAGAGTGGAGGGGTAATCTGCCGGGAACGAGGAGGGCGAGTTCCAAGGCGAGGAAGAGTGTGAATGGCCGGTCAACGGTCTCGGCCCGCGAGACACAGAGGTGGAAAGACGAAGACGAGAATCGGCCGACCGGTTTCGAGATGGCGTGGAACTCCGGTGTTCCCAGGAGGGGAAGTGGATGGCCGCGCTGCCCTTTGACAAAAAGCGGGAAACCGGGGAAGGTTTGGTGCGAAAAGAGCCCTGCGAGGCTCGTCGACGAAGCTTCGCTGGGCTAGAGCCGTCAGTGGACGGGTCGGGGAGAGAGTGGTGGGAGAGACGGCGTTCAGGGTCGATTTTCACGGTGGCAGCAGTATGCATGATCAAGTCGTCCGAGCCGGTAGTTCTAGGCCAGCACCAACCATTGCACTGTTGAGGATTCATCCAAGCTATCGGATCCGGAGGGCGGAGAGATACAGCGGCCGGCATGGATGAGCCGTCGCAAAGGGGGAGGGGTAGGATGTTCAAGAGGTTGAGTTTGTGAGAATGTAGCAATGGAAAGAAAGAGGGAAAAGCCGAAGAAGAAGGAGGACTTTGGGCGACGTAAGGGGAGGGAAAAGACGGCGAAGGCCTTGAAGTACCGGGTACATGAATGAATGAGGTAAAATGCAGCGAGAAGAAGGTACTAGGTACGGCGGGTCGAACAGTTCTAGACCCGGCGAGTGTTCTAGACCGAGGGTCGTCGAGTCATCGGTTCCAAAGTATGACCGCTCATTTATTACTTTTATTACATTTGGGTAATTCCGTCTAAATTATACTAGATTAATATCTGTCCCATCAATCATTCCATGTTACATTTTTATGATTTTTGTTTCGTATCTAGGAAGAGTCTGAGCTAAAAGGTGAAGTGTTGTAGTGTCTAGACCGGCCCTGCGACTGGCCGAGGCGCCCCACGCGGCTGAGGCGATCATTCTCGGTTCTGCATTGAGTTGATTGTCCTTTTCATTGCATGAACCAGGAACCGGACCTTTTCTACGTGCGGTTCTTGATGATCGATTGATCTCGATGAAACTCATACTCGGACTCGTGGCCCCTTGTGTGTCCCAGAGTGCTCCAACTTCCGTTTCCGGGTTACTCGCCACTGTCTGGTTCGCATGGACGAGGCTATGGATCCTGGATCCTGCTGCAGGCATCTGGACTGGGCTATTGGGGGCCCAGTTCGTCGTACGGAGTACACTATGTCATGTCCATGTCCATGTTCATGCCCCGGCCCTTCCTCGGCTCACTCCGATGTTGCGGGTCAAGAACAGCATGGCAGGGAAATCAGGGCCGTTGGACCGTAATTTCCACCGTTGGGCCCGATTTGGTTCGCAGCCCAGTTTTTGTCTTATGTAGGTCCACCGGGTCTCAGATAGAGTGTAGCAGTTGCCACCTCGGGTCAAAACGTGTCATGCAGGCGTGGAGCAATTGATAGTAGAGAGTACCCAAGTATGGGGAACTTTATGGTCTTTGATGCTTAGAAATGAATATATTATAATTAGAATCTAAATTATAGTCTCGTGGGAATTTAATCCCACCCACGAGTGCAGACTGCGCGGCCATTGGACAACCCCGGGAGTCTTATCGTGCGACCATGCACGCGACAGGTTTTCAACATTTCCAAGGGCCCACCGGAAGTACATTTCCGGATCCCACTGGCCTGGATTGCCAGAATGTTGACTGATGAGGACAACTGCTCGTAGATCTCGGGGCCCCGGAATTCTGTCGGTTCGGTCGCAACTCGATCGGGTCGAGGTGCCCGCACGTGAGGGCTACTTCCGATGCCATGTCTACAGCATCGGGGGACCTGGCATTTCCCTAGGACTGGCTCCCCGGTTCACTCGAAAGGCTCATAATGTCCCTTTTTCCGAGACTGGGGGATACACCTTGTATCGGGAGGGTTGTTCTGCTTTGTGCAGTGATGTCAAGATTATTCATCTTGTAGGAGGAAAATCGGACGATGCGGTCATGATATCAAACCACAATGCCTCGTAGTTTCTCAAGACGTCATGGACCGTCGGCGCGACTGAGTTGGGGTGCTACCGCCCAGCGGCTGGCGCATCTCATGCGAGCAGTTCCACGCGTTCCAGGCCAGTGATGACCGGTAGCGCTGCTCCTCGCGACTGAGCCGGACCTGTTTCCGGGCAAAGCTGGAGGGCTTGATAGCGATACTGCAGGGGGCAGTCGAGCGCTCGTAGATCGGGGCCGGTGCCTTGGATAATGGAGGGGTGCAAGCCGGGCTGTCGAGGGTGATACGCAGCTCGTGACACTGGCGAACCAGCTCCCGCACACCTTCAGTCAAGCGAGAAGCGCGCTCTTCAATTTCTGGCCAGAACGAATCACCCCAGAAAGGGTCTTCGCACACAGCAGTCTCGAGGGCTGCGAGCCAGCAGCCAAAACCGGAGCGGGGTCCGGCGAGTTGGGCGGCCACAGTAACGAAGCGGATTGTGGGCTCGGAGTTCAGGACGTGAAGGACGATGCAAGCCGGACACCGCGCGGTCAGATACCAGTCATGTTCCTCGGTGAGGATGCAATTGAGCCAGGCAAAGGCACTGCGGGCCTCACCCCGGAAAGCCCGCTCGGGCTCGGCACCCTTTTTGGTGGGTAGGGCACGAGCAGCGATACGCTCGGCCTGGTGGTTGATCAGGAATAGTGGGACGAGAAGAGTATGGATGATGTCGCGGTGCAGGCGGAAGGACTCCTGCTCGGCGGAGTTGCACTCGTGGCGATGGCCAGCGCAGAAACTGGGCCCTTCCATACCGCAGTCCTGGCGGCGCAACTGTTCGCGCATCGCACGGAAGGCCTCGTTGCGTTCCAGGCCAAGCTGGTCGTGCAGCGAAATGCGAAACGGGGAAGCGGTATCGGTCGACATTGTGATAATTGGTTATAGATTGGAAATGAGATGCCAATTTAGAGAAACCATGCCGTAGAGTTGGAAAAAAAGACGCGATCTGGAGCCCGAAGTAGAAATCAATCTCGTGTGGGGGAAGAGAAGGTGCCGCATGCGGACTTAATAAAAAACCACAAAAAAGGAGACCCCTATGGAAACGTCATGGGACAAATAGAATGGGACTGCAGATCGCACGGTCTTTCTCTTGTCCAGGGTAGACTCAGTCGATCGCAATGGACCCCGACTCCACTGCTGACGAACGCAGTTCGATCACTGTCATCGATTGGTGGACTGCGTCGGAATGGGTGGAGATTGGGGTTCTTTGGGGAGAGTCTGGACACTGGAAAGACTCGGGTGATTTTGGCTTTGGCATCCTGTACTTGTTTCCTTCCCTTCTTTTCTATAGGTAGACTTCGCTATTTGGTGGGATGGACGGAGTATAGATAAGTGGTGCGCCTCCTATACCGGGGTATCTGAGGGTATCTGAACTATGGCGAATAATTTCCTACGCCAAGTCCGGGTCTCGGAGGTTTCCCCTCTTATCGTCCGTCTCGACTGGAAATGATCACTCTGATACCGATGCTGTTGCAGGGCTCTTGGCTTTTGGCTTTCCAGCATAGCGGCCCAACACCTAGACCACGATTCCCGGTTATCTGACCGCTGGTCGGAAGAGATCCAGAAGCCCGGTGTCCCGGTGAAAGAGGGGAAAATCATTTATGAGTGGAGGAGGTGGGTTAGAAGCTCCATTCGGTGGAAGAGGAAAGTGATTGACAGGGTTTCTTCCCCCAACTTTCGTTGCGTTGTTCGACCGTGTGACCATGTGGAAATTAAAGGACTCGTCATGCATTCTAGGAGTAGTAGCCCAACTTAAGAGATGAGAGATAAAGGAAAGGGTTGGGAATGGGCTTGCTAAGTACAGTGTAGTGCGACTATAGCGGTAGAACTTGTAGAACTTTCCTTTCGGCAAACTCCGGCTCCCTTCAGAGACGGGAAAGGTTCGATCGTCTTTTTGATGTATGTCGTGATCAACATGGGAAATATCGAATATCCGAGATCAACCCACATTTACTACATACATTAGGGCCGCCGTTTCATCCACGGCTCATGGTTTAACGGTCCCCACGATTTAACTAGTTTCCTACTCTATCTTCAATTGAGTGGCTTCTCAGTTGATTTTCCAATCAAACTACATTTCCAAACCTTTGTTTACTATCTGATCAATAGTCACTGTACTACATAATTACTCAACAATACAGGAGGAACTAACTATACAAGCTCACAATGAGCCCCTGGCATGTCTCACTAGGCCCGGAATGACACGCTAAATCAGCCATAACCTGCAAAATACCGGTTGCCAAGGTTCAAATCGATGGAATTCTGCCCTGTTTGCCTTTCTCAGCTTCATTCATCGCGTCGCTCTTTCTGTTTGAATTGACCGGTCGCTCTTTCTTGACCCGAGTACACCTGAGACTCGCTCGTTTGTCCAGGTCTTCGTCTCGGTTTCTCTCTAAGAGTTCCCTTGATTTCCACCAGTCTCCGTGATTTGCTTATCGTGTTACATTTGCAGAGATACCCATCCCCTGTCTTTGACTTTTTTTTCATTCTACCATGTTGTCCTCGCTTGCTCTTTCTGCGGTACCACTGCTGCTGGCCTTGCAGGCTGCGACTGTGGCCGCAATCCCAACCATCTCAGCTGTCGGATCCAAGTTCTTCTACGAGAACGGAACACAGTACTACTTGAAGGGTACGGACTTGCTCAAGTTCTATCGTATCGGATCGCCTGACTAACAGAGGCTCTAGGTATCGCCTATCAGCTCACCCCCGACGACCCGCTGGTCGACACGGCTCAATGCAAGCGCGACATTGTTCGCATGGCCGAACTGGGCACCAACGCCATCCGTGTGTACCACGTGGATGCCAAAGCTGACCATGAGGGCTGCATGACGGCTCTGGCAGATGCCGGGATCTATCTGTTTGTCGATCTCGATACTTTCAACACTCAGATCGAACAGGTAAGGGAGAGTGGACCCGATACGCGGATACCCGAGCTGACAGCGAGTGATAGACCGATCCGCACTGGAACCAGACTCAATTCGACCGTTTCAAGGAGGTTCTCGATGAGTTCCAGAAGTACCACAACACCGCCGGTGTTTTGGTCGGCAACGAAGTGCTCACCACCGCTGAAGGCGCCCCTGCTGCCCCATACGTGCTTGCCGCTGCTAGGGACATCAAGGCGTACCGGGACCACAAGGGCTATCGCGAAATCCCCGTCGGCTACTCCGCTGCTGATATTGCTGACCTCCGACCCATGCTTCAGAACTATCTGGCATGCTCCAGCAACTCTTCTGAGCGCCTGGACTTTTACTCACTAAACGCCTACGAGTGGTGCGGCGACTCCAGCTATACCGTTTCTGGCTACAATCAGCTGCAGAAGAACGCCACTGACTACCCAATCCCCATCTTCTTCTCTGAGACAGGTTGCAACACCCCAGCTCCCCGTACCTTCACCGACCAGTCTGCCATCTTTGGCAGTGAGATGTCTAACACCTGGTCCGGTGCCATTATCTACGAGTGGCTCGAGGAAACCAACGACTACGGTCTGGTCAGCTACGGCCCTTCAGTTCAGAACGCCCCTGCCACTAACACCCTGATCGAGGACGGGTTCACTCGCCAGGGTACCCCGACCCCGGTGTCGCCCGACTTTGACAACCTCAAGTCCCAGTGGGCGACTCTGCATCCCACCGGTGTGGTCCTTTCTGACTACCGCAAATTCGCCTCCGCTATCAGCGGCATTGAGTGCCCTGCTTCGACCTCGGGCGGCTGGTCTGTAGATCCAAGTTCGCCTCTTCCTACTCTGGGACAGACCTACAAACAGAACGGATCTTCCACTACGGGAACTGCTGGCACTGCCGGACGCACCCGCACTGACACTGGATCTGCCAGCGGCACGGCTACAGCTACGGGCAAGCACAACACCGGAAACGCAATGATGGTTGCTGGCTCAACCACCGAGCGTCTCCTCACTGGCTCCATCCTTCTCTGCACTCTCCTGGGTGCCGTCGCCTTTTGGCTGTGAGAGTGACTTCACAGAATCTGCCTCTGGCATCCCATGTGAGGTATTGTAATGATATTGATATGATATGCCTGACGGTTATTGTAGCCTCCGATACATGAGTTTTGAGCTACTGAGTTCTGAGCAGCGAGTGGTGCACATGCACTTTCATTACCATCCCCCGTTGATTCGCGGCATACACAAACGAAATGGTTATTAGTCTTATGTGAATTATGCAATAGATCATACAGTCATTCAAACATTCGCCCCTTCCACCGTATCGTACACCATGCCCACAATCTGCAAAAGCTAATCACGAACCGTCAACCCCTCTATCGCACCCAGATGGGAATCGAGGGTCGGCAGTGACAACTGAGGAGGGACTCGCTCCACGGGTATAATCAACGACTCTGCATCGCTGTCGTCCGGAATAGCAGAGCCATCCTCTCGATCCTCCGGATTCGTCTCACTATCACTCCCAGTCTCGGAAAAGCCAAAATCAAACTCGGAAACAGAACTCGAAGAAAGAATCGTCTCCGACCCCTTCTTTATCCGCTGCTCTTCAATCCTCTTCCTCTCTACATCCCTTTCCCTCTCCCTCTCCGCCTCCCTCTCGTCCTCTTTCTTTCTCCTCGCCTCCTCCTTTTCCGGATCCACACAATGCAATGGTACACTCTCACCACGTAGCGTGGGAATCTCCCGAATCGCATTCGCAAAGCACTTCTCCACTCGCCGCGCACTGGGTCTCTTCTCCGGCTCTGACGCCAACATGGCTCGAATTACCATCAGCATACGCGGCACTGCATAAAAGTACCGATCACTGCCTCGGTCTCGCCGGCACCGTTTTAGTGCATCCCCCTCTAGCAGTGCGATCCATGATTGGACTTGCACTGCATTTCGGCCAAGATGGAATGAAGCGTCGGCCATGCCGCCGCCACGGCCGGCAGAGCGGTTGCGTGCGCTGCGGTGGGAGGCGAAGGAGGACTGGGAACGTTTGCACATGTGCGTTAGGATGTCCAAGATTGTAGCAGCTAGGGAGAAGAGGTCTGAAGGGGTGGAGTTGCTTGTTTGGCGGGATTTCCAGGTGTTGAGAACTGTTGGGCTGGATGAGGATGATGAGGCTGGCGGTGTTATCGAGATGCCTGATGAGCCCGATGAAGAAGAGTAGGATGAGGCGAGAGATGGGGTTGAGAGCATTTTCCTCGGACTTTTGACCCACAGTGGGAGGCGTTGCTGTTTTGCTGAATTTGCCTCACTGTGTCTTGATGAGGCGGCTGAAGATGAAGAGGATGATGAAAAGGCAAAGGAGAAGCGTGATGGTGAGCCTGGGAGTCCGATGCGGATTACTGTGCCCTTGGAGGAGGCCGAGTCTGGGCGAGGGAAGTCAGATGTTGTTGGTGAGGTTTCGTTCAGAGGAGGCAGGGCCAGTTTCTCGGGTTTCCTTCTTCGTGCGGTACGACCTCCTGATGGAAGCATTGTACGACTTGGCGCAGTGGCTGGTTGGACGGGGGCAGCGGTGCGGACCCAGCGCTCGGGTGCTGAGTACTGGTACGACTCGAGATCGTTGACTCGTGGCGGTGCAAGGACAGAGTCTAGGGCTTGGAATTGGCCAAGATAAATCTGGAAATCGGAGTTGATAAGGATGTTGGATGGCCGAATGGCGGCGTGTGCGTGGCCGCGAGCATGCAGCCAGGATAATGCTGATACCAGACAGTGTGGCCAGGTGATCAGTGTCTGGCGGCGCTGCTCTTTGGTCAGGTGTTTGAAAGTCGTTGGTTCATCCGTCAGGAAGCTGTGCAAGGTGCGATCTGTCTCGGCGCCGGTGAAGAGCACGCATACAGTGTTATCGACAAAGTATGAGGCATAAATGGAGACGACGTGTCGGTGGGCCAACTTCCGCAGCTTCTTGACTTCGGCCAGCACCTCTTCAGAAGAGTAAAAGTGTGGTGCTCCGCCGATTTGGAGCTGAGTGCGCATAAAGACTCGAGATACTGACCCGGCAAGTATTACCTTGTCAACTGTATCATCTCGGCCCTGGACACCGCTGCCGGTCAAGGAACGCACCACCTCGACTGGGACGCCTTCGTTCCCTGTAAAAGTGACGTGCTCACCCTCGACAATCCCGCGCACCAAGAACCGCCATTGAGTGTGGAAGAATCGGGATTCGAGGGCAGGGTCATTGCCATCCGGAGACAGGTTCAGCATATCAATGTTCGGCTCGGCCATTGGGAGATCGTCATCGTCGCGGGACTCGTCGACGAGGGTGAATATGCGATCGGGGATACCAATGGCATCGAGAATCAGGAATAGACGACCGGCCTTGAGCAAGATCCATTCCATGTATGTCTCACTCGTCAGACCCTCCCCCCAGCGTGGCAGATCGAACAGCTTCGGGACATTCTCGGGGCGTAGGCGACTAACGATAAACTTGGTGTCGAGCGTGGCCTTGATTCTCTCTTCTGGCCACCAGAGAGAGGTGTTTTCAGGGACTTGGGCCATGACGCATGGTTTGAGAATGATCACGGAGCTTGTGCAGGCAGCACCGGGAGGCGGCGATTATATGGAAGCGCAAACTTTGGCCGTTTCGAGCCATGTCGTAACGGTTAACTTTGTTCTTTGGGGTTGCTGCACTTTGAGTGGTGGAGGAAGGCTTATCTTGACCATCGCAAGGAGGCTCAAGAGCCAGTCGATAGTCCAGTGAACCATGGGGTCGATCTCCAAGTGAGCAACATGTGGCTCTGTGGACATTCGGTACCCGGCGAAAGCCAAGACATGATTGATCGAGAGGAAACGAGAAAATGGAAAATAAATGAAAAATAAAATGAATAAAGCACAAAAGGAGTAAAAAGAAAGTCGATGATAAAAGGAGATAATATGCATTGTTGGATATGCAGCCAATCAGAGGCTCCGAAGTTATCAGTTGCACTTTTTCGGGTCGCCGAGTTAAGCGGCTTGATCTTCACTCTTCACTGTTACTTTGACACTCCTGACAGCCCGATCCTTTTGCCACTATTGACTCTTTTGCAAGGAGGACCTTCGATAATTGACCCAATTCAATCCCGAGTCCAACCTGTCCAACCTGTTCAGTGTTAGTGTTCATGCAGGGCAGATCACGGAGCACTCCGTCTGACGCTATTTAGTTCCGTTTCCTGTTGCGGGCCCAGTTCTGGTCTGAACTAAACGGGCAACTTGTGGATGGGGAGATCCATAGATACACTATTACCCCCTAAGACTCATTCCTCGGTTGCCCGCAGGCTCTCCGTCCTATCTACCCCGCGGTCCGGATGGCGCTTCCTGTTCCTGACGCCTTTCCTAGGTTTCCACGCGGTAACCTAGGAGTCCGAGGGTATCTGTCCCGTCAAACTACTCTTTGCGTATGGAGCTGTAAAAACGCAATATGCAAATTTAAGGGGGCCGTCCAGACGCATGCCGTCACATATAGACTGGTCAATTTGCTTACTCCGGGCGCTTGATTCTGAGGATCTAGGACAGATCCCGTAGCATTTGCTCTCGAGCAGAATCACTAGTCTAGCTGCAGTATTCGAGGCTCGGAATACCCGATACCTTGAGCTCTAGGGGTAGCTATCTGAGCCCGGCCCTGACAGATGAGTTACCCGAAACCCTACATGTGATACGCTAGCGGAAGTACGACGACCAATAGTGCGCGATCAGGTCAATGCTTACTTTTGAAGGAACTTGACTAGAATGAGAATTGAGAAAGGGAAGAAGAAGGAAAAGATACAGTGAGAATGATCGAGGAAGAGGAGTCTCAGGACAAGAAAGGAAACCCGACACCGCCCGCGATTCAAAGACCGTTGGGAAAGGTTAGAAGCAGAATTTAGACATTGCTCCTTTTAGATTGTTGTATCTATCGAGATCAGCACTATCTACCCTGGCGGTGTCATTGGCGCCGTTGGCTACTGCTAGGGTTGCCAAATGTAGATGATCCATCTTCTAATATTCAAAGTAGGCAGATGGCTTGAAGTTTCATTATCACATGAAAAAATAATGCAATTGAGATAAGCCGAAGAAGGAAATACAGAGAGAAGATGATCCGGTGCCCTTGCACCGGACTTGGGCCGGTACTTACAAAGGAACTGTGGAATAAGAGCGTCTCGAGAACCTGTCAATCTAGGGAGGGACTTGTAAATGCCCCTGTACATGTGTATAGAAAGGCCTGTGCAGCGGGCAAGCTCTCTACCCCACAGTTCAACCGAGCGCTCGCCTAGAGAGGATGCATCTACGTCTCTGGAACATCTTCCAGTCGCGGTGACGGTAGCTTTGTCGGAGCCACCCGCACAGAAGACGGCTCCTGATCTTCAACGTCAGAGACCAGCCCGCTGCCGTTCTGTCCAACATCGACGAGATCATCAGAGAAGCCTCGAATGGACAAGCAAACATACATCACGTGGTTGACGCTACTGTGTTCTCGAAGGATTTGACGAGAGAGACTACACTGGGATGAACCAGGGGATTTGGGTTGATCACAGCACCTCACCAGCACGAGCGACGATTGAAGTGCGGGCTTTGCCGCAGGAGATCATTGTGGAAAATCAAGTGCACAGCCCACTACGAAGTTTCTTGGACATAATAGGAGGCTACACCATGGGGCCTAACAATGGCATGTTCATAAAGATCCATGATTGAACCCAACCAGTCTCTCACTATCCCAGGTACTGTACCTCTAGACAAGGCGTTGCAAGGGAAATGGAAACTACTTTAAAAGACATTGAGTATCAATTTGCGAGCAATGTATTCAAGACCTAATAAAGGCCCGTTTTAGAAAAGCCCAATTGACCATAGGCGAGTTCTTGCTACAAGGACTAGCCGATGAAGGACTGCTGCACTCGAGGGCTTTGCTGCAGGGTCCAGAACAATGTAACACTGTATAAATATAGATTCCTCACAAAACCCGCGGTTGACCAGGGTCAATCCCACCCACCAGGCTGGGCAACATTGCAAAAACTGAGACTGCGTCAACTTGACCATGATAGCTCTATTTGTGGATTTTCTAGCGCCGCGACTACAAAGCGATCGTGCGACCATGAAGAAACTTGGGCGGCTATCTAAAACCTTGGTCATTCACGGGAATCGGGATTATGGAAACTGACCTGGGGTATGAAACCGAGCTATCAAGAGGCTTGAGGGTGATATTCGACGTCTCTAAGCTGAGCGTGTCAAAACAGATTGGCACAATCAAGCCAGACACCGTTTAGGTACCGATGCCACCAGGGGTGTTCAGCTCATGAAGTTACCTACCCCTGTCTGAATGAGGTTGGTACCTGGTGTCTAGCCTTGTGTCTAGAACGGTAAGCCATATCCTGCTACAGAGTGCTACTCTTTTCATATCACACATAGAGCCGCTGACCGTTTGCTTTTGGCGGTATTCGACATCGGCACGGTGGATGCTGGTTGGGCAGTTGAAACGTGGCTCAGCGCTAATCCATCCCATTGGAGGAGCAGGATTGTAGCGTGCTTAATTAGCTCAGGCGTAAACAGAAAAGCACGAATAATGGCGCGCTGTGATGGTGGGAATTCGCTGATCGGACCAGTCACCGACACCTCAAACCCACGGCGCGACGCCGGCGGCAGAGCTTCTTCCGCCTGCACATGCGGCAATGTAGATCCCATTCACCATATCCTTAGGAGTCGGCGTAGAGCCAACTCCGCTTTTTCTGTTAGGCATCCATCATTGACGGGGTTTCTACTGTGAAAGAGCCAGCGAGGACGCTCTTACAATGAGACAATGCATCTCACGAAGCCTTGTCACATAGCGACCACCGGTCATTGCGAGACTATGCATACTTATCCCCTAGAATCTTCAGCTCAGTTCTCGACCTCATCTCATGCATTTACGCTGATCTGGCGCTTCAAGACTGACGAACGCTCTGTAGAGGGTCTATTTTTGTACCCCACAGCGACGCTGATTGGACAGTGTATAGTGGATTCCAGACTTTACTTCAAAACTGGCAAAGTGGAGCTATTTAACCGCCTGAATAGAACCAATAGACATCAACTCCTGATTCAGCATTGTTTCTGCACCCAAGTCAGGTTACCTCTGAATGGAGTTAAATATGCTATTTTACGGAAGGTTCCTGTTTCAAGTTCGGTGCCTGGCCAATGCTAATTGGTGACTGGACGCCTCTACCCCCAGAATGTCTTACCAATAGCACAGGTAGACATTGTCATTGGAGTAGACACAGAGAAGCCCAAGGTAGCAATCAGGTAACTTTGGGACCCTTTGTTGAGCTTCACCCTGTTTCCGTTTAAAGAGCCTACTTCCCAAGGCACCGGGGCTTCGGTTTCTATATTTTGCCCTTTGTTTTGTCTTTTCTTTCTTCTCCTCAACCCTCTTCCTCCTTCCCATACCCATTTCTCTTCTTTTTCTACACTCGTTCTAGAATCTCCTTGCCCTACTTGCTCTCTGCCTATTTTGATACTGGCCTCTGAGCCTCGTTGTTGCTGGTCCCCAACAGAAAATTCTTGTCTTTTCTTCGATCTTGATCTTCATCCTACTAGTGTCATTCGTTGACATCAACGTCCATGATGAAGGGTATTGCTTCTATCACGTTCGCTGCTCTGCTGGCTGTAGGCCAAGCATCGGTATGTTGACAAGTCCATATATAGACAGCATCGATATAAGGACGTATGCTAACGATCCTGGGTTTACATTTAGTCATGGGGCTCTAACGAGTCGTACTCCATCCCGGATACTTCGGTCAACAAGTGCAATGACTATCAGAAGAAGGGCTTTGACTGGTTAGGTCTGGCTCCCGGTTCCTTCTCCCAGTATGGCGGAATAGACTTTTCTGGATTTACGTGCAGCAACAGCTTCGCTGGCAGAAGTGTAAGCTGTTGATATTCCCTTGCTGGTTCTACATATCGTTGTTGTCAACTTGTTGTGTCTGGCATTGACTCTTGTGGACATGTCCTTGTTTATCACTCCATATACTTACCTCACTTCCAGGACAAATGCATCACCGGAACTGCTTCCAAGAGTGCTAGCTCTGGTGACAGATCCTCTGCCCCTTCGTTCTCTATTGGCAGTGATAAGGCCGATTTCTCCATCAGCAATCTCAAGGTCTCAACCTCCAAGGACACCCATTTGCTGATCATCTACAACATGCCCGATGGCCAGGTTTGCCACAAGACTGCTTCGGTTTCAACTGCCGGTAGTACCATCACCAATGACCAGTGCGGCGGTGCTAAGTCGGTTCAATTCGTTCTGCCTGATGACAGCGCGGATGATAAATGCGACTTTGGACTTTACAGCATCGGCTTCGACTGCACGTCGGGTACCTCGAGTGCCGCATCGGCTCGGAGCACTGCTTTGTCGGCGCGTGGCGTTCTTCCTCGTAACATCGAAACCTCGTCCATTCCCTATGTTTCCGCCACTCCATCTGATTCGGTGCCTCTGGCTACCTCGAGCTCTTCCTTTCCCGCCGTCCCGCTGTCTTCAGACTCGGGGTCCTCGACGACCTCGAGCTCTTCCGTGTCGGTGGCTCCTGAGTCCTCTGAATCGCCGATATATACACCCCCGAGCTCTTCTACCCAAGTGGTGATCCCGGTTTTGTCGAGCTCGGCTGGAACCTCGGTCTCGTCTGTGCCCGTAATTGCCTCCTCACCGGCTGCTGGTACTACTTCTTCTGCTGGCACTACCTCTTCTACTGCTAGTGCCTCTTCTGCTGCTAGTACTTCTTCTGCTAGTACTTCTTCTGCGGCCAGTATCTCTTCTGCTGCCAGTATCTCTTCTGCTGCCAGTATCTCTTCTGCTGCCAGTATCTCTTCTGCTGCCAGTATCTCTTCTGCTGCCAGTATCTCTTCTGCTGCCAGTATCTCTTCTGCTGCTAGTGCTTCGGCAAGGTTGACTACTTCTACGATCTACACCACCAGCGAAGTTACCATCACTAGCTGTGCCGCGACTGTCACAGACTGCCCTGCAGACTCAACCAAGGTGGTTACTTCTACCATCGCTATCTCAACCACCGTATGCCCTGTGACTGGGACCGAGACTTCTCCGCCTAGCGAGTCTACTCCTGCTCCTGGTCCGAGTGGTAGCTCCCCTGCATCGTCTCCCACAAGCCAAACTGCTGGTCCCTCGGTCTCATCTTCTGTTAGCTCGCTCTCGAACCCTGCTAGCTCGCCGGTTCCTTCTGGTTCGTCACCGATCACCGGATCTATCACTCCCTCTGCTAGTGTCAGCGTTTCACAATGGACAACTTCGACTGTGTACACGACCAGCGAGGTCACTATCACGAGTTGTGCCCCAACTGTTACCAATTGTCCAGCGGACTCGACCAAAGTTGTGACCTCTACCGTTCCTCTCTACACGACTGTGTGCCCTGTGGCCGAAACTAGTTCGGCTGGCCACACTTCGTCCGCCGAGTCCATCCCCCTGCAGACACCCACAGTCAGTCCAAGTGGCAGCTCTCCTGCAAGCTCTCCTGCAAGCTCTCCTGTAAGCCCATCTGGCCCTGCTGGTACTACCTCGTCTGTTGGTCCATCTGGTTCATCGCCAGTCACTGGATCCCTTACATCCTCGGCCAGTGCTTCGCAATGGACGACCTCGACTGTTTTCACAACTAGCGAGGTCACTGTTACTAGCTGTGCGCCTACAGTCACTAATTGCCCTGCGGACTCGACTCGCGTCGTTACATCCACCATTCCTCTGTACACAACTGTGTGCCCTGTGACTGCGACTGAGACAACTTCTGATGGTCAGACTTCTGCTGAATCGACTTCGGTGCCATCAGCCTCAGTCAGCCATAGTAGCAGTGAATCTTCTTCCGTTGGTCCTTCAGTTTCATCGCCTGCTAGCTCGCCTGCAGGGCCCTCAGGTTCGTCACCAGTCACTGGGTCCGTCACCTCTGCTAGCGTTTCGAAGTGGACTACCTCGACCGTCTACTCGACCAGCGAGATCACTATTACAAGCTGTGCACCGACGGTCACGAACTGCCCAGCGCATTCTACCACGGTCATTACTTCCACTATCCCCATCAGAACTACAGTTTGCCCCGTCACCGAGACTACTTCATCAGAGTCGACTTCGGCGCCATCAATTCCAACGAGCTCTAGTGAAAGCTCGCCTGCGTCTTCCCCTGCTGTTCCCTCGGGCTCGTCGCCGGTCACTGGCTCTATCACCTCATCTGCTAGTGTTTCTCATTGGACTACCTCTACTATCTACACGACCAGTGAAGTGACTATTACCAGCTGCGCTCCCACCGTGACAAATTGCCCTGCACATTCCACTCGGGTGGTCACTTCTACTATCCCTGTACGGACGACTGTCTGTCCTGTGGCCGAGACTTCGGCTGGTGAAACCTCCCCTGCCGGCGAGACTACTTCGGTTGTCCAAACTACTCCTGCTCAGTCCATATCTACGGAGTCGACCTCTGCTGAATCGACACCTGCTGAATCGACTCCTGCTGAATCGACACCTGCTCAATCGACACCTGCTCAATCGACACCTGTCGAGTCATCTCCCGCTGGCCCCTCTGGCTCTTCTCCGGTTACTGGCTCCATCACATCTTCTACTAGTACTTCGCAGTGGACTACGTCCACTATCTATTCGACCAGCGAAATCACTATCACTAGCTGTGCCCCAACTGTAACCAATTGCCCGGCCGATTCTACGACAGTGGTCACCTCCACCATTCCTATCAGGACCACCGTTTGTCCTGTAACCGAGACTACTTCGACTAGGGAAACCTCTCCAGCTGCCGAAACTTCTCCGGCTGTAGAGACTAGTACAGTGGAATCGACTTCTGTTGGTCCTAGTGGCGCCTCTCCGATCACTTCGAGTCTATCCGTTCCCGCTGGGGGTTCATCAGTCCCATCGGATTCGACAGTCACAGAGGTCACCTATACCACCACAACCGTGTGCCCGGTTACTGCCACAATTAGCTCGGGATCCTCATACTATGTCACGACATCTACCACTCTGTCAACTATCGTTGTGACCTCAACTTCGACCATCTGCACCAAGTGCTCAGCCGGTGTTACTACCTCTGTTCCCAGCGTCACCGAGACTACTGTTGCTGAAACTAGCCATGTTCAAAGCAGTCCTGCGCCCACTGTTTCGGTTCCTTCTGGCACCAGCCCAGAGTCTACTGTCGCCCCAGAGGATTCCACTACGACCATTGTGACTTACAGCACCGTCACTACCTGCCCTGTGACCAACACTGTCACTACTGGTGGCTCTACTGTCCTTGTACCCACCAGCACTGTTTCCACGGTCGTTCTGACCTCCACCTCCACCATCTGCACCAAGTGCTCAACCGGCGCAACTTCTGTTTCAGAGACCATCACCGTTGTCCCTGCTGGTGCCGGAACCTCACCTACTTCGACCCCTGCTCCATCCTCTGCTTGCCCAAGCACTGTCCCGCAGTGTATCAATACCTGGCTTAGCCTGGTGCCCAAGTGTAAAGACAACAGCGATGCCAGCTGCTACTGCCCCAACAAAGACTTCACAGACAAGGTCATCAGCTGCATGGATGCATGGGGTTCCTCCAACTCCGAGATCCAGGCCGCCATGTCCTGCTTCACCGGAATTTGCGCCGCCTGGGTTCCCCAGAACCCCGGTATAGTGACCGCCGTCCCTTCAACCATCACACTGGTCCCGACAGTCTCTATCCCTGCTGCTAGCGGCAGCTCTGTGGCTCCAGTGGGAGTAACCTCCGCACTCTCAATCCCCTGCACCACCATCACCTACTCGACCTACACCGTCACCGTGCCGCTGGTCAGCTTCGTGACCTCCACCCACACCGGCTCCTCCACCCCGACAGTCGGCCTGGTCCCCGTCCCCCACGGCTCCTCCTCCAGGCTGGCAACCTCAAGCATCCCTTACACACCCAGCCCAACGCCCAGAACCAGCACCTCGCCAGTATTCAACTCTGCATCGACCATGTCGATCGCATGGGGCATGATGCTGGGCTTCCTCGCAACGCTCATTGGCCTTGTTACCTAAACACCCAGCTTCGTGATTTTGGAGGCTGACCGAGTTGGCTGCACCTGTTTTCTTTTCTCGGTTCCCTTTTTTGTTACCCTGTCCAGTGGGCTTTCCTTGCTTGTTTCCTTTGTTTTCCATTCATGGTCTGCTGCTCGTATTGAGGGATTTGAGCACCGAACATGTCACCTGTACTGTACTTTATTCCCTTAATTGAATGTAATGAGCATCATGGTTATACTTCATAGCAATATTCTGTGGCTTGTTCTAGAGGGGAATCAAGGTGTAGAGTAGAGTAGGGTCGAGGTAAATGGGGTAGAAACCTGGATGCATGTTTTGAGGACCCATGAATACCCGAGAAACGCTCCCGAGACACTGGGACAGGCTTCCAAAGCTTACAAGAAAGTCTCGAGAATTTACAAGTTACCAGAGGAAGTCCACAGGGTGAATGCTTTGATAAATTTTGGAAAGTGACTAATTTGTTGAAAACATCATACAATGTAAGAAAAAATAGATCCACCAGATGACTTTTCAGAAATAGAAGAAGGGAGAAAACAACAAATAAAGGAGGCAGGGAGATCTCCAATCTACATCAACAGATATAGCAAGGAGGGCCCGTACACTTCCCGGGCCAAGTCTGCCAGCGACTCTCAATCAAAAGTGAACTGCGTCCGTGTGTATCATGCGATCTTTGTAAATCCAAAATTCATAGAATCGTAACGGGCTGGTGACCAGCGGGGCTCGTCAGAGCGGGAGAGATGCGAATGGTTTAGAAGGGAAGCTGGGTGCGACGCTGAGCATCCATAAGCTTGCGTCGCACTGCCTCGCCACCCGCGTAGCCGTCGGCTCTGCGCTTCCTTGTGGGAGTGCGCTGATCGGTGTGCCTGGCATGTCGGAACACGCTGGCTGGCCGCGCGGGAGAGTTGGCGGGCACGAATTCGCGATGTTGGGGGAGGCGCAGGAGTGCCTGGTAGCGGTTGTGGTTGCGACGGAATGCAGTGACGATGCCTTGGTCCAGATGATTCAGGAAACTCTCAGCATTATTGCTGGCCTGCTGTGACTCCGAGTTGTTACGGTTCGGGGTAGGGGTGCCCATGGAACGATGCATGGAATTCGAGTTTTTACTCATGGGAGAAATGAGAGCCTCGTCGTCAAAGGGCTTGCTCATATCTTCCTCCTCGTCCGAGGACCCGTCACCAAAGTCGATGAAGTCGTCGACATTGAGAGCAGACTCCCCGTCATCGTCATCGTCATCCTCAAAGGAGCTATCGATAGTAAAGTCTTGCGAGGGATAGAAGGCCTCGGGAGGACCCATGACCTGGCCACCCGGCGTCAGATCGTTGCCGAGGGCAGTCATCATTAGGTTGGCACTGGAAGCTAGCATCGGGCTGAAGTCGGTTTGGTTCGGGGAGGTGAGAGCATCGGTGTCACTCTCATCAACCAGCTGCAGCGTAGTCTGACGGGGACTGTTGTTGGCAGTTCCCGCCATGCTGTTGGCGGCCGAGTCCAGCCAGTCGTGGCGGGAGGAGGCATAGGCAGGGATAATGACGAGGTGCTTGCCTGTGCAGTCAACCAGCGCTACGGGCTTGTGAGGATCGGCTTTGAACGTGCCCATAATCGGACCCCGGCGGCGTGGGATGGTGTCACACTTGTCATCACCGACAGCGGCCAGAGAGTCGGTGGAATCGCGACGCAGAAGAGAACGGGGGTGGGTAATGGTAGCAGGCGGGGGAAGGTCTTCATCTGTGGTATCACCGTCGTCGGCTGGAATTGGGTTAGCAAAGAAACCAACGCACGTGTCCAGGCAACCAGCATACTCTCATATCCGCTCAAGCTGCCCTCGGAGGTTCCGTCGGATTCGACATGATAGATGTTTCCGTGGCTATAGTCGGTATCGGGGAAAATATCTTCAGAATATCTGCGATGGCTGCGGTGGTATTGATCATGGTTGTCGTTCTCGATCATCTGACGCAACTGGGGATCCAAAGAATCCTGTTGCAGGAAATCACCGGAGATCTCATCATCTGTGTGAGATTCACTGTCGTCGGAGGAAGAATCCGAGCGCTCTTCAAAGTGGACCCGGCGAGCAACAGGGGTTTCCACGGCTTCCGAGGCCATGTCGGTTTCACCAAAGGTGTCCATGGCGCTGTAGAGCTGCTCCTCGTCGAAGAAAGATGCAGCGGGGAGGAACATCGAGTCACCAAAGCCATTGGAGCCGTTCCACTCGTCGTTCAATTCAGATGAGGGCAGGACACGGTAGTGACTCTCGGACTCTAAGATCATCATCTCTTCCAGCTTTTCAACATCCCGGTCTTCATCATCGGCATCGGTGATGTAGTCAACAGCAGCATAGACGTCATCCGAGCTGTCCTCGGAATCGCTGTTGCTACCGCTAAAGCTACCACTCCAGTCTTGATCCTCGGAGATCCGTCTTTTCTTGTTCATGGCAGGTTGGCGCCCCGTCTTACGGCCCTTGTTCAGACGACGATTGTAAGACGGGGCCTTGGCCAATGGCCGGTCTTCCTCGTCGTCTGCATCATCTTCCGATTCATCGGCTTTGTCGCTCAAGTCCTCCAGAGAGGAGACGGATGAGACGCTCGAGACAGACGATGATGAGGCTCGACGCTTTCGCTCGGCACCGGATCGGGCCTTCTTGGGTTGTCCCTTTGGAGACATAAGGTGTCGCCGGAGGTTTTCTGGGGTGACAGCGCGGTGGCTGCTCTTGGCGGAACCCTTGGGGGCCCGCTTGGAGGAATAGGAGCTCGATTGAGACATTGTGTAAAATTCGTAACTTTTTTCGGGGTGTATGGCTTTCGGTTGTAAAAACCTGCTCTGGTGTTTTAGGTGGGTCGATTGAGGTCGATAAGGTATGTGGCAGGTAGATCTCTCTCCGTGGTGTTTTCGAGATATCAAAGAGTTTTCGTATATGTCAGATATGAGGAGGTCTCGAGGGAGTGCTGTGAAGAAGGATGACGGAAGGAGGTGATCGGGATGGGGAGACGGGGGAGGGGATTTCTTTTTTGTGACTAGGCGAAGCACCTCGAGTCCGGCAGGGACGCGGAAGTGCTCTTTCAGTGACTGTACTGCGGGGGCAATTCCGACGCTTCACGGCGGGCGTCGAAAGAGGATAATATCGTCAAGTGGAATTGAAGTCGGAGCTGCTGGACTGGGGAGCCGGCAGACAGGCTCCCCAGTGGGAGATTTACAGCTCAACGGCAGCCATTAGGCATGAATTCTCGACGATATTTGTAGATTGACAGTTCTGAGGGGGGATTAGAGTAGAAAGAGGTCACCGAAAGAGTTGATGGGGAAGAAGAGAAGGGGTAGAATAAAAGTAGAAAGTGAAGCGTCACTCGATTTTTCCCAAACGAAGTGGGGCGGGCTGATTGGTCAGTCTCCGCCTCACATTATTCGCTGGCGGCAGTTCACCGCATCTTTCGCGCCAATCGTAGTCTTTTCTATTTCATTTCATTTCATACATAGATGGTCCCAGAACTGTGACTCAATTACTTGGTATTAGACTGGTTGGAATATCCTGGAATAGCCCTAGATGACTCCTGACCTCCTACCTCGGTACAAGTCATGACTCCTATGACTCCTATGACTCCTATGACTCCCTTGAGGCTAAAGAGAGGAGATGTGCAAATTTCGACACTAAGAGCCACAAGTGGACAAGCGCATGCTTAGCCTGGCAATCCTGCGGGTCCATACTTGTGCCAGGCAATGCCTTCGACCAGGACAGTGGTTGTCCCGTGCGCTGCCGCAGATTAAAGATTAAGGGGATTCATCGATCATGACCAGCGATGAAACATATTGTTTAGTGACTTGGAGCTGGCATGACTGGTCGGGTCCGAATACCCGTTCGTGTTCTTTGTTCCGCAGTGGCAATTCGGGACTCTCCATTCCGGCCGCAATTTACCTCTTTTTGTGCCTTTTTTCCATTTCCCCCCCTCCACTTCCTCTTCTAATCCGATCTGCCCAGGAACATGCAGTCCTCATCACTTAGAGGCGGTAAGCAGAGGAGACAACATGGACAGCATGGATTATGAACTTGCAGCGTGTATGACAGATCGCATCGTATCGCTTCCCTGATTTCAATATATGCAAGGGGTAATATTCCCCCTCTTCTCCCCAGAAGGATTCATCGCCTCTCGTGGTGCCTGCAAGATCATCTCCGCCCCGCAGTGACTATGTGGATCGGAATTCTCCTCGCCAATCATGTTCATTTCCCACTGAAAATAATTGTTTGCGGCACCTATCTACTTTTATTCCGGTAATAACCCATGAGATTATTTTCCTTTGTACTGTAGATGGATGCAATACACCTACTTTGTGCGTAGTCAGGCAACAGGAAGGGTGGTGGTCTGTACAGGGGCTCTAGGGCTAGTGTGGCCCCATTTTAGGGCCCATCTATCCAGCCTCGTACTAGCCTTGTAATCTGAACTACATAGTTTCTCCGTAGACCTCATGAATAAGCCCTAGCAATCTAGGACTATGGTTTGTCTTGTGTGATGTTGCTATCAGCTCAAGAGCTATAAGCTTAGCTATTCATTGCGTGGTAGATGGCCGGGATGACTCTGGACAAACGGGTAGTTACCTCTGGCTACCACTTCAATGACACCTTACCCTTGCTCTTCGGGCAAAGTATCTACGGTCTTCCACCGTTGCTGAAATGCCTTGAGAGGGGTAGTCAGTTCGGCACAAACTCAAGTCAAACCAGTTCTGTACCGACTAATACCCCGGGCTCAGAGCCTGAACAAATGATAATTGCCGTTTCCGAATTTTCTTCGAGCTTCGGACCACCATATCTCGACATGCGTCTCCCTCAGACCATTGGCAAGTTGTCAATCGATAAAACCAGAAAGCCACGTCGACCCCGTCACCGACTCAATTTGCATCACGTTGCGCTAGGCAGGCTGGGTTTGGAGAACAAGGTAGAGGCATGGTGGTAAGTCCTCAGTTTCATACGTCAGGACTATGACTAGAATAGACAATAATGTTATGGGCACTATTACAACGCATAATCAAGATACATACAGCCATGATTCGTTATCGTGACTCTCCTCTTTCCCCTCTCACAGCCTCAAAACAATAATCTCGCCACCCACGACCGAGGACCCGCATTTCCCGCGCCCACAGCCAAACCTTGGAACCTCTCTCGAGCGGTAAAAGAGCAACCGGAGAAAAGCATGCGATGAAAACACACTAGGTTCCAGGATAGGGGCTAATGTTGGATGAAGTTGGCTCAGGCTTGAAGCGTCCGAAGATGGAGAGTCGTGATTTGGACCGAGTGGGGAGCGGCGCTGGGCCTGGGTAAGCATTTTCGTCGCTGGGGCTCACGGGCTCACAGGCAGAGACAGGTCTCTGAACGGCCGATGCTCGGCCTTCTTCGACTTTCTTCATGCCTTTGCGAATCTCGTCGGCCGAGCCACCCTGGGGCGCTGTCGTCGTCAAGGTCTCCGTGGTACGGATCTTGCCTTCTTCGACGTCTTCATTGAGCTTGTTGATTTCCTCCTCGGTCACGAGGCGCTCATTCTCCAGGCGGACTTCACGGCCGCGCTTGTGGCAGTACCACAGGACGAAAAGAAGGACTAGATCATGTTAGCATGCCAAGTAGGTTAATCGGTTGTGTCCACTTACTGAACAAAGCCAATGACCAGAGGACGTTCATGCCCAGCACAGCTGGGAAGCGGGCGCGTAAGAACGCCATGATGGATCGTAGCATCCCAACAATAGCCGCTGGCTTGGAAACCAGCTCCTTTAGACTTGGAAGGTTCAAGCCCATCTTATTAGCGGCCGCTGCAGCCTTACCCACATTGTCCATATTGATACCGCTCTGGGCTGCGCGCTCACCAGCCACAGCAAGCAGCTCCGGCGCCAGAGTCTCGGTCCATTTCTCGGGAAGCTTCTCGATCAGCTTCTGCATGAAACCAGGTAGCTTGGTATAGGTATCTTGCAATTGCCGATTTCCGTTTGTCAGGAGCATCTCCAAGTCGCGGTAAGCCGTTGGAACGCCATTGATGAGGTCCTTGAAGATCAGCTTGAACTTCCGCAGCAGTTCCTGCGTCTCGTCACTGACGGAGAAGACACGGTTGTTGTCGGCTGCTAAGTTTAGCCGCTCCAGGATATCTGTCATGTCCTCCTGGTCTTTGTGTGCTTGGTCGTCATTATCGGCTGTGGATCCGGTAGCAGGAGCAGGGCCAGAGCTTTGAGATTGTAAGTCGGTTTCAGTGCTTGGCTTCCTAGTCTATATCGATGAATGTTGTCAGTACTGTGAATTCGCAGTGACGGTCATTGGGCGAGGTGCGCATACCTTTTCCGAGTCTGTGCTCTTCTTCCAAAACATGGCACTCCATCGTTTCTTCTTCTTTTCAGGAGCCCCCGTTTCTGTCCTCGGGGATTCCGACCCAGTCTTCTCGGTATCCTCTGGCTTCTCCTGCGCTTTCCTCTCCTCCTCCCCGAGTTCCTTTCCAAGCTCCTCCACTGGTGAAGTAGGAAGCGGGACATTCTGGGCTTCTTGAGAGTTCTCCTTCAGAGCGGGTTGTTGAGAGAATTCCGCAGAACTTCCGGTAGCTTGCATAGGGGCATAATTCTGTCCAGAGGACTCAGGCATGTTCTCGGGCTGAGCAGTGAGCTGGCGCAGGTAGGCCTCATCCTCAGTAGTCAGAACAGGGTCCTGTGATTTGGTAATCTGCGACGATCGCCGCCGATTCTTGATCTGGTTGAAGTATTCCATGGCCACGATGGATAGGTGTCAGGGAGCTCAACAGGTACACATGTAGAAAGAGAGAGTCTTGTCCTTAGAAACAAAAGATGTAACAGGCTGGGTGCGTGGTGAAAACAAGGGGTTTGAGCGTGCGTTGATAGATCACCCTAACTATGAAGACCTTGCAGAGAGATCAAGCCCGTTATTGATAGATCGCCTTGGCAACTAAGAGTCACAAGAATATGTAGCCTGTACAGAGTACCTAGACTTTGACCAGGCTCAGCTACTTTTCCACAATGATATCACCGGTGGCTGGTGTATGGACCAACCCCACACAGCTCCTCTTTTGCCACAGCCACATCTATGCACAGCCACAGTAAATCTATATCTTGAAGGTGAGTATGTTAAGACGAGACTATGACTACACTACCTACACTAAGCTCTACTACGAGTGACCAAATACACAATTCTACAGCCCAAGGTAGTAGCTTCTTCATCCACTTAGTATCAGGACGAGCTGTCAAAGGTATCTATCTCCAGGGAAGTGGAGAGGGAGGTCAGATCGAAATTTATCTGGTTATTGTTAAGGTTCCAGGCGCTGAATTCGTATTCCATGGATGGGGATGCTGATCAGATGCAAGTCGGGTCTTCCCAATGTTAGAATGAATTAGGTAGAAGCCTTGAAGCTCTCATGGAAACCTTTCTATTATTTAGTCTTAATTTTTGGTTGAAGGCATGGGAGTTGAAGCAGACTTACGCTTGCTGACAACATCTCTTCAGAACATGTATGTGAGCTTGCCGTACAACTTCATGCACTATGGAATCGCAAGTAATTTCCTCTAGTATTCGAGCTTCTGGGTCCAGATTCTAATACGTTAATAGGAGTACCGCAGATCCGTTATTGCCACTACACACGTGAAGTGCTCGGGAGAGCGTGATACCTCTTGCTCTGCTGGTAGTCGCATGTACGGCATGACTGCATGATGGGCGGCGCTGGATGTGGAGCTGTCTAACTCCATGAGATCATGACGAGGATCATTCTTCGGATGGTTTCTCAAGAACCTATGATATTGAACAAGGCCATGTGACTGGGCCTTTACTTCCTTACAGGCGAGGAGGACTTGCTCTGACTCATTGTTGGCTTGATGTGTCGATAGAATGTCGGATCATTCGACATGCCCAACACCATATCATTTGTCTATAGTAGTCTGTATCAGCAACCTTGAAATCAAACCTTGAAAGTCGGCCTTCACCTGGACTTGTGTGACCTCTCGTGACTATAGATAAGCCCGGCAGAAGCAACGTGCATATGGCACGCCGATCGCCGAATCATCAGCCAATGTGACACCCCAGGTTTAGCGCCACGCTCCGAATGCAACTGCATTTTGCAAATGAGGTTTGGTCTGCGCCCTAGTGATGGCGGTTGGTATTATCACCTGACCCCATGTTTAAATAGCGGGTGTCCCCCTCTCCCAGTCCTTCTCCTCACGTCTGCCAGAGTTGACAACTGCAAACGTGAGTTTTTACGGACTCTCGAATGCAAAGCCATCATCCGGGCTAGTTTCTTCCGTCTCTTAGTGAAACGGTGAAACCATCTCGGGAGAAAGCTTCCAGGACTCTTCCTCCCACGCGTGATCCGCAGCGTCGCTTATTCCTTCTTTTTGACCAACTCACCTCACTCCTTCTGATAGTTTAGGGTTGCCTCGTTTCTGTGCTACTGAATTTGCCATGTTCAGACGCTCCTTCATTTCCAGGGGCCGGGCGGGAAAAACCGTCAAGGCTACTAAGAAGAAGTACGATGAGCAGGTAAAAGAGAAGATGCAGCAGAAGGTGGACGACAGAGCGGATAATTTGCCCGCGGGAAGGTGGTAAAGTCATCATTTAGTCTGTCGAGCCAGGCTAACGCGATTATTACAGTGCTCTTACTAGTCCCATCATCACCATAGTGGTGGGCCGAGATCAGCGTCTGTTCGCCGCCCACGAGGATGTCTTGTCCGTTTCGCCGTACTTTCATGCTACTCTGGAGGAGAAGTTGACGGAAGACGGCACGAAGCAATTGGCTCTACCTGACGAGTTAGTGCTGACCCGTTTCCCTGCGACAACATTCTTACATGGATTAGGGTGCCTGAGATCCTGTCATGCATTCTGGAGTTCTTGTACAAGGGTGACTACTACCCACGCTTACTTCACGGCAAGCGTCAAGGCTACTGGTACCTCGAGAATGCTCAGGATATCTACAACAGTGGCCGCGGGTCGAGCGAGCCGACGTTCTTCCACTCTGGTGTGGGAGATATCGTACTCCGGGACACGGTGGTGTATTGCGCAGCCGAGAAGTACGGCCTGGAGGAACTGAAGCGCATTGCCCTTCGAAAGCAAGGCCTTCAGATTGGTATCCCAGCCGACGTGATCTTGCGATCGGCCCGGTACGCGTATGACAACACACCTGACTCGGAGTCCCGACTACGCGCTCATTACCTTGCTCTCATCATCCGAAGTCGCAAGACTTTCAAGAGTAGCGGGACCATGCAGGTGGAGATGGAGATCGGTGGCAAGTTGTTTTTTGATCTGTTCGTGGCAATGTGTAACCACATGGATGACCTCGCAGAGATCCGGTAGGATCCTTCTATCCCTACTCCCTGCTCATGGAACCCTAGTCCTGGTGGTCTCTACCAACGCAGACCCCTGGCATTCTCAGACTATAAATACTTACATTTTATAATAGCACCAAGCGAACTACGAGGCTGTTCTAGCCGGTCATCTACATTGCCTTTTATCGTTCAGATTGAGCTGCACGAAATTGAAATTGAACAAGGGGGCATACTGATTTTGAACCAGAATGGCTAAATGACTGCGAATCCGAATCGGTCCGTTCTTTTGCATTAACAGCAGGACAACTTCTCTTCCATCGAGGTTGGCCGCCATTTGATGGTTTCAATGAAACCGCCCTATTCACTTTTAATTGGAGTACGGTGACTTGCGTTGATCAATATCTCCACTCGTTGATGATACGTCGAGAGTATCGGCAACTATTTCTGTCCATTGCCTGCGTTGATTCTACGTTCTCGCCAATTTGCGACATGTGACTCTATTCCTTGTATACAGACGCCTGTTCGTCCTATGATATTATTAGGCCCCAGGCCCGTTGGTGATGAGAAATATGACATGAGAAATCCGGCCACCTCAAATCGTCCCTAGTAGCTCCCTGATATTGTGAATGCCAAGGGGGTTATGCGGAAGTGCATAGATATCTGTTGATGCACATAAAGGGTATAAAGAGAGGATATCATTATGGGATAGGAACATTAGATTCCCTGTCTTTCAAGGGTTCCGATCCTCCTATTATCTACATTTACAAGCTACGATTCGGGATAATATTGACTGATGATTCATTGATTTGGCCTTGTAGCATGCACGACAGACCAAAAAGAATAGAGATTCATAAACAGAATTCCAAGGTTCAAGTCACCTACCCTGGTTAGAAAAAGAAAGAAAATGAAAAAAAGTCGTAGGAAATTCCACGCAATAAGAGGAGATTCAACCCATAACACACGGAGAAACAGAAAGCTCCAAACCATCTCGGGCCAGTTGTCATGCAGAAAGGACATATCAGGGTGCAGGCACAGAGCACAAGACGAATTCGAATCGGAAGTAAAATGCCAGAGACATTTTACTCCTTGGGAGCCTTCTTACGACCGCGCGTGGGTCTAGTGGGGGGAGCAGGCTCATCATCATCGGGCAAAGAGCTCTTGCCAGCCTTCGCACGGGTACGCTTAGGTTTGTCGGACTCGGAGTCCTGCGCATCTTCATCGGAAGTCTTGCGCTTGGTACCCTTCTTAGCAGGCTGGGCAGTGGTCTCAGTCGCAGTGTTCTGGCCACGCTTCGTCTTGGTGGGACGGCCACGCGCCTTGGGCTGGGCATCAGCGACGGCACCGGTGGCAGCCTCCTTGGCACGGGGCTTCTTGGTATTAGCAGCAGGCTTCTGCCATTCCTTACCAGAGCCACTGGCCTCGGGGTCCTCATTGGCAGCGGCCTTCTTGCCACGGCCAGCGTTCTTAGCCTTTGGCTTAGCCTTCTCAGAGGCGTCAGCGTCGTTGGAAGACTCAGGGACGTCTTTGGCGGCAGCCTTTTTGGGCTTGGGCTTGGGCTTGGGCTTAGCCTTGGCCTTGGCCTTATCAGCAGCATCGGTGTCATCGTTAGCGTCAGAGCCCTCAGTGGTGGCAGTCTTTTGCTCGAGAGTGGCCTTCTTGAGCAAATCAGATCTTTAGTCCTTGCAAAAATACAGTGAACATTACCTTCTCTTTAGCCTTCTTGGCAGCTCCGCGAACACGGAATCCAGTCTTGCCAGGGCGGTTGACCTCGAGATCCTGGGTTTGTTAGTGGACGTTCATTTGTGGCCAGTGTATGATAGGTTTGACTTACACCTCTCCAGTCAGCATCGTCGACATGACCCTGGGTCAGAGCTGTGCGGATCTTCAACTGCACGTCCTCAGGCAGCTCATCATAGCCGTCGAGCAGAGAGTAGTCGGGTTCTTCGGAAGGAAGAGTCTCCTTCCAGGAGTTGGTGATGTTCTCGATCACCTTGGGAGTGACGCATCCCCTAGATAGAGTTAGATCTCTTCCAATCCAAGACTGTTGATAGAGTACTCACCAGTGACGCCACTGGTAGCCCTGGAATCTTTCATTTTCAATCCAGGATCCAAGTCGAAGCTCACCCTTTGCGATCTTGACTTTTTCATCCTTGCATTCCTTGTTGGTGCAACCAGAGCGGTTGCTCGGAGCCAGCTCTAGAAGTCACATTAGCTGGGTTAATTCAGCATTGTATGCATGGGTTCGGACGGGATGCCAGGCACTCGCCTCATCCACGCCAGAGCCAGAGCTTGGGCCAACTGGACAGTACAAGCACCGTAGGCCCCGCGACACGCGTGCCGTGATCGCGCGCGATTGACAGCGACAATGTATGGACATTAAAGGGTAGACATAGCGATGCCCGAGAACATACATAGGAATTACATGACAATGGGCAGGGCCAGAGGGCAGTGAGGGCAGTAACTTACCAAAGCGATAACTCCCCATTGCTTGTGCTGGGCGCGCGGATCGCGCTCCAAATTGAAATAGAGAGAACCAGGAAGTTGGTTAAAGCCACAGCTTAGAGGACAGAAGACAGTTTGCGAGAGGAGTTGATTCTGTGAAGTGGATGGGGATAGTGAGAAGAAGATGAACAGCGGAGGAAGTGAACAAAGGTGAAAGGATCTGGCGACCACTGGTACGCAACACGAGCCAGCTCTCACTTTGGGGCGACTACTATTTTTGCGGGTCCTTACTAGTGATTCAAAGAATATCCCTGATTGGAATCATTAACGTTTGCGTCTTTCCTTAGACTCTTACAAGCTCTAGGGAGGAACTGCCTCGCTCCTTGACCTCTCCAGCATGGTTTATTAGTAAACACAAAACCTGAGCAACTGTGTGTCGAACCACTTTTATTTGACTATCATGTTAGTCGAAGCTCTTCAATATCATGCTATGTCCTAGGACTCCCGACAACCTATCAATATTGTCAGTTTTCAGGAGTTGGACCGCAGTCTTGTAAGTTGCGCCCGGCAATTGGAATTGGTGTGACCGAGGTATATATACTGGGAGAATCTCTCATTCATGTGTCTTTCCTCAACGGACACACAGAAGAAGTATTTCTCAACACATTTCCCTGGATCAGCACTATACCTAGATTGATTTCTACCTTTTCCTAGAGGTGCTAACTATCTTAGGACAGCTCAACAATACAAAACCTTGGCTGTGGGCGAGGTTTTGCCTCAGGGAATTACTCCATACCCTAGGTGGATGCAGAGCCTAAGAAGATCTTTAGCCTCAATTCAGGGATCCTATTGACTACTCAAATTCCCAAACACCAAGCCACTTGTCACATTATCGACGGATGCTTCCGATGCCCTCAAAACTATACTGCAGCGGCCAGTCCCGAAGGGGTTAGCGTGTCGCAATTCCGCCGCGACTCGTTGCTCATCTTGTCGACAAGATTTCCTCGCTTCTCTTCTCCCCATTGCTTCCTACAAGGAGCTTCCTGAAGCTGATCAAGCTGTGGAAATTGCATCGGTCTCCAACTGAACCATTGCAGTCCTCAGTTCCATCATCTACCATCCGATCCACCACCGAACAGAAGGTGCTGTCGGAGCCACCTCAACCCAGCCTACCTCTAAGCACTTTTTCGGAGGCATTCGCCTCGCCAAACCTTTTACAATGTCCGAACCGGGACGTGAATCCGTCCCAACAAGCGCCAACCCGCGCAGCAAACGGCCCACCAAGCGTCGAGCCGTGACACCACACGCCGAACAGGCAGACCAAATCGAGACGCTCTTCAAAGACCCATCGAAGGAGATCCGGCTCCCAGAGCCATCAACCCAGCGCACATCATTCTCGCTCGCCCCGCCACCTGAGATCGTCACCAATGTGCAAGGTTCGTCGGCCGGCGCAGGCTCCGGCGAGTTCCACGTCTACAAGGCGAGTCGACGCCGCGAGTACGAGCGGCTGCGTCTTATGCAGTCTGAGATAGACAAGGAGAAGTATAATGAGGATTGGGAGAGGCAGAGGGAGGAGGCAAAACGGAAGGATGATGAGAAGACGGAGAAGAACCGTAAGCGGCGCGAGAAGAAGCGTGCTGCTAGAGGGAAGAAGGGTGGGAAGGATTCGATGGATGTGGATAAGCCTTCTACTACGAAAGGACCGTCCGTGTCTAGTCAGACGAACGAGGATGTGGATTCCGTAGGCCAGGTGCCGCATGCAGAGGTTCCTGGTGTGATTATCCATGATGAAGATTAGAGGGTTTACCTCGGCACAATGTACAATACGATATACTCAATACGAAGATACCCATATGACAGTCCATTTTGGTCTAGGATATTCATACAGAAAAAAAGACCCCAGAGGCAGTCGTATAGCATTATGTACGGACCTGAGGCCCATGAATCATTCCTTTTTTTTTTCTTGCGCTCGTCTATATTACTCGTCACCCCCGCCGACACCACCGGCCTGCTGCGCCGACTTGGCACTGCAAATGTCGTCGACACGGAGAAGCAGACATGCGGACTAAAGTCACTTAGCGGATTGTTATGAAATCGGGGAATATATGGATAGCTTACCTCGACGGCCGTCTTGATACTCTGCAGCTTGACGGCTTCGGGCTCCCACACACCGTACTCCTTCATATCGACCAGGTTGCCGGACTCGCCGTCTAGACCCCAAGTGGTGTGGCCCTCGACGTGCTTGGCACGCAGACGGGTCAGGACGCGGATGGGACTGGCACCGGCGTTCTGCGCCAATGTACGAGGAATGACTTCCATGGCATCGGCCACAGCCTTGTACGGCCATTGCTGAACACCTTCGATGGAGCGAGCCAGCTGGCTGAGCTTCACGGAGACAGCCATCTCGACGGCACCACCGCCGGGGGACAGGCGAGGGTGGAAGATAACGTTGCGGGCAACGGCCATGGCGTCCTGCAGGTTGCGCTCGATTTCGTTCAAGATATCCTTGGACGGGCCACGCAGCAGGATGGTACAGGCCTTCGGGGCCTTGCACTGGCGCATGAATGTGAAGTACTCGTCACCAATCTTCTCAATCTCGAACAGACCGCAGCGGGTACCGATGTCGGACTCCTGGATATCGTCGACGCGGTTGACGATGGTGGCACCGGTGGCACGAGCAATACGGTTGTTATCCGTCTTGCGCACACGGCGAAGGGCGGTGACGTTGGCCTTAACCAGGTAGTGCTGTGCGAGATCTACAAGCAATCCGGAGTTAAGTCATGATCCTGCTAGCAAATGGGCTGAGTTCTGCTTACCAGAAACACCTTTCTCGGTGATGACGAGGTCGGGCTTGACTGCCAAGATGGCGTCGCACATGTGCTTCACCTGCTCCTCCTCAATCTGCAGAACGCGGTTCCAGTCATCCTCCTTCGATACCTCGATGTTGGTCTGGGACTCGCCCTTCTTGTACTCCAGGGGGCAGTCGAGCAACAAGATGCGGGGGTTCTCGATTCTCCGTCGCATCTTGGGGTGAGTGATATCTTTATTCACCATAACACCATCGATAACCTCGGAATCCTCAATCTGACCACCGGGGATCTTCTCGATACGAGCATACCGCTTAATGTCGACCTCCTGCTTTCCACCACCAACATCGAAGGATACCGTCCGCACAGCCTTCAAAGCCAGGCTGCACATCAGTTCCGACCACCGGGAGACGAACTTGGTTCCGATAGAAGACTGGATGAGGGTGTACATGGCCTTGTCGTCATGGATGTCGACGGGTAGAGAAACCTCCTCGACAATCTGGAGAGCATCGGCGAGGGCGCGCTTGAAAGCGGAGATGATGACGACGGGATGGATGTTGCGTTCGAGCTGAGGGAGGGCCTGGGCCAGCATTTCACCAGCTTTGGATATGTTAGGATGCGTCTAGAACCCGTATGGGGTAGATAGGAGTATTACCCAGGATGATAACAGTTGTGGTTCCGTCACCGACTTCCTCGTCCTGAGTACGACTGAGCTCGATCATGCTCTTCGCCGCCGGGTGAGACACCTCAATCTCTCGCAAGATAGCGTGGCCGTCGTTCGTCAACACGATACCGCCCATTGGGTCGAGCAGCATCTTCAACATCGCCTTGGGGCCGAGACATGACCGGATAATGTCGGACACACTGGAGATCATTAAATTAGCATGCGGGCAGGAGGTTATCATCATAGAAGGAAGTCATACGTCTTAGCCGCAGTAATGTTGGACAGCTGCGCCCGGCGACCGACTTGTCTGTCACCAGCATTGGTGTCTATCGGGAGTTAGCAAGCAACAATTGCGGAGGAGGGGCAACATACTCATCACCACCACCGGAGCCTGCATTTTGGCGGGTGACTAATGTGGAAGGGAATGAGAAGAAGTGAGCTCGGCAAGGTGGATGAACACGAAAGGTCTTGTCACGAAAAAAGGAGCCAACTCGGATCCACGTCAATTGTTGCCCGCATCCTAAATTTCCAGAGTGGGAGCTCCCTGACACTAAGCCAAATCGGGTGATTCAAACACGTGAAACACGCCAAGCCTTCAACTATATAGATAACAGTAACACGAGGAGGTAATTATACTCATTAGTTAACTTATGAGATGTGAGTTATTATGTGTATATGCGATGCGAACACAGAATTTGTGTCAGTGTCACATTGAGCCTTGCGTGGTGGCATGCAGCAACTCTGAATACACAGCCAGGCCCACGGGGGCGCTGTGGAAAGCTGCTCATGGGAGCGGATAAGGCTGACGATATTCGGCGTCAACAGTAATTTAGACATAGAATCTTCCAGATACGAAAAGTGTACTATAGATGATCTAGGCCATTTACTACATATTTACGGTGTACCGTTGTACAGTCATACAACCGGGCTTACTCGGCCCGTTGAAACTCCGATAATCTAGAGTCCTTATCGATGGTCGCTCGGAGCTTCCATCTTTTGACCTTCCAGTGCCATCCACAACCCTCTCTACAACTCGGCTGGCATGGAGCCAAGCGGTGCTTCCAATGCTGCGCCGTCTGCGGCCGATCTGGTCCTGCAGCAGAGGGCTCAGGCGGTCCAGCAGGCGCAGCAGTCGGCGCAAAAGGGCGATGGCAATCTCATCTCACAGTTGACTAGCAATCCTTTCTTCACAGCAGTATGCGGCCCACTCCTGCTATTTACAAATTGGGAATTGCGATCTGGGATACTTACGAACTCTCACTTCTAGGGATTTGGCCTGGCAGGGTTAGGCGCCGGATTGACGTTTGCACAAAGGGGAATCCGTCATGGCGCAGCTCTGCTGCGTCGCCGCATGCTGGTGGACGTCGAGATCAGCATCAAGGACGATTCCTACCCATGGTTCCTCCATTGGATGACCCTTTACCAACAGTCACAGCTCACCGCAACCCGAGCAGCGGCTGAAAACTCCGGCTTGGTCGACCGTATCCTCCAAAAAATGACCCCGGGCATGCGCCACCTCTCCATCCAAACACAAAAAGTCGAACATTCCAACGGTGCGATCCACACCCATTTCTCTCTGGTGCCGGGCCCGGGAAAGCATGTTCTACGCTACAAAAACGCGTTCATTTTCGTCAACCGCATGCGCGAATCCAAGTCCCGCGATATCCAGACCGGCAAGCCCTGGGAAACCATTACCTTGACCACCCTCTACTCCCACCGTCACGTCTTTGAAGACCTCTTTACCGAAGCCCACGACTATGCTCAGAAATCACACGAAGGGAAAACCACAATATACAATAGTTGGGGCACTGAGTGGCGACCCTTTGGGCACCCGCGGCGTAAACGTCCAATCGAGTCCGTGATCCTCGATGAGGGCGTTAAGGAACGTATCGTGGAGGATGTCCAGGACTTTATCGAAAGTGCATCCTGGTATCATGACCGCGGTATTCCGTACCGGCGCGGATACTTGCTGTATGGGCCTCCAGGTACCGGGAAAAGCTCCTTCATCCAAGCGTTGGCAGGCGAGTTGGACTATGATATCGCGATTTTAAATCTGAGTGAGCGCGGGCTTACCGATGATCGGTTGAACCATCTTCTCACTATCGTTCCAAACCGGACCCTCGTTCTCCTCGAGGATGTGGATGCGGCGTTCTCAAACCGGACGCAGACCGAGGCGGACGGGTACCGCGGAGCGAATGTGACTTTCTCTGGTCTACTGAATGCGCTCGATGGAGTTGCTAGCGCCGAGGAGCGTATCATTTTCCTGACTACCAACCACGTCGAGCGGCTCGACGAGGCTTTGGTGCGACCTGGCCGCGTGGATATGACGGTTCGGCTTGGAGAGGTAACGCGCTACCAGGTTGGCCGCCTCTGGGATCGGTTCTACGAAGAGATTGACACGGATGGTGTTCATCGCAAGATATTCCTGGACAAGCTTCATCATCTCGGCTTGATCGAGGACGAGAGTGGCCATCAGCCCGACCGCTCTAGAAGCACCAGTGCTGCGGCCCTGCAGGGCTTATTCCTGTACAACAAGGGCAATATGCAGGGGGCTATTGACATGGCCGAGGCTTTGACATATACTGTTCACGGCGAAGCCATGGACCATAACCGGGGCTGAAGTGATAAAATGTACCATACGATGTAAATAAATTAGGCCTAGATCCATGTATAGATATCCAATTTTCAATTTTGTGATGTACTCTTCAACTGGATAGATCTTGGCATTAAGTCCTATACATAGATGTGACTCCTTTCAACGGCAACTCTGATAGCCCAAATTGGATAAAAGACCAATAAGCCAATGTGATTTCTTGGCTCTTTCTACACTTTCCACTACGATGAAAAAGCGATGAGTGAGACGATCGCTGTATGCGCCGAATCTTCAGTCCGGCCAAACTTACTCGTGCGACTTCTGCACAGAGCGACCACCAATCCGAGCTTAGAATAGCAAAAATGAGACAGCTTACAGTCATCAGAGACCAATCAACTGGGGAAATGGAAGCGCCGTTTCTGCAGGCGCATCTGCGTCCCATAATCAGGGCCAATCACATCGCCGACATCGAAGCGCCGGCCCTAAAAATAGGGTTGTCACATCTGCAGACCCGAACTAGCAGGGCTATTGGGGCGTGTCTGGCTTTTATCTTCAAGAACCAGCAGATCTTACTTGACATGACGGGGTATATGTCAGTCGAAACACCCCCGTGCGAGCGCTCTGCCGTGTTGACTTCGTCTCGACGAGTTTACTATTTTGAACGTATATTGCACCCACTATTACGATGAGCCAGTTCCAATTATTCCCTCCACCGTCGCCGGTGAGAGGGAACAAGAACCCCTTTCGAAAGGGCGCCAAAAAGCCAACCGTTGAGATTGAGGCTGGGTCTCCAATCTCTCTTGATGAAATCAAAGATCCTACCAAGACCGAGGCAGTCCCACTCCAAATTATCGATGATACGCAGTCCTTTGCACCGCCGCCACCAAGAGCACCTATTTCACGAACCGAGTCTCCAGCAACAACGGTAGCATCATCTAACTCCATATCCCCTCGGTCACCGCGCAGCTGGAGCCGTCCTCGCAAGTCAAAGCGAGCATTGGCTTCAGAAAGCCCCAGCAACACAAGTGGTAGCGGCAGGACTGCAAATTCAGCTGCATCGCCCCAATCCTCACAGTCTTCAACTTCGCCGGTCCAAATGAGATCAATGTTTCCACAATTCGATGCGAGGCTTCCATTTAATAAGCAGAACCTGAATCCTCCAATGCCTACCGAACTCCCGGCTGCAAATCCTCGCAGACCTCGACTTACTCTTTCGACACCATCTTCAGATATTGACCAGGCTCTGGGGCCAAAAACGGTGCCTGCAAGTGTACTAAACTTCCCAGTTGGGGTCCTAGAGCCGGAAGAGATACGCTACTCTTCCCCACAGGAGTTGGAGTTGCTATGGGAGGCTGCTAATGGTCAACGAGCTCAGAATTTGGTTGGTACATTCAACATGCGCATGACAAGGTAGGAGACTATCATTTAGGAAGGCTTGATCAGCTACTAATTCGCCTCAGGACTGGACCGGCGACGTTTACATTCGGCAACTCCCAACTCCCATTCTACACATTGCAGACGTACTCAAATGACGAGCTGTCTATTTCCCGCCGTGCTCCATCCAAGCCTAATAGTGATGTGCCTATAATGACATTAAGTCTTGAGGAGCGCAGTCGTCGAGATCATCCTAATGATGGGCTCGTCGCACTCCTCTTCTCCAGGCTAGCTGCCATGCTCGCCATCGAACAGGCCGACGAGGTCAGCAAGCAGCACCAGCTTGCTGGATCCGAGGCAGCCACAGTCGAAAGCAATGCCCTCAAACGAGCTGCTGCACAAGAGTCCTGCCGACTATCTTGGAACCGTAACCTGCGGCTCTACGAACTTCGACATCCCTCGCTGTCGAAACGCCAGCCCCCAGCTCTAGTGGGAGCTGCTGGTGTCCCGTTGTCCCCTGTACGGACGCAATCTTCGGGCATTCTGTACATCACCGTCTCTGAACCGTCCAGCGATGCATCGCCTCGTCAACCGCCGACGATCATTGTTACCGGCCCGGTGTCTTCTACCGCCATGGCAGCAGCGCAGCAAGCCGCTACCGCACGCACGTCTACACTGCCCGTAACGGACGCAGATGAGCCGCTGGCAGCTCTAGATTTCGCAACACGTACTCTAACAATTTCCCCAGCTGCCGTGACTGCAACCATTCACTCACTATACGCCATTGACTCACTCGTCGCAGCCATGCTCGCCGTCGCGGTCTCGGACGAAGCCACCAATCCCATCCTAGCGGACATGGAGCTTGGGTCACCTGTGATCAAGCCGGGCTCTATTTCCCAGTTCGGAAGCAATTTGCTGACCTTCAATGGACCGCTTATTACGACCTTGGCGGAGCGCGAAGACTATGCTCAGAGCATGCAGCTGGCAAATCAAATAGAATCCGCAAATACTCAGATGGAGTCCGCTCCCCAAAGGAGAAGTCTCTTCGAGTTCTGGAAGCGAAAATGGCCTGCGACGCAGAACCGGCAGAAGTCGGGGAAGAAGCCGGTGATTGTAGTCGAAGAGTTCGATCTGGAAAAGTACGGTCAATACGGACGCTCTTCGTCGCGGGAAGGAGAGAAATTGCCTGGGATTGCTCGAGGTCTATTGAAGGTTCTATTCTTTGGTTTGGATTTACTTGTCAAAGGCTTGACTCTTATTGTGAAGGTATTGGCTTGGTTATTGGTTAATTTGACGCGTTGTGTGACGAGTGAGAAGTTCTGAGCTGGACTTGGACTGGAATCTTGGTGTTAATCTGTGACATGTTATACCGGACTTGACATTATATTGTTTAGAGCGATAGGCGATGTTTTAGTTTTATTTGACCAGTTATACCCAATGGAGGATTATATTTTCTTTTCAAGACAATGGTTTCGTTCGGACATTTCTGTGGAAGGGTACGGGCGGAAGTAGCGGCCAGTAGGCCACATCAGATGTAGAATATTTTCTGCCGGCTAAATTTTCAAAAATTAGCAATCAGGTTTTCACCTTCTAACTACACTACTTTTAGGCGAGTTTTCTAGTACGATTTTGATCATTTATATCCATAAAAACGTAGTAATATCTATTGATAATGTAGGTGTTATATCAAAAAAATAGTTTCGCCAGATTCCCCCGCTAGATTCCCCGTCAGATCGTACGCCCCCTACATACATCGTATATCTAAACCTCGTCCTCCTGCTACTATAGCCTACGCTACGGCTAGGGCTTAGGCTTATCCTAAGTTAGGTCTACCTTAGAGTATATCCCCGGCACCTCGTTGTCCGCACGCGAAGTTGACTAAGCGTCCGAATCGTCTATTAGACCGATGACCTCCGCTGCGGGTAAAGGACGAGGTAGGGCAGATGGGCGGCTACGTGTGGCATTGCTATATACGAGGATAAGATAAAAGGAGAGTTTTGAAAAGGCCATTGGGATGTTTATAAACATAAGAGTTGTAAATCCGCCTACGGCCTAACCGAAAAGGTAAGCGGTTGCTTGAGCGGTGAAAATTTAATATGATGTGGCCTACTGGCCGCTATTTCCGCCCGTAGAAGGGGAAGCAGGTTAGCGTCAACACTGTCGAAGACTACCATGAGATGCGAACGAATTTGTTTCTTAGCACCAGCTGGAAGACTATACTTACATCAAGTAAACATGCCGCTCACTCATATTTCTCCGGCGATCATATTAAGTTCGACCCAGTTGGATTGAGTTGTACCTGTGGATCATTCCTTGTCTAAACGTGTCAAGAGAACATTGCCACATTGCTTGCAACTTCTATTTGCGTACGTTACACACGGAAAGATACTACGGAGTGCTCTAGCCAGACTTCCTTTTGAACATTTGGCAGAGATGAAGGTACTAGTGAATCGAAGCTTACAGAAGTTGCAGCATGACAATATATCAACCAGCAACAGCGATGGCAAAAAGGGCAACGTATCCAAACATAGTTGATTCTTTAACTATTGTGTCGACCACAAGAGTGACACCTAGAATAACTTGAGGAAGGAAAACTCCTAGAGATGAACATTCCTCGGAAGGAAGGGTAACTAGGGATACCACCAAACACTGCCATAGGGACATGGCAACTAAGTCATTCCACAGTGATCTACAGGGGATTTCTATACACCCAAGGGATCATACCAACCAAAGCTTATACACTTAAGACACACCAGAATGTCCAACGTCATCAGGATCAAGGGATGCTGAACAGGGCCAACTATGTACTTTTATTATGAATGCTGGATTTACTTAAGTCGATACCAACTCCCAGTGCTTCATCCTCTCTTTACCATTTACCACTTCCACTTTTTCCATACTATACTTTAATATCTATAGCCCTAATTTCCACACACCAATATCAAGATGCGCTCATTCATCGCTGCTCTTTTCATGGCCGGTGCCGTCACCGCACAAACTACCAGTGAGTATCTCGACTGCGCGACTGCTGCCCTGGGAAGCATCAAGGTGTCAACATTCAACGGTTGCACCAACATGACCAGCACAGAATGCCTGTGTTCTAACAAAGACGCGATCTCTGAGCTGACACAATCTGCCAAAGATGCCTGCAACAAGGCCGGTGTCGGTACGTACTATCCCTGCCTCGTATAACTAGGTCGAACTCGCTAACAAAATCACCAGACATGAACGACCTCGACGCCTCCTTGTGTGGCGCTAGCAACGACAAGGACGCCGCTCCTGCCCGCCACGCCAGCAGGCCCATGCAGCCTGCCGAGGACCTGCACATGCGCGCCTACTCGCCCAGCGAAGACTCCGATGCCAGCCAGCCTCGCGTAATGACCGTGACTGTGACCGAGTCTTGTGCCTGCAAGTCCACCCCCACCAGCCCTATGCACATTTCCCAGATCCCCGTTTATGTGCCTAGCAGCAGCATGGGTGGTATGGCTGCTGCCTCTTCGCCCGCTTACTCTCACGGTATCCTGGTTGGTGGTTCGTCTTCGTCTGCTATCTTTGGATCGCAGATGTCGGCCACTCCTACCCCCAGTGGTGCTAGTGCCAACCGCTTCAATGCCTTCCAGGGTGCTGCTCCCCAGGTTAATGCTGCGCATGGAGGTGCTGCTGCTTTGGGTGTTGCTGCCGTTATGGGTTTGATGATTGCTCTGTAAGAGTTGGTTTTCAATGATGGAAAATGGGGACTTGGATGAGATGTGTATTCTCATAGGGATTCTTTCTTTTGTTTCGGGAGTTTATATGGTTGTCTATCCGTTTATTTAAGGATCTAGATTGTAATGATCAATGAAACGAGTGCTATTCCATTATCCTGTATTGATATTACCTGGTTAATGTATTTGTTCGTAAGACTCGTTGTCATTGACAGTGGTGGATCAGTTTCCAAGTTATCAATGCGTCGTCAAATCCCCACTGTAGGTTAGGCATGAATAGCCTGTTGCACGCGAGGGCACAACTGCACAAGCTTGTAGTAGATATCTGGGTGGTCGTTGATCATCACCTGCGGATCCCAGCCCATAGCCACAAAGATGGTCTCCACACCACTATCAATGGGCGTCACGAACACTTGGCAAATCTGCAATCCAATGACGAAGGAGAATGCCATGATCACTTGTGTGAGCTCCCTGTTCGCATTATAAGCAGGATGGGTGTATTGTAGATATAGGTAGGCCAGCAGGGTACAGACCCGTAGGCAACGAAGGCCGAACCCATGGTCAAGACAGGACCAATCAGGCAGTTCTGGACCAAAGCATCGATGCCGCGATCACGCATATTTTTCCACATATCCTTTGCAGCGGGGATATAGGCCTTGCCGTATAGCGCAATGTGACAGAAAGCGTAGCGGTTGAACTGCGAGACGAGCCAGTCAATGAGCGAGATCATGTATCCAGAAACCGACAGGCGATGCTACCAGTCAGGTCGCCCTGGGCTGCCTCTTGTCGTTCTACAACTGAGCATGCCTGGCGTAACATCTCGATAATCCCAATGATCAGACTTCCCAGACTGATACTGCCAAATGAGTAGGTTGTAGCCCGACGGAGTGCTCCCCGAGTCGATCCCTTGGGCATTTCACTCGCAGACTTGCTCCAGAAATACCACGACCCGTACACACCGGCGACAGTGGTCTGTACCGCGTTCTTGACCCATTCGCTGAACCAGTACATCGCAAAGGTCACGTACACCGTAAGACCAATGACCTTGGCGGTACTACATCCACCATTCGTGCAAGATGGATCAGTACCAGCGGAATCCGGTCCGTACTTGACGTAAATCGCGACCAAAGTCACGGAGAGCCAAGCTGAAAAAGCCACGGTAACGAGGCCGCCCAAGGCACTGACCAAAAAGACGTGACCATAGTTGCACGCGACGTCTATGGCGGTCTGTAGCATGAATGCCGTGAACGGAATGTGTGGGATCCAGGTAATGAAGCAATTAATGGCGAAGAATCCGAACATTATGAATACTATTCCGCCCCCATACTGCTTCTTCGCGATATAATAGTTACCTGTTGCAACCGCGAAGACGATGTTGAGAATTCCCGTAGCACAGATGAAGGTCTTAGTGAAGTATCGCGCGCCGATGAAGTACAGTCATGAGAGAAAAAGCGCGACACAGAGATCGAAGATGAACAGCACCAGTGTATTGGTGTTGAGTGAGAAATCGTCCGAAGAGTCGTAGATTCCACCTCCGGTGAAACCCTTGTTGGTTGCATATGAGTGAATGGTCAAACCCGACACTGCACCGTAGCCCAGAAAGACAGCGATTAACTGACATGGAGCTATTAGCTTTGATGACTCTTTTTCTGGGAAGCATCACCTACCAGGAGTCCTGCCCAAAGGTCGTTCCACTTAGGCCGCTCATTCTTGAAGGCTTCAGCAAAAGTACTGTATGGTGGCGGATTGTCAGGATATGATGGAGGCACTGGTTGGGCCTCTGGCGCAGATTGCATTGGTCGGTATTCGCCATTCTCACGTTGCTCGTTCAAGTCATTGTTATGGTTATGCTTGGGCTTAACCTTGCCTGGCCAGCATCGGCATCGAACTCTGATTATGGTCGTAATAGCTTGCTGCTTGACCACTCATTGCTGCATGATATGGAAGAACGGGAAAACAAAATCCTCTGGAGGGGGAAAGCAAGGGGATTTATTCCTGCATTAGAATCAACGACGATACGCAGAGCCGAGGAGGAAGCAGCGATTGATCCAACGATTAGCTCCGATACGCTTTGGATCAGCCGTATACCCATACTCACACTTAGATAGTGCCGAACCTAGCCCGTCTGGGCATGCTTTATGCTTTTCTGGTCTTCCTTGACTCCGCCTTGACACCCATGGTGACTGATTTGCTCGAAAGCAAAGGTCTCGTGGCAATATATACTTATGTCGATGCCTAGGTGCTCCGTTGAATGGACTCTACGTTCAAAAAGGTCCATCATTTCCAAGGTTGCACCCGTCACGCGTATGCATCGCAGACATTGCTTAGTTAACAGAGATTCCCAAGGTTATCTAACTAACAACCAGTTACTAACTCTTTAGCCACCTGTTTTGCAAACCTCCAAATTTACAAGGGCTTCAAGCGTTCAGTGCATTGCCCTTTCATCGCATTAGCCTCTCAACTTACTACCTCGTACACCCCACTACGAGCTAATTCTAGAAAGCGTGGTGAATGCAAGAAATAGGGGCATTATGAGAAATGAGGGCCATCAGAAAGTACCCAGGTAGTTCACAAAATCAACAGTACTCTGGGGCAAAGTGCTCCTCTGGGTATCGACTGAGTGCGGACTGAGTGATCAATAACTAACCAGTTAGTTAACTAGATAGATGCCTCAGGAAATCACTAAATAATTACAGAGTGAGCAGTAAGCCTGACTCTGAGTGCCCTCTTAAAAGCGGCGGCAAGATGGCAGAGAAAATATGGTATGCAGAGCCCAGGTATCATTCGAAGACGCCTAAAAATGCAAAGGTCCCCGTTGTTTGCGGGGTGTCGGGGTGTCCGGCATTGCCAGTTCCAGTTCGACAGTGACGATTATGATTACAGAAATTAGTGGGCCAAAGATGTAGACCGGACCTCGGTTGCCAAGTTCCCCAATCGGGGGATGACAAGTTCACTTCAGTATCCAGGCGCGAGCCAGCACTCTATCGGAATGCATGTTCCTTGAAATGGCGCAAGGAGGCCACAACGCGCGGCTGACCATTTCGCGGACGGACTGGGAAATCGTCGGTGGCCGGTTGAATCTGACCTTTGCTGAAAGCGAGCGACCGGCGCATCTTCTCTTGGCGAACAGCTGTTCGGCGTGCCGCTCTCAATTCTTCGATTCGACCTTGGCCGACTCGATGGCGTCGTACGAAGCAGTCTCCAAGCAGGGCATTGACATCAAGTAGCTTCTTGGGCACGGTTTGCACCACTTGGAAGACTTCCATCGGGTCGGAGACTGCCATGATGTCTCGTTCGCATGCCTTGAAAATGCCGAGCGAGACGCGAAAGAACGTCTTGGAGCCTTCGTAGAAGAAAATGTCCCAGATTCGCAGTGTGGTCTCGAGAGGTAGGCTTCCAATAAACAACGACATCAGCCAGTTAGTCAATCCCAGAGTAATGTCTGGCAACCGCGAATTCACGGTGAGCGGAGGCGTTTTACGGCCGGCCGGTGTCCCGCCCATGCTGGCGATCTTGGCGTAGATTCCGGGCATGGAGTCCCGGAGCAGCACCATAAGGATCCAGAGGTCAATATTCGCACCTTCGAGGCTGATTTCATGAGTTCCAGGGAGGTAGGCCGAAGTGATAATGTGCAGCATCCAGAATGCCTTTTCCTCGGGAAGGAAAAGAAGAAGCATGCCGGTAATGAAATTGAGCGACTGCGTGTAGCCAACCTTGGGGTTGTGGAGTGCGAAAGCATACAAGACCCGGCGAAGTGATTGAATCATCTGCGTCTCCGTCGTCACGTCACCATTCTGTGGATTGCTGCTCCCAGATATGGCAGCGTCCACGCCGTCTGGCTTGAAATGTATGTTATCCGGAAACGTACGATGAAGGTCTCGTTCGATGTGCTCTTTATCATCATTGCTTGGCGAATTCATGACCTTTTGCACGAGGTCATCATAATGGCCAACGTGTCGATTCAGCAGCTGGTGCCCGCCTGCATACCAGAACCAGGCTGCACCCCGAAACTCGGACGGGATACCTTTTCGGACGAAACGCTTGACCTTGTTGGACTGTGCTGGGAAAGCAATTGGGTTGTCCGTGGTCAGCCCATGCTCCTTGAGCATATCGTACCATTTCGTCTGTCGATGACTCGCATAGTTGGAGTAAGGGCCTTTCCAGGCTTGATACATTTCCAATGTTACGTACTGCGTGGCTTTGCGGAACCCATATTCATCCCGAGTGTCATTTCCAGAAATGAGAGGGGGTGGGACTGGCCCTGGAATGATGATTCTCGACTGCTGTCGCTGGTGGAAGGTTTGTAACTTGGAAGGTTTCTCGGAAGTTGGAGATGTGAGCGGTGTCGGTTCGAATTGAAGAGTCGGTTGTGGTTGCGGTTGCGGTTGTGGTTGCGGTTGCGGTTGTGGTTGCGGTTGCGGTTGTGGTGGTGGGGATGGTGATGGTGGCGGCGGCGAGCTTTTTGGTGAGGGTTCTGAGACCGGACGTTCAAGTGGCGCAGGCTCAAATACGTCAGGCTCCAGTAACGTCGGCCGTGGCAGTGGCAGTGTGGGAATGGGAGGGATGTCGTCCAGCGATGTTGTATTTGGGGGGTAAATTTCGTCCGCGCGCGAATCTCTTGACGGAGGCGGAGTTACTGATGGGGCCTTGCTCTCAGCGTAAGACTTGGGCGAAGCAGGTTCCTCAGTCACATCGCTGAAGCCATCTAGATACATAGAAATCGCGTCTTCCACGCTCATTCCCCCATCCAGATAAGGAGCGTCTGGGGTATCAGGTGAAAGGTCGGTGATGGAGCTGCTCTTGGTGAGAACACTGCTGCGTTCAGTACCGCTGTTTTGCTCAATGCTGGATCGCGAAGTCAGGTTTGAATTGACACTGGTTCTGAGGGAGCTGTCATCCGCGGGCCCATTGGAAGGGAAGCGCGGTAATGGCAGACCGTGGGGGTACAATTCCTGGCGATGCTCCGGAGACTCCTGCTGTCTGGGCCGCCTGCTATTCAGCCTGGACGACGACATGGAGATCCGCAGACCGCCCCTGGCAGGCGGGGCTTTGCGGTGGGTTGGCCGGTCAAAATCGTTAACGCGAGTATACCATGTCGGCGCATGTCGGTCTGGGGGAGGCGTATAAGGGGAAATGCGACCGGTGGGGGGTTTCGCTCTCCATTCCTCTCGGCCTTGCGGCGAACCCGCCCTTAGCGACTCCGGGATCCATGGGCGCTCTTCAATGACAGTTTGGTTCAGTGGCGGCAGAGGCGAACGCGAACGCGGCGGGCGCGCGGAGTGGGGAGAGTTCGGCGTCGAACGGGGGATTGATTGTACGGTTCGTGGTACGCGTGGTTCAATCTTCAAAGGATCCAAATGTGGAGGATGAGGGGCCCTCCGTCTGCCGCGAAGGGTGGATTCACCCAAGGGAGGAGGATATCGAGGGTTTCCATTTTCTGTGACCATGGCCACGAGCTAGTAACACCCAGTTCCCGCTGGACATTGGTTTCTTGTGACTTGACGTTGAAGAAGAGTGGCTGGAGCTCTGGTGTTCTTTTTTTTCCCTTTTTTTTTTCCGACCTTCTCGCAGGGTGTAGAAGAAAAGAGAGTGTATAGACCGTAGATGCAAGTCGCGATTGCAAAGGTTGGGCACGAAAGAAAAGGGTGAGCGGTTAGCTCTCAGGACGCCGGCGACTCGACAACGGAAAGGAGAAATTGGACCAATGAAGTCGAGCAGAACAAGAAACGAATGAGTGAAAAACAAAGTGACAGCCTACCAGAGGACTGGAATGAAGGTGAAAAGGACTGAAATGAGACAAAAATCAACAGAGCTTGATTGGCACTAGTGCTAGATGACGTAAGGAAACGGGCACTCGGTTTCAGTGTAAACACAATGTGATCCTTCATTTTCCCAAACTATCTATCAGTTTCCCAGGATACCTGCTGTGCAGACCTGTACCATTCTTATAGTTTACTTAGACTATATCACAAAAGAGAGATGCTTCCTCCCGTTCCCCGGAGACCGAACAAAGGCCGACCACGGATACGTCGTCGATCAGGGACCAGACTTTGTTCGGCCTGTGATTGCCGACTTCCCCGATAATGGCACCTTTTTTAGTTCGCCCCTGACAGCTCCATCAGTCAAATTGAGGACCAGAATTTTCTAGACTCTGATCTCGGGTACGTAATCTTATACTTTCAACAAGTATTTCAGCCCCCAACAATGTTTTCGATGAAGTCTCTCTATGTAGAACCTAGCCAGACATAGTATCCGCAGGGGCAACTCGTTTCTCGAGCGAATTGTTATTTGGTCCCGACGTGGGCCACTAAGGTAACATCTATATTGCAAGTGGGCGTGTCCTAGTCCTAGACTCGAGGTACCGTACGGTTCAAGTGACCATCGAATCTTTAAATGTCCCGACTATTTAGATATCATTGCGGGTTAGTTTGACATCCATGTTCTTCTGCCGCACAAACCAAGAATTGACCGTTTCCCACTCTTTCTCCGGGTTCTCAAGCTCAATCTGTTATTCAGTAGGTCAGCATTATCCTTAATTCGAAACAAGCCCATCCCGAAGTCTCACCTCATATGTCAGCAGTAGCGAGGGGATCAGCTTGTAAATCTCCAGTAGACTAATAACCTTCCCAATGCATGTCCTCGGCCCAGCCCCAAACGTAAAGGTTGCTCTGAGCATCTGCTGCTTACGTGCCTTGAATTCAGTGTCCGACTCCCCATTCACCGGCAACCATCTTTCGGGAATGAATAAGTCGACATCTTTCCCGAAGAGCGAATGCCGATGGATAATCCAGGGGTTGGCGCCAACAATTGTCCCAGCTGGCAGAAAAGGTCCGCCGTTGGGCAACTGGAGGCCGCCAGTAGGGACGACGCGCTCTAACAGGAGTTCCACGGCCGGGTGCAAACGGAGGGCTTCCTTAATAACCGCATCAAGGTATGGCAATTCCTCTTGGCTTTGCTTCCAGAAGATGGGCAAGGTTATCCTATTTTCTCGATATGCGGTCTTGAGTTCTTGATATAGCTTTGACGCAACCTTCAGGCTTTTCAGAGTGTAGTATAAGATCGCGCGCAAGGCGATGGCTGTCGTATCAGAGCCAGCATTCATGTTGCTCACGGTATATGAGAAAACTTGGTTGTCAGTGACGACGTCAGGATGTTCCTGCTTTGCGTCAAGGAAACGAGCAAGAAAGTCCTTGTGTGATAGCGTCGATGGATCATTAGTATTCTTCGATTCTGATCTGTGTCGAAGTCTTTCGTCGAGCCGAGCACGCGCAAAACGAGCCACTGCACCAGTGGAGGCTCCTTGGACGAGTTGTCGTAAGGGATTCTTGATGAAAACATAATCCAACCAGGGCACCTGGCCAACCTGGAACATCTCAGTAAAGCTGAAAAATGCCGAAAAAGACACATACCTTTCCAGAGTAATCAAGCATATGTTCAAGTGCAGTAATGATCCCGTCTACATCACCTCCTTTCTCTAAGAATCCAAGAGGCTTACTAAAGGTCAGCTCGCCGATTACATCAAACGCGTCTATTTGAGGTGAGCATTGAGGCTTCAGTTTATCCCGCGGCTCAGCATACAGTATTGTAACCACGCCGCGATGTCGCAGACTTTTCTTTGAGCCGCAAACTCATCTAGCCTTCTGAACAACGTGTAAATGGTCGTATCAACAAACGGCTCAAACTCGGTTAAAGTGCTCATCGAGTATGCAGCCGAGATAGGCCGCTTAATAGAAGCATGGAAATCTTCATCCGTCGTTGTGAACAATGTAGGCGTGGGTCTGCCCTTGGCCAGCTGCTGTTGCACTCTGTAAAAATCGGTCCGAGGGATTTCAGGTCAAAATTCCTTCGGGCAAGCGTGGTATATCCAACCGACCTTGGTATATCCTTTGTTGATCCCGTATATTATCTTGAGAGCGTCCAAATCCCGCACACTCACTACATTTGGACCCAGCCGTACATAGTCGCCATATTGCTGATGGAGTTTCTGGAGCGTGACCTCAGCATGGTCATTGGCTACATCGATGAACCTCCAAAGATTGGATATTTTCGCTAGGAATGGGCCTGGTACAGATGATGCTCCTGGTGTAAAGTAGTTTCGCGTTAAATGAGCCACAACCACGAGAAGAATGATGATCGGTGCATGTTGTACGAGAAAGGCCACCGAGTCCGAGACGATAGCCATAATGGAGCTTCCAACTTCAGAAAACCAGATCTCGGTTCCAGTGCACTATCCTCCGTCCTTCATTTATAGCAAGGCACTTCAACTCCCGAGGTGTACATGCCCCAGGTTTCTACGGCCAACCAAATTCCTGGGCTTAAAATCCCCGTCGGGTTATCTGCGGGGAAGCAGTGACACAATCGAGGTATTATTCCGCCGGCGGACTGTCCGAACGCACTTTTAATTCGAAGGTAGAGTGGGCTATGTCATGTTATTCTCCAACTGGAATGTTTTTGGACTGTGGTCTTGTCATCCAGCTGTGGATTGGTTGGTCGTTTACCAACAACGGCTCGCAGCTACTCATATCACACGAGATTTGGCTACAGTTCCGCCACTCCGCGGAATGTTCCGGCTTGGAAGAGACGACAGAAAAAGCTTAGATGATATGAGTAAGACAAACAAAATGAATGTTGGCAAAGTGAAATGCAAGGTCTCTTGTGTATGTTCAGATGCCACCGTCTAATCCCTGACTTGGGCCATGACGCAGGAACACCTTCCCTTGAAGAATTGCAAAATCAACCTCATAGACACGTAACTGAATGAACCCTCAACGGTAGATGAAACTACTTAGGGACCGCATGCTTTCGAGTCCACTCCCGTGCAACCTCGTTGTAGCGCTTCGGGTCGGTTCTGTATTGCTCTGCAATCCTCCCCTCAACGGCATCGTCGGGCATGGGCTCTGCCAGAAGTTGACGAGCAAACTGCAGAACTGCACTGATCTTGGAGCTTGGTTTCCACTCGTCTGCGCGCAGCATTCCTAGGCACATGCTCCCCTTCTCGTCGTTTGTGACATTGGGATGGTAGATTTTCGTTGCGAAAGAAACCGTGGGAGGCTTGAATGGGTATGTGGTGGGTAGCGACATTTTCAAGATGAAGTCTCCGCCCTATTACATTACACGTAGAGGTCAGAAGAGGTGTTCAAACGGGAGGGGACAAAGGGTGCGGGACATTGAGTCGGGGCGAAACGAAAGGGCCCCTCATCGTAAGGAAAAAGGGCACATGTTATGCTGATATGTTTGCATACCTGGTACGGTGATCCTTCAGGGCCTTCCATATGCACCTTCCATTCATAAAGATTTGACTCATCAACCAATTCGACGCTGATGCCCTCGGGGGGCGATTCAACGAGCTCAGCGAGCTCCTATCAGAGAAACTGAGGTTAGCGAGCCGAACCGAGCGGAAAAAAACCTCGGAAAGTGTCGTACCTTGGCTATGCGCTTCTGGCTGCCCATTTTCTCGAGTCTGATTCTCTCGCGGGGCGCGTGACGAAGGTGAGGGGCGTTGGCGGAGGGCGGGAAGATATGTGACAGCGAAGGAAGGTCTCGAAACAAGAGGCGCAGTCGGGGCGCAGGTGAGGGAAGCGAGGCAAATAACTGAAGAAAAAGAGAGTATTTCGGTGCGCGATTCCAAAAGAAGGTAGGCTAGTAAAATCGAAGCTAGAAGCTCCTGAGGTCTCCAGGACTTGAAGTGGGGTGGGCGAAGACGTCAGTCGGGCAAATCAACCTTATCGCCCGCCCGCCTGTTTACTTGGAGTTGGAACTCTACGCATTATAAAGACATCATCATTATAGTTCGCACCAATATATCCAGTTACACGTTATACGAGATTTACTGAGCACGGCGATTCTCTTGATTGATTACTGCCGATGCGGAAATGCTTTGATTTGCCCAGTGGAGCTAATTTATCGAGCTTTTCTCAGCTAATCACTCCCTCTGGAGCATAACCATCAACCCCATGATACCGAGAAGGACTGTTTTGAGCCAAGGATACTCGCTGAGCATAATAGTAACATATCCCACCATCTTCAAAGTGTCAGTCTGTTGCGAGAGGAAGGGACGAGGCGATTTAGACTTACAGGAATATACCCTCGTACACTGCCTACGATGTCTTCCTTGCGGCTGAGATGGTCTTGTCCTCGAGCATACAGCTCCGTGTCATCGGCAAGGTTGTTGTCACCCTTTGCAAAGAACATTGTATTAGCTCGAGCTGTCGCAGAAGCACTAGGCAGGACTGTCAACGTACCTTGGTCAGGAGCATGTGCGAGTTTGGCGTCGAGTTACTGAATAGACTGGTCAGTATCGATGCAATCCAGAATGTACCCACTTTTCAAGAGCCTCCAGAGGGCGCCGAACACGTACACTGTGATCTCCTTCACCTTCCTGGCCTTGCCCTCGACCTCCGGGTAGGTCCGCACCACTCGGTGCACGATCGGGATGTCTTTGCCGCGAACGTTGTAAACCACAACCTCACCGACTTCCGTGCGAGGGCTTCGGTTCCAGAGAAAGAGCAGATCACCACGCTGGAAGGCTGGCTCCATCGAGCCAGATAGCACGACTACGATCGGCGAGCTGGAAGCCGAAGCGACGGAGAGGCCCTTCCATAGCATGAAAGCCGTTGAAAGAACAAGGGCAAAGTTCAGCGCTTGGGCAATTGATTGCCGCGCATTCGTCAAGTTGGAGGAGAGCGATGAAAACATGATGGCAGTTGTAGGCGCCGATGAGCGAGCGAGATTGGACGCAGCGACGCGCTGGGATTGGCCGATCCGGTCAACAAGATCGTAGATATATGGAGCTGTAAGGTTTAGGCGCAAGCAGATTCAGACGCCCAGCTCACAGTCGAGTACCAGCCTGGCTGGTCAAGTTTGTTTTGAGACTGCGGAGAGGTGGCCTCGCCGATCCGCATCTGCAAATTAGCCGGTGGAGAGCTCACCGCCTTGGGCGTCAACATGGATATAGATCTGAACAGAAATAGACGATACGAGTGCACTTCACATCATTTGAGGGTATTCAAAAAGGGATAGAATTGAAACATTGGCTACAAGGCCGTGGTTCAATTGACCCTAGTTCCTGGTCGTGGTCACTTTTGCCAACGTCTGCAATCCAGATAGTAACTACTGCGAGCCACTGTAAATCCCGATTGCTCTGTATTGTAGTTTCCTGCTGACGCGGAGTCCAATGTCGCTGCATGATCGGCTCAATTCTCCGCAGAAAAGTATATCAGGTCAACTATCTATGTACTCTACGACGAACACTTCGAAGCGACACGTGGACCAAGCTGTAGGGTCAAATCGATATGCAATGTAGCCTCTGCAGGGGGTTACCATCAGCCTAAAATACTTCGAGGATGTTCAGATCTAGCTTTGCATCATATGTGGTCGGCAATAAAAGCAAGATATAAATCGTCTTCTAGATCGGCCAAGGTGGGGCCCCTGGTAACCCTAAGAATGCTACATCCCTAGAATCAAAAAACCCGAGGCTGGGGCTAAAGAGTAGTAAGTGGCCAGCTGGAGCTACTGCATCAAAGGTAATATATTGTGATAAAGTGTAGATTGAGGAGGAAAAACAGCATGGTCATAGCATCCTAGCGACTTTCCTGGTGGTAGAATCTACAGATCAAGGTAAGGTTGTCTGAGTGACGCCCAACTAGACATAGATTCCAACGTGCGGCTTGTAGGGGGCTATCATTCCTCAGGATCTGTGCTGGTTCTTCTACTATTCTCCTCAGAAAGAATTTATACTCATCACATGTCGCATCGGCTGCGTCCTGCCAAATCTCTGATTGCTTGTCTTGGACGAGCAAGCTTTCATTGATATTCATCCCATTTGCATTATGAAAATATTGCCAACGCCACAAGATGAAGTCAAGCTTTGATATTTCGGTGGAGCCCAAGTTTTACCTGCAGGAGCAGATGCAGGAACGTTTACGTGACCATTATCTCGAGTTGACGCCAGATACGAAGTTCGTACGATGGCTGCGCGAAAACCCCAAGCATCCGAGAAACTGGACTATGAACCGGAAAATATATGATATTGGACTCGTCTGTCTATTGGATCTTGTCATGTATAATCGACCCCTTCCGACTCGCGATACTAAGGACGTGGACGCTTGCTAACCGAAATATACAGAACTGCTAGCAGCACCGCAGGCGCGGCCGCTGCATCGCAAGCCAAATATGAATACAACATCGGACATACTTTTGCAACATTTTGCTTCGTGACACTGTGAGATCGCTCTTTTTCTAAGACAGGAAGCTCTCTCTAATAGTATGCTAGTTTCCTCCTTGGGCAATCCGTGGGTACAATTGTGTTTCCTCCTTGGACCGAATCCTTCGGCCGCAAGAAGCTATACATTCTCAGCAGTGCTCTGAGTTGTGCGTGCTGTATCGTCATCGGCACCGTGAATTCTCTCCCTGCAGCTATCGTTATGAGAGTAATTGCAGGACTTCTCTCCTCTGTTCCGGGTAACATAGTGGGTGGAAGTATTGAGGATTTGTTCAATTCCCAGGCGCGAATTTGGGCGGTCTACTGGTGGACCATTGCATCGAATATTGGCTTGATTGCGGGCCCGATAATGAGCAGTCACATCGTTGCATACCTCAACTGGTGAGTTTGTATGACCGAGGCCTTTGCATTTGTTCTTTGCTAACGGAATGTTTAGGCGATGGGTATTTTACATTTATGCCATCGTTATCGGAATTATTACCGGTCTCCTCTTCCTCATCCGTGAGTCCCGGTCGTCCTTGCTATTGACACGCGAAGTCAATGAGCTCCGGCGTCAGATTGAAGGCATCCCTCCTGCGCTGAATCACGACCACATGCCGACTATGCGTGCTTTCGTGAAGGAACACTTGTTCCGACCTGCGCAGCTCTTCGGCAGCGAGCCTATTGTCTTTACTATTGCCATGATAATCTCGGTCGTCATGTCTCTCATCTACATCTTCGCCGAAGCGATGCCCATCATTTACGAGTCGATGGGATTCACTCGTTCTCAGGCATCTCTCATGTTCCTGGCAATCGGTGTTGGTACTTGTCTCAGTGCGTTGACTCGTATTTTGGACTCCCATATCCTCAACAAGCGACGACGCAAGGGCCTTCCTATTAGGCCCGAAGACAAACTCGTGGGTCTAGGAATTGGTGCTCCAGTTTTGGCTATTTCCTTGTGGTGGTTTGGCTGGACGATCCCACCCCTCATCCAAAGTCCCACTGTTCCATGGATTGTCTCAGCGGTATCCCTTATCTTCGTTGGCTACTCGTTGACAGAGATTGATACCGTTCTCTATGGATATATCTCCGATAGCTACCTCAGCTACTCGGCAAGTGCCACAGCTGCAGTGGGATTCTTTAGAGGCTTGCTCTCTGGACTTTTTCCTCTCTTCACAAAACAGATGTTCCATGGATTGGGATCCAATGTTGCTATGTCAGTTCTAGCGGGTGTGGCAACCATCTTTTGCATTGTGCCGCCCTTGTTTCTCTGTTACGGGGAGCGAATCAGAAAGCGCAGTCGATTTGCGGCGTACAGCTGGGAGATTCAAGGGGAAATGGGAAAAGATGATAGCGATATTTAGTGTATTTAGTGGTAAATAATTCATTAGAAGATATTAATTTATAATCCAATGCATATGGTATCTCATTGATATCGAAACCAGAGGAACCTTGACAGATGGGTTGATTGTCTGAACCTTCTGTTGTTGTTCAGAGTGGTTGATATTAAGCAAGTCTTGACTATGGAACCTTAAGCCCAGTAGCTATCCCTTGCTGTATTGATTGTCCCGAGGTTAGAAAGCCCGCCACAACACAGCAAGGAATAGCAGAGGTATGAGGTCATACAGGACTTGGAAGGCCATGCAAGAATAGAGAAGTTGTGGACGTTATGCAAGACTTGAGAAGTTCTGGTTGTCCTGTAAGTCGTGGGAAGTCATGGAGGCCCTGAGAAGAGTTGAGAAAGACACAATGGAATGTTGTGCTGAGAAGTGATCATAGACATGATTGAGGATGACTGATGACCGATAACTAATGACGGGGGACTTGGATGATTGGAGGGGACCTGTGGGGAATATGTGGAGAAGGGAAGTTTGGCGGGGGTGGAGAAGGTCTTATTTATAGAAGTTTACTGCCTTGGAAATCGGGCAAAAAGAGTACATACAATATGTCACGTGACTGTCGTAGGGCGGTCATTCTCTGTCCGTCCAATAACCTCACGGTCCTCACCCGCCCCGGTGAGTCTCGCCAGCTCCCAGTACTTTTCCTGTTTGCCGCGCTTCGTGATCAGACCGTAAACATCGAAGGGATCAATGATGGTCAAGAGTTTGTGCCGATGGTCATCATAACCTGGTCCCTCAATCTCTGTCACGCCGTCCATGGCCAGATATACCTTATTCGAGCGCGGAAGCACCGACATCGGATGGAAAATGTTGAGCAAAGTGGTGTTGCTATACATGAAGACCGCCTCGAAGAACCAAAAGAACCACTCTTGCTTGAGAATAGGGCTAATATGCTGAATGTCGGTGTAGGCATTGAGGCTCGCAGCAGTAAAATACTCGACGGTCCGGTAAATGGTTCGTATGGTGATAAGTGCGCAGCTGGTGTACAGAACAATCAAAGTGCGCTTGATTTTCCCGTTCATGACACCTCCCTTTGAACAGTTCAAGTGGAAGCGCCCGGCAAGCGCCACAAATCCCACCATCAGGGCAATCTGCATAATGAGAGCGGCCTTCAGCAGTGATTTGCCAGTGTTCTGCTCACTGACTGTAGAATCAGCACTTGCGACTCGGACGGCTCCATTGGCGGTGATAGCTTCGATGGCCGCAGCCAAGGCAATAAAGGTTGTAAATACACGACCGGGGTGAATAGGCGAGTGATACGGGATATAATACAGCATGCGACCGAGGATGAGGTAGTTAGCAGTTTCGTAAACAGGTCTAGTGGCAGAGAAATGTCAGTCATGTTGCCCATTAGCCGGAAGGAATACATCTCACGGTCCAGCCAGAAGCAAAACAGTGCTCGAGATATAGACAGGAATGTTGCCCCATTGTCCAAAGGCACCGATGGTGCGCATGATGAATCCTGCCGTAAAAAGCAGCGCCGACCATGGCAACAGACCAGTCACTTTCCATGACTTGTAGCGGCTATAGGAGCATTAGTTTCGGAGCTTGAGCTTTTTTGCCGGACAGAATAGGCATACAAGGTTTGATAGAAATGGGTTGCGCCCGAGATCGCGAAGAGAATCGCAAAAGCTATGGGAGCACCTTTGTTCGGTGCATAGAACCATAGACTCCCTGGCTCTTGTAAAGTGTCAGGGAATAGCATCGCAGCAGATATTACAGCAGCACTCACGGTATGACCGTTCATCGATCATGGCGAAGGTGTTGAGCTGACGCAAGTAAAAGTTGTGTAGGTAGGAGTGAAATATAGAACTAGCGCTGAAGAATGTCACTAAGACAGCAGATAACTTTCATGTCTGCATCGTCGAGAACCACGGCTCTATATATAAGGGCGAAGAAAAGGCATCCTCAGCCCTAACTATCATATGAATGGCAGGGTTCCAATGACAAGCGAAAACGAGTTGCCCGATTGGGTCACAAACCACGAAGCTATGTAAGAGCCAAATGAAATGGAGCAAATCAGCGGGATCGAACGAAAAAGACCCACAAAAGTTAACCCTAAGAAATGGGCGCAGCTCGCCCCAATACGAGCTCATTTTGGGTCCAAGCGCCGACCTGTGGGACTATGACGGCCCGAAAATGCCTGGGGTCTTGAAGTTGCTCAGCGGCTTGCCTTTGGCAACCGTAAAGTCTATGGAGATCATCGGAAAGATCTCGTCGTAGCTGCGGGCTGAGTTACGAGACTCTCAAAGCGGCAAGCCTCGTATCTCCCACCTGTGGCTGAGTACGCGGGCTGTCATAGCCACGCTTCCAGAAGACATACTACCATGGGATCGCCAAGTCGTCTACGACGATCACTAGCTGATGCCCGAGTGGAATATTCCGAAGTAGAAGTACGTAGGATCTAGAATCTATGCACGTGATCGGGTTGCCCCAACAACCTGATGCTCTTCCACATCGGGATAGCACGATGGAGATCTGACATGTTTGCGATGGAGCCTTGACTTTTGATGTTTGACCTCCACAACCAACTTCGCTGGAGACCTGCTTCCAGAAAAATTCGTTATGATGCCATCCAAACAGCCCCAGGCATCACTGTTCCAGGTATACCTTCGTCTGCGACCTCCGATTGCGCAAAAACACGATGAAAACGAGCGATTCCTCACGGTCGAGTCGCCAGAGACATCTCAAGAGGACGGTGAGATTGTCGCGCCCGTCCCGACCCATATCACGCTGCAACCGCCCAGCGACTCCCGAAAGCGTGCGATCGAGAAATTCGGATTCACCAAGGTCTTTGAAGAAAATGCCTCGCAGTTGGATGTTTTCCATGACACCGGCATGGAGTCATTGGTAAGGGGGGTCTTGAAGGAAAACCGAGATGGTCTGGTTGCGACACTGGGAGTTACAGGCAGTGGAAAGGTCTGTTGTTCGCGGTTCAGAGCAGCGAGAGCGACACTAATATGGCAACGGAATCCAGAGCCACACCATTCTAGGGTCCAAGTCCCAGCGGGGTCTTACGCAAATGGCCCTTGATGTCATCTTCCGGTCACTAGAGCCCACCGTGAAAACTGAGGATGGAAGCATCAGTCCCATGATGCTTGCTTCGTTGGCCGCGTCGGACGCATCCGAGGCACAGCTGTTCTCTGCCCAGTCATTTCTGGAAGCCGTCTATGGCGACCCCAATGGAGGCCGCAACTCGAGAGCCCAAACTCCTATGAGCCCTGGTCGTGCAAACACTCCACTAACGGTACGGAGCCCCCATTTCCTGAGTTCCCCCGAAGGATAGCCATACAAGCGTCCACCTACACCTGCAACCGGGCTCCCAAGGTTACACCCATACCCTGGAAGCCCTCAAAAGGCGGATGTGCTATCTAGTCCCATCAGCAAGGATCGATTCGGCTATGGCCTACAATCGACCGAGCAGCTCGGAAGGATAACCCCAGGACCCTTTAACCCTATCCCGTTCACACGTCCCAGTACACATGAGATTCGTTTTGCTAAATCACGACTCTATGTCTTTCAGGAACCGACCCCTGCCTTGGTATTTCCCCGTCGCCAGCAACGTGAGCGACCTGTTGCCGCACCCAGATTGCCTGACGTGAGTCATCTGGCCGTGGACTTGAATGCGAACTCCGACTATGTGGTTTTGGTATCTATGTATGAGGTTTACAATGACCGTATCTTTGACCTCTTGACTCCTTCAATTGTTCCTAGTCAGGGAAGTGCAATGTCTCGCGGAAACGGCCAAAAAGATCGACGCCGCCCTTTGTTGTTCAAACCTACTGAGGGCTCACCCGACCGGAAGCTCGTCGCAGGGCTTAGAAAGATTGCTTGCAGCACCTACGAAGATGCATTGGCCATTCTCGATATTGGTCTGACGGAACGGAAAGTTACAGGTACCGGAGCCAACAGTGTCAGCTCCCGAAGCCATGGTTTCTTCTGTCTCGAGGTCAAAAAGTTGACCCACAGCAAACGCGATGGGGAGAGAAACTGGGTCGGGAACACCCTCACAGTCGTCGACTTGGCTGGTAAGTAGAATTTTATAAAAAGAGCGGCTTAAGACGTTGATATTTCTAGGCTCTGAACGAGCGAGAACCGCGAAGACTGCTGGCGCTACCCTCGCGGAGGCCGGGAAGATTAACGAAAGTCTGATGTATTTGGGGCAGTGCCTCCAGATGCAGAGCAATTTGCAGGATGGGATCAAGGTATGCCCGAGCCATTGCTTAGGCTCAACTATCATCACTAACGAAGGACAGACTGCCCTCGTTCCTTTCCGCCAGTGTAAATTGACGGAACTGCTGTTTTCCAACTCATTTCCTTCATCCAATCAAATGTCTCGAGGTCTTCACCCGCAGAAGGCTATCATGATCGTGACAGCCGATCCTCTGGGCGACTTCAATGCTACCTCTCAGATCTTGCGCTATTCTGCCTTGGCTCGCGAAGTCACTGTTCCTCGTGTCCCATCCGTCACTGAGTCCGTACTGTCAGCTGTCTCAAGCAAGGAGCGATCGGTCAGTGGACGTACATCGCCCAACTTTGCACAGACCGAAGAATTGGAGCGTGCTGCGGCAGAGATCACAAGGCTCACGAAAGATTGCCATGCTCTGGCTGTGAGACTTGCTGAGGAGGAGATCGCACGCTCCGAAGTGGAAAGCAGGCTTTCAGCCACCGAGGATCGATGCGTTATGATTGAACAAGAAGTCCGCGAAGAGTGCTGGGCCGAGATGGATGAGATGATGGAAGAAGAGCGGAAACGGTGGCAGAAAGCCTGGGATGACCAGGTCAGTAATTTGTCTTGCGGCTACGCTGTGCACTCACTGACACTTATCAGACCGGTCGAAATGACGAGCATATGGATAAGAAGATTGAGTTGGTTTCTCAAGGATTTAGTAGTAAGTCCAAATCATTCCAAAGGTTTTTCTGCTTTGCTCATAACTAATCGCTCAACCAGTCTTTGAAGATCCAGAGCCAACCTCGGATGAGAAAATGCAAGACCTCGAGCATGAGAATGAGCAGCTACGCCGCCGTCTCGCAGCCCTCGAGCGCGAAATGAGTTCTCAGTCACCCACTCGCAAGCCCAGATCGAAGCAAGTTCCGACCAACAAACCATTTAACATTCTAGGCCGAGAGAGTGACATTGAGAATGCGTTGCAACGCATGAACCAGTTGAACCTTACAGACAGCATGTTCACGCCTTCTTCACCGGCTTCTTCGCCTGGTAAGAAGCATAGGAAACTACCAACCAGGAAGTTCGACCTGGCTCCCGAGAATGAGATTTAAGCTCTAATAACTCCTTTGTCATGACCGTTATGATTTGATTTTGCCTCGTGGGTACAGATTTCGGGACGGATCGGACACACAAATGGCCAAAGGGATACTGGCCGAGGCGTTCTGTGTTCACACCTGATGATTCAGGAATATTCCAACTGCTTGATTATTACGCTTTTATTACGTTTTAACTCAGCAAATAATTTCGCTTCTTCACGCTTTGAAATCATATCAGGCCATTGAAACACCCTCTCATGGAGATAGACAGCTAGCGCAGCTAACGTAGTCCTTACCCCAGGGACATCTCAGGTAACGTATAGTTCTTAGAAAAATAGAACCTCTCAAGGTCAGAACTCGGTCTCGGTCCTATCGCCCTGATATAAATACCTCCTCTTTTCCCGTCTTCTCCTTTTAGTGTGAGCGCTTGATGATGAACGCGGTATCTATCTCCGGGCCCGTAATATGACAAAGAAGCCAAAAGCCCCCTCACCTTGACATATTACCTATACCCTAATACGTTACCCCAAAAATGTTTGGCTACTTTTCAATGGAACGTAGAGTTCTATGTATGTTCGAGCCGAAGATATGCAGAGTGTATAACAACTTGCCCATTTGTGGACGTAAAATCTATCCTTGAATCTATTTATGATCACGAACTCTCCAACTGCACCTTGTAATCCTGCACGGCCTGTTCAAAGGTCTCGTCACGCTTCATTCCCAGCGAGGTAGCCTGGGTGTTATCAAACTGGGTGGGCCATGACTTCAAGATCGGCACCACAGCAGGGTCTTCCTTCTCCCGAAGCAAAGCCAGCTTATCCTTGCCGCCCACCTTCTCTAGCGCATCCATCATTCCCTGCACGGTCACACTGATACCAGGGACGTTAATCTGGCGGATGTGCGGAGGAATAGAATCTGCAGGAAGACGGAGGGTAACAAGAAGATTGTAGACAAGAGTCCTGGGTGAGCAAAGCCACGACTTGAACGAGCGGTCTTCGATGGGGATAACACACTCCTTGCCGCCCAGAGGCTCACGAATCATTCCCGACAGGAACGATGAAGCAGCAGCAGTAGGCGCACCCGGGCGGACTGAGATAGTCGGGAAGCGCAGAGTGAAGCCGGTAATGAACTTGCGACGGGTATATTCATTGATCAGTGTTTCACAGATGATCTTCTCGGCGCCGTACGAGGACTCGGGTGTTGGGATGACGCTGTCAGTCACCACCTCGGGCAGCGGTTGGCCGTAGACGGCCTGGCTGGATGCATAGATTACTCGCACTCCGGGACAAGTATGTCGCAGCGCCTCTAGGAGGTTGCGCGTGGCGTCGACGTTCACGCTCATACCCAAGTCGAAGTTGGCCTCGGAGCCCGAGGACATGATGCCGTGGAAGGCGTAAACGGCGTCGAGCGAGGAGTCGACAACATCCTTAGCTCCCGCGAGGAGATCCGCCTTCACTGCAGTCGCATTCTGAGGATAGCGCACGCCTTTGGGGACTGGAGGTTGGTGAATATCAGTCAGGGTAACGCGGTAGGTGGGGTCGTTCAAGAGCTCTTCAGCGAGTAGTTGGCCAATAAAACCGGCGGCGCCGGTGATGAGAATATGCATGATGGAGAAATAGTCGATAATTGACTTGACCAGGAATGGACCAAGTAGTGGATTTATGAGCTCATGGGAGCTTCTCTCCGCATTCGCAGCAAGTCCGAGACGATCCGCCTTCTACGCTCCGCACCGGACTTGGACCGGCTGGTTTTCCTTCTCGGGTGGATCTGTTGCGCGAATGGCCTCGCTCAATGACTGCATCTCACGGACCTCAAGTAGATTATACACAATAGGTATTGTATGGGATGGTGAAAAGTAACGGAGTATACTCCGTATATTGATCTAGTATATGCGGGATTTGTACCGGGAATGAAACTATACCTGGAAATCTATGTAGAAAGAGAGTAAACATTCAAACAGATCAACGGAAGCCAAACGCACAGCCTTCATGGATTTCCCAAGATGAGGCTGTGAATCCACTCTCGGCCTCCCCCGACTCTCCCACTTTCCCCCGCCAAAGTCCTTTTGCCCCTAACCCGCATTCCACGGAGCATCACCGAATTCTTTCATGGCTTCGACTCCACTCAAGCGCTCCTCGACGGAAGCTGGCCTGGATTCGCCCAAGGAGCGTTCTGCAGATTCAAAACAGGTGCCCAGGATCTCCAAGGCTCGCGCATGTCAGTCTTCGCCTTCTCCGCATCGGCTGCATTGACTGACTCCAGGCAGGCGCCGAGTGTAAACGCCATAAGATTCGCTGCGAATTCCGACCCGGAGAGACAAATTGCACGAAATGTATTCGTAGTGGCATCAAATGCGCTGTGAATGACTTTTCGCAGAAGTTCGTCGACGACGATGGAGTGTTCGTTTTCCAACCCCGCGCTCCGGGAAACATCCCGAGCTTTCACCAAGGACTGGTTACTAACCCCAGTCCCTGAATAGATGGAAGTCTCAAGCAACCGCGTCGGTGCAGCAACTTCAGGCTGCAGTGTCGCAACTCCTGCGACAAGCGGGACTCCCCGATCTTTCAACCTACTCGGCCGGTGAAAGTCGCAATGGACCCCACCCGGCCATCTCAAATCATGGCCACCGACCGTCTATTGACGCGTCACAGTCGCTTTCGCACGCTACTCCTCAAGAGGGACCGGGTGTCGTGATGGATGTCACTAGGGAGCCATCCCAGGAACCGGACCTCCAGGACCCGGAATTGGTTCCGGCACCGATGCGCAGTCTATACGAAGTCACCAAGTTGCGCAATCTACGAAATAACCACATTGAGGCACCCAAAAAGACTTTGCTGGAAGAAGACTTTATTACGCGTGGACTGATCTCGCTCCACGAGGCAGAGGAGCTCTTTGCATACTTCAGTCGCACCATGAACCAGCTGCTTTGGGGCGGGATCATTCTGGTCCACCGAGATTTAACCTCGGTCCGTCGCGCATCAAGCCTACTCTGTGCCGCAGTGTTGACCGTTGCGGCGCTTCATATCCCCAATCGCACCGATACATTGAATCGGTGCTATAACGAGTACGTGTCGCTGGTGTCTAGTATGGCACTTACCCGGGCCCACACCCTCGATGATATCCGCGGTCTCTGTGTTGGCGCGTTCTGGTTGTCGGAACTGAGCTGGAAGCTCTCCGGACATGCAGTCCGCATTGCAACCGAGATGGGCTTGCACCAGAGCTACCAGCGCCTGACTCGCGGGAACAATGACCAGTATGAGCGTGCACAGCTTTGGTACTTGCTCTATGTCTGTGATCACCACTTCAGTATAGCTTACGGACGACCGCCCGTCATCCACGAGGATGTAGCCATCCGGAATTACGAGACCTTTCTCGAGTTCCCATTGGTGATTCCAGGCGACATACGCCTCTTGGCCCAGGTGGCCTTGTTCATGATTTTGACCGAGGCATATCGGACATTTGGCAGCGACACCGAGCAGACCTTGTCCGAGAAGGATTTTGGTCAATTGAGAGTATATAATGTTGCTGTGGATCAATGGCGGTTGCTCTGGCAGCCCCGATCGAGTATGTCTTTCCTAGACCCTTCGACGAACAGTGACGCTAACTTTACTACAGGCGACAGCCCGTACGTGCGGACATACCCCTCCAAGGGAGTGGTGCTGCACTATCATTTTGCTAAGTTCCAGCTCAACTCGCTCTCGCTCCGAGCTCTTTCACCGTCAAACACTCCCGTCTTCTCGATGGATCGCAAAGAATCAGCCAATATCGCTATTTCATCTGCAATGGCCTGCCTGAATATGGTACTCGAGGAGCCCGACATTCGTGACGCTATCGTCGGTGTCCCGATCTTCACCCACACCATGGTGACCTTTTCCGCAGTATTCCTGCTCAAGGTCGCCATTAACTGGAACTCGGCCTATCTAAGCATCAACGCGCGCCAAGTTCGACGACTGGTCGAGCGCGTGATCGAGCTTATGAACTGCGTTTCCGCAGGAGAGCGACACTTGACACGGCACATAGCACGTGGGCTGGGCAAGATGTTGGAGCGATTCGACTCCTGGGAGGCTGCATGGCAAGTGAGCACCAGTAACGGTGGCACCATGGATAGCAGCGAAGTGCCAGGGGGCGCGAATGCGATGGCACAGGGATTCCCGCCTCCAGACCTGATCTACGACATGGTCGGAACGTATGGATTTGGGCTTGATGAGAACCTGCTAGACCCAAGCATGGCGAACTTTGAGTTCCTGGCACAATAAGTGGGGAGAAAAAAAGAGGGGAGAAAGAGAGGAAGAGATCTGGGGAATTAAGGAGGAATGTAGATAAAAGAACGCACTCCCCGCACCGACCACGCACTCGTCTCCACAAAATGGCAGTGTAAGTAAGCTATCAATCCCCATGTCGTCACCTATTCGTTTCCCCCCTCCCTTGGTTCCCCCTTTGGAGCTCCGGAACCCTGGAACTTCCCCTTTCCTTATATAACGAGAGACTTCATCTGCTCACCCTCTTTCTACACCTACCTCACCTCCACCTCCACCTCCACCTCCGTCTCCGCCTCCACCCTCCGCACCTATACTACGCGAATTGAATTAAATACCTCATACATTTCCCACCATGTCTACTCGCAAGAGAAAGCAAGAATCCGAAGAGGAGCTCCAGGCTCTCCCTAGCGACGAGAGCGAAGAGGAAGAAGAGTAAGCATACCCGCTTTTTATATCCATTTCGATTCAATTAGCGCTATGCGCCTCTTCCAAGCTTTGCGCCGAACCATTCAGTGCATTGTGCTTACCCCGAATACTCGCGCATTGATCGCATCACCCTGCTCTGTCAATCCCATCCAGAAAGCGAATCAAGAAGTGAAGAAAAGCCCGCTGACCCAATCGCGCATTGTTATAGATACGAAGACTCCGAACCCGAGGCCTCAGACGTGAGCGACGAGGGCTCAGAGGGAGAAGAGAGTGAAGAAGGTTCAGAGGAATCGGAGGGCGAAGCCGAAGGTGCGTTTCATCTCTCCTGTACTGAAGTCCATCCAATACATTTACTGATCCGTTTTATACTCTCCAGCCCCTCCAAAGCCCAAGAAGCGAAAGACAGCGACTGTCGAGGACGAGGAGAATGGCGCTAATGGCAAGGATGTTGGAGACGATGATCAAGAGGATGCTGAAAACGAGGATGAAGAGGCTGCTGATACGGCGGAGACTAGTGGTCCTGCGGCGACTGCGGCCAAGGTGAAGGGGGGTGATGTTCCCAAGGAATCGGATGTCGCCGAGGTTGATGCCGAGGAGTAATGTTAAGACTATTTGTTGGCTAGGATTGAAAGCCCTTAATTGGATGTACGATTTCGTCCAGTTTTCGTCTCTGGTATGGGTCAGTTAGGATATGGAGGTGCAATTAGTGGTACCCTGGTGTTTGACTGTAAGAGGCTTGGCTTTAGTTTCACCTGGGTACAGCGATCTAAGCGAGGCTTTAGTTACTTACTTCTGAGGCTGCTGTCTATATTCTGTATAGTCAGGGCTTTCTCTTGAGGCTTGTTGATTCTGGCTGTCGTAGTCATGTGATGGCATCTAACCCTTACAACAAAAGCTACTTCTCGACTACCTGGGTACAAGAGAAAAACATAACACCTAATATATACCTTCTAGCCTACGTTACTAACAGTAACAAATCGAGAGCAGGAATACTATAGAGACAACAAGTCTCATCAATCGGAGATGGTCATTACCCCTGTCAGCACCACTTTACCTCGCAATCCAGGCAGCTCGTACTGCCATTCAGCTGCCCCAGACTTAGGCTCAAGTATCGCTCCCGCTGCTACGGAATGTCGCACAGAGTTGGCAATACTGATGTGTGAGATCCAGAACCGGCTGTGGCAGGTTGGTAGCTTGGACGATGCTCCGCACCTTGACAGCACCCTCATCCTCGATCAGCTTGCGTACCAGGTACAGGAGCTCGGGAGAGAACTATCGAGATAGTCAGTAATGCAGGCTATTGCTAGGGGTGTCATAATTCATACCTCAGAGTACCAGCGGTACTGCCATGCGATCAGACGGATTAATGCGCCCAGCATGCCTCTCGTGTCATTCCTCTTTTCATACAATTTTAGAACCCCACGCATGGCCTTAGGCGAGAAGCGAATCGACAGGCAGTTTTGATAGGCTTCGATACTCTCATCGAAATGGCCCAGTCGCTCTGCGAGCTCGCCTAGGATCTCCCACTCGGTGGCGGACTTCTTGTATTCCATGGCTTGTTGGCGGAACTGGGCCATCTCGGTTCGCCAAATGGTATAGATGCGGAGGTCCTCGTACAGAACCATAAACAGGTTGTCCAGCCAGCGCTCACACAGGCGCTTGTTCCGGAACTGGGTGTAGGCGTTGTGAGATGGGTCAGGCTGTTCGAATAGAAAGTCAGCACGTGAATCATACTATGTCTCCAAGGGGAGTGGCGTACATCATCGTTACCCGATTTCACGACCTCGGACGCCATTGTTTGCTCAGGGCGCTCGATAGAGTTTTCAGCTTCAGCCTCGTCGCCGTTACCGTTGGCAGCACTCTCAGAGGCCTCTGCAGATGGAGCCCCCGTGACAGAGCCAGTGTCTTCCTCATCTTCATCCTCATCCTCAGTCCCATCCCCGTTAACCTCTGCCCCGAGAGATTGCGCCGGCTTGGGCGCATGATTCCGCTCGACACGGTACTCCTCTTCCATGACAAAGACCTCGCTGCGCACTTTCAGAAGCTGGTCCCATCCAATTGCCGCAGCAATCTTCGTCAGTAAATTGTAGGCTTTCAAAAATGTGCCCTGATAGCCGGCGGCGTGCAACTTTCGCAGGGAAGGATGGACATAGTCGTGCGGGTCTCCTTGTTTGGGCTGACCCTCGTCAATTTCATCGAGTATGCTTTCTGAGAGAATCGGGAGCATAATTCGAGACGGTTGCGGCATACGCGGCATGTCCTTGTCCTGATACGTAAACATCGGGCAGGAATTGAGGGTCAGAAGCGCCAGGTCCCACTGTTCCATGCCAACGTATACCTCGGCCAGTCGAGCCCAGGTGGTGAACTCGCTTGGAGCCGCGATCACTGCGCGTTTGGCACACTCCAGTGCCATCTCGCCCTCACCCTTGTCCTGACAAAAGGCCGCTTGGCAATCAAGCAGAGCGTAATCCATCGGGACATCCTGCAAGGCATCGTACAGCAGCCGCACCGCCTGTACTTCCTCGTCGGCCATCAATTGTACCCGAGCCAGGAGAGACGAGACCTCGACATCCCGTGTGCGGAGCTTCTCGAACAGGTTGATTCCAGAGGTATAGCGGCCGGTGGTGTAGATGTATTTCAGGATACCTGATGTTAGGTGGTTGCTAACGGTATTGGGGACTTGCGTTTCCGGGTCTGAACTGAGTTGGCGTCCTGGAACATTGGTCAGAATTGGAATCGAGCTTATGTAAATCGCGATGCGATGAGACACACCTAGAAAGAAGAGCTTCTCAGCAGCATCCAAGAACTTGTGCTCCATTTCAGTGTTTGTGACCGGGTTGAAGCGTCGGACCCCGACAATCTTTTTGATGGCATCTCCGCTTCCATCGTCCGCGTACAAATAGGCCCTAAGGACGCCGCATAGAAAAGTCTCCAACCAGAGTGCCTCGGTTGCCACGCGCTTGTCACCACGCTCGTCAATGCAGTAGCTGTCCAAGCTCCCGGGGATTTTGACCTCGACTCGCATGTCCAGGTGGGAGAAAGCATTGTAGCAACTACATGGCCGTCAGTGAGAGAATCGGCAGGTAGATTGATTATTGTTACCAGTATATTCCTGACACCACTTTGTGTGTCTTGTCGAGGGGAGAAAAGGTGAGAGTGTTAACGTAGGCGGCTAAGCTGGCGGACGAGGAGGCATCGATTCCGGTGACATGGTGGTACACGCCGGTCTGTAGGGAGAGACACAATCGTCAATTTCTCAACGTCAAGTGGATACCATAGTCTGGAGGATATATTGACATACCTGACGGGTTGAATTGGCCTTGGGCTGTTTCACCAAATATACCAGGTCCGGGGGCCCCAATTCGCGCAAGCTCTGCAGCGACTCTGTCCGCGCATCAACTGCAACGTAGATATCCTCCTCCTCGTGAATCCTGGGTAAATCCTCAAATGTCAGTTTATACCTCTTGCCAGTTGCGCAATCGTAGCCCGCGCCAGAAACGGGCAGTGACCATGTGCATGCATCTCCGGGGAACACGTAAACCGGGGATTCAGGAGCACATACTCAGGTACAGCGGGCGCAACCATGGCGCCTGCACATGCGGAAAGATACCAACAGTAATGGGATCCGAAATTCAGTCGAGTATCAGTTAGACTCGGTGTGGTGCTTTAATTCCTTTGAAAGACGGCGAGGGGAAGTTGTTGTCGACAACACTGTTTGCCTGAAAGAGCGTCAGGCGCTCAGGCAACAAGGCGGAGAGCATCCTTGCCCGTTTGAGCCAAAACGCGGACCGCGATTTGGAGCTGCGTCTTTCATGTTCCTCGATCACTGTCACCAGGTCCTTCCTGCGATGCCGAGGGCCTTCTAAACCCAATTACCGATCCTTCAGAACGCCCTGCGCGGAGGTCGCATCATGGCGAGCTGGGTCGCTTTGAACGTTGAGCCGGACGATGCCGTTGAAGAGGAGGTTGACGATACCAAGGAGCTGCAGATCGAAGAAGCTCTGAAGCTATATCAGAGTGCGTTGAAACTCCACGCACAAGGGCCTGGCTTCTACCCTCAAGCCGCGGAAGCATACGAGGCTCTTTTCAGCTCGGAGATTTTTAAATACCCTGAATCCATCTCGGACTTCAAGCAGGCGCCGCAATCAGATGCGCATAACGCTGGCCTTGCTGATGAAGCACCTGCCGAAGCGGTCGCCTTCAACGTCAATGATTCCACATCCAGCCTTTACCAGACGCTCTACCTATCCTACAAGAACCACGGCAAATACCTACTGGACTTACTCGAGGATACCTTACGGAACGCGCCCCAGGACACTGCTCAGGATGCAGCACAAAAGACGAACAAGGTGACGAAAGAGGCTCTGAAGTCGTTTGCGGATGCCTTGGAACGGGATGACACTGATCTCAACCTGTGGAGACAAAGCGCACGGCTTAGCAGTGCCCTGAAGAGCTATCGCTTGAATCGGTTCTGCTTGGAGAGTGTCTTGGCAGATGACGATAATCGCCTAGAGGTACGATCAGAACAGCTTGGCCTGGAGGAAATGTTCGCGGAGGAGCGTCTGCGAAGCGGTCTCACGTCTCTCCTTGATGGGCTGTCTGCTTCTCAAGTTCCCGTAAAGAAGCCGAAGAAGGCTCTCGTGAAATACCTCAAGCAGCACGAAGACTTATATCCCTACCTACCCAATCTCCCAGTCGATCTGGAATCGCTTGATCCGTCCAAGGGCCCTCTTGCTCTCTCGGCCTCTCGGCGGGAGATTACTCCTTCGAATGCAACCTGGGAATCGGTCGGGAAAGCCATCCTCCAAGTACTTGACGATGAAGATGAGGCATCGCCAGCTACCGCTCCGAGCCAGTCCATCTACATAACTTTACCACAGAGAGGCTCGGAAGCGGCCGAGTCTATAGAGATGGGGGAAGCAAAGCAAATCCCCGAACTCGGTGGCAGCGAATATAAAGTTAAAAATGAAGATGTGGACATGGTGCAAGAGGGCGAGCAAGGCACAGAGCGTGAGGAGCCGGCTGTGGAGGCTACTGAAGTACCACCAGAGGCGGCCGAAGAGCAGTCCTCCATCGACCAGAGTGCAGAGAAGCAGCTCAGGGAGTCATTGGAGGGGCGATCCTCTGTGCAGCTGCCCGAAGCACAAACTGCTCAAAACGATGCCGATGCCGAGGAGACAGAGCCAAAATCTCCATCCGGAGCTCGTAAACGATCATCAGCGTCAGCCGCAAACGACGAGCAGCCGGAGGGGGGAAGGATGAAGAGTCGTCGAACGCGAGCGCGTGAGTCAAACGCCGATGGACTGGTTGTGCCGGAAGAAATTGCATTTGACCAAGAGAAATACTACGAGAGTCGTCTCGAGGTCTTCGTTAATGCTGATGACTGGATGTTCAACACGGTCAGCTCTCTGTATTCCAAAATTGGCATTGAAGCACTGGGAAGTATCGAGAGTCTGAGAGAAAAGACAACAGCTGCGATTGATGCGGATGAGACTCCACAAGAGTCTGAGTCCAGATTATTGCATGACCTGCGCGGAACTCTCAAGACTTGGAATGACGCAAAGTCACGCTTGATGCAGCAAAAGGACGACGTTTCCTCTTTGAAGGATATTCGGGGCACCAGCAAATCCGGCTTGGCTGTTTTCCTTGAGCATTCCAGGAAGTCTACTCGCAAACAGACCTTCCTGGAAGAATTGCCATCTGGAGAGGAAATGCAAACCTTTTCAGACTCGATCAACAACGAGTGGCTACACCCACACGAGGTTTCATTCGAATGGCTCAAATGCCTACTTATGCCGGCCTTTGGGAAGGTTTCCTCGGAGTGGCCGGTCATGAAATCGACATATGAGTGTTTTCTGTGGCCCAGTGAACTGAAGGAGACGGTTTTGGATATCTTGCTTCGGGAGGACGCATTTCTATATTCTAGGCTAAGCGAGCTTGTCGCAAACCTTGAACGCCGCATTCTCGAGTCTAACGATGAGTCTCCTTTCCATTACCAGCCCGGCGACTTCTTCGAACTTGAAATGATCCAGTCTATTTACGAGCTTCACTTGGACATCTTTGCCTCGGTTGAAACCCTCAGCAGTGAGACTAGCCAAGATAAGAGACTCGCACAATGTGATCGCTTGGCGAGATGGGGGATGCTCGCCAGGTCTTCCTTGGACCATTTCATTGATTACTGCCCGTCCGATGAATGCCGACAAAACATTGCTCTTCGTCATCTGTGGACCTCGACGTTTCATGTAAACCTGGCTGGTGAATCTCAGCGCGAGCACATTTTACTTTGTCTTCAAGATCTGAAGCACATTCTGCAATCGATTGGTGACCCTGGTATCAACCTCGTGAACAACTCCATCATGTCGGAAATGTCTGCAGCCACCATCGATCAAGAAGTCTTGAAACTCAAGTGCATGGACTTCTTTGCCAAGGTCTTCAATTCTGAATCTGAAGACCCAGTTTCGCTGATTGAAGCTATTGAGCCTATCCTTGAGCCCTCGTCGGTTGAATACGTGGAAGGGTCATCGGAGCTAACTGACATGAATGCTCCTTCGTCACATCTTAGCGAGATGGCTTCCTTCCTTGACCGAGGAGATGCTACCTTGCGCTTGTTCCTCTGGCGGAGACTCCAAGAAGCATATCAAGCTATCGACTATCCTCCCAAGGTTGTGTCTTGCTATTTACGAAGCATCGAAACGATCATGACAGAACTTGAAGACGCGAAGCACATTGAGGAAACAGATGAACAGCGGGAGCTTTCCTTGCTAGAGTGGCTCAAGTCACTTGATGGAATCTTGGCCAAAGCCATTCCCCTCATTCTCCAGCAGTCGGAGCAGGCCTATGAGTGCGTGGATATGGAACATTTGCGGGCTTCCATGTCTGCAGTGGCGAGGCTGGCGAGGCTGCTTCATAGCTTCATCTTATATGAAGATTCGGTGCGGGTAGGCCAAACCTCTGGACGCGAGTTCCGTGGATCTCTAGCCAAGTCGTTGGAGCACTTCAAGGAGCGAATGCGGGAACTGTACGTTCGCTGTTGGATTCTGCAATATACCCTCTTCGTGGAAGCAATCTCTCAAAACAAAGATATCTTAGATGAGTCGTTGGAAGATCGCGTTCAGCTACTTCGATGTGTGCACAATGCACTTGGCGTTCGTTCCATGTGCAGATACTCGCAAAAGCGTTTCCTGAAGCTCATGAAATCTGAGCTGTTCGGCCTTGAGACCAAGGGAGACTATGAGCTCGACATCTGCCAGGTTCTTTTCGACCTCCATGGCATCAAGTTTTCGCCGTTTGATGGGACTGCGGATCATGGATGCTCTCCTGAGAAACTGGATCGTCCTACGGCCATCATGATGATCGATTTTATTATGAGACAGGCACAGAAGATGAATATGAAGGACCTGTCGAAGTCCGAGTTAAAGACCACCATCGAAAAGGTGCAACAGGCGATCGGCCCTGCAAAGCTTTTCTCACAATCGCCACAGATGAGCTTCAACCGCCGTTTGTTCAATGCATATATCAAGGCTCCGATCAATCCCTCGAACCTTCTTCGTGCCGTTCAAGGAGTAGCGGACCTTTCCATGATGACGGTGCCTGGAGAAAATGCGAAAATCGCGGCGAAGGGCTGGTACTATCTCCTCGGCCATGCCGCGCTTACCAAGTTCCGGTCTCAAAAACGGCTCGGTCCGGGGTCAACTTCGGAGCTGGACGACGCCATCAACTTCTTCAGGCAAGATCTAGACCATGGAACTGGAAGATGGGAAGCATGGTATCGGCTCGCACAAGCCTATGATGCGAAGTTGGAGGAAGACATCACCTGGGCTGCGGACAAGATCAACAACAATCGCGGTGACCTGGCAACCATCCAGCGATACGCCATTCATTGCTATGCAATGGCCGTTTCCACAGCCGTCAGAACTGCGGAACCGACGACAGAAACTCGAGCGCTGTTATCAGATCTGTATACCGATTTCGGAATTCGCATGTACTCGTCTTCCCGGGAGCCGCTTTCAATGGGTGCTTTTGAACTCACCGATTTCTCTCGCCACTTCAGCAACGCAGAGAGTCAACAGATGTACAAGAGCCAGCCATTCAAAGAGATGTCTTTATACTCGGTGTGGAACTTTGCCAGCAATCTTCTCAGGAGAGCACTTACCGACAAACCGAACCGCTGGATGTCAGTTTCCCCATGCCGGATGCCTCTGAATTTTGAATTACTAACCGCTGAGCAGAACGCATTACTTCCTAAGTAAATGTCTCTGGAAGATGTTCAACAGCGACGACTCGAAGAGGACGACTTCAAAGCGAGTTGAAATGCAAGATGTGATTGACGCTCTTCTTGATGCAATCGCAGCCCTTCCGCAACGAAGGGATTCCCGGTCTGATCCCATCTTTGAGCCCCACTTTAAGCTCTTATCCATAGTTCACAAACTCGTCGTGAGCGGGAAGATGACTGTAAGTGCAATTCTGTCGTATTGTCGTTACTGCTAGCTGACAAAAGCTCAGCCTGTCGAAGGGAGCAAAGTTCTTCTAGCGACTCCATGGGCTCGCAAAGTGGATGCTCCTGGTAGTATCGAGGGATGGAAGCCATACATCCTTGAAGTCATTAAGAAGTTCAAGGTTGCCGATAAGTCAAATTGGCATCACAGGATGAGTGCTAAGGTACAAGCATCCGTGTTTCTATGTGCATTGATCTTGCTTGCTAACTTTCACAGGCTGCTCATGTCATTTATGCCGATCAGAAGGATGCAACAGCCGCACTGGCCGCAAAACAAGAGCTGTCCCAAATCTTCACCAAGACGCTCACCATCCAAGTATGGCGCCCCGAGTACGAACGCCCCGGAAGGCACTTTGTCTACACAACCCGCTACGTCTATTTCTTTGTCAGCCTTATCGATGAACTTGATGATCGCACGAGTTTAGATCAATTGCTTCGACGCGTGAGGAAGAAGCAAGGCGACTTCATCAACCACACCAAGCTGTGGGAGGATATTTGCTTAACCTACGCCAAGATGATTCGCAGAGCTGCGCACATCGAAGAGGGTCACGAGGAAAGTGTCTTTAGGCCCATTGGCTGGGAAGAATTCTCCACCAAGACAGCCCGGCTCGAGGGCTTAACTCAACTTGCGGCAGAGAGCCAAGCCCTTCTCGAGTTGATTCGTGACGCCCTGGAGCTGAAGAAGCTCAATAACAACTTGATGAAAGTTACCATGTTTGAAGACTTGATTGCGGATCTTTACGCCCGCATCTACGAGGTCAATATGCCCCAGCTCATCGAGCAGACTAACGAGGAAAACAAAGAAAAGATGAAGGTAGATCATCTCCTCATGGCAGGTGATGCCACTACTGAGGCATCTACACCTGCAAGCTCTGTCCCAGCCGCCGACACTCCAGCCCCCCGAGGACGCACCAAAGGTATTGCCCGTCGGGACATCCAGAAACGAGCTGATACAATTGTCAACCTCAAACTGGGACCTCGTACTGCTGCCAAGTTCACCTCTGCAGCAGATCCTGAACAGCCCTCTTCGACACCACGAAGAGCCAGTGCCACTGCTACATCAGGACCTACTTCCGCTCCTCATGAGCCAGGCAAACAAGGGCCGACTATAGAGGACAACGCTGCTGTAGAGCCAAGTGATCTGAACAGCGCACAGGACAGCGATGACGAGGGCGACGATGACTCAAAACCCAAGCCTTCAGAGAAGCCTTTATCCCCGAACTTGAACAAGAATGACTCGGGTACTGGCGAGACCGAGGATGACGGTGCTGGCAGCAGTGATGAAGGTGGCGATGAAGCCGAAGGAGAGGAAGGAGAGGGAGACGAGGACGAGGACGAAGACGACAATGACAATGACAATGAAGGTGAAGACGAAGGGGAAGGTGCGAACGAGGCTGAGGCTGGCGAGGAAGCCCAAGAAGACGAGGATGGTGGTGACTATGAAATGCAAGACGACGATGGTGAAAACAACGATGACACAGAAGATCGCGGTCCTGCCGATGAGCCTGCCAAAGCTTCCGAGGAGCAGTCTGCCGCGCCCAAAGACGAGGATTCCGAGAAGCCAGAACTTATGGATGTCACACCTGCATGAGCGAGGCGGTCATTGGTCGATCTACAGCTTGAAAGACACGCTTATTGATTTCTATTGCACTCATTTTGCTCTTGGCGATGGACTGGCATGGGTAGGGCATTGCTGCTAATTCGCGATCGAGGCGTTGATGAAATTTCGGGCATGCTCCATTTATTTATTGATACCAGATATTACTTTTAGCGATGGGTATGTACCATATAACAGTTCCAACAACTGCAACACAACACATGGTGTTATTCGAGGCCATACCACTTCCAAGGTTTTACGTTATACCATAGCGAACCTTGGAACTTGCAGTACCCGAAATCCGTAGCAAGGGCAGCACAGCACTTGGGCAGGTCACTTAATTGGAAACACAGGAGTTGGGTCAAAGAACGATGAAGTAGACATCTGTTGAAGTCGCAGCACTTGAAAGGTGGGATGTAGTGGGTTTCAAGAGGCTTAGAGCGCTGCTGTTGAAGAAGATAGCTACATGATACATCTACTACATCAGTACTTTTGGCCTTAATTGCTAGCCTCGTAGTCCAAACAGAATCCAATTATTCTTCCCGGTCGTCCTTGCCTCGGTACTTAATTTATTGGATGTGTAGGAAACTGGCTAGAGGATGATCGACCAAAGCACTACCTTGATAACCCTGTAGTAGCAGTATCACCAACTATAACAGAAAAACATCTACCTATGCACCTTTTTTGATTTCCATATGATTAACACTCCGTCCTCTCCGCGAACTGTAAACTAAGAAATCATTGTGAAGGAATAAAATAATCTACCTCCAAACCTGGGAATATCTTAGCGCGCATCCGGGCATCATATCAATAAGACTCCCAAACCTGTCCGTCAATTGCAATCAACCGGTTGAACAATTGATTTCTCGTTCCCATCGCCGTCAAGAGGTAGGACTGGTGTGGCTCCTTGCCTTTGATGAGCAAGCCGTCCACAACTTCCTTGCTACCCATAGCCCACCCAACGACCAATTTCCCTTTCCATCCCAATCCACCCATTTTCTTCATTTCCAGAATATCAGTGACTGGAATTGTAAAGAACACGGAGCCCTCCTTCCGGCTCTCCACTCGCAGATCGCCGTCTCGAGGGATATCGGTCGTGAAATACAGTATCGGGGTATCTTTGGACGAGTCGATCGCTGCAGCACCATGTTTACCCTTGTATCTAGCATGAAACTCGACGGGCCCGACGGGGGTGCTCATCTTGCCTTTGGGGCGCAGCACACCAACGCGGTTTTTGGCGTGACGAGAGCCAATCGCTGCCCGCGTGCGATCAATCCCTCGCTTGCTTTCAACTCCCGTGGCAGTAGTGCCACGGAAGAAGGCGAGGATCTTAGATGCCCAGGTCTTTTTGTGGGGTTCATCCGCTGGTTTTGGCTCTTGTGGTGCAATATGCGCCTCGGGTGAGGCAGCTTGTTCGATTTCTTCTCGAGTGGCACCGAGAGTCAGCTCTTCATGATGGAGGGAGACAGGCCGTGATGGAGCTTTGTCCAGTGAGTTTGGAGGCGGCGGCAAGGGTGACATATTGGCTTCACCGATGCGAAGGAGAGTTAGCGTTAGTTGAGCATTGGTTGGGATCCCCTGAAGAAGAGTGCTGTGGATCTGTCAATATATGGGACTGCATGAACGGGCTTTCAAACTTACTTTTGCAGCTCCAAAAGCTTCTGCCAATGAGGGTATTTTCTGTTCAAGAAGGCGATTCCTCGCCAAATGATAGGATCTCCAAAGAAAGCAAAGCCGGTGAATAATCCGACGCTTTTCATCAGGACATAACTTGAAATCAAAGTTGATAGGAGACATGCCGGAGCCAGGACGGCCACTAGGCGCAAACGAGGAGAGAGTTGAGGAAATGGCGGCGCAGGGGACAGCGCACTGTGAAAATCAATACAAGATCAAGCATGTAGCATTAGAGTGCATATCAGACACTTACTTTGCAACCTTCTCAAATGTATCTGTAGTGTCACTTATCACCTGCATAGCCATATTGGCTCCATCCATGATGGCTTTCTTCATAGGCTGACGAGTCTTGTCGTGGGAGTCGAACGGTATATGGCCTTGTGCTGCTCTTTGCGCATCGGCAGTATTAGATACAATATCCATAGCATCCGGTACAGCTCCTTCTAGAGGTGCATCCTCGGGAACACCCTGATCATGCTTTCCGGCCGCACTGCCGACAGCCACACTGGCAACACTGGTCACCAAGTTGCTGGCTTCTTTCTCGGCAGCCTCGCCCTTGTATTTCTCAGGGGCACCGGTGATACTGTCATGGGAGCCCAAAACTCCAGCTTTGGGCTTTTGGACACCTCCCGTGTCTTTGTCAACGAGAGCAATTGGCGCTGGCGGGAACATGATCGACCGAGATGGTGGGTATATTATCAGAGAAATCAGAGCCGCAAAGAACGCAGGGGCGAGAAAGTCTAGGATCCAAGCAATGAAGTAAACCTATTCCGGTATCCCTTAGTGAATTGAACTATGTGAGCATTGAAGCTCAGCTTACCGCGAAAAAGACGGCTGTTCGGCGAGGCTCCTTCCAGGATCGAAGGCGAGCGACATGATTGATGAAGCTCTTTAGTGTGACAACTACTGTCGTGTAGAACCTTTCCATAGTTGCGCGAAGCTTGTCAGGAGAGAACTCATCGTCATCCGATCTAGTGAGATCAAGCTTCTGCAGTGGAGCATTCGGCACAGCTTTGACATTGTAGACTTGCTACATGAAGTCAGCTTAAACTCATGATTGTACTTTGTGCTTTGTGCTTCTTGTTCAAACTCGCCTTATCAAATCGTCGGAGAAGCATCCACAGAGTTTCATTGGAAATTCCAGCAATGATCGGCTCCTCGATATGATCGGCGTGCATCCTCCACTCGATGTCTGTCAATTCGGCTGTGTTGCCGGTTCGTTGTGATAGGCCTTTTTCATCTTGTTCAACCTGAGCCAAGACATGACTGTCCGTTGGTCCTTCTGGGGCCGTTGACTGCTCGTTCATCTTGTCGTCTGTACTTTTATTGAGATTTGGTGTCGAAAAGATGGCCGGATCATCTGTTTCGGGCATATTGAGAAGTTGGTGGAAAATAAATGCACGAGATCTGAATAATCGAGGTGTTTGCGAAGTAGAAAACCAGTTGTCACTTGTCATCCATGGAAGTTGCAAGGTTGGTTGAGTTCTGGGAACAGTCGACGTCATCGTGTACTCCTCAAAGATACAAACTGCGCCAACGTCATAACATATAGTTCGGGCAAATAATCAAAAGCAATATTTCACTGACTTTTCTCTTTTGCTCTAAATAACATTAGCGTCAGACCGAATTATGATTTACTTCTGAAATATAAACGTACTGGCTATCGACCAGTCACGTGACCGTCGCGTTCCCGAAGAGAAGATCACGTCGCGTCGCTCATTTTAACTCTCACCGTTAGATTTCGCCTTTTCCCCGCCGATGGCTGTGAGGTCACGATGAGCGAGGAGTGTGCAAATCCCTTGTTACTGGGGTGGATCAAAGAATGGCTCGACCAGGCGCGCGAGCGGAATAGCAAGGGCGTGACAGTGTGAGTACCCACCGTGTACATCGTCAACTAAATTGATTCTAAGATTTCTTCAAGTTACAAAAAGGCCTATGAGTCCATGAAAGCATGTCCATTGGCCTTTGAGCATCCATCTCAGGCTCAGCAGCTAAATGGACTGGGACCTAAGCTATGTGATCGCCTGACGGAGAAGCTCAAAGCGTACTGCCAAGAAAATGGACTTCCGATGCCCGAGGCCCCTGGTCAAGGTATGTGATACTGAACTCGGTGAACTATCGTTTCATTTTCCTGATGGAATATTGTAGCCAAGAAAAGATCATCCGACACTGGTGTTGCAGATCAGCCCACCAAGAAGCCTCGCAAAGCAAAACCGTATGTGCCGGCTCTGCGGTCTGGTCCGTATGCGCTTCTTTTGGCCTTAGCTACTTTGGGAGAGAACTCATCTCAGAGCATGACCAAGGCCCATTTGATTGAAGTGGCGCAGCCTTACTGCGACAGTTCGTTCACAGCGCCCACGGATCCCACGAAGTTCTACACTGCGTGGAATTCTATGAAAACCTTGATTCAGAAAGACCTGGTATATGAACATGGTCGCCCCCTTAGAAAATATGCTCTTTCAGAGGATGGCTGGGAGGTCGCCAAACGGATCCAAAAAACGCTCACCGGGTCGGCCGGAAACATGACGGCCTTTACGGGCGGCGGTTCTCGAGGCCAACAATCGCGGTCAGCTCCAAATCCCGGTCCATCAACCCGGGTCGACGAAGATGATGCTGACTTGGATCTTCTGACCTCGAATGACAATCCACTGGCTCGATTTGCCAACACAGAAGGTCCCAAGGGACCAATCACTCTCCCTCCGAACAGTTTCACAGTTGAGTTGGTACTGGATACTCGAGAAGTCCGCACCTCGACAGACAGAGACTACATTGCCAATGAGCTCATGAAACAGGACATCACTCCTCAAGTGCGTGCTTTAGAATTGGGCGACGCAATGTGGGTAGCGAAATGCCGAGATCCCGCATTCCTTGCGCGACACGGCGAGGAAGGCGACGAGGTGATGCTGGACTGGATTATTGAACGAAAGCGTCTCGATGATCTGATCGGATCTATCAAAGATGGACGATTCCACGAACAGAAATTCCGTCTGCGACGCTCAGGCATCAAAAACGTCATCTATCTAGTCGAGGAATTCTCAGTCACACACCCCGATGGCGGGGGTGGGAGCGCACTGAAATACCAAGAGATGGTTGCCTCGGCTATAGCCTCAACACAGGTCGTCAATGGGTATTTCATCAAGAAAACGAAGAACCTAGACGACTCCATCCGGTATCTGGCGCGCATGACCCTGCTTCTACGGAAGATGTACGGAGCACTTGGTTCTTCCATATCAGAAGATCAACCGGCCAACCCGTCAAAGGTTGCTCTCATTCCCAGTCGGCGCCTATCCTCCACACAATCCTACCTCACTCTTTTGAATGAACTCCGGGCAGAAAGTCCTTCCGTCACCTACGGCGTTACATTCTCCACATTCTCCGCCCTCACCTCCAAATCCGACGTCCTCTCTCTGCGTGATATCTTTTTGAAGATGCTCATGTGCACGCGGGGTATCACGGGCGAGAAAGCAATTGAGATCCAGCGACGATGGCAGACTCCTCGAGAATTGGTTGAGGCATACATGGCCTTGGAACCCAAAGACCGAGAAACACTGGTCTCGGACAAATTACAGTCACTTGTTGGACGAAAGAAAGTCCAAAAGGCTCTCAGTAAAAGGGTCGCCGAAGTTTGGGGAGAGGCAGGTTAATGGAATAACAGCTAGTTACATCATATCACAAAATGCAATAATTGAAGTCGATTCATAGATATCTTGACATGAAAAGCAAACGCTCAAAAGCGTACCTCGCTCTACCCTAAAACACTATTCTTCCTGAAGATATTCTTAACACTCTCCATATCAACCCTCAGCATAAGACTACTCGTCACAACTGAAATACTACTCAGCGCCATCGCCAGAGCAGCCCACACAGGACTAAGCCTCCAATGCTCATTGACCATAACAGTTTCATTACCAACAATCTTCTCGTGATGACCATTAACAATGGGATAGAAGACACCGGCAGCAACTGGAACAAGACAGAGATTGTAGATCACCGCCCAGCCAAAGTTCATTCGCACACGGTTGAATACACGGCGACTGAGGAGGACCAGTTGTAGAATGGTGCTGAGATCCGAGTTGAGGAGGATGAAGCTGGCAGAGTTGATGGCAACGTCGGAGCCAGATGCCATGGCGATGCTTACATCTGCGGCGGCCAGAGCGGGTGAATCGTTGACACCGTCGCCCACGAAGGCGACGACTGGGCGAGTCTTGCTCTGATTCGGCGAGTTTGCGCCGATGGGTGATGCCTTCATCGATCCGTCTTGTACCTGACGTACAAAGCTTGCTTTCTCTGCAGGCAAGACGTTGGCCATCACGTTGGAACGGGGAATGCCCAGCATGTCTGCCACGGCATGGGCGGTTGTCTGGTTATCGCCGGTGCACATGAATACCTCAACTTGGCGTCTGTTGAGGTCGGAAATGATCTTAACGGCTTCAGGCCGAATTGTATCCGAAGTTGCGAAGATGATTGCAGGGATAAATGGTGCATTTTCAGCGGACTGGGAGTCGAGACGCCGCAACGATAGGATCGCCGTGGATTTACCTGCTGACTGGAATTTCGACAGCAAGTTGGAGACGAAGTATGTGTCGGATTCAGAAGGCAAGATGCTGTGAAGGAGGCGCTCGTTACCAATCGCAGCCTCGTACCGTTCTTTCTGTTCAGACTCGTTGTCGGACACGCTGAATGTTCCCTTCATACCCTGTCCAGAGATCTCTTGAATATCAGAGGACGTGACAGCAACCCCGGGCTGCGATGCACAAAAGGCAGAGATCGCTTGGGCTATCGGGTGGTTGCTGCTCTCCTCTAGCTTCTGAGCTAGAGCCCATGCAACCTTCTGCAACTCGCCATCCTTTGCCAAGATCTCGTGGTCAGAGACCATAAGGCTTCCTCCCTCAGTTAATGTACCTGTCTTATCAAAGACGATGGCGTCAAGGCGGCTGGCTTCTTGGAATGCTTCACCGCCACCCTTGACCAAGATGCCGTGCTTCGCTGCAAGCCCACCTCCGACAAAGAGCGCGGTAGGAGCAGCCAGTGCTAATCCACAGGGGCAAGCCACAACGAAGACTGCGATGGCAAATTCCAAGGCCCAAAAGGTCCAACCACCTTGCGCGACATCTAGGTAGTCGCTAGGTAGAACACCCGAGTGTCCAAGAGCAAGCCAGATGACAAAAGTGAAAACGGCAATCAAGGTGATAACGGGCACGAAGTGGGAGGTGAGAAGATCTGCGGTTCTCTCGAGAGGTGCACGTTTGCTCTGCCCCTCACGCACAACGGCAATGATCCGATCAAGCATGGACGAACCTCCAAGCTCTGTAATTCGAATGTGCACCGGCTGACCGACATTGACGGAGCCGGTGTAGACTTGGTCGTCAGCAGCTTTTTTGACTGGGCGAGACTCTCCAGTCAAAGAGCTCTCGTCAAACTGGTAAGATCCCTCTCCAACCACAACGCCATCTGCTGGAGGAGATGCGCCGTGGGGGATACGAACGGTGTCGCCGACCTCCAGAAGGTCAACACTGATGCGTTTCATCGAGTCGGCTTCAGTGCCCTCGTCACTATCCACATTTGTAGATTGGCTCCCGATGAGTAGTGCCTCTGAGGGTCGGAGTTTCCCCAGCGATGTAACCGCATCTCCCGTTTTAGCTTTGGAATAAGCCTCCAAAAACCGCCCGGCGAGGATAAACAGAGTCAAGAAGACAACCGAATCAAAATAGGTTGTGCTATGGGCACTGGATTTCGTACCCACAACAGCGTCAACAATGAGGACCGCCAGAGAGGAGAAATAAGCCACCGAAGTTCCTGCAGAAATCAGGAGGTTCATGCTGCCGAATCTGTAAAAGCGTCGTATGATTGGCACTCGGCTTCCAGGGCGCCACAGTGCGTGAATCTCCTTCATGGCTCGAGTGTGGAACGCATCGGTGCCGTAGAACATGACGGGTGTGGACATGATGAAGAGGGCCCATTCCGTGCGTGTCACACTGCCGGACCAGATCGTCTGGTCCAGATACATGCGAATTGGATTATCGGATGAGACCAGAGACATGAAAACAATGCCGACGAGGAAAGTTGGAATGGCGGCAGAAAGCACGAAGAGCAGTCGAGACAAAAGTCGGCGGCGTTCATGTAATTGCATCACACGAGACCGATCTTCGATACTAGGCGGGTGGTAAATGCTTGCAGCGAAAGCGTCGTGGGTTTCGTTGACCGTTGCAAGTATGGAGCGAACGGTCAAGGAAGGCGGGTTTGGTGTATAAGTCACTTTGACTATGGGGTTCTTCTCGCAAAGACTCTCCTCCACAGTGACACCTGGAAGAGCATCCAAGGAAGCTAGGACTTTCTCGGGGCAGTGGTGGCAGAACATTCCATCAACACGAATAGAGATTGTTCTCGCTTGGACGGGGCCGGCCTGGTGCTTGCTCTCAGCCAGTGGATGGACACTACTGACAGTAGCATCGTATCCCAAGTCCTCAATCTTCTCCACGATCTTGTCCAAGTTCTCACGCCCTTCGAACTCAACTTTTCCGCTGTGGGAGAGTAGGTTGACAGTGACGCTTATGACGAAGGGTAACTCTTCGACTCCTCGAGTCACAGACCCGACACAAGAGCCACAAGTCATGCCAGAGATTGCAATCTCGCTGACATAGCCTGTGGAGGATTGTTCGGGGCTTGATTCTTTCGGTACTGGGTTGACCTGATCCAGGAAGGCATCAAAGCCAACATCATCGATCTTTTCGGTCACAAGGTCAATATGCTCCTTAGGACCAAAGTACACCAGCGTGGCGCTATTTGTGAGAAGGTTGACAGTAATCTCCTTGACAAAGTCCAGTTCCTTAACAGCTGCTGTAATTGTATTAACGCACGATGCGCAGCTCATGCCGCCGATGCTGATTCGTGCAGTAAATTCATCACTTGACGGCGACAAGGGCTGAGGCGTTTCGGATATCTCAGGTGGGATATTTGGAGTCGCTGAGGCCTCACGCTCCACCTGAGTCTCAGAGGTTGTCAAAGAAGATGGAGTATGGGCCTGCCAGGCGGCATATGGCGTAGATTTCTCATACAGTAGCCCAGCGTCGGTCTGGTTAGACAGAAGGGAGAGCCTTTCTGCTTCTTCCTTCTTGCATGCAGAGCAATTGGCAATATGACTTTTCTCTCTGCTGGTGTACAGCCGGTCTTTAAAATTAGATGAGATGCTGGAATATGAGGTTCGAGGTGTGGAGAAGAGCGTGGATCCACGATGATTCCATGAAGTGGTGTCGAGTTCGGATATAATCACAGAGCGTTCATCATATGTCGTGACATGGTGCACTTCAAATGCTGCGTGGATCAAAGCTACTACGAGGTCTGCCGGTTGTGCAGAGACGCCATGAGTAACGCGTACTTCATGCGTGATGATCGACACGTCAATATCCCTGACAGTTGGGATTTCGGACAGAACTTCGGTAACATAAGCAACGCATGAAGAGCAGTGAACGTTGCTGACCCAGAAGACACTTCTCCTGTAATCAAGCTCTGCATCTTGCTGCATCTTGGGAGTGCATGGAGGATTCTTCGGTTCGGACATGATGATCGACACAGGAGGATCCTCAATATTTCGGATTGAGCGATCAGATGATCAAAGAACGGAAGAGTTTTTGTTTTGGCAAGATATGGCGTCAATGGTCAGAAATAAATCCGGGTAAACATGTGTTGAATAAGCTTGTGCTGGAAGTCATGAGTCTTGAAACAGCCTGAAGCCCAGGGGTACCGCGCGGGTAGTAGGAGATTGATATAGCGAATCGTCACGAAACCAGAAACGACGGCGGCGACGATTACATAATAAAGGAGCAAGCATCAGGATCAAAGGCGAATGGGATTGTCTACCACATGTCTTATAGATAAAGGAAAAGAAATAAGAGTGGAAACGGGTGGACGACTCATGAAAGGCGAAGATGCGACATTTGTGCGTGATCCAAGCCGGAAGGCCGAACTACGCACAAATGCCGCATCAGCATTCCACAGCCATTGAGAGCCATGACCTTCATGCAGTATGTAGCTAGTCCAGTCCTGATTCCCTGATTTGCCTTCGGGAATGAAGAAGCACGGTATCAGATACGAGATTAGAAAGGCAACCGCCCTCCATATGCTTATTTGCATACGTTGCTCGCTGTGAGACGGTGATCGCGTGGTCCTGAATTATGCCTGAGGTCTAAGGCATCAAAGGAAACGGATTTGGTTCCATTTTGAGACTAGCGCACTTTGACTCAGCAGTCACGTGCTTCTCTCCTATCGATGGGCAATAGCATTGAATAGCAGAACCTTGAAAAGCATGGTGGAATTGACTGATAGAAAATGAAATGAGCATTTCTAGAGCTTAAATGCCCCATTTGTGCCATTCAATTCCCCATCATAAAGTGCTGAGCAAAACATGAGTCGTAGCCACCTCCCGGAGTTGAACGCGTGCCTTGCCCGTTTCCGTCAGGTCTTTCACCGCTGGGCCACCCGTCAACGCCGAGCGAAAAAACTTCACCCAGGTTGTCCGCCCCCCACTCAGCGCGTCCTACTTTGCCCTTATCGATTATCACTTGACGCGCCTCATTGTTCAGAGCCCTTGGGAAATATTATCCAAGTATAATTCTCACTTTGAGAGACAACACATTGCTCTTGTCTCTGACCCCCTCTTGACGTCTTATCACCGTCTCCACATCTCCTCTTATCCTCGAATCCGTCGACTTTCTCTCCATCATTCTCATCCTTTATCGCCAACCTACCTGATATGGAGACGCAGATCTAATACGCCTGGGATATTATCTGGACGATTCCAGAGCTCTGGGGCTTCTCATCCACTTGCCAATCTGATTACCTAGATATCACCATCTCTCTCTTCCCCCCAAACCCCCCTCTCCGATCTTGCTTCATGTCGAAGCCCGGCCCGCGTATCAGCGTGACGCCCCGCGGGCCTCGCGCGCCTGTCGGGCGTCTGGCTACTACCAAGGCCCCGACTCCGACTCCTATCAGGCGTCCTTCCTCAATCGGGCGCCCTCAACCTCCTCGACCTACTACACATCCCAAGACTTCAAGTTGTCCCAACCCGGGCTGCCCTGCTCCCCACATCGTTGAAGATGAAGGCCAGAAGGTTTGCTCCGGATGTGGTACCGTCATCAGTGAATCCAACATTGTGTCCGAAGTCACCTTCGGTGAGAGTTCATCCGGTGCTGCTGTCGTTCAGGGTACTTTCGTCGGAGAAGATCAGACCCATGTGCGTAGCTTCGGCCCCGGTTTCCAGCGAGGCGGTGCAATGGAAAGCCGAGAGATTACCGAAGCGAATGGAAACCGCTATATTAGCCAGCTGGCACGAGCTCTGACTATCCCAGAGAGTGCTTCAAAGGCAGCTGGCCAAGTTTTCAAGCTCGCCGTCGGATTGAATTTCATCCAGGGTCGCCGAACGAAAACTGTAGCTGCAGTATGTCTATATATTGCTTGTCGTCGCCAGGATGGCAACACGGTCATGTTGATCGATTTTGCCGATGTGCTGATGATCAACGTCTTTAAACTTGGTCGCACCTATAAAGCTCTTCTCGATGAGCTCCGTCTGGGAGGAAACGTTTTTCTGATGAACCCTATCGACCCCGAGAGTCTCATTTACCGATTTGCCAAACAACTGGAGTTTGGCTCAGCTACCATGCAAGTCGCTGGTGAGGCCGTCCGTATAGTGCAGCGAATGAATCGTGACTGGATGACAACCGGTCGGCGACCAGCCGGTGTCTGTGGTGCAGCATTGATTCTTGCTGCGCGAATGAACAATTTCCGTCGAACTGTGCGTGAGGTGGTCTACGTCGTCAAGGTGACCGAAATCACCATCAGCCAGCGCCTGAACGAGTTCAGCTCGACCGAGAGTGGAGATTTGACGGTTGATCAATTCCGCTCCGTACAACTAGAAAATGCACACGATCCCCCCTCCTTCACTCGAGCAAGGGAAGGTCGCAAACCAAGCCACGTCAACAAGAAGGGCGCGGAGACTGCGGCAGAACTTGAATGGGATACCGAAAGCGAATTTGGATCTGTTCAACCATCCCGAGTTGACGCTGACGGCTTTGCCATTCCGAGTCTACCTGTTGACCCTGCTCTGACCGACAAGACACGCCGGCGTTCTTCCATTGCCAAAGCTGTGAACGATGTCATCGAGGAGACTGAAAATGACCAGGGCAATTCCAAGATCAAAGGCAAGCGGAAGCGAGAACCCCTTCCCGATCCGTCTGAGGAGCAGGTCGCGTCCGAAGATGCTCTCGAAGATGAGATGCGCACTATGCTTGCCAAAGGCTCCAACATGATCGAGAGTATGATCGAGCCCGAGAAGAAGAAGCATATCCCTGATGATACCGAAATTGCCGAAGCTGAGTTCGAGGATGACCCCGAAGTCAAGAACTGTCTCTTGACACCTGCTGAAGTTGAGTTCAAAGAGACTATCTGGGTCTCCGAGAACAAAGAGTACCTTCGCACACAACAAGCCAAGGCACTCAAGCGCGCGCTGGCCGAAGCAACTGCTGGTCCAACTTCTCGTAAGCCTCGCAAGCGCCGCAAGGGTCGGATGGGCGATGTCTCTTACCTCGAAGGTGAGGGCGACGGCGAAGATGGCCGCAGCTCTCGCGCATCGACTCCCGCTGAGGCGACGCGTCGGATGCTAGAGCGACGTGGCTACAGTAAGAAAATCAACTACAATCTTTTGAGTACTCTCTACGGCGGAGATGAAGCAGGCGAAAACACCAAGGCCGAGAGTCTGAGCCGAAGCCAGAGTCGCAGCGTCAGTGTTGCCTCGCGTCGCAGCACCAGTCGGGCGCCCGAGCCAGTATCTCGCCGCGCAGCTCGAGCCACCCCAGCCAAGGTACAGGCTCCTCAGCCCACTCCGCCACCGACGCAGTCACAGCCAGCCGGGAAAGTCCCTGGTCTCACCGGCAAAGATAACCTTCCGGAAGAAGAGGGCCCCGATGCGGACGATATGGAGGACGATGAGGACGACGAGATGGACGATGACCATGTCGACGATGCATTCGCTGGCAGATACGATGAAGACGACTACTATGGGGGTAGTGATGATGACGACTACTGAACGACTATACCCGATGTTGCTTCTTTTATGTCTTCTAATAAATTATCTTTGCTTTGATAGAAGGGACGTATAACCTGTACTCTATAGCAATAAAGCAATCATTTGGAACACTCCTCAATTCTCCGGCCACCTGTGCTATCAACGCATACCGTCTCTCTGTCCTCTCCAACCCAAAGCGGCAGCCCGAACCGCCGTCTCCTAGGAATTACTACCCAAAACAGCCCCTAGTATGTCGATCCTTGCAGCTACCTAGGCTTGATCCGCTCTGACCGCTCAACCTTCCCCTTCCATTGCGGGGAAGGACCCCTAAAATAGTGAACGCAATGTGGACGCTACCCCGGATTCACCCCGCAAAAGCCCAAAGCTTACATGGTCCCACTCACAGCTGTATTGGTCGGAAGGGTTCCATTATTCTATACTTTCCAGACATAGTTGCCCGGATCAGCTATAGTAGCCTAAGTATTACCACTCGGCTTTCTTCCCGCAACACTTGTCCAACCTGGACTGCCGCTCTTTCACGGATCTGTCGACCATCACTGACTGCGCTAGTATTGGTTGATTCGCGATCTGGATCAGTTGAAGATGAGTCTACGTCACATTGTGCTGGTCATGTACAAAAGGGGTCGTGCTCCCACTGCGGGGGTGGCTTTTACTATACCGGCACGCCTATCTTCCTCTCCTATTGTCTAGATTTATTTGCGGCGCGATGGTAAAGCTCGACATTTACGGCCGTGGTAGGCCATTGCGGATGGCGATCATGTTTACGTGCCAATTAGCATTCATTTTCTTTGGTATAGTTGCCTCCCCAGGTCTAGGTTTCCGAGAGCTAACTGTATCAGGCTACGATCAGGGCGTGTTCTCAGGGATCGTTGGCAACGATGATTTCCTAGATGTGGTGGACCATCCCAGCGCCGGGATTCTGGGCATCATCGTCTCGATATACAACCTGGGCTGCTTCGTGGGTACCATCGTTTCGTTCATCACGGGCGATCGGCTCGGTCCGCGGAAATCGATGTGGTTTGCCATGGTCTGGATTATTGTGAGTTGAGCATGCATGTTTCCCGGTGAAATATAAGCTGATGATATATGTGCGCAGATTGGAGCCACGCTTCAGACAACTGCTTTCTCGAGAGCCCAGCTACTCGTGGCCCGTTTCGTCACTGGTATTGGGACTGGCATCGAAACGACTACTGTGCCAGTGTATCAATCTGAGCTATGCGAGGCCAAGAAGCGGGGCAAGTATGTGTGTAGTGAACCACTGTTTGTCGGTGTCGGCATCGTGATTGCGTACTGGTTCGACTATGGTATGAGTTATGTGCCCGGCGCGATCAACTGGCGGTTGCCGATTGCGTGTCAGATGATCTTTGCGCTCATGGTCATTGCGCTTGTATTTGGGTGCGTTGACTTTCTTCATGTGGATATCTCGAGGTATCTTCTCGAAACGGAGGGCGCTGATCGAAGTATTGTGTAGTCTCCCGGAGAGTCCTCGCTGGCTCTACCGCCACAACCGAGCCGACGAAGCGCTGCAAGTCCTTTGTGATGTCTACGATATGGCATCTGATGAGCCGAAGGTTGTATCGGAATCATCAGGTATACTAGAAGCGATTGAGCTAGAGACGCTTCATGGCGAGTACAAGTGGTCACAGATTCTCCAGCGGGATGAGGTCCAGACGGGCAAGCGGGTGTTGCTGGCCTACGGCATTCAGTTTATGAACCAGATGGGCGGTATCAACCTGGTTGTGGTGAGTTCCGTTCTCGGTTTCTTACTTCGAGGGTCTCTAATATCGTCCAGTACTATGTCACTTCGGTGCTCCAATACAATGTCGGTCTCGACCGGAAATTGAGCCTTTTACTCGGAGGCGTGATTCAGATCATGTTCGTGATTGGTATGTCTCAATGATAATCACCATCTTCAGTTTCTAGCTGATCTCTTCTCCTAGGATCCTTCTACCCGACCTTCTTTTCAGACCGATTCGGCCGTCGAAGACCTATGATGTGGGGTTCTTTCGGCTTATCTATCTCGATGATGATGATATCCATTCTGCTCTCTTTCAAAGGTGAATACTTATCGAGCTTCTTGTCCACTAATTGGTATAGCTATTCGATATGCTCATTGGTAATTCTCTACAGGGACACCAGTTGAAAAGCCCACGGCATCCGCCTCCGTCGCCTTCTTCTTCCTTTTCATGCTCATTTTTGGCGCCTCGGTTAACTGCATTCCGTGGGTGTATGGCCCGGAAATTCTCCCACTACATGTCCGCACGAAGGGGTGAGTCAAATACTCGTCTATGTCCTCCTGGGCCTTCAAGGTTGTTATGCTGACGTCCACCCGCAGACAAGCAATCGGTATCTCCGCAAACTGGCTCTGGAACTTCTTCGTGGTGATGATCACGCCGACTCTGATCGAGAACCTCGCCTGGAAGGGATATCTGATCTTCATGTGTCTCAACTTGGTGTTTGTTCCAGTATAAAACCCTTCCTGCGTATGTTCAGCAAGTTGAATAGCGCTAACCCCGGCCTACATAGATTGTTTACTTCTTCTACCCCGAGACCGCCAACCTGACCCTAGAGAAAATCGACTTCCTCTTTACGGATCGCGCAAGGCATCCGTCATTGAGGTCTCGTGTTAGTGGAGAGAAAGCTACCGATGGCGAGGCAGACGGGAGGGGTGCCAGTCCGGATGAGATCAAGAATCACCCTGAGATGAAAGAATGAGGCACGTGTAACGAGTACATACGCAGGAAAATATGAAGAAAAGTTCCGATACCAATAAAGTACAGTACGTACTTCTCTCAGCGCAGCCCAGTCCACCTGCAAAGTCATCGACGGCCTGTGAGTTGTCATTGGCCAATTGCCTGCAGCTCACACACGCTCCACTGTGAATTAGCCAAACAGCGTTGGACCCACTTGTAATGTCCCCGTACTGTCACGGCTTGTCCGGAATTGTGTTCAAAGTCTATGTATTCCTGTCAGGTACTGTAACCTCCGCATTGCGATGGATCCCCCGATCGTCTCGTCTTAGATCACTCGCAGCGCGCTTTTGCGCCCTCTTGCCTTTCTTCCACTCTCACTTCCCTGGACCTCTCATATCTTCTTCCCTTCACCTTCCCCCCTTCCCTTTTATCCCATCACCTGGACCCCCTACTCTTTCTTCCACTTATCTTCCCTCCTATATACTTCGACCTTACTCGTGATCTACAGGTGGTTGGAGCTTAAGGTGTGTAACTCACTTAACCATACAGAACAGTTCCCTTCATCTTTGTCGCCGCGAGGACATCCACCATGTGTCCAATGCTTTTCAATCGCCTTTCCGACGGTCCATCCATGGTCCTTTCTCCTCCCCAGGAACACGCCTTCGCTCAGTTCCCTTCTCAGTCCATGCTGGATGGCCCCGGTAGCTTCCATAGCTACTCTGCAAGTCCCAATTCCGTCTTGGCAAGCAATGGCTCGGTCCAGCCCACCCCCAGCTCGAACCTCGCTTCCGCTCCCGCTGCACCCAAGCCCTCTCGCAAGAGGTCGCGTGACGAAGCTGCCTTCGAAGAGGCTTTTGCCCTAAACGTTTCCTCGGAGACGGCGCCTCCCCTGGCTCCGAAAGAGGAGCCCGTCTATGGTGAGGGAATGGTGTTGCTGAACCCGAGCACTGGCCTGGCGATTTCTGCCGACAGTCAAACCGGTACATGGTACGAAGAAGAGACCGAGTTGCGTCAGACGAAGGCGGCTCCGGTCTCCTCGCCGTCGATTACGCTGCATTCTGATGCGGCCGAGATTAGTCGCAAGTCACAGCGACTGGACAAATCTGCCCCGGGTCTCGATGACGTCGCGCTCTCCTCGATTCGACAGCGATTGAACGGCCCCGAGGCCGACCAGCACCGCACTCTCAACACCGGATCCGCGCCTCCAGCTGAGCCCCTCATCGACGATGCCACCCGCCTTCTCGGCATCGGCTGGCAGCGCGTCGATACCGACGGTGATATGGCCCCGGCCGTCCGTGGCTGGACCAAGTATATCGACAACCAGTACTCGGATTATCTGCGCGACTCGCAGATGCTCATTAAAAGCCGCGCGCTCAATGCCTACCTCGTAGCGGCAACGCCCACCAATTCGTTCTCGCCCGCCTTCTACCTGTTCAGCGACGACCTCACCCAGGGTCAACTTGTGGCCTCTTCCTGGGAAGCGTGTCTGCACAATCTACGCAGCAACCCAGTCGTCTTCGATGGCACTGGCCCTCTCGTCGCCTCATCTCGATCCAACACGCCTCCCACGGCCAGCCCCTTCAGCGCTGTAGAAGGTGGCGTACCTCTTCTCCAACAAGCCCTCTCCAATAATGCGCCCACCAGCATCGACATGGAAGCGGAACGGAACGGAGGCGTCGAAATGGGAATGGAAATTGACTCCTAATCACGAAGATCCACTTTCTATATAATTCCGATTCGCGAATTAAAAACCCACCGATCGAGCGACCCGACTCCGCCGACAACGCGATATCCCGCGCCTGATCGACCTTCAATTATTCTGTGTTTCTGATAGTTTACTGGATTTAGCTCGGCAACTCACTCGCCCTAACTTACCCAGTTCTGCCACCCGCTCCGGTTCTCGCCCCACGGGGGGGTGTATGGGTTTTGGCGTTGATATTATATACCGAGGATTTGGTCTGGCGTCGTAAATGTGGTATCTTTCGGTTTGGTGTCTGTCTTATTCTATTTTATGAATCCAGATGAAAAGAAATGCCATGAATTGTTCAATGTCGAATTTACGACAAATAAACATCATCTAGGACCTACATCACCACAAGCTTAAGTACGAGCTGTCTATCTCCGTGGGTACATAATATCCGAGGGCGGCTGGAGTGCAGAAGCGGATAAATTACAATGCATCGAGGGACTGCCGGTCTTGTCAGCTTCTTTTCCTTGTATAAAGCAACAAAATGTCACGCTGGATTTTCATCGCTGTCCGATAGTCAGTCCCGCAAGAGAGATATGTTCTGCTGGTAGACTTTCTAGCAAAGTAGTAATGTGGCAAGTTGCGAGCCAGCTTGGTCAAAAGGGTGTGCATATCTCGATGCTTTCTATACAGCTGATGGTGGTCTTACAGGTCCTTAGACTATTTGTAAAAGGGTCAGCGGGTAATGGGGTTGGAAGACTATGTTGTGGAAGTGGTTGTCGGAGTGTCTACATTCCATGTAGATGGAGGGACTGCTACTACTGCAGCTGCAACTGTAGATTCCGGTCCGACACTACATTCGAGCTACCCTATGAGAGAATCATTTTTGTCAATACCCTATTTATCCCCTTCATCAATCAGCGTTTCACGAATCAGCAGCCTTCTTCTTCGCCTCCCACTCATGTGCCAAAATGCCCATAGAGATACTATCCCACCACCTCCCACCCCTCCACAAACACTCCCTCCTACGGCCCTCAGTAACAAACCCAAGCTTTTGGTACACCTTTTGTGCCCTCTCGTTCCACTCATAGACCGTCAGCTCAATGCGATGAAGCCCCGCAGTCAAAAAAGACCAATCCAGCATCCACGATATAGCCTCACTCCCATACCCCTTGTCCTGGTACTGGCGCGCAATAGTAATCCCGAACTCGTATGTGCGATTATGTGTGACGACAGGAGCTCGCTCTTTCAAGTAGATCATACCGATCGTCTCGGGCTCCTTGTCGGAGCCTTCATCTGGGATGATGCATATCATGACTGACATGAACATCGTAGCTTGGGACTTGGCTCGCAACTCCTTCCGCTCTTTGGTACTGAGAGGCCGTTGTAGGGCGTTCGAGGCCATAGACCCGATTGAGGGGTCAGCGTAGAGAGCTTGGAAGAATGCGTCGTCTGTTGGGTTTTCCTCTGGTGCACGGTAGAGGAGACGCGTGGAACGGTAGGGTTCCAGTGGAAAGGGATTCATTGTGGCTATCTTGAGGGTTGGTTTGAGGGAGTTGGATAAGTAGCCAAGTTTCGATGTCAACAGGGTGAGATAAGATTATTTATCATGAGACTGGTGGCGCATTAGGCCACCTGCCAAGGCCAGCTAGACTATAAAGAGAATAACCCCAGAATAAGAATATTTCCCTACCAGCCAGCATGTACAGTATACGGTGTATCTTACTTCCAATATCATGTACACACATGAGCCATGTCTGGAAATTGTATGTAGTCAAGTCTATGGAGTATGTTAGCCAGCATTTTCCTCAAAATGCAAACAAGCCTGCCTCTTCTCCGAATCTGGCAACATCCCCTATGAGTGTTTCAGCATATGTCCTGGGCTGAAAGATGACTGGATGATTTTGATTTCGTCAGTCTCCATAAATGCCGAACGTCACTGCTTGCTTGCTCTTCTTGTCATGGATGCTGATTTGAAGTGGGGAATTGCCCTAGGTGTCGATTCTGGGCGCTACGCTTATCCAAAGATCCTCTACGTATAGAGCGCGCTACATCGCTAATACCTATTTAACCAAAATCTAATTGCTGTTCAAAAACGTATATGACTCACATCCACAATACGCCTCCCAGTTTCAAAAAAGCCCAGTTTCGTTGATCATTATAGGTCAGTAGTTCCGCTAATGCATGAGATATCACAATGGCAGCCTAACCAAGTCGCCTTTGCACAGACTGTAAGTCATCTTCCTGCTACTTGCTAGAAGAGGACCCTATGACTCGGAACACACCGATTGCGGACCTGATGTTATCGGATGCCGCTAGCATATTCCAGGGTCTTTTGCAATACAGGGGCCACCAAAAAATTCTAAACGACGCCTGAATGGGAGCATACGCGAGGCTGCTCAATAGCTACTACAAGAGAGACATGGTTGCTGCACCCATCATGTGATCCCCTCATCGATATCTATTGTCCTCCTATCTCTCTCTTTCCTTCCTCATCTTAGTTGGAAACCAAAATGTACCTTGAATTTGGGCAGCAGAAAATGTAGACGCCCAATTTCTGAGGCAGGGGGGAAGTAGTATAATCCGACCGTGGCCCCGGCGGCAGTTTATCATTGCGTCCACACCAAGACCATCTATGTTCCTTGACACTGGGAATTTCATGCGATATCTCCTGGAGTTTTATACTCTTCTTTGAGTGTACCCTTCACACTGCCTACAATCCCCAATTCGCAGTACAAGTGAAATACTTCTTGGATATAGGTAGGAAACACATTTTATTCAAACGAACGACTCGCAAACATTCAACTGACACCCCGGTGCTTGATTTAGTATATCAATTATGTTATATCATCTTCTCTAGCAATATGAAAGCTGATAGGGGCAGCTCCGTCCCTCCAACTCATGCTCCGAGTCCGAGTCCCAGGCCCCAAGGTCTTTCATGGAGAGGTTTTGCAGAGACATTTGTGATTAACTTTTTGACTCTCCTAATCACTATCCATATCAAAGACGTCTTTTTCAAGTCCGACAGTTTTCTCCTTCGGTGTGCGATTTATGCATCATTTCTTACGTTATTCAATCTTCTGTACCGGACGTTCCAATCTCTTTAAGTACATAAAACCACGAGCGGGTCGACCCCCGCATCCACAGCAACGGCTCTGTACATAACAGCATCCATGGATTTCCATTGCCAGCGATATCTCCGTGGAAATGAAACAGAGTGAGATCCCATTGGACAATATTAGTACGCCAGAGTACAGTAGTTAGTCAGAGAACCCGGGAATGTCAATGATTTCATCATCCCCATATAGGCTGACAAATGGAGGTCCGAAGGGCCGAGTGACGGTGCCTCCGGGAACCTATCGGATAGGTACAAAGCTCCGGGATGTTCCCCGATAGCTTGCCATGAGCTTTATAACTCAAGTAATGCTCCCCCGAACTCTCACCTCCAGCTCCTTCAAAGCTGTATCAAGGATCTCCCGTCTTTCATCCACCATCGCACCCATCGCACCCTTCTCCACTATGTCCGATATCACTCTGTACACCTGGCCCACGCCCAACGGCATCAAGGCCTCCATTGCCCTGGAGGAGCTCCGCCTACCATACAAGGCCGAGGGCATCGACATCAGCACCAATGTCCAGAAAGAGGAGTATGAGCCTTTGTGAGGTATAACGGGAGACTCAATCACTGATAGCAAACAGCTGGTTCCTGAAAATCAACCCCAATGGTCGCATTCCTGCGCTCCTCGATGGCTCGCAGCGTGTTTTCGAGAGCGGTGCTATCCTGATTTACCTTGCCGACAAATACGACACCGACCGGAAAATTAGCTATGCCCCTGGCTCACCTGAGCACATCGAGCAGCTGTCCTGGCTGATGTTCCAGATGGGTGGTCTCGGTCCCATGCAGGGTACGTAGTCCAAACAAACCACGCCCGGAAGCTCACCTGACCACCTCACAGGCCAAGCAAACCACTTCCGCCTCTTTGCCGGAGTCCGCTCCGACTATGGCATCAAGAGGTACATCGACGAAACCAAGCGCCTGTACTCGGTTCTCGAGTCTCGTCTGCAGGAGAGCCCCTACCTGGCGGGATCCAAGTACACCATTGCTGACATTGCGAACTACTCGTGGGTCCGTAGTGCACCGGGTGCACTGGAGATTGACCTGTCCGAGTTCCCGGCCTTGAAGAAGTGGACCGATGAGATCGGGAAGCGGCCTGCTGTGCAGAAGGGTGCGGATGTGCCTTCGACTGGCCGGACTGAGGAGCAGTGGAATGAGTTTTTCCGCAATGCTCGGGCTAGAATTGACGGCATGACTAGCTCGGATAAGCACTAAGCACCATGGCATTTGATCTTGTAAATACGACACTTTATTCTCTACAGGCTGCTGTAGGGCGGACGTGATCTTAACATAACAATATGACAGCGGACATTATACGATCTGGTCTCTGTCTGTTTCCCTGCCTCGCGGTAGTATTCCAGTTCTTCAATATCCTTGTACTCTTCAATTGGCCAAAACCGGGGAGCATTGACCATACCAATTGCATGGGGTAACATGATTAAGTGAATTATATCTCACTTCCAGCTCGGTCTCATATAGCCTCCCACTCTCTTCACTTACACACTTTCCCACTTTCCCTTCACTTCTTCTTTTCTCCGCGAAGACGTCGGGCGAAGACGTCGGGTGTTGCTCAACGTTGCTCCGCATACTCCGTAGGCACCGACTTGTCTGCGTTGCTGTTCCTCAGAAGTCGATCTCCAGTTGCCCAGTTTTTCAAAAAGGTTCGTCTTTAACTTTTGAGGCTTGACGCTGACCACGAGGAGATGCATATTCTTTGTCAACAAAATAGGTTCTTTCAAACTCTACACCATGTCAAGGCTTACGATTATAATCATTGTCCCCAAAATTGGAAATCGGCGACAATCGGATGTTCAAGGTACCGCAACCTTGGGATTTAGCCTGCAGGAGACAGCCATGCCTTAGCCCAAAGAGCGAAATAATACCTATTTATGATAATGTCAGCGCCGTTTCATCATAGTATAATCATCACTAAGTCTGTAGGGGAATAGGGAGGTCTATTTGAACTCTCCGAGACGTTTGTGGGTGGACAGTGGACTTAAAGGGTTGGGACGTGAATAAGTCGACAGGTCTGACAAAAGCGATGGTACATTCTTATTCATAGGGTATTAATACTACTTTTCTTTTTGGCCAGTAGGCTCGTTGCAATATAGTCACAATGTTCAAATGATCCCGATCGACTGTCTGTTCCTCCGCTTTTGCTAGGCATTTTTCGAGCGAAACGTGCCGCTGACCCAGAGCTTTCAGCATACTCTGCACCATCCTCCCAAATCCTTCTTTGGCTATCTCCCTAAGCGATCTTGCACATGTATTGCCGTGAAGATCCTCTTCACGAAACCAAGAGTAGGAAACTAGAAGTCCGCGAGGCTGTCCAGCCCTCAAACAGGGGAAATTCCCCTTGCAAGGGTATCAGCGAAAGGAGGGCTTTTTTCTTGGTCTCTCTACAAAGCTGTGAGCAAAGAGTATGTCCTTTGTAGCAGCAATGGGTTTGGCATCTTTAGACTTTTCCCCGACCATTCTCATCAGATATCCTGAGAGTTTGGAGCAGCCAGCGACTATCCCTCGGTCAAGAATGAGCCTCACTAATGCCACATTGGCGCGTTATAGCGCGGGATACAGGACCACTTTCACTTTAGAACTACCAGGCTTTACCTGATGGCCACGGCTGAAGATGCAATTTAACATTAACGCGTACTGCGGATGGCTAAGTGGGATATGCACGAGCAGGACGACAGTTCCGGTACTTGCAAAGATCATCACTATGCATTTTCCGAGAAGCGTGAGCAAAGCATCATACTACCCCTCCTTGCACTATAAACAGAAGGACAACTGCCTCATATTCTCCACATTGAGGAACCTCAACTCGACTCGATCTAGAATCAAGTGTCGTGGCGAAGGCTAGTCGTATTGACATGTTAGACCCGCTTCTCAAAAACATCACCAGATGATGGCTTCAGTTCCACAATAAGCGCATCTTCTTCTCCAAGTAGAGCCAACAGGCCAATTTCTCGTTCAATATGACGCTTGCGCTCACTATCAGCAGCTGCTAGACCGGTCGTGCCAAACAGCTCGTCCATCTCTTCGAGAGTACGACCCTTGGTCTCAGGAACAAAGAACCAAACATAAAAGGCTCCGATCAAAGTGATGCACCCAAAGAAAATAAAAGCGCCAAATTGGGTCTTATGAATAAAAGGCGACGTGGCCATGCCAACAGCAAAATTATTAAGCTGTGCCAGAACAAGATCAGCATCCGATGTCATACTGAGTTTCCATTAGGTTACTCACCCAGTTACTGCTACCACCGAGAGAAACACCTTTGGCACGCATCGACAGTGGGAAAACTTCCGATACGACAATCCAAGCCACTGGGCCCCACGAGTAGCCGAAGTTGATACAGAATACCCAAACAAAGACCACGCCTGCCCAAGCGGCGGACTTGTGGGTGGCAAAGTCGTTTTGGAAAGATCCAATAATTCCGGCGACGATAAAATGGCAGGATGCCATCCCGATAGCACCGGCAATCAGAATACTCTTCCGGCCGAATTTGTCCACCCAGAGGACGGCAGGAATGGTAAAGACAAACTCCATGATACCCACAACACCAGTTGCAAGGAGATCAATGGTGTTACTGGTCAGGCCGATACCTTGGAAGATAAAAGGGCTGTACAAGAAATAATTTCAGCTATACTTCAAATTGGTCAAAGTGAAACGCAACTCACGCGTAATAATTGATGGCGTTGATTCCGTTCCACTGCTGGAACACCATGATCAAGCACTAAGAGAAACTCAGCAGGTTGTCATATCCCTAGACCGAGTAGAAAAAAAGCGCTTACAGCAACTATAGAACGCTTGAATAGGGAAGGGTTGGTGACAAGTGACTTGTAATCGTTGAGCAGGATCATGAATCGACTCTTGGCTGAACCATCCTGGTACTGGGGATACTTCGCTGCAGCAGTTTCCTTCTCAAATATGTGCATAGCCTGAACCTCCAAGTACTCAATGCGCACTAGTATATCATCAGTTGGTCTGCCACGCAGCCAGGCCAGGACTTTTAGGCATTCCTCCTCGCGACCCGTGTTCATCAAGTGACGAGGAGACTGAGGCATGAAAACGGCCATGCCGATAGCCAAAACAATAGCTGGAATGAGTTGAATGCACACAGGTATTAACCAGGCAGCTCGCGATTGAGTTTCGCTTGTGCCGCCGATGAAGTTACATCCGTACCCAATCCAGAAACTGATCATGATGCCAAAGGTAATTGCCAGTTGCTGGACTGCAACCAAAGAGCCACGGATTTCCGGAGGGGCCTTTAGAATCATTAAAATATTCCGTTGGATTCAAATCGAAATGGAACTGAAGACATACTAACTCAGCGTTATACAAGGGCACAATCATACTCAAGCTACCCACCCCCAGGCCGGTGACGAATCGACCTCCGAGAATGTAGCTGACGGCTTTGGTATTTGCCTGAACAATAACACCGATGCAGAAAACGAATACTGCGAGGATAGTTGTTTGACGACGACCAATCGCATCGGCCAGCCACCCATTCAGCAAGGTGCCGACCCATGCCCCGAGCTCGAGGATTGCAGTCGTGATAGCTTGCTTTGTACCAGTTTCGGCGGCATACCCTTGGATCTATACTGGATTAGCAATTACATAGAACATAATGAAATATCGGAGTATATCTTCCTGACCTGCGCTTGGAAGGAGGGCATCGTCAAAATCGAGGAGAACATTCCCTGGTTGTCTATCCCACGCTCAGTTTCATGATTTCGCAAAGACAAATCAAATTCCAGGACATACACCCGTATACCAGACCCCCTAGGGAGGCAAATAAAGCGATTGCAAAAGTCTTTCCATTGCTAACAAGGCCTTTGAAGCCGGGTTCTCCAGCAAACTGTCGACGTTTCGCAGATAGTTCAGTCCCTGCAATGTGAGGAGCCATAGTGAGCGGCCGTACCCGATATCAGAAGTCAAAAGCTGAGGACCCAGTGATAACCCTTTTCAGATAAGTATAAGAAAGAAAAGTGTGGGGAACCGGGGTTTACATACCCCCTAAAATCAGCAGAGATGGTCGGTTCTTCCATCCATATGGCTAATCTGGACACACATCTTTAGCCGGACCATTCAAATGGCACCCAATTTCACATTCTGCCGATAATGGATACCCGGTGGCAGATTGAACATTTTGTCAGGTAAGAGATTACTCTCAAATAACCGGTGGCGTTTTGTCCTCTCGATGCGAGATGGAGTGGGACACGGGCCCTAATTTCTTACGCGGGGAAGCTTAGATGCCGGCATCCGCCATTCCATGAGGTTCGCCTCTTAGCAAGTTTGTATCTTGTATATTTGCGGTGCAAGTAGGTTCGGGTTAGCTCCAGGCAGAAAACATTGGGTGAACCTATATATTGAGGATGGATGTAGAAAGATGCGCAATATGACGCGACTGCATACTCATATTGGAGATGCACACTGCACCAGAAGATGAAGAATGAGCAAATCGAGAGAAAGCCTTGGGAATAAATGTAGAAAGGACAATCTATTTTAGCTGTAACTACTGCGTAAGAGCCAAGTAAGAATACCAGTCAAAAAACCGCCCACACCTAAATAAAACGGAGACCTGTAAAACACTCAGATCTCACCAGGTCGATAGCTCCGCCAGGTCTTAAAGCCGACCTGCTCATACCATCCATCTAGGGCAACCCAATCCACAAAAACACCCTCAATACCGCGCTCCTTCATATCCTCGATAGCATGACAAACAAGAGCCAGTCCGATCCCAGACGCGCGGTGGTCAGCATCAACACCCACACAGCCAATCAGGCCTGTGTTTCGACCACAGATCTGAGGGAAGGCCCACGTTCGGTTCACAGCCGCGATTGGGGGTAGCATCAGGGTCCACCCAACTTGTCTGTTCTCGGAATCAAAAGCGGTCATCACGCAGGATGGATAATCTTTGGGGTGTAGCCTGACATATGCCTCAACCCAGTCCTGTGCTTCTAGTTAGTACCGTGCTCGTATGAAATAGCATGGTGTGTGCGTACAGCATTATAAGAAAAGTTCTTTCGCTGTCCGACCAAACACTCCTCGTAATCTTCAGGCTGGAGAGGTGCAAACCGGTATCCCCGATCTCGCGCACGATTCATGTACTTCTCGGGCGATTGGAAGTTTCGAATGTCCTGGTACAAGTCGGTAGACCTGGCTTCGGGTGGGCTCAACCGGAAGCCACGATGAATGAAGAACTCCTGAGCACCGGGAAGCTCTCGAGGTACTCCCGGCCAAAAGCGAGGGAATGAGCTGCCGAGTTTCAGACTGTTCATGTTGAGTTGCTTTCTGAAGTACGAGCGAGTCTCATTCAGCAACGCAGTGCCAATTCCTTGGCCTTGGTATTCCGGTGTCACTGCCAGTACTGCAATGTGGACTGTGTTTGGTTCGCCGTGAGCATTGGTGTAGGCAAGACAAAATCCCAGCAGATCCGGACCAACCCGAGCCACGAAGTGATGCGCATTCCCCCGGACAATCAGTCCCTGGAGACTGTCTGCGGGCAGAACATACGCTGGCAAGGCTTTTGTCCAAATTGAAACAATTGCATCGAGATCTGTCTCGGCATTGAATGGTGTCACGGCGGCAGCAGATTTGGTTGAGGCACTCGGCCCAATTGGGAGGGCCCCTTTGGGGGACTTCTCTCCAAATATGATGTCGGATGCCACGGAGAAAGATTCAACAGTAGGTTCGTAGGTGACCAGATATGTTTGGATCTCAGGAATGTCGAGCCAGTCATAGGGCTGACAGGCCGCAATCGTCACCAAGGATCGAACCTGACTAGGAAGTGCATTGCCTAGAGATAGTTGATATGGTGATTCCTTGGCATTCATGGAGACGAAGATCACAGCGTCAGCGGACTTGAGAACGGACCATTGCTCGTCCGACAATCCAGCTTTGGAATATTTGATCTCTGTGATAGATGGGTTGTACCGTCGAAGCGTATTAATGTATTTGGCAGAGTCATAATCGCCTGCTCTGCCCATGCCTTCGCCATCCACGGCGCCTCCCGCAGGGGTACCGTCTCCCGGAAAGAGGAATACGATATTCGAGGTGCTCGGCAGTGGAAGTATACCAACATTGTCGCGAACAAGAGTGACTGAGCTGTCATAAACGCCCTCGAAAATCCGCGACTGTTTCTCCTTCAGTGCATCAAGCTCTGCCAAGTCCCCTTGGCGCAAAGCCACATCCCAGTTCAAGAACTCGTCCTTCACTTGGGCGACATGGCGACAGGCATCTTCCAATCGCGATTGTGAGAGCTCGCCAGACTCGACCGCCTCACAGACCCTCTTGATGGAGGCAACATGCACATCAAATGTATGACACATCATAAGGCTATCACTTCCAGCTTGCAGCGCGAGGACCGCGCCATTTTCTGTGCCGTATGTGGAACGAATCCCGTCCATTTCCAGACAGTCCGTGATGATCATTCCATCATAGCCCATGTCTTTGCGTAGAATGCCCAGGATCTTGGGAGAAAGTGTGGCGGGGAGCTTGTCATCAATGTGCGGCAGTGAAATGTGTGCGGTCATCACGGTTTCAACATTTTCAGCAACAGCACGACGGAAAGGTATTAATTCGCATCGTTCCAGGTCATCCCTTGTCTTTTCAATCACCGGTAGGCCATAGTGCGAATCGGTAGAGGTGTCTCCGTGGCCGGGAAAGTGTTTCACACTGGGAATGATGTTCTGCGAGCGCAGACCACGAGCCATCGCACTTGCGAACCGACTCACAAACTCTGGATCATCGCCAGGGCTACGGACACCAATGACGGGATTCAATGGATCTGAATTGACATCACAGACCGGTGCATAATTCATATTGATTCCGAAGAAGCCCAAGGTCTCGCCGGTGCTTATCCCTGCTTGGTAGGCCAGCTCTGGATCATGCGTAGCACCAAGAGCCATCGAGCCGGGGATTTGAGCGGCAATCGGGGGAGCAATTCGGGTCACTTGGCCATTTTCCTGGTCAATTCCGATCAACAGAGGTCGCTTATGTCCGGCCAATTGAGCTTCATTCTGCAAAGCCAATGTCAAGGCCTATCTCTAATGTCAGCGCTGTCGACACAGGGAAGGGAAATCAATCCCACCTGAAGTTGTGTAGCATTTTGATAATTGCGCGCGAAGAGGACAATACCTCCAACGTGATATTCATGGATGAGTGTCTTGATCTCTGGGCTTGGAGTGTAGCCGTGAAACCCGACCGCGAACAGCTTTCTCACTGGTCAGTAATCGTTCTGTAGTATCATAGATCAAGAATAGTTACCTGACCGACTTGCTTTTGAAGGTCTGACATGGTGTTGACCCTGTCTAGAGATGCAGGTGCAGGGATGAACCTGGTAGGTCGATAAGGGAAGTCGCGCTATTGGCGCTGCTCCCCGCCGTTGGCCTTCCACCGATCCACTCGCCAGTGCCGATGCAACGTTCCAGTGAGCTCACGTCTACTGCGTATAAGATATCGCGGATAAGCCTAGGCTCAATCGACGTGTCCGAGGCGGCGGAATGCGGGGTAAAGCGAGAAAAGGAGAAGGGAAAGGCAAATGGCGAGAGGGTGATGAAGCCCAACCTCTACTTTCATCTTCACCTTCATCTTCCTCTATACCGAGGTTCTCGGCTACATCGATCGCAGCTATGGAGGATGCGACAGATGTTTTCTATGGAGGCAAAGATCCTGTTTTAAGTGAAGTGGCGGACAAGGTAGAAAACACACAGTCTCACACGCTGCAAGAGTATGAGCGGCTGTTCGGAGTCGACGAAGATGCCTTTGAGCAGCCCACCACAACCAGAAAAGAACTCTGGTCTTATTATCTCTACTACAATGGTAGTATTTTTACATTCATGGAGCTCGGATCCATTGGCTAACCAATATTGCAACTGCAGGGGATAACGGCGTGGGTCCGGGATCGTACAGCCAGGCCCTGTATGTACTCCTCTTTGGAACGCTAAGAGCATTCAGCTGACCTGTTGAAGCTTTCAGTGGGCATTAAATGGTGCAGGTTTTCAACCCGGCACTAATCCGCCTAAGCCTTGTACGAATACATCGGCATGCGTGGTCCCTTGGGCAGGTGGCACGCGATCTATCTCCTCCGTCATTCTGATCGCCAACGGTCTATGCTTTGCCTTTATGACGGTCATCTTTGTATGGCTAGGCAGTGCTGCTGACTATGGGTCTTTTGGCAGATGGCTTCTTTTGGTCCTAACTGTTGTCTGCTGGGCGCTGCAGTATGGCATGATGGCCATCCGTCATCCGAGCCAGTGGCCTGTCGCCATGGGATTGTACGTTGTCGCGTACATTGCCTATGGGGCTACGCTCGTGTTCTATGCTGCAGTCTTTCCTCGCCTCGCTCGGTATATGCCACATGTTCGTAAGGCCCGAGAGGAGGACCTGACGGAGGGCAAGATAGATCAGAAGGAATACGATGCCATCGAGTCATTGGAGAGGAACCATCTCAGGTACGGTCAGGGCAGAATACTTTGCAGAGCGGCCTGCTAACTACAGGTCTACAGCAATGTATCGACTGCGCACAGTAATATCGGCTATCTGCTCACCCTGGCCCTTAACCTGAGTGTCCTACTCCCTATGCAGAGCAACCAATACTCCAACAATCTGGCACTTTGCCTGACAAACTCATGCAAGACTGCCCTATTAAATAACATTTACTTAATAACATCTGACACTCTATGCAGACTGGGTTGTCTTGGGTATTTGGTGGTTCCTATTCCAGCAGAAGAGACCCGGGCCCAAGATTCCCAAGGGAGCCAACTATGCCACCATTGGCTTCAAACAGATTTGGCTGGCTATTCGAGAGGTTAGGTCTCTTCCTCAGACCTTTCTGTATTTTGTGGCCTATTTCCTCCTCGCCGACGGACTCAACACAACGGGTAATTACCCTGGCATGTTGCTGATTTGCGCAGCCAACTGATGTTATACAGGAACTCTCGTCACCATCATTCAGAATGACTACGTTTCATTCTCCTTTCTTCAAATTACCTACCTCGGTATCACGCAAGCGGCTTGTTCTATCACATCGACCTTTGGGTTCTGGTACATTCAGAAATATTTCAAGTTCAAAACCAAGACCATGTTCCTCTTTACCAATTTCTTCAGCGTCTTCATTCCATTCTGGGGTATGCTAGGTCTCTGGACCACCCGGATTGGGTACCATCACAGGGTAAGCATTTAGCAAAAGCCTCCTTAACACTTCGAACTAACCATTCTCCAGTGGGAGTTCTACTTCTATAACGTCATTTTTGGACTTTTCCAAGCACCGTACTACGCAGTAAGCACAGCTTTTCTTTCTACTATATTGATGAATCACTAACTGAGTCAACTACAGTATGCCCAGACAATGATCAGCGAACTGATGCCCCGGGGCTACGACAACATGTTCTTTGCACTCTTCGGAATCACCAATCGGGCTGTAAGTTCAACCAACCAGGTGTGATCTTCTCTGCTAATCTCCCATCTAGTCCTCCATCATCGGTCCAAATGTTATCCAGGCTATTATCAACGACACCAATAATAACTGGATGGGATTTCCCTTTCTATTTTCCATCTGCACCGCCGCCATGATTGCCATTGTCTTTGTGGATATCGAAAAGGGCCGCCAGGACAGCAGGGCGTTTACTGAGAAGCGAAAAGTGGATCGCGTGGTAGCCGAAACTGGCCTGAGTGCAGATGCAGTTGTGAATGGGAAGACAGTGGATGATGGAGCAGTAGGTACAGAACAGACTAGATCTACTGGCAGTGCTTAACCTACAAAGGGGCGGTGGCGACAATAGCAAGGGGCCAATAATTCATCGAGACTATATAACTACTTGTCTATTTTCTAAGTCTTATTAACAATCCCGGATATTACAAACTTGTAACTGTGGACATCGAAAAATCGCTGGGGATAATTTAAAACCTCACACCTCCCCAGTCTTCTCACTCTCCTGCGTAGGCGCGACCTCTTCTTTAGCCACTTCTTTACGCCGTTCCTTCGCATCAATCTGCTCTCGCCATTTATCCCCAAAGATCGTAGTCGCCCAAACACAAAGTCCTGCGGCAACCAAGAACGCGGCGCTGATGGTACTAAACCACCCAACGCCAATGGCCTCCACAGCAGGAAGAACCAGGCCCGAGCCCAGGGCAGCAAACACATATCTAAACATGTAATTCCCGGCAACAACCTCCGCACTGCGGCCCTTGGACTGCATGACGTCCAAACAGTAGGTATTCAGACTCGGGAAACAAAACAGCTGTGCCACGCCCTGCACGAACATCGCCAACACGGGCACCGGTATACCACCGACAGCCTTGTCAACAGTCCACCCATACACAAGAATGCATCCGGGGATCCCGACGCCCAAAAAGACCAGGCACGATTTCAACCGATCCTCTGGCACGCGTCTTCCGCGCTTACGGATCCATTTCTTGACCGTATGATCTGCCCATCGCCCACCCATAAATGTGCCCAATAAATACCCACACCCAGGAGCGATATAGAAAAGTCCCGACTGAATCGGGCTCGTGAGATTAAACCGCGGGTTCAGTACGTACCGGATGGGCGTGAGGAGGGAGTACTGGTTCCAGACCAGAGCAGCGGCTGCGATACCCGCGAAGAAGAGATTCGGGTATGTGAAGAGGAGCACACCGACGCGTAATGGGTTCACGCGGTGGCAGAGGAAGTTTGCTTTTTGGGAGATGCTCATTTCGGTCAGGTTGGATTTGTCGATATGTGGGTATGTTTCTGGGAAGAAGAAGAATAGTAGAAGTGTGCCGCAGCCGCCCAATGCAGTCTGTAGCCAGAAGACTACTCTCCAGGAGCGAAACGTGACGATGACGCCCTGGGCTTCTTGTCAGTTTGGTTCGGAGGGAAAGGTGCTAGGGACATACGCCGATGAATGGGCCGAATGCTGGGCCGATTAGCGTGCCTGAGAGGAACCATCCTAGTGCCGTTGCGCGAGCACGGGGCTCGTAGATGTCGCCGATGGCTGAGCTGCCTACTACTAGGAAGGACGTGCCTTGGAAGGCTGTGAGGATGCGGAAGATGAAGTATGAAGGGAGATTCGGTGCCAGCGCGGTGCCAATGCTGAATGCGAAGAAGAGGAATGCGCTTGTGAGAAATATCTAGCATGTAATAGTGAGACAGACGAACGCGCCATTCATAATAGTACGATCCTATATGATCGTCCGGGAAAACTAACCGGACGTCGTCCCCACACCTGGCTGAACGGGCCCCAGAATGGAGCGGAGATCCCCATAAATGCCAGATAGAGGGCATTGCTGGCGTTGATTATGCTGCCAGTGGTGTTGTATGTCTTGGCTACCTCGGGGATACCAGAGAGAATCGAGGTAGAGGAAACGGGGGCCAAAAAAGAGCAGAATGCTAGTACGAAGACGATGACTATTTTGCGTGTCGATGAGAAACGCAGATATTGTTCTGCATCCAACTCGCGGAAGTCGTTGGCCACGGGTATATCATGGTGAGAGAGATGACTGTGCACCAGGTCGAGATCGTTCATGTCAGGTACTTGCTGCGATTTGGATCCTCGGGTGTTGATCGGCTCTATAGATGACGGGCCTTCGTCGATACTACACATGGACTGTGTCGATGGCATGTTGTATACAGCGTGCGATTGAATTTAACGAGCAGGTATGAACCAATGAGGCCGCGATGCATTTGCCAGGCTTCTGCTCTGTGTAAAGTGATTTGCGTCTTTCCGAGGCCCTGTACTCCGGAGACAGCTTCTCACGTATTCACAAATCCTCAATTCAAAAGAAAAAGCTTTAGGAAAGATGAGTATGCATTGTAATCGAGTACAGGGTAGAGCAGATGAGATAGTGAGTCAGGGAAAAAAGGTATCATTGCAGGCTCTTCGCGGGCTATCTTTGGCCGAGGATCGGCGCGGGGGTCGTATCCTAGCAAAGTTGGGTGCAACAGCGTCCACACAGAGACTCGCTTGATTCAGAATCCATATCATGATCACTGGGCGGCCAATGAGAGTGACCATGAACAGAAATGGGCTCGGGTAGAAGACCGTGCGGAACTACTAGGGCCTGCGGAAAAGAATCCGTGTCACCGAGTCCCTGCAATAAAGATGGCTCGGGGCCGAGCACTCGTGTGTAACAGTTAGGATCGCATCTAGAAGGGTTTCTCTTTAGTAAATTCCGACTCTCAGATGTTCAAGGGAAAGCACTATGGTAGTGGTGTGGTCCACTGGATACCAGTGACTAGGTACTTTGTTGGTTGCCTTGGGAATTAGGTAAAAAAGGTATAGGAAGTATAATATTCTGACTGACAGCTGACAGTTGACAGTTGACAGTTGACAGTGGTCATGACTGGCAGTACGCACGTAATGCATTGTTCAGAAAGAGGTGAAAGGCTGAAGTTGAAAGACGCGAGTGTGGCTGTATATGACGTCGCCTGATTTTGACCGCCAACCATCTCAAACCCTCCTTTTGCCTCCCCCCACCTTGATATTGAGGGGAAATTTAAACTCTTCTTATTCGAGACTTTTTTCTTTTTTGTTTTGCTTTCACTCCCAAAAATGTCGTCCAAGAAAGATCCCTCTGGTGGTGTCCCTGCCCAAAGTAAGGGCTCATGGACCAGTTTCCTCAAGGTATGATTATGACGATGGGAAACCCCTTGAGCCTAGAACTGACCGGATATCTAGTCGATTGCCTCCTTCAACGGTGATCTATCCTCTCTCACAGCTCCACCTTTCATCCTGTCCTCCACCTCTCTCACCGAGTACTCTGCCTACTGGGCCGAACACCCCGCCGTCTTTGTGGCTCCTGGCAGAGAGTCCGATCCCGAGAAGCGGGCACTCCTTGTCCTCAAGTGGTTCCTCACCACCCTACACCAACAGTACTGCAGCCGTAGCGAGAAGCTTGGCAGTGAGAAGAAGCCGCTCAACCCCTTCCTGGGTGAGCTGTTTATCGGCAAGTGGCTGGGCGACGACTCGGATCCGGAGGTGGGCGAGACCACCTTGGTCAGTGAGCAGGTCAGGTAGGTAATCCCGGTCATCCTCTTGACGAGCTATATAGTGGTTCTGACTTTTCCTAACTATAGCCACCACCCTCCCGCTACGGCCTACGCAATCACCAATGAGAAGCACAGAGTCGAGGTGAGTGGTGTCATGGCTGTCTATGCGTGTTGATCTCAATGCTAACCCGACGGCTTCTTAATATCAGCTGCAAGGATACAATGCCCAGAAAGCTTCATTCTCGAGCACCATCCAAGTGAAGCAGATCGGTCACGCCCTGTACACCGTCATCCCGCCCGGCTCCGAAGAGAAGGAGCGATACCTGATCACGCTCCCGAACCTGCACATCGAGTCTCTAATCTACGGCACCCCGTTCGTTGAGCTGGAGAAGACCGCCAAGATTGCCAGCAGCAGCGGCTATATCTCTAAGATTGATTTCTCGGGCAAGGGCTGGTTGAGCGGCAAGAAGAACACCTTCACTGCGTCCCTCTACAAGGCCAGCGAGGGCGAGAAGCACCCCCTGTACACAGTCGAGGGTCAATGGTCCAACAACTTCACCGTGAAGAATGCCCGCAAGGAGGAGGTTGACAAGTGGGTGGTGAGCGAGAACAAGACTACCCCGCTCACCGTGGCTCCTCTCGATGAGCAGGATCTGTACGAGAGCCGCCGTGCCTGGAAGGATGTGGCGGAGAACATCCAGAAGAGCGACATGGACGCCGTCTCCGCGTACAAGTCGCGCATCGAAAATGCCCAGCGTGAGCTGCGGCGCGTCGAGAAATCCGAAGGCCGCGAGTGGGAACGCCGATTCTTCAACCGAATCGAACCCACAGGCGACGATGCCACGATCCAAAAGTTGGCCAGCTCGCTCGACTTGTCCCCCACCTTGGACGGTGACAAGACGGGTGGGATCTGGCGCTTCGACGCCCAGCGCGCTGCTGGTGCCCTGCCGCCCTACTTCAAGGTCGGCGGCGAGGGGCTCGGTATCACCGAGTAAATCGACTCATCTGGCCCTGCTTCAATCGCGGGGTTCTGAGTTCTCACTCCGTTTGGATCGAGGCTTGAAGACCGTCACTCCTTTTGCTGACTGGAGTCTCGCCTGAACCAATTGTCTGCACACATAGAGTTGGCCGTTCATGTCGTTTTCTTTTGCGGGCTATCCTGTCTACCGCATTTCGATTGTATATAGTTCCGGGCTGAAGCGATTACCGCTTATCTACCTGAGTCGAGTGGTCGATTGCTACCATCTAATGACATGTTTGATATTGTGCTATCATGATTTACTTCTTAGAAATTGGCTAGAGGAAGTAAACCCCTTGCATAAAGAGCCGGTGTAGTAGTCAGGCACACATGGACATGGCCTACAGGCCATGCTAGGTAGTGAACTTGTTCGAATTACTAAAGGCAGAGAATTGCTTGCGAGGCAAGACAGGTTCGGTCCTGGAATATCTGATTTGTATGGGGACGTAACTCATCACACTTTTTGGCCAGCCCCGTAACATGAGCCGACTCCACAATCTACCTCTCTACCAGACCCAGTAACAATCAAGCATCGACGATGCACGCGGTAGACAGAGAGAATGAATGAAAGGACCCACAGACGGGACCCGTCTTCAGACAGAATGACACCCCGGACCCGAAATGACACCGTGAGCTAGGTTGGAGACAGGAAAACAGCAGGAAACAAAAAAAAAAAAGAAAAAGAAAAAGAAAACCGTGGGAGAATTGGTGGATTTAATACAGACCGCATCATCAGAGCAGTAGTAGCAAAGTGGGAAAAATAATAAAAGGCAAAAAGCAAAAACGTAAAATAGAGGGGAAAAAAAGCACAGACACAGTCCCAAGCCAGCCAAAAGCTCCCAGAAGAGAGTAGAGATTACACAAATGTTGAGGGGAAAAAAGATGAGAAATTTTGGGTTTTGTCCGTCCGGTCGACTAGAGACATCGCCCTGATGTGGAAGACAAAGCGAAACCCCTGTTTCAAATCACCCGCAAATGCAACGCCATATGTGTTTGTGTGTGTGACGGAGACAATAAATGAAATATAAGTAAACCTCCCCCGACTTTATGTCACTTTAGTGGGTATAGTTGTTGCCCCAGCCGCCACGGGTGTTGCCGCCGTAGTAGTTGCTGAAGCCGGCACCATAACCGCCGTAGCCAGAGGACTGGTGTGTCTGCGAAGCTCCACCCTGGTGGTTACCGAGACCGCCCAGGCCACCATACTGAGGGTTCAGCTGAGGGTAGGCACCGAAGCCCTGCTGACCCTGCTGACCCTGCAGCGGGGGCAGACCGGTCTGGGCTTGAGGCTGGCCAGGAACGCTGTTGGTGGCAGAGCCGGGGCGGTTCTGAGCGAGGGAAGGGCTAGGACCGCCAGTCTTGGGAGCATCATAGCCCTTGGTCTCCTCAGCGGACACGGGTGGCTGCCCGGCGACGGGAGGGTTTTGGCCGAAGCCAGCCGGGGAACGACCGAAGACTTCCGACATGCCGGAGCCAAAGGCGTTGGTGCCAGTTGCGGACTGCTGGCTGTCGGAAGGCTGAGCGGAGCCAGTGCGGCCGTAGACAGAGTCCCGACCAGGCATGCCGCCCTGGTTGAAGCTGCCGGCGTTGGCGGGAGAAGAGTGGTCATAGAAGCCTTGAGGCTGGCCGTACATGCCACCCTTACCGTTGTATGGACCATACTGCTGACCGCCGTAGCCGTACTGAGAAGCATGGGGCATGCCGTAGTGCTGCTCCTGATCGTAACGACGAGCATCATCATACATTCCACGGTTCCGGCCGTAGTTATGCTGGTTCATCTGCTGCATGTACGAAGCATACTGAGGGTTAGAGTAGTAGGGATAGCCGCCGTAGCCGTAGGCGTGCGCACTCTGAGCAGGCATGTGCTGAGCAGCCGGGGTAGCGGTAGCACCAGGCAAAGTCGGGTTGGGGGTGTTGTGGCCGCTGTTGGTAGCATCAATAGGGCCGTAGCGGCTAGGAGGCTGCGTGGTGGGAACCTGAGGTTGAGCCTCGGCGGCGGACACACCGAAGCCACCGGCAGCACGGGGACCGGCACCGGCATCCTGAGTCTGGCCGTAGTTGCCGGCGTAGTAGTTGTAAGAGAAGCGCTGCTGGTCAGCAGCGTAGAAGGGGGAGAAGTCGCCGCCAGTGGTGGCAGTAGGCTGCTGAGGAGTCTGGTTGGCGAAGGGCTCCTGGATCTGCGGCTGCGGCTGGCTGACCTGCTGGGTGAAGGGGTCGAAGGGCTTCTGGGGCTCGCCGTAGCGGGCAAAGTCGGTGAAAGACTCGGCAGTGGAAGCCTGGGGGACCGGGGGCAGGCCTGGGGCGGGACGAGCAGCACCGGTCTCGGGGACAGCCTGGCTCGAAGGAGGAAGGGAAGCCCGAGGGGCAACAGGAGAGTGCTGAGGGGGTTGAGCGCGGGTCTCGGCCTGCTCGCGGTTCTCATCAATGTCTACGGCGTCACCGTTCAATCCCATGCTGCCGAACTGCACGGCCGCACGGTCGACAGCGTGGTTGCCAGGCATGACGACAGCTTGCTGCTGCTCCATTACGCGGCGCTGGAAGCCAGGTGCACGAGTGCCCTGCTTCAAAGCGCTGCCAGGAAGACCGGACGAGGCCACACGCGAAGGAGTAGCATTGGCGGCCGCGGCGGCAGCCGAGTCGAAAGCACTGCCAACGGTGCTGGCAGCAGTCGCCGTAGGGGCAGGAGCGGAAACGTCGGGGATTTGCCCGAGGTTGGTCTCGGTCAAATCATCCGCAGGGGGTTTAGCAGTAGTTTGAGGAATAACAGGGACGGTGGGTTCGGCGGGTTTAGCAACGGGAGTCTTCTGAGCGGCGGCGGGGACGGGGGCAGGGACAGGTTCGGGAGCCTTTTGCTCGGTCGAGGGCTCGGCAGGCTCCTGAGACGCAGGCGCAGGGGCAGGAGCAGCCTGAGGAGGCTTCTTTTGCGGAGGAGGCGGCGGGGGTTTGGCAAAAAGACTCGCCCATCCCTTCTTTGTGCCCTCGGGGATCACACTGGTCTTAGGTTCGGCCGACTCCGGCTCCCCTCCAGCTGCAGGCACGCTTTCAACATCCTCTGCTGCCTTAGTTGTGACCGGCTCGGTGGCCGTGGCAGCCAACGGGGTCTCTGTAGCACCAGCTGCCGCACGGGTTCCATTCGTATGAGTTACAGCTCGGCCGCCGCGACCGCCACGACCTCGGTCTCCGCGGGCACGTCCACGGCCCTCAAAACCACCACGACCACGACCACCTCGAGCGGAAGCTGCAATCGACTCGGTCGGGGTGCTCTGAACATCCTTAGCCTTGGGCTTAGTCCGGTCTGCGGCCGTCTTCTTCTTGACCTCTCCCCACTGCGATACATTGCCTATAGAGAATAGAGCAGTCAGCAATGAACCATTGAATGAAAGATTCTAGACCTGTAGACTCCAGGCTATCAAGGGGAATCGACCTTCGGTAATGCGCTCAATTGCCTCCTCGAGCTCGCCGTTCGAGTCCTCGAGAGCAAAAACGAGATCTTCATCTTTCCAGTCGGGGAACAATTCCTTAAGAGGGGGCAAAGTATCCGAGTATTTCTTCTTCATATCTCCAAATTCGCCCTCCTCAAAGGATGAGAGGTCTGAGTTGTCGGCATTTGCAGATCTGCTGCTTCCACCACGACCACCTCTGGAGCTGATACCGCCGCGACCACCGCGAGCGGATACTCTGCCTCGTGCAGAACGGCTTTGAACTTCGGACATGGCGTGTGATGAATGTGTGAGATGGAAGAATTCGGAATTGGGAAGGAGGTCACGATGGCGTCGCAAGGGTTTCGGTAGGGGTGAGGGAAGGATCTGAATCGGAATCGAGGAGATTGGATGCACCCTCGCAAAAGAGGAACAGCACCAAGACCACAGGCACGGGGGCCAAGCTAAGAATCCAGAAAGGACAAGCTTTGTTGAAGAGAGAGAGGAGGGGGGAAAGGTGAGGATGTGAATGGAGAAGGACTGAAAGCTCGGGAGATCCAAAGTTCTGATGTGTTGCTTCAGTTGCAGCTGGTCTTGGCACGGCCTGGCTTTTTAGCGAGTGGCGCCCATTGGTTTTGTGACTGTTCAATCGCTTCGCTTGCTTTCTTTCTTTTGTTACTGTCAAGGTCTTGAATACTGGATTTACTTTGTTAGCTAACTGATTGAGGCTGGTCTTCTATTTATACATTTTTACTATTTCTTTTATTCTTTGTGGCCTTGACTGTGGGTGTCTGCTCGTCATCAACTTTGGGCCGCTACTTATTCACCGCCAACCCCTCGCGGCGATCTACCTTTCTCCTGCAACTGGGATCCCTTTCAGCTACCCTGGGGATTCAGGACACACCGACATCGCATCATGAAGGGCACCTCTATCTTTCAGTTTAAGTCATGGCCCAAGATCCATCAGCCGCTGCCTCGCACTCCGCGTGAATCCCAGCAACTCCTCAACGCCCTCACCTCTTCCTTTCGCCGTCAGCTCGATCAGGCGTACCCGGCATCCAATGTCTCCAGCCACAATGAAACTGATCGACAACCCTTGAATCCCGAGTCGTCCGTTCATGCGACTGACAAGCATCTGCATAATATCCTGGATAACCCTCTATTTCGGATTGTGCCCCCAAAAGCAAAACTCGTCTCTCATGATCGCTACACGCCCCGAAGCGTAGAAGAACAGAGACGATTGGCAGAAGAGCCCATGGTGGTATTCGATGAACTTGTGGCCTCGGGTTCCGCCACTGCATCAGCCGTCACCGAGTGCTTGAAATCACAGCTTCTCCTTGCGCGATCTCATGATGATCATGGCGTGAGCGAGGCCATGAAAGCCTCAAGAGCCGCTTCGAGGGTGGTGAATTGGTTTTGGGCCTCAGACGGGGCTTCTAGGAGGACACTTTTACAGTCGCGTGCTTCAACCACATCGTTGACCAAATTCATGGTTGCAGAGGGCCTTCATAATACCGTGTTGGATTGGTTGAGACTGCTCATGAACCGAGACCTCGGTGCATACAACGGCTTGATTGGAGAAGGACTTGCCCGACAAACCTTCAGTCACCTCCTAATCGATTTTCTGGATGCGGAGATTCGATATGGGAATGGATTCGGCTCGGCCTTGAAGTTCTACTTGCGCACATGCCGCATGCATCTCACCTCTCCCACCAAGGTGGATGCATCCGCCAAGCCGATGCTGCTGGCAGCAGGCGCTCAACTGAGCCGAGTGGCCATGGATCAGAAGCCACCTATCGACGATGTCTCGGCCTATCTGTACGAGGAGTTTATGGACGTGATCTCTACCCTGACTTCTACTCGATCACTGCTCTTCGCCTCCGTGGCAGTATGTCATCCCTCGCAGCCTAACCCGCGACCTTTCATTCGCATCGTGGAAACTCTCTCGCCGACCAAGTTCCAGAAATATAATACAGCCAGGCGAGACGCCTTCCTCCGGATCGGCTGTGACGTTCTCCGCATACTTATTGACCGGAACAATGACCGAGATGCCACTAAACTGGCTCAACAAATGCAATGTCTACTTCCGGATACGACAGAATCTACCGCCAGTGATAAATCTCGCAACCGCGTCACCTCGGAGGACTATTTACTCAGTCGCCTAGATTTGAATTTGACTTGATGGGTCACTCGTTAACTTAACTTTGATCACATTTATACCTGGCTTTGGTTGCAGGAGCTTTGGGCGCTCCAGCAAGCAATGAATACCTCCATGTTTGTTTTTGGCGACCTGCCTGCAGACCACAACGGGCCTGCAGTACTCGTCTGATCCAGTCTTTCCACTGCATCTCTCACAGACATTCCTCAAGGTCTTGCCACATTCACCTCGGAAACGAGAAGGATCAATTCTCCGAGGGACGATCAGTCCACAGGCTACCGGAGAACTGCAGTGCGATGACGAAGAAGGTACTCCGCACTGCCTTCTCCACTCTCCCTGCGCCATTCGGATAATCATATCCCCCGAAGTCTTGCTTCGACGCTAGTGGGCGATCAGCTTAGAATTGCATGGAAATTATCAATTGAGGATCGACAGGATCATTTTGGGAGGGGGTTCCGGACAGCTTTAGCCTCTGTGCGACAATAACTAATTGCGGTTGCGGGGGTGAGGAAATAAACCGCGGTTAGCGTCACCCGCTGCTCTTAGTAAACGTCACCTCGCAACCTCATGTCACACTTCTCTCCACACAATCGACTCCGTTACAGCCTCTTGTTGCTTCTGTACACCATCATCCTAGTCATATCTGCTGTCGCATCAGCTCCGCGTTCCTCTTTGTTGAAATTCCTCTCTGTCAGCCACGTCCCAGCGCCTGACATCATCGATCCACCATGGCCAGCCAAAGCTCCCCTGTGCACCCAGCTTCAGGTATGTCCTCTGGTGTCATCAAATGACGCCTTCGGGGTAATTGGTTACCACTGTCTTTTGGACTGGGCTATTTACTTCGGAAGGCGCTGGCGTGGCCGTCGCTCATTCTGAATGGGCTGTATATGCTGACTAATTGCCAACAGTCGCGGCGCCCGTGGACAACGAACAGGCTCAACCAATCCACAGTGTGATGAATACGATCGAGCCAGACAGTGAGCCTGTCGCTACCGAGAAGGCAAAGGCTGCGGCAAATGTCGATAAGCCAGAAGACCAAGCACCAGTTGAAGCCACAGGTGCGCTCTCAACGGAACAAACGAAGGAAGAGCCAGACCTGGAACAGCCAAAGCCCACGTCAGAGCCAAATATCGGTGAGAAGCGCGATATCGATTCAACCGGGGCTCTTGTTTCTGAGGATGCGAACAAGCCTGTCATCGAAGAGCCGGGTGAGCCCGATGCCAAAAAGCAAAAGACAGGACCGGAGCCAGCCAAGGAACCTGCCCAGGAACCTGCCAAAGATACCAATGGTGCCGCACCTGCCCCGTCTGGTGATACCAACGGAGAGCCGAAGAAGGCCACACGCTCGAATAAGGAAAAGGTGAAGGATGCCGCGAAGAAGTTCGTTCCGACCGATGGAATCGGCAGCCGGACTCGCAGCCGAACCAAGCCGACTTAGGTATATGAGAACAGGCGATGTCAGAGCAGATGCACGGTTTTGTACGAGTCATATCTCACCCGGATGTCTCTGTCTATCCAGTTATCAGATGAGCCGACTAGGTTGAAAGCTATGGGAGGTATCCACATCAGTATTAAACAATCAAAAGCCCCCCGAATTGCTACATGAATCCACTATGCTCCTGTATATGTAACAGGAAATATGTATTAGATCTATTGCCTATAGTTATGAGCCAAAGCCTCTAATGCTTAATGGGGAACCTCTTCAGGAAGCGCCGCCGATGATCGGGATTGACTCACATCTTCGGAACGGAACAACCAGTCCCGATATCAGAGCAGGAAAGTCTGCGTACCAATAGATAAAGCGCGATTTAATTGCTCTGCTCTTCTAGTTCTTTTTCAGATACTTCCAATTGCTCGATTTACACAATGTCCTCTCAGAAGATCTGGCTGCGCGCCGAAACCAAGCCCGCTGAGGCTCGGTCTGCCCGTGAGTGCCCCGCCAACTTCCAATGGGAATTTTATCGTGTCGGTGGGGTTACTCACAGCAGGGATATGTAGTCACCCCGACCACCTGCAAGGCATTGATGGATGCCGGCTATGATGTGACTGTCGAGCGCTCTACGCAGCGTATCTTTGAAGGTATGTACTCGAATACTCGCCTGCTTGGCCGTGTACCTTTTTTTCTAACTTCAGACAGACGAGGAATTTGCCAAGGTTAGCTCCCATTTTGTCGCTTCGCTCTTTACAACTACAAGAGATCTGAAACTTGCGAACCACTATAGATCGGTGCCCGTCTCGTCGAGGAAGGATCGTGGGTCAAGGATGCGCCCAAGGACGCCGTCATTCTGGGTCTGAAGGAACTCCCCGAGGATGACTTCCCTCTCGAGCACGTCCACGTCACTTTCGCCCACTGCTACAAGCAACAAGGTGGCTGGGAACGTGTGCTGAGCCGGTGGCCGCGCGGAAATGGCCTCCTGCTCGACCTGGAGTTCCTCACTGATGATGTTGGCCGCCGTGTGGCTGCCTTTGGCTTCTCTGCTGGTTACGCTGGTGCTGCCCTGGCTGTTAAGAACTGGGCTTGGCAGTTGACTCACCCTAATGGTGAGGCTCTGCCTGGTGAAGTTCCCTATGCCAACCAGGACCTCTTGATCAAGTCCGTTTCGGAGGCCGTCGAGGCTGGCAAGAAGGTCGCGGGTCACTACCCTCAGATCCTTGTCATTGGAGCTGTGAGTTGTGTTCTTAGAGATACTTCGAAATCTTCTTTTTCGTCAATGCTAACAACGGTTTTAGCTGGGCCGTTGCGGTAAGGGTGCCGTGCAGCTGGCCAAGGATGTTGGCATTCCCGAGTCCAACATTCTTAAGTGGGACATGGAAGAGACCAAGAAGGGCGGTCCTTTCAAGGAGATTGTCGAGTCCGATATCTTCGTCAACTGCATTTATCTGTCGGCTCCTATCCCCAAGTTTGTGACTGTCGAGTCCCTCTCCACTCCGGACCGTAAGCTGTCCGTTGTGTGCGATGTCAGCGCTGACACGTATGTATCATTCACGAGACATATGCCATGCTCGGGTATTGACCGTTGTTCCCTACAGTACCAACCCCAACAACCCCATTCCCATCTACGACATTACCACCACCTTCGACAAGCCCACTGTGCCTGTGACTCTCCCCGCTGGTACCCAGGGCCCGCCTTTGAGCGTCATCAGCATCGACCACCTGCCCTCTCTGATCCCGCGCGAGAGCTCTGAACAGTTCAGCGAGGCTCTTATGCCCAGCCTTCTCCAGCTGAAGGAGCGCACCACTGCTCGGGTATGGAAGCAGGCCGAGGACCTGTTCAAGCAGAAAGTGGCCACTCTGCCCGAGTCGCTGCGCGCTTAGATTATGAGTATGAAGATCTATGACTTGATGGTACTATATTGATAGAATTTCCGGTTGTTTTTTGGAAGTACAAAAGCAGGAAGTACAAAAAGCAAGAGTCTTGCATGTTCCAGTTATATATCTCGGGATACAGTTGTCGATTGTTTGGTCGATAATGAATTCATGGACATTAACTTGTCAGTTTTGTACCTATCTCTTTTTCATTTGTTCGGTAGTTAGGTATACTTTTAGACTTTTAAGCAAAGGTACTGGAATTACACCCAGTGTGCATGCAATATAAGGGTGCAGCCCCACGAGTCCATGGCCTTATGTATGTAGCCGTTTTCTAGTGTTCCCTCACCTCCTCCATCGAGGATTGTTCTCATTGAGATGTCTTGGTTTTTCGATCGCCCATGTCCATTCTCATACCTGTGGCGGATCTCTCATATTCTCGTGTCGGGATGAGGACGCTATGGCATTATCGTAAATGAAGTATAAGTAGCACGAATCCCTCGAAGGATAACTATCCATATTCACCATTAGCTAATTCACCACAACTACTGTACTATCCCTTCAAAATGTCGGACTCTGATGAAGCCCAGCAGCCCACAGTTGAAGACAACACGTCTGGGAGCAACCCCCCGGTTGACCCTAATGAGGGTATTGTCGACGACGTGACGACCGATCCGGGTGCTGATAGTAACCCTGCGGTTAACTGAGATGAGCAATTGGGTAATTATATTATGATGAGCGGGCTCAGGCTAACTTTTACAGCGCGCGATGAGCAGGAAGCTATGGACCAGTCTAATATCACGACTGAGGGGTTGCGCCATGCTAAGCCGCGCACTCCGACTGGATATAGTGAGCCGAGTGAGGATGATCTGCCAGAGGATGCTATGCGGAGTTATTATGAGTGATATTTGATGTGGAGGATTTGTGTTTAGTATATTAGATGAATCAAAATCAATGCTGATATTCTACTTTGCACCTGTGTAGAATATTAGAAAGAAATTTAAATATTCTAGATATTTTTGTACAAATGTCAAGTATGACTAGACTATTTCCAAAGTCCCGCTCGATGCAAATGATTAAAAGACGTATCGTGATCGCGTGTCCAAAGTAGATGTCCTCCTTACCTACCTAGGTATCCCGAAAATAGTACATTTGCCAGAATGCAGTCAAAATAACGAGTATATGCACAGATAGATTTCAAAGGAAGATGAAGGTGGGCGGGCATTAACGCGGTACCCGATATGATTCGTACGAGGTGTGGTAGGGATCGTCTTCCTGCTCGACCGGGCCGTATCCATTGGTGCGCCAGCGATCGAGAGGGTTCACCAATTCGGTCTGTGCTGGGACCTGGGCCGAGCTCAGGAGTCGAGTCTGGCTCTCGTCCGACTGGTATAGGCCGTTGCCGATGTGACCGTCGCTGTTGCCCCGCGAGAGTGGAACGCGGAAAGCGGGGTGGATGAGGTTTACCTCGGGGTCGACGTAGGGGTCTGCGTACCCTTCGTGCATCTTCAGACCCGACATTGAGGGTAGAGACGGGGCGGGAGAGGAGGCTCTGGATGAGCTTGGTGACCACTCGCCTCCCAGGGTGCTGCGGGGCGTCTGCGAGCGCTCGGTGATGAGGTCTTCCGGGCGGCCGTAGATACCTCCGCCAAACTCTTCGCGGAAGTCGGCGCGGTCCTTGAAGTATGAAAAGTCCAACTGGTTTTCTGGGATGACTTCGAACGGAGCCGGTTCGGCCTTGCCGGGCTGGGAGGCCTGCATTGGGTTCATGGCAATGTCCGAGTACTCGCCTGCCATGTCGCCATGGTCGAGACGACCCTGGTAGATCTCCTTCAACGCCTCCGCAGCCCTGGCGTGAACCATGGGAGTCATGAGCTTCTTGTAGAGGGCTGGGTGACCGAACTTGGAGCTGAGGCCATCCCCGGCCTTCTTGCCAGACTTGGAGACACCCAGAGCCTCGGCGTCAGAAAGATCGGCGCGGTTATAAAAGTCAATGTCAGCATCGAAAGTCCTCATGCAGTACCACTTGAAACCCAGCATCAGGAACGGCAGTGGGATGACGCAGAACACCAAAGTCCAGTTGGCTCTCGCCCTTGCGACCAGAGCAACGATGACGTTGGCGAGGATGGTCGCGAAGATCAAGCGGTTGAACAAAACACGCCAGAAAGAGCCAGCAGACTCGTTCTTCGTCACAAAGACATACATAAGCATGTACTTCTTCAAAATGGCATCGACGCCGAAATACAGAGCGGTCGCCGGGAGCACAAGGGGCTGTAGGGTGGCGAAGCACAAGGCCACTGTAGCGTAGAACAGGAAGTAGTTGTAATAGCTGGCATAATCGAACGGCGGAGGCGCTGTCCACTCGATAGACTGTCGAGGGGTGGGCGAGAGGAAGGTCTTGGAGAACCAGACCCAAGCCAAGGTAACCAGTTGTACAAGGTCGATGGCAGCGCCGAGGTTTCGCTGCAGAAGCCAAGTGATCCAAAAAGGTGAAATAGTGCATAGAGCGCTCATCAGCTGGCTGTAGAGCTGACTGTCCACAATAGCCTGCCAGGCGTTCTCATCGTGCTCGGTCCTGTCGACCACGTTCGAGGCAAACGTCCACGCAGCGGAGAAGAGCGAAAAGACAATCAGGTTGTTGAAAACGAAGAATGCGTACAACTGGCCCAAGACATGGCGCTCTCGAGAAGTCTTGGTCTTGCTGCCACCCTGGACGGACAAGCGGCGGAAAATGATCGGAAGCAGCAGATACACAAGTGAGGTGATGGCAGGCGAGGCAATACCCTGAACAGCAGCCCAGACGTCAGGATGAGCCTCGAGCGAAGTCATAAACCGGGGCCAGACTTTGCCCAGATTGTTCAAGTTGGCCAAGAAGACCGCGATGAGCGCGTTAGGAACGATCCACACCACTGTCAGCACTGTGACCCAGAGAGTGTTGGCAAATCGCTTCCATTTACGTGACTGCTTGGAAAGAGGCAAGTTCTCCCAGATAAGATCGCTCGGGCGCGGCGCAAGAACGATCGTAGTGCCCTTGGGATGTTTCCGGCGCGCAGTCCACGCTACGGCGTGAGCATGCTCGATGTTCTCCCAACTGGCAAAGCCGTACGGCATAGCGTTTCTCCGGTCAATCGACGCCCGACCATGCTTGATTTCCTCCTCCAGGACGCGGATGCGTACTGTCAGATAGTCAATGCTGTCCACCTTGCCATTTGGGTGCTTGCTGCGCTGACCCCGGGGTGGACGCATCATCGGCCGTTTTGCGGGCAGCTGGTCAGGGCGTTTGAGATATTTGGAGAGTATCGACTCCAATTGTCGCACAGTCTCCTCGTGCTCCTTGATGATACGGGGCAATTCTCTAACGTTGCGGCCAATCGCAGCGCGGGGGATGGTAGCCGTCGGGTTGACTTCATCGGTGAGTCGTAGGATACCTTCATCGGAACGGTCTGGCTGGGGGATGTCGGTGATCATGAGCGTCCGCGCGTGCATACTTCGTTGATAGTCGCTGCTTTGAAAATAGTGTCTCCGCAGTGCTCGCACGGCCCGGTAGTTTCGCCAGAGGAAATATGCAATGATGGCATCAAAAGCCCAGGCGCACGCGACCTGGCTCCAGATGGCCGTAGCATTCACGTAGAGAGGGGTCATGTTAGTGAGTGCGGCCTGGGCAGAGGTATCGTCATTATTCCGGTGGCTCTCGGCGATGTTAACTGGGATCATCACCAGGCAGCCAATGATACTGATAAAGATGAAGATATTGCGCAGCATCTTGGTGAAGCGCAAGAAAATGGCCGCATCCAAGCCGATGGTATCAACCAACTGCGGCTCGCGGGTACGGATTACGGGCTTGATCCAGGCAAAGAAGCCCTTGCCCACCGGGGGCGGAGCGTGTTTTTGGTCGGCATGCTTGACCTTGGGAGCGTAGACAAGCGAATGACGTGGACGAAAGAGAGAGAAGGCGAGGGCGAGGAGGATGGAGACGCCGATGGAGGCGCCCAGCGAGGCCCACAGGGCGCTGACTGTGAACTTGGGGGGAAGGATTGTCAGCTTCTGGAAGGTCTTGAGGGTGGGATATCTCAACATACCGCGGATTGAAAAGGATTCGAGATAAGCTGGAGGAACTGATCCGTCCCGTCGCTGCGGAGCTGCAAGCTCTGGCGCGGATCCATAACCAAACAATCACAAGGAAAACGAGGGACGAGTCGGCATGAAGGTGAGAGCCGAGAAGATATTAGACCGACATGAAACTGAAACTGTGGAGGAAAGAAAAGAAGGTCAGACTGAAAAATAGTCGCAGGTGAGACAAGAGAACCACGAAAGAAAAGTGGATACTTGACAGGGTCCAGAACGAACTTATAATTAGAAGGATTAGCGCTGTTGCCGATCGTTGCTTGACTGCAGAAAACAATGAGCGTCAACACCAGTTCCAGTCGAGTCCACCGGTAAATCCAAAAGTATGCAACCTGGTGGCGGTGGGACACAGATTTTGGCTCTCCATATGCCCCATCGCAGGATGTATCATTGGCAGACCGTTTCGCTACAACACATGGAGGGCCAATCGTACACCCGGCGGGGGAGGATCTGGAACATCGACTGCTTCGGTTCAGATAAAAGTCCATGTGTAAGAATGGTCACACTGGACACACTGGAAATTAGTTGCCGATCATTGTACATTCGTACCTAGATTTGTGCGAGGATGTTAAGAATGTTCGTCAGTCGGGGATGGGATTGTAGCCTCAGGTGTCAAAGCCCCACGGTTAAAGCAGCGACGGATCCAAGTCACCTGACAGCGTCACATGGACAATACAAAACTACAACACCAAGTGCAAGGTGACCTAGTGCATTGTCTAGGTCTGTTTAACTAACTAGCTCAGGTATACGCTTACATATCTCCTCTCTACGTTAACATTAAGCCTTGGAAATATTTCATTCTTTTCCTGCAAGTGGATATGGACATTTCATTACAACGTGTCGAAAGTCATCGCTACATACAACCGGTACGCCAGACATCCCCAGGCGCGCCCAACCTAGTTTTCGGCATGAGAGTATGAAAGTATCAGACGAGATCGTAAAAGGTTAAAATTCACAGGCGGTCATGCAATTTAAAGCTGACCGGCAGTGTTGAAGTCCTCGAGAGCGACCTGGGTGCGCTTGCTCATGGTCTTCTCACCCTCACGAACCCACACGCGGGGGTCGAAGGACTTCTTGTTGGGCTTGTCGGCACCATCGGGGTTGCCGACCTGGGACAAGAGGTAGTCCTTCTTATTCAAGATGTAGTCACGGACACCAGACAGGTAGGCGTACTGCATATCGGTGTCGAGGTTGACCTTGACGACACCGTATCCAATGGCCTGACGGTACTCATCCTTGCCGGAGCCGGAGCCACCGTGGAAGACGAAGAAGACGGGCTTGTCCTTCTTGGAACCGGTCTTCTCCTTGACGTAGGCCTGGTGCTTGGAAAGCAGTTCGGGGTGGAGCTTGACGTTGCCGGGCTTGTAGACACCGTGGACGTTACCGAAACCAGCAGCAATGGAGAAGTAGGGGGAGACGGCCGACAGGGCGTTGTGAATAGCCAGGATGTCCTCGGGCTGAGTGTAAAGGGAGTTGTTGTCAACGGACTCGTTGTTGACACCGTCCTCCTCACCACCGGTGATACCGATCTCCATCTCGAGCCACTGCTTCATGGGGGCAGCGCGCTTGAGGTAGGCGGCGGTGGTCTTGATGTTGTAGTCGACATCCTCCTCGGACAGATCAATCATGTGGGAGGAGAAGAGGGGCTCGCCGTGGAGCTTGAAGTAGCGCTCATCCTCGTCGAGCATGCCATCGAGCCAAGGCAGGAGCTTCTTGGCGCAGTGGTCGGTGTGAAGAATGACGGGGATACCGTAGATGGGAGCAATGCTGCGGATGTAGTGGGCAGCGGCAATGGAGCCGGCAATGGAGGCAGCCTGGCCATCATTGCTCACACCCTTACCGGCAAAGAAAGCGGCACCACCCTGAGAAATCTGCAGGACGATGGGGCATTTCTGGTCGCGAGCAGCCTCGAGAGCAGCAACGGCGGTGGAGGAAGAGGTAACGTTCTGAGCTTGGTTAGTGAGAGTTCATACCAAAGTCAAGGGACGGGGGAGAGCATACGATGGCGGGAAGGGCAAAGTTCTTCTCCTGAGCGTACTCGAAGAGACGGAGAACATCGTCACCGACGATGACACCGACCTTGCGGTTAAGCTTCTCAAGGATACCCATGATGGACAGTGAGGAATTAGAGAAAGAAATGTGGATTTTCTGGAGGAGAGTTAAGAAAGAGAAGGAGAAAGAGAAGAAGAGTCAGTTTTCCACTAGAAATAGGTTTAAAAAACAAGTGGTTTACCGAACGACGAAAGCGGGTGAGTTTAAATAAGGAGGGGCAGTTTGGAGCTGATTCGGAGGGGCAGAAAACGTCATCGGTGAAGGACTCTCGTGTACTCACCGAATGTGGAGACTCGTTTGACCAGTAATGAATGGATTGAGGTCACCGTGATTTCAACGGTAAAATGCTGAATGAGATCATCGAGTATTTCATACGAAGGAATGTGTCTACTGTATTGTACTCTTTGTGTTCGTCCCGGGTCTCTCCGCAATGGCCCGATCTGCATTGCCGTTCGGCTTCATTTTTGTCATTTGTATAACCTCTGCTGCCCACTGTGTAGCTTGAAAGTAAAGAAAATATGACGATGGAACGTCTGATAAAAACTATCTATAAGATTAGGCTATTTCTCTACAGAGTCTGTACTATACATACTACAAATGAAGCTCTCAACTACGACTTGTCGGCAGCAAAGAATCGATCCCTCCGTCAAACTCCGTAATTTGTTCGTGGAGCCGAGGAAGATTCGACGCCGTTCGCCGCTTTTCGAGGCTTCACAGGGCCGCATTTGAATCTGGCAGAGGACAAGTCATAGGTACTCCATGTCTTGGTACTGACCAGTTCCACTTGTCCAGTCCTGCTCGACTGTAACCCGGTTACGCTCTCGCTGGATATGGATCTGCGCGTTCCTGATGATGCAGTGCCCTGACATCAACCCGAGCCAAGTTGCCCGGATAATAATAGTGGCACCTATGATCCAATTTCAATTTTCAACCTTCAATCAGGTTCATTGAGTTTATGTTCAACGTTCGAAATATCTCTATTTCCTCACTCTGAACGGCCCATGCTGCCCTGCACATGACGATACATGCAGTCCTTTATATACTAGTCATGGTTTTCTACGTGAATAAGAGAAAAGAAAATTGACTCGGCCTTACATGCGCCCTTCTGCCACCGCAGGGCTCGTGTCGGGCCGCTCAATCTCGTAGAATAACAAATAGACCTCCTTCTGCATGCCCAGCACGTCTGAGGTCTTGCACTCTTTGATCTTCTCGTCCGAAATGCGCCACCAGCGATCATTCGGCTTACGGCGGCGGCGGAGTCGCGAACTGACCCCCGTGGAGGTCTCCGTGGACGAGCGGGGAATGGTTCGGGAGGGGCGCGGGGCAGACGAGGTACTGAACCGGCCCTTTTCCGCAGTCGGACTGCTGCTATCCGAATCGGCGGTTTGTTGAGGGGTCGAGGAGCGGGAACGAGATCGACTGCTCTGGAACGAGTGGCGCGAGCTCGAGGTCGCGGGACGCGGCAGAGAAGGTGCGAGTTGGGAGGTCGGCGAGGCGCCCGACAGCGAGGGCGTTGAGGTCGCCATTGAAATGCTGCTGCTCCCGCCCGTGTCCGGGTCAGGACTGCCGCGCGGTATCAATCGCGGGCTCGGTGCCGCTGAGGGACTGACACTGCTTACACGGCTCTGTGCGTAGGAACTAAAGGCCTCTGGGGTTGAGAATGGGGCGTACAGGTGGTTGCGACGGAAGGACTCGTAATGACCGCTGTGGTGGCTACCCTTGTGGCAGACGATGGCCAGCAATTTATACCAGGTCTGGCTCAGAATACCTCCCAGAGGCAACCGTTCGGGAAACGACACCTTGGCCGCATTCTTGGTTGAACTGCTGCGATCAAATATCGACCGTGACAGATGAATCGCAATAACCTTGGGGAATGATACGATGCGCATATGTCGTGCAATTCGTCGCTTGGGCACGAGATCTGACGGTGGCAGAATAATTCCCTCCAGCTCTTTCTCGGGGTCCGTCTCCAATGCTTCACGAATGCGCGTAATCTCGTGCTCCAACCGCTCCTGTTCGCTCTTTGAACGCGTCCGGCCTCGCTCCTGGGTCTTATAATCAAGGGCATGCTGTAGACGGCAGCGGTCACACCGGAAATCATCGATATATTCGGTCTTCAGCAGGCCATCGAAACAGCTATTCAGAGTCGTGGAGCTTTTTTGCGGCACCTGCAGTGTAAGGTTGACAAAGGCTGTCTGGTTGGGTTTATACTGGTACTGGCAAAACTGGCACACGACTTGCGACTCCAGCTTACCCTCGAACGGGAATCCAGGCTCATTATCAATCTCCCTGAGCTTCGTGTCGATGATGGCTGGCAATCCGTTCTCCGATCCATCGTCAATCCGCACTTCAACCTCGGCCGGGCTCTCGGGCACGGATCCCATGTCGCCTGAGCCAGCAGGCGCGCCATTGAGTCCGATTACCCGCTGTCTCGCACGCACGCCAGCATGGTACTCGTCAGAAAGACGCTCCAGCACAATCTGCAAGAATTCCTGCGCGTCCTGCTGATTCCGGCTGATGCGCGTGCGGAACGCGTACTCCAGCGCCTGGATGAACCCGCGGGCCGAAATGGTCTTCTTGTAGATGGGCCGCTCATTCAACGAATCCAGCATCTCTTTCAATGCCCGTGTAATGATCCCTTGTTGCAATTCTCGCACTTTGTCTGGCCGCTGGCCACGCGAGAGCTCGTCGGTGCTCGACACCGCCTGGTAGACCTCCGGGCCGTCGAGCTCGCGTCGGTGCAGCTCGCGGATCAGGTAGACGCGAAGGTCACCCAAGCCGGCCAGTGCCTGCAACACCGAATTGATGAAGCAGTCATTGGCCAAGTTGGACAGCCCCACGATGCTGTTTTTGCGATTGCTGTCATTGGACTCGTCGCCGTCGAGTGTGTAGTTGGGCCCGAAGACGTAGAATAAGGCGACTGCGGCGAGAGAGGCTCCGGCCGCATATGCGGCGACCGTGGTCGGTCTTTCTTGCATCAAGGCGCGGTATAGAGGAGGCAGTTCTGGGGAGGGCGTGGCGTAGGTAGTAGGTATCGAAAAGGTAAATTTCGTAATTTCATCGCCCCATCGTCGGATTGGCCGTGACGGTGGCGACGAGGGGGGTGTAGCTTTTATAACAAGGATAGCAGAAAGCTAAACGTGAGCTGCAATGTCTGCTGAGGGTTCAAGAACAATTGAATTGTGCTGGGGCTTAGCGGGTTCGGCCGGGGAAGAGGGGACGAATGTGGACCGAAGGGTTCATATGCACCTACTGTACCTAGGTACTCCGTACGAACCGGATTTTCCCTGGTGGGTGGCTATTCTAGGTATTCTAGCTCCCGAGGAGGGTTTTGATGCCCCGCATTTACTTATTCGTGCCTCATCTAGCCATGCAACACCTCTTTCTAGACGGCCTGGGCCGCAAGGGAAAGCCCTGGGCAACCTGCCTACCATCGTTGCCTAAGGCTCGGTTGATCCATCGCTGGCGCGGGGGACATGATGTTCACGGTAGTTGGGAATTTCTATGAATTGGACCAAACCCGAGCATCTCCTCATCAGCTTCTTTACCTGAAACTCTCGAGGATAATTACAGTGATGAAGGAAAAGCCCCATGTCCAACCACTAGTCAACTATGGATGTTTGCCATGAGTCATCAATTCATGCCTGCACCCTGAGGCATCAATGCATCAGGCATACATGTTTCTAGTTCCGGTTCTCTCTCTCTCTCTCTCTTTTCCCTTCCCCATATTAGTTACTTCATCCTGCTAATACTCGAAGTGAGCGCTATAAGGCTAGGAAGATCTAAGATATCCCTTGCATCAACTGGAGCTTTCGTCATCGTAAATCATTGCTATTCTAATAATATACATAGGGGTGCCAAACAAATATATAGGGAAAAGCTAGAATCAACCCTGCCCCTCTAGTAACATATAACGCACAGATATCCACCCATACCGTTTAGAAATATGAAGATTAGAGCCGCGACCGCTCACGCCACGCTCTCTGCAGTTCATGCTCGGCGTCTAAACGCACTTGCAGGCACCGGCGCATGCGAGCATCAACCTCTTCATCACTAATCTCACAAGCCTTCTCAAGCGGGATCTCAAGAGTTGACCGCATCTTGAAGCCGAGGTAAGTCAAAGACCCAGTCGATGTAACACGGCCAGCCACAGCCTCGCGGCAAAAGTCCGCCATGCCCTTGAAAAACCGCTTGCCTGCCGGAGTCGATATCATGATAAGGCCATGGCAGTGGGGCATGCCCTCGAATTGCTCCACGATAACAGGAACGCCCGCCTTATGCATCCGACGGGCTAAGATGAGGTCTTCGTCCGCAAGGCACTCTTCTCCAGTCGAGATGAAGACTGGCGGTGCATCTTTCCAAAGGTCTGGGCTGGCTGACAGTGGAGACACGAGAGGGTGAAGGAGCATGTTGGCGTTGGCGAACAAATCCACACGCGGAGGAGACATGGGCCACAGTTCATCCGCAGGGAAGGGAAGCGGAGAGAATGGAGCTTCAGTTACATCGTCGCATGGCGCCGTCGACAAGCCTATGTAGTCGAATTTGGCATTTCGGATGATGGAAGGCATTGAACGAGTGGTATCGCACCAGGGTGAGATTGTTGCCACGCCTGCAGGCAGCTCGACATCAATGTTATCTTCGTGGAAGCGGATGGATCGCGATGCGCGCCTCAGAGTTAGGAGCGCCTGGAGCAGGGCGAGTGCTAGGTTTGCGCCAGCAGAGTCGCCGGCCAAGATGATCTTGTTGGCTGGGACGGGCTTGTGCAATGCGCCTGGCGGCGGGTGAATGAGTGACAGATAAGCAGTCAGGGCATCAACCAATGCAGCAGGGAATGGGTTTTGTGGTGCGAGTCTATACCGCACTGAGAGAACTGGGGCACCAGTCAGGCGCGATAAATGTGCGACAGGCACTCGGTGCGTGCATGGATCCATCAGGCTATATTCTCAATCAGTTATCGTCCAAAGTACTTCCAGAGAGAACTTACAAGTATGCACCACCGTGGAAATACAGGATCGTCATATCAGAAGGCGACTCCTTTCGCAACTCAGCGTACTTCTCGGCCTCCGAAAGATCAGGCTGAGGAGTGCGCTTTCCCACGTTACTGCGGTAGCCAGTCCATTCGGCTTCAACATCAGCGATACCAGGGACATCAAAAGTCTCGTCGCCAGTGCTGAGATGGTGAATTGCGTGGATAATGGCATCGCGTACATCGAACCCCGGCTCTGGAAGGGTGACCTTGGATACCCACATAGGGCCCTTGATCCCCGGGTCGCGCTTGCTATCTTCTTGAGCCTTGGTAAGCGGTTTGCTGAAAGTAATGAATGAGCGGATGACTGTGACGATCAGCTCAGTGCGCAGATCCTGCTTCCCCTTGACGGGGGACATGTTAATGGCGTGTAGGAGAATGGTCTTGAGGATCAGTGGGATCCTGATCGATAGCTCCTTTAACATGCCAATACCATGCTTGGCCGAGCTCATCTTGCGCGAACAGGTATATTCTGGGGCTCAAGCGCAAGGTGGAAGATGGATGTTGAATATATACTTCCTTGAACAAGGATCTGACTGTGGCGTTATGCCGAGGGCCCCACTCGTCAGTGTCTGCACCGAGGTCCACTTCTCGCGTCGTGATAAAGCCGGGTTCCAGCTGACCAGAAAAATTATTAGGAATCCCCCCCCCCCTTCCCTTAATCACATAATATTCTGTCAATCCATAAATCTCTAGCCTATCGATCTAATATGTTATATACCGGCTCTGGCTCTTATCGCTTTCACAGGGTGCGGCATAGCCCAGTCTGAATATGTAAACACGCTAGAATGGGCAAAAATGCTAGGTCTGGATAGGCCGTATAGACGGCGTATAAAGGTCATATGGTGCTCATACTTTTCCTGTCACTCTACGTGTACGGGTGGTGATTTGGGAGGCGATGTTCATTCATGCTAACGTAATTACATAGTTTTTAAAGGTTGTTCCGAGTGGCGTATGTCCAATTTGTAGATACCGATTCGCCGTATATGCCTGCGGCCGGGAATGTATACAACCGCCGGCCCTAAGTACCCAGACCGAAACGCCATGCAACCCATAATTTCATGCAATCAGATCAAGTCAGATCCATCTGGATCTGCAGAATCGCCCGTTCTCTCAGCCGTCTGTACAGTCGCCACAGTCTCCGAGTCCTCTTGGCGATCACGTCGCAAGTTTACACCAGACGAGCCAGGGCGAGGGCTAAGCTCCCTCTCATAAATAGGATGCTCCTCACGCTTCAGACCTGATCCAGTCGGGTCCCTCCGAATAAGGAAACTCTGCACACGAGCGTCGTTCGAGGGCATCTGCTGGACAGTATGCTGTCGGCGACCGGTGAGGAAACGCATAGAATCCTCGCTAACCTCGCGCAAGCGCTCCTCGTACCCGGTGTTTAACTGAGATATCCAGGATGCCTGAACAGCTCCTCCAAAGAGAGCAAGAAGGATCACGAGCCGGGTGAAAGTGCGGTGGTCGACGACATTCCGTTGCTTCTCTCCATGGCGCTTATGCCATCGCTCCCAATCTTCCCAGGTAGCATTAGCATAGATTGTTGGACCGTATGCCCCCCACTGTGCCGTTGCCTCTGCTACGGTGTTATAGCGTTTGGGCTGATACTTCCATCCAGTCCCGAACTGGTCGTAGGCGGCTCGCTTGTCGGGGTCGGAGAGGAGTTCGTGTGCGGAAACCACGATGTGGTAGCGCTGAAGGCGGACTTCGGGGGTGATGTTTCGATAAAGGGGATGTGCATTATCGGGGCGATCGGGGTGGTAGATCTTCATAAGCTCAAAGTATCGGCGTTTCGTGTATGGGGCATCGTGATCTAGGTTGAGGACGTCGTATGGGGTGAAGGTAGGCGTGCTAGGCCATGTGTACGCATACTCCGGGGGGTCCGACGCAGTGGCATAGGTTCTGCTGGTGTGTGTTGCTCCGAAGCTAGGACGGGTGAGTGACAAGGCTGCGGTTGGCGAATTCAGAAGCCGAAGACCAGTGCAGCAGATAAGGCTGGCCTTCCTAAACATGGCTTCATGATTTTAAATCCGGTGTTTTCTCGAAATATTTGAGGTGCGAATGAAGACGGGCAAGTTCCCCTCACTGTTTGGGCCGGCCATCGGAGCGGGTCACGTGGAGCAGAGCTTCTGATGTTCTCGATCTTAGCTCTTACAGCACCCCTCGTCTGAACTTTTCCTTTGCAACAATGGCAGGATCGGATTACGAAACCCAGAATCGCTGGAATTCTCCAGCACGATCCTCAGACTGGGGCCGCGATCGACGGCGAGACAATCGCGACAAGCACCGCTCGCGCAGGGGAGACTATGACAGGCGGAGCTCTCGCCGGGATAGCCCAAGACGCCGATCGCCTCGCAGCCAATCTGGGGGAGATAGTGGACGCCGAGATCGAGGTCTAGGCCACCGAGAACGCAGGGAACGTTCTACAAGCTCTGCAGACGAGGATCGTCGGAGACACAGACACCGCAGCCATCGGCACCGCGAAGACCGTGATCGTGATGATGGACGGTCTTCAAGAAGACATAGGAACCCACGACGACGATCTCGTTCCCCCAGGCGATCACCAAGCCCACGGGCATTGGAGCGACGTGGTCCCCTTCCTTCGCAATCCGATGCATTCTCGAACGAGGTGACACAAACCTCGGATGCACCTCCTCCAGAGAAGGAAAAGCCCAACTTCAGAAGCACCGGCCGACTCGCTGCTGAAAGCAATACTATTCAAACCCAAGATGGACAAGGGATTGTCTTAAAATACCACGAGCCCCCAGAAGCGCGCAAGCCACCGGCGAAGGAGCCCTGGCGAATGTATGTCTTCAAGGGAGAAGACTTGCTGGAGATGGTTGAGCTGAGCGAACGCAGCTGCTGGCTGATCGGTCGTGAACGGCTAGTGGTGGATTTTCCGCTCGATCACCCCAGCTGCTCGAAACAGCATGCGGCCATCCAGTTCCGCTTCGTAGAGAAGCGCAATGAATACGGCGACCGCATAGGCAAGGTCAAGCCTTATCTGATTGACCTGGAGAGCGCGAATGGGTCGAGTGTCAATGGAGAAGCTGCTCCAGCAGGCTGCTACGTGGAGGTGATGGATAAGGACGTGCTCCGGTTTGGATTGAGCTCTCGTGAGTACGTTCTCATGCTGCCAAGTCCCTGAGCTGCGGCTGGCAGTCAATCATATATTGGAGGGCTACTCGGTCCTACACATAATTCCCAGTGATTGGAAAACCAAACGGTACAACAAAATCGTAATGCAGAGTGTTATGTTATTATTACAAATGTTGGAGGCAGCAATTTCAATATGAAGCAACCTGTTCAGCCAAGTTGACTGCGCTTCACCTCCTCCGCCTTGCCCTTCGCCTCACCCATGGCAGACTCCGTCTTGCCCTTAACCTTTCCGGCGGTATGTTCTGCCTCACCCTTGACCTTGCCCGCCTGTTTCTCTGCCTCGCCCTTCATCGATTCGGCCTTCGATTCGGTCTCGGATTTGGTGCTGTGGACGGTCTCCTGGATCTTATCGCGAGCTTTCTCTGTGGTGAAAGGACTCATTAGCATTGCCAACCAAACCAACGGAGTAGACTGCTGCTTTGTTCCACATACCTCCTTTGTTGAGACCTTTGAGAGCTACGTTGGAGGCCAGATCATCGGCCTTCTTGAGGGTGTCCTTGGCCACACCAATGGGTCCCTTCTGATAATTGGCCGTAGAGGAGATTGATCGGAAGGCCACAAATCTGGGCGCAGTGGACATTGCCACGCGCGACTTGATGACTGGAGCAAAGCGTGCGGACATTGTGATGGCAATGAAATGGAGGTGTTGTTGAAGTGAGATGAGATGATGTGGGGGGTAAAAGAACCTGAGGTTGTTCAAGTGAGATGATTAAGAGAAGACAGAATTAAGTTCTTATGTTTTCCCTCGTAGCTCTGGTTTAAAAGGAAATAGTTGGTCACGTCCTGGTTGGAGCTTGGTATCGACGTCATCAGCATCGCATTTGTTACGTCGATACACGGTCATACTCTGATTCCCCACTAATCATTCAATCATTGCTTGTGGCTTTATCTCTTCCTTGCTTCCAGACTGGGTTGAAATAGTAACTAGTTAAGTACTTTCAAGTCTGTCACTTAGGTCATGTTGGAGATCCAGTCGTCATGGACTGCACGTGACTTCTATATTTGGCGCATCTACAGATTCGAGCGGATGACACCAATATATCTTATAACTAATAATAGGCCGTTTGATTGGTTAGATAGCTTCTAGCTTAGGCGGTCGAGCTTCTAGTTCTCCATACCTTGGTAGTGATAAAAACTATCTCCGATATCGAGATCAATCTCCCGGTTGTGCTTGTTAGCTTACACCCTGTCATTCCTAGGCGCGTCCCGAGGTCCGACAACCTTCCGGGTATCCTTCTCGATATCTTCTGTACACCTGACGTACGCCTAGGTGGTATTGGTAGAACCTATCTTGGCCCAAACTACCTAGGGAGCTATTGGTTAAAATCATTCGATTAATAACTATACCTCGCAACCGTTCCTATCGCTAAGTGCAAGCCCCAATTTCCTATCCGGGATATATGAGCAAAAAAGAACGCCCGAATGCCCATGCTGGTCCGTTGTAAACTAAAGATATTCATCATCATCCATCGATGGCTGATCTTCTTCCCACCTAGGAGCCTCATTGCGTGGTGTCCACACAGGTGCTTGGGGCTCCTGTGGGAGCGGTGGGGATGAAGGTGCGATGTTCTTCGCCTCGGGCGGCAACAGCCAGGGAAATGAGACCGAAGAGCCGTTGATACGAATCTCTCCCACGAGTTTGCCCAGGCCTAGCTGAGAGGGCTCTTCCACATACCCATCCCATAGACCCAGCAGTTGCACCACAAGGCGAAAGACAGCCACGCTGATGGTAATGAAGGGTGCCAATAATGTTGACAGGTGGGACCATCGCCAAAGCATTGTCACCGTCACCCATGGGAACACGGGTGCATCGGGCTGAAGGCAGTAGCCGTCACAAGTGTCGGAGAAAAGTGGGTGGGAGTATGCCTCGGACATGAGGCATTCGATGACATACCAGCTCAGTGATACAAAGGTGAACCAGCCGAGTTTGGTGAGTTGGAGACGCCCGGATACCGGGTTTCGTTTCCACAAACGGGGAAGTGGGATGGCGGCGTATATGCGACCATCAGAGGGGATCAAGTAGTTACCACCCGGGTGTAGTGTCTTAGACCCATCTTTTGCAGAAATTGGCCGGGATACAATTTCTGCATCTCGAACAACATGCTGCTCCAAACTGTTGAGCCCATTCTGCACCTCCTTGATGTTTCTCGCTAGAGACGACAGCTTCTCGTGCAGTCTGTCCATATTCACTGGGATTGAGTCATTCGTATCAGCCTGTTGGAGTCTTTCCGACACCTCTTGCTCGTATTCTGCTTCCCCCTCTTCCTCCTTCATGTCAGTCTGATCGTCCATGATGGCGCTAAGGTATTCAATGGTATCCTCTCCCAGATCCATCCCTTCCTTGCCGGACTTGACGTCTTCGATGACTGTTTCGAGGCCACTCTTGGGTAGCTTGGGCCGGATCACGGGCGGCCGTGATCGGGTAATGGGTTGAGCGTCAGGAATCGACTCTTGCTTGATGTTGTGCTCTGGACCTGGTTCTTCAGGTTTAAAATCGATATTCGCGGTTGGCTTGGTCTGCTGAGACGAGGCTTCGATCTCTTTTGGAGGTGACGGCGAATGAACAATGCCTTTGGTCAGATCGCTCGGCAGTTCCGTCACCCGCTCGGTCACAGGAGTATCGATCCATGCTCCAGTAACTCTGGGTGTCTTGTCGTAGATCTTTCTTTCAGACACCTTCGGCGGTTCCGGCGTCTGAACCGAGTTCAACTTTGGACTTTCGGTTCTCGAGAGCCTGCGTAACAACTCCTGAGAATCCCGCTTTGTTGTGTTTGGTTTGGTGAACGTGGAGTTTTTGAAAACCACGATAGGTGTGTTAGGAATCGGGGCGCCATTGCTCGGTGGCGCCGTCTGATCTAAACCGGAAGTCTGTTCACCTTTGTCCCCTTGTGCCTCCTCAACATGAAGATTGGCGTTGCGCTCCCCAAGGGCACTTCGATTCCTCGGGGCGGGCCGGCCCAAAGAACTTGATGGAGGAGGATCGGCGGGCGTAAGTTTGGATGCAGCGGTCACTTCTCCTTTGGACCTTGAAAACGGGACACGAAAACGGTTCTCCTTATCCTCGGGCTTTTCTTGTGTCTCTGAAGCACTGCTACCGCTGACATTTCTGGCCCAGTCCTGTCGCCGTGCCGCGCGATGACCCCAGGTACGTGGAAGGTTCAGAGATGGACCGCGCTCGCCATCATCCTCAGACACGAGATGCTCTTGCTCGACCTGCTCCTTGACCTGCTGCTCACGTCGCTGCAGGTTATCCGCTGTCAGAGCTGCCCGAGCTCCACCATTGGCTTTGCTGAATATTGGAGAATCCTTGCCCGTCACACGTCGTAGGCGCTGCTCGTCCCTGGTATAATCGGTGGTCCTCCTCGCAGAACGTGGTAGATAGTCTCTAGTACCATCAAATAAACCAGCGTCCGAGAAGGTGTATCCATCGTGAGACCCTGCATCGTGGTCGCGGCTCCGATCTCTCGGCTTCGACGATGATCGATTGAAGCGACTAGTCGAACGCGCTGCGGGGGCAGTATCCCAATCATCATACGCGACATAATCGGCTATCATTCCATCCTCCTCGATCCTTCGGTAGACGTCCGCTAGTTCCTCGGGCGGGTTCGAGGTCTCGGATAACGGGGAGCGCGCGACAAACGGTTCGCGAGCATTTCGGGGACTGGGAGCTGAACCCAGTGGCGCGCCATCGTCCGACATGCTTGCGTGAGATGCAGCTCGATATGCGCCAGCTAAAGTTCCAGTGCGAAAGGTGTGTCGAGCACGCGTCCCATTCTGTTTTGATGACGGGAATGCGTCTAGATCTAAGTCGTAGTTGGACTCGCGGGCGTGGCCGAAGGGAGATTGATGAAGATGATGTTTTTGACGCGCCAGCGAAAAGTCGTCCTTGCGGGGTGTTGACATGGCGAGAGAGAGCGAGAGACCCCCTTACGTTGAAGGCAGACTTTCTCAAATGAGAATCCAAAAGTAAACGCGACGGAGATCCCGCATTCCCCGAAGAGGTTAGGGTGTGAGCTTCACTTGGCTTCTGAACTTTAACTTATCCACCTTTGACTCTTTCTCCAATACATCATAGACGTGACCTTCTTTTCCGTTTTTTCGTGAAGTCGAATCATGCGAACTTCGCCCGTGACCTAGTGACATGTGACCCGCTCACTTGCTCTGATCATCAACACCAACACGAATACAAAAAACCCAGCCTGTACGCCGCTTCGACCACTATACAATATGGCGAAATCCTCTCGTCGCAAGCAGGCGACGCCGCCCTCAGGTGCCTCGACACCTACGTCCGGTCCCATCCAACCATTCATGAAAGTTCCCGCGATCCTAAAGCCCTTCGTCGAACCACTTTCCCAGCAGGAAGTATACCTCGTCCATATCGACACAACCAACACGGACCAAAAATGGCAGACCTTCCTAGTGCCATTAGTCGTCAACACTGTGGTAGCTGTCGTGATCGCCCTACGCATCTACATGGGCTTCAGCACATACCCAGCACTGGTCAAGATGTTATTTGGACTCCAAAGCTCTCTAAGTGTGGACACGGCCACCGTGTCATGGTTGCAGCAGATACAAGTCATCCTTCACCGAACAGGCACTATTCTCATCGACTACTTTCTCGTGACACTTTTCCTGTCCTGGCCCTTCCACTTTGTGCTCGGACCCGTGCGCTGGCGCCGTGCCGTGGGTTTCCGCGACCGCGAGATCATCGTCCGCCGTAGCTCCAGTAGCTGGAGCCGCACACTCGAACGTAACAAGTGGATCCGCAACAACGAGGCCATGCGCGACAAGATCATTGCGGCCGTTACACCCGAGCGCATCGGCAAGACGGGCTATCTACTCGTCGACACAGACTGGAATCTAGACTACGCTGCTATGATCCGCGCCCACGGCCTGGTCGATCGGATTTGTAAGGGCGATGGCGTGCAGCTGGATGAGTTCCGTACAGCTGTATTGGTCCATACCGATCCGGATGGATGGCTGATCTGGCGTGTTGAGGATGAGAACACGCCTGCTGGACGCGAGCGGTCTGAGCAGCGGGATCAGATCCTTGCCTTTAAAGACAAGCTGACTGCCATGGGCAAGGAAGATCTGTTCTTCCGCTGGGTCGAGGTGGTTCAGTGGGAAAGCTCCCGGCCTGGTGGGTTTACTCCGGAGAGGCAGAAGTCTGCTATGCTTCAGGCGAAGCAGATGTTCGAGGAAGAGAATGTAGATTTCAGTAGCTTCTGGGACGATTTGGGTGGTATGCAAGGCGACATCGCGGATGTATGACATTGCACCATTCTTGGACTACTCGGCTTCTTATCTACCGACTACACGGAGTATTTGACTTTGTTTTGTTATTTGGTGCTTTTCAAGCGGTTGGATAGATTACTTACTCCCGTAGCACGATTTCTCTATGTCCTGAATTACCAGAAAGATGGTCAAAGAAAACATGCTATTATTCATACTGCTGGGTATCTCAGTTTGATCCCATCAAGGGACATATATCGAGCCTCCAGCCGCTTAACCGCGGATTTTGGAGGTCTAAAATCGCAATAAGAACATATGAAGAAAAGAAACAATCCACGATCCGCCGAACCAAGCCCGCAACCTAGGAATCTATTTCTTCCGCGGATCATCTTCATGACGATAATCGAGCGACCATAGCTTTTCCCATGGACGTGATCGACCACCCCGGCGGGTGGACGTGGACCGCGACGGAGGAGACGAAGGGGACGCGGCAGGGCTGCCTGAGCGTGGTTGTAGCAGCGACGCAGACGCGGGATCCTATAAAGACGTTAGCCTGCAGGACTGGGGAGGCACCCGGGAAAAGTAGTACTTTTTCACGGGCCGAAGAGGAGATCACGGCGAACCTCGTCGTATATCGGATCAGCCCCTCGAAGCTGAGAGCCGGCGTCGGCCTCCGCGGTACGGACAAGATCTGTGGATGAGTCGTTGGCCCTTTGCGAGGGCGTGGGAGTACCCCGCTTGGAGTTGGAGCTATCACGGCGGCTGTCTAAACTTTTGGAGAGTGTTTGCGCGACAGTGCTATCTTCGTTTGGGCGCTTCACGCGGATGCTGCCTTTGGCGTCGACATTTGCAGACGCGACAGTGCTTTTCGAGATTCCAGGAGTAGCGGGTGCGCCGGGCTTTTCTTCCGTGGCGTCGATAAGGTACCAACGAAGGCCATCTGACAATTCGAATGGATTTTCGTCTTCTAGCAGCGAGGCGCCATCGCTGGTATCACCGAGGGAGCGTCGATCGGGGCCAACACCATTCAAGGACTTCGAGAGATCAACCACACGTTCCTCGATTTTGTTAATGCGGGCAAGAAGCCAGTCTCGTGCTTGAAGTTTGTGGGTGTCTTGCTCGCGCAGGAAGTAATGCGGTGCGCCGACGTTGAAAGCGGCCCAGGAACGGATGGCTTGGTTGCGAGTAGGCAGGAACAGTGCGAGGTCTCCTTCTTTGAAGGACCGATAGGCAATCTTTTCGTGAGCTTCGCCCTGGACCCGATGATACTTGTCACGGTACGACTTGTATGTTTTGGCTTCTTTCGACCATTTCCGGGCGAGTGTTTCAATATCCTTCATGCGTTTGATGACCGCTTCGCCGAAGATAGACACATCGAAGAGAGCCAGGCTTTTTACAAAAGCGGAGAATTGGGCTTCTTCTTCCTCTGAAGTTTCAGCTTGCGTCCACCCGAGTAGCGATGGATCAGGTTTCACAGAGACAATGCCAGATTGGCTAAGGCTTTCCCCGAGGCCAGACAAGGCATTGAGTTTAGAAGCTCGCTGAACAACAAGCCGACCGTCCTGCTGGATGGTCGCAAAGCCGAGCTGCTCGAGCACCCATACCAGCTTCTCAATTTGCCGGTACAGTTGCTTGGAAAGGTTGTGAGACTTGGTCCCTCTGGCCTCCGATCGTGCCACAGCTTGTCGCTCCGTCTCCAAGACCGTTTCGAGCTTTTTCTCCCATTCTAGCTGTTTTTCCTGGAAGCTCTGAGCCCGAGACTCGGCATCGGCCAGTTTTTGCGAAAGCTCTGCATGCCTCCGGTCTTCCTCGGCGCTCTCTCCTGCTGACGTTTGAGACTGCAAAGAGTTCAGCTTCAATCGCTCCTGTTCCAGTTCAGCTAGTGCGTCGTTGAGTCCCGTTCGAGTTTGCGAAAGCTCTTCATTGAGGCGAACAAATACAGCTTCACGCTCTTCGAATTTACGTGTGCGCTCCTCTGCTTCCGACTCGAGTTGCTGCACTCGTTCCTCGAGAGATTTGTTCTCAGCCGTTGCCTTCGATGCGCTCTGCTCTGCATTCCTGGCGTGGATCGAGAGCCCTTCGGAAAGCACCTCGATGGCTTTGGTGAGGCCAGGAAGTTCCTCGGGCACGGTCCCTCCAGGAGACAAGCTCATAAAGGCTGCCTGGAGAGCGTTGTAGTTGTCCTGGTCTTTCTGTTTCCAATTACTCTGCTGGTGCTCAAGGTCGTTCACCTTCGTCTCCAGCTCGCGCTCTTTGTTCTCATGAGCTTGAATTCGTTCATTCAGATCGTCGACCCTGCGTGCATCCTCAGCAGAGATGGCCTGAGCAGCTTCTAGATCGGCCTCGAGTTGATGGATCCGTTCGTCGGTCTCTTGTTTCTCATGATCCCGGCTGTCCATGAGCCTGTCGAGTTCCTCCTCGACTTCTTCGTTGCGAAGTCGGAACTTCTTCACTTCCGCCTCCAGGTACCTTCGTTCATCCTCAAACTCGCGCTGGCGTGCTTCTAGGTTCCCAATGAGATCTTTCTTTGTAGATTGCGCCTCTTGGTACTTGTCCGAGTTGCTTTGACGCTCATCGTGAGCCTCTTTGTGGAGCCTCTGGACATTCTCCTTCTCCACTGCCAGCTCCGCCTCGAGTGCAACTACGCGTTGAACAAGTGCTCTATCCTCTGGAAACTGGGTCATCGAGACTCGTCTGGATGAGATCGAAGAGCGTCGTGATAGGGCATCTGGGTGAGGAGATGCTGGAGAATTGGGAAATTCAGGTCCGAAATTCCCGCTGGATGGACGACTGAGATGGCTTTGGCGATGAAGCAGATCCTCCAGTTTGCGAATCCGACTGTCCGATCCTTTGAGCCTATCTTCCAATTTCGTTTTCTCCTCTTGGAGACTCCGAACCATGTCGTCACCACGTAGTAATATAGAGCTTCGGCTCAGATCAAACACACTGCCATTCTTGAATGCCTTTGCTCGTCGTCTTTGCTGACGAGTAGGCGCATCCAACTCCTTGACCTGCCGAGATAAGTCTTGCGCAATGTTAGTCAAGGAATGCTTAGACCGTAGATCTTCGATATAGTTTTCAATATCTTTTCGATTCACTTCAGGCCACTCATCATCTTGCCCCTGGAGATTGATTTCGATTCCCGGAGCGGTGGAGTCTGCAGATGAGATAAAATCCCCCATAATTTTCAGCCACTTCTTCCGGCGCCGCTGTTCCTCGTCTCTCAACACAGCCATCTCCTCGGCCAGGGTCAGGGAATCGGTTTTGATTTTGTCACTCCATTCCCGTCGCCGCACTGACTCAATTAAAATAGACCCATAGAGCATGGGCATTTGAAAGACACTATAGATGACGTCGAACGCGTTGCTGTTCACGTCCAACTTGACCAGACGGGCATGAGCATCAGCTAGTCGCGATTCGATAAAGGAAATCGTGCGCAAGCGCTGGAGAGCTATCTTTTCCGCAGCACCGCGGCGCCGCATAGCTTGCTCCAAAGCCTGCTGCATGTCTGCACCGAGTTCCAATAGTGACGGAAGAAGGTTTTGGGTGTGGTTGAACGCAAGCCTGGACACATTTGCGAGCATCTTCTGGTTGTTTGGGAGGCTGAGGACATGTTCATAGTCGGAACCAATCTTCTTTGCAATCGTCTCCACCTCTCCAAGCAAGCTCTCGCCTCTGGCACCGGGCGAAGTGATCACCTCGTCGACCAGATGTTGAGTGTCCGATGCAATGTCACCGACGGTCTTCTCGATATCCTGAACCTGCGCAGCAAAACGCGGTGACACGGATGCCGCCTCCGATCCGGCTTGCTGAACTTCGTTCACATCGATAAAATCACGAAGAGTGCCCGTAGGCCGATCTTTGTTCTCCTTCGGTGTAGATGGACGGCCGATGAGTGGGGAGTCTTTCCGAGCCGGGATCTTCTCCAACGTCTCCAGAGCAGTGTGCCAGCCATCCAGGGCCGCCTGCTGCTCTTCCAAAAGGTTGCTCGCCCACTCCTGTGCCTCCTGAAACCGATGTTCGAGGTTGCCCACGTGGGATTTCAGATTCTCAAGAGCAACGCCCACTGCTCGATTGATGACATCAGTTCGCTCGTCGTGGCCCCGTATGTTCTTATCGATGATTCCACAGCGACTAGACAAGTCGAGAGCCCAGCTCCGTCTTGTCATAAAGAGGTTCCGCCATGCCTGCAGGTCGTTTTGGTCCGTGAGGGAGGCCGGAGGCTCGCTCGGTTGAAATGGTTCCGGCGGAGGTAGCTCCGGAAGTTCAATTTCGCCAGGTTCGCTCACGTATTGTCGGTCATACACGAAAATCTCCGTCTAAAATATTGGTAGAATGAATTAGCATGACTGCGCCCGTTTCGACCGGTCAAAGGGTGTAGCTCCTTACCTCCGTGGCTAGTGTCTGGGTCTTGACATTCTTGCCGCGGGCAGTCATCAAGATCTGCCTAGCCGGTGGAATCGACGTACTTCGAACGATCCATAATTTGAGTGCATCTGGGCTGGGGGCAAATGGAGTCAGCATGCATGTGCCTGAAGCTAGGGAAATGACAAGGTCTCTCCTCATCTCCAGCCCGATGGGGAAGCATACGAGGCAAAAGCGACCGGATCAGCTAGCAAATGCTCACCGGAGTGAGCAATATAGATATGCAACGACATTCCCCCTCCTCACTCGCCGAGCGTAGAAGCTCGATATTCCAGGAAAGCGGGAGGGGATGGGCTTTGTTAAGAGGTGATAGGTATTAGGGAGAAGAAGCTCTCTCCGAGTCCGGCGTCCACCGCCTCCGTCACCATCACAAGACAAGACACGCGCGCCACGCAGATCCACGAGATCCTTTATGGCTGCAAAACTTGGCCAGTCACTGCCTCACCTGCTGCCGGGTGAGGTGAGTCTCCTTGATCACGCTGCAGATGACACCCGCGATATCGTGCCACTCTCAGATAAAGAAGCTCTAGTCCTGCAGCTTGCCAACCAGATCCAGGAACAGCGGCTGGAAAAGGCGTTGCTGGAGCAAGGTACGTATATTGCTTTGCTTTCTTATCATTTCCATTTCTCATTAATCTGAATTCACCTTACTCGACTGACACAAATATAGAGCTTGAGTCGCTTTCCGGCGACAATGTGGAAGAACAGCTCGCAATCGCTGAGCGCGAATTCCTAGAGGCGCGATCTACCTACACCGTCAGGAGGAAGGCCGCTCGAACTATCCTCATGACTGATCCCATTCTTAAAGCGGTTCACATGAAAACTACCAGTCCTCCCGAACGGTTTGTATTCCGTATTCATATTTTGGTTCTTTGTGTCTCATGAAAACCACATAGGGCATTACTCCGCCTTGTCAACCGCCGCGATGTGCTTGCACTTGCATATGAGAATCTCGCGTCAGCACACAACCTACTGCTAAAACGACTATCCGACTCGGAGGTTGAGAATCTGCAGGTCAACAAAGAGAGCCAGGAGCTTGTGGGTCAGCTTCTAGAGCTCACGCGTCAGGATGACTCCTGGAGGAAGAGTCTGCAGGATGCAACCCTTGCATCCCAGCTGGACGATCTTGAAACTGATCTCAAGAAGCGCAAGGCACAATGGGAGGTTATGAAGAGCGTTGCCAGTGCTATGGTGGTTGGCAGCGGACTCAACTGGGCCGACGACGAGAAGCTTCAAGCGTTGGTTCTTGACGAAAGTGACGACTGAGACGCGTCTGGATGTTTTGATTGGTCATACCCTGGGGATCTGGAGCACAAGGCGCTAAACCCAACTCATTAAGGTTGATTTTCATTGATGATTTTACCGTTTCGGAGCTGCCGAGGCAGGACAATGATAGAACCACCCTAGAATGTGCCGTGTAAGACCATGAGCCAAGCTCTACATCATCGCACCCGCAATGACGATGTGAACGGAGTAAAGTTGAAAGATATACACAGTGGAGTGGGTATGCACCAGTCAGGGCTGTTGAGAGTATCCTAGGAGTAGCAAAGCCATCTCAATACGTAACAAGGGAGATGTTTCCAGTGGCCATCAGAAGTTGTGGCCGTGGAAACCTGTCGAGTATTGCAAGAATTACACGGTTGCAAGGGCAATACGACGCGAATTGCGGACTCTATGACGCTCTCCTCTCGGAAGAAGTGGATGGCCTGTAACTTACGGTACGGAGAGTAATGCCGGTACTTTGTACTGGCGGTACTTTGCTGTGTAGTCGATGTACTGGAATGTTGCAACTATGTTGTTCTGTCTAACGGTCAAGGACCTACAGTAGAACTTTGGAACCTTTGGACTTCTGTACTTAAGTGTTGCCAAATTCCCTAGCAGGGTACAGTCCTGCAGACTCCACTCGCAACATGACCCCGGTACTAGTACCTTCGCCTGGCAAAGATACGTATGAACCTGTGGACGCGTCACAACTGCTTGTGATCAGCAGGGCCAATTGAGCTATGAATTCAGGGACCCTTCGTCCTAATCTATCTGACCCAGCCACTTGGATCGCGATTCGCGATCTCCGGGTCGAATACCAATCACCGATAAGGGCGACAGGCGCGCTCATTAGTTACCGGCGCGCCTCCTCATTTTGATCTCTCAAGGGTGATAATCTCATGCTCGGTACATAGGATGGCTGTGTTTTCAATTGGCGGTTACTCTAAAAGGACACGCCAAGCGTATGATTGAGCAACGCTCCGGCAGCGGCTGCGTCCCCAGGAAGCCCTCAAACCCTTACCTCGAGCTAGCTTTCTCGAGAGGCGTCTGCGCTACTACACGACCGGCAGAGATGGCTGAGTACTATTGTACTGCGGCAGTTGCTGTGTTTGTGCGCACTATATGATTTGGGGAAGCGGATACTTGATCCCAAGCTTTAAACAATGGTCACCATCTCTGGTTTTATTGCTAGTACAACTAGGGTGCCATTGGGCAATCGCAGTTTGCTATAGGCACTAGGCAAATATTTGCAAGAAAAGCTGCGAGCAAAGAACTGCATAATGTCAAGGAGGTGCCATGAGCCTAAGAGGAATCAGGATAGGTTGAAGTACAGACGCCTAGGTGTTTCCCCGACAGATACATTCAACAGTACCTATAAACTAGGGACTTTTAGATGACTTTTTAAGAAGAATTGAAAATCGGATAAGGAACTGATAAATGACTACACTTTCTATGTCGTTTGATGATTATTTGATCGTCTCGCCTTCAGGGTGGATGAAAGAAGAGCATAGTATCGTAGAATGTGTATTGGCCAGGTACTGGGTACTTGTTTGGAGGTCATTTTACTATGGCTTACAGCGTACTCGGTACGACGGCTGCGCGGTTTATGGGAACGGATCAAGGCGTATTTCTCCACTGTGAGATTGCTCAAGTATGTTACCGTCTCTTACAGAGTGGTAAAGACACAACAGAATCTTCACAGTGGTACTCTACAAGATAGAAAAAGAAGAAAAAAGATATGGAGTGGAATAATTAAAGAAAGGTATCAAATAGTCAAAAATCATAAGCTAAGAGAATTGTATAAACCTACAGTGTCAGGGAAAAGGGCACGTTACTTCATTACATGACAATAGAACACGGTACATTCCCCCCGGTCAGCAAACAGCAGGTGCCCTTGCTGTGCAGCCCACCGTTTTACCCTTTTTCCCCCTCTCAGCCAATTCCCCTACTACTACGCTGCCCCCTCCTCTCTCTCTCTCTCTTCCTCCTACACTACCACTTCTCCCCCCATACACTATTTTTGACCATACAAATCAGGTACTGCATATCCCCCCCATCTATATCAACACCCGCCATTTGAACTCCCCATTCTCAACACCACCCACCACCCACTCTTTTTTTTCTCATTCGTTTTCGTCCCGATTCTGTTTTTCAAGGTCATTGTGATTGTCTTTTTTCCTTCATTGCGCGACCGCAACGTCGCGTCGCGCTACACTCGATCTATGTTTTTTGAACCACCATACTAATCTGACCTTGTTTTATTCAAATAGGTCAATTCTCATTCTCTAAAACAAATTTAAAATGTGAGCTTCAAAAATTTCCCCTTGCAAATCGGAGATGTTTGGGTCGGGTTGAGTCTGTTGCGCTTCGGAGCGCGTGCAAATGGCGCGTCGCTTCAAGTCGCGCGCAACGTCGCCAGACTGCACTTGAGTCCTTGACTGTTTTTCGCCTCCCTGTTGGCCCTTTCTGTTGATCCACAAAATTCGCGTCGCCGACTTTGTCCACGTCACGTTCGATCGATATCACGATGAAGCCCCCGAATCAGTACTGACTGTCCATCACAGCAATCATGCCTAAGGACAAGACCACCACCACCACCACCCGCAAGGGCGGCAAGGAGCGCGTCCAGCGCCGTAAGAAGGGTATGTTGGCTCCCCGACCAGCGCAATTGGCGCTATCTGGTCTTCGTATCGATCCTAACACTTTCCAGACCCCAACGCCCCCAAGCGTGGTCTGTCCGCCTACATGTTCTTCGCCAACGACAACCGTGACAAGGTCCGCGAGGAGAACCCCGGTATCACATTCGGTAAGTCAATTGGTTCCCGCGTCTTGCATCTTGCTAACAATCACTGCAGGCCAGGTCGGCAAGATGCTCGGTGACAAGTGGAAGGCTTTGACCGAGTCCGAGCGCAAGCCCTACGATGAGAAGGCTGCCACTGACAAGAAGCGCTACGAGGAAGAGAAGGCCAAGTACCAGGCTGTAAGTTCATAACTTAGCCCCCGGAACGCACCAAGAGTCGCCTAACACCCCATCCAGCAGGCGGAAGAAGAGGAGGAGGAGTCTTCCTAAGCGCCTCGCCGCAAATCTCGATTGCGCAGCCGGAGTTTGTGTTTTCTTTTCGCTAATTCTTCTCGGTTTCGTTTTATCACTTACGGGCTTAACGGAATGGTCTCCACGGTGGTTTCTGCTTGCTTTATGATGGCCTCGGAGAGGCTTTGTCACTTTTGAATGGGAAACGGTTCCTTCTTTGACTCTACCTTCTGGTGCGCTGGTGCTGTTCTACGCATCAGCTCATGTCGCTATGGAGAGATGGCCAGAACTGGCGTGCGGGATTCCGATGCATGCCAGTTTACACTTAGTCTAATCAATCCAACTATGTTTCCCTAATTGTTTCTGCCTGTAGAATACACGTTATGGCACCGCGGGGCCCATCTGTCGGTCCGGGCTATTCGATATCTCAGGCCATCCTTGTACTTCATGGGATTTCTTGTTATGCGGGAATGACCCAAGCTCCCCTCTGAAGTATAAACGAGGAGAAAAAGTATTAATCGAACTAGATGAAGTAGCGAGAAGATCATTTCCCAGAACCGATCAGCTCCAACGCATGCTGTCGCCTCCAATCAGATAACAACCACTCCAACGACCCTCATGACAATCGTAAAAACCCAAACCCCCAATTTAGCTTTTATATTCCTCATGCCAATCATCAACAACATAAATCATCATTCGTAAGGGCGCGGTTCGTCCCATCTTAGCCTCATATCACCGATGCTGCCTCTATGGCACCAAGGAAATCGTCGGCATCTAAACAGTACATTAGAATGAAGATCGGGAATACAGACCAGGATAATAAACTCACCGTTGCGCGAAGTAAATTTCAAAATATGCTCTCCACTAGATGTCAAAGGCGGGTCGTAGTCTTCCGCCGACATCATAATGGTAGGTCTCAACTCGCGCACTAGCACCGTGCGGTGATCCAGACGACGAAGCCATCCACGCCGGCCAAGGTGCTTTGTTATGAAAGCGGTCCAGACGGGAGTTCTGTTGAGTATGAGACTTTGGTTTTCAAGGGGTTTGAGATGGAACTTACCGGTCCATGTCGCCCAGGTGGACAGATGCCTGTAGTCTTATAGCTCCGGATAGGGTATCTTGGTAGATGCGCAGGGCGTGTTTATAGGGGCCGTCGATTATTGGGCTAGAGTTGGTCAATTGAGGATGATCGAGTAGAGAATAGATCAGACTCACGCGCCAAAAAGCTCTTCTTCATCTTCCATTTCATAGTCGCGGATATTTTCAACTGGTCTGCCTGCGTCTTGGGAGCGGAGAGCCAAGAATGTGCAGAAGAATATAACCATGGCTGGACGAATGCGTTAGATATGACTCAGGTCTGAAGAGCGTGGATTCTATACTTTCAATAGTTGTGAACTTGATGGTGGCCCACAAGATAAGCTCGGTTCCGGCATGTCGTCTCCGACACAGCTGAAGACAGGAACCCTGTTGTATAATTTCCAGCATATTGAGAGGCAAGCAGAAATAATCGTTGGGTCTGGTTCGGTGGGGAATTTTAATGATAATTCGCACGCGATGGTCTGTGGCTCGCAGAAAGAAGTATATAGTCATTTCGGAGGAGTCGTTGAAGGCGCTGTCGGAGCTGATTAGCACTATATGATACAGTCAAGTTCGCCCTTTACTCACAGTTGAAGAAGCTGCTCGAATCCCTGTTCTTTGAGCAACTGCTTAATTCCAGGGTGAGGTTCACCAAAACACCCTGCCTTGTCTGGAGAGTTCGGAATTCTGGTCTCCGAGTCATAGCTTGAAAACGCTTCTTTGATCCAATGGTACTGAACGGCCTCTGAAGTGGTAGATCGGCTAGTAGCCGGGGTCGCAGACGTAGATCCCGTCAATGTCGAGCTAGGCGTGTCCGGCACTTCTGGTGCGTCCGGTGCAGCAGGTGGTAAATCAGAAAACACACCGGAAATGGGTGATAGAGGTGACTGAGGCGATAGATGCGGCGGACGAGTACGCTCGAAGGAGCGACGGCGCGGCCGACGGTCGCTAACCGGGCTCGGAGGGTTGGTACTACCGCCTGAAGATGGATTGCGGCTAGACATGCGTGCTAAACGTGCTGCAGCGCGTTTCTCTTGTGAACCCATAAGAGCCCTGAACCCACTGCGGTATCCCGGGAGAAGTGGCGAGTCGTGACCACGGCTGTATTTGACGGACTGTCATTACCTTATACGGTCTTTCTGGAGCGACGGATCTTACTTTTTCATCAAGTCACTTATCTCCCGCAGAAACGTCTTATACTGCGCCAGACGAGTACCTAGAGAACTCTGTGACTCGTTCCAGAAGAAACGGGACATATCCATCCAAACCCGTTTATAGCCCATCTGGGTGGCATTGGGGCCATCGAGAAGAGCAAAGAAATCCAAGATATCCTCGATAGTGTACTTCAGACTGTAGCGCACTAATCCCAGATCCCCCTGAACGCGGGGCAAATTCTGTCGATAGCGAGGATCTCTGATCAAGTCACTCAGACTACCTAGCGTTGAGCTGAGAGCATAGAAATCAGACATGAGCGCGGTCACCTCCGTCGCGTGCTCGGGAAGAGGGGCACGGAAGGTGCTGAAGCCGGCGGCCGCATCTTCACACTCATCGGCAGACAAGCGCAGGTCCATCAGGTCAGGCCATTCGGAGGAAGGAGAGAGACTACGAGAAGCCGAACACACAAATGGTTTTTTTCACGGGCGGATTGCGGCTCTTCTCTGCGTTTTGACGTGGTCGCGCAGGAATAGCGGGGCGAGTCGTGCAAGTAGCAAGTAGCGGTGGGGTTGGATCATTTCACCCAATGTCTTTGTCATTTGGTTTATCTTGTCTCTCTCGTAGATAAGAGAAAGCCATAAGGTAGAGCGTTTTTCAGGTTGTATACTCTACCTTGAAGTAGGGTATGTTGATTTGTTTTGACTCGAATCCATGGTTCCTCCACTTTCGAATCCAAGGTTCATCTCCGCACTGTTCACGGTTTGGAAGGTAATCATCTTGAAATAACTAGTCAGCTAGTAGGAAGGCAAAAGAAAGGAAATGAAAGGGAAAAGGTCAGACAGGCTTAGGTTATATAGGCCACCCACCAAGGTCTTTAACGAATGACAATAGTGTGTTGCCTATATTATACCCCCGAGCTCGGGCAGCGTTGAGGCTGTGCAGTCCATGTACGGAGACTATATTAGAGCGTACTATTGACTTATACCTGAATCGGATGAACTTTCGAATAGATGAAGAGAGTTATCGGAGCCGGTATAGATCAGCCGTCTAAAGAGGTCTTCCTGTTCTCTCGAGATGGCCATCTCTAAACACACTCAGGGAAAAAGGAATTTTAATCTCACTGCAACACCGGCATCTTGATAAGCTGGTAATATGAGCTTAGTAGGCCTCCATATAAACATAGAACTACGATTCTACTACTACCGAAGTGTTACACATTTGCAGGTGCTTCTGCAGCCTCATATTAGCAGGTCAACAGTAGGGAGATTGCACTGTGTCTAGACAAGTCCTACCCTCGAGGATTTGAATCATAACTTGCTTCAATTGCACCCGCTCCCAGAATGCAATAAATGTACTTGACTAAAATCATTCCTTATGTGCTTGTTGTAGCTTCTGTATCGGGAAACCCACTCATAAACCGCGCAGCCAGCCTCTTGCTCCGCAGTTCCTGGATCTGTCGCCGCCGGTCATCAAGAGTAGCCTGATGTTCCGCAGCCCTGGCCGACAATCGGTCCCGCTCACGTTGCGTCTCCTCTCGAGCCTGTTTCAGCTCCTCCATTTGCTTTTTCCGCTCGGTTTCATCGCGCGAAAAGGCATAGAATCCCGTTCCGCGATTGCGCACTTCTCCATCGGCATCATAGTGCATCTGATCCGGCGGTGTAGCTGACCGGTCCCGACGAGCGGCGAGACTAGCCATATGCGACGCTATGTTCGCATCGGGATTGAATGCCTCCGATTGAATGGCCTCGCCATAGATCAAATTCTCTGGCATATTTGGTCTCCATCGTTCTTGCATTGATTGTCCCCGTTCCTCTTCTTCCTTGGCGCGCATAGCTCGAGCAGCCTCGGCTCTGGTGCCGCGGCGGGAGCGACCTAACTCGTCTTCATAGGAGATTATAGACGCATTGTCATCGTCTTCTTCTTCCTCCGAGTTATCAAGTGCATCCTCTCTTTTGCGCTCCTCATTTGCCCATTTGCGATCGAAATCAACGAGTGCCTCTTTCTCTTTGCGCCGCAGTCGCGACAGGTAGTCATCTGGGTGGTGGGATCCGCTCGGTGTCTCGTCTTCGTCACTACTGTTGCCTGCAAGATAGAGTCCCTTTTTCATGTCCTCGTACTGGCGGGCCTTCCATTCCATGCGGCGCTTGGACCGACTCAGTGTGGCGTCATCGATGCTTCCGATGTCCTGGCTTCGTTGATGGACTTGTTTGGAAACATCGTGGTCGGTCTCTTCAAGATCTGCAGCAGCGCGCTTCTGAGCACCTTTATTCTGTTTGCCGAAAATGTCGGATTTGGGGTTCTTGGACGGTCGTTGGCGGCCGCGAGTCGAGGGGTTTGAGTTCTGGGAGATGAGGGAGGATAGTTGGCTGGTGAAGGCGAGGGTGGATGAAGACGGGAGGTCTTGTGTTTTTGATGTTTTTGCACGAGACTTTCCGTACAGAGAGGACTGATCTGAAGCCATAGTGCAGTCAATGGAGCTCTGGAAGCAGCTTGCGACGGGCAAAGTGAAGTCGGCGCCGATAACGATAGAAGATAGTCGATAAGCATTGGTGCCTGGTTTTGCTGGTGGATATAAGCCCGGATGATCTACTACAGTAAGACAGTGGACATCACGACTATACAAATGGTATTCGTATGACCTGGAAAGATGTTCTAACTGTATTCTGGAATAGGTCTAAAAACATATTTCCAGTTACTTGACTACAGTAGAAGGGACTTAGTCGAGATTTTGAATGGCCGCAATCGGCCCTGAGTCAGCGCTGCCCCGCGGACCCCACGAGATAACGAGCTCGGCGTTTGGACTCGATTTTAATCTTTGCATTCCCCGAAGACTTTTATACTTATACCCCGTTCCATACTTGCGCCATTCAATCGCGCGTTATCCTTCCATAAGTGTGAAAATCAATTGGCTCTTCACCATGTCTGCCAACCCTATCTATCTCGGGGTCGTCGGTGAGCACTCATCTCAACAAGTTGTTTCCATGTTTCCAGCTGAAGTACTGACATTTCTATCCAGGCGTCGGCGGTGTCGGTACCGCATTCCTCTCCCAGCTTGCTCGTCTCCCCAATGCTCCTAAGCTCGTCCTGCTCGCCCGTTCCTCGCAGACTCTCCTCGCTCCGGCACCGGCCTATTCGCCGGCGATCCCTCCGGCCGACTGGGCCATCGCATCGGCGACTCCCTCTCTGACCAAGACTGGCGCTCTGCCCGCTGAGGAGATGGCCACATATCTCGCCTCGGCCCCTGGACGTGCCATCCTCGTCGACAACACTTCCGATATCAACCTGGCCCGGTCGTACCCCACGTTCTTGAAGAAGGGTGTTTCGGTCGTGACCCCTAACAAGAAGGGTTTCTCCGATGACCTGTCTCTGTGGAAGGAGATCTTCTCCTCGGCTGCTGAAGGCAAGGCCCTTGTTTACCATGAGAGTACCGTTGGCGCTGGCCTCCCCGTCCTGTCCACTCTTAAAGACCTGGTCGCTACCGGCGATGAGGTGACCCGCATCGAGGGTGTCTTCTCTGGTACACTTTCTTTCCTCTTCAACGCATTTGCCCCCGCCTCGGGCTCCTCGAACGCCCAGTGGAGCGCCGTCGTCGCTCAAGCCAAGGAGCTGGGCTACACCGAGCCCGATCCCCGTGATGACCTCAACGGCATGGATGTCGCTCGCAAGCTCACCATCCTAGCCCGTCTGGCTGGCCTCGATGTCTCTCGCCCGGACTCTTTCCCCATTGAGTCCCTCATCCCCGCAGAACTCGCTTCGCTTCCCTCGTCCGCCGATGGCATCTCGCAGTTCATGACCCGCTTGCCGGAGTTTGATGCTCAAATGGCCAACATTAAGGATGCCGCCGAGAAGGAGGGCAAGGTCGTTCGTTACGTAGGTAGCATTGATGTTGCGAGCAAGGCCGTCAAGGTTGGTTTGCAGTACTTTGACAAGGACAGCGCCATTGCTGGTCTGAAGGGCAGTGACAACATCATCAGCTTCTACACCAAGCGGTATGGTGCCAACCCCGTCATTGTGCAGGGTGCTGGTGCTGGTGGTGAGGTCACCGCCATGGGTGTGTCTTCTGATCTGCTCAAGGTTATTGAGCGTCTGCACTAAGACGGTTCTTGTGAGATAGAGAAAAGCACTAGATACATAATGATTGCAAGATTTATGATCCGTGATTGTCTTGGAAAGTACCTAGTAAATGTCAACATTCAATCACCTGCTCAATCAAAGTTCAATTACCTACTCTGATGGCTTGATGTCGGGCACTAAATTATCGTCAGGCTTCCTGGTGCTTGGAAGGAGTATGCTGTCACAAGCTCCGCGAGCAACCATTTACAGCTAAGACCGCAAAAACTCCTTCAAAGCTTCTCCCCAAACATCGCCCCTTTTATAAGAATTCATGGCAGGCACATTTCCCTTCTTAAGCCCATCAATCGCAACCGCAAGCTCCTCACCAAGTCCCTCGTGCTTAATCTGCCGTATCGGGTAGGTATAAGTATGAAAGGCAAAGACCAAAGCTTTAGAGCGAGGAAGACGATGCAGAGTCTGGCGCTCGCATCGCAGCACCGTCTATTAGATATCAGCACAGCTCCAAAAAAAAGCCTACCAATAACATACCTTATCAAGATCCAATTCGTCCATCTTCATAGCCCTGTCCTGTCCTGGAACTGTATCTCCTGAAGACCCATGGACTTCGCCAAAAGCAGCGAACAACCTTGCACCAGTTGTGATACTCCAGTTCACTCGTTTCGCGTATTTCCCAACTTCAACCCGCGCAAAGAATCGGTCCATGCTGCGCTCTAGTTTCTCTGCATACCCGGGTACCGGGCTGTGGATATCTGCTAGTCGCCGACCGAGCTTCTCACGCGGATTGAACCCGGATGGGAAGCAGGTTGTGTACGCTTGGAGTATGTACCTTGGTTGTTCTAGAGATGAGGGAGAAAGCTCGGGTAGAAGGACAAGGAAATCCTCATCAATAGTCTGCGTGAGGGTTTCTAGTACCCTGATAGTGGATATTTCTGAAGTGATGGTCGTCGGCCACGTTTCTCCCGTGACAAGGTTCTCGAAGACTCCTTTGTCTGAGCTTCGCAGTTTGAACATGCTCGGATATCGGCTCGGAAGGTATTCGCCGAGCACGAAGGTGTACAGCTCGCTAACAGCGGCGCGAATGAGCGCATCTGTTATAGGGTTACCGTCATCGTTGATGGCGACTACGATATCATGATATTGCTGAAGTAGTCCTTTGCGCAAAGTGAGACGGTCTTTGTACGTCTTGTCTATGGGTATCAACTCGGATGGGTCCAGGGTTTCCAGAGCTAGATTTCATTGGTTCGGATATTCAGTGCTGGGTGTATCAAGTGGGGTCTTACCCATAGTCAGATTGTATTTCTCTTTCCCTCGAAATGGACGGAGTTGCAGAGGCTCGGCGGTTTCCCAGTTGAATCCCATCAACGGTGTAATGGTAGTAGGAGACTTATCATCTGTCTTATTTGTTGGATTTTTGATCCTCGCTTGGCTTCGAAACAGACCGGACTGCCAGATCCATCGCCAGGCACAGAGACATAACCCTATCAGAACCGCCCCAAGCAAAGATGGGAGTGAAAGAGTTCCAGGCTGAGGCGGTATCATGTCTGCTTTCAAGGAAATCTGGGCCATGCTGCGAGGTCTAGGGAAAGAGGCCGTGTTAATACAAGAGAGAGAGAGAGAGAGAGAGAGAGAGAGAGAGAGAGATCAGTCTTATCGGGCGTCATCTACTCCGCACGGACTCCGCAGAGGGGTCTTTGATAAAGGCATTTACCTCATTTCCTGCATCCATTTTCAACAGCTTCAACCGATTTGTTGCCTTAGTCGAGGTCAGTAAGAATCATAAAATGTTTACAGAACATATGACAGCCGAATCTCTGAATAACACATAGGACTTATTCCCTACAAAGACTGCCGAACACGGGTATCCCAGCAGACCAAGCTAACACCATAAACGCCATGACAAACAGGAAGCAGGGAACCATGAATAATAACCGTAGCCATTTCGCAGCTCAAGCTCGACCAGCCCTACGCTTCACGTCTCCGTCACTGGAATGTGCTCGGCCATCTGTAGCAGGGGCCACATTCTCCTTCTCTGCAGATGTATCCACGGACCCGTCGCGCGATCGTCCACACTCTTCACCAGAATCGGGTTTTACGCTAAGCCCGAACGCTCGTCGTTGTTCGTTAATACTCGGTGCGCGGGGACGCTGTTGACCACGTGCGCGTCCGCCAATCCATGGGAATTCCCAGATAATCATTCGGTAGAGCCAGAGGCTGGCGTCGAAGAAAATAAGTGCGGCCCAGGGAATGATGGTTATGATGCCGAGAAGAATCTGGTTGGAGAGCGGGTGTTAGAGATGGGAAGCAAGAAATACCGTTATACGAGGGAGATCAGACGTACGAAGAGTCGCACTGCCCAGCTCTCAAACTGGGTGAGCTGCGGGGGGAGGATAGAATACCACGCCATTCTCCTGAATCTGTGTTGCCTGGCCGACGGAAGAGGTGCGTGTTGGAGCTGAAGGTGGGACTTGAGGTCTAGACCTCTCGGTTCATTTCTTGTAGGCCAGGATCTCCTTCATAAGTTCAATGTCTCGTTATCGGAGCTAGTCTTGTAGCGTGTGGGTGCTACCCCTCCTCAAAATCCGGGGTAAAGGGATGATCGACCGGCAGATAGGTGGTATGAGAGTGAGAGCTGAGCAAAGGAAGACGCTCCAGAGACAGACAGCGAGATATCACGGAGGTCGCGCACTTCTTCGCACGGTCCCTTTGGTTTGGGTAGAAGGGCGACTGGACCGGTCGAGATGCGAAGGAGCAAGGCGGCGTCGGAAGGGAGTAAGGGAGATTTGGGTGCGGCAGTTCGGGGGAACTATCGTCACAAGGAAGCTTGCAATGGACACGGTAAAGACAACTTTCTCAAGATCGTGATACACCTGGGCAGGTCGGGGGAGGTAGGATCCACCTGGTAGTCAATGAACGGGTGGCCCGGCAGAACGCAGATCCCGTTTAGGCAACCTATAAGCACCTCGGTTTATACAGTGTCGAAGCTACTTTCAAAGTAGAATGCTTCTAATATCTCCAATGCCTGCCTATTAAATAGATGTCTCTTTCCTTTGTGTGACTTTGGATTGATATTCCAACGGCGCGTAATACAACAAGCTCGGTCCTCACTGACTACTGGTCGGTATAGAAATTGCTTCAAAATCAACAGCGTTCTACGCGTATAGAGAAAATATAATTATGTTCAGAAAAGGCGTCATAAAGATGCGACGCCGTCTACTTAGGGTATATTGATTCCATCCGATGCGTAGAAAAGAATATCAACCTTGGAAAGGGCGAGAACAAAAACAACAAAAAAGACGCCAGTCATGAATGCATATGCATAACACCGCGAAAATGCAAACAAAAGCTCCACGGGCCACGATAAAAGATTTTTATAGGCTCGTACCATGATGTTATGGACCTCAATAACAATAACAATCAAACTCCACTAGCAACATGCCCTGTCGGCTACGACACTGGACAAGCAAATCCTAGTCTGGACGATAATCCAGAAAATAACAGAACGACCATCGCAACAGACCTCCCGTATTTGAAAGCAATTTTGAACAGAAATGTCCGGAGAAAGAGCGAGCCAGACTCATGGAGTCCGGAAACCCAATCTGTCATAGTCAGGTCTCGCCGGTGAGCTCCCACTCCGTGGCCGACGGCCGTAAACTTCTACCGGCGGAGCTGGCGCATAGACATGGCTCCCATCATGGATCAATGGCCCAGACCTATTAGAGTGATAAAGCTGATAGCGAGGAACATGACGTGGAGTCTGGAGCCTCGCAGACTCGTGTAATCGCTGGCGCGCATCTCGGACATCGACACGATGCTCTCCCAACTGGAGAAGCTGTGCGGGTTCGACTTCAGGGTTCCATGCTATACTCAGCTCCCTCATCCGCTCATCCACGGAGCCTAGTCTCGGTTGAGATGCAGACACGGGTGGATAACGTGCGTTGGATTGGAGGGCGCTCTCTGAGAGAGAACCACCTGTAACGCCGGAGAGGGTCTGTGATTGGGCCATCGATCGTTGAGCCATTGGCGTTTGCGGTAGTATTCCTGGGGTGGCATTGCCTGACATCTCTCCCGATTGATGAGGGCTCGGAATGGGCGAGAAGCGCGGGGGGTAACGGACCGGCTCTGTAGCCCAGGACTGGTGGGAGTAACCAGAAAAATCGCGCGTGAGAGGCTCAGGGCCCGGGCGCTCGTGAGCTTGCGGGAGGGGACCGTCAGAGAGTGTCACTTGAACGGGCAGTGCCCCGGGCATTATAGCAGATGGGTGGGCCACAGGAGGTGGGCGCGAAGGTGGAGATGAGAAGCTCTGGCCTGCCTGTCTTGAACTTGACGGTCTTTGTCGTGGGACGGGGACGGTGATACTGATATCTTCGTCATATGGCAGTGGTGATGGATAAGGAAGAAGAGCGGGAGTACTGGCAGACAGTCCCCGCGCGGCGGGCTGACATGGCATGAGCGAAGGTGTGCTGGCAGATGGTTCTCGTGCAGGATCGTATATATGCGCGAGCGAGGAGCGACGAGATTCAATCTGGGATCCGGGCGCTGTTTGGAGTTCCAGCTGAAGCGGTTGTGGGCTAAGGAAGTCACTGCCAGGCTCACTATACGTAGAGCGAGACAACGGCTCGAACATCAGCTCATTGGTTGTCACCTCATGAGCGAGAGGGGACGCAAATAGGTAGCTTGCCGGGCCATCGAGCGATTCAGCCGAAGGTTCAATCTGCAGTCCAGGAGCTGATTCCGGTCCTCGAAAAGGAGGCATGGATGCTGGTCGTCTAGATGGGGGTTCTGCCTCGAGCATGCGTCGAGCTGCTACACTAGCATAAGTTGGCACATTCTCTTTGCTGGAAGGGTTCACGGTAAGGTTCGGACGTCCAGCAGTAGCTTGGCCATTGCTATGTCGCCGGACGGCCGCCAGTGCTTTCTCAGCCGCCGAAGCCAAGATCGGAGAGCTCGCATTCTTTTCTTCCGATGATACGCGACTGGAAGAGCCCCGTCCCTGTATGTGCGAGACTGTCACCATAGGACTGGCCGGCTTGGTGCCACGCAAACGGCGAATACCTTTGGTTCGCCTTATTGACTGTCGGTCTTTCGGGAGCCGCGGTTTAGAATGTCGGTCAACCACATGCCATTCCTTTCCGTCAGACGCAGCAGGAGGGCTTTGTGTTTTTGGAGACGCTTGCTCTGTAGCCTGGCTCATCTGTGACCGTGCAGGCGAAATTCGAGGCGCCTGTTTTGCTTCTCCGTCCGTTTCATAGCCGCCTTCCGACTCATCGCAAGGCTGTCTAAAAATATGAGGAGGGAACAATTCCAAGTTGAAACGAGGAGGCGCCATAATTTGTTCGGGGGATTCTGCACGGGGAGACCCTGCGTCTCCCCAATTCCATGTCGATTGGCGCGAAAAACTCTCATCCGCCGATGATTCGGGGAATGAGGACGACGAGCTGCTTGATCGATCAAAAACAGACCTCTGGTTGCGAGAGCCTTCTTGGGAAGAGCTTGGGGACATGCGAACGATTTCGCTGCTGATGCTTTTCATCAGTTGTCGCAGATATTCACGCGCTTCTCCAAGGACTGGGGGATGTGAGCTTATGGCCGATTTCTTTGGGAAGAGTCCAGCAAGGTTCGATGCATGGGTCTCGTATTCTCGATAGTCACGAACGATACCACAGTCGTGGTAATGCGCCATCTTCTCCTTTGCATTCTCATAAGACTTGCAAAGGAACCGCGTGGCAACGATCAACCACGAACTGTAGAACCCAGGGTCGTTCTTCTTCAGGACGTCCTTGTACTCCTCATCCTTGATCCTGAGCTCATCTCGGCAGAATCGCTGCACCACATTATGCATTATGAGCACGTCAACGACCGAGCCGTCACGGTAAACTGAGAAGAATCCCCCGGCGCTGCTCTCAGTCAGAGACTCAGTCAATCCTGGGATTCCGGGTGTAGGAGCGGCGTCAGTCGCTATTTCATCACTCGAGTGCTGTGCAGATAGGTTCTGGATGGATGAAAGGTGAGTGTCCAAGGTCCGTTCAATTAGTCCATAGTGGATAAGGGTTCCCAATGTGGTGTCGAGGTCTGGTTCCTCTCCTATCTGGGCACTGGATAGTATCTCCGTGTTCTCGGCAGACATCGCGGCTTTTCCAAGATTGAGCAAGCCCACGGGGACATGGGGACCAAGGAACGAGAGCAGATTGATCAGATTCAGAGCCTGTCGCTTGTTCAAGCGGTATAGATCATTCATGATGCCCAAAAATGGCTCTGCGAGTTTCTTGTCGGTTATTTGGTACTTGACACGATATTTCTCAATTGGCTTATTCGTCGCGTTGAGACGATGGCCGATGGCATGAATAGCGAGCGGCAAGCACTCGTAGTACCCAACTAGCTCAGTGGCCTTGTGGACCTGCTCCTGCGTAGGCTTTTTGATTCCGAGGTCCTTAAAAAGTAGCTTGCAGGCATCTTCAACTCGCATTCGAGGCATCGAAAGGCAGTACGGCTCGAATAGACGTTGCTTCTTCCGTAATGTAGCATCGATCGAGGTATATATGATACTGCACCTCTTGTTCCAGGGGAGAAAGGGTCGGAACTCATTGATATCATCATCGTGATCGAAAGAAATCCCGTCAAATACCAGCAGCCACTCATGTCTTGTATGAAGCCAGTTTCGGACTGTATTCACATAACTAGGGTCATAGGCCTCCTTGTGGTCAACCAGCGTAGCTGTTTGTGCGATTTCCCAGAAGCATTTGTACGATGACTCGCGGGACCTTGAATCGATCCAGAAAATCCCACCAGGGTAGTCCTCACGTTGGGTAAAGACATATTGTCGGGCCAAATGGGTCTTGCCAGATCCCGGGACTCCAGAGATCAAAACGGCCATAGTCCGGTCGGCGCGCGCTCGAGCCTTGAACAAGCGGTTGTGCAATATCTTCAGCTCCTTTTCCATGCCATAAAAGGTTGCGTTTGGATGAAAACCCGGAGGTGCGACAAAAAGCGGTGGGCTATGAGAGGTTTGCGACGTTGTTAGGACACCGCTCCCTATATCAGATACAGGGGAGTTGCGGCCGCCATCGGTAGCGGGTGCTCGTGGCAAAGTTGCCACAGAGTAGACTATTGGGAAAGAGAGTCAGCAAGTGTCTGACTCGGGAACAATTTGGATGATATCAGATAGATTGAGGGAAAGACGGGAGCCACCCGGAAATGAAGCAAGCAAGCTAAGTACAAAATGCTGAAATCCAGATAAAACACGCGAATAATATGACTAAAAAGAATATTCAAAGCAGAGCTGGTCGAACGAAGATGCTCATGAAGGCGTCCGCCAAGGAAGATATTTCATAATCCGAGCGGAGTGATCGTAACAATCGTTTGCGAGAAGATGTTTTCCTCCGCAGAATCAATGTCGCCAGTAAACAAAGCATAAAATCAAAATGATGGCTCCTCAATCTCATATTCCTTCAACGTGACCGACTCTCCCGGGGAAGGCAAAAGGTGTGAAGCCCTACCGTGCGAGTTCAAATCCGGCATACTGCGTCCGATAGAATCATTTTCCTTACCTGCAAAAGTCAGTCGTGTCAGATCAGCTAAAGAATCCAGCTTACCATCGTAGATCTCCCGAGCCTTAGCCTTCTTTTCCAGCAGACGAGTCTTGTGCTCTTCAACCCAGCGGTCCGCGATAATTGCGGGAGCCTGGCGCGAATACCTGAGGATAGCCTCGGCGACTACTTCATATCCAGGAGAGTTCTCGTCGTCGAACTTGCACATGTGGCTATGGTCTGCCTCGATGCCCATCCGCTCCACACCTTCAAGGTATGGTGCAGCTGATGCCTCATCGACAATAATCTCCCGCGTTCCTCGTAAATCGGTCGAGCGAGTTTCGTGGAACAGGTAGATGTGAAAGCGACCCATAATATCAGCAAACAGACTGTTGATATGCTGTAACGTCTCATTATCCTTGCGAAGGGCCTGCACAAGCTGCGAGGAGCCCTCCATCACCTTTTTGGGGAGAACAGCGGTGCAGATATTGTGCAACAACAGGCCCCATTTCGCAATATCAGAGCCGTTGTGCGGGGTGCCGAGGAAGAGAATCCCAAAGGTCGACACGTAGACAGAGCGCAGGTGCTCAGTCTTCTCATTTGCCAAGCTCCTGCTGTAGATTAGGGCGCGTTTGACTACCAAGCCACCAAGCGAGTGGCAGACGAAGATTATCGGGCGCTCGGAGCAGTTTCGCAGCTGTGAAAAGAGTCAGAAATATGTTGGGAAGACACGAAAAGTGACGGTCGGAAGAAACCACGTACATTTCGATTGGCAGCAAGATTTGACGCCAGCGTCTCTGCATGACTTACGATCGAATCGCGCGACGCACCATCAGTGAAAGCAGCAACACTTGCATTATAGCCATAGGTCAGGATGCGAGGACGTAGCGGTGCAAGAATCTCCGGCAGCAGGTCGACAGGCCAGAAGCAGCCACTATTGCTGGTCCATGAATCATGTGGATGACCGTTGAGACCATGAACGAAAACAATATCCACCGTGGGTTCACGGGGAACATAGACCTGCGACAAGCCAAATGGCTTGACGGGTCGAGAGTCGGGCATTCTTCACGAACTATGCAAAGGCCATTTCTTCATGTAAGATGAAAAGTACAAGAGACCCGAGAGAGAGAGAGGGTTTTATAGAAGGCTGCAGGCTGCAGGCAGGTGATTGGGGCGTTGTTCCCCTGACCCATTCAGATGACTGCGATCCAGTGGAACCGCGGCCCGCTTGCAGATTACTCGAATCGGGCGATCTTCCTTTTACTTTACCCTGAGAAACATGAACATGAATGAGACTGCGCCACGGTACACCTCAGCTGCAGGTACCCAGGTCAAGATGTTGCCTTGAGGTTGCCTGGCCGTGAGTCATTTCTAACGAAAGTGTACTAAAGTATGGACCAAAGTTGTAAAAAGGGCGTAAAAGTATATCGAAAGTGTAGGCGTGACTTCCTCACGAACAAGTGAGAGAAAGGTGACCTCGGGAAGCGGGGACGATCTTCCGGGGTGCATGAGCAAGGTCTAGTCACGCCCCAACCACCTAATACGCTATGATTCTCAGCCACCTAGCTATTTTTGGATTTAGAATATCTTCAGCAACAGTTAATGCTCATTATAGTGCTTGATGCCGTATGTAGTGCAATTAGACATTGACGTACCCGTGGGTATACCCGTTTGGGTATGGGCCGGGTATAGGTCTGGGCTACCTATGAATCATCTCTCATCTACCGTCCCCGGAACGCAGGCTTTCGTTTCTCGGAAAAGGCGCGCAGCGCCTCGTACCGATCCTCGGTCTCAATGACACCCTCGTAAGCCTGGTTCTCAGCTACTTCACCCAGGGGAGATCCCTGCACAGCCAAAAGGGCCTGTTTCAAGGCGATGGGCCCGCCCTCGCAGATATCCAGGGCCAACCTAATACTCTCCCGCAGCACCTTCTCGCGGGCTACACCTTCCTGCGCACCCTCCTCCGGAAGAACCTCGACCAAGCGATCGCAGAGACCCACGAAATATGCCTCGGGACCGTGTACCCGGCGTCCGGTGAGGATGAGATCGCGCGCACGAGTGGGCCCGATCAGTGCGGGTAGACGGTAAGTGCCACCTGCACCCGGGATAATACCCAGCCGAGTTTCTGGCAGGCCGACGGTACAGGATGAGCCGAAGACGCGGAGGTGGGTGCACAGTGCGAGCTCGAGGCCACCGCCCAGGGCCATGGAGGAGATGCCGGAGATGGTGGGAACTTTGAGGGAGGCGAGTTCTTTGAAGGTGCTGCGGAGGTCCAAAAGGAACTGTTCTGTCCTGTTGATATGTGACATCGATTAGCCAGACGAAAGCAAGTTTTGGATAGTAAAAAGGGAAGCTCACTGGCGGTGGGTCATTTTGGCGCGCTCTTTCAGATCTGCGCCGGCGCAGAATGCTGCATCAACGTTGCTTGCCAATACTACCGCTCTGGTAGGTCCATTGCCTTCTTCTGCGGCAATGGACTTCACGTGATTGGAGAGGGTATCGAGCAGGTGACGGGAGATCGCATTGCGGGATTGGGGCCGGTTCAGTTTCAGCACGCGCACATGTCCGGATCCCGGAGCCGGGATCTGCTGGGTCAAGATGATGTCTTCTTCGGCGCTGGTACTGAGCCGCGACACGAACAGCCGGGTGGGGGTCATCGTGGAGGTCATGGTTGCGCGCGTGAAGCAGGAGAGAGGCGTGAGGCGGACAAGCCGCGGCGACATGACGGTGGCCATCGCCCTGGTTAATTCAAGGGGTCGAGCGGTACTCGATCTCACGCAGGTAGCTTTGAAACGAAAGGGGGCTTTGGGGGGCTAGGGTGATGTCCGCGTGGAAATCGGATGAAGTGCGAAATGGAAGGTTGGGTCGGAGCTTTCGGGGTATGGGGAAAGCTCCACAGTCGCCCGACGTTTGCCGAATGGGGTACATATAACTAAAAATACACTATCCGTTCCATGCTATCGGCAATTCAGATGCAACGGTTTAAAAGGGGGCTGGTGGTTTCAAGTAGCTCCTTGGATTGTGATTGCGGAGATCGGTATTCTGAGGAACTGGATTATGACGTGGCTTTGAACCTATTGCGACTCTTATGTAGCCATCTAACAGCATTGTTGTAGATCAATCAATACAAGCTACTTGCGGATCTAATTTAGGAGGTACTCAGCAGTTATGCTTTGCAGTTATGTGGTTAAGTAAATGGTGACTGGTTATCATGTGAAATCAGCAGGTGAGATTGCATTTACCAAGATATAAGTAGGGGAATAATCGCCACAGAATGGACGTGCGGTCATAAATCCGGCACTGGCATCCAGGGACTGAGTATTTATCGCGTCAACAAATAGCTTCTGATAGATCAATTAATCTCCTCATGATCTCTGAACAACCACCCTTCTTCCAGCAGACGTATATCTTCATCGTCCCCTTCAGCGCTAGCCACAAGAGAGGCTTTAAGCTTAGCAACTTTTTGGACGGCATCATCGTACCGTTCATTGCTGATCCAGCCATCTTCGCTTACACCACCAATTTGGTCTCGCCAATGGTTCACGACTTGATTCAAGTCAAACCACAGCTGCTCCTGGTCACGAAACCCGTCCAATTCAGCGTCGGTGAACTGCACTGGGCACGAAAATCCCTTTGTATCAGGTAGATAAGACCAATACTCAACCATGCGGACTAATGCTCCCCTTTAAAGTCTTTAAATTCCCACTCCATTGCCTGCCTGCCCTGTCCACAAGATGCTGACGTGGAAGAAGGATTGGGTCACGAAGAGCTTCGAGATGCGGTTTGTTGGGGTGACCATTGAAAATACGGTAGTAATCAAAGAGGAGACGGCGGCGACGGAGTTCATCGGCTTCGGCTTTCTCCTCGGCTGAAAGCGTTTCGTAGTCCAACGGAAGCGAGGGTTCTTTGAGATTGGGAGATTGCTCAGAATCTGGGTTTCCAAAGGCACGGGGATAGCCTGCAACCAATCGACGCGGCTCAATCGTTGTATGCTGCCAATCGACGATACAAGAGATGGCACCGGAGTCGGGTGAAACGAAAATGTTATTTGGGTTTAAGTCTCGACATGGTCAGGCTTATTTCGTGAACTTAATGGGATAGACATACCTGGATGACGAAGACTTGGTCGATTAAGCGGACTAGTGGTTTCTTTAGGCAGTAGGTATGGAGCTAATGCGAGATATTTGTCCAAGAGATGGAGGTAGTCTTCCGGAGACTTTTCCCCAGGAAAGACGCCATTGTGCGGAAAGTCAAGTTCCACTGGCTCTCCATACCGTCGAGTCCACTCGATTTCTTTCTCTGCAATAGACTTAAGGTATTCCTTGGAATCATTCCCTAAAATGGCCAGAACGACATCACGAGAGTAAACTATGCGCCTTTACAACTACTTCCGACCTAGGGGCACCTTTGAGAAAAGGCGCTTTTCTGAACCAATTGAGGTTGCATTTTACACGGATTGATCCCATTTACGCGTATATCGGTACTCTAATAGATCGGCAATAAGAGGGTAGATCTTCGAAGATATAGCACTAGCGAGAGTAGGTGGATCTTTTTTAGGGTTAGACGATTCTTTTATTTTAGTTAGCTAGAACTATCTAGAATAGCTAGAGGATAGGCTAAGACTTATAGAACTTATAATAATATTAGTAAAATAGAGAGATAAAGAAGAGGAAAAATTCGAGGGGTATTAGTAAGGTTAAGAACGCGTTCTTTATAATAACTTTTTAAGTATATAATATATTAATTTTCTTTATTCGTAGCGATATTATATAATTTTATAAACGCCTAGGGTTAGGCGTTTAGGGAGAGAAGTATAATTATTATAGAATTAGTAGTTTTAAGGTTATTTAGAACTTTCAGAGATTATACGCAATCGGACCGCTTACGATTCTCTACCGGAGCCCTACCGAATCGCCTACTTCTCGTTTACTCCTTAGCGTATATTAGTTGAATTAGCTCTCTATAATAAAAGGGAGTATCCTATCTCTTCTAATATTGGCTTCTTTAAGAATTAGTCTCTATTCTTATCCTATTATTTATCTTATTTATATTACCCCTCTACTAGATATCTCTTCTTACCTAACCGATAGGTCGACTACCCTACCAAAGTAGTCTTCTATAACAATATGTTCGAGGGTTTTTGCTTTTTAAGGCTACTAGTGATGAATTTTCCTAGGTTATTGAGGTGTTTAGGCGATTTATTTGAATGTTTTATCTAAAGCTATCAAAATAGTGGTAGGACGGTAGAAAGTCTGTATAGCAGCCTCGACCATGCTTAGACGCTCAGAATGCTGTGTTTTCAACTATCTTATTTTTCCAGATCTGGGACACTAAAGAAAACCACCTGCACAGTTGTATCGTCTCGTAGACGCCGGGAGCTTGGAAAGCTGAAGGCAAGTCGGCCTGCTATCAACTCGTGATGGTTCCCACCCAGTGAATTACGCACCAGATGCACGGCGACATTGTCATCTTGGACTGTTGTCCTCCCCTCCACGAACTTCCAGCTTACTCCTTTCCAGAATTGACCGAAGTCGAATGGTTCATATGTTGGCTCTAGTTTGCTATTCTTCTTCTCAGCTGCTTTCAATTCCAACCACTTCCCCACTAGATCAACTGCCTGCTGACTGGAGAGCATGTCCCACAAGCCGTCTGTTGCCATGATCAGGAAAGAAGGGATTCCAGGGTCGACCTTGATGCTTGTCACGACCGGTTCAGCCGTTAGATAGGGTGGCGTTCGAACGTTGTATGTTGGGACCAGAGGGGGTGGACCATAAAATCTCCGTTGCAGGTCCTTCTGGAATTGAATAGGCCACTTCCACTGGCCATCACCAAAGGCTCGTGAGACCCCAATCCCTAGCACCCGTCCGTTTTGGATAATGTCTTCTTCATCAGGGTGCTCTTTGTGAAGCCTGGCAATTTCTTCTTTGTTCTTGCCAGTCTGATCTACTGACAATGGCATTGCTTCCCACTTGCCGTCTGGCTTTTGCTGCCCCAAAACCGCCCTTGAATCACCGGTACACGCCACATGTAATGTACCGGTTGTAGAATCGTACATGGAGAGCAAGGCGCATGAGCCGGAATAAGCGGAGGCCAGTTTCTTTACTTTCTGTTGCAACGATTCTTGGCTCTGAGACGTACCTAGGGCTGTTTTGACAATAGAATCATCGAGATTCATAAACCCTTTTATGATAGCGCGCTGCACCAACTCATCGGGTACGGGGCTTTCGGTTGAGGTTGGCTGTATTTGACTTAAGCTGTGTCGGACGAAAATCAGGAGTTGCTTCTTTAGCAATTCCGATGTTTGCAGGCCTGAATGTCCATCAAAGACAGCCTAAGCCATCCACTTGTTGCCTCCTTTCCATGGTGAAGGAAGTTTACCATGGGTGAACTGATCCTCACACGGGCTATTGGAAGCTAGTTGAGCACCATCATATCTACTAACGCCGGCAACATTTCTGACTAGAAATGAATATGCTCCTTGTGATATGATACGCGTCACTTGATCTTTAGAAGGACCTGGTTCAACGCTCCAGTGCTCAGCTGGAGGGCTTTCAATATATGGCGCATCTTCGCGAGTCGCATCGTCGCGAGTATTTGCTAACCACCAAAGGCCGGGTGTACCGACTACACTAGCAACCGTCATATATCTCATCAAGTTCGAGAATGAGCCTAAGCCTGAGTCAGAACCCTTGGTTGAATATGAATTCTTGGGCCGCGCACCCAGGCTTGATATTGTGCTCACGCGTAGTCGCGTTCGAGTCGCGCCTAATGACATTGTCGGTAGGGTTCAACTAAAGAGGGGAAGGAAGACGGGAGGGTTTGGAAGCAATGTATACAGGCGTATTATGAAAATCCTTTTTCCCATCTGTGATCAAAGGAGAAATTGAGAAGTTAGCCCCTTGCGTATGGAAGGTGGATTACGGTTTAGTCAGCATCCACTTGTAACGTGATCCATAGGGTGCCGGGTCATACGCCACGCCTGGCCGTCCTTTATTCACACTGCCTTTTGCGATTTCTTCTCCACAAACTTCCGATATTACCATACACACTTCGACATCACGGATCACTCTCTATCACTCATTTGTTCCGCCCAATACCACTATGACAATCTCATACCTCTTATGGAATGAATACAAACCGCTTGAGCTGCGGGTTTTTGACCTGGTTTTTACTAAGCAAGGCAAGTCGTACTAACCAATTGTAGCAAATCCATAGCCTAGCCACTATACCCTAATCCATAATGCCTCAAAGGAGGGCAGGTCTCCCACTGACTTTCTGCACACCTATTGGTCCCCTAGGAGTGGGGAGCTCCACCTAATAGTTACCACTGACTCTCCCGGAATCGCCACGCACGCGACGCGTGGGTCAGGGACAAGCGCGTCCTAGTAGAGCTTGTTAAGGATCATCAATCGATCAATCTAGGTTGTTCATAAGGATCACGATCGACAAGCGACCTACTGCCAAGACCGACTACGATATTCCCAGAAAGGACAAGAACGAACTCTGAATCAAGCCAACTGACTTCAATGCGGGTGCTATCTGGGTTGGTGTAATACAAGCATGACAGCTAAGAGATCATTCGACCGAGCTTAAGGGCCTAGATGTTCCCTCCTCCATCTCAAAACCTATCCTCGATTTATCTGACCTATGACCATATGTCTACCTTGGCCTACTGCGGCTGACGCTTAGGCCTACCCGGCTTGGGTTTGCATAGGTCGTTGAGCTTTACCTCTAGCATAGCCATCCTATCTCGGAGAGCACCTACCTCGTTATGTTGCTAAGCTATAGCCTCTATTCCTTGCTACGTATTTCCGTTCTACGTGTGTTGCTTGAGGAACTGGTCCTCTAGGCCACTAGCAAATCGTGTTAGTATATTCCTATATAAAGCATGTCGTAGGGACTTTAAGGTATTTAAGCTAGTGATATTATACTTACCCTACGCGGTCATGTAAGCTAGAAGACTATTAGCTATAGCTATAGCCGATCTAGGTACTAACCGAGAGACATACTACGTGTAAATAGCTAGTACTCGGTAGCTGAGCTTCTATACTCCATGACTTCTGCAGTCACCGGATCAAGAGCCGTTGCTATAGATTTGTAGTATTTTCCCAACTACTTAGCGGTCCACTGCTTGGTAACAACTGCGACTTGAGCATTTGCCAGGCCCTTATTGTGTATATCCTCTGCGGATGGTACCTCGTTTACTCTCTATTAACATCATCTCCATCTTAGGTAGCTTCTAGCTAGTGTTCTGATCTGGATGTTTGCGAGCTTCAAGTGGGATTCACAGTCACAAATTATTTTCATCTTGCATATTTGTTCCGTGTCTTTTTCATTTTTATTCGCCCTCGTTTGGGGGGGGGGGGGAGGGAAGGATGCTCTTATGATGCAAATCCTTGTTGATTAGTGCTTTTTTGTGTCAATTTATTGTTACATTGTCTAGTTGCGACCGCATTGTGTCCGCCACACTTTCCTTGAAATGGACACGTTTATAACTGAATAAATAAATTCGTGGGTAGATTCACTCATACGTATTTGCAAACAAATCTAGGGATCATTACCTTCAGGTATGAAATTTCAAGCAAGTATGAGGATAATAGCGCGATAAGCTCAATAACACTGGGATTTTTTATTTACCAATACCCAGTAACCCTCTCCCCCCGGGTTCTAGTCAAAAATTGGCAATCCGCCTGCAGTCTTAGATCAAACAATCCCCGATATGGCGGCAAGAAAGCAACCTTGACATCACATATCCTTCAACTGTTCGAGTACATCCCCCATGTCCCGTACAGTAGCGCTTGCATGCTCAGCAAAAATTGCTAGATAGACATTATGGATCAGTATCCGTAAGATAGGAAGGATTGGTGACTGGATTGTACCATCAGGAGTTCCATCTAGAACTATCTCATGCATCTTTCCGTTCAATAACAAAGTTGCAGGGCTTGTATTTGATTCTGTTTGTTGAGGCATTTGGCTTGGGACATAGAGGCGGGGATAACTTGATGATCCTAGCATTGAAAACAAACTTGTTAACATCGGCTATATAAAACTCTCAACACAATGACAACTTACCAAACCCAAAGTGCTGCGAATCATGGAAAAACGTAAGTTTACATCTATCTTCAGCACTCGCTGCAGAAGCTGATGTAAAGGGACTGGCAGCACGGAGGGCACCGCCAACCCCTGGATCAATCAGAATATAAGCCTCTCCCGGGTTACCAATAATAATAGGAACCTTCTTGGCAACCAGGTTTCCACTCTCGTCATGGTTAATGAAGTCTGTTGTGGCTTGATGAAAATATCGCGCAGTATGAACGCTTCTGGTGTTGTGCAAGGAGAAGGACCGAAAAGCACTGCGAAACATCTTGGATTGGACTAATTGGATACTCGAGTCAGTGAAGGGACAGGTAAAGGGACATGCAATCCCGTTGCAGCTGAGTCGTACAATGAGCTCTATCGGGTTGCAGAATATGTATGTATGAGAGAGGCGTATGACAGATTCGTGCTCTTAAATATCCGGAGCGGAAAAACAGATCAGCGAATCAGTATGACACATGACATGTGACGAGGATGGAAGAGTCTCAATCACTGTAAGTCTCGAGTCTCCATCATCACTTCATCTACATCTAAGCTCATATTCCGCTATGTACTCCACTTAGCCATTACATATGTACCCACTTATCCCCATCTTGCAATGTCCACTTTTCCCACTAATCCATACAAGGAAACCAGCACCAGCTGCAGAAAGGCATCCGATGTCGCCGTCTGATCACCAGGAGGCTCCCTATGTTCCGACACAAGCCAGTTCGCTGGGCGTGCACGGGACAACAAATGTACTTGATGGATTCCACGGTCCATTCCGCAGAAATCTTGGAAGATTTTGAATCGTATAACAGGAAGACAATGACTTACGCAAATCTCAACGTGATTCATCTTTACGTATATCTTGTCCCACCATGTTCAAACATTATGATTGCCTCCGTGTCTATAACACGTTCAAACTCTTCCTGGCCAGGATCTATCAGAGGTAAGTAATCCTTAAGCTTTTGTCTCACGGCTTGGACAGAGAGCGATTTTGGGCCAGAGTCTGCGAGAGATGAGTTAAGCATGCGGGTTTCTCCTTCGCGTGATGGATTTAAAGTCGGCCAGAATCTTCCATCTGTCTGTGTGACGAACTGACTTTCATTCCCCTTTCTCCATCCCATGCGACTCAGGATACCACCAGCTGTTTGGGCAAGAGATATCTGGTGACGATCTGACCTGTAGCATATGGGGTAGACTGATGAATCGTCCTCGATCGGGAACAACTGTCCTTTCTGATAGTCGTTGCCTCCGTCCATCTCTGAAAACCGAGAAAAACACAGGATAGAAATTATATCCGTACACTTTAAGATAGATATCGTTCAACATCTGCATCACTGGGCCATTCCCAGCCCGGCGTTTGGCTGATGAGGCCGTATGCCACTTGCACCTTGGAGTCCGACACTACCAGAGCATCGTCCAGAGACCGAGAGTGAAGCTTTTCCAAAAACACCCGGATCGCTGTAAGGGTCTGATGCTTCATTCTCCCGCCATTCAATTCCTCGTCCGCAACTTCGTTCAGCCGAGCAGCTGATTGGCTCATCCATTGCAACAGATGTAATAGGCCTTCGTCGTCTCCGACGAGCCCCAGGACCCGCACGAAGCTATGTAGCGTCGCATAGGACGGGACATGCAGTCCAGCAAGCACATGAACCTCCGAGTCCGTGGCAAATATACTCCGCTCGGCTAGTTCCGACGTCTTCGACGCTGGAAGAACGAGGTAATCGAACTGTGACTTGAGAAGCTCGAGTCCGTTCGCGACCATGGTGTTGAAAGTGTCCTGTGCATCAGAGTCGGTCTGGGGATATGTGGACTTCTTTATCAGCTGAGATGCCTCCTCGACAAGACCGGCATGATGCATCCCAGCGTCAACTGCTCTGCTGAATGCCATGCATAGGTATTTGAAGTTTTCCAGGCCGACTTCGACATTCCGAGCTTCCATCCATCCCAACGTCTCAAGGACTTCCTGCCATACAAGGATCCGGTAGAGATGTTGGTTCCTCCGGCTTCCTGAGCCGAGACAACTTCGACTCCATGACCTTCGGGACGTTGACTTTTGACTCAAGACATTGACAACATGGGACCATGCCTCACCACAGGCCGGCTGTCGCAACTTGATCAGTTGAACAGCATGCCACAAAGCCTTCGAACGGTACTTTTCCTCAAGCTCTTCTCTAAAGTCAAAGAGATCCGGCGTAGCTTCGGGGCGTTGCTTGTCTGCCATGAGAACTGGAAAATGATAGAGTATGGGAGTGTATGGGGCAGTCGGGGGGAAAGGTGAACATAGGAGCTTGATGAAAGAGGCAAAGACAAAATCCGGTAATGCTTGGAGAGCCTTGATATGTTGCGCCGTGTTCTCTGGTTGCTGGTACCACACGGTGCACAGAGCCGCAATCTGATCGTTTGTCAAGTCACTGCGTTGTAGATATTCCAGACCCAAGCGGAGAGTAGAAGCCGACTGAAGAAGCAAGGCCAGGAACCTCCCAGATGGGCGGATTCCCTCTGCGAACGTCTGATCAAGGAACTCCTCCGACGTGGGTGGCTCTGTTCGCACATAGATGATATCCCGAGCAGAAGCTGGCTCAGGATGAACTTCACGGCCATCGCCCGGCAGAGCAGGACTCGTTTGGTCAGACCATCTCCTGATTGCTTTTTCCCGGTAAATCAACTTCTCGGCCATCGCAGCATAGACGGCAGCTTTGGGGGGAAAGTTGCGGTCCCGGTAAGCCAAGAAGCAAGCCCATGCTTCTCGAACAGTCCTCGTGGCACGAATACGTGCCACCCAAATGGCATAGTGGTCAGGATCCACGTTGCGCGTACGGGACAAAGACCCTGTCGGATACACCAGACTTCTTGTCTGGACTGTCGGGCTACGATCGGTATCCCAACCCGCCAAAACAGAAGACATTTCTTCCCACAGCTGGTGGGAATACCCGGCCTCCTTCATTTGTGAAAGTACGTTCATTGCACGGCTGAACATGCCCTCGTTACCGCGCTGGGCATCAATTCCCAATTTTTCTTCCTTCCAGGGCGGCCAAGAAGGTGCCTTGAGCTCGGCAGACTGGCGCTCCTCGGTAGTCTTCTTATGGGCCAGCTGGACCGCAATGATGGCTCGATAGCCCTTTCGAGTAAGAGGTAGGACTGGCTTATGGGTTGCCATGGCTCTGAGCAGCTCGAATTGCGCTTCCTGCTGAATATATGATGATCGAAATGGATGGATTTTGGTAGGGAGCGAGAGTAACCGGAGGCAGCTGTTGAACTTCTCTGTTCTGAAGCGATAGGCTTTGTATCTGGCCAGACCTGAGCGTCCGCCATTATTGACCGGGATGGCCGTTAGGAATCGAGAGAATGCGCGGGCGATGATAGGCAATGCTTCGGGCCACACCTGCCGAGCATGTCGGATCAGCCGAACAACCAGGATCATGCATGTACTTTGGTCTATTGGGGGACGAGACTCTGCTGATGGCGGATCTGAATGGTGTTCAAGGGTCCCTGGGAGGGCGTCCAAAGCTGGCAACGGCTGGCCACTCATGAGATGCAGAGAATAAATGAGGAGTAATCGAAAGGACTGTGCATCCAAATGCCGCTCCTTTGAGAGGAAAAGAGGAATGAAAGTTGGAACACGATTTGTCTTGGAGTCGGCTTCCAATGCAAACATCCGGGACAGCGCCTGGTGATGGTTCTGACTCTTCATGATCCATGCCCACGAGACCACGTCTTCGACACCATAGCCATGCTTGCTTAGAAACTGCTGAGTGTCCATTCGAAAGACTTCGGAAAGGACAGCATCCAAGTCGTCCGCCCCGTCGCTTTTTGTGATATGTAAGGGAGACGGATCCACTAGCCTAATATATTCACCAAGGGTTGTTTGGAGCGACTGTCGTTCTGGTCGACCATACGTTTTTCTTGGACCCCGGTGTCTTTGAAGCACGTTTCTCGAAACCTTTCGATTCGGGTTCACGAACGACAGATCGACGGCCTGCGTCGATCGTTCGCCAGATCCTAATGCATGGCCAGTCCTTTGGAGGCTTTTGGTAAGGTATTCGGAGGGGGTGGGTTTCGGTTTCGGTTTCGGTTTCGGTTGCAATGTTGATTTGGGCTGTTGGACATCTCCTGTGGGCTCGTGTTGACTGCCGTAAAGGAAGGGTGATGCGGAGGTATGATGGAGAAAGATACCGGATCTAAAGAAACGTCGGGAGCCGCGGGAGGTACTCTCAAGTAGGGCACTGCATCGAATATCACAGTCATAACGTTCCTTGCGACACGATCCGAGCAGATGCGCCGCTCTCACAGATACCCCCGACAGGCTTCGAGCATGATTGAGAGTGGATGACATCCATGAATGTCGTCATTAAGATGACTTTCCTAATGCCACAATTCCCAGGAGCTCAATGATATGTGAGAGACTGGTAAAATACAAAAAAAGTGAACGCAACGCGGCAGAAAATAGAGATGGTCACGTGAGGATCGCCACGGGCTGCGGTTTTCGGGAAGGCGCGCATTTCTGGTCTCGAACAGTTTCTCTACTTTGCCCCCTTCTGCCTTGGCTGGATCTATTACCTGGGAGTGAATCCAGGCAATGACATCGTCTGCCTGATTTGGTTTTTTATTCATTCTGCTTCTTTCACCCCGTGACGTGGAACATTCCGGTGTTGTCCCCTCGTCGCGATCTCATCCTTTCTCGATCCTGTCTCCAGCCTCTCCCCATCAATACTGCTCGAACACCAGTCGCTGCACCGACCACGGATCACCCGCAACCTCTATTCACAATCGATCTTTTACCTCTCGGTCGCGTCCTCCCAATCTATTCCTTGGCGATTTCAGAATCATAGAGGACATCGTCTGCTTGGGAGGGGATCACGTAAGAAATCCTCTGAACATCTGTATCGTCGCGACTTTCCCACCATGAGCGCCGACGAAGGCCGACACACAACACCGATGCCGGTGACAAATGGCGAGCCCCATCCAGACTCGAGCGTGATGGCGACTCCTGGGAAAAGGAAGCGTTCGGCCCAGGACGATAAGTCAGGCGCAGATTCCAGTGCTTCCGCGGCGCGCGAAAAGGCAAATCTTCATGAAAACTTGCGGAACCTCGTTGACCTGCTTTTGAAGTGCGTATAGCTCGATATTTTTGCATTACCCGAGTCGTGACTAACACAATTAGCAGGCATGATACCGAACTACAGCTGCTCTCCTGTCCTTTTCCAGCCACCGGAGCAAAGCCCCGAGCAAAGCGCGCCAAGGTCTCTACTGACCAGGAGACCTCTAACATTCAGACTCGGGTGGAATCGGACCGTTACGGTACTCTGCAAGAATTCCTGGCCGACATTGAAAGAGCATCTGCCGCCGTGATTGAACGCAATCAGAACCAGTCAAATGGCACCAAGTCCGACGGCACCCCTCTGACTGAAGTCGTCAACCGCATCGCAGCCTTCAAAAAGCACATGAACAGTTTGATCGGCCAATCGCTCGTTAACCAGCCAGAGGTCAAGATCGAGACATCAGATGATGAGGCTGATGATCAAGTCCATTCTACTGTGTCTAATGTCGGTGCCCGAGAGGACAGACAGGCTTTGACGCTGTTTGGTGGAAGCCAGTCGAATCCGAAACAGTTGTTTTCAAGTCTGCAGAAGTCAGTTCAAGTACCTTTGCAGTCCTCTGGGACCGATGAGCCAAAGTTCGTTGAAGTCCACGAGGAACTTCGCGAGGGCGCTTTGCCTAATGGTATCGCGGCTTCCAAGGTGGTTCCTTATAACCTCAACGCTACAACGCCTCCGAAGAGAACATTCGGTGAAGTTTTCGGCCCTCGCCCAGGATTCCCCCCGCTGGAGCCTCCGCGAACACATGGTAACCGAAGCAACTCGGTTTCTTGGATTGACCCGTTCGATGCTGTATTTGATCCTAAATCATTTTTCGGCGACCGCAACAACTATTGTCTTTCCCCACTACCGTCTGGCCAGTGGCTGCAATACGGTGGAGTCACATCGTCACCTGCATTCTGGTCTCGTGTCGAGAAGCATCATGCAGAACGGAGTGTCAGGCCAAAGCTTGGTGACCCTGCACTCTGGACTGGCGATGATTCGTCTCTTCTCCAGGGAGTCTACTCCTCATTCGCGCCCTCTTTCGACAGCTCCGGTGCCGTCCTGGAGGTAGATTCGAAGGATATGATATGGTGGGAGAAACGAGGCGCAAAGCGCTTGCGCACCCTACTTTCCCTCCCGTATCAAGATTCAGACCAGGAAGTCACATCTGTGGAACCGGGGAGCATCGGTGATCTCGATGATGCCACTCTCGAGGAGATGATGAAGGCTTGCGACTCTCAGGACTTTTCGTATGACTTCGAACAAGAGTACCCAAGCAAAGAGGATCCGGAGAGCAGAGAAGTCGAAGGGATGCTTCAGGAGATTTCTGAAATGCTGGACACGTTGAGTTCGTATCAGAGAATTCGCAATCTCGCCGATCCCTTTGAAGGCGAGAAGGAGGACACGGATGAAACACCCGGGCCAGATTTTGGCTTTGCGGACAACCCGTCGGATGGTGAAAGGGCCGTTTACGAGCACTTGAAGAAGACTCTTGTCGCGATCATCAGTAGCCTGCCACCATATGCTATCGCAAAGCTGGACGGTGATCAATTGGCAGATTTGAACGTCAGCCAGAAGATTCTCATCGAGAACCCAGACTACAGTGGCACAATGGAGAGGGATGACTACACATTGCACCAGGAACGAATTGCAGCAATGACAGCTGCGTCAAATGCTGCTAATCAGAGCTCGACACCGTCCGCAGCCCGACCTGGCAGTTTCTCGACACCTCAAACCGCATATAACCAGCGTGCCTTTGCTTCTAATGCTCGCGTGTCCCAATCACAAGGAGGATTCCAAGTGCCGCAGAGTGCGCGACAGCCCTCTGCCACGGGCTCATTTACACCTGGATATACCGGAGGCCGTCCACCCAGCACTCCCTCCCAACGCCCGGGTTACGCCCCGCAGCAGTATTCCCAGGTGAACTCGCAGTACAGCCAGGCCAACAATGTGCCGCAGTTCCAACGGCCTGCGCAAAATGGCTTATCTGCACAGCAGAGCCAGTCTCCCCAGCCTTACACCCCACGGCCCGGTCAATCCGGAAACAATGCTACTCCTCAAGGCCGTGTTCCTTATGCCAACGCGGGCCAACGACAACCGTATGCGAACCAGACTGCCACCACAACCTACGCCCGCAGTGCTGCTGAACAAGCCGCGTTAATGGACCGCAACAAGGCCCAGCTCGCTGCTCAGCAAAGTCGTCAGAGCCCCTCGACGCCACAGCCGGGGCTTGAGCCTCGCCAGTCGCAGGAGGGCAGTCTCACACCAGGAAGCCGGCAGAACGGCACACCCGTCGTGTCATAGGAGAATATCCTCGCTTCTGCTTTTACAACCTCAGAGTGAAATGTATTTTCGTGCAGTCTGAAAAGTTTCTGTCACCATTCCATCCGCGATAACCAACCTCATTTTCGAACGCGCTTATCCACTTCGAAGGTGGCTTCTTTGTCCACGATATTCTTCTCTTCTGTTCCTCCCCACTGTGTTGCTAATGAATGCTCTTGTCCTCATATATTTGCGGATTCATGTGGTTTCTTTTTATCCGGTGTTATCAAACAGCGATCGGCGTGTGGATTGGCTTTTAAAGGGCAGGTCTAGGCGGGGTGGTACGGGCTGCCGACAAGGCATTATGTCCCTTGTTTACAGTCCTCGTTTTGAAAGGTTACTTCCGTTTGATTGCATCCAGTTCAGAAGTTATTTCTTGTTCTTTCGTAGGAGAAAATCTATCAGGCACCTCCCTACTTAGCCCTGGGATCCAGGCCAAGTTGGCTTGACAAACCAATATACAGGCCGTGATGTCTGTGCGACTATCGGTATTATAATACACACTCAAGTCGTAAACCAGTCCCGGAATTCATTAACACTTGATAAATAGTACAGTCAAAGAGAATGCAACGAAACTGTCCATAAAAACCCCCCAATTGAGAATTCACCTATATCTGTCCCCAGCCCATAACCCAACCAACCCAAAGATGTGTCTGGTTTTTATCCATTACCCGATCTTCCGAGAAAGCAAACGCCATGTGTATCATTGCCCGTCCCGAGAATTTGGTGAGCTTTAACCTTGCGCAGATTCTGAAACCGTCGCCGTATCTATAGATAGGCCCGAGTTGAAAACGTGTCAAGATGGCAAATGATTCACACCGCAAAGACTGGGAACAAGAAAGTGAAAATAACAAAGACGAGGTATGAGAGTGAGGCAAAAGAATACGTAATTCATCATGTTGCTCTAGGCGCTAAGGTATGAACATGGCAGCGATGGTCATGAAGCCAAAGTATCTAAGTTTAATTGTTAGTGTCATCTCGGATTGATCTTGAGTCAAGACATACATCGTGGCACATCTCCAGCCATCACGCGAATCGACTAGAGTGTCAATGCCGGCGGAGTAATTGGCCGCAATAGCTGCGGCAGCGCCACCGACGACTGTGACGACGACGAGTCGGCCTGAGAACTCTGCGATCATGCTGAAAGCCAGTAGCGGAAGTAATATAGCACCGGAGGCGATAACGATGGCCATGTAAACGGGTGCAGCGGCAGTCGAGGCTGCCAGGCGGGGTGAGAGAGACACGAGGTCGGCATTTTGGTCCAGAAACCGGGTCTCGGCAGCAGCGATGGGGTTGTGCACTTTCATCCAGGAGCGGTAGTGTTGGATATCGTCTTCCGAGGCTCGTGGAAGAGTTTGAAGGACTTTGCTGTATGCGCTTAGGGCGTTATCTGTGCGGTGATTAGAGGGATTTTCCCTTCAATGATGTGAGGCTAGGGGACTCACTATATTGCGATGTTTTATGGGTTAGGGCGGCCATTAGATCCATACGTCGATAATGTAATGAGGAATATGCCTGAGACTGCGCCTCCATCCGACGAGAAGCAGGTGCAAGCTTGGTACCTTCTTGCTCGGCGGTGGCGACGCGGTGCATCTCTTCGTACTCGTCAAGCGTCTGGAGCTCTTCCTCCATCTGGGAGATTTCATCTTGAAGATGGAGCAGCACGCGATGGTTCACGCTTTCGAAGCGGCGGTACAGTGGTGGGAATCCCGCCTTATCCTGTGTGGTCGAGCGGGTGAGGTGTGATGCAACTAGCCCATAGCCGGATGATAGCTGCGAGGCAGTCGAATCTCTTCGCCTGGTTGGCGTGTCGCGGTGGAGACTATCCTCTGGGCTACTCGGCGGAGATGGCGGCAGTGGTGGCTGGTGGACAACAGATGCATCTCGTGATGTGTAATAGTTCTCGGATCGGGAGATCTGCAATTGACGTTTGCCTGGAGGCGAATTGTCTGTTAATTTGTACACTCCGGCGGATGACTTTCGTGCATGCGATTGCTTGCGAGATATTTGCAATTGATTCTCGGGTGGAGGAGGCGCAGGTGCTGGGGGCGGACGCGAGTCGCTCGATCTCCTGGACTTCACGCTGGATGATTGTTTAATCGTAGTCTGAGAGGTTTTAGTCTCGGAGAGCAACGAATGCGTGGGAGCTGTCCGTGGCTGAGGTGATTGGATCTTTGTGACGGCTTGCGCCTGGATCGAAGGCGCCGGTTCATCGTCGTTGGAGGAATCCGAAGACGAGGACGAAGACGAGTCATCGTCTAGAAATTCGAAGACGTTAGGAGTCTTTTTCTCCGGCTCTGCAGAAGCCGCCTGCGATTTCACCGATTCTTTGGGTCTATTGGCCTCTTCAGTCGGAGAACCGGCTCTTTCGACATTTTTCAAGATTTCGACAGGACCCGCCTGTGTGCTTATAGTGGAAACGGTTGACGAGGTTCTTTTTCTTCCATCCTTCTTGCTCTTCCTTCGTAGACTATGAGATCCGTTGTGGAGTGGCATGGTGATCGGAGGATTTCGGAAGTAGTACGCGGGTCATCGCTTGAAGAAAATATAGTTTTAGGCCATGCCCGTCGTAAAAGAAGTCGAAAGACATAGACGGGCCCAGGGTTAAGGATTCTCAACAGTGTCAGTATGGAGGAAGCATGACAGCCCTTGAACACACGGAATCTAGGGTTGAGATGTGACAGTCAGGATGATGTGATGCATAAGGTGTCCCCCGCGTCCTTTGACATTCTTCGGGCTGATAAGAGGCGAAAGGTATGTATAACCCAAGTCAGATCGAATCGGAAACAAACTTGGCGTCACCAAAGGGCTGAAACGGGGCCGAGGCGCGTCCCTTGGGAGGACGCAATTCGTCACACGGCGAATTGAAGCCGATGAGAAGCAGCCAATGATGAACAGATCGGGGATTCCTTGAATCCCTAGTGACTCTGTTTGATTATCGTTGCACGGGAGTTGGAGATGAAGAGAGGATATCCCTTCAATGTCAGTCATTGGGTCATTCCTTGCGTCGCTTCTGGCGGTCAAGATGAGTCAAGTCCACTTAGATGCAACTCGGGTGCTTTGCATGGAGAGCGCATGGTGATGTGTTGGCACTGCATTGTCTTCCCCTCATTGAACGAGGTTGACGTGGGTCAAGTTTCAAGGTTATTCTCGGGGATCAAAGAATAACAATGAGAATCTTGATCTCTATATACTCTTTTCTTCCTCTAGTTTGGCCCAAGGAGACTGGTGATGCACTGATGATAGAGTTGAGTTGATCTCGCAAATGTAATACAAGACTCCCCGTCAGGAATGATCAATTTCAGGAGAGGCTCGACTCGGATTGAAATACTGGATTGCATCTTACATTTGATCTGTGAAACACCTAAGAGATCAGAGGTATACGGAGTGGCTCACAGTCGACAATCAGAATGGCCGTGATGTGTGGCTGGTACAATGGGTGTATAGCTATCTGCAGAGCAGTTACACCCTCTCGTATGATTCTATATTTCATTTCAGAATATTTTAACCTAGCACTATAAACAATTACAACAATTACAACTTCTGGGGAATATGGAGGAAATTGCATGGTTCGGGATCTTTTCTCTCCCAACTTCGGCGTCCGTTGATCCTCCCCTCCGTCTTCACTCACCACAGCTCTCCATGCTCCGGCCATGGCTTTCCAGCGGCGCTGGCCGCGTACTCTGTCGGTCCATTCATCGTCCATTGCTGATTCGTCCACACAACTGTCGTTTCTCCTCCGTCGCATCTTCCCTCAACTCGTCTTCCGCAGATCGCGTCCCTCTCCGCAAGCAGCTCAAGCAGGAGGCCAAGACCCTCAAAGCCCAAAAGAAACAGCGCAGGGAGAGCGAAGAGGCCTCCAGACAGGATTGGGAATTGACCGTCGGTGTGGAGATTCATGCGCAGCTGGATGCTGGAGCCAAATTGTTCTCTCGTAGGGCTTTAACTGTCCCCGCAACTAATCGCGCCTTGCTAACTTTTTATCTAGGAGCTCCGACCTCCACCAGCGAGACCCCCAACTCCAATGTTGCCTTGTTCGACCTAGCCTTCCCAGGTAGCCAGCCGGTTCGTCTTGATGGAATGGTGAATGAGAAAGACTGGGGCTCATGCGATACAGGAATTCCAAGCTGCCACCCTCCTCCCGGCCCTTCGCGCGGCCATTGCTCTCAACTGTGAAATACAGTCCGTCAGCCGGTTCGACCGAAAGCATTACTTCTACCAGGACCAGCCATCGGGCTACCAGATCACACAGTACTACGGTCCGTATAGTCCTGTCAATCAGTGAGAGGGAAGCTAACGGCTTGCAGAGCCATTTGCGCGCAATGGATGGGTCGATATATATGACTACGACGGAATCGCCCCGGAAGATGGCAGTAGGATTCGCATCGACATCAAGCAAGTCCAGCTGGAGCAGGATACCGCCAAGTCCCAGGAATACCCGCCCTCAACGCAACTCCTCGACTTCAACCGTGTATCCCACCCTCTGATCGAAATCATCACCATGCCGCAGATCCATACCCCCGCCACAGCTGCCGCCTGTGTTCGAAAACTCCAAGCGATGGTCCAGGCATGCGGTGCCGTGACAACGGGAATGGAAATGGGTGGACTTCGGGTCGATGTCAACGTCTCAGTTCGGCGTCGGGGTGCGGCACCTGGGAGCTATGAATACGACGGGATCAGCGGGCTGGGCCAGCGTACCGAGATTAAGAACCTGAGCAGCTTCAAGGCTGTGGAAGACGCCATCGTCGCCGAGAAGAATCGCCAGATCGCCGTGCTGGAAAGCGGCGGTGTCGTGGAGGGCGAGACACGTGGATGGACCATTGGCAGCACCGAAACTCGCAGACTCCGAGGCAAAGAGGGCGCTGTCGACTATCGTTACATGCCGGACCCTGACATTCCGCCACTGGTGATTGGCGCGGACCTGATCCGCTTTCTCGACGACAATCTTCCCACACTGCCTGATTCGCTGGTACAGACCCTCACGGCAGGTTACGGCCTCTCGATCGAGGACGCTAAGCCATTGATCGAGCTGGACGACGGGGCCCGATTAGAGTACTACAGAGATGTGGTGGATATTCTCCGCTCGCTCTATGCCGATCAGGATACCAAAGCACAGGTGGCCCTCGCGCGTACGGCGGGTAACTGGGTCCTCCATGAACTGGGCGGGCTGTTGACCAAGGCGGACCGGCCCTGGGATGGAGAGATAGTACCAGCCCAGTCTCTGGCCGACGTCATCGACCATCTCCAGCAAAAACTCATAACCGGACCTACGGCCAAGCAGGTGCTAGCTGCGGTGTTCGACGGGGATCGTCGACCTATTCCGCAGCTGCTGGAGGAGGACAACCTCCTACTGCGGCCACTGTCGCGGGAGGAATACCTAGCACTAGCCGAGTCGGCGATTGCGCAGAACCCGCAGATGGTCGAGCAGATCCGCAACAAGAACCAACTGGGGAAACTAGGCTGGTTCGTAGGACAAATGATGCGCACCGGTGAGAAGGGTCGCGTGGAAGCGCCCAAGGCCGAAGAGGTTCTTCGCAAACTGATTCTGGGGAAGTAGATGTAAGAATAGTGTAGTACATATAGATGCAATTGATACCCCTTGTACTTTTATACCTGTACATATTACAGACTAGTAAATCACCGTCCGCCAGCGCAACCACCACGAAACACCCCAGAACCTCTCACGAAAAGTCGGAAATCCATCACGACAATTATTCGGCATCGCCCCTCACTAAAAATGCGTGATTGCAACGTAGTGGAACATCTCGGTACACTAAACGGGGCAGCTCTCCTCGACCTGTACTTAACGGAAGCGATGGAGAACCCGGCGGAGTGTCATGATCCCTAAAAGCAGTTTTTAGCGACTGTCCCTGTCCGCCAAGAATGAAGCAGGGTGCGAGTGGGAAAAAGGGATGAAAGGATATAAAGCTGCGCTCTTTTCCTTTCTGTCCTTTTCTTTATTTTTCATGGAGACATAGACATCATCCTGACTTCAATCCATCTTTTCATCATTTCATTGCCCCTCGCCTCCACTTTTCTCTATCTTATCGCGGATCTCTCCAAGATTCGAAAGTCGAACTTTGGCGAGCTTCTGCCTCCTACGAATTGAACTCCTTCCAGGATACCGTGCCCGGCACAGTTTGCAATACCTTCACCATGACGCAACCGTCAACCATCAACTCGCGCTTCCTCTCCCACCCCAACCAGCTGGGTGTCGTCGCCGTCGGCTTCAATGGCGGGCAGGTAAGATACAGTCGCATATACCAGAAGACAGGATCATGATCGCTGAGACCTATGCAGATGAAAAAGGGCGTCGAGGCGGCCCCGATGGCCCTGATCGAGTCCGGTCTGCTCACCCAGTTGCGCGAGGATCTCGATTACGAGGTTCACCATGACAGCATCGTCCACTATTACGAGCAGGACATTCCCGCCGAGGACCCCGACTACCGCAACATGAAAAAGCCCCGCGCGGTCAGCGCCGTCACCGAGCGTCTGAGCTCGCAGGTTTACAACTACGCCAAGGATGGCAAGTTCGTACTCACGCTGGGCGGCGATCACTCCATCGCCATCGGCTCCATCTCCGGCACGGCCAAGGCAATTCGCGAACGACTCGGCCGTGAGATGGCGGTCATCTGGGTCGATGCCCACGCCGATATCAACCTTCCCGAGTTGAGCCCCAGCGGCAACATCCACGGCATGCCCATGGCCTTCTTGACCCGGTTGGCCCGGGAGGATAAGCGCGACATCTTCGGCTGGCTCCAGGATGAGCACATTGTTAGCACACGCAAGCTAGTATATATCGGTCTGCGGGATGTCGACCGCGGGGAGAAGAAGATCCTGCGCGACAACGGCATCAAAGCATTCAGCATGCACGACATTGACCGGTACGTTGTCTGTCATCCCACTGATATTTTCCTCGCTAAATGAACTGCTTCGTAGTCACGGTATTGGTCGCGTCGTCGAAATGGCTCTGGCTCACATTGGCAACGATACCCCCATCCACCTGTCGTTCGACGTCGATGCGCTGGATCCACAGTGGGCGCCAAGCACTGGTACCCCGGTGCGCGGAGGCCTGACGCTGCGTGAGGGCGATTTCATTTGCGAATGTGTACACGAGACTGGCAACTTGGTGGCCATGGACTTGGTAGAGGTGAACCCCAGCCTCGAGTCCGTGGGAGCGGCGGAGACCATCCGCGCCGGATGCTCATTGGTGCGTAGTGCATTGGGCGATACCCTTTTATAAATTCGTTTTCAGTGTATAGAAAAATAGAAGGGAGGGATGATAATATCAAACTATTGAGATGAATATTTAGGAAAGAGTTTGTGAAAACTAAAAACTCCGGATCTGACAGTAAAATCCCCTGCCACCTCAATTTCCTGCCGATCATCCCCCGCCACTGATTTTCTTTTGTTTACACCTTTCGTACTTCTGTCGCTTCACTTCAAATTGTCTCAGGCCTCGATTACCCATCGATTCAAACCAAATCTAAGTAGTCTCAGGTACTTCGAGTCTCCGACGAAGCGCCTAGAGCGCCCGATGCGCTGTCCGTCCTTATCAACACCCTTCCCCGGATTCAATCGAATCATTCCTCGAATCGAAGCAACTACGCTGCGGCATTCGGGCCGCAAGTCGATCGAAAACCTGCGACAACCATAAGGCGGTCAATCGGGCAGTCGCGCACACCCAGAATCCTATATATCAAGGGACTGCTGCCTCGATAGTGGTATTCGCGATACTTGTACCACAATATCCCAATATCCAACCCATTCACCATGGCAATTGCGCGACGAGAAAACCGGCCTCGCTACCACTGGCCCGAAGCCCAGCTCAACGTCTGGCTCATCGTCGTACTTGCAGGCTCGGCAACATGTCTCGGGATATTCGCATGGTTTATGATGGTCCAAACCCAGATGGAACTTGGGACACCTTGGTGAGTACTCCGGGATCAACAGATCAGTCATCCAGAAGTCTGTATTTACTAACTATCCTCCAGGCTCTTCCCCTACATGGTTGTGGTCAGTGCCCTGGGCATTTTCTTCATCTTCCTCGTCCTCGGCCTTATTGCCCGCCATTTCTTGCTTCCGGGTATCCTGATCCTCGGCAGTTTCATACTCTTCGTTCTGTGGTTAACAGGCCTCATTGAAACCTCAGTGCAGCTATATGGTGCCTCGGGGAACGTGAATGATAATTGCCAGATCTATGTAGTTGAAAATGTGTCCAAGGGGAATAACATCAACACAATGGCATGGATTATGCAGAGCACGCTTTGTGAGTTTCTTTGAGATATACATCTATACACCCCTGCTGACTCTGTCTAGGTAACTGCTGGAAAACTGCCTTTGCCTTTGAGCTTGTCAATACCATCTTCTATTTATGGATGATTGTCATGTCGTGGCAGGTACATCGGGATTACTATCATTAATCTTGTCTTTTATCTCTTTTATGCTCTGTGATACCATATTCTTTGCATACTATCTGGCGTTTGGTTTGAGTGAATAGTATGTTTTATGCTTGATATACATGTCCTGTAGCATATCCATTTTGGATTCCCAGTTGCTCGTGTTCATACCTTTCCATCTTATTATCTTAATCAATAGTCCACGGTTTTCGCATTCCGAGGCTGGTGCTGCTCATCCCAATTCTCTTTAGGATCCTGGTATCCCATAATCATGATGTCCTCCAATGGCAATAGGGTGACTGAAGATATGTGGAGGGGATATTGCAGAGGGAAATAGTTCAAGAGGCTATCCCTCAATGCCCTACATACTTGATCTGGCTGTTTAATAGCAGTGCTAGACAGCAGCAGCCAAAGTCTACATAGGCAGCTTCTATCATTCAAGTATTGGAAGTTGGAACAACCCATGTGGACTTTCTTGTATTCAGTCGAGGGTATTCTGGGCATTGTACACTGAAAAAGAATCACGCTATCTCACAACGGGAAACAAAAACAAATAGGAAAACCCCCCAGTTTCCACCGACGCCTAAAAAGACTAAGATTTGACCATTGGCTTGGAGACATGAGTACAAATGACATGATAGAATTCAGAAATTGTCGTAGATGCTGCATACAAGACAACTCTCTCACCTTCCTCACCCAGACCTCAGGCCTGCGGGTTTTACTCTGCAAGCCGAGAATACGTGATGAGTTGGCGGACGATGGTAGGGTCAATGTTGGGGAGCAGCAGGGCCCCCAGCAGTTGCTCCTTACGAGGGACAATCCCGGATGGGAAGCGGAGGGGAGAGGAGTCGTCCACTTGCTTCGACTTCTCAGCGAGCCGGCGTAAGATAGCCAGTCCACGATGAATGATCGAGCCAAACGCGATGGCTTCACTTTCAGCTTGCTGTCTTGGTCGCATGCTGATTTGCGGGAAGCGTTCGTTGCAGAGCATGCACGAGAGTCGCAAGAGATGAACGGCGAATCCATCTACAGATCCGAGCCAGTACTTCGCCATGGCTGGATCTGCAAATGTCGTCAGGACATCGGCGGCGAGGAGACCATGCATCAGGAAGATTTGGCGCGCATCGGCAGCCGCCAGGACACTCTTGTGAGGAATTGGGCTGATGGCAAGGCCGAATGCACGAGTGAGTAGCTCTGGCCGGGGCGCAGACCCATCCCCTGAAAAGATGGCCGAGAAGTATGTCCGATTCGTGTCGTCTTTGGCCAAGAACTTGGCAAGAGCATCCACAGCTGCCGGAGTGTATCGGTGGATGGAAGGGTTAAACGCAGTGAACATCACCCGCTCCGAGTTCATCGACGGCTCGGGCGACGGCGAAAATGCAAGAAGGAAGGTCAACAGATTCAACGCTTCCTCTTGTCCGGGCATGGGCATGACATGGGCCGTGTTGCTCATGAAAATCACCGCATCCTTCATGAAGTCCAGCGTGTTTTGGTTGGTCCGTAGGAACATTTTGCGGGTGCCAAGATGACGGCAGACATCGGCGAAGAACTGGGTGAGCGATGGGACTGCAAATGCCACGAAGGTCGAATCGGCCGGGAACGAGAAATTGCGGAGAATCGTCGTGATGGCAATCATTCGGTCCACTGCCCGATCGAGTTCATAGGCGACACTGCCAAACTCATGTACTTCAGCGAGGGATGTGAATTCTGAGTAGCAGGCCCGAGTAACTTCTTCATAGGAGGGAATCTGCATGACATCTGACGTCTGTGGGATGTGCTTAGCCAGGTAATCAACCTGGTCCTGGGCACAGTCAACCAGGCTCTCCACCAAATCTTCGCAGTTGTGGAGGGAAATATGCACCTGGGGTTCACAAGACACGGTGGTGAGGGTTTCCAAGGCAACTCGAATTTCACCCTGGATACCAGACTTGAGACTCATGTTCAGAGCATGGAAGTCAATCACACCCAGTTCTGCAAAACTTGGTACACCTGGCCGTAATCTTAAGATATCATCTCCGGCCCGGTACATTTCGTCCACTGGTATGGGTCCGTGGAGACGGTGAGCATCCACAGCCAGGGGTTCGTATGGGTCCTCGATGGGCTTCTTGACGAATTTCTCGGGTTTCTGTTCAGCTTGAACTGGGGTTGCTGCAGCAGCACCCTTTACTTGCTGTGACGGTGAGGGCGCAGTAAACTGACCTCCCGTTTCAGCCGGGGGAACTGAGGACTGCGACTGGCGTGAGAGACTGAGCCGATGGGGAGCTTGACCAGGTTTCTTTTGACTTGGTGGTTGCGTCGGTGTCGCAAACCCATTGACCGGGGTAGGTTGAGGAGGATTCGTGATGGGTGTATTATTCTGGGGGGAGTTGGCGAGTTGCTGAGGTTGCTCGAATCCCTGGCCTGGTTTGACCGCAGGTGACTGGAATTGCTGCATGGCTGAGGGGTCGTTCGGCTGGCGGGACATCCCACCTTGCTGCATTTGCTCGGCAACTTGTTTTTGTTGCGAACTAAGTAGCGCCTGCTCGTAAGGAGCCAAATTCCTTGAGTGGTAATCCCGAATCTCCTGCGCAGCCGTAGGAAACTGCATCTGCGGGAACTGGAACTGTTGCGCGACTGCCGGCCACATATTCATTTGAGTAACTTTCTTTGACCCGCCCATCCTCATCACGGTTCCGTAAAGTTGTAGTAGATTGAGGGGGCGACCACAAACAACCGGGTTCATGTCCAGCGGAAGGTTCCGCGATATCATGTATTTCTGCAAGCCTCGCATGAATGCTTCAGGGTTGTTGGGCTTTGCGATGTTCTGTTGCATTTGCCGAATGGCCGCCATTTGCTGAGCATTGGCCTGTGGGTTCATACCACCAGGAGCAACGGGACGCGCTGCCATCTGCGGATTAGCATTCATCGGCCGGTTTTGGTTCTGCTGCTGCATCTGCATCTGAAGTCGGGCCTGCTGGGCTGCGATCGCTTGGTGATAGCCCTGGGGTACTTGTTGCATTCCGCCGAACTGTGCCTGCATGGAAGGTTGAGGCGCCGCCGAGCTCATCCCGTGTCCTTGCTGGAACTGCCCACCCATACCCTGGGGGAAGGTTTGTCCCTGCATAAAGTTGTTGTTCTGCGGTGTGTTCACCCGGCTCCCATGATCTGACTGGGACGGGGACATCCGAGCACCGACGTGTGCGCCGGCCGGGGAGAAAGGACTTGGAGAAGCGGTTCCCATGCGGACACTGTGCTGGTCAAAGTCCTGCATAATTGGCGACTGCGTCACATTGGGGGACGCTCCTTGCTGGAAATGCTGATAGGGAGTAGGATGTTGAGGGAATTGAGCTGTCCCATTTGTGGGGCCTTGGTATCCAGGATACGGCACCTGGGGAGTCTGCGATCGCGACCCAGGCATGCCACCAGGGCCTGGCCGCGGTGACATGGGCATTCCATCCTCCGGTCGGGGTCGCTTGGATGGAATCACCTGGTTGGGGTTGTGGAAGCCCGGGGAGGCGTTACGTGGGGCGCCATTAAACATGCGCTGGAACTGGTTGGGGTCCTGAGGAGTAGGAGAGGCGTGAAGGAAGGCGGAAGGGTCGATGGTGGATGGATTGAAAGCCCCATTATCCTGGCCAGGAAGGGTCGAGGCGTCGGCGAGCCAGGCATTCATGTCGTGCGGTTCTACAAACCCATCTGTCCGAGCAAGCCGGTCAGCAACAGCATCACCCAAGCCCACGCGCCATCATCGCGTGGAAGAATAATGGCGCGAATATCATCTCGTTGGTTAAAGAAGTGTCAGGGGTGGCATGAATCATGTATTCGCAAGACCATATAAACGCGTGTAGCTGGGATGTTTGGGGTCGCGCTTGGTCGCGACACGCTCCGGTGGTCTCAAGAAAGTTGGGATAAAACCAATATCCCAACAGATCAAAGGACGAAAGAAGGTGACAGCGGTGGGAAGGGAAAGAAAGATATACATACCGACAAGGCTGGATTACTTAAATTCCCGACTTGCAAATGGATGACTGAGGCCCGGACCCGGAATTAGCAGATGAGACGAGGAGCAGAGGTTGGAGTCGGGAGGTCACGTGGTTGATAGCCTAAGGCTACGAAGTCACGGCGAGGCAGAGAAGGGGGCAGCTCGGATCACAAGGGGAGGTGGGAAGGGCCAATAGGAGGGCTGGGAAGCTAATCATGGGTTGGAAAACACACTGCTGATCTTTTCTAGGGCCACAACAATGCTTCGGCCCGAGAAACCATAGACAAATTGGGACAGAGGAGGGTGCGTTGGGTGGGCTGCGCCGGAAGAAGGGGGGGAGACGAAAAGGGAGGGGGCAGCTGAGTGGGTGCGTGGCCAAAGCAAGTAATAAAAAAGGTAAAAAAGAAAGGAAAGGTACGGAGTATTGGGGGAAAGCCGAAACCAAGCAGATAATACTTACAGTCCAGAAGTCGAATGGCTCAGTTAGTGATCAAAGGGGGGAGTGGAGGCAAAGAATGGTGAGGGAAAAATTACTCAAGAGCGATGGGAACAGCGGGTACCGGAAAGTAAGGAAAGTATGGCAAACTATGGCTGCCTTTGTACCACCAATACACTCCCGTACCGTACACCTTTTTTCCCTTGCTTTCGGTGCCCAGGTGGTTTTGTTTTCTTTTGCTGTGCTTTGTAGTTAGTAACTAACTTCATATTAATTCATTTCCAGAGAGCTGAGAAATTCCCTGTCTTGGTTTGGGGATCCTTTTGCCATAACGTTCGCGGTTAGCGGGTTTCGGCAGCCTCAACCCACATAAGGAAGAGTCTGAGTAGGATCAGTCACAATGCACAAGGTGCTAGGGCAACTGGAGAAGACATTTTCTTGACTGTCTACTCCTTGGCGAGGAGGAGGAAGAAATTAAAGGAAAAAGGTCTGCGCTGCTCGGACGCAAAATCCAAGCGAAGATCCATTCCAACGGTCTTCGCCCAGTCAGGTTAGTCTGTATACTCCAGTGCCGGGTATGGTGTGAGAGATCTGTGGCCCTATATCGCACACAGACTCAATCAAAAAATCTCATAGAAGAATTTATATGAGTAGGGATCCGTCAAGGGGGTCTGGGAAGTGTGTGTTAGTGCGGTAGTGCGAGGGAAGAGAAAGGGAGCCCAGATCAGGCACAGTGACGGGTGTCGGTGCTCCTTATATAAAGCTCGGACTAGCGTCTGATAATCATGACGAGCACGCCCAATCCCCCGAGGTCTTTTAAAAATAAAAATAAAAAGTCAGCAGGACCCTTCAAGGACAGATGAAGATTAGCAACCCCGCCAAGAAGTGGCCCAGGTTCCTTGACCGTACTCCATACATGGATCCGACTCGATCCGCATGGGAAATCAAAGATGATTTTGTGCCTGTCCCATCTAACCGCGTCCCACTCTGCAATGCCATGGACAGTGAATCCAAGGGCCCAAGCGAGTTGGGACAAGTTTAAGGCTTTTTCTGTCCTCTCGGCAATTGAAAAGTTGGCACGTTTGAGTTGGCGAAGATCAGCTGCCTCGATCCGTGTGGGCTGGCAGCATCATTCGGATTGCACTCCGTACGAATCATCCCACGGTGCTGGCCCATTGGACCCGGCGCCTAAGCTGAGTGTGTCGAACGACAGGCTCAGCTTGAAACGACCATGGGTGCATAGAACCAGATGAGCCTGGCAATAATATTACGAGACTCATCAAATACTTCCTCTATACAAACACGATACATAGCACCCTTTATCATCGAGTCTAAAATTGCCTACCCAGTCTCTAACGAGTACATCGTAATACCCCTTCTGAATTGATCTCATCAAATCCAAATCATCATTCTCTGTTGGCGATGAACTAAGGTCAGCACGGCGAATCTCACGTGACACGGGCGTGAGCTCCAGGTTCCCCGATTGAGCTCCAAGGACCATCATCGGACTTCTTCAAGGCCCACAACATTGCTAACAAACCCTCATCTCCACGCATCCATCGTACATCCCTACCTCTGATCCATTTACATTCTCTCTGTTCCTCGATCTCATCATGGGAGACGTCGCCGTGGAGAACCCGGTGAACAACCTCGCGCCTCTTTCCAAGCCCAGTGCGCTGGACACCCTAGGCAACCTGGATACCCTCGAAGGCACTGGCATCGACGGAAACGATGAATACGCCTCTCTGAAGCGGTTACAGAGACACCTAGAGTATGTCTGACCCACGATGTCACGTTCGGCAGTACTGACGCCTCCGACCCAGATACATTCAGTTGCAGGAGGAATACATCAAGGATGAGCAGAGGTAGGTCTTCCCGATACAGCTATCCAAGTAACCGGAATACTGACCAGCTCGGTCAACAGGAGCTTGAAGAGGGAGTTGGTTCGAGCACAGGAGGAGATCAAGCGGATACAAAGTGTGCCACTGGTGATTGGGCAGTTCATGGAGGCTATCGATCAGAAGTATGCCGGTGTCCCCATAGGTGCCGTGGAATACTCATTTTACTGACACTTACCTTCAGCACGGGTATTGTGCAGAGCTCGACCGGGTCTAATTACGTCGTCCGCATCCTGTCCACACTCGACCGTGAGAAGCTGAAGCCGTCCTCTTCGGTCGCCCTTCACCGACACTCCAACGCGCTAGTCGATATCCTTCCCCCGGAAGCAGACTCGTCCATTGCTATGCTGGGTGACAATGAAAAGCCGGATGTGACCTATGCCGACGTCGGTGGTTTGGATATGCAAAAGCAGGAGATTCGGGAAGCCGTCGAGCTGCCGTTGACGCATTTCGACCTCTACCAACAAATCGGTAGGTACATTGATTTTGTGTGGCGGCCGCATCTGCTAACCTTTGGTTAGGTATTGACCCTCCCCGTGGTGTCTTGTTGTACGGCCCGCCCGGGACCGGTAAGACCATGCTGGTCAAGGCTGTGGCCAACAGCACAACCGCCAGCTTCATCCGCGTGAACGGCTCCGAGTTCGTACAAAAGTATCTGGGAGAAGGTCCGCGTATGGTCCGTGATGTGTTCCGGATGGCGCGCGAGAACTCGCCGGCCATCATCTTCATTGACGAGATCGACGCGATCGCCACGAAGCGTTTCGATGCCCAAACCGGTGCCGACCGAGAGGTGCAGCGTATCCTGCTGGAGTTGCTGAACCAGATGGACGGGTTCGAGCAAACCAGCAACGTCAAGGTCATCATGGCCACCAACCGAGCTGATACCCTGGATCCCGCCTTGCTGCGTCCCGGTCGTCTGGACCGAAAGATCGAGTTTCCGAACCTGCGTGATCGCCGCGAGCGCCGCCTGATCTTCACCACTATTGCGTCCAATATGTCGCTGTCGCCCGAGGTGGATCTGGATTCTCTGATCGTACGCAATGAGCCACTGTCGGGTGCTGTGATCGCCGCCATCATGCAAGAGGCCGGTCTGCGGGCAGTGCGCAAAAATCGATACAACATCATCCAGTCCGACCTCGAGGATGCCTACCAGGCACAGGTGAAGACCGGCCAGGACGATGACCGGTATGTTCTCCATCTTATGCTCTCATTTTCCTTGTTTCATGTTACTGATCTATCTCGATAGCCCCGACTTCTACCGGTAAATGCCTCGTTTCTTACGGAGACGCGTGGATGCGACTGGTTCAAAGTTGGCTCCATTCGTTGTATTATCAGCACTGAAATTTTGGAACCCATGGGCGATGTGTCGTGACTTATAATAAAAGATGAAAGTGTACCCGATAAGGATCATGTAGATTGTAGAGAAAACAGGCCTTAAGACCTAGACCCAGACAGTACGAAACAAGGCTAAGAACTAGGCGACCTCTCAGTGGTCTGCAGCTGCCAGGTACAAAGTGCTCCGACACCTTCCCTGCTTCCGCTTGCTTAAGTCAGGCAGCCATGTATCCCAGCCACGTCAACACCATCACCACAGTTCTACAGTTCGATAGTTCTACATTTCTACAATTCTACAATGCTGCAGCAGTACTTCCACATGCTTCTAATAGCAGATAGGATAAATCAAATAATAAGTAGTTTTAGATAAACTGAGCGGAGAAAACGGAAGGATGTGGGATGAGTGTAACCCACACGGCGCAGCTGATTCCGGGAATGACGCAGACCCCATCACGTTATGCCGATCGCTCTCCAAAGCTCCGCCCCCAGCTCCCTCTTATCTTCCTCTCCATCTCTCCTCCCCATCGTTATCATCAACCACCATTATGAAGTCTTTCGCTCTGCTTACAGCGTCTGCGCTGCTGAGCACTGCCTCTGCTGAGGTCTACAAGCTCAAACTCGGAAAGGTTCCGCTGGAGGATCAGCTGGTAAGGGTAGATCCCTGTCTTCGGTGATACATGGCTCTAACCGCGTGGTAGAACACCCACAACATCGAAGAGCATGTCAAGGGCCTTGGCCAGAAGTACATGGGCTACCGCCCTAGCTCCAACCAGGGCTTCCAAGACACCTCTCTGAAACCCAGCAGTGGTCATGACGTGCTAGTCGACAACTTCCTGAACGCTCAGTGTAAGCATTATTTCCCTAGAACCCCTGCCATCAAATAAATGAATGGTGATGTTGATCTTGGTCAGATTTCTCTGAGATTTCCCTGGGTACCCCGCCCCAGACCTTCAAGGTCGTCCTTGACACGGGTAGCTCCAACTTGTGGGTCCCGTCCTCGGAGTGCAGCTCTATTGCCTGCTTCCTCCACACCAAGTATGACTCGTCTGCCTCGAGCACCTACAAGAAGAACGGCACCGAGTTCTCCATCAGATATGGATCCGGCAGCCTGAGCGGTTTCGTGTCTCAGGACACCCTCAAGATCGGCGACCTGGAGATCGCCAAGCAGGACTTTGCCGAGGCCACCAGTGAGCCCGGCTTGGCCTTCGCCTTCGGCCGTTTCGATGGTATTCTCGGTCTGGGCTATGACACCATCTCCGTCAACAAGATGGTTCCCCCCTTCTACAACATGATTAACCAGAAGCTTCTGGACGAGCCGAAGTTTGCTTTTTACCTCGGTGACACCAACAAGGATGGCGATAACTCCGAGGCCACCTTCGGTGGTGTGGATGAGAGCCACTACACTGGCGAGCTCATCAACATCCCTCTCCGCCGCAAGGCTTACTGGGAGGTTGAGTTCAACGCCATTGCCCTGGGCAACAACGTTGCTGAGCTGGAGGATACCGGTATCATCCTTGACACTGGTACTTCGCTCATTGCTCTTCCCTCTACCATGGCCGAACTTCTGTACGTTATGTTCATGACAAATTTTTTGCGGTTCAGCGCTAATCCTTTAAACAGGAACAAGGAGATCGGTGCCGAGAAAGGCTTCACTGGACAGTACACCATTGATTGTGCCAAGCGTGGCTCACTGCCCGACCTCACCTTCACTCTCAGCGGCCATAATTTCACCATCACCCCTTATGACTACATTCTGGAGGTCCAGGGCTCCTGCATCAGCAGCTTCATGGGAATGGACTTCCCCGAGCCCGTCGGCCCTCTGGCCATTCTGGGTGACTCGTTCCTGCGCAAGTGGTACAGTGTCTACGACCTGGGCAACCATGCCGTTGGTCTGGCCAAGGCCAAATAAGCGTCTGATCGGATTTTGAGGCTGTAGCTGTCGACGAGAAGCCGAGAGGATATCCCATTATATATACGCAATGTACATGCGGCTTCTCGCGGGGTGACATGTGGATCGTAAACATGGCGCATCATCTGTTATTGGCTACTAGCATCCCTTCTCTGCCCTTGTTTTCTGCTGCCGACACCGGCCATTTGAGACTCGTTCTTTGACGACACCGCGAATTGCTGTCCCGAGCATGGATTTACTTTGCATTTCATTCATTCCATCTCACTTAATTCAATCTCCGTGAATGATGTATTACATCTGCGATATGCTAGTAAATCTTCGTATAGTATTTAGACCCTGATCTTTGTAGATCGTGTTTTAGTGTCCTGGGGCCGCTCCAACCGCAACGGGCCGAAGAGCTTGAATGGAGCTTGGAGGTCCGTGATTGCAGCGGATGTCTTTCGAGGACGACCAATCATGGGTTCCAATTCTTTCCCAAGGTAGGATCCTTGCAGATCCAATCCAGCAGACCTCATCAATAAAATCTATATAGATATACCTCATGATTGGAAGACACAAACAAAACTCGCTGAGCTGACCTTCGGGGCGGTGGGTGTTGACATAAGCGACAGCTCCCAGGTCAACTCAGTCCCCGCACATTTACATTTCCCCATCGAGCTTTGCTTTCTCCGTAACGCATCGTTCATTAACCCTCCTTCGATCATCCCTTTCCGCCATCATTACTATCGGCCTGGTGCGTTGTCTTTGACTATTGCGCGCCAGGTTGTGCAAGGCGCACAGTTTCCTTCACCCGCGTCGTGTGGGCGATTTTCATCACTCGACTACCTCGGCCCTTGCGATACGCGCCATTTGCCCCTTGATCTCGTGAAAGACGCTTCTACCAGGCAAGTATAGGTTGTAGGTGAAAAGTTCCAGTTCTATCGCCTCATATCTCGGACAAGCGCCACCCACGCGTCGCGTGTTGGGGATGACCCCATAGCCGGAATCGCACGCGATCAACCTCTCACGACCATCCTTGCCCGCCTTTAAAGCGGACCGAATCAAAACACGGACCCCACGCAAGAGGCCAATACTGTGGAGGAAGTGATATTGAGCTGACCCGTGGGTTTTCCATCGCCTGGGGGCGAACTGAGAGTAACCATGCTTCTCCGTCTGCCACCCAGCTTGCACTATCCCATCACTGTGACATCGCTGCTGAAGCAGCCCGGGGATGCGGTGGAGCGGGATGAAGCAATCTTCTGGTATATCTACCAGACAACTGTTGAAGAGGGCGATGGGCTAGGCAATAGGATCGAGGTCAAGCGCAAATTCCCGACTCGCTTTGAATCGACTGTCGATGGAGAGATCGTACAGTGGAAGATTGCGAAAGGCGACGTGATCACAGGGCCGTAAGTCTACAATATGCTCTATCATCAGTTGGTCGGCTAACAATCATTGTAGTGTTGATGTTGTCGAAATCGATGAGCCATGCGCGCACGAGGTTCAGTTTGGAGGACTCTGTGCAGAGTGTGGAAAGGATATGACAGAGTGCGTATATATATCGAAGGACTAACCGGAGTGAATGTACGCTAATCGGTTGTTTTTGGTAGGGCTACATACAATACGGAAGTGATGGACTCATATCGCGCTCCCATTCAGATGGCACACGACAACACTACCCTGACTGTCAGTGAAAAGGAGGCTACTCGGGTTGAGGAGGATGCGAAACGCCGCCTCTTGGCATCCCGACGTCTGTCCCTTGTGGTGGATCTCGACCAGACCATCATCCATGCCACCGTTGACCCGACTGTTGGGGAATGGAAAGAAAAGCAAGATAACCCCAACTATGAAGCATTGAAGGATGTCCGACAATTTCAGTTGATCGAGGACGGACCTGGCATGCGTGGATGTTGGTACTACATCAAGCTCCGACCCGGATTGGAGGACTTTTTGCAGAACGTCGCCGAACTTTATGAACTGCACATCTACACAATGGGCACCCGAGCATATGCCCAGAACATTGCCGATATTATCGATCCGACCCGAAAGTTATTCGGGGACCGTATCCTGAGTCGTGACGAGAGTGGAAGTTTGACTGCAAAGAACCTGCAACGATTGTTCCCCGTCGATACCAAGATGGTGGTTATCATTGATGACCGCGGTGATGTGTGGCGGTGGAGCCCAAATCTGATCAAGGTCTCTCCTTACGACTTCTTTGTCGGAATTGGTGACATCAATTCCAGTTTCTTGCCTAAGAAGCAAGATATCGGCGAGACGAACAAGGCAGTTAAGGCTGCGAAAGAGAAGGAGAAGAAGCGGGCGGAACAAGAACAGGGGAACAGCGAATCTGCGAAGGCCGAGGCAGAGAACGACGTCTCTGCACTGGAGCAACTAGTGACTATGGGAGGCGGTGATAACCAAAGTTTGCTCCAGGAACAGGCAAATGCCCAGGAAGAGACAATTTTGCACCAGGTGGAAGATAGGCCGCTGTTGCAAAAGCAGAAACAGCTGGAGGCTGAAGATGATGCTTCCGCGGACAGCAGCGAATCCTCTTCGAGCGTTGATGAATCTCAGGAAGCGGCTAAGCAGCGCCATCATCTTCTCGAGGACCACGATAGGGAACTTTTCCAGCTACAAGACCGGCTTGAGCAAGTCCATCGGAAATTCTTTGACGAGTATGACAAGAAGCGGACTCATGCCCTTGGAGGCCGCGTAGCGGCGCTGAGGGGCGAGAAAGCTGCACACAAGGATAGGGACGTTGACTTGAAACTGGTTCCTGATATCAAGGATATCATGCCACTCTTCAAACGGTCCGTATTGGGGGGCGTGGTCTTGGTATTCTCGGGTGTCCTTCCCCTTGGAACAGATACCCAGAATGCCGACATCTCTTTATGGGCCAAGAGCTTCGGTGCCGTGATTGCAACGAAGATCAACGCTCGAACAACTCACCTGGTGGCCGGCCGTAACCGCACTGCCAAGGTGCGTGAAGCCACGCGGTATCCAAATGTCAAGATTGTCATGACACAGTGGCTTCTAGACTCTTTGACCAGCTGGAAACGTCTGGACGAGGATCCGTACTTGCTCCCCGTGCATCCAGATGACCGTGGTGAGCCTCTTTCTCCCGGGTCACGGGAGCTTGCTGACAGCTCGTGGCTGTCATCTTCGGATGAAGCGACGGGCTCTCTCTGGACTGAGGACGAAAGCAATGAGGAGTTGTTCAAATCTTCCGGGCTCGATGAGAGCTCAGTTCCGGGGTACGACGCAGATGAGCAAGCTGCCGTGCACGATGAGCTGAAAGAGTTCCTCGGCAGCGATGACGAGAGTGAAAGTGATAGTGAAGCATGGGGTGAAGATCTAAACGAGGGAAGCAAGAAACGGAAGCGTGGAGAAGGAACTGAAGGCGAAGGTGATGAGGAGTCTGAGGAAGATGAGAGGGACGAGTCTGATAAAAAAGGCTCACGTCTGTCACAGCGCATTAAACGCTCCTACGAGCGGAGTACTGGTCTTCGAGAAGTCGCAACTGCAACAGGCTCTGCCTCCGGGAGTGAGCATGTACGTCCATCGGGACCGCATGGCGAAGAGGAAGTCGGTACCCCGGCCAAACAAGACGACGGCTATCCTGAGGATCCAGACGATGATGACGACGAGCTAGAGCGCGAGATGCTCGCTGCCTTTGAAGACGACAATCCCCGAGCAGAGGAAGAAGCTGCTGCTGAGAATGGGTAGTCGCTGCATATTACCCCTGATCTCTCATCGCACATTCTCAATTTCCCTACTCTTCGATTCGACTTGGTCATACCTCACTTTCTGTTTGTGCAGTAGCACTCCTCTCCTCGCATAGCCCCGGCGTTCATCTGTGTTGACTTGTTTGTATTTCTGCCTACATTGGCTTTAGATCTGTGCTTCTGATCTAGTGTCAATACTCAGTACAGTGAGTGGATTCGTCGGTTTTGTGTTGTATTATTTTTTATGAAATTGGATATTTTAGTTGTACTCTGTCTATGTACAGGATGTCTTGAAGCTCGTGTCACCACTTGGCCTCTATGGCAGGCGATAGAGATTTTTTTTTTTTTTTTTTTTTTTTTTTTTTTGCTATAACTATGTACTATATTACTTTCCGCATATCCAGAGCACATAGGTAGGGATTTCTACATGCCAATTTTGGACTACTTACATCATGCAGAATTCACCTAGCTTAAGAGTGAGCTTCAGAGCAAGGAACGAGAGTCTCTGCGATAGCAACCCAATAATCTGAAACTAGATAAGTGGGGAGAATGGTGGCACCAGTTTCGAGACATCCTGTAGTTTTTTAGGGCCCATGCACTGTTTCGGGCTATACATGCTTGAAGCACGTGAACCTCAGTACTACTGTACCTAGGTACCCACGTGCCCTTACGGATGACAGGTGGATCTCTATAATAATCGGTTTATATCCGCAGAGAAGATCGGAATGGACTTTCCATGAACATGATAATGCATCAGTCCATTCAATTAGAAATGGAACTGAGAGCAGTACCCATCGAGTCATTGAACACATATAGAGAGGAGGAATGGTACAGGGAGTAAAAGCAAGCGCCAGAAAACAAGACCGGAAAAATTCGCAACACCAGCAGATAAAGACGAAAAACCCCGTGATTGCAATTAGAAAAATAAACCGAGGGAAAAGAGAAATCGAGAAAGGAAATCACCCATGGTTGTCATAGGTCACCAGAACCGTCCGGTCTGGGTTTGTCCATCTTCATACGCTTTTTGTTCCTGCTCTTTGCTCCCTTACTTCTGTCTGCTAATCCCTCGCTCAAGTTGGGATCCGCTCAATGCTTTTTGTGTCCACCTCTCAACCTTGGGGATGGCCGGTGGAAAAATGAATAGTAACAGTGGTTGCTCAGAAGTTTCGCTCGGAGAGGAACTTCAGGATTTCGGGTTTGCGCCAGCCCTATCAGATAAAAATTAGACTGATATTCGAAACGATAATTCCTCGTGAGGCGCAGAATTGACATACCTTGACAATGATATGGCCAGTAAGTCGGTTGATAGATACATCAGGGCTGCGCACATCTACGCCCAAGGTATACGCCAGGTCATTGCGGAGTGCATCCAGATCACCCTCCGTCTTTTGGATCTTGGTGAGCTGCTTGGTGCCGCCGGCTTTCGTCTCGAGGTAAACGGGTAGTTGGTTAGAACCAGTCCGGCGAACAAAGTAGGGAAGGTTGCTGAGTTGCACAGCTGATTGCGGCTTGGCCTGCTTCGGAGGGATCGGGGCCGAGGATGTGACGGGCTGCTCTTTAACAGCTTGTGCCTGGCGGCGGAGGTAGGTGAGGAAGCCACGCATTTGGTGAGAGGGGGATGTTTGGCATAGCGAGGATTGGTGAGGGACTGCAAAGAGAGGAGTGGTGTTAGATACGAGTGGTCTGATCCGCGACAACTAAGATATTGGCAAAATGCTCTCTCTTTCACAGCGAAATTATATCATCATGCCACTTATTTCTGGCCACACTTGCTATTTGCAAATATGTCGAGGAAGAATTAGGGGAATAGAGTCGGGATTCGAACTTACATGATGCAGGTCGCGTTGGAGAAGATAATGAAGAAAATGAGCCGGATTTCCGCACGGAAGCGGCGGAGCGAGTAAAGCCATGGGGGTTAGCAGCCTGTTTGAACATGGCCGAAGCAGCCGCAGCTGAATTTCGGAGAGACGCCATTGAACGGCGATGTGAGCAGAAGCTGAGAACCTGGAGAAGAAAATGGTCAACGCGAAACCGAGCGAAGCAGGTTTCTCAACCGCCGATTCTGCCACCGCCCCCAACCCGAACGGGCTAGCGCGGTTAACCGCACACAAATTCGAAGTTGATCGGATTGTCTCTTTGAAGCACATCCCAACGTCCACCATGGCCACCACCGCCCCCGCTGAGGGCACTCGCCCGACCGACTATGATCTGATGCCTCGGATCATCCCCTACCTCGACCGTCACTTAGTTTTCCCCCTGCTCATGTTCCGCAGTGAGGAGGACAATGAATATATTCGGCTCGCCTATGAACTGCTGAAGCCCACCAACATTGTCGGCTTTAGCGAACAACTATGGGGGATGTTCAACGACACTGAGCCCCCCGCCGACCTGAAGAAGAAGGAGGCGGATATTGCGGCGGAGAAGGAGCGTCTCGAGGCTAAGACCGAGAAGATGAACGCGGTCTTCGCGGACGAGGAGGTCCTGAACAGCATGCGCAGCGACAAGGCTGCCAACTTCCGCTTCCTCGAGGAGAACTACGGCGTCACCAACGAGATGGTGAACGACCTCTATGACTACGGCCGGTTCCTGTACAGCACGGGCGACTACGGAAATGCCGCCATTACACTGTTCCAGTTCCGTTTCCTGTCCACCGATAACGAAAAGCTCGCCTCCGCCACCTGGGGTCACTTGGCATGCGAAATTCTGAACGGCCGGAACCGTGAGAACCCCGCGTGGGAGCAGTCCCTTGAGGCTGCCCTGGCTGAGGTCCCGAAGGTGAAGGACTCGATCGAGACCCGCCTGTTCAGCAACCCTCTGGGCCAGCTCCACAGCCGCACATGGCTCATCCACTGGTGCTTGTTCCTCCTCTTTGACCACGACTCCGCCCGCGATACCATCACCGACCTCTTCTTCTCCCCCGCCTTCATCAACACCATCCAGACCAACTGCCCGTGGGTCCTGCGTTATCTCGCCGCTGCCGTTGTCACCAACCGCAACCGCCCTCACAAGCACAGCGGTGTGTACCCTAAGCAACTGAAGGACCTGGTTCGCGTTGTGCGCCAGGAGGACTACGAGTATAGTGACCCGATCACCGACTTCGTCAAGGCGCTGCACATCGACTTTGACTTTGAGGAAGCTCAGAAGAAGCTGGGCGAGGCCGAGGCCGTTCTGCGTGACGATTTCTTCCTTCACGGACAGGCCGATGCCTTTATTGAGGCTGCTCGTCACCTCATCTCGGAGAGCTACTGCAAGATTCACCAGCGGATCGACATCAAGTGAGTATTGAAGCGCTTGCTCATCGGGGATCAAACGTCTAACCCATCTGTAGGGACCTGTCCACTCGTCTCGGTCTGAGCGAGGATGAGGGTGAGAAGTGGATCGTCAACCTCATCCGCAACACCCGTGTCGATGCCAAGATCGACTACAAGGCTGGCACCGTGATCATGAACCACCCTCCCCAGTCGGTATACCAGCAAGTCATTGAGAAGACCAAGGGTGCCTTCTTCCGCACACAAGTCTTGAGGTATGTCCCCTATTTTTATCTCCAGGGATGGGACCCGCGAAATAGAACTCACTAACGTATCTCCAGTTCGGCTGTCGCAAAATAAATTCCTTCCATGAGCTGATGCCAAAAAACCGACTTCTTCATTGTTATTATCAAACCCTCTTTCCTGCCTGCCCGGTTTAGTGATCTCCCCGTGTATGTCACAACACGGTTGTCTAGAGATGGAGAACACCGAGCAGAGTGGCATTCGGCCGGCGTTCTTAGGTGGTCCACCTTGTTGATGTTCCCTTTTTTACCTCTTTAGTCCACAGTTTCCGATTCCTATCTTCTACCCTAGTCTATCGTCGGATATTTTATCTTGCTTGGTCTTTTCTGCGCAGGGAGATCTTCGGCCCCGGAGGACTTGCGGGGGGAGAGGACGTTGGGAAACCAGGGGAGACACGGCACTCCCGCCTGTTTGAAGAAAAAGAGACGGGGTTTATGTAGAAGACCCCCGCTATTCGGGGGTCTAATGGATCTATGCTGTTACGAATGGTCTATAGAGATGAGTGAAACTGATGTCTGACAATATCTGCTCTAATGTCGTTGAACAAGACACAAGATTCAGTAATGAAAGTAAGACATTTCATGTACTCTGCGCTCGAGGAAAGGGTCCACGGGTATCGTGAAGAAATAGGCCCGATTGTTCCACCGACTATCACTGTAAGAGAGACATTCGCCGTGTCCCGGTTGTCCTGTGAGGATCCTGATGGTTGGCATGGCTCCACGACTCCAATCCATATTCCAAGGTCCTGGAATCCAGGCGTCTGCGTGTCCATGGAATATAAACCCTAGGCTGATAAAACAAAAAGTGGATTGAAAGCACAATGCCCCTTCGAAAAACTGCCAAGGAGCCAGATATCCATCTTTTGGATTTCCTCAAAAACGACTGGGAAAAACCATAGATACGTGCAAGAAAACGGGACATTCCCACAGGGCGTCACATCTCAACGACCGCCTCTCGAGTCCGGCTCCCGTCTCCGGTTCCGATTTGCATCGACAGGAATAAGCTCATTGATATAAGGTTCCGGCTGTCGCGATGAACCAGAACCATCGTGAGTATTAGGGCCGGTATTCTGGTTGGTCATACGTAGAGCCTCTTGCTCCTCATATTCGCGAGACATAGTCGCCAGATCATCAATTTGTTCCTGGGGCATAAAACAATCAGCCGGTTCTGTCTGTTCTTGTTTCTACGGAGACAGACCCGTGTGAGCGGCACGCCAGTGATAAGATAACCTTCGCGCCCCTTGAAACAATGTTAGAGATCAAATCTGGTTCGAGGTGGGTTAACCGTGGCCGCGGGAGATTCGGTTTGATATACCTGGAGGCTATACGGTCTCACTGATGCAGACGGGCCTAGGAAGTAGTGGATGTGTCCTAGGACGATATGTCGGGACAGTCCGTAGCCCGGGAGCCAATATTGCTGTTCTCGAGACATGGGAATTCTATATTGTAGGTAGATAGAAGATGTGTTTCAGCGTTGAGGATCAGCGGGTTGGAACCAGCTCAGCCCAACGGGAGGACCAGCAGACGCGATCAGATCGGTATCTTTTCTTTTTTTTTCCCTTCAGGGCTATGGGGTATAAATAACAGTCTGCGACTACCCTCTTCCCCCTCCGCAGTCAATGAAGAACTCTGCCGGAAAGCCCGAGACGAATGAGACAGAGCTGCAGTGCGGGTTCCTCCACGATGATCTTTCAGAGACTCTCAAGATCAACCTCCGATCGCAGAACAAATGGAGCCACGGGGGCAAATTCCCCAACACGTCTCCACGGACATAGCATAGTCAGGGACGAGCAGATCTGGAGGATTCGATTCGCATCGGAATCGACGGGGACTTGGTGTACATTGAATGGCCGCCTCACTCTATCAGATAACGAGGCCCAACCCTTTCACATTTGAATCTGAGATCATCAGCCCTGTACACTGTCAAAGTGAGGCTTGCACCCTCGAATAAACAACACGCTGAAATGACCCGGGGATTTCCCTTCCTTGTAACCCTCTGCCTCACCGCACCTTGGCCCATTCCCCGGTTTGGCTGCGCTGATGTCGTGGCACCATGGGGCAATGTTGTTCGCGGGGCCCAAACTGAGCTGCAGGAGGCAATGCTGCATCTTGCACGATTGGGATAGAAGGATGCTCTACCCGGCTCGAATGGGCTCGGTCGATGCCAAACACATGGCAGATGCAGGTGACGTTACGAGGAGCTCGAAGGTGTCTTTAGTTGTATCTGTTCCGACTACTCGCTAGATTCTTTGCGGATTCCTGGCTGTGGTCATGGCTGTGATTGGAGTAGGTGGAAGGTGGAAGTCTGAAAGAGTTCGGGTTTCTCAGATGTGACGAGATGTGCATATTCACCCGTCACTGGCCTGGCACTTCTACAGTCTATACAGATGCCGGATTGGCATGCATACTGTCATGTATTATTCTCTAGTCTTTTCATAATTCGTCCCGGATAATCCCTCGTATCCTCACACAACTCATCTCCTATTGTGGAGGGACATACGGGTGTACAAGCATGTCGCTGAACCTAAAATGAAGACGGTTAGTCTGGTCCAACACCACTCGAGGTCAACTTACTTCTCCAGCTTGTCCTTTCCACGAACCTCCTCAACCAATAGAGGCATGCGGACCACGTTGAAATCCTCGTACAACTCCTCGATCTGCTCGAGGTACTTCTTCTGCATCTTTCTCCGTGCATTGCACTGCTCGCAGCCGCTTCCATCCTTGGGGAACAGCAGCTGGTTGACAACAATCGAGTGCGTATCGATGTTGTAGCTAGTCAATTCCTGGATCATGCGTTCGGTCTCGTACAGCGACAAGAACTCCGCAATACACACACACACAAAAGTGGTCATGTCGGGGTTCTTGAACTGGGTGTTGACTTCGCCGATCGTCTCCCGCAGCGACTCCATCTTTTGGAGCAGCTCGTCCATGTTCTGTCCACCGGGCAGACCACCGCGCGCACCGAGGATGGAGTTCAGCATCGGGCCAAATTGCGACGATAGCTGCGAGAGCTTGGCCAATGCCTTTTCGAGCACGGTGGGGAACTGCAGGAAGCGCAGGGTATGGCCGGTCGGGGCGGTGTCAAAAACGATCACTTCGTACGAGAGGGACTTGACCTGCTTGAGAACCTCGGCAAACGACATGGCTTCGTCAACACCGGGGATCTGCGTGGGTGGCATGATTAGCGACTTCGTAATTCGTCCAGCAGGGTCGTAAAGTCACTCACACTGAACGCCAAATCCTGCATCATGTTGCCCATGCCCAATCCAGCCATGGGGTCTTCCTGTCCCTCGCCGCTGGCCAGAAGATCCTGGATACTACCGTTGGGGTCAATCTCCATGGCACTCAGGTTATCGTAGCCATCGATGAGACGGGCCTCCTTGCCAAACTTCTGCCCAAAGGCATCGCTCAGGTTGTGTGCGGGGTCGGTCGAGATGAGAAGGACGGATTTGCGGACTTTGGCGAGCTGAATGGCCAGCGAGCACGAAGTGGTGGTCTTGCCCACACCTCCTTTGCCTCCGACGAAGATCCAGCGAAGAGTGTTTTGGTTGAGGATTGACTGGAGCGTAGGCTCCATGTCGAGGTCATCACTCTGGACGACGGCGGAGGAGGACATTTTGGTGATGAGGGACGGAAGTGGGAGGGAGATGGTGGAGGAAGATGTGATGTTTAATTTGCCCCGCAGAAGCGATCGAACGTTCGGGAAAATGGTCTAGACAAGTGTCACTGAGGACAATTGGCGTTTCTATAATGCAAGAGTTATCGCCTGTACCTTTTTATCTTCTGGTCTTCATCTTTGTTCTTATTCAAGTGAAACCTGTAGTACGTACCTCTCCTTTGTCCGGTCAATTCGGGCTTCGCACCGCCAATTGGTACTGCATGCTTCTACTTAGCTAGGAAATGACTTTGTTTTGTATTCATGAGTTTTGTAATCAGTTTCAGTCTATGGGGCATAGAAATATGAGCTATCGCCAGCTCTGGCAAGCCCGACAGTGCCCGCTCCACCCACGCAGAGTGGTCTATGGCATCCTCCGCATCTATCGGTGCTCTCCGATACCAACGGCCCATAGAAATGGCGATGCAGCTCCCCTACATTTTTACCTTTTTCAACCAACCTATTCCCTCTGAACTGCTTGAATGGACCTCTCTGAAACTGATCTTGGCCGCATAACCAACCGCCTCGCTCTGCATCAGCAACACTTTGTACCGGCACCGCTCTCTAGAACATCGGCGAAGCACCAACCACCCATCACAATGGCGCGCGACCCCATTACCTGCCATGTTCTCAACACTCTGACCGGTACACCGGCTGCAAACCTGCCCGTCACTTTGACACTGATGTCCTCTTCCACCTCTTCCTCCAACCCTGTGACCTTCCAAGCTACCACCAACGCCGATGGCCGCGTCGCCAATTGGACACCCGTCGGTGGATCCGCCTCGGTCCCCTCCATCCTGGGCGCGCTTCCCAGTGCCGATACCAAGACAAACTGGGCTGTGCGCTTTGAGACTGGCCCTTGGTACGAGGCCCAGGGCATTGAGAGCTTCTGGCCTGAGGTGGAGGTTAAGTTCACGGTGAAGGGCCGTGGTCGTGAGAGCGAGGAGGGCTGGCGCCATTATCACGTCCCTGTGCTTCTAGGTCCCTGGAACTACTCGACATACCGGGGATCTTAGATAGGATCTTAGATATTTACATAGTTGTCAGTTATGGACTTGAATTTATGAGGTGAATATACTCCGTTGCCTAAACTATCCGTTAAGTCGAGAAGTTTATAAGACTTAAAAACCGCAAAAGATTACATCACAGGCAAGATGGCCGAGTTGGTCCAAGGCGTATGGTTCAGGCTCACCTGATCCAAGTTTCCATATCTCGTTTACGGGGCGTGGGTTCGAATCCCACTCTTGTCATTTCTTTTGCTTTTTTGTACACAAAGCCATTTATTTCCGGTGTATACTTACTTTCTTTTTAGTTCTCGTAGAATTTTCTCGCTCTTCTTTGTTACAAGTGCTAGGGTAGAGTATCTCGAGATAAAATACTGTAGCGTAGAAGTCGTCGTGGGCCGAGGCATTGGTCTGCCTGGGCGACAGGGACAGATAAGACCGAAACTGTGACTACATACAGCTCACTTCCTGACGGAACAAAGATCCGACAGCGGTATCAGATCATCATTGATAAAATCCCAGCTCTTCGAGTCGGTTGTACCTGATCGACGGCGCAGTTTCCACTCCGCTTTGTTTTGTTTGCGTTTCGATTGACCGCCCGGACTCAGCCAGTCAGCCGCGTGTACACGTCTTCTTTCCTCCAACTCAAAACTTCTTGAAATCCCGCCCTGTCGCCGTGAGCTCGGATTCTTTCTCATCTTGGTCGCTGATATACCCTTACTATCACCTTGCCCATCATGACGCTGGCCGAGGAGTTCCGCTCGAGGAATTTCAGTGAGTACCCGCCTCGTGCTGGGGTGGCGGCTATGTCGATCAGCCCCATCTGGTCTACAGTCTTGCTAACGGTACGTTCATTTTAGGTATTTACGGTCAATGGTTGGTACCCCAATTCATGTCGCCCTTGCGAATTACAGTCGACCTCAAGTACTGCTGTGCAGGAGGGTTGTTGCGGTTTGACAGACGGGAGCCTGGATCCTTTCAGAAGGCTTCCCAAGCGCCTCTGGGCCGCTTTTCATTGCGAGCATGACTCTGACACCCTCAATATTAGGACTGGTGTGTTATGCATTATTCTATGCATCGCTCTCGGTATTGCCAACATCTTTACTCTTAACGGTTGGCACATCGTCTTCGCCATTCTATGCCTGTGAGTCCAGCCATATCCCTTGAGACAATGCGATTCTGACTCTTAGCAGGGTTTCCGCCTTCATTATCCTCTTCGTCGAAGTCCCCTTCCTTCTCCGAATCTGCCCGACCTCCTCAAAGTTCGATGCCTTCATCCGCCAGATCACGACAAACTGGATGCGCGCTGGAATGTACGTCATCCTTAGTGGCATCCAGTGGGCCAGTCTTGCTGCTGGCGCATCCAGCCTAATCGCCGCCGCCGTTTTCCTCATCATTGCCAGTATCTTCTACGCGCTTGCGGGTATCAGGAGCCAGGAATTCATGAGTAGCAAGACCCTGGGAGGCCAGGGCCTTGTGCAGATGATTGTCTGAGCTTCTATGTTTGGAATGTCCTCTGCTTTATCATACCTGAAACTACGCTGCTAGCGTGACACCTGGTGGTTGGCGACCTGGGTGGAATGATGAGATGCTCGATGCGAAATTCTGCTAAAAGAAGCCCTTTTGAGCAACATGCATTGCGATGTGTTACGACCTTGCATTGTTTTTAATTGCCGTCTTGTACTTATATGTCCCCGTAGCGCTGACAGAGCCTGTTCAACGCGCTTTTGTTTTGGACTGCGGACATATTCGGGATTCCTTTGTGTGTGGAACTGAGTCCATGATTATTAGCTCCCCCGACTGACTATAAAACCTTGAGTTAAAGAGACGGTCTGGCGGCTAAGCTCATACCCTATACCACTGGCACTTTTTATTGACTCTGTATATTCATACCTTTCGTGATGGACTATAGTATTCTTCGTACCTTAGCCCTGGATATAGCGAAATAGTGAAACCTCAAATAAAGTGTCTCAACCATGGGGCTGAAGCCGTCGATATTTACAAGGCACACCCCAGTCGTCTCTGGTTATTATTCTAGGTATGTGTATGCTCTTTTACGTTTAGCACTGTTTACCACTGGTCTTAACAAAACTACATAGGCGTGTCAATGCCCGTCATGGATGGCTTCGAGGCCGCCCATCAGATCCGCTCTTTTGGGAAGGTTTACCGAGCCTCGCTATCAGACTCAGACCGGCAGGCTTTGCCTTCTCCAATCATTGCCGCCTTGACGGGGCTGAGTAACGGCGTGTGCAGCAAGTCTGAAGAGCCATATCGACCTTGGAACTTTTGGATGAAGGGTCAGTTTTATAAGGTTTGCAGTGCGGACACGAATTTATTAAATTTACTAGAAGAGACTACCATTAAGCCGATAGACGTTGTACACAATATCAATGCTATGCTTTGCGATTTTTCTCACTATATATCCAGCACTCACGATACGCCTATTCACCAACCTCGCCTACTCAATCGCAAATGAGCTCCGACAACGATCTATTGATTAACTGTACCGTTTCCTGATTCTACCCTTTCAATGAATTATAAACCAGGTGATTAACTAGCTAACTAATTAACTGACTAGTTGACAGTTGATATACTGGCCAATAATGACGATGTGTTAGAAGTGGCTCCTTGGGGATCCATTATGTCCATTTCGGCAAATCTCCACATCGTCGGGCAAGATGGCCGAGTTGGTCCAAGGCGTCAGGTTAAGGTCCACCTTTAACACCAAACATTGGTTTCCTGATCTCGTTTACGGGGCGTGGGTTCGAATCCCACTCTTGTCATATCTTTTTGGTTTTGTAATGCTTTTAACACCATGTACCTAGCCTACGGGAGATACATCAAGATACATAGAGTGTAGGAGTGTGGGTTATTTCCTTAGCAGCCCAGGCTATCATCGCCAGACATATAATTATCGACGAATAACACATCAGGTGACCCCTGAACCCCTTAACCTATAGTGGCGTTCCAAAGTTTGAAAACCCCCAGGCGTTGATAGATCCACGATGGTTTTTTACTAAATCTACGGATGTTTGAGACCGCCTTCCTAAATAGGCATAGTAATATTTATCTGACCTCCATAAACATTTTCCACTACATACTCTTTTTTCTTCCTTCCTACACCTCTCTGGTTATTTCTTTCTGGACATACTAAGCCGCATTAGCTGATACCATCATCATTTCTGGTTAGTATACCATTAATATCATTATTATCATGGCTAATACCCATTTCTGCAGCCCCAAACATGTCTTCTACCGAGGCACCTATGGCTATATCTCTCGACATACCTACCGATGAACTAAGAGGCATCCCTATCGGTGATATTCATGAATGGAACCCGTAGGGGACCCCACGGGATGCATCAATGGATGATCCGGCCGCATTGGACCCCCCGTAGGATGAACTGCAGCCGTAGCTCCTTTTACGTACATATTCGGATTAGTTGATAATCCGGTTCCGAGGCATAGATTCCGACAGGTATCAATTCCCCCCTCACTCGCTTAGGAATCACGTTATGAAATAATGGCCTTCCTGCTAGGTAGAGCTAGTCCCGTCTTGGCAAGCTTTTGGGCCTGAACCAAACCGGCACCCATGATGCTGACTGGTTTACTGTTATATCCCCGATTCAAGGGGCATGATATATCGGAAGAGGGATTCTACATGAACACTTCCAAACTATGATAGCCATCATGGAATGACCCTTGGCCGACTGGATGTTTTGACAGCACCATCTTGCGGCTGAATCCCATGTAAGCCTAGACCAGCCTGACAACGCTGACCGGCTCACCAACTTACCAGCTCAGCAGGTCTCCAACCAACTCAAAACTCGGTCAAATCATCAGATCTGATCATCACCATAACAGATCCGGCCATCTGGGCAAAATGAGTGAGTTCAATCTCACCACAACCCTTTGCTACCAGAAATCATCTCGTCTGGCGATATGTCCGAACAAGGCGGGGTTTTTGGCGCTTTTGGTGCGGTGCTTGGTTATATCGGAGCAGAGGCAGCCACCGACATCTGGTTTTCCTCGTTATTATGGCCCCAGCGATCATTCTCCCACCTCACCCTTCGATCCATCCCAACCCTGGCTCTCCTGATGCCCTTGGGCGGTCCTCTGCACAAAGCCGCTCTGAGCACCTTCGATATCGCCTACGCCCGAGGTCTCCTGAAGGGCGCCCACGAAGGTCACATGCTGGGCACTTCGTTCTTTAAGCAAACGGACTGGACCTACACCATCCCCGGTAATGCTAGCTCCGAGCCCCGCCCAGCCCGTAACTGCATGTGGGCGCGAGCTCTTCATTACATGCCTCTACCCGCCTTGGAACCTGGATCACTGGCAGGTCTATCCCCTCCAGCCACGGGCGCTGCCATCGAGAAGGGCATCCTCCCGCCCGCCGACAATAGCCGCAGCCCCTTGCGAGCGAAAGTCGCCGTCTACCACCTCATCTTCACTCCAGCAACGGCAGAAGATAAAGCCTCGCAGATGGCGTTTGTGCACGAGAACTGCGGCCGACCAGGCCCGCACGTCTACCTCAGCATCTTCATCGCCGAGCTCTCCGGCATCATTATCTTTGCCGTCATCTACGCCATCGGCCGATCACTCTGGTGTGTCATCTGGCTAGCCCCGCTGCTCCTCCGTTTCCTGAGCGCCTTCTTCGCCCTCGACCGCGAGCCCCTCACCCCTATCTCCTTCATCTCATCGCCATCAACCACGCCAACCACCGAAGCCGAATCACCACGTGATTTCGTCCTCCACTTCCCCCAATCCCAAGGCGGCGACCTCATGCTGTTCACAGGTCCCCCAGCCCTCGTGCAGCAGTTCTTCCGACACTACGGCCACCCAGTTCGGAACCGAGCCCGGGAGATTCTCCAGCTGTGCATCATAGCGCTATTCGCCGCTCTATTTCCGCTAGGATTGCTAGCCTCGACTCTCTGGATGCCGCCGCTGGTTCAGTACGCGTGGACCTGCTACCAGCTATACATTGTCATGACGATGCATATCGTCCGCTACACGTCGTTTGGACGAGGCACGAGCACGGAATCTAAGATCGCTGATTATCTGGCGGATCGGCCGGCGATACTTTTTGGGGAGAAGAGGCATGGGGCTGAGACGGTGAAACTTAGACTTATTGCGACGTATCATGCGCGGCATCAGGAGGGGAGGGATTGTCTAGAGCGGTTGGTGAGACGGTAGTCGTTGGTTTGGCTGCAGTGATGTCTTTGACGTGGCGTTGGGTATTATTAGTTCGGTCGGGGGTAGTTTGGCTTGTGTGTTGTCTTAAGTGAAACTGAGAATTATACTTCTTTTTTTTTTTTTCATATTCGTTCCATTTGATCAATAAATCTGATCTCGTACTAGCAGAAACACATTCAATAGCAGAACAGCGGGTTCGTTTATTTTTCCATTCCATAACCCCGCTTCTGACCTCGTCGCTCGTCTCCACTACGAGTCTCCTGCTAGTATTTACAGTTACACTAGACAGAAAAGCCAACATAACACCATGCGCCCCGATGACTGGGTGCCCGTGCGCAGCACCAAGAGGGACAAGGGATACCCCCTCGCCACGTTGATGCAGGTGGTCTACGGCGAGGACATGGGCATGGGAGACGGGTACAGCAGGTGTTTCGCGTACATGTATCGACTGGCTCTGGAGCAGGGTGCGGTCGACAGTGTAAAAAGCCCTGATGGCACGGTCATCACGGGGTTTAATGATGATCGTGCCGAATTACTGCGACAACTTCTCACTCCGGGGCAGGAACGATCGTTTTACATTCTCTGGAAATGGTGGGCGGCGTGTTCCCGAGCATGTATTGTGGACGAAGCAGAAGAAGAATACGATGATGATTACGACGACCTCTTTGGCAACGACGAGCCTCAGTTCTACCCACAAACCCACGTAGAGCGCGAGACGGTCCATCAGGCCGGTGGGATCCGGTACAAACTCCGCTTCAACTGCGTCTACAACAAGTGCATGGCAACGCTGTTCAACGCTGAATTCGGGAACTTCGTCATGCACCGAAGCGGCGACGAGCTGGTGGGCCTCCGACGGGGTTTGGCGCAGGAAGCTGCTTGTCTAAGCATTGCAATTGAAGCTTGCTCCCCGCAAAGCCACGCCCAACAGCCAGCGCAAGCGCCACACTCCCCAGATGGCGAGAGTTATCTCGCTCACCTGTCAGAGAGTTCCCCGGTCTGGCGCGCAGGGAGACGGGTCCTCGGGAGCAGCGACCTACCCGGGCTGGATCCTCGCTGCAGCACCGGCTCCAGCATCGACTCCTGCCCCTGGCTGGGAGACATGGTCGGGTTCCCGCTTTACTTGTGGGATGTGAAAGAGCGGAGGACCGTGGAGGTCCTGTCGCTGTGGGACGAATACGATTTCGACATCCCGTACACAGCCATCAGTCACACCTGGGGCCGGTGGCGACAGCGCGATCAGCCTGGGGTTAACATGAAATCGCGCGTGCCGTGGCTGATCCCGCGGAACTCACTGTTCGATGTCGAGCGACTACCAGATATCCTGGCGCAGATTCCCACGGATACACCCTATATCTGGTTTGATCTGGTTTGCATTCCGCAGGAGGGCTGTGGGGAGGAGCTTGACGAGCAGCTGCGGCGGGCCCTGAGGACGGAGGTTGCGAGCCAGGCGTCCATCTTCAAGAGCGCTAAACACGCCATCGCTTGGTGGAATACCGACTCCGCCCCGGAGTCCTGGGACGGCATGCGCAGCGCCATCCAGTGGATGTCCTCCGTGTATCTGGACCTCCAGTTATCGGATCGGGACGAGTCTTCCATACGCATTCCGCCGTGGGAAGCGCACGAGGGGCCCCAGGCCACGGGGCTGTTCTCACCGGACATGGCCACCCTGCCCTGGTTCAGCTCCCTGTGGACGCTGCAGGAGGTGTGCCTGCGCCCTGACATCTGGATCTGCAACAAGAACCTCGACCTCCTCACGGTAGGCGACAACGGGGCCCTCGTCGCCTTCAACACGTTCGTCTCCCTCGCCGAACGAGTAAAAGCCACACTCACTAGTGAACTCAACGACCTAACCACCCCAGCAGACCATCTCCTCGAGCGCTGGAAGCCCCTCGTCCACCCAGGCTTCCACGAAGTACTCGACCTCGTCCATCGCACAGGAATGGACACCCTCCACGAGCTCAAGCGCGAGCAGATCCTCTTCCTAGCGACCAGCCGACACTGCAGCCACAGCCGCGCGCAGGCGATCATGTCCGTCCTCGGCATGACAGAATGGTACAACTCCGCCACTGCCATGCCGGAGCAGCGCCAGCCCAACAAACCGGGCTTCGTCTTCGACCAGTACCCGCTCGCCTTCGTGCAGGAGGTCGCGCGCAATCTGGGCTCTAGCTTCTTCACTGCCGTTCTGGCGGATTACCCGCCCGTCGACGATGTGCAAACTCAGGACGTAGTCCGGGGCACTATGCTCCCCTTCCGGGCCCGGATCTCCGAGCCGCGACGCCTGTATGTGCCGCGCGCAGAGGCGGCGGACCATCCGTCCGTATCGACATGGGAGGTCCGCGGCGACGGGGCGGTGTTCCTACCGGAGGTGGAGATCCTATTCTCATCTGATAGCGACTATGGCGATATCAAGTACATGACATGCTTTGTCGATTTGAGTATGCCGGTGCCTGAACATATTGTTGAACAGGAGCACTTCCAACCCCAAGGGAGCATGTATCATGGGGATCTCCGGTACTGGATTAAACGGCTCATCCCGGAGATCTACGGTGTGCGTGGGACGTACTATGCTATTCATCTCCGGTACCGACGCGGAGGATGGGATGGGTTGTTGTTGAAGGCCGCCGGTAGTGGGAACTCTTCGCAGCCGGAGAAGATGATTAAAATCGGGAATCTCCATGTGCTGACCTCGGTGGGAGATGGGGAATATCTACCCAGGCGTAAATCGGTAGTGGTAAACTGGCTTGTTTTGTAGATTCGGATCTTTGTTATTTTGATTGCTTTATCATATTGCACAATCAGATCAGGGCGCTCAGAGACGTGCTCAGATCTACTCAGTGAGCAAAAGCGGCAAGAGTCGGAGCACCAATCCGGAAGGGGAAATCAAGTTGGACTTTGAGACTGGCTGGATGCGGAGGTTGCTCACCGCCTCGGCCAGCCTCAGCCAATCCACGGGTGAAGAAATAATCCTAGGCCGATACATACATTTCTTATCGCAAATGAACATAGAGCCCTAAATTCAAATTCAGTGGATCAGTGGGCCAGGTTATCCATTAGCACAGCCACCGAGGTCAAAAGGAGGCCGGGGACTAAGGTTATTAATATACTTCCATGTTCTGGCCACGGGGATTATCGGTCTAATGCCCCTAGACGAGGAGACACACGATAGCTGCTTCTCGTCGTTAGCGGTGGTTGGACAGTCAGGATGCACGAGGCATGATTTGCCCCCGAAAAAGATCTCGACCACCCCACTCGGCTGAGCCATTTGAAGGAAAAATGCCTCAAAAGGTATGCATTGTTTCTTATTTTTGTGGCCATAGTTAATTTCTCGACCCGTATGAAATTGCACTGTGTAGATGTCTATACGGAATACGCAATGTGTATAATTTATAGTTATGTAACTACATAGAGGGGAAAAAAACCGGGAATGCCGAGTAAATGTATGTATCGATACTGTAATATAACTGATATTCCGAGATTTTGGTTGGATTGGATGCGGTCAGAGCACGTCACGCGCCCGGTGGGTCGTGGCAGAAAGACCTCATACATCATCTTTGCTGCAATTGCTTCACTGCTCTCTGATCTCTGTACTTTTCTCCCCTCCCGACTCCTCCCTTAACCCCCCTGCTACGAAATCATTTTTTGCGTCAATTGGTTACAGACCACGATATAGGGCATACCAATCTGGGTAAGAAAATCATCCTATTCCTGCTTATCAGCTATACCTCCACTCCTCCCCTCCTTTCCTTGGCTACGGGTTGGACCCAATCCCGCCCTTGCATCCATGCAGGTCATTTGGGCGGCAAACCCGCAAGATTTATCCGACTTGGATGAGGAGTAATTGAGCTAAACAGAAAGGCCCAAGCTGTTTCCGCACGTGGCCGTCGGACTATGATTTGTTGGGCCTAAGCTGATATTGAAACCCGGCAGCTTCGAAACGTCCTCTAATATGTCTACCCAAACTGCTCCAGCCATCCCCCCTCGACCGTCCAGATCACCAGGGGCCCCTACATCTGTAGACGACAGCATGCCCAAGATTCCTCCACGTCCGGCCAACCGCCGCATGGATCGATCCATGTCTCCAATGCGGGATAGCTATGCCCCATCCCCGTTCAACGAGTGGAGTGGCCCGAGTCTCAGCCGAACCACCTCGAACGACATTCCCCAGCGTCCTCCGAGTGTGACAATACCTTCCCTGGGTGAAGAGGGTATCGAGTATGCCGATCTCAATGTGGGGAACGTGTCCGATAGCCCTGATCAGTTGCCAACAGAGACGCGCAACGTTGGCAATGACCTTAAGATCCATGCGCCGAGACCATCTCTCCCCACATCAAGTGCTAAGGCAAAAGTGCAGGCGGTAACCCGTACAGATTCCCGCCAAGCCGCAGCGGCGGGAGTAGGTCGCGAAAGATCCCCCAACCGTGATGAGCAGGAGCGTGCTGGCCGTTCGCTGCATCCTCGGGTGAGCCATTCGCGGGCCGAGTCTTCCACTGCTTCATCAGATCGCCGGCAGCTCGGCGAAGAGCCCGGGTTCCGAGTTCCCATGTACCCCAATGCGGGTGATGTTCAGGCGCCGTCCCCAAGCCCTTATATAGACCAGGGCTCTCAGCAGCGTCAGGGTCGCAACCATCACCGCAGTCGTAGTGGTCGAGACACTTCTCTACCCCCGGGCAGCTATGGTCTTCATGGGCACGGTGTGCAGAACACCGACAGGTTTGAGAAGGCATGGTACGACAAACACCCCGAGGAATTCGTCAAGGAAGAGGGACAATATGGCCCTGGAGTGGGCACCCCTCGTCCCGATTGGGCCTTGAGTAGCGATGATTTGAACAAGATTGTCCGAGCTCCAGCTTCGGCTGGCTCTGGTAGCGGTAAGTGATTCAATTTTTGCGAGCTTTGTACCTTTATCAAGCTAACATTCTCTCACTAGGCACCTCTCCCGCTGCTGTTGGTACTCCTGACGAGGAGGTCGGCTACATAGCTTCGGATGAATACATGCACCGCATGGCATCTCCAGGCCCAGAATCTCGGTTTGATTCCCAGCCAGTCGTGGAGTCACCGCTGCGAAAGATGAGTTTCCCTGCTTCGGAGACTCAGCCTAAGAGCCCCAACCACCATCGGACCAGCTCGCACGGTCTTAGCGAAGGAGTGATCCATATTGATGATCCTATGCATCCCCTCCATCACCCAGACGGCTTTTACCCTACTCGCGCATCTGAAGATCACACACCCGAGGCAGATGAGCCCGCTGAAGAGGAGGAACCTATTCTTGCCGCCGATGAGATGCGCCCAGAGTCGGCGTATCTGCATCCTGCAGTTTCTCCGACCTTTGAACACAGAGGAAGTTTCGACGAGGACACGCATAGCCGGACTCCTAGTATCTCGCATAGTCGCTCCAACAGCAGGTCAGCAAGTGCTGGAGGTGCTCCTATGCTGACTCGCTTCGACTCGCGTGAAATGCATGACGATAGTCACAGACCCTTGGAAGATGTCGAAGAATACGAGCCACTCTTCCCGGAAGACGATTCGAAGAAAGAGCGCCCTATCTCGGCAGCAGACCGTTTCAAGATGCGCCCGGATATGCTCAAGCACCGCTTCCCTAGTCAGGATATTTGGGAAGATACCCCGAACAGTCTGCAACACTATGCTACTGTGACCACCCCGGATCTTCCCAAGCGGGACTCCTCCGAAGCCTTTGAGACACCCGAACAGGAGGCGGTGCGCAAAATGCAGACAGCTAAGATTGATTCTCATAATGTCGCTAGCCATATTCTTGAGGGCGAGGGTGCTCGTGGTAAGGAGAAACCTACGCGGCCAGACTTCAAGCAGCGGTTCCCCAGCCGAGACATCTGGGAGGATGCTCCCGATAGCCAGCAGCTTGTGACCACAGTCGAGCCCGCCGCAGACGAAGTGAAGAGCCCAGAAGCAACATCAAAACCTTCAATCCCCCCGCGCCCGCAGAAGCAAACACAAGCAACCTCTCCCACAGAGAAGCGCCAACCGCCGGGGATCCCGGATCGACCGAAGCCTCAGATCCCAGCTCGGCCTATGAAGCCTAGCTCCCAAGCTTCTGCCGAGGATGCGGCTGTAACCAAGGCGAAGCCCGCGATACCAGCCCGTCCCGGCGGCAGCAAGATTGCAGCTCTGAAGGCAGGTTTCCTCACAGACTTGAACTCACGCCTCCAACTAGGTCCTCAACAACCCAAGCCCCAGGAGAAGGAGCCCGAGCCAGCGGCTGAGAAGCAGCCATTGAGCGATGCCCGTAAGGGAAGAGCTCGTGGACCTGCCCGGAGGAAGCCTGCTGCGGAGAATGCCAACGCTAGACTACCTACCATTCCGGAGATCAAGATTACAACGGCATGGAATGTCTGGTCTGTTGGCGAAGACGGTGACCTGACCGTCGGCAACGACGCCTCTCCCGGCAAGACTGAGTCTACCATTCCGTCCGAGCTCCCCGCGGCCCCCGAACTCGCCAAGAACATGGCTGGTGAACCCGTCGATCCGGCCCCGGAACCCCCAGCCGCGGCTGAGGTCCTTTCACCCAACACCGTGGAGCCGAACGTTGACCCAATCCCAACTGAAAATCCCGAGACCCCAGAACCAACCGAGACCTCTGTGGTAGCCGCCGAGCTCGCATCTCCCAAAGACGAGCCTAAAAAATCCCCATCAGGGGCAACCGCTCTCGCCGAGGGCGTGCCCAGCTCCACAAAGCTGGACGAAGCTCTAGAGGACATGACCGCCTCAGCAGATGGCAAGCGGATGTCTGACGGCGATATCCACGCGACAGAGTCTTGATTCCAATATAGCCCTTTCAATTCTAATTCGTACCTTCTCTTCATTCACATTAACTGTCTATGACCTCCACGCCACTGTATTGTCGAGAATATGGGCCCAGCCTAGTTGGGCGCAGGTACTTAAACGATGCCTTTTTCCGTAGTCGTGCTTTAAGGAGTGCTTGAATCGACATATCCATTCATGGGGCATCTTTTCTATGCTCGATCCTGGCTTGCATATTGCATGTTGCGTGTCAAGATATACACTGCTTCCCAGTGATATCAAGAGTCAAGTCTTGTTTAAAACGTAGGGCCAATAGTCAAGAAGTCTACCGAGAGCACAAGCTGAAATGGATTCATTATAACTAGCTTTCTGTGGCTTGAGCAGATGTACATCCGAGCGAGCATCACGGTCTCAATACGAGGATGTGTTTGCAAGGGAAAAAAAACACTTGTAAGGAGAGAAGCAGCACACTTGTTTTTGAAATGATCTCTTTCGATTCTGGGGTATTGCGTAAATGAAAAGTTCCACGGTATGATGATAAAACGTTGACACAAGGGCAGATCATTTGTCCACGGGATGATCTAGGCCGACTGGGGGTATTTTTTTTTTGTTAAATCCTTTTGTGGTGAGAACAGAAACTGTGGAAAGACCATTGATACTGATGAATGATAAAGAGACCGACGACTGAGCATTGGTTGCTTATTTCAGCGAGATGCAAAGTACCAGACGATGGGTCAATTCGAGCATTTAGCTCACAGGCAGCTTGGACATGTCACCCTTGCCGTCCTTGATCCACTCCGGGTCAATCAAGCGCTCACGCTCAGCATAGAGCTGCTTGTAGGCTCCGCGGATAGTCCCGTCACTAACATGAGCGACCTGAGAAATTTCCTTGGCAGACTTGCCGTGACCCATCAGGTACGAGGCCATGTAGATGCAGGCCGCGACGATGGAAAGTGGAGAACGACCAGCCAGATCGCCCATGCTGGTGACATGGTCGGAAAGCGCAGAGGAGACACTGGTAACCTGGTAAGGCAGGTCGAGCAGGTTGCAGAAACGGCTGCAAAGTTCGCTGGGCTTGGTGGAAGTGGTAGTGGTGTAAGTATCGTTGGGGTCGACCACACCACCCATCGACAGGATCTGGGCCTGGCGGTCGATGTTTTGCTGCTGGAAGAACTTCTCCAGCTGCTTGTAGATACGGCCAATCTCCTTTCGGGTAACTTTGGTCATAGCGAAGATCTCGGTGAATGTGCGAGGCACCTTGCATTTGCGGCACGCAATGAAGATACAGCCTGCGATGATCACGTCCTGAGACTTGCCCTTGAATGCCTTGGCGTCGTCCACAATCTTGTAGAGCCACTTGGCGGTGGTGGCCACATTGGTTTGAATGTTGAAACCATCGCATAGAGCACCGATTTCCTTGTAAGCCGCAAGAAGCTGCTTGTTCGCCTTCTCGCTGGACTGCTTGTTCTGAGCACGGTAGAGGTCGCGAGCGCGGCCCGAGGCACCACTAGCGATCGAGGTTTCAAGCTGATCGCCGTTCAGCAGCGGGTTTGAGGCATCTCCGACACGGGATGGATCATCGTTGTTCTGATCGTCATTGGAGAAGGTACGCCATTCGGAGTGCATGTCGATCTCACGATCAGCGAGGACCAGGCCGCAGGAGCCGCAGACGGTTTCGTGGGAGTCAGGGAACTCCAGGTTGGGAGGCACCTCCTTGCATTCGGGGCAAATGATGCTGGCGGAGAGGTTTTTCTTCCACGGGGTGGGGGTCGTGTCGGACCCCGCTACAGCAGGCATGGCGGCCATTTTTTTGGCGTTTCGGATATCTTCAAAGCGCTGTGTCTGTCTTCTGGCGACTTTTCGGGCGCTTATGTGTAGATTGTATCTGCGATTATAGTAACGAAACCAGAGTGGCGAATACGTCTTGACGGTGGTGGTCTGCAAACGAAGATCCTCCTACTGAGAAAAACTCAATAGGGGACAGGAAAGGACGAGTAGTCTCCTCAGGATGCGAGCCACTAGATGCACAGTCATGTTAGCCCATCGCATTCACCGTCAAAGGCAAGGACGAGCCACCACAGCGTCAGCGGACGTTTCATCCGCAATGCGAGAGGGAGTCCTCTTAAGGCTGTCATTACCTTCAGGTCGCAGCCACTCGCAGGTTGAAGTGGATCGCCCCCCGGTTGTGAAAGAGTTCCGAGAAAGCCTTAGTTGAGAAGGAAAGTCCACAGAAGTCTCGAAACCTCGGCGTGTCCGACCACGATGAACCAGTCAAGGTCTCCGTAAGAGCTATCTCACGAAAGGGGTCGCAGAATCTGACAGGTCAGTTGCAAGTGTAATGAGAGCAACGTCGAAAGTCAATTCTGAGAGACAAGCGGAGGTGAGAGGGGGGTGAACAAAGGGCAGGGGAGATGAACAATCAATTGAGGATGAAGGCTGATCCTCAATAAGGTAGCGCCAGGCAGCCAGATCACGTGGTGCGTATGAGTCAGCGCCAAGGCACCCGATTCCGAACAGAAGTCGTTTTGATCCTCCACTGCACGGAACGACGGATCAGATCCATCTTGTCGAGCACCACCCCCTCATCCCCTCATTGACAAATTCTCCCTGTCAAGATGATGTCCCAGACTCTCCGGGCTTCGGTAAGTACCGATTGATGATGATGCGCCGCTGGATATGGCTAACGCGAACTCTTCCAGCGCTCCCTCTTCACCCGTGCCGCTCGGCAACAGGTCCCTGTCGCCCGCACCTTCCTGACCTCCGCTGTCCGCCGCGGTATGTACCTATAACGACTGTCCCGAGCCATCTCATAAATGTCTACGCATACCCGATCAACCGGTCGCTAACTTACCCTTCCAGCCGACCCCGTCCAGGACCTGTACCTCCGCGAGCTCAAGGCCTACAAGCCCACCCCCATCAAGGCCGGTGACGCCGAGGAGCACGTCCAGAAGTTCGCTCTGCCCAAGGCCCCCGCCTCTCCCGAGGAGGCCAACCTTGCCAGTGAGCTGTCCGCCTACGAAAGCCAGGAGGTCGAGGTTGAGGGCCAGGCCGCCGCCGGTGAGGCTGCCCCCGTTGAGCAGCACTGGTTCGAGGAGGACGAGGAGGAGACTGCTGCCGCCCACTAAATGCCCTTTTCATTTCGTTTGGCAAGGTCTGGGGAAATACGAGGGGACGGCATCACTAGTCTGGCCGACTCTCGGGTCCTGAAGCTTGTAAATTAGACCACATTTGAATGTTGATCCTCTTTCACTTTGTTCCCAGCTGCTGCTACATTTATCATGGGTGAATATCGGGTTCATTCGGCGCTTTGAAGAGTTGTTGAATTGATACTGGAGTCCTCCACCTAGACGGTTTACCGGGCCCAGGTCACTAGCCGTGGACCGGGGCCCCAGATTGTACAACAGTATTTGCACCTAAGATTGTGACGCCCAGCCTAGCTAGGCATCCAAGCTATTTTGTGAAGAGGGTAGAACAGCCAACCTTTCCAAGGCTCTTGTTCCGATGCGTAGCTCGGACATGTTCGGATATGCATGTGCACACAGTGGCAATCTAGCCGACTCTTAGACACCCATCCAAACCGAGTTTTGACTGACTCGATACGTAGCCATGAACTAAGATCTATCAACACTGGGGTGAGTATACCTGCAGCTCACGGAGCAATGGAGTTAATAACTAGTCGGCGCCACCCGAAAGCTATTGCGACAGCCCCGATGCCGGCTGGTGCCATTGCCTAGCATACTTGGGCTGGATGTACATCATAGATATGTCCTACTGAAACTGATCTGTCACGTATCTACAGAATGCATGTCCAGCAATAACGGTCAATAGAGTACATATATATGTACATACCTCGGAAGAGAAGTGGGGGAATCCAGGGGAGCATGCATAAAACCCACCCTATAGAATAGAGTAATCGAACCAGCGTGTTCCATCTGGAAAAATACAGTAAGTCTAAATAGCTCCGCAAGTACCCGGTATCAGGCATCAAGGCAGAACCAAAAATCTCAAAATCAAAAAAGGAAATGACAAGAGTGGGATTCGAACCCACGCCCCGTAAACGAGATCAGGAAACCAATTTTTGGTGTTAAGGTGGACCTTAACCTGACGCCTTGGACCAACTCGGCCATCTTGCCTGTTGCTTGTGAAAGTTAACCAGATTTGACATTATCAAGCAAATGGCAAGCTAGACTTTTTGAAAGACCGAGTCGTCTTCTCGAGCTTCTAAACCACGCCGTCACGGTGGATCCGAACACCCTGCATCTTTCCGTCACATCAGTGGAGAACGAGCTTATTTGCGCCTCCATGGTGAATTTTGACTTTCCCTTTGTTCTCGAGCTTTGTTTAAGGGCGGAAAGGGCGTTCCGCAATGAACTATTAGGTACACTCGCAGACGCACATCACTCCCAACCTCTCCCGATCCTCAATAGTTCGAGCAGGGATAGAATAGTCGGATCTTTGCAGTCCCTAGATACACTGGGGTAACCGAGCCGACCTTGGAAACTAGAGTCCACGAGACCCAAATTCACGTCATGGCTCATCCATGGCTATTTAAGCATCTCCCAGGACCCCTGCAGCGCGGATTGCGATCGTTTGGACACTGTGGTCCGGATGGACATGCATATCCCCACGGAGGATGAGCGATGATCATTGATTGTGATCCTAGCCGGATGTTGTGGAAACTGGGAAACCTGAGAAGCTTGAGAGACGGACGAGGCCGGCTATTTTTCTTTCCTTGGGTGAGAATGCGGGGCAGCATACATCATGTTTCGTTCATAATTGCCTACGCATTCCTCCGCTTACTCAGGTACAGTAAAAATATGTAAGAAGCCAAGAATGATCCATGGTAGAGAGGCAGCTCGGAGTTGGGCGGATCGGGTAACAAGTCAATAAAGAAAGTTGTACATACCTGAACACTATATTCCCCGGAGTATACATCATTGGATAATTGATAATGGGACTGAATGGACCAAGCCAGCTCGTTCGTATACTCAGCCTCTCCCTGATAACAGAAAGAGATTACGCGAGAGTGATGGCTATAACTAAAGTGTGGATGAGGGAGGATCTCGAGTGGATCCCGGAAGTAGCGTGTCTCACTTATAACCACAGTAAAAGGCAAAGGGGGCAAGGACTGGAGACTTCGAAATGATTCTTCGTCTTCTCCTATTTATCTTCCCTTGTTTTCTAGTCTTTCTATTTTTGTAAAAAGAAGAAAAAAAAAAAAAAAAAAAAGAAAAAAGAGAATTTATGTTTAACTTCTAACTACTCCGTACGAAAACCACTAAGCTTCGATCTCGACCTTCTCCCCCTTCCATCGACCCCAGCAATTATTTCCCAACCTCTATAGTCTCCCTCACTTCCCCGCCCCGACGGACCCTTGTCCTTGCGCCCTGGCGAAAATCGCCTATTGTGAGGAGGCTTCCGCTGATTAGTTGCTTCGGATCCAGTGTCGCCCTTTCTAAGCGAGTGTGCAGCTGCATAGGCGATCTATCCAGTACTCAGCAACTTGTCACCGACTTCTTTCCCTACGCGCTTGCCGTCAAGTGGACCCGTATCTCTCTCGCCGTCTGACTCAGTCGAACCTCTTGTCATTAGCAGTCTCTTTTTCTGAGGAGGTCCCCCGGTTTGTTGTGGTGCCCTGTTTCCTTTTCTGGCGCATTGCAATGCAGCACTGAGAAATCATACCGACGGGAATCTCTGGGTGCATGGAGAAGCTGGCCTTCTTCGACACCTCTTTCACGTCCGTGGTGTGTCCGGGGGCAATGTGCACTCGTCGACAGTCGCTCCTGTGACCTACCTTCCTCAAGACCATGTCTTCGCCCTCCCCCGAGACTAAGAGCAGCTACACCAATGACGACGGGAATGACCTGCTCTCGCGTGCCGCCAGCTACACCGACCTCCCTAGTCAGACCAAAGCGGACCAGCTGGGTCTAAGACGAACCTTCTCCGACTGCGCCGTTCCCACCCTGCCCCACTCGCCGACGAAGGAAAGCGTGGCCGCCGGGAAGGACATTCTACGACGGACATCGATACGCTCGAAGAAAGAGCCGCCCGTGGCCGTTTCACACTTTACGCTGTCGTCGTTGGAGAACCTCGAGGATACGGAATCGCAGAACCCCAATGTGTGCAAGGTGCCGGAAACCAGGGCGCCGGAGCCTGCTGCGCGGCCCTCAAAGAGCCGCTCCATGTCCGGGCGCATAGTCAGTCTCGCGCGGAAACCATGGAGCTCTTCCTCGCGATCCCCGTCCCCATCGGCCAAGAGATCGAAGCAGCGACCCGAAGAACAATCCCCTACGAGATCTCCTACCAAGACTGGACGAAAGGCGGATGTGACAGATTCGGATTCGGAGAAGCCCTCACGCAAGCGAACCATTCTGTACAAAAGGCCACGACGCCCGATGCTTGCAGTGATAGCGAAAGGAGGGAATGAAGAAACCCCTGGCTCGCCCAGCAGCCCGTCTGGCAGCTCAATACGGCACCGAACGTCTTTCGAGAAATTGACGGCTTCTCTGTCCGTTTCTACACCAATTCTCCCGCCAATGCCCAAGGGGGCGGCGGCAACAGCGGCGGCGGCAGCATATGCGAATAGTGGGAGTGACCATTCACGCAAAAAGGACGAGCTCTGGGGCGTTTTCCGCGGCCTTGAGGCGGATTACCAAAAGTGCGTTCAGAGCAGTTTATAATTCTACGATAGATCACTGACCAGATCAAAAAGGTTTCAATCCAAATCGAGCTCCTTGAAAGCAAACGTCATACGCACCTCACTTCTCCCTTTTCTCAACCGTCATCACCTCCATGCATCGTGCAAGAATCTCCGACCTGAAGACTTGGATCGCCGGGTGAATATTCTCAACAAATGGTGGATCGGCATGCTGGAGATGCTCAATGGCAAGAACAACCAGTCGATTTCTGGAACCGATAGGCCGGTCTTTCTGGAGGCCATTGTGGGCATCATGACTCGCCCAGAATGGCGTATCCCATTTCCCACGGTGCATCCGCACGGGGGACCTGCAGACTCGTTGAAATATGCGTCAACTTCGGTATCAGAAACTTCTGATGGGTCAGGCTCGTCGGGATCGGACTTTTTGGTCGAGTCCATCCATCATAACATCCGCAACATCTTCGTTCAGAACCTTCTGTCTCAAATGCAGTTCGTGGTGGAACGAATGTCTATGAGACACGCCCCTGCTAGTCTGGTGGCCTTCTGTGGCAAGGCATGTGCGTACGCCTTCTTTTTCTGCCCGGGAGTGGCAGATATTTTGGTTCGTCTGTGGAGCATATCCCATGCTGTCTTCCGTCGCATTTTGGTGGATACTGCCAAAACTCTAGAGGGCAATATGCGAGCATTTACTCAGGAGCTTTCTTTGAGCTTCCCTGCAGCCCTGCGGCCTCTGGCCTTCAGCTCACACGGCCAGTTGCTGCGATATCTGCGCAGGAAACCGGAGGCACCTTTAAACACCGCCAACATCCCCTGGCATGGTCCGTGGGTCGCACGCTGGTGCGGCCGTGACACGGATCTGTTCTTTGTCTTTATGAAATACATCCATATTTTGTTCGCCGAGTACTTACCGCCCGAGACAGAGAAAGCCAGGCGGATATTGGCACCTGGGCTGCTACTTGTGCACGCTCAGCTGCTTGTTGCTCTGGAGGACACAATCTACAAGCAGTCGATGCATTTGATGCCTGAGAATCCTCATTCTGCAGCCGCAATCACGTTTGATGACCTAATTGAGTCACCAGATGCCTCGGCCTCAGCCCAGGCTATCGGGGGTGGGAGGAACAGTAACCGTTCCATGGCCGAAAACCGTCTGATTATTCTTCTGCGTGATTTTCTCTCCGAATCCTCTGCGGAACCAAACCGTGCTCGATTGCTTTATGCCGAGACTTTCTGCGGAATTCTCAAAATCTCTGCGCAGCGGGTTTCTCTATTTGACCACAATGCCTGCTTCCTTCTGTGTGACTTCGTCGAAGAGATAATCCCGATTATCACGCGATATGCCCAGTCCATTGAAACCGAATTGTTTGATTGGAGCTTCTGGCTGGAGGTGTGTCGGCAGATGATGCAGAGCCATAACTCTCTGACCGAAGTCCGAGTATTTTCTTTCCTCTATTGTGTCTGGGGTACCTGGACTGCCGTGGATGAGAGGAAAGCCGAACTGTGTTTGGATTTCCTGTTACACGAGCCCATCTTCTACCATTACTTCAACCACTGGAGTCCCATGGTGCGCGCCTACTTCCACCGTCTCCTGTGCTGGCGGATCGGTCGATTTAATGGGGAGCCTTCAGTACTGGACTCGTGAGTGTCTCTTGTCTTTTTCCCACTGCAGTCGGTCCTCGCTAATAAATTGAAACAGAACAATATACGAAACGCTCTCTGACCGACTCCTCCGAGTTTGGGAGTATTATATTGGATTCCAGTCCAAGGCTGAAGAAGGCCTTACCGCGCCTTTGTCCTCTGCTCCCTGCACGCCGGCCCCCGGGCGCCGAATTATCATTATCCGGTGCGACAATCAGTTGTCCCCAGCGAACCTCTTTGTCTCTTTCGACCGAGTTGTTCCACCGGCTCCTTCTGATCAAGTCATGACGCATCGGAGATCCGGCTCTGCAGACTCCACTGGATCAGATGGCCAGCCTGCCAGGAAACGATGGGGTCTTTTTCGGGCCATGTTCAGCAACTCAGGCAATCGGTCCACAGACAGCATAGGGAGTGGTAGCAGTTCAGATGAATCTGAAGGCGGCACCGATCTGACCGCGATGCCAGAGAACAAATGCATGGAGGATCACGAACCCACCCCGAACAACAGCACGGACGATCTCCCTCGACCTAAAACTCCTCATCAGCCCTTCTTCTTTAAATTCTCCCTGGAGTGGATGGACCGGCCGCAGTGGCCCACCAAGAACAAGCGGCTTTTCGCGCCCTGCCTCCCTGTCGCTTCTCAATTACACGTGCAGCACAGACGGTCTCCAGCCAAGTCAGTCACTGAGTTCGACACGGCATCGGAAGGGGCTTCCACTGCAGAGAACACCCTGGATGAAAACCCGTCGGAGATTTCGACAGACAAAGACCCTGTTCCAGGACCTACCCCCGAACCCCGGCCGAGGGCTGCAACCACCAAAAACTCTCCGCTCCCAGAGCTGCCGCCCGCATCCGCCTTTGATCACCTCGTGCCTAGTAAATACGCAGGCCGTGCCCTGGCCGAGTGGGCACACATCGTCTCTGAATGCGACAGTTTCTTCGCACGACGGCGCGACGAGGGCGTACCAACCGATGGTATGGTCGAAACACCGACACTGGGTGTCGACAGCTTCAGGAAATAGGTGAACCCCTCTCTGACTGAGCCTGACAAACACGTCAACTTCAGATGGAATATAAGCCTCACGGCTCTCCACTTTTGACACCTGACAGGCCTCGTGTTTAATTACCGTTGCCTTTCTCATTTTCTCGTTCTCTTTTCTCTTCTTCACACACCGTGTGCATCGCGGGACTTGGGGCATAGGGTTCCGGCGTTTAAGGCTTTTCGATTTCCGGGCTGGCTGTTTTTCCTATTTCAATTCTTGGTTGGAAGCGAGCACACCTGCAGTAATCATAGTGAGGATGCAGTAATCATAGTGAGGATGCAGTAATCATAGTGAGAGATGATCAATTGAAATAAAAAGTTCTCAAAAACATTTGCGTATCCCATCGAGCTCTATATCTCCAAGTGATGATATGATTATATCTAGATCGTCTAGCGCTTACCCAGGTAAGCTCCCTTTCTGCTCTTCAGCCTTCTGCTTATTCAACAGATAAAGCAACGGCCCCTGCGCATCCTCCCTGTCCATTATAACCTCGACAATCCGCACCCCCTGCCCACTATGCACGCGCTCATTCTTCAGAACCTCCCGCAACTCACCACAAGTCTTCGCCGTGAATGTATTCTGCGCAACATGCTCCTCGTCCGCACCGAAGTAGCTCAGTGCCTGCGTATGTCGCCAGAAAGGCACATCATTGTACGGCTGCTTACGACCGTGAATCACACGCTCGATCGTGTAGCCCTCGTTGTTGATTATGATGATCAAGATGTTCAACTTCTCCTTGATCATCACGCTGATTTCTTGCGCTGTCATTTGTAGACTGCCGTCGCCGATGATCAGGGTCGTTTGGTTCGAGGCTCCGCTTGCTTGGTTCTGTTCTCGTTTGGCGAGGGCTGTGCCTAGTGTACAGGGGAGCATGAAGCCGATTGAAAGCCAGGTTACGGCGCTGAAGAATCGGGCTTTGGGGGGTAGTTTGAAGGACCGGCCGCCGTAGGAGGCTGTGCCGGTTTCTGCGAGGATGATGTCGCCTTCGCGGAAAATCGGGTTGATGAGGCGGTAGAAGTTGTTCTGTGCGATGATGTCGGTGTCCTTGATGTCACTGGTGGTTACCTCTTGCTTTGGGGGTCCTGTGGGTTTGATGATGCGGGACGAGTCGAGTGTCTGCAGTAGTTGGGTCAGGACGTCGGCGGGGGAGATGTCCCGGTAGACGTCGCTGTCGATTTGGATCGTGCTGTCCTTGAACGTGATTGCGGCTGCGTCCTTTGGCACTGTGGTCCAGAAGTAGGTGTTGGTGTCGCTGTAGTGTGGACCAAATGTGAGGATAAGATCTGCGGACTCGAAGTACTCCTTTGCTGGTTGATCACCGAATCCTGCGGCGTATAGGCCGTACACGTTGTCGTAGGATTCGTTTACGAGTCCCTTGCCGTAGACGGAGGTCCAAGTGGGCCAGTTTGTAGATTTTATAAGAGTGTCAAGCTGGTCCAAGATTCCAAGTGCTACGCTCTCACCGTCCACAAGGATGAGGGGTTGTTTGGCGCTATATACCCGTTCCAAGATGCGAGACAGGACCTGCGGCTCATGGACTGGACTGGGCACTTTGGGAACGGCGAGGGGTGCCTTTAAGTTTGCCGCTGAGACGAGAATACCGGGCATGTCATCGGGCAGCTCGAGATACACAGGCCGGCTGTGGATGAGAGCCTGCTGCAAGATCCAATCGATCTTGTCCGGTGCTGTGTGCGAGTCCGACAATTTCGTCTGAGCAGCGGTGATGTGAATCGACATGGCAGCGAAGCGGCCGTATTCGCCGTCCGAGAAGGTGTGATGCATCAGCGCGCGCGAGCTCTGGAGGGGCCGCGGCGGGGTGCCAACGATGTGGATAACGGGGGATCTCTCCGCATAGGCACCGGCGATGCCATTTGCCGCGGATAACTCGCCGACGCCAAATGTGGTGATCAGCGCAGATAGACCGTTGATGCGAGAATAGCCATCGGCGGCATACGCAGCATTGAGCTCATTGCAGTTGCCCACCCAATGCAGACCGGCGGGAACGACATAATCCAACAAGCGCAAGTTGTAGTCGCCAGGTACGCCGAAGATGGAACCAACACCCAACTGGCGCAGTCGAGTGAACAAGTAATCGGCCAATTTGATGTTATCCGTCATGATGAGTGTACTTGGTAAGATGCAGAGATGCAGAGATGCAGATCGCATGGTATAAAAGGTACCCAGTATCAACCCCACATCTTATCGGATATCGATATCCCGTCGATAACCGAAAACTTTCACAGAACTCCATGACGACGCGTCTGGCTGCCTGTGAGACTTGTCGCAAGTCTAAGCAGGCTTGCGATCACCAGCGGCCAGTCTGCTCGCGCTGTCAGAGCAGTGGAGGTATCTGTATCTATCGCACGGCGCCGTTCAAGCGGAGGCGCGAGAAACCGAGGTATGTCGATCGCAAACCGTGTGACTTGCAGGGAAGTAGTTACGTGCGATATTGATATTTAATCCAGTCTTCGCTCGCCAGACCCGTCACCAACATTCAGTCCCAGGCGCAATCCATATCCCAATCCCGGGTACTTGGGCTCGTCCAGCCATGCTGCCATTTTCAAGCACATCGCGTCCGAGGAGCACAGTCATACGGATCCAGATGAACCCTCACAATTGGTTGGTGACAACTACTTGTTGTTGCAGGGCGCAGATGTCCTCCGGCACTTGCTGACCAGTTATCCATTGTCTGCCATGAAGGAGCTGGTCATGTTCTGGTTAGCCAAGGGAGCCAACTTGGCCCTCGCAGAGCCATTCGTTGCACAATGCGCCGAGAGCGTGAGCCAACTCTTCACATTACACGATGACAACTGGCATTTGATCTATGCACGACGTCTACTGCAAAACTCTGCCAAGCCACTCAAGTTCGACGAGCATTCTGATCTTGCCGCCTTCTCGGCTCAATTCCTAAATCATAATGCCCGATGGGAAATACTAGGGATTTTCTTTGCGGCCGTGAGCCGAGCCACCATTGATATACCCTTCTTCCCATTGCTGTATACAGCCGAAGAAGAGCAATATACCCTGAGAAGACTTGCCACCAAGCTGAGTGATTTCGCTCTCGAGATCTCCCTTTCTCTAGACTGCTTGAATGATTTGCAGTTGATCGTGCAGTATGAGAACTTCATTGTACACTCTTATGTGGACGGAGACCAAAGTAAGTTCAGACTCTCTCTATGAATAAACAAAGTACTCACCAATAAACCAGGCTACCACTCCTGGCGCAAGCTCGGCGACGTAATATCCTCAACCTTTGCACTCGGCTACCACGAGAATCTGGAGACGAAGCCCGGAATCCCCCTCTTCCTGATGGAACTGCGCAAAACCGCATTTGCCAGAATCTACTCTGCGGATAAGAACATTGCCATCTTTCTTGGCCGGCCACCGCGGATGAACAAGCGTTTTTGTCACCTCCAGATCCCTTCAGACAATGAGACCCGCCGACAGGGCAGCTTGAACGAATGGGATCCCGATTCAAAACCTGGTTATAGAGCGGATACACGCTGGTCTGCGCTCTGCGCTTTCCTGAAGGAGGAGGTGTGGGAGTTATTGCAGGACAAGCATGATGCTGCCTGTGCCCAGCGAGCGAGGTAACCCCCCCGTCTCCACATAACCACCGACTACTAACAAGGCTCATATAGTATCATCCAAAGAAAAGCCGAAGAACAATGGGAGGCTCTCCCAGCCCACTTCCGGCTCGAAACAAGCCTGAAAGAGTGCGCCCAGAGCCCGTTCCAGCGAGACTTTCTCGCTCATGTGCGATTGACGCACCTACATGTCCTCTTTCTGCTTCGGCTACTATTGTTGAATACACTCACCGAGCCTGATATTCCTATTATCGAGACAGCAGGGCAAATGCTTGCGCTCGTGGTCGAGATCATTCTCCTGCGTGAGCAATTGACTAATTCCGGAACCGGCCTTGTCTGGAAGGTATGTATATGTACATGTTCCGGACGAGATTGCAGAACTGATTCGTGCTATAGGTTGCTTACTATGGGCTTCCTGCTGCGGGGATACTCCTCCTAGCACTTCTCAAACAACATTCCCATGGCCTGGGTATATCACGTAACAAGATCCTGCAGGATCTGAGCGTGTTTGTCGCAGAAGTACAAATCGGAACGATCGTTAGACCTGGCGACCCGAACTATGCACTCCTGTCCAAGGCCACGTCGACTATCCAGCGGTTTTTGGATTCTTTCCAGTCGGATGTGGGGCAGCCTTCCCCTGAAGCTGGGCATGAAGAAGGTAGTGATGACTGGGCGTTGCTGAGCCAGGATCTGTGGGATTTCGAGGCTGGGTTTTGGCAGAGTTTGGCGGATCATCCTTCTTTGTTGGCGTTGGATTCGCCATTGTCTAGTGTTTAGGTCCCAACATCTCCAGCAGCGCTAACTACAAACTACAGTTTCATAAGCCTTTGATAGATATTTGAGTCGTAATCCATTTAATTATTTGTAGTAGGATCTAGCTATCTTCATCACTCGTCTCGCCGAAGCGAAGATAAACAAAAATAAGAAAAAAGTAACAGAGAAATATTAGCAAGGGTAGCCCTTGCAATGGTCTATACCGATGCAAACTCACAAAAAAACGCTTGGGGGAATCTTTTCTGGAACCGTCTAAACAAAGGTCACATCCAACGGCAAAAGAAATGGCAAAAGAAACCGCTTAGGCCTTGACCTCGTACTTGCGGCGGAACATGTCATCGATCTCGGTGAGGTAGTAGGTACCCTTCTGCAGAGTCTCGGGGTTACCGGAAGGCTTGAAGTTCTTCTGCAGGTGGGCGTGCTCGCGGAGCTTGCACATGTCGTCGTAGGCCTGGGGGGCCAAAACGGTGCGGGAGTCGAGACGGTTCTTGAGATCGAGCTTCTCGACCATGCGGGAGACGTCACCGACGATCTTGGCGCTGAACATGGAGGCGGCAAGACCGGAACCGTAGCTGAAGAGACCGATGCGCTTGGGCTCGGAGGGAGAGAAGGGGACATAGCTCAGCAGACTGGCCAGACCGGCGTAGACGGTCGCGGTGTACATGTTACCGCACAGAGTGGCGACCTGCAGACCGGGGCTTACGCGCTCGGCGAAGCGCTTCTTGGTCAGAGCCATGAAGGTCTTCTCAACGTTCTTGTCGGTGACCGAGGCGTCGTATTCCATGTCGCGCAGCTCGGGGGCGACCTCAGCGAAGGCGGGGTGGGAGGGGTTGTTCAGGTAGTCATTGTAAAGCATGCGGCCATAGGACTTCTGGACGAGCTTGCAGGTGGGGGCGTGGTACAGGATGTAGTCGAAGCGGTCCAGAGGGGTTTGGAACTCGTCGATGGCACCGTTGGCGCCGTTCTGGTTGGCCTTGAGGACCTTCTCACGAGCACCGTAGGCCTTGTAGCAGGCATCGACGGCCTCGGTGTAGCAGCGGAGGGAGTGCTGGCCGTCGACAACGGGGTACTCGCTGGTCAGGTCAGGCTTGTAAAAGTCGTAGGCGTGGGTGAGGTAGGAGCCACGGAGACCGGGCTCGAAGACGATGGGGGCATCGGGACCAATCAGCATGGCGACACAGCCAGCACCGCCGGTAGGGCGGGCAGCACCCTTGGCATACAGAGCAATGTCACCGCAGACAACGACGGCATCACGGCCGTCCCAGGCGGAAGACTCGAGCCAGTTGATGCTGTTGAAGACGGCGTTGGTGCCACCGTAACACGCGTTGACGGTGTCAACACCCTCAATGTTGGTGTTGCCATGAGGGGCGAACAGCTGCATCAGGACGGACTTGACGGACTTGGACTTGTCCAGGAGGGTTTCGGTGCCGACCTCAAGGCGACCAACGGACTTGGGGTCGATGTTGTACTTGTTCATGAGGGAGGAGAGAGTGGTCAGGCACATGGAGTAGATGTCTGTTCAGAGTTCAGTTAGAGTTTGCTTCTGAAGTGTCGTCTTTCAATGCCATTGAACATACCCTCGCGGTCATCGCAGAAGCTCATCTTGGTCTGGCCGAGACCGATAGTGTACTTGCCGGCGCTGACGCCATCGTACTGCTCCAGCTCAGCCTGGTCGACACACTGAAGGAATTGTTAGTTAAAATTGAGCACAGTGAGAGAGGAGAGACCAACCTGGGAGGGGAAGTAGACCTCAATGGCCTTGATGCCGATGTTCTGGGGACGGGCAGACATGGTGGGGGAGGGGTTAATATTTATTTGGAGTATTTGGAAGGTTTATAGCAAAGGGTCCAAGACAACTGAAGGGGAAAAAAAAAGAGAGAGAGAAGAGTATGAGAGGTGAAGGAGAGATCTTATAGAGGAGAGAAAGCTCAGGAGAAGATTGATGGGCTGAATTAAAGGGAAAAGGATTGTTGTTGTGTACTCGGATCTACAGTGTACGATCAGTCACCGTGTACTTTTTTTTCCCTTTTCCCTTTTCCCTTTTTATTCTTCTAAGTGGGGAGATCACGTCTTCCTTTGAGCCGAACATGTTTATACGTTAAATTAATTAGTTCTTTTCTTCTTCAATACTATCTTTCGAACCTACCTAGCTAAGGGTATAGGGTATCTAGGCACATATGTACCAGGCACCTCAGTGACTAGGAACTAACTATGTAGTGATGTACGGATCTACTCCGTACGCTGTATCTCTCAAATACACATTTTACCCCCTAAACCCCCTAAGTACTTACTCCATACGTGAACTCCGTCTTCACCGACTTCTACCTGCTCAGCGCTACCGTGTAAACCTCAGTCTGTCATCTTATCAATGTGGTATCCACACCTATCAGTCTTCTGGAGTGGATCGCTGGTTTCCGTGCAACGGATGCTTCATAGTGGTATCACTTCGGATGGGACTGTCTATAGAAGAACCTAGTTCCTCATAGCCGTGATTCGCATTCTGTGGGGAGTATATATCTAGGTACTCCCTGCTCTAGCGCATACCTAGGTATCCTGTCAAACTCCCGGTGGCCAAACCCAGTAGATTGGGCACCGGAGAATGATCGTCCTATGGTATACTTTGATTGTATACTTTTACATTCACATATGCCCCTTATAATGGTATATTTCACGACATATCAGACATATCTCCAAGGGAGTTGAAGGTGTGGTGCGTTGAACAGAAGGCCGTGGGTCACTGTGGCAGAGTCTGGGGAGGGAAAGTCAAGGCAACCTTAAGAGACATCCCCGACGCCTCCGACTCCCTTATCGACACTACTCCTTCACCACCATCACCCCATCCACTCCCTTTCATTTGCGCGGGAAATCATGTCGGTCGCTCATTTCTTTTTTTAAATAGCATACCATGAACTTCCAGATCTCTGCATCCTTCTCCGCTTGTTACGGCCCCAGGGAGCCCACCCAGTTCCACCATGGGCGACGATAAGTTCGACTACCAAGCCCTCCCCATCCCCTCCTACGAAGAGGCCACCGCCCAGCCTTCCTCCTCTCGCACCAACCTGAATGATGGCAATGATGCCGAACGCCAGGGTCTTCTCAGTCGCAGTGATGCCGGAAACTACCAACCGCCCACGGTCGAATCGGTACGCGGCAGCCTCGATGACCTCGCCTCCTCGGTATCGGGCTCGGAGCGCAACTCGACGGATGAATTAAGGAGAGAGTTGAATCAAATGGATGTTGACGATTCCGCACATGGGTCGTCATCCAGGTCTCGTCCCCGTTTACGACATCAGTTCTCCAAGCGATTCTCTAGTCTGACACGAACGCTACGACCCCTACAACGATACCTGCCGAGCCTGCCAAGCTTCCGCTTCAACTTCGATCTCAGCAGTGCTCGGGTGCACATGAAGGACCATGGATGCATCATGTTGCTGCGCCTCTTTGCTCTGCTGCTCGTGGTATCCTTGGTCTATGTCTTCTTTATCGGCGACATCTTCAACCTCAATAATCGTATGGTCATGGGCCAATCCTACAGCGCCTCGTCGGTCGAGAATTTCATTCAGGGTCACATCAATGAAACCAATATCGCTGAGAACTTGAGGCGTGTTACCAACTTCCCTCACGTTGCCGGTACCGAGGGCAGTTTTGTGCTGGCAGAATGGATCGAGCAGGAATTCCACCGAGCGGGGTTCGATGAGGTTCAGCGTGAAGAGTTCCAAGTCTACCTGAACTATCCCCGCGATGATGGACGTAAGGTCGCCATCATCCATCCGCCTCATCTGGCTTGGGAGGCCACACTAGAAGAAAATGAGTCCCAGGTCCCAATATTCCATGGACACTCCAAGTCCGGAAATGTTACCGGACCTTTGATATATGCCAACTTTGGATCCCGTGAGGATTTCCAATCACTTGTCGACAAGGGTATCTCGCTCAACGGCTCGATTGCTCTCGTGCGCTATTACGGCACTGAGCCCGACCGCGCGTTGAAGGTCAAAGCCGCTGAGCTGGCTGGAGCGGCGGGTTGCATCATTTACTCCGATCCGCAACAGGACGGTTTTGTACAGGGACCAGCATACCCGAAGGGACGTTTCACGCCCTCTGATGGTGTACAGCGGGGCGCGGTCAGCCTCATGTCTCAGGTCGTTGGTGACGTCCTCTCTCCCGGTTTCGCATCCACTCCCGGGGAGAAGGAGAGGCTTTCTCCAGAAGACAGCCCAGGATTGACCAAGATCCCCAGTCTTCCGATCGCCTGGCGGGATGCGCAGCGACTCCTCCAGTCCCTCGAGGGCCACGGGTCTAGAGTGCCCGAGGAATGGGTTGGCGGAGTGCCCAAAATCCAAGCCTGGTGGACAGGAGACCAAAATTCGCCAGTAGTTCACTTGATGAATCTGCAGGACGAAGTCGAGCGACAGCCCATTTACAATATCCATGGGACGATTATTGGGCTTGAGGAGCGCGATAAGAAGATCATTGTTGGAAATCATCGCGATTCATGGTGTTTGGGAAGTGTCGACCCCGGTAGTGGCACTGCAGTCTTCCTCGAAGTGGTGCGAGCTTTCGGTGAATTGCTCGAGTACGGATGGCGGCCACTCCGCACCATCGAGTTCGTCAGCTGGGACGGAGAAGAATACAACCTCATAGGCTCGACCGAACATGTCGAAAAGGAGGTGGAGAATCTCCGCAACAATGCATACGCCTACCTGAACGTAGACGTTGGTGTGTCGGGCTCTGAGTTCCGTGCGGCAGGATCGCCTGTTTTTGAGCGCTCGGTACACCAGATTTTGGGTCGCCTCTCCGATCCCTATGCGAACAAGACGCTGAAAGAAATCTGGGACAACAAGGGCATGAAGCTTGATGCACTCGGCGCCGGCAGTGACTACGTCGCCTTTCAGGATATTGCGGGTACCTCGAGCATTGATTTTGGATTCAAAGGCGGGCCGTATCCCTACCACAGCTGCTACGAATCTTATGAGTGGATGGAGAAGTTTGGTGACCCTGGCTTCCAGTACCACAAGCTCCTCGCTGAATTCTGGGCTTTGCTTTTGTTGGATGTTTCCGAGAACCCCATGCTGCCGTTTGACATGGAAGCCTACGCCAGGTATATCACCGGCTGGGTCAAGGATTTGGATGCCTTTGCGCAGAGAAAGGGCGCCAAAGTGGACATGCAATTGATGTTCAACGCCGCGGCCGAACTCGAGGCCGACGCTGCCCGGTTCCAACAGTGGAACCAGATCTGGCACGACAGTGTGTGGGGCTCTGGCGGATACGAAAGCAACGTGATGGCGATTCAACGTGTCAACCACAACGTTCGGATGGCCAGCTTTGACACCCACTTATTGGATCTGGAAGAAGGTGGTGGAATTCCTAACCGCACCCAATTCCGCCATGTCGTCTACGGACCCGAGCTGTGGTCTGGCTACGATGCTTCCATTTTCCCCGCCATCCGCGACAGCATCAACGCGGGCGACTGGTCCCTTGCTCAACATTGGATCAATCGGGTTGCCAACATTATTCACACTGCCAGCAACAAGCTCATAAACTAACTGTATTCTACGTCTTCAACCCGCTGTATCCAATCGCCTCATCACTCCCGTCATTGCATACCCCATACGCTTTTGTCTCTCTATCTACGTTGAGCACTGTACAGTCTGGCTCATGAATCTCACATCTATATCTTTTATTTCTGCCCATTTGTGATGTTCAGTTTGTTATACCACGTCTTGTTGTGGTGATTTCGCAGCGAGATGCTAGATTTCTTGCTATCAATACAGAATCGAAAACAGACTCTCCCATGAACGTTGAATGGTTTCCCCTATACCAGGTATTCATTTTAGGATTGATACTCCGGAAGTCCCCCTTTACTGCTCCCACACCCCCTGTGGGCGGGTATCCCTAATCAGTACTAGGTTAATAAATTTCCACTTTCCTTACCGCCGTTCTCAGATACTGCGGAGTAGTTAGCGCAGTCAGGGTGGACGGAGATACGGAGATAGAGAAGGATGCAAATAGCCTATTCGTGCAAAAGCGGAGCGATTTTACCAAGGAAACTAAAATCGTAAATTTCATGAAGGCGATAACATTATTTCTGCAGAAAAAGATTGGCCCTCTTGCCCGGGAAGTCGGGGGTGTTGTGGGCAGTAAAGGGGCGACTACACCGTGTTAGTCACTGCACTCAACCTAGAACAAGGAGAAACAAGAGTGATAGATTCCGTCCCGGGATCCTCGTGGCCCGATCTACGGAGCACGGAGTACGGAAAAGTGAGTCCAAAATTCCGTGACTGACCGATAGTATGGTCGATCTGCAGTCCTATATAGCCGAACATAATCAGTAGGAAAGGGAAATTAGACTGAGCCTATTGATTCCTCAACAGAAAACTTTTGGCTAACTGACTAACTATACTCAGTACTCTGTACCCTAGGCTGGATGCTACTTAATAGGGAGTATGGTATGGTGATGGAAACTTGCTCTTCTGTCCGTTAGAGCTATCACGTGAGTCGCCACGTGCCGGTAACAGTTTGCTAAGATATTTGCAATCCGGAGTAGAGTAGACATGCTATACAATTATATCACTCTAGGTGTACTCTGCGTACTTCAATGAATTATATCACTCTGGGTACTTAAGCAAATCAAGTACCGAATCAGGATCCGGACATCACGAACTGGGCAAACTCTATTTGTTCCCCGCAATTTGCAAACCCCGGGACCCCGGATTTTTCTCTCCATTTATCATCCACACAACACTGTCCTTATGCCATGGCTTTTGACCTCTCCCCTTCAGAGAGACAAGAAACTCATGAAGCGAGATCGGCGCTACCAAAATACCAATGTCCGATCTGCTCGCGGCGCTACAAGCGGCGCGAGCATCTCTCCCGCCACACTAGTTCGCATACGACAGACCGTCCACACCGATGCAATTCCTGCAATGGGACCTTCCAGAGAGGGGATGTCCTAAAGCGCCATGTTCGGACTTGCACTGGTGGAAACTCGAGGTCTGGGGCTCGCCGGCGCGCCTGTAATCGATGTGTTCGCCAGAAGAAAGCGTGCAACTCGCATGACCCTTGCCAAAACTGTGCGAAAAAGGGCGTTCCGTGCAACTATTCCCCGGTTTCTGATAATATTCAACATCCGGATCAAAGCAACACATTCGATCCGGTCCGACCTGCCAGGGATACCAATCATAACGAAGACCAGTCATCAGCTAACATGACCTTGCCTTTCGGTATTACCTCGGAGGATTTGCAGGCTTTTGCAGCAAACTCGCTGGACGATCTATTTCATTCGAGTGCGCTTGAACAGACTACCTCGAGCTGGCCTGAGCTGCTTGATCCGCCATCTGGTCAGGTCGATCGCGAGGACCTGTCAGTTACCAGCGGTAGCCATTCACTATATTTCCTCGACAGATTTACAAGCAATACAGGCTTAGTCTCGAGCTTTGAATGTGGCACCCAAAGTCAAAGAGAACATGTTGCTTCTACGTTGGAGCTCGAAGCTCTCCACACGATGCATGCCGATATGCCGGACCAGTCAGTGTCGTCTGGATTCTCGCTGGACACGGTGCCTCCTTTATTGGATAATTTAAGCGATGCAAGCACTGAGAACTGTCTTCCGGTAAACTGGTTGAGTGACCCACTGTCACTGAAGACGCACGAAATCCTCTTGCTCATTGAGGAGGTCGTGACGATCAAGCCGCGGAACAGTGCAGTGACGCTCGACTGGTCAGCGGCGCTGAAAAATGCATGTCTCCAATTTTTTTCGCCACGTAATCTACGTAAGTTTCTGGGGATGTATTGGGCTATCTGGCATCCAAACGTCAACTTTGTCCATCGACCTACGTTTGACGCGATATCCGCGAAGCCTGCTCTTTTAGCCGCAATGGCTCTGATGGGTAAACACAATCTCCTGTGAATACAATATATCTTGCTAAAACATCTCAGGCGCCTGCGTGTCGCCAGATATGCCAGATAATGAGGATGCACGGACGTGGCTGAATTGCGTGGAAGAGATTGTTTTCATCGATGACGACTTCAACAGCGATCTTTCCAATTCTTCGTCTGGCAGCCTAGCCGCTCATCGCAGAAAGATTCAAATTCTCCAGGCGGCGTACGTAGTCTGCCTCTACCAGACCTGGGAAGGTACAGACTGTAGCAAAAGCCGCATCCGCCGTTATCGCTTCGCCACGCTAGTATCTGTAAGTGAAAACCCTATGTGAATGCTTTGTCACTATTCTTACATTTACAGACTGCACGAGATATCGGAATTGCAACAGCTACTCACTTAAACTACGCCGAGTTAGCAAGGCATGAATTTGAATGGAAAGAATACGCTGCCCGTGAGGAGCTCATTCGGTATGCATCAACTCATGCGTTTGGAACTACTGATGCTAAGGATCTACAGAGTGTTTATATGGATCTTTCTACTCGATACCGCGTTCGTCATATTTAACAATCTGCCGCCTCGGTTGGTAATTAAAGAGATGAGAATGCACATGGCATCCCCAGAGGCTTGCTTTCAAGCAGCAACGGCGGATCAGTGCCATAATCAGATTCAGCTTCACCTCCCAGCTAGTAGCTACTACTGGAGTATCTCATTTCGCGGTGCATTCGAGTCTCTATCGAAGAGCAGTCTACCGCCAGTGATGTGCCAAGCATTGGCTGACTTGGGGCATCTGAATCTATTTGCTTTGGCTTCGGGTTTGTCTCCCTCATTCTGAGTTGATCAACATACGCTTACAGAAGCTTGTCTAGGAATTCATTCTCAGATTTTCCAATATCGCAGCTCAGTGAGCACCTGGCAAAACCTAACGCCCGTCCGCAACACACTGAGCAACTGGCGAAGTGCGTGGCAGCTCTTTTCTTCAACCTGCTTCTTCGGAATCTCACCTCACGTTACGGTCGACGACCACCATCTTGTACCCGAAACCATGTGGAAGAGAATCGGCTTCTCCCAATTTTGTCACGAATACTGGCTTCTCGCCAACCTCATGGCAGAGCGCCTTATCATGATAGGGAACTTGCAGGGTAGCGGTTCGGCGGCTCTTGGAGAGGGCCCGTTGGATCCTATTTTGAACAAGTATGATCAAACGAGTATGCGGCAGGTGAATGATCTTATCATGGGATTTCAGACGTTTCAGATTTGATTACGAATACCTCCATGTATATTATTTGCAGATAGCTTGATATTCACTGCTTCATTCTAATACGTTATACAATATACCCCTGTCGTTCAATATACCCCTGTAGTTTTCCAGTTTCTGAATCTTTCCTTTTTCGTTCCGACACATGTCACTGACCTCGGGAAGCGAACCTTGGAAACAATCACTCCATGCCTCCTTAAGCTCCAACCTAGGTAATCGCCATTTCAAGGCTAAAATGTCAGCCACCTATGACGTTGTGATCACCCCACAAGTCCGCAACCCCGCCTCCGCATCTGCATCTGCATGATCTCCCACTCAGGTCCGATCCGATGTATGTCCTGCGTTGGTAAGTCCGACACTAAGACGCGAAAGCGGATATATGGGGTATGCGGAAGCATAATCCGGGGTTACCTATAAAAAGCGTACCCCCCTTGCCGAATATGATCAATTCAATGAGCTTTCTTCAATTTGGACTGCAATATGCTAGCCGTAACTCCTATTCTTGGTGCTATCGTCGCCGTTGTGATTCTATCTCGTCTCTCGATGATAGGACGTCGGCCCAAGAATTACCCTCCTGGTCCACCCACTTTACCTATTTTGGGGAATATTCACCAGGTCCGTTTCATACGATCCTTAGCGAATTCATATTAAAGAAAGTTCTATATTACAGATGCCTTCGCGGGATGCACATCTTCAATTTGAAAAGTGGGCACGTGAATACGGTCCCGTCTACAGCTTGATGTTGGGCACAAAGTGTCTCATCGTGCTATCGAGTGATGAAGCCGTGAAGGAGCTACTAGACAAGCGAAGTGGCATATACTCTCACCGGCAAGAGATGTACATTGGGCAAGTACTGTGCAGTGGAGATCTTAGATTATTGATGATGGTACGTTATTACAACTTGAAAAGCTTCGCGCACTTGATTAATGTCAATATAGGGGTATGGACCGAGGTGGCGTGGGGTACGTGTGTCTGAACAGCAGTCAACCAGATCGACGCCTTTGCTAATAAGAGCAACTAGTTCCGTAAAATGGTACACGGCTTACTAAACGTGACAACCTCGAAGAAATACGTTCCCTATCAAATGTTGGAGAACAGGCAAATGCTCTACCAATTTCTCAACCAGCCGGATAACTTCCTCCAGCACATTCGCCGGTATTCAAACGCACTTACCACGACGATGGTATTTGGATGGCGCACACCTACATACGAAGACCCTAAAATGATGCAGCTCTTCGACGGTTTCAATGAATTCGCAGTTATTAACCAGACGGGCACAGCAGCTCTCATTGACTTTTTCCCCTGGCTCCGGAAACTACCCGAGTTCTTCCTCCCAGTCCAGCAAAAGGCAAAAGAGCTTCATAAGCACGAAAAAGCTCTGTATCTGTCTCACTGGATGCGCGCCAAGCAAGAAGCACAACAAAATACGATCAAGCCCTGCTTCTGTGCTGGGATGTACGAGGCCCAGAAAAAAGATGGCTTTAGCGACGACCAAGCAGCCTATATCTCCGGAACATTACTCGAAGCCGGATCAGATACCACATCCAGCACCCTGTACGCCTTTGTACAAGCGATGCTTCTGTTCCCCGAAGTCCAGCGCAAAGCCCACGAGGAGATCGACAAAGTCGTCGGGCCGGACCGACTGCCCGAGATGGGCGACCTCGCTAATCTGCAGTACATTCGCGGCTGCATGAAGGAAACCCTTCGCTGGATGCCGACTACCATTCTCGGTGCAGTACCTCATGCCGTCACCCAAGACGACGTGTACAACGGTCACTTGATTCCAAAAGGTGCAGGAGTTTTGAACAATGTATGGGCCATTGGAATGGATCCCAATCGACACCCAAGTCCACGCACCTTCGACCCGGATCGGTTTAAAGACGATAACCAAAGTTTCGGCGATGCAGCAGCAAACCCGGACGCGTCGAAGCGAGATGCGTTTACTTTTGGAGCGGGCCGTCGGATCTGTCCTGGTATTCATGTCGCTGAACGGAGTCTGTTTCTCGGCATGTCGCGTATCTTGTGGGCCTTCCAGGTCGAACCTGCTTTGGATGATAAGGGCAGGCCCATCCTGCCTGACCCTGATCGCTTAACTCAGGGGTTTGTCTGTATGCCTGAGGAGTTCCCTGCGCGGATTACTCCGAGATCACAGGCGCATGCGGATATGGTGGTTCAAGAGTGGAAGGAGGCGGAAGAATTACTGGATCCTGATACGAAGCAATGGCTGCAGCCACCCGTGGAGACGGTCGGTTCTTGATTCGGCTTCGATGATGCATGGCAATCTTCCGAGGGTCTGCCACTGCCTACCTCGTTTTGAGAGATGGTCATCGTTTATGCGGGGATATCCGTGGGATTGGTTACGTAGTCACTTCTATCTTGCCCAAAACATGAGGCCCAATTCTGTAGCATTAAAATACATTTCTTTTGATTTGAGTCTTGTGGGTACGGCCTGATACAGCTTGGGCGGTTATATGTATGCCATAGGTTATTGTAGCAATCTAGTAGACTTAGAAGTAGAGTATAAACGGGGTAAAGAGACATACACTTCTTTGGCCTCCATGAGTGCTGACTTTCCTGCATGTTCTCGGATGGCTAAAGAATGTGACTACGTGGGACACTCTTGACGGGACAAAATATTTCTCTGTGGTTATTCGGGCCCGCAAAAACTACGAACAAATTCGCTAGTGATGTGTCTACTCCAGGCGAAAGCGAGAAAATGAGTCCAGATGCCCTCCAACTCATCAATGTACAATTCATGGTTCGGCTGCACAGCCGCGAGTAAAAAAACCGATTTGGCGCAACCGTATCCACGGTACGCGAAGAGTGATTCCAGCTGGAAAAGGAAAAAGCCTCAGGTGTAGAAAATCACGCATAGTTAACTCAGTACAAATCTTGAGAGTTTGTGTTCCTGGAAAAGCCACGGTCGGACCTGATTTTTGGGGAGAGTTCAGTTAGTCCACGTGCACGTGAAGTTGAATGTGCAACGAATTTCAGGCAACTGCGCGTATCGAGAAAATCAGAATCCAGTGTGACGCCACTGGAACCTATAGCTTACGGCCATAGTCCATCTGCAATCTGCAGCTCGATCTTTACCGTCCATCATCAGCCCCATCGCGATCAAATGATGAGGTATTAGCTAGGGCTTCCAGAGGGTTCCCCGGACCAACTTGGCAATCCCGAAGAGTGGGCTACGGATAATGATGAGGGATTTGTACGGAGTAGAGCTCTAGTATCGAACGGCCGGGGAGCTGCACATTCATAGGAGATTCTTGGGCGAATAATTCCGTTCGGTTGTTGAGGTAAATCTCGAGCCGATGCTCAAAAATAAAAAATCCCTCACGCTGCAACCACAACTGAATTTGCGCAGAGGCCCAGAGTGTAGACTCATTTCCTAATGGTTCTATTTTCCGGCTACCTAGTTCCAGACTTAGACCCACGCTATGCGCGATGGAAAAAAAGTACCGCATCTATATGGTCCATACCCACTACAGCCACCATCGACAATAAGATCTTGCGTCTGGCCCAAGCTCCCAAGGTACAAGTGAAAAACGCAACGAATAAAAATAATAAAAAATACATAAAACTCTCCGAAAGCACGAGCTAGTCCCACTCCCAGGCGATCCTGTGGCTGTGACGCCGAATCACGACAGGCTGTCCCTCGACACATAGCAAAACAGAAGAATTCCTGTTCCAGTAGATGGCGATATTCCCACTTTGGTAGCTAGGGTACATCCAAAGAAAATCTTGTGTCATCGCATGTCATAGCTAAGACAATGAGGTACTGAGTTACTTTGTAAACGCGGGTCTAGTCGATCGATGGTATCGGCAAAGGTATAAAATCTGGTCTTACCCTACCCTGCCCTTGGTAGTTCCTTTCATCTCATCTGGGTATGCTAATCGACAGTCAAAAGTGGGCTTGCGAAGCTTGCATACGCGGCCACCGTGTGAGCAGCTGCAAACATCATGGTAAGAGGACCATCCCGGTTGGCATCATTACTACGTTTTGGTAGCTAATCACCGAAACACCACTCTGTAGGTCGACCGTTGATCCGCATCAAGCGCAAAGGGCGACCCTTTGCAACGTGCTCGATCTGTCACTCAACGCCGTGCTCAGCGCCAACGGAACACGCGCGTCAAAAGCGCGAAACAGAGCTGAAATATTCTTCAAAAGTAACGCAAACACGCCACATAGCCGTTTCCAGCACCCGAAAGGCAGATCTTTGGCCACACAAGAAGAGATGCAGATGGTATGGTGCTGATGTTTCGTGGTTCTTAGAAAGCAACGCGCGGCAGACTCTATCCGCGCCAGCACAATCCCACCGGCTTCCAACCCATCGCGCCTCGTCCAGGCGGGAAAGACTCGCGCGATTCCTCATCGGCTAGTGTGTCCCGTTCCGGATCGTCGGCGTCGCAAGCCCCCAGTCGCGCGGTCTCTCGTGATTCTACTAGTACGGGATACTGGTCGGGTTCGGAGGGGTCGAGCAATGAGTCGAGTGGTTGGACGCAGTCTACTATGAGTGTTCCCATTCCCGCGTCTGGAAGTACCAGTTGTACTGGATCCGAGCTTTCGAGTTCTGCGGACTATCTCTCGCTGGATCCCGTGCTATCCAGCGATATCTTTGACCCGGCGTACAATCTCCTGCCCTGCACTTTGTCTGAAGCATCGCTGGTGCAGAATGTGCCACTGATCAGTCCTCTCGAGAGCGTGAATCCGGTCGAATTTCCGTCGGAGCCATCGCTTGCTCTCGATGATGGAGCGTTGAAGTACTTCCCGGATATGGATATCGATGTCACGGGGGATATTACAGAGGAGATCTTCCATGTGGAGGATTGGTCGAGATATATGTGGTCACCGGAGACCGGGTTCGAGCATTTAGACACGGGGTATCCTCTTCTGTCTCGATAACATATGCTAATCCCGGAATGGGAAGCTTATGACCTGATGATTATGATTGGACATGATTGATGCGATAGAGGAAGTTGAGATATAAAATACGAGGCTGTGGTGGGTGTACAGACATGCCCATCTTGCACAGCAGTTGTAGCACTCGGCCCTTGGTGACATATGCTCATTCCTTTACGTACCTGGGCAATAACTAGCCTACAACCAAGATCAATGCCGTACTTTATTGCTACCGATTTCCTTCAGTGTTATACCAGTGAAACTTGAGCAGTGCGACACAAAAAGTTATGCGTAACAAATATGTTATCACATCCCCCGGTGGGCGAGTTGGTAGACTCACCACTGGTAATCTACTGGACCGCACCTCCTTTACACTACCCCATGAGAGGTTACAGGACCGTAGTGATGACCATACGGCCCGCTTGACGTAGTATACAACAACAACAAGAAAAATACGTTACAAAGTCTCTTTTTCAATTCAATTCCTGGGGCCTATGGCTCTATAAGTGCGTTCACGTCACGTTTACAAGCTGCTCAGTCGCCCTCTTCTACATGAGTTCGATAGGCTCTAGGTTTTTCAAGTGAGAACCTCGGAACTAAGCAATGCATTTCTAAACATGATAGCCTGAGTTTCTATTTCTGTCCACGAGATATTGAAGAGTGACCCAGGTTGTATCGAAGCTACGATATGATGAAGTCGTTGGCTGCCTTTTGAAGATGGCTGGAGGGTCTCGAAAGTTGTTGACACGAGATGCAGCGATGGGTGGAAGTTTGGTCGGCATGGCGATGTTCTATTCGCAGGGCATTGCGAGAAGCATGGAAACGACGGACAAAGTATGGCCGGTTTCGATAGATTGTTCGGCCTTTTTGCCTTTTCCTTTTTTGAAAAGATATAGACTTAGATTCCAGGACAACAAATAGAAACACATCGAATTCCATTGGATAGCTCGAGCGGAACAAAGAAACGCCTCTATAGTTCTGCCTTCACGACATCGCGATTCCCAAGATCCCGCGTAATGTGTTCTTGATGCTTTTCGCTCCTACACTTGAAAGTCTAATCAAAAAGTATACCGTGGTGCGTTGGACAATTTACTCAAAAGTCCAGACGAATACCGAAATCCATACCTAGTATTCTTCCGGAACGAGTCAGACCAAGTCACTGACGTCACCACAAAATAGCCGAGGTCTAGAAAACGTCAGATTAAAAAAGACTCCGTAGGATACTACAGCAGATACATTCGTACTTTCGTACCTCAGTGGCACCAGGATGGAAGTGCAGAGTATTCCCTCCGTCCGAATCGTGGAAGTAGGGCCCCGAGATGGGCTACAAAATATCCAAGAATCGATCCCAACAGCGACCAAATTGGAACTAATACGCCGGCTCGAGAGTACCGGGCTCAACACTATTGAATTGACTTCTGTGGTTTCACCGAGAGTTATACCCCAGCTGGCTGATTGCCGTGATATACTTGGGGATTCGATGGTGAAGCAGCTCATGAGCAAGTCCCATCTGCGACTTCCTGTCCTGGTGCCCAACGTGAAGGGGCTGGATATTGCCGTTCAACATGGTGTTAAGGAAATCGCCGTCTTTATCAGTGCTACTGAAGGGTTCAGTAAGGCGAATATTAATTGCACTGTTGAGCAGGGTATAGAGAGAGCGAGGAATGTAGCCTCTCTGGCTTGGAAATCAAATATCGCTGTTCGGGGGTGAGTCTCTGCACTTATGATCTGCAGTTGACCTTGTTCTGATTATTGTAGTTATGTTTCATGCATATTTGCGGATCCATATAATGGACCTACGCCGCCGGCTGCAGTTCTTCGCTGCGTGAAGGAGCTCCTCGGTGCAGGTTGCTATGAAGTCAGCTTAGGTGACACACTGGGTAAAGGCTCACCATCAAATGTCCGCACCCTCATAAACTACCTTGTCAGCAATGACGTTCCACTCGAAAAGCTCGCGGGACATTTCCACAATACGAACGGCCAAGCAATGGCAAATGTCTGGGAAGCATACAACTGTGGACTGCGCGTGTTTGACAGCAGTATAGCCGGACTTGGTGGGTGTCCCTTCGCCAAAGGAGCTAAAGGCAATGTGGCCTCGGAGGACTTGGTATATATGTTTCACAATGCCGGTATCCGTACCGGCATTGATCTGTCGAAGTTGGTTGAAACGGGAGTCTGGATCTCGGAGCAGCTCTCAAGACCGAATTCAAGTCGAGCCGGCACGGCGCTTGCGGTTACGAGCAAAGCCATGTCGAACGCCAAAGGCAAGCATTCCCAGGACCCTTCTCTCCAATGGGATGCCGCTTCCCAAACAGAAGGACTGCAGCTCTGCCGACCAGGCGGGAATTTCCAAATTGTCAAACATCTTGCATTATCATTACCATCAACGGCAAATTCTTCTGCACCGGATTGGAACGCCAGTTGCGCAAGGCAGCTCAACCAGCGACGCCCAGTTTGAGCGTCTCACGGGATTATTCGTGGTCACTGACCTTGCCTGGCTTGCTTGGGCCCATGCTGAAGGAGAAGAACAGGTGGATGGATCAAGGGTTTGTTTGAAGAGAGGATGCGGATGCTGTTAGTGCGCATGATGTGAAGGAGTTTTAGGCGGAAGGTGGACTGGTACGCTTTTTGGGACGTCGGTAGGTGGACCTGGAGCCCAGCAGGACATGTATATTCCTCACTGGTTCTACGTTCCAAGTACGACAATATACAAGACCGATCATAAATATTCAATCGTGCTCCTGAAAAGGTAGTGTGTGTATTATGGCCTGCTGTACACTCTCAAAATAAACCTCCGTGAATCAATAATAGCTTCAACTGACTAGTCCAGCCAACGGAGCGAAGACCATGGCCCCATAAGAAATGCAAATGCGCCGAGTGAATGAAGAAACCGGCGATCAAGAAAAACTAGAATGTTGGATCGTTTTACAGGAGAATAAGACCGGCGCCGAAGACGCTGGACAGGACGGTCACGAGACCGACGGCAATCGGGGCGAAGCTCAGGTGAGGAGGCTGGAGACCGGCAGAAGCAGCGTTGGTGCTGGAGCTGGTGCTGGTGGAGCTACCGCCGGAGGAGCTGGTGGAGCCGGAGCCGGGGCTGGAACCGGAGCCAGAACCGGGGGCAGCGGTGCCAGAGGACTGAGTGCCGGCGTTCTGGCTACCCTTGCCGCTGAAGCCCTCGCCCTTACCAGCACCGCTGGTCAGGTACTTCACGGCGGGGGAGGGAATAGCGGGCAGGGAGTCACCATCAACGTCCCAGTTAGGGGCATTCTTGGCGGGACAGCCGCTGGCACCACCGGTGCTGTTGTACTGACCGTCGCCAGTGGGGTTGTCGGTCTTCTGGAAGGCGGTCTTCAGGGCATCGTAGTCGGGCAGGTCAGACACGGAATCGCCGCTGATCTTGACCAGGCCATAGTTGCTGGCCTCCTCGGAGTACTCGTAGACGAGGCCACCAGAGTAGACACCGGTCATCTTGGTGGAGTACAGAGCGCTGACCTCCTCAAACTTACGGGTGTTGGTGTTGCAGCCGTACTCGGAAAGGAAGAGAGGGATACCGTAGCCGGTGAAGTTCTTGACCTTCTGATCCCAGCCGGAGATCTGGAAAGAGGAGGGGTCACACCAGGAGTAGTCGTTGAAGGCGAAGAAGTCACTGCGCTCGTCGTCGCTACCGCAGTTCATGTACTCGGCCATCTCCAGACGGTTGGTATCGATATCGGCAGCGGAGTAACCGACAGGGACCTGGCGCAGCTTGTTGCCAGAGAGGAACGAACGGATGTCACGAGTGACAGCCTTGACGTAGGGAGCAGCCTTGGAGGAGGGGCCATCGTTGATCACCTCGTTACCGGAGAAGAAGGCCAGGGTGTTGTCGTACTTGGCGAACGTCTCGACGGTGGCGAAGACGTACTGAAGGTAGACGTCGTTGTACGACGCCTTGGGCTCGGCACGGTTGAGGGAGTACTTGGGGGTGTTGACATCCAAGACCAGGTAGATACCGGCCTCAGCCAGGGCGTTCATGCACTCATCATGGTCCTGGGAGTTGTCGACCGAGTACACACGGATGGTGTTGAGACCGAGGTCCTGGAACTTCTTGATGTCGCGCTTGCAGCCATCGGCATCAGCGATGGGATCGGTGAGCTTGGAGGAGCCACCGGGCTGGTAGTCAACACCACGGATGTAGAAACGGTCGTCGCCCTTGAAAAAGGCATTGCCCTTGACGGTGATGGGGGTGATCTTGCTGTCACGCTTCTCGGAGAGGGCGGGAGCACCGAGAACGGTGGAGGCGCCCAGAGTGAGGGCAGTTGCGAGGGAGGCGACGGAGGCCTTCATAATGTCGGTTTGTGATAGGGGTTATAAATCCGATAGTAAGAAACGGCGTAGATGGAAGAATGAGAATGAGTGTCGAAAATGAGTTGGAAGTCACCAAGTAACGAAGGAATGACTAGTGCGAAAAAAAAAAGGAAGGAACGAGGGTGAGAGTGAAGAACGTAGGGATGAAGGGGGGGGTGAAGTCGGGGTTGTCCCTGTTATACCAGGCCAAGAACAAGGCCAAGAACCAGGACCTGATCGACGTAGGAAAGTCGGAGCAAGGAGGGACTAAAGCTAAGGCCCTAAAACCCTGCGGGAATCATAATGCACTGATTGGCAGGTATATGTTGTCAGTTGAAAGTCCACCAGCTACATAACCTCCGACTGGTCAATTCCAAAGGCAAGGGGGCGCAGCAGTGGGGGAGTGGAGATAATTCTGGTCTCAGGGCTTTTATGGAGACTATTTATTTACCTGTAGATTATGGAGTCCTTTTTCTGTTCTATTTTGGAATTGTATTTTCAATTGCTTCCCTGAGTACAATACCAGGTCCCTCAGACACTCTTCTATTCTGATATCAACCACACATTAATCTATATGACATAGGATATCCTGCCATCAACTCAAAGTGTGAATACATAGTCTTGGCTTGGCCCCTGAAAAGTGGAGTCTTCGTCCACAAATCATAAAATCGGGAAGTCTCTAGGCGAAGCATTGGCAATTTACCTACAGTTTTGAAACGGGTACGAAGTACAGGAAATCTGTTTGACCTGTATGTCCTCCCTATACATCCAAGACTAAGACATCCAACGTCACGGCACGCACCTTACACAGGTTTCCGTCGATGTATTCACCCTTGGTGCCCTTGGAATTTGTGCTACAAACTAGTCGATCGTCATTCGCTTGATGACCCACCCCGACTCCATCCAGGGTCTCGGCACTCGTCCAACCAGCAGTACCAGGCAGCACAATAACATCTCGGAATCAAGCGTGGTGGGTGTTTACGAACGATAAAAGTACATGAGTGGCAGAGAAAAATGAGATGTGAGATCGGTTATCAAAGCGAATCGGATTTTCCTCTTCAAGCTGCCAAATCCTCCACCCGGCGCGGCTTCCGATACCCAAACAGGGCCCTGAGATCTGCCCACACTCCGCCCGCTATACTGCTCAGAGCTCCCCAACTTTCAACCTAACAATGGTCAGTTTTCTCTGGAAATGCCACTGTGTTTCAGGGGGAAAGGACTCCACTTACCACGGGGTACACAACGCAGATCAATACGCTAGCCCAGACCCAAATAAACGCGACTACCACCCAGCCCGTGAAGAACGATTTACTATAAACGTAGCTGGTGCCGAACAGAGTGAAAGGGACCAGAATCACTGCTCCGAAAAAGAAGATCGCGTTGGCCGTCCATGCGATGCGCTCTCCCCTCTTGGCCAAGACGGGATCCATGGGGTCGGTGTTGGATTCGAGATAGTCGACTAGTTCATTTCGGGCCTTGGCTGGAATGGCGAGCTCATCGGGGGTAGGTGGCGTGCTCACTGGTTCCTTGTCTGTATGTGCCTCTTTGGTGGTCTCATCGTTGATGGTCTGCTGAGGTGCGATGCCAGTGAGAGCCGTCGTTTCTGAAGGTGCGTGCTTCTTGGGGAACATGAATGTCAGAACCACAGCCATGATGAAGCCGACACCAAAGGACGCCAAGTTTCCGGCCAAGGCATTAGTCGTGTCACCCGTGGTTTCCACATTGATAGCCCCTAGGCGCTTCCAGGTTGTCACGAACCAGACGATAAGGCCACAGATGAAGCCGATCCAGGGTGCCCCAACTGCAGCCGCCGTGGACATTGGCTTCCACAAGAGGATCAATCCAACTGGTAGTGAGGCACCGCCGACGATCACGCCCAGCACCGTCAATAGCCAGGTTAGGCTAATTCCAGCGGCGTTGAGGATGCAACAAAACGCAGCCAACACAATTGCATACAGCGCAATCGCCCAGTGACTGACCTTGACCAGGACCTCGGAGCTGGTGCCAGGCCGGTAATACGTCTTGTACACATCGAATGTGAGAAGCGACGAGACGGCGATCAATTCGGCAGACGTGGAGCTGGTCACTGCCATGAAGAGCAGGATCAGCATCAATACGGCGCCGCCTTTTCCAAGGAGCGCGATCGCAGTCGCTGGAGCAGAGAGCCCCGCGTTGGTCTGCGCCAGCGAGAGAGGGTTGGGGAAAGTAGGGAAACTCGGGTTGCTCGTCAGGGCCGCACAGCCCAAACCCATGAAGGTTGCAAAGCCAAACGGAATTCCTGTAATTCTGTGTGAGCAAATGTGATGTGGATTACATCCAAAATGTTAAATAACTCACCATACCAGGCAATTCCGCCCAGGATATACGCCTTGACAGAGGTCTCGGGCTTCGAAGCAATAGCCCGCTGCCAGTATGCCTGGTCCAACCACACCGTGCTGAACGAAGCGATAAATATATCAAAGGCAAAGATCAACCCCCCAACAGACCGGAAAGTCAGATACGACCCGTCCGTGTTCCGGTCAATCGGCATAGTTTTGGATGCCTCCTGCAGAAGATCATACAACTTCGCCGGACTACCCACCATCTCACTGGTAGCAGCCATCGAAAACCCAAACACCAGAATCGCAATAAACAGAATCACAGTGTGTGCATAATCAGCAATGAAAGTTGACCTCAGTCCACCGGCAATAACATACACCGCAACCACGAAAGGAATCAAAAACACCGCTGCATACACATTCATCCCCGTCAACGCTGCGACAACCTGCGCGCCACCCAGAACCAGACACGCGCCCACGAGCATATTCGTCGCGAAGCCGTAGTACAGGTATGTGAGATGGGCGACCGTGCCATGGCGCTCGCGCACAATCTCCGGCATGGTATGTGCGCCGGGTGCATTGGACTTGATTTTGATGGCGATCAAACCGAACATGAGGATCTGGAACGTGCCCATGGCTCCATACCACATCGGTCCGCAGACACCGTAACTATATCCGAACGTGGAGCTTGTGAGGAGGGTTGCAGACCATGTCCATGATGACACGATACCGGCGCTGATGAGACCCGGTTTGACGGATCGGGAGGCCGTGTTAAATTCCTCGGCTTTGTGTGTTGAGAATTGCGTGTACCGGTTCTGTAACCAGGATAGGCCGAGCATGAAGAGAGCGAAGATGCCTCCGATGCCGATTACGATGCCATAGCCCGCTCCTGGGGGGAGTACTTGGATTCCGGGGCCCATGTTGACTGTAGGATTCGGCGCAGAAATCCGATAAAAGGTCCTCAGGGAGGCTGTCCTTTTGTACTCAATGGCATACCTAAAGGATTTGCAAGGATTTGCAAATCGGCTATACATCGTGCTTATCATGCTTGACTCCGCAGATAAGAACCTTAAGATAGGGTATGGTAGTCATGACAGTCGACTCTCTTCAGGGCCCTACCCCAACGAGATCTTGGGGTAGCGTGATAAGCATGTCTGTATCGTTTCCTGGTTGGGATGGTTATAGTTGGGGTATGCTCTGTGTTGATAAGACGAGTGCAAGCTTCTGATTTACCTGTAACCTGGGTAGAGTTACCCTGATCCATCTCGCTGGCCATCAGCTGATTAATGTTACCCCGAATGTATGCCCAAATGCGGAGTACCATCTGCCGATCTATCTCACAATCTTTCCTGGGGATATGTATAATTCTGGTTCGTTGGACAGGTGCTTATCTCAGCAAGGTGCGCTTGATCTTCCATACGCGGCTAGTGGGTATTTGTTGGAGATCCTCTCTAGAAAGACACTCGAAAGACCGCCTAAATATGAACAGCACAGTCAAACTAACCAAATGTATGTCACCAATTCAGATCTGTCCACTGGGAATCGAAGGCCACCAAGACTCTCGAACAGAAAAAGCTCCCCGCAGGCGAATATCCCGACTCGAGCTACCCACATACACGTGGAATGTACCACTAGGAACGACCCACTTCTGCATCTGCACATTCCAGTAGCTCAGATCCCGCCGAGTAAGCGCAAAGGAAACCAAGCCTGACTGCTTTGGCTGGAGTTGCAGCTTCTGGAATCCGCGCAATTGCTTTGGCGGAGTCCATGGAGCAGAGTCGGGAAGACCAATGTAAAGCTGTGCAACCTCGGCACCAGCTACCGCGCCTCCATTCCTGACCTGCGCTGTGATAGTGCCCACGGACTCGAAAAGATCGGATGGTCCACCAGGAACGACTACACCAGTTGAGGCCCCAGCCGTGGCAAAGACGTGGATACCAATGCTGCTATAGTCAAAGGTTGTATACGAAAGGCCATAGCCGAACTCATAACGAGGGACGAGACCGTTCTCGTCAAAGTGACGGTAATCAACGAAGATACCTTCCTTAAAATCGTCAACCTCGGCGTTTACCCAACCGGTGCCGTAGTCGCTGCGCTGTTTGGCGATCGTATATGGGAGCTTGCCGCTGGGAGAAACGGCACCGTACAGCACATCGGTCAAGGCGTTCCCACTTTCTTGTCCTGGTAGTCCGGCCCAGACAATTGCCTTGACTGATGGCTGGGCGAGAATAGTCTCGAGAATCACAGGTCCCACACTGTGAACGACTACAATGACGTTCTTGTTCACCGCTGTGACGGCTTTCACGAGATCGTTGCCATCGTGCCAGGGGTCCAGGTTGTTCCGATCACCGGAGTTGCCTTCCACTGTGATGTATCTGGAGTGCGATGATAATCGTAAGTATTGTTCCGGCGATATCCAGCAGGGTCTGACTTACCCTTCACCAGAGTCAGAATTGATGAAAACCATTGCGGTTTCAGCTGCCGCCGCCGCAGACGCCGCCGCAGCGATATCATCTGTGGTGCTTTGAACGACCTTGGTGCCGGTCCTTTCAGACTGCCCTAGAATAGCTTGGAGGGGGCCGACGAGGTACTGATTAGACGAGTTAGCTTGGACGATGGCTATCTGTGGAGTTGACGATAACTCACCGGGAATTGGGCGGTGCCACTACCCCATCCCATGGCGAGGGTGCCATTGTCACAGCCGCGATCACTGCACGCGTTCGCCCCATCCGGGTTGACGATGGAATCCGAGCCAATGACAGCTAGGCTTTTTGGTCGTCGAAGGGGCAAGGCGTGCTCCTCGTTTTTCAAGAGAACAATCGAGTCACGGGCAATGCTACGGACAACAGCAGCGTGACCATCTGTCACGTCGACGCTGGCCTTGCCACCGTTCCAAGAGGTGAAAGATACCCCAGGGTAGCCCTTGTCTTGACCGACGAGATACCAGGCGGCCAGAATACGGGTGACCATATCGTCTAGGCGAGACTGAGGCACTAAACCGTCGGCAATGGCCTTTAGCAGATTTGATCCCCAGAAGATGCTACCGGGTGGGGAGTTGAAGTCGCTTCCAGGCATGGTCATGTCCAGTCCAGCCAGAGCACTGTCGACGGTAGTATGCTGAGCGTTCCAGTCACTCATAATGTAGCCCCGGAAGCCTAGCTCGGTCTTCATAAGCTTGTTCAAGACGGCATCACTCTCGCAGGACCATGTCTCGTTCACTTTGTTATACGAGCACATAACCGAGGCGACGTTGGCTTTCACTGCGTTCATGAACGGCCATACGTACAGCTCATGCGCCGCACGATCACCAATATTGGAACTGATGGTCTCTCGGTTATGTTCCTGCTCATTGCCAAGCCAGTGCTGTTTATCGAGTCAGAGAATTCAAAATAACTCGAAGGGCACCACATACTTTGGCACATGCTTGGACGCCCGAGTCCTGCATACCTTGGATAGTCTCCTCCATCGCCACACCACTCAGATAAGGGTCGACAGAGAAGCCCTCCCAGAGTCTGCCCCCGTCAGGATTCTTCCCAAGAGGACCTGCAACTGGTCCCAACTGAACATTGACGCCCAGTCCCTTGGCCTCAGCCCCCATCGCGGCACCGCGGGCGTACATCAGACTGCGATCCCAGGTTGCCCCGGCGTTAATACCAGCTGGGAAAGCTGTGACGGGGTTGGCAAATCGAATACCCAGAGGTGAGTCCTGTAGACATAATGATGGATAACCAATTGACTCGACAGAGTATGTGTTGCCGACACAGGGGCCACCCTCCCAAGTCACACCAGTCACAATGCCGACTTTCTCGGTCTGGTTGAGCTTGTGCAGGGCTGCTCGTGCTCTTGAATAGGCTGCATCCCAGCCAGCACTCCCTAAGCCGTAGGCTTGGACGGCCGTGGCGGTTGCCAGAACAGAGAAAAGGACGTGCTGCATGGCGAAGGTGCTGCAAATTGTCGCGGATCGACCTTGTCAGAAGACGGGCATGTGCCCCCTTATAATCTCGTGCTTCATCACCCTAATGGGACCGGGTTAAATTGCTTCAAGTCGAGACCCCTCATTTTCTCATTTTGGTCCCTGTCCGCTCGGACAATTTCGTAAATGCACATTCCCACATGACCTCGAGATTGGTGGAAAGTGTAAAACTCCTGTGTTTGGCACGAGGCGCCAAGTGGTGGCTTCCTCACATTCAGGGTGACATTCCGGAGAAGGTAGTGCTCAAGTCAAATAGTCAAGCTAGTAACCCGTGGGTGCATTTGAGGCGTCGCAAAATCTATCAATAATTGGGTCGCGGAGTTCCGGGCTCCTACGGCGGGGAGAAGTCGGAGCTAGTGGAGGAAAAGGCGAACTTGATATTATTATCAGGCTATTATTTCTTCACAAAGCCGTCCCCACGGGGTAACACCCGTTGAGGGTTTGAAGTCATTGGTGGGACACGCCTTCCCATTTTACGGCTAGTTCGATTGTTTGCTACTTCAATATCTTGCCAGGCCTTGGCCATAGAACGCGGCTTTCCTGCCTCTTTCGTTCATCTCCCGATTATGGCGGTAAAGGGCAATAACATGGGCTTGGGTGTTATACTACCTGCCCCCGTTCTCTCTCGCGATGGCCCCTTCGAACGCACCAATAATTCCAGCATAAAGTGCATACACGAATTCAGGCGCACCGTTAGTCCCCGTCCACAAGGCTCCATCTTCTATAGGAAACAGTAGCTGGCGCAGAGCTTCGGCGAGTGGCTTTAGGGAGTTGTATGCGGATGGAAACTCTTCCAGGATGTCTTTAAGGTTCTCCTTGTGCATATCATGTGTTTTCTGCATCGCCGATTGGTACCATGTCCCCCTATTCCATACTCGAAGTTTGCTGTTCACCGGGGGAATGTCGGCTCCATTCGATATAACGATCCATAGAAAGACGTAGAGAAAAGATTCCAAGTCGTGCCGGTACCTGTGAGGCCTGCATCTCAGGATGCCAATGGACATGAAGGGTCGGGTGCCAACCACTTCGCCTGGTGTACTCGGCCCAACATCCAGATTCATCGCTACGTCGAGATCGATGAGAATCCCCTTTGGATCGCCCTCGCGTTGGCCATCTGTGATGATGATGTTGGACGCAGAAACATCTTGATGGAGAATTCTAGCGTCTTGAAAGAGCGATCTATGGGATTTCGCCGCATCGCGAAGAGCTTCTAGCAGCTCAAGTCGGGGTTTAAATGTGTGGAGGGGCCTTCCGGCGGGGGAATTGATGGCGCAGGTAAAAATACGATTGTCAAAGGCCTTGTCGGTCTCCTCGGTGTACTTGACGATAGTCCCGACAGTAACTGCAATATCTTGGGATTTCTCGATCTGACCCTGGCAGGTCCGAAATTTCCTATATGGCCCCCATTGAAGACCTTGGCGTAAATTTGCCGTATTGTAGAATTCCTTGAAATAATCGAGAGAGACCGTGCCGGAGCCTAGCGTTGCCATCCTCAGCTACCACATGCCTCCTATAGTCGTTAGTTATCGGGGATCACACTACCGTGGCCCTTCGGATGATGATGCACAACTTTGACCCTAGGTTAGCTATAGAGCTAATCTCGATGTCTCTTAGTGTGTATGTTTGGCATATTATTTCCGCTTGAGCCGCATCTATCCTGGTGTCCTGGGCAAGGAGGATGTCGGCGCTGTTACGATATCATCCATCTATACAGTTCACTAAATCTACCGGAAGACTTAATACTATTACAGTTGAGTGATAGAACGGTTAACTTTGGTGACATTTGAATTAGTTACAATATTTGAGCAGGCAACCTCCAGTGACCAGGCTTCCCCGTCCACTCACTGAGCAAGTGGACAGTTAGCACCCCTGTGGTCACTAGAGCAAAAATGGCACCCTGCCTTCAAGTCCTCCGGCCAGAACTTGATTGTCATCCGCCCAAAATGCAGTTCCAACGAACGGAGATTCGGTGGTTGCTGGAAAATGAGCCTTTTCTTGGGGCCGGTAGTGTTACCGATCCGCATCTCTTCAATCACGAAAATGTCTTCGGCAACCTTTTCATCATTTCGTTAGCAGTCTGACGGGAGGTGATACCCTCCGTCTTGTTAGTGACGAAGCGTGTCGCACCGCTGATGTGATAGGCGTCAACCCCTATCGGATGCTCCTTCCCATCAGGACCGCTGATTTAGATCTCCGTACCGATCAGTCGCTGTGCAGTTGTCGGTAAGAAGAGCGATAACAGCCAAAGCTTAGTGCGGATATCGACATGCCGGGGGCCGGCCATGTCGGGGGGATCGAGTGCCTGGACAGCTGCGTTGACCGCAGTCGTGATTACCACGAAGTAGTCCGCCGGCGGGGGAAGGGGGTTGATGACCACCTAGGTTCTGTCTGAAAATTGCCCAGAGACCGACTCTTCCGCTGTACTCTCGCCCATGATCTTGCCTCATTTGGTCTTATTCATTCGAGAAGGCGTTTTGGTGCGCGCATTCAGGTTGAAGGGTACCGACTTCAGTGACTGAGTCGACCCAGGATTGCATGGCCGAGGCCAGTTCATCCATCTGTTGCTTGGCGCGCTTCTTTGTTGGCGCCTTCTCAGAGGTCGAGGCGGCCCTATCTCTCTTGGACTTCGATTTGGGCGCGCCTGTTGCTACGGCGGAGATATTGATAGCTATGGGCCGTACCGGTGGGGAACCCTACTAGCTCAACACTACCTCTAGGGACGGGGTGTCGCTAAGTCCAGAGATTGCCCCTACACGGCAGAGGCAAGGTCATCCATCTGCTGTTTTACTTTGCTTATTGGCGCTTTATTGGCTAGGAGTTGCTATCGAAACTTACTAGGTAAATTCAGTTTAGGTTTAGTTTCTCTAGGTTTTGCTTTGCCTTTGCTTTTCTCTTACTTGTCTCTCACTTTCCTCTCACTTAAGGAGTATAATTAGCTACTTACTTACCTACTATAGAATATATTCTATTACGTCTAGGGCACCTAGTTGTTAGGCTAGAAGTAGACATAGTATCATAGATTAGGTGACTACCCTTTATTAGCTCATAATTACTCTTATGTTCATCATATCTACGTACTTTGCCTTCTGTGATAAGGTTCGATCATAGTACACTAACCTATATTCTATTTATGCATCGAAAGCTTCTAGAAGAATGAAACCCCAAGAAAGAAAGTATATCTTCATCTCTGCTCTCGCATAGGCCAACCTTGCCAAGATGGCACATATTCTCCAAGGCCCAAGGAACCTTAGTCATAATGTCTGTGTTTATGAGAACCATAGAATCATGCTAGCTTGTAAGCAATACTCACTTAGGGACTATATGTATATACAGACTAGACCAGCTGATTATTAGCGCCGCACCAACACAGCATTGCATATCAGCTCGAGTCAAACTTATGTGACTTACGAGATGCTGTACCGCTACTGCAGCATGATTTTCATCATCCCCAGCCAGCAAAGATGGATGGATCACCAGGCCATGTGCTTCGCGAAGATGACCGAATCCCCATCAAATCAGGCAATTACATTGTTCTTGATCGCCAAAGTGAGTACGCTATATCTCTGATTGTCGCAGTCTCTAATATCTGCTAGATCGGAGCCCGATCACCGTTCAACTCACCTCCGAGAGAGCACCACGTCGTGTCACCACCCAGGACCAGAGCTCTCGGTCTTAAGGACGAAGCAAAAAGGTCCGATTGGTAAGTTAACTCTCAAATTACGAGCCATATATCACCGCATATCTAATAGCCTTTATAGCAGTCACGGTTCCGAAGAAGCCTCTGTGTGAGAGACGCCGTCTGTGCTATCAGTAATAACGCCTCTTTGGGTTCAAATGCCAACAATCCGTATCTTGGTCTGCATGCCTCCCACATATTTCCTACCAGCCAGCTTTCGGAGTGGGAACAAAACAACTACAGACGCTATATTACTGATACCAGTCCTGCAACCCAAATTGGACGAAGTCGCCTTTACTCCGCCCAAAATGGGCTTCTCCTTTGGTGCCACTGTTCATGAAGCGTGGGATGGATTCACATTCGGGGTGGACCCGGATGTAAGATTTCTCGAGTCTCTTTTCTGTCTTTGATTGAAACTAATATCTTATGAATCTAGGCCGATTATAGAATAATCGTTTTCGGGGCAGACCCAACTGGATTGGGAGGGACACGCCTCAGGAACACTGCCAGGCATGATACTACTGCAAATAACCGCGTCAGTGCAGATCTTTTGCGTTGGCATCTGAGAATGTGTGTGTACAGCAATATGAAAGCCAATGCTGATCCCGGGCCGGTGTGGGAAGAAGACCTCGGCAGTGACGATATGGGCCAAACTCTCGAGCAGCCAGATGCCGGTGAGAGGATGGAGGGGGAGCTATTCACGCGCCTTGGAGAGTTGGTGGCTTAGATGCATTCGGAATACCCGACTGGAATTCGCAAGAGACACTCGTGCATCAAATTACCATCTGCTTAAGATATCGAATGTGAAAGACCGCCATGAAGTCCGTGGCCCTCTATAACTATGGATAATGGATTTTCGAGTAGCCGTTGCCCGTAACTTGGCATCGGACTTCAGCCGCAGATTATCCGTGGCGAGAGCAGCTAGACGTTGACATTGCCCTACGCATAGGTAGGATATACACACTAAAATAGTACATCTGGTGTCCCATCCGGGAAACTATTTACATCACTTGAAAACACACATTTCCAAGACCAAGCTACTCTAAGTGCCGTTTCCCAACTTATTCGTTCCATGCATCCAGTCCAGCAACCCAATCGATCCATAATTCAGATTGAACTTCTCATGGTGCAAGTCATGCATCTTTGCCTTATTATGAAAGAAGTCATAACCACTATGCACAGTGGCAGTATTAAATTACTCCCAAGCCAAGAAGATCCAGAATGTCAATACATGACTTCGCAGAAGCTGCGGTGGCAGTGAGATAGGGAGTGCATTAGCGAAGATCTGTTCGAGAGGGTGGGCGAACTGCGCAGCGAGAGCAATCGGCGCTGTGAATTTGTGGTGTTGCTTGTGGATGCGACGGTAGAAGTATGGCAGGTGCAGTAAGCGATGGCTGTAATAGAATAGTGTTTCGCGGATCAAAATACTGATGATGGTGTCGCGAGCAAGCTCAGTAGCTGAGGGAAGGGCTGCCTCGACGCGATATGATGACGCGGTGCCGGCGCATCCAGTTATGAAAAGAAGCGTGAGGTGCAGCGCGGAAGACAAGATCTGGTTCTGCGTTACAACCAGGAAGCAGCGGACGATGTCGCGTTGCGTAGGTTGTTTCGGGGGCGGTTGGATCTTGTGTCGCTGTGAAAAGGAGGGCGCAATCAAGTCCAGGGTTAAGTAAAATATGGATGGCAGCCAGAAGGACAAGACCTGAACAAGCAGTGTCCCCACGAACTCGATCCTCTGGGGCGAATAAGTAGTCACGATCCTAGGCCAATCAAGTAGGTGATAAAAGGGCTCCATTATGAAGAGCTCACACTGCTCAATAGCCCACGATCAAGGGCTGTGGAGGAGGCGTGCCATAGAATCTCTCCTCTCTATGAACCTCGGCGTCAGGCCCAGAAGTCTTTTCCCGCACCCCGCAATTGATCAACAGACATCGCCAGAATCGGTGAATTGACGCAAGCTCGCTTAGCTCGCTGCCTACATCTGAGGAGATTGCCGCTGCTATTGAAGGGAAGGTTGTCGGCTAGGGAGAGTGACACGGTGTTTACGGGAGGAAGTGGGAGTGACTTTTATTACCGGGTCCTGTCTCCTATGTTTCTCTGCGATTTGTTGCTGCACTAGGTTATCCTTATACCCAAGTTTTTGCTATGCAGGTCATGGTCATTCAACGCTATCGCTCTTAGTACACTTTTTATCTTAGCAATTCAAAGCACTCTTAGCAACCACAGCAGTGGCTGATGCGGGGTCACGTTGAAGTGCGGGATATTAGTATGTCGCCGTGACAACGCTCCAATCAAAATCGCGATGGTTTTCATTCTAAACCAAGTCTGCATCCAAAATCACTCATAGTTCAAGTATTGTTGAGTGGCATCAGGCCACAATTCATTTCTTTTTGTGAGACTCAAACAGACACTTAGCTCAAATGCGATCAACGAACAAAAGTCCAAACATAACATTTATTCCTAAAGGCAAAGCACTACGGGAATACTTGACTTGAATACAATTGGGATTCTCGAGTATGTATCAGCACCCCTAGGCTTGCAGTATGCCCACCAATCTTGTTCATTCCATAGAGCATCCGCACGCCGATACGTGTCGCCAATCGGTCTGGACCAGCCAGACATTAATTAGCGAAGGTGCCGAATCATTGTCCTCAAGTTACTCAACCTCCGATGGCTTCAGCTTCAGCTTCAGATCCAGCTCGGGAGCTATTTAAGAGCCATTTTCCAGAGCTGGGTCTAGTCTGCGACTGGTAGTCAAAGTGCAGGATTGGTTGCGATAGCTGGAAAGGCCCAAGATATGGTGAGTTTGATTGACTGATCAATAGTTCAAAAACAAGAATTCCCTGCAACGTGCTTGAACAGGGTCAAAACTCCGACGCATGATCAATGCCTCGTATGTTCCCTGAACATTCTGAGTTGGCATCAGGGTTATCTGCACGCCCTAACGCAGCTTAATGGCGCCACTTACTACTAGCAACATACGGACGTTCGGTTAGGGAGTGAATTGGTCGACAAATATTCAAATATTGTGCAGTGATTGGACGTTTGGAAGCAATCGTGGGGCCTGTAGTATATCGAGGGCTTTTATAGTTAGACATTGTTGCGGTGGCCGAATAATAGACTCGACCCTCATAAGGTTCCACCCTCCGATCCCTGGTGCCTGCAGGTAACCCTAGCACAACAAAGGCATGGCTTTTCACCTGGACAGCTGCACACCCTTTGGTGTAGCCACTAAGACTATGATCTAGAGATGGCTGAGGGGTCCAATCCCCGAGGGATGGACCAGCCCAGAAGTACGCTCTATAGGTATCCAGGTGCTTATAGAGAATTACGGCTGCTAGATTTCCTTCAATTGAATTGTCGCAGCTCCAGCTCCCTTAGACATTCTTCTTCCTTCTCGGCAGGGGAAATTGAGCCCCTGGGAGTCCCAAACATGATCCATCCCAACTGCTCTTGGTTACTACTCATCATGGGCTAACTTGTTTGCTCAGCCTCTCTTCCGAGATATCGACCCAACGCATGCAATATCCCAGGTGTTCGAAGGGAATGGTAGATGATACATATGCGATCATACATTCTGTGCTATGCAACTGACACATATCCAGGAGCGAGTTATCCCCAAGCGAGCGGATCAGCTACACGAACGCTGTGCTATGCCTGCAGAAACTCCCCAATCAGGCCCCTACCGCAGAATACCCGGGTGTCCACAGCCGCTTTGATGATTTTGTAGCGTATGTATCCCATCCGTTCCACCAGAGAGATGCTCGACTTATTTTAACTTCGGTCCAGAACTCACATTAATTACACCTTACACACCCACTACAGCGGTCTGTTCTTACCTTGGCACCGACAGTTCATTTGGCTATGGGAAAGAGCTCTGCGAGAGGAGTGTGGGTACCGGGGATATCTGCCGTAGGGCCGAGACCCATTGTCATTTCTTTATTTATCACTTGCTAACTCGGTATCAGATACTGGGACTGGCCCCTCTGGGCAGATAACCTTGCAGCAAGTCCGCTCTTCGACGGCAGTGAGACATCCATCTCGGGTGATGGAGAATACAATCCTGGGGAACAGAACCTATCAGGCGGGAATATCACTCTCCTCCGAGGCTCGGGGGGAGGCTGCGCCAAGAGCGGGCCCTTTAAAGACATGAAAGTCAACATGGGTCCATTCCCAGGTGCCCTGACCTCAAGCACCGAGATCCCGGCGCCGGGCTTCAACTATAACCCACGTTGCTTGAACCGCAGTCTCAACGACTTTGTCGCCAGTCGGTACACGAATTCCACCCTCGTTTCTACGCTCTTGGCAACCACCAAGATGGCGGATTTCCAGATGGTCATGGACCACTGGCCGCCGCGGGAGGATGGGGTTCTGGGACTCCACGGCGGCGGACACTTTAGCATTGGGTCAACCCTGCAGGATTTGTTTGGGTCTAGTCAGGATCCGGCCTTCTACCTGCATCATTCACAGATCGATCGATTGTGGGCGAAGTGGCAAGATGCGGATGACGCGAATCGACGGAACGCACTGAACGGGACCAATACAATCATGAACCCGCCGGACGCGGACCCCGTGACTTTGGATATGATGATGGAGTTTGGGTATTTAGCTGGGCCCAGGCCGGTTCATGAGCTCATGAGTCCCTTGGCGAACGGGTTCTTCTACGTCTATACCTGATGGCATTTTCAATTGAGTTTGACTGCGAGGGTATACTAGAAGGAGATGACCGCAGGTTGTCTTCGTCTGGGCTAAGGGTAGAATATGGGGTCGTCTTACGAAAGTGTACTTGATGAGAGTATACTGGAGGCCTAATCGTAATGAGCGATGAGTACTAGTATAGATGACAGAGGATGAGAAGTTCAATACCTTTCCAGAGTTCAGTGACTCGGATTGTGTATGGACAGAGCCATCGGAGCCATGGTCAGGCCAGGAACCCGTGTCTCCGTTCCCATTTCCCCCTATTCTCCTAATCCCATATGTGTTTTGAATGGATTTCCATCTTTAGGGCTGTGTATGACAACACGACTTGTGCTATTTTCGGTGTGACACCGAACCAATCACGGTGAAGCTGATACGCTAGCGTCTTTCTTTCTTTTATTTTTGTTCTTTCTTCATCCCAAGTGAATTCACTAGTCACACTGAAAAAGAAAATATCCGTTGTAGCATTCCACCACCGATCAAGCTCTCGATCGGAATGTGTCAAAGATATCGCACACAGTGGTATTCAGAATCCTTGAGTTCAAAGGATCGCCCGATCTACCAGAAACAGAAAGTCAGGACGAACTAGCACCGACGAGCTAGTGCGAGTTTAGCATTGCCACCGGATCCAAGCTTTTCTGAACTATTTCTTTTGGGAGTCGATGGTATCCACTAGTTCTAGCGCTGCCTAAAAACCTGCTGTCACCAACGGTGCAGTTCTTCTGACGTTTCTTTATCTCTTGCCTTTCTCGTCATCCTTGCATTCCCCTCTTTCCTCCCACTGCAATTTGATTCACTTTTGTGAATTCTCCAATTCCTCCACCCCACCCCAGACCTGCCCACCATGCTGCGCATCAGCTTGCTGCAGGTGTTCGCCCTGTCGCTGATGATCGTGGCTACCGTTTTTGCAGCCGATCAGCCTCCCATCGAGGACAACATCGTCCCCCGTGAATCTCTCGAGGATGCGCTCGACGGTATCAATGAGGCCTCCATCCACGATGCTTTGCATGCCTTCTCCACCAAGTTCCGCCACGGCATTTTCCCGACTGACATTAGTGCCGCTGAGGCCCTACAAGATGAAGATGAGAAGATTGCCAGCATACTACGGGTTGTGAAGCGCCAGGACAATGCTACCAGCTCTGAGACCGCTTCTACTTCGTCGGCTGCTCCCGCCAGCTCGAGCAGTGAGCCGACTACCACTGCCGAGACTACCGGTAGCGCCTCATCCGAACCGACCTCCACGACGGTGCCCATGACTACGAGCTCTAGCTCTGGCTCTAGCTCTAGCCCTAGCTCCAGCTCCAGCTCCAGCCCCAGCTCCAGCTCTGCCCCGACCTCCACTGAAGTGACTACCACTGAAGTGACTACTACCACTTCCCGCACTGAGAGCTCGTCGTCTACTGTCCCTAGCATGACCACGACTTCTGTTCCCTCGACTCTCTCGACTACTACCAGCACCACGACGACCGACTCGTCTACAAAGTCGACGAGTTCGACCACCAGCTCTAAGAGCTCTGTCACCTCAACCTACAAGAGCACCACCACCCTGCCCAATGGCAGCCTGAGCACCATCACCTCCACCGCAATCGTGGAAGTCAACCCCACTGGCAAGTCCGGTACAGCCACCACCGGCGGCTCTCCCGGTCTGCAAACTGGTGCTGCCGCATTGACCACTGCCGGTCACGCCCGGGAGGTTTTCGCCATGGTCGGTGGAGCTGTCGTGGTTGCATTGGCTCTGTGAAGAGTCACCGACAAAATTTGCTTTGCATATCCTCCTTTTCTGCATTTTCACTCGGCAAACTAGCGTCAGTCCCTAGAATTTCCCGATGGCGATTGTCATCTCACGATCTTTACGAGCCTCCGACCTATCTCTTTCCTTTAGCTGGGCGATCTCTGGACCTTATTTAGCGTTTACATGACCAGGGTGGTCTTCTATTTTCCCTAAGCACACGGTTTGTGATTCGTGTGGCGGGCATCTACAGCATGCATTTTCTACTCATTACTTGTGACTACATTTCTTGACATATCGAACATAGAATGCAATCATCAGCCTCGACAGCCTCTGAATCTCTTCGTGCTATAAATATAAACTTTGTAGCGCCGTGTATCTTCCAAAATGTGCAGTAGGGTATGTATGCGCCGGGGATGTGTCTGAAATCCAAGTATAAACCAATTGCGTTGACAATACATCTGATCGTCAGTGATCACTCCGATAATCAACTGGCAGGCCCCTGCCATCGCTCCTCGCCAGTCCAATACCGCACGATACTCTCCCATCCGGCAATGTCGCCGTCGCGGAGCAAAGCCGCGACATCGACATTGAGCGGTGAGTCTATCGCGGGTTCTGTCAAGAGCTGGTGGATGGCGGAGAGAGTCGACGAAATCGTATAGATAGGGGTCCAATGCTCGGTCGTCAAGAGAGTCAGGCAAATCTCGCCTTTGTCGAAGGAGATGTTTGGGTGTGATATCCGGGTCGTGAAGTGGATCTTCGGCGGTGCCAGAGGGTAGTTAGGAGGGATGGCGATGCGCAGGTGCCAAAGACCGCCTGAGACGGTTAGCTCTCAGATCATAGATGAGCTGGATTCGGACGTACCTTCATATGGCGAGCCATTCACGCCTTCGAGAACGGCTTCCCAGTGTAGCAGGTCTTCTTCATCAACGGGGCCCAGATGGAGCAGTGCTTCGTTCGGCGACTTGGCGTAGTCTTTAAGCTCGCGTAGGAGCCGTTGCGTCGTCTGCGATGAAGGCGAGGCCATTGTGAAGGAATGCGGATGACCTCAACTGGAATGTGGCGGGATGATAGCTATGGAAGAGAAGGAGTGCTTCCCCTCGGCGGGAAGTTGGTAGTCGGAGAGTCGGAGTCGGAGAACTGGGGTCATCGCCGAGGCTGGGGATCCCGAATTTGCCCCATCGCGTTCGATCCGTACTCCATGTGAAATCCCCTCCGTTTTACACTCGACGCCCTACTTGCCCATAATGCGTACTTCGCGTGCTTCCAAGGAGACCTCCAAGGTTTTCCAGGGACTGTCGCCTCCTGTGCGACGTTCCACGCGTAATTCCTCGCTCAACAGCAGCGCGCTGCGCAGTTTTGCCTTCAATGCAGATCCGACGGTGAAGACGGAGCCGATCCCAACGATCGCTCGTTTTCCTTCCAGAAGCGATGATGAATCTTCCCTCTCATCCGCCGATACGGCCGACATCGAAGACCTCATCAAACCACCTACCAAACGCCGCAAACGCAATGCCAGTCCGAAGATCCTTCCGACGCCGACTCGCACTCCCCGCAAGCCCGTTATAAAGGAAGAACCGGATGAAAAGGCTACACCGCCATCCAAGGCTCGCCGGATGCCGGCAAGGAAAACTCGTGATGCCCAGGGGGAAGTCGTCATGGAGCCCCCGTCCAACTGGGAGACCATGTACAACATTGTGAAGAAGATGCGCGAGGATAACCCGACGGCACCGGTGGATACAATGGGCTGCGCTGAGCTCTACTGGCGGGGATCATCTGCGAAAGACCGTCGCTTCCAGACACTCGTGGCATTGATGCTTTCATCGCAGACCAAGGACACCGTCACAGCAGTCGCGATGCAGCGACTTCACACCGAGCTTGGAGATCAGCCGCCGGGCTGTATGGATGATATAAAGACTGAACAACCCGACTGTATCAGCGATCTCAAAATCAAGACAGAGGAAGACGGGATCAAGCCCTCAGTGTTGAAAGACAGCACACTGAACCTAAACAATATTCTCGCCGTGTCCCCAACAAAACTGAACGAGCTTATCGAAAAAGTCGGATTCCACAATAACAAAACCAAATACATCAAAGCCGCCGCTCTCATCCTACGCGACCAGTACGACGGCGATATCCCGCCCACCCCAGAAGAACTCATGAAACTTCCAGGCGTAGGCCCGAAAATGGCCTACCTATGCATGAGCGCTGCTTGGGGGAAACACTTGGGCATTGGAGTGGATGTCCACGTACATCGAATTACCAATCTATGGGGCTGGCACAAGACGAAGACACCCGAGGAAACTCGGCTGGCGCTGCAGTCTTGGTTGCCGAAGGATAAGTGGCATGAGATTAATAAGTTGCTTGTTGGACTTGGACAGACGGTCTGTCTTCCTGTTAAGAGACGCTGTGGAGAGTGTTATCTGGCTGGGACGAAGCTTTGCAAGAGTGAGGTCAAAGGCCTCTTGCCGGTTAAGAATGAGGATGCTATTAAGAGTCTGGATGACGAGCCCAAGGTCAAGGTTGAATCGGGATAAAGCTTCGAACTGCTGCTTTGCTTAGTATCTCAGCCAGACTGGCTTGCCCCAGTGCTCTTTGACACTCCCAATGGGTACCCCGACAGCATCATATCTTATGGTACCTCGAAAGTTTCCGATATTCTTCCTCTCTGTCTCGGATATTTCCGAGGACCGACAGAATAAAGAAGTGAGGCGGATCTGGCTATTCAGAGGAGAGAATAGTCGGGCACTATCTAATTGTTATTATCATTGGATACAGTATCACGACCTCTGAGATGATACTTGCTCACATATACCAAGGTTGCTGTTAAGATCTAAACAATTGCGCGATGTATAAACCCTTACTTCAAGCATTTGACTTCCTTCGAATCAAGCCTCTCACCCCTTTATACAGATAATGACATCACTGCATTGTAAATAACCGAAGTATAAAACCATCAACCCAAAAGCTCTATATTCAAAACAATGGGTCAAAGTATAAGATGACTAAAACCAGTAAGGCCACCCGTGGGTCGGACATACCAGCTTCAAATTATCCCCGAGAGCTCCCCACAACACTTACCTTGAACACTCTGCGCCTATGACACAGTCGCCTATTCACGCCTGGAAACGAGCAAATACACCCGCCAGTTATAGCTCCTCTCCACAACGGCCAAAATGGCCCCAACCCCAATCTCCATCCCCCTCTTCGCCGAGACCCAGCTCCAACTACTCCTCTATGAACACGAAGCCGAAGTCTCCTCCTCATCGCTCGCCTCTACCGCCGCTTCCGTATCGCCGTCAACCAGACGCACTCTCCAAGCAACAGGCTACGCCCTCACCGGCCTAGTTCTATCACAATGCCGCACGGGAATGGGGGGTCGCGTGGTGGGCGAGTTCACGCCCGATCCGGCTATCGCGACTGGATCAAAGGGGGAAGATGGTGGAGCGTCAGACGGACAGCCTCGTTTTGCATCGCATGGGATTCGGGTTGGTGATGTTGTTCGTGTTAGTGATGTCTCGGCGGCGGCGAAGAAGGTGGGGAAGGATAAGGGGAATGATGGTAAGGAGGGAGCAAAGGGAGGGCCTGAGGGCGTTGTTACAAGGACGGGGGATAAGGCTATTTGGATTGCGTTTGGGCAGCGGGGTAGCGGGGGTCGTTCGAAAGAGGAGGATGAAGCTGTTGAGGAATTGTGGGGGAAGAAGCTTTGGGCGTATGTTTCCCCGGTATGAGCAATTGAGGATTCTGGCTAATATGGATACAGGCTTAAACTTGCCAATGATGTTACGTATAGAAGGTGAGTCGTGATTGCAACAGGTCGTGTTGGGGGTTGTGACTGATCTTTGCTAGGATGAGGCAGACTATGGAGAAGATGGCCAAAATGACCGAGGCAGACTATTCGCATTTCATGCGCGTTGCATTTGGCCACACGGCTCCGTTACAACCGGATTATGACGCTACAGGACCAGTTGAGTTCTTCGATCCGACATTGAATGACTCGCAAAAAGATGCCATTCGATTTGCCCTGGCTTCGAAGGATATTTCTCTAATTCATGGCCCGCCCGGTACTGGAAAGACGCATACTCTTATTGAACTTATCGTGCAATTTGTCCAGCGGAAGAAGCGCGTTCTAGTCTGCGGCCCATCAAATGTATCCGTGGATAATATCGTGGAGCGACTGGCTCCGAAGAAAGTCCCGGTTGTGCGCATCGGACACCCAGCCCGACTTCTACCTTCGGTGCTCGAGCACTCTCTTGAAGTCCTGACCCAGACATCTGATGCCGGAAATATTGTCAAAGACGTGCGCAAGGAGATTGATACTAAGCAAGCCAGTATCCGGAAGACAAAGACTGGTCGAGAGAGACGGGCAATCTATGACGACTTGAAACAGCTCCGTAAGGAGTTCCGAGAGCGCGAGTCCAAGTGTGTCGATAACTTGGTGCGCGAGAGTAGCGTTGTTCTGGCGACGCTTCATGGCGCTGGAGGTCACCAGCTGAAGAACCGGAGATTCGACGTGGTGATTATTGATGAAGCCAGTCAAGCCCTAGAGGTGCAATGTTGGATTCCGCTTCTGTCTGCGGACAAGGTCGTGCTCGCTGGCGATCACTTGCAACTACCACCAACCGTCAAGTCGACTAACCTGAAGTCCAAGGATGCAAAGGAAGGCACAGACAAGAAGAATGATACTCCAGATAAGGAGATTATCAAGGGCGTATCACTGGAGCGGACATTATTCGATCGCTTATTGTCTTTACACGGATCTGGCATCAAACGGATGTTGACTACCCAATATCGAATGCACGAAACAATCATGCGTTTCCCATCAGGCGAGCTCTACGAGTCAAAATTGATGGCCGCAGACTCGGTCAAATCCCGGCTTCTGGCTGATTTACCCTACGAAGTCGAAGGGACAGACGACACCCAAGAACCTCTTGTATTCTGGGATACGCAAGGCGGCGACTTTCCAGAACAGGCGGAAGATAAGGAGATTGGTAACAAGGAGGCACTCCTCGGTGAAAGCAAAAGCAACGAGATGGAGGCGATGGTCGTTGCCAGGCACGTTGATAAGCTCATCGATGCAGGTGTCAAGCCTGAGCACATCGCCGTGATCACCCCTTACAACGGCCAGCTAGCACTTTTGTCTCTCATGCTTCGCGAAAAATATCCCGGACTTGAGCTCGGGAGTGTTGATGGCTTCCAGGGCCGTGAAAAGGAAGCCGTGGTTGTGAGTCTTGTGCGCAGCAATCCGGAGCACGAGGTGGGTTTCCTCGGTGAGAAACGGCGTCTCAACGGTGAGTACCTTTATCCTGGTTTTTCTCGATGTGCGATAACTAACAGCGGGGTCAGTGGCCATGACGCGCCCCAAGCGGCATCTGTGCATTTGCGGGGACTCGGAAACCATCAGTCGGTAAGTGCCCATGCGTGCTGTACAGATCGGAGTTAATTGAATGTTCGTCCTATAGAGGTAGTAGCTTCCTGAAGCACTGGATGGATTACTTGGAGGAAAATGCGGACTTGCGATACCCCGACGCCGCCGATTTACTTTGAGTTATCCTCGAACCTGTTCTCCGATTAGCAGACTCGCACCGTCGACTCTCTCCCAGTGTCGATCTCCAAGAGATCTGTAAGATGCAGTTAAACCGTGTTGAGGTAGTACAACGGATTAAGCAAGGTAACACCGATCACGGCTTGTAGATGGGGCCGAAACTTCAAGCTTGCTGCGAGCCGTGTTGAAGCGAGACCCGCAGGTGGTCAGATATGAGGGATGATAGAGGCGTGTTTCAAGACACGCAGTGCCCCTCCACTGGGGGGCTACTTTCGCGTGTCGGAGGCTTCGGAAATGCATTACTGGATGTAGCTCAAGCGTGAGGGGTCGATCCTATCACCGTGGCCATCGCCTGGTCTTTGTAGAGAGTAAGAGAGTAGCAGGGATTATTCCTTCCCCGGCGTCTCAGGGTGACGAAAGGAAACTCGTAGGAATCGTGGTGATTCGATGTCTGTGCGGGTTAAGTTGGTCAAGTTGAGATGATCAACGCTGTATGTCTCAGCCAAACCTGCAGTTCCTACTTTATGTATACTTTATCCAGCTATTGGACTATTGAACCATGTATTCGACTATTCAACTAATACTATACTATTCCATTATTATACAATGTATACAATTGGTCCAACTCACGCAACATAGAGAAAAAGAAAAAGCAATTTAAATGACCCATCTATCGACTCCACTTAGTCTCGGCTCGTGGATCCACGGCTTTTCGTTTGTCTGATTCGATAGCTTTTCTAGTGCTTCCTGGTGGAATTACTTGGTCTCTTGGTCTGGCATTGGGCCAAAGTTACTGTACTCTCATCTTGGCCCTCTATTGCACCAGACGTTATCTATGCTCGGACTAAGTCCATAGGGAGCATCGCTTCATCTCGACAACTCAGTCGGGGCTGAAGAAGTTCCGCGGGGTTAGCTCTTGACTCCTAATCTGAGCTTCTCTCCCTTTTCTCTTTTCCTTAACCTCGACTTTCTTTACACCGCACCTTTCACCTTTCACCTTTTCACTTCCCGACACTCGTTTTGCTCTGCTTGGAGCTCCTTTCTTTTTCTCTTTCATTTTTCATTCTATTCCATCCCATCCCCTCCGTGTTTACCTTCTCTCCCGAGACACGCAAACCGGGAATCGTGCATCCTGCAACATGACCCTTAGTATACACACTGTATGCTCTGTCACTCGTTTGTCGATGAATCGGACTAATCGGTGTTTGGCAGCCCTTCTCATTAGCTTCGCGATTCGACTGAATCTATCCCCTGGCCTTGATTCGAATCCTCCGCTGTGCGGCCTAGTCTGATACCCCATACTTGAAACTTCTTTTCGCTTCTCGACAATCGCTCCTGTCCTTTTAGTTCGAAAGATACCCATGTGCCGCGAATCTTTTCTGTTATGACCGTTGTTACTCTTTCTGTGACACGAATTCGCCATTTCCGCCATGTCGAGAAACACCGCACGGTCAACTGCGAGCGCCGGTAGCGAGTCGGTCGGAAGTCCTCAAGCGCCATCGTCCGCGCGTGAAGAGCGCTCGTCTTCGAACCCGCCCACTTTCTCCACGGACATGAACCACTATGACACCGCCCTGCCCCCAATCACCTTTCACCATACGCCTCTTGCCCACCGCCGGACTGGTAGCACCCTAAAGACCGTGATGCGCAGGATTTTCAACAGGAAACGGCAAAGCCAGGCAGACGGGGTAGAAGAGAGTCCGCATGAAGCATACTATTCTTCTTCCCCACCGAGACGATCGGGGCAGATAGTGGGAAAGTCGTTCCTAGCTGTTCCCACACCGTCCGAATCAAAACGGAATAGTCCGCTCTCGGAGGAAAACCTGCAAATTGCAGAAACACATTTGTCTCCGAATAGCTTGTCTCCCGGTTCTCCAGGTTTTCCTGGCATGCCACAGCGCCGACGACGTGCTACACTTCCCAGCGTGGTCTTTTCCGATGACGAGTCCCGATACGGGGTAGCATCCAGCGCCATCTCCGACCCGCAGGAAGATCGACCTTTTATGACGGAGCAACAACGCAGGCGCAGTATGCTCCAGGCTCGAAGACGATCAAAGAGCATCGACGCGCTTTGTGATCTCGCGGGTGAACCGCCAATGTCTCCTCCCCTGTGGTCAACGCGCGCGGCTTCTACACTCAATTCCGCTCCCGATTCAAGGTCGGCTCCCCTTGAGGGAAGCTCTGCGAGTGATCTCTCTCGCCGACCTTCCTCGGGAACTACAGTGACCAGCGAGACTCGCGCATCTGCAGTACCATCCATTCTCGAGTCCGATCAACATGCAGAGCAGATGAGTCTACCGCCTAATGTGGGCAACTTGGTCCGCAGCATGCAGCAAGACGACAGCCTCACGGTGGAACAGCGATTGAATACGCTAGAAGTGAAAATGATTGATCTGGAATTCGCCATCGCTCGGATGCAATCCAACTCCATGGAACTTCAACCCTCCTCCCGCCCAAAACAAACCCCATCAACCGACTCATTCACCAACGTGCGCAGCAAACCTCCCGGTCTTTCCACGACGATGGAGCGCGAAGAATCACCAAATCCGTTGCCAAATCTATCCGAACGTCCCACAAGCACCAGCACCATCCGGCCCGATACCATGAACTCGCGCCTTCGACCTGCACCATCCGCCACATCCCTATCCGACTTTACCGCCGTCTCAATCGAGCAGTATAGCGCATTGGTGACGCTTCTCCGTCGCGAACAGACAGCCCGCCGAAACCTGGAGAGCCAAGTATCCAGCCTGCGCGATGATATCCGCCACATCCAGCGGGCGGCATTGCAGTCCATGGAAATGGGCAGCATGTATCCCATTCACACGGTCAATTCACAAGAGTTTCTTCGCTTTCGACGAGCGCTCGATGATTCGGATTCGTCTTCTCCGATTCGCACTCCCGATGGAAAGAATGGAAACCAAGACAGCAGCCCGAATTGGAGTCCACCTGAGAATTATGATCCATTTGGACCTCCCAAATGGGAGCAGGGGAAGCGCATTGTGACGGCGCCAATGATTTAATCTACTTCGTTTTACCTTTTTCTTCTACCGGGTTTTCCTCAGCCTTCAAACTTATGCGGTTCGAGGCACGAGCAGAGCTATCAGCTCCATAATTGCGTCGGATTTGTATCGGTCTGGGTTAAAGCCCACCGATTTAATTAATTGGGTGCCTTGCTGCACTAGACGGCCTTTGATGAACAACCCCGCAAATACCCTTCGGACATGCCGAACCAACTTGGGCTTAAACACGATTGCCCACACCTCTCGTCAAGATTCCTGGCTTTAAACTTTCTATCATTTACCCACGACAGGATCGGGGTGTTTATTTATCATCTAGAATCAATGACTTCTCAGAAACCGGCATATGTTGAAAGTTACTTTGTAGTTTACCTTGTCGAGAGATACTACATTTGCCGCGTAATCATCGTACATCTTCTATCTTCTATCTTCGACGTATAGAAACACTCGAATCTACAAAGTCCATGTCTACATTCGTATCCGCACGGAACCCAGGACAAGACAAACCCCACAATCAATCCCCATTCCACCTCGAACAACCCCCAAACATAACATATACCATCCACTCACCTGGTCACTCAATCCCAATGAGCAACACAACCCAAAAACCCTTCACCATAACCATAATTGGCGGCGGCATAGGAGGCCTAATACTAGCAGTCGGCCTCCTCCGCCGCAACGTCCCCGTCCAAACCTACGAAGCCGCATCCTCATTTACAGAAATTGGACTCGGCCTCTCAATCGGCCCAGCCGCACACCGAGCAATGCCATTAATCGATCCTCAGATCCGAAATATCTATGACTCGCTCATTACCACGCACGCCGATAGTCCCGGTTATGAAGGATATCGCCAGACATGGTTCGAGATCGTGTGGGCCAGTGGGTTGAAAGAAGGTGATCTCTTAATGGATCTCAAGGCGTTACCATCTGGACAGACTACGTTGCGACGGGCGGATTTCTTGGACGCCTTGGTTGGTCTTGTACCGGCTGACATCGTGCATTTTGGGAAGAGGTTAGATGGTCTCTTCGAGGGTGAAGAAGGAGTGCAGTTGTGGTTTGATGATGGGACAAAGGTGAATGCGGATGTTAAGTCGATGGTTAAGGAGCTTATGCTGGAGGAACGTACAAAGCCGAGGTATAGTGGTATGTATGGGTATCGAGCTGTGCTTGATATGAAGGATATGGTGGATGCTGTTGGAGAACAGCGGGCGAGGGTGTCGACTATGTACATTGGGCATAGCGCGTATGCGATTTCTTATCCGATTATGCGAGCGCAAAAGGGGAATGTGGGTGTTTATATTCCGAGTGACGATGAGTGGGATTGTGATACTTGGGTGAGGAAGGCGAAGAGGGAGGATATGCTTCGTGATACGGAGAATATGGGACGATATGTGAAGTCGCTTGTTGAGGTAGGTGGATTTTATATCCGAGGTCTTGACTTGATCTGCTTTTCTGATTCTTGTTGTTCAGCGTATGCCGGATCCTTCGCAATGGGCGATTTTTGAACATCCTTATATTTCCACCTTTGCGAAGTCCCGAGTTGCCATTCTTGGTGATGCTGCTCATGCTTCGACGCCTCATCAGGGTGCTGGTGCCGGACAGGCTATTGAAGATGCGCATGTCCTTTCGGAACTTCTGGGTGATAGTTGCATCAAGTTTGCAAAAGACGTCGTGGCAGCTTTTAAAGCTTATGATGAAGTACGGCGACCTCGCAGTCAACGGGTCGTCACTACTAGTAAGGAGAATGCCTATCTCCTTTGTTTGTGCATGGATGGTGTGGGAGATGACGAGGCGAAGCTTAAGGATACGTTCCAGCAGCATTTACATTGGCTTTGGGATTTGGATGTACAGGGTCAAGAGGAAGCGAGAGAGAAGATGATTGCTTATTTGGAATCTTGACTGGGATACGGGTACGGAGTATATGAGTACGTTCTCCATAGAGAGAACATTATCTCCATCCGGTAGTTATAAAGCCACAGTTTGTTGAGAACGTAGTGGATCATAACTGTCCTCTGCTAGACGCCTCATTCGTCTTGATTGTCCGATCTTTCATCCATTTTCTTGAAATGTTCCATCAGAAATCTCTGCATCTCCTGAGCCTCGGGATCATCTTCTAAACGTATCCTTCTACGAGGTCGCGCTGGATCAGATGGATAGACGGGACGGTCCCGTTCATATCTGTTGCGAAAGACATGCAAGTCAAAAGTATCATCGCAATAGATTCGCAGTGCATGCCGCTCAGCCGCCATTGGGAACGGGAACGGACAAGGAATTGAATCCCCACCGTGGAGACAAAAGGTGATGAACTGGTAATCTGTGCTTCCGACAATTTGAATACCCGGAAGCCTGCACTAGGGTGGAAACAGAAATCTCGAGGCTGGATACTGTTCAGCGATGGTTCATCAGGTCAGACTGGGATATCATGGCACACCTGTTCTTCAGATTCTCCCCGATCGAATAAAACAACACCACCAAGCACCCTATACTCAGCCCAGTAACCAACCATATCAGGCACTCCCATAGGATATTGCTCGTGGAAGGTATAGTCCAAATGAAAGATAGGGTCTTGGGGGTGCGGCAATGGAGGCATTTCTTGGTACTCCGAGACCGTGGGAGCAGAGTAAGGTTTCGGACATTTATAGGGAGCTTCATTTGTATGTGCAAACAGATGGGATGCAATCAATGCAAAGAAACAGCAGCCATTTCAATAAGGCGAAGGTGGAAATCCCTCGTTCCTAGCGTGGTATCTTCATAGGCCTGGGCCATCTTTAAGATACGATAAGCCGATATTTCCAGAATTCAGACCGGGAAGACTTACTTCAGCGTCGACTGTAAGGTTCTCTATCTGGGCGCATCGTCGCTGGGAGCTTCATGCCCAGATATATTTGGATCGTATCCAAATATCCATTTGGCGTCACGCTGTTCTGTCGGAATCCCGTCCACAATCTGTGCGAATGTATTTTGCGCGAGCTTTGTCGATAGAATGTGTGAAGAGAGAGTTTGAAGGGGACCAAGTGGTCCGGGTCCGGATTATTGACGGCCACTTGAGTCGCCATGGTGTTGAGTAGTTATCTCTTCAAGGGAGAATATAGCTGAAGACCAAGAGATGGTTAAGGAGAAGAGAAGAACATATTTGTTAGAAGAAAGAGGAGTGCGCATGAAGCTTGTTCATTTCGAGCCTTGTTTAAAATTCCTCCAGCTCAAGTAATAGTACATCCAGGATATCATAAGGAAACGAAATCGTCCCACGGCACGAGCAAACCAGTTACAAACTAGTAATACCGAGCTCATTCAACGCCTTTGTAATATTCAACTTGACGGTCAATTTATTCGCGGCCAGAGCCTCGGTGAAATAAGGCAGTTCCTTTCCATTGTAGACACTCGCGTTACCCGTGATATCGAACGGTACGAGGCCGTCTGTGTATGGACTATTTTTCGATGCGATGAGGCTCAGGACGGCGGTTTGGTTTATCGACGAGGTCATTGGGGTGAAGTTGTCGCCGGGTTTGATGGTGAGGTTGTTGAGGTAGGTTTGGCCCATGAATCGGCCTGCGATGGAGAGGTCGAGCGTTACATTTCCCTGGTATTGGTTAGTGGGTTTGGGGTAATGTTGGACTAGGATGGTTACCATGGCGATTGTCAAGACAGAGGGATTGGGGATGAAGACCGTGCCGTTCATGTTCTTTCCACTGCCGAGATTCGTGATATGGAATTCGGTCACATTGAAACCCTCGAGTTTGTTAAGGCCTAGTTCGTCCGAGTCAGTATGCTTTCAAACTCGCTTCCAGATAAGCCAGAGGAACGGAATGTACCCTTCATAGTAACCGTCTTGTTGTAGGTCACGGTATTCTTCGGCAGTCCGCCCTGCTTCAACCCCGGCTTGCCGTATATATTCAACGAGACCTCATCATTCAGCATAACAGCCGTCGCATAATCTCCAAACGCACTGCCATTGCTCAAATCTACAGTCTGCTCGATGACGAGCTCCGCGCCATCCTTAGACTTGACACCCGGCACATGAACAGCCGCAAAAGGCACCGCAGCGCCGAGGAGGGAGACGGCCGCGTCGAAGGCGTAGATTCGCGGGTGAAAGGAACTACCCGAGCCAATGACCTGTGTCTGCTTGAGACTGAAGGAGTCGGATGTTGGGTTACTGATGCTCATGCTGGTGATGTTGAGGGTGGAGTCGTTTACATCATGCTGGGCGATCTTGGGATAGGCCACATAGACTCTGTTGGTTTGTTAAACCGAATTCATCGGATGCATGTAAAGTCACTGGTGACAGATAGAGTTCAGACTTACACTGGCAGCAAGATGATGAGAACCACGGCAATAAACACGATCAAGTGCACCCACCACCACTTCTTGAAGTGAGAAGCCACTCGGCCGCGACTTCGTCGAGTTGGCGGCGGCAGGGTGGTTTCAGTGACGTGGGATTTGGTGACATCCATGTCGGAATATCAAGTGGAAAGAGATCAGAAAAGCAAGTCAATGGTGTCAGAATAAGAAGCAAATACAAATCAAAACCTCGCTGATGAACAAACAAAAGTCCGTCGTCGAAAACTGCAAAACGAGCGACAGGTAAAAGGAAAGAAACGAGCCTCAGTCCGGCGCAGCCTCGGGGGATGTAGCATTGTTTTATATTACATCGGCAAAGACCATCACATGTTATATACTATGTAAGATCCCAGCAAACAAGAAATTGAAGACCGAGACGGGAGTCAGAGTCTCGTCCCAGAACCCATTGTTGCTTCACTTGACCCCGGATTGACATGCGGGATTCCTAGATTGTCGATCGAGCGATCTTCACACTCGATATTTCCTATTACTTAACTAGGAAAACTGTACCGTGAGCATAACGAAGTTCTCAGGCTGAAAGTATAGGGGCCATCGAGGTTTGCATGCGATGCTTTACGTTTCTCGGACAACGCCAGCATGGAACGTGATAGGTTCAGGCGGTGCTCCTGCAATAAAATGCGACATCGTCGTACGAGGACAAACCAGGGTATTTTCGGCTGACCACCATCGTTGCACTGACTATCTGGGGTGCGCATGGTTTATTGGCCAACGCTGAAACTAGCTTCAGTAGCGGCGCTCGCCAAGGTTGGAGGCAACCGTTTCAGGGAATTTGCGGACTGTCAAGTGAGAATGGAACTGCATGGGTATACGATGTGGCGTCCTTTGGGGAAGAGTCTAGTGCGTGTTGGGCGAAACCCCCGGACTCCGGAGTCGCCACATCCACGAGATTTAATCCGGGGATGGAAGAATAAGAATAATGTCCACAGCACCAATGCCTCGATTGTGTCATGAGTGTCATCGTCACGCGATGCACTAGGTAAGCATCCGAAACACAAAAAATATGCAGTAAAGAAATGTCCAGAAGAAACGAAACGGGGTCTGCCCCCAAGGTATGGCCATGAAATAAACAAAAGAGCCACAGGAAGGGGAGATGAAGTAGTGGTAAAGTAGAGGGTATCCACGAAGAATTGAAGAATTAGGCCCGCGAAGCAGGTAGACGGATTAATGCCCGTCCAACATGCTCGAAAACAGCTGCCCAGGCGGCTCGAGTAAAGGTTTGGACATGAAGTGAAGATGGGAAATGGTAAAAAAGGGTCAACGAAAGAAAAAAAGGAAAGGAAGTATCAAGGAGTGAAAGAAGAGGGAAAGGACCAAAGCTGGTCAACAGGAATATCGGCTCAGAACGCCCCAAAAACAAATGCTTTGGAATGCACAGTAAAACATAGGACACTCCCAAGTGTCCAGAAAAATCAAGGGAAAAAAAAAAAAGGTTCCGTGAAGCGAATAAGTCTATGCCTCGGAGACATTCAACTTTTTCCGCTGGAACATGCTGCGAGTGCGCGACTTGCTGCGCGGATTTTTCTCGCTCTTGTCCTTTTTGTTGTTGTCGCTGACGGTTCGCCCGCGGCCACGAGAGCGGCCCTTGGAGTCATCTTCAGCCATGTATTTCTCCTTGTAGATCCTGCAGGGGGCGGTTAGCTGACATCCATAACTCGAGACGGTATCGTTAGATCAAACACATACCAGCTATTCCCAACCATGCTCATGCCGTTGCTCTCGGCTTCACGGTAGAACCGCGCTGCTTTCTTCATGTCCTTCTTACAGCCAACGCCTTCCGCATAGCAGAAGCCTGCTTCGGCCATGGCATCCACATCACCCCATTGTCCGGCGATCTCGAAGCATCGCAGAGCCAGGCTCTTGTCCTGCTCAATGCCCCAGCCATTCAGATAGCTGACACCCAGCTCATAGATACTGAGAGCAAACTGTGACCGATAAGCCTTTTGCAACTCCTTCGCCTTGGATGCGCCAGGGGCATCGGGGTTCTCCAGCATTTCTAGACCGACCAAGTCCACGGCTTTGCGCAACCATCGCACGCCCTCTTGCTGATTAGATCGCATACCCCAGCCATGACGACAGGCGAGCGCATACAAAAGCATTCCGACGGGATGGTTTTGCTTTGCCGCAACCCGCAGATGATAGGTCGACTCGTTCAATGACCCTTTCTCATGTAGGTCAATCCCCTTTGCAACATGGTCGTCCGCAGTCATGGCGAGCGAAGATGCCTGAGTTCCAGCGGTTTGCGGGCGCAATGTACTGGCCGACTCAGCTGATGAGACAGTCTCGCCGGTGGTCCTCTTTGGCTGATTACTCTGCTGGTTAGACTCGCTAGATTTCCGGAGCGTGGAAGCCGCAGGTGCAGGTGCAGGTGCAGGTGCAGGTGCAGGTGCAGGTGCAGTTGCAGTTGCAGGTGCAGTTGCAGTTGCAGTTGCAGTTGCAGGCGCAGGCGCAGGTGCAGGTGCAGGCGGAAGCTTCTGTGGTGAGGGCGGCATGGATACTGATTTCGGGGGTTGAGGGGTGGGCACCTCATGCATCGAGTGCGGCTTGGGCGAATTCTCTAGGTCGCGAGTCATGGAGGGCGGCGGCGTGCGAGCCGAGCGCGGATGTTCCTCTGAGTGCCGAGGTGGGGTTTTTTCAAACAATGGCTCATTCCATTCGAAATGCGGCGTTTGTAAGCCTGCGAAGATCACCGAGTCTCTTGCAAGCTCGCGTCCCCGAGGAAGGCTGTATTTAGCATATACGTAGGAAGAGACGGCAGAAGACGGGTCGCCCTCATTGGGTGCGGTCGCCGCGGCCGCTTCGGTTGCCAAAGGCAAAAGGATCGGGGCGGGCTTGCCCGCACGATGCATATTGCTGGGCTGATGCCATTGGTTCGACTGAGGTGCCGTGGTCAGCTCCGCGGTTGTTGACGGTCCTGAGGCGGATAGGCTAGTGCTTGACCGGCTGAGAGGCCGGGAAAAGTTAAACGAAGGTCGGGGGAGGTGGCCGGTAATTGATGTTTCTGAGCTCAAGGATGGTGAACGTGGATGAGGCCGAGCGGGGACGGTGGACATGGGCGAGAATGGCAACGAGACGGCACTGCCAGATGACAGCTTCCGCGGGTTGGAGAAGGTAGATCCCGCATTCGAGCTGCTATAATCGTCATCGGAGCTCTCGGGGTGCGTTACCCTGGCGCTGCTCGAAGGTCGCGAATTGGGCGACACCGGCGGTGCTAGAGTTCGAGGAATATAGAGGCGAGACGCCGAGTCGGTCGAGGATTGTCGAGATGGATCAGACATAGCAACACCGACTGAATCCTCCGATTCGCGTGCGAGAAGCGGGTCCTCATCAGGAGACTCTGCACGCGGTATCCCATACGAGTCCGCTTGGATCATAGTTGTACGGGGCGTAGACTCATCGTCGTAGTCGTCGCCGTCGCCGTTGCTGGGAGCATGGGAGACGGAACTGAAACGGGGGTGTTCTGACACAGGGCGGTGTTTAGGCTCTTCAAACTCGGGGAGTGCCTTCTGTGTCGGTCTTCGCGTGAGCGTATTCGTCTGAGAATCGCTGGACGGGCCACGATAATAGCCCGGTCGACCGTGAGAGAGCGACCGAGCAACGCTGGAAGGAGGCAACCGGCTCATGCGCCGGTCTCCTCGTCGGGACTCGTCTAGTTGCCTAGCGAGGAATCGACCCTGGGCGGCGAAGGCATCCAAAGGGGAGAGAGCGGGAGGGACCTCGCCATCGAAGTGTTCGATGCGCGGCGAGTGCATGCCGCTTCGGAGGGTGTCGTGGGAGGTGGAGCGACAGTTGCTCAGCTTCCCTCGCATCTCCATCGTAGAGAAGAGGGGGAGTATAAAGGCAGGCCAAACAATGCAATCGTAAGGATCTTAGTCGGGTCAAATCCCCGAGGTATCTAGCTCGTTTATTGAAAGGGGACGGGGTGATTGATCATCCAGAGAAAGTCGGGTCTTTTTGAGAATTGAACTGGACGCATCGGAGAGGGAGGAAGGGTAGCGGAGATTCTGATCGAGACCGAGGGGTGGTGCTCGGAGGGTGGAGGGCGGAAGGCGGGGGGATGAGGCCAAAGGAATGACAGCCCTGCGAAGATGGAGGATAAAAGAGATCACGACATGAAGTGCGTCAGAGGAGAAAAGAGGGAGAAAAACGGACGAGGCCCTGACGATCACAATGCAACGCGGTGACTGCAGACAGTGTGCCCCGTGCACTAAAACTGGTCTCCACAGGGGGTTACAGAGTACGGAGTAGGGGGGAAGAAGGAGTTAAAAGGAGTGAATAAAGTGGTGGAGTACTTTGTGACAGTGTACTATGTACTGTAAACACTGTATAGTCTCTGTCTATACACCTGGGCAGTATATAGTAGGGGACAAGTCTACATCACATCTCAGGGGTCAAGACTGACACCATTTCTCCCAAATCTTCGTATACTCCATCGTAGGTAGTCCATAGTTGTGGACATCTATGCGTGATCAGCCTTCTAGAATGTTTTTCGTCTCTCCTCCCCACATACGGCTTGTTTCATTCAACACTTGAGTTCCACTCATTATCCTTTGGCTCACCAATCGTGCGCCACCCGGTGGAGGCCCATTTCTTATTTTGGCCGTGTTGAACCCGTGTTCTGTTCCTGAAATTTACTTGTTTATTTATTGGGTCGGTATGGAGTATTTCCGGTAGGCTCAGAATTCTGTCTTTTCGAGGTTCTAGATATATTGGGAGATATCTATATGTACGTTGCCTTTGGGTAGGTTATAGCAACTTTATCATAATAGCCCAGTATGCGTTACTAGACTCGGAGCATCACGATCTGGTACCCGCTACCTATGTACATATGTACTGGGTCTCGGTCATGGATCGTCCGGTAACGGAGGCTAGGACCGAGTGTGTTGCTGTGGTATGTCCCGCATTAGGGATGTGTGGATTGAGCCCCATGGCCTTTAAGACAATTCTTATTTTGCTAGAAGTGAGAACATCTTTGGAATATATGACCGCCGGTTGTAGCGCAATCTTGAACGTGCCAACCAGCCAATTTGGCAATGTACGCAATTGTAGATGCTAGTCACATGGATGGTGCACCTGAGGCATTAATTTATGCCTGAACCATAAGGCACCAATGCATCTAGGCCTGCATAACATATCTTCCTATGTAGTTCTAGTTCTCTTTCTCTTTCTCTCCCTTTTTGCCCAGCTTAGTTATCTCGTCTTGCTACTACAATGCACACCATACATCATCACTTGCTTTGGCTATGTAACTGAGCCTATGACAACCGCTCTACAGATATTTAACCAAGCTCTCCAGCTGATCTCGGTAGAGCTTATAGTGTTTCTTTCCATAAGGGACCTACTAGCAGTGCGGGCCTAGTTCATAGGGCCTAGAACAACACATCAAAGCATATATGTAAGGGATCGAGCTGGATTTGTGCTATCTACAGCTGTCACTTGAATACAAGAAGGATTCGTTAAAGAACAGAAATAGGATCGTAGGGTTTAGGGGTTTTCATCCCGAATGTAGGTTATGTGACTTAGCGCGTATGTTATGGGAGTACTCACTTTAGTACCGATCATCCAGTCGTTGACTGAAAGACCCAGTGTTGCGCACGGACTAGCAACTGCCTTTGGTCGCATGGCCGTGAGAAATGCACTGGGGGCTGTATTCTACCTACTTCAACCTCTGGAGCGAGCACATCTTGCGCATGGATGGACAAAGGTAGAAATTGCCTAATATTCTATGTACCTGCTCGTCCCACGCCAAGCCTCTGAGCCCGGCTCCCATCACATTATCATACTCATTATTGTGACCTTTTAAATCTTATCATTTCCGGGCTTGAGGCTTTAGGTATCCCCGGTATGTGCATGTTAGGTACCGTTCGTCACGTATGGTGCGGGCGCAGCTATATAGGAAAATAATAGATATGGTGCCTAATCCAGTAGGCAGCCAGACGCGCTCACACCGCATTTTTACTATAAATTGATTGCTGCAAACAAGGGATTCCTCGACACACATCTGTCACGACAACCGCCCGTAATGAATCACAATCATCTCAATTATCAAGTCCGCCTTGATTTCGTCCATGGCTTATTGAGGGAAAAATTTGATCTGCCGGTACGTGTCTCGAGAAGGAATGAGCGTTGAACTCTGCTAAAGAGGCCTGCCAGGAGAATACCAAAAATGAGCCAATCGCCTATGACCCTGAGTGCCCCTTTAGATACAACAACTTTGTCTATCGCATCTCCCTGCCGTCTCCTCTGGACAAGGAAAATGGTGCCTGCCAGAGCCAGCCTGCCAGAGCCAGCCTGGCTGTGTTGCTATTCCCTCCGGCAGCAGTGAACTGATTCTTCGCCTTACAAATTCCGATGCCGCAGGCATGGGAACAGCGAATCGTGTTGAAAATGAGGTTGCCATGATAACTCTTGCCGCGGCTGCGCTAGGCCCCATTTTCAAGCCCCACGTTGTGCCCCGCCTCTATGGCTGGGTCGGGAGCACGTCCAAGCAGGGAGAGCGCCAGCAAGGTTGGATCCTCCAGGAGCTTATGCCAGGCACACCTCTAGACGAAAAGCTGGATGACATGGGACTCGAGGAGAAGAAAAAGATCTTCGCGCAGATCGCGAAGCTCCTCAAAGGGCTTCAGGACTTTCCGCTACTAGCTTCCATCACCCAGTTTGGAGGACTCACCTTTGATAACGAGAGCAATATTATCAGCGCTCCGATGACTAGCACCGGTATTGGACCTTGGCCCTCATACGAGGCCGCATTCAAAGCACGGCTTAAGCAAGCTCTCAGGAAAGCCGACGAGAACCCCTACATCCAGGGCTGGCGCGCGAACGGCGTCCGGGCTCGGCTGGAGGCCTTTGTGGAGCGAGGACTCCCTGCATCCTTTGAGCCGCTCGAGTCGCGCAACCAGAAGGTAATTGTTCACGCGGACTTCAGTAAGTATCTATCTCTCTCGCCTCCTCGCTCTAACCGCTCGTCCTTAAACGTGCTTTCTCGCAGCGCCAAACAACCTCTTGTTCGACGCCTCCTCGGGTTACATCACGGGGCTAATTGACTACGACTTCTCGTGTATTCTCCATCCGTCGTACGAGTTCCTGGCTCCTTTGATGGAGTTGGAGGCCAGTTTCGCGGCTGGTCCGGCATCGAGGGCCGTGAGCAAAAGGCGCTCAAGGAAGCTAAGCTACACGGCTTCCCGGACCCTCTTCCCGATGACAAGGATGGCGACAATGGTGTGCAGTGGAAAGTGGCCAAGGCCTGGGAGGACGAACTAGAGAAGGCGGGTTGCAAGCGCCCGATGACAATACCGGGGATCGACAAGGTGGCTGACGTCGATGCCCTGCTTGGCTCTATCCTGCCCTGGCGCGTGACTAATTCCGACATTCTGAGGAGGCAAACCGACGAGCTTATTCGAAACTGCCGGGATGAGAATGAGGGAGTGCTGATTCAGATTCTGGAGCACAACAGGTTTTAGAACTATTGACAGAACCCACTGTGGTATTAGGCGAACGAGATTCATATCTATTCCCAGGTACTCTCCCGAGCCTCGCACGGTGCCACGTACTTACCCAGTGTTTTGTTCAGACGATTCATTTTGCCCAGCCGGAGACCTTCCATTTGCGGCCCATAGGAAAGTGTACATAATTTATCTCAGATTATGTGGCAAATATGGGAACTAGCCACCATGATAGATTTTGGTATATCCTTCGAATAGACTATCTCGTTGCCTCAAAGATTTGCCGCTGCCCTTCAATAATTATCTTCTACCCTATCTATTTTATCTTCGTTCCTACACCTTTCTAGTTATTTCCCTCGCTGGACCTATCAATACTGTATCAATCGATACCGGTTAATGCATAACCATAGATAGTACCTACTATCAGAATAGTTATTCGGTGCGCTGATGATATAATCATACATTAGTCATCCCAGCCTAACCCAGTTCGGTAGGTATATCCAATTCAACATGGATGTTATCTGCTCCCGTATTATTTGTCCTTTCTCGATGCGATCTTCAATCTCTTCATTTCTGTCAGATATGGCTATGCCATACCATTGGTTGAACCCCATCCTCGATGAGGTGTGGGGCCCCCATCTTTGCTTTCTGATTCTCTCCTTTTATGCCTATAAATGTGCCCTAGAAAACTAGGTAGAAAATCATCAATGTGATCACTTTTTCACGGTGATACATCCTTTCGTACATCATTTCTGGCTAGTTTTACTAGCCAATCGGACATAGGGTCGGGCCGATCATATCGTCACATGATCATCAGAGGGCCCTAATCCCTGAAACCTACCTAGAATACACTCGGCATCATCATAGAATAATCATCAGTTTACACAATTCGTCCGGATCCTAGACAACATAGGGTGCATACTACCCGAACATCTTCGGGCTTGTCATTCTCAAGGAAGCTTAATGGAGCTTTGCTAGTCGACGAAACCGGATTTAGCAAAACAAAACACGTGGCCAGTACAGAACATGACTAGGCCTGTTTTGGAAGGTGGTCCAAAATCCTAGTGCGGATATCAAAAAGCCTTCATCCTCAATACCCGGGTGTTATAGTTATATGGCTTCCTAGTAATTCTTGACCCCAAAACCTTTCGTTTTATCGTCTTAACCAGTTTCGCGAGAAAAGTGGGTCCTAGGCTCCCTCAACTATGGGATTATATCATCAGATAATTTTGGTCCGAAAAATCTTTCGTATTATCGCGAGTTACGGTTTAAGGCGGTTCATATTAACCAGAGCTGACTGTAGCTGTGTAGACACCGTGCATGCAGACGTTACATGAGTTACTTGAACATGATTACTCATGACATGATGTATGGAATGATAATCAAAGCCAGTCCATTGGCGCCAGTTAGAGCGAGGAGTACTTCAAAAGGCTATGTACAATATTATATAGATCATATCATGAAAGAAGTCGAGAGATTCCTCTGCGCCAGATGTCAGATCGGTCAAGACCTAGATTCGATCCCAGCTGTTTTCACTGCCGGTGCTGGGACTGGCTGCACCGCCATTCCCACTGCGATAGCCCATCATCAACCCCACAAGGCCGCTGGGCACCCATGCGCCGATCATATGGTATGACCGAGCACCTCGGCCGACGTAAAGAACTGCCTTTTTAGATTTCCGTTGTCCCAGGATATTTAGAGACGCCGGCTCCAGTGCATCCAGCACGGCATAATGGAGGTGCCGGGCTGGAGAGCCTCGAATGGCAGCAGGTCCTGCAGATGCAACGGGTCGCTGCTCCACGCTAGAAAGGTACTGCTGGCCGTACAGCGCTCGTTGCTGCACACTCCATGCCAGAACCTCGGTCCCGGCAACTTGACTCTGGGCATGTCTGTATGAAGGTCCGAGGTCGATATTTCCGAGACGGAGCTCAACAACGTCGACATTAGCATTTTCGAGGAGGCGGAGCTCCTGGCGGAGCGAGGTAGCAAACCCTGAGATGGCGCGGGTCGTGGTAACTTCCGGTCCAGCGAAGGGTGCAGAAAGAGAAGAGGAGATAGACGGGTAGACAAAGGCAATAGTACTGCTGTTGCTGCGGAGTGTCAACAGAGGAAGGAAGATCTGCGCCGTGAGTATAGGCGAGAGGAGACGGGTGTTGACCGTGTCGGCCCAGGACGATGGCGGGATCGTGGCGACAGGGCCTGCAGCGTAGTTGGGAGACGGGACAATGAAGACTCCGCTCAGTTGGCAAGTGTGAGGCGGCATCCCGGGGTGAGGATACTGGGGCTGGGTGATCAAATCGCGAAGCTCATGTAGCGAAGGATGGATTTCTGACGGCATGGGGGAGGACTATTTCGGTTAGATTTTAAGACTGTGCACTTTCTGGCAAAACTCACGGTTGTCAAATCCAGCCACAAAGGCTTGATATCCGCCCGGCTCTCCGACTGGACAATGTGTTCTTCATCCGCAGATGAAACCGTCACATAGACGATATATCCCCGGCGCTCCAAATCCGCCGCCATGGCCCTTGTCATCGGCTCGTGTGGTGACCCCGCAATGACTGTATCCATTTGATTAGCATATAATCCAGCAACGGATCGACCGTATGGGATTTCTTCCTACTCACCAACGATCTCTTTCCGAGCCCCGTTGCCAGCCTTCCTGGCTTTTCTGCGCTTGCCATGTAATTTCTTGTTGCCGTAGTACAAGACACATCCTGTCCCGACAAATGCGACGATGGCCGCCGTCCACGCGCGATTCCGAATCATCCAATCCTGGACCCGGTCGGTCAAGCCACGAGGCGTGCGCGCAGTGCGGGAAGCGCGCATCGGACGAACAGCTTGCGGTAGCCATGACTGGTGGGAAAGAGTGTCTCTGAGCACAGTCGCAGCATGGTCGAACTGGCGGTCGATCGTGTCGGCGACTTGGTTCGAGTAGCGCCTTACGTCATGAGGTATGGAGGCGAGCTGGAGAAAGGGTTAGCATTAGGTACAAGGGGGTTTTGTCAGATAAAACATAGAGACACACGTAGTCAAAGAAGAACTGGTCGTCGCTGGTCATTTTGTTGTCTGGCGTCGTGGGAAAAGAACTGATCAGAGAAACGATAGAGTCAACGATAGTCATCAGTGTTATCGTATCATCACATGATGCGATGCGATCAATGTCCATTGTATTCCAAGATTCTAAGATTCGACGATAAGTCGGGTCCCGAGATCTTTCGGCATTAGATTTCTGGTTCGCCTGTCTTTCAAGGGCTGCTTTGAAAATATTGAAAACCTTGGGTGATACAGGGAGAAGTTGAACTAAGGGCAGCCGTACATATTTCGAGGCCTCTATGTGTTTGTCGATGTTAACAACGAGAAACAGAACATTTAAAGAACATTGAGGTTTATAAGGGCAAGATATAACTACACTGATGCATGTTTTCCATCCTGGTCACTAATCTACCAGGTAGTTTGCATGAAGTGTTCCAAGTATGTACTTAGATTCCACTCACATGACCATCGACACCTGAATCTGCCGGTGGCGATTGATTAGTTATCATTGAAAGCACCGGAATCACAGCTCGCAAACTGATTCAAACGGCAACACGTTCGTTACTGTGGTCTCCTCTGCATCCCTTTGTCGATCTCAATGGAAGTTCGTCAGCAGCTGAGAATCTTCTACGGAGAATGATATTCAACCAGAGGCCTTAGCCTCTTGAGACTGTTTTCTTACAAAACTCCTTCTTTCCCTATATCAATCTACCATTACAAATCCCAAAGATGCGTGAGATGGATGCTCTCATCTCGGAGTACCGACATGAAAAGAAACGTCCCCGAGAATCAGAGGCCCTTTTCATTCTCCGCAAGGTGGCCTCTATTGTCAAGCCGATTATGCGCCAGCGCTCCTGGCGCGTTGGAGCCCTTTGCGAGTTCTACCCAACACAGCGCAACCTGCTGGGGCTGAACGTCAACTCTGGTCAGAAAATTTGCCTGAGATTACGGTATGCTTCTGACCAGAAGCAGTTTTTGCCTATCGAGCAGGTTGTGGACACGATGCTTCATGAGTAAGTCAATGTGCTAATACTTAGTTACTTGGCAACCAGCTTATAAATGCAGACTCTGTCATATTGTTCATGGTCCCCACAACAGGCAATTTCATGCATTGTGGAACCAACTTCGAGACGAGCATGAGGAACTCGTTATCAAGGGGTACACCGGCGAAGGCTTCCTTTCCCAAGGCAAGCGTCTCGGTGGAAACAGGATTCCCCTTGATGAGGCTCGCCGTCAAGCTCGTGCAGCCGCTGAGAAGCGACGTGCTCAATCCAGGAACTCTGGGAAGAAGCTTGGCGGGGCTCCTGTCCTCCGTGGAACAGACATGCGCAAGCTGCGTGCAGACGCTGCTCAGCGGCGTATTGAGGTGACCCAGGGATGTGCATCGGGAACAGATCAAAGCACCGAACTTGCTGATGAGGCGTCTCGAAATGGATTCAGCACGAAGGCTGAGGAAGATGATGCGAACGAGGCGGCCATCATGCAAGCGTTTATCGAATTGATCCAAGAAGAAGAACGCGAGAAGTATGGCTCTTCCTACATTCCTCCAAGCCAGGACAACCCTGCCGGACCCCATACGCAGTCGTCACCACCTCCGTCTGATTTTCGAGACACACTGGAAGCTTCACCTGTGGGAAACCCCCAAGCAGACAAACCCGAGGTGCTCAATCTTACGGATAATACCTCATACGACGCTCCTTGGACCTGCCCTGTATGCACATTGGAAAACCCTCCCAACTTTCTTTGCTGCGATGCCTGTGCATCAGAGCGACCCGCTCCCACAAGTACTAAACCGGTAGGGCCCGCGCAAAGGCCTGCACATCCTGATCGGACACGTTCAGAAGCACCGAGACCAAAGAAGCGCTCGCTGCCAGATGACAAGACCGAAGAAGATGACAAAGTGGCACCGCGCGATACGTTTGCTTTCAAGAATCGAACTCGGGCTTTGGACACGCTGAAAAGATTGGATCGCGATGTCAATAAGAGGCGTTTGGGATGGAATTGCAGCTTCTGCGGTTCTTTTATGGAATCGCAATGGTGGACATGTTCTTCCTGTGGAACGATGAAGGCAACCTCTTGATTCTGTCGATAGTAGCCAGGCTGCAGCGATGCGCGCATAAATGACGACTTTGGTGAACTTGATGAGTCTAGAATATAAATGAAACCAGCAATCCCGGTAGTAACTAAAGAGAACTGTTTACTGGGATGTATAGTCACTCCACCTTGAGGCATCCCACGTGATACACTGACTAAGCACGACTCCACCCAGTCGATTATTTTTGCGGAAGCTGTGAATCTCCCACCTCTCCTTCTTCTGCACCTGCAAACCCACCATATTACCCACACGGTCCTTCCAGTCAGCATGGGCAAGGGCTAGTAATGTTCTTGCACCTTGCTCATGCTGCCAAGTCACCAACAGGTATGTACTGACGAATTGCCAGAGACAAGCAACGAACAAGCAAGACCGCGAGAAATATCGGATGATGAGATACTGCATAAGAACCGAATTTTTTTAGGAAGAGCCGGAAGAGGTATGGCAATTGGACGCCGAAAGAGGTGCCGTTGTCGTCGATGCTTATAATGGTTCCGCTGAATGGTGTTTCGGTCTTGCTGTTCGCGTGTTATGTCTCCAGGCAGATGCAAGTTTGGGATCCATTGCTAATATTGTTTCCTTTTGAAGATTTCGAAATTCGATATGATTTGCTACCTACGTTGAGGAATACAAGAGCTGTGGCCTGGAGCTAGATACAGGGCTGAGCGTAAATAGAACTAGACAGAATGAAATCCTTGAAATCCCGATAGTCGAATTGAATATTTCTGATGAATCTAGTATAATAGTACATCCCTTGATCTAAACTCCCAAGGATATAAAACTTTTGTACGACATAAAATCCCAAGGTCAACGGAATGACCCCAACGCCCATTGTCATGCTCAACACTCGCCCCAATCAAGCAATGCTCATGAATTGCCGCTTCTTACCCGACCCCTTCTGGGTGGCAGGATTCTCCCAGTTTTCCTCATCGATATAGTCCTTGGTGCTGTGATCACGGATCTGGTTGCCGATGAACTGCAGAGCAGACAAGTTGAAGCCCATCTCGTCCTTTTGGCGCGAAAGAACCCGGCGCAGAGAGATTCGGATGTCGTCTAGCATCGGGCGCATCATCTTGCTAGCCACGATCTGACGGTGGTGTGTCTTGAGCATGAAGAATAGCACGCGGCAAGTGAGGGGCACGTTCCACTCGCGCTGGGCCCAGATGTTGAGGAAGGTGAAGAGTGCACCAAGCTTGGAGAAGGGGAGGACTAGGAGAGCATCTTGTAGGGCAGCCGCAGGAACCTTTTGCACGGTGTTCAGAACGTGTTGCTCAGCAGAGACATTATTCAGTGCGAGGTAAAGCGGGTTGCGATCGGGCGGCATGGCCGCGGCCTTTGGGTTCGCAGCCTTGACCTTGCGCCACTCGCTCACGAGTGCGAGGTCCTCGATACCCAGATCCAAGGCTTCCATAATCTTTTCTCCGGCCATAAGAGTGCCCGAAGTTTGTTTTCCAGCATCGACGGCTTCGGCCTTTTCGCCTTCTTCGCCGTCCTCCTGGTCCAGAGAGGCCGTAAGGGTGGCATCGTATTCCTCTTCCATCTCCTTCTCACGCTCTTCCTCGAGGAAGAGAGGCTCATCGGTCTGCTGCCAGATGCGAATGCTCTTGTCATGACTGGCACTGACGATGAAATCACCAGAATGGGCCATGGCCAATGCCCAGATCTCGCCGTGGTGTCCGGTAAGTCGCTGGATATTCTCGAACTTGTCGCCGTCCCAGTACTTGATAACTCGGTCCTTGCTTGCGCTGAAGAAGTTGTGGCCGTTTCCATCCTTATTATGGGGAACAAATGCCACTGCCATCACACTGTCCTCATGGGCCAGGAAAGACTTGTGGGAGTCACCAAAGTCCAATCCCCAGATACGAGCGGTCTTGTCAGCCGAGCAAGTGACGATTAGCTTGCTATCATAAGAAATATCCATGCCGAGGACCGGAAGCTTGTGGCCGTAGAGGTTCAGGAAAAGTTTCAATGAGTCGACGAAGAAGACCTTGACGGTGTTGTCCAGCAAAGAGACCGCCAGTAGGCGTGCATCCGGCGAGAAGCGGAGACTGAGGATATCGTCGTTGACCTTTAGCATCCTCGTGTGCACCAGCTTGAGACGTGGCGTGGTGCGCTTCGTGCCAGGGATCTCCTCTTGGACGACCTTGAATTCCCAGAACTTGGCCGTCTTGTCTGCGCTTCCACTGACCATAGACTTGCCGTCGGGATGCACATGAAGAGACCAAACAGGGCCGTCGTGTGCCTTGATGGTATCCAGTAAAGTAGAAGATGCGATGTCAAACACTTCCAATTCACCGTTCTTGTTTCCAACGACCACAATCTTGTCACCAGGGAGGAATGCGGAGCACAGCGCATAACCGCAGTCGATAGTACGCAGACAAGTTTCTGTGCGCACGTTCCAAATCTTGAGACTGCCGTTCGACGCCGAGGCGAGCATGTGGTCATCGGAGCTCAACGCAATTGACCGAATATCGGTTCGGTGACCAGGAATATCCACTGCCAAGTTGCGGGTGTATTCGGACTCGTCCTCGTCCTTCTTCTTTTTGTTCGCTGTGACAACACTGTATGCCTCCAATTGGTTGTTTGTGGTCGCGGCAAGAATATTGAGGTTGCTGGACTTGTTCAGCATCCAATCGAAGGAACGAACCTTTCCACCAGTTCGGACAATGACGTGAGAGACAAAGACCTCAGTAATAGGCGCAGAGGAGACATCCTCGGGCTTCTCCGGGGCTGCCTCGACCTCGTTTTCTCCATCCTTACGTTGCGCCTCTTTCTCCTTTCTCCGCTTCTTCTTTCGTGCAAGGCTCTTCTGCACTTCCGTTGAAGACCGGATGCGCCAAATCTCGACCGACCTTTCTGAGCCGTGAAAACCGACGTAGTCCGCCTTGGGGTGGAATCGAATGCCGATGGTGCGGTCCTTGCCGTGGCGGTAGAAGGTTCCTCGGTCTGTAAGAATTCTGCGACCCTCGGCGCCAACCTTTTCCTTCGAGATTTCCAGCATAGCGCTTTCATCAATTGACCAAACTTTGAGCTCTCCGTCATTTCCTGCAGTAATGCAACCGCCTTGGTCAGGCGAAAGACCCAAGCTCCAGCACTCGCCATTGGACTGCGCAACGTGTGTCTCAATGCAGTGCTGCGATGCCAGATCCCAGACCTTGATCAATGCGTCTTTGCCAGTAGTCAGCAAGAAGCCCGAGTGTTCGCTGAGACCAGAAGCAGTGAGGAGCTCTGCCGACGGGAAAAGGAAATGGAGCGATGTAATCTGGTCGGTGTGTCCGCGGAGTTTGAATAGACCGACTTCGGAGATCAAGTCCCAGATGATTATGTCGGTATCCTTAGAACCACTGGCAAGGCGCACACCGGCGTTGTCGAAGGCCAGCTGGGTGATGGCGGATTTGTGTCCGTTGAAAGAGATAATAATCGTGCTAGTCCGCGAATCCCAGATTCGAATACTGCCATCTTCGTAGCTATATAGTGAAAGAGAAGAAAACGTTAGCACCGTAATTGTGGAGCTGCGCTGGGCAGCTTACCCGACTGCGAAGATATCTTCATCGGTCTGGCTCTGGGTGACAAGAGTCACTGGCGCCCTGCAGGCGGAGTCGCGCCAGCGGCCAAGCAATTCTCCCTTCTTGACGTCCCAGCACAAGACGGCCTCACTAGCACCCACGATTGCCCGACCGGCGCCTGTCTGGCGACCGGCAGTCGCGATCTGCTCATCCTTGGCCCAGATCGCATTCGACGACGCCGAGGCGACGAGCCCGAACGTATTCGAATGCTCGAATTTACTGCATGAAACGTTAGCAATAGCAGCGCAATCCTCGTGTGAATGGCACGTACAAATAAGACTTCACCATCGTCGGGGGTGGATGGGAAAATTTTTGGAGACGAGTGCTATCGATAGCACAAAATTAATTACGGGGGGCGACAGCGACCCGTCGGGTTCCCCCACCGCCCATGACGATCGTCCATCTCCCACCGTCTCATTCCACTCCCTCTCTACTCCCCCATTGCCTCGCCCGTCATGCTTCTCTTGGATTATCAGAACGTTTTGATTCAATCCCTCCTCACGGAGCGGTTCTCTGGGTATGATTTCCTTTCCGCCGCTCCTCTCCGCACTCAATGATCCCCGTCTTTGTATACACAGCCCCCCGATGCTCCCAGCTAACGGCTGCCCGCAGTGCTCCTCCGACTTCGATTGATCAAGTTGTTTCCGACTTTGACGGCGTGACATTCCATCTCTCGACTCCTGAATCTAAGACCAAGATTCTCATCTCCATCAATGTGAAATGCTTCAAGGAACTGGTGCAGTACGGCGCCCAGGAGGTGCTGGAGCGAGAATACGGCTCCTACATCGTATCCCCCGAGCCCGGCTATGACTTCTCAGTACAGATCGATCTTGAAAACTTGCCTGCGGAGGAGGAAGCTCGGGACGAGCTGATTATGAAGCTTGCTTTGCTGAAACGGAACGCCATGGCAGCTCCGTTCGAGCGGGCATTCGATGAGTTCGCCAAGCTTGCTGAAGAGGCCTCGAGATATACCTCCGAGTCGGCGCCGCAGGGTATGAAGGAAGGTGGAGAGGTGATGGCAATCCATTACCGGGAGGAGGAGGCTATCTACATCAAGGCTAGCTTCGACCGCGTGACGGTGATCTTTAGCACTGTGTTCCGCGAGGAGACGGACCGGATCTTCGGCAAAGTCTTCCTGCAGGTTCGTTTGACAACGGAATTGCTATTAGATGTGTGGACTGACCAGGTGTAGGAATTTGTCGATGCCAGACGTCGCGTCGTGACGCTACAGAATGCGCCTCAAGTACTCTTCCGCAACACTCCCCCGCTTGAGCTGGAGGGTGTTCCCGGTGTGAAGCACGCGGGCGAGGGCGAGATGAGCTACGTCACTTTCGGTGATAATGTCTCCCATGCAACAATGCGCGACCCCCACTGACGCAGTATAGTTCTGTTCCCTCGACACTTGACCCTCCAGCGCCGCTACGAAAGCATCTCCCACATCCAGACTTTCCGTGACTATTTCCACTATCACATCAAGGCATCAAAGGTAAATTTTCCGTCTTCCACTGGAAGCAAATTAGCTCACCACCTATGACAGGCATACATTCACACCCGTATGCGCAAAAGGACGGCAGACTTCCTCCAAGGTACGTGCAGTCAGCAACCACTATGTATCAACGCTAACTGAATCCAGTCCTCAACCGAGCTCGACCCGAGAACGAAGAGCGTGAGCGCAAGACGGCGAGTGGCCGGACCTTCCGTGTGCAAAGCTAAACTGGCCACACGTCCCTGTTTGATATCACCTGGCGAGCGTTTTATGAACATGCTAAGCTTTTCATCCAATTCCCGTTTTTCATCTGTATCCTATATTTTCATGATACCGTAAGGCAGCTAACCAGAGGATGTATCGAGATCGGGGATTCTGGTGGTGGGAATGCGTTGCGCAAGTTGTTCTGGAGGTTGTTCTGGAAGCCGTGCTATATATAGGTCATGCTATGAGTCGTTGCGATGATGCTGTTTGCTATGAGTCGTGCCTAAGTATGAGTCGCTACGCCGGTTGCTGTTGCCCCTCCACGACGACACCCTCGCAAGTTCCCAAGTTCTGCTGTCAAACATCATCTCATTCTAAAATATTTCTACATACGCAATCAACCATGAAGGATCTATGCAAGAACTGGTGGAACAGAATTCGCTCGAGGCCTGATTCTGATCGGATCCAAGCACTACCAATTTCGAGCCCTCGGAGCATTAACGATGAATTTCACTCACTGGGACCTATGAGTCCTGTCAGCCCTGGAGACTTTGTCACCGAAGACTATGTTGATATGGCAGACGACCAGAGAGATGGCTTTTACAGATACTCGGCGTCTATCTACGGAGACGATACCCCATCACCAACCGGATCGTTGATTGTACGGCCAAGTTCGAACGACGACCTTTCTGACCATTTCATTGTAACCTTCTTCCCACCTCCACATGTTTCGCACCCCTTTGGCTGACTCGATTAAGATGGCTTCCAGCAGACGCCATTCTCGGCCATACACAATCAGTAGTGCTGAATGGGTGGTTCCTTCATCGTCGTCGTCGTCTTCCCAGGTCTTGCCAATGGATGACCTGGATGCTGTGCAACTCTCGATTCATTTTGGCACTGTGATGAAGATCTTCACGAGGGTCTACGCCATGGCCAAGCTCCTGCAGGTAGTGCTTCGGGCATACGGAGTGGAGGTGCGTTGATCTATTATAAGCATGATCCGGAGACACATCTGGTCTGTCCTCTCCTAGAAACTGACACATTTGCAGCCCGATGGCTCGATCAACGGCCTCGACTACTGGACCAAGCGAGCTGAAGATGAGATCAGAACCGATCGACTCGCCACTCTCATCGAAATTGTGGAGCATCTCTTCTACACACTCTACGCTAGATTGCAGATCGAGATGGCCGCTATCGAGCTCTGTTCTCTCATCAGAAAGGGAGCTCGTCCATTGTCCACTCACTTCAAATTCATCCTTCCGAACAACAAGCATCTCTACCGCATCTTCGAGGCATGCAACGACTTCCTCGACTCTCCCGTCATCTGTGGAAGGCCTCGGGCCGCGATCATACCTGGGCTCGTTGTTGAATTCCAGGAATGCCACATCTACAGCCTCATTCCCCCAGACGTTGCGCAAGGCATCGACGATGATCCGATGGGCCTCCGCCAGTCTGCGCGGCGAATCCTCTCCTACTGGTCTTCCCCATACCGGAAGAAATGGAATGGCCTCATTCCCTTCTTTGATACCATCCCAATCGAACTCATGGTGGTTCTCTGTGAGAAATACTTCACCATCATCCCCAAGAAAGAGCCGGAGCTGGATACCCCTCTCTCCGGACTTGGTCTCGTGGACCTCAAGACCGTCGATCCGGAACGATGGGAGGAGAAAGTCATTCTGGACCACCGACTGTCTGCCCTGAGCATACTGGAAGGAAAAGCCATTGGCGAAATGCGCCGTGCCGATCCCAATACGAGCATCTTCGCCCTGGCGAAGGTACACAAATGTATCTGCAATGGAGCCTGCTTCTGTGCCGAGGCCTGCACGCGAAGTGACGGTGTCGAGCGCTGGTGCCCGTGTTCCGAACGGCACTTCCGCATCATGACTGCTCGAAGTCGCAGCTTAACTGGTCTCGCCCCATTCAACGTTCGCACCAACACGCTCAGTTGGGTCTGTTTTCAGGGGCTGGCAGGCCTCAAAGAATCTGTTCCACAGGGCCAGCTGCTGCTTGAGATATTTGAAATGTTCAATCTCTTCGAGATGGAGATTCAAAAGCAGCGGGGTGGTCTGACAGCAGCCCACTGGGCCTAGAGGATTTCTCATCATCTGTCTTTCAACGATGGATCCTACAATGTTTTTAAGAAGATCTTTCCTGGGTGTCACCAGCTGGCGGTCCATGAATACGGCTTACATCTTAGTAGGCTATGGACCAGTCTGGGGTGGTGACACTAGGGTTAACAGTACTTTTTGTCTTTTACCAATGTGACTAGCATCTTGAACGATATCTTTAAACGGTTGCTGGCCTTGCTTTCAAGAGGTAGATTTGATGTAACTTGGATAGTTTGGGTAAGCCGCGCAACACTATAAGAGGGATCGTTAGTGCATCCCATAGTAACCAGTGATTATCGACTTATAGTTCTTAGTTATGATCATCGGCCATTTTTCGGTGGTTGCAAAGTAAAGAACCAAAATTGAGCGGCGTTGTCCAAGTGCGGAAAGCGGCCGCCCTTCATATGACATGCCGTACTCCGTAGAGCAGAGCACAGCCGTCGGCGCTACAGGCCAGTGAAACTTCGCGATGCCATTCGGCCCTACCTGTGACCGCGCCCTTTACATTTTCATCTCCCTGTACATTGTATTCAAGGAGTTTCCCCATCTCTTTCTTCTGGGAGATCATGAATAAATTGCTTTAAGCCCTCCACCCAATCGACTGGCCCATTCGGGTGCGCTGGGAGACACCAAGTCAGGCATGGTGACCACGGCAAGGGTCCCACCTTCACTCTCATCACTTCCACGGCCGACTAGGTGGATCGCACGAGCTGTCAGATTGAGCCCGTCGAGCCCGGTCAATGCCGCCAGTACCAGCGGGGCCCGCTTGCGACCGACGGTACGGCTATACCACGCGGCAGTGTGGCCCTCCTACGGCATCACCACCCCCGTTCCCGACCACCACAACCTCGACCTTGCCAAATCCCCCTTTCGCTTCGAGACGGGCTATGCTCTCTGTGCTAAGCGTCCCTCGCGTCCCTTTCCTCCGCCCTTTCTCTCCCCGCCTTCTTCGTCTTTTTCCGATCCCTTGACTACCCACTCGCTAAGCCAGGATAAAAGATTATCCGTCCAGGGCGAGCTGGTCCGTGGCTTGAATAATGGAGATGATGCGATCGTCGTTTCGGAGAACTTTCTCGGGGTGAATGATGGTGTAGGTGCATGGGCGACAAGACCGCATGGCCATGCTGCGTGAGTTTGCTTCATACTGATGTCGAGAGCTTCTATCCGCTGACCGTTCTTTTTTTGCATAGGCTTTGGTCAAGGCTTCTTCTGCATTTTTGGGTACTTGAAATTGAGCGCCGAGCCGTCGCAGACGCCCCTACTCTGGATCCCATCGAATACCTTCAATCTGCCTACGAGGAGACCATTCAAGCAACCACCATCCCTACCGAGTGGTATGGAACCACCACGTCGGTGACAGCCCTTCTACACTGGACTCGCGAGCAGGACGGTATTCAAAAGCCGCTTCTTTACGTTACAAACTTGGGAGATTGCAAAGTGCTCGTAATCCGACCGAGCGAGGAGAAAGTACTGTTCCACACCGTCGAACAGTGGCACTGGTTCGACTGTCCCATGCAGTTGGGAACGAACAGTGTGGACACACCACGAAAGGACGCAGTGCTATCCGAAGTTGCCTTGCAAGAAGACGACATCGTTCTGGCAATGTCAGACGGCGTCGTGGATAATCTGTGGGAGCACGAGGTCGTCAAAGTGGTTCTGGACAGTCTTCAGAAATGGGACAAACGGGATTCCCTGGACGTGCCACCGGACTTGTCGAATAATCGCATGGTCTATGCGGCTCGTGAAGTTCTCGGTGCGGCTTTGAGTATTGCGCAGGATCCTTTTGCGGAAAGCCCGTACATGGAGAAAGCCGTGGATGAAGGCATTGCGATTGAAGGAGGTATGTTTTGACATTCGAAGGAGCCTCAATGGGACAAGTAGTGTATTGACTGAGAACAGGCAAGATGGATGATATCTCGGTCGTCATTGCGACATGCAAGAAACGGCCTGGCTGAATCGACATGTTTCCAGCATATCGAAGCTTTCACCTTCCGAGTTGTGACAAAGTCTAACCGTAAATTCTCACCGATCGAGACTTCAAGTCCGGTTGAGATTTTTAGCCATCCATACCGTCTGTATATGGGAAGAGATTCATCCACTCTGAAGCAGACAACCATAGTCTCCATGTCTGAGAGCAGTCTACTCAGCTATCAATGAGACAATCAGCCTAACACTGAGGTGTCAAGATCATGACTCAACGAAATTTCAGGATGATTTGCATAAATTACAAAGGACGGGGATGGGAAAGGCGTTGAACTAGATTGAGTCCATCTCATGCACCTGATATCATGACACTCGGAGACCCATTTGACAGCCAACTGCCCTAGCAGACATACACTAATCATGAGAATTATATTTGGATCCTTCCTTTAAATGGCAATTCCAATGTAGAAGTAGTCAAATGTTCGAGTGTTACATATACTTCAGCTCTGCACAGACCAAGTCACCGCCTCGACCGCCGCCCGGCAAAATGAAAAAAGTTTCGTCGCAGCAAAGTGCAGCAACCTCCGCATATCCAACTCGATTTCTTGACCTGTATCATTCAAAATGAGGGCCAAGCGTTCCAAGAAGTACCGCAAGCTGATGCATCAGTATGAGCTTACCTTCAACTTCCGTGAGCCCTACCAGGTGCTTGGTGAGTTACCCAAAGCTATGGCAACGACAGCATTCTAAACCTGTACTTCAACAGTGGACTCGAACTTCCTGAGTAATGTCGACGCTTTCAAGATGGACCTGATTCCTGCACTTGAGCGCACTCTGCAGGGCAAAACCAAGCCATGTTAGTGCCACTCCTCAACCCGATTCTACGCATGCCGCAAAGACAATTCAGGAAACTCGAACGAAGCCATTCAACTGACAATCCCATTATAGTGCTCACCAAATGCTCCCTTAATGCCATAATGAAAGCCCAGCCCATCAATCCCAAAACTCAACAGCCATACCGCCCACGCCATCTCCCCCCACCGACAGAATTACCGCTCCGCCACTGCTCTCACAATGCGGACTCTGAGCCCATCGACGAGATCGAGTGTCTCCTCTCGCTTCTCTCTCCTAGCGCAGAATCCAAGAAGAACAAGGAGCACTATATCCTCGCGACAGCGGACCCGATAGTCAAGAAGCACGACAAGAACGATGCGCAACACAAACGCAAGACTGAAGAAGAGCGTCAAGAGGAACGGGCCATGCGCCGCGCCAAAGCCCTTCGTGCACATGCCCGCTCTATCCCCGGTGTCCCGATTATCTACGTCAAGCGCTCCGTCATGGTACTGGAGCCGATGAGCACGCCGTCCGAGAACGTGCGCGATGGCGTGGAGAGGGGCAAGTTCCGCGCTGGATTGGATGACCCGTCGCTGGGCAAACGCAAGAGAGAGGGTGATGCCGAGCCTCTGGTAAAAATACCCGGACTCAAGAAGGCTAAGGGTCCCAACCCGCTTAGTGTGAAGAAGTCCAAGAAGAAGGCTGAGTCTGGTTCTTCTGCGACTCCGAAGAAACAGAAGTCCCAGGATGATGCCCAAGCTCCCAGGGAAAGCGGTAATGCTGAAGTTTCGGAGAAGCCGGATGGTGATGAGGCTGGTGCGGGTAAGACTAAGCGGAGACGCAGGCATCATAAGGGTAGTACTCTCCATGAAGGGAATGAAGATGCGCCTGCCGAAGCTGGCTCAACTATGGAGGTCGACGCATGATCTACTTTTTATGGCTGTTACTGCATCTATATTCTCGGCACGGCGTTTGGGCAAGGTATCCATATCTAAAAGTTGAATGAATGTATTATCCCAGGTGTAAACCCAATGAATCAGGTACATATGCCCTTTGCGTCTTGGAAGGCTTTTCATTTGATGGCATGAAGATACGTAGAGATCATCCAATGAGGGGTGTTTGATAGATAGATCATGAACAGCACGCGGCCCTGGAATCTTTCATGCATCATGGACTTGGCCTAGGTATATGTACAGTAGGTCCTTCAATATCGTACAGCGACCAAACCACAAATCAATGAGATGAGATGAGATGAGATGAGGTAGACAAAAGCCCCCAGAACAAAAGCAGCACTCCAAACTCCAGCCCCAAATACCACATATGATGCGATGCGACCCTATTGCTTGGAGGCACCATTCTCGGAGCCGACATTCAATGGCTGTTCCATTGCTCGCTCCTTCGCCCAGATCTCCTCGATGCGCCGTCGATTGGAGCGTGCTTGGTCTCGGTTCCGCTTCGCCCGGTCGTAGCGCTCAGCAGCAAGACATTTGTTGACCTGAACCTTGATGTCATTGCAGTTGCCCATGGCCTTGTGGAGGAAGCCCTTAGCGTGGCATTCATCGAGGGCAGTCATAATCTCCTCGCAGTCTGGTGCCTTGTTAGTAGTATGATCGAGGACCCGAGTAGGTAGAATCCAGGAGGCAGCAGAATGGGCGGCACATACTGACGTTGTACGGAGTGTGCAGATGTGAATGCATGATTGAAGTAGTGATATGCCCACAATAACAGAGATATTGGAAACAACAATTAGAGACATTATACGTGAAGTAACTGGCCGCAAAATCCCGGGCGGTGAGATGGTCCCGCTGTTCTGCCGGGCGGAACGCCCCTCACCGAAAAAAAAAATATCGCTGATAAAAAAAGGTTGCAGTGAGTAGGTAACTTGTAAAGATCCCTCACAATGTCTTCTATGATCACAACTACGGCATGGGTGCGGCGAGGTGTCGCTGCCCAGTTCCCTGTCAAATATGAGGTCGACGAGCAGGAGATGAACCGGATATCCAAGCTTGCCCGCATGCAGCTTGAGGAGGCTCAGGATGATCTGAACGCTGCCAGGGATGGCAAGACGGATAATGACGATGATACCGCTATGGACGAGGATAAGAAGGAGGCCGATGGCACGGAGGACCAAGGCGAGAAGAAGACCTCCAAGGACGGCAATGACTCAAAGTCGACTACGTGAGTACATTGGGACTGGATGAGTTCCAGGATGTGCTAATTGGCTATTCTAGTGACGACGACGTCTTGGAGGAGTTTGATATGGATAACTATGACAACGACGATGTCGACGAGGCAGGCGAGAGGGCTACTATGTTCGGTAACGTCCAGTCATTGGCGTACCACCAGCCCGATGAGGAGGACCCGTACCTCGTCATTCCCGAGGAAGAGAAGGATGAGGAACGCGAGGAGCTGCAAATTATGCCCACAGACAACCTCCTTCTGTCCGGAAAGGTCGAGGACGAGGTGGCGCACCTCGAAGTCTATGTCTACGAAGATTCAGCCGACAACCTCTACGTCCACCACGACATCATGTTGCCCGGCATTCCGCTGTGCCTGGAGTGGCTCGATGTCCCCGTTGGAAAAAACTCAGAGGGTAAAACACAAGGCAACTTTGTCGCCGTGGGAACTATGGAACCGGACATCGAGATCTGGGATTTGGATGTCGTGGACAGCATGTATCCCAATGCCATCCTGGGACAGGGGGGCAAGGACGACCGTTCGAAGAAGTCAAAGAAGAAGAAGAGCAAGTCCAACGACGAATACCACATCGACTCTGTTCTGGCCCTAGCGGCCAACCGTCAGCACCGCAACCTGCTGGCCTCTGCGTCCGCAGACCGGACCGTTAAGCTCTGGGATCTGAACAACACCACCTGCGCTAAGTCTTACTCGCACCACACCGACAAGGTTTGCTCGCTCGACTGGCACCCTAAGGAGTCTACCATTTTGTTGAGCGGCTCTTACGACCGCACCGTCGTGGCCGCCGATATGCGCGCCCCCGATGCCAAGGCGCGATGGGGCGTTGACACCGACGTCGAGGGCGTCCGCTGGGACCCCCACGACCCCAACTACTTCTACGTCAGCACCGACGGTGGCATGGTGTACCGCTACGACGTCCGTAATGTGCCCGCCTCCCCTGCCGAGTCCAAGCCCGTCTGGTCGCTGCAGGCCCACGATTCCTCCGTCTCCTCCTTCGACATCAACGGCACCATCCCCGGCTTTCTGGTTACCGGCTCCACAGACAGGGAGGTCAAGCTGTGGAACGTTGAGAACGACAAGCCTAGTCTGGTCGTGACTCGCAAGTTCGACGTCGGCAAGGTCTTCTCCACTGGCTTTGCGCCCGATCCCGAAGTCAGCTTCCGTCTGGCGATTGCTGGTAGCAAGGGTGTTGTGCAGATCTGGGACGCATCGACCAACGCCGGTGTGCGTCGCGCTTTCGTCTCGCGCATGCCCGAGTTTGAGCAGCCAGTTGCCGAGCGCACTATTGGTCTGACCAATGATGACGAAGAGTCCGATGAAGGCGAGGAGCCTGCCGATGAAGATGCGGGCCCTGACGGCTGGGAGTCGATGGACGAGGATTAGATGATGTCAGATACCCGTGGAGTCGTGATTTGATGTATGAAAAATAGATTTCGTTTGTTATTATCCCATATCTCTGGATGAATCTGGAAATGAATCAAAATATGATTACGCGAGATAGATGACAAGAAACCATCTAGTTGAAACTCTAATCTAGGTAACACCATAGTCTATGTAGTCTATACTTAATTTCTCCAAACTCCAAACGCGAACCCGAATCAAACAATCAAGAAGCTTCCCGGGAGTGCACCAGTGTCGTCAAGTCCAGCAGACGGTTCGAGTATCCCCATTCATTATCGTACCAGGCCATTATCTTGAAGAACTGGCATATAATCAACATATAATCTAACCATGACTGCAAAATAAGGAAAAACATACCTGAGGGTTGAGCTCGGCACAGGCAGGCGCATCAATGATGGCACTGTACGAACTTCCATTGTAGTCGGTGCTGACGAGTTCCTCGTCTGTCACCTTCAATACACCGGCCATGCTAGACTTGGCCACAACTCGGAAAGTGGAGATAATTTCAGAAAGAGATGTGGGCTTTTCTGTGCTGACGGTAAGGTCAATCATTGAGACATTAGGTCTGTATAAAGTCAGTGGTCTGCTTTTCAATTGATTAATCCATTCGTATAGTTAGCTTACGTTGGAACGCGGATTGACACGCCGGTCACTTTGCCCTTCAAGTCGGGCAGCACTGAAGCAACAGCCTTGGCGGCGCCGGTTGTGGTGGGAATGATATTGTTAAAGACACCGCGTCCTATCCAATTAGCTATTATTCCATCATTGAGAGTGAAGTCCCTTACCCAGACGGCGGTTCTTCTTGCTGTACCCATCCAGAACCTGCTGGGAGCGAGTAGCAGCATGCACAGTCGTCAAGAAGCCCTGTATAATACCAAAGGTCTCATGAAGCACCTTCAACACGGGGGTAACGCAGTTGGTGGTGCAACTTGCGTTAGAGATAACGCGGCAGTCGCCACTAGCATCGTACGAGTCCGAGTTCACTCCGTAGACGAACGTATGCGAGTCCGAACTGGGTGCGGAAATGAGAACGCGCTTTGCCTGTCCGTGGGTGATGTGGTCCATTGCCAGGTCCCGCTTGGTGAACTTGCCCGTGCATTCAAGGACATAGTCGACTCCCAGGGTGGACCAGTTGAGTTTCTTGAGATCACGTTCGGAGGTCAGGGCGATGCGGTTGCCGTTGATTGTGAGGAGGTTTTCTGAGACTGCTTTGATCTCGGTTCGCTCGTCCAGGTCTCCCATGGAGGAGTCGTAGCGGATGAGGTAGATGAGGTCTTCGACTGTAACGCAGGTGTGGTTGATGGCGACGACTTGGATGTCAGAGCGGACTAGGGCTGCGCGAAGCACATTGCGACCTATTGTATATTAGAGTAATCATTATTTCGAAAATGATGTTGTCACAAACCTATACGGCCAAAGCCATTGATGCCTACTTTGCAGGCGGAAGAGGACAATGGCAGATCAACGGGGACATCGTTGAGCGAAGGAGCCATGTTTGAGTAATTTCTATGTGAAATCCAAGGCGTTTCTTCAAAAGTTTCTGGAAAGAGATTATTGTTTGATTAATTCTAACTAGAGGTTTTCCCTTCAAGGAGGACATGTCAGGATCTATAAGTATAGTTCAGCTCGGGCCTCGATTGCCGTGTATACGACATATAGGAAACCCGGAATATCCCGCGGTCCTACGGATACTGTATCGGCTTGCAACATGTCCGACAATAGTATCAGACATCATTGCGTCGAGTTATCTATATCACTGTCAACCGAGATCCCCATCGGCGGTACGGCCATCGGATACCCGGACAAGGCCCATCACAGCCAATCGCGTCCTCGATTTCCCGCCGAGAGTCCCGTTCCCCCGACCCGATTCCAGCAGGTGGTCATCTCCGACGCATCGATATGACGCAGAGGTCCCGTATGGTCGGCTGTCATTCTGGTTCTATCGGGGCTGGGCTGAACCTGAACTCCGGGGTAGAAAGTACCGATATACGGAGCGGTTGGCTTACACGGCAACGGTGTCCAATTAGCTCGTATGTATTTCCTCGGTAGATGTTACATAACACACTAAGAGATGCGTCCTTACTCCATATAGAAATGGGGCTGCGGCTTTGTTGACCTATTAATGGCTTTTGATTTGCGGAGGTAGTCTACTCCCGGTATTCCCTTCTTCCGTATCGGCATTCCGATGTCTGTTTGGTAAATGGCAAGGTGCCGATTTCGCCAGTCCGAGTATGAAGGTAGGCTTTGGGACATTATAATTGCCATGATTTCATACTCGATATGCCATCCGACTTTCCATGGTGCTAGAAATGGTCTTCAGCCTGTTGAGGGATAAGGCGAGGCATTAGCACTAGCTTATCATTTCAAGGCGAAGGTTCCTAGGTCAACAATGGCGCGAACCGAGGATATAAATATCGACTGCTTAAATTCTACAGTGACATAATGCTAAAGATGCCTTGTTGCGTGACCAATTCTGCCGAGGCCACTTCTCCCTGGGGATGACGTGCTATACAGACAATCTACCAAGGCGAAAATGCATCACGGAAGACGTGATTGATCAACTCCAAAGATTCTGTTCCGAAGTCTCCTCAGAACAGCACAAAACAGGAATACATGCAGACAAGACCGCGTATATGACATAGTATTGGTACCTAATAGTATCCAAGCCTACCGGAGTCACCATAACTACCACAGAATTCCACAGCCAGCGGCCTGCAGCTGAGATAGACGTTATGATCGAAAGGCACACTGGTGTTACCTCTGCAGTAAAGAAAGTTGCCGCTCAGGAAACAGACTAGGTAGAAGACATTGAAAGGAAGTCGAATACGATGGACGCGATCATGCACTCTCCCCAATATCCTGAAGATGATTACAAGTACAAAGGTATATTGGATGGATATGGGTTAAAATTTTGAGCAATTCGTTTCAGATAATTACATTCTTGACCCATGATATAGTCATTCCCTCTTATTTCGAGCCCAGCTTCTTGATCTCAGCAACAACGGCATCAGTCACCTCCTTGGTGCTAGCCTTACCACCCAAGTCGCGGGTGAGAATGCCCTGCTCGCACACATTCTCAACACAGGTAAGAAGCTTCTCGGAGGCCTCCTCCTCGCCCAACCATGCGAGCATTTCCGCAGCCGTCCAGAAAGTAGCAACGGGGTTAGAGATACCCATACCAGTGATGTCGAAAGCAGAGCCGTGGATAGGCTCGAACATGCTAGGGTACTGACGGGTAGGGTCCAGGTTGGAAGTGGGAGCAATACCAATGGATCCAGCCAGAGCAGCAGCCAGGTCAGATAGGATGTCGGCATGCAGGTTCGTGGCGACGATGGTATCCATGCTCTTAGGGTTCAGGACCATGCGAGTCGTCATGGCATCAACCAGCATCTTATCGACGGTGACATCGGGGAAATCCTTGGCTACATCCTTGGCAACTTCGTCCCATAGGACCATGCCATTGCGCTGAGCATTGCTCTTGGTGACCACGGTTAGGAGCTTACGTGGCCGCTTCTGGGCAGTCTCAAAGGCAAATCGCATGAGGCGCTCCACGCCGTAGCGCGAGAAAATGGAAACTTCGGTCGCGACCTCCCACGGTTTGCCAGCGTGGGATCGGCCACCCTGGCCGGCATACTCGCCTTCGCTGTTCTCGCGGATGATGACCCAGTCAAGATCACCGATGTTGCACTTGCGTAGTGGCGACTCGGTGCCGCGGAACACTCTGGTAGGGCGGACGTTGGCGTATTGCTGGAATGTCTGGCAGATGGCCAGACGGAGACCCCAGAGGGAAATATGGTCGGGGACATCTAGAGTCTATTAGAAGGCAAATTATATAGGTATTTATAGGTCAATGTCCTTACCCGGAGCTCCAACAGCGCCGAAGAATATGGCATCATGCTTCTTCAGCTCATCTAGACCGCCATCAGGAATGTATTTGCCGGTCTTTTTGAACGTCTCGGAGCTCCAATCATAATTCTTAAAGTCCAGCTTGAAAGTCTTAAGGGTGTCGGTCAACGCATTGAGAGCAGTGATACCGGCCTCGATAACCTCCGGGCCGATTCCATCCGCAGGGATAGATGCGATGCTATAGGTCTTATTGCCGGAGACAACAGAGGGAGACATGGTGGACTATGCGTTGACAGTTCTGGATAGGATTTTTGAATTGATGGAGGGGCAAAGATTCAGATTCGCGCGTGCGGGGATTTTAAGACTGTTCCTGTCAATTTAGCCGAGTTGGTATCAGTTTAGGCGCGGAACGGAGATCAAGTAAGGGCCCTTTCATCGCGAGTAGTTCAATGAGCCACTGAGAATAATTCTTTGGAGGTTTTAAAACCCAGAGATTTTCTGTTGAATCGAACAACTCAGAGGTGTCATTCTCTTTTTGCCCCACAAGAGAAAAACACGTCACTTATACCTGAGGAACATTCCCAGCCATCGATCCTATTAGATCTTCCGACCCCTCCAGCTGGCGCGGAAAAGAGAGGATACTATACCGCAGATGCCGCAGTCTGGTATCACATTGATATCCTGGGTTTAGAGGTAAGCTATCGCAGAGACTGAATGGTGCAAATGTACAAGTTATTCAAGTACATCAAGCATCATATCGTAAACGGTATTCTCCCAAACAATGTTTGATGCCGTGTCTTATTTTAAGGTGAAGAATGACGAAGCCGAAGCCCCAGTTGAGCGTATTTGCCGAAATCATAATGTCTGAGGTAGACTCATCAAGGCATGTCTTCCCAGTCCTGCATAAATTGTAGAACCCACTTCCATAACTTGGGAGAAGCAACGAACATATCTTTCCGAAGACTTGGTGGATGATTCACAGTATACTGTGTTTTCCATCCTGACACGAGCGTCAGCTTCTTCGCTACCGTGTTTCTCAGACCCGTGTTTCGAAAATAATCCTTTTCATCCCTTTCAATTTTCGAAAGTGGCTTGTCCCCCTCTTGAACTTCTTTATAAAGCTGGATGTAGTGAGGTGAGCATCGCTGTTGTAAGAAGTATTGCCCCAGATCATGTTCAGGTCCATGTACAAAGTGCCACACAGTAGCAAAGAGAGTGTAATCGTCAATTGAGCTCAGGTTGAGGAGTCGACACAACCTCGAGCAGCCTTGGTCCCGCTCGAGTAATTCGCGATATGGGTGGATCGATCTGTCTTCCATTGATCGAGGCATAGCAGCGATAAAGCCGTCTATGAAGGGTGCACGGAACTCAGAACTAATTTCGTCGCGGTATTGCGGCAAACCTGGTGTAGCCAACAGCATAGATTCAGGAACGGATCAAGCAAATGCCCAGTCAATGAGACAGGTAATGTTGTAATCATCATCAACGTATATGTTATTGACGCTTAGATCGGGGTGGTACAATGGGAAATTCCCCGAATTGACAGCTGGAAGTTCAAGTTTCCGTACAATGTCGCGTAGGGCATCGCCTGCTATTATATAATCCAGTCTGTTGTCCGATGTGTCGATTTTGCATCCAACGGTCACGAAGTCACTCCATAGTTCCACAGCGCTCTCATATTGTATTCTGGATGGATAGTCACTCTGCGAGGGAACGGGTGCCACAAAGCAATGATGTGATAGCTGCAGAATTTCTGCATGATTCGTGAATGCAGAGACAAGGCTGTCATAAAATTCTGCTTCGGAAGTAAAAGGTCCACGTGGAATTTCCAACTGATATCGTCCATGTAACATGTGACCACGTGAGAGACATTCCTTGATATGGAAGGACTCATCTTCTTCAGCGAGTGATCCAATCTTATCGAACCGCAACTGCGAAAGCTTCCAGGTAATGCGGCCCAGCTGGGAGAGAATTTTGGCCTTGCTGAGGGTATCTAGGTCAGGTTGGGGGGAACCGGCCGGTTTCCAAACTTTTGACAGTGGCCAGCCTGACGCTTCACTCATAAAGATGAACGGGATCCCAATGTCATTATCGGACGAAGCACTATAATAAGTTAAACTAGGACTGTATGGCCTCGAAGAATCGGTTACCAATAGTCGTATACATCTGGAACTGGAATATCGCTATGAGCCCTGAGGTATCGCAATGTGGCAGCTTCGCTTGTGAGTAGCTTTCCCCCTATTTCCATTGGCATAAATGTTCTAGGATGAGGGGATCTAAAGACCCATCGTACGCGGTCTTCAAATGAAATAAAGATAGCCCAGTTGAAACTTCCTGAAGCAGGACGTTGGTCTGGATCACAAGCACATGAAATACCCTGCCGTAGTGTGCTCGCTTGACGGCACAGAGCTTGAAGGTCAAAGTCGGCATAGGTAAATATGTCAGGTTTTGGAGTTGGGGACATTTTGATGGAAGAGACCCGGGAGGGGGGGAAGGGGGAAAGGGGGTTCAGGAAAGACACAGGTTCGTTGCTCCTCAGCCGAAAGCCAAATGCTTCTAGAGATGAGTGTTGATCCATCTTGCACGGTCTCAGCCCGCTATAAAAGCGGTGAGAGTCAGTCTGCAGCCGATTTGTGCTTATGCGTCTAGATCCATCTGGTCTCCCCACCTTGATGGATGCGAGTAAGGTATCCGTGAGATGCGTCGGATTCAACTTCGGTTGGAGCTTCGTTTATAACACATTCGTTGTGCTCCTTGCGCAGGGGCATTCGTGAATGCAAATAATTCCTCCTGGCTTCGCGGGCTCGGGGAATTCGTTAGCATATTGCCCGTCATCATCGCTGAAGAACCTTTGCGATGGTCTAAAATTAGGTCTTAGGTGTTAGCTTCATATATTTCCTGTCAAGTATGCGGCAGCGAAAATGTGAGGTTGGTTGACTTTTTAATCCTAATTTCTCTTGCGTGTTAATCTCGGCTATAGTGTGACTGTGCACTATAAGGCCAAGTCACTCGATAAATGCCCAGTTGTTGCTCCTAGCGTGTTCCAATAGGCCTCTCTGCCATCAAAGCGTAAAGGTATGGATATCTATACGGAGTGAATTACCCGCCCAAGGCGCAGGCTAATAATCAATTGGAACAAAGACTTGTAGAGAGCGAGTCCGCTCGATGAGCCCAAAGACCGTCGCTTAAGCCGCTGTAAAGCCTGGCTCAGTGCCTAAGCCCAAGGCTACACGTATGGATGAATGACCACCGGCCAGTTATGCCTGGCAGCTAAGAGAGTATGTCCACATAGAGAGCCCGTATGAGACCCACATTCGTCTCTGGGAATGGTATCTTCCCCGGTATACTCAAGAGGCCAAGCTATCACAGGATCAGGTTGGTCGATGGATTGCCTGAGTATATCAACGTCACTGAAAGAGGTCGGGCAATCTACCACGTCGGATGAGTTGTCAAAAAGTAAGCCAAACATATACTTTTATCGAGACAAAGCTGGTGCACGGTTGTGGAGTTTAGCCGCCCCATAGATAGCGTAGCATTCAACTTGCGACACGCTAAGTCGGAAAAGACCGATCACGCGGTGTTTTGAAAAGATGTTCAGTGCTCAAAAAGAGAGAGATTCAGCAGAAATTCCGGTCAAGTAGGTGCAGCCATGTACTACGATGGCTACATCAGCATCGCAGTCCAACTCACGTTCTCGAGACCCACACTACATCTGTTCAACCAGGTAAGATTAAAGAACACGGCCCACAATGTACCCATGGCCCACGACCCACGACCCACGAGCGACCCCTCACACGTTGAAATACACAGTTGGGCGCCACCTGGCTCAATCAGGTGGTGATACCCTGCAGGTCCTCAGGCGCCGGACACACCAGGAGCACTAGGAGCTCGCCGTCCGATTCGGTGTCCGATAGTTGGGATGATGATTGGCCCGGGTGCAGATTACCTGCCGTGCCTGGCCCTGTCGATCTGTTCGAACAACGGAGCATAGACTGCATTTAGCATAGGGCGAGTTGGTTAGTGCTTGGTGAAACGAGCTCCGAGATGAGAGGATGTCTGTTTCATTCAGATTCTTGCGTCACATCATGAGCAATTCGACTACAACATACGGAGTACATAACTAGTTCACGCGGTGCCCCCCCCTTTGTATGACCCGAAGGAATCACCCTCCATACCCAGGGTCAAGGCGTATTAGCGCGCCCTTTTAGGCGACTCTATTTCTGGGTCTTTCTTTTCGGGATGGGATGCCGAATAGTGAATAGTGAATAGCGAATAGCGAAGAAAGGGCTCATAGGGTAGAGCAGAAGGACCCGGACGAACTGTTTGCCACGGAAAGGCCAGAACGCTGGAGCCCAAACGATTGGAGGAACAAATCGGGATCCATCGAACAGCGAACCTTGGGCCACAAGTAGAGTTTTGTCGAACAAAATGGTGAATGGTGGAGCCAACGATACAGTAGACCTTAAAGTGCCCGGACCAAGTTCGCACTGTAAGGGATCCCTCTTCCCCTCCCTGCGGTCTTTTCTTTCTTCATCACTTGGGCTCTTTCCCATTTCCTTCATTCCTTGCACTTCGCTTCTCTGTCCTGGATTCTCGCGATCTGTGATCCTGGACTCCCCTTTTTCTTTTGTCCTTTGGTTTTATCCCATCCCTGGAGCTCCTGGTTGAACGCTCCTCATTCCTTCCCTTAAGGCCAAGACAAGGACTACTTAGAAGAGACTTTTCCTCTTCCAATTTTGCTGCGCAAAATTTCAAAGTCCGCCGTTCATTCTCAAACCGTGCAAGACACAATCGCCTTCCGAGACTCAACATCTTCCGCTATCTGATACCGCACATTCCCGGTAGTGATCGCCATTCCTCGCCATCTCATCTCCGCATCCGCAGTCATCTGCCACGCGAGATCCGATTGTCGCATCCAATCAACACGGGTGCCCGGGGACAGAAAACAAAAAAAAAAAAGGAACAAAGAGAGTGTTTTAAACGTCTCTCTGAGTCCATTCAATCGACCTAATCTAGTCGACATACCACATCGATTGCAACCCGCGTCCGTGTCGCGAATTGTACATCCTCCCTAATTCATCATGTCGACCATCACTCGCGCCTTTACCAAGCGCAATAAGCGTCCCGAAGTGTCAGCGCCTATGCCATACCGTGGTGAAGGGCATGTTCGATTCAACTCCGGCACCATCAAGCGAGGCAATATTTCAGGCCCGGTCCAGCTGCTGTCCACGACCAACATGTTGGCTTACAATGCGCCTGATCTCATCCCGTCAAACGCTTCGTCCGCTTCGTCTCTGCAGTCGCGAGACGACGATTTTGCCCTTTCTCCCCAGAGTTACACCTCTTCCGGGCTCACCACTCCCGACCAATCGCCTAGCGAGTCTTTCCCCATCGAGGCACATCCATCCTATTTCCCCAAGCGATCTGCCACTGTGACCAGCCACCCTCGCTCCTCCACGAATTCGGCATCTTCCACCGACGTCCCAATGATTCCCAAGCGAGCACTCTCTCACACTAAGCGCTCCCACCAGGAACTTGCTCGCAAGCGCTCGCAGCGAATGTCGCCCCCTCCGCTGAATTCTCCACGCAGCCACCCGACCATTCAGACATCGCAGGACATGATCGACCCGGAGACACACCCGTTCAGCAAGGAACTCGAGCAGGTGAACGAGGTGGCCGAGGAATTCGGCAGCCCTCACGTGATGGATGATGAAGAACGAATTCTTCATCGCAAGGGACTGAAGAAGTTCACTGTCGACGATTACATTCTTGAAGTCGAGGAGCTCTACGGCAGTATCTTTGACGACGACATAGGCCCCATCAGTGTCGGCCCCTGGCTTTGAAATCATTGATATCTTCTCGACCCGGTTGACCCGGGGTAATCGACGACCCAAGCGGACTGCAGAAGACAGGATTCTTTCTTGCGCCCGCTACGACCTTTTCCCCATCATTTACGACCCAACTTGTTATTCCCCTGCACGATACCATAGGAGGACCAACTCTTGATTCTTATTTCTTACTTCTCACTTTTTGATGTGATCCACTTGGATCTTGTCTTGATCATTTGGTTTCGTCACAAATATGATATTTACTCCTCGATATTCAAGGCTGTTTGCTCGAATTTCATGCTTAGGCGCGGGCATAGTGGATGCCTACCGAAAAGTCGCAGTTCTGCATATTTCTATCTTCGTTCTTATCTACATAAATCCAGGCTGCATGGAACAACTGTATGCCCCAGGCAGCACGACGTATGATTACTAAGCAATATTACCCGATGAGGCTTAGCGTGTAGTAGACCGCTCCAAGTCACGGGTCTCCGCAGCCCCACAGCGCGCAAGGGAAAAATTTCGCTCGAGCCTTCAATACAGAGCATCGCGTCCAACGCTCCGTCAATATCTGCATCCGTTCATCGATTACCTCGACCGAGTGGATGACCTCCATGGGTGCAGATAGTTGCCTATGATCCGAATCCCTCAAATTGTAGCACAAAATTCGCTATTCGACCGTTTCGACGGTCGTGTGCTCACTTGCCCTTGAGCTCCTGGGCGACTCTTATCAACTACCAACAATTCTACGTTGCTCCTCTACGTCACAACGGAGGTGGAGACCGATCAATGTTGAAGAATACCTGGCCTCTATAGATTCTACTCTCACAATTTCTCTGTGACGTCTGGCCATGGTCTCCGTTGCCACTGGTAGCGACTCGGCGCTTACGGCCACTCCCTCTGCAACCAACCGTCCAACAATGCTAGCGGCCTCGTCTCCCGTATCCATCCTCAAGAAGCGCAAGATGGATGAAATCGACTCTCCCTCTCCCGGCTTCAACCGGCACTTGCGCTCCGCTCCTAACAAGAAACGTCCTCGCGTCACCTTCGATACCAATATCCAGATGCACAAAGTTGACACACGAGACAATATGAATGCGAGAATTGTCCGTGAGGAGATTCGTCGTGCTATCCATCGCCATGTCTCCGTAGGCGATAGCGAGGCCTACGACCGAGTCAAGGCGATCTTCTCGGCCGACCCGAAGAAGGCCGACGATGTCCTATACGCCTACCATCTCCCGACACACACAACACTGAGGCATCACCTCCTGGGACTTCTCTCTCATGTCGCCTCCCTGGATCGCGGCTGCAGTGGTCTTGTGCATACCGTCATCAACAGCGAATGGCTCGGTCGGGACGAGCCTTACGTGAAGCTGTACATTCGCTTCCTTGGCAACCTTGGGGCTGCGCAGGGCACATATCTCGGCGCCATTTTCAAGATGCTGCTTACCACGCTCGCTGGCGTTCCCCGCGGGACCGGTCAACTGCCCGATTATCCCATCGTCCCGGTGTCTGAGATTTACGCCCGCGTTCACATGGCTCTCCGCTATTTGTTGAAACTGATCCCGGCCGGAAGTAGCACATTGTCACCGATTCTTACTCAACAATTTCCCTATGAGACCGACCCCGCCAAATGCTTTATCGCCTACACTCGCAATATCATCCAAATTATTAGCTATGCCCCCGAACTCCAGTCCGATATTCTGGCCCTCATCACCGAGAAGCTGGTCAAGGTTGACGTTCAGATCCAAGTCGACTTGGAAGATTTCGAGGATGAGCTCGAGGAGCTTTTGAATGCCCCACCCGACGATGAGGAGGTGGACGATGACGACTATTCGTACATGAGCGATGATGAAGACGATGAGGAGCGACGTGTCTCGGAGATGAAGGGAAACATTCGCAAGCTGGATGGCATGATTGACATTCTGTTTGAATACTACACAATTCCTTTCACAAACGGCAGCCTGGACGACAAGGAAAACACACTCGACCTTCTCCTCAGCCACTTCCAAACTCTCATTCTTCCGACGTACAGGTCGCGACACCCGCAATTCCTTCTCTTCCATTTCTCCCAGTCTTCTCCGGTGCTTGTGGACCGCTTCGCTTCGGCGTGTGTGCAGCTCATTTTCAACAAGACGCAGCCTGGTATCATGCGCCAAACAGCAGCGGCCTATCTGGCAAGTTTTGTTGCCCGTGGTGCCCACATTCCTGGTGAGGTCGTTCGAGACGTCTTCGATCTTCTGATCGTGCACTTGAACAACTTGCGAATGGACTACGAGGGTAATTGCCGTGGCCCAGATCTTCGTCGCTATAGCCCATTCTACTCTACTGCGCAAGCACTGCTATACATGTTCTGCTTCCGGTGGCGTGACCTAACCACCGCTGCCGCCGAGGGCGATAGCCCGCAGCAAGTGGAAGAACTGGAGCCGAGCCAAGTGGCATTCCCTCCAAACATCAAGGAGTCTCTTACCAAGGCGATTTACTCTCGATTGAACCCTCTCAAGATCTGCTCACCCGGTATTGTCACCGAGTTTGCGCGTATCGCCCATCATTTTCAATTGCTCTACGTCTATCCCCTCCTTGAGACCAACAAGCGTCTCCGTATCACAGCGTTCCGAAGCGTTTCTGGCTTTTCCAACAACTACAGTGATGTTGAACGCGAGAGCCGCGCAGGTGAACACCTAGGCTATCAACTCGACGCCTACTTCCCTTTCGACCCCTACCAGCTCCCGCGCAGTCGTCGATGGCTGGAGGGTGACTATGTCGAGTGGCGCGGTATCCCAGGACTGCACGCAGATGACGATTCGGACAGTGGAGCCGACGATGATGGCGGAGATGACGAACGTGGCACAGGCACTGACGAGGAGTGATGGTGCATTTCGGCCGGTTTTTGATTTATTTCGATATACATTCTGTTGATTCAGCGTGGCGTCCTACCCCGATTTCTCTTTATTTTCGCAAGAGTTTTTCTCGATACCATACCCCGCGATGCTTGATATCGTGCTTCTGAGCGTGCATGGCACTGCAATAATCTTGTGTTTGACAGAAGATGGCATATTCACGGCCTGATCATTATAGCGAAAAATGGGAAATCACTCATATATATGATCCATCTTCCATATATGGGCGTGCCTAGAGGCCACGGGGAAATTTCCTACGAGGCTTTATCGACGATGGATATACTTTAAGTACTTCAAGCTAGAAGACCCTCGTCAAGAAGCCATAACCGGGGACCGAGTATACTATGCTCTAGTTATACTTGTCGCTTCGACTTTACCAAGTACCCACGCTGATAAGATCTTCAATACCCTCACACTTTTCATTTCCTAAGTCTTTTATGGGGTGTCTTCTTGAACTTCTTTCTGGGCATACTATCTAACGGGGCCCATTTCCAATGACTGTGAGTACGTCGACTGGAGGGCGAACCTTCGACCAAATAATGAAGGTATAGTTTGGTGTGTGTGAGCTAAAGAGTTGTTATACGCACCCGCGAAGCTCCTATATTATTCGCATTCGGATTCGTTATACTGCGTATTATTCACTTGAATAATACACTAAATGCGTCTCCTCCCAAGTTTTGTTCAGTCTATACTGAAATGCATTAGTTATTTATCGCACGACCGTAAAATGAGACATGATGATAGGATCTCCTACCACTTTTCACCAAAACGCCACACACAAACGAATCAATATGAAGACTAGTATACTTTCTGTGCCTTGATTATTTTAGTTGCACCACTACACGGAAACATGGTAGTGGCGAAGGATCTCGCTCATCACAGGACTGAGGTGTTGCAGATCGTAGGGTCAAAGCACAATGTCTACTGCTATACCTGTCATTGCTGGGTCGAGACACCAGCCAATGGTGATCGCGCCGAGGGATGCTGCAAGGTGCGAAGAGTGAAATAGCCACGTGCATGGTACATGCATGGCCCACGCGGTACGGCTTACATGCACCTGGGCAGCTCGTATTGCGAGATTACAAAAGGAATGAAAGAGCTGGAGTCCTCGAGAGAAACAAGTTCAAGAATCGTGCCTTCAATATTATCGTGTCGTGTACGGAAAGAACGCCATTAATGCTGAACCGAGCGCCGAATGTCAAACCCTGGCAGTGCTAGTGAAGACACGCTTTCTATAACAAGAGAAACAAGGAAATCAAGGGGGAAAAAAAAGATCACCGATCGAAGACAGCCTTCATGTCTGCACAGGCATCACGGTAGAGGATGTCCACGCTGCTTTGGTCTCGGAAGGGGTTGGGAGATTTATCCCAGGCATGCCGGACCTTCTCGATCATCATAGCACGTACTCGCTTGCCCAGTCCTTCCAGACGGCGCACAAATGTCTGGCCCTCCTTCATTAGCATGTCCCACTCGCATATGTAGAGCCACACGTCGGGAGGTAAGGCCTCGGACAGGATGCGATCCGAGGCACGCGCGGGAGATGCAAAGATCGAAGAGCGATCATTCAGGTCGGGTAAGTATGCTTCGTCGAAGAGGGAGGTGAAGAATTTGGGCATGGACTTGTTTGGCATAATGCTCATCGCCCGGCGATGATCGCGAGACTCGAGGAAGTCGAGAATCGGGTACCAGCAGAACAACGCCACGATATTGAGATCGCTGGTCTGGTCGACCAGCCGTTGAGTCGACTCTGCTCGACCAAATTGTTCCTTGACCTCGCTCGAGATCCGACCTCGCAGACGCAGTGGAACCGTGATGGCAAGGTTGCCGCCCGCTGAGAACCCGCTCAGCGCCACGCGGCTTACATCCAGACCCAGTTCTCCAGCATGTCGTGCGAGGTAAAGCAAGGCCTCGACACCGTCGTCAACGGCCGCGGGGAAAGGATGCTCTGGTGCCCGCCGGTAGCTTACACTGGCCACGACGGCCCCAACTTCCTCTACCACCGTGGTCGCCCAGCGGGAATCGTCGGTCGCGCAACCGAGAGTGAATCCTCCGCCGTGGAAGTTGACCGCAACCGGGTAACGATGGCCCAGCCGTCGCTGTTCCTGGTAGTCAGGAGGACAGTAGAAGTGAATGGTGACGGGTTGATCGTGGACCTCGGATTTGACAGTTCGGGTGAACTGGGGACGAGGACAACGGGGTGGCGTGATATCGTGCAGGAACATGCCGATGCGCATTAGAAACCGCCAGACGACGGCCTGAATGTAGAGCCACCATCGCGAGGCCATCGAGTCGTCGGGGGTTTGGATTTCAAAGACTGTCAAGGGTTCTGGATGGGTCGGCTCGGAAGGCTCCGGAAAAAAAGAGGGATGGGTAACAATAAGAGTAAAAAGCGGAACGGGAACGAGAACGAAGGTGCCAAGGGCTTTCTACGTATAAATTAGAAGCATAAAGCCTGTGGGATAAAGATAAACAAACGTAACAAGGTAAGAGACGAAGTCGAAGTCGATAATCAATGTCAATATCTCCATAGTTAACTTAATCAGGGCTGAGACTCGGCGCAATCCGGGATTTGTACAGTGATGTCATGTCATTCCTTACGGATGTAACTTGTAACTTGATTTGATTTTCTGTATTTTGTGGTTCAATTTGAACTTTGAACCTTCACATCTTCCCCTTTTTCTCCTGATACTCGTGTTGATCCTTTTCCCGTCATTTCGGAGGGGGTCGTCCGTTTTACTTTTTACGCTGTTCATTGCTCTGCCGCAAACAAGGATTTGCCCTTTGCGGCATCTCACCCCTCTACTTCTCCCACACGCCCCCTCCCCCGCCTTCATTTTCCTCTCTCTTCCTTGACACTTTGACAACTTGGACACACCCATTGCCTGTCATGTCCATTAAACGGGTCCTTTCCAAGGCAATCAAAGGGCATACGGGCGACGATGACTCGTCCGGCTCCAATATTCGCTCAGCTTTCTCCCCCAGGTCCCGCACCTCCCAGGATCATTCTCCGAATCGCTCCCCGCGTCGTAGTATTTTGGGAAGTTTCCTGCGTGACAAGGACTACGTTTCTTCCTCCGAGGATGTCTCTGATGACTCCTCCAGTGGCGTTCTGAGCAAGAACCAGCAGAAACGGCTGGTCCGCCAGCAGCGCCGAACTGAGCGCAGCCGTCTCAGTGAGGAGGCTTTCTCTGAACCCGACCATCTCCGCAAGTCAGAGGATATCGCCCAGGCCGCGGCGGAAGAGACGGCCGATATGAAAGCCCGCTATGGGGAGCTTCCTCTGATGCAGTCGCAGGATCGACCGCGCGAGGTTCGGACGCGGCTCGAAGATATCAATCCCGACATGATCGGACAGCAGATTTACTTTACTGCTCGATTGCATGTGGTGCGCCGGATGAGTGCCAAGCTCGTTTTCCTCGTCTTCCGCCAGCAGCTCTCCACCTTCCAGGGCGTATTACATGAGCGCTACGGGTATTCGTCCATTGCTATGATCCAGTGGGCAGAGCATCTGCGTGTCGGGTCTTTCCTTCGTGTTCGCGGCACCATCCAGAAGCCCGAGGTGCCAGTCTTAGGCTGTACCATCCACGATGTCGAGCTGGCTATCGACTCCGTGCACTTGCTCGTCCGCCGCGAGGAGCCCGTTCCTTTCAGCGTCTATGAGGCCGAAATCCGTACCAAGGAGGAGGATAAGGTCGAGGGCCGCCGCAGTCACATCCCCGATCGGACACGTCTAACCAATCGCCTGCTCGACTTGCGCACGGCAACCTCGCAGTCCATCTTCCGTCTCCAATCAGCGACCTGCAATCTCTTCCGTAGCGCTCTCGACGAGCGTCGATTTATCGAAATCCATACCCCCAAGCTGCAGGGATCTGCCACCGAGTCCGGAGCCAGCGTCTTTTCGGTCAATTACTTCGGCCGTCCCGCCTTCCTCGCCCAGTCGCCCCAGTTGGCTAAGCAGATGGCTATTGCCGCTGACTTTGATCGCGTCTATGAGATCGGTGCTGTCTTCCGTGCCGAAAACTCCAACACCCATCGCCACTTGACCGAGTACACCGGTCTGGATATCGAGATGGCGATCGAAGAGCACTACCACGAGATGCTCGAGACTCTTGATGCCGTCATTAAGAATATCCTGCACGGTATCTATTCCAAGTATCGCAGGGAGATCGATATAGTGAAGCACCAGTTCCCGTCCGAGGATGTCGTTTGGTTGGAGGAGACGCCCATCATTCGCTTCTCCGATGGTATCCAAATGCTCAATGACTCAGGTTGGAGGAGCGAGGAAGGTGAGCTATTGCCGTTGGATGAGGACCTATCAACGCGCGATGAGATCCGCCTTGGCCAACTAGTCAAGGAAAAGTATGGCACAGACTACTACGTGCTGGACAAATTCCCCCGTGGTGCCCGTCCCTTCTATACCATGCCCGACCCGGAAGATGACAAATACACGAACTCCTTTGACATGTTCATCCGGGGCCAGGAGATCGTCTCGGGTGGTCAGCGTATCCATGATCCTCATATGCTCGAAGAGAACATGCGCAAGTCGAAGATCAACCCCGACGATATGGAAGAGTACCTCGAAGGTTTCCGCTGGGCCGCTCCTCCCCACGCAGGTGCAGGTGTCGGTCTGGAGCGTCTGCTAATGCTGCTCCTTCAGGTGGGCAACATCCGCCTCACCTCTCTCTTTCACCGTGACCCGAAGAGTCTGCCGGCCAAGCCCCCTGTGCAGCAGCTCCGTCATCCAGAAGCGTCGACTCTGGAGCCTGTCTGGCTACGCGAGCATCACAAGCGTGTGGCCGACGATGTTAGCGAGCTGCAGCCGTTGGAGAAGCTGATTGCCAACTATGGTGATGCTACCTCGACGTCCTGGTTCGATGAGCGATACAAAGTCTGGCGCGATATGGCAACCGGTGCCGCGGTTGCCTATGTGCCCAGCTCCCACAATTACGCCATCATCCCAGGTAATCCGGTGTGTGATCCGGCTCAATACACGCGCACTATCACTCAGTTCTTGCAGTGGCTGCGCCGGGAGACCAAGTACAAGCCGGTCTGGATTCTCTGCTCTCCCGATGTTGAGACAATCCTTGGAGATCGCTTGGGGTGGCGTAGCTTGTCCTGTATTGCTGAAGAGCGGGTTGACCCGTCACGCAACCAGGCCGCCTCTGACGGAGAGATCGCCCGCAAATTGCGCCGCGCTGAGGCGGAGGGCATCAAGATTCAGTCTTTCGACCTCGGTCAGCTGCCACCGGAGGATGTTCGCACGAAAATTGATGAGCGTATTGCCGAATGGCTGGCCAACCGCAAGGGCACACAAGTGCACCTGTCGGAGATCCGCCCGTGGTGTGACTCCGACCACCGCTGGTACTTCTATGCCCAGGACAAGAATGGCGTCATCTGTGCCTTTGTTGCACTTGCCATGCTTTCGCCTGTCCATGGCATGCAGGTCAAGTATAGCTTGGACTTCCCCGGTGCCCCTAACGGTGTCATTGAGTCTATCGTCACCGAGGCCATCCAGACTGCCGCCAAGAGCGGCGTGAAGAGCCTCACCTTCGGTGCTGGTGCCACTACCCAGCTCATCCCCGGTCACAACATGGGCGGCGCCAAAATGAAGATGTTGGAGCACACCTACGAGGCACTGGCCAAACAGTTTCACCTGGTGCGGAAGAGTGAGTTCAGGGCCAAGCTTGGTGCTACCGAGGATCCTCTCTACATTTCCTACCCCTCGCACGGCCTAGGATCCAAGGGCATCCGTGCAGTGCTGAACTTCTTCGAAGATTAATCCCTGTAATCGGATATTTGGAGATGTTTATGAAACTACGACCTTGTTAGTTCTCATTGACGACCGTTATTGCCCGGAATTATGCGCATTCATCTGAGACCTCTGTCAAGGTCGATTATCGGAAGACGCATAGAATAGAGTGGCAACCGGATTGGTGGGTTAATTTCCAATGTTTTTCTTGTCGGTTTTGGCGTTAGCATCTTCTTTGCTTGGATTTCTTGATTTTGCACATGCAAATCGGCACATTTTCTCATTACTCCATTCCAAGATTAACTGTATTCCCCCTCCTTGTATCCAGCATCGCATATATGGCCTTCTAGGGTCGCAGAATCGTTGCTTCATTGTTGTGTGATGTGTATGTGTTGCTGCTGATTTTGGTGTTTACAATATCTCTTCTTCCACTCTACACGTTGAATTACTCTCCAGACTTCATCTGCGCCTAGATTTCTCCTCACTAGTAAGACACATGCACTTGGTGATAATATACACAGGGGCCCTAAAATGTAGGAATTACAATCAATAATAACGTCATGACTCAGTAAACCGTTGAATTAATTCTCACTCCAATTACCTCGCTTTTTTCCCTTCCTGCAAGTCCCGCTCCTTTCTCGCATCTGCAATAACCCTCCCAAGTTCCCTCGCGATCCACCTTGCAACCACCACTGCGACGACCGTAACAACCGCAATCCACCCGGCAGTTGGAATCAGCGAGCGCGGGAAAACATTCCATATGTATGGATCCAGGATTAGATCCACCGCCACCGGCGGCACGTCCCGCATCAACGTCTCGTTCGTGCTAAAATAGTCTGCTGCGGCCCTCACGCGTAGAAACAGGACCGAGTCAGTCTTCGGCGCCTGGCCGAGCACCCCCTTTTTGCTGCGCTTATCTGCGCGCCCCGGGATGGTGTTGGCTTGCAGACGTGGGTCTAGCGATGCCAGACGCGCGGTGGAGAAGACGCTTAGACTGGAGAGGAGGGATGCATCCTCGACAGTATCGGCCAACGGATGTGTTGTTAGAGTCAAGGCCGTAGGTTGCTTGATACTTGTTAATTTTGGGTTCATATCATCCATTGAAGGCATTATACATACAGTCGCCAGCCAGCAGACTCGTACTTCGTAGCGCTGGCCTGGGATGAGATTCTCGAGGAAGAACCACGAGTCGCTTCCTTCTGGTACGTCATTTGATGGGAAAGACGCATTGAGCCGCGTGCGCAATGCGGGCCTGTCTGGGGAAAGTCGTTCCAGGCCCAGGTCATCGAGGCCTGGCTCTACAGAGGGCACGGTGGCTGTCCCTGCCAGGAAAATGGTCTTCTCCACGTTCGCCTGGGCAATTGTGGCACACAGGGCTAAGAGACCCCAGATAAAATGGAGCATCTTAGAATATTCTGTTTCCAAGGAAGGTTTGGTGTTTCTCTATTGGCAAGTCATTTCGGAATGGTAGAGTGGTGGTTTCTTGTTCGTCGAAGAGTGGAGCTATATTCCGACTGCGATGTAAGCAGCTCTGGCGCACTTGGCGGTGAAGGAACTCGATCTGGGCAACCAACACATTCATGGGATATGCCAATTATATAGTGTGCAACCCATGATACGAACACGGACTTAATCGAGTATAACACAGATGCATGATGCATCTATAACTAACTAGTTACAAAACGACCCAAGTTGATAAACTCGTCAGTCACATGATGCCCCATCACGTGACCGTGACACAGCGGTGTAGACACTGACTAATCCGCCAATCATGGTTCCCGACGCGACCCAACGAGTGGGATCAACAACGAACTCCCCCCCTGCGCAGCACAGACACCTCCTCCACAACCTTTTCTTCTCCTGTTTTCCTCGTCTTCCATTCCTCCCAGTCCTGGTACGTATCTGATTGTGCCCCCTTCCTCCAACGTCCGCTACCCCTCCCCCTTGACACGCCGTGGTGGTTGATACCCTGAACTTCCCTACTGACCCCTGAATCACAGACCCGTGTTTGTTGTTGGGTCTTTGTCCCCCTCCTTAATTTTTGATCCTCGAAACAACCAACCAACACAATGAGAGAGATCATTAGTTTGAACGGTACGTGCTGTTCTGCCTCGACGTTTTCAATGGAATTCGTTCTTTTTTGAATAAAATAGCGCGCTGACATCTTATCCACGTACAGTCGGCCAGGCCGGTTGCCAGATCGCCAACTCCTGCTGGGAGGTAAATATTCGATCATTCCCCCATTGAGGACTCAGAGGCAGTTGACTGACAGTTTATCTTTACAGCTGTACTGTCTGGAGCACGGTATCCAGGTACGTTGTGATTTCAATCTCGCCCGACCTTGATTCGGGCGGCTGGTGCCCCTTTTCCTTAGCGGCAAGCGAGTAGCCGCGACTAACATCCTTGATAGCCCGATGGATACCTCACCGATGAGCGCAAGAAGGCCGACCCTGACCACGGCTTCAGCACTTTCTTCTCCGAGACTGGTATGTGAAGTGCAATTTTTTCCTGGTGTAGTCGTTCCCCCCACCATGGGGTCGTCTGCCCACATCCTCGGCATGATATTCTGACATTCTTTTCCTCTGCTCTCCGCAGGCCAGGGCCGCTACGTTCCCCGTACCATCTACTGCGATCTCGAGCCGAACGTCGTTGATGAGGTCCGCACTGGTACCTACCGCTCGCTCTTCCACCCCGAGCAGATGATCACTGGCAAGGAAGATGCCTCCAACAACTACGCTCGTGGCCACTACACCGTCGGCAAAGAGATGATTGACCAGGTTCTCGACAAGGTCCGCCGTGTTGCCGACTCCTGTGCCGGTCTCCAGGGCTTCCTGGTCTTCCACTCCTTCGGTGGTGGTACCGGCTCTGGTTTCGGTGCTCTGCTGATGGAGCGTCTCTCCGTTGACTACGGCAAGAAGTCCAAGCTGGAATTCTGTGTTTACCCTGCTCCCCAGAACGCCACCTCCGTCGTTGAGCCCTACAACTCCATCCTGACCACCCACACCACTCTGGAGCACTCTGACTGCTCCTTCATGGTCGACAACGAGGCCATCTACGACATCTGCCGCCGCAACCTCGGCATTGAGCGCCCCAGCTACGAGAACCTGAACCGTCTGATTGCCCAGGTCGTCTCCTCCATCACTGCTTCGCTGCGCTTCGATGGCTCCCTCAACGTCGACCTGAACGAGTTCCAGACCAACCTGGTCCCCTACCCCCGTATTCACTTCCCTCTGGTTGCCTACTCTCCCGTCATCTCCGCCGACAAGGCTTCCCACGAGGCCCACTCGGTCACCGAGATCACCTCCAACTGCTTTGAGCCCAACAACCAGATGGTCAAGTGTGACCCCCGCAACGGCAAGTACATGGCCACCTGCCTGCTCTACCGTGGTGATGTTGTCCCCAAGGATGCCCACGGTGCCGTGGCCACCCTCAAGACCAAGCGCACCATCCAGTTCGTCGATTGGTGCCCTACTGGCTTCAAGCTCGGTATCTGCTACCAGCCCCCCCAGCAGGTTCCCAACGGCGATCTCGCTCCCCTCAAGCGCGCCGTGTAAGTTTCCCTTATCACTTGCATCCATTGCGTTGATGAAAGTATTTACTAATGCTTTTTCTAGCTGCATGCTGTCCAACACTACCGCCATCGCCGAGGCTTGGTCCGCTCTCGACCACAAGTTCGACCTCATGTACTCCAAGCGTGCCTTCGTTCACTGGTATGTTGGTGAGGGTATGGAGGAGGGTGAGTTCTCCGAGGCTCGTGAGGACTTGGCCGCTCTGGAGCGTGACTACGAGGAGGTTGCCAGCGATTCTATGGACGATGAGCTGGAGGAGCCCGAGTACTAGATTAGGGAAGCTGTGTGATCGGGGCCTGGAGCGTTGGAGACGGTATGGTATCTATCTGCAAACGTGTTTGAGAGATACACTCCGGCGGTGACGGCTCGGATTTCCTGGATTTTCTAAATCGCATGGACTCCTTGCAAATAGAAGGGAACATAGGTTTCAGTCTGACGATGTTTTTCGCTTTGTTATTCGATATATCTTTAATATCCCCGAAGCAGCGCTGAGTTTTATCCCCGCTCGTTCCATCCAATTTCTATCTAAGATTGGGATCCTACGAGACTTGTAGCTAGAAAAGCACCATAAAAACACAGTACCCTCTTTCGTTCAATTTGCCTGTCCTTGCATTTGATGCTGATGGCCCTGTCGTGGGTCGGAGAACGTATACATGGGGAAGAACGTGTCCCCGAACGTAGAACGATCAATACCCACTGACGATCAATTGATGCATCACATTATCGACAAACCCTTCTATGGTAGTCAATCAGTACTTCAGTGTCAAATAAGAGCAAATCTGAAAGCAGGATTAGGCACGATATAACTCAGCGGATCCCCAAGTGAGACCCTGCGCGGGTGGAATGGGCAGTAGAGCTAACTGACCGCCTTGGGACCACCTTCTTTACGACATCGGCTCCAGCCACTCTTTACTATTCCCCCAATTCAGTCCACCTCCGCCACACGCCGGTTCTCTTCCTGCTTCCTTACCTTGGCGCCGTCTCTTTCCTAAAGCTACGTCTGGACACCACCAGTCCATGCTCGTGGTTCCCTCCGGCTAAGCGACGGCTTCCCGTTTACTCCAAAAGATCCCCCAGGTCCCCCAACTATTCGGAAACCCATCGACCAAGGAGAGAGCATCGGCTCTCCTTAACCTACAGCTATGGCTGATACTCGTGAGTGACGCCGAGAGGCTTCATTACTGTCAAGAAGGGCGTGCGAGAGCTGCTCCGGCGCAAGTCAGGAGGCCCGCCGAGCTCCACTTCACGTCATCACCTCCCCTTCTTCGACTTGCTGTCCCAACAAGAACATCGGAACTGACGGAGATACCTTGAATGAAATAGCACAACAACATCCGAACCTCCATCTCACACAGGAGGAGAAGCGCGTCTTCTACCAGCTCTTTCAAGTTGCAGACACTACCAACCTAGGCGTCATCACCGGGGAGATTGCGGTTCCCTTTTTCGAGAAGACGAAGCTTCCCCCCGGTGTGCTAGGAGAGGTACGTTGTGTATGAAAAGGTAGCTCTCCCAGCAACTGACTATTGCGTGTCATTAGATATGGCAGCTTGCGGACAAGGAGAACAGGGGTCTTCTGACCCCATCTGGGTTTGGCATCGTGCTACGATTAATTGGACATGCACAGGCTGGGCGTCAGCCATCCGATGAATTAGCCTTGCAACGTGAGTGACTTGGTCCACGACCCTGAATTGAAGCCAGCAAAACACCGGACCAATACTGATGACGTGCTCTCCCCGTTACAGCCGGCCCTCTGCCCCGGTTCGAAGGTGTTTCCATAGATATGGCTGTCCCTGTCCCAGATTCCGGTACCATAAGCCCTCCACCGGGTGCTGGCCCTCCTATTCGAGTGCCGCCCCTGCAGCCCGATGACGCCCAGAAGTTCCTCTCTCTCTTCGAGAAGTCGGACGTTCAGAATGGACTTCTTTCAGGCGAGACCGCCAAACAGATTTTTGAACGCGCCAGACTGCCGAATGAGGTGCTTGGCCGGATTTGGTTCCTTTCAGATACCAAGCAGCGTGGAGCTCTCGATGCTACGGAATTTATCATCGCTATGCATCTTCTGACTTCCTACAAGTCGGGTGCTCTGCGTGGCATTCCACAGGCACTGCCACCTGGGTTATATGACGCCGCTGCTCGCCGAGGCTCTGGTCGGGGCTCATTCGGATCGCGTGCCGATGTTCCTCCCGTCCCGGCAATCCCCAAACAATTTACCGGCCCCCAGCGGACTGTCAGTCCGATGAGCCCCGCTAGTCGGGCCCAATTCGGCGGCCAGCTGTCAGCCCAGACCACTGGAGATTGGCTGGTCACTCCCCAGGAGAAAGCACATTTTGACACCATTTTTGAGACCGTCGACACAACCAGGGCCGGTGTGATCACGGGTGACCAGGCCGTCGCATTTTTTATGAAGGCCCAGCTCCCCGAGGAGGTTCTTGCACAAATCTGGGATCTTGCTGATATCGATGCTGATGGCCAATTGACTCGTGAGGAGTTTGCCGTCGCCATGTACCTCGTGCGGATCCAGCGCAGCGGAAAGGAGGCTATACCGCAGGTGCTTCCTCCGGCTTTGATCCCGCCTAACATGCGCCGTCAGGCCCCTATGCCTGCTGCTGCACTGGCCCCAGCCCCAGCACCTCCCGCGCCTGCTCCTGTGCCGCGATCTGCTGCTGACGATCTTTTTGGCCTGGATTCGCCTCCGACTGCGCCGGCTCAGCTGGCTCAGGCGACTGGCGGTTCCAACCCTGCATTCCAAACTCCTGGTTCGCCTGCATCTAGGCTTTCCCCACAGCCCACATCTTCTTCAGCCTTCAAGCCATTTACGCCGACATCGTCCTTTGGACAGACTCTGCAGCCCCAACGGACGGGTACATCGGCGGGTGTGCCCACCGCGGTTCGTTCGCCTCCACCCCCGGCAGACGATCTCTTGGGAGACAATGATCCCGAAGAATCAAAGAAGCTCACCAGTGAGACTACCGACCTCGCAAATCTGTCGAACCAGATTGGCTCTTTGGCTAAGGAGATGCATAATGTGCAAGAGAAGCGCACATCTGCCGAGCAGGGCATCTCCCAAACCTCGCAACAGAAGCGCGATTTCGAGGCACGCCTTGCACAAGCGCGTACCATGTACGAACAGGAGGTGGCCAACTTCAAGGCACTCGAAGAGCGACTGAAGGCCTCCAAGGCCGAGACTACTAAGCTGCAGCAAGAGTATGCCTTAATTGAGGGTAGCCGCCAGGATCTGCAGAACCAGTATACCCAGGTATCGACCGCACTGGCTGCCGACCAGCAGGAGAATGCCAAGCTAAAGGAGAAGCTTCGCCAGGCGAATGCAGAGGTTGCTCATCTCAAGCCGGCGCTCGAGAAGGCACGCTCTGATGCTCGTCAGCAGAAGGGGCTCGTTGCAATCAACAAGAAGCAGCTTGCTACAGTAGAGGGTGAGCGGGACAAGATGCAGAGTGAGATCGATACCCTTGCAAGAGAAGCTTCCCAGTATGCCAAGGGATCCGCGACTCCCGTCAGCGCTGCCGAGGTTACCAGCCCTGCTGCTTCTACTGCAAGCCAGAACACCAACCCCTTCTTCCGGAGAACTGCCACGGGAAGCTCAAGTGAGCACGCTCGCTCCCCCGAGCCTCCAATCGACCAACAGAAGGCATTTGACAGCCTCTTCGGCCAGTCCTTCGTTGGCGGAGCCAGCGGCCCGCCGCCAACTTCATTCCGTGCCGACTCGCCTGCTACCTCCAATGTCCCCACTCCTTCCGTGTCGCCGCCTCCTGGATCCTTGCCTGGCGCTTTCCCTGGGCTGGCACCTGAGATCCCGCCGGCCAGCCAGTCCCGCCAGGTCACACCAAATTCTCTCCCCTTTAATGAAGACCAGTCCGTGACTTCATCCACAATGGTCTCGCCCCCTGCTAGTAGATTTGGTGGTCCTGAGACATTGGGGTTTGACACTCCATCTGTGACGAATGTCAGCGACACAGGAGCGCCATCCATGAGCGCATCTAGCGACTACAGCCATCCTCCGGCGCCCACCTCCTTCGAAGGAACCCCGGCACGATCTCCATTCGATGAGATTCCGGAGCCCACTTCGACTGCAGCTGAATCTACCGTCTCCCCCACTTCAGAGAACCAGGAAACCGCTAAGGATCTGTCATTCGACGAGCTGTTCGGTAGCAGGGCGCATAAGCGGTCGGAATCGCAGAAGGAAAACGACTTTGAAGAGGCGTTTGCGACATTGAAGCAGAACCATGGGTCTGCCCATGCCAATGGAGCCTCTGCGGCCCCTGCCTCGGAGTTCCCTCCTATTCAAGAAGTCCAACACGATGAGGATGAAGAGAGCTCGGATGAGGAGGCCCGGTTGGGCTTTGATGATGACTTCACCCAGGTCTCGCCATCCACTACCAAGAAGGAAAAGCAAACCGAGTCTCTCGACGCTGCTCAGCTTGCTGCCTTCCCTGCCCCGGGAACATCTGTGCCCCAGCCGCCAGCCCCTGATGCTCAGGCAAGCCCTCCGAAGTATGAGACTGGTGCTTCCGAAAAGGCTAGCCATGTTCCTCCAGAGTTCAATGGCCTTCTGCCTGAGCGGTCGGACCCTACCGCCGCCCCGGATGCTCCTCACTCGGTGGAATCGAGTACTGGAGCCCCGGTGATTGACAATGTGCCTCGGCATGATGATACCTCTATGAGTGCTGCTGTCGCCGGTGGATCCAGGAGTGGTCCTGATTTCGAGGCAGCCTTTGCTGACTTGAACCTTGCACCTGCGGCGGAGACGGAGGATGATGATGACGAGGAGCCCGCGGGCCAAGCTTACAAGAATGGGCCCGACTTTGACTTCTCATTTGATTCCCCGTCTCGTAAGAACACGGCTTCTGATGCTGGTCAGGCTGGTTCCTCTGACTTCTTCTCCTTCGACAACAATGCCCATTCGGCCACTGCTCAGACCACCGCCTCACCGAACGGGGGACACCCCAAAGCTGGGGATCACGACTGGGACACTATATTCGCACCTCTTGACGGCTCAAAGCCTGCCACTGGTGAGGAGCCTCCCAATGGGTCGAACCCTAAGCAGCCTGGATGGGCTCTCAACACGGACTCTGGCGAGGATGATCTGATCCTGCAGCGGCTAACGGGCATGGGCTTCTCACGTGACGAATCACTCGCAGCTCTGGAGAAGTTCGACTACAACCTTGACAAGGTGAGTTCTTGGAACCGATTCGACTACTCCAATCCAAACTAACTGTGTAGTAGGCGGTCGACCACCTGACCACCAAGTCATGAATGACGTGACTCCGTTCACCTTTGCACATAGTACCACCCACATATATCTGTGATGTTTTTCCTTCATGTCTGTTCCTCCCCCTGCTTGCAATGCTTGCGATGTGATTGGGGACCTGGCGGCCATGCCAGTCTCGCTCATATTTGCCTCTGTTCTGTTCAGCGCCTGTACATTCCTTCTTTTCCCTCTGTGTCTTTATCATTATGCTGCGCCATCACTGACATAGCAGGATTCGTGGCTTGATGGGGAATCGAGTCTTGACATCTTGTCTCAATGCCCCGCCCAGTGTAGTGTAGTTACGATAACCCATAATTAACTTAATTCATGAGCTGTGTACTTGGGATTTGTGTAGCTATCTTGGTAAACGTGTTGGTCTGTAGTATCTGTCTGTCACTACCTAGGTATGAAGTATCCCTGCAAGGAGATATTGTAGTGGGCTAAATAACCATATTCCTAAAATCTACTTTTTTACCCAGGTAAATGTCTTTCCAGGTATCTACTGATTTTTATTAACCTGCAAGCACAGCAAACCTAACATTTGATGTTGCTTCGTACTCTTTCGGGTGGAGATACAGGTCGGATGGCTCCACTGGCATGGAGACCTGCTGCTGTTCCAGGTTATGCGGGGGAGAGGTCGACTATAAATGTCTGCAGGTAACTCACCAGGGTATATCTCCATAGGGCTCCTACGATAATGATAATGATAATGATAATGATAACGAATCTCTCAGCCGCACTTTGTGCTACGTTAGCCATGTTACTTTCACTGCGGGAGACAAGCTCTCCGAAGCCTTCTCGGCAAGGCTTATCCTCGGCACCCGATTAACTATAGTAAAGACTCCTCATTTATTCGCCTGTGAGAAATCAATATACAGGAAATAGCATAGCTAGGACCTACACATCCTGCGCACGTCCATCGTTACAGGTTACATTTCGATAAGCGGACTCCGTAGATATCCCGAAGGCCGTCCAATAGGCCGCCCGTGTGGCTTGTATAAACGGGAAATATCAGCCGAAAGCTAAGTTTGAAACCCACCATTCAGGGTTACGAGTTTACGAGCTAAATAAATCATCTAACTAGATTAGAGAACGGTGGATATTCGCCCAGACAAGCCTTATCTTTTCCCCACAAACCCGTTAAGATTCACGAACTTCCCACACGGCGTGCCTCGTGCCTTCTACTTTCCCTTTGTTCCACCTACGCATGGCTTTTGATCCAGAAAAAGGCCTTGAAAAGGGCAACTACTCAACTGACTCACCAGAGGTCATTTCGGTTGACGATGCCGCTTCACAAGAGACCGGTATCCTGGCCAGGCTTCGCGCCCTAGAGGCCAGGATGGATAGGAAGCTCGGCATAGAATCCGAAGCCATCAATCGCAAGCGTCCCGAAGATAAGAAGAAGGTGCATTGGGTGGAAGAGCTCTCGATGGCAGCTCTGTGGGCGAGTGGCACAATGAACACCTCCTGCTTTGCGACTGGCTTTCTCGGTTGGGAATTTGGTCTGACCCTGAAACAATCGATCCTCATTACGATCTTCGCCTCGATTCTGGCTGCGACACTTAGTGGCTACTGTGCCACCTTTGGCGCCGTGACCGGGTTGCGCCAGATCAGCGTCAGTCGATACAGCTTCGGTTGGTGGCCGAATAAGCTCGTCGCTTTGCTTAACGGTATTCAGCAGATGGGCTGGGCCGCCGTCTCATGCATCACGGGAGGTCTCGCGTTGACGGCTGTTTCCGACGGCCACGTCTCTTTGATTCTTGGGATCGTGATTCTGGCCGTCGTAGCGCTGATCATCTCTTTCGTCGGGTTGAATGCCATTCTCATCTATGAGAGATATGCCTGGGTCGTCTTTTTCATCATCTTTCTTATCATATATGGCGAGACCGGTCAATATGCAGACAATTCAGCCCCAGCCACCGTGACTGGCTCATCTTTCGCCGGTGCGGTTCTCAGTCTGATTGCGGTTGTCTACGGGTCCAGCGCTTCATGGTGCACGATGGCTAGCGACTATTATGTCCACTACCCGGTCAACGTGAGTCGTGTGAAGGTTTTCCTCATGACTACCTTTGGGATTGCAATCCCCACCTCCATCGGCATGGTAGCCGGCTGTATTGTCGCTTCCGCTCTGAACAACAAGCCCGAGTGGTCCGACGCGTACGAGCAGGGAATTGGCTATCTTATCCAAGACATGCTCCATCCTCGCGGATTTGCCAAGTTCCTCCTTACTCTTCTCGTCTTGTCCGGTATCAACGTCAACGTTATCAGTATCTATAGCTCGGCTATTTCCTTTCAACAACTTGCAAGACCTTTTGCTCGCATTCCTCGGTCTCTATGGACACTATTCTGTTTTGCCTGCATTCTCGCGCTCGCCATTGGCGGTCGACAAAAGCTGAATGAATATCTGCAAAATTTCCTGAGCTTACTGGGATACTGGTGCACAAGTTATGCCGTTATTCTATTCGAGGAACACGTTATATTCCGCCGAGGCAATTTTGACAACTATGATTTGGAAGGATGGAATGACCCGGCTAGGCTTCCGTTGGGCATTGGTGCCGCAGTGGCATTTGGCCTTGGGATTGTGGCGTGGTGTATGGGGATGGATGAGACTTGGTTCATCGGCCCTCTTGCTAAATTGATTGGAGATTATGGTGGTGATATTGCCAATGAGTTTACGTTTGTGGTGACGGCTATTAGTTATCTACCGGCGAGGTATTTGGAGCTGAAGTACTTTGGTCGATAGAAATGCTGATCACAGGGGTTATCACTCCTATTCTTTTCCCCCTATTCCCCATATAAGCATCATTGGATATGCCATAGCCCTTTGCATGGTAAACAGTCAATCGCACTCGCCGTCGGGCTCAGAGATAAGCTCCGGGATGAGGTCTCGGGAGAGTGCTTGGTGGCTTCACCAATGGCTTGACATACACGCCAGTTGCGCCTGCAGTCAGTCAGTACTTCTAGAAGCGACCACCCAACAAACTATCCTGGGATTTAGGTGGTCCGAGTTCCGAGGCTTCTGAGGCTAGCTATGACTATCGTCGACGAATAATGGCATTACTGTGACTTTGTCGCACTGAGGGAAACATATAATATGGTCCTTTCCACCAAAGCTCACTCGCTCCCCGAAGTGGGAGGCTTGCCACATCAGCAAATATGATTGCAGGCTGGTATGATCCAGGCATTGATCATGGCTCCTGTGATAGAGGTACCTGTCAAGCCAGCAATGCTGATGACTCCGAATGCCATCCCATATAAAAATTGACACTCGTGACGGTGGCTGGGAGCAGATCGACGACCATTTCGCTCCGTACATCCAGCATTTGTGTCGAACTCCCCGCATGGTGCATAAACCATCTGCGACGTTACCACATCATAATTTCCAGAAACGTTATGAACTATAATGCTGTTGCCTGACAAAATTCGTGTCAGACTGGGACTGAAACAGTTAATATCCACAATGGAGAAGGCTTAGCCCTTGAACCCCGAATAACCTAACCAAGATGTATTAAGCTTCACAAGCTGTCACTCCAAAGCTTGGCCCCCGATTCTAACTATGCCTCAGGATCTAACGGAGCTGATAATTCGTTGTCTTGTTTATTTTAAGGCAACCTGTGGCCCTAAGGTTGTCTTGGCTAAATTAGTCTTCATTTGTGTTTTGGAGAGTACGGAGTAGCTTTGCAGAACACCTGTGCATCATCTCCCAGGGGCTAAGCATCGGGTTTCTGAGGTAGTGTGATATTAGACAATTTCTTACGCTGGTTCCGGATGTAGTCTCCACCTCCGCATTGTCTTGGCCGAATCCTCGCTTTATCTTAACATCAACCCTAACCACCAGCCTTCGCATTTCGGGACTTTCTGTCACGGCAGCTGTCTATCGATCTAGTTTTATCAGGTTCCGTTCACTATGGCATCCACCGAGAAGAGACCGGACCTTATTGCCATTGCCCGTGACTTGTCCGGTGTGCCGATGTGCGATGATTACGAGAAGATGATATCGGGCATGTTGTATGTGTTTGTTTACTAGATTCTATGCCATATCCATCTATATTGATTCTATGGGATATTACATGTTGCTTTTTATACCGTAGAGACCGTGGATGTTAACCGGGTGTCCAGGTACAACCCCCTCCTTCCCCGCCTTGTCGAGGGCCGGCATCGGTGCCGCATCTTGACGAACGACTACAACCACCTCGATCCACGCACGGTATCTTACGATAAAATCGCCGAGGTCCGCTTTGAACTTCTCCAGAAGTTGGTCGGCCGCGTGGGCGAGGGCACTTTTGTCGAACCGCCTTTTCGGCCTGATTATGGCTGCAACGTCGTCATTGGGCGGGATTGTTTTTTGAATTGGAAGTAAGTTGGCGATTTTACATACTATTTGGCCCCAGGACCAGGACTAACGTATCCAGTTTGACTATTCTTGATACTTCGCTGGTGATTATCGGTGATCGTGTTCAAATGGGACCTGATGTAGGTATCTTTACAGCAGGCCATGAAACAAGTGTCCTGTCCAGACGCAAGTTCGTCGAATTTGGACACGCAGTCAAGATTGGTGACGACTGCTGGATTGGTGGGAATGTGGTTATTCTGCCTGGAATAACTATCGGCGAGGGCTGTACTATCGGAGCAGGCTCAGTCGTTACTAGAGATATTCCACCCTGTTTCGTGGCTGTGGGCAATCCATGTAAAGTGAGCAGGACAATTCAGTCTGCAGAAGAAGAAGAGAATGATCCGGAGAATCCCTTCAGGAATATGGTTAGGGAGCTGTGAATGGGGTAAAAAAAGGATAAGAAGCAATCCATTGAAGTTAAACACGATTAGCAACTTGGAATAAACATGTTTGACCCGTCGCAAAAGAAAAAGCATAAGAATAAGAATAGACCGCGGTTCATAAGTGACTGCAGTCGATAGTCTCGAATAGGCAAAAGCAAGAGCATCAAATCAGAGAACTGTCACCTTTTTCCACCTTCCCTTCCTAAATGCTGAATAAAGCAGTCCTTCCCCTTCAGTAATTCGTTTCTCTCATCAAGAAGACCACGTGCCGCTCATTCATCACTCATCATTCATCATTCGTCGGTCGTCTTCATCTCAGAAATGTCAGACGATGGTCTTTTCATGCTGACTTGAGACTCGCTGCAAGGACAGCACTGCAAAAAAACCGGTTAGCTATTTCCTCACCCATCAACGCCTCAACGCCCCCGGGTTATAACTCACTGAAGTCTTCCCAGGATCGCTCCTTGCCCTTTCCGCGTGGGCTCCGACCGTGCATGATGTTGTCGAATGCCTCCGAAGCCTGGAGGGTGTTGTAGACAATCAAGCATACGACTTCCACGCCCAAGGAGAACCCCCACACGCGGACGATGGTAACGACGGAGGTGCGCCTCTCGGCAAAAACACCAAAAACGGCCATCACCGTGGCTGCAATGTCCACGATCAGCACAGCCAGGAACAGCTGCAATGACGGGAGATGCTTCCAGATGGGACTCTTGACTCCGCGCGTGATGAAGATCAACCAGTTCTGAGTTAGGGCAATCTCGAGAAACAAAACCGAGTCACGAGCTCCGAAATTCTGCACCATGCCTCCTTCCTCTCCGCGCAGCAGCAGTGTACCGAATGCAGTCCAAGAACCTGCTGCCAAAATAAATCCCATAATGACGGCGATCCCCCACAGCTTGGGCTGGTTCCATTTCACGGGTGACTCCGAGAATGGCGCATTGTCATAGGCAATTGCGAGGGTTGCAATGTCGGCAAATATCGCAAGAAGGACAACGAGACGCAGGTCGAGACTTTCGTTCATGATGGAAATCCAGAGTCCGAAAAAGATCTCAAGGTGCAGAGACAAAGCGATACGGTAGACGACATAGGCATACATCCGGTGGAAGATCTGGCGGGAAACCTTGATCGCAGTGATGATCGCCGACAAGCCAGGCGCCACGAAGACAATATCGGCTGCCGAGGCAGCAGCATCCGAAGCACCCTGGACCGCGATACCCGTGTCGGCTTTCTTGAGCGACGGGGCATCATTGACTCCGTCTCCGGTCATTGCCACCAGGTAACCTCGCTTTTGCAGAATCTCCACGACGCTATACTTGTGCTGAGGGTACACTTCGGCAAATCCGTCTGCAGCCTCCACGAAGTCGTTGACCTCCGAACCGGGCATATCGCCAGCACCGGTGACCCCGAGTTTCTCTGCGTTGTAGATATTGGTACCCATTCCAAGTTGGCGTGCAGTTTCTCGCGCAATTCCCACCGCGTCTCCGGTCAGCATCTTGATAGCCAACCCAAGGCGCTGGGCTTCGACAATGGTCTTGGCCGTGTCATGGCGCGGAGGATCCGAGCAAGGCACAATCCCCATGATTTGCCATTCTCCATCCACGCCTTTTTGGGCAACTCCAAGAGCACGAAAACCGCGGCTTGCAAACTCGGTGACCTTCTCCAGGTAGGCATCCTCGATATCCTGAGGTACATCCTGGTATTCTTTGACGGTGTTCAGTACCGGGATAGGAGCTCCTTTGACGCAGGTGATCTGTTCGCCATCGGGTAATGCAACCACAGCCGTGACTTTCTTTGAAACCGGATCGAAAGGATGAAACTCGATGGTTCTGAATGACTGGATCTGGCTCTTGGCACGAGGGTATCCTACTAGGCCCTTGATGAAGACCCTATCGATAGCATCGATCCCATTCTTCTTGCGAGTCGCGGCCAGACAGGCCGTAAGCATTAGATCCTCTCGATCGACCCCTTCAGTTGTGTAGGGTTCGCCCAGCGTGAGCTTGTTGCGGGTGAGAGTGCCAGTTTTGTCAGAGCAGAGGACTTCTACCCCAGCCAGGGATTCAATTGCGGAAAGCTTCTGAACAATAGCAGAATCCTTGGCCAGGTATGACGCACCTACGGCCATGGTTGTCGTGACAACTGCAGGGAGGCCAACAGGCACTCCGATAACCGTGACGGCCAGAGTGTATTCCAGGATTTGAACGATAGAGTCGGACCGATAGAAGGAGGCAACCCAAACGACAAGGAGACAGAGCACCACCAGCGTGAGGAGGATCTTGCCAATCCGGTCCAGGACTTTGGTGAAGTGGCCGGTTCCATGGTCAGCCTTGTTGACCAGTCCTGCTGCCGCCCCGACAAAAGTTCGATCACCGGTATGCGTCACGATTAGAGTGCCGCTCCCGCGCTTGATGGCAGATGAGGCAAAGCAGCGGTCACCTTGATGCTTGTCCACTGCCAGTGACTCGCCGGTAATGGAGGATTGGTCGACCTGCAAATGGGTCTCTTCGGAGACAACTATGCCATCCGCCGGGATGATTGTGCCCTAAAGTTCAATCAGTATGCAATTTGCATTGTTTCCGCTCTGTGCACATCGAAACTCACATCATCGACGTGAATCACATCTCCAGGCACGACATCCTGAGAAGGTATTTCGATAATCTGTCCATTGCGAAGGACAGTGGCCTTCAGTGCAAGGTTCTCTTTAAGGCTATCGACTATGTTGCCGGCGTGGTACTCTTGAGAGAAGCCCACCATGGCGTTCAGAAGCAGAAGTGCACAGATGACACCGAAATCGATCCAGTCTTGCAAACCAGCGGCCAATAGAGCGGCAACCTATGCAGCCCCGCAGTTAGCGTCTTCTGCAGAGCTGTTTGAAAATGCTGTGTGAGAAAGGGTACTTACTTCCATGACGAACTGCACGGAGCCGACAAACAGCATGAGGAACTTCATGATGTTGCTTCTTCTCTCCTCTTTCAGGCGGTTCCAACCATACTTGCGTCTCAAGGCAATAACCTCAGCGTCATTCAAACCAGTTGTCAGGCTGGTTTCCAGCAGGGCGGCTGGGATGGGCTGATCAGCGCCCGGGCCGATGGTGAGGACTTCAGGATCGGGTTCTTTTCCATCTTCCTCTTCAAGCTCAGCAATTAGAACATCGAGGCTATCATCAGCCACCGTCGGGAGATCTTCTTCGTCTTTCAAGTCAGTTTCTTCTTGGTTGCCACAGGTATCACCGGGGCCGTGACTGTGGAGGGCCAGATTCCTCGGGTCTGTGGGATCAATGATCCCAGTCGATTGCGACATGAGTGCAGATTTTTGAATGCTATCAATGAGATGGTACTGGTGTATCCCTTGTGATGAGAAAGAAGAAAAGTGGTGTTGGGGAAGGATGAAGGGTGAAGGGTGAAGAGGGAAGAGGGAAGAGGAAGGAATCGGATAAGCGAGGCAATTGAAGCCCAACGCGTTAATACGCGTGGCTATTATCGAAGACCTAATGGCAGGCACGGATCACATCTATGAAAGCAGGTACGACTATTTAAGAACCAGAACGCGTCTTCCTATTCATAAGGAAGGCTTAATGGGTGAACCCGAGCATACTAACTCTGTATACAGACGCGTTTGCAAAGCCTCGCCGCTAATCCAAATCAAGCCACGAAAAGAAACAGGCTTCATTAAATGTTCTTTTGAAGACGCGTCTGGCTCAACGCGTGCTGCTCGAGGCTGTCGCGTCGAAATTGATCATGCGCCATCCAGAACCTGCTTTCGATATTGCCTTTCTGGCGCCTGCCTATTGTAACCGCCATCAAGGTCCACGCTAGATCTTTTAGTGGATGCATGCCTATGCTATCTATTGGATTGCTTTGTCTCTGCATCTTGAGATATTTTCCGGACTATGGCCTCGACCTGCGTTTGGTTGTCCTTCTTTTAGCAATATTTGCCGATATTGCAACCCTCGCAATTGTCTATGGTCTATGACGATGCGTCATTCTCGGAATTATCCGTGAAATTAACCAGCCCAAGCTGTGGGGATTTGCTGTCATTGTTCCTGTCTGAGTATCCATACTACGTTTCTTAATAGTTGTGGATTGGGCAAGCCAAAGGAGACTTGAATGAAAGTGAGCTGCTATATAAGTGGCCACGAGTTTTGAGACATCAATCAAGAGACAGATCAGGTCTTGCAAGCAGGCCTCCAATGACTGCTGACACATGAGACTGAAGAAGCCTTCAAGTCTCACTTGCGACACTTTCAAGTGTACTTGATATTCAGGCATTACACTACATCCTTGCTGTATGCAGGGAAGTATGGAAGGCATCTGTGTTCTTGAATGCTTGCTTTCCATTGCTTTGAATATAGATTCAAACAAAAATCTATAATTCAATGTCCATCCAAGATTAGGGCAACGATCATCGTTGTCGCCTTGGGTATCAGGCGTGAATATATTATGTAATCACATGAACGTCACCGTCGAGAACAATTCCGACGAACGAGTCTGCAGGATGTCGCTGAATCGGGGTGACAGGCGTCCATCATTTCCTGCTGTTAAACACGACTGGGTTTACCCCTTGCTTAGGGCACGTTGGCTCCACGTTCTAAGCCAGCGGGCAACTCCCCACTTTGCAACATTCTGACTATCAGCATTCCTCGCCTCACCTTACGAAATGTAAAAAGTTGCAACGAACACTTCACATCTGGACATTCACATCTTGTACGCTACCAGGTGCTACTTTGTGGCCTCCCAAACCCGAGTCTGGGTCGGACTGTACCACCAAGATGGCACCAGAAATCCCTGGCTTCTACTTTGGTAAGTTGTGGTGATTCCATTTGCACTCTGCACCTGCTCTGAACCTTTTGGACGTGGCTTAATGACTGTATTAGATCCGGAGAAGAAGAAATACTTCAAGATCCAGGCCAACCATGTCGCTCCCCCGGGATCACAGTACTCCAGTGCATCCGTCAAGAGGAAGCGCATAGAGGAAGAGGTTAGCATCCATGAGCCCTAAGCGAGAGGGCGTGCTGACTTTTTTAGAAACACGAGAAAAGTGTCCATCTCAAGCAACGTGAATCTCGAGAAACGGTTCGCAAGGCGGGCCTTCTACACCACCCTCTAGTCGGCGCGGACAGAGAGATTGGATCCCGTCTTCCTGCTTCTGCCCGACATGACCAACAGGCTCGTGTGTATGCAAGCCACCTACAGCAGAAGAAGCTTCACCAGTTTCAGCCCTGGCCAAATGATTACTCTATTCGGCATGTAATGCGGAATCCGCGCACGGGGGTTCTGATTGCAAGTGGGCATCAAGGTGGCCACTCATCGGTTTCGTACGTCCCTCGGCTCTGCACATGATCTCATTGCTGACAGTATCCAGAATATGTCTCCCCGACTCTGAAGAAGAGGGGTGGACATACAGTCACACTATGGAGCGAGTGCTCTTCAAAGAGGCGTACAGAGTATGTTTTCTGGTGCACCTCTCAGGCAAAGAGATACTGACACGCATTACTTCTAGTTATCATCGATGTCTTTGAGCCGTACAGGCTATCTCCTGTATGTCAACCGTCATGTATAAAGTATTTTCTCGACTTTGTTACTGATCAGCCCAGGGCAACAATGGACAGCGGTCCAGGTGGCGATAGCTTTCTCGCACCACGCATGCTGCCAGACCCCTACACGAATGCTGACCGATGGCCGAATTCCCGTACGTCTTGAGCGCTTCATTTACGCTACCGAACTAATATAGTTATTTAGTTGGTGAATATAGAATTGCACATCCAACCCGCATTCGCACCACACCCTCGCTATGGTGCTCAGCAGCTCGCCCAACGGGCAGCAAAGCCCTCTTCGCCATTGGCACTTCAGATGGTCTACAAATTCTGGAAGGATGGGGCGACCTTTGGACCCTGTCCCAAAAGCCATTCCCGGGCGAATTGAACGTAGGAAGCCAGTCATTCCGTCGACACGGTAATTCCTCAAGTGCGAGCGTCAGTGCCGTGGAATGGCTGTCGGCGGATGTCATTGCCTCCGGGCTCAGAAATTCGAGCGTTTTACTCCATGATCTCCGGAGCGGTGGCAGCGCCGTTCGGCTACAACATCCTCATGCTGTTTCCAAAATTCGCAAGGCCGATGAATATCGGATAGTTGTTGGAGGGTACAACTCGGTATGCCAACAATTACCTACCGTCCTTCATTCCTATGGAATCACACACTAATTCTCGAACCAGCTCCAAATGTATGACATTCGCTTTGCCCCGAATGGCATCCAGCACAGACCTAACCCGAACGCCTCTCATCATACATCTACACGCCCATACTTGACCTTCCCCGAGTATTCGCCCAACATTATCCCCGACTTTGACGTTAGCACCGAGCTCAGTCTCGTAGCAAGCGGTATGTACATTTCCCCTGGTTCTCAAATCGAAACCCACTGACACCATATCCAGCGTCCGATTACCGTAAAATCCAACTCTTCTCCCTCCAGACAGGCACGCCAGTCTTCTCCCCTCTTTCGCAGTATCGATACTCCGGCGACATCACTTCCGTATGCTTCGAAGCGAGTGAAAGCCGGTTGAATCGACGAGGACCTCAGACTCCCAGTTTGCTGGTTTGTGCAAATGCGACCGTCGATCAGTGGGTCTGGTAGTTTCAAGATGTCGCTTGGTGTCTTCCTTCTGCTTTGATCACTTCATATTCAGCGTGAACAATCATCTGCTGCATTCTCGTTGCATCGAGGACTACCACTCAGCTGAATCACCATGTATGATACCATCTTACGACTTCATAATGCAAATTATCATTATCATAATGTCATATCTCTTCCTTTCATTCTTCTCTCCTTCGGCTTCCCATCAGCCTCCGGCCAGTAGACAATGTGGATCTGGGGGCTTGTATACTTGTAGGTTTGTGGTGCACTCGATAATGAAGGGGGTATCTGTCTCCAGCATCTTGAGGCTTGATGGCTTCACAGCTGTTGTGGTATGATACATGGTGTTTCAAAGCTGAGTGTTAGTGCTAGATACGACGAAAATGCAGCCCAAGGGTTTATCCCGGGGGGTTGTAGCCCATGATGAATATGATCGAAGAAACCATAGCCGCTCCTTGCTGAGTATATATCTAAGACGATCCTCGGCACCTACATGTAGGCTTTTTGCCGTAGGGGGGATTTCACCCTTCACCTTCACACAATATTTTCCTCTTCACTCTTTACACTGTTGAACACCTGCATGTATTACATAAAATGAATCAGACTCACGGCAAACTAGCATAAGGAAACGGGTATAATTCATCTACTGTAGATGCTATGCAAGTAAACCAACACCAAAACATAAATGCCTCAAACTCCCCATCTCCATCGTTGCACTGCAATTGTGCACAGCTGACACGCTTCAGTCCAAGCCACCAGCCAACCACTCCCCCACCTCGACACCGATTCCCTTGGCCAGCTCCCCGATCCAGTCTCCGGAGACATTCACACACCACTTTTCACCCGCATCAGCGCTGGTGTTCCCGCTGCCCATGCTCACGCCGCCGACATGGCCTGAGGCTGGGATGACGAGACGCAGGCGTCGCAGTGTGGCCAGCTCGGTGTAGATCTGGTCGGCTACGGCGCCGGTGCGGATGGGATTTGCGGGTGGATTTGGGTCCACGGCGTGGTAGATGGCGAGGAGACGTTCTAGCGGGAATGGACGTGCTGTGAGGATAGTGGATGGACCTGTTATGCCGCCGCCTCCGGTGGCGGATGTGGTGGCTGAAGAGGTAGCGAAGGCGGCGGAGAGAGTCGATTTGCTGATGCGGGTCTTGGTTCGTTTGCCTTTCTTATTGGGCGTTGAGTGGTCCTTGTTTGCGGCGGCTCTGTCTTCGGCTTGGGCTTGGGACAGGACCTTCAAGCGGCGACGATGGTGGGCACGTTTGTTGCGCGCGGAAAGCGAGGATGAGGAGAATTTGGAGAAGAAGATCGTGTCCAGTCGCTGTGGGATGTGGGATGCCAGATACGCTGATGTCAAGATCAATGTAGAGAAGTATGGCAGCGATGGAAGAGCGGGAGGAGCTGTCTTTGGTGCCAACGGAGCTCGGAATGTCTTGATCGGAGCAGATGATTCCTCGGGCACAATCCGATGCACCAGTGCTGATTCTCCCTGGTGACGGAATAGGGCCCTGTTCTTCAACAACAGATGTGAAAAGTCCCAATCGGTGTTCCCGCCTGGCGGAGCTTCACCCTGCACCACTGGAACAACGAACAAAGGCCATAACCTCTCGCAAATGGATAAAAAATTGGGAATCGAGCCTGCTGTCGGTCCAACTAGGGTATCATAAATAGTCGCAACAAAGTGTGGGTATATCCGTGAGATCGTTTCCTCGGGCAAACCCTCTACCACCGGCACAGGAGAAGCCAACAGAATGTCAATCGACTCTTTGCGTGTATACGGGGGGAAGCTAATGTGAGGAACGGCCGCATTCTGGAGGAATAGAGGCCGAGGTGTTGAGCCGAGGACAAGGACGACGCAAAGCGATGGGATCTGGTAGACTGTCAATATCGATTCATATAGCATCAAAGCTCGCAGCCAGGCGCTCAAGGGCACCCACGATTTCTCCTAGTCGGGCCAACGCCGATAATAGTGTATGCGGTGCGTCTCTTTGCCGGTCGATCTCGTCCAGCACAAGCACGAATTTCCCTTGTTTCTCCGCGGATCTGGAGGCAAGGCACTCTTCCAGGAGGACAGCAAGTGAGCTGACATGCTCACATCGGCCATTGCCAAACTTCTCCCACTCGTCTTTCTGGCCGACTGCTTCGAGAGTATTCCAGAGGATCTTGGTCAGGAGATGGCGACCAGTAATACACTCCGTGCTGCGGACAACTGCGTGTGGTACTTCGAGGGTCGAAAGGACTCCACGGATGATGGTCGATTTACAGGTCGCTGATATTCCGTGAACAACTAATGTCGGGGGACTAGAAATATGAGGCTGTCACAGAAGTCCAGTGTTAGCAATATGGCAAAGTCGAGTTTGAAGCATTGCGAGAGGTCCTCCGCGGAAGGCTACTCACATGGAGGAGACTCGCGAGTTGCCGGGCCTGGATCTCCCGACATGGCCATTGCGTGCTCAAAGAGCGCGCAACATCTGCCGGCTGCATGTGTCACTGGTTCCCCTTCGGCTTTGACTTGGTAGATTGGCGATATACAGCAGGTCGAGTTGTTGCGGGATGCGGCGAGTCTCCGAAGCCGATCCCTGGCTACACGTGACCTCGACCTCGGGACGCGTTGAAGGGAGAAGCGTCGTTTATCTGCTAAATCAATTATAATCTACGAGTCACAGAATTATGTAGTATGGTTTCATTCTCCGAAGATAAAGTACAGCAATGCAAAAAGTGTGTGAAGGGGGGGAAGTACATGCGTTACGGCGAGTTGGAAGACCAAGCAACAGGGATGGAAACGGAAACATAACCATCGTTTGTGCTAGACCCGAAAATCCAGCTCGCTGCTTCTGTCCGAATGATCACCTCGTGAGCAAGTAGTACTCATCACCGGCAATTACTCCAAGTCTGAACCCCTCTGACCATGTCCCTTTCGAAACAGATCAAAGGTTATCGTCTTCGAAGCACTCATCGGGGGCACAACACATCACCAAGTGCAATGGGAAAACAGCAGAATGCAAAGTACATGGAAAGTAGGGGGAAAATAATGAGAAAACACAAAGGCATGAAGAAAAATGGCACATTGTAAGACCAGTGGTGAGACGAGGCCATCATTCCAGAGGAACAATACAAGGCTTCAGGTCACCAGAGGCTCGAAAGCGGAAACTTGCAACGCCACTGGAACAAAGGGAAAGAGGGAAAAAAGAAAGCAAAATACAAAGTGGATGGGGGAAACAAGGCTGCGGAGCAAGGGAAGAAAACGATGCTCCGATGCTGACTGCATCAAACCGGGTTGGCGTCAAAAGTTGTATGCAACATGCAACACGTGAAATCTTGCCAGGTGTTGAAAGTAGTCGTGACGCATTGATTCATGTAGGTATGCAGGGTATGTAGGGGAAACAGATGGATGGGCGGAGAAAGATAAGAGTTGCAACCGAGTAGATCATGGAGTATGCAACTGGCCCCGTCTGATGAGACTTGTAGGAGGGTCCGTGAAAATCATCAAATATCGTGGCGTCATAGCTATGGGTACACTTGAGGATGAAGGGTATGCACAAAGGGAACCGTACAAGCCCCTGTTTAGAAGTAGGCATAGAGTGGGTTGGGCGAACCGAAGTTGTTTCCGGCCGGGGGTGCCTGCAGACTGTATGCCGAAGGACTATCGCCGGGTCCATTGGGCGGGGTGGTGTTGGAGCTGGTGGCAGGTGTTGGGAGGTAACCGCCATTGAAATTGTTGGATCCATTGGTGCTGCCCTGGTACACGAAAGGCTTGGCCAGCGTCTTGGGGACTTGGGGACTTTGGTGCACCTGGTTACTGTTGGGCAAATAGTTCGGAGTATCCCGCCCACTGTTGTTGCCACTGCTGCGGCCAGAGCCCTCAGACGCCATCATCTTGCCAGCGATACGACGTCCGTGGGGGGTCTGTCGGATGGTAGGCAGAATTGGGCGGATGGCGTCCACGATGTGCTGCCGGGTTTCTGGGTCCGCGAAATCCATGGCCGTCTGGACAACGTAGTTGGCAAATGAGTCGCGAAGCATCTTCTCGAGCTCATTGCCTTGCAGCATCTCCTCGATCATGTCGCGTCGAGAAGAATTATCGGCGGTGCGAAGGCACTTCTCGATGACGTTGGAGCTGAACTTTTGCTTCGACAGAGAAGACACATTGCCCGCGAAGGTGCGGCACATCGGGTTCGTGAACAAAGGCTCAGAAAGATCCAGAATGTACTGGACAACGTAGTTGCCGAACGGATCCTGGACTAGAGCAAACGAATTGGCAGTGATCTGTGAGATCAACTTGACCCTCTGGGATCCCGAGGCATGGTCAATGCAGCGCTGCAAGACGCAGCATCCATGGCGATGAGTGCCCACGGCGACACAGTGGGTGCCGACGGCTTCATAGATGAACTCCGAATCCTCTGCACTGAGGCGGTTAAGGCACTTCTGGATGACGTGGTTGCCATTCAGATCCTGAACAAGATCAACAACGTGCTGTTTCAGAGCGTTGATCACGGTCCGGGTCTGTTCAGGAGTCGAAATGTACTCGATCATCTTCTGGAGAGCGCGGGTTCCATGCTGGTTAAGCGCAATCTTGACCAGCTGAGGGGCGGCGGCGTTGATGAGTGCAGTGCGTTGCTCATCATTGCAATATTCGAAAAGCTTCTGGCACAAGTAGTTGCCAAAAGGATCTAGGAGAAAAGAATTAGCATAAAGAGTACATCATACACCAAAGAGAAGGTGACTACATACCAGTCATGAGCTCGATCACGTGCATCCAAGTCTCACTGAAGATCTGTCGCACATGCTCGGGGTTGTGCTCCTCTAGCTTGCGCTGCAGATAACGGCAGCCGTGCTGGTCCTTGCACAGGCTGTACAGCTCACCCTTGTAGTGCTCAAGGGGGAAGTTCGTGAACCGAGTCAACTGCGAGGACTCTCCCTCGGTCTGGCGACGCTGGTGGGGAACTCCACCGCGAGTAGAAGGAGCCTCGTTCACACGGTATCCACCAGTGTAGTTGGGGTAGCCACTGAAGGTGTTGGGAGCAGCAAAGGCCGGCATCTGGTTAGGGGCCTGAGCAGGCTGGCCAACATAGCCTTGAAGCCCATAGCCGTAGAGAGGAAAAGGCAGGCCAGTGGGACCAACAGATCCAGTCACAGCGGTGTTGGGTGCCGCCGAGGTCATCTGAGGACCGAACGGTGCGGCACTTGCCTGCAGCATGGTGTGACTGGCCTGGGTGCCCGTATTCTTGGGGCCGTCGGAATCGGGTGAGTCCTGCTTGCCAGGTCGGCTACTGACAGCGCCAGTGGGGATCCGACCCAGACTTGCGTTGTGCTGATGCAGATGCTCAGCATGGTTCTTGGGTGGGGTGATTGCAGCCTCAAAACTGTTACCCTTGACGGTGGGCAGGTCATTGGTGGAGTAAGAGGACTGAAGAGCAGTGGGACGGTTTGAGGTAATAGGGGTTGTTGCTTCCTGGGTACGCTCGTTGGGGAACATAAAACCACCCTCAAGTGAGTGACGAGCGAGATGGCGTGAATGAACACCACTTCCATGCTCATCATAAGTTGGACTGCTCAGGCGATCCAGACGAAGAGTACCTGAAGTATTCTGGGACATGCTAGAGTGAGCTGAACTGTGACGATTGTGATACGAGTAAGTCTCAGGGCCAGGGTGGCGAGAGCTTGCCAAGTCCACCGCACCAGGGTTGGCTGACAACTGTTGAACTAGAGTCAGAAAAATTCGATAAATCTCAAGTTGCTCAAGACACTTACGATGTTGGAGCCGCCTCGGCGAGAGAGAGTCGGAAACTTGTCGTCAGGCTCAGTCATCTTCATGTAGCTCTGGATGTCCGGAGTGGACAATCGGTTCTCAGCGTTAGGAAGAGAATGCTTCTCCTCATCACGGTTGAAAATATGCTTGGCTGCGGCAAAGGAATCAACACCGCCTCCCGCATTGGGGCGGTATGTGCTGCTGAAGTTGTTGGTAGGCAACGAGTACCGATGCACGCTAAGCCTTTTGTTAGCTATAGTCCCGTGAAATCAATTGGTCCAGGCAAGTCAAACTATCAAGTCCGCACCAAGGAAAGGGCAAACTTACGAAGAACCGGTGCGAATGGTGGAGGAGTGATCCATGATATGGTCCTCCTTCTCAGAGTTGCGGCGAGAGGCGGGAAGAGAGTGACCGACAAAACGATCCATGGATCCTTGGTGCGAAGGAGCTTGAGGTGAAGTAAGGTGGGAGCCGGCGAATGCGTTGAAGAAACCAGGCGACGAAGTCACACTGGAGGTTGAGAAGCGGCCAGGGCGAGAGATGGCGCTAGACACAGGAATATCACGATATTCGGGCGGGGTAGTTGGCTCACTAACTGGTCCAGACAAGCCAGCCTTAGCGAGGTCACGAGCGAGCTGATCCATTTCGATCTTTTCTTTCTCGTGCTGCATATCAAGAAGTTTCATGTCCTCCTCAAAACGGCGTTTCTGCTCACGCATGTACTCGATGTGCTGGCGCTTTTTTTCGAACTGAGTACCGTCAGAAGGGGTGCTCAAAGAATGGAAAGGATAGTAGAGTCACACTGAGATGTGACTGTACAAGGTAAATGGAAGTGGAAGTCTTGATGCAGGAACGAGAGAAGAAAGGGCTGAGGAAGGGACAGAGGTGTAGGACGAAAGATGGGTGGGAGACGAAAGGAGGAGTGCGAGAAGTGGAAGGAAAGAGATTGAGGGTAAGAGATATTTAATAGAAGATATCAGGCGCGTGAATAGCGCGGTTCGATTAGGCCGCGATACTGTCAATAGTATTCCAGGCGGTGAAGCGTGCGCGGGGATGGGGGACAGTGAAGGTGAATTAGGGCTTGAAAGAACAATGCGAGAGTTTCCGTATTTTGACTTGGAACGGTCACAAGAGAAGCTGGAATGGCTCATCCCATCCATATGCCTATACAGGCAGCATGACTGAGAAGCCGGAGCCTATATCGGCGGCATGACTGAAAAGCCGGAGCCTATATCAATGGGACAGGCACCGATGCACGCTGCCCTATCCCAGGCTCCCAAGCTGGAAGTACTCTTTTCACGGTTGCGTCACCCGCACATTCATTGATACCCCAGATAAAGATGAATGCAAATCAAACTACAAGGAAACACTATGCTTACCGAAGACAGCAGATCCAGAGGATCTGGAATCTGAGCAGGTCCCTGGCTCAGATAATTCCATGATGAAATCTTGCTCGAGTCCGTTGTGAAGCGGCGCTGGAGGTTGGCGCGAACCTCCCCCGTGGGACGTGAGAATCCCGGCACATAGCTCGAATGGCCTGGCGAGAGTGCACTATACCCAGGAAAGGTGGACTCCGACGGTGGGGACCGAGGAGAGGGAAATCGAAGCTCGTCGAGGCGTTCACTGAGCCCATTTTTGAAAGCCATGGTGGGCGCAAGCAGCCGAGAGTCCAACTACAGTCCAGCGGAGCTCGGTCAGCATAGGGGTGTTTCCAACAATGGAGAGCTACCGCGAGCTTTAAGGCCCGATAACGACTCCGATATATACGCCTATATGCCAGCCAAGCCGCTGTGGCAGGGAAAGGGTTGAGGGGTACTTGTGGTGGGCTGGCGGTGTGTCCCCGTTCGGAGGGTCGTCTCAAGTAAGGGGAAGAGGGTCGGAGAGGGGCTGAGGGGTGAGGCGGAGACGATCTGCGCGAAAAGGACCGCACTCACACAAATGAACGTCTCGAGATGGTAGAAGGGACGAGGTTCAAAGGTCGATATCCAAGAGCCAATTCGGATGCATCTAAAAAGGTTTTGTGGGAGGGAAAAAAAAACCTCCCAGCGTCGGTGTATACCTGAAAAGTGCGGAGATCAGCCGCAGGGAGTTGGCAAAGTGGGATGGAGCGACCTACCGCTAAACCCTCCTAGCAAAACACGGGCGATTCAACAAACGAATGTGTTGCCAAATGCAAATGCCAATGCAAATGCACCGAGAGCTAACAATATAAGGAAAGGGGGGATGTTATACACGGAGATGGGAAAGGAAAGAGAGGGGCGAAAGTTGAAGAGGCTGGGACTCAGTCCAGAGCGGGGAGACTTCTGAGTCTCAACCCTAATCGGGTTTGGCCAGTACGAACGCCATTGCTCTATTTTACAACCCCCAATTTCTCGCCAATTGCATATATTACGCTACCGTCTTCCTTCTACAACCCGGTTAAATACCGTTCTTCACTCCAGGAGCCCATCAGGCTTCTATACGCGAAACTACGCCAGTGAGAAGTTGACGGTTACAGCAGGTGATCGTCCGAGTTACTCGGAAAATCAATTGGGGGTCGGGCATGATTGGAGAGGCTCCGGATTCTGTACTACCAATGTGCAGCTCCCGATGGTGCAGCCTGGGGTAGGTCTCATTGCTCATGCTCATCGCTGGAAGGGCTCGAGTGTACGCGAGAATGGTCAATTCCAAGCCGGGCTGGTATCGATACCTTTTTACCCTAGGCAATCTGAATAGGTCCAAAGGGGGTGGGGGAGGAGGCGGAGAGAACGATATGCGCTGTTCGCGAGAGCGTGGCAGCTGCAGGTGCATCTCTCCCACGCCAGGACTGTATGATTTCAGTCGCGAGTGGAGACGCGCCGAAGTTGTGACAGCGATCGCCCTCTTAAGGCCACCGCACGGGGCATGTCAGATGTACGAAGTAGGGAGTACCTGGAGATTCTTCAGTAATCTCAATGGTCTGATTAGTACTGTAACCCATGGTGTACGGAGTATTCTACTCTACCTCTACCTCTTATTCTAGATTGTTGGAAAAAAGGAGTACTCTTGTTAATGGTTCGCGCCCGTCGCACCCAAGGTTCGTCGTGTTTCTGGTGGACCCCATGGGAATCACACTCTATCTAGGACTAGCCAAATGAACAGCATAAATGATGATAGGAACTCGGGCCTCAAGAGAAGCGGTGAGTGTGATACAAGCTATCCGTGCTGATCGCGTCGTTGAAACCCCTGATCCACCGAATGACGAGCATAACCAGCGTCGGTGTGGAGATCCTCCACGAATCCCAGTCACCCTCTTCCTTTACTGTAACTGACTTTCTTCTCTTCTGATCGCCAATCATTGCTGGCCACCTTTTTCCCTTCTGGATTGTGGAAATACTTTCTGCCCATCTAGATCGTACTATGATCAGAGGCCCTTCGAGTCTTGGCTGTGACATGATCATGCTAAGTCTCAAATCCCCGTAAAATGATACGTCCAACCCGTCTCGGCTGAACTAGTGCTCGCTATGACCGATTGATACCCCAGGGAGCCGAGCCTAGCGCCTTTGGAAACCCAAATGAACCAAACGATTGGGGCCCCTTTCATGCCCAACGCCAAAAATTGCGCCTCGGCCGATTCGCAATAGCCTCGTACACGCCAACACGGCCTTTTTTTCAAATGAGGTATTCAAGTGTCGGCTCTCTCCAACATTAGAGCAGTCCTCCTGGTTCTTTAACTTGTGCATGGCCATCTGGGATCTAGGCAAATCTACCCTAAAGCTTCGCTCACTCCACATGCGCTAGCGCTTCTAGACCAATGGTCGCTGAACGGGCCTAGCCCTACAGCAGTAGGACAGGATGAATGGCCCGGACTATCAATTAGTCTTACGGACCCAAGTTAAATTACAAAAGATCTCCCACCTTCGGGCCCGGTCCATCCTTAGCCACGTGCGCTGGGTTTCTTTGTTGATCCAAAATTCTCTGTGGCATCTGATCGTATGCTCCCTATTGAACTCATTCTTCTGGAAATCGACTAAACAGCCTTGGAGCTATAGGCACTTTGGCCTGTTTCAAACTCAAGCCAGTGGCAATTTTTCTGAAGTTGCGGTCAAGACATTATTTGCCACAGACATCCCCGATATCGTGGCCCACGAATCTCGGGATTTGCTATACGGAGCTTTGGACAAATCAAAGTACCACGGGGGTGCGGCCATCGTGTAACTAACAGGGCGATTAATGATTAATGCTTCAGCGATACCCGGGCCGCGTTGCCACCGCTGTGATTCCCATTTGTCGACTACTTTGCCTCGCTTTTATCATTGGTCACACCCGGGATAAAAAGTGTACTGTACAGCGCAGACACTTCCCTTGGGTCCCCCTTGTGTTGTGACCTGAGTTGATAATGTACGACTTGCCAGCTCTGAAAGCCGTCCGTGCAGACATCCAAAATATGCCTGGCGCTGGCCACGCTATACGATGTCCACGGTGTCAGGGACAAACTGCCCAGGTGGGTGACGCGCATCGCATCGGGGTTGCACTGGACACAACCTAACTCTTTGAGACATACCTAAGAAGACTTTACACTTTTAGTTCATTTGATAAACTCCATGTCATGTAAAGAACCTTGGAAGCACCTAGGCAGTACCCAGGTACTCATGTATCGAGCTGGTTGTTTAGATCAGTACACTTGATCCTGGAATCCCACTTTGAGCCTTGCCTGCACCTGGGTATCCATGGATACCCAGAATGAAATTCTATATAACCCGACCTCAATCAACAGAAACACTCCAACAATCGTTACTGGTGGATTCCCCTCGCCTAGAGATCTCATAGATCTCTCCTATGTGATTCGCTTCCCGTGGTTCTTGCTAAGGTTTGGATGTTAAGGTTTCAAGGTGTGTCAACTAGTACCTATGTAGTCTATAAATATCTCAGAATGATATATACTTGGACTGGGCCGGCAGAATTACATTAATTCTGACCCCAACCCTTGGAACATTTCGCTTCTATACACAGCCTGAGTAAGCTTTACATGCCGGCGAACGTCATACGGGTTTTATTGAAAACTGCAAGCAAAGTCATCCTGATGACTCATAAAGGTATTAATGCCTCAGGTGTCAGTGCCCTAACCGTTTGTGGTTAGCTTACTGATTAGATAAGCGATCTCCAAATTTCCCGACCTTCCCCTCCATGAGAATTGCGACGACGTATACCTACCGGATCCGACTCTGCTTCAGACAGTTGCGTGGCTTGACATCGTCGAGACTGCAGGCCTGTATCTATCCGCTCTCGAAAAATGCCGCCCCGCAAGAGGCCACAGCCCTCTGCGGCCAGCCAAGCCCGGCGCCCGTCGGAGGTAACCAAACCTTTTTTTGACCGCAGCGTCGAGTCATTACTGAACGGTTTTGCTAATGCTCCACTACACAGGTTTCCAGTCAGTCAGCTGCCGAGAACCTCAAGCGAAAGCGCCATTCTTTCGCTGCCACGGACTCGAATCAACAGACTGAATCCAACGGCGCGCAGGCCAATGATAATCTTCCCAAATACAAGCCTAAGGATCCCTTTGATGCGCTTTTGGAGCCCTTCTACTACAACAAGTCCCTCACCGACCCGATTGACACTGCCAAGGACAAATGGAACCTACTCCCCGCTTTCCTCAAAGTCAAGGGTCTGGTGAAGCAGCACATTGACTCATACAACTACTTCGTCGAAGTACAACTGAAGAAGATCGTCGAGGCGAGCTCGACCATCCGCAGTGATGTAGATCACCAGTTCTACATCAAATTTACCGACATTTACGTTGGCTCGCCACGACGTTCCGATGAGACGCAGGACTCCGGTATCGATTTCCAGTCGGATGTGACACCACAGGAGTGTCGGCTTCGCGATACAACTTATGCCGCGCCGATTCTGGTCGATTTCGAGTATGTACGTGGTCGCCAAAGGGTTATTCGACGAGGCGTCTCCATTGGTCGGATGCCCGTCATGCTCCGTAGCTCCAAGTGTGTGTTGGCAAACAAGTCGCCTGCGCAGATGACGGTTCTCAACGAATGCCCGCTAGACCCCGGTGGCTACTTCATTGTAAATGGCACTGAGAAGGTCATTCTCGTCCAGGAGCAGCTGAGCAAGAACCGTATTATCGTGGAAACGGACCCGAAGAAGGAGATTGTTCAGGCCTCGGTCACCAGGTATGTTAGACATCCTCATCTTTCTACTTGAAGCATTCTGACTTAACTTTCTGTTAGTTCTTCCAACGAGCGAAAGTCGAAGAGTTACATTGTTCTGAAGAAGGACAGGCTTCATGTGAAACACAACGTGCTTAGCGAAGACATTCCCATCGTGGTGTTGCTGAAAGCTATGGGAATTCACACCGATAAGGAGATGCTGCAGCTGGTTGCCGGTTCCGACGCCCTGTACCAGGATGACTTCGCCATCAACTTCGAGGAGGCGATCAATCTCGGTATTTTCACCCAACAGCAAGCCCTGGAGTGGATCGGCACTCGGATCAAGATCAACCGCAAGCAAGGTGCTTACCGCCGGACCCATGTGCAAGAGGCCGTCGAGGCGATTGCATCTGTCATCATCTCCCACATTGAGGTCAAAGACATGAACTTCCGACCCAAGGCCATCTACGTCGCTCACATGGCACGTCGCGTGTTGATGGCCAAGAATGACGCAACTATGGTGGATGACCGCGATTATCTCGGAAACAAGCGTCTGGAATTGGCCGGTCAGTTGCTTGCTTTGCTTTTTGAAGATCTCTTCAAGAAGTTCTGCTTCGATATCAAGATGAACATCGACAAGGTCTTGAACAAGCGCAACCGAGCCGAGCAGTTCGACGCATGGAGCGTCATGAGTATGCATGGCAATCACATCACTCAGGGCATGAACCGAGCTATCTCGACAGGTAACTGGAGCTTGAAGCGTTTCCGCATGGAGCGTGCTGGTGTGACCCACGTTCTCAGTCGACTGAGCTATATTGCCGCGCTTGGTATGATGACTCGTATTAGCAGTCAGTTCGAGAAGACCCGAAAGGTCTCCGGTCCTCGTGCTTTGCAACCGTCCCAGTTTGGTATGCTGTGTCCCGCGGATACACCCGAAGGAGAAGCCTGCGGTCTAGTCAAGAACCTGGCTCTCATGACACATATTACGACCAACGACGAGGAGGGCCCAGTGCGGAATCTGATTTACATGCTGGGTGCCGAGGACATTTCAACCGTCGGCGGCATGCAGCTCTATGCTCCGGGATCATACACCATCTCGATCAACGGCACGCCCACTGCTTTGACACGCCGACCAAAGTATTTCCTCAACTCATTCCGCAGGCTACGCCGCATGGGCCGAATTTCGGAGTTTGTTAGCATTTACATCAACCATCACCAGCGAGCTGTGCACATTGCGACAGACGATGGTCGAATCTGCCGGCCTCTCATTGTTGTCGAGAACGGCAAATCGCGAGTCCGGCGTCACCATCTGAAGAAGCTGCGTGATGGCACCATGCAATTCGATGATTTCCTTGCGCAGGGCCTGGTCGAGTATTTGGACGTGAACGAGGAGAATGACTCCTATATCTCCATTTACGAGAAGGACATCAACGAGGGCACGACTCATCTGGAAATTGAGCCATTCACCGTCCTTGGTGCCGTTGCTGGTCTCATTCCGTATCCTCACCACAACCAATCTCCTCGAAACACTTACCAGTGTGCCATGGGTAAACAAGCTATTGGTGCAATTGCTTCGAATCAGTTCCAGCGCATCGATTCCATCCTATATCTTATGGTGTATCCCCAGAAGCCCATGGTCAAGTCGCGAACCATCGAACTGACCAAGTACGACCAACTGCCTGCTGGGCAGAACGCGACCGTGGCTGTGATGAGTTACTCTGGATACGATATTGAGGATGCCCTGGTTCTGAACAAGGGCTCGGTGGATCGCGGATTCGGACGTTGCCAGGTTTTCCGCAAGTATGTCACCAACCTCAAGAGTTACCCCAACGGGCTGAAAGACCGTCTCCACGGACCGGAGTATGAAAATGATGTCCCGATCCGCAAGCACGCGCTCCTGGAGAGCGACGGCTTGGCCGCAGTAGGTGAACAGGTCAAGGCTGGCGAAGTCTACATCAACAAGGTTACTCCCGATGCAGCGCAAACCATGGGCATCTCGGGCTCTGACGCTGGTAAACCCACTGATTGGAAACCCATGCCCATGACCTACAAGCTCCCCGATCCTGCCTACATCGACAAGGTCATGGTTTCGGCTACCGAGGGCGAGACTCAGCTCCTCAAGGTGTTGACCCGGCAGACCCGTCGTCCGGAGGTCGGCGATAAGTTCTCCTCCCGTCACGGACAGAAGGGTGTCGTGGGTATTATCGTGGATCAAGCCGACATGCCATTCACCGACCAGGGTATCAACCCCGACATCATCATGAACCCCCACGGTTTCCCCTCTCGAATGACAGTCGGAAAGATGCTGGAACTGGTCGCCGGCAAAGCGGGTGTCCTGTATGGTCAACACGGTTACGGTACCTGCTTTGGCGGTAGCCCCGTTGAAGAAATGTCTCAGATTCTGATCGATCACGGCTTCAGCTATGGTGGAAAGGACATGCTCACCTCGGGTATCACGGGCGAGCCGCTTCCCTTTTACGTCTTCACCGGTCCGATTTACTATCAGAAGCTCAAGCACATGGTTCAAGATAAGATGCACTCGCGCGCGCGTGGCCCAACAGCTACTCTTACTCGCCAGCCCACTGAAGGTCGTTCGCGTGATGGAGGCCTTCGTCTGGGTGAGATGGAGCGTGATTGTTTGATCGCTTACGGTACCAGTCAGCTTCTACTCGAGCGTCTGATGATCTCCTCTGATCGCCACGAGGTTGATGTTTGCGAGAAGTGTGGTTTCATGGGCTACCTGAACTGGTGCTCGCGGTGCAAGTCATCTCGATCGGTCGTGAAGATGGTCCTGCCATACGCTGCGAAGCTCCTCATCCAAGAACTCATGAGTATGAATGTTTCTGCTCGTCTGAAACTGGAGGATGAGTTCCCAGAGATGAAGGGTCGATAAAAATTCGGTCAGAAATTAGATGTTGGTCACGGTGTTATGGAACGAAAAAGGCAAAAGCACAAAGGCGCATTCTGGTTCCAGGCAAGTGTATGTATGTATATATGTTCTTGCATGAATGGCATAGCGCGGCGATTTGAATATTACACCGGCCTGATCTCTTGTAGATGTAGAGAGTATTTTAAAGGTAAAGCATGGAATTCATTTTGATATAGGAAGTACTCAAAACTCAGGAACTCACACTGCCATCACCTACAACATTAGTACATTCGACTCAAAAGCAACCTGCTGATACCGCTCAAACTCAACCAAATCCTCCAAAGCCCGAGTCCGGAATTCCAGCGCCTCACTCAAAGATATGGGCATGTTCCCCTTTTGGTTCTTGTTATCAAGCGCCAGCTTCGCCATCGTAGCATTGAGACCCGCACTTTCATCCTCGACATCGAGTATCCAATCCAGCCGCTGCGGTGGAATGTTCGCCGTTGAGATAATCCGGATATTAGGATCAACTAGGAGGAACACGAGTCCGCGGAAATAGCCCGGCTTCGTCTTATCTGACAGCTCGAACCCCCTATATCGATGCTGGACCATGCTGGTGAAGATGACAGTTCGACCTACTGGGAATTTGAAGGAGCCTGTTTTTTGGACGGCTGGTTCGCCATTTTCCAGACCGAAGACTTCACCGAGCCAGATGAAGTCGTTTGGCTCATGCTCGACTTCTTCCAGTGTACCTGTTTCGATTATGTTGCGGAATTCCACTTCCGGATCCAGCATGTTGTTCGAGTCGAAGCTTACGAAGGCTGCTGCGCAGATGTGTTCGTTCTGCCAATGTTAGACTTTTGTTTTCTTTTGGGGGAAGGGGGTTTCTCCTTACCATCTGGCCCTCGACGTGCCATTCGGTTTCGTAGAATGGATCCTCGGGCGTCAGATCAATACCCAACAGTCTAGTGATTACCTGCAGTCCACGGTCTTTGTAGTCCTTGCTGAGATCGACAGGCTCCTCGATGCGGACGGCGCTAGGCAGATCCTCTGGAAGCTTGGACATCAGACTTATAGGCACAGCCCAGGGAGTAAATTGGCCCGCATCAGGCTGGACGGTACGGAAATTCTGAATCCTCCATTGTTCATACCGCTCATCGTACTCACTTTGTGGCTCTCCAGGCCGCAACTGCGGCTTCGCGGCGGCGGCTTCTTTCGAAATGGGATAGTACTCGGCTGTGTGGTATTCGATGCGCGCGCGAGAATGGAGCATGTTTTTCAGTGGTGCCATGGACAGGTTGAATTGCGGGATCAGGCAGTTGAATACGTCTTCGATGGTCTTGTATATGTCCTTGTGTTTCACCGGGTGGAGGTTGTTGATGTACGATGCAATATGCCATCGCCCGTCATAGCCCATTTCCCAGTCCGATGGGAGAATCTGGAAGTGTCGACTAAACGGTCGTGTTTCAATGTCGGCTCGAGATGAGATCCGCCAGACAATGTCCTGTCTGGTGATTCCGCTCTCCGTGGGGACGGGAACCACCTCGCCCTGGCCAGCGAACTGCAGTGCCTCGTCGACGCCGATGACCCGGTCTGGAAGAATGCGACTTTTGCCGTATATGAGCTGGTATAATCCGACCGGGAGCAGGTCTCGCTGCTTGTTCATGCTGCGTGGGTGATAGAACTGCAGCTCTGGATCGTCATACTCCAGGATCTCGTACGCACATCTCAGGTCTTGGAGGAGGCTGTCAGGGACGTTGGAGTCTGATTTGCTGATATCTCCACTGTACAGCGTGACAGCATTGCTATGTTCGTATATCATGGATTTGAACTTGAGCTCCTCGATGATCCAGTTGGCCATGTTGGGGGTGACATCTTTGCCTTTGCTCAGGGCCATCTTTTTCCATTCTTCCTGGACCCCAGGCTCATGGATCTAGAGAGTTTAGTATCTTGTTCGTGAAAGGGAGAGGTCGGCGTCGTACATTTTTCCACCATTGAGGGATATCGGTGAGATCCTCCATGGCTTTTACCATTTCAATCTCTCGAAGAGTGAGAACGGGCAAACTACATAATGTTAGCAGGATGATGTTGGCAGGATTCTGCTGATCTCAGGTTGAACGTACTCGGCGAATCCATTGGCAATGTCCCGGTCATCTAGAACACAGGGGAACATGCTCCGGCTCTCCACACCATATATGTTCTTTTCCCGCGGTGCATAATCCAGTGGTCGACCATAGCCTGGAAGAGTTATGCGACAGTCGCGGCCTTTGCCGGTACGCCGGAGGCATTCCTGACCTGCACTGTGCTGAAACATTGCGGAAGTTAATTTGAAAGGATCTATGCTCTGTTAGGCATGTCATATCGTCAGTAAAGTGCCGTGGACAAATTAAGCAAGGTATACTCACATCCGGATAGGAGGACTACCTAGTAGGGAAGGAAATGAAAACCTGAAAAGGTGGCTGTGAGAGTGGGATCCTGCGTTGGAAAGGTCGATTCATGGTAGACGTCGAGAGAGTGACCAGCGTCATCTAATGATGTACCACTGTCGTGGTTGCCAGCCAATACCAATGGCATATTGCAATGCTCTTAGACTTTTTGAGGAGTCAGTAGTACGGAATCGTCCTCCGGCATTGAACTCTGACGGTATTATATTGGCTTTTCGAGGTGATGGTCATAGTGACTAAACATTGGTACCATCCCATGGGAAAATGAAAGTCAATTGGTTGGTTATATTGACGGGAAGAATTGCATATCTAACAAATCCGAAGCGAGTCATGCCGCTAATGCAGAGATGGAGGGTTCCAAGTACGTCTTGACGATGCCCCAGTATCGATCCGGCGCAGCTCTCATATGGCCAACATGAGGCGTTCCTTGGAACAATTCACGGCGCACTATCCATCCGGACTTTTCCGCTTTTGATGCATGCTTCTCCACGTCATGCCAATCAACCAGTTCGTCGGTGTCGGAGTATATGTAGCAGCGAATGGGAACACCCTTATGGTTGACGGCCTGGACGAGAGAGGTATCATTGATCACCTTGCGAGCAAAGCTAATAGGATCAGACGATCCCCTGACAGCCTGAAAGATTCTGACCAGAATCAAAGCGAGCCATAACCAGATCTTACTAATCAGCCGCAGGATCCACATTCGAGGAAGCGCAAAGGAAAAGGCTCTCATGGCCGCGGAGACAGTCGCAGCCCCGGGGGCGCTATCGATGATCATCGACGAGAGGGGCAGTGGTTTCCCCGTGGCTTTAGAATATGCCAGTAGGAGGTGGGTGATGTTTGTCAGTCCTCCGTTTGAGAAGATATGCATAAACACAGGGCTCACGGGGGCATCAGAGGCATGTGAGCGGATTGCGTCTATCACAGGCGCAACCCTGGCCTGCTGTGCCCGTGTAGTCGAGCCCCAGAAAAAGTCATTCGATGAGCTGAGCATAAAGACAATACGTGCTGAGGGCACCATGCGTCTATACTCGACCACATACTTGGCGAGGGCCCGCGGTGGTGCATTCATCCAGAATGCAATGAGGATCAGGGGCCGACTATGTTGGTTGGATGAGTTTGCTGGGTCCTGCAGGTAAACAGAAGGACCGAGCTTGGTGAAGGGTGCCAAAGGGTCCGTGGTTGAGGCCATAATGAAGTGACCGTCTCTATGAAGAGAGAAGTGGAAAACGCTGAATTGCGGACTTGGGCCTGCCAAGAGGCCGAGACTTGTCAGATGAACTAGTTGTCTACTGCTCGCCTCGCAATGCGAAAAAGAACCGAATTGGAGAAGAAGATCCTTTGTCTCAAAATAAAGCTAAAAGAAAAAAAAAAAGAAGAAAAAGAAAAAAAAGGAAAACACCCCGAAAACGCCTGGCCCATGCTAAGTCCGTATGAGAATTCCCAATCTAGAAATCACATCTAGAGTTTGTGAGGTGTCGTGCAAGGTTATCATCAGCAGCTGCGATCATCTTGATCAGCGCTTCCCCAGAGTTCGCCCACTAGCGCTGCTTTTACCCTTCTGACTGTCGACGTCGCTTCCTGATGTGGGAGTTGCTGACCCGCCCATGTCCTTCTTTTTCCCACGCAGTGTCTGACCGATGCCCTGGAATTTGGGCTGACCCTCCTGGATGAGTTGGCCATTCTCATCGCGAGGCTTGGGTGGTTTGATCGCATATCCAAAGAAAAGCTGGTTGGGAGGAAGACGCAAAGGTTGCGGGCCGTTGGTCCTGCGGACTGACGGAGGATGCTGGGCATTTGTGGTTCCCGGGGTAGGTGTAGATGCTTGCGGAGTAGGCGCTTTGCTGCCCTTCTTTGCATTGAGGCGCTGTCCCCCTGACAAGAAGTTGGAGGACACGGCACGCGCTCCGGCTGCAGCATCAGTCGCCTCGGGCGCAATGGCGGAATAGTTGATAGCCTGTGCCATAGTACCGTGAGGATGAAGCAGCCCACCCGACGGGAGCTTCCCTCCGCTGACGACACTTCCTGGTGTACTAGTACCACTTGTGCGTTGAGACTCTTCGTATCCAACGGGAGGAGCGAAATCCACCTCCAGGTCGGTTTCCAACACGGACACCGCACTCTTGGCCCCTGAAGGCTTTGTTTCGAGGACCGCCATTTCGTAGACTTGATCGTTATATGCGAATGTGAAGACGTCGCCTTTGGTGAGGCACGAGAAATTTCGGAAGGCGTTTTCTAGGACGGCTTTGGGGTCGCTAATGTCAAGGAAAGAGGTCGACTGTGCTTGCAATTTGATGAATTGACCGGGAGGAAGATCAGTGGACTTGATCTGAACCAGATCGCCCGGCTCCAAAAGAAGAGTTTGCATGAGCTATGTAAATTATCAGCATCAGCAGGGTCCAGATGATCTTCCCGCTCGTACTCACCCAGAATGGGAGATAGATCTTGCCCTCCTCGGCAATGAACTCCAACACACCGGCATGTGTCATTCGCTCCTTGGCACCGTTGTGCAGCTCGAAAAGCATCGGATAGGTGATGTGAAGGCGTGTAAGCTTGTCCAATGCGCTGGGCGGCATAATAACCTTGCCGCCATGGTTCACGTTCTCTCTTTCGGGACCCGGCAGCATCGCAACGGGATAGCAGCGGTAGTATTCGTCAAACCGGCGAGCTGCACGACTTGGACGCATCATGCCGCCCATCACACCCTCCATGGGATCGTCCAAGTAGTCGGGTCGGAACTGGAGCTATTAGCTAGAGCCCACAGAGTACACTATGAAGGATGAAACGCAAGCAAGAGATAAACTTACCATGGTGGGTATACCAGAGAGAAAACACTTCCAGTCTTGTGGATGAGAAGTGTCGAAGCTCCTGGGGAAGGGGAATCGCCGTGATGGAACTCGCCGAGAGTGACGCAAGTTGGCTCCGCCATGATTTTCCGTTCCGACCCCGACATGGAGGGGAATCTAACGCAAGCTTAACAGCTTCACAACTGCTCTTGCCTAGCTTCTATTTTACCTTCCGACCAACATGGCGAGCTCACAACCGCGACCTAAGAGAAGTGGTGAAGATTATACTCGCACCCATTACGAAGATGACTCCGAAGAACCTTCTAAGAAACCCCGATTCGACCTTCGCAATCCCTCCGCCCTTGCGCCCGATGCTCTCGAAGAGGATGCTGTTCTAGATGCCGATGAGATTGGTCGGCGCGGCCAGCAAGTGCGCCGCAAAGCGATCAATCTCGATGGTTACGACTCGGACAGCGACAATGAGGGTTTCTCCGCGCGCATGGAACAAAAGTCCAAGCGCGAACGCGAGAAACACGATGCCGATGATGACGATATGTTTGCCGAGCTACAAGAAGACTTTGGCCAGGAAGAAATCGACGGCGACGAGGCAATCCGCAAGAACAAAAAGAATGTTCGGTTCTTACGAGACGACGAGATCGAGGGCCAGGTCGCTTCCTCGAAAGGTGGGAAGGCATTACATGCAGACCTGAGCAAAGGCGCAGATACGATTGACGAAGATGACGAGAGTGAGAGCGATGTCGGGGAAGAGGAACGCGCCAGGGTCGATGAGGAGGTCGATGAGGAACTCGGCGCAGGCGGCAAGAAAAAGCATGCGCCTTTGCTTGATGCTTTCAATATGAGAGCGGAGCAAGAGGACGGGCGATTCGATGACCAGGGTAACTTTGTGCGCAAAGCAGTGGACCCAGACGCCGTCCACGACACCTGGTTGGAGGGAGTGTCCAAGAAGGATATCCGGAAGGCGAAAGAGGCCGCTGAGAGGCGGGACGCTGAAAGGAAGGAGAAGGATCGCAGGGACGATAGCCTTTTGACGGCCGATATCCTGAAAACCATCATCACGCATCTCGAACGCGGCGAAACGATATTGGAAGCTCTGGCTCGACTAGGAAAAGGTCTACAACGAAAGCCTAAATGGCAGAACAAGAAGAAGAACAAAAAGAACAACGGTGCCGAGGATGTTGTAATGACAGAGGAGAATCCAGAAGAGATCAACCGGAGGAAGGCGATCGACTCAATTACCGGCGCCGCTGACATCCTCATGGGTCGAGGCCAAAATGAAATCTACGACACGGAGCGTGAGCTGTTGACACGACAGTACCGCAATGAGACAGGCGAGGACTGGGTGGATCCGCCTTCAATATCGGAGGAAGCTGACCCGGGAGCCGTGATGTGGGAGTATCGCTGGTCCGATGCTCGGGATGGAGGAGATGCCCATGGACCCTACGATGGCAACATGATGGACTCATGGAAAAGTGCAGGCTACTTTGGCGAGGGTGTAGAGTTTCGCCGAGTTGGAGACACAGGAGCGTGGAGTAACACCGTGAACTTTGTGTAAATAGATAAAATGCAGGCCAAAGCAAAACAGATCACCAGATCACCTCAACAAGCGCCAGTCCTATCATACATCGTTTGATGTGGCAAGAAACAGAGAAACCAAGCATAGTTCTTTTGACCCGCTAAAAATCGCCCTATCCGAAAAATCATGAAATCTCCATTGCGTCGCCGTTGGTGGCAGCTGAGAAGTTGACCGTCCCCTGGTCACCGATGAAACGCTGCTCATACTGGTTGACAAATTTAACGCTACGAGACGGGTCGTAGAACAGTCGGAAGCTGCGCTGGACATCGTCGACACTGACCTCCTTGGCCTTGCGCTTCTGGCTCAGCAGATGGGAGGTGGTGATGATGTTGCTAGCGTAGCGAAGGTTCGACTCCTGGCCGATCTTGGTAAGGAGGGCCAAAGCATCGGGTGAAAGGTCGATTTCCTCTTCCTGTGCCCGAATGGCCAGAATTTGCCGGATCTCGTCAGCGTTGTATGCCTGGGTGCTCACGATGACCACGCGGTCGAGGAAATCGAGGGGCAGACCGTGAGGAGAGACGTAGCTGGTTCCACGGATCTTTGTCTGGCCGCGGTTGCTGGCCATGATGACAATGGGTGCCAATTCGGCCTCAAGGGCGCGGTTGACGTAGGAGAAGCACTCGATGTCGAGCATGTGGACTTCATCGATAAACAAAACACCAGGGATGATCTCTGCCTTGCCTTCTTCTTTCCACTCGGCCACCTTGGTGTTGATTTGGTCCCGGACCTCACTACGGATCTCGCCAGTGTCACCAGAAAACAGCGCCAGGAACCCTTGTGATCGCGAATTGATAACATCGATCTCGTGCAGGCTAACAGTGTGGATAATCTCCTTTCGAACCTGGAGCTCGCCCTCGGGGCATTGAACGAATTTGGTGTCCGCACCCATGGCGTCGTAGTCTCGCGAGCGAGCATACGAACGACCGAGCTTGGTGATCTTGCCCGAAGACTTGTCGATCGAAATGACGTCGCCTGCCATCACACGCTCCTTGGTCATCGAGTCAATCATCTTGGTTCCCATGTCGTAAATCGTTTCCATATCCGTGGTCTTGATTGTGAGCTTTCCTTGTTTGTTGCCCTACACAAGTCAGTAATCAGCGGTCTCTCTAAGCCAGAAGCGCCGCAAAAGCAACGTACCCCAGTGACACTGCGGTCAATCTGAATTTCCACAACTTCACCCTCGATGATCTCGCTCTCCTCCTTGATCCTCACCCCAATGGACCTCCGGAAGGCCTGGGTAAGAGCCTCCGTCTTAGACATCTCCATTGAAAATATTTCTGAGGAGGCGAGCATCGTAAAAGGCACATCAGAGCCAAGTGATTGGGCCATGCCCATAGCGATCGCAGTTTTACCCGTGCTTGGAGGGCCAGCGATCAGCACGGCGCGACCTGCAATCTTGCCCTCCTTCACCATCTGCAGGATCACTGCAGCGGCTTTCCGTGCTTTCTCCTGACCCACAAGACCCTGAGATGTCCCACGGGGCTGTAGCGTGTCGATATCGACACCAAGACCTCTGATATGCGAGTGAGCGGCGATGAGGTTGAGGCCTCGGAGCTCCTTGCTCTCCGCGACGGTAGAAATGGGCTGGATTTGGGAGGTTAGCAATCAGAAAGTAAGAGCATCGTTATTCAATACTCACGGCAGCCATCGTGACTGAGACCGGAGTTACAGGCGCTCAGAGTCAAATGGGGAATAAAAAGCTAGAAAATCAAGATCAAGGTGAAAGCTAGCGCAAAGGAAAGAAAGGGCAGATCGCGGAGCCCTGACCGCCTGGCAATAAGTTTTCACGCCTCGTTGCCGCATCTGTTGTTGACGTCGGTGATTTCGTTTGTCACTTGGTCTTCGTTTTTCTCTGCTCTCATATTCTTCAGTTTCTACAGCACCCACGCATTGGGACCGAAGCCAGGAACGCGTCGTTCTTTGCGCGCTTCACACTCCTTTCGCCCTGAGGGGAGTCAAGCAAGAGTCGACAGATTTACCTATTGCTTTTCGAAGTGACAAAGTAATGGCTGTGGCGTAAGTCTTGTTGATTTTCCAACCTCATTCGGAACCTTAGGTGCTCACCTTGGCTCGCGCAACGTTAGGAGTTTATGGTTTGCGTTGGATTCTTAGGCATCCTCCCGGTTCTCTCTTGTGAGACTGGCTCTAGAAGAAAACATGGATGGCGACGGTACAAATCAATCCGCACTGAATGCGTCGGTCACTCATCCCCAGCCTACAGCGAACGATCCTCGTCCCTACCGACCGTCGCAGCCTGCCGCGAATTTCCCTCCTATTCTCCAACATGCTACGGTACCCCCCGGCCAGAGCTCGAACTCAACGGTATCAGTTGAACAATCAACCCGCCAGGTTGCTCGAGATGACGCTTCAAGTTACGGGACAGGTCCGGTCACGCCAGGCCCCTTTCCAAATTCCACGGGATATGATCTAAGTCATATTGTGCCCGACCTATTCCAGTTCAACCAAGCTTCTTGTTCTTTGCACTCGAAAAAGCTCGAGAAGAAGACTCTTGAGGCTGAACTAGCTTGGGAGTTGAAGAATCAGGAGAGAGCCAAGTCAGTGTGGTCCCAACACCCATCAATGAGTTCCTTGATCAGTACGGTTCCGCAAATTATAGACAGGTTGAGTATACTCGACGCGGAAATCGAAAGGGAAGAAATTGCTTGCCAAGAATTGATGGGTAGTCTACAAAAGACGCTGCGTCTTCCGCCGCCTTCTTTCTGGAGTGATACGGTCGCAAAGATCGAGGCTGGCTTCGGAGAGAAGCTGAAAGCCGAGTCTGATGCGCAAGAAGACAGGATTACGAAGAAGATGCAGGATGAGATGAAAAAGATGCAGGATGAGATGAAAAAGATGCAGACCGATATGAAGAAGGCGCAGACCGAGATGAGAAAGGCGCAGGCCGAGACGAAGAAGATGCAGGCCGAGACCAAAAAGACGCCGGAGGAAAAAGAGGCCATTCTCAACGGAACGAGCAATGCCTCGGGAGAGAACGACACATCGGACCTTCGAGAGAGGGTTGAAAAGATGGACGAAGAGTTGAAAAAAGTGAGAGAAACAGTGGAGTACCAGAGTGGAACGCACAAGGGTATTCGCAAGCAGGTTTTCGACCTCCAGTTATGGCAAGCGAAAATGGAGGATCCAGAATCGCAAGCGAATCAAGTCGCTGGCAAAGCCGCGAAGGAAAGAGTCGAAGAGGCGATGCGAAAGATGGAGGTTATCGAGAAGGAATTCACGAAAATCCGAAACGAGGTTGAAGATTTCAAATTCAATGCCTTTATTCGTCGACCCCCACCCGATGCCAACGGGCCTTCAAACCCTCCGTCAGACCTTGGGGCTGGTTTAAGCAAGCTTGAATCGCACCAAACTACCTGGGAAAGCTTGGATGTTCAAACGAAAACAAACGCAAACGCCATCCATCATCTGCAATCACAACAACGGCATATCTTGGATGATCAACGGAATCAGGTCGCCCGGCTGAGCCATCTTGAAGCTAATTATACCAACCTGGGATCGGCTTTCAGCACTCTCAGTCGACAGCTACCGGAGGAGTATGTGAGGTTAACTCAAATGGCTCAGTCTATCAGGACGGATCATGATAATCTGTCGAGGACCGTAAATCTGCTCAACGAGAATGTATGGCGCAAGTTGCACGAACTGGAGTCCAAGGCAAACAGCTTCGCAACCAGTACCTCCTTAGTTTTCCAAAAACATTTTCAGGATATTCAATCGGTTGCCAACCGAGTGCCGTCTTGCGAGAACTCGTTGGATTCCGTACAAGTTGCCATTCGATCGCTGGAAAATCGGTATTCCAATATTTCTACGGAGAACCTGTTCAAAAACATAGTTCAGGAATTGAACGAAACATTTCCGTCACTCGGAAACCACCAACAGGACATTCAAGCCGTTAAGGAAAAGCTCACTTCCCTGGCGGATCAATACATGACCAGGGCTGACTTTGGCAAGGAGATCTCTCAGCTCAAGGATACTCTACATGTGCTCAGGGCTGCCACGAACGACGCCAATTCACAGGTAGTGAGCGATGCGGTAAAGCGCGTCGAAGAAATCTCGGAACAGATGTCGAGGACTCAGAAAGGGCAGTCCGAGGACCTTGTCAAAATAATCGAGGACCACAGTGATCTTCTTAACCGTTTCGAGACCCTGTCAGGTAGTTTTGAAGATTTGGCAGAGAAGGTTTCAGACGTAGCCGCCCAGCTATCGGAAGAAACCAAAGGCTCGGGTCAGAAGCTTGAGGAGTCTGAGCGGCAGCTTGCCGATATCCGCAAGCAGCTCTTAGACCTCAAAGCATCTTGCTCGCCAGAGACCGTGAAGATGATCTGCGAGCAGTCCGAGACACGCATCTCTGCAAAGATGAAAGATATGGTTAGCACGGAGATGGTTTCTAAGCAATACCCCAGCGTCATAAACCGAGACCCTGCCACTCCACGAGATCGAGCACCTTCCCAGCTACCGACCAACGGGTCACGCTCCAGGCCCGATGGCGACAACGGAATAGCTTCGTCGCCTCAAGTGGTGCAAAGGAACCCTCGAGATCTGCCAGACGTGTCCTCGGCATCTTCATCAGCCGCGTCAACATCACCGCCAGCATCAACGCCTGATCGCGATAGCCCTCCTACCGAAGCGCCCCGGGCACCTCGAGCGATGTCTAAGCCTATCCCTTCTGCGACCGCCCCTGAGCCCAGCGATCAGTCCTTGCAAATCAGAGGCAAAGCGTCACAGAAGGAGACGGCAAATAGGCTTTTCATCGGTGCTCAGGATCAGTCACTCGGTTCCAGAGTCGTCCCCAACCGTCCGCCTCCCGTGAAGGTTTCCGGTCCGCCTTCGGTGAGGGTTCCCGGTCCGCCTACCGTGAGGGATACCCGTCCACCTTCCCCGTCGAGGTTCCCACCCAAGAGCGCAGCCAACCAGGCTCCTTACAAGCATGGGAAGCCTAAGGGCACAAAGCGTCGTCTTGATGATCGGGATCGCGATGACATTCCACCACACACTGCTCCTCGCAAAGGGAGCGATTATTCGCCCGCTCCCTCTAGCTCTCATTCATCATCGAGGAAAAAGAAGAAGTCGAAGAAAGACAAGCGTCCGACGAGCCATCTAGGATAGGCCGTCCCATTTTATAGGCGTTCTAGAAGAACCCGGGCATGTTTGGGGGGTTTTCTTTTCTTCGCTATAGACCCTTCCTCGGTGGTTCTTTCATAGGTTACTCGTAGCACGTCTATTCTACTTGGGCGGTGTGAGTAGACGTGCTACAAGTACCTGGCTTTGCTCTAGCTATGTACATTCTTTGCAGGATTCACCTTATATATATGTTTCTATCAGTCTAGCCCTCTTCAGTGTAGTATACAGTACATAATCTCCACGGTATATCACGAGGATCCTAGGAATTTGACGACCGCTATGAAATAATGTCAGCGTCGATCCTGTTCATGTGGGGAAGATTAAATTTTGGAGATTTACCTTGCCGGAAAGCCTCGGGATCCTCCGAGATAAGCCAGTGTCCCGCATCGACGTCCGCGATCTGCGCATTGGGGAAGAACTTCTTGATCGCGGGGATGGTATCGTCAGATACATATCGCGACTTGGTTCCTCGGACGAAAAGAGTAGGTCCATTGTACTGGATACCGTCCGATTCACTGAAAGGGAAATCTGCCATGTTGTCAAGTGATTCGCCCAGTACTGAGAGCGGAACCCGGAATTTCAGCGTCTGATCTTCCGCGCGGATGAGATTGGTCAACAGAAATTGACGGACACCAAGGGACTGAAAGGGACCGTTAGCTCTCGTTATAAACACAGCTTCCCTAGTGATATGTTTCTCACCTCTTCGTAATCTTCGAGGATCTTGTTAGCCTCGGACTGCTTCGAAACCTTCGCCCGCTCGACATGCTGCATTCCCCGAACATATTTGGGGAAATCGCTCTTCAACGCCGCATTAACAGGTGCATTGTCAACGGGGATGAGTCCTGACACGCGCTTAGGTGAGTTGAGTGCCACCGTCATCGCGACTTTTGCACCCCTTTCGGATATCAGCAACGAACATGAATTGCAGATGTCACCGAGTACTTACATAGAATGACCAATTAGCACGCATTTGTCGAGTTTCTGCTGCTGCATGAACTCTTGCACATCCCCGGCCATAGCACTGTATGTGTGCTCTGGAGCATGGAATGAATGGCCATGGTTGCGCAGGTCCTGAAAGATATCAGCTTTTGTTCCGTTTCGCGGACGGCAAAGCACTTCAAAACATACCAATGCGAAGATACGGCACTTCAAGTCCCGTGCCAGAGTTCTGTCCCAACATGTTAGAATTACATGTAAAATACCGGAATTCGTTATGCATCCGGAACATACTTGCTGATACTCCGGTTGTTCTGCTTGGACCCGAACAGTCCATGCAGGAACAGGATGGGGTCGCGCACGGCTTGGTCGGTCTCCGGGCCATACACTTGGTAGGATAATTCTTCCCGGCAGACGCGGCCCGTTGAGAATGCCCGACCTATGATACCTCGCGTAGCTGTCCGGAACAACATGATACAGTGTGAGATGTTTGATGTGTAGTTATCGGAGAAGGTGACTTGTCGCATCGTGAAGGTCGGAGACACCAGCTGACTCAGCAATTGGATCGCTCTCCTCACGCGGTTTAACTACATTACACACATATATAGGTAGACATACCGGATCATTTCTCGGTTTGCGCAGCAAAGCAACCTTTCCTGAACCGATCTTATTGCTTTTATTGATCTTTCTGACAACCTGGTATTTGTATGATCAAGTGCTACGCGCTTTTCTGGTAGGCATCATCAGAGCCATTACATTTCATGGAACATGTACCGGACCCCATCCGCGCGTCTTTGGTGCCACATTCAAAGTAAAATATCAAGCCCGAAGCAACGACGCCTCTCAATCTCGAAAGCTCCAATGCTATCCTGTCCCGCCAAGATGGGCTCTTCTCAGGCAGGTAGAGCATGCCCATCTGTCACTCCTCCGTATCGGACTGGAATTCTAACGATGAATTCTTCAAATTGATGCGTGGCCGCTTTATTGTAGATGGGGCAGAGAACCTTCAAAGACGAGAGATCAAATTCGACTTGAACAGGCCTGCAAGGGTAGCGGCAGACTCGGTCGGCGCCGCTCAATGCATTTCTATTAAGAAGTACCCCGACGGCATGTTCAACAAAGCATTACTCATGTCTATGAACAATGGCCGAGAAGTTGTCGTCAAGGTGCCTAACCCGAATGCTGGCGTTCCACACTTTACTACGGCTAGTGAAGTCGCCACGATGGACTTCGTAAATTCATCTTGGACGCCAAGTCTTGCTAACATGACTGATTTGGGAGGCCAGAAAGATCATTGACGCACCGGCACCTCGTGTGTACTCATGGAACTCGCAAGCGAAATCCCATCCTGTTGGGGCTGAATTTATCATCATGGATAAGATTGAGGCTGTTCCGCTGTCTCAAGTCTGGGGCACGATGAACCTGTCCCAGAAGCTCCAAGTGCTTCTTACCATGACACATCTCCAGAAGCAATGGCTGAGCGTCTCGTTCTTTTATTATGGCAGCTTGTACTACGCGGGGGACGTGCAGTCACCAGCAAGAGACCACTACGTCAAGGATGGCAAGGCCGTCACGATTTCGGAGTTTGTTATCGGCCCGGCTATAGGCCGTGATTAGGTTGATGCGGGCCGATCAATTTTGGATATTGACAGAGGACTATATACGTCGGGGTTCGTATCATCTTTGTGTAGCTGCTGACAAGTCTATAGGGGCTTCTCTGACGCAGTATCTGCAAGCAGTCCGGACGCGAGAGACGAAGGCGATTCAGTCTTTGAAACCCAAAACAGAGTGCCTTATTCTGTGGCCCAAAGCTTTATCGACCAGATACGGGAAAGAAACTTACTGCTTTAGCATGGTACCGACAAATCGTCGATGCCCTTATCCCGAAGGACACTGCCATCACCAGGCGGTACCTCTGGCATAATGATTTGCATGACGAGAACATCTTCGTTGACCCACATAACCTCGGACAGATCACAGGTATCATCGACTGGCAGTCTTGCCACATCTCGCCCCTCTTCAACCACAATCCGGATCCAGCCTTCATTGACTGAGATGGCCTTGAGCCTAAGACGCTCGATCTGGCACCAAGGCCAAACCTCTCTGGGCTTTCGCCAGAAGATCGATCTGCGGCTCTGCGCGAGTATAGCTATAATGTAAACATATTTATCGGATGGCAGAAACTCATGCATGCCAAGAACCCAGATCTCTATCGAGTGGTCGAATTCCGAAAGACGGCAGCGTCTTCCGCCTTTTTGAGGCGTCTCATTCGTCGATGGCCGTTTTACGAGACCCACCGCGTTTACCCCAGAGTTGGGGAAGTGGGGGGCTCTCTTTCTCCCTTATATCTCAGTAAATTGTCCTCTTTAGCACCGCTCCTCCACTGTGGCCTAGTGGGAATTAGCCTGGCACCCGATCCAAGGAATTCCCACTGTCGCGGGTTCGAACCCTGTTGGCAACTCTAGCATCTGGCTAAAAAAGCTGATGCTGGAACCAACGAGAGGTTGGACTCCGACGGTCCTCTCCTTCTTCTTCTTTTTTGCTTTTTCCTTTTTTGACCCTCTGATCATACGATAAAAGCAAGAATACAATCACCTTGAGTTGTAGGACCGCCTTGATAACATCACCCCAATTCGATCTCTGTGTACTGAGCATCCTCTCTCGTATGTAGATGGCTGTCAAGCGATTTGACTATCACATTTCCAAGAGCGAATATGTCACTACCATCTCGTCGGCCGCGTAGTTTTTGATTGACTCATTGCAGAGAATCTGTGGACTGGAGTCGACGGTCAACGCGGAACCCGTCTGTTTTGGGACGGTAAATGGCCGTAGAGTGGCACGTTCAGATATCTATCAACTTGGAGGATTTTGTTTAGCTCCGTGGTTTTCGGATCCATGGTTGAAGCAGAGATAAGTGTATAAATGATAATTCATGAATCACGTAGCAGTATGAATGCCAAGACCAGGCGGGAACTCACTACCTCACCTTGAAGGTACTCCATCGACCAACTTTCTCCTTTCATCACTATCAACCACGTCACATCATCACTCATCATCTCCATCGTCCCAAGATGGCTGATCAACCCCAGCCGTATTCCATTTCCGTCTCCGATGATGCCCTTCACCAGCTCAAGCAGCGACTCGCATGGGCCCGATTCCCAAGCCAGCTTGAGTCCTCCGATCAAGATCCATGGGACTTTGGCGTCCCGGCAGCAGAGTTACAACGCCTCGCAACTTATTGGAAAGACGCCTTTGATTGGCGCAAAGCCGAAGCCCAGTTGAACGAGCTCCCGCAGTACCACACTGACATTGAGGTGGACGGTTTCGGTACACTGGACATTCACTGTAAGTGTTTCAGTTGATCGTAAGCAAGTCGTATTTCTTACGTTGCCCTTAGTTGTTCATCAAGTCAGTCCGGTGAAAAACGCTATTCCTCTGCTATTCTGTCATGGATGTAAGTCCTAGTATCTGCGGGCCGTAATTGCAATCGCTCAAGATCCACTCTAGGGCCAGGATCGTTCATCGAAGTTAGCAAATTGTTGCCGATGCTAGAAGCCGGCGCTGACCAGCCGGCATTTCATATTGTGGCACCTTCATTGCCAAACTTCGGCTTTTCTTCAGGTGTCACTCGTCGCGGCTTTGGCCTCGCTCAATACGCCGAAGCCCTGCATAAGCTTATGGTCAAGCTTGGATATAACAAGTATGGTAAGTTTCCTCCTGCTGCCTGTCCCCTTCTGTCAATGGTCAATACCAACCTCCCTGCTTTAGTGACCCAGGGTGGAGACTGGGGATTCTGGGTGACGCGCAGCATTGGACTCTTATACCCAGAGCATTGCAAGGCTTCACATGTTAACATGGTCGTCGCACGGCCGCCACAATGGAGCAGTAACCCTTTACTGGCACTGCAGCACGCCATCATGCCGTACAACATACGGGAAAAGGCGGGTCGCGAAAGATCTGAGTGGTTTGACCACGAGGGCTATGGATACAACATCCTTCAAAGCACCAAACCGCAGACCATCGCTGCCGCACTTGCAGATAGCCCGCTTGCACTGCTAGCCTGGATATACGAAAAACTGCACGACTGGACAGACTCGTACCCATGGACCGACGACGAGATCCTGACCTGGGTATCCATCTACTGGTTTTCGAAAGGGGGACCCGAGGCTAGTATCCGCATTTACTACGAGGCCTTTCATGCTAATCCCATCACTGATATCACTTATGCCAAGCTCTACTCCTATATTCCCGACGTTAAGCTTGGCGTGGTGCATCTTCCCCTGGAAATCTCGATTGTCCCTTCTACCTGGGCTGCCACGCTTGGGCCGATTGTTCGGCAAAGTGAACATGCCCATGGAGGTCATTTTGCGGCTTGGGAAAAGCCCGACGTGATAGTTCAAGATTTACATGCGATGTTCACCAGAGGAGGCCCTTGTTTTGGGTTGATTCCAGACAAGGATGGCTACTAGGTTAGAGATGTATTCCATTTTGGGTTGATTGTTATTCAAAGATTTTACAAAAATTACCGGTGAGCTCATAATGTCAAGCCAAGACCTGGCGACTCGTCCAGCCAGGCATTATGTATTGATTCGTATTACCATGTAAAAGGCTTGGTCAACGAAAAGAGAGATATGGCGGGAACGCACAACGTGGGCCCGTCTAGCTTATTCCCGTGGTTAGTTTCCCAAATCGACAATGTTAGATGTATTACAGTCGTTTCAGTGAATACTCGTAGCACGTTAGGCTACACCGGTGTTGACAGATATGCTACGCGTAGTGGGTAAAGCGAATGCAAGACTTTATTAACTTTACGGTGGTGGACGTACGCCATACTTTTATCTGATCAAGGCCTATCGACGGTGAAGGGGCCTATCTCCAACAGACCTTTTCAGGCATGTCTCACATCTATTGCCGATGTCAACGTAAGATCCCTAACCAAATTGATCATCAACAATGAACTCTCTCGATTTTAAGCTCTTCTCTGCGTTGTCTGGTCATGGTTATCCGCCGGCCTTGCTAGTCAACGACCAATCGGCAAAGAGGTCGGGATTATAGACTCTTTCTATTTTGAGCTATTCTCTCCGTGAGATCTGAGTCTCCTATGACCGGGTTCCATGTGCCTTGCATCGTTGGTGATAAGCTATTATAAATTGTACGCATTCCATTGAATTCCAGGTTCTTCTCTTAATGCACCTCATTGAGGGTCCAACTCCAGTCAATTGCTGGTAGCTGCCTAGATCGATAAAGGCTTTCGGTAATCCCTTTGTTTGGCTGTTTCATCTTATTTCCAAGGTCGAATTATTTGTTCTTCCTTGCTCTGAAGCTGATGAATTGATGTTACAATGGATTCCAACACAATACGCCAAGCTAAAAATGTCTGGAGAATGAAATACTTTGCTATTGCCATCGGGGCAATGATGTGCCTGTTTATTCCGTTCCATTGGAGTGGAAAAGCATATTCTATGTTAGTCTTAAGAAGCCAAATCAGTTAGTGAAGCAATTGCTGCAGCTACAACGGTCACCTTGAAATCCAATGCTTACTGCATTATTCTGACTGAAGACAGGGTTTTACGGCGATCTTTGAATAGAAACGTCTTTGGTACTCGCCTTGATAGACTCCTGCTTTATCTCGTCTACTGGGATCCTAATCTCATTATAGCATTAACAAATGTCGACTTTGATCATGCTGGTCATTCTCAGAAGCTCTTCAAATGGACAAATTGCTGGCATCCACGAAAAGGGCGACCTGACATCGCATCTTTAATTGCTGGTTGCTATCCCAATGCTCCGTCAATGAGCATGTCGGAGTTGGTGCTTGTGGACCGATCAATATCATTTAATCCACGCGTGAGCTAGTGCCTTTGACAATGGCCCATTAATCACCTTCCACATAGAGGTAAGTAATAACTTCTATGCCTTTTTTGAACACTGCGGCAAGCGCTAAACGGGTATTGTAGAAATTTGAATGGTGATGAAGGCTGTTTGGGGGATAAGGGATAGATACTTGGACAATTGAAATATGATGAAGTCCAGACTACGACGACTTTATGACAACACTATATTACTATGTATCTAGAAACATATACGGGGCATATACAACATCCCGAAGAGCAGAAGTACGAAGTGTAGCTCCACCGTAACCCTAAAACTCCACTGTTAGGTCACGTGCGAAAACCACCACCGCCATTCCGAGCCCCGCTGCACACAGTCGTAGAAGCAAAAGTGGCCCAGTCCCACATCAATTGGCAAGATGGCCGAGTTGGTCCAAGGCGTCAGGTTAAGGTCCACCTTAACACCAAACATTGGTTTCCTGATCTCGTTTACGGGGCGTGGGTTCGAATCCCACTCTTGTCAGCTCTTTCTTTTTTTTTTTTCCTTGCCTGCTCGCTGGATCGGCACTATCCCGTACAATTGTGAAGCAAGAAAAAGAAATAGATGCGTCCAGTTCCAATCGCTATTGCCTAGAGGTGTATCTTTCGTGCGCGCATCCCAACTATCAGAGACGTGAATTGGTAACATATTGATTGAGGCCTGGATATATAGTTACTATGTTGGGGGCTTTTGAAACCCGGTGCTTCAAAGAGCTAGGTACCTAGGATCTAACATGACACGGTTGCAAGTCTTGAGGCACATTTCCATTCTGGGATATTGGGAACCCTGGAATGACATGCAACTCCGAGCCTTGAAGAGGTACGGCCTACATTGGCGGTAACGGGACTACATGCAAGTGGTGATCATAAACATAGTATCTCGGCTCAGATATGAATACCTAGGTATATATACATCTCACCAGGCACTACACATTCCTCTAGCTGTCCAGCAGCGGGGGCACCTTCTCGCAGAGATACTCGACAATAGCATCCGGGCCACGCTCGACCTGCAGACCCTCGGGGATAGCGTGCAGCTTGATGTTAGGGTTGACCGACCGGGCGATGCCGTGGATCTCCTTGGCCTGCTCTTCGGACCACATTGAGGCACTGAACTATGAGGCTGTCAGTGCCTAATTCTAAATTATTCCGGCTCGGATACCTTGAGGGACCTACCAGCACGTCCGGCATGTGCTCCTTGACCTTGGGCTCGACCTCTTCGATGTCTATGCGTGAATTAGTTTTCGGTTACTCTTTAAACAGATGGCAGAGTACATACTCTCACAGTTGTCGACGTGTATGATGGTGTAACGGTCGCTCAGCGCCTCGGCAACGCGACCGATAAGGCGCTTGGCGCGCTCGGGTGCAGTGTTAACGGTGACTAGACGAAAGGGGCCTTTGGGAGACATGACGATGAGGATGCAAAGGGAATACGCGGGGCTTTTATGCGTTCCACCACTTCCCCACATTGTGGCATCGTGGGAGAGCCCCTTCGGCTTATTTAATGCCGGCGGTAGCCCTATTCGGCGCATAAACATCGCGTCTCGTCCTCTCTCCTCACTCATACATTACCATGTCAAAAATTGCATCTACATTTTCGCGTATGTTCTACAACCCACGGTCACGAATTGAGAAACTAACAGCAACAGGCCTGGTGCGCTTCGTGCCAAAGTCGAACCCCACCAAGGTTCTGATCGGCGAGCCCGTCGATCCCCAGCTTGACGTCGGATTGGCCGTGTACCAAGGCAAGGAGGTCTCCGTGCGACATTTCTCAGGTTCATCAGTCCTGAACCCGGGTGCCGCAACGGGTATGACGGAGACGATTGAGCGCGTTCTGTCCCCTCTGGCCCAGACCGAGGTCGGATCGATCCGATGCATTGGGTTGAACGTAAGTGATCCATTGTGACACTGGATATGTCAATGGAATGATAACATATGTTCAAAAGTATGTCTCACACGCCAAGGAGATGTCCCTCGCCATCCCAGACGTGCCGACCCTGTTCATCAAGCCCAGCACCGCGCTGGGTGATCCATTCCCCGCACCGACTATCCTGCCAAAGATCACCCAGCAGGACAGCACTGGCGACTACGAGTCCGAGATGGTCATTGTCATCGGTAAGGATGCCAAGGATGTGCCCGAATCCGAGGCCCTTGACTACGTTCTGGGCTACACTGCCGCCAACGATGTGTCTAGTCGCACTTCGCAAATGAACCAGAGTCAGTGGTGCTTCTCCAAGGGCTTTGATGGCGCTTGCCCTATTGGTATGCCTCCCCGTATTCTACAATTCAAGGCCGCAGCTAACACAACTAACAGGACCTGTTCTCGTTTCTGCCGCCCTGGTCCCCGATGCCAGCAAGTTCCACATCCGCGGTCTGAAGAGCGGACGTGTCATGCAGGACTGCGCATTGACGTAAGTATAAGGTCGTAGTATTCGACGTGTCTCAGAAGCTAATGACGACCTCTTTAGTGACCTGATTTTCAACGTCCCGCAGCTGGTCAGCTTCCTCTCCCAGGGCACTACTCTGTTCGCTGGTACCATCATTCTGACCGGCACCCCGCCCGGTGTTGGTGCTGCCAGGACACCCAAGGAATTTATCAAGGCCGGGGATGAGTTTGCCGTCGAGCTGCTCCCGTACGTCGGAACTCTCATCAACAAGATCGAGCACCAGTAATATGATATAGGCGATTGATGCAGCGACGTTGAAATTGTATATAATCTGTACCGTTGATAAACTGGCAGTCTCGAAAGACGACCTACTTGCATCGAATTCCCATCAGAAATATAATTCAATCACTGAGGGCTCTCAAATTTTAACACTCGCGCATTGAGTACCTAGATAGAGGTTGATACCAAACCCGAAATCCTTAAAAATGCCACCCGGTTCTCACTCGGTCTCACCTTGTCTATCAAACATTTACACTTATATACCTTAAAAGGTGCATGGTAAGTACATACGACCATAGGGTGTGGAGAACAGGGCTTCCCGTCCGCTCAGCCGTACTTAAGCCACACGCCGGCAGGTTAGTAGTTGGGTGGGTGACCACCAGCGAATCCCTGCTGTTGTATGTTTTTGCCTTTTTTGCTTTTGTTTTTCGATTGTTCTTCGCGACTGGCACAGAGTACGAAACTCGGGCTCTGCCTTTGATCTAGGTGCTTTTCCCGCTGGCTCAGGCAAACTTGTGCAGTATAAACCATCTGCTCGCCGATGACAGATCCGATGATTATAGCCAAGAACTGTAGACTCAGCTGTTCTGCGTTGGTTTATATAGTCATGACGTAGCTAGGTAGGCTCTATTAGGTTAATAGAATTTTGGTTGATTGATTGATCGATCAACTGGTCCCCGGAAGCTTGACCAAATAGGCTTAGCTACATATTCCAAGAAGGTTTAGTACCTGCCTAAGAATATACCCTACTCCTTCCTCTTCTCTTTCTCTCTTGCCTTCTCTCACTTCCTTAACGTGAGCATCTCTTGATAATACACCAGTCTTCATAGCGGAAGAACCTCCCTTTCACTCTTCCTCTCACTCACCCGGACTTTTTTTTTTCTCTCCTCAGCTACCTCACCATGTCTACCTCTGTGGGCTCTACCTTTACCCGTGCTAGCGCTCATGCGCTTAGTTATGATCCACCATCTTCGCCTACCTCTCTTCTCAGTGCGTCATCACATGTGGATCGCGAGGGATTCCTACAGTCTGAGCACAGGGCAGGAGGCCCTTATTTGTGCTCTCTTCCAGCCTACATTATCGGTCTCACTGCAGAGTATTATCGTCGCACGGGACAGCACAGAGGCTCGTCCAAGATTCGGGAAGACACTGAAGCAATACTCGCCGAGGAAGAAATCTCGTACACTTCCATGATGGCCACTGGCCGTCAGTCCAAGGTCGATCCGGAACCTGAACCTGTGCCGACAGTCGTTGTTGTTACAAAGCAGAGTTCACGCCGAGTCGCAAAGAAGATACATAGAGCTCTCGTGCAATCGTTTCCTAGCATTTGCGTTGAGCTGATCAACGATAGGCTTCTTGACCCTTTTCGCTACTTTCCCGTCACCCGCTCCGAATCGATCTTCCACAAATGGGAAGATATCTGTCAAACGATCCTATCCCAATCCGACATCTCCGAGTGGACTACTGTTGAGTGCTCTAGATACGGGACAAGTAGTAATCCAACAGATAATCCTGTGACAGTGATCGTCAGTGTCCTGAAGACTTCAGAGAACCGATTCGGCACTGCGATGCAGCAGATTAGAGATATCCTTGCTTCGTTCAATGAAAACGACGTGGCTATTCTCTTCCAAGAAGATGACATTAAGCAATATCTCAAGAACGACAACCCCTTTCTCCCAAATGAGGCTTGTACTATATCTGCCCAACCTGGAGTCAGCCTCGGAGTTCACTCTAGTTCGGCTGGGTCTTCGACATTGGGAGGCATTGTCGAACTCCGGCCTCGAGACAACGAATGGCATTCTTTTGGTATCACATGTTTCCACTGCGTTTATGCACCGGAAAACCATCGACAGACCCTGGGTCGAATTCAAAGTGCACCCAAAGGTCAGTATGTCGGGAACTGGGCTTTTTTCTATTCCCAGTCAAGTTATCTAGTTGCCCATTGCCCACCGCAACTATTAATATATTACTAACTTACATTTACAGCATTTTGTGAGTGGATGTTTTCGCCTGTCCTCCCAGGTGATGCCATGGCGAGCAAGTTACCCAACGTTGACCATCCCTCTGTTCCTGACCTGGAACGCGCTATTGAAGACGCCAATTCAAACCTTGAAGGACGAGAAGACGCGGAGTTTGGAAGAGTCGATCGGCTGATACAGGAGCGAGAGGCAGGTTCTGCTGATGCATTTGTCACGAAAGAAGAGGAATATGCTCACAAAATAGCGCGGAAGACTATTGTCATTATCCAAACTAAACGGGATCATCTTCAGAAATTCCTTCACGATAGATCTTACGTTCTCGGCTCTGTGTTTGCTGGCAGCGGTGTTCACCGCCGAAGAGCGCGGGTTCCTAATCAAGACTTTATCCTGGACTGGGCCTTGATCAGAATCAGTCAAGAGAGACTTGGGGAAAACAAGGTATGGCTCACCTATTCGCTAGTTCGCCAACTCCTGCTTTCACCAGATATAGCTATGTATAACCTATCAAACTTACTTATATCTCTTACTTTGCTTTTACTTTGCTTTTACTTTGCTTTTGCTTTGCCCTTACTTTGTCCTCACTTTACCCTCTATAGAGCTATGGCTGATATTCAGTGACACAAGCCCTTCCTATACGGAGCGCGTCTTCTACTAGAAAAGTTCTGGTACCGACGTCCATTTTGCCAGGCTGTCAACTCGGACACAACTTTTTTCAAATCCGGGCGGTCCACATCCACCACCAAGGCTAGATACAGCGAGCTCGTAACTGCTATGATCCACCGAGTACCTCCAGGCCATGGTCAATTCACAACAGCCGTGACATTTGAACATGGGTTTATAAGCATCTCTGACAGGCCGTTCTCGGAACCATCGGACTCTGGGACATTTGTGTTCGCCGAAGATGGAGATGTGATTGGTCTCCTATGGGGAGGAGCTGAACGTAGGAACATCAGTTACGTTACTCCTATCGAGGACATATTCGATGATATCAAAAGGGTAACTGGTGCTATGGAAGTTCGAATCCTAGAGTAGTGATCATATGGCGCATAAAACTAAGTCTCTAGCGAAGAGTACCAAGGGTCTCCCACCGTCGAGATGTGTACTACATCAAGTAGCTCTACCTTTCCCCGCGCAAGCGCTCATGCGCTTAGCTTTCACTCGGCGTCCACGGATACCTGAAAATACCTCTCCGTTTAGCGGCGAGTACAGGGTCGGCCGGAATGGGAATGGTTTCTTGGATTCAAAGCTCCGAGTAGGAGGCCCCTCTCTGCTCCCTTCCTGCGACTTTTATGATGGTTAGGAATGAGTACACGCAACAATACCATTTCCGCGCAAGGGCGCAAGACATCTACGAAACTAGCCGATCCATCCTCCGAGAGAGAAGCCAATTCGGCATAAGCAATGTCGACATCCTGTTCCAGAAGAACGATATCCGCCGACACATGGAGAACCATATCCTCGATCGGGACGCATGTACTCAATCCGTTCAAGCTGGGGTCAGTCTAGGCCTTCACTCAAGCAGTGCTGGGTCTTTGACACTTGGGGGTGAGCTGTCGGCTGTTGGAGGGTGTATGGCAGTGCTACATAATAAGACATGAAGATTCCACATAATACACCTAGGTAATCAGAAATAAAGATGATCGATCTTAGGACAGAATGGATATATTGTGCCGAGTAACTTTTCAAAACCAACTACAGTTAGGGCTCCCGAGGTCTTTCGGAAAGACCCGATACTGACGCGTCGCGTCAAGGCGACGCGTTGCAGGGGAGAGTCATTTCCGCACAAATCAGAATCATCTTCCGTTCTCCACCACTCTGCGCCAAGACCCTTTATACCAACCTTGCATGAAACCTCTGGTATGTATGAGGAATTTGATATTCTCATCAGGGCTAAACGAGACGGGATAGGTACAGACAGCATGTCTGAAATACCAACCAACTCGACGCCTTCAGGCCGGGGCCAGCAACTCACAGAGTCACAAGAAGCCGCCTTGGTCAGAATCACCACGCAACACCAGGAAGACAGCAATGCCAGTGGCCGACCAAAGAGCTTTTGGATTAGGATCTCCCGGTTACTTCAGGAAGAAACCGGCCGTGTGTACTCGTGGCAATCATGCCGGCGACGTATGCTTGCCCGGGAAGAAGCCATGCATCAGGCCCGCAACCTTCGCCAGCTGGAGCTGTCTCATTCCGATGAACATGGCGAGCCTGTACACACCCCCACTCACACACCTGTATTTGAGAAAAAACCCACCCCTGCTGAGGAGAGTGATGAGCTGCCGGAAACGCCTATCATTTTGCACCGAAATTTTGATGTTACCCTTCCCCATTCCCACGTTCAGCAAAAGGGGAAGAACGAGCTGCATGACCATGTCATCAACATGATCGAAAACACTATGGTCACCTTTGATAACCAAATGACTTGCTTCACTGATGTTTTGCGCGACAACGGCAAAGATTGTGAAGGTGTCAGAGAGGCATTTCTCCGCCTCCAGCAAGAAGTCGACCGCGCAGTTTTCGATTACAAAGATCGTGCTGGTATGCATCACTAGCCCCATGCTATGTCTGGTGGGAACATGCAGTTTTTATTCTGGCCTGACCTGTATTTCGGCAGGCTAATGATGATGTCTGCATCTTCCCACCTTTCACATGAAGTGATGACCTGATTTTCATTGAGATGTCTCACAATACCCCACATTTTGCATCAGTTGTGGACGTTGATTGTCATGACTTGATTTCTTTTTCTATGTTTCTTGAGATATCGGCTTCTTCTATGCACATCTTCAAGCGTTGCATAATGACGTGACTATTCTCTTATTAGTTCTGTGTGCAGTGTAGAGTATCTCTAACCAACCAGTGTCCTAGGACTGTTCGAGTCACGATCTGCTTTTCTGATCTGCCCCTTGTCTTCCTCGCCACATGTGGCTCGAATCACGACGTCTGACCTATAAGCACCAGGTGACTCGATTGAGGAGGCGGTGGTGTAGCTAATGTTGGCCTGAGGGTTGGAGATGAGATCTGTGTCGCTGGTTGTGTGACCGAGAAAGGGACCCGAGGACGGCCTTTTTTAAAGGGCATGCTTACTCCGGTTATGGGAAGGGTGACTTTGAGGAGATACCCCCAGAATGATCCCTAGTTTGAGCAAGTCATATGCAAAATAATTTTAGATAGCAATGCCAACAAAGGCATTCTATTTGCACCATTCAATTCAAGTCATCGCGTATGTTCCATTGAACCTATGTAGATGACTAAGTATCATGTTCATCGCGTTTGGACCTCATAAACCCATGAGTCTGTAAAAAGCAGGAAAAATCAAGCAAATCGCCAGGGAATATGCAGCGGGAAATGGTCATAGAAGTTTGCAGAATCCCCCCTTGTCCTTCATACCAGCCGAACACGTTGCCGTCCCTGATCTTCAGTCTCCGCCAAAGCTGGCTCACACCTCGTCGTCCTTGAACCAGGAGGTCACGGACAACTTGGCCACCTCCTCAAACTCTCCGCACCGGGGAGTGTCCTCGATATACTTATTGAAGTCGAGTTCTTCAAACTTGGCAGGGGGTTTGGTGGGGGTGCCGAAGAAGTCATCATGGAGTGCATCTTCATTCTTCACCACGATCTCACAGTCCGAGTCCGAGTCAATTTTGATGGGCGACTCCGCCTTGACCTCAACATCACCACTGTCCTCGGCAATTTTAGTCTTGGCATCCTTAGAAGTCTGGAGCTTCTTCTTGGTGCTGGAAGTGGGTTCCGCCTTGGCCTTGGCGACGCGGGTCCGTGGAGTGCGTGGAGTCCGCGGGGAGGGCTGCATGCGGACGGTGGGGTCGTCATTGGCCGCTTCAGCGAGAAGAGTCTGGGCCAATTTCCGCGGACCGCGGAGCTTCCGCGAGATTATGCTGTAACTCGTGCCCTCGCCATATAGGGATGCAATCTCGTTGCAGTTCAGCTAGTCGGCTGTCAGATCAGAGTCTTCTTTGCGTCTTGGGTCAGGTACTTGCATTGATAGCCGGATTGGCAGCCACGATGGCCGCAATCAGCCTGTCAGTATTGATGGTCATGGTGGTCTTGGATATTCTAGAAGAGAGTCAGAACGTTTGAAGAGGTCTTCGTGGAAGTTCGAGGTACAGGACTTGTGAGAAAGTGGGCTGAGGCGGCAGGGTTTCATACCAAGGTAACTGGATGGTAGCAAGGCGAATCTTCAGGAGAGGCCTCAAGTGAAGATGGGGTAAACGTAGCTGTTGAAGATGAGTGGATGAGCAAGAGTGAAGATAGATGGAGGAGAGTGAGAGTGGATGAAGAAGGAGGCGGTTTGAAGGTGCCAGCGTTGTAGGATGCAGACCAAGTGAGTAAATGTAGATTGACTGGAGATGCAAATTCCTCCGCTAAGAGCAAAATAGCTACCAGAGACTTCGAAATATACGTGAGCATGAAGTGTTACTGTCCCCGATATGGCACATGCGGTGCGAGTATTGAGGAGTGAATGTGGATTGGAACTTTCTCTTCTTACTTCGAAATAGGGCCGTATATTGGAGAATCCTACTGGGACAAATTATATGTAGGTGCTGTAAATCATCGCAGACAGAAGCTAGACAATACTAGATACGCGGTTGGTCAAGATACTGAATATCTTATCCTTTTCGTACTTTTACTCTACTTTTTCGTACTTCTACCTCACTTGTTCGTGCTTCAATCACGGGATCTTTGTGCTTTAGCTCTGCTTCGTTTGACACTATTCTCAGTCCTCTTCGAACTTTCCCCTCCTCAAATCCCACCTCATTCTCACTCAGTTTCTACTTCCTCCTTCAACCTCTCAGCCTCTACTTTGCCTCTCCATTCTCTTCAAACATCTACTATCGCAACAACCAAACAAATCTGCCCATCATGCCTATCCGCTGGACAGCCATAAATGACCAAATAGTAAGTATCCCGTCCTTGAAAAGGTTGCGTGCGGCTCGGCCTGTTCTCAGTTCACTTGAACCCCCATCTTTCCTTGTCTCGCAGGAGCTGACCACGTTTGACTCTTGTATAGCTTCTCTTGAAGATTTTGGAGACCCAGGAAATCACCGTTGACCACGCCAAGGTCGCCGCCGCCTGGCGTAAGTTTCCCTCCTCTCCTATCAACTGTGTCATCTATCTGCCTACATTCTTTACACTATTTGCGCTGTTGTTATGAACACTTTTTTCATGATTTCTGTTTCCCGCAAATGTCTCCCTGATATCTTCGCGCTGTTACTCATAAACTCCATTTCATGATTTTCGTTTGTTGCAACAGTTTCTCTAACTCGAACATAGCTGGAACCGAGGACAAACAGCCAACCGCTCGTGCTATCAAGGAACGTCTCTCCAAGATCAAGGAACTCTCCAAGGATCCCTCTGCAGCCGACCCCGAGCAGGCTAGCCCCTCTTCACGCAAGGGCCGAAAGCCCGCTGCCAAGTCCCCTGCCGCAAAGAAGACCCCCAGCAAGAGGGGCAAGGGTAAGCGCAAGGCTACTCCTACTCCCGAGCCCGACACTTCCGAGGATGAAGCCGATTTTTCCCACGACGAAGACAATTCCGATGCCGCTGGAACCACAGCTGCAGAGAAGACCGGTGCCAAGCTCAAGCTGAATGTCGGCAAGCACAACAATGGAGACCTCGCTGCCGGTGACATCACCAAGGCCCTTGAGAGCCCTGCCAAGCGACAGAAGACCCTCAATAACGGCCAAGGCTTCGACGAGGTTGAAGTCGACCTCCCCACTCACTCCAATGATGAGTGCTAAGCGTGCCATTACCGCATTGCTATGGACAGGTCTTCTACGGAGCTGGCTTTCTTCACCTCTGATGAACATACCTATCTCATATGATCTCTCGTTATCTGCTTTGATTTTTGCATTGCTACACGCTGCATACTCTATCGATCAAGTGCCCTCCGAGCTTTCCAGTTCTTGTGGCACTTCTATGACCTTGGGAGGGAGGGAGGGAGAGAAAGGGAGACTTTGCTGACTCTAAAAATGGACAAACTATGTACACGGGGGATTCCGACATGGCAAATTTACATTGGACACCGTGAAACGTACATAGGAACTTAGTTAAAAAGGAAAAAAAATACCCCCTCCTGAAATAACTCTTTTCCCTACGTTACTCATTAATGTAAAACTGACCATTTCACTACTATCAGGGAACTAGTGATTGGTACCCATAAAAGGTCCTGATAGATCCCTGTGACAAAGAAAAAAGACCCCCTTCTCATCCACTGCATCCTTCGCTCCTTCGCACGCCGGTGAAAGACCCAAGAACTGAGATGGTGGGACTTCTTCATTGCAATGAAAGTGCGAAAGGAAGTTGGTGGCGTCACGTCAGCCATGCAACTGTTCTTGAGAAGGCAGCAACGAGGGGTATCTAAGCGAAGGAGGATTCATCATCCTCACCATCCTCAGAGCCGTCGGTGGTAACATTTTCATCTTCATCAGACTCCTCCTTCTGCTTCCTTGAGGTGCGCTTATTCTGGGTCTTGGTGACCTTAGACGCCGAGCCGGAAGCTTTACCGGGCTTCGAGTCGGTGTTGAGCTTCTTTCGGAGGCTAGCAATGTGCTGCTTGAGAGCACTGACGCTGCAGCCTGGATGGAGGGGTCAATTCGTTCTAATGAAGAAGTAAGAGCAGAGTTCATAGAAACTAATACATACCGTCACCCATGAGCTCGGCAACTTGCTCCCAGCTCTTCTGCGAAGTGAGGGTGGCCGCCAAAGCAACGATGAGCTGTTGCTCAGAGTCAGTTTATGTGAGGGTGGACAGAGAAAGGAATGTGAGTGATAAACCCATCATCCATCGATCACAGATAGGTGTACGCACCTTTTGGTCAGCAGCGTTGTTCCATTTGATTGCCATGGTGTTGGTTTTGGTATTTAGATTTCTGGTTGGAAGGATATGTGTAGAAGGGGAGATGGGTGAGAGAAGAAATGAGGGAAGGAGGGGGCTTAAATACCCTCAGTACGGCGCAAGAAGGCAACAATATCATCAACTTTGCACGACGAAATTTGCGAGGGCATTCAACTCCACGACTTTTCTCGCATCCACTTGAGGGCTCACCTCTACCAAATACTCCCACTTCAGAAGCAGCCTTTTACTAGGCATATACTCACAGTGCTATTACTCTGGGCCCTATAGCTACACTATCGATCACCGAACTCAACACCAAAACCATCATCATGACTATCACATGGAATACCGAATCTGGCTACAAGGTGTATACTCTCATCTGTGGTAATAGTTATATTTAACAAGTTGGTAATCCTACCCACCCATCCAAGTAGTAATCCTACCAAACGGCGTAATCTCGAAGTACGTTGATCCTGAGGCTCAACGCTTCGGCGGGGTTACGTGTCGGAGCTAAAGCTCCACGCCATAGTTCACTGCGAGTACAACAGGCCCTGTGTCGAAGGTTGATTTAGGATCGGGAAAAACATAGAAGATGTTAGAATATACAATCCATCAAATACTATCAATCAAGCCTTTACATACCTTAGTTTGCCTGCAGATAGGCTGCAGCCTCCTTAGGACCCAGTGCAGTAATGCTAGGTTTCAAGGTTCACACCTCGCAACCAAAGGGTTATTCAAGCAAAGAATTGCAAAGTCTGAATGCTCGCCGTCACAATTTTGCTAAGAAAGTTAGGTCTCGAGAAATCACGGGATCTGCAGCGGCCGATATGCGCTGTCGCGCAGTTTACGGATGAGACCATACAGATCATGGCACACATGAAAGGTTCAGGTGCCCGTACGTGTGGAATACTGGATTTATGAAATTCTACTGGAGGAGAAACTACTTGGTGAGTGGCAGACCCGAGAAAATTGGAATTTAGGCTAATACAGAGACAAGAAGTTCAGCGACGGTCATCATGCATTGAGATTTATAGGTAAATCACATAAGGGGGAATCCGGGAAATACAGAATTGTGGAAACTGGTCTTCTCTTTCGCTTTCTTGGTGTGGGTACTCGGTCGACATCTCAGCCCTGCTGAGACGGCCGGCCCAACCCCGGGCTGGGTGGAGTCGCAGTCGATGATGCCCAAGGGCCGCTGACAAACTGCGAGTCAGATGGTGCTATCCGCACGGAAGCGGGGGCATCCGACCGTTGGCCTTGGTGAGCAGTTGGGGATGCAGCATAGTATTGATGCGCTATACCATGATGGCTGGCGTGCTGCTTTGGTAAGTACTGTTGAGCGCCGACCTGAACAAGAGGATTCTGATACTCGTGAGCATTGCCGTGCGCATCGGGGACAGCAGGGAAACCTAGGGAGCCAAAGCCAGGCCCGGATTGAGCCCGAGCCATACTGGTACTATGGTATTCCCCGCGGGAGCTCGACGGTTGCGACTGATACCCCTGTGGAGGATGTACCATTGCAGCCGGGTCTGGAAACCCCTGTTGATGATAGGAAGCACCATGTTGGGAATGGCTTCGGGCCAGTGGATATTCCATGGATGGGTTACTGTGGTCCATCGACCCATCAGGGTGCCTGGCAAATGACTCGTGCATGGGCTCGAAGCCACTAGCATTGGGGTTGCCGTCTAGAATCGAATGATTCGAGAACTGCAAGGACTGGGGAGCCAGATTACCCGCAGATTGCCCGGAGCCCTGCGACGCATATTGCGACACGAAAAGTGGCTGCGACAAGTTCGAGGAGCCCGTCCACTGCGACGTGGAATTCGAAAGCACGGGCTGTTGCGGCACCCGCCATTGAGGTTCAGGCAGGTGATGTTCAAATCCGACATTTGGTATGTGGCTTGCAGGAGCACCGTGTGCCGACCGTTGGAGGAATGGCATGGGTCCCAAAGCATGGCCTTGATATGGGTCGGTGATGTGTTCCGCACTTCCACTGCGGCCCCAATGTGTCCTGGGATAGGGCTGCGCAAAAGCCTGTTGGCCCATACTTTGATGTAGATGACCAGGGAAGACTCCTGCCGACCCCATTCCCGTGTTTCCAGAAGAGCCTCGATGCTGAGATTCCTTCAAGACCATTAGCGACACCAACTGTTCTCCGGATCAAGACGATTCAGCATACCGTGCCATATCCACCGTGAGCCGATGCGAGTTGTCGCCCGTAAGCATATGGCAAGTGCTGCTCGGCCTGGTTCGCATACTGTCCCGTCTCGGAGGACCCATGCGTGGGGTTTGGCCATTGCCCAGTAAGCTGGGCATCCAAAGAGCTCTAACCCGCCATCAGTGCCACTCTTTCAGCGTTATCGCAGACATCACGAGTAGAAATCCCTACGGAAATTCTCGCGCCGTCCGCCAAAGAGCCTAACTGCTCTGCCAGTGTATTCCCCTGCGCAACTTGCGGGCTATTTGTTGACGGTCTCGAAGGTGGTGCTTGCGAAGGGCCGGTGCCGATAGACGTGGGCGTGGTCGATGGTGTCAAAACAACTGGCTCGGTCGGAATCTCCCATTGCGACTTGCCAGTCGTTCGTTGGACATAATACCACTGGCGTTGGACTCCCTCCCATTGCGGAAGCCTAGAGCGTCGTCAATATTGGGCGGAAAGTCACTTCCCCGGGGCGGACTTACCATCCTTCAGGAAGTCGAGGTGGAGGAGACGACGGACCTGCAGTGTCTGCAGGTGCATCTTGCGGCATTATTATACACAGAGACGATGAGCAACAAGACACAAGGTGAAAGCATTACCAAGTCCAAAAGACGCGGTTTGAGGAACTCCAGGGCTGCGCTAAGACGATCTTGTGGGGCCCCAGGCTTGGCTTGGCGATCACGTTTTTTTGTAACTGTTGTACATATTGTTGCATTTCCTAAGCTAAGGCTGTGTAATCCTGCAGACATTTCTTAAAGATACCTCATCTCTGATATCCTCTGGTCCCACGTGTTTTGGAAAAAAAAAATAGAAGGAAAAAAAAAATAGAAGGAAAAAAAAAAAAAAAAAACAAGCGCCCCCGAGAAAAGACACAACACCCTCTTAACTGATATCCGGACCTATCTCATGACGCCTTTAAAAGGACAACACCAAATGAGTATTCGAGCAGAAGCAAAGCAGAGCATTACCAGGCATGGCCGCCTCCCAGGTCATAATCGTAACCGTCCCAATCCGAGTCGCCACTCGGTTCATCATCCAGGAAGTCATTTTCGTTGAATTGCATCTCGCTAGGTCGTTGGTTGTCAATTCGAATTGACACCACGTCACACATCCCTTGGACACCGTGCTCTGCAACTTGTGATGAGGTGAATGGGGTCAATTCGGTGCGTTCGCGGGCTTCCGAGGCCCTGCTCTCAGCCAACCGCGAACTGTGTCGCTTGGAAGGAGTGGAAGGCTCACGACCAGCAGGACTTGGGCGTGCTTGTTCATCGGCCCCGTCATAGGTGTGTGATATGGGGTTCAGCTCCCGCTTTCGGAGAGAGCGCAAGTTCGGGTCTGGACTGTGACTGCGCCGAAGGAAGGTTTTCTCAAGCCGGCTGATCCATCGCTCACGGAAGTTCGCACGGTCGCGCCAACCAATCTTGAGAATTGCGCTGACAACCAAGCGTCGAAGATGTGGCAGATTCGGCGCAGCATCAATCAAAGACATGAAGAATGACTCTGCCGTACCATGATCCAGTTGACGAAGTTGGATTAGTTCGATCTCCTGCAGACTCCCCGGCCATGTTGGTGTGTCGGACTCTTTAATGAGTTCATAGAAGTGAGGCTCAGTGTCATGGTAGCTAGACGTATCATGAATGGAGATGTCCATTTTAAACCTTCTCAAATTCGGGCAATACCGAGCGAGTTCGGTGCTGAATGCCATGTTCAAGTGCCGATTGTGACTCAAACACAGCTCCCGCAGATGTTGGCCGTGTGACTTCATAAACTCCAGCAAGGATTTGGCGTACACACGGTCACAGTTGGAGAGAGTAAGTGATCGGATAGTCGTAGGAAGTTGCGATAAGAATGTGTCTTTGACCACGGTGCACTCGATGAGGTCCACGCGTTTGATCTCGGGGAGTGCCTGGAGAGATGTCGCGAGTGCAGCTTCTTGGAGGATAAGGTCTTCTGGCTCACCGTCACCAAGATGAAGCAGTCGGATCTCCTTCAAACTTTGAAAGGCAGGGCGTAGATGCTTCTCCAACATGAAGGGGAGTAAATCAGGTGTTGGAAGAAAACGAGCATTCCAATACCAGCTGCGAAGAACGAGCCCAGTCTGGTCGATCGCCGTGAATAGTGAATTTGGATAAAGCCATTTTGAAAACGTGATGTTCCACGGAGGAATTCCAACGGTCTCGTCATCTTTATGGTAAAGTCGCAAAACCTGGACTTGGGGCGTTTTCTCGATCAGTCGGGAAAGATCGAAGTAGCCCAGCGCGGGTCCGCTCTTGTAGAGAAGAACGTGCTCAACGTCGATATGAAGCTCTTTGATTTTCGCAGCATAGTTCATTGTGCATGACTCTGGTGGCATGGAGAGCAGCTTCAACAGGCCATGGCTCTTGTAGGTAGGAAGTAGAGGGGGTGTGTGATAGAGAGCTGCAAGAGCTGGTTCATGGAAGGCTCGGCATAGCAGTGCGACATTCACGAGCCATTTGACTGAGTCTGTTCGAGTCAACTGCTGTTCGTTGAGTAGCGGGTAGGATGCGCGAAGAAATATGTCGAACAACACTTGGTATGGCAGTGTTTGCCATGGAGGGATAACTCCAGAGCCGACAATACCATCACCGCCCGTGTCTACCTTCTGTCGCTTTTTCAAAGGCTGTCCCAATCCGCTCCTGTTCTTCTGGCGTCGTTTGGGCTTTGACGACTGCGAAGAAGTAGTGCGCCGGGTCCGCTGACGCTTCGGAGCGCGCGTAGCCCGAGGAGCAGACTCGGCAGGCTCGGGGGCTGCTTGAGGCGAAATGATCAAAGGAGCCGGCGGGTTAACAGGAGCAACATGGTATGATTCGGCATCGCTTTCATCAGGAATGTCACCCCAGTCTGCATCGGTCGACTCCTCACGATAAGATCGGGGTATACCGCGAGATCGCAATGTGAGCGACGGACGTCGGGCCCTGCCAGGTTGTTCGGAGTCTACCTCGTAATTGGCATCATCCTCTGACGTGCTCTCTTCATGATAGGTCTGAACCCTGGTGCGGTTTTGACGAACGGGCCGATTGGGCCTGGAGCGCGCAGCGGAGCGCGACGGAGCCATGACGAAGTTGGTCACGCTTTATTGAGAGGCGGGCATGCGCCAACCATTGTTTGAGGATATGCGCGACCAGGTCGATCTTCCGCAACTCTGCTACAGCAGATTGCAGGGGACGTGGGGATAAAATTGATGAATGGGAAGCAGCCTCCAATGATGCGGATGCGACGGCAGGAACCGTCACCCGTTATCGATAAGCATGAGCAGATCACAAGCTAAGGCCTGCCTAGACCATCACGTGACTGCATCAGGCAACAACCGACAGGCATTAAGGCACCAAACCCCGCCCTCAGGCAGGAATGCTAAACCATAACGGGAAACACTAGCAGCACTAGATGGGACCAAAATAGAATGTCAGCTTCGAAGCTCGAATGGCGCCTCCAGCCACCTCGACACTCTTGTGGGATGCCTTACGAATTTTATCTTCTTACTCGTACTGTGAATAATCGTTACGAGTCGGCCTTGAGCGTACAATAGTGTGGACTGACTGATCCGACATATGAAACTCATAACCATCGCTCTGCGTTGCGCTTGTCTTTCCCGCTCTGTGCTCAGGGTGTTAGCGTCTGCTCCGGCATCTCGATGGAAAGCGCGTTTCCCGAGATGGAGCCGAGCGATCATTCAAGCCGAAATGATATCGGTGGGTCTCAGATGGTGATCCAGCAGTATGCGAGGTACCCATCGACGCTGGAGTCTGCACTCCAAAGTGCTTCTTCGCTGGGAAGTGCTCGAAGTCAAGCAGAAGCGAATCAATCACCCCCACTGCACCGCAAAGGAACTCCACGGAGCCTACAGTCATCACCGAGAGGAATACGCTCCGCAATACGTCCATCTTCAGTCTCTCGCTCCGGTCCGTCTATGTCTCCACCGCTCTTCGAGGTCGTGCGTCAGCACGAAATGAAGGATCCCGCAGATCACGCAGAATCCCGAGTGTTGCCTTCTCCGAATTTAACCGATGAGACGATTGATGATACTTACGTTATGTTTATTTTGTATTGTAATCCCAATGTTCCTTCTTCTGTTGATACCTCCGAGCTGCGGAAGACGTTTCGCTCTCCTCCACGAAGCGATGGCAAAAGCTTCAGTGTCTTCCGATTATTTGAGCTCATCCGCAAACTTGACAGCAAAGAGCTCAAAACATGGATTCAATTGGCAATTGAGCTTGGGGTTGAACCTCCTTCGATGGAAAAGAAGCAAAGTACTCAGAAGGTCCAACAGTATGCCGTTAGGCTCAAGGTACGTTATTACTTCCCATGCCATCAAGTCGTGTCTAATCTGGAGTAGCGATGGATGCGCGCTATGCATGTCGACGCCTTTTTCGAGTATTGCTTAGGCCATCTGCATGCGTACTATACCCAGCTTCCTCCCGCCGGCCCCTTTGTGAGCGAATCCCGCGACGGCGTACCACTGGAGGAAGACCTGGCGCTCCGAGCTCTGGTCCCTCAATGGAAACCCAAGCGTGGGCGAAAGAGAGCCGAGGAACGAGAATTTGAAGAGGAAAAAATCACCAAGAGGCCCCAGCTCGACACTTCCGTAGTAGCCTTGCACCAGGGAAGCTTTCAGGACCAACCGGTCACATTCCCACAGAGCGCTATTCCTTTCAGTGCATTTCCTGACGCTGATGGTCATGATCCATGGATGACGGCATCATCTGCATTTCCGCAGGCCGGTGCCTCGGACCAGCATGGGCACGAACCCCGTTGGAGGCTTCCAGATCGAGACACAAGCCCCGCTAATTATCCCCAGTCGGCTATCATCCCCCGAGGAAGCCAGCCTGCCGATGTCCTCATGTCAGCTGAACCAATGTCCGCCGTCACACCATCATCTGGCGGTAAGAGTCGTGCTCGAAGGCGACATGGTCCGGCTGTTTCATCTGCCTGGCCAAACAGTATTGGCTCATCGACTGGCAAAAGTCGAGGGAGGCCACCTAGCAAGCCATCAGCATCAGGATCATTTTCCACGTTCCAAGCCAACCCAAGCCGAGAATCCTCACAGATCCCACCAGGATCTGCAGTTCTATCATCCCCGTTTTCGGTTGATCACAATTCTTCTAATCCACTTTCAAACGCTTACAATCAGTCACCGACTCCGGCAAATAGTGGAAGGCCAGGTAAACTTCAGTTGCAAGTCCCCCAACATTTAGGGGCGCCCGTGAGGCTTGCAACTCCTCCAACGCTGTTGGTCAATGGTGTGAATGGTGCCGACGTTCCCCAGGCCGAGGGATCCGAAGGTCCACAAAGTGACAATGTGGGTTCTTTCAATGGCCAAAGGCTGGAAAGTGCGGATCCAGCGTTATCTGTGGATCATATTATCCGCGCATTATCTGGAGAACTTCTTCAAGCTCGCATGACGGGACGGGTGGTACCCTTGATACCTGAAGAAGCCCATGGCTTGGCTTTGGCTATGGTGACCAACTTCTTGTCCATGCATTCACATCTGCCACAGGGTGTTCTAGATTCTCTCCTAGCGTTCCACCTCGGCGTCAGCCATTGTTTCGGGCTTCCAGAACCCACTCCGGTAGCAATAGTTGTGAACGCGCATCATAATTCGATGAATGCTCACACTGGTAGCGGGATGTCTAGCTCTAACTCTAATACTGGGACGCGATTCACTGTCTCGTTTGAGTACAACAAGTCGTGTCGTTTCTCTATGCATATTGCACTAGGAAAACAGGGAGAAGCTACCGCAGACACTCCCAGCAAACCTTCCGAAGATGACGAAACGGCGGAGTTTGAATTCGAGGAGGACGATATCGAACGCCCTGTCTCCGAAGCAACTTGGAGGCAGCGTTACATGAAGCTCCGGACACACATGCAGAGGAAGGAGCGTGCTATGTCCCATTATAAACGCAAGATCGTGGAGTCGGTCATGGCTGATATTTGATGCCCTACACATACCTATCATGACAGCTCCCAACACCACCTTTGCCCCACCGTTCTTGAATTTAATGGCACGATACCCATATGTAGCCCATAGCATGTTTGGATCTGATAATTATCTTGTGAATTGTGCTTTGCTTGCAACTGTATCCACTATCTTGAAAGCTACTCCTGATGCCTACAGCCTTCAGGTGTGAAGATTTGCCACTGTCCACTTTGGAAGACAAGCATTCTACTTCTACGCCACCTAACTTGTAACTGATCTATACCTTGATGAGTACATAGCGAGCGAAATCTTTCTGGGATTTGATTATTCTCATAGTGACAGCCCAACCAAAATTATAATCTCGAGTCCAAGGGATCAGCTTGTAGTCGGTTTTTGCGAACATTGCTTCACCGGGTCAGAGCTTGGGTACTTACCCGATCTTTCTCGTCATGAAAGTTCTTCAGCGGGGTGCCATGAGCCTTCTTCAGATTCCAGAAACATTTCCCTATAGCCTGGCTCTTGTAGCTTAAAGTGGGCAGTGGACATGTCAACTCTGCTGGTATTAGCCCTGTCTCAGGTCTGCCTACGAGAAAGCCTCCCATGGGCTCCATAAAATATACGCAATTTCAATAATCAAAACGGTATTCAATGCAGCTCTCACTATTTAGGCAATGATACATACATAATCAGTGTCTCAGCAGGTCATAGATAAGATCAGTGTTCCACCTAGTCAGGGTCACATCTGCTCCAAGGCTGTGCTATTTTAAGGCTCGATTTTGATCGGAGCCTTATCAAAAACAATTTTGCCAAAAACCCCTGCCTCATCTCTGATGTTCTCTGGTGTTGGCTCCCGGTTAGATGGAGCAGGATGTTCCCAACTTATCACTGGCGCATTGTGGAAGAGATGTTGCTGGAACGGAAAGTCATGCATGCTGGCAGAATTTTGAGGAGTCAACGATGAACATGGATTCTCAAAATGAGTCAGGTTGAATGTCTGGAGCGAGGGTGAAGCTCCTGAAGCGATCGAGAACTGCGTCCCATGAGGTACATACTGGGACATATGCGATGGAAACGACAGACTGTGGGGAGACATCGAGAAATGGTGTTGATAATCGGGGATTTCAGCAAATCCTATATCCCCCAGCTCACATTTGACAAATGGATTGGAATCAGAGGGCTCCATTTTTGGCACAGGCTCTGGGGGCATCATTGAGAAAGGCTGCGTTGACATAGACACAGGAATTGATGCTGGCATCTCGCCCTTGGGGTCCCCCTTTTCGCCCTTCTTGGTGTTTTTCTTCCTGGCTCTCTTGGGTGCCGTGGATGGCTCTATCTGGGACCTGAACCGAGAATACCGCATGCGCGCAGCATGGCCATTGGAGATCTCGAGATCGGAGGCAACCCGATTCCAATCAACCTGTCATTAATTCAAGGTCAGTTTTTTGTAGCACATTATCCTGGGTGGGAGTCTTACGCTCTTCATGTCCAGTTGCTTGATGATTGCATAGAGAAACTTGGAGGTTGGGCCCTCAGTGTCCAACACCTTGCTTCGTTGGCCCATGGCTGCTGGATAAATTTGGGATTGTTGAGTTGAAGATGTGTGAGACTGTGGAAATTGGAATTGGGTGAAGAAAGTGAACGATCTTAGTGCATCTGCTGAGAGCATCAGTCCCGTGCATCCACCACCAATATATACCTAGTTACTGATGGCCTCGAGACCTGCGGACACTGGAGCCAGAATGAAATGCCGATGCGTGTTTGTCCACACATTCAGGTGCAGAGCCCAGCTTACCTACGTAGACACAAACTAGATACCACAATATTCAAAGATTCCTGCAGTCATGGATACTATACCGCAGGAGGTTGGTCTCCGGAGTAAATGATCTTTGCTCGTGGGTTGAAAGAGACAATACGCAAGTCCGCGCCAACGCAGCCACATTGCATCATTGACCCCAACAATATCAAAAAAAGAACACCACATGCCTTACAATGCACATTAAATTTCCCATCAAAAGCAGCGGCTCAGGTGCTCCTTCAATCATCAGACGGGAAAAAGGCGTTTGGGATGGCAACAAGCTGCACACGTGATCTTCCTTGCCCTTGTCTGGAACAAACAGCATATTCCAATATTCCAACGCTGGCCAGCCACAAGGATAGACGAGGATGTTCTTGGATAAATACACTGCTACTGAGTCTGCCTTTCTATCTCAATACAAGGAGTACGAGAAAATTCTAATTCATGCCCGATGAGGTGGCATCAATGGATGCTTAGAATTCATCCCAACGGAAACTCCGAGAATCGTATGCGCGCATGAGCATGCTTCCCAAATTAATCCTGAAATGATGCTGCGCTTACTCTTGGGACCAACTCATACTCAAATGTTCTGGATTAGCCATGGCTACTCATCTGTTGGAGTGGAGAAAGGTATGACATGACGTCCCAGCTAAGATGAAACTCAATCTATGACTAATCTGCCCCGCGTCGCGTGGAGGCATCCGGTTGTTCATGCGACATTTACTTTCAGACATACACTTCCTTATTGATCACTGCGGGTAGTTTCCTGCAGAAAGTCGATAATGTCTGTGGTCGCAGTGGGTGCATGCTACCTAGACACTATCCTCACGTAAGTCATTCACTGAAAACTAGTTATACAGAGAATCCTACTGCATCTGGTGGACTGAACTTTCGCTCTGACCTGAAACAAAGCACATCTTATTATCCAGGGGAGGATGAAAAGCTGCGAGCATCTACCATCGTCCGTCGACAGGGTGGAAACTGTCCCAATACTCTGGAAGTCCTACAACAATTGGTCGCTCACCCATCGACGGAGAAAAGGCCATTGTTGAATCTAGTTTCCATTCTGCCTGGAAGAGAGACATTGACCTCACAGCAGTTAAGGTCTGCCTTTGAGCCACATGTGCGACTCGACCACTGCATCTACCGGGAGCAGTTTCAAGAACCGGCGTCAAGCTATATCATCAAGAGCCAATCCACTGGCAGTAGGACAATTGTCAATTATAATGAGCTCCCAGAGATGACCATTGAGGAGTTTACCCAGATTGCAGACAAGCTGGGCCCTCAAGCAACCTGGTTCCATTTTGAGGTATGCTGACCCTGAGCCCTGGCTCTGTCAGACTCACTACGCAGAACTCCAAGACTCAAATCTGGCATGATGGACTAACGATGTATAGGGTCGGATACCAGACGTCATATTAGGCTGCATCCAATATCTCAAGAGACAGTTCCCCTCTGTTCGCGTGAGCATTGAGGCTGAGAAGCCGGGCAGGCCTGGTCTCCAAGAACTTGCCGATGCAGCAGATGTGGTTTTTATTTCAAAGTCATGGGCGCTGGTAAAGTCCTTTTCCTGATGAGAATTATCCTAGTCCTGTGGCTAATGCTAGAACTAGAGTAATGGATATTCCTCAATAGAGGACTGCTTATCGAAACAAGCAGCTCGATCACCGAAGTGGGTGCCCAGACAGCTATATTGCAGAGCATTGACTGATCAATTTGGAATATAGATCAATTATATGCTGTACCTGGGGTGCTGATGGGGCCGGTGCTTATGATGGAAGAAGTACTGGAGATATTATGGTGATCCCTGCTTATAGAATGCCGCACTCAGAGGTGGTCGAGTGAGTCAAACCCCAGGAATACTTAAAGTTTAAAGAGAGGTGCTGACTACTACAAGCCCTATTGGGGCCGGAGACACATTTATTGCCGGTATCCTGTATGCATTGAACTGCAAAGACAAAAAATGGTCCATCAGGGAATGTGTTGAATGTGGCATAAAGGTTGCGGGGATGAAAGTGTTTCAAGAAGGGTTCTCTGGGCTTTACCGGGCACTCTCACGACAAGCATAGAAACTAAAATGTTATCGCTGTTTTTGATATTGTCAACAAAAGAACTCTAATTCAATTTCAGTTTAGTATCGCCACCAAAGCTGGGAAAATTGGAGGTTCCAACCTATTCACGCTCGTCCAGCGACCGAAACGCCGATTTTACACAGGCCTTTGACCCTAAATTACCGACGAACTTACGCACTACAAAGAGAAAGCGCAACAGAGCCACTTTCCTCCCCTAATCTTCGAAAGTGGCTTTGCTACTTATTCCTCTGGAGGAAAGTGGCTCTGCTGGGTTTTCTCTTTGTAGTACGTAGGTTGGGATTTAGGGTCCTATGGCCGCGTGAAATAGGCGTTTCGGTCGCTGGACGAGCGTGAATGGGTTGAAACCTCCATTTCCCCAGCTTTGGTGGCGAGACACGGTCGGCTGAGTAATATGAGGCAGTGGAGAATCGCAATTGAAGTCTGGAAAGGGGTTTCCGGATGCCTGGGAGCCTTTTTGCAAAGGTGCCCTGAACTTGAAAATATATGTAAAGGTTGAGGTTTCCGTTTAGTATCAGAAATCTCTAACTAGGAATGTGGGATAGTGTGGAGACTGCACGTGACCTGAGATCCGACTGGGCGGTAAAAAAAAAACATATTCTGCCATCAACTTTTCTCCGAAGCTTCTTAGTCGACTCCAGTCACACTCGTTGCAAATTCAAACGTCACCATGGCAGCAGTCTATAAGAGTATTTCCAAGAAGAAGGCGCGCCAGCCTGTTGAGGAGGTGGATGAGGATATGGATATGGAAATGGAGGATCTCCTCGACGATGCGGACGACACCACCGACAGTGAAGAAGACGAGGAAGAAGATCGTATCGCTGCGGCTAAGAAGCAGTTGGCTGCTGGATTCATGCCCAAGACTCGAGTGCTCATTTTGACCTCGAGAGGTGCCTCGTATCGGTAGGAAGAACTCATTTTTACACTGTTACAGACTGCCTTTGCTGACCGGCGATGATCAGTCACCGACACTTGATGTCCGATCTCTGCGCTCTCCTCCCTCACGCCCATAAAGAGACCAAGCTTGACACAAAGAAGAAGACCGCGGGTTACAACTTGTTGTTGAACTCGCTCGCAGATCTCCATTCGTGTAACGTGATTTTCTTCCTGGAAGCTCGCAAGAATGGTCAGGATCTTTACCTCTGGCTTGCGCGCCCGCCGAATGGCCCCACTATCAAGTTCCATCTCAACAACCTGCACACCATGGGCGAGCTCGGTGCTGGATTCGCCGGCAACTGTCTCAAGGGCGGTAGAGGCATTGTGGTGTTTGATCGGTCTTTTGACGAGCAGGGTCCTGACATGGCTGCCCCCGGTTCTGAATATCGGGCCCTGATCCGGGAGATGTTGCGCGGTGTCTTCTGCGTGCCCAAACGCGGCGTCAAGGGCATGAAGCCCTTCGTTGACCGTATCATTGGTATTTTCGGCGTGGATGGAAAGATTTGGATTCGCGTGTACGAGATCCGTGAATCCGAGGGCGGTGCCAAGAAGGACGGCGAGGAGACTGCCAAGACTGTGCCCAAGGGCAAGGATGGTCTGCCCGAGGTCTCTCTGGTAGAAATCGGTCCCCGCTTCGTTCTGACACCTATTGTGATCTTGGAGGGTAGCTTCGGCGGCCCCGTCATCTACGAGAACAAGGAATACGTCAGCCCCAACCAAGTTCGTCGCGAGATCCGTATGAGCAAGGCTGGCCGCTACTCTCAGCGCCGGGACGTGCAGACGGATCGCGTCGCCAAGCGCACCGACCTGGGACTATCAGACAACTCCTCCCGGAAGCCCGATGCCATGGAGACAAGGAAGCTTTTCGCATAGATGGTCTTGCGTGTTTTTTGTCGCCAAATTCCTCGAGCATCTGCCCTTTGGGACTACTTCGACTACAGGTTTATTTGATGCGATGTTTCATGGTCATTACGGCGTCAAGGCAATTTCATATTGGTTAATGTCAAAAAGTACTTTGCATTCAATTTTACTTACCTGTAGAATAATGGATATTCTCATATTTGACTTGAACCAATAAGCCTTTCAAGGTTGTTCTGCCTGTAAGCCCGGGAAAGACCCCATGCCGCAATTAACAGGTAACTAACTAATTAGCCAAGTTGATAACTATGGTATAGGTAGGTAGGTAATCCCGGATAATGCAAATTGAAGGCAGCATCCTATGCTATTGCAGTGCCATTAACAGCAGGTGCATGTGTCAGTCAAACGAGAGACGGCAGATGAGCCATTTGCAGATGTCCGGGGTATGTACGTGTCTACTTCAAAGACCTATACCGCTTTCTCTTTCTCATAAATGAATGATATACAATATCTTTACAATCTTGCAAGGTGTAAATCTCGAATTTGAAAGACTTTCCAAGCTTATTTTATCTAGGTATGTAGGATTTGCATACAATGCAGACCGGCAATTGCCACCGGCACCCGAGCTAATTCAACGCTTACCATTGAAAGAACTTCCTAGTTATGCGCCAATCGATTTCATGGTTTCAAGAAAAGAGATCGACGATTACCTAGTTCAACCCCAGGCTAAAGAGCTGATGCAGAGGCTACCTAGGTAGTTCCACAGAAAATTCCTATTGGTTCAAGGTGTATGAGATGAATATACTGGATTTGAATAGTTAGGGTTTGAAGCCCCGTAGGAGAGACTAAGTACATTAGGCATTAGGTGCGAGCACCCTGGGCCAATAATTTGGGGACTTGACCACATAATAATCCCTGAGTGGAGCTGGAAAGTGGGCCCAAATCGTGGCATCTGGACCGCCATTACAGGATGATGGTCGAGAACTTCGCTATGTACATACCTAGGGACATACTGCCGGAAACTCAAGCACTTAAACACTGATCTCAAGGCTGTGAATATACTGAATTTCAAAAGGTTTCATACAAAACCACGTAAAGTGACGCCTAACCCATATCATTGCACCTGCGACCGTGGGGACGCCTCCAGGGGGAAACAGAACTGATCAGAAACAAGTCTGGGGAAGAAATCAATTTCATAGCGGACCAGAGCAAGCGAACAAGAAATAGAAGAAAAAAAGAGAACCCAAGGGTCTGAGTATCAGGAGTTATGTCCTGGTGGGACACCTCGTCCCATGCCTTTCTAACGCATCCCGCTCGTGTACCATCGTATCAGATTACACACTCCGTCACGGATCCAGGCTATTCCAATGCCACATTGTAAAAGAAAAGAAGAGTCGTTGCGGTCGGTCCTGCTGATTCGTTTAGCAGCAGCCCTGCTTCTGCTCGCTGTCCTGAGGCGTGAAGTCGATGACGGGCTGGCGGGCACCGGGTTGGTTTTGACCAGACTCGCCGGAATCGAGGGCCTTGCTGGAGACGATACGGTAGATTTCTAGTACAGAGACAGTTAGTGTGGCTCATGGTTGGTCTCGTGTCCGTGGGTTACTCACCTGTGAGGATGTTCTGGAAGGCAAGCTCAACGTTGCTGGCGTCGAGGGCGGAGGTTTCGATGAAAGAAAGGTTGTTCTCGCCTGTCAAAGGGTCAGCACTAGGAGCCCCGTCGTTCATTCCCATGGCATTGACACATACTAGCAAACTGCTTGGCCTCATCGGTGGGGACTGCACGAAGGTGTCTCAAATCGCTCTTGTTACCGACCAGCATGATCACAATATTGGAATCGGCATGGTCCCGTAGCTCCTTCAACCACCGGTTGACATTGTCGTAGGTCTGGTGCTTGCTAATGTCGTAGACCAGAAGGGCACCAACAGCGCCACGGTAGTAGGCAGAGGTGATGGCCCGGTAGCGCTCCTGACCAGCAGTATCCCAAATTTGTGCCTTGATGGTCTTGGAATCGACCTGGATCGAGCGAGTCGCAAACTCCACACCGATGGTGGACTTGGAGTCAAGGTTGAACTCGTTGCGGGTGAATCGACTCAATAGGTTGGATTTACCGACACCCGAGTCTCCGATCAACACCACTGTTTATCCGTTAGTTTGTTTGTAGGTGAAATTGCAGCCTGGGTGTAGGCAAGGAGGAACGAGGCGGCGATATCCACATGAGGCAACGTTACCTTTGAAGAGAAACTGGAGGCGAGGTCAGCGCAAGGCAAAACAGACACCCTGGGAGATGGTCAACTCACATCATATTCGTCGTTGGCCATGGTGGAAATATGGTAAAGAAAGTGGGACAAGAAAAGAAGATTAATGGGGGTGGAGGAAAGTATGTTGTAGCGATAGGGAGAGAGAGTTAATGCCTCTTGGAGTGGAGTGCCTCCTTAACGTCGGGTCACGTGATCCCATGTCGGCCCTTTCACTTTGTGAACCTTTGGATGCATAGGATGACGCATGCTCGGATCTTCACAACAAATCCACATTGTCTGCAGTCTGCCTTTATGCCTCTAGCCTCATTGTAGCGGTGGCTTGCAATCGGCCATTGGCTGCTTACAAAGTACAAGAGCTGCATCTGACCATGCTTTGCATCATTAGCACTATCAAACCTCTTCTCTACATTTGAACTCATTCGTGTCTAGCCAGACACGTCATATTCTATTCATCATGGCTTCCGACATGGAAATGGAAGATGCAGACAAGATGTCCGAGCCCGATTCTCTGGCATCAACTGCGGAAAGTGAACCTCAGGAGGTGTACGAAGTGGAGTCCATTCTCTTCGAGGATGAAGAGGACGAACAATATCTGGTCAAATGGGCCGGTTACCCCCTTAATCGTGCCACATGGGAGGTCCCTGAAGATTTTGGTGGTTTCGAAGAATATGGGTTCGGCCTGGAAGTTTTCAAAACCTGGCGACAGGAAAAACGAGAAATTGAGCGAGGCTTACGACCTCCATTCAATATTCGCCGATGGCAAAAGGAGCAAAATCGGCTTCGGAGAGAGAAAGAGGCCCGACAGAGAGCCCGAAAAATCAAGAGGGCTCAGAGAGCTAGAGAGAGACTCGCCCTTCTCAATCGACCCGATCCCGATCTCGCAGTCAACCTATTTGGTGACGAGTCATCGGCTGAAAGCCCCATCTCGAAAATACCTGCTTCTGTCGTTTCCGAAGGATCTGGTATCTCTTCTCTGTTTGTCTCCGAAGTGGAGACGCCGCTCCTTAACAGCCAGCGCCCGGAGAAGAGGCGATCACTAGTACAAAAGGACCCTACCCTCAACCATCCATACGACCGTGAATAATCGGCAGCCCAGGACGGAGAGATCGAAAATGACCAGCTTCAACTTCAGCAGGAGTTAGAGCAGCGGGTTAGGCAGAATCCTCCTCCGCGAACCCGGCAGTCTCAAAGTGAGCAACAACAGGGAACTGAGCTTCAGCACCCAGAGGAATCTCAGTCGCCGCAACCTTTACGTCAACAAGAGACTGCCCGGCAAGAGCAGCCTCGGGAAAAGCCCAAACAGCAGCAGTATCAACCGACGCACCTTTTACCAAAACCGGTACCGACACCGGCCCCTCCTCCCCCGTCACATTTGATGTCAAAACCCGCTCCTTCTACCTTTGGGGTTGCGCCTAAACCCATTCAAACAGCTCGCCGTCGTCCTTCAAGGTGGGGCGAGCGTGAGCCGAACGTCAATCACTTGGAGCTTCTGAAACCATCAGACTATTCAGCAAGAGGTGCAAGCGGAGGCTCGGCTACAGTCACCACGATCCCGTCTCAGACTTCTAATGAACCACCCACACCATCCTCTCCGCTCCCACCTTCGCGTGCCTCCGTTCGTCATTCCGAATCAGACAAGTCTATCGCCCCTCGTGCTCTTCAGAAAAAGGGCCCCAGCGAGCCTGTTTCTACCTTCAAGGGGCTAAAAACCCCAATTCCGTCTGAATTGTTTTATGGGCGCAAAACCGACGATAGCTTCTCCGGCATGCCGTCGACTTCACCTGTGCATTCTCACGTGGGAGGCTCAAGGGCCATTGAGGCAGAAAGGTCAGATAAGCCGTTAAATCCCCCAGTTCGCGAGGATGTCCCACGTTTACGTGCTAGATGGGATACCTATCGACCGGTTCGCTCCGGAGCTAGGGACTATGGGCGATCGCTCTCTCCTGATGGTGGTTCTTCTCATGGGCGATCTGACCCACCTCATAAAGCCCGTAATCGCTATCGACATGCATCGCGTTCCCGCTCGCCACCTCCTTCTGTGACTTCGTACGGAGACTCATATAGGCCTGGTGACTCATACAGGCCTAGTGCGACCGGGAGACCTACAGAGCGTCCGAGATCAGCCCTTACTCATGTCGAAAGGAATTCAGGCTCGGGAGCTCAAATGGCCCCTCCTCCATCCGGAATGCGAACGATTCCTACCAGGGCTGAAAGACCTGAATGGGATTACATGAACGAGATGCCCGTCGGAAAATTCCTTAACAATGGGGGGCGTATGACGTCTGAGGGTCTTTTCTGGAATTGGGGAGAGATCCTTGCGCATTTGTACTTCGGCCCAATGCGGAGTTACGTCGGCGCTGTACGGCTATGCGGGTTGAGTGAGACGCTAAGACAGGATCTCATTGCTTCAAAGCCACCTGGAAGAGAATTCACTATGTGGTTCAAAGATGTCTGTACGAAGAGCGAATACGACATGCTCTGTGACCAGGTTTGATTGATCCCATTCACCGTCAAATTATTAGCTGCTGATTTGGTTCTGTCTCCTTAGACGTTAAATAATGACTTGATTGGCAATGCCTGGATTGAGGGCTTCGCCAACACGAACCGTCGTCTCTATGAAATGACCGAGCACCTCCGTATGAGGAATTCCGTGGCCATTTACCGCCATGCCAAACTGAAGACAAATACATGGGTTGTATATTGTCGCCGGTCTACACAGTTAGCTTCTTCCTTGAATTGCGATAGCGACAGGGCCCCTGCATGTGTCCCTGTTTTTCTTGCGGCACGGTCACATTTACCTTCGCTTTTAGATGTGGAATCGAAGGCCAGAGATGAACCAACCAAAGGTCGGAGAGACTTCCCAGAGAATGTACATTTTCCAGGCGATGGCCTCATCAGACCCGAGGGTGATGCCAGCGTAGATCGATCCGCTGAGACTCAAGGAGTCTCCAAATCGGCAGTCCAAAGCCCTGCGACGGAAAACACCGTGTCTGAGAGACTTCGATCAGAATTGGGAATGGCGGACCCGCGCCGCAGAAGGCAAAGCTCTATTTCGAGGAGCACGCCACAATCTCCTGCTCAGCAGGACCATTTCCCAAATAAGGAGAGACCTGGCAGGTCAGATGTCGATGATGGGCACATTCGCGGAGTTGGAGGGGATTACAGAGGGACAGACCTGATGGATATGACTCCAGATACACTGGAAACAGCCACAACAATTCTTCCCACGACTGCTACGGACCCCACCATGGCGTCATCTACAGCAGAGGCCGTACATGATATGGCCGTACAACAGATGATGAGCATCTTCCGGGATAACTACAAGATTACACTGGAGGATCTCTCGATTGTCTCGGAAGGTAGTCAAAGTCAAGAGTTTTCACCCACGCAATACTTTTATCTACACTCTTGTGCGAATCAAGATGCCGAGGCTCAACGGGATCGTGAATTCCTTGAAGCTTGGCTCAGACAAAATGCACCTATTAAGATATTTTCCGATTGGGGCCAATTTGTGAATGGCTGTCCCCGTGGCGTGATCATGGTATGTATACTATAGTCTCGAACATTCCTTTGACTATGAAATTGCTAACTTGAGACAAAGTTCCACGAGTCATTTACGGGTTACGAGGATTTGCGGCCCGAGCTTCGGAAGCCCCTCTGGTCAAGTCGTTATAACTTCTGGAATTATCGCTTGTCTAGACCACTCCAGACGGCCGATCCATTCTGCGGCGGAAAGAGCGCCAACTTTCAGCTCATATTTCCTACCGGGAGCGCATTCCTGCTTACAGAGGATGTTTTTAGCGATCTGAAGAGAGCTTTGACACTTATCTGCTGGTTCTACTACGAGGTCATAAACGCGCCTAGATCGAACAAGTTGATGCTCCCTCCTGGCATCATGCAGTACCTGGATAGGCGACTCGAGCGCCCTGACCTAAGTGAGGAGGATGAAAAGCTGTATGTTTGTGATTCTCTTAGACAACTCTCCTCTAACATTAACACTTTCTAGCTTGGTTTTTATTATAGGCTGGATTCACAAGGCGAATACTATCGATTCTCGTCGTCCGTTCTTCCAAAGCGAAAGCTTGAACCCATGCAGAACACATATGCGCAACAACAACATCGTCTCATTCGCCCCTGAACTCATCCGGAATTGGGGTTCTCGCGGAGAAGAAGACAATCCGAAAATCCCCAGGGGCCTTTCGCAAGATGAGCGCAACACAGACCATCTTGTCGAGCTGTTTACGGGATGGACACTCTTAAACAAAGCCTGTACACGGAAGACCGTGGTGATCACAAACGTCAAAAATAAGGCTTTGCTCCACCGGTGGGAGCAATGGGGTCACGTCGCTCTATACTCCCCAGGCAAGTTCATCAGTTCCTTCAGGATCAAGGAGAATGACTTTTTTGCGAAAGCCGTCGGTGAAAAGGAGAAGGGTGATAGTGGTCGCTCGTTGCCAGCCACAATGCCTAAAATCCCCGTCTATGATCCACACACCCCCCCGAGCGCCTTGGGATAGTCGTACCGGTGACAGCACTTCCTCTCCAAGAGAAACAGGCAGATCCAATTACTCTGCCCCTTACCAATGAGATCGACCGTCTCTCATCTCTCGCCGAGGGCAAGCACTACAGCTCGCTGCAATATTCTCCGTTCATACTCTTCGAGCTGCCCTTCGACAGCTACTCTTCCACACCTCTTTCCCCACCTATGAACGAAAGCACACTGTCCTACTCGAGATAAACCCTTCTCTGATACAATTTTGACAAAATAAAACTGTCTAGCAGCTATGAGTTTTAGGATCCACCGTCTTCGCAGTCGATATGATATATACTTCTAGGTCTTAGCATATTCGCGCACTCAGCCTGCCCACTCAAAATGGGTCGATTTTGATTCAAAACGGGTACTTTAACAAAGAGACACAATTGCCGGAATCTTGAGACCAAAAACCTAAAAGAAAGAAAAACAAAAGAGAAAACTAACGGGACTTCTATGTACACGGGGTATGTTAAGATCGCCACCAGGGCGCAATAATCAACTGCATTGGCAGTGGCTTAGCCTATTGATCGCTTCCGATATTCCTGAAAGTTCGATAGGTGCTCATTACCATCGCCGTCACCGTCGGCATTGTCCTTCTTATCCTTCTTCTCACGCCTTGTCTTTTCTTCCCACTCGCTCTCCTCGGCAGAGATCATCGCGTGGAACTTCCCGCCTTGGCCACGAGCAAGATAGATGGGCTTCTCTTTACGCTCGGCCACGGCCTTTGTGACAAGAACGAACTTGACACTGGAGCCGGGAGCTTCGAACATCGCGTCGCTGAGAATAGTTTCCATCTCGGTGCGCAGGGCACGAGCTCCCGTGCCCATGGTGAAAGCATTAGCTGCGATTTTGTGTAACGCCGGCGTGGTCAAGCGCAGCTCGATGCCGGAGAGCGAGAAAAGAGTCGTGTATTGGGCGAGGAGAGAGTTGCGGGGTTCGGTTAGGATGCGCAAAAGCAAGGGTTGAGTCAGTGTGGAGAGCGCAGCGGTGACGGGAATCCTGCCAATCAGCTCCGGGATGAAGCCGTAGCTTTGCAGATCCGCTGGTGTCAAAAGGTCAAGTGCGTTGAAATAGGTGGGTTCCCCACCTGTGGCAGAAGAAGCGGAGGTGAAGAAGGGGAGGTGCTTCTTGTATAGCGCCTCCTCTTCGGACCCTGGAAGGATGGCAAGTGGTTCGTTGTTCGAACCATCTAGAGCACCAGGAATATTGCTTGTGCCCGATGCTGAACGGACCGGCTGGCCAAATCCGATCGAGCCACGCGAGATACGATCCATGACCACCTTATGCAAACCGGTAAATGCGCCGGAGAACACGAACAGGATGTTATCCGTGCGTACGTTGTAGATCTCGCCCTTGGCAGCAGGGTTGTTATTGTGTGGCTGGAAAGGTGCGTTTCCCAGAGGACTGTTGGATGGATAGGAGTTTGGAGGGCTGGTAGTCCGTGGGTTCTTCTCATTCTTGGCTTGCACTTGAATCGTAGTACCCTCGATGATCTTCAGGAGCGCTTGCTGCACTCCTTCACCACCAACATCCTTGCCGTGACTGACCTTGGCAGCCGCGAGTTTATCGACTTCGTCAAGGACAATAATACCTCGCTCCGCCTGCTCGACGTCATAGTTTGCAGCGGCCAAAAGCCGGTGAACACAAGTCTCGGCATCCTCTCCGATGTAGCCAGCTTGTGTAAAGGGCGTACAATCCGAGATACTGAAAGGCACTGACAGAACACGAGCTAGTGTCTTTGCCATGAGTGTCTTACCGACGCCGGACGGCCCAAGTAGCAAAACGTTGGACTTGTCCAATTGTAGTGGGGATGTATCGACCAACTCGGCTTGGTCTAACGGGGTAGCCTGGCGGGACTTTGGGGTAGATGGGAGACCGACAGTGTGCTGGTGGCCAGAGATTTCATCTGAATGATTCAAGGCCGGTCAGATAAGCCATCTCAATAGTGACGGATGTGCCGAGAACGTACCTTCCAAATGGTGAGCCCCCAGCGCTTCTTTCCGTTGTCGCTTGATGAGAAGTTCTTCCGCCTCTTCCTCGCGTCTTTGCACTTCTTGTACCCTCTGGTAATGGTTGTAGACAGCCACACTCAGCACCTTCTTGGCGCGATCCTGTCCCACCACATATTGGTCAAGGTACTGCTTCAGCACCTTGGGTGTTATGCGTGGTGCGCCAAAGGCCGGTGTTGACCCTAGAGGTCCGGAGGTTGGGAGACCAGTCTCATAGCTAGAGGTAAATGGCTGACTGGTAAAGTCTGACCGGTCAAACTGCGAGAAGGTCGGGTATCTGAACGAGGAGCTGGAGAGTGGACGCCGACTGATGGAGGATAGGCTCGACCGACATCGGACAGGCCGGACAACCACGCGATGTGACCAGGCAAGCGAGAGCCGACACTGAACAGGTCGGCACTGCATTGCCCGAGGACTGCAGCGCTGTAGGCTGGTGAAGTTAAGATTTAATGAGATGAGGAGAACAGGAAGGTTGGATCAGATAGGGAGCTTTCCCCGCGGGTGATCTTATCGGCTGAGTCATCTCGGTCCTCGTGCATAAAAAGCGGTGAAGGCGGTGAATGGCGTGAGAGACCTTGAGAAATATAGAAAGAGAGTAACCTTCCAAGGTTGGAACTCAGACGGGTATTGTACCTACGTAGTGTGAATTCAGGATGATAAATATAAGCATATAGGTATAGTTACAGCCTGTCTTAATGGAAAGCTACTGGCTATAAGAAATTTAAAAGTTGTGAGCGCCGATGGGAGAAGATGCACGTCTCGTCACTCAGAATGAAACTGATCTAGTGTAGAGGGCACCGTCGTGTATGCTAGGGCACTTGGCCACTAAGATAGTGCAGTAGACAGCGTGGGGTTTATGACCTTGGTGATTCGTGTAGTAGTCTTTTTCATCTTGTGTATTGCTCTTATTTGCTAAAATATTTGAAAAAATATTTGAAGAAACAACATTTCCGTATACTTGCCCCCACTAGGTAGAGGAGCATCATCAGGTTTTGATAGTCTTGTTCATGTTGACTAGGACTCTATAGGGCGTTGAGAACTTATCGGAAGTCAACAAATGCTGAAAGAGCTGGAGTATACGGGTTCCGCTATGGGTATATGTCGCGGGGTCAAGTGCCCGGTCTGACTCCAGGTGGATATGGCATCACCTGGGTATAGCTTCTTCCTCGCTGCCAATATCGATAAGCTCGACTGGCATGCTGGTGAACTGCATGTGTCATGGAGTCCTCCGACGGGGATCAGGTCGCAGTATTCGTGTCTGAACGTGGTCGCGTGCTCATTTGTTGGTCTTGAAGACGGGCTGCTGCTCCATGGTCTGCGAGATAAAACTTCGCAGTGCAGACCAGCGATTCGCCATCGGGTTCGATTCGGAGATGCTCCCTGCATTGCTGTGGGTGGCTGGAGTCTGCAGGCTAGACATTTGAGCCATGTTCCGTGCAAATCGATCACGTTCCACCTTCTCCAGCTTTTCGCGACGCTTCAAGGCACCCGGCTTGTGTCGCAGAGTCTTCTGCTTGATGATGTTGACCTGACTGGCAGCATCGTGTGATTCTTCGGCCTCCGGTAGGGCATCAGCCAGGGATTCTAGGTTGGCAACCAATTTTTTCGAAGGTCGGCGCTTCTTCTGAGGTTTGGAGTTCTTGGCGATCTTGGACATAAGGGTAGCATGTTTGATCTGACGCTTATCCTTTTTGCTGGTGCGGAAATCATCTCCAAAGGGAGCCGACCGTGTGGGGAGAGACTTTGTCTTCATAATGGGAAGGAATGTGGGTAATTTGGGGTTGAAGTTTATGACGAGAAAGAACCGGTGCAAAAGGGAGTCAAGTGAGGGGATTCCGAGCAAAGTCACTTTCACTTTTGCTTCCCGACCCACAGACCCACCTTTTGTCCTTGTTGAGTTCACCCCAAAGTCCTCACGAAAATGCTTCGCTCTGTGACGTTACCATTACTCCGCACTATCCGTATGATATCGCAAGATCCACTTTGACCGGTGAATCCTTTCTTTCATTAGCGATTATTCCGGATCAGTGACATCAGAGACGCCTGAGACGCCCCTCCTGTGCCCCTCAATAGACTGAAAGTCCTCAAGTCCCTCCACTGATCAGAGCAACGAGTGAGATCATTGGGATAGAAGTCCGCACCGGTGGCCGTATGTGGATGCACACCCCACGCCTTTATCGGATCTACTTTCCTGAACGCTGTACCACGGCTTTTCTGCCTCGGTCGCCCCCAGTCCTGTTCCAGACCTCATTTCCCCGATTGCTCCCGTCGTTTTCTTTTAAACCTGCTGTTCCTGCTCTGAGAAGATCATTTTCTTCATCTATATCCTCCAACATGGCTTCTCTCGCTTCATATCAGCGCAAACACAGGGTCGCGGTGGTCGGCTCCGGTAACTGGTAAGCACTTCCGCATCCCCCACCAACCCCCCCAACATCCTACTGCTGTCCGTCACTCACATTTCAATTTCTGATAGGGGCACCGCCATCGCCAAGATCGTCGCTGAAAATACGGCCGCCCACCGGGACATCTTTGAGGAGAAGGTGGAAATGTGGGTGTTTGAGGAGAATGTCGAGATCACCAAGGACTCCCCGCACTACGGCTCTGGGCTCCAGGGTACTCAGAAATTGACTGAGGTGATTAACCGTACGAACGAGAATGTCAAGTACCTTCCAGGGATTCGCCTGCCCACCAACTTGCACGCCAATCCCTCGCTTGAGGATGCGGTCAAGGACGCCACCATTCTTGTCTTCAACCTCCCCCACCAGTTCATTCACAAGACCTGCGACATGATCAAGGGCAAGATCCTGCCCTACGCGCGCGGTATCTCCTGCATCAAGGGTGTGGATGTCAACGAGAAAGGCGTCAACCTTTTCTCCGAGACCATTGGCCAGGTCCTAGGTATCTACTGCGGTGCCTTGTCTGGTGCCAACATCGCCAATGAGGTCGCCAAGGAGAAGTGGTCCGAGACCACTGTCGCGTACGACCCCCCGCCTATGGACTCCACGGCGCCCACACCCCAGCGCTCGCCCTCGTCCTCTCAGGTGGAGCTGCTGCAGTTCCAGCACAAGGACACGAGTGGCCAGTACGCCAAGGTGAATCTGCAGGCACTTCCCTCGGAATACCCGCCCATCGACCATATCACTCTCAAGTCTCTGTTCCACCGCCACTACTTCCACGTCCGTGTGGTGAGCGACGTCGCTGGTACATCCATCAGCGGTGCTTTGAAGAACATCGTTGCCCTGGCCGCTGGCTGGGTTGACGGCATGGGCTGGGGTGACAATGCCAAGGCTGCCGTGATGCGCGTCGGCTTGTTGGAGATGGTTCGCTTCGGTGACACCTTCTTTGGGGCCACCATCAACCAGGCCACCTTCACCGAGGAGAGTGCCGGTGTGGCCGATCTGATCACCAGCTGTAGCGGTGGTCGCAACTTCCGCAGCGCCAAGCACAGTGTCGAGCGCAACCTGCCCATCGAGGAGATCGAGAAGCAAGAGCTGAACGGCCAATCGCTCCAGGGCACCCTGACTGCCCACGAGGTCAACAAGTTCTTGAAGAATCAGGGCATGGAGGACAAGTTCCCTCTTTTCACTGCCGTCTACCGTAAGTATTTTCTTTGGTCTGTTTATCGAGATCCAATAGCTAACGTACATCTAGGGATCCTCGAAGGCAGCATGAAAGTTGCAGATATTCCTGCCTACATTGAGCGGTAAAATCAAACCTGATCTTTTTTCTCGTGTTTGTTATTAATTGCGAGTTTGTATTTTCTACCATTAGCCCTCCGGTTTCTCGCGTTCCGACTTCTTCTGATGGTGGAAATGGTGGGAATGGCGATGGTGATGGTGATCGGTATGCTGCACGACTTTGATTGGGATCTTAGACCAGGTTTGCAGATAGATTTACGATTTATACCTTTGCATCCACACGAGTGAAGTACGGATAGACTTCAATTATTCACAATGTCACTGAAGATACAAAAGTCTGGACTTCGCTAAAAATGCACTGCCAAGGCGGCCTGATTCATGATGTCACCGGACACTCGGGGCTCCTGCATTGAGGGGAAAAACCCTGTTCTCTTTACCCTCCCTTTTTGCTTCTTCTTTTTTTTTACCTTTTTTACCTTTTTGACCTTTTTTCCTTTTTTCCTTTTTTCCTTTTCCAACATTCTCTCGAGGCCTCATTTAAGGCCATTCGCTCGTTGAGATCTCTCCCAGTAGACGCTGGGTTGAGCTCAGGTTCCCCGTGGATCGTCCCGAAATATACCCCCACCACTTTCTCCGCATTCCCCAGCACCTTAATCATGGGTCCCTCAACTCAGGTCTACTTGCTTCCTTTGAAGGATGACGGCTCACCGGATGTGCCCGGTGGGTACATTTACCTGCCACCTCCGACTGATGCTGGCTATGTGCTGCGATTCGTCATTGAGGGCTCCAGCTCCATTTGTCGACAGGGAAGTCTCTGGGTGAACATTCCCGAGGAGGGCAAGGCGTTCGATCGCCATTCCTTCCGCGAGTTCAGGTATAACAATCTTATTTCGGGTAGTGCATGAAAGTTGAGGAAGGATCGAGGCTGAATAGAAGTAGACTGCAGCCCACTTTCAACCAGAACATTCAGATCGACATTCCGGTGAAGAGCGCTGGCTCTTTTGCCTACTACACTATTTTCTCGCCGTTGCCAGAGTTCTCCGTCGAATCTGTCCCTACGCCGGAGCCTATACAGACCCCAATTTACTACATAGATGTTTCGCCGAGGCTTACGCTCCAGGGCAAGGACCTGCCGCTCAATGCCCTCTCGATCTTCTCGGTCATCTCCAAGTTTATGGGAGAGTACCCCACCGATTGGGATAAGCATCTACATGGAATCAGCCAGCGCAACTACAACATGGTTCATTTCACACCACTCATGCAGCGCGGGTCCTCCAATTCCCCGTACAGTATCTTTGACCAGCTAGCATTTGATCCTGCCATCTTTCCTCACGGAGAGGCCGATGTTGCATCGCTGGTTTCCCGCATGGAGAAGGAGTACGGACTGCTGACTCTGACTGATGTTGTGTGGAACCATACCGCCAACAATAGCAAATGGCTGGAGGATCACCCAGAAGCAGGGTACAGCGTGGAGACTGCGCCTTGGCTGGAAGCGGCACTTGAGCTTGATACCGCGCTACTGAAGTTTGGCAACGACCTTGAGAGTCTAGGCTTGCCAACCGAGTTCCCAACGGCTGACCATCTGGTCAAGGTGATGAATGCTCTACGCAAAGATGTCATTGACGGGATTCGTCTGTGGGAGTTCTATGCCATTGATGCTGAGGCCGACACGAAAAGCGTCTTAGAGGCTTGGACTAGCAAGAAGGCTGACCTTGCTGCCATTGAGAGCTCGGCTTTGAAGCAGTTCAAGGGGTCGTCTTTGAAAGACCAAGCCCAAGTCATTCGGGAGCATGGAATTCCTACCTCGAGCCGTATTCTGGGCAGATTAGGACGTGCGGTTGACCCATCATTCGGAGCCGCTGTGCTGACAGTACTCCATGGAGACTATGACCAAGCCAACTCCAACATGGCTGAAGTCGAGGTGTCCTTGTCCAAGCTTCTCGAAGCGGTCAATTTGCCGTTCTATGAAGAATTTGACGCAGATGTGGCGGTCATCATGGACCAGCTCTTCAACCGAATCAAGTATCTCCGCATTGACGACCACGGCCCCAAGCTGGGCCCGGTCAACAAGGATAGCCCCCTTATCGAGTCCTACTTTACCCGACTGCCTCTCAACGACACAACGAAGAAGCACAGCTCCAAGGCTCTTGCTTTGGTGAACAATGGTTGGATTTGGAATGCCGATGCTATGCGGGATAACGCCGGACCGGACTCCAAAGCATACCTTCGCCGTGAGGTGATCGTCTGGGGCGACTGCGTCAAGCTGCGATATGGAAGCTCGCCGGAGGACAGCCCATTCCTCTGGGATTTCATGACTCGCTACACTCGTCTCATGGCCAAATACTTCTCCGGATTCCGTATCGACAACTGCCACTCCACGCCTCTTGTTGTTGCTGAATACTTGCTAGACGAGGCCCGCAAAGTACGACCAAATCTAACCGTCTTTGCTGAGCTCTTCACAGGCTCGGAGGAAGCCGATTACGTCTTCGTCAAGTGCTTGGGCATTAATGCTCTAATTCGAGAAGCCATGCAGGCTTGGAGTACCGCGGAGTTGAGCCGCCTTGTTCATCGCCATGGTGGCCGCCCCATTGGCAGTTTCGATGTGGACTTGCCATCAGCCGGTAGTAGCCACGCCATTGCATCTGCCAAGTCTGGTAACGCCAATGAGGAAATCACCCATATCCGCCCATCGCCCGTTCAAGCCTTGTTCATGGACTGCACTCACGACAATGAAGTCCCTGCTCAGAAGCGTGATGCCAGAGATACCCTGCCGAATGCTGCTCTTGTTGCGATGTGTGCTTCAGCCATTGGCAGTGTCATGGGCTACGACGAGATCTATCCCAAGCTCGTGGACCTGGTGCATGAGACGCGTCTATACTCGTCTCCATTCTCTGGACCGCAGCACTTGGAGGTTGGAGCTGGAGATGGCATCGGAGGTGTGAAAAAGCTGTTGAATGAGCTTCACACGAAGATGGGTGTTGAGGGTTACGACGAAACTCACATTCACCACGACGGAGAATACATCACGGTTCATCGCGTTCACCCCAAGACCAGGAAAGGAATCTTCCTTATCGCGCACACCGCATTCCCGGGCAACGAGAGCGGTGCTGTTCTAGCTCCTACCCATATTGCTGGCACCCAAGCCAAGCACTTGGGCTCGTGGATCTTGGAGGTTGATGCAAATGACGACACTAAAGACAAGGTTCTGGCAGATGAGAAACAGCTCAAGGGTCTGCCAAGCAAAACCCGCAGTATTGACGCATCCACGATCGAGGGAGATGGAAAGGACGTAACCGTTTCTGTCCTTGAGACTCTTGTACCCGGGTCTATCGCTCTCTTCGAGACTTGGATTCCTGGCGCTGAGCATGTGGAGGGTCTGGATAACTTCATCTCCAGCGGAGCCGATGAAGCATTCTCCGGGCTCAGTCTGATTGACCTCAATTTTGTGCTCTACCGCTGCGATGCCGAGGAAAGAGATGCAAGCGGCGGCGAGGATGGCGTTTACGACATTCCCAAGAGTGGACCCCTGGTCTACGCTGGCCTCCAGGGGTGGTGGAGCATCCTGGAAGACATCATCAAGTACAACCGACTTGGCCACCCACTCTGTGATCATCTCCGTGATGGCCAGTGGGCTCTGGACTATCTTGTTGGGCGCATGGAAAAGGTAGCCACCAAGGATGGGTTTACCGCTTTGTACAAGCCGGCGGCATGGCTGCGTGAGAAGTTCGACGCTGTTCGTGGCTTGCCGAACTTCTTGCTTCCGCGGTACTTTGCAATTATCGTGCAGGTGGCTTACAATGCTGCATGGAAGCAAGCTATTCACCAGTTCAGTGATAATGTGCGTCACGGCCAAGAGTTCATTCATCAGTTGGCCATGGTCAGCGTGCAGCAGACTGGCTACGTAAACTCCGCGTCCCTGTGGCCTACCAAGCATGTTCCCAGTCTCGCAGCAGGCTTACCTCATTTTGCTGTTGACTGGGCCAGGTGCTGGGGCCGTGATGTCTTCATCTCCATTCGTGGCCTCTTCCTCTGCACCGGCCGATTCGATGAATGCAAGGAGCATATTCTTGCTTTTGCCAGTGTGCTCAAACACGGCATGATCCCTAACCTCCTCAGCAGCGGTAAACTGCCTCGTTACAATTCGCGTGACTCGGTCTGGTTCTTTTTGCAGGCCATTCAAGATTACACCAACATGGTTCCTGATGGAACCAGTATCTTGCAAGAGAAGGTTCCTCGAAGGTTTCTACCATATGATGATACCTGGTTCCCATTCGACGATCCTCGAGCTTATTCGCAGTCTCCCACTGTTTTGGAGGTCATTCAAGAGGTGTTCCAGAGACATGCTCAGGGCATGTCGTTCCGCGAATACAACGCGGGTCCTGATCTCGACGTCCAAATGAAGTGGGAAGGCTTCCAGATCGATATCAAGGTTGACTGGGATACTGGAATTATCTTCGGTGGTAACCAGAATAATTGTGGTACTTGGCAAGATAAGATGGGAGAGAGCCCAAAGGCTGGAAACAAGGGTTTCCCTGGTACACCTCGTGACGGTGCCGCTATCGAGATCACAGGTCTCGTCTACAGCGCTCTTTCATGGGTGGCGAAACTCCATGAGTTTAAGACCTACCCGCATGCCGGAGTCGATATTGGCGATGGTAAGTCCATCACCTTCAAGGAATGGGCTGGCAAGATTAAGGACAACTTTGAGCGGTGTTACTTTGTCCCCCTGGATCCCAAGCAGGACGGAGAGTACGACGTGGACGCCAACATCGTCAACCGCCGTGGCATCTACAAGGACTTGTACAAGTCTGGCAAGCCTTTTGAGGATTATCAGCTCCGCTCCAACTTCCCAATCGCCATGTCGGTAGCACCAGACCTATTCACGCCTGAGAAGGCGCTCACTGCCCTCTCGATCGCCGATTCCGCGATTGTCGGTCCCGTCGGCATGGCCACATTGGACCCATCGGACCTCAATTACCGCCCTTACTACAACAACTCGGAAGACTCTACCGATTTCGCAACTTCAAAGGGCCGCAACTACCACCAGGGCCCAGAGTGGGTATGGCAACGAGGCTATTACCTCCGTGCCTTGCTGCATTTTGACCTCCTGCGCCGCAAGACGCCCGAGGAACGTATCGAATCCTTCCAGCAGGTTACTCGGCGTCTGGATGGATGCAAAAAGGCCTTGCGCGAGAGTCCTTGGAAGGGGTTGACGGAGTTGACCAACAAGAATGGCGAGCACTGCGCAGATTCGGTAGGTGTTTTTCTGTCCCACTCGTTGATCAGTGCTAACAGGTAGTTATCTAGTCTCCCACTCAGTCCTGGTCTGCTGGCTGCCTTCTCGACCTTTACTATGATGCCGCGAAGCTTTCTTAGATTTTCTTTAAAGATAGATCCACGAACATGGCATATGAAGCGTTCTTTCCCTTTTCCTTTCACGTATTGAAGCACCTGCATGATATATCTCCACTTGATCTGTTTTAGCCAGATGAATACGGCATATAACTACAAATGAAGCGTCGAGATTTTCCTTCCTGAAGAATGCGTGCCTTTCACAAATTTACAAATATCATAACTATCTATAGCCCGGTTCATGTGACCAGCATCAACGATACATACGTACGGAAGAATCAAGATCAATAGCAATGCTTTCGAATATTACTTGAAGTTGCGTTAGTAGTACTCAAGCCTGTGAAGACCCCGATGGGGCTTTATGGGAGAAGAGGGACCTCCGGAATAATACAAGTCTACATAGGGCACAGGGTTTAAAATAGACAGCATTAAACGTCAACCCTACTTCAGGTATTGTGGCTAGGTAGAGTGATGGATTGCCTCCTTTCCTTCGACACCAGTATCATCAATTGATTGATCTTCTCGAACAAGTCATTGGTCCGGTACGGCTTATGGATAATATCATCCATTCCAGCGTCCAGCATATCGGCTTGTTGAGCAGCTCGGACATTTGCAGTCACGCCCAGGATAGGAACATGTGTCCTAGTGCTGCTCTCCAGTTCTCGAATTGCCAGGGTTGCTGAGATTCCATCCATTTCTGGCATTTCCTGGTCCATGAGGATGCAGTCAAAATGGTTGCGTTGGACAGCATCCAGGGCTTCATAGCCATTCGTTGCTTCTGAGACATTGAGTCCCAAGGCCTGCAGCTTACGCGAAAGAATTTGGCGGTTGATGACATTGTCTTCCACCACGAGGACGTGTCGAGTATTTGGTTTCGAAGGTTTGATCTCGTCACGGCTCGCTTCGCTCGACTGACTCTTAGAGAGTGATGCCTTGTTGTCATGAGGATACGCGCTTCTCCCGTTACTCACAACACTCTCACCAGGTCCGATGTTATGAGCTATCTCCGACGTGTGTTTGTATCTCTCGTCTTTAGGAGCACCTCGCACGACCTCTTCAACGTGGGTAACTGGGGGACTTTCTGAGATTTCAGGTGACTTTGTCCGTTGATTAAAGCCCGTAGCATCATTGCTTAGTGCTTGGATTCCAGCACATAATTCTTCGATCTTCAATCCATCGTAGCTGGGTCGGTTGTCATCGAGTGGTGGAATGCTTCTCCGAACTTCGAAGAAGAAGCCGAACGTGCTTCCCTCGCCTTCTTTAGAACCGACGCCAATCTCTCCTCCGTGTAAGTGACAGAGCTTTCTGCTCACATTGAGACCAAGGCCGGAACCACCGTAGACACTCTGCGTTCTAGGTGTTGCTTGATTGAACCGTTCAAAGAGTCTCTTCTGAGCCTGTTCGCTGATTCCAATTCCTGTGTCCTTTACAGCCACCATGATATACGCAACTTGGCCATTACCCCATTCCGGTGCAGTGGTAGCGTCCAGACGCAGTGTAGCTTCATCAGACTTGAAGAAAACGACGTTGGGAGGATAAGTCGTTGGCCTGTCTGGTGAGGCGCCCATGGAAACCCTAATCTTCCTGGTCCCTTCTGATCTGGCAGTGAACTTGATTGCATTAGAAACCAAATTGATCAGAACCTGGCTCATCCGATCGAGATCGGCCAACACCCATTCAATACCATACTCGGAATAAGAATGATCGAGTTTGTATTCAAACTGAATGTTGTGTTTCCGGAGCTCCGGTCGAAAAATAGCCATGGAGTTGGCAAGATGTCGTCTTGGTTGCACCCTTTCTGGTGATAGAGTCACCATTGATGCATCCAATTTGGAAAAAGTAAGGACATCATCGACAATCTTCTTTTGATGTGCAACGCAGAAACTAATCGTCTCCGCGGCCTGTGAGATATCTGCTAGAGAGACTTGACCGGTATCCCCATCACGGACTGCTTGAAGTATGTCCTCTGTGCAATGCAAGATAGCGGAAAGGGGATTGCGGATTTCATGGCTGATCATGTCGATGAAACGTTCCTGTTGCTCCTTGCGTTCCTGCGCCTCTTCCGCAATCTTCTTCTGTGACAGCTCAGCTGTCTTTTCCAGAGTGATGTCCGTGATTGTGCAAATGAACCCGCCCTCACTGAGTTCTAGGCGACTTATATCCTCCTCATCCAGAGGGGCTAATACCAGTGCGCGCCACAGAGCCATTTGACTGCGAGTACGATACTCGATGCGTAAAGCGGTGTTGGACCTCAATGCCCTAATATAGGCATCTTCCACTTCATCGTAGTCCTCTGGATGAATCGATTGTGACCAACATCCGAACGATTTAGCGTTATGGCATGTCATCAGTTCTCGGAAGCGCCGGTTCACAAACACCGACTCGTCTCGGTGATTAACAATGGCTATGCCCGTAGGCAGCATATCAGCCAGCTCCTTTGCGGTGACATTTCCATCGAGTGAAGCAGCTGACTTCATATCTCTGGAATATGCCTTTCTCAAAAGGTGGAGGGCGAGGACAGTTGGCCCCGCGGAGCAACAAGGGGCGTTGATGGGTAGGTCGAGATCCGGAATTGGGGTATTCCAAGGTTCAGCCGTGAAATCAAGGCCGACGATAACTAAACTGCTTTACTGTGTGGTGACGCTGCATGACGTAATTGATACCTTGCTATATACTTCGTACTATTATTTCACCGTATATAACACGGGGATTAAAGAATGATCGAGATTGTCATTCTTGCTGTCGTCGAGAAATATAAAAGGGTCGGGCATACATGACTTTGAACAACAGTGGAGCAACGCTTTTGAGTACGAAAAGGGTAGAAAGGCTGTAGGCGCTCTCGCCCCAGACCAGCTGGCGGTAGATACGAAGGCACGTTTAGCCCTATCGCAGTAGCTGCTATTATACACCACGCCCCGCGAGAGCTCGTACCTAAGACTCTCGTTTCACGAAGGTCTCCCTTCGCTAGGCCGACCGTATCTTGCAGAAAGCCCTTACATATGCTCCATCCGGCAGGATATATTAGTTACTCTCTACTAACTTAAGGTTATTCCCCGCTAAATAGGATCGACCGTAGCAGAGCTTTAACGACTTCCGTCGATTGCCGCTAGTCAATAAGAGGTTATGCCCGTGTCTCGAAGAAGAAGAGCCGATCTGAAGCCTTAACGAGGTCTTTAGAATGACGTCTCCGGACCTTAACGAGGCCTATAGTCGACTGCCTATATCATCGGTTTACTACTGCCTCGCCGCGTCTCGCACGATGCGATCCTAGACCGTATGCAAGCTCAGGGGCGTCCTGTTTTCTTTTTAGGGCGATACCAATTCTACTAGTAATGCAAGACTAGCTTCGGGCCCGAGTACGAGTCGGGTAAAAAGAAATCGGATGGTTTTTAGAACCCATTATCCCCTGATTTTGCTGTGATTAATGCAGCGGACTGGACCGTGCACAACCACCGCGGATTCACTTTGGTCTCCCCAAGGGGATTAATACCGGACACCACGAGAAGGTATGAATCCGTCCCAACAGCCTGGCAGGGACTGCTGCCCAGTGCGAGCTCACTGGGGGCTCAATGCTGTCTTCGGCAGAGGCGGGCCGGGGGCCTTGAAGGGCAATACCAAAGACTAACAAGAAAGTGAGAAGTTATCACAAAACGTACGCCGATCGATGGAGTGCTGAGTCAGCGGCATCGTCATGAACGAAAACAACACGCCCTTTTCCTTTCACTGATGAACTCTCTGATCACCCTGAGCTCGGCCTAGACTACCCTCTCTTAATGGATCGGTAAATCAAGCTTTTTGCAACCTACAATTACATCTTCAGCAGTTGAGGAAAAGCACCTCGGGAGAGATGTCGTTGACGACATCGGCGGCCACTGCCCTGTGGACCGTTCTTGCCGACGATCCGGACGATAATGGGCGACAACGGCACTGGGAAGACCAGACAAAGCAGCAGCGTGATCTATATACCCAGATTGTGGTTAGCTCTGCACTGGGATTGGGCGCTTTCCTGTCGTTTTGCGTAAGCGTTAACTCTTTTCATGTTGGTCGATGTTGGTTCTCATTGCTAACTCCCATGGTCTTCTCAGGTGCTACGGCCCAAGTGGACGGAGCTGTACGCTGCACGAAGAAAACAACGCAATGCTGCGTCGCATTTACCCGAGCTACCGGATAGCTTCTTTGGGTGGATCCCAGTTTTGTATCGAATCACCGAAGACGAGGTTCTTCAATCCGCTGGACTAGACGCATATGTGGTGCGTTTCCATCTCTTGAGGGATTGCGATCCACAAGGGAAGTTTCTATGGGCTAACGTGGAATCGATGATAGTTCCTGTCCTTCTTCAAGTTCGCGATCCGGTTCCTATTATCCGTCTTCTTCTTCGCCGTCGCCGTCCTCCTTCCCGTGCATTACAAATATACTGGCAAATACGGGGTCCCCGGGTGGGATCCTGAGGATGGCCCGGGCGACAAACCCACCAGCATGGTAGGGGAGTCATCCAAGGACAAGGACACGGGCGGGGACAACGCAGAGTACTTGTGGATTTACGTCCTGTTTACCTACGTCTTCAGCGGCTTGGCCATTTACTTGCTCCTTCAGCAGACGGACAAGATTATTCGCACTAGACAGACCTATCTTGGAAACCAGACAAGCACTACGGATCGCACAGTCCGTCTTTCGGGAATCCCACGCGAGCTGTCGGCAGAAGATAAAATCAAGGACTTTGTGGAGGGCTTACGAGTGGGCAAAGTCGAGACTGTCACGCTATGCCGCAAATGGGGTGAACTTGACAAACTCATCGATGAACGTATGAATATTGTGCGCCAGCTGGAGCGGGCATGGACGAAACGCATGGGATATAAACGTCCCCGCCGTGACAGGAGTGATATCTTGCCCCTGACCCACCAACCATCATATGCCAATAACGGTGCCCTGAACGAGGATGATGAGCGGGCTCGGCTGCTGTCGGGGGGCGAGCAGGAGCACGTCTCGGGGTACGCCCATGAGCGGCCCAAGGTCCGTATCTGGTACGGTCCATTGAAGCTACGTTACCATATGGTTGATGCGATCGACTACTACGAGGAGAAGCTGCGGAAGATCGACGAACAAATCCGCACTGCTCGAGAGAAGGAATATCCTTCGACTGAAATTGCCTTTGTGACAATGGAATCTATTGCGGCCTCTCAAATGCTCGTGCAAGCAATTCTTGACCCGCACCCCATGCAGATGTTCGCTCGACTTGCTCCTGCGCCCGCCGATGTCATCTGGAAGAATACCTATCTCTCACGCCACCGCCGGATGACCCAGTCGTGGCTCATCACCGTGCTTATCGGATTCCTCACGGTATTCTTCTCGGTTCTTCTCCTTCCCATCGCGTCTCTGCTGCAGCTAGAGACACTCCACAAAGTGGTACCTCAGCTCGCAGAATTCCTCACGGTTCACCCCGTCTTGAAGTCCTTGGTTCAGACCGGTCTGCCTACATTGGCATTCTCGCTGTTGACGGTCGCCGTCCCGTACTTGTATGAATGGCTCTCGAATAACCAGGGGATGATGTCGCGTGGCGATGTTGAACTGTCCATCATCTCCAAGAATTTCTTCTTTGCCTTCTTCAACCTGTTCCTTATTTTTACCGTCATCGGTACTGCAAGTGGGTTCTACGGTTTCTGGGAGCATCTGCGGGATGCTTTCAAAGACACGACAACCATTGCATTCGCCCTGGCAAAATCCCTGGAGGGCCTTGCGCCATTCTACATTAATCTGTTGGTTCTGCAGGGACTGGGTCTTTTCCCCTTCCGACTCCTCGAATTTGGAAGCGTTGCCCTGTACCCCTTGCAGTTCCTCCGGGCGCGGACCCCACGGGAATATGCCGAGCTGTCAACACCGCCCAAATTTAGCTACGGGCTCTCCATTCCTCAGACGATTCTGATCTTGATCATCTGCATCGTGTACTCGGTTTTCCCGAGTTCATGGTTGATCTGCCTGTTCGGTCTTGTCTACTTCTCCGTCGGCCAATTCATTTACAAATACCAGCTGCTATACGCCATGGATCACCAGCAACATTCGACGGGGCGGGCCTGGCCAATGATCTGTAATCGGGTATTCATTGGGCTGGTCGTGTACCAGCTCGCCATGATCGGAGTGCTCGCGTTGCGCACGGCGGCTACCCGGCAGCTGCTCCTGGTACCTCTACTGATACCCCTCTTGATCTTCACGGTCTGGTTCACATATTGGTTTGCAGGGACGTATGAACCACTGATGAAGTTCATTGCTCTCAAGAGCATCAATCGGGATCTTTCGGGCGGCGGCGAGCTATCTCCCTCAGCGTCATCTACCTTCTCGCCGCCCTCAGGCATGGATCGTGATGCTCTTCCCATCCGGATCGGCAGCCATGAACTGGAGCTGCGTCTGAAGAAGTATGTCAATCCGAGTCTGATTGTGCCGTTGCATGGTGCCTGGCTCCCTGGCCACGGAGCTTCTCAAAGTAACGGCGGTCCTCTTTTTGAGAACCACGGGACGACGAACAACGCCTATCCGTGAAAGTGAGAAACCCTCCGATCTTTTTTTTTTTTTTTTCTCCTCAATCGCATGTTTTGTACATCGCCCTAATCACTCGATGATGATATATGACCTTGATACCTCGACTGCATTTCTTTTTCCTCTTTTTGTTACACATTTCTCGGTTTTAGTGAAGGAGACGATACCCTTTGATTTCATTTCTCGACTGTATTCATACTCTGTTAGATATTACGCAATGGCATTCTATTCCAGCGCTGTTTTTCCTAGATATAGTGTATAGGTATAGCATCTAACATCAGTCGCCACAGACATTCCTCTAGGATTCTAGACTTTTCTGACCATCACCAGATCGAGATTGGACCCCGTACATTCCATTCACGTTTCGTGGCGAACGTGGCAGTGTCAAGAGTCCTATGATCTGTCGCTTATCTTTCCATGTTTTAATACTTTTATATACTTTTTATAACCGATTGAATCTTGGCCAACATGCGAACCGGCGAACTTCGAAGTGCGAACTGCGAACCTGCTTAACTTGGGACTAAACTTGGGACTAAGAGGGAAGTTTGATTGTTGCAAGAGACAACCCGAGGTATTCAACTTTATACTGTTTACGGTTTGCTTTACAAGGGATCTTGCAATGGCGGGATACACTCCGTATATTTTGCAGTGCGTATCTACTCATATTAACATTGACCGACCATATTCAGACCTTGCATGGTCAGAAACAATCACGATGAGATGTCTCGGTGAGGGTTTGTCGCATCCGGAAAATCATTGTTTCCGCATTCTTCACATTCTTCAAATCATTCAGGAATGCGCATGAAACCACTGAACCACTGGACCACTGAACCACTTTCAATGCGAGAGTTGCATACTGTATTATCCATGGTTGACCGATCTCGTTGCCTTCGCTCATTCCAAGGGCTCCGCTGTGACTCGCTCAACGCCGCTGAGCGTGGTTGACGTCTATCGCCGCAACGGCCTAATTGCAGCGATGATTACGGCTCCACTGGACTTTCATCAACGTGGTTCATGTACGTCCATGTCTCAGACTTCAGTACGAGCCGACGGATGTATTCCCATATTCCCATGTTCCCACGGCAAATCGTACTTTCGCCTCAACATTTCCCATGCAGTAGAAAAGCCCTTGCCTCGCCATTTCTCATTTCCGCTTCGCTTCATCAGATTTCAACTCCACCGCTTTCGCTTGAAATCTGCATTTTGGGGAAATACAACCTCGCACATATTTTCTTCAGATTCCCATCCTGGTCCCCCCATTTCTGGCATGGTAGTACTTACAGTTACTACCAAGTATAGATCGTGGCAGATCGGATTTTCAGTCGTCGATCGATGCGTTGATTTACTCCACAATCTTGTTCATCGACTCCACCTCGATCTTTCCGTCATTGATTTAAACTATTCTATTACCGGCGGCGTCTACGGAACCAAGATCCGCTTTATCACGCCCCGTCCCGTAAATTCTCGCTAGCTATTTTCTCTCGATTGAAGTGATCTTGTTCCGTCAACTTGGGCCATACATCTTGTGAGAGACATCGCGGTGTATGTCGGGTCACCAGATTTGCTGGAGAGTCTTGTCATGCCGTCCTTGAGGTCTCACGACAAAAGGCACGCGGGACACATGCCCGGGCAGGGCGTTTCTATAGATGGTCAAGTGGCACAAGTCCATCCAGAATCTGTCGCACGGACAAGTCAGTCGACGACAGATCCAACTTCAGTACGAACTCCGGAATCCTCAGCAGCATTCACAGCATTCGCCCGACATGACAGCATCCGCGCGGCTGCAGTTGGTTCGCCTCCTGCTGCCAACATCACGCCGCCTGAGATCATGCTCCAGATCTTTTCTATGCTGACACCGAGAGACTTTGATAATGCACGCCGGACGTGCTCACAATGGATGAGAGTCAGTTTGAACCGGGAACTGTTGGAGGGCATGTTGAAACGAGCAGGTTGGTGGGATGCATACCAGCAGGACTGTGAAAGGCAACGGGTTCGACGCCGGCCGTCTAGCGAGGAGAGTGACGTGTGGCGGATGAGCAAACGCTTTGCCACAGAATGCTTATTGTCGGGGCGGAAAGTGAACGTCGAGAGGCAGGGTTTTGTGGTCACAGAAGTCGTCGATTTCTCGGGCCTTGCGCAGCGCCTATCTTCGAAAACCCGTGGAACTCGACCGGCTCGAGACAAACACCTGCACTCCCTCTCGAGCTTCTGCGTCAGCAGCTGCAGCAACTACCTTATTGTCACTACTGGCTGCATGATCTATGTCTTTCATCTTCTTGATAGAAAGGCAGCAAAATTCGATCTAGGACATGCTGATGTGGAACCGATATCGAGCATCGAGTGTCCCTTTGAAGTATTATCTGCTACTCTAGACACCACCACGCCTCGATTCGTTCTGGCAGCGTTGCTGAAGAACCGTGTCGGGATGGTTTGTGACCTTGATCTACCCACCAATGACTTGAATGATGGTGAAGGTCTTGTGAACAACACGCAATTCGCTCCATCCTCGAATTCGACTCGAACAAAGGCGCCGAATAAAAACACTTCTCCTCCACAATACTACTATGAAATCTGTTGCGAAAACCACCCGCCACGAACCATCGCTCTCTGCCCTCGACGCCGATGCGTTGCTTTTGGCTGTGCAGCCGGCATCGAGATCCATTGGGTTGACGAAACAGCCAAGCAGAGCCAGCGAAGACATTTCCCAATGTCACAAACACCCGAAATCCTCCATTTCCTTCCTCGCACCCCTGAAGCTCCGAAGGACCTGCGACTCATTTCTTCCCTGGCTGGAACTGGTCCCTCCGAGTGGTGTGCATGTCGCCACTCTCCTAAAAAGTGCCAGTTCCATTCACCGGCAGACGCCCAGTCTTCCGGCCGCCGTGGTACATCGAACTCCTCAAATTTCAGCTTCGTCAGGGCCACTCACTGCGATCATTACCGCGCCGTTCCCATCAACGACGGCTTCCATATCATCTTTGTCGAGCCTCGGACCGGTCTACTCTGCATTGGATCCGATGCACCTATCGGCGGGCCTACCAGTCTCACGCGAGCCTTTGTGTGCGTGCCGCCATTTGGTAAAGATTTTTCTGATAGCACGCGAGAGCCTCCCTTCCCTACCGCCTTTACCGTGGGCTCTGATTTGAGATGGGGTCTCCGTGTGGTGGCCGCGTACCAAGATCGCATCGTCATGTACTCTGTGCCTCTGGATGTGTTCAACGTCATTTGCAAGGAGCGCGAACGACAAGTCGACGGCGTGATGGGTGATAGCGATCTGGCGCGCGACTGGTTCATCGACTCAGAGTACTTCCGCAAACGGCGAGAAAGTCTCGTCCAGAATCAGAACGGTGACTGGGAGTTCCTTTTGAGTGTCAGCTATCGTCCTACAGCGATGATGTGGCCTTTTAAGATCTACGGGAAGGAAATCGGTCGCGTCGATAATCCGGTTGAACTTGCTCTGCAGTCATCCAACGGAGGTGCCCGTGTTTGGGCTTTCAATGCCTCGGGTGAAGCGACCATCTTCGACATTGACACGTTTACCTCTAGGAACAACTCCGCTGGTATTCCCTGCAAGATGGTCACCGTAGGCTCGGATGGGAGCCTGGAATCAACAGTGTCCATCGATCGGGCCAACCTCGGTGGATCGCCGTTGCAGAACTCTCGGAAGCGCAAGTCCTCGGCCTTGCGCGATGCTTTCGTCAATCGCTACGGGGTCAGTCGCTATGTGCCTAGCGCAACATGGGACGGCCTCGAGTCAGCGAACGGTGTCTCTGTTGCGAGGCAGAAATACAACGCAATCCGTCGGCCTTCATTTGCTGCTTGTATAGTGGACTTTAAGATCCCCGAACTAGGATCACGAGAAGGCCCGTGGAGTGAAAGTGGTTGAGGATAGTGATTATTGCATCATTTTTGAGCGTTGGAAGCCCATACGGATCAGTGATTCGTATTCTGTGATAGAATTCCCGTCATTGCATATAACCATCTCTAGAGCGTTGGTTTCAAATATACCAGATTCATTGACTTTCTCCCCTCGAGCCGGAGGCCAGGTTGGATTCCTTCTCGTGGCATCGGGAGCTCTTGCGCTTGGTACCGGCGAGGATATGATCGGTCACTAGCACCCAGGTACTTTGAGAACCGAGTCGAGGCTCAAAGATAATGGACCCATATAATCACGTGTTGGTTCGGGGAAGCCAATAGAATTTAACATAGTGGGACTGTAGCAAAGTTGGGGAAGTGGGGAAATATTCCTCTATATGTCAGTAAATTGTCCTCTTTAGCACCGCTCCTCCACTGTGGCCTAGTGGGGATTAGCCTGGCACCCGATCCAAGGAATTCCCACTGTCGCGGGTTCGAACCCTGTTGAAAAAGCTGATCCTAGAACCAACGAGAGGTTGGACTCCGACGGTCCTCTCCTTCTTCTTTTCAGACGTTCTTTTTGACCCTCTCTGATACTTAAACTCTTCCAACACTCTTGGCAGGACTCCAGGACGCGCAATCATCGGGTCCTCGCGGAAAATGGCCAGACATGGACTCTAGGGTCGTGGGTGAAGGACCGCGTAAAAGCCTCGGGACCTCCGCGAAATACTTCTCTCAACCACCACGAGGGCATACAGACGCTATCTGAGGCTCTCAAGAAGCACTTTGTTTCTTTATTTACTCTTACTCTACGAAGCACGGGATTCAGCCAGCTCAAGCAGAGTGCGACAGGAACGGAGGCAGATTGCACTTCATAATTTTGAACTCCTAATTTTATACAACCCGGCTGCTCATCTAAAGACCATGAAACAGACAATGGAAACAGAATCCGTCGCTTAAGCGCTCAATTTCTGTCTCCGGGCACGCACGGCTTGTGCCAGCGTCTCCAGCGTAGTCTCGGTATCTTCCCAGCTGATACACGCGTCCGTGATGCTGACTCCGTACTTGAGGCCGGCCTTGCCCTCCGCCGGCATCTTCTGGTTGCCCTCGTTGATGTTGCTCTCGATCATGACACCCATGATGGCGGTCTCGCCCTGGGCAATCTGCTCGGCGAGCACAGCGGCAACCTTGGGCTGGTTCTTGTGGTTCTTCTCTGAGTTGCCGTGGCTGCAGTCCACCATCAAGCGGGGAAGAAGGCCCTTGGCCTCCAGCTTGGCCTTGGCCTCCTTGATGCTAGCGGCATCGTAGTTGGGTCCCTTCTTACCACCGCGCAGAATCACGAAGCAGTCGGGGTTGCCGACGGTGCCAACAATAGACACGATACCGGGCTTGGTAACTGAAAGGAAGTGGTGGGGGTGCTTGACGGAGCCAATGGCGTCCACGGCGACGTCGAGGGTGCCGTCGGTGCCGTTCTTGAAACCGACGGGGAAAGACAGACCGGAGGACAGCTCACGGTGGACCTGGGACTCGGTGGTACGGGCACCGACTGCGCCGAGGGACAGACAATCGGCAAGGAACTGGGGGGAGATCGTGTCCAGCATTTCACTAGCGATGGGCATGCCCTTGTTGGTCAGGTCGACGAAGAGCTGGCGGGAGACGCGCAGACCCTTGTTGATGTTGAAGCTGTTGTCGAGATCCGGGTCGTTGATCAGACCCTTCCAGCCGATTGTTGTACGGGGCTTCTCAAGGTACGAGCGCATGATAATGAGCAGGTCATCCTGGTACTTCTCCTTCAGCTTCAACAACCGATCACAGTACTCGAGGGCCATCTGCGGGTCGTGGATCGAGCAGGGGCCGACGACCACCATCAGGCGCTGCTTCTCGGTGTCGGTGCCGTGGACAATCGCGACGGACTCATCACGGCCCTGCAGCACCGTCTGCCGCGACTTCTCGGTCAATGCGATCTCATGCTGGAGGAGGTTGGGCGGGGTGAGGGGGTTGTAGCCGATAACTGTGTGCCGACGTGTGAGCTGATTTGCATCAAGTGCAAGGGAAATGGATCGCACTAACTTCGAGAGTCTTCCAGGTGGCTGTGGTTGCCCACGTTGGGGTTTTCAATGAAGAACTGGCGATCGGATGGCGTCAATAGCAGTTTCGCGGTTATATGAGGGGTTGACTCACCGACATGGCGGGGTACTTGGCCGATCTGCAATGGATGCAATGGGAGCAATTGGTGCAATTGGGTTGATTAGAAGACAGTTAAAGAAGATACAGAAGGTAGGTATCAAAAAAGAATTGGAATTATGAGAATAATCAACAGGAACAAAAAGTAAACTGAAGCTTAAAGAAAAAAGTCGAGGATGAGTCAACGGGCACGTGATCTTCGGTGTAGCGGCGCCAATCATCACGTTTAACAGTTCTTAATAATAGTTAGCTGCCCTCGTGAATGGTGAATACTCGAATCGCTTGTGATTCCTTTTCCCTGGGATCACCGGAATCCCCAGGAGTTCTTTAGGACCCCTGCTGCACTCGATCATCCAGTTCCTGAAGCCCCCGAATGAGATCCCGGCAAACCTGCGTGTGCTGCTCCTTTACCGACGACATCTGCTGCCGGTACAGCTGCATCCGTTCCTCTTGCGCGCGGAACAGATCGTCGAGGATCCGATGGCATCCCATTCGGTAGATCTGCAATACGTCCCGAATGGTGTCTTGCTCGGTTGCAAGTTGAGTAGACAATTGCTATACTCAATTATATTAGCAAGAGGATCTCATGGTGGCCTGAATAAAGTGAACTTGCTTGATTGGTTTCTAACAGCAGGTCGTGCGCACTCCTCTGGGCTGTTTGTAGAGCAGAAATCCATTCCATACCGTTGGCGTCATTCTGCAGGAGCGATCGACGTGGCTCTAGGCCAGGATGAGATGGGTCCGGGATTCTCCAAGGCAATGAATTATCACGACGATCGTCTGCATGCTGTCTAGTACATAGACCAACCTCGCCAATGGGACCTGGCGAGGACGTGGCGGCTATCGCGGAAGCTTTAGCATGGTCAATGTGAGGCCTCGTCTCTGCAGGGGTATCATCTTCCCGCTGTGGAGAAGTCGTCGGTTCAGTCTCCAACAGCTTTTCGGTATGTTGTCGATCAGCGTGACTACTCCCACATGTTGCGGCGTCGGAGTTTGAAGCTTTTTTAAGAGAGATAGGTCGATCTGCATCGCGGATCAGTTGCTCCGTGTCAATGCCATACTCTGCCACGATGTCGCGATGAAACTTGGACCATGTCCGTTGGCTCTCGGGGGTGTAGCCAGGGGAGTACATGTCGGAACTTTGATCGTCGTCACTGGAACTTGCATCAGTCATCTCACTACTCCCCATTTGGTCATCTCCCAAAGGAGATTGCATCTGCGTATTGTTTTTGTTCTTCTTGGTCGTAATTCGAGGACTACCATTGTGATCCACGATGAGGCTTCTTGGAATCGACAGGGGAATCACTTCGCGCGTTGTTTTAGTTAGCAGGGGCTTTTCGGATTCAGGTGTATTATGACTTTGATCGGCATGAGTGAGCAATGTGGCCTGGTGATCAGCCTTTGCTGCAGATGAGGTTTGCGACGAGGCGTCCGCCTTGCTTCCGAGGGACTGAGCGAATTCTTGTGAGTTTGCCAGCTCTTCATCAACCATATTCGAGGAGTCCCTGGCTGTTTTCATCGGGGCTTCTATTGAATCGTTTTTGTTTGCATCAATTTCCGCATAAATCTGTTTATTGGAAAGCCCTTGAAAGCTCATCGACTCTGGGAGATTCAGGTAATCTGCTGAGATTGATGTTGTCTTTCCTGGGAGCATTGGAGAGTCCGAAGTTGACCCGTTTGATTTGGATTCAATCTGACCTGGATCAAAGCTAGCTTCCGACGTGAGTGAGCCCTGTAAAGGGGAGATTCCGGTCAAAGGGTTGCGTGGAATAGCCGTTTTAGCCTTCTTATAGTCAGTTGCAGCCTCAAAGGTTCCGGTAGACTGTGTCGCAGGCTCGTCGGTGCGTCTAGAGGATAGTCCAGCCTCACGTAGTGCATCAGAGAGTTTCGTGCCGACGACCTTTCCTCTTCCTTGGGTGTTGCCATTGGATGTAGGAGGGACATGACTGCTGCATTGATTAATATCGTGTCCGGGGCTTGACCGATTCGAAGATGGCGCTGAGGAGCTGGATATCTCAATGACTTCATGGTTCTCAACGGTGACTTGGCTCTCGTATAGCCTTCGCTTTTTGCTGCTAGGGGTAAAAGAAATTCCCGGGGCGTCTGCAGCGTCTTTCGTGGTAGCAGCTTCAGATTGTCTATCAACCGGCCTCGAGCTAGAACCTGCGTAAGAGCCAGAGACTTCTATTCTGGGAAAGACGATAGGCACAGTCGTCAGTGGTAACTGAGGAAGATGGTCTCTGCCTTTTGCATTGCGATCGGTCTTTCCTTTGACAGCCTTCCGGCTTTTCCACGAGTCTGGCCCGGACTGTCGTTTCTTTCGCTTTGGGGATTTCCTATCCGTGGAGTTTCTATACTCCGAATCTGACGAGGTCACCGCATTCCCTCCATGATGGCCTTCAGCTTGATGTGATTCGTCATCCGTAGGTCGGAGATCTTGATCCCAGTCGATATCGGATTCTGAAGGCAATGCATACGACTTTCGGGTAGACCGTTTGGGTCGCGAAGACGCCGCAGACTCCCGCTTGCTTAGCTCGGACAATTTCCCTTTGCCACTGACTGTGTTGGATTTTGACATCTCGTCGCTCGTGGCCATTGATTTGGCATCTTCCGAGGCAGTAGCGTTCTGAATGTGTTGAATCTTGGTTGCGGTCGAGTCTTCTTTTTCGGGGTGATCGCTGATCATCTTACTTGGCGAGGTCACGCCGGCATATGATGTAGCATTTTCATTGTTATCTTTGGTTAAAGCGTCTCCAGTAGGAAAGGTGCTGAATTCATTCAATTCTGGCTGCGGTGGGTTCGGCATTGCGTGCTCGGTGACACCGTCATGCGTGATATCCACCAATCGTGACGAATCATCAGCGGACTCTGTACTTAAAATCGACTTCTTCTCATTGTTCACACTGCGCGGACTCTTGCTCGACCTCTTTTGCCTGGCTGTCTCTGCGGCTATTGATGATTCGAGTCCTGGGATGCTTGTCAAAGCGCTGTCGTTCCTCCTGGCCAAGGCAAGCTGCCGTGATCTTTGGTCTTTGGCCCGGATTACATCCAGCGGTTCCAAAGGGATGAGTCTCGAGATGACTCGACGGGGCATGGTTGAAGTCTCCCTGGGATGGGCAGATGGATGACAGGTTGTGGGGTAGACAGCACCGGATGTGAGATGGTTATCTTTTGGGCAGCTTGGTGTTTGGTGCTTTTACAAGTTGACGCAATTGTCACATGATTCACTTCAACACAACGAGTCGACTTGCTGCATTTACCCTTTTCCTCGATCAACATGAATTGGATAAGTGATGCTTGTTGCGGCTCATCTGCTATGATCTGCGATCCCAGTTTCCATTCACAGCCAATCAATGGCACCAGTGTGTCTTATATGAACACCAATCCTCACAGCCAACACTCGCCAACTCCACCATCTCCCAGAGATTTGGAAGTCTTTTTAGCGAAGCCCGGCATTCGGAACGTCACAACTCCCGTTTTGTCCGCCGCCGCACCAATTGCTCCGTCTCCGCGATTATTAATCGTGGAAGGCCCGGCTTAGCCATGCTCTGGTTCGCTGACGGCGAAGCGATGCATGGATTCGGCTGATTGAGTAGTCTCTATAATCATGCATGCCCGTGACTAACCTCTCCAAGCTGGCTGCCTGAGTTTGTAAACTGATTCAAGGATTCTACTCAAACCATGGCATCCAACCTTCACCCACCGGCAGACGAAGGAGCGGCGCCAGCCACTGAACGTCGCTTCAGCGCGATCTCGCCTCTGACCCGACTCCGGGGCCTTCTCCCTGCATCCCTCGCTCAATCCTCGAGGCCCGATCGTCCCCTTCCCACAACTTCTACGGAACGCCGTCGTGTATCCAGTGTCGGTACCTCTCTCGATCAGGATGAGCACCTTTCCGAGGAGGTCAACGAGCTGCAGGAGAACGGGACAAGCCTAACAGGCACAGTCGCAAAGGAGGAGACAGTGCTATATCTCGCATACGGCTCTAATCTTGCCTCTGAGACGTTCCGCGGAGTACGAAACATCAAGCCGCTCTCACAGATTGCTGTTCTCGTGCCAGAGCTCCGGTTGACGTTCGATCTCCCTGGAGTCCCATATGCCGAACCTTGCTTCGCGGGAACACAATACCGAGATCCGGATGCTATAGAGGAGCGGGATGTAGAGTCGGCCGACGACGACTCCCTCATGGATGGGGAATACATGTCAGAGAAGTTGCCACTAATGGTTGAGACACGAGAAATACGAAGCTCGGATCTCCACAGGAACCGATGGCATAGACCTCTAGTGGGCGTCGTCTACGAGGTGACTTTGGCCGACTATGCGATAATTATTGCTACTGAGGGAGGCGGCCGCGGGTATGTCGATGTGGTGGTTGATTGCCACCCTTTCTCAAAGACTTACAAGCCAACCGACCCCGTACCGAATCACCCCGATACTCCGCCGTTTAAGGCTCACACCCTTCTCTCACCCGCCGCAGACGATGCTTTGAAGAAGTCCCATGCGGTCAGATGCGGCCATTTGTCGGTGTCACACTCTCCACGCCCGACGACCTGGCTTCTGAGTGGCATGCGTCCGCACATGCGTCCCGATGGTGAATACGCCCAGCCCTCTGCGCGCTACCTCAACCTGATCATTACCGGTGCTGCCGAGCATGAGCTGCCAGTATCATATCTGGAATATCTCTCCCAGATCCGACCGTATCGAATCACCACGTCGCGCCAGAAGGTCGGGAAGGGCATCTTCATTGCTCTGTGGGGACCGCCCATTGTCTCGCTTCTGGCCTTGTCTAAAGTATGCGCTGGTCCAGATGGACGCAGCCCTGCCTGGTTGGTGACGCTGGGAAATGTAGTTTTCGCCGCGATGTGGAATAGCTATGATTTCTTCTTCAGGCCGGTGTTTGGAGATGGTGAGCGAACTGTGGACGATACTCCACCTGTATAGTTATTTTTATATCTACATAGTTCCGGCCCTTCTATCATTATATGGAGTGTGCGAGGTATTCAAACTGAAGAATTGTCTCTTAAGGTTTCCATCGCAACGACGTCACCCTAGAATCCAATCTCGGAACCTTCTTAACTTAGCAGAACCTGGGAATTAGACAAGTCTGGACCTTCCGAGGTTGCACATTCACAAAGGAAATTAAATTCAGTTGACTCCTCGAGCACACAGTTTTCGGAAGGACAAGAAAAAGGAATATATCTAGGATACAGATACAAAAGCGTGCTCGTGGCGCATTCTAGCACAAACAAAATGATGAAAGAGATCTCTGCCAGGCGACAGAACCGACGGGGCAATTGGTACAGGGGGGAAATGCCCAACGGGTCATATAGCCTCAGTCGGTCTCTCCCATTTCACAACTCATACAGGTCTTACTGCATCACATTCAACGGCGGGGGCCGATTGGGGGGCTGTACACGATCTTCCGGGTCTTGATCGGGGCCCACTTGTAGCGCTTGACCCAGACGCTGATGGCGAACAGACCGGTCAGGAGGGCGATGGACTTGACACCCATCTTCTTGCGGTCGTCCATCTCGGGCTCGGCGGACCAGTTCAGGAACTCAACGACGTCCTTGGCCATCTGGGAGGTGGTGGCAGGGGTGCCATCCTCGTACTCGACAACGCCATCGAACAGGACACGGCCCATAGCAATACCTAGAGAGAGTCTGTATTAGAGGTCGCACTGTCGATTGTCGCAAACAAAATGGATACCATCACGTACCGGTACCAGGGAAGTAGGGGTTGAAGTTCATGCCCTCAGCAACGCTGGCGCCCGCCGGGGGCTCATCGGGGTAACCGGTGAGCAGGTTGAACACGTAGTTGCAGCCACCGTGACGGCCCTTGATGATCAAGCTGAGATCCGGGGGCAGAGCACCGCCGTTGGAGGCACGGGCAGCCTCATCGTTCTTGTAGGGGGGCGGGATGTAGTCCGACAGCTTTCCGGGGCGCTTCTCGATCTCGCCCTCGTCGTTGGGCTCGGTGTCGTACTCGTGCTCTTCGGCCATGGCCTTCATCTCATCGACGGTGTGCATAACACCGACGAACGAGCGCCAGGGGACACGGCTCAGAGAGTGGCAGCTGGCGCAGACCTCACGGTAGACCTGGAAACCACGGCGGAGACTGGGACGGAAAATTAGTAACGGTCGTGGCACGACGCCGACGTCGACGTCGGACGGGTTCAGGGGCGCCTGGCACTCACGCGGCGTGGTCGAAGGTCTTGTTAAAGCGCTCGTGGACCCAGGGGTACTGGGTAGGGTGCAGACTGAAAAGAGCCAGATGTTAGTCCATACGTCCTCCACGGGCGTGATCGCACAATCTTCGGCTCCGGGCCTCCGGAGCCATCAGGATGGTCGGTTCGACCAGGGAATATCACTCACCCCTCCTCAACGGGTGTCATGGCGAAGGCCTCTTGGCCATAGAGGTGGTAGTACCAGGCGGCGGAACCGGCGGCGGCGGCAGTCGCGAGCGAGGCAGTGAGGGTGAGGTGGAAGGGGGAGCTAGCTGTCTCGGCGCCGGCGGCGGTGGAAGAGGCACGCTGTGGAATTGATTAGCGAAAGTTCTCGTTATGAGATGGACAGAGTCTAGGCAAGGTCCGGCAAGTGGATTGGCCTATTCGGCCGGACTCAATGGGTGATTGAAAGACTAGGCGTACCGTGGACTTGCCGAGCGACTGGCGTGCGATGGCCCGGTTGGGCACGCGCAGGAGGGAACGAGCCAACATGGCGAAATCAGACCCTCCAATCGATTTCAGGTAAAGAATGGGGGGGAGTCGCAAGAAGCGAGAAGAGGGGAGGGGGAGGGGGGAAGAGGACTGGGAGAAGAGCCGATGAGGTTGGAAGTTGAGGTTCGAAGTTCAAGTTTCTCTTTGGGGGGAATTGACGGTACCGCGGGCGGTCAAGCGAGAGCCACTGAGGTGGCTGGTTTTGCTCAGCAACCCATCATTAGTCTAGTTTTAGCTAGGATGAATGAACCATCTTCAACTTCCGCACTAGTCTCCAACATAGCGACTATGCTTATGATGCCGGAACTATTGGCTTGGGATAAGCCAAGCCGAGAAGCATCGTCAGACAACTCCATGACCATCAAGGCACATACTCCAAGTTGTGGGGGAACGAGTCACGTGGAAAGATGCTTGATATTGGATCGAAACATCACCATCACTACGGCATTTTTCTCACCGGCAAGTGGCCTTTCCAATTTGTGCGCTTATGCGACTTCGAGTCATGGTCGCCCAAATGCTCCGCCCTCACCGGCAGCGGATCTTTCAAGTTTACAGAGGCCCAGTGCCGAAAGTTCAATCTCACGCAGTCATACGACGAGTTGATGCAGCGCCCTTACTATGTTAGCTTGAAACCCGCCTTGTTGGTCCCTGGCCGTGACAGTGACGATGACGAACCCGTTTCCAAGCGCGTGAAGCTGTCATATGGCGAGGGTAACGAGGATTCCAACACCTCCTCTGTTCCTACAACCCCTACCCCAGCCCCAAAGACCACACTTCCAACCGCCCTCAAGCTAGCGGTTCCTAAGCCAAAGTGGACAGCTCCGAAGCCTACCGCTTCTAAGCCCGCCGGTCCTAAGTCTACTGTTCTTAAGCCTACTGCCCCAACTATCCAGAGCACGGCTACTTATGACGATATGCTTCGCGAAGTGATGGGTGAGGTTTACGTCTCTATCGCTGAAGATTTGGATAAGAGTGAGAAAGGACATAAAGAGGTGGACCGGATCAAGACTCAGCTGGACGTGTACCGCTCCCTCCAAGCAGAGCGGGCCGAAATAGAGGCTCAGCTTGAGCGTCACAAGCACAACGCCGTCAACAGTTTTTACAGCACTTCGTTCCCGCCCAAGGTGGCCGAGTTGCTTAAGTCCCGATACGAAGTGATTTGGGATGAGCCCTTCCCTTCCGCTCCTTTTGCAACCCCTTCCGCTAAAACGACTATGACTCCCCAAGCTAAGGGATCGACACAGACAGAGCGCCCTTCCAATCTCACTCAGGCTCAGGACTCCTCCGAGGCTGAAATTGCAGAGACCACTGAAACTCAGACTGTCACAGTTTCCAATCAGGAAGAGACTGCTCACAACTCCCAGGATTCCGAGTCTGACGACGCAAATTCTGAAGATTCGCATTCCGACCATTCCGCCTCAGCGCATTCCGCTTCTGAGCATTCCGCTTCTGAAAAATCCGCCTCTGAGGATGCCGGTTCTGAGCATGGCGCTGCTGGCTTCTTCAATCCCGCAGCTTGGATCGACGAAGACGCCACCAAAATCAACAACCAGCAGGATCCGAACTGGGAGGATACTCTGTAATCCAGCACGGATTCTGAGTTCGTTATATTCCAACGTGACGTTTCATATGCTTTTACTTCATTTTTGTTTTACCCAGAATTGCGATGGCAAAGATTTGGTTCAACCGTTTTCAGTTGATACTGATCCCTTTGTCATTCGCCGGCTATTCCGACTTAGGGATTTTGGCCGATTCTGGTTTTATTTTGTTACGTGCTTTTATTTTGCTACGTGATTCCAAGCCGGGCAGCCGGGAGACTGCCATTTCTCGCGGCGGGCAAGTTGTTACACAGTTTCCATGTTGCTGAGTCACCTAACTGACTCAGCCAGATAGTTTTAGTCTTAGTTTCAGCTAGCCTGAATGGATCACATTGATTCTCCCCATCAGTTCTTGGCAATAACCCTTCATGTAAAATACAGGTAACCTTCGCGCTGATTGGTCCAGCGGGTCGCCCGAGCTGCCTTCGGTGAAAACCGCGATTTCTCGGAACGAAATTCTGTGTGTGTCTTCTTCTTCTTTATCTTTAAAACCTACTACTTTGGATTTATTTCTTAGTGAATGACATGGGATCATTCAATCCGTCATCCTAAGTTCTCTCCAAGACATCCCATCTTCATAGCCTTGAATCATTCCGAAGCACCCGACCGGTGTTAGCCACGCTGTAATTGGTCAGTCTGTTTACCTGTGGATGACTTGCGAACAAATAGACAACTTGCTTAGAATAGACAGTGATAGTACTGCTATTTTGAATACTATGTAGTACCTAGGTAGTGCAAGATGCTCTGAGAAGCTACCTAGTCAGTAATCCAGCGACTTTCAAGGAACGTATAGTGTTCGTAGCCCTGGATCATATCGCGTGATTGGCGATCACGAAAGTCTTGACACGTCTAAGGAGCCTTGGGACCCTACCTAGATGGACTCCAATATTCTAAGTTAGAAAGCCCTGAAAACGTTAACTAAGTAACTAGTTAACTAGTTATGTCTAGCCTCCCGCGAATAAACTTGGGACCACCTGGGCAACCCGCAACCCATACCACCGCACTTGATTCCCGGCAAAGATCACAATAGCATAAGCGCAAAGACCAGAAAATATAGCCAGACATTGTGTCAGTGTCCCTGATATCGACACAAAGCTCAAGTGGCTCTGGTATCCAAATGGCCCGCCCTTATAAAGATGAAGATGGCCCCGAAGGCCCTGTCTCTGCCCATGGTACCAGCAGGACGCGGTCTTCATGAATTTCAATGTTACACTGATGGAGCATATGTCAAGAACATAATAGCAATCAGTAGATCAAGTCTAAGGTTGAGTCGAGTCCTAATGCGGCCCGGGCTTTGCATTGTGGCTTTGCGGGACCCAATAGCGCCCGTCCCTCATCAACTTCACTTCCTCCACCATGGCCACTAGATCAACGAAACAGGGACTGGCCTCGCTAGCCTGTACAGAATGTCGCAAACAGCATCTTAAATGTGATGCACGGAAACCATCTTGCTCACGCTGTCTGCAGAATGCATATCTCTGCCAATATCTTCCATCCCGACGCGGAGGCCGCAGGAAACCTCGGGATCTCAATCGCCGAACGACTTTATCACACTACGATGAGTTGAATGTTAGTACATACCAACAACCTAACAAATTGATGAGGTGCCAACTATTTCCTAGACCTCTGAGACATCTGTTATTTTGCCCAACGATCACGCCTCAGTGCAGCCTCATACGCCCGACAGTGAGTCGGCGCGACGGGTATCTTTCCCTACGGGAATTGCCCAGCAGGTCCCCTGGCCCATGATTCCGCCGGGACGCGAATTGAATCAAGAGAGCTTAGAGCCAACCAGGGAACCCTGGCTTCATGATGATCGTTTTTTACGTCTCTTTTATGAGAACTTCTATGTCGCCCATCCTATTCTGGTACCCAGTGCCACATACCATGACCGACAGTACCCCGAATTCCTTCAACTCGTTGTTAACTTTGTCGGATCTCACTATGTTCCGTCTAGTACCAGTCAGCAATATCAAGACCAGGTCATTGCCGAACTGGCCTGCAGTCCCGACCGGTCGCCCTGCATGGTTCAAGCGTGGTTGATCTACTCAATTGCCATTTACGCTCGGGGCGAGCCACAGGAGGCGCAGGATGCATTCTCGCGTGCTGTTGAAATAGCTCTAGAGCTCGGTATGAACCGAGTGGATTTTGCCGCGTCTCTACATCCTGAGAACTCCATCGAAGCCGAGAGCATGCGACGGACGTGGTGGGAGCTTTACATCACGGATGTTTTCATGGCAGCTCCATTTAAAGGCAGTGCCTTTCAATGCAGCACCATGGCTCCTGAAGTCGCCTTACCATGTGAGGAGTCAGCATACACCGGAACTTGCGATATTCCTACACCCCGGAAAATGCTTGACTTCAAACGGAGAGTCTTCGCTTCAGAGGAGACGGTCTTCTCGTCGTTCAGTTATCGCATTGAAGCGACGACGATATTGTGTCGAGCTCTTGTCTTGAACAGACTACGCGATTACCATCGAGACCATCTCCAGGCTGTGGAAAATGCGCTTGTCAGTTGGGTCAATCATTTACCACCAAAGAAACTTGACATTGTCGACTCCTATGGCAACATCGACGAAATGATGTTTCAAGCCCATATGATCATTTCCTATGCCACTATGCTATTGCATCTTCCACGGAGTGATCTTCAGTCTGTTCTATCCCAGGCAGATGACCAATTCTGGCCGGTTGCCTCGCGTCATCTAGCGTCGACTCTCAATCGTCCCATACACAGCATCAAAGCCACAGAAGCTTCCAGACGAATATCGGATGCTATCTCACTCTGCCCAAATGTCCCCAAGCACACCCCATTTGCTATTCCTGCATTAGCACTCTGTGGCATGATTCAACTCGCCACATCCATCAAGCACACCGAAGAGTGTTTTGATCATCATTACAACCGAGTGACTCTCATCCTCGGGTGCTTGAAGAGTACGAAGCGAATCTGGGGCCTGGCAGACGCGGCCTATAATAGCCTACGAACATCCTCAGGGGAAGCCCTGTCGGGCTCGATGGAACGGTGGTGCACAGAACCCCTTAGAAAACTATTTCCGACGGACTCCACGCCGAGTGGCACAGAGCGTACAAATCAGCCTACGCGACCAGCGTCGGCGATATCAGATGCACAAGACATCTTGTTTCCGCCGATCATACCCGCATTTGTTGATCCGACGTGCTACAACGACGCTTTCTTCACCTCCATTCCGGATTTCGATATAAGCTAGCTGGAGTGATGCTCCAAGAGCAGGCATCTGGATGCACATAGCATTGAAACTCCATCGTTTGAGCTCTTCATATTCCAGGATCTGCCGGCAGATTTTGCGATTCCTTTCCATGACTCTGCTTTCAATGCCTAGTGCCCTAATGTAATCGATTTCACAGTCTAATTGCCCTGCTTGGCATTCTTCCCGTAATCTACGTAGCTGGAACTCGGATCAATGTAGTTTCTTTTCCCGTGTGAATAGCTCATCCCTGCAGACAACAGGGACCTCTGACCTGCGCACGATCACAATCATGTATCGACACCAGGTGTACGTGAGAGTTGTGACTGGACTGGGATGTCGTGTGCGCCGATCATATCTTTCGGGGATCCAATTCATGGGTCAATCGCCGATTGACCGCAGTCGTCGTCGGGGACTTACGCGCAATTGCGGTCTGGACACGCTGGAATCCTTTATAATTCCTTCAATTCAAGCCTTTCTGTTCTACATATACCTATACTTTTATCCTGAATTATATCATTGCTCATTGGCACACTATGTCTTCATCTGTCCTTCCCAGTCATACCACCATCGATCAGGGCTTAACCCTTTCCTATCAACCCTTCAAGGAGCGATACGATCTGGACGGTCTCGTGCAAGATATCAAGCAACATTTGGGACAGTCCGGCGGTATCACATCCGAAGATGTTGACTCCGAATACTTGATCTCCTTGTTAAAGAAGTACACTTCTGATCCCAGCGACTGGATCAGCTACTTCCATAATGACACCAGCAAGAACTACACTCGCAATGCGATCGAGAATATCAATCACAAGGCCAACATAGTGAGTAAAAGAAGTATATCTCCTTTACTGGGTTGAGCTAACTTCCATAGCTTCTTCTTGTGTGGAACCCAGGAAAGGGTTCACCCATCCACGACCACGCCGATGCCCACTGCATTATGAAGGTTCTGGCTGGGCAATTGCATGAAACCGTCTATTATAGCCCAGAAAACAAACCAGGGGAATCTAAGCCTTTGTCAATCAAGTCCTCCACAGCCTTGGGGACGAATGAAGTGACATACATCGCCGATACCATAGGCCTTCACCGAGTCCACAACCCTAGTAACAACCAGGTTGCCGTCTCTTTGCACCGTGAGTACTGCCTGCTTTTTACTCTACTTACACCAGGAACTAATTGCTGTTCCAGTGTATACCCCACCAAATGCAGCTGACTACGGCTACAATATCTTCGATGAAGCCACAGGGTCTGCGAGCCATATCTCACAGGCTCATTCGGTCTCAAAGCCTCGATAGGGGTGAATGTTGATTTTCACGACGATATGATTTTATTCTCCTCTGCTTTGATATTGCATGGCTCGGATGTTGAGTCAACGACCTCTTGACTTATTTGCACGGCAATCGTCCGGTTCTATACCCAGCGCTCCCATGACTCGATACTTAGGGGAAATGTTGAGCTTTTTGAGACACAAATGAGTAGCGATAGATAAATTGCATCTTAACTATGATTTCAGATATTGTCCACACATAAGGGTAAGACATACTTGAGCACAGCTATGAAGCAGCTACTCGTGCAATTGGACAGACACCATGCTAACAGATATGTTTCAACAAGTATCACAAGCCGTAGTCAGAATATCGCTCCAACAACCTTGGATTAAACAATATACCTGCGTAATCGTTTCTTGACAATTTCTACTTCGTTGTCCATACTGCCGTATTCCTAGCAGGCGGTGAGATGGAGGAGCCTTTGGCGCTGATCGCCGCTCGAATCGGACGATCATTCGTTTGCCGATGCGGCGAGCGACCCATGGGATTTTTTTTCCCTCCTAAACCGATGCTTCATTGACCGGTCTTTGCCACAGCCTCCTGATATTTCATTTCCTTGACATCACGCGACTTGGGTGGAATCGAGGCTTGGGTCCCCAGTCCCGCCCCCGCGCCGAGCAACTCCACCAACGCTCTGATGTCCCGATGAAGACACCAAGAACACGAAATGCCAAACGGGAAGAAAGGCCAGGGGCCGGTAAAGCCACGCAGAGATGTGCTGGCTTCGCTGCGTATGGCGTCTATGGAGGAAATCTCCAAGGCTTCGCTTCCAGCAGGTGCGTCGTCACAATGCCCGCAGACGAGACAATTCGCTGACACGCTGTAGAGATCATGGCCTCTATCCTCGACTACCTCGGCCCCGTCGATCTCATACAGGCAGCCCGATCCTGCAAGCTACTTCATGAGATGGCGTATGATGATACACGGTGGGTGCAGCGACTTAAGCGAATTGGATGCTGGGACGAATCGGATGCCCGAAAACATATTGAGGAGACCCTTGGAACTATTGCGGACGTAGATACTGTCAAAGAGCAAGAAGCTGCCGAGCAGGCGGTTGGCACAGTTCCTACAATCACGGTTGACAAAAATGTGAACGCTATTTCGGACGGATTCGACAAGATCGATATGAGCAACACTGTCCCTCCGCCCAATCTGTTGGAAGATGCTGTCGACGACCCCGTGCTAGAAGCCGTGAAGCAAGCCAGGTCCATTCGGGGTGAGGCACGCCAGGAGTACGGGAAGATTCATGCTGCGTTGGCACCCTTCTACAATGACATTGCCAACAATGGGCCCTCGACCGAGAACCTTGTTTTCACCAAATATAAAGACCCACAAGCACAGGCTCAGATTCTGTCGCAACTGCTGGATTTTTCAAAATGTGACATGACTTCGGGGTGGACCGAGAGGGTGGATCGTCTTGAACGTGCCATATCGATGTTTGAGACCGCCGCATTGAATGAGTTTCGAAACGCATACGAAAAAAGTGATATTGATGACACGATGCGCAAGTACGCATATACTCTGTGGACACTCAATGGTGGAAACTCTGCGATGGATATTTTCATCCATCACAATCATTTGATAACACGCAAGTCTGAACTGGGCAGCGTGGCTGATTGCATTGATAGCTCTGGCCACGTGAAGACTCAGCATACGCAGGCGTTCTTTACGCGCTTCAGTGTGAGCTACAATGAGGAGGTGTCGATCATGAATCGCGTGTTTCCTCCGGCATTGGATGTGGAATCGCCCTTCATGGAGAAGGTCGGACAAGATGTGCTTTATCCGTTTTTGACCTCCATCTTTGATGAGCTTCATCGCAGCAATGTGGAGTCCTACCTCACGGCGATCTCCGTGACCTTTGTCCAGTGCATGAACTTGTCTGAATCGTTGCTACCGATACGGAACTCGGGTGACAGGTTCGACCACTACCTGGACTTTGTGGTTTCTAAGATTTACGAGCCGCATATCGACCTATATCTGGCGGAGGAGCTCGATCATTTTCGCAAGAACTCCGAAGCCATTGTGTCCGAATGGGATCGCCAACTTTCGGAGCAGGCTGCTTCGACAGAATCTTTCCTGATGTCAAATGTGAATCGACAAGCCGACAAGCGAGACTTTTTGACGTCATTCAAGAAGGTGATCATGATGCCAGTCAATATTTTTCCTAGTTTCTCTAGCGCAAAGGCCAGCGAAGAAGCCAAGTCGGACTCGGAGGCGAATGGCAACCCTGTCGCACCCAGGAGCCCGAACAGGTTCTCCACTATGTCATCCCCAGCTACGCCAACCATTGAAGAAGCCCCGACAACTGAACTTGCGGCCAAGGCAGCGATCATGAAGACGAAGATGGAAGGCATCCGATCCTTGTTCAGCATCGAGATTGCGCTGGGTCTCGTTCATTCCGCTAAATCAAGCCTGGAGAGAGCTGCACAGTTTGTTCGACTGGGCGGAGAGTTTGGACGCGCGGCGAAGCAGCAGTGCGAGGCGATCTTTGTTACTCTGCTTCGCGTCTTAGGCCACCGCCATGTGATTATCGGTTTCGACAAGGCTGTCGATCATCTCTCGAACTATCGGCCGCGCGAACAAGGCGAGCGCGATTCATCGGGGGTCGAGCCCCTGGTGACTTTCTTGGAGCTGGTCAACGTCGGTGATTTGATCTTGCAGATGGTGGACGTCTTCTACGAACAGGAATTGATCGGCACGAGGCTGACCGACCGGAACGACTTTCTCGATCCGGCCGTGAAAGAGAAAAAGAAATTCGAGCAGATGCTTGATGAGCGCGTGGCGGCCGGGTTGAACAAGGGCATTGATGTCCTCATGGAAGAAGTGGATTACATCCTCGCTACGCGCCAGCTAGCTACGGATTTCAACCCTGGCGTCTCGTCAGATCCCCGTCGACAGACCATGGACGTGGGTATCAGTGAAGCCGCCACGGCAGTGGTGGATGTGGTATCGTCGCACACGCAGATGCTGGTGGGAAGCACCGACAAGAGCACACTGGATGTGTTCAACCAAGAGGTCGGACTCCGTCTTTTCACTGCCTTGTGTAAGCATATAAAGCGACAGCGGATCAGCGTGGAAGGATCCCTGAAGCTGATCAGGTATGTATTTCCCAGGCGCTATGCACGAGCTTTGCTAATTTTCCTTTCAGCGACATGAACCACTACTTCAAGTTCGTCCAGGGTCTAAGGAACCAAGAACTTCTGTTATACTTCAAAGCCTTCCGAGAGCTGGCCCAGATCTACCTGATTGACCCATCCGACGCCAAGGAACTGGCGACTATTATAGCCGACGCCGATCGGTTCCAGGGGATCTGGCGCGTGGAGGAAGTTTACGAGTTTGCAGAACGTCGAGCCGACTGGTTCCAAGTGAAGAAGGATGTTGAACGAGCCATGTACGGCATTGGGTGCAGCGTGATGTAAACAGATACCCCGATTGCGTAGCGAGTTGCGTGTATAGAGAAGGAGAGGAGTCTCAATGATGTCCCATACCTAGCATATTATCACGAATTGACATGGACATTTTGCATTCTACTCTAAAGCTTTAAACCTAGAAATGATTCCCTACAATTGTAAGAATCATTTACTTCATTCGGAAAATCCCGGCTCATCCGCTGCGTAGCATTTGACGTCAACGGCGGGTGCTGGAACATCGCGCCTCGTCTGAAACCAACATTCAGACTTTCCGAACCAATAACCCCCCTCATCCGTTTTCAGGCTCAAACAGCGCGAAAATGGATATGCAGCGGGAGATTCAGTTCGCCGGTGTATTAGACACTATGTTTCTTATGATTCTTACATGAGCCGGCCCAGATCTGACTCCGACGGATTGGATGTGACGCTGATATACCCTTTTACTATACCGGACGTCATGTCTCCTGATTGCACTAGTTCAGATCCACTAAGGTCAATGTGGACATCATATATGTCCCTGGTGTTCCTGATGGCGTGCCCTGGGATCGAATCTCTTCTTCATACGCGGTCATCCCCAGCCCTGGCGCGTATTACTGCGGCCTGACACAGCGGCATCAGCAGACGCGAAACTGGTTCTTCTTCAGAGACCGGACTTCTATAACCTGGAGTTATTTACAATGCAATGATCCATCACGGAGCCTAGAATCTCGAATTGATAGGAAAGGCTACCGAGATGCTATCGACCACTACCCATTATGCGTCACTCCTTTGGCTTCTCGGGGTTGTCATAAGCTTGACTATCGGGGTCGAAATTGACAACGTCTATGTGACCAGCACTGTGGATGCATCGACAACTGTTCTAGCGACACCATCCGCGCCCAGCGCGGCCTCATATACCTCGTTCGATGATTTCAAGAGAACAGTCTTGCAGGTCAGTAATGACTATCGCCGTTCACATGATGCGAATCCATTAGTTTGGAATGAGACACTGGTGAAGTATGCGCGGAATTGGGCGGAGGCTTGTCTCTGGAAGCACTCGGTGAGATGTCCTTTCTTCTTCCTTTTTTCTATGAATTCGGAGTGATTGTCTAACTATATGGCAATGTCCAGCATGGCCCTTATGGTGAAAACCTCGCCTTTGGTTACCCCAATGCCACTGCAGCCGTCGATGCTTGGGGTGAGGAAGGAAGGCTATATAATTTCCACAAACCGACAGGCTTCACAGAGAAGACCGGCCACTTCACACAGCTGGTGTGGAAATCGACGACCGATGTGGGATGCGCTGCCATCAACTGTGGATATACCGATAAGGCGCGAAGAGATATCGACGACGATAACCATTTGCTCTCCAGAGCTGCGGACGGCACTATGCGGGCGCAGGGCTGGTATGTGGTGTGCGAGTACACGCCGGCCGGGAACGTGGTTGGCGCACATGACAAGTACTTCAGGAAGAACGTCGTCCAGAGTAACTCGAGTTTGAGTGCATCGGCCAGTCAACCTAGCGGAGCCGGAAGGATGAACAGCGGAAGTGACTTGTCGCGCACAACGCTACTGGCTCTGGGAGGCGTGGCCGTCGGAATGAGCCTGTATACATGAAAAGTTTACATATAGAATGCAGAATACGTGAAATTGTCGACATCTGCTTGTTCGTAGGCATTTCTCATGCTTATCCACATGGCACATCAAGAGGTCGCGCACAGCTCCATCTATCGGATTTTGGGAGGCCCCGATCCTCAGACCAAACAAACGGGGAAGAGCCGGGTCGAAGCGCAGAGGACGCCGGCAGCAAAATGGTGAAAAAAAAAGGGAGAACATTATATGCGACAGAGAAAAAAGAAAATGGTTTCAACCGATAACCTCCTCGGTCTCCTCGATGATTTCCTCCACAATCTCCTCCACCACCGTGTCGCCCTGCTCCTCGCCGCCGACCGGTGCGTCCAGGGCCAGCTTGGGCGAGTCGGCATCTTCGGGAAGTCCGAAGGCCTCCTTCTCCTCGGCCTGGAGCTCCATTTCGCGGCGCAACCAGGCAAGCCACTCGCTGAGAACCCGCTTCCGTGTCTCCACAACGGCGGTGTTGGCAATGTCCACAGCGTACTTGTCCTCCTCCTCGAACTCCTTTGAGTACTCACGCAGGTTCTTGCGCACCTGCTTCTGCTCCTCCTTGCTGAGGAAAGTGGGCGGGCGCGGGCGCCAGGCGAACTGCTTGAATTTCTCGGTGGGGTTTTCGGAGAGGGTGTTGCCGGAGAAAGTGTGCATGTTCCAGCCGTTTTCCATCTAAAAAGTCTAGTAAGCAGCTGTTCAAATATAATCCAAGAAGGGAAAAGGCCTTACCGAGTGAGTCCACACACTGGCACTGCTGACCACGTAGCGACCAGTAGGGTCCCACTCAATGTCAGTCACACCGTAGTGCTCGACGGTCTTCATCAACTGAAGGTTGGCGGCAAGATCCTTCTCAGCCTCAATCCGGTCGCCCTCGAAATCCATATCCCAGAAGTCAAGATCGAAGTTGGACTGGGAATGGACGGTGGCGACGACAACGAAACGGCCCTTGGGGGACCAGTAGATACCGTTGCTGGTCTTCTTATCAACCGTCCGCACAAGTTTGAAGTTGCCGGTGCTGCTGCCCTTCCTCTCCGGGGCAAAGAATGAAACGGCGGTCTTGGGAGGAACGGCAGCGCCGGTGGGGTTCTCGCCGGTGTTGATCAGAACGAAACGCGAACCGTTGGGCTCCCAGGCAAAGTTGATCACGGTATCCTTGAGACTGTCGACAACCTCCACGGGAACGCCCTTCTCGCGCACGCGGAAAATCTCCAAGTTGGTCGCCAGAGATTTCTTGGACTTGGAGTGACGGTCGACCTTGACACAGACGTAATTACCCTGAGATTGCCAGTGCAGCTTGACATCGGAAACGTTGAACAGGTTACGGGTACGGACAATCTCCTTGGAAGGCACGCTCATCATAGCGACACGAGCGGGGTTGCTGCCGATTTCGGGAGTCCAGAAGCAGAGCAGCTGCTCGTACTGCTTGACACTCTCACGAATGACGGTGGCGGGCGACCATTCGAAGTCGTTTACGCCCTCAATCTTCACCGAGGTACGGCCCAGAAGGTTCATGTTTGGGAGCTCGTAGATGGAGATGGACTGACCCTGGAGCATACGGGCCACGTACTTTTCGTCCGCAGACCACTTGAAAGCGGGCCACTGGACCTTCTTCTTCGGTTGAATGTCACCCTCGATGGCGGGGGGGGCAGTCAGGTCGTAAGAGACGAATGATCGAAGGGGCTTGCCGGTCTCAATGTCCCAAACAATAATGTTCTTTCCATCCTCCTCGAAAGTCAGAATGGGCTGACCCTCCTCGACCTGGATCGGGCGGGCCGACCACGTAGTCAAATAGCCCTCCAAGGGCGAGAACTCGATCAATTGCACAAACGGATGGGGGAACTGCTTTTGCTTTGAGAAGGAGGCTCCACCCCAGAGCTGGACACCCTGGGGGTGGACGGAGGCAAGGAAGTTGCCCTTGGGAGACCATTGGACGAAAAGTTGTGTCCAGTGGGCACGATCGACGACGTTTTCTGGAGGATTGCTCTTGTTGTTCCAGAACACGCCCACCTTGTCGTTGCGATAGAGAGCGAACTGATCACGGGCGTTGGGGTCGCCCAACCACGAGCGCAGGTGCTCCTTCTCTTTGAATGGCTCGACCTGGGGCTCCTGGTATTCCTCCTCGATGCGGCCCTCGCGACCATAGCGCTCAATATCCATCAACTTGTTCACGGCGAGGGTGTGTTTCTTGTCGAGAGGGACGCCGTGCAGCTGCTTGACGGCGGCGACAGCCTGTTCGGGAGTTTCGTACTCGACAAAGGCAAACCTGTAAACCGTCCATACCAGATCAGTTATCGTATCCACAACAGTATTCCGAGTCCCATCACGCACCCTTCGGTCATGTCCTTGTCGTTCAGCGGCATAAAAACGGCGTCTTCGGAGGTTTGACCGACAGAGATCAACTTCCTCAACAAAAACTTGACAAGTTTCTGTCGGCTTTCATTGGGGACGACGGGGAGGCCATCGATGACGACGAATGTGTCCAAGCCCTCCTCGAGTTTAACTTCATATTGTTCCTTGAGATCTACCAGGACTTCGTTAGAGAGGGGCACAGGGCCGGGAGCGAAAGATTCTGCACGCACCGGAGAAATCGATCTCCTCCTCCTCCTCTTCGTGGAGGTCCTGCTCGGTGAGAGTGTCGAAACTGGGCGCCATGATGGAGTAGCGAAAGGCGACAGCCGTGGAGCGGAGCAGATGTTGCGGACTTTGAGGATTTTCCCACAAGAAACGAAAGTGGACGCCAAGCTGCTTTCTTTGTGCGCGCTGACTCAGCCTCTGTGTAGATCACGTGCACTTAGTCAGCGTCTTCCCCGGGCTGCGCATCGCCGTTGCTTTCGGAGCTATGGCGGGGCTCTTCTTGTTGCTGCTTCTCTCATCTTGTTCGGATCTCGCGATTGCGCTCTGGCTCTCCGTTTCCTCAAGTCCTTTCTCGTGGTGTTTCCTTGCACACCTGGTCCTCCCGCCCTGCACAACCCCGCCCGCCGGTCCTAAGCGCCAGTGCGACTGTACCCACCTGACACTTCCTAAGTATTGGGTCGCGCTATCTACAACAAACGGCCAAAATTGCCGGCGGGAGCTCCAGCGCAGGATCAACAGCTTGTCAGCAGTGGTATTGAGGGATTACGGAGCAGGTTCACAGGATTGACTGCAGATAAGATGTCGCGTGCGTTACATCGGTGTTGCCCCAGCTACAATGGCCGAACCCTCAGCGAGCGCATGACGGCCGCTAACTCGGTGCCATAGTCTCTCCAGAACTACGCGATCAATACGTTGAGATCATTGACTCGATTCTTGGCAAGAGTGATCTCAATACCATCTCCGAGAAGCGGATTCGCAAGGGTCTCCAAGATGTTGTTGGCTATGATCTCACTCCGCAGAAGGTATGTCTGCTCTGGTCAGATCGCCTTCGTCAAGACCAGGAAGCGTGATAGTTGCTGGGTGGCAGAATGCTTACAATCCCGATGAACAGGCTGCCGTCAAGCAGCTCATCATGGAACGATTCGATATCTATGCGGAGAAGAACGGCGTTGGATCTCCGGAAGAGACCACTGCCAGCAACGGTCATAAAGAAGGCGACTCTGCTTCTGCAGTTCCATCTCCTCCCCCGTCCTCGTCTCCGGTGAAACGCGACGCCGATAGTGAGGAAGCGTCGCCCATTGGCAGCGAACCGCCCGCCAAGAAACGTAAACCGGATGCCGATGCCGATGTCGACGCCGATGCCCTGTATGCAGCAAAGTTGCAGGCCGAAGAAAATCTGCGTGCGCGGCCAACAAGAGGCGGAAACACTCGGCGTGCCGCTCCGTCTAAGAAGAAAAGCAAGGCCAAGACCTCAAAGCGGGTCAAGGCGGAGGATGACTCTGATATCGAGTCTGGCTCCGAGACAAACACAAAAAAGGAGGTCAACCGAACTGGCGGATTTCATGTAAGAGGCATTGCCCGGGTCGAACTCCGTACGGCTTTTAACATTGCTTACAGAAACCTCTCAATCTTTCTCCCCCTCTGTCCGCGCTACTGGGTGGAGAAGTGACAGTAAGCTCTTTTCGCTTTTCGCGAAAGTCCGTCTGGCTAACTCTTTGATCAGCTTTCGCGGCCTCAAACGGTGAAGAAAGTCTGGGAGTACATTCGGGAGAACGAGCTTCAGGACCCAAGTGACCGACGCCAGATCCGATGCGACGACGCCATGCGTGCTGTCTTCAAGCAGGATCGGGTCCACATGTTCACCATGACCAAGATTCTAAACCAGAACTTGTACAACCCGGATGAATAGTTTGGTGACATGATCTATTGTATCAGTACAACGCCCAGATGGGCGTTTCATCCGTCCTTACGACTCGTTGCTTTCTGTCATTTCGGTTTTGCGATGCATGGGGATGCTGGCGTGAACCCTTCTTTAGGGCTGTTGTTTCTCTGGCGCTTTTTGCTCTTTTCCCAAGCTCTTGATATTGCCTTTAAGCGGGATTTGGTGCAGTCCTCGAATAGTGATCCTTGTCGAATTCATATTGCATCTATCGTTGAAGGCCTCCCGGTAATGTAAATCTATATATTTGTAGACTTGAGCAGGCGTTGGGCAGGCAAATAACGGTAGTAGCTTCCTAAAGGAACTGTTTAGCCGAATCTAGAGGATATAGTAGACTGTATGTAGAGACTTATCCAATCACGTTGTGGTGTTGTCTTTGATGTACATGCTTTGTCGATCTTTGAGGCAACGCAGCTCCGCTCAGTCAGCGGGCCGAGATCTTTTCCTTTTCCACCGCACAACTTCACTGCGGCAATTTGCGAATGACCCTTGGACCTTAACTGCAGCGCTGATCTTCGACTCCACCGTCTGCGCCATGGCTGATAATGCGCCTCCAGCAACCGGGTCCTCAGCCCAGGGTCGTGGTGGTGGTCGCCGCCGAGGCCGTGGAGGGGCTCCTCCCTCCGGCCGTGCAGACACCCAGCAAAACTCCGGGGATGGCGCAAGTAGAGGAGGTAAATCTCGTGGCCGTGGAGGCAAAGGCAAAGGCTCTGAGGGACGCGACAGACCACAAAATGCCGACGAGGCTCGCAACGGTTCCGGGCCCTCCACTACTGCGACGGTAGGCTCCAAGCAGGTCGCCGCTGCTACCGATGATGCGGATGACGGAGAGGTTTGTTTCATCTGTGCCTCGAAGGTGGAACACACCTCGGTCTCGCCCTGCAACCACCGCACGTGTCATATCTGTGCACTCCGCCTTCGTGCACTGTACAAGAGCAAAGGCTGTGCTCATTGTCGGGTAAGTTTGCCTCCCCGTTGGCTTGCGATCAGCCTTCTGTCTGCTTTTTGCTTTGACCATGGAAAAGTAATAACGTGGATTGGGTATCTAGACTGAGTCTGCCTTTGTGATCTTCACCGACGATCCCGTACGACGTTTCGAGAGTTTCCAGAAGAAGGACTTTGCTCGAACCGATGACAACCTGGGCATCCAGTATGAGAAGGATGAGATCTTTGAGGACACTGTTCTGTTGCTCCGGTATAATTGCCCAGACGAAGACTGTGATGTAGCCTGTCTGGGTTGGCCGGACTTGCATCGTCATGTGAAAAGCAAGCATGGGAAGGTGATGTGGTATGTGCCTGTGCATCTATGCCGCTTTGGAGTGACGACTAAGCGACTGACAATTTATGAAATAGTGATCTTTGTACACGGAACAAAAAGGTCTTTACCCATGAACACACCCTCTTTACACACGCAGAATTGCGAAAACACGAAAAGTACGGCGATGATCGGCCTGGGGCCATCAACCAGAGCGGTTTCAAAGGACATCCCGAGTGCGGTTTCTGTCGGCAACGGTTCTATGGTGACGACGAGTTGTACACCCATTGTCGTGAGAAGCACGAACGCTGTCATATCTGTGACCGCCGTTCCAACAACCGCCAACAACAGTATTACGTTGACTACCAAGCCCTTGAGGGCCATTTCCAGAAAGACCACTTCCTCTGTCTAGATCAAGAGTGTCTGGACAAAAAGTTCGTGGTATTCGAGACCCAGATGGACTTGAAAGCGCATCAGCTGGAGGAGCATCCCAACGACACGTCCAAAGATATCCGACGAGACGCCCGGTTGGTGGATCTCAGGGAGTTTGATAATATGCGGAGCTCATATCAGCAACAGCAAAGACAACGTCGTGGTGCTGGTCGAGGCCGGGATCCCAACGCTGAGCCCTTGCCACCATCAAGCGCTCAACCTTTGCGACGAGACCAACTTGCCTATCAGCGACAAATGGCCATTCAAAGCTCCCAGTCGGTCACTCAGCGTAGCTTTGGGGGAGCGCTATCTCGTGATGAAACGCAGCCCGTCCAAGCCCCGGCCCGATCAGCCGCCGCTACTCCAGTGCAGTCTGGATCGCGAACACCACAGCCGCCCATCGAGGGACTGAACGGTCTCAGCCTTGCTGCTAGCTCACAGCCACTTGGTCCTGAAGATCAAGCTCGTCGGCTACGACACACAGCTGTTATTGAGCGGGCATCAAATCTCCTGCGCAATGATGCTACCAAATTGACGGAATTTCGCAACAGAGTCTCCAGCTATCGCACATCCTCCATCTCGGCCACCGAGCTCATTGACGCCTTCTTCTCTTTATTCGATACGTCCAGTTCTGAGCTTGGTAAGCTCATCAAGGAGCTGGCGGAGATCTATGAGGACAATTCCAAGCGCACCGGCCTACTCCAGGCCTGGAATGACTGGCGCGCCATCAACGAGGACTACCCTGCACTTCCAGGCCCTGGTGGTCTCTTGCCTGGCATGTCACCTGGCACCGCCAGCACTGGCGGCAGCCGTGTTTTGCGCTTGAAGTCCTCCACTGCTCAATCCTCTCGTTCCGCCGTCGGCAGAAGCGGCGCTCTCCCATCCTCGGCCTCCTCCGCATCATCAAATCCGTTCCCACCTCTCTCCGCCGTTGCCGGTTCTTCTCGCCGTTCGGGTGCCCAGTCTGCCACTCCCTGGGCCGCAGCCGCCCCAGCACCCTCATTTTCGCGCCCATCAATCAACATTACCTCTAGCCGACCCTCTGCCGCGACGCCCTCCAGTTCCGCTCGCCCTGCCGCCAGCAGTAGTGATGCATTCCCCGCTCTACCAGCCGCTCCTAAACCGAATGTTATGATGGCTGGCAAGACCCGCGGCTATGCCCGCTGGGATGACCGACGCGGGCCGGCGCCAGCTGCTTGGGGATCCAATTCTTCCTCCGGCGTGGCCTCCCCCGCCGAACCAGCCGATGATGCCGACGAGGGGAAGAAGGGCAAGAAGAATAAGAAAGGGAAGCAGACACTGTTCCACTTTGGTTAAGTGATTAATGTCCAATCTTCCTGACAGATACCGTGTATTCAGCGCTTGATAGACCAATAAATGTGAGCTATTGTTCATAGTTTTCTATTCTGTCGAGTCTGCTCTTCAATTAAGTGTGCCTTTTAAGAAAATGGGCACATTGATGATTCTGTGGGTAAAACTCATCGCAGGAGGCTACGAAACTATGGATACAGACCCTAGCGATGCAAATACACTGAGGTAATCATTTGATTTGTGCTTACCGAAAGTCAGACCAGCACCACACTGTCAGTGTCGGCAGTGTCCGATGCGGAGTCGGATTCAATCAAAATAGGCTCGGAGCTCGTTCCCCCTTTTGTTGCAGATCGAGTCGAGCCTTCTCTTATGCTTTCTGAACGGAGAACAGAGTCGAGCACTGGGGTGCTATGAACGGACGGTTGATGTTCAGTCGCTTCACTGGAGCCGTCGCTGTCGCTAGTCGAACCCCCTTCCTGGTCTATGGCTGCCATGTTCAGTGCAAAGTCATTTTGCAGATTCACCAGCCAGCGACGGAGAGACTCATTATCCATAGCGCTATCCCGAGCGATGAAAAGTTGCTCGCGGAGCGAGAGGAGCAGCTTTCGCTTCCGTGCAATCGAAACCACACGCGAGGAACTATTTCGACGCTGCGCAAATCCGTCCAGTGTCTCTGAGACTCTGTTCGCAACTTCCAGAACAACGGAGGGGAGGTCGACCAGTCGGGCGAGGGCGAGACCGTATCGTCGGTCTAGGAGTGGACCCTCGGCAATTTGGTATAACATGGTCATTTTGCTCGAGTCTGCGGTAATATCCGCGGCAAGATGAAGATTGATCACGCCACTTCGCTCGGACAAAATACGTGCCAGGTCATGAAAATGCGTGACAAACCATACCAGAGCATTGCTGGCAAGTAGAGCTTCTGCTAATGCAACGGCAATTGCAAGGCCGTCTATTGTGCTTGTTCCCCGACCGAGCTCATCAACAAGCACCATGGCTCGTGGCTGGACGTGGCGCAGGATGAATGCCATCTCGCGCATTTCTGCCGCAAAGGTGGATACGCTCGCGTCAAGGTCGTCGGTTGTCGCCACGCGTGCAAACAGCTGGTGTGAAATGGGAAAAGAGGCATATTGGGCCGGTATAAAGCAGCCGATTTGTGCCATGACGGTCATGAGTGCCAGTGAGCGGATATACGTCGACTTGCCACTCATGTTGCAGCCTGTAATCACTTGAAACCGCGTTTGGGGTGTGGCATAGGCGTCATTCGGAACAAACTTGCTGCTATGAATTAGTTCTCGGATTGGGTGGCGTCCCGCCTTGATGGCCAGTGTGGCCGTCAGCTCCGGGCGAATGTAGTCGTAGCTAGTGGCCAGCTGGGCGAAGGCCGCCAACATATCCAAGAGCGAAATCGCTTCACTGACTCGGAAGAGTCCTGAAACCTGCGCGCACACATCTCGGATCAGTTCTTGGATTGTCTGATCGCTCATGTTTATCACTTCGGTATGTGCATCGGTGATCTTCTGGTTCAGTTTGACGAGACCCAGCGTTTGACATTCGACCCGGCTCCTCTTTCGGTATACATTGATGAAAATGTCAGGTAGGGACTCGGCATCTTGGATTGAAATCCCAATGTAGTATTGACGAGGCGTGTCGTATTTGAGATCCAAAGCCATCTCGCAAGTTTCTGAAATATGTTGGTAGTCAGTTCCGATGTTCTGGACTACTGCATACCTGCTAGCTTTTCCACGAGTTCTGCAGCATCAGCATTGGCCTCCTTGTACGTCTGTCTGGCCACATCGAGCAGACTGTTGACACCCGCCTGCAACGCGTAAGAAGGAAGGGGAGAAAATGGTCAAAGAGGTATGAGAGCTACCTTGACACAGTACACCCGCTGGTTCCGAAGATCCAACGGCTTGCTCTGATACGTGATGTGCTCGTTCAACGTTTCGTCGATGAGCTGCTCGACAGAACGATGTCCTGCAGGGCAACAAAGCTAAAGCAAGTCAGTCAAATGGCATCTAGAGGAGCTGGACTGCAACACCTCGCGAATCGTCAAGAGCAAATCACTTTGGGCAGCCCCCAGGGCCTGGTAAATCTTCTTGATTCCAGAAACGAACGTCTTCAGCATAATGACATTGTTCACTGATTGCTCGATGTACTGGACCGTTCGATTGGTGGGGACCAGAATTATCTTCCAAGTCAGCTCAACTTGTATGTACCCGGGAGAATGTGCTTTACCGAGGTCAGAACTTTATCTGCATCGACGAAGCCTTTCAATGCTTGCCGGACAGAGACGAACATATCCTCTTTAGACGACAGATCCTCCACGGCGTTGTATCTCGCTGTCAGCTTCGCTCTGTCGGTGGAGGGCTGCAGGATGCTGGCTCGCAACAACCTGGCTCCCATGGGCGTTAACGTTTCGTTGAGCAGCCCGTACAGGCTATCCTTTGGCTTTGTATTGTGCAAGTTCTGTATGAGCTCCAGGGATACGATAGTTGCTAGGTCGATGGTCATGGACCCCTGGGATGGTTCGAATCTGATTCGCAGGGAGTGGGAGGCAAAGACACGTTGCAATTCCAGCTCAATGTATCCTAGCACCTGCTGCTCAATCAGGTTGATGTTTGAGGACTTCGGCGAGCAGACACATACCGCAGCGAAGCAACACGCGGCAAAGAAGTTCCCTCCCAGAGTCATCTTGAGAGAGTCGAGCTCATCAGGGAAAGCCAATCGATCCAGATACTCATGGCCCGTCTTGTCAGACCAACACTTGCGATCCAGAAAGGTGAAGATTGGGTCTGGTAGGTTTTCTTGGATGATGTAGCGCAGCTTGGATTCCTTGGCGGTGTTCATGAACAGAATCTCGGTAGGCTCGAAAACACCAATCTTGGTTACTGTCTTCACGTAAGTCTGGCTGTCACATATCTGGCACAGGACCACCTCTGCTGTGGCGAGGTTGACAAAGGCCAGGCCAACGGTAGACGAGATGCCACGAGACTCGCTGACGGCACAGACGATGTCCTGCCCAGCGACACTGGTAGCAGTAGTGGCTGGCCGACACGTTGGCGGATATCTGCTGCCAGTCCTTGAGGTCAATGGGACGAACGAGTCGTCTGTTTCTCGCGAAGTATAAGACATGTTGATTGTGATGCCCAAGTGGTGGTGGGAAGCAAGTCGGAGTGGGCAACCCAGAGATGACCGGGTTCGCTCATCTGACCTGCTTCCCCCAACGGCAATTCATTCAGGTTCCAAGGTTGTAGCATTCGAACTAATATTCTTTAGAATCGTAATGGGCTATTTCATAAGCTCAAAATAGAGGAGCTTACTTTGCATATGCATCTTTCTGTACCTTGTGTTGTATATTTTGTTGTATACCAGTGGATATCCATGGGCGTCTTCAGAGATACTCCAGAGGGTACTGAAAGTCTATACTACATCGATAACTGTCGGCCTCGCATATTAACATCTTCAGACCCGGACAAAATGTTGCTTGGTCTGTCAGTCGCCCTCAACTAGTTCTGTTCAGGTACGATCAATCGATCCCAGGATATTGGAACATGATTTTTCAGGGGATATTTAATAAATGATTAGATGACATCTTCCCTCGGGAGTAATGAGAAAGAAACGTCTTATTAGAATAAAAATTTAAAAATATAAAATGCTATTACTTTTCTTGTAGTGGAGTAAACCCCCGCGATAAGCGATAAGCTGTGATAAGGCGTCAAAATTTCTTCCTCCTCCAACTTACCCAAGCACCATGGCGACTCTCGTTCCCCCACCCAGCAAGCGCCAGAAGGTCGCTACGGCCGAAAAGGCCAGGGAGCAGCAGGAGATTCAGAGTATTCCCACCGATCTCGGCAGCGTACGCGTCCAATTCTTCGACCAGGCCACCGGCAATGCCACCGGGCCTGCAGTCTCCGTCCCAGTGGCCGATGCCAACACCAAGAACCTTGAAACCCTCTTGAATACGTTACAAGGGAATGTAAGTACCCGAGAGAATCGCTCATGGGCGTGGCACAAGATTCCGATTGACAATTTGCTTCGTATAGGACGATGACGACCGAGTTCCGTATCGCTTCACCTACCAGTCCGACAAGGGCGATCAGACAATCGATATTCTCGCCGATCTCTACCACTCGCTTCTTCAGCCTGGAATCAAGACCACCGAAGATACAGTATCCCTATATTTCACCCCACAGGCGGTGTTTCGAGTCAAGGCGGTTTCGCGCTGCGCGGCCTCCATCGCGGGGCACGGTGAGGCTATTCTCGCAACGTCCTTCTCTCCCATCAACTCGTCTACAATGGTCTCTGGAAGCGGTGATTCCACAGCACGGGTGTGGGACTGCGATACGGGTACCCCGTTGCATACATTGAAGGGACACACTAGCTGGGTGCTGGCGGTGGCCTACTCGCCCAACGGAGCGATGATCGCGACCGGTAGCATGGATAATTCGGTGCGGCTGTGGGATGCGAAGAAGGGAGCCGCACTCGGAGGTCCACTCAAGGGCCACGCAAAGTGGATTACCAACCTGGCTTGGGAGCCATATCATCTCCAGGAGCCCGGGTGCCCCCGTATCGCCTCGTCGTCCAAGGACTCCACCGTGCGGGTGTGGGATGTGGCTTCGAAGCGCATTGAGCACGTCCTCACTGGACACAAGGGATCAGTGGCATGTGTGAAGTGGGGTGGCACCGGCCAAATCTATACGGCGTCGCATGACAAGACCATCAAGATCTGGAATCCGAAGGATGGCACGCTCATCCAGACTCTCGCATCGCACGCTCACCGTGTCAACCACCTCGCTCTATCTACAGACTTTGCTCTGCGCACTGCCTACCATGACCACACCGGCAAAGTCCCCTCGACCGAAGCCGAAAAGGTGGCTGCCGCCCGGAAACGATACGAAGAGGCGGCGACCGTGAACAACAAGATCGTTGAGCGACTGGTGTCTGCTAGTGATGATTTCACCATGTACCTGTGGGAGCCGTCGAGCTCCAACAAGCCTGTTGCCCGGCTGCTGGGTCACCAGAAGGAGGTCAACCATGTCACATTCTCGCCGGACATGGCGTACATTGCGTCTGCCGGTTTTGACAACCACGTCAAGTTGTGGAATGGACGTGACGGAAAGTAAGTGCATCCTTGATGGCTCCTTGATTGCAATGACTAACCAGGTTCAGGTTTATCACGACCTTCCGTGGTCACGTCGGCGCCGTCTACCAGTGCTGCTTCTCTGCCGACTCGCGGCTGCTGGTCTCGTCCTCCAAGGATACCACCTTGAAGGTCTGGGACGTGCGCACGGGCAAGCTGTCGACGGACCTGCCAGGCCATAAGGATGAGGTATTTGCGGTGGACTGGAGTCCCGACGGACAAAAGGTCGGCAGCGGAGGCAAGGACAAGGCGATTCGGATCTGGCGGAACTAAAAGAAAGGAGTCTATATAGAATGATACCCATTGCCCGTACCCTGCATGAGCCCTGGACATTTTATCTATTTTATTTGTGGGAGCTCGCTTCTTTATTTTTGAAGTTTTTCCTTTTTCAAATCAGGAATATTCGATACTAGTTTCACTATGTACTTATCTCGGATGTTGTATAGTGCTAAACGATTAAAGTCAAGAAAATGCTAGAAAATCAAAACACACCATCTAAACGTACTGCCAGGCAGGGACGGGACCTTTGTAGGTCAGAGCCATGGCGGAGAAACCGAGACAATCTCCTACGTTGCCAGAAGGGACAGTAGCGTTCTGCATAGCAGCAAACACCTGCCAGCGGTTATCGGTAGGACAAGCCATGAAGCCACTGGCGCCCCAGCCGTTGAATGTATAGTGAGACCAGGGGTTGCCAGGCTCGTATACGAGACCACCGATGGCAGAGCCCGGGGGAATGGAGGCCGAGTGAGCCTGAGTGAAACTCAGAGCTCCAGATGGGTCGACGTAGATCTGTTGACCACCAGGGACCTCCACATCCTGCAGATACCGTTAGCTTTCAATATCCATGTCTCTGTCTCATGTGACGTACCAGGGCGCTACCGCCTGCGATCACAGTTTGGTTGCCCGCGGGGCAAACGAGTCCCTCTGTATCTGGGCAGTAGGAGGAGGTTTCGCCGCCCAGCCAGAACTTCTGACCTGCGGCGTTCATTTGCGCGTAGTGGATGGGAGAGCCGGAGCGGATGGCCATGACAGTGAAGGGCGGGTTGGTCTGGCGGGTGTGTATGGCTGGAGCAGGAGCAGGAGCAGGAGCAGCAGCAGCCAGCAGAGGAAGAGCGAGAGAAGCGATCACAGTCTTCATTTTTGGGCGGATGAGAGAGAGGTTGAGATTGGAAGTAGAAGATCAAATTGAGTGAGTGAATAATTCCGAGGAATGAATGGCCCTTTATAGTCAAGGACTCAAGGTTCTTACCCCGGTTCAATTCCACGGTTCCAAAGCGCAGGCAATGTCAAAGTCGATGACGATGACGCTTTACGGCAAGACCGAACAATCCTCATTGGATACGTTTGAGACACAATTGTTGGTCCCTGCGCATATGCAGTGCCAATGCTACGCAGTTCTATTTTCACGTACTAATAACATACTATGGCAACTTTGAACTCCATAGTTTGCGCTAGCAAAGGCCAACAGTGAGACATCGGATGTCGAAGGAAACTTGGTGTCTTAGCTATTTTTGGAAAGGAGAACTATTCTGTATTCGAGAACTATGACTATGACTATTCACGGCAAACCCTGTCGAATCTCACTCCGTTCATTGAGGCCCCACGCACTGCCACTGCCATCATGAACCGTCGCCCGCCGCATATCACGCCGATATTTACCCTCGAAGCTGCCTCCCACCGCTCGATGCATCACACACGTATTGTCCCAGAGGATCAAGTCTCCAGCCTGTTCCCACCCCACGCGGAGCACATACCGTGGCTGTGTCGCATGCGTGAATAGCCGTTGGAACAACGCCGACGATGCATCCGCGTCCAGCCCTTCGATTTGATGGATGTGCGCTGCGAGATACAATGTATCCCGACCGGACGCTTCGTGTTTCTGAAGCAGTCGGTGGCGACCCATAGGGTAGTCATTTGGATCCACGTCTGTAAAGGTGGCGGGCGATGCGACCTGGCGCGAATGCCACAGTGAGTGGGCGGCAATATAGTCCTTTTCCCGCAATTCCATCTGTATCGTCTGAGGCAGCTCATCGAAGGCTGTGCGCACATCGGCAAACTCGGTTTCGCCGCCCATACCTGCTGGAGGAAGCTCGGCTGCTCGTAGCAGTGAGTATCCTGCCCGCCGTGGGTTGAAGCTCGAGTCTACATGAAAGAGCCCGTTTCCCTATGCCGATCAGTCGCTCGATCGAGACAATCAAGGTCTGGGAGGATACTATACCTTGTTCCATTCCCGTCGGTAATTGTCCAGCGCAAATACCTTGCCGTCGAGCTCGATGTTGCCTACGTCGAACAGGCGCACATCTGATAGTCGGTGTCCCCGTCCACCTGCCAGGTAGGGGGTCACATCGTCCAGCTCACCAAATTGTGCGGCAAAGGCGACATGATGGCCGTCGTCGAGGCCGGTGTTGCGGAAGACGCATACGCCATACTATTCCTGTTCATCTGAATCCTGCAGTCTCCAGTCTGGCTATATACTCACCTTACTGATTGCAGCCTGTATCTCCTGAAACACATGATCCTCGACCGGCTGCGAGAAGTCCACGCCACTGATCTCTGCTCCAAACGTGGGATGCAGCTCGGTGATCGTGATTTTGTCGAAAATTGGGGGTTGTGAGAGACCGGGCATCGTGATGGAGGTATTCAGGTGTTCTTACAACACTGCGTGGTATCTTTATCTTTCTAAGAGATGGCACTCTTATTATACATAATACGGGCACCAGAGGATCTCGGAACGAACAGCGTAGATGCGCTGACGCCGTGCGGGGAACCCTCGGACTTCTGTCCAGATAATACTAATAAACAAACGGACATAGATTCGTACAAAGACTACAGAAGGTAACGTATGTCTAGGTATCGTACTTGTAGTTGTAGTTCGTGAATGACGCTGTCCTCATGGCCAGTCATATATCATCGCTGGCAATTCGTTCTTTTCCATCGGCTGCGACAGACCTTGGGAAAATATCTCGAATACTACCTATTTCAAATAGACGTCCTCTTTTGCATTCCATGGGATGTACATAGAGGCTTAATGACAGGGCAGTGAACCTGCAGTGGGTTCTTCCCCGGTAAAAAGAAAAGAAAAAAACAAAAATGATTCAGAAATGACAGCAGTGGGGTTTGAACCCACGATCACAAGAGTGAGCAGAGATATGGTCTAAACCTTAAATCTGCCGCCTTCACCACTCGGCCATACTGTCTGTAATCAAGGCATTTCGCAAAAATAATTACATCAAGATAACCCAAATCGACCACATTTGTACATCTGACTAGGCCTCGGGAATTGCTACATGGACATCCCTCTATGTGGACACCTCATGCTATGGCAGGTATAGTGCAGTATCTGTTATACACACTTGATTTCTGATATGTTCAAGGTCTTATGACGGTCTTTATTGATGTCTTTCGTTGAAATGTCTCCAACCTTTTCCTTTTTGAGCCGGAGTATTTGGGCATCCAAGTCGTTTAATCTCTTCGATTTCGCCACCTAACCACTCTTTCAGTTTGAATCTGGGCACCAAGGTGGATATCTATATACCATTACCTGTTTACCTTGAGCCTATCCCTATACATACCCATGAGACAGAGATCTATATCTCCTCCATCTCGGAACGAGCCATGTTGCTCCGGCTGTACCCAGGTGCTACTCATGACTACAGATAGCTCCATAAAAGATAGGTACAGCATCCATCTCGTCATTTCTCAGACGAGAGGTCTTCCAAGAGGGGCAGTAACTCACTCTGATAGGGCCAAGCAACCCTGCATGAATAGCGCACTATTTTAGGGTTATGTCCCTGGTTACCTGCGCCACCATGGGCCCACATCAGCACCGCTGCCACTCACGGCCTACTAGTAGGTACCGGTCTCAACGTTGCGCATAGACAACTGGCACAGTGTCTGACGGAACAAGTCATTCTCCAGATAAAATATATACGAGCAGCTCAATTGGCCACCAAGGTATAAACACGGCCAAAGGCCAAACAAAATCCCAGACACCTCGAGCTCCGGTCCGTGTAGCAATGTAAAACCCAGAAGAGGCCTCCAAAAACACCGTAAAAGCCAACACGCCTCCATTTTCGCCTCACGTCTTAGATCCGCCAACCCAAGCAAGAGAAAAAACACCTTCCGTCCATTCATCGTCTCCGTGCGGGAATCATCACTCCGCGGCGGGTGGGGACTCATGTCGTACTAGAGCAAGATAGGTCGACCGCTCGTCTAATAAGTTCACACCAATATCTTCTTTTTAATAGTCATCACCGTCGTCGTCATCGCCATCGCCGCCGCGACCGCGAGGGCCCTTCACTCCGTCCTTGCGGATGGGGATCTTGATGCCCTGCAGCGCGAAGCATTTGCTGAGCTGAGTGCTCTCGATCACACCCGGGAATTTCTTGGCCGAGAAGACCTGGAAGGGTTCGCTGAAGACTGAAGCCAGAACGGGTGCTGACCCGTGATTGATCACGGGAGCGCCATTGCTGGTATCGTTGGACGGTGAGCCTACGTTGACGAAGCTCATCTTGAGTCTGTCCGTCATTAATATCCCATTCGATCGCAGTGTATAAATTGGAAGAAACCTACCGGAATGTACCCTCCGTCCGTACACTCAAATCCTGCAAGATGAACCATACACCGATCTTGTTGTCCGGATCCGTCAGGCGGAAAGCACTGGCACTGAGGCTGCCGATCAGGTTGCGCGTGAACATTCCTCCGGGGCCGCCCGAAACAGGCTGTGCGGGTGACATGGCAGCTGGCATCTGACCGCCACCGTAGCCGTATTGGGGATAGCCGTATGGATTTTGATATGCCATCTGCTGTTGGCCGTAGTAGTTGTTCATCTGCGGGTAGCCGACCGGCGGGCCGTACGGATTCTGGCCATAGGGCGGGTATGTGGGAGACATGCTCTGAGGTGGGGGTGGATAAGAGGAGGACATGGCGGTCGAGATGGAGGGAGAGGTGGCGGAGTGTTTCACGAGGTTGACTTCATTGGTGCCATCGGCATTCCACAGATCGACGGTGAGCACGTAAAATGAAGTGTCGATTTCACTGAGGAACAGGAACGGTCAGCAAGGGAGTGCAGCAAGGCCGAGATTGGGGGGTGCATACTTGATATCAATCTCTTTTTCTGTTTGTGCGTCGCGTACAATGAGACGAATACACGGAGGTGGGGTGATTGGTCTTCGATCCTACAGGGGAAATGCGGGTTAGGAAGCGTAATATCGCATGCAGCGGAAAAAAAGGCACTCACCTTATCACCGAAACCGCACATGCGAGCGCGGATGGGCTGCTGAACAACTTGCAAGGACCAGATGCGGCCCTCGTGTATGGTTGATATTGGCGCCAAATGGTCGGAGGACCGTAGAGGACCAGACCCTGGGGTGGGATAGGCGGCGGACGGGGCAGACATGCGGTCCATTGAGAGGGGCGGAGGAGGTGGTGGCACCGGATGGGCCCTATCTTGCTCAACGGCGTACATGGTTCGTAATGGGAAGGAACCGGGGGCGACTCTTGTAAGAGTAACGATGGGTCCTCCTATTATAGATATCTGTTCAACGGCGGACCCTCAGCTACTTAGAGGTGGGGGAATAGACGTGACACGCGACCCCGCGAAAATCAGACGTCACAGTCGGAGCATCGACTTTTGGCCGGGCTGAAGCGGTCGCGAACGGATCTTATCGGCCTCGGGGGTTCGATCCGGGGGAAACGAAGGATGTCGAGCTGTAAAAATAGTCGGTCTGATGGTGTCCCCAGTACAATTGGAAGAACGCGATCGAAGGGAAGTGGGTTGTAGAGAGAAAAATCGATTAGGCTTGTCGGAAGCGGACGGCGCAAAGGCTTTCCCACCAGAACCACTGAAACGAATGCGGGAGTGGCGATGGGGGGTGCTCGAGAGATTAGGCGGAGGAGAAAAAGTTCCAAGTCCGATGGGGGGGGGGGAATACGATGAGGGGGCGATAATCCAGATCGCTATGAAGCATCCGAGTTAGTGAGAGCATAGAAAACAATTGCGCTAGGGTCGAGCCATAAGAGAAGCCGTTAGGGTACGGGAGATTTGCTGGGCTTCCACGGATCGGACTGATCCACCCCGAGGAAAATTCAAGACGTACCTTCACACAATAACTCCTGAATTAAAAACACTAAGATTCACCTCAACAAAGATGAAAAGATGGAAAGGCGGGGGTAAGGAAGAAGAAAGAGGGTTAAGGGGGGGGAGGAGGAGGAGTGGAAGTGGAAGAGAGTGGAGTTTGAAGTCTTGAGCCTTGAGTGACGTTCTCGAACTTGACTTCTCTTCTCTGCTTGCAGTCAGCGCATCCTGTCGCATTTCATTCCCAACTGTCAAAAAAGATCCGCGCAGCCGGCGCAGGAACCTGGACCCAGTCCGTCGGGCCCCTTCCTCGAATGGGGATGAAGCATTCGATACCTTGAACCTTCCGATGTAACCGAGTCTTCTTGAACTTCTCCCCATCCCAGCTTTTTGTGAATCCCGCCGGTTGCGGAAATCCAGCCCCGGGTTCCGGATTTGTATCCAGTTCCACGGACCGGGTGAATCTACTCGTCTCAAGCGTGGATATGACAATCGTCATACTCTCTACCTTTTCGCATCGGCTGAGTGGAGCTTCTAGAGTTCTACAGGGTGTGGGGTACGGAGATGCCAGTGAGGTAGAGAAGGCGACGTGAGATAGAGAGATGTATAGGAGATGAAGGCACGTTTCCTGTCCTTGGTGCATTCCAACATTCCACGCATCGAGGCTCATGCGGGCCGGTGCCGCATCACGCCGACCCATGTTTTATCACGATGTCGCGAACCTCGCCAGGCTACCGAGTGGTACGCCCATCTGAGGGCTACGGTTCAGGGATCGAGTCCGTGGATGAGATTCAGGAACTCGTAGCTACCACTGTATACATTACAACTTCCACCAATTTCCATATGGCCGAGGCTATTCAGCAAAGCCCAATAATACCCAGTACTTTGCAAATGTTGCGCTCATTTCTTGCATACATTGCTTCCCAGCCCTAGGTACGACTCAGAGCCAAGAATCGTTGCAAGAGAAAGTAAAGAAATCGGCCCCCGCTTATTCCGGCTCATGCGCCTTGCTCTCCATGTACGACTCTTCAACCGGTACATTGCATGTGGCGTATACCGGTGATTCAAGGGCGGCAGCGAAAACCAGATGACAAGTGGGAAGCAATGCCATTGTCAGTAGATCAGACTAGCAAAAATAAAGAAGAAATTGCCAGGCTTCACAGAGAGCAGCCAGTGGAAGTGGCCTATTCAATTCCAGAAGGACCTGCAACGGAGATTTTATGGTCCACCCCCTCTGGTCCCAACATACAACATTCAAGCGCCACCCTATCTAATAGCTGAACCGGCCATGACAAGCATCAAAGTCGACCCTGGAATACCTTCTTCCCTGATCATGGCAACGGACGGCTTATAGGACATGCTCTCCAGTCAGCAGGCAGTTGATCTAGTGGGGAAGTGGTTGGAAGTGAAAGCAGCTAAGAAGAACAGCCAACTAGAGCCAACATATGAACCATTCGACTTCGGTCAATTCTGGAAAGGAGTAAGCGGGAAGTCCGTGGAGGGGGGAACAACGGTCCAAGATGACAATGTCGCCGTGCATCTGGTGCGTAATTCACTGGGTGGGAACCACCACGAGTTGATAGCCGGCCGACTTGCCTTCAGCTTTCCAAGCTCCCGGCGTCTACGAGACGATACGACTGTGCAGGCGGTTTCCTTTACTGTCCCAGATCTGGAAAAGATAATTGAAAAACAGCATTCTGAGCGTCTAAGCATGGTCGAGGCTGCTATACAGACTTCTACCGTCCCATCACTATTCCCATAGCTTTAGATACGATATTCAAATAAATGGCCTAAACATCTCAATGACCTAGGAAGATTCATCACTGGTAGTCTCAAAAAGCAAAACCCTCGAACATATCTTATTAAATAAGTTAGCTTGAACAATGCTTTCTTTACTTTGGGTTTCTGGTTTTTTGGCTGGAAAAACAGGCCAGGATTGATTCATAGCAGGAGCCATCTACCGATAATGTAAATTCACAATATAGATGGTCAGCTTCGATATTGAGTGAGTGAGGCGGTCACGCAGTGGCCCATTTAGAGCCGCATCGCGATGTACGCACACGGTAGTACAGCAGAAAGCTTACTGACAGTGTAAATGTGAACCTAAAGTGGTTACCTACTCGCGGTCATGGCTTGATACGCATGAGATGCAGGACTCGATAGGCTGCAAAAGACAGCGACCAAAGTCTGAAGCCTCTCAACCAGCTTGATTTCTACACGTCGAAGCTAGCTGCGGAACACAATTTTTCAATACGCTGTGCTCCCTATAGTGACGAAAAAAATCAAATCTTTACTAAGCCCTTAATTATGTGGCTACGTACATAGAATCATCCTGCCAGGGCTGCTCACAGCCCCTTGGATGCACCCGGTTGAGGAGTCAGGAGTCAGGGTCGAGTCCCATCTGAATCGAAAGCCATATCTCGGTCAGCTGCCCTTGTTTTTCGCGCACAATCTAATCAGACGTGACTGCTTCTCGCAATCACCAGAGTCTTTCGGATGTGACCCAAGAGATTACAGTGCGACCACGGCGCCCCAAGTTCCTCATACCTAGGAGCGCCCCTTCTGATTTATCGGCACCGGCTCGGCAACCCGAGATTTTGCAGTCCCTGAGATTCAGGGGAACGAGCTGTCGGCCCGACCCCTCAGCAGCATCTCCTGGATTCCCATGTGCAACGAACCCGTCGTTGTGGTAACTCACGGTGAGTGGTGAGCGCTGGCAAAGTCGTCGTCAGCAGTTGTCGACTGATCTGCGTACCCCTGATTATCATGCAAGCTTAAACCCCGCGTTAAGAACAAGCTACGCGAGATATCGCATACCGTTGCGATGTTGTGGGAGTCAGACGTTGAAGATGGGGTTGTAGTTGTGGTCGTGAGAAACGGGTCTACTCAGGAGCTGAGGCGAGCAAGGGCGGAGACACTTCTCACATCACCCCTGTCAATGCAAGATGCCACGCTCTGCAAAGTGACTTTACCCCAGTCGATGCAGCAGTCAGAAGACGACGGACACATGTTCAAAGTCCCAAGCCCAGCGCAGACCTCCCGAAATGACAGATGACCTGCACTGGCCGTGGGAGTTGCTGATGCTGGAGAAAAGTGATTGGCTCGGGACGTGGAGATCGGATGCTTGGTCTGATACCCCGCAGTGAACTAAAATAGGTCGAGAGCAGGGGTGGATATCGTGTGGGCATACAGTTAAGCGGGAATGAAGGAGAGAATCTTGGGAAAGTCCAGACTGTGATGCATCCACTTTGTTTATACCCCTTGCTGGCATAGGCGTGTCTCGCTCTAAATTGCCAGAATCTCGTAGGCAGGGATCTTCGATTGATTGATCCCTCCTGTAATATCCCGTCCAGCGGTCTGCGTTTGCGACTGATTTCTTGGTCGAAGCCACACATCCCTGTCTAAGTAGCTGCTCTTGCACCTTGGCACACTCCATATGTCCGAGGCCCAAAAGCTGCAAAGTATACGACGTGTACGAATATTGCGCGATGAGAGCTCCACATCATATGCTAGTTCCGCGAACCCTCATGACGCCATCCGGCCGGCTAGTTGCGAGTCTGCCTCCGCTCGGCTCTCGCCTATCGTATAGGATGTGCGATTGGACTGGGACGAGGACAAAGCGAGTACGATATTGTGGTGGCTCAGGCGCATCGCGAGTGAATGTTAGGTGGTTTAGGTTTGTGACCGAGTCGAGTATAACGAGTTATGCATCTCCACGTCTTTGGCTGCGTACCAACTGACATCTCAAATTGCGGACGGATGTCGCGATGTGCATTAGACTTCTCACGCCAGTAGCACTTGACATGTTGTGATTTGGAGAAGGTGCTTAGGATCGGCGGAACCATGCGAAAGATGCCTCGTGGAGAGCAGGGAGACTAGAACTGGAAAAGGTATTTCAAGGCTCGAAATTCTCCCCTTGTTTCCGGGGATGACATTTCATCCTGGACTGGGGCGTTGAGACTGGTTTATATACCCCCTGGATTCGCATCTCGCGGTCCGGATCTACATACCTGGGCCTTTTCTCGACTTTGGCCATCTTTGGTCATTTGGTATCATGTTTTCTGCCCTGGTACTTGCCCTGTTGGCCTCCTGCGTGGTATCAAGTGCTGCCGTCACCTATTCTCCGGTAAAGCCTCCATCGTATCCCTTGGCCGTGCGAAGTCCGTATCTTTCGGGTATGTTGCGCAAGGTTAGATTCGGGATTTCTTGCTAACTGATCGACAGCCTGGATCCCCGGCAATGAAGTCGCATCACTTTCCAACAGCAGGGCACAATTCTGGGCGGGCAACGAGCTGAATTGGTCGGTCATTGCACGCGTGAATGGTACTGCGTACAATTTGTTCGGGGTTGCGACTCCCCCCAATGGCACCAAGTCGGCCACAGTGACCGAAGCCACCTACACTTCAACTCATTCCATCTTCGTGGTGACTGCCGGCTCGCAACAGTTCACGCTCGACTTCTTTTCCCCGGTGTCACCCAAGAATTATGTCCGCCAGTCGCTACCCTTTTCATACCTCACGGTGACCCTCGCAGCAGGCGACTCAAGCTCTGTCCAGGTTTACTCGGACATTGACTCGACGTGGACGGGCCAGACTAGCGACTCCAGCTGGAGCCACACTCTCAGCGGATCGACGAGCGTATTCCAGATTCAAGCGGCTGGAGCAGCGACGTATTCGCAGAACAGCGATGGCCAAGCTCTGTGGGGCAGCGCCGTCTACGCCACGAAAAGTTCACAGTCGCAGTCGCTCTCCACTCAGTCTGGGCCGATCTCCACTTTGCGCAACCGTTTTGTCAACAACGGTACTCTCAGTGGGCATCATGCCGACTGGACTGCAAACGGTGCCGTGGCACTCGCTCACGATCTGGGAACCACTGCCCATGAAACCGCGGTGACTTTTGCCATCGGCCATGTGCGGGAGCAGTCGATCAACTTTCTGGGCGCGGCTCAAACGGGTTACTATCGCGCAATCTACAACGAAACCACGGCTGCTGTTGCGCACTTCCTGGATGACTACGATGATGCCAACTATGAATCCACCAAGTTGGATGACCTGATCCAGTCGACCGGTACCTCCAGCTACGGATCCAACTACTCGGACATCTTGGCTCTTTCGGTGCGCCAGACTTACGGTGGAATCGAGATAACTATCCCCAACGACTCCCTGGATACTAGCGACACCCGTGCCTTCATCAAGGAAATCTCCAGTGATGGAAACATCAACACCGTCGATGTCATCTACTCCACCTTCCCCATCTTTTACATCCTGAGTCCCGAATACCTCAAGTTGCTCCTCTCTCCCATCTTCGACTATATGGCCACCGATGCGTATACCAAGGACTATGCAGTGCATGAGATCGGGGCCAACTACCCGAATGCGACCGGACACCCGGCTGATGGTGAGGAAATGCCCATTGAAGAGAGTGGCAACGTGATGTTCCTTGCCTATGCCTATCAGAAAGCCACGGGCAACACGGACTTTGCGACTACATATTCCACCCAACTCAAAAAGTACGCCAACTATCTGCAGGATAATGGTCTGTATCCAGCTTCACAGCTGTCGCTCAACGATGCTCTGGGCCCACTCGCCAACCAGACCAATTTGGCTGTCAAGGCTGCCGTCGGGTTGGCCACCTATGGTGCTCTCTCAGGTGATACGAGCTACACTACAGTAGGCAAAGAGTGGGGTGACAAGATCTGGACGGACCGCCTGGGAACCGATCCCGATGGTACTCGCTTCCTGATACAGTATGGGATCACTCCTTGGTTTCTGGTCTACAACCACTATCCGGATCTTCTCTTCGGCCTGAACGTTTTCCCAGATGAGGCTTACAATGCCACTTCTGAGTTCTACCCGACCGTCCGCGGCACGGCCGGTGTCCCCTTGGACGGTTCTCTCGGCTGGGGCCAGACGAATTGGCAGGCCTTTGCAGCAGCTACAGTCAGTGGCGATACTCGAGAAATTTTCATCAGCGATTTGCACACGTATATGGCCAACGGGCTGAATACGGCCCCATTCTCAGATCGGTACTGGGTTGAGGCGAGTGGATCGTATTTTGCCGGAGAGTCGTATTCGTTCCGTGCGCGGCCCACGCTGGGCAGTCACTTTGCCCTGGCTGCTCTGTCGGGAGCTAATACTTGGTTTTGACATTTGCATAATTTGGATCCTTCATTAGTCAATCTTTGAGAGGATACGATTGACTCGGAGCCACCATTGCATCTTTGCTTCTTGGATACCCATTGGGACGGATACCTCGGTTTTGAAACCGAATTGCATTGCATATTTCTGTCCTACCTTGACCAACCCAGTCCATATTTATTTTGGGTTATCCGTAACAGGACGGGAGCCGTAATATTAAAGGCAGATACCTAGGTAGTCGCGTGTTCCTCACGTCGACATTGTGTCTATAATGAAGCGCTTAGGATCCTTGCCAAGAAGATTTGTCCACTAGCAATGATACTATGTAGAACTGCCCATGCAGAAGATATCACCAGCCACACTCGCACCATCTGCAGGAAACATGAGCAAGATAAACCAAGGCAACCATAGAACATCCCAGGCCTATCATAGGACGCGACGAGGAAACCTAGTACTCCCAGCCAAAAAGTATTACGGTTCCAGTCCTTCTCCCACCAACGGCTCGTACGAGGCACACGAACGAGCTTGAATGCAGGAAGCCATGTAATATTCCATCTCTGTGGTGAGATTTCATACCACTCTCGAAACCCGATAAGGAAGCTATAAATGATCAGTCACTCGAGGTTATTGTCGCGATAAGGGTAGACACTTACAGAGTTCTGTCTTCTGAGTTCCAGACTAGATTCTTCGATCTAGCAAGCGCAGGCCAGATACCTGCCTTGGTAACCTCCCTAATCAAACCCTCTATTGGTACCGTGTAATTCTTATCGGCACAAGAGTAGGGGGAGTAAAGTCACTTACTGAAGGAGTTCTCTGAACTTTGCACGAATCAAGTCCCTTGCAGTTTTTCCAAGCGTCCAGAAGGTGGTAGCTCCAGTTGTATCACCAAGGCGAATCCCAGTAATAGACTCCCACACGACAATCGTCAAGAACCCCCCAGGAACCCAACCGCCTGGAATACACCTTGAGGAATGTTGGAATTGTTCATCGAAATCCAAGAATTTAGGTGTGTATTTTGAAGCTGAGGGATCCCTAGTAAGAGTACGGTATGCCGTGAGCTCTGGGGGCGTAAACACGGTGGCTTGTTGAGCACGAACTGGCGGGTCTTCCAGCTCGGTGTCTTCCCACGGAATTTGCATGTAGATCCGCATTATACCCTGCTTAGAAGGGTTGCTATCTGAGGAGCATGACAGTTTGATTGAAGCATAAGAATGCAGATTTTGCCTTTCGGCCTCCTCCTGAGTGACTTGTTGCTCATGCACATTGAGCGTTTCAAGAATGGTCCACTGGAAGTTCGGAGTGGTGATGGTTTCGCCGGGCTTGAGCGCGGCACCCATACGCCCCTGCGTGAACCAGGAAATCTTAGCCATTCTGCGATGCAATGTACTTTGATTCAGAGAGATAAGAAGTGGAGAACGTGTAAACGAAGGTAGCCAGAAGATGAGGACTTGGGGAGGAGAGAGGTTGGTGGGTTTTGGGGGGGGGATGTTGTAGGCATCATTTGTTTATCATGTAGGCAACAAGTACCACCCGTAGCATGTGACACGTCTATACGTGACGAAAGAACCACAACTTTGTTTTCCACTTCCAAGGTTGTCATAAAGCTTAACTTAGTATACGGAGGTAAAGGAAATCACAAAGCATGATAGTGCAGGAAGGTGTACCGTTCGTAAATAGCATAGAGAGAGAAAATACCTAGGTAAGAAATAAAAGAGAGAGACAATATACATAGAGTATGATCCATGTCCGAAAGATTTCATGCAAACAGAATTATCCTTACAGACGCATCCATGTCAGCCGTATAGCAATGCAGAGCATACAAACCACAACATATATCTATGCATCTATTTAGCTATCCACCAATGTCATCCGTGACCGCTGACTTCTACCTAAATCCTAAGACAGAAAGTTTTACCTTTTAGTATTCATTGATGGCGGTGTAACTTGGGAGGCACACTTAAATATGCTCAAGCTCTAAGGATCTGTAGATATCGATGTGTAATCAATTATCTTCCAACTAGTCCTAATTAGTTAACTAGTTAACTAGTTAGTTGTTTAACTAACGCCTCTCAATAACTATCCATTTCGCGTTGGTGACCCCAGCAATAGAAAAGGAATTATCGACACAACCGAGCAACGCCACATGAAGAATAGCTTGTCGCAGCGTGACGGAACCACGCTTGGCGTGATAAGTATCGTCCGAGATAATTGCAGGCGAATATTCTAGCCCCAGTTGGCCACGGCTCACCACTTGCCGCAAAAAGATGGTTTCATTGTAGTTTGTTAAGATGCCATATTTCAAGCGTCGGTTCCACATGTACTGGGCGATTTGCCCTGAAAAGTATTAGCAATCTTTTCTCAGTGAATTCCCAGGCTACGGATTTGTAAGACCTACCAAGGCACTTACGCAGATCGTGTTCAGAGCCTTGCTCAGCTGACCAAATCTTTTCTCCCAATTCGTGATCTTCCACCCAGGGAACCTTGAGTTCACCCACCACGGCGGTGGATGTGCCGGGTGATTTGATTATGAGGAAATCCGGTATTTTAGTGTAGCCTTCGGAGAAAGACTTCGAGTCCCCGAAATAGAATCCCATCCCTTCACATTTTGCCACCATGCTGAGCGGCTGCTCTACTCTGTCTGAAAATCGACCCTGGACCTGGGGCTCATCACCAACCTGGACATGCTCATCGAGTGAAAGATTCGGCCCCTGTTCCCGTAAGTAGTCAATTTGGTTACTACCCCAGTTGTGGTTTCTGAATGTTTTCGCCACATCAGACTTGAAGCTAGGCCACGGGGCGAGCCATCCGACAAATCGGATCGGATGCAGCGCACTGCTGGTGGTGGAAGCGGGGCCCCTCCGAAGGTCTGGAAGAGGTTCGAGGACGTAGCCCTTTGCAGTTCTTGCCTTCGGCATGGTGGATATGAGATTGTGTAGTCGATAGGAGAAGGATGAAGGAAGATGAAATTGTTGAAGATTGTGATAGACGATTGAAGGAAGATAAAATCAGTCGCGTTAGGGATAAAGGAAGGGTATAAGAAAAAAGATAAAGTTATGTAGGTTAGGGATATGAAAGAGGGAAGATGAAGTGGTTTGGTTGGGTTGGGATAGGAGAAGCGTAAGCGAAGGAAGACAAAGTAGTTTAGGTTAGAGATAGAGTAAGAGATAGAGTAAGAGATAGAGTAAGAGATAGAGTAAGAGAATAGTAAGAGAATAGTAAGAGAATAGTAAGAGAATAGTAAGAGAATAGTAAGAGAATAGTAAGAGAATAGTAAGAGAATAGTAAGAGATAGAAGAAGGCTAGAAGGAAGATAGATCGTTTAGGCTAGGGATAAGAGAAGTATGGGAGAAGGGTAAGAGAAAGCTAAGGTAGAAGAAGAACTGAGCCTTAACTTAATTGAAATAGATAATTTCTTTTTATCATAAGCAATCAGTTGATATTTCTTAGCTCTTTATCTTCCCTGCAGTAACTATTATTAGATATTCCTTTTAGACGATGCCTCCTTTCTGTCACGACTTACGACAAAAGTTTATTGCCCGTAGATTCTTATTCAAGTGTAAAAATACTCAAACTAAGTAAACATACAACAAGTCTTCTGAAAGGTCGCGAAAGCATTAGTGGCTACCGCGCGATTAACTACTGACGATGAAGATTCAACAGACATCTAGGCAATACTACGGTTGGTCGTATCGATACCAGCGTAGTGATAGTCTTAGCAATGGATAAGTAAGGCCTATTTTGGCATCAGTACTAAAGCAGTGGCTAGGGTTGACGATGTTGCTTAAGTAGGAGTAGACTTACTCTTGTCTCTACTGCCTTGTGAAAATACTGATTTTGTAGGCTATACATACACCTACCTCTATCTGAGCGACTTTGTTCTTCCTAATGTTTGTTTAGAATAGTGTATTAGATCCTATTAATCCAGTATACAAGCTTATGGTAATCCCTGGCAACAGAAATCTCACTATAGAAGGTGTGTACTACATTTAGTAGTATGCCTGTAGATAATTACCTAGAATTCTAAGCGGCGAGAAACACGGTGTCTACGCAACTCACAAGAAGCTCATTCAGGCTCTAAGGGAGATCCTGAAATGTTAGCTTCTGTAGAAACCAATCACATCTGGTACTCAACCTGTCCCGAAGAAGCCCAGAATGACATGAACCATGTCTCTGTATTCTCCAAGAGCACTTCGGCCGTAAGGTCCATATTGCCTGCATCAAACCACCATTTACTCTGCATCGCTGAACCAGTAGGGGTGGAGAATAAACTCAACTTTGGGTACAAGTGCCATCACAAGTGAGTGATGATCCCTTTCCGCCTATATCCAACTAGTTGTCAACTTGACGATGACCCTCGGAGCAGGTCAGCACCCACCCCGTTCCCTCCTACCGACCATCGAACATATCGGGCTATGATGAATGCATATTCCCAAGTAGGAACCAGAACAAACCGGGTTGGGTCTTTTGCATTCAAAGGGTTACGGATACCAGATCGAGAGTACAGAGTGTGTGGTGTAAGTAACTAGATTTGCGTCTAACCGTATTTGGAAAACGCATCGTCCAGCTGACTAAGTCCATCTCTGGGAAACCGCTGTGATTGGCTGAGTCTTGTAGACTCGTGCTCCACTTGTCTATAGTTCTTGCGCCTTTTCTTAACAATAGATGCTGATCGAGCTGATCAGGATATGAATACTTACGGGAGATTATTGGTGCTTTTATTGTCATTAGTACTACAATATATATAGCAGTGGACTCGAACTAGTACGAAACAGGATCGTAAACTGCCAAAGTGGATCGATCCGTATTGAAGCTGCATTTTCCCATTCGGGGCATCTACGCGTATCATCTCCCTTCTGATCCACTCTCGATCTCTAACTATTTCAGCTTTATCTAGTTTTGTCTAGTCTTGTTTAGTTTCATTCGGTCTCACCTTAAGGGCGCCGATGCTCTTGTTTTTGTTTTTCTTTGGCTCAAGATTTTTTTTCTCTCTCTCTTTCCTTTCCTATATAGATCCTCCGCGTAGAGAGATACAACAAGGTCCTGTTAACCCTCTCAGCTCCATTTGTACGGTTATGCCCTGGCGGAACAAGCGTCTCCAACTGGCAAGTCTACAGACTGAAAGCCAGGTTCGTTTCTCACACCAGAAACATCTGGGCTTCTGCATCGAGTAATCCCCCTTGTACCGGTTCGCTGACTTGCGATAGTGTCTGGATCGCAGAGAGATCAGCCAATATTTGCCACAACCTCGCCTGGATAAATCCCGTTCCTTTCCATCTGTCTCCAGTGCTTCTTCCTCTTCCTCTGAATCCCTTCCGCCTACCATGACCGACCTCCTACCTAGATCCGCCCAGTCCAACGACGAGGATGCTGGGCCATCATCACCGACCACGACCACGACCTCACTGCCGCCGAATATGGAGGAGACGTTGTGTCTACAGGATCTTGAGTTGATGATGCACTGGTGTACAACCACTTACCGGTCTATGGCCCGCCACAGTATGGTGGAGGCGTTATGGCAGACGGTCATTCCACAATTATCGCTACGATTTCCGTCCCTGCGACACGGGCTGCTAGCCCTATCGGCCCTCCAACTGGCGGGAACCAGTACGAGCTCGGGGCGTAAATGGCGTTATCTGGTCTTGGCGCGCGGGCATCGAAGACATGCTCTCGTGGGCATTTCACTGGACGGAGTGCAAGATCTCTCCACCGCACAATGTAATGCCACCTTTGCTCTTTGTTGTGTTTTGCTGGTTTTTTCATTCGCATACTGCTTGATCGATGAGGATGTGGTGGAAGACGAAGAGCAAGCTGATATCTTGGATGAGTTTCTCGAGGTGTTTGAACTCACTCGGTGGCTGGTCAGCGCCATGATGATGACCATGGACCGAGTGGCAGCTGGTGAACTATATCCGCTCGTTAACCCTGAGCCAACTCGGCCGACCATGCCCGATATGTCACAACTGGTGTTATCGAGTCTCCGGCGACAGAACGAGAGGGAGTCCCAACTCGACCCATCCCACGAGAAGGAGGTGTACGAGCAGGCGATCGAGCATCTGCGGAGCTCGCTTGAACAGTTGATGAATGGCCGCGAGCCCAAGGATTTTGCTTTTTGCTGGGCCTTTCGGATTCCTGTCAGATATCAGGACCTGGTATGCGAGCGGAAACCCTTTGCGCTAGTCATTCTGGCTCACTATGCCGTCATCCTGCACCATCTGCGAGATTCGTGGTGGATGGGTGATTGGGGCGTTCGCATTCTCCGGGAAGTCGACGCCTGTCTCGAGCCGCAGTTCCGCCATTTGATCAGCTGGCCCATCGATGCCACCGGTGGGTACTTTTTGCCTGATGTCGAGCAGTCATGAACAAGCTTGCAGATTATCCTGGACTTTCCCTGGCTGGGTTACACCTGTAGGAACTGTCCTGCACGGGCAGTCCAATCACAGATCCTCTAGGGAATCATGTGCATGGATAACGAATCATAAAGCGTGTCATTAGGGTAGAATATCTCAGTTATCTACAGAAGGTGAAGACTTCACCTCCGCACCAAAGTGCTGTGCGACGGAAATAATCTAGAAAGGGAAAAATAGACACTGAGTCCTGAACCCTGAACCCAGACCCAACCCCGACACCGAGCGCCTTTCCATTTCCCGGTGCATTGGGTATTGTGGCCCCTTTGGCCATGCAGGTAGATAAGGATGGAAAAAGCAAAAAAAAAAAAAAAAGTAAAGGCCAAAGCAAAAGCCACCAGATAAGACGGTCCTCGACCCCGCTTTACAGCAGCATCTCTCGCAGTTTCGATTTTGTTTCCCCTGTCGTGTCCTGATGAACTTGTCGTCTTTCATCAAGTAGCCATCACTCGAACTGCAGTTGATTTACTGCTGATTGCGCGATTCCTGTCGCTCGTTCTCCATTTCCCTGATACGATCCTTGGACTGGGTGTGCACTCGTATCAATTCTGCCTCTTCCGCATCGGCTTGCTTTCGAGCTCTTTCTTCCTCCTCCGGTGAAGGAATATAGGCATTTGCAGCGCCACCTGGAACTTCTGATCAGCTTCACATTGTCATTCCTTCCCTCTGCAACTTCATACCTCGTCCGGTGTGGTGCGGGAGCTGCTCCGCCCGAAATGGCGGGGAGTCGACATCCTGGCGTTCGCGCGCAATCTCCGGTCGCTCAGGGTCATTGTGAACCATGTTTCCTGTACCGCCGCGACCGGTGGTAAAGAACTCCTGTTTGATTGTTGGGGTGGTGAGGTCGCTAGGCGTGGTGGCGGACTGCTGACGGGGGTTGCTGGTGATGTTGCCTGTGTGAGGGTTAGACCTGCGCGGGGTTGTTTCCAAGCCGATTAAGATCTTACCGGCGCCTCCACGGCCGTAGGAGATGTTTCGGCCAGACATGACTGCTAATCAAGCTCGACACGACTGAGTGAACACGAAGTACAGAATATGGTGGGACTCGGAGTCGAGGAGCTTTCAGCCAAGACGGCAGATTCTGTTCCGCCTTGCGGTGACGTGCTTCGATTTCGGGGTTTGAGGGCTATACGAGCTTATGCAGGTGTACAATGTGTGATTTTCAAAGGTGATCTCCAGGGGCAAAAATGAACCCTGTCTTTTCCCTTTATCTCTGGCTACGACATATAGTGGCGGACCTGAAATATTTTCCGCGCCAAGCAGCTTCCGCATGAGGTCATGAAACCGCATCGGGCGAATCCCATTCAGTACGAACTATCACTTTCATTGCCTAACTAACTACACTAACTCCTATTACAAAATCAATTCAGTCTTGTCGATTGACAGAGTCTTCTTGTGATGGCCCCCAGCCTGTAACTGTAATTGTAATCTTAAGCGGCGACCTACCTACCCTCTCTCCCACTCTTTCCTTTCCTTTCCTACGATACTGGGTGCAAGTTACCGCCAATCCAGCTCATACTGTAGCCATGGAAGGGTTCATCAAGTTGTACATAGATACCCGGAGACTCTACGTGCAGGATCATGACAATCCAATGCAGAATAAACGGTAGCTTGGCGCTATTGAAGATCATTTTCACAAAACATGTAATACCCCAGCTCGCCCGGTCCGCTAATGAGATCGAAAGAAAAACACCAGTCCAGAAAGAAAGAAGGCCTGAACTTGGCAGGCAAGGTCAATCGTATACACACGAACAGGGAACCTCAAACAAAAGAGAAATCAGGCAATGAAGTTGCGGCGCTTCCGGTTGTACGCCCGCTGGTCTTTGAGCCACTGTCGGTAGCCCTGCACACTGCCAATCTTCTCGCCGTAGTAGTCAGGCACAGGGTTTGAGATCGAGTTGGTCGAAGGGTCCACGCGGAATCGTCGAATTCGATCGAAGAACTCCTTTTCTTTCTGCAGAGAAAATACGTCAGAGCTTATTATTACCGATCCTGCATTGTAGGTTTAGAACTCACTGTTGCAACGGACGGCTTGAATCGCCGGTAAACCAGACCCCAAACACCCTCGCCGACAACTGGACCGGCCAGCCAGCCCACAGCACCGCAGGCTGCCGTTGCTAGACCGAGAACCACGAAGGGGTCGAGGCCCATCACCTGAGCACCGAGAGACTCCAAATCCTGCGATGAAAGCAGCTGCACGCCGATCGTTGTCGACACGAGGCAGGTGCCAATTGAGGATGCCAGAGACCAACGACGGCGAGAAGCGCGGAGTTTAAAGAAAGAGTTCCAGTCCAGCTTGACATCATCCTTTCCAGACGCGAAGGTCGATTGTGCGCGGATATTCTGACGGTTGAGAGAATGCTGAGGAGGTCGGGCATGTCGGAAGACCACCCTCGGAGCTGCGCATTGCGAGGGACGGATGGCCGTCGAGTGGAGGCGGCTGAACTTGGATGCCATCGGGCTGGATTGACGGAGCGGGGAGGACGCGAGGGAGCTGGTCATAGCAGGGGTACGACCCCCGAGCACTGAGCGAACGGACATGCTGAAGGAAATGGCGAGAGTAAGCTGTATGGGAGAGAAGAGTCCAGAGATTGCGTTGCTTTTCCGCAGCAAGCGCGGTGGAGCCGGTGGTTACTAAGCAGTCCTGCCTCCAGCGAAGCTTTCCAACGTCCTTTATAACTAACAGGAAATAGCCAAGCAGGTGATGCTCATGCGAAGTCATGACCATTTTATTATAGGTTGAGCTTTTCCCAAGCACCAGCTGATTCACTAATGCCTTTCGTTGGACCACCTACAACTAGGTGCAGTGGTCCATATACCGAAGACTGATCCATGGCATACATAACCTTGGATGTTCCTCAATTCAAGCCCAAAATTTCATTGATGATGAAGATCAACGTCAGGATTGAGTGGAATCATTATTGAAGACTAAGGAATTCCTTTCCCTCTTTACATCTCTGAAGATATTCAAAACGGCTCAAGCATATCGTGTGAGCAACTTTCCACCGAGACACGCATGGCCGAAGATGCATCCCAGAATAATATCCAGAGTGTTTACCATTCTGATAACCTCCGATGGAATTTGCTTTGCTCTGAGTTGTAAATTTACGCTTGCCTATCCATGCAGGAGGCCACAAAGGCCACCCGCAAACACCGCCGGAGTCTGTATACAGCCTAGGAGGGACCCGAAGAAGAGATCGAAACTTCAGGCCTCCGACGACGATATGGACAGCGACAACCCGGCTGATGACGACGAGGAGGAGGAGACCGAGAGAAGCTCGGTCGGCGGAAAAGGAAAGTGACAGGGAAGACAAAGGGTTTAAACCCGATGTCAGTGTACCACGAAACAGGGCTTTAGCCCAGAAGTAATTAGCCAAGGAGTGAATGAGCAGTCAATTTTCCTTCGCCAACACTAATTTACTTTACTCGTAGTTTTCTAGAAGATCCTTGCATCATTTAAAGTCAGAATGAGGGTCGCAGCGCTTAACGCACGGGGTGTCGGCGACGCTGGAAAAGCGACTAAAATTCTACTTACTTCTACGATATCTTACGGAAAACAAAATGGACATGACTGTATTGTCCGAGTCACACATCATTGAAACGCTTAGGGCCTCTTACAAAAAGATATGGCCAGGGTGCGAGTGGTTGACAAACTCTCCGCACTCCAACTCCACAGGCGTAACAGTTGTGGCGATGATCGGATTGTCGATTGGAACGTTCAGACACTGAAGGCAGGGTTATGTTGTTGAATTTCTGCGTAGAGACTGCTCCTAGGTCGTCGCTTTTAGCGATTTATGCCCTAAACTCGGATTCGGAGCAGGTAGACTTTTTTTGATAGGATCGCCACCACTTCATAGACCTAGAAGCCGGACATCATCCTCGAGGACTGAGCCAACTATGTAGAACCAATAAAAGACATAGGCTGGAGTATTGCTGCTACTGCACAGTATTGGATTCATTTTACCTCGTCCATCCAAGCAAGCCTAGTAGGCGGAGTGGGGACGACCTCGGGAACTCCAGTGTAGAACTCCGTTTCCTCCTTACATTCCTCGCCATGACCACCACATCCATGCCCTCGCGCCCGCTCCTCACATCCTTGTTCGGGTCCCTGCGCAACTCTCGTTGGACTCTAAAACGTACCCTACGAAGCGATAACCCCTTGGACCTCAATGGCGAACTAAAGGGCACGGCAAACTTCACCCCACTCCCCAACTCCGACCACGACTGGCTCTACAGTGAAGAAGGCGAGATACCGGCTACGGCTAGTGGTGGAGCTGCACTAGCAGGCCTGCGCTGGACGAAGAAATATATTTGGCGGACCACCGATGCGGGCAAGATCAGCGTGTGGTTCGTGAAGGTCGCCCCGGGTCCCGAGGAGGCAGACTACCTCTTTCACGACTTTGATTTCGAGACCGTCCCGGTTGAGGAGGAAAGCAAATCTGAATATGTGACTGCCCCTACACCTCCGATTGTGTCATCCGGTAGTGAGACTCTGGTTCTCGCGGCGCGTGGGAATCACCTCTGCATCAACGATATGTATCGCACCGCGTACGCCTTTCGCATCCGTCCGGAGACTGGGGAAGTCGTGAGCTGGGTGAGTCGACATGTGGTTCGGGGCCCGAAGAAGAACCAGGAGATTGTCAACCGTTACGAAAGAAGCAAATAGGCGGTGTTGGAGCAGATTAGAGCGGTACTGGGTCTCTGGTGGAAACATTTCTTGCATTTTAAGCGTACTCTTATATTTATATCCCCATCTGTTGACACACCACATCCACCTGTTCTTCCCCCGGGGCTTTTTACAGGGTATATATAAAGTCCGGCCTCGCATCACCCAGCATCTCGATCTGATTTTGGTCCAGACCTTCGATCCACTGGTCGCGGTCACCACGAAGGCGCTTGCGGTTTTCACGTCGCAGCAGGAAGTATTGTACGATCGAGCCACCGCAAAGAAACAGGACAAGATAGGCTAGCACGACACCATGGCCGGGGTAGAAGCGAGGTGCATCCCGGTCCCGGTATATATTAGACGAGACAATCCCATTCAGGTTTCCCCAGCCGATAACGAAGCCAAGAGTCACGCCGCGCTTGTACACACCTGAGAAAAAACCAATCAGTGGCTGCACCCGTACCACCGGGTGAATAATGTAACCTACCTTCGGTGTTGTTACTGGCCCAGGCGATGGTGTTGGAGATCGCCGGGTAAATCCCCATCGCTCCCAAAAAGACTCCGGCGTAGCGTCCACCGGCAGACTCACATCCCAACAGCATAGAAAAACCGACAATTCCAAGGATGGACACACCGATGTTGCATAATCCACGCTGGCGAGTGCGGTCTGCAAGGAACCCAATCGCCACTGTAACGACGGCGGCCACCGCGTACGGAGGCACACTGAGCAGCTGAGCATGAATCGAACTATAGCCTGTCATAGAAGTGGATAGAGTTAGTTGAGCCCTGTGTGATGTGACATTGATATGTCATACCCTGAATCATCAGTCAGTAAATGGTTCTTCACTTTCTCAGCAATCGGATACTCACTAGTTCGTTGATGATGGTCGGCACAAACAACGAGAATGCATAAAGCGAACCGTCTGCCCCCATATAGATAACAGCACCAGTCCAAGTCTTCCAGTCCTTCACACTGGCCCAGAAGTAGGACATCTTAAACTCCTCGTGCTCGGCACTCGACTGCTGGTCGGAAGCCAGGCGACGCAGAACACGCTTCCGATCATCCGGCGACAGGAATTTGGCCTGGTCCGGGAAGTCATAGACGCACCAGAACGATGCGATACCGATCAGAAATGTGGCAAGACCCTCCAGGATGAAGATCCATGACCAGCCCGCTTTGCCTCCCACTCCATCCATGTTGGCGATAGCTGCAGCCAGCAGTCCACCGAATGAACCAGCCAGCGCAGCCGCAGAGAAGAAAATAGCCATGCGCACGCCAAACTCGGAACGTTTGTACCAGCAGGACAGAAAGTATCCAACGCCAGGGAACAGACCGGCTTCGCTGAGACCGAGGAACCAGCGCACGGCCATCAAACCCGAATAGTTCTTGACGATACCCATAAGCGTCATACAGATACCCTAATAAGAATCATAGTCAGAGAGAATCCACCAGGACATACTCAGGTAGCGCATTACATACCCAAGACATAATAATAAGCGGAATAAAAACACTCGGCCGCAGCCGCTTGAGCAAGACATTGGTCAATGGTTCAAAGACCGAGTACGAGATGAAAAAGATGGTAAGCGTGTCATTGTACTGGTTCGAGCTCATATTCAGGTCCTTGGTGAGACCTACGATCTTCGCATTTCCGATATTGGTCCTTGCGAGAGTCAATATTGTAGGGCCCACATGCGCGATATTGATGTACGTACCGATCGAGGAAGGAGACAAGGTACAACAGACTCAACCAGGGTACCAAGCGGAGATCGAGCTTCCACAGAAGCTTGCGATCCTGTAGAATCTGAAGTTAGTAACTTGCAGCGAACCTTCTGGAACTAGGTGTTTCTCATACAATTTTGGCTCTTTCTTCATCGCTTAAACCAGCATCGGGATCCTCAAAGTCAGCCAGTCTGTAGGAGACATTAGAAAGGTCCTTCTCCGGATTCGAGAGCTGCGAGGCATTCCCAAGAGAAGGCTTCCGATCAGACGGGGCCATAGTAACGAAGTCAAATGATGTCTAGAAAGGGGCTGCAAAACAAAGAAACATCAGAGCGGGGGTACAAGGGAGGTTATAAATATGCAGACTCAAACAAAGTTCGGGCCCATTGCCGATTGCATTCTCCGCATTCTCCGAGTTGATGAACCGGGGTGCTGTTACTATGGCCCACTTGGCACTACTTTCTTACTTGATGGGGTCGGTTATTCTAGGGCAAGTACGGAGGAGGGGAAATGAGGGAAATGAGAGGATGAAGTCTATGAATTCGCGGGGGAAAAAACAAAGGAAAGTGGAATCCGCGGGTCCGTGCGAGAGACTTGAATCTGGGGGTGGATTACTAATCATTCCGTGATTCATGAAGCAAATTCATCTTGTACGACTAGAGACAAATCGTGGTTGTATCCCCTTTCCTCTTCTCTCTCTCCTTTGCTTCCCCTAGAGAAATGTCCCTATCACGCTCTCCCCAGATCTTCCCCCGCGCTTTCCCACTCACACAGCGGAGCAAGGGTCGGTCTCAAACTTGACCTTTCCCTTGAATATGTCCTGGCTCGAGAGAAATTCGTATGCCCGCATAGCCATCCCGATTGAATGGAACCGAACGGTGACTACCCCTTCGCCATCGCGATCCCCGAAGCACTCCACGTGAGTAGAGAAAGAAGATTTCGCGAGCGCGCTGTGGAGGCTCTTCTTAATCATAGGATGGCGAGACTTCACGACAAGGCAACGAGTCCCACCACGTCGGAGGATGAAATCCTCCATAGTCGTACTCATAAGATATGTGGGGGTGGGCACCGGGCGTACTCGCGCCAGTGCAAAGCCCACATAGAAACCCTCTCGAGCGACTCGGCGGAGAAAAGCGAGGGCGCCGTCTTGATTCACGAAGGTTATCATAGCGGTCGGAGATCCAGTCAGGGTCAGAGGCGTGGTATCGAACAGTGACGCGGAATAGATTTGACCGCCGTGGATTCGGAGGAGGATCTGGTCGAGGGTAACATGCAGCGGAAGCTCTTCGATCACGACTGCACGATAAACATTGTCAGCATCGGGAGAGGGGATGTAGCGACTTCCCCACTGGAAGAACATATTGTTCTTCAGGCCCTCCCGACCGATGAGATTTCCCGGATAACGGGCTGCGCGAAGCTCTTCCTCGGAATTAGCGAAGACGGTTGAGTCGCTGACGGCCCAGCGGAGCCAGTCGGGCGATTTAGCTTGCTGGAGAGGGAGGGGGGCAGAGCGCTTGGAGTGCTCGCCGATGCCTGGGATCAAATCACGAGTATTGGAGTTACTGGTAAAGTCCGAGCCCAGATAGATGGGCGAACCCTGAAGATCAATCAGCCTGGGGAAACCTGGACCGCGTTCAACGCGAGCATAAGATCTGGGATGTACCTCACGAATGATAGGCTCTTGAGTATGAGTCGAAAAAGTGCTATATGCGACATATCAGATCATCGATCCCTCGGCAAGTTGGCAACAATTTAAACAGACTTACCTATGGGGCAGCAGAGTTGGAAACTCCAAGATCTCGGGAAACTGGTCCAGCAAAGTAGAGAACCTGGGATCAATTGGAAGAAAGACTTTGGGCTCCATGGGAGGGGGAACCGCCACGGACGCCATAGTGTCCGACTTGGACTCGGATGGGGGACGAGCAGAGGAGGTCGGACGGGGTCGAAGGTAAAGGAAGAAGGCGATGAGACAAATCAAGGCAATCAGAAACCCGATGCCTGGGGCGGAGAGAATCCTTTGCAGGATCTCCAGGGAAGGCGCGATGCGCATCATTTTGCAATGCGTCTACGCCGTAGCTACTTCTGGTGTGAGTTATTTTTGCACTTGGCCCTCAGTTGGCAGCGTAAGATTCACGCTTAAAGTGATATGAATGAGAGAAATGTCGGTATAACTGCTCTCCAGTCGCAGAGATGGTGAACAGTGATGATGTAGAGAGATGAAGCAAGATGAAGAAAAGATGATGAAAGGTGAAGAGATGAAGACAGATCAAACAAGGTGAAGTTATTTAGAGACTAATGCTCGGAAATGACGATGCTTCCCAAGATCGGAGTTGTCCTAATATTCGGGTGCATTATCCAAGAAATTCACCCCTCGCCAGTGCAATCCACGGTAGACTGTCATCCCAGCAATGCTGCATCAATTGTCGAGCATTTTGAATCTGTACGACTGTTAACGGAGTTCGGAAAAGAAGACATGGTACAAAGAGGAAACTGACCTGCTTCAACCCCGACTTCTCGAGCATAAAGAACCTATTTAGCAGCTTTCTGCGCTGTGTAGGATCTTGAGATTCACATCCGGCAGTGAACAACGGAAACAGTGCACACACCTCAGTGGACGCTCCAAGCCGCATGCGCTCCAGAGCCCCAATAAGCTTACGCAGAGCCTCTTTGACGGGGAAGGAATCAGGAGATGACCCCAACACCCGTCGATGGAGGTGGAGCAGACCTGCACATCGGAAGGCCTCTTCAATGGCCATCATATTCCCGCTTTCACCCAGATGATGGTCTGGATCTGCATGGGCGCAATCACCTAGGCCGTCCATGTCACCCAGCATATCCTGCGCTTCCATAACCACATCCGCGGAAGGGCGCCATCCTTGCCGGAAGTTGCCCATCTCGTCGAACCGCTGGTTGTCGCATTGCTGAACTAATCGCGCAAGGCGGATAAGGAGGAATCCAGTCCTTGGCGTGCATCCTGAGAAACAGTCCACACAGAACTCATCGTGATTGTTTGGACCACAGCAGGCGACGAGTACAGTATGGTACAGAATAGACGGAAGGCCTGCTTCTCGACAGGACAGAGCGCCCATGGTGTCGATATAGCCCAGCCAGCGGGCAAAAAAGGCACCGATTCGATTACCCGGCATTGCCATATGCTCACTCCGGGCAAGGAACAAATCTCGCGCAAGCTTCAGATGGCTTTGCCACGTGACGGGGACCTCAAATGTTCCGGGAGAAACAATCTTCAATGACAAAAGCAAAATGGAAGTTGCCAGATGGCTGTCGGTGATTCCATCATGAGACGATTCTAATGCCAAACGCAAACTTGGGAACACATCACTGACGAAATGTGCAATACGGTTGGCCGGCTCGGGATGACCTAGATACCGGGCACGATGACTTGCCGAGTACGCCAAGAGCAGGTTCAATAGGATTGGATCACCAATGGCCACTGATCCGTTAGTATACCGAAAGCAATTTGAAAATACGAAGGGGGAAAGGCTTACTCGCCGGCAGGACAGAAATGAACGGATTGTTATCACAATCGTGCGGGACCAGCATCCGAGACGTGTGGTTGAGAAAGTGATGGAAATACATCAGGTTGATCGGGTTCTCCAATAGCGTCTTTGGAAGTGGAGATAGATATCTCGGAATGTTGATGGCCACTGGGGTTGCATAGTACCCGCTATAATCGGGTTTCAGTGTGTCGGATGCAGCTCGAGATACTGGAGAGGATGCAGTGTCCTCACTTCGCCCCCGTGAGCTGATCATATCCAAAGCAGCATCGATGTCGATGGCGGCGTGGTCATTGTTGAAAGCCAAATCTCGGTCCGGACGCCCACAATCCAGGCCATAATTGTCGGTGACACTGGTAAGGTATGCCTGCCACTTGCTTTGAGCTGAATTCGTATCTTTGGAAGCCCACTCATCCGTTTTGGTATCGGGCGACAACACGTCCGAATGATGGAATGAATGAAGCGATTCAGCTCGGTTCGCAGGTGTTGATCTGAACGTCATCCCGTCGCGACCTGAAGATGACGTGCCAGGAGTTCCTACCTCTTGAGAACGGAGCATCAACGCAGCGATACCACCAGCACTTGGAAGGTCGCGTTGATGTCCATCAGGATGGGTCGCGTTCATGGAATATGCCATTCCATGCTCATCATGCGGAGACAGTTGAGCTTCATTCCGGTTATGATGTGGTGATGAATCAGATAAATCATTGGAAGCATCCACTGAGTTGCGAAGAAAGGACACAGGCTGCGACACTGGATTGGAGTGGAATGCGAACGCGGAGAGAGACCGAATGCCCACACCCTGATCGGCCGCCGCTGTAAATGACCTGTGGAAGCCTTGACTAAATGGAAATTGACCAGGCGAGACCGCTTTGGATAGGGATGAATGCTCTTCCCAGGTGGTAGCAAAATGGCATTCACCTTGCCTCGACGAATGGACCTCTTCAGACCCCGAGTGGGCCATCGGGGACTCGAAGATACCGAGTACCGGAGTGCTGGGTGAGGTGACTCCTGGGGAGGCCAGATCATCAGCGCGGACATGAGTGAAGCCGTCTGCAGGAGCACTCGTCATCGAAGTAGGCATTTGTGCCGAATTGACACTAGTCGGCGTGACATCTGCAAACCCTATCAACGTGCCCCCATATCCACTGGATGGGGAGCTAGGAGAGTCGACGGATGAGCGTTTCGTTCTGCCACCCCAATTCAAGCGCATACTATAATCGCATGCCTCTCCCTGTCGCTGACAGTTGAGACACATGGGTTTCTCCTCACCACTATACGATCCATCATTAGCCAAGCTATTGGCGGTTTAGCGAGGCGCCTCGTGCTTACCATTTCACCTTGCGAGCTTTGCAGGGCCTATAATAGTATTAAAAGCCATCGGTTTTACATCACACGGATGAACTTACCAGCATCCTTTTCGACTCCGACGCTTGGGCTCTGGCGCACCAGGTCTTCGTGGGCGAGGCATGGCACCTCAAGACCCGAGCATGCAGAGAAAGAAAATATGAAAGAGGCTCAAACTTGCCTCAGGTTTCAACAAGACGGTCCGCCATGAAGCAACGTTTGATATCACAATTGGTTCGCTTTCTGCGCCTGCAGCTGTGTTGTCCCCAAGTAGCAACGAAACGATAATCAACCAGACACCCACACCTAGTAAATAATGTCATGGAGGTGTGGAAGAGAGATGAGCCAGAGACAAATGGGGATTAACCGTAGGGACAGCAAAATGAGCTTTCTATACTGCAGAAGCAGCACGAATGTAGGGAACAATGATTGGACAGTGATGATCTCGCACAAGAACAAGAGAAGTTAGGGCCCACCCAATCCAGGGTCTTTATTCACCATGCATCAGTATCCCACAAGAGAAGAGAAATTGAGCATGTGGCAGAGAAGATTGGCAAATCTGGAGAGCGAGCTAAGTGTGGGGAACGCGATAAGAGACGACTCAGTCGGAAATCGGGGAAACCGGTGATCCGGGGCGGCAGAGATTAGTCACGTGCCCTACATCGTCGGAGTTGTCCGGGTTCCTGGGATTTAGATCTTGGTTCGACTTATCAGTCCTTTCTACAATTTCCCTCAGCCATGGCCCAAACATTGGTTCAGCAGCATCCACTGCAGCGCCTGCCTAGTCCTTCACAGGGCTTCTCTGCCCTCGTTCATGTATGTTCTCTATCCCATGGTTTCTGCTTCTGGGCCAACCAGGCGGGTGGGTTCCATGGCTAATATACTCAGGCAACCGGTCTTGCTAGCTTCTTCTGGTCTTTCAAATGGTATGTCTGCTATATTTGATAAGGCCACAATTCCAATCATGCTGACTGATTTTTAAGGATGCACGACAATCCTAACCAGGCGTAAGTTCAAAGGTTGCTTGGAACCTTGATGGAGAACGAGATGTGCTGATTCACCCCAGCAACGAGGCATATGGCTGGCACTTCCAGTATCTGACCGTCATCGGTCTAGGTCTCTCTACTTTGACCTTTGCGTGTGGCCTGCTGGCTGATTTGACGCTGTCTCGGCGGTTGTTCCTCGCCAAGAACATACTGTCAGTATGTAGTTGCCCTATGGAAGTTCTGATCAGTGTTCTGTACTGGGGCCTTCGAATGGTGAGTAACACTATCAAAATTTCAACACGCCGGTCCTGTCTAATAAGCACATCTAGATTGACAAACGTCTGGTCATCCCTGATTGGGTCTTCATCCCGATGCATGCTGGTTCGTCGCCAAGATCTTCCAAAGTGGTTCATTTGGAAACGGCTCCATGTTAATCAAAGGAAACAGATATCAGCTTCCATGCAATTCCTTCGATTGCCATGTTGGTGGATTTGCTTCTGCTTTCCCCGCCTTGGACCATCACCGTCCTTCCTTCTCTGGGTTTATCCGGCACCATCGCCTTTAGCTATTGGTTCTGGGTGGAGAGGTGCTTCAGCTACAATGGCTGGTAGGTAGAGACCCTGAATCAGGTGCGTCAACATACTGATCGGTCTAGGTACCCGTATCCCATCTTTGAATTGCTACCCACTTCTGGTCGCGTCGGGCTGTTCACGATGAGTGCCGTCGTCATGGCCCTGAGCACTGCTTCTCTGAAGTGGCTGCATGGGCGGGTCAATGGGTTTGGGGCTCCCATCGAAGCTCAATCTCGACCCGGTGACATCAAAAGGATGGACGGCCTGTAAAATTTGCTACGACTATTGGCTGGGATAAATGTTCTTGATGATAACGGTAACATATGACCTATTCGGATCATAACCTATCCAGATAGCTGCCCAGGTGAGCATATTTCTACTTATCTAGGCACCTTGGTAGATACATATGATTCGAGCGGCTTTGACAGTCATTTGTCTTGCATCAAACGGTTTGAGAGATAGCATAGCACTTGCTATGCATTTTCGGAGCTATTTGGAAATACACAACTACCTAGGTAGCAAAAGAATAAAACTTTCGGGATATTCTTCATGTAAGTATAACTCCCCACCGGATGGGATGCCCATCATGTTAGGTTAGGTCTGGGAGATATAGTCACTTCGTCTCCTTTGATGCACGTTCTCTAGTTCATAGTCTATGGCATCGAACATCTACATGATATACCAACGTGACAAGTCTTGACTCAGTTATAAAGCATGACTTCTCCTCTTCACACCCATCATCTCCCACAATTCACTTGGTTATTGCTCGGTCGCGTCTAAGTTTTCATAACCTTTAGAAGGATGGGGCTCATGCGACACTTATCCCAGCCCAAAGTGACTAGTCTTGCAGAGGTGCCCAAGGCTGCAACAGATATCGACCAAGACAAAGATCAAGGTCAAGGTTCAGATCCAGACCAAATCCGCGTGATAAGCCTTAATGGTGGGATCGTCGGTGGAGCCGCGTGTTTGGGGTTGCTGTCCCTTGCATTGGAAACGTGGAACTTTGAAAGTGTCAAATGGTGGATCTGGACTTTTACGGGAATGGCAGATGCAAGCGGAAGCGAGTTAAACCCAAAAGGAAAATGACACTAAGGGTAAAAAAGGACGAATGTAGGGAAATCGGAATCCCAGTTGGAATCTCCGGCTGCATTCGGCCCAGACCCTACTTTTTTCCCTTTTCCCCCCTCTTTTCTTTTTCCTTGCGATATGGGCTACTCCGTACACTAACACAAACTGACTCCAGTCTATCGTTCAAGCCCTTTTCATTATGTTTCTCGGTCGGGCCTTATTGCTCACTTTAATTTCTACTGCTTGGGCCGCTGACAAGAACCTCATCCCTACGTCCGCCTCCGACTCGTTCCCGCAATGCGGTCTCCAATGCTCCCAACTCTACGCTGCTCAGGATAGCTGCACGGCCAACGCAGACTCTTCCACCTGGGTCTCCTGCTTCTGCCAGTCTTCTTTCGTCTCCAATTTGAAAACTTCCGGCGCCGTCTGCTCCAACTGCGACTCCGACGATCAATCCAAGGTCTCCTCGTGGTATAGCAACTACTGCAGCTCGGGTGGCGACAAGGGTACTACTGGCGCCGGCACTAGCGTATCTTCGGCCACCTCTACTGCCACCGCGGGCTCCAGCACGTCCAAGTCGTCTACGTCAAATACAGATGAAAACAAGTCCTGGTAGGTTTTGTCGCGAAACCCTCGTCCGTTCCGTCACCAAGTACTAACATTGACTCCGCTGCGCGCAGGTGGAGTACCCATTACAAATGGGTGATTATGCTGATCGTCCTCGCCATCGGATTTAGTGTCATTGGCGTGCTGGGTGCCTGGCTCAAGCGGCGCTACGACGCCAAACGACCGGGCCTGTACCATGGAGGCACCGCAGAGGCCAGCAGCAGCGGCGCACTCCGCGGCAACTCGGGCGTCCTCAGTCCCATCCCCGTCGGAGGCTATGCTTCCACAGCGCCGAACCAGTCGCGCAACTTCGGCGGGGAGTCCCTTGCTAGCAGCTCGCGCACCGATATCGCGCCCAAGGGTGTCCCTGTAGCGGGGAGTCGCACGCGCCTGCACAAGATAGGACAGTCTCCCGCGGCAGACGTGGAGATTCGACAGGTCTCGCGCCGGTGATTTGCAATCTTTTGCTTTTGAGAGGGAAATCGTGCGCTGTTTTTCTGTGATATGTGAACTGGTATCTGCGCCGACGATTGCTACTTCTCCATCTCATTTCACTTGCATTTCTCGGCGTTGTATATGTGAGTATTTTGGCTAACGGATCTGGTTCTCCCTTTTTCCAATCGAGCCGTGTGGGCAGGGGCCATCTGCTATTTTGATTTCAAGTTTCAAGGTGCCGGCTGCTATTGACTGTCTCTTGCATGACCTGGGCGGTGTTGCTCTTCCACTTTCCACTTTTTTCCTTTTTACCTACGTTATCTATGCCCAGATGGTGTAGAGGTGTCACCGGATATAATATGCGCAGGGCCCGGTTCCCTGCAATTGAAAGTTCAATACGTCCGTTATCTCGTATATATTTACAGTAAACTTCCGGATTCTAGGAAATGCTGATGCTGACAATCTTCACATCCACCTCCGGTTTCTCCTTGTGAGTCTTGACGTTCTCGATCTTGTGCACCACATCCAATCCCTGCACGGCACGACCGAAGATGGTATGTTTGTTGTCGAGCCACGGTGTCTTCTCGGTGGTGATGAAGAACTGACTGCCGTTGGTATTGGGACCCGCGTTGGCCATGGACAGGGTGTAGGGTTTGTCGTGTCGCAGGCTCGAAAACTCGTCAGCAAATTCGCCGCCCCAGATCGACTCGCCGCCGGTGCCGTCGCCCTGCGGGTCACCACCCTGGATCATGAATTTACGAATGACTCGATGGAAGATGGTGTTGTTGTAGTATCCTCGTCGCGCATGCGTCACAAAGTTCTCCACCGTCCGCGGGGCCGCGGATGGGTACAAACGCAGATGAATATCGCCCATCGTGGTGTGTAGAATTGCCGCCGTCCCACTCTCTGCACCCTTGCTAGCGCTCGCGCCGGAGTCCCCAGCGGCCTGCGTAGGCTTCTCGTTCTGTACATCACGGCTCGACTTGGACACCTCGGTCTCGTTGGTGAACATGTAGAAGCGCACCTTGGCGAATCCAGTGCTGAACAGAATCGGGTCGCGTCCCTCGGCCTCCTGCAACAGCGGGTTGTTACTGGCGGCCATTGACACCGTCACGACGCCCTTTCGCTGCGGCTGGCCCTGGTAGAGAGCTAAGTTCAATGCTCGGAAGGGCTCATCGCGACCGTACACCCGAACCACACGGTTGGTGTAGGTATTGATGCATTTGATTCCGTATAGTGATCCGTAGAGGAGGAAGTGGCCGGACTCGTCGAAGGAGACATTGACCTTGTTCCGAGTGGGCTCTCCCTCCAGCTCTCGTTCCACACCCAGTCGCCGTCCGAACTCTACCTCATCCAGCTGATATGGTGCTGTGCCGGCCTGTTGCATGTCGGTGATGGTCGCTATTGACTCGTCGTAAGTTCGGTAGAGCTTACCCGTGGCAAATTCAAAGACCCGCACCTGCCGATCAGGGAATGACATCGTCGCAAACTGGTCACCAGAGGGCGAGATAGTGATCGCGGTGGGGACGGATTTGGCCTTTTTGAATGCAAACAAGTTGGTCGACGACTTGAGTTGAAACACATTGTCCGGTTTCTCGAACGACCCATCCCCAGCTCGCCAGTACTCAACCATTCCCGACTCATCTGCCGATACCACGCAGTCGAAGGCGTTGTTGAAGGCCAGAGACACCACGGGTGTACGATGAACGGTCTTGACCGTGTGCAGAGGCTGAGGATTCTCGCCTCGCCCATCGAAGACTTGGATCGTGTTACTTGATTCGTCTGTTACAGCAAGTAATGGCAGAGAAGCACCTCGTCGATGCACCCAACAGACACATCGAGGTACAAAGTCTAGTGTATACATGGCCAGAAGATCTGTTCATGGTCAGCAGGATGACCAAGAGCATAGCACTGGCAGACATACCAAATGTGATCACATCGAAGATTTTGACCGTTTTGTCGGTTCCCGCTGTCGCAAAACTGCGTCCATCGGCACTGACATTCGTACTGCGGATTTCACCAGGGTGGGCGCGGAATTCCTTCACGAACTCGATACCTTCGGCCATCTTCTTCCAGAACTTGACAACTCCGTCGATCGAGCTGGTGATAACAAAGTCGGTGACCGGAGTGACGGTCACGAATGACAATTGCTCCTTGTGCATGAGGGACTTGGAATACCGCGGCGAGGCGGGGAGGGCATTGACGTAAACCTTCTCGAAGGGTAGCTTTCGGCGTTTCTTCTTTGGCGCGACTTCAGAGGGTAAAGCTGGACCGAAGTCATCGTCGGAGGAGTCTTCGTCGCCTGTGTAGCTTCGCGATTAGCAGTCTGCCGCAAAGAGGTCGCGGAGCTTCAGACGGAGCGCAACTCACCATTCTCGTCGCCATCGACAGCGGAGTGAGGGCGCTTAGTCGTCGTAGATGCAGCGAGCTCGTCAGAACTAGCCATTGTGGAATTGAAAGTAGGAAAGAGGAAAAAAAAAAGGAAGAAGGGGGAAGTTCATAAGAAACGTCGAGAAGATCGCGGGCGGTGATGATCGCACCCAACCAGAAGCTCGGGCCACGCAACTTTTCTCCTTTCCCTCGTTTCTCCCCACTGTTGACCGAAGTTGCTCATCTTTCCAGCTACCTTTACCAACGAACAGTTCCCGTGTTCGTTATAGCTGGTCAATAATGGTCTGTCTCTCGATGTCTCCATAATCTTTGAATCTACCAACTGACGCATCTTTTGTACAGGCGTCATTCGGCAATCCCACACAGATCTTTGGTGACGATGTGATCGAGGAGAAGGGCGAGAACGCCCGTCTGTCGGCCTTTGTGGGCGCCATCGCTGTCGGTGACCTCGTGAAGAGCACCCTGGGCCCCAAGGGAATGGACAAGATTTTGCAGTCTGCGTATGTGGAGGGGTTCTTATCTGACTACCGCGGGGAGAAATATATACTGACGTGAATGGCGGGACAGGTCGACCGGAGAGATCCTCGTGACGAACGACGGTGCTACGATCTTGAAATCCATTGCTCTCGATAATGCCGCTGCAAAGGTGCTGGTGAACATTTCCAAGGTTCAGGATGACGAGGTTGGTGACGGCACGACATCCGTCACCGTGCTGGCTGCAGAGCTTCTGCGCGAGGCCGAGAAGTTAGTCAACGCCAAGATCCACCCCCAGACCATCATCGAGGGTTACCGGATAGCCAGCCGGGCCGCCCTTTTTGCTCTCGATTCCGTGGCTATCGACCGAAGCCAGGACCCAGAGGCCTTCCGCAAGGACCTGCACGCCATCGCCCGTACCACCCTGAGCTCCAAGGTGCTCGCACAAGACCGCGAGCACTTTGCCCGCCTGGCCTGCGAGGCCGTCCTCCGCCTCAAAGGATCGACCGATCTTAGTCATATTCAAATCATCAAGAAGGCTGGCGGCAAGCTGAACGACTCGTACCTGGATGAGGGTTTCATCCTCGATAAGAAAATCGGTGTCAATCAGCCCAAGCGACTGGAGAATGCCAAGATCCTGGTGGCCAATACCGCCATGGATACCGACAAGGTCAAGATTTTCGGTGCTCGCGTCAAGGTCGAGTCGACCGGTAAGCTGGCCGAGCTGGAGAAGGCCGAGCGGGAGAAGATGCGCCAAAAGGTGGAGCGGATCAAGGCCCACGGTATCAACTGCTTCGTCAACCGCCAGCTTATCTACAATTGGCCCGAGCAGCTGTTCACCGATGCTGGTATCGTGTCCATTGAGCACGCCGACTTTGACGGCATCGAGCGTTTGGCTCTGGTGACCGGCGGCGAGATTGCCTCTACCTTCGACCACCCCGACCAGGTGAAACTGGGCTCCTGTGATCTCATCGAGGAGGTGATCATTGGCGAGGACACCCTGATCAAGTTTTCCGGTGTGGCTGCTGGTCAGGCCTGCACCATCGTGCTGCGCGGTGCCACCGAGCAGCTGCTGGACGAGGCCGAGCGCTCGCTACATGACGCTCTGGCCGTGCTGTCGCAGACCGTCAAGGAACCTCGAGTGACCCTAGGCGGTGGTTGCGCCGAGATGGTGATGGCCAAGGCCGTGGAGCAGGCAGCCCAGAACACCACGGGTAAGAAGCAGCTGGCGGTGGATGCCTTTGCCCACGCCCTGAAGCAGCTCCCGACCATCCTGGCGGACAATGCTGGTCTGGACTCGAGCGACCTGGTGACTCGTCTGCGCCAGGCGATTAACAACGGACTGATCAACTCGGGTCTGGACCTGTTGACCCCCGGTGGCGGCATCGCAGATATGCGTGACCTGGGTGTCCTGGAGGCCTACAAGTTGAAGAAGGCGGTTGTGTCGTCGGCCTCCGAGGCCGCTGAGGTATGTTACTTTCCATGGGGTTTGACCTACGTTGATACTAACATCGAGGATAGCTTCTTCTCCGAGTGGACAACATCATTCGGGCAGCTCCTCGCCGACGGGACCGAATGTGATATGATTGATACGCTAGTGAACATGTACCTTTTCCCAGGAATCCAAAAAGAATTGTCTATAGACATCGGCGAGTATCTTGATGCCTGGGTGCCTCGACACCTTGTGGCCTTAGTGCCTGGGTTTTTGTCATCTTTGTCAGCGCCACCGTAAAACCGGACCCTGAGTGTTCTCCCAGTGCTGATGTGAGTATTGTATGTTTCGTAGTGAGAGTAAAAAATAATGTACCAGTCCATTTCCGAATATCTTGGCTTAGGCAGCAGAATAAGCAGAGCAGAGTCGGGGAAGTCTCAGGAACTCGGTACCTTTAGTGGAATGACGATCCTGCGGGTCGGTGTCAACCGAGCTGGGGAGACGATCAGAGAAATCTAGATATCTAGGTTATCCGAGCTAGATCTACTCTACCCAAGTTCAAGGATTTTGAGTAAACAAAAGTAAGTGAGGGATGCCAAGGATGTCTCAGCACTGCATCTTCCGCTCACTGCCGTTTAGGACAAAGTCACCCCGTCATCAAAGTTATTTTAGGACCGCTGTTTTCAAGCCGATCTAAGACCAACCATTCACAGACTTATTAGACAATCTAGGCGTCTTGATCTCGAATTCCAACCTTCTAGGCGCTTAGATACATCAAGTAATAAAATAAAAAAGAAAGAGTGGATCCCAAGGCCCGGGGTTCACCAGCGGTTCAAGTCGGTTGGACCCTTTAATGAAGGTGGCACCCCGGAACTTTTCTTTCTCCCCCGTCTCTCTCTCCCTTGTACACACTCTCAGTCCTAATCTGTCCCGACCCGATTTACTCCTTCGTTTCGATGCCAACCCTTCCGCTCGTTTGAATTTCCCCCCCATGCTCTTCTCCAACTGGTTGCCCGCCTTACTGGGCGGCGCTCTCGCCATCCAGAGCGCGCTGGCCGCCATCGAACTCAACATTGACGATGAAAGTCGGTGTCCCGCATTCCAATCGCTTCGCCCATGTGGCCCCTCGACTGACCTGAAGAATGTACTCTCTAGATTCAATTAAGCAGGCCGCCAAGACGGTCGCCACCGATATGATGGCCTACTATAATGATCGTGACTCCAAAGCAATTCCCGGAAAGTTCGACGGCACCTGGTGGGAGGGTGGATCCATGTTCATGATCCTCATCCAGTACTGGTTTTTGACCGGTGACGCCCAGTTCAATGCCGAGGTCATGGAAGGCATGTACTGGCAGAAGGGCGACGACAACTACTTCCCCAGCAACTACTCGCAGTACCTGGGCAACGACGACCAGGTCTTCTGGGGTCTGGCTGCCATGACTGCTGCCGAACTGAACTATCCCGAGCAGGATGGACAACCATCCTGGGTCTCGCTCGCACAGGGTGTGTTCAACACCCAGGCCCCGCGTTGGGACACCAGCAGCTGTCACGGTGGTATGCGCTGGCAGATCTGGCCCTACCAGGCCGGCTACCTCACCAAGAACGCCATTTCCAACGGTGGTCTGTTCCAACTCTCCGCGCGCCTTGCTCTTTACACCGGCAACGCGACCTACACTGAATGGGCCGAACGCATCTGGGACTGGAGTGCAACCACCCCATTGCTGAAGCAGAAGAATTGGAACATCGCCGATTCTACCACTTGCGAAACGCAGTGTACGGACCACGGTGATTGGCAATGGACCTATAACTACGCGACGTACTTCAGCGGTGCCGCCTACATGTACAACCACGTGCGTTTCCTGCTACTCCCCTTTCCAGTGAACCCGTGGCTAATCTGACGCTTTGCAGACCAACGGAAGCCAGAAGTGGAAGGACGGCATTGTAGGCCTGCTTGGCACCTCCAATCAATTCTACCCGACCAAGGTTGGCGGAGATATTCTATCGGAGATCACCTGTGAGTCGATTGAGAAGTGTGATCGGAATCAGATCACCTTCAAGGCCTACTTCGCTTCCTGGGCCGCTTTTATGACCACAATTGTCCCCGATATTTCCGACATGGTCATTCCCAAGCTACAGACCTCGGCCCAGGCTGCAGTTAAGACCTGCACCGGTCTTTCGGATGGCTCGCACTGTGGTATCAAGTGGTACACGCAAACCTGGGACGGCACCGACGGACTGGAACAGCAGATGGCTGTCCTCGGTGTCCTCAATGCGATCATGGTTCCCTTTAAGAACCAGGCACCCTTCACGGCCGACACTGGTGGTACGTCCAAGAGTAACCCTAACGCCGGTACCAATAGCTCCGACAACGACGTCCCCCAGCTCAACAACATCACCACCGGTGATCGGGCGGGTGCCGGTATCCTCACCGTCATCTTCGTGACTGGCTGGGCCGTTGCTGTGACATGGATGATCCGTGGTGGTTGAACACCCCTGTTATTTTCGATTCCCCTCTTTGTGTCATTCCTGGGATCCCGTAGGGTTGCCCTTTTGTTCTTATAAATTTCCTTTACCTCTGGATGTGTGTCTATTTCTGCCTTTATTGTATTTATCTTGCTTCTTCTTTTCTCTTTTTTCCTCGGCCGGAGCATTCTCCCGGTCACGGCGTGGGGTTCTGCGGCGTCTAGGAGACCTATCTTTTGATTAGCCTGAAACCATCGGACTCTTTTCTTTCTTTTTCAGTTCATCAGGATGTGATGATGCATTTCGTAGTTTGCGAGTATGTCTTTCTTGCCGGGTGTCTGGGACTTGGGACCAAAGTACGCGTATGTCAATGCGGTGTCAGAGTATGACATCTTGAGTGGAAATGCACCGAAACGAAAGGAGGCTTAGCACCGATGGCTGGTGTCACAGAGTAACAAATAGATTTGACAAATTGAAGCAGGGGAAAAAGGGGCCCAACTCCTTGATAGCGTGTACTGTACTGTACACGTGTATTACACACAATCTTCGACTCTGCTCGTTCATTTCCTTTGCTTTCTTCCCTTTCCATCTTTCCACTCTTTCTCGAACCCCTTTGTTATCCTCTTGCTATTTACTGTCCTTTTCCATCCCGGCCACCCATCATACGGGCTTCCACCGTTTGAACCATCCACACCGAAGTGGGGGAATGATCCGCTACCCGGCTTCTCGGATCGCTCCACATTCACTCATTCTTCTTAAACTATCCGCGCCATCTTTCCATCATCAACAAATGAATCAGATACCCTCCAACTGCTAAAGCACTTTCGCCTTGTTGTGCTGACGTTCCCATAATGCGGTGGCGGCTGCCGGGTGCCCGATCGACCCTCCCGGCCAGCGTCGCACTCCTACTACTCCCCGTCCTGGTGGCTCCGCAGCAGCACCCAGAACCTCATGACTCCTCTGCCTCCCGAGTCTCCGTGCCCGTAGCGACCGGAGCATATCCCTCTATACATCAGACAGCCCCCGCGGCTGAACCCATCGTGAAAACTAACGATGCGAGCGCCCTGGCAACTCTGGCTCTGGCGGGCTCCGGCCGCGCCGTTCGAGCCCCTCCTGTCCAGGCCAGCAGCACTGCTGCCGGTCTGGATTCGCAGCTTCACGCGCGGTCCTTGCAGGACTGGGAGGTTGAGGACTTTGTGCTGTTGGCGACCGTCGACGGAACCATTCACGCCCGAGACCGAAAGACCGGTACGGCTCGTTGGGCCCTCGAAGTCCCCGGCAGTCCCTTGGTCGAAAGCATCTACCATCGTGCCAATCGTACTAGCTTCGACGATACTGAGCCGGAGGATGACTTTTTGTGGATTGTTGAGCCTAGCCAGGATGGCAGCTTGTACATCTACAGCCCTGGACAGGAGGCTGGGCTACAGAAGCTTGGCCTGACAGTCAAGCAGCTGGTGGATGAGACACCTTACTCTGGCACCGACCCTGCCGTGACCTATACCGCCCGGAAAGAAACTACACTCTACACCATTGATGCTCGCACTGGGAGTATCCTGCGGGTTTTCAGCTCGCGTGGGCCATTTACGGCCGGACAGGAATGCCGGAAGGTGGACGGACAGGACCTGGACCCGGAAGAGTGCGAGACAACCTCTGGTACCTTGGTTCTCGGCCGGGTCGAATATGCAGTGGCCATTCAAAATACCGAGACCGGTGACCCAATCTGCACTTTGAAATACTCGGAATGGACGCCGAATAATCGTGACATGGATCTCCAGAGCCAGTATGTCCGTACGATGGACCAGAGCCATGTCTACAGTATGCATGACGGAGTCGTCTTGGGGTTTGACCATTCACGCATGGACCGCCCTCGCTATACACAACGCTTCTCATCGCCGGTGGCACGTGTATTCGATGTCGTCCGGTCGGCCAACAAAGACGCACCCGATGCCTCGACACCGCTGGTCCTACTGTCGCAGCCACTACAACCCCCAGACCCCGACTACGGCTCTTTGGACGAGCGCGACATGCGCGTATTCATTGATTCCACCAATGCCGGTGGATGGTATGCTTTGTCCGAAGAGACATACCCTCTCGTCACCGGCCGCGCCCAAATGGCTCCGGTGTATGACAAGGATTTCTTTCAGCGAGGACAGTCTCTCATGAGCCTGACTCCAAGCCAGCAGCGAGATGCCCTGGCTGGTGTGCACTCACTGCATGGCCCGCGTATCGTTCCGCCCATCCCTAGACTCGCCGGCTCGTCCACGACCGAAATCTCCAACGACACCCCGCGAGATCTCTTTCGCAGTCCCTCCGAACTCGCCCTCCCTCCGGCCTTACGACATAGCACAATTATCCGTAAGAGTTGGGACAATGCACTGGACATAGTTGTTACTCTGGTGCTGTTATTCATCGGCACATTCATCTATTTCAACTCGCACCATATTCGAGACCTCGCGAAGCAAAAGCTTGACATTAAGAACATGATCAACTCCAATGACAAGGGATCAATGTCGACGCCTGCGACTCCGATCATCAGTGGAGCACCAGACATCAAGCGAGCATCCACTCCAACTCGACCGGTGCCTGATGTAACCGTCGACGTGCATTTGCCTGATTCCGACGTGCATTTGCCTGATTCCGCCGATGGCGATGCCACTCCACGACCCTCGCGAGAGAGCAGTGTCACGGCAGGAAACCCGACTCCTCGGGTTCAATTCGAGGCATCTCGCGGACCAGTCGACGTGGACGCGGACAATCAAGAAACCGACAAACAGGGCAACAAAAAGAATCGCAAGCGCGGTACACGTGGTGGAAAGAGCCACAAACGTCGCAGGAAGCCGGGAACTGAGGGCGATGCGACTGACCAGGCCGACCAGATCGTGGAACAGGTCAACCGTTTAGCCCCGCAGGCTCGGCTGGAACCCGATGTGCAGCTCAGCCGCACCGTGTCAAACGAGATCATGGAGATGGATGGTGTCATTCGGATCGGGCGACTAGAAGTCTTCACCGATGTTGTACTTGGCCACGGCAGTCACGGCACTGTTGTTTATCGTGGCTCATTTGACGGACGAAAGGTGGCCGTCAAACGCATGCTTATGGAGTTTTACGATATTGCCTCGCACGAGGTTGGACTGCTGCAAGAAAGTGATGACCATCACAATGTCATTCGATACTTCTGCCGTGAGCAGGCGACCGGTTTCCTGTATATCGGTCTGGAGCTGTGTCCGGCTTCCCTTCAGGATGTCACTGAACGACCGTCTCAGTTCCCAGAACTGGTTCAGGGCGGTTTAGACATGCCTGACGTGCTTCGCCAGATCACACAAGGTGTTCGGTATTTGCATTCCCTCAAGATTGTTCATCGCGATCTGAAGCCGCAGAATATTCTGGTGGCCATGCCCCGTGGCCGAACCAAATCGCAGGCGCTGCGGCTGCTCATATCCGACTTTGGTCTGTGCAAGAAACTGGAGGATAACCAGAGTTCTTTTCGTGCCACTACCGCCCACGCTGCCGGAACGTCTGGCTGGCGTGCCCCTGAGCTGCTAGTAGATGACGACGCCGGGCCCCTGAGCCTCGCATCGCAACATACGGAGTCTTCGGAGCCCGCTGTCGTCGACCCGCAGACCAATCGCCGTGCCACTCGTGCTATTGACATCTTCTCCTTGGGCTGTGTCTTCTACTATGTCTTGACCCGTGGTAGCCATCCCTTCGACAAGAATGGCAAATTCATGCGCGAGGCCAATATTGTGAAGGGTCAATTTGACCTAGAGGAGCTAAACCAGTTAGGTGACTATGCCTTTGAGGCTGATGATCTCATTCGCTCCATGCTGTCTCTTGATCCACGCCAACGGTACGTCTCTGTAAGGAATTTCTAATGTACCATACTGATTTTTGACCAGACCCGATGCAAGCGCCGTCCTGATGCATCCCTTCTTCTGGCCGCCGTCAGACCGACTCAGTTTCCTTTGTGATGTGTCCGACCATTTCGAGTTCGAACCTCGCGATCCTCCGTCGGATGCCTTGCTGTGCCTGGAGTCGGTGGCTCGGAATGTGATAGGGCCGGAGATGGATTTCTTGCGTGTGCTTCCTCGGGATTTCAAGGACAACCTGGGCAAGCAGCGCAAGTACACCGGTTCGCGCATGCTGGATCTCCTACGTGCACTGCGCAACAAGCGCAACCACTACAACGACATGCCGGAGTATCTTAAGTCCTATATCGGATGTCTGCCAGAGGGATATCTCAACTTCTGGACGGTGCGCTTCCCCAGTCTGTTGATGAGCTGCCACTGGGTCATCACGGAACTGGACTTGACACAGATGGACCGGTTCCGCCGTTACTTTACAGTGCCCGAGTAGTTCCGTCGTAGTAGATAGGCAATACTTTGAAATCGAATTCCCGCTATGTCTCCTTTTTGAATATTCCTTGGTAGTTAACTAGTTAGTACTTTTAGAAAATCCGACTAATTTTGACTGTATGCACGCGTCAACAAACACGAACATCTGCACTGTGGCCTGAATTCTCAGGCAGCTACTCGCGACCTGCAGCTCCGCGGCTTCTTCACTTTCACCCAGTCAAATCCTCTCTTTACCTCACCTCAACCAGCTCGTCTCTCTGCCGGCTTCTTTTTTTCTTTCTTTCTTTGTTTCCTTGATTATTTTTTGAGAGCCATGCGTGCTTGATGCTTTCTGTATCTCTTAATTCTTTCGCCTCTGCCCCCCCGCCTCCACAGTAAGCCCGAGATGGTTTTTTTACGACTCGAGGTCAGGGTTTTCCCACGCGAACCGATCTCGTCCAGCCCGAGCCTTTTTCGCACGTTCATTGGAAGTAATGGTGAGGACTCTACCTCGGAGAAGAAATATGTTTCTTTCCTGCTGGCGCTCGACAAGCCGGAGGCTCTGAGGCTTAGTGACCTAGCCTCCATGATCATGGACGAGTGGAGAATTCTCCGGCCGGACCAAGAGTGAGTGAGGTGTCAATTGCGCATTTTCAATGATTGTTAGGCCCCTGGTTGCTAATGGTCTCTTCCTGATAGTCCTCTTACAATCAAGAAACTGCTCGACGATGCCAACCCCTCCGTCGATCTAAGTGTTGGAATGACTGTCGCCGATGTATTTGTGGACCGAGGCAAAGCCCGCGCGGATGGTCGTGACCAGCGCGGTACCGTCCGTGTGGTTCAGAGACCCTCAGAGCACTCCCCTCAACGTTTTGGCTCCGTGGTGCAGGACTGGGACACTGCCGTTCATGAATCCAAACGAAGACGGTCCCAAGCGGAGCAGGAAGCTCTCGCCAAGCGGTTCTCTCCCATCGAGGAGGAGGATGATGATATGGAAGATGTTTCTATGGAAAATTCAAGTCTCGAGCACCGGCATCGCGACCTCCCCCTCTCCTCCGTCGAAACCCATGAAACCCATAAGAGTGTACCGCCATTGCATCAGGAAGAGCCTTCAGATGCTGCGATTCCGGGAACCCCTCCCTTCAATCGCCCGGGGAGTGAAGAGCTCGGTGGTGACATTTTCAGTCCACAGCAGCGGAGACACGAATCGCGCCCTGATGTGCCGTCCCGCAAACGCAAACCGAGTCCCGAGCAGGATGCGCCGGTGAAGGAGCCTCGGTTGGAAGAAAGCACTACAGCAGGCCAACCGACTACCAAGTCACCCGAACCCACAGCCGAGACGAGGGCCTTGTCGACACCGAGTCCAGCTAGAAGACGCAGCATCCCGGCGTTTGCGAGTCCTAAATATAGGAGGCCCAGGGTGTCTGAGACGTCACACAGTCCCTCCAAGCAAGGTCTTGGACTGGGCATCGCTAAGAGCCCTTCTAATGGCCCATTCCCCAGCAGTGCGCTGTCTCCGCCATTGAACCGTGGACCTGTCATGGAGAACTCTCAATCTTTACAGTCGGCCATGCGCAAAAATACTCCTATCAGCCAAGTGCAACAACGCCGATCTGTTTCCTTTGCCGAAGCGAATGATATTTCCATGGGGGTCGGCTCGGAGTCGACTCCTCAAAATGCCTCCCAGCCGCCTAAAGCGTCCCGAGACACTTCAAAGTCCTCTGAAACGAATTCGGAAGGCCAGAAAGGTCAGACCGTGTACCCTGCCTCTGCGGAAAAGCTGCAAAAGCTAAGGGAGAAGGCCGAGAGGAAGTTTGCGCAGCCCAATGAACCCGCGGGCCACAAGATTGGAAAGCAAGATGAGAAGGCTAAAAAAGATAGCGCGGGTCAGAAGGTTAAGACGAGAAATCAAGAAGAGGATGGGTCTCGGAAGGAAGAAAAGACCCGCAAAGAGGAAGAGGATACAGCCAATAAACAGGCTGGAAGGGAAAGAAAGGAGGAAGAGAAGACAAAAAACCAAGAAGAAGAGAAAACCAGGAGAGAGGAAGAAAATGCAGGGAAGCCGCAAGAAGCGAATCTCGGAAAAAAGACAAAGGACCGACTCATCCGTGACCAGAAAGATGCAGAGGAAGCCCAGGCAATCCGGGATAAATTGCACGACCTTGATACGGACTCGCGAGCCCTCGAGCTTTTGGAGAGAATGCTGGAGATCTATACCAAGATTGAGAAAGTGAAGACTCATGGCACAGCTACAGAGTTGCGGAATCTCCGAAAGAAACTCCCACGCCTCCAGAAGAAGCTTGAGCAACTTGAGAATCCAAGCTCCCCTACGCCTGAACCTGCCTCCAGATTAACATCCAGAGCGAACCGGTCGATTCCGACTACAGCCCCTGCCGCATCCCAGGGCATCGACACAAGCCCATCTTGGTCATTTGGCAAGCCGAACTCCCACCGTCGACCTAGTGTCACATCCAATCAGTCACCGCGATCGAAGAATGACCAATCAGCTTCTTCTGGCGAGCAGTCTGATCATTCTATCAATGGTGTTGTTGATGGCCAAGAAGCTCAGGACCACGTGCAGGCTGAAACGCAGCTAAATGGCTCCAAAGAAGAGTCTGGAAAAGAAACCGCGGAAGAACCTGCCGAAGAGTCTGCCAGGATGTTCATAGATGAAGAGGCAGAGGGGTCTCAGGGCCGGGAAACTGAAGAAAGCGAAAGCGAAAGTAGCGAGAGCGAGTCTGAGTCCGACGATTTGCTCCCCTCCCATACGCCCCCGATCTGGTGCCGCAGGTCCCCTGTTCGCAATCAATCCTCAACCGCAGCCAGACCCACTCCGAGCAAAGCTGCCAGTCTATCCACTCCGCAGCCACCATCTTCGCAGCTTACTGCGGCTCGTCCCACTCTCAAAGGACTGCTCCAGTACCAACAGGAAGAGCAGACAGCACGACAATCCCAATCACAAGCTCAATCAACGGCCACTAACCCGCCGGAACGCCAGAAAATGTACGAACCATCTGCCTCCAACGACTCCGAGTCGGACGAGTCGAGCAGTGATAGCGACGATGACGACGACAGTGCGCAGGGCGATATCCTGCCCGACGGGAACGCTGGCAAACTGCGCAAGCCATACGTTACTAAGTAAACTTTGGGCTCCTATCCAGGCCTCTGTCTAGCTTGGCCGTTTGTATCGTTTCCAGCACTGTGTTTTCTGTTGATACCCTCTATTCTTGCTTCCTGCTTGAATTTGCGACATAGTCCTACGAATTTCCATGTATCACCCAGCTGCAAATGTCAATATGCATATCTAGTTTACAAGTGCCGCACGTGTTATCTCCTAGGTCCCGAACTTGCGCTAACCCTAAGCCTTGATGCCTCGAAACGTGGCAAAAGTGGGGAAGCCGATACGAAATTTCGGTGATCGGAGTCCCGGTTCCCCGACTCCCCGACTCCTTCCAAGATTGGTGTAAAAGCCGCGCGTGTGCGGCTCGGGGTGGCTATTTCCGAACTTTGGAGCATAAAATTGGACATCGGTGTTTAGTGCCCCCCGTTCCCCGTTAAATCTCTGCAATGGGTTTGGTTCCTGATTATATATTTCTATTGATCTGCTCCCAGATGCTGTTTCAGCATCTTTTTAGGTACCTCACGCGACTGACCCTTGGCCATGGACAAGGAAGCTGAGATGGAGTTCGCTCCCGTTACGGAACGGACTATGACCCTCGATGAACGAGAGGGGGAAACTTTGAATCGCATCGCATCAAGTAAACTCGGTCAAAGACTGTCTGCTACTGCTAGCCGAAAAGAAAGCAAGGATCCCCGATTAGATCCTAATAGCCCCGAATTCGATCACCATCGATGGGCCCAGAGTGTACTCAGCCAGGTACATGAATCGGAAATCGATACACCTCATCAGAGCGTGGTCTTTTCCGATCTTTCAATCAGTGGCTCGGGTTCTGCCTTGCAATTCCAGGAGACTTTGATCTCCAGTCTTACACTCCCCTTTCGCCTCGCCAGCAGAGCCCTTTCCGGAAACCGTTCTCCTCCTCGAACAATCCTTCACAGTTGCGATGGCCTGCTACAAGGTGGAGAGCTTCTACTTGTTTTGGGTCGTCCGGGTAGCGGATGTACGACTTTCCTCAAAACGATCTGTGGGCATCTCAGCGGCCTCAACATGGACCCCAACAGCAAAATCCACTACGAAGGCGTTGACTACGAACAAATGATCAAACATCACCGCGGAGAAGTTGCTTATAATAGGGAGGTCGATCTGCACTTCCCTCATTTGACAGTCGGACAGACACTTTCCTTCGCTGCCCACGCCCGTGCTCCTCACCAACGCATCGAGAACATGACACGCAATGAATACGTCGACGCTATCACCCAGGTGGTCATGTCGGTTTTTGGCCTCTCTCATACCTTGAACACCAAAGTCGGCAGTGACTTTGTGCGTGGCGTGAGTGGAGGTGAGCGAAAGCGAGTTTCTATCGCGGAAATGTTCCTGTCTCGTTGCCGCATCGGAGCTTGGGACAACAGTACTCGCGGTTTGGATGCCGCTTCAGCCCTGAAGTTTGTTCGGGCTCTTCGCCTCGCAGCCGATATGGGTGACTCCTGTCATGCAGTTGCCGCCTACCAAGCATCCCAGTCCATGTACGACCTGTTCGACAAAGTCGTGCTTCTCTATGAGGGCCACCAGATTTACTACGGCCCTCGTGATCGAGCAGTTTCCTACTTCCAAGACATGGGATGGATGAGACCGGAGCGCCAGGTCAGCGGTGACTATTTGACCGCGGTTACAAATCCCACGGAACGCAAGGCCCTTCCGGGCATGGAAGACAAGGTGCCACGCACCGCGAAGGAGTTTGCCGCCTACTGGAAGAAAAGCCCGGAGTATCAGGCTCTACGCAATGAAATCACGATCTTTGAACGAGAGCATCCCCCCAGTGGCCATGACGCCAAGAGGCTCCAGGCCAGCCATGAAGAGCAGCAGGCTCGTCATACTCGGCCTCGCAGCCCGTATCTTCTTTCTGTCCCCATGCAGATTCGACTCTGCACCCGAAGAGCCTACCAAAGAATGCTCAATGACTTACCGACTGCCCTGTCTCCGCTCATCGTTCAGCTGATCCTGTCGTTGATCATTGGATCCGTTTTCTACAACACGCCCAACACCTCAAGCTATTTCTTCCAAAAGGGTGCTGTCTGCTACTTTGCAGTCCTCATGAACGCATTGTTGACAATCAACGAGATCATGCAACTTTACAGCCAGCGGCCCGTGGTCGAAAAGCAACGTGGTTATGCCTTCGTTCATCCGTTCACTGAGGCTTTAGCCAGTCTGGTCGTGGACTTGCCTATCAAACTCTTGCGTATCTCCGCCTTCAGCATTGTCCTCTATTTCATGGCCAATCTGCGTCGGGAGCCCTCCCAGTTCTTCATTTTCTACGTATTTCTGGTCTTCGCTGTCCTGACAATGTCCGGCCTCTTCCGCAGCCTGGGAGCTCTGACCAAATCTATCGGCCAGGCGATGGCTTTTGCTGGTATTATGGTGCTCTGCATCGTTGTTTACACCGGATTTACGCTCCCCCAGCCCTACATGCACCCCTGGCTGTCTTGGATTCGGTGGATCAACCCCGTCTATTACACATTCGAGGCACTGATTGCCAATGAGTTCCACGGTCGCGAGTATGACTGCTCTGCGTTCATTCCAAGCTACGGAACTGGCACGTCCTTCATTTGCTCCTCGGTAGGAGCAGTGGCTGGCCATCTCAAGGTATCCGGCGATGCGTTCATCGAGCAAAACTATGAGTACACCTACGCCCACCTGTGGAGGAACTTTGGAATCCTGATCGGGTTCATGATCTTTTTCAATGCGGTCTATCTGACAGCGACTGAATACCTTGGCACCGACAAATCCAAGGCAGAAGCTCTCGTCTTCCGTCCCGGTCACGCACCCAAGTATCTACAACCTAGCCATGATTGCGAAGGTAGCATTTCGGATCACCACATCCCCGAAGTGCAAAAGTCAAACGACACAATCCTTCTACCTCCGCAGAAAGATGTGTTCTCCTGGAAAGCTGTCAACTACGAGATCCCCGTCAAAGAGGGCACTCGCCGGTTGCTCGACAACGTCTCTGGGTGGGTGAAACCTGGCACTCTGACCGCATTGATGGGCGTCTCTGGCGCAGGCAAAACGACGTTGTTGGATGTGCTCGCTCAGAGAGTGTCTATTGGCGTCGTCACTGGAGACATTCTGGTAAACGGACAGCCGCTGTTGCCAAATTTCCCCCGTCGCACTGGCTACGTGCAGCAGCAAGATCTTCATCTCGATACGACTACCGTGCGAGAGGCGCTTCAATTTAGTGCTATGTTGCGTCAGCCGCAGAGTGTGTCGAAGCAGGAAAAGTACGAGTACGTGGAGTCGGTCATCCAGGTCTTGGGCATGGACGATTTTGCTGAAGCAGTTGTGGGCTCTCTTGGAGAGGGCTTGAACGTTGAACAGCGAAAGTTGCTTAGTATTGGTGTCGAGTTGGCTGCAAAGCCCACTCTTTTGATCTTCCTAGACGAGCCCACCAGTGGTCTCGACTCCCAGAGTTCATGGACCATTTGTCAATTCCTTAGGCGCCTTGCAGACCATGGCCAGGCCGTGCTGGCGACTATTCATCAGCCCAGTGCAACCTTGTTCCAGTCCTTCGATCGCTTGCTCTTCTTGGCCAAGGGTGGAAAAACGGTGTACTTTGGTGACATTGGCGAGCAATCTTCCACTCTTCTGGAGTACTTTGAGCGCAACGGCGCCCGCGAGTGCGAGGACCTGGAAAACCCTGCCGAATACATCCTTGATATGGTCGCAGGTGATGGATGCCCGGGCGTGGACTGGGCCCAAGTCTGGAATAAGAGCCCGGAATACGACGAGGTGCTGGCCGAGGTGGATCGGCTTCATTCCCTTCGACACGGCTCAACCCACGAACCTTTCGAGGACGACAGCAATGCTGAATTTGCCATGCCCCTGTACACCCAACTCTGGATTGTGCTTGGAAGATGCTTCCAGGGCTATTATCGACAGCCAGACTACATCTATGCCAAGTTCATTCTTGGTATTGCATCAGGTCTCTTCATTGGTTTCTCATTTTGGAAGGCCGACAACTCGGTGCAAGGTTTCCAAAATGTGCTCTTCAGTATCTTCCTGTTGTGCACTATTTTCAACACACTCGTGAACCAGATCATGCCTCGTTTCGTCAATCAGCGCTCTCTGTATGAGGTGCGGGAGCGTCCGTCTCGCATCTACTCGTGGAAGGTCTTCATCCTATCTCAGATCCTGGTGGAAGTTCCCTTCCAGATCGCTTTGGGCGTCTGCTCATGGGCTTCATTCTATTGGTCCGTCTTTGGTACTGGGCAGGGCGCTGAACAGCGCGGTCTGATCATGCTGTTCATTGTCCAATTCTTCATCTACGCTGCCTCTATGGCTCAGTTTGTCGTCAGCGCCATCCCAGAACCGACCCTGGGCGCAATGCTCGCCACTTTAATGTTCGGTCTCTCGTTCATCTTCAACGGCGTTCTCCAGCCACCATCAGCCTTGCCTGGGTTCTGGATCTTCATGTATCGTGTTTCTCCCTTCACATACTACATCAGCGGCATTGCGAGCACAGCCCTTCACGGACGAGGTGTGTCCTGCAGTGCGGCGGAACTCAGCGTCTTCGATCCTCCGGCCGGACAAACCTGCCAAGAGTATATGACGAAGTATGAACAGATGAGCACTGGCACTCTTACCGAGGTTAGCAAGAATGCCACTTCTAACTGTGAATGGTGCAGTATAACTTTGGCGGACCAATACCTGGCGGGCCGAGAGATCTACTTTGGCGACCGTTGGCGAAACTATGGTATCTTCTGGTGCTATTTCATCTTTAACATCTTCGGAGCCATTCTTTTGTACTATCTGTTCCGGGTGAGGACATCCAAGGCCAAGGTCGGGAAGGGGAAGAAGTCTGCCTGAGCGGAGGTGACGGCAGACTAGCATTGCATCAAGCGAAGTAGGTAGGCCTGCTTCCGGTAGTTATATAATAATATTTTAACACGCTTTTCAAATTTCATTCCGCACTTCCAACTAAGTTGGCTTTCCATTTTCGTTGTATTGGCCCCTTTCATACCTTTCATATTCCTTGGGCAACAAAAAGATTCTCGATTAAAAAAGAAAAGTCAAAATTCCCAGCGTCGTGCTTTCTCGGCCCCAGGCACCAAGGCACTAAGGCACTAAGGCACTAAGGCCCAAGGTTTGTGAGACACATCATTGACTCTGGCTCTGCCTTACTACAAGGTAACTAATTGAATACCCAACTAGTTAGTTAACTAGGTAGTTGAAGTCCTTTCTATGCTCACTCAGCATCTATTGGGTTCCCGTATCGTGTTACCGTGTCACATATAAAGATCAGCTTCCTTCCCCCGCAAAAGTCCACCAACTCCACCAAACTCCATGTCATTTCCCCCGCCCCCCGCAGCTCTCGACTGGAACGACATCGGCTTCAAAGTCCGCGATGGTACATATCTCTGTCTTTTAAACACTGCGTTACTAAACATTTCTTAGTCAATGGCCATGTCGAGTGCCACTTTTCCTTCTCCGGCTCCGGCCAGTGGTCCGCCCCGCGTTTCGTGGCCAGCCCATTCATGTCCATTCACGGAATGGCTCCAGGTCTGAATTACGGACAGCAGGTGTACGAGGGCATCAAGGCCTTTCGGCATGCAAACAATAGCAAGATCACTGTATTTCGCCCCGACCGCAATGCGAAGCGGATGCAGCATTCCGCCGAGGTGGTGTCCATCCCTCCAGTTCCAGAGGATCTCTTTATCCAATGCGTTCGCCTGGCAGTGGGCGCCAATGCCGAGTACGTACCTCCTCACGAGTCTGGGGCTGCAATGTACGTGCGGCCGCTTCTCTTTGGATCGTCTGCGCAGCTGGGACTGAGCCCACCGGACGGCTACACCCTGGCGGTGTTTGTCATGCCGACCGGAGTGTACCACGGAGCCACTGCCGTCGACGCTCTAATCCTCGAGGACTTCGACCGATCAGCGCCACATGGTACCGGCCACGCCAAGATTGGAGGGAATTACGCCCCCGTGCTTCGGTACAGTGACAAAGCGCGACGCGAAGGGTTCGGCATTACGTTGCATTTGGACAGTGCCACGCGAAGCGAGGTGGACGAGTTCTCGACATCCGCCTTTATCGGTGTGAAGCGAGATGGAGACAAGATCACCGTGGTGCACCCGGATAGTCGCAACGCTATCGACTCGGTGACGGCGGGGTCAGTGGGTGAGATTGCGCGCAGCCTCGGGTTCGCCGTGGAAAAAAGACGTGTCGGGTATGAAGAATTAGATCAATTCGACGAGATCATCGCCGCAGGCACCGCAGCAGCACTGGTGCCGGTGCGGAGCATCACCATGCGTTCCAAGGGTGACGAATTCCAGTATCGCTGCGGTAACCAAGGCCAGGGAGGCGAGATCTGCGTGAAACTCCTGCAGACACTGCGTGGTATCCAGTCGGGCACGATCGAGGATACTTTAGGGTGGAACATGGAGATCGAAGCTCCGCCGAAAGAGTGGTTGCAGGAAGGCACCGCTGAACGTGATGAGAGCGGAGCCAATGTTCCATGAGCCGCGAATTTTGTCCAAGAATTTCTAAAATTTATAAAAGCATCTAATCCCCCTACGGCAAAAAGCCTATATTCGGGTGCCGTGGATCGTCTTATATATGGATATCTTGAACACATTCCAATGTTGCAGGTAATAAGGGACAAATACGTCGCTTTAAACCATATTCGAAGAAGTCATCCAAGACTCATTGTGGACATTGCGAGCAACGTGCGAGCGCTAGGTAGCTCTCTAGGTACCTAGAGATTGTTATGATAACTACTTGGTTATGTATCGACACCCTTAACACCTTGCTCTGCGTAGCACCCAAATACAATCGCCCGATACCGAATCCAACCATACAAAATCCGCTCTCTGTTCAACTACAGACTCCAAAGAACGGGATACACTAGGACCAATCATTCTTCAAGCAAGTCAAACCACTCCGGGACCTCCTTCACGAGTTTCTACATATACTTCTCCAGCTGGACCGCAGACTTGGTGTATACCGTTGTTGCGTCATTATACTGCCGGCAATTACTAAAAATCAACTTGAGATCGCCGACAAGGTCTTTCGGAGTAGTATAATAACCACTGTCCAATCTTTCCTCTATGGTCGACAGATCCATTGGCGATGTGATGACGTTGTAATAATCAGGGACCTCGTCTTTATTCACCGGATGGAGAAAGGGCCATGCATGCTTGTGGTTCTGGATGTGATTTAGAAAACGCCGAAGTTCGTTGAAATGAGGTCCGTGGCGTGGTTCCCGTGATAACTTATCCATCTCTGGAGACCAGCCGGTTGCCCGAATGGCAGGGATAGAAAGTGGATCGATTGGAGTAATGACGCCGTTTGCCCATTGCTGAGGCGGTGGATGGATGATATGGCTTGTGCTAAAGGTACGTGTTTTGGCTAAAACGCATTCCTTCTGCTTAAGAAGCATCCTCCCGACTTCGAGATACCGTATTCGGGGAAGCATCGAGCATTGCATAAGTGTCCCCCCTTCGTAATCCTTGATATACCCCATCCAGACCGACTTGGGAAGAGTGATATCTTTTTTAAAGCCTTGTTTCTGAAAATACCCAGTAGCGTAATTATCGGCGTAGGTTAGAAAATGCATCACTGGAGAAGTAGCTTTAACATAATCCTTCAAATGGGCCATAAGATGCGCTCCATATCCTTTCACCTGCTGATCAGCCGAGACCGCGCAGAAAACAATCTCGGCAAACCCGCGGTTACGAAATTCTCGATATGATATGCCGCCAACAACCTGGAGAGGCATTTTGACGATGGCGATAGACAAATGAGCGCGATCGTAGACGAGACGTGCGATATAATCTTTGGGCATTTTCGGAAGTTGCTTTTGAAATAGGCATTTAAGACCTGTAAGAACGATTGTACTTTCTCTGGAGCCATCATTGTCGACAACTCGGTACTCGATCTCGCCATTTCGTTCTTCTAGAACTGCAGGCTTCAGAGCAAGTCAGAATGTTTCCTCATGTTTGGGGGGTCCTAGCATACCTTCTCTGGAAAAGAGACCCTGCGGGTTATAGCTGGAGTTTTAACATCCGGCTCTGTCGACACGTCATGAACATCTTTGATCCTTTTGGCATCAGGGGCGGGATCCAGGTCTTCGAAAGCCGTGCGCTTCGCGACGAGGAGATTTTGCCTGCCGTCAGCTGGAAATAATTGCGACTCTGCTTTGTCCATCTGTGTTAATTCCAACGAACCTAAAAATGGGATAGGTGATATGCAAAGTAGTGTAGGTTAAGCTCGGGCTCTCTGGGTTATGTATGTACTTGATGCGTATCCAGCTGACCGGAATCCGGATCCTAAATTCTCCGCCCGAGGATTTACCCCTTGGATCACGTGACAGTATCAGACTTCAACTACACTCGAACTGTCACTCTGCTCTGGTGGCAAAGCTCTATCTCATGGACGCATCAAGCGTAGGAGATGAGCGTTGGAAGGTATCAAGCCTTTATCACTCTTCAATATCTTTATGATCGGACCTTTCCAGCTCAGAATTCGGCATTGCCGACCATATTGTGGTTAAGGTAGAGGTCAAAAAAAGGGATGGACAGGTCAATTGGTTGGTTTTGCTTCTAAATCCAGTATTGGTAGCACAAGGGGATCACTTTTGAATGGCTATCAAAGTGTCGTGTTTCTATCTAAGTCTCCGGTTCAACGGTAGCTAGTTACACATCCAAGGTCAGTACGGGCTTGTTTGCGGGGGGTTTAGACAAGTTTGACTCCCTCGGTGCAAGGCAACAAATGCGCCAACTCTACAAACGATGTCTTCAAACCTTGATTTGCACGAATCATTTTCATCAATCGCAGAAGCTGATTTTATCACCCTCCACCTCACTCAATCGCCGGTCCCTCTCTCTCCTAATTCGCCGAGCCCCGAAGACGACTCCGCCAATACGCCGCCCTCATCGCTAGTTGAGTCGAGTGGACACTCCAGCCAGGACACCATCGACTATTCCACGCCTTAGGTTCGCCGGGAAATGCTCAGAGAGCTCTGTTCTATTGACACTACGGTTGCCATCGAAATCATTGAAAAGTATGATCGGCAGGCCACGCAGCAGGGATGGTGCCGGGTGGTGGCACTCAAAGAGTCTAAGGAAAACGGCTACGTGCAGGTTTCCTGGGGCGGTGTGAATAAGTTTGCTTGTCTGCAAGCTGTGGTGGTGTGGGCGAACGGGGAGACCTTGAAAGCAGGGGTGGATGCCTCTCATCTCTGTCACCAGAAGAAGTGTGTAAATAGAGCCCATATAATCCCAGAGTCTACGCTGAGCAACCAGGCTCGCAAGGGCTGTCGGGTATGGGTAGACTGCAACCATTGCAGTAGGAAGGTGTTTGTCTGTTTCCATCAGCCGGCATGCATTAAATACTGTGCAGGCTTTCGTGACCACAAGCAATTCTTAGATGAAGGAATCTGCAAGAATGTCACCGACGAGCCTCCCATCTGTTGAGAGAAGAGGATGAAAAAGATGGTTCTATCGCGGGATATGAAAGGCTCCGAAATCTTGTCTACGTTCACATCGCTCCGCATTGAAAGCTGTATCTGTCCTTCCCATCGAGAGTAATTTTCTCTTGTAGAAAGGTCATCGGTCCATTGGTGACGTTAGTCGTGGTATAAGGTTCCTGGGGTTCCATATGGATTTAACTATCCTATTCCGCGAGGATGGCATATCAATTTACTCGATTTGGTATCAGCCTCGTTGCGTTCTATTGCTTGGCATTTTTCGAGTTTCCTAATGATGAAGTTCGTGTGTCTGGGCTCTTAGATAGGATGCGGGAGGAACTGAATTGGGCTAAGAGACATAAATCAAGCATCCAAACCGACCGTCACAATCGCTATGAAAGGCGTGACCTTTTTGAAGTGGAGTATACTCGGCCCCACGTTAGTCTAGGATCTCGCAGAATTGGGAATTGTTTATTGGGGAAATAGACCAAGCGGATCTCATTTGAATTGACTTAAGAGTCGATAATTCATCGGGGCATTCAACTGTCTCAATATGTATGAAGACATGCCTACATAATTCAAGTCGATTTACCGTTCCCATCTGAAGATACAACACAAACATATGTACTCGTTTGCTTATTGGCAGCACATGTCAACATCGACCTCGTAAATGATGCAATCCGCAATCCACATCCGGGGTGCAGTGATTGGTGGTTAAACAGTATCACCAAGATCAGAGCTCTGCAGGCTTAAAGGCCAATTCGAGATCGATTTGATCATCTTGGATTCTCTTCATTTCATTCCCATCTCATCAGGACTCTGAACCCCGGACTCACGAATTGCGGAGCCCGAAATGATCGACCGGGCTCCAAGCGATCCGGGGACCTGCCCGAGTCCCGACTACCTCCCTCCCAATTGGACCCTCACAGGCCATGATTGCAGCACATCACTCTTTACTACTTTGACACTTTCATCATGACCGATCTACCACCAATCCAGTCTCGGGAGCTCGAGCGGCCGGCTAGCGCAGTCTTGAGCGAGACCCGACCGCCTTCTCCACGCGATCGAGATGATCGGGAAGCACTCGAGCTACGTGAGATCCAAACCCAGGAAGACCACGAGCTGGACTACTCCCCCCCGTCCCCCTCATCCGGCGAAGAATATCGCGTTACCCGACAGACAACCTCCTGCGCCAGTGTCCGACGGCCCCCCATCGAGCGAAAGGGAGCGTGGCACAAGATCTGCCGCTTTTGGACGCATCATGTAACTCTAACGGTGCCCCAGAAGAGCAACCGCGACCATTTTGGTGAGTTGCGATGTACTCCGGTGTGGATTGTCATTTGGCAACTAGTACTGACGGGATTCTAGCTTTGGAAAGGACATTCCTCGCCTATATCCGCACCTCACTTGTCATCGCGATGCAAGGTGTTCTGATCGCGCAGCTCTTCCGTCTCCAGCGATCACCCACCTCCGAAGACCGGTTGCGATTCTACGAGGTCGGCATTCCTCTATCGGTCACTTGTCATGGTGTCGCTGTCCTGGTGGCCCTGATCGGGGCCTATCGGTTCTGGAAGCAGCAAAGTGCAATTTCACGAGGCAAAATCCACGCTGGAGGATGGGAGCTCAATTCGGTCGGGACATTACTTTTCGCGGTAGGTGGATATGCTCGTCACGCAGACAGTCCGATAGATGCAACTAATGCGATTTAGATCATTTTCGTGACACTGGTCATTTCCATTGCGGTCATCGTCGAGCTAGAGAGGAGCCCTGCGACGCTCATGCAACGAATCCTGCTCCGATGAATGGGAAAACCGTCCTCTTTTCACGCCTTTATGAATGTTCCAAAGATCCATTTTAATAAACCTCACTCGCCAAGTGGCCGAGGTTGTGAATGCTAAAAGTTATTTTTGAATACTCAGTTGATTTGCTTGTACTAATCTGAAACAAGCAGCACAGTTTACATGACAGGCAGGTCCGTCTATGCGTGCAGTGCAGAATAAAAAGGAAACCTTGGGAAGATATGACGATCACTCATAGTACTATCTATATCTGCACTTTACCTACATCTGATCACAAATATCCAACCGTTACAAGATCAAATGTTGGCACCTCCATTCAATGGCAAGATTTGACCTAGAGGGAAAGAGATTAGCCAGAACTCCGTGTCGCATGGTCGCCTTCCACAACTCACCGTTGATCCATTCTCCCGCAGGACTGGCCAGGAATGCCACAACACGACCAATGTCCGCAGGCACACCGCACCGCTTCAGGGGACTGCCGTTGGCCAGGGCCTGCTCGATCTCCTCGAGCGACGAGTTCTGGTCGCAACCTGGGGCGTACCGCCACGAGTTCTTCAACCACATGTCGCTCTTCACACCGGCGGGGGCGATCGCATTCACCGTGCATCGTTTCTTTCCAAAGTCGGCCGCGAAGCAGCGGGTGAAGCCCTCCACGGCGCTTTTGCTGCCGGCGTACAGGGAGTGTCCAGGAACACCCACCCCCGCAGCGATGGAAGACATGAGCACGACGCGTCCGCCGGGCTGAATGTAGTCGTAGGCGTTCTTGGCAACGAAGAACTGGGCTCGTGTGTTCAGGTCGAAGACGTCGTTGAAGTCGGCGAGTGTCGTGTCCTGAAGAGAAACGAACTTCTCGGTGCCTGAGTTGGAGACGACGATATCGAGCTGGCCGAAGCGTGCAACCACCTGTCGGAACAGGTTTTCGATGGCCTCGACCTGTGTCAAGTCTGCCTGGAAGGCGGCTGCGCGGACGCCCTGCGTTTCAATCTCCCGCACCGTCTTGTCGGCGGATTTGGGGTCCCGAGCATAGTTGATGGCCACGGAAGCGCCCTTCTTTGCTAATTCGAGGGCAATGCCAGATCCAATACCGCGGCTGCCACCCGTCACCAGGGCGACTTTGCCTGCAAGCTCTCCGAGAGTGGCGTTGGACTGGGTAGCGACCATCGTTGCCTTCTTTGGGTTCATAAAAACGTGAGGGAATGTGTAGGATCGGGTTGATGATGGATGATTTTACTCGACGACAGAAAACACGGGGGGAGGCAGTTAAAATGGGGGAATTGATTGTCGAGGAATACGACAATGTGAGGGTACCTGGCTGAAATCAGACTTCTCTTCCAAGTCCGCATCCTATGGAGCCAGTAAAAGAAGATATTTCGACCCGGTTCAGGTGGGTATTTCATGCTATTACCAGATCAAAAGACTGCTAGAGTCCACATGGTTGGTTTAGGCGATGTGAAGATGTGTAGATTACCGCATGCGGAAGGATTTCCATCAAAGAGCGGGACTATCGTGTCCACTGCACGTCGCATCTGAAGGTTTCGGTTGTATTCGCTGTTTCTGCACAGGAAGAGAAGGCTTGGGAATGTTGGCCGCATCCGGAACGTCCAGGTCAGGATCTTTGCTAGCACAACGAGCTGTACATGCAGATATACCAGAAGGTATTCCTCGAATTTTTATTGCGAGAAACATCTCATTCCCAAGTATCAACATGTCTCCCGCCGTGAAAAGCCCGGAGCCCAATTTGGACATTAGCTTCCAAGGTTAGCTTCCAAGACCTATGTGATTTGAAAATATGATTGACTTGGATAGATTACCTGGTCCTCTCCAAGCTGGTCTTTGACTGGGCAGACAGCTACGATGCCAAGGTAATATACCGGACTTCTCGATTCGAATTCATTACTCATAAATCCTCTTCAAGGACTGGGATCGCCTCCGCAGCATCATCGCCCCCACGCTGACGGTAAGCTTTTGCGTGGTGCTTCATTTCGATGTCCACAAGACCATTGGCTAATTCAAATAGGTGGACTACACCAAGATTGGGCTCAAGAGATGGGATGACATGTCTGCAGAGGACTACATGGCCATGGTGACACACCCCGGATTCCTGGGCGATCCCACCATCAAGACGCAACACCTTCTGGGTCAAACCTGGTGGGAGAAGATCTCTGATACCGAGGTGATCGGTCATCACCAGCTGCGTGCGGCACACCAAGTGTATGAGACGGTCGATCTTCAAGAGGTCAAGCTGCGTGGTCACTCGCATGCTACGAATGAGCACTACTACCGCAAAGTGAACGGAGTGTGGAAATTCGCGGGTCTCAAGCCCAATGTCAGATGGAATGAACTGCGATTTGAGGAAGTCTTCAAAGGTTTGGACTGAACCTTGGGGGATGGGAGCAGTCTACAAAGTTAGATAGATAGGAGAATCCCGTCTTGATTGTTCATGCGAATGCACTGTCGAATTCTATCCGGTCGGGTATATTTTGCATTTCATGCTGCTCATGAACTCCAAAAAGCCTTCTGCAATGCATCACACATCAACGTAATACATCGTTTACCTTCGGACAGTACTCCATCCATGGCAAGGAAGGGATGCGGCATTCCCTTCATAACCTGAAGATCCACCTCCACACCCGCCTTCTGCAGCTTTTCGGCATACTGTTCGCCCTCAGTCCGAAGCACATCCAACTCGCCCACCATGACCAGCGCGGGTGGCAACCGAGACCAGTCATCGTCATAAAAGAGGGGGCTGGACTCGGGATTGGTCCGATCCGCCTTATTCGGCAGATAATGATCGCGGTACCAGATCATCTTGGCCGCGGGCAACGCGGGAGTGCGTTCATAGCGCCGATAAGACTCATTGTTCTCCACGGTGGCGGTGTTATCGGTGACGGGCACCGAGAGCAGCTGAGCGCGGAAATGCACCGGAGGTGAGAGGGTCAATGCCTTGTGGGTCATGATAGCAGCAAGGTTACCACCGGCCGAGGACCCGCCCGTTGCGATTGCGGACGTGGTGACTGATAGCGTGGTGGAACCCTCGGCGACCAGCCAGAGCAGAGCTTCCCAGCAATCGTGAACCGCCGCCGGAAAGGGATTCTCGGGGGCCAGGCTGATGGGAAGTGATCAGTTTACGCATCTCCATAAAAGCAAGGGTTATCATAACATCACCACTTACCGGTAGTCGACGGTCACCACCACACAATTCCCACGCACGCAGAGATTCGAGCAGACCACGTTCTCGGTGTCGATGTTACCCAGGACCCAACCTCCGCCATGGAAATACAGCATCACCGGCCATCCTCCGGCAGGGGTGTTACCTTTCGGGGTAAAGCAGCGAATGGGGACGGCAGGGCCATCGGTGGCTCGCCGCTGGATGGAGAAATCCTGGGTCTTGCCCACCTCTAGCATCGGTCCCGCACCGGGAATCAAGACGCCGCTGGTCCGCGAGGCCGCGACAGGCTGTAAGTGGACCTGTTGATTGTTGATAACGTGTTTGTTGTAGAAAGCGACATACTCTGGGTCCAACAGGCCCCGAACGGACTCGTGGAGTGGGTATGGGGGTTGTGCAACACCGGGGATAGTAGACATGATGAGTGCATACAGAAGAAGAAATGGGAAACAAAACGCGGAAGACTTCAAGGGGATAATAAATGATGCCCCCACGCAACGGGATATGACAAGTGAGGGGGAAAGCAACGAAGCGTAACCCAGGCCCCGCTCAAGGGATTCGATTCTATCAACGTCTTCCTGTCCAACATGGATGACTTTGAGATGAACTGCGTCTGCAATACTGGGTGATGCGAAGCCATGCGGGACGTGAGTTGATTCTCCTTACCCCTCTACACTTTGGGTGATCTCGCTGTCGATACACAGGGCGTGCTGTGCATGACTAGTTATGAGACATGGTTACTAATTGCATGTGGCGTGGCAGATTGCGGTCAAGACGCTGTGAATACCGACGGGGAAATCGAGTGCATCGCGGTGCTGTAGTGATATCGAAACAGAAGTAGAGTAGATTCAGACATTAGATACTTCTTCGTTTCCCAGTTCTGGTGACACCTGATCCTCCGAGACCTACACTATCCTTGTGTGTATAATATCTCTCGCCATTCCAAATCAAATAAGACACACCATAGTTACATGTTTTGTTTCAATCAGTTCCAAGGGTATACGTAATTATCTAGCTTGCGCGTCTATATGCAATGGCCGAATCCTATCCTCCGAGCAAATCACCTGGCGTCTTCGACCGCTCTATACAATCGATCTATGCATCAAGCCCATAGCAAATGTACGGACAGTAACACCTGATGCTCATGGTAGTCCAGTCTACTCTATTTCGGCACCGCCCCCTTCCAGAACAGCCACCCAAAGGCCGCGACGAACTTCAGTCCCGCAGCAATCCACAGCGCCGACTCCATGCCGCCGCTGCTGCGACTCAGCCATCCGCCCACGATGGCACCCACCAGCAGTGACACCACACCTCCGAGACGCCGGTTCCGCTTGACGTTGGTCGTCGGCTTGTCCGTGATCTTCGGGTCCGACGCAATGTCGAAGTAGACACTGGTGAGAACCACGGTCGGGATCTCGTTAAAACCGAGCGACCGGCTGCAGGTCATCGCACCGGCCGACTGGAAGGCGAGTAATGCGATGGGGATCAGCTCTAGGAAAAGCGGGCCTCTGTCTAGAGACATGTCGGCTGAGGTGTGGGGGATCAGGTCGGCCTGAATCAGAGCGACGGCAATGATGATCAGGATGGCTTGCACGAGGAAAGAAGCAGAGAGAGTCCCACGACGGATAGCACCCACGCGCCGCGTGATGGCGGAGAAGATCATGGCACCGATGAAGAACGATACGATGGAGACGAGCGACTTAAGCCAACCCCATGGCTTACTGGTGGGCTGGTTGGATGCACCGAGACCGAGGAAGATGGTGTTGCCTATTCAACATCACGAATTAGCACGAGACTGGTGTTTCGGCGTAGACCGTGACTCATACCGGTTTGCATGCCCAGGAAGCAAGACCACGCATTGTAGGCACTGCTATCACATAGTCCAGTCAAAAAGCAGAGAAGCAGACAAATCCAGTCCGCATGGGTCGTGTCCACATTCTGCTTCCAGCCCTGAATGGCGAACTTGGCCTTGTTGGCCTCGAGGTCGGATGCCGGGGATGGAGTGCTTTTCTCCATGTCTGAAGGAACGAGGATCGCGCAGTTCAACAGCTTTCACTAGGATCCAGAGTCCAGAGTCCAGAGTCCAGAGTCCAGAGTCCAGCAGAGCCCGACGGAAGGAAAAAGAAAAAACAGAAAAAGAAAAAGCAGAGGGATGAAATGCCCGAGGAAACACACTTTGACCCGCATTTGACTCCACTCGCTTTCCCATGAGTGGCTCACGATGGCATCAAATGGTTCCCCGTCCCTCGTAGGGCTGAAGTTTTGTGCAGATGTTGCATCTCCTGCGTTTTGACGCACTACTACTATCGGGTACATTGTACATTCCCAGTCGCGGCCAGAGCGTCCTTGGTAGTGGCCAAAGAAGCAGCAATCACAATTTAATTGGAACGCAGAGCAGACGATGTATCACTGATACCGGCTATGGACCGGCTGTGTTCCGGATGGAATCAAAATGCTAACGCGTATTTATTTTCGTGTACAACGCGAGTACAAGTACATACAAGTACATACAAGTACACTCTACCAACTTTTGCAGTGAGATTCACCCGGTGAAGCCTGAGGCTTGAGAACCTTCCTGATTGGGACTAGCGCACGGCAAACATCTCACGAGTTGATCGTCGGCGTCTTTTCACGTTGCGACAAGTCGACCATGCGATGCCATCCACCGAGCGCCCTTGCTCTCTGGCGCGCTCAATTCAAGCCTCCTGTTGTCTCTCATGCCACGCTCTCTATCCGATTTCACAGCTCCGCCAATGATGCACCTACGCATCAACAAGATCATGTTGCGAGTCGTCGATCGAGGCAACCGCGAGAGAGCCGAAAACACTCGCTCGGGGTCGACGCGCTAGGGAAGCCCGGTGAGATTGTGGTCGTACCGGATTTATCTCGTCCACACCGCGGAAACAGAAGGAAGACGCCGAACGATGCGACCGGTGATGCAGAGCGGATGACGCTGGGCTCGATGCTGGATGATCTGGACGAGGAGGCGTCGCAGCTGGCGGCCAGTGTGGTCCATGAAGGATTCGAAGGGTATCGGGGCGCATACCGGCCCAACGACACATTGGCCTCGGACGAGTGGGAGGAGCTGCGATCAAAGCTCGCGTCGTCTTTCACCTACAACCAACTCTCCGACTATATCGCCGAGTCCCGCAACCTGGCCGAGACCGATAAAAGCACGGGAAGGTGGATGCCAGGTACCTCCATGTTCTTAAACACCACCCCGGGGGGTGTGAGAGACGCCATCACCGATCGCGTTGCCACGTCGCGAGACTTGAAGGGTAAGCCTCTTCTGGCGGAGCAGATCCTTCGAAACTGCTGGCAGCTATCTATCACTGATGAAGTTGGCCAGCTGGACCTCCAGTTGCCGTCGGCGTTCGTTGTGCTTCTCCTCAATGCAGAGCATTTCTCGTTTGACGAAGTGGCCAGTCTTCATGGTTCCAGCATTGATATCACAAGCTCCCTGGGTCTAGTCAGGATCACCGGAAAACAGAATGCATGTGAATCCATCCGAGAAGTCATTCTTGACGCCACGGCCAGAATCCGTGAGCAGGACGTCGACATTGAGGCCGGGGTCGACACTGTTGGCTCGGGCCAGGTCTTCGGCTCGGATTTCCTAGAATGGGTGGGGAAAACATATGGAATCGCCTTCGACCAGGGACCGGCTCATGTACCGAAGAAGATTGTCTACCTGGCAGAGAACAAACGCGGCGCTGACGATGCGCGGAGGACGCTCAACCTGGCCATCAACGAAACCAAGCCTATCCCCGTGCCCTTCTCCTCCTACATGCCAGCGTCGGAACAGGCCAGTGTGTACTATTATGAGCCCGAGGCAAATGCCTCCTGGTTTGATCGACAGATGTCATGGTTCCGCTGGGCCATGTCCAGTGCTCAGACTGCGGAGGCAGCGACACCGTCCAGTCCCTTCTTTGACACCCACCAAACTAGGCTCTCGACGGCGTTGTTGAAGCTTCTTCGCATTACTCCTCTCACGAAGCTCAACTCCCAAAGCAGCTTCAATGTGCATGAATCTGTTACCGCTGCCGCAGGCAGATGTCTTTTTGCACGAAAGGGCTCGTTCAACGAGACTGTCATGACTGCCCCGCAACTGGGCGGGCTGTCTCTTCCTCGAACTTTCATTACCGAGATTCCCAGGGTTGCGCCTTTTTTGGAGTCGCTTACTCCCATCGAGCCAAACCAAGAGACTCGCAAATATGACATTCGTATGACCCCTTCTGCCCGCTACGCGCGTGTCCTTCCCCAACTTGATGTCGAGATCGCCTTCACCCCTGCCAAAAATGGCGAGGAAGAAGACATGCTCGAGGTGCAAAGTGTGAAATCCGTCTTCAGCACCAACAGTATCGACTATCTCTTACCGGAGAATGGCTTGGACCTGCGCTTTACCCGCACTGTCTACCGCAAGGTCTCCTTCGAGACCCTGACTGAATCATCACAGTACGAACCCCTCATCCAAAGCATCAAAGAATCTCTGCGGGACGTGCTAGTTTCTAGCATTGCATCTCGTGGCGCTGCATCTCTGCCTGCTTTCTGTCAAATTTTGGTCCCCAAAGACCTTCAATTGCTAGGCGATGCGATCCCCAATGAGCCCATCACTGCTGAGTACATGCTTCCCCCGCTCAACGATATCCGGGGTGCGATGGCTCAACAGTACGACTTTGACGGCCGGCCGCTGACCTATCGTTTCTACGAGAGCGGCCCATTCCTTGCCGCTCGGACAACGGATTTGTTTTTGGATATGGAGCTTCCTGGCGTTGCCTCGGGTCTTGAACATCGTCAGCCCCAAGAGTCCGTGGAAAACGACTTCAATGCATTCTACAAAGCCGCCTGCAATATGGCATTCAGAATCCACAAAGCGAAGTATGAGACCGTGGATTCTCTATAGAATCTCGTTGGTTCCCCTCCTCATCATGTATAATACTTGTACACTAGGCATATAGATGGCGAAGCGTCTTTGCATCAACGAACTTGAACATAATGAACATTTCAGTCTTTTGACAAGCACTCTATTTATGGTCTTTGATAAAGAATGTAACATATTCGATACAGCCTAAAACCGCGAGATCGGTTCAAAACCAAATGTCTTTCCACTAATCTATGAGCAAACGCCGTCCAGCCGAACTTGAATCGTCTTCTCGTCAAATCGTCCACTGTCCCCCTCGTAGTGACGCAAGACCTCCAGTGTCATCAGTCGCCGAGGGGCTTTGCGGCCGGTGATCAATTCGAACTGCGCGATGCCCTGTTCAATCACGTTTTCCAGTCCATCTGATAAAACCCATGATCGCCCGGTCTCACTCCGGATACGTCGCATCTGCTGTAGAAGAGGTGTGTTGAGAGGCTTATAGGCCAGCTATATGTTGGATTAGCGTGGGATGAAGAATCCAGGGTTTAATATAACTTTACTTCTAAAACCACACCCCCTGTTGGACTTCCTAGCCACTGCAAGGGCATCTCAAAGTTCGCCGGGGGCTCATTACCGTCCGGGTCGGCGGGCACACAGGATGCAATGAGACTGGGTTGACTGGCATCGTCGGGCCAATCATCCTGCGTCGACCGCAGGATCCGGACGATCTCCACAGAATCCACCTGAGACGACGCCCACGAGTTGAAATGCCGGGCAACCTCCTCCGCCCGCGACTGAGTTCGGTTGTAGATGAAGATTCTCCGGCAGCCAAGCCGAAGCATCGCGTAGATGGCAGACCGAGCCATGCCACCCGCTCCAATCACCAGACCCGTGGTCTTTGCGCTGATGGCATTGCGAGGCGAGAGATGACGATTGATACAGGTCATGATGCCCACCCAATCCGTGTTCTCTCCGTACCAGCCGAGCACCGGACCTGCCTGGTTGCGTCTACTAGCCTGCTCCTGCAAAGTAAACATTGTTCCATTTGGATGTCCTCGCAATGGCATGATGGTATTGATCGCACCAATGGCTTCAGCGTGCCGACTTTTGGCTGCAAGTTTCTGGTAAAGTTCCACCCGCCACGGTTGGACGACGCTGGAGCCTCCAAAATGCGGATCTCGGCGCCATTCATCCAACACTGCCAGCGATGGAGCCTGAGGAATCCTGTACGTGTGACTCATGCCGCAATGCTGGATGGCCGCATTGTGCATGGCAGGGGACAAACTGTAGGCAACACTGGCTCCAAGAATACAAAACTTCAACGGGTCAAGCATGTAGCTCTGGAAGAGGGCCCGGACAGCATCGCGCGACGTAATCTGGGCATCCCGCTCATTCTCCGTCGCTCGGGTAATAGCAGGGTGTGTCACCCCAGTCAGAATCGAATTGAACACTTGAGATGTCCGCCCAAGGCGACCGATATTATATGCAATCAGTGGAGGATGGTCTCCTGGCAGCGACCGGATTTTGTTGGCAAACTCGACAACTGCCGCGTTTTCTTCACGATTGGTTGCTACCCGAAGGAGGCGAACCAATTGACAGCCAAGACTTTCCGCTTCATGGTAAAGGGCGACAGCACCTCCGTCTTCCCACTTCACCGGTGAATATGGTTCAAAAATATGTTGGCCAATGATCTTCGTCTTGCCCCGAGCCCGGACAATCTTGGCCAACTGGGATTTATTCTGGCCAAGATCCACGACCAAATATTCCACTGCGAGACGAAGACCATGTTCCAGGATATCGACGTATGACGCGAATTGATCCTTCGGACTGATTCCAGATGCTGATATGTCAATTGAAAGAATCACCGGGGTTCGCGCATTGCGGCGCAGTTGCGATACCTGCTTGCTGATCATGGTGGCCATGTCGGGACCCCAGCGGTCGATGCAAAGTTCAATGGCATCGCCGCCGGATTCTAGCTCTGGTAAACTCACATTATTGTCAATCAGATCAGAGGAGCGAATGAGGACGGCGTGAGTAAAAGAACGAAGCTCGGGTGGAGTTTCCAACAGGACGAATGGCGAGTCGTAGCTTGAATGGTTGACATCGACCCCGGTGACGAAGCGAACAAATCGCGTCAGATCTTCTTTGACCTCTTGTAGCTTGAATGAATAGGCGGCGGACCACGGATCAGGACTCCCGTCATCCGACACGATGCGAGTGCGATCCTCAACATTGTAGAATTCAAAATTGGAGCAAGTTCGGTGCAGGGGATCCCCTTCGCGCAGGAGCCGTACAGCCTGGTCTTCGAGTCCCAAAAGTTCTTGGATCCGGTCGATGTCACGGACAAGATGGACCACCGGGTTTGTGGTGCAATAGCGTCGCAGATGATCCTGCACAGGTCGCGTGAGACTTCCCAGTCCGCACTCAATCACACATCCAGACTGGTGTTTGTCGAGCATGAGTTTAAGGACCTCGATGTCGCGACGTTGGAACTCTTGGCTTCCGTGAAGCTTGAGGTATTCCGATCGTGCCATGCCCGTGATCTCCTTGAAGTAATGGTCTTCGGTAATAAAGCGCCGTTTGAGGGCTGTGGCCGCGACAAACCCGAGCGAGCGCTTGCCACAGCCGCGGATGCCCACCAGTACGAGTGACGCATCGGGGCTAAAGGTGCGAGGCACGGTGGTCGCCGGAGAATGCATCGGCTGGAAGAGATCTCTCTGTGATTGGGAGCATCCGGACGAATCGGGCTCGGTGTCGCGAACGTGGGAATGCCAGTCGAGCATGACGACGGCGGGGGTTTGGCTAGCGGGAGCTTGTGAGTGCCATGGCGGAGGGTCTCAAGAGCAGTCGGAATTGCAGGGGAACTAAAGCAGACACAGAAACCTTGAAAATGGGCGCATCTTTCCCCGGATCCATGGGTGTCGGAAGCGGAAGCGGTGTGGGGAAGGAATCGTCTTATCGTGCGATTTGATTCGTGCGGCAAAAGCCTTAGCCAGTGATATTCTGTCTGAGATATAGTATGTCAAGTATACATTGGAAGGGGAACGAGGGATCGCATTGAGAACGCTGTACACGGATCTCCAGGGCTATACGGATACGATTCACATTGCCCAGGTGTGACTTAGGTCTCCTTGAACTCGTACGGGCCTTCTCGATCCTGAACTTCCACCTCGATGCGCCCTTCCTCGATCTCCTTGCCGTCCACCTCGATGGATGCCCGCATCACATCTCCTGCCTGGACCTGGCCAACTCCCTTGGGCGTTCCTGTCAGCACGATGTCGCCCTTCTCCAGAGTCATAACTCGTGAGATATGCGCCAACTGCTGAGGAATTCGGTACAGCATCAGGCTCGTGGAGTCCGCTTGGCGTTCGGTCTGTCCGACATGGAGGCGCAGAAAGGCATCGTGTGGGTTGGGGATGCGCGATTTGGCAATCTCTTGCGAGATGGGCAGGAAGGTGTCGAAGCCCTTGGCGATCGACCACGGAAGACCCTTCTTCTTGGCTTCGTCCTGCACGTTACGGGCGGTCATGTCAATAGCGAGGATATAGCCTACATGGAAGACTTAGTGGTGCCCATGTCCGACCGGAGGATTCCGACTCACTGTGGATAGCATCCAGCGCACCCTTTTCATCATGAGGATCGAGATCGCGCACGGTCTTGCCCATCACCAGGCCCAATTCCACCTCGTAGTGCATGCTGACGCCCTTGGGGCGGAGAACGGGACCGCCGCCGGGGACGAGGATGGAGGAGGCAGGCTTGAGGAAGAAAAAGGGCTGCTTAGGCTTGGTGTTTTTCAGCTCGGTGATGTGATCACTATTGAATTACGTAGTCGCGTTAGCATTCAGGTTGCTGGGTGAAAACTCGGGAATAGATACGCGTAGTTACGACCGATGCACATGATTTTGCGGCAATTGGCACGGATGGAGGCCATGGTGGGCGCGGACTGGGGAGTGCGACGAGGTTGAAAGCACGAATGAAAGGTGTAGCAGGAAGCTTGGGAGAGAAGGGGGGTAGGTAAGGAGTAAATGAAGTTTGGGGAGTCTTCGGACGAGCTCCGGCGATGCGGAGAAATGGCCGGCGGACTCGCCGCTTGTACTTTTACCCCCCGCGACTTCGAGTGTCGTTGCTACTTGCACTTGGATTTGAATTCACCTTGGCATCATACTTGAGTCTAGCCATCTGCGAACTTGTCACCGTATGTCGTTTAGGTACAAGATGCAATTTCGCTGTCAGGAGGACTTTCCGAGACTCGGCTTTTTGGACCGATGTCTCGTCTCGGTCATGGACAACTGAATCGGAATGAATAAACAATTACGGCCAGTCTAATGTGGAGTGTTATGCATTGTTGACTGTCAAGGCGGACACAGTGGTTACCTATACAACTTTCGTTCAACTCACAGTTTACTAACGAAGGACCGTACATGGTTACACCGGACTAGTCCACTTTCAAACTGATACACAAATCCTCATGCAACCTCGCTTCGGGGAACTCGACTCTTGCTCCGTGATAAGATAACCCCAATTTCTCCAACTGTTTCTCCAACCCCGCGACCTCTGCACCTCTTCCCCTCCTTTTCCCGTCTTGGAAGGTGCTCAAGCTCATTCAACACTGATAGCATCGTGTATAAAGAGCCTGCAGTACTCACCCTCTCGGGTATGCACTAATCCTCCGAATCAAAACATGCCGCTCAACGCCAAAGCCATCTATGCCAAAACGGACGCGGATCTGGTCCCCTTCGCCAGCCGACGGAGTACCGTCCACAGCCGGAAGGGCATCGTATCATGCACCCAGCCACTCGCTGCTGCTGCGGGCCAGCGAATTCTGAGTCAGGGCGGGAACGCAGCAGATGCCGCCGTGGCCGTGGGTATGTCTTGAAAGATACCCAAGTATTTTGAGACGAAAGCTGACGATATCCGCCGACAACAGCCGCCGCAATCAACATGACGGAGCCTGGCTCGACCGGAATCGGGGGCGACATGTTCTGTCTTTTCTACAACTCCAAGACCAAGAAGGTGCACGCACTGAATGGATCTGGTCGATATCCAGGTGCTGCAAGCCTTGAGCAGGTGCGCGAAGACCTGAAGATCGTACCCGGTGAGCAGGGAAGCATCCCCATGCTGAGCGCCCTGGCCTCAACCACACCTGGAGCTCCTGCCGGCTGGGTGGACACCGTAGAGAAATTCGGTAGCGGCAAGTTATCAATGGAGCAGATTCTACAACCAGCTATTGAGCTGGGTGAAGAAGGGTTCCCGGTGTCGGAGCTCTCGTCCCATGGAGTTAGTATTCGTCATTCACAAGAGATCCGGTCTCCTGGGGGCTAACTGTTGGATAGTGGCAAGAAGCTGAAAATGACATCCGCAGTGCATCTCCAAACTTCCGTGAGATGCTCAAGAGTGACCCCTCCGCCAAGGATGGTGTACGCGCCCCGTACCCTGGGGAGATCATGAAGAACCCCACGCTGGCAAAGACCTTCCGCACTCTGGCGGCAGAAGGAAAGAAGGGCTTCTACCAGGGTCGGATTGCCCAGGAGATCGTAAAGGTCGTGAAGGATCTGGGTGGATATATGACACTGGAAGATCTGTCCTACCATGCTGAGATCGGCACACAAGAGGTCGATGCTATTTCTCTGAAATTCACCGGTCAAGACATTGCAAATAAGCAAGGTGCCGGGACAGAAGGTCCCAACCAGGGTGTTGAGGTCTGGGAGCACCCACCCAACGGCCAGGGCATCGTCGCACTAATGGCTTTGGGAATCATGGAAGAGCTCGAGCGAAGTGGAAAGATCCCACGGTTCACTGAAGCGCAGCATAACTCGGCGGAGTATCTCCACGCAGTGATCGAAAGTCTGCGAATTGCTTTTGCCGATGCCGCCTGGTGGGTGACCGATCCCGACGTGGAGCAAGTGCCATCGCAGGGTCTACTAGCACGCGAATACCTGGCCGAGCGAGCCAAATTGTTCGTCCCCGGGCGCGCAGCCGATCTCCTGGACCATGGCAGCCCGGCACATAACCACTGCGATACCGTCTACTTTGCTGTGACCGATCATGAAGGCAACGGTATTTCCTTCATCAACAGCAATTACGCCGGCTTCGGAACGGCTATCATTCCCGCTGGGTGTGGCTTTACTCTGCAGAACCGCGGCGCCAACTTTTCGCTTCAACCCGGTCATCCCAATGCACTGGCACCGCGCAAGCGGCCATACCACACTATTATCCCCGCGCTCATTACCAATGTAGCCGACGGATCCCTGCACTCCGTGTACGGGGTCATGGGTGGCTTCATGCAGCCCCAGGGTCATGTCCAGGTCCTGCTCAACATGCTCGCGTTCGGATATCACCCTCAGGCAGCCCTGGATGCTCCGCGTATCTGCATTGCTGCACCCACCTCTGAGAGCACCGACCGCACCATTTACGTGGAGGAGGGGATCAGCGAACAGGCGGTGGAGGGTCTGCGCCGCATGGGTCACAAGATCGAGGTGCTTACGGGCTGGAAGCGATCCATGTTTGGCCGGGGCCAGATCATTCGCCTGCATTACGATGCAGGGCAGCAGGTGTACAGCGCGGGAAGTGACCCCAGGGGTGACGGAATGGCGTTTCCAATGCTCTAATTAGCAAAGCATCTATGGTATACCTAGGTATATACAGGACATAGTTTGTTCAAATGTAGATAATTGAAGATATTTGATCTTTGCATGGGCTTTCAACGTTAACTGCCGATGATACTCATGATAGACCTCAACAATGTGACACTGATGATCCAGTTACACCGGCATAGGCGGTTTTCTTGAAATGGAGACGGCAGAGCCCTCTAGACCGGAGATGAAGATCCGAACCACTCGAGCAGGATCACCAACGAGGTTAGGTACCATGGATTTCCCCAACTCCCGGGGTAGAATTCCTTTGACCATTTCTCGTTCAACCAACTTTCTGCTTGGGATGTGGAGAGAAAGTGCAATTGGGGACGGTTTATCCAGTGACGCCCAGTCGGATCATCGTCCCCGGATGTTTACTCCACACCAGGAAACACACCATGAATTTGGTAAGGCTTATTTCACCCAGTGGATTTGATTCCCCAGTCCAATCGGAGGCATAGGCACTGAAGATTGAAGATTCCAGTGCATTTTCCCTCAATGGACGTGATATGCCGTGGAGAACTACTTAACCTCGCGGAAAGGTACGAGTTGGATGAGAGAGACTAGAGGCTATCTGGGAATGATGATGGCTCTTTTCCTTTTCAATCTCTTATTCCTTATCAATTGAATGATATCAAATCTCCATCTACGCCATGGCTGACGACGCTCAGTCTGCTCCTACGGACGGAGCCGATGGCCGAGTTCATTCGCCGGGAGGAACTCCGAAGCCCAGTCATGAGGAAAAGGAAGGCGTCGATGGAGCATCCGGAGAAAAGCATGAGCTCAAAGAATCCGATTGCTACGATAAACTTGGTTACAGTTACCCTGATTGGAAGAAATGGGGGATTATATCAATCATCTTCGCGGTCCAAGTATCGATGAATTGGAATGCCAGTTTCTACGCCAGCAGCATCACCCTATATGCAAAGCACTTCCACATTGCGGAGCAGGCTGCTCGTGTAGGCCAGATGAGTTTCCTCGTCGCTTATGCATTCGGCTGCGAGTTCTGGGCTCCATTCAGTGAGGAGTTTGGTCGATGGCCCATCATGCAGCTCAGTCTGTTATTTGTCAACATCTGGCAAATTCCCTGCGCTCTGGCACCGAACTTTGGAACTATCATAGTCTGTCGCACTTTGGGAGGCCTTTCGTCTGCTGGAGGCTCGGTGACCCTCGGAATGGTTGCCGATATGTGGGAACCAGAGGTTCAACAGTGGGCGGTCGCCTACATCGTGCTGTCCTCGGTGGCCGGATCCGTTTTAGCCCCGATTGTGGGAGGATTCGTTGCGACATTCCTCTCCTGGCGCTGGAACTTTTGGCTCCAACTTATTCTCGGGGGTTTCGTCCAGGCGCTCCATTGGCTAGTTCCGGAAACTCGATGCAGCATTCTCGTCACGAGAGAAGCTCGCAGAAGACGCAAGAGGGGGGAAATGGTTTGGAGCGGCGATGAGCTCAAGGACAAGCGCATATCGTTTCGATATCTCTTCATGGTTTGGATACGCCCGTTCGTCATGTTCCTTCGGGAGCCCATCGTCCTGTGTCTTTCACTCCTGAGTGGTTTCAGTGACGCCTTGATTTTCACCTTCCTGCAGTCCTATACACCAGTCTACAAGCAATGGGGATTCAGCACCATTGATACCGGACTCGCCTTCATCCCGTGAGTATCTGCCCGTTCAATCAAAAAAAGAGATCAGTGCTGACCATGATTCCCTTCTTTTTACCCCCTAGAATCCTCGTGGGGTATTTTCTTGCCTATTTTTCATTCTTCCCTTGGATCCATCGCCACTGTAGGGTTCAGGAGCGAGATCCTGATGCCCTACAGCCGGAGATTCGTCTCTACTGGCTGCTATGGGGTGAGTGTACCAAAGCTCTGCATTCTTTCTTTGCTAACCTTGATAGTGGCACCGCTTCTGTCAATTGGACTGTTTGGTTTTGCCTGGACCAGCTTGGGTCCACCGCATGTGCATTGGATTGCGCCGATGATATTTTCCGCCTTGATCGCCATAGCCAATGCAAGTTTGTTCCGAGTTCTGAAGTGACGTTCAACCTTTGCTAACACACCACGGATACAGTTCTCAATCTATATGGCCACCATCGACTACATGATCGCCTCATACGGCCCGTACGCAGCCTCAGCAACGGGCGGGAATGGCTTCGCGCGCGACTTCCTCGCCGGCATTGCTGCAATGTACTCTATCCCTAGTAAGTTTTACACTGTCTCAGACACTCTCTTTGGACAAGTCACTCAAGACTCCTAGTGTACGAACATATGGGAACCACGCATAGGCTGGAGTGGCCCTCTACCTTCCTCGGGTGCATGGCCATTCTGTTCACCCTTCCAATATACGTCTTCTACTGGTATGGACCTCGTATTCGTGAACGGTCTCCATTTGCGCAGGTGCTCGCTGCGGATAGGAAGAAGACTGGACGCAGGGTGTCACAATGCGGGTCTGGCGACGCCGATCCCGTGCAGCGCTACATGTCCTCGGGCTCTGCCTAAAAAGGGTTTCAGGTGACAGGGATTTTATTATTTGTGATATAACAGTTTGCTATTCCGAGTCCAGAATACCCTTCAAGGTTATTCAGCGCGGAGAATCGTTATGCTTGAGTATGAACCGACATGTGAAACCTCGTCAAATTGTTCAATCATGTGAGAGACGAGAAAAGTATTTTGATTCGTGCGAAATCCCTTTTTTTACGTGATCTGGGCGATGCGCATTGTTCTACACAGTTAACTATTTAACCAAGTTAGTTGCTATCTCCAGTCTGTAAGCAAGTATGACTTGTCACCGTACTGCCTTTGGTATGTAGTAGCTCCAACGTCTACCCATATAGGTAGGTGCTAAGTTCTAATGGTAAACCCTGCATTGCAATGAGGAACGTGAAGTCTCGCTTCAAAAAGAAAAATGCGGGTTAATCCAAGAGCGAGGCAACACAAGGAAGCGGAATTACACCCATTTGGCGTCTCGGGATCAAGGTCCGGCTATGGTCCGGGAACACCGAGTGTCGCCTCGTGGAGTGTAATATTTACGCCTCGGTTACACGCATATGACAATCCGCATTGTAATCCCCTACAAATGCCGTTCCGAGAGAGCCTCGGAACGTTGAAACAGCCGAATAGGCATGTTCACCCATCCAGGTACTATCATTGTAACCTTATTTTGTCTTTCTGCTACTTGGGAGGATGTACATATCGCAGAAATGAAAAGCCTCGGCTTTCGGATCGCGAATTATCTATTGCGGCTGCCAAGAGACCGTTTTGGCCAGAGGTCCTCCGCGGTCGTAGGTGACCAGCGCGGTGTGGTGGTCCAGGGCCATGACGCCGGGCCAGAAACTCGAAGCCGGAGAGACCACCGAGGGAGCGCTCCACTGAATCTGGCCATTGTGAGGCGGCCCAGCAAAGACGACTTTGATCGCAGCATGTTTAACCCATTCCACTCGAGTAGAGTCCTCATCCGTCATGAAAGCGACCACCAGAGAGCCGTCCGCGAAGGAGGATACCTGCGGGGACCCCGCATTGTGTCCACGTCGTGGGCGGAATACTTCATGGCGATTTTGCCAGGTTGCACCATCATCGTAGGAAATCAGGGCTTCGACATTGAAGGGACCGTACCGGGTAGTCTCGAATACCATGACTAGGGCCTCACGCCCATTGTCAATGGTTTTCGCGATCCCGTTCATGCCGTCTCGAAGGGGATCTTTGTCGCCGTGAAGACAGACCGGATGGGTCCAGGTACTTCCCTGATCTTCCGAGACGACGAGCATGGTGCACTGATTATTGTGTGCAAATTCTTGCGAGTAGGTGAGTTGGACCTCTCCACGACGGCCTACTCGCATAAACGGTTCCCAGATGCCGAACGGGGGCTTCTTTTCCGCGGCCTGGGAAGCAAATCGCCATGTGCGGCCGCTGTCCCTCGACCTGCAGACGGTGATGCGAAAATGGGCTGGACCATTCCCACCGAGGTCGTGGTTGCGGAAAGCTGCGAGGACCACGCCGGGGGCGGCTTCGACCAGGAACATGTTATCCACGTCACCTGCGGCCCGGGTCACTTCGGACAAGAATTCAAAGCTTTGTCCATTATCCGTGCTACGTGCGACGCAGAGGGCACGTTGACCGTCGGGGAATCGAGTAAAAGAGGACAGGATCGATCCGTCGGAGAGTCGTGCGAGGCGGGGATAGGTGCCTCCGTTCGGCGGCGAAGACAGCGGGCGTTCGTCCTCGTTAACCCGACCGCGACCGGGAAGATGTTGACTGGGAGGCTCACGGTTGGAATGACCTCCGAGAGCATTTAGTATTTTCTGACCGAAGTGTCCAGGCATGATATGATGTCAATGGATAGAAGAAGAGAGGGAACAATTACGTTGGTACTTGAATGGCTGATTGACGTCATTTGCATGTTTGCACATTTTGCCTGAAAATATCTAATTCACTTGATTATTTTAGGGTTGAACTCCTAGAGATATGTGAGAGCAGTGGTGTTACATACTAGTCTGTTGCTACTAATCATACCGTTCCATACTATACCAAGTTCAAGAGACGTCTCCGACATGTTAAGGTCTGGTAACGGAAGAGAAGTTATGGAGATAGAGATGGAGTTAGGCATTTGCGGACTTATCTCCAATCTCCGTCATCCTTAAAAACTTCGCGACTGCCTGGAGAAAGTGATTACCATCGCGGCAATCATGGGTTTTCTCTATTCCCAGTTCTTCGTTCGTCCCAGCTACCCTACGCGCTCCTTCGATGGCGAAACGGTGCTTGTCACCGGTGCCAACGTAGGTCTCGGCCTCGAAGCAGCACGGCATATTGTGCGCCTGGGTGCTGCCCGAGTGATCCTGGGTGTGCGCAATGTGGAGGCGGGTGAAGCAGCCAAGGAAGAGATCGAGGCGTCTACTGGACGACCGGGTGTCTGCGAAGTGTGGAAGGTGGATCTGGCTTCCTACGACTCGGTGTTGGCTTTTGGTGACCGCATCACCCAGATCCCTCGCCTCGACGTCGCAATTCTTAATGCGGCCCTGGCAACCAACAATTTCGAGCTCGCCGAGGGCTATGAACAAACTATCACCGTCAATGTCATCAATACCTTGCTCCTCGGTCTTCTCATCCTCCCTACACTGAAAGCGACCCGACAAAAGGTGGCTTCGGCGCACCCTCGTCTTACCTTTGTGGTAAGCGAAGTCCATGCATGGGCTGATATTGCCGAGTTTGACTCGCAAGGCGATCACCTACTCAAAGCTCTTTCCGACCCAACAAAGGCTAAAATGTCTGGGCGTTATATGATGTCCAAACTGCTGGAGGTTCTCCTGGTGCAGGAGCTCGCCGGCCGATTGCGCGGCTCGGAAGTGATCATCAACATGATCAACCCGGGTCTCTGTCACTCTCAACTGGGCCGGGAGGCTGGTCTGGGGTTCATGCTCATGAAGATCGTCCTTGCACGCTCCACCGAGGTGGGATCCCGTACCCTGGTCGCCGGTGCCTCCACAGGCCTGGAAGGGCACGGCGCCTACATGACCGATGGCCAGGTGGACAACACGGCTCTGTCACCATTCGTGCGCAGCGAAGGGGGTAGCCAGACTCGGGCAAAGCTCTGGAACGAGCTGTCGACGATATTGGAAGGTGTCCGCTCTGGAATCATGGAGAACGCTCAATAGCAAGGAAGGGACACCTTCCTCACTGCATCACTGTACAATCTAGTCAACTCCCCAAGTTTATATATATACATAAATCTTCAACATGTTAGCGTTACCGCATCCTTGGTGTGAATGGGGGAAATTGTAGCCTTGGGGGAAAGGATCATGCAATGTGCATCCCCGGAGTTTTAGGCTAACGTTTGTCCCTTTTCTTCTCTCCGAGTAGATTTGATTTATTTCAGTTTGTCACCAATTGCTTGCCCCATTTGCCCCGGATCTGCGTGGTACGCGAATAGCTGAACCTCCACCAGCCCGCTTGCAAACTCGCCTGTGGCAGCAAACATCGTTCGCCGTACGCGGTACACAGTCTACCGTTGACATGCGATATGGCGTGCCTTTACGCGGTACCACATCCTCATTGATTGCCCTCGTCCAACAGAGACAAGCTTATATCTCAGTTATGGCATTGTCTGGACCGGATCGACCATCTCAAGTATCCATCTCCCCGTTCATAGTTTCCTATTTCGACTAACATCTCTATAGAGAAGCTTATCATCATGGCTCTTATTCTTTCATATACCAATTCTGACCCTTTCGCTAATGGTCTTCCCCAGCCCCTGCAAGCAGAGTTGCCTCGGCCAGTTGTAGATCTTGTACTTTCCGAGCATCCGGAGCGGATTCTACGACTGATCGAACGTCTCGGTGCACCACCCACTGTCCAGGATGAGCATTCGGACATCCAACTCCAGCGTCTATTTCAGTTGATCTGGATAGTCACCATCCGTGCCTTTGCATCATCCACCACACTGTATATTGGCGAACAGTACTCTCGGGGACGTTGCTTCGTCGGGGAGACAAATGAGACCATCAAATCATCTACAGGACAGCTGCACCTTAACACCCAAGATACCGTTCCAGAGCTTTTCCAGCAAATTGTTGGCTGCCTAGAGATTGTTTCCAAAGAGAATCCTTCCAATGGTGCACATATCAACAATGGCCGGAATTCCAAGTTCAATTGCACAATCATCTATCAGAAACTGTCGGTGAATAAATCGAGCACTGGCAACCAACAATGTATGGGCCACTGCCAGGTCTGCTGTCCTATTCCGATCGTCGAGTCATCAGAACTGGAGCCTTTATCTGATGGGCTTCATCTCTATATTAAACGGACTCCAGGTGAATGTCTGCGGGCTCAACTTAATATCGAGTCGAGTCATATCGGCGTACCGCTGGCAGCAAGCATTCTTGACAGTTTCAACCAGGCATTGTCGTCTATTGTTCATATGCCCACCCACACAATCAGTCTTGTAGGCTTATGCTCACCGAACGACTATGCCCGGATTGCACAATTTACCAAATCCCTTGCTCCAGCGCAGAATGTGCTGCTGCATGATCTTTGTCTGCGACATGTGCAGAGCAACCCCGAGGCACCAGCGGTTCGTTCGTGGGACGGTGACCTTACCTATCGTCAATTGAGCGATCGGGCATCCCGCTTAGCTCACTGGTTAGTGGGACAAGGCGTTGATCCCGGAGTCTTTGTCGCGTGCACTTTCTACAAATCGACGTGGGCGATTGTGGCTCGTCTGGCAATTCTCATGGCTGGCGGTGCATACATTTGTATCGATACCCACGATCCTCCCTCGTATTTTGAGTCGGTATTGCAGCGAACTCAAACCGAGATCATGTTGACTTCGGTTGGCTTCGGACAGACATTTGATGGGGTGAGGGTCACTTTCGAAGTCGGTGAAGACACTCTTCAAGAACTACCATCGATACCAGGAGTGCCCTGCATCACCGTCGTGCCCACCGATCCATGCACTGTACTCTTTACCTCCGGCAGCACGGGAAAGCCAAAGGGAATTGTTCAGGAGCACCGCAGTTACGCGTCTGCCCTGACCGACTATATTCGAGTGATGGACATGGGGCCCCATTCCCGCCTTTTTCAGTTTGATGCGTATGCCTTTGACATTAGCAATAACGACTTTCTGGCACCTCTCATCGCTGGTGGTTGCTGCTGTGTCCCCACCGTCTCAGTCACCATGGAAGCATTGATGACGGATCTTAATGAGCTGGAAGCCAACATCATGTTCGTCACTCCGTCCGTTGCCATCGATATCGACCCGGACCGCGTACCGACGTTAAAGATGATGTGCGTTGGCGGAGAGCCTGTGTCGGACGCCGTACTGGCCAAATGGCTAAGCCGGGTGCGTCTGGTAAATCAATACGGTATGGGTGAAGTGGCCTCGCTCTGTGCCTTCAATCCCAATCTCCAAATGGGCCAAGGGGCTGTCGTTGGACGTCCCGCAAGTGGAGCCATTTGGATTGTCAACCCCGATTCTCCTGATCAACTCCTGCCTGTCGGTGCCGTGGGAGAACTCCTTGTCGAGGGACCCCATATCTCCCGAGGATACCTAGATCATCTGTCGGGGATATCAAAGCATTTCCTAGACGTGCCCCCTCCTTGGATGAAACGGCTACATCCTGACCGGCCAACTCACCGCATGTATCGTTCGGGCGATCTGGGCCGATATAGTCACGACGGCACTATCGAGGTGGTGGGCCGAAGAGACAGTATGTTAAAGTTGGACGGAGCCCGAGTGGAGGCCGGCCAGATTGAATATGTCCTTCGCGGCCAGCTGTCAACAGGAGACGCAGCCGTGGTTGATCTCCTGGGATCAGTAGATGGAGTCAGTGATCCCATCCTCGGCGTGTACTTGTACCTGGCAAATGATCCAATGAATTTAGCGACTGGACCTGCGGAGGACACGCAGTTTCGGCCGATCACCGAGCGACATACCACCTATGCATTGACCCAAGCTCTCAGTGAGGCCGTCCGACAAACTCTGCCCCCTTATTACATTCCCAGTCTCTTCTTACAGGTTGACCGCGTCCCGCGAACAAAGTCGAAAAAGACCGACCGCCGCAAAATGCATATGCTGGGGCAGACTTATTACATGGCGCATCGGGAGGAGCTGAGGGAAATCACTGTCTGGCCTAACTGGGACTGAACCTTGTTAATGACTATGACTTCTCCCGAGATCCACCTGATTCTCATCCGAGCGGATCTTGTAGGCAATAGCGTTGTTGTTGCTAGTATTCTATAGCAGTGGATTCGTGAACAGGTAGCAGCGGCGAGCACAAATATGATCGATATATACTTGTCTTGCATAAAGCGCAGTTGGAACCCGTCATTCCAAGGCTACAGGAGCGCTCCATACATAGGGTACTTGCAAATAGGGAAGGGGAACTGTCTACAGATTTAGAAACTTGTATTTGTGTAGAATTTCGGAGGTTTCCGTGGGCCAGATACCTAGGTATTTCTTCACTTTGGAATAGGGGTTGGCTGTGTTTCTCGACAGCCTTGAAAATCGGGAGCTCATTCACAGTTTTGTTCCTTGTCCATCTCTGAGAGTATCTCAAAACATGTCGCTGTAATGGCACAAGCTCAGATAGTTTGAGCACAGCTCACGAGTGATGAGAGGCAGCCTTGTAGGGTTGGTTGGTGGGAGGAACCTGACAAGTCGTAGATGCATTTGGCACATTTTGACTTCAGGAATGAGGCTCTCATATGTAGGGATTTTCCAGTGTGCTGCTCATGTCGAGAGCGATAACTGTCTCACGGCCAAAGACTCTATATGTTTGGGTTGAAGCTACACGACTTCAACCTTCCATCAATAAATAGCACATATGTTCGCAGTGCCATTCACTCACCAAATGACGATTTATTTGACCAGACGGAGTTATTCTCACCCATCGTATTGCCATCCAGCAGTGTTTGGAGAAATGAAGGCCTCTTGAATGTCCTCCACATGTTCTAGATGCATGAATTTTGTATGATAATCACGCTTTCGAGAATGAGAACCTATGGTGAAGCCGGCCTGAGGATCCACTGGCAGCCAGTTGGACGTCCTGCGAGTGCTACCATCCGGCATCTCCAACGTTGTCGGGTAGCCATACTCGTCTTGTCCGGAGAAATAGCCAGATGCCATGCCCGAAATCTCACTCAAAGCTTGCATATAAGTCTCATTTTCTGAGGGCAGAGGTGACCGCACACTGTCTCTCTCCTGGTCAGCCCCCCATATGCTCGATGCTGCAGGGCTCACGTCGGGGCTGCTGCAAAGGTCGGATATAGGGGACCCGGGTAATGCTGAAAAGGATAGTTGATATGCCGAGGGAGTCATAAACAGAGCCTTTTCGCTGGCTTGTTGTGACATGGGATGTTCACTTCCTGAGCCATCCAATTGCGGTAGCGAGTTGACAGAGTCTGCGTGTGGATACGCGCAACTTGAAGCCATTGTCAGCGCGAACGTCAAAGTGAATTGGTGATATCTTACTTCGCTAGATACTGTTCTGGCATTGGGACGGTTTCGCTGTTCCAACCAAAGCGTTCTCTGATCCATGGATCAAAATCGCCATTCATGATTAGAGGGAAGTTTTCTGCCATGAACGGATGTTGACTGAGCTCCTTGCTGCTCATCATGTATGGCGCTAGGCCTTCATTCTGAGTCTCATGACGCCTTGTTACATGCCAGTTCGGAGCATCGTGAAAGATAATCGAGGTCATTGTTGCTCTAAGAATGGAAAGCCCATAGGAAGTAAAAGCACACGTGTTTCAGCTCAAAATCAAGCAGATAAATGGAAAGGAAAGCCCGGTATCCATTGCACAATGCAACAGCATTCCTGCAAAACCGGGGGAATCCCTGAGTTAAAGAAAGGAAAATTGCGGAGAAGATCCAAGCGACCTTAAACTAGGATGCAGATCGGCAAATTAAAATCATCAAGAACCGAGATGATGCACCGGCAGATCGCATGATCAAAAGAAATTAACCAAATTAACCGAGTCTTCCCCAGATTGCGGCGGTTCGGACCGTGATGCGCCAATCAGTGCTTTCGACTCGCTTTCGGTTGGACACTTTTCTTTAACCGAGTTCCAGGGTCCCGCAGATGGTCCTGAGATTGCTAGAATTATCTTGAGAGTCGGAGATGCCAGCACAATTTGCAGCCATGACAACGAGACTAGCAGGAAAGTTACTGGATTACTTGCCCACGCTTCACTCCTGGGACGTTCGGCAGTAAATTGAAAGCCAACCCACGTTTAGAATGCTACTCTTGTGTTAGCAACCTTTAAAGAAGCTCAACACTGGAGTGGACATGCTGCATGCTGCAGCGGTAAAGCGGCCAAAGCCGATCAAGGGACGGCCATCACCTGCTTTAGGTGGTGCCAGCAGTGAAAGACAAGGTCCCAGGCAGAATGGTGACCTGACAGCCAAACACGAGGCCCGATTCGCTGCATAATAATATTTGACGGGATCTCCGAGAGAACGATACCGGCAGATAGAAGTTGTGTTCCGATGTTGACCTGATTGGTCGTGATATTGAGGCCATTGGTGGTGGTCGAGGTCAGCACGGCGCTGATATTTCCCCGGGCCATCTGCATGGAAAAGAAGGATAGATCTTGCTTTCAGCTCATGAAGTATCGTATTCTGCATTTGAAAATGTATCTCGGCACCTGGCCGCCAGGGTATACGGTCGGTTCTATTTATCTTTTTACACCCAGTTATCCCAGGATAGGCCATATCGACTGGTCAACGGCACTTGGGGACCCTCAGCCTCGATGATATGTCCTGCAGCGCACCAGTCGAAGGACACTTGAGGTTGTTCTCCGTAAAAATCATCATATTGCTCGTCGAGAGCATCCCGAAGGGCTTCCACTGGGTTCTCCGGCTGCAGAACATTCCACGGCTCGATGCAGCTGGCACCCTGGCAAGTCTTCAACACGAGAAGAAGTGCGTCTAACCTGGTGATGGCCTGGGACAGACTGCGACCCAAGATTTTGGGCCCATCAGCATCTACCTGAGCACTGGTCGGATAAAGATTGTGCAACTGATACGGGTCGGTCTTTCCATCGTCAGCACGGTGAGATGATGCGTGAGGGATTGGCCTTACCGAAAGGTCGTAGAGCTCATGCTCGTTGTTGCACCAGACAGAATAGTAGAGATCGTATCCTTCTCCTAGCAGACGGACTGACTTGTATGTGTTGTTGGGAATCATCGAGGAACCTCCGGGGCCTGCGACACCATCAATACATGCATAGAACCGCTATTCTTCACGGGAAAATTACCGATGCCGCTAAAGGCGCCCTCCATGACTCCATGTCCCCAGAACTCCACCGTGACATGCTCGTGACGCCGTCCGGTAAACTCGGGCGTCACGGGGATTGCAGTTCCATCGAAATCAGAGCGCGGCGGAATGCCCGCTAACTCGAAGATGGTGGGAGCCAGATCGATATGAGTCGTTACCGAATCCTGCACATGGCCTTCGGGAATACCGGGACCACGAATGAACAGGGGAACTCGAATGTCCTCTTCAAAGCCGCAGGTCTTGCCCGGTGGCAGTCGGTGCTGGCCAATATGGAATCCGTTGTCAGAGGTATAGATAATGTAGGTGTTGTCCAGCTTGTTGCTCTTTTCCAGGCGTTTAACGAGATCATCCACGAGCTCGTCTACTCCCTGCAGGGAACGCAAGCGGGAACGGTAGAAGTGATCGTGGTAATCGATCACGGTCTGGTTCTGCTGGGACAGATCGCGAATCCAGCTGACGCCGCTCGGCTATTGCACCATTAGACTTGAATCTGCACCTGATCGAGTAGCCAACGTACCTCATCGGGATTGAAGTTCTTCGTGCGAGGCACCTTGACATCCTCGAATAGATGCTGGTGCCGTTCCAAAGGAATCGGGGCGCTCATGGTGACCGCACCTGTTCCTAAGGCGCTGGGGTCGACATTCGAATGCGGCGCCACGGGTGCGACTGTAAGAAAGAACGGTCGCTCACCTTTTAATCCATCATCCAGGAATCCCAGGGCTTTCTTCGTGATTATATCACTTGTATGCTGGCCCTCGTAACTCACGGGAGGGTCATGGTTGCGCTGATAGGTCGCATTCAGGTAGGTGTAAGTATAAGGGTCGAGTAAAAAATCAGAGCCATTGAATCCGTTGACGTGTGGACTATCGTAATTATGTATTGTGTGAGCATTGAAGAGTTTGCCAGTGTAGTAAGTATCGTAGCCGGCCTCCTGTAGCCAGACTGGCAGGAAGTTCTCGTTGAATCCGCGATCCACGAATTTGGGATATCCACCTATTGCTTCATCAGCGTGGTCTCTTTTGCTTTGATCGGACTCACTGATCTCACCGTAGGGCGGCTTAACGTCGGTCACGTTTGTATTATGAGCCTGACGTCCGGTCCACAGGCTGACGCGCGAGGGGCAGCAGATGGCAGTTGTCACGAAATGATTGCGGAAAGAAGTACCCTTGTCGCGTATATGTTTTTGAATGAATGGAGTGTATGCGACCGAGTCGAGCTTTAGGTCTTGATCGTCGGTAATCACGAACAGAATGTTAGGCTTGGACTGCTGAGCATCAATTCCGATGATCTGCTGTAGAACGGAGTGGACATTGGAGCCGATGCCTGCGCCCTCGACGGCCGCGATCAAGCTGGCCGCAGCAGCGAGGAGTTTCATGATGGTTGGAGAAGTTAAAGTCAAGCTTGGAAGGAATCAAGAGGTCATATTCCAGGATCGGCAAAGCTGAAGCGGGTCCGATGATGCCATCGGTGGCTCAGATGGCGATCCTTGACATTTTCCAAGGTAGAAAGCTCGAAAGCTCGATCTTTATCATCAAAAGGAATGTCTGGTCACGATGCGAAGGATGCAGTGCGAGGTGGTACAACCGTGGAAGTATCTCAACTCCATGCGTACTTCATCCGTTCCCCTGAATCACCGAACACAACTATAATCATAGATATACTCCGTACCGTTTCTACATATTCATCATGTCTTTCAAGGTACGAATCATTTTGGAAGATGCTCAGATATATCCCATTGTATGCTCTTTTGTGTACCTTTGAAATTTCTATACACAGACCAGGCACCCACTGCGAACGCCACACAAAACACTACACAAGTCCAGAGTCTTATACAAAGGATGATGAAATGAATCGCAAGGAACCCAGAATCACCTCGTCGTCAGCTCTTCAGAGAGCCAAACCAGTCCCCTTGCGCGTCCATCGGTAGAGTGCAAGGACGGCCTTGCGACGATGTCGAATCTCACTCGGATTCACCGGACGCCCCCGAGCCTGGGCGACGGCACTGCGCATCACCTGTCGAAAACTCCGCTGGTACTCCGTGTTCAGGGTGACAACGCAGGATTCCGTCGCCCGAATCATAGTCTCGCAGGCGTTGAGGATGCCCTCGCCCGCTTCTTTTTGGAGGCGTTCGACAATGAGGAGGAGAAGGAAACTACCCTGAAGTAGCTGGATGCCAAAGAAGTACGGCATGAAGCTGATGTCGGGGTCAAATCGGAGGATTTGCTGTACCGAGTCGGCCGCCTCCAGTGCGTGTGAAATAGTGGACGCGAATGCCGGAGAGGACGTCCAAAAGTCCTTGTCCTCGATCAACGAGACCGGGTCCCATTTCCCGACCAGAAGAATGTGGAGTACATGAACTAGGTACGAGGAATAGGCGATGACGGTTTGGGTATGCCACGAATAGGCCTGAGAGGTTTGATCATCCGCTGGTTGATCTGGCTTGGTAGCATACGCAGTCGAAAGTGAAGCGGCCCGATCCGCGGCTGTAGATGCAGCAAAGTTTGTAAGGCTCGCTTTGTAAACCTCGAGCTGTCGCAGCACCTCGGCTACATGCACTTCCCAGACCTCCTTACCTTGTAACCGGAGGCCCAGCGTCGGGTGATTGCGCGCTTGGTTGAGATCGATCAGCTCACCGGTGATTGTCATGAGCGGCAGAAAGAATCCTAGAATGGAATGATCATGGCAGACAAAATTAGGGAACAGGCGCCGCTTATTCCGGTCACCGGACCGCACACATTGTGGACCATCAGCACGAGGGCTGTTGCTGTGAATGTTTCCAGACTGCCAGGAACTTTCATCCAGTGGGAGAAGCAGGTCCTCGCTCTCGGCATCCAGTAGTGCGAGCGGTCGATTATAGCACAAGGCGAGGTGGCGATCCATGATATACAACAGCCACCAAGTCCGGCGGCGCTCCTCCCGGTGCTCCTCTGTCACGGCAGAACTGTCGTGGAAGCTATGTTTTTCTTCACAAACACAGTTCAAACTCGACCGAGACGGATTCGAGTAGTCAAAAGCAGGGCCACCGGGGGAGCTCGTCCAGCCGGCCAGGTAGCCAAAGGCCGGGCTGGATGCATCTGACTGTCCATCGATATTGGTTGTAACTTCAATTTCCTGGTTCAGTTTGAGCTCGCGGCCCAGGGTGAATGCCGCGTGCCACCTGGGGTCGTGTGAGCTGTGAAAACAGGAAGGCCAAGGGGATCGTCAACTAACCATCGCATGCTGGCAGCCTTTTGCTCACTGGATGAGATGATGGAGGCGACGTGGATATACGTGATCACATCATCGAGGGATCCAACGGGGCCCACCAGTCCCTTGTCGTCAGCCACGCCTTCGAATGGGTGGTGGACCGCGGCCGCGGCGAGGTCCTGAGGCCCGCCAGCATTTTCTGCCAGCTCCTGATCTTTGAAGGAAACGTGAATCAGCGGTCGAAGCAGGCGGATTGTCAATGCGCACAGGAATTGGCAAATTTTCCGGCGCTGCAGCGGTGAGATGGACAGAGAAAAAGCTCGATCATCCACCGCAGCCACCCAGAGCATACTAGCCAGCAACGCCGGAGTGCTGGGTCGAGGGGAATCCGTGCTCAGAAAAGAAGCCTTCCGCAGGACATAGCAGTGGATGTGATGACAGACGGGGTGCATATGGGTCGAGAATGCACTGGTAAAGTAGAGTTCGAGCAACTCACATACCAAGCGGCGCGGGAGGTTGGACTCCAAGAAGGGCATCACCGGTTCCAGCACGGGGTACTTCAACCCTGGTGGTGCTGCCAACGCTTGTCCCTGGTCCGGCAGCTTCTGCGTGGAGATCGATGAGGGGATTTGCGGGGGTCGCGGGGGATGGCTGGCCAGATCAACAGGGTTCCAGATATCAGCCAATCGTGGCATCGAGTCTTTGGTCCCATTCAGACTACCCAGTATACCGTAGGATTCCGGAGAGAGACGCGCGGCCGATAACCATTCCTCCATCGCAGTCCCCTCCGGGCCAGATCGTTGGGGTTCATCTACACTGGGTGCAGACAGACTGACGTCGTTGGTTGTGGGCGAGCGACGGTGAAACACTGACTCGGGCGAGCTCTGCTGCAACGGCGACATGGCCGGTTGACTCGTAGCCTCGCGGTCCCCGTTCGATCCTTTCCCGGTCGCATAGTTGTTCAAGGTCGAACCAGTCCCCTCGGTCCACCCGGTCTCCAACTTGGAGCGCGCAATGCGCCCTCGTTTCCGACGCTCGCGAGTGAACTCGCAGTGGATATCGCTACGCAGACAGCGCGCGCAGGGAAAGGCGCGATCGCAACGGACGCGACGAGTGTGGCAAGAATCGCAGGCGACTCGGTTGCGCCGCCAGCGTCGTTTGCCGGGGAGGTCAACCGGGCCAGGAGGGTTGGCCGAGGGCAAATCCCCAGAGTGGGATTCCATGAGGTGTTTTCAAAACGTCATTTGGAAGAATGCGAAGAACGGAGATGATGGGGAAGGAAAAGCCGAGTGCGGGGAAAGTGGATCTCATCTCATCTTTCCCTGGAACAACTCTACACGAGAACATTGGCCTTCGTGGCCAGTACAGCCCGCCGTGGTTTTGTGAGCATTCACAACAGTCCATCTCGGGGGTCCTCGGCAATCCATGCGTTTACAGATCCATATCCGCCTACGATTTTTACGAAAGCTCCGTCATGCATTATTACTTGCATATCGAATATCCCTAGTGAGGCTCTCACAAGCAGAGCTGATTAGTGTTATGGTATCCAATTGAATATTCCGACTTGCCAAATACACGGCCTAAGCCCATGCAGCGTGAAGTAGAGGGGGAGGAAGAGCGCAGCCACGAGGTCTTCGATCTTCTCTGTCAATTAGATGACAACCCCACCATCGTGGGGGCACCAGGAACAAGAAATGCACTAGAACCGAATTTGGGAACCACGTTTAAGCTAGGAATACGGCTTCGGTGAAGCTCGGGACCCGGCCCATCACTGAGGGAGTTAGAACAATGACCCCTGCGATGACTCGGGTGACTACTGGTAGAACATCATCGACCGATCATATTAGAAGTAGATGGGTGCAAACTATAATCAGGGCAAAATGGCTACCCTATTAAGGTCCGGTTTTCCTTCTCTATTGATCGTAGCCCCCTCACAAAATCCCCAGCTTTCTCCGAGCACCGACGTGCCTCTTTTGGGAAGTTCAGGAGCCAGCCAATCATCAAAACGTCATGAGGTACATTTTCCTCCACGTAAAGCTCAATGGAAGACATGTTCTGCGGCAGCTTTCGGAACACATGTGCGAGTTCCTGGTGGTCCTGATATAGCACCTCTCGGTCCCCCGTGACAATAAGCACAGGCGAAGGTAACGGAAAAGGATGGCGGATAGGAGCCACATATTGCTCGACTAGCTCTGTAATCTCCATGTCACGCAGAAAGTGTTTCGCACCCCAGGCAGGGAATGACGGAGGAACACAGTCAGTTTTGTAGTTTGCGCTGTCACTCCAAGCGTGGGTGTTACTGGCATTTGGGACATTGCACCAGGGTGAGAAGACCCAACCGCACTTAGGTGCTGGAAGTAGAGACGGGTTGTTGTATTGTAAAATATACCGTAGCAGTCCCAAGGCGAGGTCCCCTCCACAACTGTCGCCACTGAGCACAATGCGCGATGCTGGAATATGCAGGGTGTGGATCAGGTAGGAGTAGGCGGAAATGACATCTTGGAGTTGTGCTGGAAAGCGTCCTTTCGGGTTACCAGCTAATCGATATTGTGGAGCGAACACATAAGCCGAAGGCGTGTAAGATAGAATGTTCTTGGCCAGAAAGTGACAGGAGGATGTTCGGCCGTCGCCCAGTATATATGATCCACCATGAAAGTGAAGTACGATATATTGGTCTTCAGGGATGACAATCTCTGGTGAGAAACGCTTAGGATACCAGGTACCTCCTATCGTCTCGGGCTCGATCTCGTCGTCTACTGCGACACCGGTGTAGAGCTCGGATTTTGCAGGCTCAACCAGAACAAACCGTTTGCCTTCCAGATGCGGCTTTAAAGAGAGAGATGGTCTCATGTGAAGCGCTGTGAATACTCGCAGAGATGCCTTTAAAGTTGTATTCCCCAAGGCTTGTCGATATGTCCAGTTCCGGTCTTGACGATTCCCCTGATACAGGTACGTGACGGCAAAGATGGGTAGGTAGAGAACCGAAGTATCCTTCGGCGAAGAGGACATGGAGGTTTCCATATAAACAAGCGTTGTGCTACTGACCAAAGCACCAATGAAGCCAAGCTTCATGCTATTTAATAGAATGAGCTTGTCTGTTCTGAAGGCTTATGTAACTGTGCCAAGAAACCTGTTTGAAATGCGAAAAACATGTATTGAACAAGTTGCGGATGCGATTGATGACATCAACTCATCGTCCCGGTTCAGGCTCATCCGCAGCTCTTTCTCCTGCCCCGAGACTGCATCTCTCGACCAGACCTAGCCACCGGCTGCAGCGAGGCCAAGGAGCTCGCATCACATGCGTGTTCCGGCTACTAAGCCTATTTTGGAAATTTATGGGCGCCTAAGGTGTTCGGAACTCCCCAGACTTAGCCTAATTAGGCATATACCCATGCTATACTTTATTTGGTGTCGGACTCAGCTGGTTTTTCACCTTCTCCTTCTTTGCTTCCTTTGATTTTTTCTCTAAAAACCTCGTTTCAGTGATCGTCCAACATGAGTGACCCCTTTGCCGCCACACCATCTCTTCCTTCGCCGCCCACCACACTCTCACCACCCGCCTCACCTCGCAAGAGACGACGGGAACTTCGTGACTCCGAGGAGACTGACGGAGACCTCATGATTGAAACCTACATGTACCGGTCTGACCCATTCCGAGCAACCAGTGCGCCGCATCCCCTGCCATATCCTCTCCAGTTCTCTCCTATCCAACATGACTTGGGGAACAAAATTCGAGAACAATACGTACCCGTCGAAGAGATCCTCCACCGACATGGCCTCCTGGAAACGTTCTCCCTTTCTGCTGCGTGGGTCTCGAAACCTGGCTATCCTTACGGCGACTCTCCACGTCTCACCATCCTGATCCAAGTTCGAGGACGAGGGTCAAACTTCGGGCCAATCCGGGACGCCTTAGTCCAGCACTTTGATAGTGTGCTCGATACCCAGGCCGATGTTGAGGTTATTCATCCCGATTACTCACATCGACCATCCCTGTTCCCAATCACGCCCATCCACCCAGCCGTTGATGTCTACAAGCAAGTCAAAGATGCACTGGTCGTCAAGCTGGAAAAGACAATCCCATCCCAGTGGAGATTGATCACGCTCCTCTCCCTGGGCCAGAATCTGGCACGGTCCTCCCCGACTGTGGTCATCATGGTGCGCCCGGGCAGTCTCTACAATTGGTCCCACCTAACTGCGTCGATCCGACACTTAGTATCAGAGAACACCCCCTCTGGCCTCTTTATAGATGTTGAAGTCATCCCGGGAAGCATCACCTCTACGACACCCGATACATGCTCACCAGCTGGGATCGATCAATCGTCGGCTATCAGCTTTGATAGCTCACTCGGTATGGGCTTGTCAATTGGCGACCATGACCAAACCAGAGTGGGAACCATGGGTGGATTGGTTTTGCTCACCCACCATGGGAAGACTCGTACATGTGCTATCACCAACTACCATGTTATCAGGCCGACGGCGATGGTAGATCAAGCGGACCGGTTTGGCTCTACTATCTCAGCGAGCAATCTGATCAACACTAAGATGATGTTTTTCGCACCGGTTGATGTTGAGGCCACTATTGACCGCCTGAAAGATGATGTGAAAGAATACCAGAATGAGCTGAGTACAGTGGAAGAAATATCTGGCAGGATCCGAGTGAAGGGAAACCCGGTACCAACGCAGCTCGACTCCTCGCGTGAGTACCTACGGAAGTGCCTTGCAGAGATGCAATCAAAACTCAAAGTCTCTTTGACAATGCCACGGGTGCTCGGCCGCGTCCTATGCTCAAGTGGACAGGGGCTATGGAACTCGTGTGTCCAAGATTGGGCCCTGATAGAGCTCGACCCAGACGCTATCCCTTTTCTTACTTGTCCGAACAAGATGCCATCCATCGAGCCCAGAAACCTCCCGTCAGCATATGGTCAGGGTCCAGTGATGGTCGAGGCTGGTACGCCGCTATGTGACTTCGGAGAGATTGAGCCTGGCATGTGGTATACGCGAGTAGGTAGGACCTCAACCCACTCGGGGGTGGCTAATGGAGTTCGTGCCTGTTTGAACTGGGTGGATGTGATCCGTTACGATTTCAATGGGGAGCCAATCAAAATGAGTAAGTGGACGACCGAGGAACATCTGATTCTGAATCGTCGGACCCGGGGCGAGTTCACCCAGATGGAATTTGGCCTCCCAGGGGATTCCGGGTCTCTCTTAATCAATAGATTCGGCAAGATCTGTGGCTTATACTACGGTACTGCGACATCATGGCTCGGCCCTAACGGAATGGAAGTTGTCAACTCAAATGCTGGGCTAGCGATGACTATGGCAGATGTGATCGAGGGGATTAACCTCAAGATCGGTGCTGATCAAGAGGCCGTTGTTAGTCTACCATAATCGCAGTAGGAATGAATCTGTTGCGTATACATAGCTTCTGTTATTGAAATTCACTTAGCATTGCCATTGGTGACTGCTCTGAATTGCCCGGACGAGCCTCTCTCCTAGCACTGGAAGATTGGAGATAGGCGTAGAAGAGCATCGATAGTCGATTTCTATTCCTTGTTAATAGGTTGCCTTGTATTAACATTGAGATAATTATGACTTCTCACGTCTATTTTGCTGCATCGTCGTTGAATTATTCTCGGAACTTTTTTTTAGTCCCGCGCGGATCGGTAGCTAGGGTCTCTTTCGGCTCACTCTCATCAGTCGCTTCGAATCCAGTCGAGTTTATCGGGGATCCCTCTATACGTCTTCGCTTGAGGGGTGACTGTTGTTCAATCCTGGGGTTGGAAACTTTCTCGATGAATGTCTTAAATGATTCAGAGGCCTTCAAAGGTCCTTCTTCTGTGAGAGATAACATGGTTTCGCATATTTGGGGCGGAATTCGATCGATTCGTTCGTGTTGGAGGTCTTCAATGAGAAAACCAAATGTTTTGTCGGTCATACCCCCCGAAGTTTTCCAGGCAGATGGCTGAAGCGTCATCGCCCACATGAGAATAACATGAGCATGTTGAGATCCAAGTGCCGCACACCTCATTTCAGTCTGCTTATTTCTTGTTTTCACTGTTATTGGCCCCTTAAAGATAAGAACTAGATTCCTCTTCAGAGTCGTCATCGTCGATGGAGTAAGGGTTGCATTGTTCTTGGCCGACCGGATACGGCCTGCAAGTCGAATATCGTCTTCTCGGGATACCCCATGGCTAACAAATCCTTGCACACCGGCGTCAAAATTCGCCAGTGTCGCCTTAAATCGCGTGTATAAACCTCGAAACTCAGTTATTTGGTTCGCAGATGGGCGAATACGTTTCTGACAGAGCTTCAAAGCTGACTGATTCCATTTTGTTCACCAGTGCGTCAAACTGCGACAGAACCACAATGGCAGACATGGTGAGGTTGATAGAAGAGGCGACTCAGAAAAGAACAAATGGCAAAGACCCCAGGGTAATGGTACTTTAAAAGAGGGATCGATCTTTAGCCTATCTCAAGTTGGTTTAGTTGACTACGTGACTGGGGCTTGTGATTCGAGAACCTCATTACCGATCTGCTGGCCAATAACGATGTAGCAGAAAATGATTAACGAGATATCACTGGTTTTCATGCAGTAACTGCATACAAATGTTCCTCTAATAGGGCCATATCGTCATAACATACATAGTATTGTAACAATAATCCTACCAGTAGTCAGTTTTCAATGAACACCATAAGTATTAGAAATAATCACATTCGGAAGAAAGCCACGAAAATACGGGCGCTTTGTTGGCGGATAAGCAGGTCTCAATCACGACGTAGCTATTGGCTGGCACAGCCTCGAACTAAGTAATATATAACTGTTCCAATTGCCATTTATTCCCACTCGGATGCCATTTGGTTGGCAAATCCAGAATTAGTATAGCTCTTTATGTGGTGTAACACCCAACCCCGCATTTTCAAGTATAACAGCACACATGTTTTTGAGGTTTGATAAAAAAAGAGCTGCTTCGGATTCATTTGGTCCGTTTTTTGGCCAATGACAGTCAGCGTATAACCGCCAGTTTCCTTTCCGATGCCTCGTTCCTGCTCACATGCATATTTGTCAAATGCAAAACCGCGTGCTGCAGGCCACGTCAGCAGGAAAACCAAGAATAGGCGGTTGCGGCTCAAGTATTTCAGATGGAGCGGATCTTTGTGAGTGGAATTGGTCTTGACCATGCAAGAAACCACAGCGCACGGATAGGGCCTTTGGACCCAAACTGGGTCTCGCCGAAGCCTATTGATCAACAAAGCTGCTTGACCGGCAACCAGTCATAAGGATCCTCCTGAATAATGACTCCGCGGGCTCTCCTGGGACAGTTTACGAAATCTACCGCAGCGCATAAGGGATAGGAGAGACTAAGTAGTAGGAATTATACATATACAAAAGACTCCCGTTCTGAAATCCATTTCATATTTGCGATGGTTTGTGATTCACCATCCCTAGATATAAGGTTCTGTGAACTTAGGCTCCTTGCGAATCTAGAGGTTGCTGGCGTCTACAATACAAATGTAATCCTTTCAATGCAGAGCATATTTCAACGTCATCAGAATGGCTTGGAAGGTTATAGGTATCATAATCAAGCCACATTTGCCTTGTTCTCGGAGATTCAGCATCTGCCAATGGTTTTCTATGTAGTGCTATGGTTAGACAGATTCGAGAATCGATAAAAGCGAACTTACTCATTGCTATTGAAGACATCAAAGCCGGTGGAAATAATGAGCACAGGCCGACCAAGATCGGCGATAATCTGCTTGACTGGGGCGGCAGTAAAAGGGGATATTACGATCGATTCCTCGTCGATTTCCGCAAATCCCCCTGCACCGTGAGTTCCGACAATTTTGAAATCCTTCTTGGTCAGGATCTCTTCTGCGACCTTCGTATACTCCGGGTCCTGAGCAAGTAATGACACTGGTTCATTGCCACGACAAAGTTGAGCGATTGTGAGAGCCATCGAATGCTGGATCATGCAGCCCATCACATTTTTCACCTCCGAGGTCTCATCCCAAGAGTCGTCTTGCCTTTTCAGCCATTCGGGCGCGAAGCGGCAAAAATCACCGAGCCCGAAGCAGAGAACTTTCTTCACAGTCTTTGTACCGAGTAAATCTTGGACCAAGGCTGCCAAGTGCTTGTAGGTCTTGCTATTCTGCCACAATAGGTCTTTCTCGTCAAAGACTTGCATAGGCTGTGCAATAAGCTCTCGAAAGTTTCGTGCAGTCAGGTTGCTCCAATCCACAAGGTAAGAGCATAGATAGGTTTCAATCGGGCCGGTGGGCTGTGCTTTCACAAGTTGCCAATATTCCTGGAACTTGACGTGGGGTTTCCTAAGGAGAACTTAGATGTCAGGCTGAAATTGGGTCGGAATACCATCCCCACGTACCAGATAGGATTCTGTACTTGGAACATGGGATTGGAAATTTGGATTATGCTTCCATCGATTCGACGGACCAAAAATCGCTCCATCGCATAGGATTGGCGCAATTGTTGTTCTATGTCTTCGAGATCCTCTTTCGTAAAAAGCCTGGCACCGGAACTGTACAGATCTGCGGCTCTTTGGCTACTGATACGCCAACCCTTGCAACCGTAGTCGAGCGGTCTTAGAGTTTGTGGCATGGTCTCGTAGCTGGGGGTCGAGCAAGGGTGAGGAACAAACCATGTGGTGAGTTGCCGGGAGGAAAAAGCTCAAGATTGTTTGGAAAGGGGAGAAGTTTATTCGTGTACAAGGATCAGAAAAGAAAAGGCTAGGACTGAGCTGTGATACTCGATGATCGTCTGCTCTTGTGTATGGGTACCACTGTCGGATACAGTGACAACGTTTGCTTTGACCACCTTGGGAGCGCTGCTGCTGACTACTTAACTAACCCCTTAAGTAACTAGGTAGGTAAGGAAGAGGAAAAATAAAATTCCGATCACCGCTATACGGCGGTCCTAGTCTGGGGCCACATGAAATGTTACACCACATTTCACACCAAATTCTACACCGCCTTATACCCTATTCCAATTGGGAGATCCCGATTCTCTGCATCTTGATTCGCCAATGGTGCGTGCTCCCGCATTTCCGCACGGTCTTACCTATCATATTTCCGAGCATCCTGCTCCAGTAGAGGTATGGATAGGTCAAGTATATAATTGCTTTTTATATGGTCGATATTTCAGACGGAACGCGTCGTGTATCTTACTGCTTACTGTCTCCTTCCCCAGCGATGACTTTGTTGATGCAAATGTGCCTCACACCGAGTACTTAGTTGAGCCATGCCGCAAAATCGACAGAACAAGGAATACTATGCGATCTTTCAGGGCCGTGTCAAGGAGCCCACAATATTCTCATCGTGGTTAGTTTCCTTTTCATTGGCAGTAAATTTGAACTTGTTCTGACCACCCTCGCGTGACCGGGTGTAGTAGACCGGAAAGCAAAAGCTGCTATACCCTTCAAGAAGCACGCGCCTATAGTATGGGTGCGAACAAGGTGAAGGAGGTTATTAAGAGCGGAGCGGGAGAAACGACCCCTTTGGGGGGAAATGGATTTTATGCGGTTGCGAATGGAAAAGCCCTGGTATTTACCGATTTTAGTAGTAGGTGCCAAAGTGCCCGCCATCGAGATGCTCATGAAAGCTTACAAGATTCAGCGGCGAAAACAAAAGAAGTCACCGAAGAGGGGGGTTCATGCCATAAACGATTTAGAACGATGGCCCAAGCGGAAGCTTTCATTGAAGATTGGAAAGAATCATACGCTGAAATTTGGGTGCGAACTGATAAAGGATACATTGGATCGAGGCCACAGACCTCGCGATATTGATGCTTTCAGGCGTCGCGAGATGGGATTGATAATTGACCAATTCTTATGCGAGCTTAGCAAATACTCCGAGGTTGACGGAGAAGACCAGGACTAAGCTTTCGCTGGAAGACAACAGAACAAATGATGGGAAAAATATTTGAATCAATATGTCAGTACGTACATTGGATGAAATTGCCATTTTACCTCACTCCCAAGCTAAAGTCAGGGTTCCGCTTGCTGGCAATAGTGCTAGGGATGTGCTTTTTTAATGGATGTTTGAATAAGTAGATCGCCTGGGTCGCATAGGCGATAATCGGAGAAAGTCCAATTCTCAAACGCATATTTCCACGACTTCGGCCACATCTGATGCAAAGAAGCGGTTGGTAAGGAAATGGGCCCCTGCGTAGATATTAGAATAGAATAAGACGCGATGTTGTTGGGTGTCAAAGCGAGGGGTAATGACGAAGTCAGGCACATTCTACCGGCCGATCCCCACTCTATCCTGTGAGAGCCAACTAATTCAGGCAGAAACTTTTTGTCATCATGATAGCTCTTCCGAGGAAATAACAGTCGTACATCCACTATGTACGTAGCCTACCGCCTTTCAAAAGCAGGGCGGTAAATGATTTACTTGCTTAAGCTGCTTCGACCTAGAGTCATCAAACACTCCGCTCTACTCTACTTTTACTTAGGTAGTTAGTATCTTTCCAAGACGGGGCGGGACATTGAAGAGATATGTAACGAGGCCAAGGTAAAAGTAACATGGACAATTGCCCTTTAGGCCCAAAACATAATTATAGAATTCGTAGATGCATCGACCAAAAATGGCACATATCAGCCCGAAATCTTTTCCGATCTTAAAGTACATCCAATCGTATCGAGTCTAGGGAGGAAAAGGAAGAGAAATATATCTTGTGGGATGGTGCTTGATATGTCCCATAATAAGGAGCGATTTCTATTATCATCCTGATTCAGCCATATTTATTCCCATCATCAAACCTCAAACTAACCCATCATGCAAACCCGGTTCTCCCATTCATGGGCAGATTGTCATATGTAACAGGATGTGATTCTCAGTTTGCCGGAGTAGTCGGTGCCACATGCCTGTGCTCCATATTGAATCCAAGCTCCATGGGCTTACCCGAAGTAAGTAGGCGAAGAAGTCCACGCTTCTCTAAGTCCCGGCAGAATTCCTGTTTTGAAGATAAATGCTCACCGGAGCGGCCCTGATCCACATTGTAATAATTGTCACCATTGGTTACCTCGCCGTTGCTCCGCCGTTGGGCCCCGAGGCAGCACTACAACCGACGCAGTATTCTGTCTGCAGCCGTGTGCCATCCGGGGGTGGAGGCTGCTTCTTGGTTCGGTGCTTCGCCGAGTGGTTCCTTAAGCAACATTTCTGTGTGTGCGGCCAATTCCGCAAGCGTGCGATATTGGTTGTGCCAGCACTTATCGATGATATCGTCAATAAGTGGATCGCCATCGAGCTTCGGAAATTTCATATCCTGGAGCAAGTCCATAACCTTAGGTCCATGCTCGTAAGGATCGTCGGCAAGACATTGATCGTCATAAACCTCAAAGCCATAGTTGATTAAGTAGAACAACGAACCGAGGGCAAACTGCTCTGTTCGAGGACCTAGAACGCCGGCAGTTCCTGGTATTCCCTGGTCTGCCTCATTACTATTGAGTAGTCTTCCGTACGGGCAAGGGCAAGTCTCGAAATCTGTTCCGAATTCGGCCGTGCAATCAAAATCCGACAGTTTCAGTCGGTTACGATCAAGCAGGATATTTTCAGGTCGCAGGTCGCCCCATGAGCGAGGTTAAGCGATCCGAGGAAAGCAACACCTTGAGCAAGATCGTTCATCCCTAAGATACAAGAGGTCAGTTCCTAGTAAGCAGTTGGTAAGTGTCTACTAACACAACTTCCGTAGTGGCAGAGGCTCCATCTTTTCCACTTTAGTAACCACGCGAGTTTCATGGTCCCGAGCAAGATTGAATTGTTTCCTGTAAGCAAGGGAGATGTCTAGAAACGCAGTCAGTAGATACATTAAAAGCATGCCGATAGGGGTCGCACCTCTCATGTACTCAAGGAAGATTCCGTCTGTTGTATAGAGGAAACACTGCACCAGAGCGGGGCAGGGCGGATGCCGGGATAGAATCTCATAGATCTTGAGTTCTTTGCGAAATTTCTCTCTCTCTTCCTCGCCGGACTTAGGAACCTTGACCACGATGAGAGGATGAACCTCGTAGACGAAGGAGATGCCTCCTCCCCAGACCTAGTGCACACCAGGGAATTGGCGTTGAATATCCATAACAAGGAGGGCAAAGACAGAGGAACATAGGAGGAAAAGGGAAGGAGAAAAGGAGAAACTAAGAAACGAAGAGGCTAGGGGTGTTGGGTCACGTGACCACATGTCTTCTGTCGGAACGAATACAGTCGTGGGGCCAGATTTAGGATTAATCCGTGCCGGTCATTTCTTATGTAATTAGAAACCCCCATAAATTGCCAGATTCAGGGGTAATACAATGTCAGAGTTTTTTCACTTCACTGATTGGTCCATACATTTCACACTCCGACACAACCTACTACTCAAACTTACCGAAACTATCGAAGTAGCTGCCTTAATACATAAGTACTTTCTATCTTGCCGATTGTATCCCAACGCGGACTTTTAAAGAGCCTTTATTATATTCACCGGTATACCAGCGTTCCTCCCTAGTGCTATACTTTCATAGAGGGTACTGGTTAATAAGTGTTAGAGGAATCAAGACCGAAATAATACGAGCAGTTATAATTTTCTGTCGTATTGATTATAGATATTATAACCTACTAGCGCGGGTATATACATGAGGAACCGGGTTTGTACCTCGGTAAGTTTATACTAACGCAATATACCTACGGTATTTGAGCCGTCCGATGTCTACATCGGCCCTATGTCAGCACTAGGGAGGTCGTTGCTGAGTTTAGAATAGCAAATACGATGCATGCACTCAGACGCCGAGGCTCGGGCATCGTACCTTGACGTAAGGCATTTGGCTGTCGTGATCTAAAACATGGCCTCGGAACTAGCTTGCTTTTATAAAAGCTATTTTGGCTACTTTCTTTGTTTGCCTTGCCGTTTGTTTGAGATTTGGCCTCCCTAATATCACTCTGACCTCGTAAGTACCAAGATGGGCAACGTTATAGACAACTGTTGGATAGACGCACACCGGGACGGCGAACGGGCAGAGACAACGCCACTATTAGCCCGTTCCATTGCTCCGTACACCGTGTTTTCAACAACCCAGAAGCGGCTCATCATCTTGACTGCCGCTCTTACCTCTTCCTTTTCTCCGCTATCGGCCAACATCTACTACCCCTCTCTCAATTCTATCGCCAAAGATTTGCGAGTGAGCCCGTCGCAGATCAACCTAACTATTACCACGTATATGGTATATTGCTACAGGAACTATATATATAAAAGTATTGCGCCATGTTGATTAAGAGACAGATATGCCAAGCCATTGCGCCTACGCTCATAGGTTCCTTCGCCGACCAAGCCGGACGTCGACCTGCGTACATCATTTGTTTCGTGATCTACATTGCCGGAAATATTGCCCTCGCGCTCCAGCATTCCTTTCCCGCACTATTAATCCTCCGTGCTATTCAGAGTTGTGGCAGTAGCGGTACTGTCGCGTTGGCTTCTGCTATAGTAGCCGATGTTATTACCTCCGCTGAGCGAGGCTCATACATGGGAATAGCCTCCTTGGGAAACATTCTCGCCCCGTCTTTGGGGCCCGTCACCGGCGGGCTGTTGAGCCAGTATTGGGGCTGGCAATCGATATTTTGGTTCTTAGCTATTCTGGCGAGTGCCTTTTTTATTCCCCTACTACTTCTTTTCCCCGAGACTTGCCGGGCCATCGTTGGGAATGGGTCAATTCAACCTCGAGGATGGAACCGATCCCTTTTAAACTGGGGTCCGAAGACTACACACATACCAGAATTAGATCGAGATTTGCCGTCGGCTGATGATCCGGTAAAATCGTTTAAATTCCGAAATGTTGCGCCGTCGCTGAATCTCATATTTCATCGTCCCGTTGGCTTGATCCTGCTGGCCAACGGTGTAGCGTTTGGCAGCTACTACGCAGTCACCGCAGGTATTCCTATACAGTTTAAGGCTCTATACGGCCTTGACGACTTAAAGATTGGACTATGTTTTATACCAGCAGGGCTGGGTTCATTGCTCAGTGCAACGGCCAATGGAGTGTTTGTCGACTGGAACTATAGAAGGACCTGTGCACAAGCAGGACAATTAGTAAATAATACCCAGGAGCAGGAAATACTCACGTTTCCGATTGAGAGAGCAAGACTACAGATTGGGCTGCCTATGGTTGTAAGTGACATCTATAGCCTTCCTGGCCATTATTTGGCGCTTATAACCCTAAATAGATGCTCGCGATAGGTTCCATTGTACTATATGGATACCTTATGGCCCATAAAACGCTACTTTGGGCCGCCCTTTTGATGATCTTTGTGATATGCTTCTGTATCACTGCCGCATACAATATTATGAACGTGTTAATCGTAGACTTATACTACGCAACCCCTGCCACAGCCATGGCCGCCAATAACCTTGTCCGCTGCTCCCTTGGAGCCGGTGCGGCAGCGGCAGTTAACCCCCTAATCCAACTTATCGGTGTAAAGTGGACATATTGCGCTGTGTCCGGTATCTTGGCAGCCACGAGCCCCTTGCTACTGCTTGTCTATCTTAAGGGCTGGGATTGGCGCCGAACTCAGGCTGGGATAAGAGTAGCATCATAGCCATGTTGGCACGTGTTACGAGTGGCCAAAATGATAAAGAAAACAATCATGCGCGTTTTGTAAAGGTATTGAGATGAGGAAAGGATAATCTACAAGTGGGGAGATGTTTTTTATGGGGTCCGGTGTCACGTGACCCGCACGTGTTCTCCTACAAGTGTTGGAGTGCGAAATGTATGGACCAATCAGTGAAGTGAACAACTCTGTATTACTATACCCCTGAATCTGGCAATTTATGGGGGTTTCTAATTACATAAGAAATGACCGGCACGGATTAATCCTAAGTCCGGCCCCACAGCTGTATTCGTTCCGACAATATCGACCATTACTAGAACCTCGGCTGCCCCCACCGCCGCCGAGGGTCCCAGACCAAAGGGATGGGGTGATAGTAGTGCAGAGGAAGAAAAAGGCCCCCGGGAGATGCTCAAAATGCGGGGAATTGGGGCATAATGTGACGAGGTGTGGGATGTAAATAGGGCTAGATATTATGTCGGCAGAACAGAATATTACTAGGCCTAATTAAGAAGGCGGTTTGGATATTCGTGGATTTAGTAAAGTGCGTTCGTGGATTTATCATTGCCCATCGCTGGCATCTATATTGCTAATATTATTAGTATTATTAGGGTTGGAATTCGGGTTTTGTGGGTAATACTACTATATTATTGATATGAGTTGGGATGAAAGCTCTAAGAATCATCGGATGAAAAGAAAAGAGAAGTATCAGACAAAGAAAAGGAGAAAGGTAATATGCAAACCGATAATAAAATACTATTATTGGCTAGTTTTAATTAGGTGGGCCTGCTTCTCTTATATTATTCGTCGTACCGAATTCGGGACTATTTTTCCGCACCACTTTCATCGCACATAGCCATCCCCCCAAAAATGCAAAAAAAAAATTGGGAATAACTAGAATCACCCCCCCCCCCTCTACTAAAATCGGCCTAGAATAGCCGAATTATCCCCTATCAATTTTTCTGCCGCATTAATCGACCCTGATTTTTAAGGTGTCTATTTTCTTATATGCAGAGTTTTCGCATTCTGATTCCCATAGTAAAACTGCAGCTTTTAACCCCATTAAATCACTCGCTTTTCATGCAATTAAGCCATCTCCATACATCTCCATATATCTCCATTGATTATGCCTCAATCCTGATTCCCATGACACTGCTGACTACTCCGCAGGACCGTCATCCATCCACTGGCCCTATCATCGATACCATCAATGGTAGTAGGTGGGAATAGAAATCCTAGGTTCAGCGACGCCATATTCAATGGGTTGTAATAGGGAATGGGGTATATAGAAGAGAAAAACATGGAGATATGGAGATGGATAGTAGGGGCGGTATGAAGGGCGGTAAGAAAAATCAAATTAATAGGATTAATTCGGATACACTAGGCCGATTTTAGTAGGGGGGGGTGATTCTAGTTATTCCCAAAAAATTTTCACCAAGGCCCAAGAAAAAAAGAATGCGGACATATAGGTTCGAACCTAGGCCTAGCAAAAATGTAATGCTATACTAGCCAACTTGACTACCTATGCTTTCACTAGACATAATAAACCTATAAGTAGCCTATATACCTATACCAAGCCTAGTCGCAAAGTCGTACTACCCTTAGGGTAGGGTATTTTACACTAGTTGAGCAGAAGATTCTGTTATTTACGCCTGTTTGGTCCGAACAAGGTAATATTATCATTTTTTAGTCACCTACTAGGTAATTATAAGAAATAAATTTGTTTATATATATTTAAGTGTCGGTTTTCACGGTCGCATTAATATTTTAGGCTAGTAAAAGTAAAGGTTAAAAAGTGGTATGACGCATGACGTCGAAGGTCGGAGGATTGTGGCTCCGGTATCACGTGATTCAGGTCCCCATCATCAACAATCCCCGCGTGTATGATTAATCCTTCCTCACATTACTACTTTTACATTTCGCGCATGACAGTTTCTTGATCATATTGGCCATCGTAACAAGTGGTGGTAGAAATCATTGGTTCAGTTTGAAGATATATATTTATTATATGCGACCATACCACCATATTATTTCCTCTAATTTTAAGATATATTATTTATAGTTATTTAGGCTTATTTGATCATTTAATATAATTCCTATAGCGTATTTTATCTATATTTATCTTATAAATACCTAATTACTAGTATATAGTATATGGTTAAGATAAAAAGGTCAGAGTTGAGAGGAAAAGGTTAGAGTTAAGAGGAAAAGTTGAGAGATTTTTGGGGGGCATAGCTCTCAGCGAATTCTATGGGCCTATGGATAGGCCCATAGGCATACAGAGTTTTCAACTAATAGGATAGGTGAATTAGACCCACTTAGTAGTCTAGCTACCTTGCCTTTTATCTAAGCTTTTTTATTAGTTATGTCTTAGTTTCTCTACTTCTAAGCTTTTTCTCTTACTTCTCTCAGTTTCTCTTTACTTTTGACTAGTATGGCACACCTTTCAGACCATATAAGCCAATCTATCTATAGTGATAGTATTGGTCCTACCCTTCCATCCGATCCCTTCTTCTTTGAACCATCCGAACCAACTGAAACCCAACAAACCGAAACCCAACAAACCGAAACCCAACAAACTGAGCTTATACTACTACCACTACTACTACCATCCTCTATTGAACGTACTGGAGGTCGGACGCAACAATGGGCACTTTGGAAAGAAATGACTAAGGCTGATTTTATTGAATGGTGGCTTACAACCCAGTATGGGACATCACCTAAAGCAAAGTGTGTTCATTAGGATGGAAAGGGCCATAAGTCAGATGCATGGTCATCATTTGATCAGATTGCAAACATCCAGACTGGACAGCCTAAGGTTATATGCAAATAATGCAGTACTATGTTTGGTCATCCATCAACACATGGGACAAATACTTTACGCAGGCATAAGACCAATGGAAGCTGTCAAAAATCCAAAGGAAAACAACTAGATATTCAACAGTCAATACAGAAGAAGGTATGTTTACTAGAGAGAAGAAAGTGAGAGTAAAGTAAGAGGAAAATATATGATAGCTAACCTATTATTCTCTTACTAGGCATCCCAACCTAGTCATTCATCCCAACCTTTATCAGATGAGCAGTTGCAGCAGTAGCTTTTGGATACATTGACTAGCCTAAATCTGTCCTTCTCTATAATTGAGAGCGAGCAATTCCGGAAGCTTCTACGCCTACTTAGCCAATCAACACCTTTCGTCCCAAACTTTCATAGTGGTCGTACAATACAACGCCGACTACAAACTACAGTCAAAGACCAACAGAAAAACATCCTTCGGATGCTTCCATCTTATGCCAAGCTCTCTACTAGTCTAGATTGCTGGACGTCACCTTTTCAGCAAGCATTTATGGCTATTACTAGTTATTTTCTTGACCAGAATTGGGACTATCGGGAAGTGCTGCTAGGATTTGACCCTCTAGAAGGCACACATACTGGTCTAAATCTTGGTTTGGTCCTTACTGATACCCTTCAAAAGTATCAAATCATGGACCGTATTATGGCCATTACTACGGATAATGCGTCAAATAACCAAACCATGATTACTAGTATCTAGGCTAGTCATCCAAACACATCATTCATCCGAATTCCTTGCCTCGCCCATGTGATTCAGCTTAGTCTGAAGCAGCTACTTGGTAAGATGGGAGGAAACCCTCAGAATGATACTATAGAAATGGTTTGGACAAAAGAGCTTAATCAGGCTGCTAAGCAGAGGTCTAGAAAGCTTGATATTGCGAATACCCTTAATAAGGTTCGTAATCTTGCTATCTTTATCAATGCAAGCCCACAGAGAAGGGAGAACTTCCTAAAACTCCAGACGAATCAGCCTGCATTAGTCCTAATGCAGGAGATTCGTACAAGGTGGAATTCTACCTATCTGATGCTTCAAAGGGCTAAACGGCTTCAATCTGATATTAATCAGTACTGTGAGACCTATGGGGTTACTCGGTTTATGATGAATTCAAATGAATGGCGTCAGATTGATTACCTTCTCTGTCTAACCAAGCCATTCTTTGATTTTACCTTGGTTCTGACCAAAACCAAAGACATTACTATCCATGGTGTCTTCGATGTGTACAATTTGCTCTTTGAACACCTTGAACGTTCAATCCGGCAATCAAGCCGGAAAAAGGTTAGTCTTCTCTACTCTTGCGGTTTTTCCTTACTTTCCCTTTACTTCTAGGCTGGGTGGAAGAAACAGATGCGTATAGCTCTTGAATCATCCATAACCAAGCTTCGAGAGTACTATGCAAAAACAGATGATCCAGCACTTGATGATATCTATGCGCATGGCACAATCCTTGCCCCTGAGCACAAATTACAGTTCTTTTCTGGCCTAGACTGGAAGGATAAAGACTATCCTTCTTTATATCTAGAATCCTTCAAAGCCCGGATGAAACTGTATCAAACAGAGAGTCATATGATTTCGAAACCCCAGGCCTCTGCCCGAACTGAGTTTGATCAAATGATTAGACGAAACCCTCAATCTACCCAGGATCAGGATGAATTAACGAGATTTCTACAAGGAGGTAAGCTTCTATTCTCCCTTTTCTCTTATTTCCGTCTGCCCTTTGCTCTTACTTCTAGTCTTTTGGTCTAATCTCTTTGGTTTTACTTAGGTTTGGTCCCAACTAGCCCTCGGCAGTTCTGGAAAGAGCATGAGGCTGAGTTTCCTACCTTGGCACGTATGGCACGGGATATCTTCTCTATTCCTGCTACTGGTGCCGGTGTAGAAAGACTATTTAATTCAGCCCGAGATGTGTGTCATTATCGGAGGGGTCGTCTGAATATTTCAACCATCCAAGACCTAATGATGTATAAATGTACAACTAGGTTTGAGATGGAAGATGAGCAGCTGGCTTTCATCCGAACTCTACCTATCTGTGAGGAAGGTGAATTGGATGAACCTTCTAAGGAAATAGAAGGGTTTGAGCTAATTAGTGATACTGAGGTGGATGAGGAGGTTTCTGGGCTACCTTCTATTCAGGCTGGTAAGAGACCAACGCGTGTTTTGTCTGATGTAGATGAGAGTGATGATGATTTGGTCTCTTTGATGCCAGAAAGCCAGATTCGGACCTCTGGTCGGGTGAGAAAGCGTCCGAGGGTGTTAGATGACTATGAAGCGATGTAAATATTTTCTCTTTTATGTAAATATCACTTTTCTATCTTATTCTAATTACCTTTAGTCTGTAATTTACCACTTAAAAACCAAAAATTACTACATAATATTCATTAATTATACACCTTGATATCATGGGCCGCCAAGAGGCCCATGGGCCCAGAGGTCAGGCCCAAGGCCCGCCCATGGGCCTGTCAATGTCTAGGTGGAAAGGTATCGAAAAGAGGACGAAAAGGATATGTACGACTCGATGTCAGATGATAACTGAACTAATCCTTGACGAAGGATTAAGATTTAATTACATGGGGCCCTTTTTATGGGGCTTGTGGATCACCTGATTCCACAACCGAGAGATATCCCGAGATTCTCCACATGCAGACTCTGAATAACCTCTCCCCGCGCAAATGCCGTAACATCAGGAGAAAACTGAAGTGCGCATGTGATCCTGGAACCTTGCGTACGTACCCTTACGGTCACGTTACCTGGTTTTCTGTTATGGTTAACTACTTGCAGGGTAGTAGGGCTGTCGATCAGGTGAGAGACAATGCTCGAAGGGGAATAGCTCGAATGAATTCAATAAGAAAAGAGACTGATTCTTGAAGAAGAATCATCAAGGAAAAGACTATCAGTCCTTTTATAAGGGAGGGGCTGACATGAGTGCGATGACAAAGCAGTAAGCGAAACGCTGACGAAACGGTAGGGTCTCGGTGGGGAACCGACATGGTCTCGTCCACCGGACCAACCATGAAACTTCCAAGAGATCCTGAATAACCTCATGACTGACAGTCCCGTAACATTTTCTGCCACGGTCACCGCCTTCTGGGTGACCTTTAGATCCTCAGCCCCTACGTTTTACAATAGACACTCTTTGCCTCGGATCTCACGCACGTGCTCTCGCTTACGTCCGAATCCACTTGGCAAGGCCAGTATGAGATGGATCGGTGCTGTCAGCAAGTCACGTTCTCGAACGTGACACTTCGCGGGCTTGGTAGGTATGTTAGAGAAGTCACATACACGGATATGGCACTCCGTGGGCGTCAGCCTGTTACAGTGCGCACTCTTTTAGTCGAATGGCGAAATCAGGCGATATCTTTGACAGGAAGCAAAGTGGACTAATTATGAGGTTTGAGGATCATTCGGCCTGTTAGGGAGGGGCTGACTGGGTAAGAGAAAGACAATGAAGATAATATTTGATAGGGGAGGATCAATCAACTGGACAAGATAACTGAACTAATCCTTGAAGAAGGAAGGATTTGGATGCATGAGGGAAACCCCTTTTGTGAGGTCTGTGAGTCACATGACCCCACAACCGAGGGTCTGTGCGACTCGGCATTGATTCAGCTCTGAATAGCTTCAAGCCTCGTCAATGCCGTAACACGGCCCCTACTTCCGAATAGCCCCCGGAAACCTCTCTTACGCGGGTTCTGAATAACCTTGCGGCGTAACTGGAACAGAACCAGGTTCACTGAAGGGAAACCACTAAAGTGGAAGAAAGAAGAACCTATAGAGGCGGCAGCCTTTATGTTGTTCCCCTATCTGACGTCCACGTCAAGTGGTCACGGTCCCTCCGCACTCCAAGTCAGTTCCCAACGTTAGTCATTAAAGTCATGCGTCATAGTATCTAGGTACACGATGCCCGAGCCTCGGGGTCTTATTGCATACATCCCCCTCGGCATTCAAAACTTAGCAGCGACCTCCCTAGTAGCTGACATAGGGCCGGTGTAGATATGTGACGGTCGAAAAATCTTACCCCGGGTAGCTATATTATGTCAATATAAACTCGCCGATGTATAAACTCGGGTTCCTCACCCATATATGCGCGCCAATGGGCCATAATACCCATAATACGATGGGAAATCATGGCTGCAGGAATCATTTCGGCTTCGATTCCGCTAATGTTTCTTAATCAGGACTCCCCGTGAAAGCATAGCCCTAGGGAAGAAGACTAACATGCCGGTGAATACAAAGTTCCCGTAAAAGTCCGCATTAGGATACAATTGGCGAGATAAAAAGTACCCATCTGTCGAGGCAGCTACTTCGATAGTTTCGGCAAGTTTGAGTAGTGGGTCAGGATCCATAAGGTCTTTCAAAATTGCCTGAATTGGTTGAACGCGGGGGTCGATGCCTTTATATGACCGATGACCATATCCGAACAGTTTACGTTTTCCCGATTTCACCTCGTCAAGGAATCTAGGGATGTTGTTTGGATCTCCAATTTCCCGAAGAGCATGCCGAGCAGATTCTGTGGCACCAAAGTGAAGCGGACCATAGGCTGCGGCTACCGAGCTGATTAGACAAGATATCGGCGCGGTTAAGGAGGAGGCCGTCACGAGCGCCGAAAAGACCGCTAGGGCCATACCGTGGTCGGCGTTCAATATGGAAAAACGGCGAAAGCAGGATAGCCTGATAGAATCAGGTAGTCCCGTAGTTAGATCTACGAGGCCGGACATAATAAATAGGTTTTCGTAATACGTTCTCCCCGTCATAGGAGGCTGCCAGTCACTACCGAGTCGGTGACATCGGACGACCGCGAATATTACCGCATAGCTAGCGACGGCCTGTAGAATTTCCCGATCGGCGTGACGTAAGTCCTCCTGGTAAATGGTTGGGTTGGAAGATCTAGGAATAGCATCGGGTTGAAAAGCCAAACAAGCCGTAAGGCCCGCTAGAATCAATGATAGCGGAGGTGAAGTTGGCCTTAAACTCAGCAAAGTTAGAAAGGTTGCATGATCCAAACTTGGCTAAATACATACGGTAGGCCTCGAATAGCCTTGAATACTTCACCGGGAACCTGCTGCATGCGTTCGACGAGGGTTCGACTTAGCTGTATTCGCTGATGCACGGTAGGATACGTTCCCCATAACAATAGATAGAACATATCTTCGAAGTCGGAATCCCAGAGCTGCTCTAAGGTATAGCCGCGAAATATCAGAACTCCGCGCTCATGATCACTAGAGTTTTAGTACGCGAAGCCTCCACGCATAGGGGTTGGCTTACGAGAAGCTAATAGAACTTTCAATCACAGCTGTATTCTGTAGTCCCGGATCATATACGCGTAGCCCGAGAGAGACCTGATCCGTACGATCATGCCCACCAGCTGGAGCCTGAATACGCAGCAGGTCGAGAGCGCGTATAGCGTTCCGACGAATCGGAATATCGTACTTCACGCCGGTGCGCGAGTCCTGCACAAACAAGGTACCAGTCGACATGAAAATAGATTCACAGATTTGAGGGTATATTTGAATCGTAGAAAGAGTCCTAGTCAGACCATTTTAAGAGTCTAACGGTCTCAATGCCTTGAAAAGTCACCGCTAAGCATAATTTACTTGTGACACAAGCGGCATCCATATGATATGTTTAACCACAGAAGGTTTGAACTGCAGAATCTTGAACCACGGAGGCTACTACGATAAGCCCTCTGGAGAAAATAGGTAGTGCATTCAACGAAAGAATTGTGTTGGTGTATGACCCTGAATGATCATACTGATGCCTTATAGATAAGGCAACCATCGGTCGGTTCCTCTGCAGTACGGTAGTGCCGCAGTCATCCGGTATCTGTTCTCTCAATTTGTATCCAGCCTGACTCGGCTCTATCACACGACTACCTGCAGGCGACTACCCGGTGATCGAGTGATAGCAAACAGAGGAGTTTACATTGGTGGCGTGTTACATAGATTAGGGACTCCAAACTCAGGGGCATAAATACCCCCTTGGAGTCACTTAGAAGTATCATCCGAAGTCATCGAGCATCATTACCTATACGTTTCAATTCAAAGCTCCTCCATCATTTCTTCCTCTAGCTTGTATCCTCAACAAACTGAAGTGAAGGGAAAAATTGTGGAGGGTGTTCTGTTATGACAGAAAAATTGCAGCCTGAATATACGTAGTGATTTGATCCCCATCGGGCTTTCCTTAATTGGTAGTAATAGGTACCAGTGCTTTGTCGTGATAACATTAAGACCGCGGTAATCCATGCAGTGTTACGATGGCCAATATGATGAAAACAATCATGTGCGAAATTTTTACTAAAAGTAGTAACTTAGAGAAGGAACAATCATAGATGTGTGGATTGTTGATGACGGGGGCCTCGATCACGTGATCGCGGAGCCACAATCCGCCGATCCGACGTCATGCGGAGATATATATACATCCGATGCATCTCCCTCACTCTCGCTGGTTGGGTGCATACCGCGGTGATCGAGGTGTATATATATCTCGACCCCCTTCCCGATATATATTTCTCGAGCACCCTGTCTTGCA